>VOFF01000882.1_pt1 | contig 920001 bp, 811 predicted proteins | sample 5384061 | NCBI WGS metagenome assembly VOFF01 (sample SAMN12384725, study PRJNA508395) | human gut metagenome | isolation source: healthy gut E | host: Homo sapiens
GGGATAGCTGATGCACAACGTCTCCCGCCTGGGGAGCCGCCAAGGATTCACGAGACAAATTTTGATTGATAAGGGCGTCAAAGCCTTTCCCCAGAGCCGGTTTTGCCATAGCAGGGAAGAGACTAGCATGAACCGGTTCCGTTTTCAATATTCCTTGTTCCCGGACGTATCAGGCGTGTTGCTCCCGCCCCAAGGGCAGGGCAAGGATGTCTGTGTCCGGGAGCGGTCTGATGTCACCGCCGGTTCCATGCCGGCAAAGGCCGTTTCCGGGCAATGAACAAAAAAAGAACAAAATAAATAGCAATAAACAGTCCTGCCGCAGCGCCAGTTTTCCCCGCGGAACCGTTGCGGCACAACATGCGAGAATTCCTGAAACCACTCACCCCCTCTCAAATGGACTTCAATTTGACAGAAGAACAAAAGAAAGCGGCTCTGGAGGCAGGAAAACAGGGCATGAAAAACGCTTATGAAAAAAAGCGGAACACGACCCGGATTGACCTGGTGGGAACGTCTCTTGTGGGTGGTTCTGGCCGGAGCGGCTTATGCGGCGTCCTCCCTCCTCTCCGGCTGCGGGCATACCGTAGACGTGACTGCAGAGCGGGCGGAGATATGCAGGGACGATTCCTGCCTGGTGCTGGAACCGGGGCATTTGTCCTACTCCCAGAAACAGCCGAAAACGGAGATGCCTCCGGTTATCCGGAAAATCCGGCAGGGTAAATGCTGGGCGCCGTCCGATCTTTTGCCCCGGCGGTTTTCAGAAAAACGGCTCTTCAGGAGCCGTTCCGATGGGGATTGTCCGGTGAGCCAGCGGTTGGGGCGGCATAAGAAAAAACTGGGTATGAACGCTTTATCTGCCGCCTTTTCCTATTATCTGGCTGCAGGCCGGAGGGTGGAAGAAATGGAGGAAGACGGCCGCCTCCAGGATGTCTATATCCGTACTCCGGAGCTTGTCCTGATGGCGCGCAGGGTGGATTCCGAGGAGTCAAACAGGGAGCCCTGTTCCAGCGGCGGATCGGCAGGCGGTTCCTCCAAATGTGGGGCTGTTTCAGGATGCAGCGTTTCCGCGGAGGGGGCGGGTGAGCCTTCCGTCCGTTCCGCTGTTGCGGAAGGAGCGGTTGTTGGCCCTTCCGTTTCCTCATTTCCGACTTGGCCGGAGGCATGATGCGGGAGACGCGTTCCACAGGATGCCTGGTAATGATATTTCCTTGGGCACCGCGGTTTTTGATTCTCAGGTCCGCGAAGTGGAAGGGCCTGATCAGGTTACGGAGTTTCAGAACGGCTTTCAGATAAACGTTTGCGGCTTATCTGGGAACTGTTTTGGCCTCCGTCTTTTCATGCACGGAGAAGTGGAAGATGCGCGTTCCCTTTGCGCCTCGGGTAAGCGGATATTCGCGGCTTCTTACGGCGGGCGCCGTAATTTTTTACGCAGGGCTTTACGGAGCCAAACCGGATAGGCGGATAGCTTCAAACCAGCGGATAGAATTTGGTAAGCTGGTTGAGGTTCTTCTGCGTTTGTTCGATGTCCTCTTCAAGCTGGCGGATGTGCTGGTCCGCCTTGAAAGCGTCAAATTTGGAAATCCGCTTGATTTTGATTTCCGTCAGCCTTACCAGGTCGTCCCTGGTAATGGGGGCGCGCAGCCGGGATGCAAACGGCTGCAATTCCCGGTCAATGGTGCCGAGCACTTCTTCCCACGTTTCGGAATCTTCTATGGAGAGGTAGATGCGGTTTTCAATGAATATTTTTTCCAGGCTTGCCTGGTGCCACGCCTCGTTCAGTTCCTTGAGTCGGATTTCCTGCTCCTGGCGCAGGATTTCCTTGGTGGAGTCCGTATTGTAGCGCAGGATGTCGCTGACACACATGAACCTGGGTTTTTCCTCCACAATGACGCAGGCATTCGGGGAGATGCTGACTTCACAAGCGGAGAAGGCGAACAGGGCTTTCCTCGTCTGCTCCGGATCCGCTCCGGCCGGGAGATGGACCAGGATGTCACATGCTGGGCCGTATTGTCCTCAATGCGGGCGATTTTAATTTTTCCCTTTTCCGCAGCGGAGACAATGGAATCAATTAAGATTTCCGTGGTGACGCCGAACGGGATTTCCGTGATGCGGAGAAGTTTCTTCGATTCCGTGAGGATGCGCGCCCTGATGCGGACGCGGCCCGTTCCTCGTTCTCCGTCACGGTAGTTGGTGGCATCCATCACGCCTCCGGTCGGAAAGTCCGGCAGAAGCTGGAAGGGCTGGCCGCGTAAGTAGGCGATGGAGGCTTCAATCAACTCATTGAAGTTGTGGGGAAGAATTTTACTACTGGAAAGCCCCACGGCGATGCCTTCCGCTCCCTGAGCGAGAAGAAGGGGGGAATTTGACGGGAAGGCTGACCGGTTCCTTGTTCCTGCCGTCATAGGAGAGCTGCCATTCCGTGACTTTGGGGCTGAATACTACGTCACGCGCAAAGGAGGTGAAGCGGGCTTCAATATAGCGGGAAGCCGCTGCGGGGTCGCCTGTCAGAATATTGCCCCAGTTCCCCTGCGTGTCGATAAGCAGCCCTTTTTGTCCCAGCCCCACCAGCGCGTCTGCAATGGAACGGTCGCCGTGCGGATGGAATTTCATCGTGTCTCCCACGATATTAGCCACTTTATTATAACGCCCGTCGTCCAGGCGGTCCATGGCGTGCAGAATACGGCGCTGCACAGGTTTAAACCCGTCATTGATCTTGGGTACGGCCCGTTCCAGAATGACATACGAGGCGTAATCAGAAAGTAGTCGGCATACATGCCTTCCACAGACTGACTCGCGGGAGCAATGTGGGCGGGTTGAGTCACGACGGCGGATATTAAAGGAATTGTTCCGGGGGGGCAAGCGCGATCTCCGTAAAGAAAATAACCGGCTTCCCTTGTCAGGGGAAGCCGGTTTTCCGGAAAAGGAAGGAATAAAAGCAATCAGGCCTGCTTGGCAGTCAGCCTGTTCTTGAGTTCCTCCGCTTCAGTGCGCAGGGTGTCGAGTTTGGCTGTCTGGGCTTCAAGGTCGGCGATTTCTTCCAGAACGGCCGCCAGGCGGCGCAGGTCGGCGGGTTGGGCGGCTGCGAGAGGCTGTGTTTTGGGAGCAGTTGTATTTTTTGGTGCCGGGCTTGCGGCCGCGCTTGGCCTTGGATGCCTTCATCCAGCTTGAGATGGTCACCGTGCTGATGCCGAAGCGTTCGGCGGCTTCTTTCTGGGCACCCCTTTTGTTTTGGGTTTTCCGTTCAGCAATGAAATCAAGAACGGATTGTTTTTCTTCAGGCGTGTAGCGCCTCTTATTTTGGTACTGTCGTTGGAGTTCATGATGTTGACGAGTGGTTATTTATTTAACTAATCATCCTTGGTCTGGCAAGAAAAAAGTATATGTGTTATAACATTTTTTAAGAGGATTCTTAAATGACTGGTACGTATTCTTGAAGTTCTATTACGGGCGCTTTACTTTATTCATGATTGTTGTTGTTAACATATTGTGTTTTTTTATGATTTTGCGGGAGAATACGCGTTGAGGTTGCAGGGGACCGCGGAATCGTATAAAATCACTCCAATTTCCCAGCCATTTTATCACGATGACCGATCAGACAGGAACCCCTTCTTCGCCGGAACCTCCCAAATTGCGACGCCGTTTGGTAACGGCAGCCCCTGCGGCCGCACCCAAGGTAAAGTTTGTTTCTCCCGCCGCGGAAGGCGTGGAGGTTGTCAAGCCGCGTTTTCTCACTCCTGAGTTGCAGGCCAAGCTGGCTCAGGAGCAGGAGGAAGCCGCCCGCCGCGCAGCGGAACAGGCGGAGGCGGACAGGATTGCTGCGGAAAAAGCGGCTGCCGAGCAGGAAGCCGCCCGTATTGCTGCCGAAAAGGAGGCGGCGAGAATAGCTGCCGAGCAGGAAGCCGCAAGAATCAAGGCGGAGCAGGAGGCTGCCGAAGCCGCGCGCATTGCCGCAGAAAAGGAGGCCGCCCGTGTAGCTGCCGAAGAGGAAAGAGCGCGCCTTGCGGCGGAGCTGGAGAAAAAAGGAAGCCGCTTCCGCTCCGCAGCCCGAGCCTTCCGTGGACGCCCAGATTCAGGATGCCCTTGCCAAGGTAGCGGAGGCCCAGAAAGCCCTGGCGGAGGCTCAGGCCGCTGCTCTGGCCCAGGCCGCAGGGGTAGCGCCTGCGGCTGTGCAGACCCCGGAACCGTCTGTTCCGGAGCCTGCTCCTGCGGGGGGGGCTCCCAAATTGAAAGTTTTCAAGATGGCCGCGGCTCCCGCTGCGGCGGAGAAATCCCCGGCCGCCGCTCCGGAAAGCGCCGTTCCCAAGCTGAAAGTATTAAAATCCCCGTGGGGGCAGCACCAGCTTCTTCCGTGGCTCCCGCTGCGGTTCCCCAGCCTGTGGCCGCCGAGGGAGTTTCCCCTGCCGCTGGCGCTCCTCCGGCGGGCGACGGCGGTATTCAGCCTCCCGCCGGAACGGAATCCGCCCGGGATATGGCCGCTTCCGTGGATAAATCCAAATCCCTGCTGCGGGGTGTTATTTATGGGGTATGCGCCCTGGTTGTCATCGCTGCCGGCGTAGGGATTTATGCATGGAGCACCAGCAGCAAGAAAGAAAAGGTGGAAGGTGAGAACGCCCGCCTGAATGCGCTGGTCGTGGAAGGCGGGAAACTGGGCCGCAGCCGTCTGTTTGACTCAAGAATCTCAGCCGTGTTCCGGATGTGAAAGTCGTTCCCGACGCGGAGGATGCCGCTCTGCTGCTCGCCAATGTGAGAGGAGTCAAGGGCAACAGGGAAAACTGGCCCGGCGCCGCCCACCTGGTTTCCATCATGGCCCAGATGGATGACAACATTGCCCGCCAGGTGGTGGAAGACATGAAAAAAAAAATGTCGGCAGGTACAGTAAGGAAAAATATTCCATGATGGTGACCCTTTTCAAGTCTTCCAGCCCCGCCATGCGCGACATGCTGAAAGACCTGTACGCTTCCATCAGCGAAAGCAAGAATAAGAAGATCCAGGACAAGCAGGCCGTGGTGCTCAAGTACATGCGTTTTGCCATGAAGCTGGACGACCTTGACGACGTGATGAAGATCCTCCAGAAGAAGGATGCTTCCCGGATTTGATTTCCTCCGCTTTCCGTACGGCGCGCTACCTGATTGACGAAGCTCCTCCAGCCAAGCGCAAGGCGCTTTCCTCCAAACTGCTCCAGTATCAGAAAAACATGCCGGAGGAAAACGTCAAAATGCTCTACAAGCTGCTGGCCCGCACCGGTGATCCCAAGGTGCTGGACATGATGGAAAAGAGCTATAAGGAGGATACCAAAAGGCGCTTGCCATCATTACCGCCTGGGGGACTGGAATACGGATGACGCCGTTCCGTACCTGTTCAAGGCCTGGAAAGACGAATCCCTGCATGAACGCGTGCGTTCCCAGGCCCATGATTCGATTCTCCGCGTACTCTCCGTGGACCGTGACCGGGATGACAACGCCACGCTCAAGTTGTTTGACCCCCTTATTGCGGATGCCAAAACCAGCGAACGCCGCCAGTTTCTGGTTTCCGCATTCAAGAGACTCAGCAACCGCCCGTATGTGATTCGCCTGCTGGGCCGCATCAAGCAGACTGCGGAAGACCAGAGAAACGCGGTGGAACCAAAGTTCCAGGCTGCGGAGGAGGCCTTGTTCAAGGCGGAGGACAATTTCAAGGCCAATCCCGGCGATGCGGCAGCCAAGGCCGATTATGAGGCCAAGGAAAAGATTTATAATGAGTTGTCCAGTCAGAAGACCGGGGAAGACAAGGTGATTGCGGCGGTGGACAAGGCTCTGGAAAAGGTCAGGAAGACGCCTGTTCCCACCAGGAAGGCCGCTTCTGCCGAGGACAGGGATGATGACGACTCTTCCGTGATTAAGACAATTTAAACGGTTTTAACGGCCGTATCCGAAAACCGGAGGGAAAATAATCCCTCCGGTTTTTTTATGTGCGGGAGTGACAACCATGATTGGCTGGCCGCTTCTGCGCAGATGAGGCCGAATTGGCCGTTGGCCGGGCGGAAGGGGGTAGCGGACTTACTTCATGTATTTTTTGATTTCCGGCAGCAGTGCGTCCGCCCAGAGACGGTAGCCTTTTTCTGTAAGGTGGACGAGGTCCCCGGTAATTCCCGGCAGGAAAGTGCCGTCCTTGTCCAGGAATGCGGAATTAATGTTGACGACATGGACTCTCGGCATATTTGTTTTGTCCAGCTCCCTGTTGATCATTTCATTTTGGATGCGCAGGGGTCTTCCGCCGTTTTCCCCGGGGAAAGATGTGCAGAAGAATAATTTCAGTGGCGGGGTGGAGCCGATGGACCCGGGAAGCTATTTCCCGGATACCCTCCGCCGTTTCCTGCGGGGTCTGCCTGCCTTTGTATTGCCCTGTGTTATTGGTGCCCACCATGATAACGCATACTTGGGGGGAATGAGGCGTTTTAAGGGCAGAATCGTCAATGCGCCACAATACATGTTCCGTCCTGTCGCCTCCTATGCCGAAATTGACAGGAGCATAGGGGGAAAAATATTGAGACCATATTTTTTTGCCGTCGGTTTCCCAGCGGTGGGTGATGGAATCGCCGATAAACAGCAGTTGGCATGGTGTTTCCGCCAGGGTCTGCTTTAACAGGGCGTGCCTCTGGCTCCACCAGTCAGCTTTTGTTTTGGAAATGTGGGCGGCATCGGGTTTTCCTTTTTCCGGCTGTTGGGAGAAAACAGGCAGGGCGAGTCCGCATCCCAGAAGGCAGATGGAGGCGGATATGGCGTTGATAGACGGGAAATGGTTCATGTTGTTTATTCAATACGGAGAATGTTTCTGCCGCCTTTCTTTTGGAGGATAAAAAATCCCGTTGGTATATTGAATGCGTTTTCCTGCCGGTACGGCATGGTACCGAAACATGGCGTGGACCCGGCTGGAACGGCAATTCCGTATTTCCTGGCGTAATGGTACTGCAGCAATGGATGGACAGCTTTGTGTTCAGGAATTGATAAAAAGAGGGAACGGCTAACGTATGTTCACGGACAGAGTCCGTTGAATTATCTGATGAATATTCCTGTTACCTTGATTTTTTGCTTGCTTTCCACATGGCTGCGGCGGCTTCCGCATCCATCTGTGCTTCCCGGAAAACAGAGTGGGCGGATTGGAATTATTTAACTTCTTACGGTCAATCCCTTTCTGTGGGCTGGACGGCTAAGCCCGTTGTAACGGAAAAGCAGGAGAAAGGGGGCTTGTATATGTTCAGGGGAGGGGTGAGAGCGTATCAGAACGGCAGTGACCGCAAGATGCTGGTTCCTCTGGAGGCAGGAGTGAACGGTCCGCGCGGCGAAACTCCCGTATCCGGGGCTGCCTGTCGTTTGTTCCGCCTGATGCAGCATTATTCTCCCGTTACGGCTTCCCGTATCCGGTTGATTTGTTCTGCGACGGGAGTGGGTGGGGCGAGCCTTGGTTCCCTGGGCAGGGGAACTGGAGCCTACAACCGCATTTTGGATGATTTGAAGGCCGCCAAAATACTGGCTGACCGGGAAGGGAAGACCCTTTCCATGCCTGCGTTTATCTGGACCCAGGGAGAGACGGATCACCAGGACAGAAGAACGAGGGAATGGTACCGGGAAAAATGGAAAAGCTGATCAGGGACATAAATCATGACGCCAGGGCCGTGACCGGGCAGAAAAACGATGTGGTCTGTTTCGGCTATCAGGTTGGTTCCCATTTGAATTATTATCAGTTTAATCCTACGGATTATCCGGCTATTGCCCTGGAACAGCTGGAGATGGCTTTGGAGAAGGACAGCCGGTATGTGATGACGACCCCGATGTATCATTTCGAGTATAGCGACGGAGTCCATTTGACGGCGCCCATGTCCCGCCTTTTATGGGGAGTATGTGGGCTATGTCATGAAGAAAGTCCTGTTGGATGGGGCGGACTGGAAACCCGTGCATCCCCTGACCCATAAAATCAGGAAGTCCGGAAAGGGTTGGACGGTGGAAGTGGCATTTTATGCTCCCTGCCCCCTTTGGTTCTGGACACGAAGACGGTTGACGATCCTGGCAATTATGGTTTTTCCCTTGTGGGGGCTGAGGGAGAGGATATTGCCATCAAGTCTGTCCGGCTGGTGGGGAAAAAAATGCGGTACAGCTGTTGACGGAGAAGGACCCGGGGAAAGGGCGTCTACGCTATGGGATGACGATTAATGAACACCGTCCTTCCGGTCCGCGGACGGGGGCGCGGGGCTGTCTGAGGGATTCCCAGGGAGATGAGGTTAAGGCCCATATCCAGGGCAAAGATTACCGAATGGATAATTGGTGCCCCTTTTTTGATTACTCCCTGTCAAAAGGGCATTGATTTTCCGGAAATGGCTGCATGATCTTTTTTTGCCGCAGGTTGAAGGATACCCGGACGGCTTGAAAAAAAACAGGAAAGGCTTCAGCCGATGCATACTGATTCCGGATTGTTGCGGAGGGGAGGCTTGCACGGCCATGCATGGTGTTATGCTGCGGCTTTCGTGGCCAGATGATGACGAGGTTGTGATAGCTTGACCGTAGAGCAGGAGAACTTGCGGAAGTGCATCGTAAGCGCCTCTTTTTCCACGAGGTTCATTTTTTCTTCCTCCGGGGGGTATTCCCTGCTTCCGGTTTCTTTATGGCTGGCTCTTACAGAAGGAGCCCTGCCTGGTAGATCAGCGTAGCCGTTGCAAAACCCAGGAGGGTCAATCCGCCGAATTGAGCCAGAGCGAACCACCAGGTGCCCGCTTCCCTCTTGGCGAGGGTGACGGTGCCGATGCAGGGCAGGGCAATCAGGCAGAATATCATGATGCTGATGCCCTGGAGAGGGGTGTAGCTGGCTTTAAGACGGGCGTTCAATGTCTGCTGGGCCGCCGGGCCCGAATTTTCCGTCTTCCACCGCATAAAGGATACCCATCTGGGTGACGAAAAATTTCCTTGGCGGCAAAGGCTCCTACCAGGGCGGAATTGATTTTCCAGTCAAATCCGGCCACTTGCGTGACGGGTTCCATCCAATGGCCTATTTGTCCGGCGTAGGAATGTTCCATGGCCGCTGCGTTTGTCGGCGCCGTGTTTTCTTCCGGCCTGGGGTAGGTGTTCAGAAACCACAGGATGATGGAGGCCCCAAGAATGAAAGTGCCTGCTTTCCGGACGTACATGAAAGCCCGTGACCACATCAGGATGCCCACCTTCCGCAGGGAGGGGAGGCGCAGGCGCTTCATGTGGTGGAGGGAATCCCTCTGGGGCGCCTTGAAAAGCGTGTTTTTCAGAAGCCGGGCGCAGCACAGCGCCAGCAGGACGCCGCTGGCATAAATCCCGAACAGCACGGGGGCCTGCAGGCGGGAGGGAAACAGGGCGGAGACGAACATCATGTAGATCGGCAGGCGGCCCGCACAGCTCATCATGGGCAGCACGGCGATGGTGACCAGGCGGTCGCTGCGCGTTTCAATTCTCCTGGTGGACAGGATGGCGGGAACCGAACAGCCGAATCCCAGCAGGAGGGGGCAAAGCTGCTGCCGTTCAACCCCATGATTTTCATGATGCGGCTCATCAGGCGGGAAACCCTCATCATGTATCCGCTGTTTTCAAGAACGGTAATGGCCCCGAAGAGGAGAACCACGTTGGGCAGAAAGGCCAGTACGCCGCCCACGCCTCCTACCACGCCTTCCCCAGCAGGGATTGCAGGCGGGGCCACGGTTCCAGCATGCGGCAGGCCCAGACGCTGAACAGCTGGGTGCCCGTCTGGATGAGCCTGACCAGAGGATCCCCGATAGCGAAGCTCAGGAAGAAAATAATATAAACGATGCCCAGGAAAATAAAGGGAACCCCATATCCTGTGCATCAGGACGGCATCCAGTCTGGCCCTCCACAGGTTGTCCTTCGCCTCTGCCTCCCGTTCCATAACGTTTACCGGGACGTAACTTAAAATCTGTTCATTTGACAGGCAAGCCTAAAAGAAAGGGGCATGGAAACCAGGCATTCCGGCCGTTTTTGGGACGGGGCTGCCGCATGGGCCCCGGATGGGGCCGCAGACTTTGTTTTTTAGCGGCGCAAAGCCGCCAGGCCCTGGATGAAAAGGATGGCCGCAGTGCAGCCGAATACCATGGAGGGCAGGCACTGAAGCATGTACAGCGGATCTGTGGAACCGTTTCCGTAGGAGGGGAAAATAAAGGCCAGAATCAACGCGATCAGGGACAGCCCCCATGCCAGCCATGATGTAGCGGGAATCCGGCGGCCGGATGCTGCGGCTGGCCGCTGCGGCAGGTTTTCCTGCCGGATGCCGCGTTCGTCAGTATCGCGTCCGGAGAAAGACGTCCGCTTTTTCCTGACGGGAGGCAGGGCGGCCTGCGTTTTCATGGCGTTTTCCGGTTTGCGGCCGGATGGCGAAGAGGAGGCTTCCCCGAAGGGAAGCCCCGTTGTAACGTGAATCAAAACGCCGCACGCCGGGCAGCGCATGCCGGTTTTGGCGTCCAGTCCGGCCGGGTAGGTGTACCCGTGGCCGCATTGGGAGCATGTGGCGGATTCTCTCATGATCTGGCCCGAATGGATGTTAGTCGTCCAAGGGAAGCAGGTCCTCCTGGTCAGCCTTGGTTTCGGGCCTCTGGCGGATTTCCTCAAGCTTGGCTTTCATCTGTTCGCAAATGTCCGGATGCTGGGAGGCTACGTTGTCAAGTTCCTTCGGGTCTTTTTCCAGGTCAAAGAGGCTTCCTCCTTCCGGGGACTTGCTCATTTTTGCGGAGGCTTCGTTGATGCCGTCGCGAAGGGCCACGCCGGCGGGAATGAATTTCCATTTGCCGTGGCGAATCGCCAATGCCTTGCCGGTACTGTTGATGACATGGTAGTCACGCCCCTTGGCGGATTTTCCCAGAAGGGCGGGCATCACGTTTTCAGAGTCACGGAAGGAATTGGCCTTGCCGGGGGCCAGCAGCTGTTCCAGGGAGGCTCCCAGATCCATCTGGTTGAGCAGGGCTTTGCTCGTGGTTCCGGGTTTGATCACGCCGGGCCATTTGACGATAAACGGAATGCGGGAACCTCCTTCCAGAATGCTGTATTTGCCTGCGCGGAAGGGGCCGGCGGGGGAATGGGTGGCGTTGTCCCGGACGGCGAAATCCCTGTAGCCGTCATCCAGCACGGGACCGTTGTCGCTGGAGAAGATCACCAGGGCGTCTTTTTCCAGACCGGCCTGTTGCAGAGCCTCTGTAATGCGGCGCACACAGTCATCCAGTTCCACGGTCACGTCACCGCGCACGCCGTGCCGGCTCTTGCCCACAAAGCGTTTTTCCGGGCAGCGCGGCACGTGGATGTCATGCGTGGCGAACATCAGGAAAAACGGTTCCTTGGCTTTGGCGCTTTTTTGAATGTATTCAATGGCCTTATCCGTAATGACATCGGCGTTTTTCCTCATCCTTCCACAAGGCGCTTTTGCCGCTCTTCATGAACCCGATGCGTCCGATTCCGTTGATAATGGCCTGGTTGTGTCCGTGGCTCCACATGAGTTTGAGCTGGTCCTTATTGTCCTTGCCATTGGGAAGCCCGGGGAAGTTGTGCTTGTAGGATACTTCAATGGGGTCGTTCGGGTCCAGGTTGCGGACATTGCCGTTTTCCAGAATCACGCAGGGAACGCGGTCGCCCGTAGCAGCGAAGATAAAGCTCTCGTCAAATCCGATTTCGTTCGGGCTGGGGGAGATATGTTTGTTCCAGTCAATTTTCTTCCCCTTTTCCCCCAGGCCCAGGTGCCATTTGCCTATCATGTAGGTTTTGTAGCCGTGGGATTGGAGCATCTTGGGCAGGGTGGGCTTCTTGGTATCGATAATGAGGGCGGCGTCTCCCGGCAGGATGCCCGTGCCTTCCTTGCGCCACGGATATTCTCCTGTGAACAGGGCATAGCGGGAAGGGGTGCAGACGGATGTGGTGGAATAGGCGTCCGTGAAGCGGCAGCCCTGCTCGGCAAGCTTGTCGATGGAGGGGTGGGAATTCCCCTTGGCTCCATAGCAGCCTACGTCTCCATAGCCGAGGTCGTCAGCGTAAATCATGACGATGGCCTTGGGGGCTTGACCGTTGGCGTGACTGCGGCCGGGCAGGCCGCTGCCGCCGCCAGGGCAAGCATCAGGTGTAATGCGGATTTATTCATGTTGTCAGGTGTGTGTGATTATAATTTTCCGGAAAGGGCGGTCGGAAGGATGCCGCTGTTTAAGCGTGGGCCGAATCTTCGGGGGTGTCCGGAGGCTGTTCGCCGGGATGTTCCGGCGGAAGCACGGGTTCCGTCATGGGGCGCATGCTGGCATTCTGCCAGATGTACCGCTTGTAAAGGACCTTGATGGCGGCTGTCAGGGGGGGACAGCCAGCAGGGCGCCGATTAAGCCGCCCAGGATGAGTGTCCAGATCAGCACGGAAAACATGACCGTGAGCGGGTGGAGTTCCACGGAATCCCCCACGATTTTCGGCTGGATGATCCATCCGTCAAATTGGTTGACGGCCAGGAAGATGCCCGAAACAATCAGCACGGGCTGGAAATCCCCCCATGTGAACCAGGCCAGCAACACCGCAGGGATAAAGGCGGTGATGATACCCAGGTAGGGAATGATGCCCAGCACGCAGACCGCGGCGCCAATGGTAATGGCGTACGGCAGGCCGATCAGCTTCAGGCAGATGGCAATCAGAATGCCTTCAATGATGCTTACCAGCATTTGGCCGCGGAAGAAGGAAATCAGGTAGCCGTTGATTTCCTCCATGGTGTCCACCACGTCTTTTCTGAATTTGGAGACTTTCAGGGGCAGGATGCTGGGCCATTTCTCTTTGATTTTATCCGCCTCCAGCAGAAAATAAAAAGCGAAAATGGGCGTGATCAGGATGCTGACCATGATTCCTATGGTGCTGTAAAGGGCCCGTCCCCCGGAAGTGAGCCAGCTCATCAGCTTGTCCTGGTAAAAGGAGGAATTGATGGTCATGTAGGCTCCCAGCTTTTCCCGGGCGGTCCGGGCGTTTCTCAGGTCATGGACTTCCGCTTCCGTATAATGGCTGGCATTCAGTTCCCGCAGGCTGGTGCTGTAAACACTGTCAATGGTGCGGGAAATGAAGGGGATTTCAATGGTGGAGTCAATCAGTTCGGAGGTTTTGTCCCATAGCTCCATCCGGTTGTCGATCAGTTCATCCGTCTGCCTGATCAGGGGAGGGAGAATCGTGGCTCCAAAGCCTACCAGAACGGCCAGAGCCGCAAACATGACCGTGACTACTGCCCATGGACGGGAGAATTTGAGACGCACCAGCCAGGAAACGATGGGTTCCAGCAAATACGCCACGACGGCGGCAATCAGGATGGGCAGGAGCACCGGTTCCAGAAACCCCAGAAGTTCCACTACTTCAAAAATGACGAAGGCCGCAATGCCCAGCATCACCAGAATGGATACGCCTGTCAGGGCATGCCAGCAGGTTCTCTTCTGGAAGGGGGAGGGAATGGCGGGGGCGTCGGAAGTGTGGGTATTTTGATGTTGTTCGTTGTTCATGCCGGTGTGGAGAGATGGCTGGTTGCTGGCCCGGCTCAGGCAGCGGAGGCCTTGTCCGTTTTCCCGTCAGCTGCGGGAGAGGCTTCATCCGGAGTTTCTCCGGCCGTAGCCGGAGGCTGCTGGCCGTCTGCGGAGGGCTGGGTCTGTTCTTTTTTTTCCTGCTGCCTGACGTGGTTTTCGAATTCCTGTTCCGTAATGGCCTGGGGCGTGGGGTAATAATCCCCGGCAGGGGGCGCGGCCGGAACTTCCCATTGGATGCGCACCAGCCTGTTCCTGCGCTGGACCACCACGCTGGCCTGAGCCCCCCGCTGGGTGGTAACATATTCTACGAGGTCCGGATAGGGATTCTTTCTTCCATTGATGGAAATAAGAACATCTCCCGTTCTGAGGCCGGCGTCCCATGCGGGCGACCACTCTGCCACGTAAGCTTTCATGGGGCCGTTCCCGTTGCTGTCCTGGATAAAGGTGCCTCCCATCAGGTTGAAGGAGGCGGGGGCGGGCATCCGGTGGCTGGTGGAGCTGAAATAAAGGGCGTTCCCCGGGCCGTCCAGCCAGAACTGGCGTGCGGCCAGAGCGCCGTAGCCCAGGATGATGTCGATGTCATCGGGGATGCCCATCACTTCCGGGTTGGCGAAGCTTTCACAGAGCAGGATATTTTTTAATTCCAGTGGACCGAGCTGGAAGGAGCTTACATGCATGCATTCGTGGGCGTAAAAGCCGCCTGCGGCGGGGCTGTAGCCGGAATAGACGCTGACGAACGCATCCGGGTAGGCCTGCTTAATGGCATTCCAGCGTTTTTTGGAGATGTAAACGGCGTGGGGGGCTCCCGTGTCCAGAATGATGCGCCTTCCGTGCTTGTCCGCGATTTGCGGATAGTCGGACCCGGGAATCAGGGAAAGCTTGTTCCAGCTTTTTATTCTGGAGGGAAGTTTATTGAAAAAACGGTGGGAGCGTTTGGGATAGTTGATGTTCCACACATATTTCCGGATGCATTCCCAGCCCAGCAAACCGTCATACGGGGCCTGGTCTGCCATTACTACGTCCTGTTTCCGGGAAATGGGTTCCCCGTCATCCTTCAGGGAAACGGGCACGTTGGCCGTGCGCATGGCGCCCCTGCCGCGCAGGCGTGCGCCGATGGATTCCACTGCCGGGGAGAAAAGCAGGGATGTCTGGACTGCTCCCGTGTCTACGCCCATCATTAATTGCGTTCCGGAGCTCCACGCCAGCGCCACGGGGGTGCCGTCCAGGGGATTGGCCGCGTCAATGGGCGGGGAGCTGCTGTCCTGGATAGGTCGGTGCGATACGCAGGAAACGCACAGCATGGTTGCCAGAAGCATGATGGAGGAACGGAACATAAAGTATTCCGTTCATAACAAACAGACCATAGGCTGGCAAGGTTTCCTTCCTGCTTACAGGGCTTTTTGACGGCATCAGAACGTAAAAACCGCTGCTTGCCGGAGGGTAGCTCATGCAGAAGCATGATATTCAAAATGCGGGCGCGTGCGTTTTTTGAGGCTCTATATCATGGACGGGAATTTTGCCGTCTGCCGCGTCCGGCGTTCCGTTCCAGCGAGGGGGCGGCTGCCTTCATTTTCCCCATGCTGTCCCCAAGGGAGGGCTGAAGCTGGAGCGCTCCCAAAAATCTTGATTTTCACAAGGAGCCGTATAGGGTAGCGGTGAGCCGCTATGACCACCCCTACGTTTGAAGATGCCGTGAGCCGTATCGTACGGAAGGATCCCCGTTTTGCGGAACGGGCATATTCTTTTCTGAAAGATGCGCTGGATTTTACCATGCAGCGCGTTGAAGAAAGGGAAAACGGCTCTCAGAGGCATGTCAGCGGGCAGGAACTGCTGGAAGGGTTCCGGGATTACGCCCTCGCCCAGTTCGGGCCCATGGCTTCCACCGTGATGAAGGAATGGGGGCTTAGGAACGGGAAGAATGTGGGGGAGATGGTTTTTTTACTGATTGAGGAAGACGTTTTTTCCAAACAGCCGGAGGATTCCCTGGATGATTTCAAGGGCTTCATGAGCTTCCGCAAGGCTTTTGAAGAACCTTATGAATTTCAGGACCAGCCCAGTTGAACCGCCCGATACCGCCATGAACAAGGAACCCGATGTACGCTGGCCCGCTGAATGGGAGCCTCAGGATGCTGTCTGGCTGTCCTGGCCCCACCGCAGGGATTTATGGCAAGGGGGGCTGGACGAGTTGCAGCAGACTTATGGGAGCGTGGCCGCTGCCATTGCTCCGCATGCCCTTGTATGCGTGAATGCCGCAGCTCCCCTTCATCCCGGCGTCAGGCAGGCGATGCTGGCCGCCGGAATGAGTGAGGAGCAATTCCGCCTGTTCAACCACCCGACCAACGACGTATGGTGCCGGGACCACGGCCCCGTTTTCGTCCAGGATGTGAAGGACGGTTCTCTGATGCTGGCGGATTGGCAATTTAATGCGTGGGGCGGCAAATTTGCCCCGTGGGACCTGGACAACGGCGTTCCCGCCCTGATTGGGGCGGCGCTGGGGCTTCCCGTGCGCAGTTCTTCCCTGATTCTGGAAGGGGGGGCGATTGAGGGCAATGGGGACGGCTTGCTGGTGACGACGGAGTCCGTGCTGCTGAATCCCAACCGCAATCCGGATTGGAGCCGGGCCATGATTGAGGAGGAATTGAAGCGCATGCTGGGCGTCAGAGCCGTTTTCTGGCTCGGTTCCGGCATTGAAGGGGATGATACGGACGGCCATATTGACGACATGGTGCGTTTTGTGTGCCGGGATGCCGTAGTCTCCATCGTGGAAACGGATTCTTCCTCTCCCCATTACCGCGCTCTGGCGGAGAATAATGAACGCCTTCAGGATTTGAGATGCGTGGACGGTTCCGGGGTGGAGGTGATTCCCCTGCCGATGCCGGATCCCCTCCATGCGGAGGACTGGCGCCTGGATCAGCTCCCTGCCAGTTACGCCAATTTCCTCATTGTTAATGAGGCCGTCATTGTTCCCGTATTCAACCAGCCCCGGAATGACGATCGCGCCCTGGGCATTTTGCGTGAATGTTTCAGCGGAAAACAGGTAATAGGGGTGGATGCCCGCAAGCTGGTGCTGGAAGGCGGCGCCATCCACTGCATCACCCAGCAGCAGCCCCGGCCGGGGAAGGAGGGACTGTGAGCGGAGGGGAAGGAATAACGGTGGATGTGATTCTGCCGATGGAAAAGGCCGGCAGCGAGCGCGTGCGCCGCGCTGCCGTGGCGCGGAAGCTGGGTATTTCCCCCTCCCGTATCAAAGATGTGCGGCTGGTGAAGGAGTCCATTGACTCCCGGCAGAAAAAAATTCTCTTCCAGCTTCGGCTGCTGGTCGGGGTGGATAGCCCGCTGCCGCCGGAACGTCTTCCCTCCCGGGATTATCCGTCCGTCCGTCCCGGCTCCCCCGTGGCGCTGATCGTTGGATTCGGACCGGCCGGGATGTTCGCCGCGCTCCGCTGTTTGGAACTGGGTATGAAGCCTGTGGTTCTGGAACGGGGGAAGGATGTTTCCTCCCGCCGGTTTGACCTGGCTCCCATCCTGCGCCGCGGCACGGTGATGGAGGATTCCAATTACTGTTTTGGAGAGGGAGGGGGGCAGGCACGTTTTCCGACGGGAAGCTGTTTACGCGCGCGACCAAGAGAGGCCCCGTCCGGGAGGTTTACGAGATTTTTTTTGTAGCCCACGGAGCGCCCAGGGAAATTTTAACGGACGCCCACCCGCATATTGGCTCCAATCTGTTGCCCAATGTCGTCAAAGCCATCAGGGAATCCATCCTTCGCGCGGGCGGGGAAATTCATTTCAATGCCCGTGTGGAGCATCTGCTCCGTTCTGCGGACGGCCGCCGCATACGCGGCGTGGCCTGCGCGGATGGCCGGGAATTTGCGGCGGATTCCGTTTTGCTGGCTACCGGGCACAGTGCCCGGGACGTGTACCGCATGATGCTGGCGGAGGGGCTGGCTCTGGAACAGAAATCCTTTGCCGTGGGTGTGCGCATTGAGCATCCCCAGGCGTTTGTTGATGCGCGCCAGTACCACCTGAATCCGGAGCAGAGGCGCCCGGAGCAGCTTCCGGCAGCCCGTTATTCCGTGACGACCACCATCCAGGACCGCGGCGTCCATTCCTTCTGCATGTGTCCCGGCGGCTTCATCGTGCCCGCCGCCACGGAGAACGATGAGGTAGTGGTCAACGGCATGTCTCTGGCCCGGAGGGATTCTCCATTTGCCAATGCCGGTTTTGTAGTCAGCGTGCATCCGGAAGATACGGAACCGTTTTGCAGGGAACACGGGGTGCTGGCGGGCGTGGCGTACCAGAAAGCGCTGGAGACGGCTTCCTGCCGTGCCGGAGGAGGCATGCAGAAAGCCCCGGCCCAGAAGGTGGAGGATTTTCTGAAAGGGCGCGTTTCTTCTTCCCTGCTGCCTACCAGCTATCATCCCGGCATCGTATCCCATCCCCTTCATGAATTGCTCCCGGAAGGGATTGTCTGGCGCATGCGGGAGGGGCTGCGGCAGTTTGACCGTAAATGGCGGGGATTTGCCGGAGCGGACGCCCAGCTCATTGGCTGTGAGACGCGCACCAGCTCCCCCGTGCGCATTCCAAGGGACCCCGCCACGCTGGAGCATCCCGGTCTGGAGGGCCTGTACCCATGCGGCGAAGGGGCGGGTTACGCCGGCGGCATTGTTTCCGCCGCCCTGGACGGACGCCGTTGTGCGGAGGCCATGGCGCAGCAGGCGACCCGCTAGGTTTTTTCAAGCGTCCGGCCGCCGGAGCGATGCAGCTTTTCTGCGTTTCTGGATGAAGATACGCCCCTGTGAGCCTTGTTATGCCGGAACCGGATGCCATCAAGCCGGGAATGGGGGCAGGCTTGTTTTTTCCGGGAAGGAAAGACAGTCCGCCGTGGCGGCGGCCGTCAATGCTGCGGGATGCGGCGGAAGGGAAGAATATTGTTGACCCTGCGCAAAAGATTCCTGTAACGTGATTTCATGTCAAATCTGTTCCGGTGGGGAATTCTCCCTGCGTTTTTGATGACTTTTTCCGGCATGTCCCAGGATATAGCGGCGCCCTCCATGGCTAATGTGGATTTGGAAATGGAGGATGAAAAAAAAAAAATAGCGGCGTACAGGGAGGCCATGGCCAGGCACTTGCAGCTGGGCATTATTTGGACGTGCATTGTGGAGTTGGAGGAAAAGGATAATCGTGCGGTGCTGGTGGCCACGCTGAAATATATTCAATCTCCCGAATGGGCTGGGATTCTGGATAAATGCCCTTCCGATTACCGCGCCATGCATCTGAAGATGATTAGGGAGTCCGGGAAATTGCTGGAACGGGTGGAAAGAGAGAAGATGACTGCCGATGAAATTCAGAACGCTTACGGAAAGTACGGAGGCCAATACATGAAAATGGGGGGGAGCATTCTGGAAAAATATCGGCTGGAGAATTGTTCCGTACAGTTTTCTTTATTCCTGATGCGGGAAACGGAAGGATTGGATGATAAGGAAAGGTTGAAGGCTCTTTACCGTATCAGGAAGGATATCCTCTCCGGAAAACTGAAGGTTCCCGGAGAGGGCGGAGGGATGGGCGAATCTGGGTTGGAGGAATGACCGGGATGCCGGGCCAATTTCCCGGAACGGTTCCGGAACTCCTGTGTTTCCTTTCTCCCGTTGTTCATTTCCACCCGGGGCCTTCCTTTTTTTGCAGGTTAAGTCTTGCCAGGGCAGGGGGCTTGGGGGCATAATCTGCAAGTTTCACAACCGCACACAGCCATGAAAGTCATCGTCATCTACGGCAGCCCGAATGATAAGCCCTTTATGGAACCGGCCCGCGAGTATTTTGCTCAGGAGAATGTTCCTTATGAAGAAACCGTTCTGTCCGCCCACCGCGACCTTCCGGAGCTGATCAGGTTCCTGGGGGATTTGGAAGCCAGCGGAGAAAAAGCGGTTATCCTGGCTGTGGCCGGCCTGTCTGCCGCCCTTCCCGGCGTGGTGGTGATGAGCTGTTCCCTCCCGGTTATCGGCGTGCCGGTCCCCGGAGGCCCCCTGAACGGTATTGACGCCCTGCTGGCGATTGCCCAGTGTCCCGGCGGCGTGCCCTGCACTACGGTTGGCTTGCATAAGAAGACCCCCGTCAATGCCGCCATGGCCGCCCACCGCATTTTAAAACTGGCGGGGCTGTAACGTGAACTTTTTCCCCCATCCGGCAAATGACTCCTCCTTCACAGGAAATCGTATTGGACGGTCCGGGAATTTCCCGTGCGCTTGAGCGCATGGCCCACGGCATTGTGGCCCGTTTCCCCGGAGAACCTCTCGCCATCGTCGGCCTGCTCAGCCAGGGGGATGTGATTGCCCGGCGTCTGGTGGACAAGGTAAAGGAGCTGGGAGTGGAAGCCCAGTACGGCTCTATTGATATTTCCCTGTACCGGGATGACATCTTCAAGCTGGAAGCCCGGCCTTCCCTCCGTTCCTCCAATTTGCCGTTTTCCACGGATGACATGAGGGTCGTGCTGGTGGACGACGTCCTTTATACGGGGCGCACCATACGTGCGGCCCTGAACGCCCTTTTCGACTACGGCCGTCCGGCCCGTATTGAACTGGCGTGCCTGATTGACCGCGGCGGGCGGGAAGTTCCCATCCAGCCGGATTATACGGGGCACGTGCTGGACCATGCCGGAGCCAAGGTCATCGTAAGCATGAAGGAGGCTGACGGCGAGGACAGCGTGGTCATTCCTTCCCACTGAAAATTTTCCAATCCATTCTCCGTTTCCCATGAATCATCCCCGCAAGGATCTTCTTAATATCTCCTCATTGACTGACGAGGAAATTCACACGCTGCTGGATTCGGCCGGCCCGATGAAGGAGCTTTTTACCAAAAGCGTCAAAAAGGTGCCCGCCCTGAAAGGCAAGTCCGTTCTGACGCTTTTTTATGAACCCAGCACCCGCACCCGTTCCTCTTTTGAGGTAGCGGCGGAACGTCTGTCTGCGGACGTGACCAATTTCACGGTGTCCACCTCTTCCGTGGTGAAAGGGGAATCCGTACAGGACACGATCGCCACGCTCCAGGCCATGAAAGTGGATTATGTAATCGTGCGCCATTACAACAGCGGCTTGCCGAACGTGATTGCGCGCCATACCTGCGCCAGTGTGGTGAACGCCGGGGACGGAGCCCACGCCCATCCCTCTCAGGCGCTGCTGGATTCCTTTACCATCCGGGAGGTGTTTCCGGATGTGAGGGGAAAGCGTGTTCTGATTGTGGGGGACATCCTGCATTCCCGCGTGGCCCGTTCCACCTCCCTGCTGATGAAGAGGCTGGGGATGGAGGTCGCCTTCCTGGGGCCGGGTTCCCTGGTGCCGCGCACCGAACATTCCGGCATTCCCCGTTTTTCCGATTTCAATGAGGCGTTTGCCTGGAAGCCGGACGTAATTTACCTGCTGCGCGTTCAAAAAGAGCGGCAGGACGCCCCTTTCTTCCCCAGCGCCCGGGAGTACAACAAGATTTACGGCGTCACGGAAGAACGCCTGAAGCGCATTTCCGGTGAAGGCCTGTACATCATGCATCCGGGGCCGGTCAACCGCGGCGTGGAAATCTGTGACCTGGCGATGGACTATGAGCGCTGCCTGATCAACCGCCAGGTGGAAAACGGCATCGCCTGCCGCATGTCCATCCTTTACCATCTCACTCCGCAAACCCAGCACTGATTGTTCATGAAAACTTCCGTACTTATTCGCAACGCCCGGCTGACGGACGGTTCCGCCCCGGCGGACCTTCTGGTTTCCGGGGGGGTGATTACAACGAAAGCTCCTGCCGGAACGCTTTTGGAGAGCGCCGCGGAAAAGGCGCTGGATGCTTCCGGGAAACTTGTTCTGCCCGGCCTGTTCGACATCCATGCCCATTTGTGCCAGCCCGGCCGGGAGGACAAGGAACGTGTGGCTACGGCTACCGCCGCCGCCCTGCATGGAGGAGTGACCGGACTGATGGCGATGCCGGATACCGAACCCGTGATGGACAATGCCGCCCAGATTACCACGTTCATGGAAATATGCCGGACGGATGCTCTGGTGGAGGTTATCCCCTCCGGTTGCCTGACCAAGGGGGACGGCGGGGAAGAGCAGGCCTCCTACGACTCCCTGCGCGCCAAGGGCGTCCGTTTCATCACGGACGGGGACCGTGCGCCGGACAACATGCTGCTGCTGTACCGCGCCATGCAGTACGCCAGCAATTTGAACCTTACTTTCGCCCTGCGCGGAGACGTGCCGTCCCTGACGGCCAGGGCGGCCATGCACCCGGGCACTACTTCCTACCGTCTGGGGTTGATGGGCTCCCCCTCCTGTGCGGAGGAAATAGGGCTGGAAACCATCATCCGCCTTTCCGTGGATACGGGCAACTCCCTGCATGTGCAGACCGTCTCTACGGCCGGCAGCGTGGATATCCTGCGCCGCTGCAAGCGGAAAACCGCCGGGTTGAGCGCGGAAGCGGCGCTTCACCATCTCCTGTTCACGCATGAGGACGTGGGCCGGTACGATACCTGCTACAAGACGCTGCCGCCCCTGCGCGACCAGTCGGATGTGGATGCCCTGATTGCCGCCGTGAATGACGGCACCATTGACTGCATTGTTTCCGATCACACGCCCTGCACGCCGTTTTCCAAACTTCAGGATTTCGTTGTCGCCCCGCAGGGCATGATTGCGCTGGATACGTTCCTGCCCGCTATTTACCAGTATCTGGTGGAACCTGGAAAAATGTCCTGGCAGACGGTGGTGCGCGCCTGCAGCGACGCTCCCCGCAGGCTGATGGGGCTGGCCCCCGTCTCCCTGGAAGAAGGGGCTCCGGTCAATCTGGTGGTGTTTGACCCGGAAGGAGAAACGCCCGTCACGGATGAAACGCTCCGCAGCCGCGCCCGCAACACCCCATTCCTGGGCAAGACCTTGAAGGGAAAAGTGGATGCCGTGGTGTTCGGAGAACAGCTCCACCGCTTCTGATGAAAGCGTCACGGAGAAAGGCCGGCAGCTATTAATTATTAACTATCAGTCTCCGCTTGCAGCCCGTCGCCCGCGTCAGCACGTGTTATCCGGACAAATTCGGTGCGCCGCGCCAGAGCGGCCTGGTTCCGGATGCGCGGGCGCGGCTGGTATTTGAGCCGCCGTTCCGTCATCCGGATGCCGTTCGTGGTCTGGAAGGGTTTTCCCATCTGTGGCTGGTCTGGGTGTTCAGTGAAAACGTGGATAAGGGGTGGAGCCCTACGGTCCGGCCTCCGCGGCTGGGGGGCAATGTGCGCATGGGGGTGTTCGCCACGCGTGCGCCGTTCCGTCCCAATCCCATCGGGTTGTCTGCCGTCAGGCTGGAACGGGTGGAATTGCATCCTCTGGACGGCCCGGTATTGCATCTTTCCGGCGTGGATTTGGTGGATGGCACCCCCATTCTGGATATCAAGCCCTATGTTCCTCTGGCGGACTGCATTCCGGAGGCGTCGGAAGGGTTTACGGCTGTCCCCTATGAACGGCTGGATGTGGAAATTCCCGAATCTTTTGGCGGTTCCATGTCTCCGGAAGAGAGGAGTGCGCTGGAAGATACGCTGTCCCTGGATCCCCGTCCCCAGTATCAGGATGATCCGGAACGGGTTTACGGCCTTTCGTTCTCTGGCTGGGAGGTGAAATTCAAGGTAGAGGAAAAGCGGCTGCGCGTATTGTCCCTGGAAAGAAGGCGAAGCGGTTCCGGCCTTTTTTGATATGCGGGCCATTCCTTAGGTATTTTTTCTTTATCCCTGCGCGGAGCATTGGTTTCCTGTGGCTGGAATGGGTATGTTTGCCGGGAAACGCCGGATGATGCGGGAAAGAAATGCGAAGGTGGTCGGATTATTGATGGTTTGTTTTTTCAGTTTATTGATGAAGAACGGATTTGATTTATTTTTACTGGTGAGGCCAACGTGTTTTTCCCGAGCTCTGTTATTCTGATTCCGCTTGACTTGCGTCCGGATAAAGAGTACCTATCGGCACATTTTTGAAGCATGCTTCATTGTTTTATGGCCGACCCTTTTACGATTTCGTTTTTGATGAAAATGATTACGGACCGCGTGGATATGATGCTTACGCGCGGTTTGACTCTGGAGCGTGTTACGGCCTCCCAGGGCCGGGTGCTGGCTTACCTGATGTCCCGTGACGGAGAAAACGTCTCCCAGAGGGACATAGAGCGGCATTTGGGGGTCTCCCATACCACGGCCAAGGGAATTGTCCAGAGGCTGGAACAGAAGGGCTGGGTAACAACGGCTTTTGACAGTGAAGACGGACGGCTGAAGAATGTGTACCTGACGGATATGAGCCGGGGCGTTCATGAGGCCATTTGCCAGCAGATAGGAGTGATTGAAAATACGCTGCTGGACGGGATGCCGGAGGAAAGCCGCAGCATGCTGAGGGATCTGCTCCGGCGCATGTACGACAATCTCAAATAATAAAAGCACGTGCTTTTTTCCGGGGAACGGGTTTGGAAAAATATGAAGCATGCTTCAATAATATTGTTAACCAACAACATGAAAGCACACTATATACTGATAGCGGCCCTGTGCGGGCTGGCAGGATGCCGGGAAGACAACGGCGCCGCGGATGCTGCAAACCGGAGGGAAATGCCCCCGCTCAAGGTTTCCGTGATGAATATGGAGCAGAGAACGGTGGAGTTGAAATCTTCCTGGTTCGGCCATTTGCGCGGGGTGGAGCAGGCGGACATCAGGCCGCAAGTTTCCGGAACGCTGATACGCCAGGTTTACTGGGACGGCTCCATTTGCGACAAGGGAGAACTGCTTTTTGAAATTGACCCGGCTACCTATCAGGCCGCCGTGGACAGGGAGGCGGCCAACCTGGCTACGGCTCGTGCCGTCAAACTTCAGGCGGAAGCTTCTCTGAACAGGGTGCAGAAGGATTTGGACCGCTATGACAAACTGATCAGGACGGGGGCTATTTCCGTCAAGAACCTGACGGACGCGCAACAGAACCTTAAGGAGATGCAGGCCGCTCTGGAACAGGCGGAAGCGGGCATCAAGCAGGCGGAAGCCTCCCTGGAAAACGCCCGGATCAATCTGGACCGCACCAAAGTACGCGCGCCGTTCCGGGGACTGGCTTCCAAAGCGACGGCCAGCGTGGGGGAACTGATTTCCGCCAGCGGCTCGCCGCTCACTACCATGTCTTCCATCGACCCCATCCGGGTGGATTTTTCCGTGACGGGAAAACAGGTTCTCAGCCGCCTGATGGATGGAACCGTGAATGTGAAAACCGGGCGCATGGGAGACATGCCGGATTTTGAACTGATTCTGGAAGACGGCTCCGTCTTTGAAAAGAAGGGGAAGGTGGTTTCCGTGGACAGCGAGGTGAGCCGTTCGACGGGCACCGTCAATTTCATCGGCCATATTCCCAATCCGGATCTGAAACTGCGTTCCGGAATGGCGGTGCGCGTGCGCGCCGTGACGGGTACGGAGAAGGATGCCTTGCTGGTTCCCGCCCGCGCCCTGCTTTCTTCCATGAACCACCGCAACATCATGGTGGTGGCTCCGGACGGGATGCCGCGCCGCATTGACGTGCAGCCGGGGGAAACCGTAGTTCTTGACATGCCTGACGGCAAGGGCGGAACGGCCCCCATGCTGATGCAGATAGTGACGGGAACGGTCAAGCCCATTCCGGAATCTCTGAAGGAAATAGGATACGGAAAGCCGGCGGATGCTCCCGTCATCGTGGAAGGCGGAATGATGGCCGCCCAGTATTCCAAGGCGAACAGCCTGATGCGGGAACATGGAGCCACGGAAGGGTTCGGGACGGTTGTCCCCGTTCCCTTCATCTATACCGCCCCTGTTTCCACCACTCCTTCCGTAACTGCCAAATAAGCCATGAGTGCGTTTTTCATCAAGCATCCCGCAATCGCAGCCGTGATTGCCATTGTGACCACGCTGCTGGGGCTGGTCTGCATGTTCAACCTGCCTATTTCCCAGTATCCGGAAATCACGCCGCGCACCATCCAGCTTCAGGCCATGTTTCCTGGGGCCAGCGCGCAGGCGGTGGCGGATTCCGTGGGCACTCCCCTGGAACGCCAGATTTCCGGCGTGCAGGGCATGGACTACATGACGTCCGTTTCCTCCAACAACGGCGTGTATAACCTTTCCGTCATTTTTGAACCGGGTTCCGATACGGATATTGACCAGGTGCTGACCAATATGCGCTATGGGCAGGCCTCCTCCCAGCTTCCGCAGGAAGTTCAGAGCACGGGCGTGACCATCAAGCAGCAGCCGGGGCTTCCGCTGATGATTTATTCCCTGACATCCCCGGACGGCAGTTATAATTCCGTGGATTTGGCGAACTATGCCCAGGTGAAGCTGGTGGATGAACTCAAGCGCGTGGAGGGCGTGGGGGAAGTTCAGGTGTACGGCGCGGGGCGTTATGCCATCCGCATCTGGCTGGATACGTCCAAAATGACCCATTACGGCGTTTCCGTCAATGAAGTGCGGGGCGCCATCTCCGCCCAGAACACCACCAACCCCGGCGGCAAGATTGGGGCGGACCCCGTGCCGGACGGCCAGGAGCAGACCATTACCGTGCGCACTCAGGGGCGTCTTTCGGAGCCCCATGAATTTGAAGACATCATCATTCGCCAGAATGGGGATGAAATCCTGTACCTGAAAGATATTGCCAAGGTGGAACTGGGAGCTGAAGACTATTCCGCCACCGGCCGCCTGAACGGAGAAGTTTCCGCGGCTATCGTTATCTTCCAGTCTCCGGGTTCCAACGCCATCGCTACGGCGGACCGCGTGGAAAAACTGCTGGAAGCCAAGGCTCCGCTGATGCCGGAAGGAATTACCGGGCGCGTTTCCCTGGATACGACTACGGCGGTGCGCTATTCCATTGATGAAATCAAGCACACGTTCATGGAAGCCGTCATCCTGGTGGCCCTGGTCGTGTATGTTTTCCTTCAAAACTGGCGCGCCACCCTCATTCCGCTCATCGCCGTTCCGGTTTCCCTTATTTCCACGTTCTGCCTCTTTCCCGTCCTGGGGTTTTCTCTGAACACCATTTCCCTTCTTGGCATGGTGCTGGCCATCGGCCTGGTTGTGGATGACGCCATTGTGGTGGTGGAAGCCGTGCAGGAGCACATAGACAAGGGGCTCAATCCGCGCATGGCTTCCTTCGCCGCCATGCAGGAGGTATCCGGCCCCGTCATTGCCATTGCCCTGGTACTGGCGGCGGTGTTCCTGCCTTCCCTGCTGCTGGAGGGCATCACGGGAACGCTGTTCAAGCAGTTCGCCGTGACCATCGCCATTTCCATGCTCATTTCCGCCTTTAATGCGCTGACGCTTTCCCCTGCCTTGTGCGCCCTGTTGCTGAAACCCCGGAATGCGGGCAGGAAGAGCCTCTTTTCCCCATTTCACCGTTTGTTCAACCGGTGTTACGGACGTGTCTCCAACGGCTATACCCGCATGTGCGGAAGCCTGGCCCGCAAGCTGGCGATTTCCATCCCCCTCCTGTTGTTATTCTGGGGGGCGGTAGCTCCTGTGGCGGAGCGCGTTCCCGGCGGCTTTCTTCCGGATGAAGACCAGGGCTTTCTGCTGGCCTGCCTGATCCTGAAGCCGAATACCTCCCTGCAGGTTGCCTATGAACAGGACAAAAAATTTGAGGCGGCCCTCCAGGATCCCGCCGTGAAGAACCTTACTACCGTGGTGGGGCTCAACATCCTCAACAGCGTGCAGACTCCCGGCGCCTGCATTGCCTACATTGAGCTCAAGGACTGGAGCGAACGGCCGGAAACCTCCGCGGAGCTGGCCGGAAAGCTTCAGGGAAAGCTGGCCCAGGCCGGCCTGGACGGCATGGCGATGGTGCTGGAACCTCCCGCCATCCCCGGCGTGGGAACCGCCAACGGGGTTACGATGGTACTGGAGGATCTGGAAGGGCAGGGCGTAGCTTATCTGCATGAACAGGTGCAACGGTTCCAGGAAGCGGCTTCCCGGCGTCCGGAAATAGCCTTGTGCATAGACATGATGATGGCGGACATGCCGCAGAAGTACGTGAACCTGGACAAGGAAAAATGCAAATTCCACAAGGTGGATATTGACGTGGCCAACGGCATTCTGGCCTCCTACAACGGTTCCTCCTTCATCAATTACTTCAATGCCTTCGGCCAGCAGTGGCAGGTGTATATCCAGGCGCAGGGCGAAGACCGCGCCAGCCTGGAGAAGATGGACGGCTTCTTTGTCACGAACGCGGACGGAGCCCGCGTGCCTCTCTCCGCCCTGGTGAACATCAGAGAGATAGAGGATACGGAATTCGTGATGCACCATAACATCTACAACGCCGCCAAATTGAACGTGATGCCCCGGCCCGGCCACTCCACCCAGCAGGTGATGGATGCGCTGGAGGAAGTGTTCCATCAGACGATGGATCCTACGAAGGTTGGCTTCGACTACCAGGACATGAGCTTCCAGGAAAATAAGGTGCGCAACAGTATTGGGCTGGGGGCCATCTTCACCATGTCCGCCGTTTTCGCCTTCCTTATCCTGGTGGCGCTTTATGAGAAATGGTCTCTTCCCCTGGCGGTTTTCCTCACGGTTCCCATTGCCGTGCTGGGGGCCTATGCCGGGTTGTTCTGGCAGGGCATGGAGCTGACGCTCTACGCGCAGATCGGTCTGGTGATGCTGGTGGGTCTGGCGGCCAAGAACGCCATCCTCATCGTGGAATTCGCCAATCTGGAGATGCAGCGCGGCAAGGGCCTGATGGAGGCTACGCTGGCTGCCGCGCGTCTGCGCCTGCGTCCCATTCTGATGACTTCTCTGGCATTCGTTCTGGGATGCATCCCCCTGATGCTTTCCTCCGGTTCCGGAGCTCTGGCGCGCAACGCGATCGGTACGGTGGTGGTGATTGGCATGGGGGTGGCTACACTGGTGGGCGCTTTTCTGATTCCATGTTCTTATGTGTTCATCATGAGATTATTCCGTATTAAATTCTCCCTGAATGATCTGAAGGAGGATCCGGATGAAGTAGGAGCCAGGAAATACCTGGCCGCCCATACGAAAGACTGATGTTTTACAGATTGTCCTGTTCCGGCGCTGACCATCCAGGGCAGCGCCGGAGCTTGCTTTCGGAGCCGGAGGGGAGTATTTTCCTGTCCGGACGCCGGGAGTAACGCCGGGTCATTTTAAGGGAATGAATGAGTACCGGCAGATAACTGAAGCTTTTCAGGAAAACTTCCGTAACTACGGAGAATTGGGCGCCTCCGTTTCTGTCTGGAAGGAAGGAAGGGAAATCGTTTCCCTGCATTCCGGGTTTGCCGCAGCGGATAAAACGCGTCCATGGACGGAACATTCGCTGGTGCCCGTTTACTCCGCCACCAAGGGAGCCGCATCCGCCGCCCTTCTGCTGGCCCTGCACCAGCAGGGAGCCTCGCCGCAGATGAGCATGGGGGAACTGTGGCCTGAATTCCCGCTGCCCTATGCATCCATCGCGCAGATGATGTCCCATCAATGCGGTTTGGCGGCTTTCTCCCGGACGGCAAGCGTGTTTGACCATGAGGATTGCGTGCGCGCCCTGGAGGAAACCGTTCCGGCGTGGCAGCCGCCGGAACACGGTTACCATCCGCATACTTACGGAGTGATGCTTGATGAACTCATGCTGCGGCTGACCGGGGAACGCCTGTGGCGCTACTGGGAGGAATACATCCGCAAACCGTTGAATCTGGATTTTTACATCGGGTTGCCGGAATCCGAATGGAACCGCGTGGCGACGCTGTATCCCGGCAAGATGGACATGTCCAACATGGGTACGCCGTTTTATCTGGAATACATGAACAAGGGCACGCCCGTAAACCGTGCGTTCAATACTCTGATAGGGCTGAACAGTGTGCGGCAGATGAATACGCCGGAAGCGTGGGTGTCCGGAGTTCCGGCCTTCGGCGGCGTGGCTTCCGCCCGCGGCATGGCGCAGTTCTACCAGGCCTGCCTGGGGCTGGATGAACTCCGGATATTCCCGTCCGACGTGCGCGGCTGGATGCGGAACGTCGTCATTGACGGGCCGGACCTGACGCTGAAAACGCCCACCGCCTTTTCCTGCGGCTTCATGCACGATCCCGCAGACCCCGCCACGGGCCGCAAGCTGCGCCATCTGTTCGGCTCCGGCGGCTTCGGTCATGCCGGGGCGGGCGGTTCCCATGCCTTTGCGGATCCGGCCCACGGCCTTTCCTTCGGCTATGCGATGAACCGCATGGACTTGAACGTGCTGCCCGGCGTGAAGACCCGGAACCTTATCAGCGCAGTCATGAAAGAAGTGGCTGGAGAGTGTTCTTAACCTGAGCCCCGGCTATCTGTTCAATTCCATCGGAAGTTTCCGGATAGTTTATTCGTTCCTATTCTTGCGGCCTTTTTTAATCTGAACGTGGGGGGTACAAAGAATGATTCTTCAGTCATTCCCTTGCTGCCGTGTCCCCTGTTGAAAAATCAGGGTTCCGTTTGCCGGGGATGGCGACCCCGGCCTTTGGAGGGAGCGGCTGGTTACCACCCTCCGCCCAGGGCGCGCGCGAGCTGCACCACGGCCTTGCGGATGTTCTGCTTCATGGTGACCAGGGATTCCTCCGAGCTGAGCCAGGAACGCTGGGCGGTGATCACGTTCAGGAAGTCCGTCTCGCCGTTGATGTACAGGGTGCGGGAGAGCTGGAACGCTTCTCTGTTGGCGTTGTTTTCCTTGTGCAGGTATTGCATCTGGGAGGTATAGCTGCCATAGGCGATCAGGGCGTCCTCCACCTCGGAGACGGCGGTAATGAGCGTTTTGCGGTAAGTTTCCGCAGCTTGTTCTGCTGCGGCTTTCTGGGCGCGTACCGTGGCTCTCAGGGCTCCGCCCCGGAACAGGGGCTGGAGCAGATTCCCTCCCAGGGACCAAGCGTTGTTGTTTTCCCTGAAGAGCTGGCCGAAATCTCCGCCGCGGCTGGAAAGGGAACCCGTCAGGCTGAAGCGCGGGTACAGATCCGCTACGGCTACGCCCACGTTGGCCACGGCCGCGTGCAGGTCCGCCTCAGCGGCGATAACGTCGGGCCTGCGCCGCAGGAGTTCGGAGGGGAGGCCTACCGGAACGGTGGGCGTTTTCTCAAAGACGGAAGCTTTGGGCAGCGTCAGTTCTACACGGGAATTATATGTTCCCAGCAGCACGGCGAGCTGGTTTTTAGAGGAGGCCACCTGTGCTTCCAGTTGCGGGATGCGGCTTTCCGTGGAGGCGACGGTGGAGGTGGCCTGCTCCACATCCAGACGGGGGGCGAATTCCGTTTTGTAGCGTTTTTCCGCAATGGTGAGGGTGCTGCGTTGGATTTCCAGTTGTTCCCTGGCGATGCGGAGCTGTTCGCAGGCGGTAATCCAGTCAAAGTAGGCCGTGGCGACGTCCGCCAGCAGGGCTGTGCGCACGGCCCCTGCGGAAGCTTCTGTGGACATGAGGGAGGCGCGGGAGGCCTCAATGGAACGCCGGTTGCCGCCAAAGAGGTCCAGCTCCCAGGAGGTGGACGCTCCCAGGGAGAAGTTCTGGGAAGTGGAGCTGCGAAAACCTCTGTCCGGGGACAGGCTCCACCCGGCGCTGGCGTCTGCGGAGGGAAGCAGGGATGCCTGGGAGACGCGGAGCTTTTCCCTGGCCTCCCGGATGCGGAGCAAAGCCACCTTCATGTCCGGATTGTTGTTGAGGGAGGTGGAGACCAGGCGGTTGAGCTGGGGGTCTCCAAAGATATTCCACCAGGAACGCAAATCTTTGTCCGAACTGTGGGGGGGCCTGTTCGCCTCCCACGTGGCGGGGAGGTCATTGGTCGGCGTCCGGAAATCAGGGCCTACCATGCAGGAGCCAAGGAAACAGGCGGCCAGAAGGGGGAGATGTTTGAACGTGGATGACATGGAAAAATAAAAAGTAAGGTGTTATTCGTGGCGAAGGGCATCAATGGGGTCCATCTTGGACGCCTTCCAGGAGGGGTACCATCCGAAGGCCAGGCCGATGAATACGGAGACGCCTACAGCCAGAGCCATGGCTTCCGGGGAGGAGGCCGTGGCCCAGTTCATGGTGCGGCTGACGATGATGGAGATCGCCTTGCCGAGCATGATGCCCAGCGCGCCGCCCACCACGCAGAGCAGCACCGCTTCCAGCAGGAACTGGCGCATAATATCCTGCGGACGGGCGCCCACCGCCATGCGCAGGCCAATTTCCTTGGTTCGTTCCGTGACGGAAACGAGCATGATATTCATGATGCCGACGCCGCCGACGACCAGAGAGATCATGGCCACGATCATCAGCAGATTGGTCATCACTTCCGTGGTGCTGCTCATGGCGCGGGACATTTCCGCCATGTCCCATACCCGGAAATCGTCCAGCTGGCCGTCCTTGAGGTTGTGTTTGGCGCGGATCACTTCCGTAATCTGCTCAATGGCCTCGGAGGAACGTTCCGGGTCTGAAATCTGAGCCATGATGGAATCAATATTGTTGAAGCGCCGCGGATGGGGCGCGTCCGTATAGGGCTGGTCCGTAGTTTCCGTGTAGTAATCCACGGAACTGGCAGTGTATTTATCTGCCCGGTTGAAGGTGGTGGTGCTGTTGCCGGTGGAAGTGGTGGTGGAACCGCCGCCCAGGCCCTGGAGGCGGTAGCGGATGCTTGTCCACGGGAGGATGATGGAGTCGTCCTGGTCGCGTCCCATCATGTTGGCCCCTTTTTTCTGAAGGATGCCGATGACTTTGAACATGACATTCTTGATGCGGATATCCTTGCCCAGCGGGTCTTCGTCCCCGAAAAGTTCCTTGGCCACCGTCTGGCCGATGACGCACACGCGCCTGGCCTGTTCCACATCTTCCTCGGAGAAGGGCTGGCCTCGCGCCATGTCATACCAGCTTTTGATTTTCAGGTATTCCACGGAACCGCCCTCTACAGTTTCCGGGCTCCAGTTCTTGTTGCCGTAAATGACTTGGCCGCTGGCGCGCACCACGGGGGTAGCCCGCAGAACCATGGGGCAGTCTTTCGCAATGGCTTCGCAGTCCGCGTTGGTCAGGGAGGCCCGTCCGCCCGCGCCGGTATTGACGCCGCTTTTGGAGATGGCTCCAGGGCGGATATTCAGCGTGTCCGCCCCCATGGAAGCGATGGTATTTTTAATCTGGAGCGTAGATCCCTGGCCGATTTCCACCATGGCGATTACTGCGGCAATGCCGATGATGATGCCCAGGATGGTGAGGGCTGCGCGCATGGGATTACGCACCAGGGCCCTGATGCAGGTTTTAAGGAGAGGAAGGAATTTCATACGTCGTCCTTGCTAAGCATATCGGAAATCCCTTCGCAGATAAGACCGTCCGCCATGTTGATGGCCCTATCCGTGAAGGCGGCTATTTTTGGGTCGTGCGTCACCAGGATGACTGTGATTCCCTGTTGGCGGTTCAGGTCCTTGAACATGTGCAGCACTTCCTTGGAGGTAGTGGAGTCCAGGTTTCCCGTTGGTTCGTCCGCCAGCAGGATGCTGGGGTTGTTGATGAGGGAACGGGCAATGGCTACGCGCTGCTGCTGTCCGCCGGAAAGCTGGGCCGGGGTGTGGTCCATGCGGTCGGAAAGGCCTACCAAATTCAGCAATTCCACGGAACGTTCGCGCATGGCTTTCATGCTGAGGGCAGGGTGGGCATATACGGCAGGCATCATCACGTTTTCCAGGGCTGTGGTACGGGAAAGCAGGTTAAAGTTCTGGAAGACGAATCCGATGCGCTTGTTCCGGAGAGTGGCGCGTTCTGCGGCGTTGAATTTGGCAACGTCTTCCCCGGCAATATAGTAATGGCCTGAGGTAGGGCGGTCCAGACAGCCCAGGATATTCATCAGGGTTGATTTTCCTGAGCCGGATGCCCCCGTGAGGGAGACGAATTCCCCTTCATTGATATCCAGGGTGATGCCCTTGAGTACTTGAAGGTCTATTTCTCCCAAGTGGTACACCTTGGTTATGTCACGTAAGCGGATCACGTTGTTGGAATGCTTGATGCGGTAAAAAAGAGTGATTGAGCGGTCGGATGAAGGCGGTTCCCCGGGTTAGGGAGGCGGGGGCGGCCCGTCATTGCCAGCCGAGGCTGCCGTTTTCGTGTTGCCTGTGCTCGGCTTGCGGCGCGGGGGCATTTTGGGCGCGAACGGGTTTTCCCCGCCGGCGGAGGCGGAAGAACCGTCCCCCGAACTGTCGGAGCGGTTCAGTATCTGAGCCGTAGAGACGATTTCCATTCCTTCCCGGAGCGTTTCTCCCGCAATGGCCGTCAGCATGCCGTTGCTTTCCCCTTTGGTGACCAGATGGGGATAAAGAAGATTGTTCCGCAATTCCCAAACCACGGCTTTTTTCTTTTGTCCGTCCCGGACGGGGGCGGCCAGCTCCGGCTGCATCCGGTCAAAGGCCGCTTTTTGTTCAGCGCTGACCAGTTCTGTTTCCGGGCGGAAGCGGAGGGCCGCATTGGAAACGAGGAAAGCGTTTCGTATGTCTTCCACCACGAATTGGACATTTGCCGTCAGATAGGGGATAAGAAGCTTGTCCGGATTGGGTACATCAATGTCCACGATGTAAGTGACCACATTGGACGTCATGGTTGCGTCCAGCCGTATCTTGTCCACCGTTCCCTTGAATTTGCGGCCGGCGAAAGCGTCCACGGTGAACAGTACCTCCTGCCCCTTGCGGATGCTGCCGATGTCCGCCTCGTTCACAGCGGCCCAAATTTTCAGCTTGGAAAGGTCTGTGGCGATGTAAAACAGGCTGGAGGCGCTCATGCTGGAAACCACTGTTTGGCCTATGTTGACCAGGCGTTTGACCACGACGCCGTCCACGGGGGACTTGATGGTGGTGTATTCCAGGTTGCGCATTTCCTTTTTCAGCGCGGCTTCCGCCTGTTTCAGGGAGGCTTCCGCTTCCTGCAGGGAGGCTTCCGCCACGGCTACGTTGGCGCGGGCGGTTTCTTCATCCGCAATATACTGGTCGTAGCTGGATTTGGACAGGGCATCCCCCGGCCCCAGCTTTTCCGCGCGTTCCCGGTCCAGTCTGGCCTGCTGATGCTTGGCTTTGGCCTGCTGGATGTCCGCCTTGGCGCGGGCGATTCCGGCAATGGCCTGTGCCTTGGAGGCTTCCTCCCTCTGAACGTCCAGCTGCACGGGAAGCTTGTCGATTTCCGCGAGCATCTGACCGGCTTTTACAGGGCTGGAATAATCCACCACCTTGCCGTTCAGGTCCTTGCCGAACTCCATGATGATTCCGCTGACCTGGGCGCCTACATCTACCAGTTCATCAGGCTCCGTGACGCCGGTTGCTTCGATGGTGATCATCAGGTCTCCTTTTTCAAGAGGTTCTGTCTGGTAGTCCACCTGGATGGCTTCATTTCCTTTCCACTGTTCCCAGGCAAACCAGATGCCTCCGAGAACGGCAATGACGATGATGAGTTTGATGAATCCCTTCACGACTATATTATACTTCGCAATAATGAAAAAGTTGCACGGATGTTAAAAACTTTTCCGCAACGGAGCGTGATCCTATCATGATTTCCGGAAATGTCTAAGGGATTATTATGTTTATTAACAGTTGCTGTTTATTAACTAATAATATTTCCTTTCTTCCTTTTCGCCCAGTGACGGAAGGAGCGGGAATGGAGGGCCACGAAATATCTGAAAATGCTCCCATTCGATCTTTTGGGGAATTGGCTTCTCCGTGTTTGTAAGTGATGCGGGGGTGGGAAGAACAGGGAAAGGCGGTGAATCCCGACAGGAGTAATGTTGCCCAAGAGGGGAATCCCGGCTTACCTGCGGATTCAAGGAGGAGAAAAACGTTGAAAGAACGAGCTTTCTGGATTCAGGTGATGGAAAAAAGACACCGCTGCACCGTCTCTGGCTGTGAGCCACGTTCCCGTGCCTCAATAGAGCGGGGACTTCCGCCGCTGTTTTGACTTTTCCGGTATAGGACGTAGTCAGCCCTGCGTCGGGGCTGCCCCCATTAGGTTGTAATATCGGTCCGGGCCACTTTGCCAGGTGATGACGAGTGCAGCAGCCACCACCTTGTATACCTCATGGGAGGGAATGTTCCAAGGTGTTTTTGCAATCTTTTCAGACATGGACGGGAACTTTCCCGTGGAGCGATTGAGTTTGAAAGGGATGCTGCTTTCAGCGGTGTTCTTCCAGCCATTCCTTTAACACAAGGCGGTCCGCAGGCGCCCAGGGCAGTTCTTCCAGCGTACGGCGGGAGAAGAACCCCAGGTTTTCATGTTCCAGGGGCCGGGGCAGGGCGCAAAGTTCCAGACGGCACAGAAAAGGGATAAGGCGGATAATGCGTTCAGGCTCCCGGTGCCGTACGGGGGTGAGCATGCGGACGGGGAAGACGGGGCATCCCAGTTCTTCCCGTATTTCCCGTATGACGGCGTGCCGGGCATTCTCCCCTGGTTCCACTTTTCCGCCGGGGAATTCGTAAAGAAGCCCGTTGGACTGCCCCGTTTTCTTTTTAGCGCCCAGAAGAAGAGGGCCTCGTGCGGCGGGCAGTTCAATCAGGGCACAGCAGACGTCCAGCGTGTTCATGATGCGTGAAAATCCAGGGTATGCAGGTTGATGATGCGGGTTTCCGTATCCAGGACGCCGAAGCCGATGCGTCCGGTCCTGCCCTGGAGTTCTCCGGGATTGGCCAGCAGGCAGCCGCCGCATCTTTCGCTCACGGCCTGGTGGGTATGGCCGTACAGGGCGGCGTCTGCGTTTCCGCTGCGCGCTTCCCGCAAGGCGTATTTTGGGTAATGGGAGAGGGAAAGTTTCATGCCGTACCGGGTGATAAGGACATGTTCCGGATGCAGGCGCGCCTCCGGGGAACTGTCGGCCATCCGCCGCATGGTTTCCACATCATAGTCATTGTTGCCCGGAACGGCATCCAGAGGAAAGTCCTCCGTCAGTTCAATCAGGCGCCGGAAACTCTCCGGCGTGGTGCAGTCGCCCAGGAAGATGAAATGTCCGCAACCCAGCAGGCGCATCCGGTGCATGGCTGGCTCCAGATGGTCTGTGCGGTTGTGCAAGTCGGAAAAAATGCCTATCTTCATCTTTTTTCAGCAATTCATGGCATGAATGGGCCATGCCTTTAATTCATCCGGCAGGGAAAGTGGGAGCGGATGGCCTCCCTCCTTGCGCAGCAGACAGGTGAAACCGCCCGCTCCTGCTCCGTGGAAGGGCATGAGCCGGTAGCAGGCTTCCTGCGTCAGGGAGGAACGGAAATGCTCCAGCTCCGGCACGGTTACGGTGTGCAGGTCCGGATGGCGCTTCAGCAGGTACAGGACATTGCGTTCATTTTCCTCCGGAGCGTAGGTGCATGTAGTGTACAGCAGGAAGCCGCCGGGAGCCAGACACCGGAGGGCGGCCAGCAAAATGCCCCGCTGCCGCTTGGCGTTGCCTCCGGTGACGGGAATTGAAACAGCCGGGGTTGGGAATGCCTTTAGCCAGCAGGGACTGCCCGCTGCACGGGGCATCCACCAGAATGAGGTCAAAACACCCGGGGGCCAGTTCCGCCCACTGGTCCGGGCGCAGGCGCTGGGTGTACAGATTGGTGAAGCCGCAGCGAAGCAGGTTGTGGCGCAGAATGCCCAGGCGCTTCGGATGCACCTCATTGGAAACATGTTCCTGCGGAGATACCCGCGTTTGCGCCAGAATGCTTTTTCCTCCCGGCGCCGCGCACATGTCCAGGCAGCGTCCCGGACGAAACGGAAGATGCGCCAGAGGGGCCGTTTCCCAGACGGACGAGAGATCCAGCGGATAGTAATAGCCGCATTCGTAATCCGGCAGGGAGCCGGGTTTGGTTTCTGTCTCTCCCGGCGGGAGCTCCAGAATGGAGGAATGCCCCCACTCCTGCGGCGTGTTTTTTGCCGGCAGGGGCGGCTGGTAGCCTTCCGGAGCCTTCGGTGTAATGACCAGCGCGCTTCTGGAACGGTTCCCGGCCTGCATGGCGTCCAGAAAATCCCGTTCCTGTTCCGCCGTCAATTCCAGTTTGCGGGCGAGTCTGAGTATTTGGGATGAAGACACGAGATCAGGCCCGGAATGTTTCTCCGAAGTGGGTGTTGAGGGCCAGATGGGCGGCCCCCAGGATACCCGCCTCCGTACCGAACTGGGCGGGAAGGATTTCAAGGTATTCCACCAGAGGGGCGGCGAGCTGGGCTTTCATGATTTCCTGCAGGGGCTGGAAAAGCAGGGTTTTGGCCTTGGCCACGCCCCCGCCGATGATGATGGCTTCCGGGTTCAGGAGATAGCAGCAATTCATCAGGGCGCAGGAGAGTTTTACGGCCAGGTCCCGCCATACTTGTTCAGCCACTTCATCACCCGCCAATGCGGCCCGTTCCAAAGCGATGGGGTTGCAGTCCACAATGGCCTTGTCAATGCCGTGGCTGGCGTAAAGCGTGCGTGCATCCGCAGCTATTTCCCGGTTGCCTACATAATCCTCCAGGGAGCCGCGGTTGCCGTAATGGCCCAGGCGCCCCCGGTAGTCGATGCTCGTTTGCCCCAGCTCCCCGGCGGAGCAGGTAGACCCGCGCAGAAGTTCTCCGTTCACGATCAGGCCGCTGCCAACGCCGGTGCCGAGGGTCAGGCAGACCAGATGTCTTTTTCCTTTTCCGGCGCCCAGCTTCCATTCCGCATAAGCCATGCAGTTGGCGTCGTTTTCCACGTATACGGGCAGTCCGCAGGCGGCCTGGAGCATGTCCCGTACCGGAACGTTGTTCCAGCCGGGCACGTTGGTAAGCGTATAAACGGTCCCCTGGTAAAAATTGACGAACCCCGGCATTCCCATGCCGATGGCCTGCACTTCCGGGTGATTCAGCCGCAGCATATTCACGAACTGGGCTATGGCTTCAATCAGTTGATCGGGATTGCCGTATTCCTGGGTGGCTATCGAAGGAGCGTGGGCGATTACTTCCGCGCCCTTGACGACCCCCATCTTGATGGAGGTGCCTCCGAAGTCAATGCCGATGGAGGGAATGGTTGAAGCTGTCATATAACGCCAATATAGAATTTTATCGGGCGTTGAAAAGGTTAAAAGAAGTATGTTCCCGGTAAAATCCCGACAGGAAAATAGAGGGTGCAAAAGGGGGAAAAATGACTTGTTTCATCACTGAATTTTCTTGAATGAACATTTGGGCGTTTGTAATGTCTCATAGTCTAGTCAGCGGGGCGGGTTCTGCCCTCTGTTCGTGAAATATTGTCAACCTCAGCCCATAGAGACACCTCCTATGCCTACTCCCAAGAAAACCAATAGCAAGACCGTCGCCAAGGAAGTTCCGGCTTCCAAGAAAAAGACCTGCGGGAAGTCCGATTGCAAGACCGCTGTAGACCTGGAGGCTCCCGCCAAGAAGAAATGCTGCAGGAAAAAGGCGTCTGAACCGGAAAAAGCCGCCAAGCCCGCCAAAGAGGCTGCCGCCGCCGCGGCTGAAATGGAAAAGAAGCCTGCGCCGAAAACGGCCAGAAAGGCTCCGGTTAAGAAAACCGCTCCCGCTCCTGTTGCCCCGGTTCCCGCTCCCGCGAAAAATGAATTGACGGATGAACAGGCGGAAGCCATTGCCGCCGCCAGGGCCGAACTGGCCGCCAACCCCGAATGGGAGCCTTTTGTGCAGATGCAGCGCCAGCATCTGCTGGACTTGCGCGACAGGGCTCTGGACAACATGAGCGGCGTGGCCCGCGATACTCTCCGGAATCATCCGGAAGGCAGTGAGGCTTCCGGCTCCGGGGAGCACCAGGCGGATGCCGGCAGTGACGCCTATGACCGTGATTTTGCGCTCAGCCTGCTTTCCAAAGAGCAGGACGGCCTGTATGAAATCGAACAGGCGCTCGCCCGCATTGACAACGGAACATATGGCATCTGCGAAATGTCATACAAGGTCATTCCCATCCTGCGTCTGGAGGCCATCCCCTTTGCGCGGCTTACCGTGGAATGCCAGGCCCAGTGGGAAAAGGAAAAAGGCCAGAATGCCAGGTTCCGTCCCAGAGTGGCCCTGGGCTTTGCCGGAGGACAAAATGATGTAGATTTATCTGTTTCTCTTGACGATGATGAAGAATAGTGTATAAATCCTCCCCCGTAACACATTTTCATCATGCCAAGAGACATCATCATCCTCGAATGCACCGAGGCCAAAGCCGAAGGAAAGCCTACGTCCCGCTACGTCACCACGCGCAATAAAAAAAGCCTGCGTACTCCCGGCCGCCTGGAAAAGATTAAGTACAATCCTTTCCTGAAGCGCCGCACGCTTCATCGTGAAATGCGTTAACTGGTTCGGCTTATCGATTATCTTTATTATTATGTCCACTGAACCCAAGACTGTAGAACGCCGTATTCGTTTCCGCACGTGCAATCGTCAGATGCCGCGCCGCCGTCTCGACATCCCGATGGATCAGGTCAATCTGCTCAACCCTGATTTTCTGTCCAAGTTCACCTCTGAAACCGGCAAGATTCTTCCCCGCCGTGTGACCGGGCTGTCCGCCAAGATGCACCGCAAGATAACCCGTGAAATCAAGCGGGCCCGTTCCATCAACCTTCTGCCGTAACAAGCCCCAAGGAAAATCTCTTTCGGTAGAATTGTCTTTGCAGGCGGGAGTTTGTCCGGTAACAGGGCAGACTCCCGTTTTATTTCCACCCATCATCCTCTTTTTCCATGCAGGAACTGAAAGATACCCAGTCCGAGGCGGATACGCGCAATATTTCCATTGACCGGGTGGGCGTAAAAGGGTTGCGCTTCCCCATCCAGATACAGGACAAGCTCAACCGCATCCAGTCCACCGTGGCGACGGTTTCTCTGGCGGTGGATCTGCCGGAAGAATTCAAGGGCACCCATATGAGCCGTTTTGTGGAAGCGTTGCACCAGCATGGCCCCTTGCTGGATGTGCATACGGCCCTGGCCATTCCGCGGGAACTGCTCCGCCGTCTGTCCGCCCGCCGTTCCCATGTGGAAATGGAATTCCCGTTTTTCCGCTCCAAAAACGCTCCTGTGACTGGAATTGAAGGGCTCATGGATTACGTTGTCCGGTTTGAGATGGAGGCGGAAGCGAACAACAAACTGGCTGATTTCAAGCTGACAGTTATCGTTCCCGTGACGACACTTTGCCCCTGCTCCAAGGCCATGAGTGCCTACGGAGCCCACAACCAGCGCGGGCTGGTTACTTATTCCGTGCGTTTCGCCTCCAGGCCCGTCTGGATTGAAGACCTGATTGACCTGGTGGAATCCTGCGCGAGCTGCTCCCTGTTCAGCGTCCTGAAAAGGCCGGATGAAAAATGGGTGACGGAAAAAGCTTATGAAAACCCTGTCTTTGTGGAAGATCTGGTGCGCAACGTGGCGTTGAAAACGCAGAGTCATTCCGCCTTCAGCTGGTACCGGGTGGAAGCGGAAAATTTTGAATCCATCCATAACCACCAGGCATATGCCGTCATTGAGCGCGATTTGCGTTCCTGAACCATTTCCGCGCCGGATTTATGAACGATAACTGGTGGGCCGTTGCCTCTCTCATCCTTTCTCTGGCTTTCACAGGGCTGGGATGGCGCCTGCTGGCTTCCGGCCGGCGGTTTTTATATGCCCATCTTTGGATGGCGTGCCTCTTTGTTCTCCAGACAGGGGCGCTATGCGTCAAAGCGTACCAGACGGGAATGTGTCCCATCCGCGGCGCTTCAGAGGTGCTCTTCTTCCTTTCCTGGAGTATCAATCTCTTTATCTGATGCTGGGACGTGCTTACCGAATGTCCGTGCTTGGCATCTTTACGGCTCCGGCTATTGCCGTGCTGACGGTTTTTTCTCTGCTGATAGGCCGTTCCGGAGCGGACGTGCAGGGCACGCATGACTTCTGGGTGACGGCGCATGTGGGCATAGCCATGATGTCCTACGGAGCCGGCGGCCTGGCCGCTGCCGCGGGGGCGGCGTTCTGCATGCAGAATGAATGTCTTAAAAGACACCGGATTCCCGGCACCTGCCGTGTGCTTCCTCCCATCCGTACACTGGAAGCCAGCATGAAGCGCCTGGTTCTTGTGGCATTCCTCCTTCTTCTGCTTGGGGAATGGCTCGGATGGCGGGGGCATCTCCCCATTAATGCGGCCAAGGCATCCATTGTCATTCTTCTCACGGCAGGCTACAGCGTCCTGCTGTGGTTCATTTACCGCCGCGGCATTCCGGGAAGGATGTTGGCCTGCTGCTGCGTGGCCCTCTTTATTGCATCCATGAGCATTTTCCTGGTAAGCTGATGAGAATGGTTTGTTTAGGCTTGAATCACCGGACCGCTCCCGTGGAAATACGGGAGCGGTTTGCCGTGCCGTCCCATAAGCTCCGGGAGGAAGGACAGCGCATCCGTTCCCTTCCTGGAGTGGACCAGTGCGTTGTGCTTTCCACCTGCAACCGCATGGAAATTTATTATTGGTCCAACGCTCCGGAAAATGCGCAGGAGCACATTTTATCCCATTTTCTGGGTGATGGGCGCGGGGAACTGGATATGGCTTCTTATTTTTACAGCCATCAGGGAGAAGATGCTCTAGGCCATCTATGCCGCGTGCTGAGCGGCCTGGATTCCATGGTGCTGGGGGAAACGGAAATCTTCGGCCAGGTAAAAACGGCTTACCAGACGGCCCTGGATGCCGGAGTAACTGCGGCCTGCGCCAACAAAACCTTTCAGAAAGCCTTTACTATCGGTAAAAAAGTGCGGACGGAAAGCCAGATTCATGCCGGGGCAACCTCCGTGGGATCCGTGGCAGTAGAGCTGGCGGAACAAATTTCGGGGATCTTTCCGGCACCCGCGTCCTTATTCTGGGGGCGGGCGAGATGAGCCGCGTTACGGGGCGCGCCCTTCATGCCCGGGGTGCTGAGGGCATTTATGTGGCCAACCGCTCCTTTGACCGTGCGGTAGAGCTGGCGGGCATGATCGGCGGCCAGGCCATCCGGTATGACGTGTGGGGGAACTATCTCAGGGATATTGACGTGGTGGTGGCCGCCACCGCTGCTCCCCACTGCATCATCACCCGGGAAACGCTTCTGCCTTTGCGTGCCTCCCGTAAATACCGCTCCCTCTTTTTGATTGATATTTCCGTGCCGCGCAACATTTCTCCGGACGTGGCGGATATTGACGAAGTGTATCTCTACGATATTGATACCCTCACCCAGCTGGCGGATGAAGCCAAGCGCAGCCGAGAGCAGGAGGTTTCCCGGTGCGAGGCCATCATCCGGGACAGCATCTCCAGATATTTTCCGGATTCCGCTCTTTATGACCAGTAAAAATACCCTCATCATCGGCACCCGCGGGAGCGCCCTGGCCCTGGCCCAGGCGGATATGGTCCGTGCTGCCCTTTCCCTCCGTTATCCGGAACTGGACGTGCGCTGTGAAATCATCCATACTATTGGGGACCGCCGCACGGATGTTCCTCTGGCGGATGTGGCCCGCGTTTCCGGCATGGTGGACAAGGGGATCTTCATTAAGGAACTGGAGACCGCCCTCCGGGATGGCCGCATTGACGTAGCGGTGCACAGCCTCAAAGATGTGCCGAGCGAGCTTGCCGCCGGCTTCACGCTGGCCGCCGTCTTGCCCCGTGCTGCCGTGGAGGATGTGCTTATCACGAAAGAACCGGACTGGAACGGTTCCGGAACGCTGGCTACCGGAAGCGTGCGCCGACGCCTGATGGCGCGCACGTACTGGGGGTCCGGCCTGCGGTTTGAAAACCTGCGGGGGAATGTGCCTACGCGTTTGGGAAAGCTGGTGGAACATCCCGGCTGGGATGCCGTGATTCTGGCCAGGGCCGGTTTGGAACGCCTGGGGCTGTACGCGCCGGAAACCCTTGTGGAAGGAAGAAAACTTTACATGCGTCCCTTGCCGGTGGAAGTTTTTATTCCTGCTGTGGGGCAGGGCATCGTTGGAATGGAATGCCGTTCCTCGGACAGGGAGACGGCGGAAATGCTGGAAGGCATCAATGATCCGGAATCTTTTGCCTGTGCGCTGGCGGAACGGGCTTTCCTGGTACGTCTGGGTGCGAACTGTTCCACGCCCGTGGGTGTTTACGCCCATCCGGATGGAGAGGAACTGGTTCTGCGGGCTGCGTATTACGTTCCGGGCAGGGAAGAGCCTTTTGCCGTTGTGATTCGCGGAGACCGGAAAGCCCCTGAAGCGCTGGGCCTTCGGGCTTTTGAAGAATTGGGCCTGAGTGGATGGCGGAAGACTTCCTCGTGTTCCGGATGCGGAGAAAAAAAAAAGGCTCCGGACCGGATCCGGAGCCTGAATCAGGCGAAAAACTCGCGGGCATTAATGTTTTTCCTTGGAGCCTGAGCTTTTATCGCTCATAAACTGCCCGGTTGAAGCATCGCGTTTGATGCGCCGCCCGGTTTTGCTTGTGGTAGTCTCGGAGCGTTTTTTGGAACTGCCCTTATGACTTCCACCCATGTGGGAACTGCTGGCCATATTGTATTCACCTCCTTTCCATTTTCTTCGCTTGTTCATGAACGAGAGAAGAAATCCTGCCGTATCATAGGTTCCCGTGACAGCATTTGGGGCTTGCGGATGGAGTTTGTGCAGGAATATGCTTCTATTTATGAAGCAAACCGTTGCAAAAGGTAATCCCTCAGAGCCGCAGCTTCGTTGTGCTCCGTATTTCTGGCGGAGTACAGCAGCGTAACCTTCCCTTTCCGCGCCAGCCGGAGCAGATGGGAAACGGCTTCTCCGTTTCCATCCAGTTCCTCGTCGTACTTTTTGCGGAATGCGTCCCATCTGACTGGATCATGAGCAAACCACTGGCGGAGCGCCGTGGATGGAGCTATGTTCTTCAGCCACTCGTCCCAGGAAGCTTTTTCCTTGGAAATGCCGCGGGGCCAGAGCCGGTCCACCAGGACGCGGTATCCGTCCCCGGGTTCCTTGGGGTCATAAATTCGTTTGATGGTTATGTTCATACAAAAAGATTCGATAAAGGAATAGAGCCGGGAAAGTTTTTTTCTGTTGAGCTGCGTCGGGACATGCGTTTTACGGGACCGCCAACCGAGGCAGTCCGCGATTGGGGGAAAAAGAAACAAACGATTCTGTTCCGGAGAGGCTGCCGCTTCCGGCGGAAGATAGCTGAATCCGCTTAAAATTCCGGCGTAACGCCTGTGCGGACTTGCTGCGCCAACTATCGGCTTTTCATCTTTCTGGCTGCAGTACGCTCTGTGTTCCGTGGACAAATAAGCTGACGTGGAATCCGGTAAAAAAGAAACCGGATAAGACGGGGAAACTTCTGTATGGAGCGGCTTCTCTGGAAAAAGGATATAACGGTTGCTGCACAGATTCCTTTTCCCCGATTCTCCGGAATACTATTTCCTCCAGGAGGGGTCGGGCGTCGTTCTGCGGGCCTGGAGCATCATGATGAGCATCTTGAGCTCATTGAGGCGCGAGTAGTGTTTTTTCCTGACTTCAGGATCCAGGGCCCCATAATACAGCCACCGGTCCGTTTGGGCGGACATCAGGCGCTGGGCCGTCATGGCCATGGACAGGGCGCGTCCTGGGGACTGGGCAGCAATGGCCGTACTCCAGGAATACAGCATATTATTGTAAATGGTAGTCCAGGCGAACATGCGGTCGTCAAACCTGCCGGGACTCTCTACGTACGGGCGGAGCAGCTGTTCCGCTTCCGTGAGGCGTCCCTGGAGGATGTAAAGGAGGCTTTTAGCCGCCGTCAGGCCGTGGTTCCCGGGGCTCAGGCGTTCCGCTTTTTCTTCCTGATGCTCCAATACTTTGAGCCGGGCTGGGCTTGGGGGGGGAGAACTGCCTGCGGCATGCAGAATGTTGCGCCGCACCAAATCCGGGTCCAGGCTGCAGGAGGCGGCTGCTTCCAGCATGGGCAGCCGATTGCTGGAGGAAGCCGGGACGGCTTGAAGGGAGTTTTTCCAGACCGGAAAAGCCAGAAACGCATAACACAGAGCCAATATGGCCATCAGCAGTGCGGCGGTCGCTTGAAGCCAGCGGCCGACTCGGCGCGAAGCCTTCACCCTGGAAAGAGGGGCCGTGCAGGTAATGCCGCCGCATAGGGCGCTGGCTCCAAGCAAGGCAGGGTTATGCCAGATGAATTCCCCATAGGCGTGGAAAGCGGCGATGCACAATACGCAGAACGCCGCCGGTCCCAGGGGATTGGGCCGTTGATGTTCTCCTGACAATTTCAGAACGCTCCGGAGTCCGGAAATAAGAAACAGGGCCAGCAGAGCCAGCATCAGCCCCAGCCCGGCATAGCCGTAGTCGCAGGCGGCTTGTGCGTATTCGTGGTGGGCAAAATTGGGGAGGTTGGCTCCGGAGAAAAACTCCGTGGAAAGATTGGTGTACATCCGGCTGCCGTGACCGAACAGCGGAGCCTGGTCCGCCAGCGCCCAGGCCAGTTTGGACAGGTCCAGCCGGTTGCCGAAGGAAAATGTATCCAGAAGGGCGGTAAGCCTGCCCGCCCCCCGGGACAAATCCAGCACGGCATAGGACGTGCCTAGGAAAAGCAGGATAATAAAGAGGATGGACGCCGTGTAAAATTTTCTGTTATTGCGGAAAACGCTGGAGGTATAAATAAAGAAGCACAGGGTTACGCCAGCCAGGGCGTTTGGGAAGGCGGACCGCGAGCCGCACGTGAAGGAAACGAGGATGAGCGCCAATCCTGTGAATAGGCGGATGCCCCATTTTCTGGCGGAAGCCATGCTGTATGCGCAAAGGAAAAAACCGGTGACGGACAGGAAATGGGCGGAAAAATTTTTGTATCCGAACAATCCGATGTTGCGGATTTCCGTGCCGAACAGGGAATAATCCGGTCTGAACCAGGAGGCTTCCGTTCCCGTTATGTTCTGATACCCCCACAGCAGGGCATTCAGCAGCCCCAATGCCGCAGCCAGTACGGGAAGAATACTCTTTTCCCCGTTTCCGGCTCCGGCATACGTTCCCGCCGCGAACATGACGATGGCCGTGGCGATAAGGCCCAGATCCGCTACGCTCTCATAATAAAACCAGGGGGAAAACCATGCCCGGACAAGGAAATAGCCGCCTCCCAGACCCAGGGCCAGCCAGCCCGGCAGTCCGGGGCTGGGAATCTTGTATCCCCGGAGAATACAGAAGCAGAACAGCAGGAGGGCTGCCGCCAGAAAGCAGGCGGGAAGGAAAAGGGTGTGCCATTCCCCGCCTGCCGCCGTCGTTGCCAGGAAGATGTAAAAAAGGGCCAGCAGGCCCGCCAGAATTTTCCCGGCGGCAGTTTCAGCAATGCGCGGAGCGGGGGAGGTGCTGGGGGGGAGAGTCTGGCATGGTTGGGAATTTATCTGGAAGGCTGCAGTATAAACGCGGGAAACTTCCTTGCCAAGAGCAAGCTCCCTGTTGTATGCGGGAGGATGCGTCCAAATGCCAGAGTTCTGGCGGACAAGACGGAAAAGGTGTCCGTAAGCCGGACAGGATAAAATGATCCCTGTTGCCAGGGAGAGTTTCTGCCCCTTACTGCGGCTGAAATAAAACTGAGTATCGGTAAGGGAAAATAATATACCGCAGAAGCGGGCATCAATCCGTCTTTGGCTGCATATTTTCCGTTCGCCGTAAAATCTTGCAGCGTTTCAGCCTGTTTTCTGGAAAACAAGGTTCCCTTATGCCTGTAGGCCGAATTTACGTTTAATTTCCGGAACGGAATAATTCACCAGCGTGGGTTTGCCCCCCGGGGTGCAGTACGGCACTTCACAGGCAAGCAAATCCTTTAGGATGGCAGGGGCCCGGTGAGGGGAAATGCGCTCCCTCCAGGCGGATTTTCTGGCAAATTCCCCAATGAAGGTCTCATAAGCCACGCGTTTGGCATTTCGGCTGAATTCGGACTGGGTGAGACGGTCCACCAGCTCCAGGAGAAAAGCGCGTGCGTTTTCCAGTTCCAGCAGTGCGGGGATGGATTCTATTCTGATGGTATTCTGTCCAAAGGGCGTAACGACCATGCCGGCCTGGTCAAAATGCGGGGCGAACTGCCGGATGACGGCAAAATCCCGCGGGTCCAGATCCAGCACCACCGGATCCAGAAGCTGCTGGGACGGCATGGGGGCTTCCCGGCGTGCGCGCAGCCGTTCAAATATGATGCGTTCCCGGGCCGCCTTGGGATGCATCAGAACCAGGCCTTCCGGCGTTTCAAACAGGGCGAATTGCTGGCGGAGTGTTCCCAGATAGGAAAATCCGGCGGAGGCATCCCTTTCTGAAGCTGCGTTTTCATGGGCGTTTCGTGCCGTTTCTTCATCCTCCTGACGGTGAAAATCCAGTTTCCCCTGGGTGGCGGGAACCTGTTTCAAGGGAATGGCCCGGAGGGTAGGGGGAGGGACAGGCCCATGGGATTGTCTGGCAGAGGAGGAAAGCGGCGGTTGGGCGGCGGAAGAAGCAGGGGCCGGTCTGGCGGCCGCCGGGAAAGCAGAACCGGGGTTGGTGGAACGGGCGGGTATTTCCCCATACGGCGCGGTGGTAGAATGGGCAGGAGGAAGAGTTCTCTCCGGCTCCGGCGCGGCGGCAGCGTGGATTTCCTGCCGGGCGTGCTTTTGAAGAGTGTTGGCTATGGCTTCCACAATGGTATTTACCACGTCTGCGGAACGGCGGAATCTCACTTCCTTCTTGGCGGGGTGCACATTGACGTCCACCAGAGCGGGCTCCACCTCCATATACAAAAAAAGCGCCGGATGCAGTCCGGTGGGGAAGCCTCCATAGCCGTCCCGAATGGCCCTGTTAATGAGCTGGTCCTCCACGGGGCGCGTGTTCATAAAGACGTACTGCCCTTTTCTGGTGCGTCTGGCTTCGGAAAGAGGAAGCAGGAATCCCGTGATGGAAATACCGGGGCCGATGGTCGTTTCTATCGGAATCAGGGCCGCCGCTGTGGCAGCATCCGTCAGTGCGGAAATGCGGACGCGCAGATCCGCTGTGGCGGGAAGGTCAAAAACAAGCTGGTCGTCCCGTTTATAGGCAAACCGTACTTGGGGATAAGCCAGGGCATGCAGGCGTATCTGGTGCTCCACATGGGAAGCTTCCGTTTCTGCGGATTTGAGGAACTTGCGGCGCGCTGGAGTATTGTAAAACAAGTCGGCCACCTCAATGGCGGTGCCGGGAGAGACGCCTGAGCTTCTCGGTTCGTGTTCCAGGCCGCCGTCAATGCGTATTTCCCAGCCTTCCAGATCCTGCTGCTGCCTGGTACAGAGTTTGAAGCGGGAAACGCTGGCAATGCTGGGCAGAGCCTCTCCGCGGAATCCCAGGTGTGTGATTTCAAAAAGCTCCTCCAGGGAAGAAAGTTTGCTGGTGGCGTGCCGTTTGGTGCACAGCTCGGCGTCTGCCCGTGACATGCCGCTGCCGTCGTCCGTCACCTTGATCATGCCCACGCCTCCGCGGCGTATCTCCACCCGTACGAATTTGGCTCCTGCATCCAGGCTGTTTTCCACCAGTTCCTTCACAACGGAGGCGGGGCGCTCCACTACTTCTCCTGCCGCCACTTGGCTGGCAAGGGTGGGAGACATGACGTGGATGGATGGCATGGCGATGACGGATTGGAAAAGACTGTTCCAGAAAGCGGAACCCTAGCCGCCGGCGACGATGGAGACAATTTCCACCCGGTCGCCGGGAGAAACCGTCACCCGGGAAAAATCCTGCGGCAGGAGCGCGGCCCCGTTGTGTTCCACGACGACGGGTTTGCCTTTCATGTTCAAAAGTTCCAGAAGCCGGGAGACGGAACAGGGTTCCGCCAGTTCGTACGGGGATCCGTTCAGCATAATATCGTTCTGGGCTGCCATGACGGAAGCTACTGTACCACAACAGGAGAAAAAATCCAGAATCATCCCGCGGGGATGGCATAAAAAAGATTCCGGTGCAAGTCGGAAAAAAGAAAAGCTGGCATCGCGTACGGGACTCGAACCCGTGTTGCCCGCGTGAAAGGCGGGAGTCCTGGACCGCTAGACGAACGCGACTTGAACCGGCTTTGACAACATCTTGGAGGCGGGAGCGGGAATCGAACCCGCGAATAACGATTTTGCAGACCGTCGCCTTACCACTTGGCTACCCCGCCGCTGATGCTGTGCGCGGATACTAGGGAAAAGAACCGCGGGTGTCAATCTCGTTTTTGGAAAAGATGCTTTGTTTTTAAGTGAAGGACTCTCTGGAAACAGCCTTTTTCTTTGGCGGAACGGACAGAGAAGGAGAGAATGCTTGTTTTTTAAGGCATCATGATTGTGCGGCGGAATGCCGCCCGTGCCTGTTGTCAGATCTATATGGAGCAACTTTGTTCCAAAATGGCGTGAATCAGGATATAAAAACGCACCAGGAGTTTTTTTGCAAGTTCACGGCAGCACGTAAAATTAGAGGGGAGGTCGTTCCTCTTCGTTCCGAATGAGGGGGGACTACGCGTTAAACGTGTTGATGGGTTCAGGGAACGCCGCCAGAATACCGGAAGGCTGATGGTTCAGTCTTTCCAAAAAGTAAACAACAACAATAGCAATGAACAATTATATACCAATCAACAAGGCAGTTAATCCCGTCTGCATTTATCAAGGGGATGAGCCTCTTATCAGCAAGATGCTCGGCGTTGATGAAATGATATATGGCTTTGACGGAACTCCCTCGGATTATGCCACCTGTGTCGGAGCGCCGGAAATGTTCATCAAGGTCGAGGAAGACGGCCTGTATTATTTCGGCGTGGAAGCCGACGACACAGGCAGCCTGACGATTGCCGGTGAGCAAGCTATAAAAAAGGATGGGACACCACCCAACGGCAAACTGAATATTGAAACCGATTCCAGGTACCTGAAAGCGGGCTATTACAAGGTGGCCCTGTCGTGGACCAACAACGCCTACACCCCCGTCAGCAACAACGCTGCCGCGTTCAATGTGACGATGGACAGGGAACCCATTCAGGCAGGGAAGTATGAAGGCAACTCGACGATGAAGCGCGAATTCTCGCCGTCCCCCAAAATCAAATTGTGGACGATTGAGAAGGAATCCGCTATCACCTGTGAGCCATCCAAGGAAGTGGAACTGGAATTTGAGAAACCGGAACCCGTCTATTTGGAAGGGAATGGTGGCTGCAATGTAAGTAGCTTGAGACCTAAGATTTGCGTAACGGTTTGCAAAGATGAATCGGAAAACGTATGGAGGTGTCGTGTTATTTCCGTTTCTGCCGGAGCCAAGCTAACTATGTATGAAGGCATTTACGTGAATCCCTATGTTGATCCCCCTCTCAATGGAGAAGAAGCCACCGAAGCGGTCAACGAAATGAACGGTTACCAGACCCGCGGAAGAGTGGGCACATGGCACACGCCGCAGGCTTCCCTCGCCCACGAAGAACACCACCGCCGTCAATGGGAGGATGCCTACAAGTTCTACTGGAAGGACTCCAAAATACAGGAAATGCTTGAAAATCAGACTATCTCCTGCGACAAAGAACCGAACATGGATAAAGCCGTGAAGTTCATGCAGGCTCTTGCCAATGAAATGGCATTGGATCTTTGGACGGAGACATTAGCCTATGTACTGGCGTTGCCGGATGATGCCAATGACAGACCCTATTGCGCCGGACAGGAAGCCCTGAACGAGGCAACCGCCTATGTCATTCGTCTGGCCGATGCGATGGGGTGGAACAATGTGCCCAGGTTTATCACGAAACCTGGAACGATCGAGCCTCCCTGTTTCATGCCTCCGGTCAGCGAAGGTGAAACCCGCAGCATGGCTGTTGCGGAGGAACCGGCGCCCTTGACCCTCTCCATGGCGGATACTTCCCAATTCACGGAAGGCAAAATCACAGTCCGCTTCCGCAACGAAGGAAACGAGCCTGTCCGGATTCCGGACGAAATCAACGACGAAACGTCCGATTTCTTTTTCGTGACGGTGTTGAGGACGCAACAGGGGAAAATGCGCGTTCTGAACAGGGAAATTGGCACTATGACCTTCCAGCGACCCTTGAACTACCGGGAGCTTGCACCCGGTCAGGAATACAGCGTCACGATTCCGGTGTGTCTGGATGAAGTCGATCTGGAAGGCTGGAAACAATGTTCTTGTGAACTCGAAACGCGCTACTATAATCAGCAGGGTAAGGATTGTTTCCTGGGGGTTCTCCGGGCAACGGCCAGGCTCACGCTGCAATGAAAAAAATCTTCCGGTATTTAATACTTCTGGCAAGCCTGTCCCTCCATGCCGCGGCATGGGGGGACATGGCCGACAACGGAGTGGAATGCTCCGTGGTGATGGAAAAAACCGAATTTGACGCGAGGGCTGCCTTCCCGGACTTCAAGCTGGTGTTCACGAACAAGGGCGAAAAGACCGTGCGTCTTTTCGATGACTTCTATCCTCTCAAGGATAACGGTCCGCATATTTCCATAGAGATTTTTTGGAAATTGACAAAAGAGAAAAAGGAAAAGGTAGCAGCATATTACCCTCATTATTGCATTGAGCGAGGACAGTTCTTGAACTTCATCACGTTGAAGCCGGGAGAAAGACATGAAGTGCTCATCAAAGATGCGTATCTGTTGATGCACTATTTTGGGCCTTCACGCCGTCTTCGCAATGGTGAGAAATATGAGTTGGAAGTAATCTTTCGTGACGGATATGGAGATTCCGGTGTTCGGAGGAAGTATGTAGGAAGAAAAGATTTCTCCGTGGTCGATCAATCGCCCTGGAGATAGTGAGACATTTTATTACAAGGTGGCTTTAAAGTATGAGAATAACGCTTACGATCCCTCTAGTGGCAATGCGGTCGCGTTCAACGTCACGATGGACAGGGAACCTATCCAGGAAGGGAAGTACGAAGGGAACTCGACGATGAAGCGCGAATTCTCGCCTTCTCCCAAAAGCTCGCGCTGCAATGAGAAAATCTTCCAAATTTTAGGGCTTTTGGCCAGCCTGTTCTTCCATGCTCCTGCATGGGGGGATATGGCCGATAACGGGATTGAATGTTCCGTGGTGATGGAAAAGGCTTCGTTCGATCCAAGAGCCGTTTTTCCGGACTTCAAGCTGGTGTTTGCCAATAAGGGAGAAAAGGCTGTGCGTCTTTTCGACGACTTCTATCCTCTCAAGGAACGCGGGCCGAATATGATCATCAAGATATGGAGTCAGGGAAACGGAAAGAAGGGAAAAAGGCCAACGGCATGGTATCTTCCCTCCTATCAAATGGAGCGTGTCGCGAATCTTATGCGCTTTATTACTCTAAACCCCGGAGAGAAACATGAAGTGCCTGTCAAGGATGCATACCTGCTGCTGACCTGTTTACAACCTCTGGCCAGCGGGAAAATATACGAATTGGAAGTACGTTTCCGGGACGGATATGGAGATCCGGATGCCCGGAGGGAGTATGTGGGGAAAAAGGATTTTATCGTCATTGATCAAACTCCCAGGTGAATTTGAAAAATTAATATAGCCCCGTTCATGAAATATGAACGGGGCTTTTTTGTGGAGGGGAGGCAAACCCCTTCTTTGGAATTTTAAACTATGAAGCCTGTGCTAAGGGGTATTCAGGGAATGAAATTTGAATGCTGAAATAAACGACGATGGACAGCAGGGGGACTCGTTTTTCCTGTAAATCCAGGGAAGGGATATTTCCGTAACATGGACGGGGAAAGTTTCAGGAGCCGGTTGTGTCCGCCCGTGCAGTGTAAAGGCCGCTGTCAGACTGGCGGTGACTCCGCATTGATGCAAATGGTTCGTACGCGTTTTCTAACGGCTGGATAGAAGTTGTTTCAACTCCGGAAGGCGAAAGTGCAGCGGAGGAAGTTCTTGCTCAAGCTCAGCTGATTTTTCTTTTCTCAGCATTTCAGCCCGTTCTTCCAGTTTTCGGGCTTCTGCCAGAATTTTGCGTATTTCCTGCCGGCCCCGGCCTATATGGGCGACGGCCCGGGAAGGATCCGGAGTAAAATCCGGTCCTCCCTTAAGATATTTTTCAAAGTATTGCTGGTAGCGTTCCGCCAATTCCATTCCTCTGGCAAAAAGCTTGCGGTCTTCTTCCACATAGGCCGTCACGGCGGGATCCACGTTTTTCGTGCTCAGGTCCGCCAGTTCTTCGTCCCTTTCCCGCAACAGGTCAGCCGCATCCCTGCTGCTTTCTTCCAGGCCCGGAAGGGTAGGGTTCTTTTTCAGTTTCAGGAGGCGTTGCACCAGTACGTCGCTTTTTTCCGAGTATTCCGTATTGATGTCCGCCGCCTTTTTCCAGTAGGAGACGGTAGGATCACCGCAGGAGACCATCAGGAACGCGGCCAGCATAGGGAGCATGCGCCGCAGGAAAACAGGGGCATTCATTTATCCTTTGTAGCATGCCCCAGGCGGGAATCAAGGGTGTTTTCCGTTTCCCCTGTTGTTGTTTCGCGTTGAAAAGCGGTGAAGCTTAATTGATTTCAATTCCGGAGTTTTTCTTTTCCACCGGAGGGGGCATTTCCACCACGCCGCAGCTGTTTCCGGGGGTCAGCAAAATTTCCACTTCCAGAGGCAGGGTCGTATCCGCCAGCAGCCCTTCCGGGATGGATATGCCTATGGGAGCGGAGCTTTTGCCGGGCAGCACTTCCTGGGGGGAAATGATGTCCAGAATGAGGCGCCCATGTTGGAGAATATTGATTTTACTGATGGAGAAGGCATCCTTCAGGCTTGTATTGTGCAGAGTAACGCCCTTGAGCTGGGACGGGGCGAACGGCCCTGGAATAGTGAAGCGCAGAATGGTGTTTTTTTCTCCGGCAAGGGGAAGCCAGTACGCCGCGATAGGCGCGTTGGGATTCAGGCTGTCCGTGGAGTAGGAGGATCCATTGAGGCGTTCCATCATCAGGCTGGAAAGTTCCGGGGAGGCGGGTACGCCCCAGCCCTGGGAGTACATGAGGGAAAGCAGGTACAGGGCCTCCTGGTCCCGGTATTGGACCGCCATTCTCAGGAAACGCGCTGCCTGGGCGTAATCCCGGGAGGCAAGGGGAGGCTGCTGGGGAAGGCGGGGAAAGTAGGAGGGGATGTCCATGAGCAGAATGCCCAGCTCCTTCATGGCTTCATAGCACCCTCCTGTGGCGGAACGGTAAAGCCATTCCACGCCTTCTTCCGGCCTGGAACCGTCGGGACAGTCCGGAGATATGAGGGTTTTCCCCAGTGCCTGCTGGGCTATCGGGTAGCCGGCTTTGGAAAGTTGCTCCAGGGCCGGCAGCATACCCGGCATGGAATTTGCCTGGTCGAGAATATTTTTGTTCTCCGGGGAGGGCGCGGCGATTGCCGCCACAAGATTTTTGTAGGCCGGGTCATGGAGCAGGGCCGGTTCCGGTACGGGGGGAGCAGCGATGAAACGGATTTTTGGGAAGGCTTCCTCCGTGCGTTTCGTCTCGTTTTTGAAACATGCCATTTGCATGGGAACGGCCTGGTGGGCGGCATTTTCAAAGGAGTACGTGTAGGTGCGGTCCGTGGACAGTTCCGGGAGCGCGGGAAAGAAGAAGGTGGAGGTGGATTGCCCCGGCACCGTGAAGGAGGGGACGGCATTGATGGAGCGGTCCACCAGGACGCCGTTGGAATCCCGGATGGTGAGGTACAGTTTTTCCCCGTTTGCTGCCGGGGGAATGATTTGGAGATAAATGCAGGAGATGCGCAGTTTTTCCGGCAGGATGGGAGGAAGCCCGGAACGGGTCAGGATGGTGTCGTCAAGGCGCAAACGGAACTCCGTCAGCGACCGCGGTTCCAGTGCCGCGTCTTCCGTTATTTTGAGTTCCGGAATGCGGATGGATGCCAGATCTCGTGGCGGCGGTTCCGGTTCTCCCACGCTGGAGCTTGCCGCAGGCTGCTGGATGGCTTCCTTGATGGTATTGATGGTAGTGCCCATAGGGGCTTTTTTCATGTAATCCAGCAGATAAAATGCTCCCGCTCCCAGCAGGATGGTGCATGCGCTTCCTACCAGCAGGGACATCATGTGGCGGTTGCGGCGAAGAGCGCGTGCGGACTGCCTGCGTGAGGCGGAATGAAGACAGTCCGTTCCGGTGGCGGCCTTTCTGCTGCCGATGTTTTTCCCGGCGCCGGGAGTTGGCATTCCTTCCGGATGGGCATGGCGGCGGTCTGCCGGGAGGACTTGAATAGTGGCGGAGGATTCTTCCCCGGAAATGGCGCAAATGTCGTGAATCCATTCGCCGGCAGTCTGGTAGCGGCAATTGATCTGGGGGGCCAGCGCCTTGTCCAGGGAAAGCAGGAACTGCCGTGAGTAATAGCGGGTGAGCACGGGGTCGCTGTGCAGCGGCTGCATTTCATCTTCCGCCAGGCGCGCTTCCGCGCGGTCCGGAGGATTTCCTGTAAGCAGGGCGTAAAAAGTGGCCCCTACGGAATAGAGATCGCTCCACGGGCCGATATTCGTTTTGCCCAGCGCCTGTTCCGGGGAGGAATACCCCTGGGTGGTCAGGACGGTGGCGGCATGAAGTTTCAGGGCATGCCGTGCCGCTCCGAAGTCGATCAGCACGGGCGTGCCTTCCTCCGTCAGCAGGATGTTGCCGGGTTTGATGTCCCGGTGGTAAATGTGCCGGGAATGGAGATAGTCCAGAATCCGGAGCAGGCGCGTCAGCAGCCCCTTGAGTTCGTCTTCCGTATACCGGTGCCCGGTGCTGTGAAGTTTTTCCCCCAGATAATCCAGGGAAAGGCCGGTAATATGCTCCATGGCGAAGTAGGCCGTGCCGTTGGCTTCAAAGACGGAAAGGATTCTGACGATGCCGGGGTTGTTGAGCTCCGCCAGCGTCTGAGCCTCGCTCAGAAAACTTTTCAGAGCCCAGGTGTAATTTTCCAGATCGTGTTCATTATTGGGCCGGATATGCCCGGTCAGAGGGTCCCGGTAGGAGTATCTTGAAGGGAAGTTTTCCTTGATAACCACGTTGCGGTTCAGGAACAGATCCTTCGCCAGGTATGTGATGCCAAAACCTCCGCTGCCCAGGACGCGGATGATTTCATATTGTTCCAGGCGCGTGCCGGGAGCCAGCTCCCGCTGGTAAACGAAAAAGGCCCCTTTTTCTTCCGCATGGGGCAGGGGCGGACGTCCGGGCAGAATCTGTTCCAGGCCTGTCGTCGGAGCGGGAGGCGGGACTTGCCCTGTCACCCGGGGCTGGTCGTCTGGCTGGCCTTCTTCTGCTGGCATGAGGGGAAAAGTTCCTGAAACGGAGCTGGAGCATTCTTATATGCCGCGGAAGTCAAGTCAAGGGGAATGCCTGTTTTCCTTCGTCTCCGGGGGGGCGGTATGGAAGAGGTTTTCCTGACGTTAAATGGACGCAACAAACCCGGAAGGCAAAATGAAGGAGGAAGTTTTCTGCGGTGCCCTTTCTGCCTGTTCCTCCCGCAGAGGTTTGCGGCATTCCGGGAAGCTTGTTTCTCCAAATGTTCAGGGTTTATGGCGTTTGATGAATTCCCGGGCTGCTTTCAGGTAGGCGTCCGCCGCAGCTCCGGAAGGATCGTGTTCAAAAATGGTGTGGCCGAAACTGGGGGCCTCCCCAGCCGGATGGAGCGGGGGATGACCGTTTTGTACAGCATCTGGGGCAGATGCCGTTCCACCTGGTCGATGACCTGGCGGGAAAGATTGGTGCGGCCGTCATACATGGTCATCAGTACTCCTTCATGCCGAATGCGGGGATTGACGCCGCTGGCGCAGATTTGCGCCGTCACGTGCAGAATCTTGGCCAGTCCTTCCAAACCGAACCATTCGCATTGGAGGGGAGTCAGCACTTCGTCGCAGGCGGCCAGGGCGGAGGTCATTAAAACGCCCAGGGAAGGTGGCGTGTCCATGATGCAGTAATCATAGGTGTCCGACTCCCGCAGGGGGGCGAGCGTTTCCCGGAGGCGGGTCAGATGGTTGCCGGAACGGGCCAATTCTATTTCCACGCCGGCCAGGTCCATGGTGGAGGGGATGATATCCAGCCGTTTCCTGCCGGAAGGCAGGATGCACTCTTCCGCCGGAAGCTGGCCGAGCAGGGCCGGATACAGGCTGGGCGTGTCTTTTCCGTCAATGCCCATGCCGCTGGTGGCATTGGCCTGCGGGTCCAGGTCAATGACAAGGATTTTCTTTTTCAGCAGAGCCAGGGCGGCGGCCATGTTGATGGCCGTAGTGGTTTTTCCCACTCCCCCCTTCTGGTTGGCGATGGCGATGATTTTCATTCAGGAAAAGGATGCGGGAAAATGGTAGCATAACGGGAGGCCCTTTCAATCATTTTCCCGGAGAGCCGGAAGCTCTCTCAAGCCTCAGGGCTTTCTCCCTTGGGGGGCGGTGTGTTTCAGGGAGGGGAAGAGCGGGGGAGAAACGCTGCCGCAGATACGGCGTCAGGGAGCTGTTGGAATGGCGGGGCGTTCGGAAGACAGGATAAGACGGAAGCCCAGCGCGTTATCCCTCGTATTTTCCGGCAGGGGAGTGCGGATGGAAGTGGTGAGCTGTTTGGGGCGGAAGGACAGGTAGCTGCCTCCGCGGGCGACGCCGTAGTTGCGGATGGGGAGAGATTCCGGCCCCCCATAGGAATCGTCTACCCATTCCATGACGTTTCCTTCCAGGTCGTACAGGCCCAGGTGGTTGGGCGGAAAGGTTTTTACGGGAGCCGTGTATGGCTGCCCGTCGTTATATCCTACGATAACGCGGGAGGACGGCAAGTAAATCAGGGCGGACTGATCCGCAAAATTTCCCGTTTTATCAGGCGGCGGCCATGAATACCCCCACGGGAAGGCTTCCCGGGAGTTTTCATGAGGCAGCGTCTTTTCATAGGGGGAGGCTCCCTGTTCATCCGTCAGACGCACCCAGGAACTCCATTCCTCATCCTTGGGAAGACGGTAGGAGTCGTGCTGATCAATCAAGCCCAGTGCCCGCTCCTTGCTGGTAAGCCATCTGGCGAAGGCGCGTGCATCCTGCCTGCTGACGTTCACCACCGGGTGGTCTTCTCCCTGGGGAAAGCCGGGCCGGGCCGGAGCTTTCCTTCCGGTAGCTTTCAGGAATTCCTGAAAGTCCTTTACGCGCACTTCGTGGGTCATGACCAGAGCATTTCCTCCCACAGGAACCAATTTGATGCCCAGGCTGTTAGTCCAGGGCGAGCCAAAGACGACGGACTTGTCCGGCTCTAACTGCAGGGAAAGGTATAAATCCTGCGGATCCAGCCCCCTGCGGCGCATGGTGGCGTGCCCCGGCAGTTTGATTTCAATGACGTAGGGAACCTGGTTGACGTATTCTTCAATGGGGGTACGCCCGATGAGCCTGTTATTGAAAAAGACGCTGGCTCCTGGCGGGTTGGTGGTGACGGTAATGGGCACCTGGAACACGCGGGTGACGTTCAGGACGTAGGCATTGTGATTTTCCGTGCTGCCGGAAGCCTGCGGAAGCGGATCCGCATTGATGGAAAATTCCTTGCCCAGCAGCCCCTCCCGTTCGCATTTCTTGTTCAGCCATGCCAGGTAGGCCGTGATGCCGTCCTGCGTGAGCAGGGCCACATCCTTCTCCGGATGCCCCGGTTCCGTCTGTTCCCTTTTCATCTGGAAATTCCCTTTCTGGCGGTCTTCCCTCAGAAATTTGTTGAACAGGGCGGCGGTAAGGGGGCCTTGCGCCACATGGCGTGTTTCTGCGGGCAGGTACGTAACACCCTCCGTATCCTTCCAGGGCTGGCTGTCCGTAGGGGGATGGTACTCCTTCAGCACACCGCCCAGGGCCAGCGTGGACCCTCCTTTGACGGTTCCCGCCTCTTCCTTGTCCGCAAACCCCGATTTCTTGATGGTATAGGCTACCGGGGAGCCGGAAGGCAGTTCAATGGGGCCGTAGGGCGTTTCATCCAGATAGTTGCCGTCCGCATCATACACGGACGCTCCCGCCGGGGAGCTGGTCACCAGCACGTATCCGGTCCGGGATTCTTCTTCCGGAGCGGATGATTGGATATCCGGATGAATATCCGAGGCAGGTTCCTCCGGCGGATGCTGGCTGTTGTTGAGCCATAAAGCCCCCCAGTAGGCAGTCAGGGCTCCGGCGACGGCTGCAGCCAGAAGCTGAAGAGCCCGTCTGAGTTTGCGGCGTTTCTTTTTCTTCTGAAGACGAAAACGGGAAGGAACTTCATATCCCCGGAGGACGTCTATTTTTTCCGCCAGCTCCTCTGCGGAATCAATGGGGCATTCTTCAATGCGGGGTTCCGCCGCCTGGCAAATGATGGTGTTGAAGGCCTGCCATTTCTTGCGCACGGTGCCTTCCGGCAAGTCATCCGGGAGTTCGGGAAAATCCATGCGGTCCTTTCCCGTGCTGATTTCATACAGAACCTTGGCCAGCGCGTAAACGTCCGCCCGCCGGGTGCCGGGGCCGTCGGGGGGGATGAATCCCTCCGTCCCTACAAAGCTGCGCTGGTCCAGATGGGCCACCAGGCCTATGTCCGCCAGTTTGGGGCGTCCGTTGACAAAGATGACGTTCGCCGGCTTGATGTCCCGGTGCGTCAGGTTCTTGCTGTGCAGGTACAGCAGGGCGTGGGCCAGCTGGCTGCCTACCTCCAGGCAGTAATCCAGGGGAAGAGGCTTGTTGCCGGAAAACTTCTTGTCCGTCTGGAGCGTGCGCGGAATATATTCGTCCGGTGTAATATGAACTCCGGTGCGGGCGTCGTCGCCCAGTTCCATGACGTAATAATAAAACGGGGAATCCTGGTCATGCCTCCCTACATGCAGGATATGGACCAGCCCCGGATGGTTGCGGGCGATGGGTTCATACTGGAGAATGCCCTCAAATTCCCGGTTGAAAGAGCGCTCGTCTTCAAAATCCTCCCTCCATACGATTTTGACGGCGCGCCACGCCCCGGTCAGGGATTTTGCCAGCCATACTTCTCCGTACGCGCCGCTCCCTATCTGGCGCACAACTTCATGGTCCGGAATGGAGGGAGTGGGACGCACCACCCGCTTGACGGGCAGCGTCGGCAGGTTGCCGCCGGGCATGGGTGATGCGTCCGAAGCCATGGAAAGCGCGGGAATCAGGAAATAACGCCCAGGTTTTTACCTACCTTGCAGAAGGCCTCAATCGCCTTGTCCAGCTGTTTGCGGGTATGGGCCGCAGAAATCTGCGTGCGGATGCGGGCCTGTCCCTTGGGAACGACGGGATAGAAGAAGCCGACGGCGTACACTCCTTCGTCCAGAAGCTGGGCGGAGAATTTCTGGGACAGGACGGCATCCCCCAGCATGACCGGGGAAATGGGGTGGTCCTTGCCGCCGATGGTGAATCCGGCTCCCGTCATGGCGTCACGGAAATACTTGGTATTGGCTTCTACGCGGTCGCGCGCTTCCGTGGACTGTTCCAACAGGTCCAGCACTTTGATGGAAGCGGCTACGATAGCCGGGGCCACGCTGTTGGAGAACAGGTACGGGCGCGCCTTCTGGCGCAGGATATCCACTACTTCCTTCGGGCCGGAGACGTAGCCGCCGGAAGCGCCTCCCAGTGCTTTGCCCAAGGTGCCGGTGGTGATGTCTATATGGCCGAACAGGCCGCGGTATTCATGCGTGCCGCGGCCCTTTTCGCCCAGGAAGCCCGTGGCGTGGCAGTCGTCAAAGTGGACAATGGCATTGTACTTGGCTGCCAGCTCGTGAATCTTGTCCAGCTGAGCAATGATGCCGTCCATGGAAAAGACGCCGTCCGTGGAAATCAACTTCACGCGCGCTCCGGCGGCGTCCGCTTCCTGGAGCTTGGCTTCCAGGTCTGCCATGTCGTTGTTGGCATAACGGAAGCGCTTGGCTTTGCAGAGGCGCACGCCGTCAATAATGGAAGCGTGGTTCAGGGAATCGGAAATAATAGCGTCGTCTGCAGTCAGGAGGCCTTCAAACAGCCCGCCGTTGGCGTCAAAGCAGGAGGGAAACAGAATCGTGTCTTCCGTGCCGAGAAATTGGGTAAGACGTTCTTCCAATTGACGGTGAAGGGTCTGCGTGCCGCAGATAAAACGCACGGACGCCATGCCGAAACCCCACTGGTCGATGGCTTTCTTGGCGGCTTCCATCACTTCCGGATTATTAGCAAGGCCCAGATAATTATTGGCGCACATGTTGATGACGGAGCGTCCGTCCTTCAGCGTCACTTGGGAGTACTGCTGGGAGGCGATAAAGCGTTCTTCCTTGTAAAGTCCTTCCGCACGCAGTCCGTCCAGGGTGGAAGTGAGGATGTTTTTGAATTCGGGGGTATACATGTTGAATAATGGAATATGAATTGAAATAGTCAGCAAGTGAACGATCAAGGATCACACGGTTGCTCCCGCATCATTATCACAACGGAGGCGGGAGGAAAAGCTTAAAGAATACGGCCTGATGCCCGGAGGCGGGAGCCGTCCTTTCCCCGTGCAAAGTAAAAAAGCGGCAAGGGCGCAGGCATCCGCGCATTACCTGAAAAAGAAGGCAAAACATCGGAAAAATCAGCATTTCCCGGATACCGGGCAAAAAGAAAAGCCCACGCCCGTTTACGGAAAAGGGATTTGATGCACCAGTGGATATTCGGATGCGCTTGGAAAAAATAAAGGCCGGAGCTGATTTGCTCCCTTAAACCTCCATTACCGGTCCGGTTATGCAACCATCCCCCCGTTTTCTTACGGAGCCGCGGATTTGGCTGAATTCCAGCCCTTCGCATGAACCTCAAGCCGGAACTGGTTTCCGGCAGGGAGAACTTTCCTTTTTCTGGACGCCATGGGGAAATCTCTGCGATGCTGGCGTCCGGAGCAATTCCTATGATCCGTTTCAGGATACCTGGAGGGAAGGAGATGAATATGATGTATCCCGGTACAAGGGGGAAGGTCCATTTTTTTCGGAAGCCGGCCCTTCAACGTTAGCTGCTGTTCAGAATGGTCTTCAAGGGCAAATGCACCCTCTTTGCCCCCACCTTCAGGTGAATTTCAGGGAATCTTTTCTGGAGCGCCGGGCGGTGCTGTTTCCCCCTCCTTCTGAATCTGCTGCTTCCGGGGGGAAGGGCGGAATAAAAAAGTTCGGCGTTCCCCATCCGGCTTAAAGGGAGGAGGCCGCAACCTCGGGTTTCTTGGCGATTTAATCCTCTGCTTTCAGGGAAAATTCCAGCATTCGGTCCCCCTCAAACGTGAAAAACGCCTCAAACCGTTTCCCGTCCAGCATGGCGGGCAGCCAGAACCGGTCATCCTGCCACATGAGGTCATAGGGAATCCCGTCCACCGGACACCAGAAGGGCTCCGCCTCGGGGGTTTCCGTGGGAGTGCCTGTAAAAGACGTCGCCATAAACACGTGGCAGCGGATTTCCGGAATGGTGCCGCAGGCAAAGGAAAAATTCAGCACGCCCATTTCCCGGGCATCCTCAATATCAATGTGAAGCTCTTCCCGAACTTCCCGCAAAACGCATTGCAGGGCCGTTTCCCCCGGTTCAAACTTTCCGCCGGGGCCGTTCACCTTGCCCGCACCGATTCCCCTCTTTTTGCGTATCAGGAGAATCCTTCCTTTCTGCACCACGAACATTAACGTGGCGAGAATATCGGGGGTCCACTGTGCGGGCCATTGAAAGCCGCTGCTTTTTTCTTGCATGGGCGCATATTACAGGATGGGAAGGGAATCATGAAGAAAAATGCGGAATACTGTGACCATCACACATGCTTGAAAAGGGTTGAATTCTCTTAAAGAAGCTTGAAATGCCTTGAAAATGCGTGTTTGTTGCGGAGGAATGGGAGGGAGCAGAAGAAGTCGCGCCCATAAATGCCCGTAAGGGGGCATTTGCCCCGTTGGGGACACTCTCTCCTGCGTTCCGCGCGTGCCTCGCGCAGCACTGTTTTTGCCGTCTCATCTTGATGGGCATTTCCTGAGTGGAGGGCGTTAGGGATATATGCCATACTTGTTCACATCCGGATGCTCCATCAACCTTCGAGGTTTCTGCAGGGCGGGATAAAAGGGGAAATTCCTTTTCCGCCATGACTGGAATGAATCTCTTTTTCCTTTTCCCGCAAGGCCGTCGCGTTCTATGCTTCTTTATCTCTCCCGGTTTATATTTCGCCGGAAGGTTCACTTTCAACATTTGCAAAAGCATGTATGACGTCGTAGCTCTCGGAGAATTGCTGATAGACTTCACTCCCTGCGGAATAAATGACCGGGAACTGCCCGTTTATCAGGCCAATCCGGGCGGAGCGCCCTGCAACGTCCTGTCCATGCTGTCCAGGCTCGGGCGCAAAACCTCCTTTATTGGCAAAGTGGGCCACGACATGTTCGGGAAAATGCTTCGCCGCACGCTTCAGGAAGAAGGCATCGGAGATTCAGGGCTCGTCTCATCCCGGGAAGTCAATACGACGTTGGCTTTCGTTCAGATTGACGAACACGGAGACCGTGAATTTTCCTTTTACCGTAATCCCGGCGCCGATATGAAGCTGACTGCGGGAGAAGTGGCCCTTGAATTGGTGGAGCACGCGCGCGTCTTCCATTTCGGGACGATTTCCATGACGCATGATGATGTTCGGAGGGCTACCCGGCATGCCGTCAGCCATGCGCGGAAAAAAGGAGCACTCATCTCTTTTGACCCCAATCTCCGTCCGCCCCTGTGGCCTGATATGGAACTGGCCCGGGAACAAATGCTCTACGGATGCGGCGCATGCAGCGTCATGAAAATAGAAATGGAGGAACTTCTCTTCCTCACCGGCTGCGCCACCATGGAAGAAGGATTGAGGATTTTGCAGAGGGAGTTCGACAATTTGCGCCTTATTCTGGTGACGGGGGGCAGAAAAGGAAGCTGGGCTGCCTATGAAAGCAAACTTATTCACCAGCCTACGTACTTGAACGTCAAGACTATTGACACAACAGGAGCCGGAGACGCCTTTTTGGGATGCTGCCTGGACCGGATTCTGGAAACCGGGCTGGAAAACCTGACGGAAGGCCAGTTGGCGGACATGCTTTTGTTCGCCAATGCCGCCGCTTCCATTGTGACGACACGCAAGGGAGCCATCCGTTCCATGCCGAGCCGTGAAGAAGCCGTGGCCCTGATGGCGGAGGGTTTTTAACGGATGCCGTAAGGGCCAATCCTTTACTGATTACGTCCGGATTGTTTCCGGCAAGTAAGAGTTCGGGGGGGGCCGGAAGTGGGAAAATGCCTTTCTTTTTATAGCGCATGCCCTCCCCTGTTGATAAAAAATGTGTTGCGGCTTATTTTCCCGCCGGCGGCAAACGAAAACCGCAAGAGCTGGAAACCAGCAACTTGCGGTATGAAAGAGGATGGTGCTCGGGAGGGGACTCGAACCCCTACGGTTTATCACCACTAGATCCTTAGTCCTATGCATTACTATTGATTATCAATAATAAACGTTTTTTAACTCCTCTCGGCTACCAATAGGCTACCAAACGTGCAGAAGCAAGCCCTTTTTGAATGCCTTTTCGCAGGTGTAAAATCTGCCCTCTTATGTCTTTTTAAGAGATTGGAAATTTACTCTATATTCAGAATTCACTGCATTAGTAAATTTCCGAATATGGAGTAAATCAAGCGAATGCAAGAAGGGTTTTGTTGGTCGAATGAGGTTGAGTATTTTCCTAGGACAACTTCACCATGTCCGCTAATTGCAGGAAGTACTCTGTCGACCAGATATTAAGCGTGTTCTGATCTTTGATGAAAGGCATGACATCGTCCTTTCCAGAAAATTCAATTAGTTCTTTTTCTTGTTCGTCTTTTCGGCACATGCCCGGATAATGGAGATATCCATCCCGGTGATCATGTCCCAGTCAGCTCTCAGGTACTCATTCAAATAAGACCGCATGGTCTTCATCGACTGAATGTGAAGATTGGATGAAGAGACAATCAAATCGCACAAAGCTTTTTCGGGAGTCGCTGTCAGGTAGAAATACCCTTCTTCCGTCTTTTGCCGGGTCAGGCCAATCGGAAAATAAGCCTCGGGCGCCTGAATGTGTACTCGTAACGACCTGTCGCATTGTCAAACACCTTGCTCCGCTTCATGCAGGAGGACTTGAGAAGAGCCACCCGTTCCGGTATCACTCCTGCCCTGGATAATACCGTTTCATAAGAAACATAGGAGGAATGAAGAAGATGGTTCGCGACAAGTTCACGAGAATAAGTGCCCTCCCCTTCTTCAGGAAGACACAGGTAAATCTCCCGGCGAAGATTGAGAATGACGCCTTCTCTCTGCAGGAGGGATATTTTGACCATGGGAGCCTTGTACTCCTTAAGCGCAGACTTAAGGGTATGTGTATTGACAGGGACAGTCTCAAACTATTTGGACAGAAAAGAAGCCATGTGATCGAATAGAGAAAAGTTAGCGAGAATTGCAGGAAAAATCAGCTCAAAATGAAACAAGTGTGCAAAAATCGCTAAAATTGATGACGAACGTGAAGAATATTCAACGGTAACTTTGTCAATGAGAGGATAAATGCTCCCCTTGTAATCGCTCCCTCGTCGTACTGAGGTTGACAAACCAGATATTCCCAGACAGTGGATAAGAAGAAATCACTCGCAAGAACTCTTTCCGATACCTCTTTTACTGAAAATTGCTTCATTAACAACGCAACAAAGCCTCTGCCGCAGTCACGAGAGTTTGACGAATTTCCAGAGCCATTTCAGAAGAAACGTGTGTCCCCACAAAATCGGCAGCTTTGGAGGGACCTTCGTCTTCTTCCCTGCTAAAATAGGTTTCCAGACATTGAAGTGCGTCCTGTGTTGCCGTATTGCCCGATTTCTTCTCGAATGCAAACTGTTGGAAAATATTCCAGCCATCCTGATGTTTCCCATCGTAGTAACGCATGACGTAGTACAGGTCGTAGGCATCCTTGGGTTGGCGGCGATGAAGAAACGCCCGCAACTTAAGCATCAGGAAAGCTCCTGCTTCACAAACACGCAGAGGAACCTGTATGGCTTCCCCCTCTTCATCCGGAACTTCAAACATGATTTTGCGGGAGGACTCGATAGCCCGTTTAACGCCCAGCAAATTACTGGCTCTGATTCCGGCTATTTCTATCGAACTGGTGGGGTGGACGTGTTCTGTGAGAAAGTCAATAGGGATACGAATGCCATCTATATCTGCTATAAAACGTCCTCCTTCCTTCTGATCTTCCCGGTACCCCAATGCTCTCAATTTCCAATCGATAGGTGACATGTCCCCGTCTACAGCAACACTGATTCCCAAATCCACATCAAGAGTCACCGGCCTCAAGAGAGTGGTATTCATATTGCCGGAACAGATGAACCTGGGCACCAGGCCCCCTATTAAAACCATGCCATGACGATAGTTTTCCAAGGCTCCCCACAGGGAGGCAAGTACCTTTCCCGCATGATTCGTAATAACTTCGCTGTAGCTGGTATAATGATTAAATTTCATGATTCCTGCAAAAATCCGGACATTGTTCAAGGGCCTCCAGGGCTTCTTCACTCCTCAGCCCCTGTCCCTTCAAATCGATATAAATTTGCGCATCCGAAACCAGCGGGACATGACGGGAACGTTGGAGTTGACGCAGGACATCCTGATCTTCAGAATAGAACAAGAGCAGATTTCCCCCTTGTTCCACTCTTCTTCCCACCAACCCCGGAGACAATTCAGACAAATCCGGAATACGAGACACATAGGCACTACAAATGACTGGTTCCGTAAAAGAGGCGCGTTGCCAGGCTCCAACCCATTGTGTAAATCCTACCCTGGCTCCGTTCTTCTCCGCCCACTGGAGCAACATATCAGCCAGTTCGGCAATACCGATTCCTACAATGGAATACCGGACAACTCTCTGATGAGCGCGCTTTTCATGCCATATGTCCAACAACTCCCGTTCATGAAGAAGAGAAACTTGCCGATAAGGATGACGATCAATAAATTGCCTATCTTCCAGCCCCTTGATGACTTTATTCACCAAGGCTGTACTTGTTCTTGTTGATTCGGCCAAATCCTTTTGGCTCCATTTTTTGGAAACATTGAAAAGAAGAGCCCGGACAATGCGTTCGCTTTTACCGGAGAACAGGTCTTTGGCGCCTTTGTTGAATCGAAATCGTTTCAAGGGGCTTCCAGTATTGCCAAAATAAACTTTCCCTTTTTTGTAATAAAACGCTCCATTGGGATCAGCAACGGCAACATGAGCTTCCAAGGCTTTTTTAACGAACGGCCCCGCTGGAATACAGGGAAGAACGAGTAATTGATCCCTAAAGGAATCCAGATTTTGAGGCGGCATCAGCCTGTAAACCGTCGGCAGTTCAATGTATTCCTGCGGCCTCCCGGCATCATCATATTCCTCAAAATCAAGAACCACTCTGGTTGGCTCAATGGACAGTCGCGGAAAGTCCCATGTATCGTGAAGCTTTGCGAATGCCTCACGCAATTCATTTTCTGTAGAAATAAGGGATGCTTCCTGCCTTGACTCCATAGGACTTTTCTACTTGATCTGCTTTGTATGCACAACATAAATTTACTCTATATTCAAAATTCACTGCGTCAGTAAATTCTACCTATAGAGTAAATTCGAGCTCTAAAGTTTTTGAGTGAATGATTAAAAAGGGGGCAACGGCAACTATGTCAATGAGAGGATGAATGTTCCCTTTGCAAGCGCTCCCTCGTTGCCCTGAGGTCGACAAACCGGCTGCTTCCAAGGCACAGGATGCAAAGCATGCCGTTCTTTTCCCAGTTGTAGACGGTTCTGCGACAGGGGCAGGAGGAACTGTCGAACAAATCGGTTCCTTTCGGGAAAAGAGACAATTTGACAAGCTCGGTTTCTTCCATAACGTATCGGAACCCGTTGCCGAGGGCTTGCCGTGCCAATCGTTGAGACAGAGCTTTCATATCTATGTAGTTCGTCTTACCTATCCGTTTTACAGGAAGGCATCTGTCTTCAATCCAGGCATGGATAGTTCCCCAGGAGGGTGATGAGCCCGGAAAGAAAATTCCGGAGCTGGTCATGAATTGACCGATACGGCAGTATTGAGGTACTTGTATGGGAGATGCTTGTTTTGAATGCATCCCTCTGGAATTTACCCATATAGCCGAACTTCCTGACAACTATCGAACTACCGAGGAATAGATCGAATTTTATTCGTAATACGTTGATAAATAATAATCAAATATTAAGCTTCCATTTTGCTTCTTGCCTGAGGAAGGCCTCATCTTAATCTAAACCACCTATAATCATGACTACTCAAGGTCGAGCTCATTTACCTTCCCTCCAATCCGAATATTGGGAGTACTCGGAGACTGTCTCTATCGAAACGCCACAGGGAAAACAAAAGCGGGTATCTTCCGCCAGAGATCGTCTTATAAGGAGCTGGAGAGAAATCCTGGCAAACTCAAAAACAAATCCGGGGGTATCTGTGAGAAAAAATCACAGAGAAGAAACGCTTCTTAAAGAAATTAAAAAGGACCTCAGAGAAAAAGGAGGATATCTGCGTGCGTGGAGGTATTCCCCAAATGCCCCCATTCGCATGGAGATCCACACATCTTCCTTTCAATACAGGCAGGCTCTTTTCCCCAGGCAGCTCCTGACCTCAAAAATCAAGGATGCTGGTGTAGTAGATGAATACGGACGTTTTTCGGAAGAGTATCTGAACCTTTACTACTCCTTGCCTTGGGAATTGTACTGCGATGAAAGTATTAGACTCGAATCACACCCTCTGTTCGACTCAAACTGTTCTCTTGATGATGAGAAGGTATTGAGAAGCGAAGCTGTATATGCGCAATCCATCGTTAAAACACCCCGGGAATGCGAACAGTTGATACTGAAACTCCGTAGAGCTGCTGGCATGTTAAGGGCATTGCCTTTGAAAAAGGCCGCAAAGTTCCTGGAAACGCCCGTTGAAGATTTTGAAAATGAATCTCCATTGGACGCCAGAGACACATTGGGTTGGACGTTGGATATCACCTCCGCCGAAATAGCCAAAGAAGCAGACAGAATTCTTGCCATGGATACGATCCTGCCGGCAGAAAAACACGATGGAGTCAATAGCTGGCGTGCCCTCAAACTTGTTTTCATCGCACTGTGTGCGGAAAAAGGATTTAAGAATTTCACTCGCTGGGATGTACGTGAAAAATGGCTTCAATTGTTTGCGCCTCCCACCTCCTGCAAGAAAGACTCTTTTTCAATCCTGTCCATTTCTTCCGGGTTGCAGGAAGGAGGATCCAAATGTTCATCCAATACCAAGTTGGCACAGCTTTTGACTCGTTGGGGATTCGGCTGGTTTCCGACTTCGTAAAAATGGATTTCATTTTTCGGAAAATGAACCATTGAGTTTTTAAAAGTCGGCATGCAGGAACCATGTCCTCTCTGTATCCGTTTCTCATGTACTACGGATATGGGACGTGCTCGATATTTGGCATATTCATTGTAAGTTGCTTGTGACTGAAAGTCAGGAGAGGAAATTCCATGTCCGATAGTTGATTAAATTACCCGCAGTCTGAGTAGATTCCGAAAGGATGCGGTCAGCACAGGCATCCTCCATATCGGAATCTCAATGCTGTCGAATCAAAGAATTCGTAGATAATAACGAGATTTTTTCATTAGGCTCTACACCCTCCCGGGTACTCATTTATTCATGGATCAAAGAAGGAATTCTTCCCTGCAAAAGAATAAATGAAGAAAGGGTTATACATCTGTCGGCATTGAAGACATGCTTGGAAGCGCAGGCCCTGCAGAAGGGCTTCCAATATGAATTAGGGAAAACAACCCTTGTCAAATTGTCCCTTTTTCCTTCCTTGTTCCCTCCTTCTGCCATCCCGTGCCGCAGAACAGTCTACAACTTGGAGAAAAAGGGGCTTCTATGTGTCCTGAGTATCGGGAAAAGTCGCTTTGTAGACGTTCACGCAACGGAACAGCGTTTGAAACAGCGAGGTCATCCATCCCTCTTCGGTATGGTTCGGAGATGCAGATCCATCCGGAAGCCCAAGACAAAGGCTCTCTGTGAACTAGAAAATACATACCAAACTGAGCAACCATTCCAAGCAGTCCCTTCTCACACCCCATGCACTTGGGATACCTTCTTTTGGGGATGTCCACTTCCTTCTCAAGAAAAAGCCCTGCCTGACAAAATCGTTCTAACCGTCAAGACAGCTCTGCATGGCATAACCGATCTATATGGGTTCATCAAACATCTGGAGGGCAATCCTTCAAATCATGCTTTGGGGAAGAGCCTGTTGCACAACGTTCACCAAAAAACATCCCGGGAGAATGAACTGAAATTGTCGACCAGGAAGCTCACCCTCTATTTACCGTCCCCTTATCAAGGAGGGCCTAGGCCTCGGAATACTCCTGTCAACCATTGTTCATTGCCTGGACAATTCGCACCCTTCTGGCCATTTCCTTCGTTAAGGGAGGTCCCCCCACCTCTTTCCCATGTGGAGCTTGTCGTCAGCCAGAAAGAGGAAAGTATCCTCATAACCATGTATATCTCAGTAAACCTTCTGAGAACACTAAGAAATCATCTCTGGATGATAGATGGAACCGCCGATCAACAGACGGCTCAAGAGCAGTTCTCTCGAATTTATTTTAGCAATCCCGCCATTGCCGATCAGAAATCTGCTAACTGGTTAGCAGAACCCATTACTGCTGCACAACGCACTGCTAACCTCAAAAAGATGCTGAATGCTGTGATTGATATGGAATGGGAGGACATCAAGCGAGCTTACTTCCAAACCCAACAAGAAAAATATCCTGTGGGCAGCATTTGGGACAACGGAGTAAGCGTTACTCTTGCAGGCATGGAAGTCTGCTACCATTATCTTTCCGCAGGGAATGCTCCATTCATCGTTAATCAGATGAAGCCATTTTTTGAGAAGCATTTCAAAAAGAATCGATTTAGAACACACGGAGAGCGGGCAGGCGCCATTGATTGCGGAAAGGACGATCAGGAAAGCCTCGTGTCCTGCCATGGATATCCGCGTAATGGCATGGAACTTGTTTGCTACGCCAAGACAGCTGACATCTTCAAATTTGAGCTCAGATGTAATAGAGGCGCGCTTGTTGCGGATTTTCCTGAAGGCGAATGCAAAAGACGAATGTGTAGCAGCCTGGATGACTTGTGCCGCCTCATTGATCATGCCATTAAGCATTCACGGGGACGAATAGAGGACTTGGTGAATAGTTTAAGCAAACCATTGCCTTCTGCCGATTCCATAGCCCTATGGTGGTTTTCCGTCCTTAATATGGATCGTAAGCTGCGATTATGGTCTGAAGCTCTGGATAGTGAACTCCAGCTGAGAGCAAGCCGAATCAAGGAGGAAGCCTTGAAAGCTCTCATTATGCCGGAGGGATGGCCCATCCGAAACCTTGGTGTGGAAACGGTCAATTTCATGCGAAGAATGGAGAGAAAAGGATACGTGAAAAGACATGCCGGAAGATATCATGCCTTGGTAAAAACGAATTCAAATCATGCTCCCTTAAATTGAAGGGAGGGCCACCTTGGGCACGCCTTTAACGGGTGTGCTCAAGGTGAGGCGGAAGGGGTGCTTCCGTGTTAAATCTTGCGTCGTCGAGCGGATTCTTTTTTCTTTGAGCGAAAGCGAAAAAGAAAAAAGAGAGCCAGCGAGCGGGGGGCGGAGCCGCCCCCCGCAAGATTACATCGGAAGCCTAGCTTCTGCTATAAATGAGGTATTTGATCGGAATCATCAGCCCCCTTCCTCCCTCAATTAAGGTGACGATGGTGTTATATGAAGATGAGCGGGACAAGTATCCGCCATTTCCCGGCCTCTACATGCATTGCGTGCAGAGGCCTTTATCATTAACCATCAATAATATCAATTCATCATGGCTATCAAACTCATCGCCAACTACAGCAAGCGCCTCGGCCTGCCGGGGTATTCCTCCCATCAGTTTGAAGTCTCCATCGAAACGGAGATCGGAAATACGTCAGAACTCGATTTTGCCGCAGAACGTCTCTACAGCTCGCTCCAGTCCGCTGTAGATACCCAGATCCGGCGGGTCGGATTTGTCCCTGATGCCTCCTATGGATCGGGAAGCATATCCGGTGCTCCGCTTCCTGCCATGCGTCAGGTTTCACGGCTGCCTGAGCCTCCGTCTTCGAATCCTCAGACATCTCACCCCGAAGAACCGGCGTGGAGCTGTTCGGAAAAACAGAGGCAGGTTATCCTATCGCTGGCACGTAAAAACGGGATCAACAATTCCGCACTTCATGATCTGGCCGTACTCTGCTTCGGCAAGGGAGCCTCGCAGTTGAACAAGCTGGAGGCATCTTCCCTGATCAACGAACTGATAGAAAAATCAGGAGGAATATCCCGCAAGGCTCCTTCCTTCGGAAGCTGTGCTCGACTTCAGGAGGTTGCTGCACCTGAAATGCGGTAAACATCTGCATATCCCTGTTGCCGGAGCCTTTCCATGGAGGGCTCCGGCAACGGAGTCTTGTTTTATCTGCCGTATCCAGAAATTCCTGAGCCGGGAAGTTTTCCGGCTCTAATCACCAAAACACTTCTTTTCAAAGCAAGCTCTTGTTCAGTAGTAGATATCTTCGGTTCCCAAAAATCACATCATATTGTGATTTTACCAGAAAACAGAGTAGACAGAACATTCAAAACATGATATTTCACATTGTATTGTGAATTTGAGTGATATCGGAACATACATTCGAGAACGACGCCGGATACTGGGCATTACCCTGAAGGATTTGTCCGAACTTTCCGGCATAGGGATCAATACGCTCAATAAAATCGAACTTGGGCAGGCCAACCCGACATTCAGAATCCTGATGGAACTATTCGATGTACTGGGACTGGAAATGTCGTTGAGCCCCAAAAGAACCGATGTGATGAAAGGGCCTGAATCATGAGAAACGCCCTTGTATTGTTGCGGAATATCCCTGCCGGAACGTTGACAGAAGAATCCCCTTCCAGCTATGTATTCCGGTATCTGGATTCCTACCTGATGAGAGAAGAGCTTCCTCCCATCAGCCTGACAATGCCTAAAACCTCCGAAGAGTACCGTTCCCCCCATCTATTTCCCGTTTTCTTCAACATGCTCTCGGAAGGCGTCAACAAGGAAATTCAGTGCCGTCATTTCCATCTGGATGAAAAGGATCATTTCGGGCTGCTCCTTGCAACAGGTCATGATGATACGATTGGAGCATTAACAGTACAGCCTTATACCAACGATGAACATTGACCGTTGCCCCTCGACGCTGGTTCCCGGATTCACCTCCTACAGCCCGGCCGGATTGCGGAAACTGTTCGACGGTAAAAAAGTGTCTCCGATTCTTCCTTATGACGCCCCCGATATTCATGGAGAGCCGGAAGAGTTTCTGAAAAACCGCGAGCATATTTCCATCTCAGGGGTTCAGGAAAAACTCTCTGTTCTTGTTGACCAGGGAACAATCCGTCTGACCAAGTCGGGAGAACAGGGAACGCATCTTCTGAAGCCCATCTCATCACGCCTCGCCCGGGCTTCCGACATGCCGGCCAACGAACACGTGACCATGCAAATTGCCGCTCAGCTATTCGGAATTTCAACGGCTCCCAACGGACTATGCTTTTTTCAGACCGGAGAACCAGCCTATATCACCCGGCGATTTGACATTACTCAGAAGGGCGGTAAACTACGCAAGGAAGACTTCGCCTCACTGGCCGGGAAAACATCCGCCCAGGGCGGTTCCAACTTCAAATATGATTACTCCTACCTGGAAATGGGAGAGCTCATCCAGCGTTACGTCCCCGCGTGGAAAATTGAAATGGAACGCTTCTTCCGTCTGGTGTTGTTCAATTATCTGTTTTCGAACGGCGACGCGCATTTGAAGAATTTTTCCGTACTGGAAACTCCTCAGGGAGATATGACCTTGTCCCCCGCGTACGATCTGCTCAACACAAGCCTGCACATTCAGGACAGCGATTTCGCCCTGTCCGGCGGCTTGTTTCGAGGCGCATCGACGCACACGAATCTCAACCTGTTTGAAGAGTTCGGACGGCAACTGGGGATGCAGGACAAACGCATTAGGACAGTCATCGACCATTTGATGAAATCCAGAGAAGAAGTAGAGACCCTAGTGAAGTGCTCATTCCTCTCTCCCCCGGCCAAACGAGCCTACATGCTCTCCTACAGAACGCGCTACAATACCCTTCGATGAAATTTACCTGCCATTTCCTTGCCCCCTATCATGAAATGAAACTTGTAGAGAACAGATTGCAGGGAAAGGTTTGAAAGCAATTCCGTACCGAGTAAGTTCCGAACAAGCTCAATACAAGTATCGGACAAGTTCAGGAGAACAGTCCCGACATCCTTCCATTCACTCAGACGATTGGCGGTAGGCAGCAATTCTTGCCGGCTGCCCGTTATATAGACTTGAAGACAGGCATTTAGCTTCTGTCTTCATCCCTCAACACCCGTTTCCCATTCGCAGGGGAGCGGGTGTTTTCGTTTCAACCCATATTTCATCATCAATATGTATCCTATCATCGCATTGCCTCATTGTCCGGCGACAGCCCGGCACATCCTGCCTTTGGAAGATACCAGACAGGCAGCTCACCTCCAGCGGAGAAACATCATGCCGGAACCGGCAACGGCTCCAGTAGTTCCTCCGACTGTATTCCGTAAGGGGCTTCTCCTCCATTGCGGGGCTGAAGTCATCGACAGGAGAACTCTGTCCCGTGTGGAAACCCCGTCCTGTACGGAATCGTGGTTCCCGATTCCCCACGACTTCCTTCTGAAGGAAGTGGAATCCCAGCTCACCGCCCACGGCTTCGGGATCGGGGAAACCACCCATGCCCTCAGCCATGAAGGAAAGCGGTATTTCGGAGTTCTCCAAATCCTGCGTCCTGACGATGGCCCCGACGACTACTCGTGGATTGTCGGCATACGCAATTCCCATGACAAGACCTTCCCGGCCTCCCTGGTCATGGGAACGCGCGTCTTCGTCTGCGACAACCTTGCCTTCACCGGAGAAGTGAAACTCTCCCGGAAGCATACGAGGTTCGCCGTGCGGGATCTGCGCTTCATGACCTCCCGCGCCGTCGGAAGGCTGGGAGAGCAATTCCACCGCGAAGACGAACGGATCGCCGCCTACAAAAGACAGAGACTGACCGACAAGGCGGCTCATGATCTTCTGATCCGGGCGGTCGACTGCCGGGCCATCACGCCGACCGTTCTGCCGGAAGTCATCAGGTACTGGCGAGAGCCGCTTCATGAGGAATTCCGGCCCCGCACCGTCTGGAGCCTGTTCAACGCCTTCACGGAGCAGTTCAAGGCCGTCAACCCGCATGTGGCTGCCAAACGGAGCCAGGCTCTGCACGGCCTGTGCGATTCCGTCTGCGGCCTGATCGCCTGAGTGTAATAAAAAAAGATAACAGGAAAGGAAACATCTCATGAATCCATCCTGCTCATTGACGGGAGCGCAAGCCGCCGTCCTGATCCTCACACAATCCGTATCCGGACAAACGAGCGATGAGCTGATCGCCTCCTTCCACCCGGAAGAACGGGGACGGGTCAGGCAAATCATTCGCCTGCTGGAACACCGTGGACTGCTCATCCGCCAAACGGAGGAAGACGATCCCTTCGTCTTCCCCCGCACCTGGCATCCCACCTGGGACGGGAGAATAGCCCTGTTGAAGTGGGCCGCCTACCTGGGCAACATCCGGCTGGCCGGCAGGAATACTCGGGCATCAACCGGTTCCCGGACAGTCATCGAACAGGAAGACCATCATCACTCTACATCCGTATGCTGACCTTTCTTCTCGTGACTGTGGCAGGCTGGTTCCTGTTCCCGTGGCTGTTCGCACTCCTCAAATGGGGAATCGTGCTGGCCTTCGGCTTGATAATGGCAGGGCTGCTTCTGTGGTTCTACCTTTGTTGAAGAAACATCCATCCAGATACCGGAACCATGTACCACATCGTCAAATACAAGAGCACGCGCTACTGGGCGGTTCTCCATCACAATGGGAAACTGCTCGCCGTCGTTGTGTACAAAAAAGGCGCTGAGGCCATTGTCCAGGCTTTGGAGCAAATCCTCATCGACGCCGTCACCCACTCACAAACGCCATGCCCATGATTAAAATCATCCTGTTCGAGCTCACCCGCATCCTGCTGGGCTATGCTTCGGACAAGGTTGGCGAGTTCATCCGGAACAAGCAGAGGAATGGTTCTCATCCTCCTTCCTTTTATGAGGAAGAAGAGGAAGATCCCTGGTCTCAACATCCACCCCGCTGATCCCATGATCCTCGCTCAGTTGTTACAAGCCATTTACAATCTCATCGCCCGACGATGAGATATGCCTTCCAAGACGAATTGTCTGAGGAAGGCGCTCAAGAGGCAGTCCAATCGACTCCTCTTTTTTAGCTGTCACATCTACATTTCTTCCTCATCAGAGAAGAAGGAAGGAGTCAGTTCCAGAAGTTGGTAGCGATTCTTTTTGACTCCCAGATTGTATTCCACGAGAAGAGAAACCAGTTGATCTCCATCAATCAAGTCAATAGGAGTATGGGAAGAGGAGCGGGTTGCTTCATCCCTGGCTCCTTTGGAGAAACTGGAAGTCGTCACGATCAAGCCTCGTCCATCCGTTCCCAGACTGCCGCGAAGTTGTTGAACGACAGGAGACTGAACATTGGCTTTCCATCGTTTGGCTTGTACCGCCAACTTGATATGAATGACATCATGTACCGTCATAATGCCTCGCACATCAACGCCTCCATCTCCGCCGTAGGGAGTCCTGCTCACTTCGGAAAATCCCATTTTACTCAACAGAGCAGTGATTAATTCCTCAAAGTCCTGCGGATTTAATTGCATCATCCGTTCCATCAGGACTTTTCTTTGTTTGTCGTTGAACGAATCAATGTGACGTTCCAAACCGGTTGATTTCCAGATGGTCAGCCCAACCATTCCATTGCCCAACTTTTCGAAGCGCGGGATTTTCCCTTGCTTTTCCCTCCTCTGGATTTCTGTCAGGATTTGCGCGTACATGCTGGCCTCGGGAGTCAGCCCTTCCGTCTTGAGCCACCCCAACTCCAGGGCTTTGCTGGTAATATCCCTGTAGTGCATGGGGGCATTCCCGGAAAAGTGAAGGAGGACTTTTTCCGCACAGTCCGAAAAAGAATAGGAACCTGCTGACTTTTCCGGTTGTTTCTTTTTAACCGCCTTTCCTGCCTTTTCCCCTGAGTCCGACAATTCGATTTTCACGTTCGGGTTAAGCGCAAAGAGCCCTTCTGCCGCCTTGATGAACCGGGATTGATTTCCATGCTTTTTGATATCCTCATAGATACGCGCTCCGACTGTAGCGTCGGGAGTCTTTCCTTGAGATTGCCACATTCCCCACTAGATGAGTACAGCGGCAAGTTCTTTAGGACGCATGGGAGACGCAGATTCTTGCAGAAGTAAATAGACGGAATCAATAAGGTTCATAGTTGGAATCAAATCGTCTGGTATTTGCTGCTGCTGGAATGATGAATCTTCCTCTATTTATTCTGAAAATCATTGTACAATCTGTTGTTGCAATGCAGCTACCGATGATACGGGGCCTATAAATTCGGCTGGCGGGCAGGGAGTGCCGGGATTGTTCGCGAGGCATTCATTAAAATGCTTGCGCCCGCAAAGGATCTTCCGAGACTGCTTTTCATCAGACAGTTCAAACAAAGAATCCACCCCTTTGGTTTCCACGACAAAATAGAGGTGTTCTTCACCATCCTTTTCATAGACGAGAGCCCAGTCCGGATTGTATGAACCCAGAGGGGTGGGGATCGTAAACCATCCGGGCAGCTTGACATAGCATTTTACGTTTTCACATGCGTCGGCGTTCTCGACAAAACGGCGTTCCACTTCGGAATCGCACACGATATAATCAGTCAGGCATTTGTCTGTTTCTGCCGTTTTGATCACATCCGAGGCGTAACTTTGTATTTCGGTATCCAGTAACTCCTGAGCCCAGTAGGTCGTCCCTATGGTTACAGGTTTATAGGAAACGCCATCGATCAAAAATTTGGAAAGTCCTTTGTCTATGACCTTCTGGAATATATTCAAAAACTGCCGGGCATTGACGCGGACTGCCTTCAAGTTTTCCAGAGAGGTCAGTATCTGTACCAGAGTGCGGCGGGTTAATTGGGTGCGTTCCTGCAGTTCTGTCAGCAAATCAGGGACAGGCGTTCTGGACGTGTCTACCGCACCCATGTCCCTCTGTTTTTCGTTTGCACCCGTTATGCCTCCGGCTCCTACGATAACTTCCGTTTTGGTCAATGTAATCAGAGGTGCCCGTACCTGAGACAATTCTTCATCCAGAATCGGAACGACGTAGGAGACAAGAGCATGAGAATCAAATTTCACTCTGTAGGTCGTCTTTTGCCGGATGCGGTTCCAAAGCTCCGTAAACTGGGGACTATCCAGTACTTTTTTCCGGGTTTTTACCTTTTGTGGTTCGTTGGCATTTTTGATCTGGAGCGACTTCGCAAGAGAAGTCAGGCGGGATTCGATGGCGTCTTTCGCCGCAGCATAGACCTCCGGCACTGAAAAAGTCCCGTTTTTCAACTGCTGCCTGAGCTCATCTGTTGCCTTGCCGCGGGAGTCAATCAATCCGCATTCGGTCAAATAAACAATCAGGGACTCCGCCTGAGTCTGCCCTAAACGAACAATCTCTCCGGCGCTATTCCGGTACGTAATGGCTCCCAGTTTTTCCTTGGTGACCAGGCCGAATTGCAAGCCTTCCTGTTCGTATTCTTTCTGTAAGGCTGCGGCAAACTTATTAAACTCCTCTTTGCCGATGACGGTCAGCCGGTTAATGCCAGTATCCCGAACGCGTTCTCCCTTCTGATTCACGCAAATGCGCAGTCCTCGCCCGATAGCCTGGCGGCGCGTCAGCAATCTCTGCATGTCACGTAGAACACATACCTGAAAGACATTGGGGTTGTCCCATCCTTCTTTCAGGGCCGAGTGGGAAAAAATAAATTTGAGCGGCTCGTCCAGGCTGAGCAGACGTTCCTTATCTCGCATGATGAGTTCATAAGCACGGGCGGACGCTTCCCTGCCGGCGGCTGTTTTATCCGCAGTATCTTCCCACCTGTCAGATGTTTCCCCCTTTTTCCGTTTGGTGATGGAGAAGTACCCGTTGTGAACAGCTGATGCTTCCGGAGGGTGTGGATCATAGAGGCTGGCATATTTCGCCAATCTGGACAGTCTGGCATATTCTTCTTCAAAAATACGGGCGCATAAGCCGTCCCTGTGGATACCGTCGGAACTGTAATCCGCTACATGCTCCAGGAAGAACAGGCTGAGGACCTTGATTCCCAGCGGGCGCAGTCTTACTTCCTTTTCCAGATGTTCCATGATCGTCGCCTTGATCATGGCTCTCAGAAGGTCATCCTGATAGTCGACTCCTGCCGAAGAACCAATATAAAGAGGTTCGTCCAGAGTTGATATTGCTACACAGTCTTCATAGATGTTTTGCACCATGGCGGAGCCATACATATCCAGCCCCGTTTGCAGAGACAGCATGTCCCCTGTTCTCAGTTTGATAGTTGAAGGGGCATAGTCGCCATTTTTCTTTCGCTCCATGAGTTCCATCTGGGCATAGAGGCCCCCCTTGGACTCGCCTGTTTTCAGCAGCTTCATGTAGGGAGAAGCGCTTTGCGTTTTCAAGGATGCATCGGCCACTTCAATCGTCTTGACCAGTTTTTGCTCGGAGGCGTCGACGGCATTCAGACAGTAAACAGGGTGATGGTATTGCTTGTGCGTCGCCGAATAGCGCAATGTACACAGAGGCGAGAGGCTCTTGATGCCTCTTTCCTCACCCGCGGCCCCTATGTTTTGAGGCTCATCAATAATGACAATGGGGCGGCAGTCGCGTATGAACGTAATGGGACTCAGCCCCCCCGTTTTTTCATTAGGCTCATGGATAACCCTCCGGGCTTTTTTCCCTTTTTTCTTCGCCGTATCACTAAAGGAAGGATCCGCAATATCGGTAATGGATTGAATGGTGCAAACCATGATTTCAATCTTGGAGGAGGTCGCATAACTGCGCACATTTTCCAGATCGGAAGAATCATACAGAAAGTAATGCATTGGCGCTCCGCTGTAGAGGCTGCGGAAGTGCTCCTTCATCAGATCAATGGACTTGTATACGCCCTCTTTGATCGCAATGGACGGCACGACGATAACGAACTTGGTAAAGCCATATCGCTTGTTCAGCTCAAAAATGGTGCGCAGATACACGTATGTTTTGCCTGTTCCCGTTTCCATCTCTACGGTGAAATCGAGTTCTCCGAGGCTCTCTGATGAGGGAAGTCCATTTCTTTCCTGAACCTGATGGAGGTTGTCCAGCAGTTCGCTCTCCACCAGGCACAGGCGGTTGCCAATCCCTTCTTCCTGCCCTATGGAACTGAGATGCCCTTGCTGGATCATCTGTCCCCGGGAGGAATCCCATATTTGGGGTTCCAGGGAAAGGCCGCCGCACACGGTAAATGCCGATTGTGAGGTGCTCTCTTGCCCCTGGAACAAATCGCAGACGGCATCTATCGCCTCAAGCTGGTAGTCCAGATGGGACTCAAAATGTAATTTGACGTTCATAACGAGGCTCGGGATTCCAATTACAGCGCCTTGACGGAAGGAATGCCGTGCTGTTCCAGTATTTTGGCGAAATTCAATTTGTCGGCATCTGACCGGAACGCTTCGTCTATCACAAAAACGGCACACTGGGTATTGTCCGGAGATTCCTCATTTTTCCACTGGACAATCCCCAGCGCAAGGGATTCTATTTGATCGGAGGAAATCACCGTTTCCATACAGGCGTAATATTGTCCGTGCCCCAGACTGTAAACGTGCTTTCCTTCAAAGTCCCTGACTCGGGCATCTTCCGTCAACTCAATACCTTGCTTCAGAAGAATCTCATACAACAGGTCTTCCTGAGTCCGTCCAGGCAACAGATGCTTTTCATGGGAACCGAGTGCCAACTCCAGATCATCGACTTCCGGATTCCAAACTCGAAGGTTGGAACTATCGAGTTTGTAGACGCGGAATCCTATGTCCAAATGTTGTCCTTGTAGTCCGGCTTCTTCTTTGATTTTCTTACCTGCACGGCGGATGCGTTCTTTGGCTATATCACATATGGTTTCATAACCAGTTCGTAATGTTTCATTTTTTTTCTCACAGGGTTCAGGAAGTTGCACCATTATAAATTGTCTTTTGCCTCCATCTTCCGAATTCAATTGCATGACCGCATGAGCTGTAGTTGAAGAACCTGAAAAGAAATCAAAAATAATAGAATTTTTATCTGTGTTTGCCAATTTCAATAATCTCTTTAGTAATCTTACCGGTTTTGGTCCATCGAAAACACTAGCGTCAAGTAAAGTTGCTACTTCTTTTGAGGCCTCTTGAGTATGCCCAACTTATTTATAAAACAATATAGAAGTTGGTGCCATTCCTTCATATTTTAATTCAGCTAAAAATCTCTTTAAGCAAGGTACGCTATCACCGTTTGCTCCAAACCAGATTCGATTATCTTGGAGGCTCTCTAAAAAAGCTTTTTTAGAGAGCCTCCAGCAGCGACCTGCTGGAGGCTCAACTTCTCTACCTGAAGGTGTTTTGATTATATAATCACAAGAAGCGTTATATGTTTTAACAGATAAATCACTAGGTTTCCAGGCCCCTCTTGAATCATTGTCAGGGTTAGAATATCGAGCATTGGCTTCATCTGTTCTCTCTAATCTACCTAACTCAAATCTATCAATTTTTTTTGAATACATCAAAACGTAGTCATGACTGTTTGAAATGAATTTTGCATCATTTTTAGGAGAATAAGCTCTTTCCCATATTAATTGAGCAATGAAATTAGCTTCTCCAATTATTTCATTGCATAATTCTATGAGATTAGCTGATTCGTGATCATCTATCGAAATGAAAATTACACCATTGTCGCTTAATAAATCTTTAGCTAAGGCCAGGCGAGGATACATCATATTCAACCAATCCGTATGATATCGCCCGCTTGTTTCTGCATTAGCTTTGAACCTTCCCTGTTGGCCTGTCAATTTTTTGTACTCTTCAATACCATTCTGATAATTGTCGGGATATACAAATTCCTTCCCCGTATTGTAAGGAGGATCAATATAAATCATTTTGACCTTTCCCGCATATGACTTGCGGAGAAGTTTGAGCACTTCCAGATTGTCCCCTTCCAGATACAGGTTTTTGGTTGTATCCCAGTCAACGCTTTCTTCTTTGCAGGGACGAAGTGTCCCCAGAGAAGGAGTTGTCGCCGCCCGGCGCGCCTGAGCCTTGCCTTTCCATTGCAAACCAAAGAGTTCGTCGTCCTTCGCCACATCGTCGCCCAACATCTGACGCAAGGCGTCAAAGTCAACTTTCCCTTCCCGAACGACAGAGGGGAAAAGCGATGCGAGGGCATTCACATGATCCGCAACGGGTGATTCGGATTGGGCTTCAGGAGAGGAAGATGTGAGTTTCTCGTAAGACATGGTATATAATGTGCTCTTGCCTTACGCTAACACAGGATAATCATTCGGGGAAAGCCCGAAATGGCAATGATGCAGCTAATGAGAGTATTTGTTCCCTTACATCAAAGCGTTTGTTGCCCAGCGTGACGCGATGGTTGGGCTGCCGTTCCTTGTTGAGCCGGGAATTCAAAGACTTCCATTCTTCGAAAAGTGTGGAAAGAGAACCCCAGGCCCGGGCCCCCGCTTCAATAGTGTCGGGGAGAAAAAATGGCTGTGGGTTTCCCATGAGCTCTGTCCACGGAAGGGAATGAATCATAAGCCCGTACAAGGATCGTATCCAGCGAATGTACAAATCGCGCAAGTTTGCTGTATGAGAAAACGAAGGATGCAGGGCTGCCTTAAAAGCCGGGACAAGTTCAAAGCTTCGGACTTTTGTGATGGAGGTTTCCCATACTTCCTTGCCTTTTTCCGCGCGGTTGTGCCGCAGGGGCACGGCAGATAAAAAATACGCAGGACCATGTGCCAGCCACAGAAACAGGGGATAGGGAATGGAACGATGAAACATCTCCTGAAGCCGGACGATGCCCGAAGAATTCGCTTTCTCCGACAATTCTGCATGGATGACGAGGAGTTCGTTATAAGAGCACTGTTCATTTTTATAAGCAGGAATCCCCACATTATCCGGCCGAAGAGACAGAACCCATGCCGAACGTATATTTTTATGAATCAGCGTTACATCCCCTTTCCCGGCGGGCATGCTTGCCAGCATGCTTGTTTTGGGCAGAGAAGTGCGTCCGTTCAGCGCGTCCTCAGGCAGCCAGTCGAATTCATGGAACTGTACAGGGGTCATGAGCGTGTGAGAGCCAGCATGGCGAGCACTTCGAAATCATCAATACCCTTGGCGGCCGCGCCTTTGCCCAGAGCAGTGCCTCCAGGGGTGAAAATACTTGCCGCCCTGGATTCGTTTTCCCTTCCCGTTACCGCATTGACGGCTGAAGCCAGCAGGCGGGTATAACGGCTCATGTCGGCACCATTTTTTGTTTTGGCGTGAAATTGTCTTACATGGGGTAGCGCCACTTCTTCATGTCCCCATACCGTTTTTTTCAGTAGATCCAGACAGACTTTCACATGCTTGTAATCTCCATTAACCGTACCGTCTTCTGCTACGTGGACAAGATAATAGGGGGCCAGGGGATAATCGGCGGATGCCGGAGCATTGGAATGGGAGCGCAGGCAGAAAAAGGCTCCGGCCTGAATGTCCGTATTCGATACATCAAGTGTGGCCATGAAATAGGAGGGCAATTGTTCGATAAGACCGGGATGCAGTTTGTCAAAGGCCGTTAAATCAGCCCGATAAGGCTCCATACTCAAATCCGTAATAGAAAGCCCTCCATCAACATCTTCCAGATCCACGACTTCTTTCTGGAGGCGTTCCAGCTGTTTGAGTCTGTAGGCAAGAGCCTGTTTTTCTCCACGGGCGGCAATGATGTTTTCATCTCCGGTTGCGGCAATATCCAGGAGAACCATTCTTCCTCGCACCCGGCTTTCCAAATTAATGTATTCATTCAGATTGTGCGTGGGCCAGAAATTGATCAGCTGAATGCACTTATTGGCGCTGCCCAGACGATCGATACGTCCGAATCGTTGAATAATGCGCACGGGGTTCCAATGGATATCGTAGTTGACCAGATAATCGCAATCCTGAAGATTCTGGCCTTCCGAAATGCAATCAGTCGCAATGAGAATATCTATTTCCCGTCCCTGGGATATTTCAAGAGGGCATTCTTTCGAGCGGGGGGAGAAATGGGACAGAATGCCGTCCTGAGAAGAACGGACCCCATCCAGATTGGATGTGTTTTTCCTGGCTCCTGTCACCACGGCGGAATACACGCCGAATGTTTCTTTTGCCCAGGGAGCCAGTTCCTTGTACAGGTACTCGGCCGTATCGGCAAAGGCAGTGAAGACAATCAGCTTATAGTTGCCTTCATTGATAGGGGTTTCCATTTTAGCCTCGATGAGCTTTTTTAGCTCGACCAGCTTGCAATCCTGCTGGACTCCTACGCGCGCCGCTTTTTCCGCCAATGCAGAAAGGACGGCGATGTCTTGCTCGAGATCGGAAATCCAACGCCGCATATCTACATCTTCCAGGCGTACTTCCACAGTGCCTCTTTGAATGGTATCCTCCAAATCTTCATCTTCCTCGTCTTCATAACATTCTGTCTGAAGTTGTGATTCAGAATGCCGTTCCAGCTTGTCAAGCAGATCGCGGCATGTTTTTAACTGTTTGTTTACAGTAAAGCGGAACGCGGCAATGGAACTTTCCATGCGTTTCAAAAGATTGACTCGTATGAGATTTGAAACACTCCAGTCGCGGTCTATTTGCCTGAATTCTCCTTTGATAGTCGTCTGAGTATAGCGTTCCATGTACTCGTCCAGTTTTTCGGGCAAAACATAGGAAAGAGGATTATAGGCAGCCATATGCAGACGGACAATGTCGTTATTGACTTTCTTGATGGTGGGGAACAGAGACTCGTCCGCAATATTCGGGTAGAAGTTGACAGGTTCCAGTCGTTGGGGGAAGCCGCCGATGGAGTCGTCGCCATCTTTATAATAGCGTTCTATATGTTTTCGGGAGCGGGCAATCGTCAAGATATCGAGAAGCTGGAAATAATCCTGTCCCAGCAGGGAAAGCAGGCGGGATGTCGTTCTTTCCTCTTCCGGCAGGTCAAGCCATCGGACGAAGCGCTGCTGGGCATTTCTGGTGGTTGTCTCAATACTTGGAATGCCATAATGGGCAAATGCGTCGTCCCGGTCTCCGGAAATAAAAGCAATCTGATTTTTCAAATCCGCCACACGGTTGTTGACGGGAGTTGCCGACAACATAAGAACCTTGGTAGGCACACCGGCTTGGATGATTTGCTTCATCAGCAAACTGTACCTTGAACCACTCTGTGATATGTGGGTGGGGCGGTTGCGGAAATTGTGCGATTCATCAATAACGACGAGGTCATACATACCCCAATTGAAATGAGCCAGGTCTACTGTGCCGCTGCGGCCATTCTTCCGGTTGAGGTCTGTATGGTGCAAAATCGTGTAGTTCAACCTGTCCTTGACGAGCACATTGCGTTTATCACCCAATTCTGTAAATATGCTCCAGTTGTCTCTCAAGCGTTTTGGGCAGAGAACCAGAACATTGGCTCCTCTTAAGAGAAAATATTTGATGACCGCCAGAGCTTCGAATGTTTTTCCCAAGCCTACACTGTCAGCCAGGATGCAGCCGTTGTGCTTCATCAGCTTGGCTATAACGGCGCGAACTCCGTCTCTTTGGAAGGAATAGAGTTTATTCCAAACACAAGAATCGTAAATGCCGGTTTCTGGTTTAATGTAATCGTCCGGATTTTCCGTGGACTGCAGCAACGCATGGCATGCTTTGTAGTAGAACCATGTAGGAGGATGAGGGTCTGCCAGAAAGTGCAGTTGGCGCTGAAAGTTAGATATGGTCGTATCTATGTTGGCGTTCCAGTAATCCTTGAATTGAGCGGAGAACATTTCTACCTGAGGTCCATACATGGGCGCAGTGCTGCCCAGTGTCGTTGCCGGAGTGAGTCCCAATCCGTCTGTCGTTAAAGCACAATTTCCCAGAATGCCATAATTTGCCTCTTCTCCATGATGGTAAATGTACATCGACATGGTCAATGGCTTTTGGCTGAATCGAATTTGATTGCTCGGCCTCTCTATCCATTTAAGGCATTCAGACGCCCAGAGAGGAACTGTCAATTGATTCAAAAAGGGCCGATCCTGTTGGGAATTCAAGATTTCCCAATCATTGAGAACTGTTTCAGGCAGAAGCAGGTTCCATGAAGCTTGCCGTATTTCAAGGGGCAACATCTGAAATGCCGAGAGACTGAAAGAAGTCGACATTGCATCTACCCGCGTTACTCCCTGATTTTGAAGTTGTTTGAAAACATCCCTCGACGTGTCCCCATTTTTAAAGTTTACCTGAAGCATGAAACGTCTTAAGTTTAAATTATTTTTCGTTGCATTTCAAGCATTTGTATAGAGGCTTACTCATTGTGTGAGCTTGATTTTCAAAATAGGCTGCATAGTCACTTCGAGATTCCCGTCTTCTCTGAAATTTTCGGATTGCGGGGAGTTCCGTCCGGATAAGAGGTTTTGTAAATACCGAATTCCTGTGCCTTTTTCTCCAGAGCGTGAGTGACGTTGCTGGAAGCGGCGTTGATGCGGAGGCGGCTTTCACTGATGTAGGAAGGATTGTGGAGGGGATGGGGGAATATCCTTGGCAGGAGCTGCGGGGATGACGGCGGGAGAACATCGTCGGAACAGGAACCGGGATGATTCTGCTTCCAGCTCCGGAACCATGCGGGTGAAGTCAGATGTTTATATTGCTGGGCAAGACCTTTTCCCTTGATGGCATACACGCGTTCCGCCGCCAGCAGGGTCATGTTGTCAAACTGTTGCTGCTTGCGCCATGCCTGTCTGATTTGTTCCAGATCTTCAGCGTTTCTGGCGGCGTTGATGGTTTCCAGCATCTTCCGGACGGAAGTTTCCTTCTTGTTGGCCAGATTGAGGAACATGCGGCTATAATAATCATGAAATTCCCGGGATTCCCGGTTGAATGCCGCGATTTCCGGATTTTGAAGCAGTTCTTCGACAAGAAGATCTTCAGGAGTTTTCCTGATCTCTTGCGTCAAAACGCCTGTCTCATAAAGTCCCTAGGTAAGCGTTCCCCCTGTGACGAGCATCACGGCGGCTATTGTCACAATTCTGCTCCGGAGTCTTCGCCTCCGATCGCTGCGAAGGGCATGATTCATCCCGGTCAGCCACGCTTCTGGAGAAAGAGACCGTTCCTCCCTCTTCAGGGAGAGGTTTTGAACAAGAAGACAGCTTACGCATCTCAGGGATTTCTCTTTTTGGGCCAGTGATACCAATAACTCTCCCGCATGTGCTTCACCGACCTTTCCGGACATGGTGTTCCAGGGATAGGAGGTCATCAGTTCATAAAAGCACGCTGCCAGGGAGTATTGATCCGCCCGGATGTCGGGTACGGCGTTTTCCGTGAACAATTCCGGAGCCGAGTATGCGGAATGAGCCAGGATATTGACTGTGCCATGAGGAGGGCGCAGAGAAGCGGTGCCGAAATCGGCCAGAACGGGCTGGCCTTTCCCGGTAAAGAGGATATTGCCCGGCTTGATATCCAGATGGACGATGTGATGTTGATTCAGACAATCGAGGGCCGAAACCAGAGTCTGAAGCCATGAGATGATGGTGCGTGGAGGAATGCGTTTGTCTGAGTGGATGACCTCCCGCAGGGTTCCGCCCTCAAGAAGAGGCATCACATAAAAACAGGTGGTGGGCGAAAGGCTGAATACCCGATGAATCCTGATGATGGAGGGGTGCTCCAGAGAAGCGATCAAGCGGGCTTCTCTGATGAACTGGTCAACAGAATCGGTAAAGGTATGAGCTACTTCTTCGTTCAGCGGAACCAGAAGGTGAGTCTCTGAATCTCTGCGACAAAGCCCCTGGGGATAATGTTCCTTGAGGACGACCTTTCTGTCCAGCGTTCTGTCATGGGCCAGATACGCGATACCGTTCGCCCCGTGGCCGAGGACGCGCTCAATGGCGTAAGGACCAACTTTTTGACCGGGAGGAAGGAAAACGGGGGCTTCATGCATGGCGGATGAATGATTCGATCATGCCCCGGCAGTACGGAAAAAATCAATCCTTGTCTTTCGAAAATTCCTCGCGTTCGATTTCATCGACCAGGGAAGGAGAGGCGGGAGTCCCTTCGCGAACAATCTCATTGATTTTTGTCGCCAGAAAATCGGTCAGCGTCATCTTGCTGTCGAGGGCCTTGCGCTCCAGAGCCGCCTGGACATCCGGCGGCAGTTGAAGGATCACGCGGGACTCCGTTTCCACCTTCACGGACGGAAGAGTCACGGGCATCTCCGTCATCAGGGAACGGATGATGTGTTCCTTGACCTCCGGAATCTTTTTCTTGGCCATCCAGTTGTAGACGGTCACTTCACTGACGAAGCATTGCTCAGCCAACCACTTGTAGTCCAGCCCACGAGCCTTGAGCCAACGCTTGACGTCGGCTTTCAACTCCATCTGCGGTTTGGAATCTGAACTCATATTCGTGATACTAGCTTTTCCGCTATTGCGCGTCAATTCCCAAGAGGCGAATGCCGGAAAAACCATCGTTAGAAGAAGGTGAATGAGTGATAACAAAGCTCTCTGAAAAATATCTATTTTTCCATAATAGCTATAATACTATTTGACAAAATGGGGTGGATAGATATAAAAAATATCCGTATGGCGAATATGCAGTGCGATATCACCGAGCTAATCGAGAAGCTAAGCGATGAAGCCAGATTGTATCTTCTGAAACGAATGGCCTCCCGTAACCTTTCCCTTCGGCAGGTTCTTCTGGAGATTGTCATCGGGATAAGCAGAGAGGCTGCGTCCGGCTCGAAAGAACAAGAAACCGCATGTTCCGCCTGTTTCATTCCTCATTTAACCTCTCACCCAAAAGCCCTCCACCAATGAAAACATTTTGCGTCTCCCTCATGGCTTTGATAGCCGCTTTCCTCTGTGTTCCGGCAGCCCATGCAAGTCTGTCATCCCCGGATGCTTCCCCGTCTGCCAACGACTACACCGCATGCCGACAAAGAGATGGAGTCAAAGTTTGCCCCGCCTGCAACGGCAGCGGCAAGTTCGGCAACACCACCTGCCTCCACTGCGGAGGCAAAGGCATTGTCCGCACAAACGGGCAAAGACTGTAAGCCATCCCCCCCCGATTCTAATTTCTCCTCGTAGTCAGAGAAGAACCGCACATTGAAAACGAGGGACAGGAGCAACATGACTACGAAAATAGAATATTCTGAAATATGTTACGACAAGATTATTCTACATAATTCCGAATTCTTTCATCAACATACCAACCATCATTACAGCTATGACATTGGATCAAATTACCGTCAATATGGACATAATCATTCGTGATGAAATATCAGAAATCCTTTCTACCAAACCTGAAGATCAGCGATATTTGAACTATCTTGACATGAGGCAAGTCTGCTCAACAATAAAGAGGTATTGTTGCGATTCAATTGGAGAAATACCTCAAGAAGTGGAAATGGCTTGTTGTTTTGCAGAAGCTGTATTGGCGCCGGATAAAAAAGAAAAAAAGAAATTGATCAAGCAAGCCGCTTCTCTCGCTTCCGGAACTGGAGGGGTGACTTGTATTGTGCTAGGAATAGGGGCCGCTCTGGGGTGGGGCTCAGGCGTTCTTGCGGCTATGACAGTCTTTTTTGCAGGTACATCCGTGACCATCCCTGTAATCGCCATCACTGGCGGATTAGCGCTTTCTGTTATTGCCGGATATTTTATGTTTCATGACGATGCGCCAACTCTGTCGAATAAGGCAATCAAGGCTTTGAGTAAAGGTGTAGAACAAGGATTGTCCGTGTACTGGGAAAGACGCAGCATAAACTTAACTAAATAACTTGCCGGGATATTTTTATGGCAGATGTTGTTACGTCTTCCTTTCTATGCTCATTGCTGTATGAAGAATTATTGCATAAGAACATTATCTGGTTTTGAAAATTTTACGAATCAATCCCATCGCACCAATGGCGGTGTTTAGTAGATAAGCAGTTTCCCTCTCTGGCGAAAAGCGAAACAGCAGATTTTATCAGCGGCGGGAACCATAGATGGAAAGGAGGACACGATCTTTTCATGGATGTCCTCCCCGAATTTTTTCGTGATCCTCCCAGAGCCATGCATGACCTGGGGCATATTCTCCTGACGGATTTCCTACCAAGGCAGGAATTCCTCTTCCCGGTTGTTCTCAGTCCGGACTGGGAGAATGGTTGATAAGCATAGGATTTCCCCAAAAATATCTATCAATCAATCTCATGGACGTGCTGAACGGGATAGACGGGGGGGGAATCCTGTTCAAAGGAATTGGAGGAATAAAAGAAGGACTTGAAGGATATGAGGATCTGATTTCCGCAATCTCTGGCGACCTTCCCATGAATGCGGAAATATTTCAAGATACCTTTGGAGAGGGGAGTATAGAATTGCTAACAGGAATAAGTACGTCCAATCCTTTATTGATTGGAGCCGGAGCCGAAAACATCCTGGCAGGTTTTATTTCGGCATGGAAAACTTATACCTGCTACATTGATCCTGCTTCATTCTTTAGTCATTCAATAACAGCAGCCCTACTGGGAAGTGGAATTTCTTATATTTTGAATAGAAATGTTCATAAGGAATCCTTGGTAAGCTCCGTTATGCGCACTGCTGGCCGATCTTCTTTGTTAGGAGGGTTTGGTGCGGTGTCATGGTATTTTTCGGCCGGGACATCCTTGGGATTTCTCGCAATGAAATTAGGGGAAATGATGGCGATTAATGCCCAAAGAGAGCAGATATTATCTTGTGCCTGTTCTCCAAAGACTTTTGAACAAATGAGAAAAAAGTTTTTACAGGATCCCTATATACGGGATTTTCGTGAAAGAGATAAGTTAATAAAAGTACGTTTGAAACGGACATTAGAAAAGCCATCCTTACCTGCTTCTGAACAGGAAAAGAAAAAATTCTTTCAAGATACCCGAATTAAAATATCGGATTCCCAGGCGAAGTATTTTCGAGAAAAAGACAAATTATTCAAAAGAGATTTATGTAAAAAATTGAAGAGTTCTTAACTATAACCTCCATCCACCATCATCATGAAGCGCATTTTCTTTTACATTGTCGGATTATTAGTTTTTTCGACCTTCTTGTGTGAAGGAGCCGGACTTGTAGCCTGGAAACAACATACCTTTTATGAAGATTCTCTCGCTCATGTCAGTACGTACAGTCGAAAACGATTCAACGGGAATAAGGGAATTTTTCATATCAATGGAAAAGATATCTATCTTCCCGGAGGTCGCTACTGGTTTATAGAAATACCCAATACCCTTCCGCTGGAATTGGTCGACTCTTGGCAATATGAAGATCTCCTCAGACAAAGACATGAAATGAGGGTGTTTCGTGACCGTTTTCCCAAGTCTTCAGCTATTCTCGATCCATGGCTGAAGCGATTGCAGGAATACCAAGACAACTATGATTCCGGAAAGCGTTTTGTCAATGGCGTCTGGATGGAAAAATCAACCTATGAGCAACAGCAGACCGCACAGAGGGAGAAGAGGAACCAACGATGCTTGCAAGAAGAACAGAAGAGAAAAGAGGCAGATAAAAATACTGTTGGGACGGATTCCAGGTCTGCCGGAAGAGAAGAAAAAAACCGGATACCGTACGCGGACGGTTCCTTGAAGGAAATAAGCGGAGGGAGTGTCGAGGGGGCCAGGACAGTCGTCAAAAGATTGGAGCAGAGTAAAAAGTCCTTGGATCCCGCAGGGCGGAATCAGGCGGAGCAGGTCATTCAATCCATCAAACGGCTTTTTACCGCGCAGTCTGCTTACAAAAAGGCCTTGCAGCAGCAAGCCGGAGCCAAGGCCAAAGCGGAACAATATGAACGCCAGGCGGAGAATAACATGAGGCCGAATCCATTGACGGGAGAGCCTAACTCCTATATGGCCAATCGTGCCCGTAAGCAGGCAAGAGAGATTATCCTGAACGCGGAACATGCTCTTATTAGTGGAAAGAGGGAACTTCTCCAGGCGTTGAAGCAAAGCGATACTCTGGCCTGCACCTTGTATAAGACCATTCCTCAGGACGCGGAGAGTCTGGCTCTTGCCGTTGCGGCGATAGCCGAGTCCTATCATGGAGAGATAGATTTCAGAAGCCGGTTTGAGGAAGTCAGGGATAAAGAGGACAGACGGCAGGAAGAAATTGCCCGTGAACAGGAAGAAAGGGAACAACAGTTAGCTCGTGAGAAGAACAAGGAAGAAAAATTTCAGCAAGCAAGAGCGAGAAAAGAACAGCGTCTGAGAAAAGAGCATATCGCCCGTGAACAGGAGGAAGAACGGGAAAGACAGTTAGTCGCCATGTTGAAAAACAGTTCGGCGGACGCGGAAGTCCTGGCCGCTAGAGTGGAAGATCTGTCCAAAGGAGATTATTATGAACTCATGCTGAATTGCATTTTGAGGGATGATGTTGATTTGTTTGACAAGATTGTTCATTCCGGGAAAGGAGACATCAATTATAAATATCCGGAAAGGGATCACCTTTCATTATTGCAATGTGCCGTCATGTTTGAAAAGCCGGACATAGTTGAAATCCTTTTGGAGAATGGATGCCTGGTGGAAAAGAAAGATTTTTTGCCTATCTTAAAGGCTGTCAAAGATGGAAAGTTTAATGAAAAAATGGAAGAAATCAATAGGTTACGCCAAGCATTTGATCCGGAAATAAACAGATTGGTGAATGAACGCGGTAAAGGTACAATAAATGATGATTCCTGGAAATCCGTCGTGGATCAATTCATGTCGGATAATCGTGAATACAAACCATCCCGCGCCGTGTGTGAGCATCCTTTTTTAAAATCACGAACAGCCTGGTTTTATCATCGACTTGCCGAAAGTAATTCAGTCTTCTATAAAAAAGCCTTCAAGTGGTTTTCAAGATCGGCGGCGGCAGGAGTTCAAGGCGATTCATTTATATTAGCCTCTCTCTATTACAAAGGAGAAGGAACACAAAAAGATTTAAAACAGGCATTGTTTTGGATGGAAAAAGCCGCAGCCCAAAGTGATGAGCTTGCTATTAAAGCATTACCCAAAATACGAAAAGAAGCAGAAGAGAACATGGATGCGGTAAAAGCGCCTTCCACACTGTTTCATCTAACAGTTCCGGACAGGCCCAAGGCACCTGCAACACCTCCCGTCAAGTACATGAGCGATACCGACACCAACAGGATGATATATCGCACCTTGGGTTCTCCTGACCCACGAGCCTTGGAGGGAATTGATGAGAAGTACAGGAATATCATTCAAACATCCACGGACCCCGTTGAAATCGTAAGGGCTGCCGAAGAGGCTTATGCCGACAAGGGCTACATCGACCCGGCCATGCGTCAATACCTGATCAACATGGCCCATTACCGTGCTCTTTCGAATAAAACTGGGCAGGGAACAGCCTACCACCCCAGTCTGGCCAGATCCTTTCCCTCGTTACCTTCTGTCATGGAAATGGGAGATTATTCATGGGAGGAAGAGGTTGACAAAATGATAGCTGCTTCAAAGGATACCTATAACCCCTATTTGTCTCTGGCATGCAGGCAACGAGCCAGGGACATTATCGAAGCGAGAAGTCGTATTATGGGTGGTTCCATGGATCGCCCGGAAGATATTTATCGGAGACGTGGCATTTCAAAAGATACAGATCCTGTTTCAGAGGACACGAATTCCAGCTCACTTTCCGGGATGGCTCTCCCGTTGATTTTTCTGGGGCTCCTGATTGTCTTTCCTTTAGGAATTTTTTGCAGGTTGCGCAAAAAATTGTAACGGTATCACGGATATCAGAACTCAATTTTCAAATCAAAGATGAAAAAATATTTTATTTGCGACGATTCCGGGAATCTGCAAGGCCCCTATTCCGAGCATGTGCTTCAAGTTCTCCATGAAGAGGGCCCCATACGGTCCGATACCCGTATTCGTGAAACTCAGTCTTCTGAATGGGGCACATATTCAGACATTGCGGTAAAAGTTTTAGAGGGCAATCCCCGGAAGGAGGCTGATGAATCCTCTTATCTGATTGCGCTGCCGGATGGAGAAACTGAAGGCCCTTACACCAAAGAACAAATGAAAGCCCTGTATCGCAACGGCCGCTTGGCCGGATCCCTTCTTTGCTGCAAGACGGGCGAATCCTCATGGGAAGCGCTTGAAACGTTAATCGGAAAAAATTTTCAACAGGCTGCTTCTCCTGAAATCACAGGGGAAAGGTGGGAAGGATCCCGTTCTTCTTGCTCAGGCGAAGATGACGAGAATTCTCATTTAATGCCGGAAATGCCTCCTATGCCCAAGACATCGCCTCCATTAGAAGAAAACGCTTCATACAGCAATCCTCCATTGCAGGATGAAAGAAGTACTCCCTCTGGGCAGGGGTATAACATGAAAGCGTTCTGGGCAATGACCATGCTGTATCTTTTGTCCCCGTTGCTGATTATAGTGGCATCAGCAACCTATGCAGGTGATGCCCGGTTTACCCTAACGGTTATAGGTATAGGAATATTATTCTTTTTGTATGCACAAATTTCGTTGCTGATCAATACATGGAGGGCGTGGAAATGCATACAGCCCATTGCCCGGTATGGTCGTCGCGTCCCCTCAGCAGGGCAGGCTGTGGGGCTGTTGTTCGTTCCCGTATTTAATTTATACTGGATGTATGTCTGCTTTGTCGGATTAGCCGACAACGCCTCCTGGTTTGCCCGAACCACCCGGCAAACCAGCCTCCGACTGAAAGCATGGCCGATGTTTATTTTTGTCCTACTCACACAGCTTGCTTTCGGGAGCAGTATAATAGCAAACGGCGTTTTACCTGAATCCCGCCCCCTTTTTAATCTTCTTTCCTTGCTTTGGTTCCCATGGCCGATCGCGGTGTTCTGGTACACGGAAAGAATTATTCAGGCATTTCCACGTCCTCAAGAAAGGAAAAAGAAATATTCACAACAAGAAGAGGCAAGATGAAATCTTATTTGATCAAACTGCCGGACGGAACTCAAATGGGGCCGTTTCCATGGGAGAAGATAGATAAACTATATGCTTCCCGAAGAATCAGCGGAGATGATCTGGTATGGACGGAAGGAATGCTGGCATGGCTTCCTCTTCGCGAAGTTCAAAAAAAGAAGGACGAACCGCATTCGCAACAGGCGGGTACATCAGACGCTTCCAGACCGGGGAAGGAGGAAGCGTCTTATTTTCTTTCAGCGGGCGGAGAAAGCCGCAAGGGACCCTATACATTCAAGGAAATAAGCAACTGGTACGCGACCGGACAGCTTTCTCCTGAGGCGTTCCTGTGGAAAGAGGGAATGGCCGAGTGGGTAAGAGTGGGGGAATTTATCAGCGGCTATCAGGAGGAAAGCTCCTTCTGGGTGGGGGTTTTTGGAATGCTATCATCTCTGACCGGCCTTTCTCCCATAGAAAGATTCAGTTTGAAAAGCATATTCAAAGGGGTATTCCGCCGCAGGACGGCGCAGGAAAGGATAGATTTTTTTACGTCAGGCGGGTCGAAATCTACCCCAGCGCTGGAAGAAATATCTACGGATTGGCCTTCGCCATGGCTCTTCACCCGCATTCTCGCGCTTTCCCTGTTGATATGCATCGGGTGGAGACTCATGTTTGAGGCATTTAATAACGCTCCTGTAGTTTCTGGTGCCGCTTATTTAGGTCTGTTGTTTTCCATAAGTTTTGCTGTGCCCTTTTCCATTCTTGTCCTGTTTGCGGAATTTAATGTCAGAAGGAACATCTCGTGGTATTCGATTATCGTCCTGGTGCTAGGTGGAGGGATTTTGTCTTTGATTGTTACAATGATTTTGAACGAGCTTTCCGGTAATCCCAGGGCTGCTTACTGGGCCGGTCCCATTGAAGAAGCCGCAAAACTTGTTGTTGCCATTTTCTTTGCCCGAAAATTCTTTCTGAATGGGCAAATTTTAAATGGCATGTTGTGTGGTGCCGCTGTAGGCGCCGGTTTCGCTGGTTTTGAAACAGCGGGTTATATCGTGAATTCTGAATATACCGGCCCAGGTCCGGATCCATTGGATATAGCGGTAATGAGAGGAATTTTTGCTCCCTTTGGTCATGTTTCCTGGTCGGCAATCATGGCCGGGGCATTCTGGCTTGCGATGAAGAAACAACGGCAGAACAACATTCCCTCCATTCTTCAACCCTCTTTTTGGCGAATTGCCGTTATCCCGATAGGGCTTCACATGTTTTGGAACAGTCCTTTGTTGTATAAGTCGGCATTATTGTATTATGCAAAATGGGGGATATGTGCCGTCATTTGCTGGAGTATGGTCTTTTTACTCCTCAATGCAGGATTAATCCAGGTCAGGCAAGCTAGGGAACATAAAATAGACCTTTAGTATCATGTGCCGATATACTGTGTCCTCGTTATGCGCCGGCGCTGTTTTTGCCAACAGGCCGGGAATGCTGTATTCCTGTAGCGAGGATATTCTTCAAGTGTGGCAATTGAGCAACAGTCATTATCCATCTTTCAAGTTCCTTCCCCAAAAGAGGGCAATGGCTGGTCAAGCTCATCATTCACGGCAGGTGCTGTCTCTGATAACCCTTTTCACGCCATGCCGTATGTTCCTGCCAGGGGAACGCATGTCACCAACAAGGAAAACAACAATGAAAAACAGACCATCCATTACTAAAGAGGAGGATCATAAAAACAAGGAAGTGCCGGACATTTGTCTCAGAGAAACTGCCGCACACTATCATGATGAACTTATCAGGTGCATCGAGCAGGAGTGCGGCCCATCAATTCCCCATGTTCATGATAAGCCCGTCCTTTCGAGAAGGAATAAGGCGCTTGTCTGCTTTCTTTTGTTCATCCTCTTAATGACCGGCGCCATTGTCTGGCATTGCTTTGCAAACCGGGCAGATCGGGATATTTACGAGTATCATGTTACTGAAGAGGTTATTATAGGGTCACAGATAGCAATTTCATAGATCCGTAAGAAAAACAGAAATAATGAATACTAGCCCGGCAATGACTGAAGAGGTGGGTCTCCTATCATGAAAGACAACACCATTTAATAACGCCGGCCTTCCAGTACCAAGATTGCTGTGTTAAAAGAAAACAAAGAGTTGACGGATTTTTGTCATCTTTACCCGTGAGTGGGTGGGCGAAAAGAGATGAGGGAGCAGAGGAAGAAAATAATAAAAATACCATACATTCATAATTATATCATATTTTTTGATGAAAATTAAAAATGTATGATATAAAATCAAAAAATATATTTCAAAAATAGCAGATGTAATGGAAAAGGGGGTAAATACGAGCCACCATTCTGTAATTGATATTACTAAGCAAGAGTCTCAAATGTAAGATTTTGAGACAAAAAGCGTTGACGCACCTTTTGTATAATAATGCGTTGATAGTCAACAAAATCTTACCCTAACTCAACATCGATCCAGTACAACATAACCTCATAATATCCTTAAGCTACCTGTTTGTTGGACAAAGTCCAACAAAAATCCAAGTCATAATAGATTTATCCTAAAAGTAACATGAAAATCATAGAAGGTGCATTTGTCTCTGCTGAGACATTATTGAAGAACTAAGGGGCATTTAGGAATGTCTGGAGGTTCTTCTTGCCCGGCAGGCTGCCGAATCCGGTTCGGTCGTCTGGGCAGATCAGGCTACTCTTGCCAAACGTTACGATACGAGTAAATCGACCATTGCAAATTACTGGCAGAAGCCATGAGTTCAAATCATGTCAGGATGATCCGTCCCCATGGGGGAATTCAGAAGCATCATGCCGCTGAATTTGACGCTTTCATGGTGTCTATTTCTCTTTCCTCCTACAAACAAACTAAAAATAAGTGAGAAGAGAAGAAGATATCCCAGGACTTATGAATCAGTAGGCAGTGTTATGCATTCCGGTCAGCGTAGAAATCTTCTTCGGGAACGATGTTCCAAAAACACTCCGCCATCTCTTGATCCACCCCAGACAGATTCATGTAACGGTGCATGATCTGGGTAGAGCTGGAGTGTCCCATTTCCAATTGAAGCCGGGGAATGTCTCGATGAGTAAGGACATGGTAGCTGGCGAAGGTGTGGCGCAAGGCGTCGTTAGGCCATCGTTTCCCATTGGCATCCCATCCCGCTCTATAACGAAGCCCTGCCCATCGGACGGGCCACTGGGGCGGACATATGGAGTTATCCTCCTGACGAGGAGCTATGCGCAACCAAGACTCTAATGCCGCACATATACTTACTTGACGTGTCCCTCCCGTTTTTGAGGCCATACTGCGTACTTTGATGACTTTTGACGGAGTGTCCAAAAAGATGTCATTCCAAGTCAGCCTGGTTACTTCCTGCGGGCGAATTCCGGCAAACGTCATGATCGCAAGCGGAGCCAGGCAACAGGTCAAATCCAATCTTGCACCTTCTACGGTTTTCTTTCTCGTTTTGGGCTGAGCCTTCTCTTCCGGCGATGGTGGACGGCACGCCATAAATAAGGCCTGTATTTCTTCCGGAATCAAGGGATGGATTTCATGTTCCTGAATGGAAATAATGTCAAGGGCTTGAGCCGGATTGTCACGGCACCATTTCCTCTTGATACCGAAGTTGAAGATACTGCTGAGGATTTTCCGTGCATCATTCTTCTGCTTATCAGGTTTGAAGGTTTGGGAGATCATCTGCCGGCAATCTTCCGTCGTGAGCTGAGAGAGCAATGTCACAGCGAAATCCGGGCAGCATTTGCCGATGCGTCCGGTTATGTAGCGGATCTGTGCAAGTGTACTTTCCCGACGCTTCTGAACGTCTTGTTTCACTTCCAGCAGCCTTGATACTGCGTCACAAAAAGGGATGGATTTGCTGTCTCTCTTTTCCTGCTCCAGCCCCATCCGGACAAGCCGTCCGATTTCCGAAACTTCCTGCACCAGTTCCAGCACCGGGGCCATTCCTTTCACAAAACCGAAAACATCCACGCCATAAGGCTCCAGAATGTCCTGCGCCTCCCGGAACAACTGAGCCTCTGCCGCAGAAACCTGGAACACGCTGCTTCCTTCCGCATTCCTTCTCGTTCGCAACTGAGCGGCAAAAGCGTTTCCTTCCCGTTGTGTCGTAAAATAACGATTCTGCCTCTTGCCTGTTTCCGACAACTCCGCCGGTATGGAAACACGGTAGACCGCTTTCCTGTTTTGAGCCTTGCGTTGTTCATCAAGAACGCATCGTATGACGGAAGGTTTGGGCATTGCCTCTTTGTAGCACATTTCCACGACAGGGTCATGCCTTGAATTCCGTCACTCCCGGAAGAAGTCTTCAAAAACAGAAAAATGACGGGGGTCATGTAAAATGTCTCCTCAAAAATGCTCCTGTAACATTCAAGGTTGTACATGCGACTGTAAATGTGGCTTTGGAAGAGCGATTTCGGCTACCAATGGCTACCAAACGTGTTCCGAATTTTGCGAATTCGTGCCTGATTTTGATAATGGCTATAAATTGGAGACCTTGCAATCCGGGTAAAGGAAAACCTCTTAATTCTTTCGAATTAAGAGGTTTATCAATTGGTGCTCGGGAGGGGACTCGAACCCCTACGGTTTATCACCACTAGATCCTTAGTCTAGCGCGTCTACCAATTCCGCCACCTGAGCATGGAGGCCTTAAGGCGGGGAGTTTTTAGCGCAGAGAAATGAAAATATCAAGCTTTTTCTTCTTTTTTATCTTTCCGGGCCCGTTTTTGCGGACAGGTTTTTCTTACCGGACCGGGAGGGAGGTTGTCGCGGGCATGATAGCAGGGCGCAGAGTAACGGCTCCGGTATCATATTTTTCCGAGGGTTTGAAGAGCCAGCCGGGGGTGGTGTTGGCCACCTCAAACCTGGTCGGTTTGAAGATGGGCAGCCTCAGATTGGAATTGGGTTCGTAACCGTATTTGCCCGTGTATTTGCCGTATACCCTGTATTCATAGTTGTTGTCGTAGGCGTAGCGCGGATTTCCGGTGTATTCCGGCAGGCGGTCCGGGGTGCGGCAGGCGCTTTCATCCATGATGACGAGTTGGGCCGTTCTCCAAGTCTGGCCCGGCTGGCGCAGGTATCCCCAGAAGCGCGTTGCCGGTACATGGTAGCGGCGGCCGACGAAGTAGTTTCCCCTGGGTTCGCGGGCTATTTCCGCATTGCGGGCGTTGATGCCGGCAATGTCTTTTTCCAGGGTGTTGCACTGGGTCAAGGCGGGAAGGAGGGCGGCCCCCAGCAGGGGAAGCAGGCGTTTGTTCATGATGACGATGGTGTTTTTTTCTTATTTAAGAGCATTTGAATGGCGGCGGAAGCCGCAAAGAAGCCAAAGGTTCCCGTGATATGGGTGACGGAGCCAAATCCGGCGTCACAACCCATTTTCCCCTGGAATTCCGGATCACGTGTGCAGGAGGTTGTTCCGTCGCAGGTAGGATATACGGGCGTTTCCTGGGAGAAAACGCAGGGGATTTTCAGTTTCCGGGCTTTTTCTCCAAGCGGAAGGGCATAATCTTTTTTCAGCCTGTAGCGTAAGCTGGAGAGCAGGGGATCCCCCCTGGTGCGGGAGAGGTCGTCTATTTCTATCCGGGCGGGATTGATGCGCCCTCCCGCGCCACCGCAGGTTACCAGCGGTTGCTTGCCGCGGTAACAGGAGGCGATGAGGTGGGCCTTGGGTATCAGGGAGTCGATGGCGTCAATGATGACGTCCGGTTCCGCCGACAGCAGTTTTTCCGCGTTGGAGGCCGTGTAGAAATTGCTGATGGGAATGACTTCCGCTTCCGGGTTGATTTCCCGGAGGCGTGTGGCCATGGTTTCCGTTTTGGATTGCCCGATTGTGGACGCCAACGCATGTATTTGCCGGTTGGTGTTGGTGATGCAGAGGTCGTCCATATCCATCAGAATGATAGTGCCTACGCCTGACCGAGCCAGGGCTTCCGCCGCCCAGGAACCTACACCCCCAATGCCGACGACGGCTATGCGGGCGCTTCTGAGAAGAGATAGTCCGCTGTTTCCGTACAGGCGGCCTATACCGCCGAATCTGGCTTCATAGTTCATGATCACGTGTCTGTTCCGGAGTATGGGAGATTAAGGGGAATAAGGGCGCCCGGGTTTCTGTCCGTTGCTTCATCCTGAAAATATGGAAACGCGGGAAATCCTTGGATTCCGGACGCCACAGCCAGCTTCCCGTTATTCCGGGAAGGGGAGGCGGGACGCCGGCAGCTTTTTCCTTCCGCGAGTGTGATGGAGGGCGTCCGTTGAAACAGGTTTTTCTTATAATCCGCGTTCTGGTCGCGCTTCACGAGGCTTCCGCCATGTTCGGAACATCCGCAGAGAGCCGCCACCGGGCACGGGAAGAGGAATGCTGCTGAAGCATGCATGTCAGGAGGCCGGTTTTTCCACGATTTTATTGATGCGGGCGATGCTGAGCGCCCTGCCTGTGGCTTCATCTATTTGCACGACGGCTCCGCAGAGGCGCACGGGCCAGTTCGCTACGGGGAATTTGGCCGGCATGGAGGTGCGGAAACGCTGGAGAATAGGTTCCCGTTCCCGTCCCAGCACCCCGACGGCAGGGCCGCACATGCCGGCATCCGTCAGGTAGGCCGTGCCGCGCTCCAGAATGGTTTCATCCGCCGTCTGCACATGGGTATGTGTCCCGACGACGGCGGAAACCAGGCCGTCCAGATTGTAGCCGGTGGAGATTTTTTCACTGGTCGTTTCCGCGTGCATGTCCACAAAGATAACCCGCACGCCTTTTTCTTCCCTGAGCCTTTTGGCTTCCGCTTCCGAGATGAGGAAGGGGTTTTCCAGCGGCGGCTGAATGAATGAGCGCCCCTGAACCTGCATGACGGCTATTTTCCCCTTGGGAGTTTCCACGACTACGCTCCCGTGCCCCGGTGTTCCCTGCGGATAGTTGACGGGGCGCAGCACCCGCGGTTCGGATTCCAGCCACGGGGCCAGCTCCGCCTGGTCCCAGACATGGTCTCCCGTTGTGATGACATCCACTCCGGCGTGCAGCAGTTCCTGTGCGAGACGGGGCGTGATGCCTCTCCCGGCAGCCGCGTTTTCCCCGTTGACGATGATGAAGTCTGCCCCGTGTTCCCGTTTGAATTCCGGCAACATGTGCTTCACGGCGGTGCGTCCGGGTTCGCCGACCACATCGCCTATAAAGAGTATGGTAATCATGGATTGGGACGGAGCTGGCGCAGATGGCGGTTTTTACTGTTCTTCCCTGGTGACGGGCACTACCAGAACGGGCACGGGGGATTTCCGCATCACGGAGCTTGCTACGCTGCCCAGAAAGACGGTGGAGAGGAAGCCGTGGTTATGCTTGCCCACCACGATCATGTCGATGTGGTGTTTTTCAGCATAATTAATGACTGCTTCGCTGATTTCAAATTCATCTTCCACCGCCTGGATGATCGTGGCGTCCGTCAGCCGGGAGAGTTTTTCCGCCGTCTGTTTCAAATGGTTTTTGGCGATGGAAATGACTTCGTTTTCTTCCGTCTGGTCCATCACGGGAACGGGCACTTCATCCGGCAGAACGCCGGAGACTTCATAGCAAATGCTGGGTTCCACAATGTGGAGCAAATGGATGATGCTGTCGTTGGGGCAGGCCAGTTTGCCGATTTGGTGGATGACGGCGTCCGTGGCGTTGGAGAAATCAATAGCTACCAGAATATTCTTCATATCTTTCTGTATAACATTCCGTACTTTTCCATGCCACAAAAAAACGTGTGCTGCCCCGGCTTTCCCGGGTGTTCCGTTTTATTCCGTTTCAGGCCAGCCCCACGGCGCGGCGCACCCTGTCCAGCACTACAGAGGCCGTCTCGCGCGCCTTGCGGGCGCCTTCTTCCAGCGTCCGGCGCACATAGTCCTGATTGGCTTCCAGTTCCGCCCTGCGTTCGCGCGCGGGCCGGAAGTATTCCCAGTAAGCGTCAAAGAGGCGCTTTTTGAAGTCTCCATAGCCGCATCCCCCGTTCTGGAAACCGCGCACCATATCTTCATAACCCTGCGCGGAGGCAAAGAGTTTGTAAAGCTGCAGGATGACGGAACCTTCCGTCGGTTTGGGATCTTCCACGGGGGTGGAATCCGTGGGGATTCTCATGATGAGTTTACGGACAGCTTTTTCCTCTCCGAAAATAGGGAGCGTGTTATTATAGCTTTTACTCATTTTCTGCCCGTCCAGCCCCGGGACAATGGCTGTGCTTTCCGCAATGAGCGCATCCGGAAGTTTGCAGGTGCCTTCTCCGAATTGTTCGTTCATTTTGCCCGCCAGGTCGCGTGTGACTTCCAGATGCTGTTTCTGGTCCTTGCCTACGGGCACCAGGTCGGAGTCATACATCAGGATGTCGGCAGCCATCAGCACGGGGTAGGTGAACAGGGCGTTGCTGGGGGAGAATCCCTTGGCGATTTTATCTTTGTAGGAATGACAGCGTTCCAGCAGGCCCATCGGACAGACGGTGCTGAGTATCCAGGCCAGTTCATTGACTTCCGGCACAGCGGACTGGCGGAAAAAGACGCATTTTTCGGGATCCAGGCCCACGGCCAGAAAGTCCGTAGCGAGGTTGCTGCAGTTTTCCCTCAGCGCGTTCGCGTCGTGAACGGTGCTCATGGCGTGGTAGTCCGCCAGGAAGTAGAAAGATTCCCCGCTTTCCTGCATGCGGACAGCCGGTTCCATGGCTCCGAAGTAGTTGCCGACATGCAGCTTGCCGCTGGGTTGAAGACCTGTGATGATACGCATTGCGCGCGGGATTTTGCCTGTTCGCGCCCGGCAAGTCAAGAAAGGGGAGAGTCAAAGACAGGAGGGGCCGTCGGCTGGATTTTTTTCCGGCATGTGCCTGCCTCACGAGATGCGTTCAGAAGGGATGCCTCTTCTTATTTATGGAATGTCCGGAAAGGGCCGGTCAGCGTGGAAAAGGATGGGGGTAAAATTACTCTTCCAGTGCCTCCAGCACATTGTGCACACCGTCCGCAAAGCTTGGGTAGAGCGGTTCCCAGCCCAGGGCCATAAGGCGGGAGCAGGAAATCCTCTGGTTGGAGAAGCCCCGGCGCGCTTCCGCCGGGAGCGGTTCAGGCTGAGGAGCGGGTTTCCCCAGCAAATTGGAAAGGTAGGAGTATATTTCTCCCATTTGCATGGGGGTGCGGTCCGTCAGGTTGTAAATGCCGGCAGGTGGTTCCCGCAGGGTGCAGAGCAGGTGCAGGGCGGCAGCGGCATCGTCCCGGTGGATGTAATTGAGCCATCTGTCCATGGCTCCGGGGAGGGCCGTGCCCTTCGTGAAGTATTGGGAGACGAGAACGCAGCGGTCCGGCCCGTACAGGGCTCCCAGCCGGACGACCGTGCCCCCCGCCGCCAGAACCGCCTGTTCCGCCCGAATCAGCAGACCGTTTTTCACGGAGGAGGGATAGACGTTGTGTTCCTCCGTAATCCAGCGTCCGTCCGTGATTCCATAGACGGCGGTGCTGGAACAGAAGATGAGCGGCGTTCCGGGAAAGGCTTCCAGCGTGTTCCGCGTTCCATTGGCGTAAAGGTTGCGGTAGGCTTCCTCTCCGCCTCCTCTCGTGCTGGCGCACATGACGATGATCTGGGGGGAGGGGATGCGGGCGGCCAGCCCCTGCATGGAGGCCCGGTCTGCGACATCGGCTTCATAAATGGCTTTTTGCGGGTCAATATCCGCCGTCAGGGCCGTATGTCCCGCTTTCCGCAGACTTTCCGCCAAGGCTTTTCCCAGATACCCTGTGCCCAGAATGAGAATGACGCGGGGGTTTTTACACAGAAAGCTGGTCATGAGTCATTGCGGAGGTGCTTGAGGTCCATTAGCATTTCAGCGCGGGAAATGTCTTCCGGCCATGTGATTTTGGGATTGGGCTCATGATTATGCACCAGGCGCGTAGGATGGCCGATGAGCTGCAGGGCGGTGACTTCATCCGTTACCTGGATATTCCGTTCCGTGACTTCCACATAAGCGTCCAGCAGAAGAGGATATTGGAAGACCTGCGGGGTTTCCATGCACCACAGGCCGTCCCGTTCCACCTGTTCCGGAATCGTAAAGCGTTCTTTATCCGCACGCTTCAGGGTATCCGTTACGGGATGTGCGGAAGCCGCCGCCCCATATTCCCTGGCGGTTTGAATGCAGCGGGAGATTTGCTCCGCCGTAATGAGCGGGCGGGCTCCATCATGCACGGCCACGAATTCCGGGGTATAAAGCAGGGCTGCCAGTCCGTTCTGCACGGATTCATGCCGTTCCGCCCCTCCATCCACACGGGTAACGGGTATTTCCGTTTCCAGGTCCGCGCCGTTAATGGCATGAAAACGTTCTTCCGGGCAGACGACTACGATTTCCGTGATTTCCCGGCAGCTGGCAAAGGCGCGGATGCTGCGTTCCAGCACCTTGACTCCGTGCAGGGGGGCCAGCAGCTTGTCAAATCCGGCGCGCCGGGAGGACCCGGCCGCAACGATGATGGCGGCGCAGCATTTCATGACAGTCTGGCTGACACCATGCGGGCCAGCTCCTTGCCGTTGACTCTGCCGGCCGTGCGTTCCTGCATGAGTTTCATGACCTGCCCCATGTCTTTTTTGGTAGAGGCTCCCGTTTCCTTCATCACGGTTTCCAGAATGGCTGCCGTTTCTTCTGCTGTGAGTTCCGCGGGCATGAACTGTTTGAGCACGGCGATTTCAGCTTCTTCCTTTTCCGCCAGTTCCGGGCGTCCGGCGGAGCGGAATTGCTCCGCAGAGTCCTCACGCTGCTTGATTTGCTTGCGGACTACGGCCAGTTCTTCCGCTTCTTCCAGCAGGGTTCCCAGGCCTCCCTTGGCGATGGCCGTGTTCGTGAGGGCCGTCTTGAGGGCGCGCAGGGTATTGAGGGTAACGGTATCTTTTGCTTTCATGGCGGTTTTCATCCCCTCCATGATTTGGTCGGAAATCTTGTTCATATTTCCATTAACTAAGCGCATCCCCAGGTGTACTTCAAGCCGTAAATTGAAAAAGGCCGCCAGCGCAGGAAATGCCGCGGCGGCCCGGATAAGGGGAATAAAAGCGGAACAGCCGTGTTTATTTTTTCCCGCCAATGGGCATGATGTGGATTTTCTTTTCCGTCATGCCCGGAACCACCATCATGGAGTCATACAGGATAAAGTCCGCCGCTCCTTCAACAGGGCCGGTGGCTACCGGGGCGGAACGCCCCGTTTTCAGATCCAGCCTGCGGACAGCTTCCGGTTTTTTATCCTTGGACCAGTCGCTGTAGTAAAGGGCGTTGTCACGGTACACCAGCCCATCGTACTGTCCCCGTTCCTTGGAAAGTTCCGTGACTTCCCGGGAAACGGGGTTGATGGAGAGCAGGCGTCCGCTGGGTTTGCCCTTTTCATCCGTTGCGTATTCGCAGAGGTAAATGACCTTTCTTTCCGGGTCCCAGGCCAGGCCGTTCGGCTTGTAGATGGGCTGTTTGGTGACCAGTTCCCCATAGGAGCTGGTATTCGTGTCCACATAGAAAATCTGGTTGGTATCCGTGGAGGAAACCATGAGCCTGCCGTTGATGAATGCCAGGTCATTGAGGAATTTCATGCGGGACGGGGACAAGTCCACGTATCCTTCAATAGCGCCGGTCTTGGCGTTTATCTTGAAGACCATGTCCACGTCCGTGCAGTAAAGAAAGCCGTCCTGATACAGTAACCCCTTCGGCGCGTCCAGGGTATCTACGTCCGTGATTTTTTTCGGCTCTGTGGAACCGTGCGGAATGACGCCCAGATAGCCGTCCTTGTCTTTTTCCGTAGGTGTGAGCCTGGAGCCGATGCAGGTGAAATAGATATTGCCCTCGGCATCCGCCGCCACGCTTTCCGGATGGCCGTCAATGGCAATGGTGTTTTTTTCCAGGGCGGGCAGCGGTTCGGCGGGTTCCGGCTGTTTTTTTGTTGGCGGTGCGGCCAGCGCGCTGCACGCCAGGCAGAGAAGGAGTGGTGTCGCTTTCATGGGGTGGTGCGGTATAGGAGTCTTGATCCTTATGACATGGGAGCAATGGAAATGCAAGCCCTGTAGAGGATGATAGGCTGCCGGGCAGAGTCGCGCCCCGTTCGGGCGAACGGGGCGCTTTCCTTGTTAGATGGTTCCTGAATCCAGGTTGTTGGGCCGGGGCATGTTTTCCATGCGGATGGAGCGGTTGACCGCGTTCAGGTAGGCGCGGGCGGAGGCCTCAATGACGTCTGTGGAGGCTCCCTTGCCCACAATGGGCTTGGGCTGGCCGAAGTCCACATGAACCGTGACTTCTCCCAGCGCGTCCTTTCCTTCGGAAGCGGCGTTGACGCTGTAGCCTTTCAGCGTGCCTTTGCGCTTAGTGATGCGTTCAATAGCCTTGATGACGGCATCCACGGCGCCGTTGCCTGTAGAGCTGTCTTCAAATTTCTTGCCTTCCTTGAGCAGTCCCACCGTAGCCGTGGGACGCGCGTGGCTGCCCGCCACGAATTGCAGGAAGTCCAGTTCCCATAGGCCGGTGGAGGCATGCAGGGAGTCGTCCACAATGGCGGAAAGATCATCATCATAAACGAATTTTTTGGAGTCGCCCACTTTCTTGAAGCGTTCAAAGACGGTGTTGACTTCCTCTTCCGTGAGGACATGGCCCAGCTGTTCCAGCCTGGATTTGACGGCGGCGCGTCCGGAATGCTTGGTGAGAGGGAGTTCCGTGGCGCCCCAGCCGACCGCCTGCGGGTCCATGACTTCATAGGTTTCCCGGCAGTTAAGGATGCCGTGCTGGTGGATGCCTGAAGAGTGGGCGAAAGCGTTTTCCCCCACGATGGCTTTGGACCGCTGCACCTGCATGCCGCTCATGCGGGCCACGATGCGGGAAGTGCGGACGATTTCCTTCGTGTTGATGTTGTCCGTGACGTCTCCGAATTGTCCGGCACGGGTGCGCAGGGCCATGATGACCTCTTCCAAAGCTACGTTTCCGGCGCGTTCGCCGATGCCGTTAATGGTTCCTTCCACCTGGCGGGCTCCGGCGCGGACGGCTGCCAGGGAGTTGGCTACAGCCAGGCCAAGGTCATTGTGGCAATGCACGGAGATGACGGCTTTGCCGATGTTCGGCACATGTTCCTTCAGGTGGCGGATAATGCGGTAGAACTCGTCCGGAGTAGTGTAGCCTACGGTATCCGGAATGTTGACGGTCGTGGCGCCTGCGTCGATGACCGTTTCCACGACTTTGGTCAGAAAATCCAGGTCTGTGCGGGAAGCGTCCTCCGGGGAAAATTCCACGTCCTGTACGAATTGCTTGGCATAGGATACGCCTTCCGCCGCCATGCGCAGGATTTCGGATTCCGCTTTTTTCAATTTGAACTGCATGTGCAGCTTGCTGGTTGCCAGGAAGATGTGGATGCGGGCGCGTTCCCCGGCGGGTTCCAGGGCCCTGGCCGCCGCTTCAATATCCGCCTTCACGCAGCGGGCCAGTCCTGCGATGCGGCATTTTTTGATTTCGCGGGCGATGGTGTGCACGGCTTCAAAGTCGCCGTCGGAGATGCAGGGAAAGCCGGCTTCAATCACGTCCATGCCCAGCCGTTCCATTTGCCGCGCCACTTCCAGCTTTTCGCGTAGGTTCATGGATGCTCCGGGGCATTGTTCTCCATCGCGCAGGGTAGTGTCAAAAAAGTAGATTTGATCGGACATAGGTTAATGATGTTAAGCGGTGGCATGATAATGTTTTGCTCCGGTAACGCAAGCCCTACGCGCTGCATGCTTTCACAGAGCGTCCGGGCGGCGGAAGAGAACCGCCGGAGCGAAGAATGACGGAACCGCCCTTTGCCTAAAAGGAGGAGCTTTGTAGGATGGAAGGGTGAAGATCAGATTTTACCTGAATGACCGGGCGGAGCGCGTCATGGCTCTGTGGAGCGAAAGCCGCGGAGAATACCTGGCGGCGGATTCCGTGCTTGCCGAGGTGGATGCCTGCATTTGTGGGGAAACGGGGTCCTGCGGAGAGGAAATGAAGCGCATTGCCGCGTTTCTGGATAGTGCCGCCGCCAAAGCTGTCAACCCTGAATGGATGATTGATACCGCGCTGCCCTGTTCTCCTTCCAAACTGGTGTGCCTGGGAAAGAGTTATGCGGATCATGCGAAGGAGTTTGACGGGGATTCCGTGCAGGAGCCGGCTGTTTTCCTGAAATCGCCTTCCGCCATTACTTCCTGCAGCGATGTCGTTTTGTATCCGCCCGGCTGCGACAAGCTGGATTATGAGATTGAATTGGCCGTAGTGATTAAGGAGATGCTGAAAAACGCTTCCCCGGAGGAGGCCGCGCGGGCTATCAGCGGCTATACGCTGATGTGCGATTATTCGGAAAGGGCCAACCAGCTGGAACATGGCGGACAGTGGACCAAGGGAAAGAGTTATGACAGTTTTGCCCCAATGGGCCCCACGTTCATTTCCGCTGATGAACTTGGGGACGGTGCCGGCATTCCCCTGGAATTGAAGGTGAACGGGGAAGTGCGCCAGAGCGACAATACGGACGGCTTGATCTGGCCTGTTCCGCGCCTGATTGCCTATGTTTCCCGGTTCATGACCTTATGGCCCGGAGATGTGGTTTCCACCGGCACTCCGGGAGGCGTGGGGATGGGGATGAAGCCTCCGGTATATTTGAAACTCGGGGATGTAGTGGAATGGGGAAGCCCCGCTTTTGGATTCGCCTCCCAGGCTGTGGTGATTGATGATGAGGGGTAGGGGGACAATTCTCCGGCCTTTCCGGATATGGGGGGAAGGGAAAGTTCTTTCCCTTCCCGCTTCTGCGGACGGAGCGTTATTTTCTCTTGATTACTTCGCCGCGGTTTAGTGAAGTGGCCGCGTGAAAAATGTGGTTTTGTACGTGGTCATGGTGACCGGGCTGACTGCCCTCTTCGTCTGGCTGAAAAGCAGGAATGCGGAACGCGCCCCTGCTTCCGCCGCCATGGTGGTGTCTCCGGAAAGCGGCATGGCGCGCCCTATTGTGCTGGTGGATGTCCGAACTCCGGAGGAGTACCGCACGGGACATAAGGAGGGGGCCTTGAATATTCCGGCAGATGAGGTGGAACAACGGGCCGCGCAGCTTCTTCCGGATAAGAATGCCGTGATTTTGCTGTATTGCCGTACGGGCAAGAGGGCGGACAAGGCGCTGGAAGTGCTCAGGAAGATGGGATATTCCCATGTGGAAAACCTGCACCGGTTCGAAATGTAACTTTCCGCCCGATTGTTCCGTGCGGGGATTCCGCAAGGCGCCGGGCATGCTGTTTCCTGGTTCGGACGGCGGAATTTTCTAACGTAAAAGGCACGGAATGGATGTGGTTTTTCCTAATAAGCAAATTAAATTCAGAATTATTTAATTTAAAATCGACTGATTTTGAACGTTTTGAGTCGAAATTCTCTGTAAAATATCGAGATTGTTTATTTTAGTCTAGTTTTATTGAGCTTCTCTGTTTTTTCATCTGAGTAATTTGCTAAATATTAAAATCTAGAATATTTTTTGAATAATTTTAAAAATGTGCTCCAATCAATTATCGAAAAAAGTTGATTCTCCATATCTGGAAAAATAATAGAAGATGGCTTTGCTGGCTATAGAGAACGAGATGTCTGCCATTTCTTGTTCAGTCCATTGTTTTTCTCGGAAATAGAAAGATCCCCTGTTAAAAAGTTCTCCTCGACCTTGAGCATAAACATATTCTTTGTTGAGCTGACCGAACATGGCTATGGTGATGACACGGTCTCTTATGGATGAACCTTCAACGAAATCACAACCATCTCCAAAACAAACAAAGGGAAAAATTGACTCTCTAATCATGGAAGCTCGGAAACCAATGACGTTTTTTCCTAATCTTTCTATGGCATTCCCCTGAGCTTGTCTTTTTTTTCCTTCCTTTGCCCTCATATCATTTGTACCTTGGTTTTTCTTTTCTGATATGAGGATAGGAAATCGCCGTTCATCTTCACTTTTCATATAAAGAATTCCACCGTCTGGTTTCATTGAAGAAGCGCACGAGGGGGCTGCAAAGTCAACATCAGGGAATTGGGTTCGAAGGTGGACAATAATATCTATCAATTTAGCTTGTGGTTCCCATTCAAGGGTGATTCCGGGAAATTTCTTTTTCAGACGCATAGAAACAGATTTCACAGCTTGACGTAATAATTTTTCCTGCTTGGATGAAGTAGTATTAATAATTGTACCTTCCCGCTGGGTACGCAATGCAATTTTATGAGACATAGTGAGATGGCTATTAGAATTTTTCGACAAGGAAGAGGAATTCCTTAACTTTTATTGGGCGTTCGTTAAGATTTCTGCACCCTCTGAATGTGTTATAATCAGTTTGTAAGGATTGCAATTTACCTATTTTGGAGAGGAAGTTGATAAAGTCGTTGTATTTCACAAATCCCTCTGAATTATAAGATATTAGGATGAACTTTGCGGGGCAGGCTTGGACGGTTGAAAACAATTCATTCTGAGCTGATTGGCGTTTATTATAGAGAGAACGGTTCCAGTCGTCAGGGATTCCAGAAACTCGGGAAAATGACAGTGGTTTTTTATTATTTGCTATTAAATTGAGCATGAAATAATTTGAGCCATAGGGGTGTTGGTTATAAGGAGGGTCAAAATATGCAAGATCAACCGCCTGTATTGTTTCCATTAGTTGTCGTGCATCCTGTTGGTGAATGTAGCAGTCAACATCAAATCGAGAAAAAACAGGGAGTTTCAGTTCAATATTTCCCAATATGCGTTTTAGTGCATTTTTCCCATGTCCCCCAAACTGCCCAATCCCTTCGTGATTTTTATAGAACCCCTTGAAAACACCTGATGTATTGTTGTGCACAGAGGCTTCATACAACAGTGGAGCCAAGAAGAACTTTCTTAGATCAGGAGCAAGTTCATCAATCGCTTGCCTTGCTGTATCAATGTACATAGCGTTCCTTTTTGTGTAGAAAACCCTATCATTTTGTGTTATATTATCTTCATCGGCAGGAGCATACATTTTTGTAATAACTCCTTCATGCCAAGATTCTTCAATTCTTTTATGAAGGCAAGATAGCTCGTTTTTAAGCAAGATAATATCTACAGAAGATTCATTGGTCATGTAGCACTCATTGATAACCCTTGAATAATCTTCCAAGTCGTTACAATGGAGGCTTGAAGAAAAGCGTCTCAAATATCGGGAAACCACCCCAGAACCAGAAAAAGCATCCAAACTGCTTATTTTGTTCCTTCCCAACCTCTTACAAACCACTTCTATCCCTTTTCCTATAAAATCAAGCAGGGATCGCTTGTTTCCTATATATGTGATTATTTGCTCTGATAAATAATCTAGATATTCGTTAGTTAATTCGAAATCATCACATTGGAGAGGAAGCGTTTCCTGCTTCCTGCTTCCTGCTTCCTGCTTCCTGCTTCCTGCTTCCTGCTTCCTGCTTCCTGCTTCCTGCTTCCTGCTTCCTGCTTCCTGCTTCCTGCTTCCTGCTTCCTGCTTCCTGCTTCCTGCTTCCTGCTTCCTGCTTCCTGCTTCCTGCTTCCTGCTTCCTGCATGGACGTGTGATTAGTTAGTACGAAAATAGATGTCAAGAATTATAATACCATCTTCTAAAATTATCAAGCCACGAACAACTCGGCCAATTTATCAAAAACCATTGTGAACAGTATTCAAAAGCTCTCAATTCCATTCATGTGTATCCTGCTTTCAAGAGAAAAAGTTACGGAATGGTCAATTTTCAACTACATAAAAGCACATTCCTTTTTTATCAAGTATGTTGTAGACTGAAGATTAGTCAATTATTATGGATGTTATTTTTTTGCGAACTTTTTTGGAAATATTGAGATATTGTTTTCCACTTAATAGATTGTCGGGTTTGTTAAAATTTGAAATTACTGCATGGATTTTTTCGGTATTATATTCTTTCGCCCCAATCAAAGTAGTTGTGTATGTCCTCTTGCCTCGTTTTGTCTTTGGTTTGTTTTCGTCATCCTTATCCATTTGTTTCTCCATGTTTATTGTCTTAGCAAGGTTTATCCACTACATGGTTTTCGTTCACTTTAATAATAGCTTCAAATATTTACTTGTATTCCTCTTTCTCCATTGCTTTGTGTATCTAGTGCAATATACTTCGTGTAGATGATTTATCTGCATACAACAACATACATAAGTCAAGATAGATGTTTTCAAAAATCGTTCCCTTGATGTAGAAGATCTGACTTACAATGGTTGAAATATAGATCTATTTTAATTCAAAATAATTTATGACTATTTATAAGTTAATTTTGGTGATATTTGTCAAACCTAAAGTGGATAATTCTAACTGAATTTAAGCCGTTCATTCTTTAATCAGTTCCAGTTTCCCATTGGAGGATTTTCCGCCCACGGAGCGGACCCTGGCTCTGAGGGAGCATCCGTTGTTGGCATGGATTCCCTTGGGAAGGGAAAGTTTGTAGAAATTCCCGCGGGAAGGCTTGCCTGCCAATCCGGCGTGCCGGTCGTGGGCGATTACTTTGCCGTTTTCCAGGAGTTCGACGCCGTCTATTTCTAGGGCATGGCTGCCGGAAGTGAAGACGAAGCGCACCCCCCGGAGTTTTTCAAGATCAGCGGAAGAAACGGGCCAGTCCAGATAACTCCATTCCGTGGATACCGTCGCGGAGGTCCAGTTTCCTATAATTGATCCGGCTGCTTTTCTTTTCAGGGAAGAAGGCAGGGGCGGCGCCTCCCGGATAGCCTGGCGGCAGGCGTTGACCAGATCTCCGGGAGCGTGCGCAGCGCTTACGCCAGTGGAACGGACCCATTTTTCCTCCCATGCTCCCATATCCGGATTTTTTTCGGAAAGACGGCTCTGAATAAAGTGTTCCCAGCGCGGCAGATAGTAGTCCCTGATAAGGCCGCTCCATATTTTGGCGGCGTAGTCGTCTACGGGAGGCCCCCATCTGGTCACCAGCCTTCTGGCGTTTTGTTCATACTTGTTTTTTTCCTCAGGAGAAGTTCCGTGAGACCGGGCAAATGATAACCAGCGCGACAGTCTCCAGGTGGGATGCCCTTCCAGAAGGGAATCCGCCCGAAGGGCGTATTTGCGGAAATATTCCATGCATTTTTTCGTATTCTCCATGTCTTGTTCATCCAGGGCTTCCAGAGCGGCCAGGATGGCTTCATTCATGCGTATGCCAAGGTAATGGGCGGTCATCTCAACGGCATCCTGGCGGAACAGGGGGGACTGTTCCAGGCCGCGAGTGTTGACGAACAGGGAGAGGCCTTTCAGAAAATCTTCGCTTGTGTTTACGGAACAGCCGCGGGTGCCGGGTTTCATTTGCCAGTTGAAACGGGGATGGTCCTTTAAGTTGGAATAGGCTGTGCGGCGGAACAGATTCCAGGCTTCCTTCATGCTGTCCGGATAATTTCCGTATCGGGCACGGCAATAATTTTCCAGATATTGTTCCACGTCCTCCTGGCGGTCCCTCCATGCGGCGTCCGTAACCAGTTCGTAGATAACGTCATTGTTTTCTATCCCTTCCGGGGCCATGCCCATTCCGGAGAGGCGCCCCCTGGATGAAGAGTTCAAGGCTTCCAGATGGCCGTTGGCGTAAAAATCCATTACCCCGGTCATGGCGCATTTGCCGCCCATGTTGGGAACCACGCTGTAAACCCACGGTTTATTGAAAAAACCCTTGAAGACGTCCCAGTTCATGCCGTTGCGCCAGAAAGTCTTGTTGTAATCCGCCGCCAGGTCCAGAAGGAGCATCTTATCGTCCGGAACCTTGCTGAGCAAAGCCTTCAGAGTATCTGCGTTCCAGATATTGCGCTGGTATCCGAACATCCATCCCTGCATGACCCATACCGCATCCGGGTTGGTGGAGGAAATGGAGCGGTAGATTTGTTCCCCGAGGGAGCTGAGCATATTGTTGCGGGCTTCGACGCCTCCTTTGTTTTCGGGAAGTTCCATTTCATTGAAGGAGTCCGCAAGAAAATAGGTGTTTTTTCCGAATTCCTTCTGCCATTCCTGCATGTACAGGCGTCCTATTTTAAGGAAAAGGGGCTCTTCCGGAGAAAGAAAATGGGCGTGGTTTTTTTGAGGCCAGCCTCCCCACCCCAGCCGGTGAAGCTTCGCTTCCGGATAAAGGCGGAGGATTCCCCGGGGAACGAAACCGGAAAAAGCGGGACAAATGGGGGTCATGCCCAAGGATTTCATCCTGTGCAGGATGCGGTGCTGCAGGGCGATTTGTTCCTTGTGCCAGCTGGCGGGCAGGGGGCCGTCATGATTGACGATGTTTCCCATCCGCTGCCAGGGAAGATGGGCCGGCCCCGTGTAAAATTCTTCTATTTCTTTTTCCGTCAGCCCCAGTTGCTTCCAGACCCGGACGGCGATCCCCTCCGTGGCAACCAGAGCCAGGGGCATGTTGATGCCGTGCAGAGCCATCCAGTCTATTTCCTTTTCCCAGCGTTCCCAGGTCCAGTAGGGCATCGTGTATCCATAGGTGACCACATTGAAATAATAGTGGTTGCGGAAAGGAGAAACGATGCGGCGCGGCGCGGTGTCCGGCAGCTGTGCCGGCCAGCGAATGTCCTTGTTTTCCCAGGATACCATTCCCAGACGGTTCGTTTTCAGAAAATCATAGAATCCCCGGCAAAGGGCTGTGCCGCTGCTTCCCCGGATCGTCAGCACTCCTCCGGAGGCTTTCGTCTCGAAAACATCATATCCGTCTTCTTTTTCAATGGTTTCCAGGTGCAGTTTTTCCGGGGAGGCGGCCAGAGACGGCACGGTCCGCATGATGACTGCGCGGGCGGCTTCCCGTTCCCTGTTTTTCTGCATGTCTTCCGCGAATACATGCAGGCTTGCCATCATCAGAAAGATCAGAATTCTGGGAAAGGATGAGATCATGCCCGTAAATACGCAGGGAGGGTCATTGTCCTTTCAGGGGATGGAAATGGCAGTTCCGCGGAATCCGGCCCAATGAAAAGGCCCCTGCATGTCAACATGCAGGGGCCCTGGTTGAAAAGCCTAAAAGCGTTTATTCCGCCTTGGGTTTCCGCGGCGTTCTCTTGCGCGGCGCTTTGGGCCTGGCTGGTTTTTTGTCCTTGATGTGCAGGAAGGTGAGCGTCTCCGTCCCGTCCGTTTCCACGGCTTCAATTTTATCGCCGGGTTTCACGTCTCCCCTCAGCAGGGATTCCGCCAGCGGGTCTTCCAGCAGGCGTTCGATGGCGCGGCGCATCGGGCGGGCGCCGTACTGCGGGTCATAGCCGTTCTTGATGATCAGGCTCAGAGCTTCCTGGCTCAGGGCAAGCGTGATATTCTTGGTCTTGAGACGGGAGATGAGCTTGTCCGCTTCCAGATGCACGATGCGTTCCAGGTCGTCCCGTTCCAGCATGCGGAAGACAGAAATGTCATCAAATCGGTTCAGGAATTCCGGCCGGAATTGCTTGCGCGCCGCTTCCAGAATCTTTTCCTTCATGGCGGCGTAGTCCGCGTTGTCGGCGGCCATGGCGCCGAAGCCCATGGTGCTCTGCCGTTTGGCGGAAGCGGCCCCCACATTGGAGGTCAGGATGATGATGGTGTTGCGGAAGTTGATCTTGCGTCCCAGCGAGTCTGTTACGCTGCCTTCTTCCAAAATCTGGAGAAGCAGGTTCATGACGTCCGGATGGGCCTTTTCCACTTCATCAAAGAGGATGACGGAGTAGGGCCTGCGCCGGACGGCTTCCGTGAGCTGTCCGCCTTCGTCATGGCCTACATAGCCGGGAGGAGAACCGATGAGACGGGACGTGGTGTGTTTTTCCATGTACTCGCTCATGTCCACCTGAATCAGGGCGTCCGAGGTACCGAACATGATTTCCGCCAGATTGCGGGCCAGATAGGTTTTGCCCACGCCGGTGGGGCCCAGGAAGAGGAATGAGCCGATCGGGCGGCGCGGATCCTTGATATCCGCACGGCTGCGCCGCAGAGCGCGGGCGATGGCGGAAGCCGCCTCGTCCTGGCCGATGACTTTGCTTTTCAACTCTTCCTCCATCCGCAGAAGCTTGGTGGTTTCCTTTTCCTCCATCCGGGCCAGCGGGATGCCCGTCCATTTGGCGAGTACGCTCATCACGTCTTCATCCGTCACGGGAACGTAGTTGGTCTCATAGGAGTTGCGCCAGGTTTCCAGCATGTTCTGAAGTTCCGCCTTGGCTTGTTTTTCCTCGTCGCGCAGGCGGGCTGCTTCTTCAAAAAGCTGGGTTTCCACAGCCTTGTCCTTGCGTTCCTTGATTTCCGCAATGCGGATTTCCATGTTGCTGATGTGGTCCGGGCGGGTCATCTGGGAGACGCGCTTGCGCGCGCCCGCTTCATCCAGGATGTCGATGGCCTTGTCCGGCAGGAACCGGCCCGTCAGATAGCGGTGGGAGAGCTTGGCTGCGGCTTCAACGGCTTCCTTCGTATAATGCACCTTGTGATGTTCCTCATACTTGGGCTGGATCCCGGCAAGAATCTGGATGGTGTCCTCCACGGAGGGTTCCCCTACCTGCACCTGCTGGAAGCGGCGTTCCAGGGCGGCGTCCTTCTCAATGTGTTTCCTGTATTCGTTGAGCGTGGTGGCGCCTATGGCCTGGAGCTCACCCCGGGAGAGGGCGGGCTTGATGATGTTGGAGGCGTCCATGGAGCCTTCCGCGGAGCCGGCGCCTACGATGGTGTGCAGTTCATCAATGAAAAGGATGACATTGCCTTCCCGGCGTATTTCATCCATTACGGCCTTAAGCCGTTCCTCAAACTGACCGCGGTATTTGGTGCCAGCCACCATCAGCGCCAGGTCCAGGGAGATGACCCTCTTGCTGCGCAGGAGCTCCGGAACATGGCCCTGGGCTATTTCCTGGGCCAGCCCTTCCACGATGGCGGTTTTGCCCACCCCGGCTTCACCGAGCAGGACGGGGTTGTTTTTGTTCCTCCGGCACAGAATCTGGATGACGCGCTCAATTTCCGAGGCGCGGCCGATGACGGGATCCAGCTTGCCGTCCCGGGCCAGCTGGGTCATGTCCCGGCCAAAGGCCTGGAGCGCGGGTGTCTTGGATTTCTGCTGCCTGGAGTAGGAGGGGGAGGAAGGCTCGTCCGTCGGGATGGCGGGGGATTCATTTTCCTCCTCGTCGTCATCGTCGTCCGGGATGATGTTGTCTTCATCCGCATCCATCTGGTATTTGGGGGTCAACACGTCCAGCAATTCGCGCCGCGCTTGTTCCAAATCCACGCCGAAGTGGCGCAGAATCTGTCCGGCCACGCCGTCGCCGTCACGGATGAGGCCCAGGAGCAGGTGTTCCGTGCCCACATACGTGTGGTTGAGTTCCTGGGCTTCCCTGTTTGCCATTGCCAGGACTTTGCGCACCCTGGGGGTGTACGGGATGTTGCCCTCCGCCTGGGGTTCCGTGCCCCGGCCTATTTGTTCCTCCACCTGTTTGCGCACGGCGGTAAGCTCCACGCCCAGATTTTCCAGGATGGTGACGGCCACGCCCTTGCCCAGCTTGAGCAGGCCGAGCAGAAGGTGTTCGGTTCCTATGTAATGATGATTGAAGCGGTCCGCTTCCCGGCGCGCATGCGCCAGCACTTGTTGCGCCCTAGGCGTAAAATTATTCATGGATGGTCAAAAAAATTGTTTGGTTGCATTAGTTGCCGGAAAGTTCTTTCCGAATAATATCAGCGCGGATCTGGTCCCTGTGTTCCGGAGTGGTTTGGTCCGTGGTGGACAGGCGGGCCAGATGGGCCGGCTGGATGTTCATGATGGTTTTATTGACGTTTTTTAATGCCTGGTGGGAAAAGATGTCCAGAGACGCTCCCATCCGGAGGAAGGAGAGCAGGGCCAGCGCCTCCTGCGTGGAAAGCAGAGTGGCATTGGTCAGAAGGCCGTAGGCGCGGGAAACGCGGTCCTTCACCTGCAGGGAAGATGACTGGAGCAGCCGCCTGCGTGCGTTCCATTCCTGATGGGCCAGGTCGGAGGTGAAGCGGGTCATGCGTTCCACAATCTGGTCTTCACTGTCCCCCAGCGTGGACTGGTTGGATATCTGGAAAAGGTTACCGGTGGCTTCCGTCCCTTCCCCGTAAAGGCCGCGGACGGTAATGTTGAGCTGCGCGGCCGCCTGAACGACCTGCTGCATCTGTTCGGAGATGACGAGGCCTGGCAGATGCATCATCACGGAGGCCCTCATGCCCGTGCCCAGGTTGGTGGGACAGGCGGTAATGTAGCCCAGCCGCGTATTGTAGGCGTATGGGAGCCTGGCCTCCAGTTCGGAGTCTATTTTGGAGATGGCCCCCCATGCTTTTTTAAGCTGGATGCCGGGCAGGATATACTGCAGGCGCAGATGGTCTTCCTCATTAAAGAGGATGCTGGCATTCTGGCTGCGGGAGATGAGGACGGCGCAGCCTTCCGAACGCGCCGCCAGTTCCCGGGAAATGAGGTGGCGTTCCACCAGCAACTGTTTCTGCTGCTGGGTAAGTCCGGAGAGCTCCGCATAATAGCCTCCCTTCATGACGGGGATTTGGCGCGCTTCTCCGGAAGTGAGCTTCAGCGTTTCCTCCCTCTGCTGGCGTGTGGCCCAGCCGGGAAAGGGGGTGGCGGTCAGGTTGCGCGCCAGGCGGATGCGGGAGGTGAGGACGATGTCGTGCTCATCCCTTGATTCCACCATCCATTTGGCGGGGTTGTTGAGTAAGTCGTCAAAGAGCATGTATGTTAATTGGTCGGCGTGCGCAATTGTTTGATTTGATCGCGGAGTTTGGCGGCGCGTTCATAATCCTCTCTTGCCACTGCCAGGGAAAGCTGTTGTTCCAGATCGCTGATGGTATGGGTTTCCGTTTCGCGTTTTTCGGCCCGTTCCGGCGTTTTCCCGTGATGGTGGGAATCAGGCTGGATCTGGGTAAGAAGAGGGAGGATTTCTTCTTCAAAGACGTTGTAGCATTCACTGCAGCCCAGGCGTCCTACGTTTTTGTAATCCTGAAGGGTGAAGGAGCAGATCGGACAGCTTGTGAGGGGCAGGGATTGCAGGGCCGGAATGGGAGCGGCGGGCCCCGCCGCGCCTTCCTTGCCGAATTGGCCCTGAAGGTTCGGGAACAGTTTCTCTGCCAGATCGAAGGCATCTGGATCCAGCAGACCCCGCTCCTGGGCGCATTTGGCGCAAAGGCAGAATTTGGTGGACTTCCCGTTGATGATCTGTGTCAGGAACACCGTTGCCGGTGCAGAGCATATCTCACATTTTTTCACAACCCGCATTATAATGGCGCTCCCTGTGGCGGACTAGTAGTCTGCGTGTCATGGATTGTCATGAAAATGGGCTTTGTTATTGTACTTGAGAAGAATTCTTCCCGCGTTGTTTCAAACGTCCGCACCGTGATGAATACAAATAGGCTGTGCAAAAAATGACGCCCAGAACCAGAATGATGGTGGCGCCCAGATGCCAGCCCAGGGGGAAGGACAGGTAAAAAGCCAGCAGGGAGCCCAGCCCTCCGATGATTCCTCCCCCCCAGAAGAGATGGGACGGCTTGTTGGTAAGCAGGTACACCGTGGCGGCGGGGCCGACAAGCAGCCCCAGCGTCAGGAACGCTCCCACGGCCTGCAGGGAGGAAACGAGCACCAGAATGATCAGGGTGAAAATGCCGTAGCTGATGAGGCGGGAGGGGATTCCCAGCGTGGTGGCGATGTCCGGGTCAAAGAGGCAGATCAGGATGGGGCGGCGGAAGAGCAGCAGGATCAGGACGCTGACGGAGCTGATGGCGAAGGCGATCCACAGGTCGGAGTCGGACAGGCTCATGATGGAGCCAAACAGCCAGTCGTCAATTTTCTGCTGCAGGCCTAGCCTGACCAGCACGATGAAGCCCGCAGCGAAAGCCGTGGTATGCAGGATGGAAAGGGCGGTGTCCTGGTTCAGCCGGGATGTACGGGAGACGAAGAGGGAACCCAGACCCACCAGCAGGGCGGCCACCACAGCCCCCGTCAGCAGGCTCCAGCGGGTAAGGCCGAAGAGGAGCACCGCCACCGCAATGCCCGGCAGCAGGGCGCAGGAAAGCGTGCCGATTTGGAGGGCGGATTTTTTCAGGATTACCAGCCCGCTGACGAAGCCGTTGGCGAAGCCGATCATGACGCAGGCCAGCAGGGACCGCTGCGCGATGGGTTCGCGGAGGAATTGGAGAAAATCATCCATCATGAAGCTTGGGTTTCCGGTTGGGGGTCCATTCCGTATATCTCCCGGATGCGTGCGGGGGAAAGCACTTCCTTCGGGGGGCCGAAAGCGGCCAGCTCCCGGTTCATCAGCAGGATGGTGTCGAAGATATCCGCCGCCGTATTCAAGTCGTGATGGGAGGCGATGACCAGACGCCCTTCCGCCGCCAGGGAATCCAGCAGCCTTCCCAGGGACTGGCTGGCGGGAGCGTCCAGTCCTGTGAAGGGTTCGTCCAGCAGGAGGACATGGGCCTCCTGCGCCAGAGCCCGCGCCAGAAAGGCCCGTTGCTGCTGGCCGCCGGAAAGTTCTGAAATCTGGCGGTCCGCCAGGGATTCCATACCGAGAGCGTGAAGGGACTTTTCCACAATATCCCGGTCATGCCTCCCGAATTTTTTCCACAGGCCCAGGGAAGGATAACGCCCCATTTCCACCAGCGCGCGGACGGTGATGGGGAAGGACCAGTCAACGTCGGAACGTTGGGGCAGGTAGGCTATTTCTCCCGGCGTGTCGTGCAGGGGGCGTCCGTTCCACAGGATTTTTCCGGAATCGGGGCGGATCAGCCCGGCCAGAGCCTTGATCAGCGTGGATTTTCCTGCGCCGTTGGGACCCATCAGAGCCAGCGTGTGTCCGCAGGTGATGGAAAAGCTGATGCCGTTGAGCGCAAGAAGACTACCATAATAAACGCTGAGGCTGTCCACTTCCAGGCGGTGGCGGTCCGGGTGGCTGGCGTGCGCGCCCCAGCAGATGTGATCCCGGGTGCAGGGAGGGGCTGGGCTGTTCATTTCCATGAGAAGGAGTAGCTGTCGTTCAGGGAAGGGCCGAAGGACCAGCGGGTGGCGGAGACGGTAGGTTTCCCCTCCGGTTCCAGTTCCAGCGTGACGGGGGTGTCCGGCGTGTTTTCCGGCCAGCGGGCGGAAACGGTGAGGATCACGGAGCCGTCTTTCAACGGCAGGCCGCATTCCGTTTCTTCATGCAGCCCGGGCGTTTCTGGCTGCCAGAGAAGGCGGCCGCCGCAGGATATGGAAAGGGCTTCCGGACGGTGGGCGCATCTGACCGTGATGACCGTGGGAACATCCGTGGTTGGCGCCGCAGGGGCGGCATGCGCCGTTCCCTGTGTTCCCGGAGAAGGCGCCGTCATGTTGTAAAGGAAGAATCCCAGCAGGATGACGACTCCCAGAGTGGGAAAAAACTGCCGCAGGGGAGTGCTGGTCATGGTCTGGGAGACGGGGAAAGGGCTTCCTTGATGATGCCTGTGTTTTGTCTGAACATGGATTCGAACGTGTGGCCTTCAGGGGCCAGCCCGTCGGTATTGATTGGCCTGGCAACGGGGATGTTCAGGGATTTGGCGATTTCCGTAAGGCTCTTGGGGTTGGAGGAGTATTCCGGGAACAGGGCCTTGACCCCGGCGGACCTCAGCTTGTTCAGCGTGGAGGCCAGCTGGGCGGAGTTGCCTTCGTCTTCACGGCTTATTCCCTGGATGCTGATGCTGCGGAAGCCGAATTCCCGGCAGAAATGGTTCATGGCCGCATGCCCCGTAACCAGGACGCGGTCCTTTTCCGGAATGTCCGCAAGCTCCTTTCTGGCCCAGGAGGAAAGCTGGTCCATCTTTCTGTTCCACCGGGCCAGGCCGGCTTTATAGTCCTGTTCATGGGCCGGGTCCAGCCGCGTGAGCATTGCGGCCAGGGTGCGGGCGGCGCGTTTCATATTGGCCGGGGTGTGCCACCAGTGGGGGTCGTTGGGGCCGTGGGCGCAGCAGTCTCCGTCGTGTTCATGGTCATGGTCTGCGGTGTCTTCCTCCACGGGAACGTCCGGAACGGAGGCTCCAAGATCCAGAATTTGCACATTGCCTCCCAGGGCGTCCTTTAATTTGGGAAGGTACGGCTCCAGGTTTTTGCCGGAGGCCAGCACCAGGCTCGCCTGTCCCGCGGCGGCAATATCCTGCGGCGCGGGTTCAAAACTGTGCAGGTTGCCGTTGGGGCGCAGCAGGTCCGCCACCTGCACGCGGCTGCCGCCAATGGAGCGGGCCATGTCTCCCAGAACGGGGTGCAGAGCCGCGATTTTCAATATTGGGGCATCCTGGGCCTGAAGAGAACAGAACAGGCCCAGAAGACACAGAAAAGGAATCAACATGCACCGGAGCATGTTCCGCATGATGAACCTTCCCTTCAAGTGATGCAATGGTCAAATTTGTCTTCTAAAGCAGGATGACGCTGACTTTTCAGGGAGTCCGCACGGCTCTTTTTTTGTTTTTCAGCGTTGTGGTGAACTCCTGGCAGGGGAAGGGGGATGCGGCGCCCTTGGCGTCCAGCCCGGCCGGGGTTCCCGTGCGGGCTCCGGGGGCTTTCTTCCACCGGTGACGACGGTCTGATGGCGGAGAGAGGTTTTTTCTTGAGGTGGAAAGTGTTTTCTGGTTCCATTATCGCGCATCATCATGAATGGTTTTCAACTTCTCCAATGTGGCTTGAGCGTGGCGGCCTTTCTGGCCGGTTCCGCCCTGGCGGCGACTCCTGCCGTATATCCGTCTCCCCAACAGTCCAAATTTACCACCCAGACGGTTGCTTTCTCCGGGAAGCCGTCCGTGACCATACGTTCCGCCAAGGCGGGCGGCAGCAAGCTGCTGGAGGGAGTTCCGGAGAAATCCGGAGCCTACAAACTGGTGATTTCTCCGCAGGGAAAGGTGGGCATAGGAGCCCATGACGAACGGGGGGCGTTTTACGCCATGCAGACGCTGCGGCAGCTGGGAACGAAGGCCGGCGGGGAAGGCGTGATTTTGCCCGTTGGGGAAATCATAGACTGGCCGGACATCGAATTCCGCGGAACGGTGGAAGGTTTTTACGGCACCCCCTGGAGCCATGAAGCCCGTTTGAGCCAGCTGCGCTTTTACGGCCAGAACAAGATGAACACATACATCTACGGGCCGAAGGACGATCCCTACCACTCTTCCCCCCACTGGAGGGACCCCTATCCCGCGGACCAGGCCGCCCAGATCAGGGAACTGGTGAAGGTGGCAAAGGAAAACCACGTGGATTTTGTGTGGGCCATCCATCCTGGCAAAGATATCAAGTGGACGGAAGAAGACATGAACAACGTCATCAAAAAGTTTGAGATGATGTACAAGCTGGGCGTCCGTTCCTTTGCCGTGTTTTTTGACGATATCTTCGGCGAAGGCAAGCGCGGGGACATGCAGGCCCTTCTGCTGAACAAGATCAATGACGAATTTGTCAAGGTGAAGAAGGACGTCACCCCCCTGGTCATGTGCCCCACGGAGTACAACCGCGGCTGGGCCGATCCCAAGCCGGGAACCTATCTGGACATTCTGGGGGACCGTCTGGACCCCTCCATCCACGTCATGTGGACGGGGAACTCCGTTTGCCATGACATTACGCTGGAAGGCCAGCAATGGGTGAACAGGAGAATCAAGCGCCCTTCCTACGTCTGGTGGAACTTCCCCGTCACGGACTACTGCCGTTCCAACCTCTGCATGGGCCGCGTGTATGGCCTTGCCTCGGAACCGGGAGCGAAGGAATCCATGGGCGGTTTCGTCTCCAACCCCATGGATAAGCCGGAGGCCTCCAAGGTCTCCCTCTTCGGCCTTGCGGACTACTCCTGGAACATCAACGGGTTCAAGTCTGATGAGGCCTGGAAGGAAGGAGTCAGGCGCCTGTTCCCGAAAGCGGCGGAAGCCATGCAGGTTTTTGTGAACCACAACTCCGACCAGGGCCCTAACGGTCACGGCTACCGGCGTGAGGAATCCGTGGAAATAGAGCCCGTAGTCAAGCGCGTGCTGGAAGCCGCCCGGGAAGGCAAGATTGAGAAGAAGGATACGGCCCTGCTCAAAAAGGAATTTGCCCGTATGGCCGCCGCTGCGCCCGTCATCCGTGCCAAGGCGAACAATCCGCGGCTGATGAAGGAAATAGGCGCGTGGGTGGATGCCTTTGAGCAACTGGGGCATGCCGGTCAGCACGCTGTAGCGGCGCTGGAGGAAAACAACGCCAGAGAAGCCGCGACCCGGCTGGTGCAGGCTACGCAGGCTCTGGCGGCCATGGATGGAATTTCCCGCCGCCACAACCAGGAAGGACAGTTGTACCGTTCTGCGGTAAAGACCGGTTCCCGTGTGATGGCCCCCGCCGTGAATGAACTGGCGGATATTGTCTCCAAAAAAGTTTTTCCGGCCATTGCCGGCGCGCCGGCCCTTTCTCCCAAGCCCCTGGTCAAGGGGGGCAGCATGGATAAGGCGGAACTCTTCTGTGACGGGGATCGCGGCTCCTTCTGGCACTCCGGCGCCTACGGCCAACCGGGCGACTGGTATGGCGTGGACTACGGAATGCCCATCCCCGTGCGGAGCGTGGAAGTGCTGATGGGCCGCAATGACAAGGACGGCGACTATGTAGAAAAAGGGCAGCTGGAAGGCTCCCGCGACCTCGAAACCTGGAAACCGCTGGGGCCGGAAACTTCCGGCATGCAGGTGGTCTGGAAGGCTCCCAAGCCGGTTTTGCTCCGTGCCGTACGCTACCGCGTCATTGAACCGAAAAAAACAGGCAACGGCCGGTCTGTCTGGACTGCCGTGCGGGAAATAGCCGTCAACACGCCTCCTTCCGCTATGGCTTCCTCCAATGTGTCGGGGCTGGAGGGCGTTTCCGTGCAGAAATCCGACAAAATCGTGCGGATCAACCGCGTGATGGAAACGCATAAGATGAAACCCGGGGAATTTATTTCCCTGCAGCTGGATGGCCCCACGGACGCTACCTGGCTGGAAGTCAACCTGGAACGGGATGACGTCAACTCCTGGGCGGAAGTGGTGCTGGACGTGGAAGGTTCTTCCAAGCCCGTAGTCCAGAAGCTGGACAAACAGGGCAAAAACTTCATTGCCAGGGGCAACCAGCTTCCCAAGGGAATCAAGGGGATGAAGCTGGTTAATAAAAGCGGCAGGGAGCAGGATATTGTTCTGAACATGTTCAAATTTGACGTTCCTCCCGCGGACCCCGGCACCAGCCTGGTTTCCCTGAGCGACAGAAACCTGAAAACGGTTTACCGTGCCGACAAGCCGCTGGACATAGTCGTTCCCAATCTGGACAATCCCAAGGCTACCAAAGTAATCGTGGTGGGATCCGCCGCCTTCGCCATCCAGGCCCGCCGCGGAGAAGGCGCCTGGACGCCGGTCGGCAAACGGAACGCCGGCCCCGGTGTCTCTGAATTTGCCATCCCTGCCGGAACTTCTGCCGTGCGCCTGACCTATAAGGCTCCCCAGCCGGAGGCGATCATTAATGAAGTCATTTTTTCCTCCCGGAAATAACCGTCTCAGGCGCTGGCGCCTTACGCCGAACTCCGTCCGGAACGAACCGGGCGGAGTTTTTTTTGAAAGGGCCGGGCGCGCGGCGTGCGGACTGTTTCCGGAAACGGAAGCGGACGCTTCTTTTCTCCGCTTTGGCCGTCTGTTGCGGAAACAACCTTGACCCTGTTGGATGCGGGGCTAAAATACTGCCATGACGCCGGGTTTTCATTGGACTCTACGCCCTTCCGTGAAGGAGGATGATCCGGTCTTGAAAGCGTTTCCTGCGGAACTGCCCCTGCTGGTCAAGCAGCTCCTGCTGCAGCGCGGCTTCACCGGGGGAATGGAAACGGAACTCTTTCTGGACCCCAGGCTTTCCCACCTGAGCGACCCTTTCCTGATGGGGGAAATGAGGGCTGCCGTGGACCGCATTTTCCGGGCCGTGGATGAAGGGGAAACCGTGTGTATTTATGGGGACTATGATGTGGACGGTGTCACCTCCGTGGCGCTTCTCCGGGCCATTTTGATGGCTTATGACCTGGATCCCCAGTATTTTATTCCCGTCCGTTCCCGGGAAGGCTACGGACTCAGCGAGGCCGGCATCAAGCGCTGCCTTTGCGAATGTGCGGACCCTCCCAGTCTGCTTATTACGGTGGACTGCGGCACTTCCTCCGTGAAGGAGGTGGACATGCTTAACAGCCTGGGGATAGACGTCATCATTCTGGACCACCATGAGGCGGGCCCTTTGGGGCGTCCGGATGCAGCGGCGGTGGTCAATGCCAAAATTGAGGAAAACAGCCCATATACTTACCTGTGCAGCGCAGGCGTAGTCTTCAAGCTGGCGCATGCCCTCCTGAAGGAGAGGAAACTGAAAACCTTTGACCTGAAACTTTATCTGGACCTGGTGGCCGTGGCAACCGTGGCGGACATTGTTCCCCTGGTGGCGGAAAACAGGATTCTGGTTCGCCACGGCCTGGGCAGGCTGGCGCACAGCCGCCATACGGGCCTCAAAACCCTGACGGAAATAGCGGGCATCCGCCCTTCCGACTCCGTCAACCACGCGGGCTTCCTGAACGCCGCCCACGTGGGGTTCAGGATAGGCCCGCGCATCAATGCCGCCGGGCGCATGGATTCCCCCATGGATGCGTTGGAACTCCTGCTGACCATGGATGCCAGGAGGGCCGTGCAGCTTGCCCAAATGCTGGATTCCCACAACCGCAAGCGGCAGGAGGAAGAGGAGGCCATCCGGACGGATGCGGTGGAAATGCTTCATAACTCCTTTGATCCGGAGAGGGACAACGTCATTGTGCTGGGTTCCCGCGCGTGGCATCCCGGCGTGGTGGGCATTGTAGCCTCCCAGCTGATGAGGCGGTACCACAAGCCGACCTTCGTCATCGCCTTTGACGAAAGCGGCGTGGGGAAGGGCTCCGGCCGTTCCATTCCCGGCGTGTCCCTGGTGCAGGCCATCCACCATTGCGCGGATACGCTGGTTTCCGGCGGCGGCCATGACATGGCGGCGGGGCTGGTGATTGAAGAATCCCGTATGGACGATTTCCGCCGGGCATTCAACCGTTATGTGTCTGAAACCACGACGGAGGAACAGCGCAGCCCCGTGCTCAACATAGACATGGAAGTGTCCTTCCAGGCGTTGACGCTGGATTTGCTGGACAGCTATGAAAAGCTGGAACCTTTCGGCAACTCCAATCCACAGCCTGTCTTTATGAGTTCCGACGTTTTTCCCACGGAACCGCCCAAGCGCGTGGGAACCAATCATCTGAAGCTTTTCATGCGCCAGGGCATCGTGGAGCGTGACGCTATTTTCTTCAACGGAGCGGAACGGGAGCTTCCCAATCCTCCCTGGGATATCGCTTTCACGATTGACCGCAACGTGTACCGCGGCCGCGCCTCCCTGTCCATTTCCATTCAGGAAATACGTTCCCACCGGGAAATGTAGAAAACGGCCTATTGCTGTGAATAGCAATAGGCCGTTGAGTTGTGAATAATGTGTCAAACCTTATCCTATGGTAATCTTAATAGATTGTTATTAGGCGTATTATCCAGTTTGGGGTTACATAATTTTCTCATCTGGAACTGATTTCAGGAATGAGTTCCAGTTATTGGAATTCTATGTTTATTCGTACATTATAACCTTGTTTAACAGGCAGTTTTTTTGTGAAGGAAGGCACTCTCTTTCAAAATTTCAATGGATGAGACAACTCTAACAATGTCATATGTATTTGAGGTGTCTTGACAGAGCAGGTTTTAAAGAGCATTGTCTGTCCCGTTCCCCATTCAGGGTGGATTTATAGTAAAAACAAGCAAGATGAATACCCTGTTTCTGCAAGGTCGTCTGTTGCTGCTTCTCGGACGGTAAGTCCGTGAAGATATCTTGATATGCGCCGGTGAGCCGTTCCGGCGCGAGGGAAGTAAACGGCTGTCTTGATTTGCACCAAAGGAATGATTCCGTAACAGGAACGTTTTCCGTGCGCAGTTCCCGAAGGAACGACCTCTTAACATTTTTACTGTAAATGAAAGAACAAATACATATTTTTGATACGACGCTGAGAGACGGGGAACAGTGCCCCGGCGCGGCGATGAACGTGGAGCAGAAAATACAGGTGGCCATGCAGCTGGAAACGCTGGGCGTGGATATTATTGAAGCGGGCTTCCCCGTTATTTCAGACGGCGATTTCCGAGCCGTCCGGGCCGTGGGTAGAGGGAAAGGAAGGGGATTGCTCGACAGCCCTGGCCTTCTTGCGTGGTTTGCTGGATGACCCGGAGGACTTTGACCAATTTCCTTCCTTTATAGCCTGGATGCAGGGGACAAGACAGCGTATTCAGGCGTGCCTGAAAAGGCGCACGGCCCGCACCAGGGTTCATCATCTGGTCATGGCCGGGGAAAAGTATTTCACAAAACCGGGAAGTGAAGGGTTTAACGGCGGCATGGAACATTACCCGGTGATTCTTCTGGATGATATCATGAAGAACGTGAAGGAGGCGGAGCGGTGGAACGTCATGAGCCGGAGCAAGAATATCCTGTATGCCGGAGTGGTCTCCATTTAAGGCAAAGGGAAGGATGCCTTCCCGATGGCGTTGTCCTGGGCGGTGGTGCAGTTGCTCAACACGGATCCGGAGAGAGCCTGACGGCTTTTCCGATGGAGGGATGCGATACAGATAAAATATGCGGCTTTCTGGCTGAGCGGTTATCATGAGGCGCCTCCGAATGGGACGGAAGATGAAAAGGATGCCGTGGATGAGGCCCTGGCAAGGGAGTTGCCCGCTCTGGCGTGGTTCATTGACCATTACCGGGCGCCGGAGCATTTGCAGGAACCTACGGGACGTCACCGATGCAGAGCATACATGAACAAGACACTAGCCACGGCTGTTCTGGGCATCAGCCCGGAAATGCAGTTGCTGGAACTGATTGACCAGGCCGCACGCTGCGGAACTCCGGAAGATGCCAAACAGATCTACAGGAAGGACGCCACTTCCACGGGTATTTATGACCGTGGAAGAGCTAATCTTCCTGCTAATAAAATGAGGGAATTCAATCTTCTGGCCAGGAACGCGGCTAAACTGGGCGGAAAGTTATCCAAACTGGCAGAGATGTGTCCGGAGCGGGTGCAGGTACGAAAAGAAGGAGGCGGACGGAGGAACGTGTACACCATTGCCCGTTCCGTGACAGGGTAGAACAGAGTGCGGAAATATTCTTAATCAGTTTATTTTGTGGTGATAAAATGGACCGCTACGTGGTGGGATACAGGGCAAGACAGGGTGCGCATTTTTTACTTTGTGTCATTCAATACATTGAATTTGTGTGAGTTGAATGATATCGCACAGGGTAAACAGGGTAATTTTGAAGAGCCTCTTACACACTGCAAGCAAGAGACCAAAATATGAAGGAGGTACAGAAGCAGACTACCTTTATTAACCAGTTCCTGGCTCTTGAACAATGCTATTTATTACTTTTTTTCTTCAGAAATTTCCTTTTTAAATTGTATTGGACCTATTTATTATATACAGTAAAAGTTCTTCTAATTGAATTTTTACAACATATTTTTTTCGATCCAAGCAAAGTAACGTCTAACCCTAATAGGAGATGATCTCTATATTTTTCAAGAAGAATTATTTCTATACTTAATGTATCTTTTTCAATAGTTACGAGATCAGTTATTGGGTATTCATGTTTTAATAATTCATTATATGTTTTTCTTTTGTATTCTCTTAATATATATATAAAATGCTTTTTAAATTTATAATTAATATTCATTGATCAAAAAGGGTGCGTTATTATAACTCTAGACCATCTTCCCGGAGGATTGCCATTTCTATTTTTATAACAATCTCCATAAGGTATTCTAATAGTTCCGAAATTTGATCCTGATGCACCTGAAATCCAACAATTTGATTGCAAATGACGCTTCCAACATCTTATTGATGAAGGTATGCCTATCCTATTGGCTCGAAAACTATGATGAGCTCCATGATTTCCAAATCGACATCTTATACTACATATTGTAGAAGAAATGGCTTTAGCTGTAGCGACAGCAGCAAGAATAGGAGCAACAAAAGCTGCTGTTGCAAGTTTGCTACAGTAACTGTTTGATAAACAAATTCCAGCTGCTGCAATTGCAGCATACGCTGTAGCTTCCGCAGCAGTGATTGTTAAAGGAATAACGAGAACGATTGCAATTTTTCCCAAATAATCTATTGATGGAGGATAATTGATTAAAAAGCAGTATAAATTTAACCCCCCCTGTTCAGCAATGGGTCACGATTGATCCATCTGCCGTCTTTGGGGTTGTAATAGCGGTAGTTGTAATAGACCAGGGCCAGTTCTTCGTCGTGCATCTCGCCGGACCACTGGACGGGCTGGACGAGGCTGCCCGTACCGGTCACGGCCCCATAGGGGGAGTAATCGTAAGCTGCCGCGATCGTTCCCTGTGCGTCGAAGACCTCCGACACATTCTTGTTGAAGTCCACGCCGTAGCAGTACAGGGAAGCGCCCTGCACGAGGGCCAGGGGCGGGTGGCCACCGGTTCCAGAGGATCCCACAACAGTATCTTTTATTTATTTAAAATGGGTAGATTAATGAATAAAGGAATATGGAGGCATTTTATTTCAATCCATTTATAAGGCGTAATAATTAATTCTAATTGTTTGCTTTCTTTTGTAGTAAATACATAATATGAAGATACTTGTGTTCCATCTAACCCAAAACTTATCAAACGTTCTTGTTCTGATTTGAGTTGCACGCCATCTAGTGATTTAAATTCAAATTTAGCAATTCCAATTGAATCTTTAAAAAGGAAAAAGAAATGTTGTAGCCATCTTTTGATTTTTTTTACTGATGTTATTTTTACTAAAGTTCCATCTAAATTAAATTCTTCATCTTTTTTAATTTTTATTATTTTTTCTTTTAATGGAACTGTTTTTTGTGATGTTAATACAGTTAAAGTTCCATTTAATGCTTTTTCCAATTCTGTTTTAAAAAATAACTTCACTCGACCTATACTGCCATCTTCAGAAAATAGAAAAGAAAATGAACCAATAGCATTACATGGAACTTGCTCTTGGTGGTTGAAAAGTATGATTTCTTTTCCAAGACTAAACATTTTTCGACTCTTTTCTGAATCTGTAATATCTATTGTAATTTCTGATGTATTTTGATAAAATTTTAGATCGCTATATTTTACTTGGACTTCAGGAATATTTTTTATTTCTTGAATATTTCCTAAAGAATAATTTATACATATAATACTAATTAAGAAATATAGCATATAATTCATGATGTCATTTGTTTAATGTTAATTATTTTCGGAATTATGTAGAATAGTCTTGGCGCAAGATTTTCAGAATATCTTAGATATTGATATTTAGCAAATTTCTCCGATAAAAAATCGGAAAGATCAACGAAACAAGACTAAAGTAAATAATGCCGATTTGTTTTCGTATTTTACATCATAATTATTATGGAAACATCATGCTTGTGGCCAAATTGTGGATGGATTTTTGATAAATATACCAATATATAAAAAATATCACATATGTCGGTATAAAATAGATTATGATGAATAATGATATTGATTTTTTGATGCAGTAAAACCAATTGAAAAACGATGTAATATATGAAATATAAATTAGTAGTATAAATAATATTGTCTTTGGATTTGATAATAAATTTGTATTTATAACTAATCTTTCTGGAAAAATGGATATATAAGATCCCACACTCAGGAATATAAAAACAATATAACTGAATATCGATTTGCTTTTTTTGAATTCTTTTTCTTGAAAAAATATATCAAATTTTATTATTTTTTCAAAAATTTCTAACATTTTTCTCATTTGTAAATTAATGTACTGTTTTATCTCTTCCATACCAAATAGCTCTATAAGACCAATCTGCACAATTGTTTTTTAATATATTATATGGAGGCGGTGATTTTATATCTTGCTGAATTCCTCTAAGCATATTTATATCTTCAATAGGGGAAGAGGGTATGGTTTCTGGATTAGTTAAATTGAGGCCATCTGAAGATTCTATATAACCTCTACCAAGAATAATTGTTCCACGTATTGTATTGACTATATATAATCCAACTAATAAAAGAAGAATTAGTTCATTTCCTGTTTTTGACCACTCCACGGCTAATTTCGCTGTTTCCCTGTCTGCTGGATTCAAACCATAATCAAACGTCTTAACTCCTACTTTACACCATTTCCCGTCTTTGTTCTTCTCCCAAAGATCAACAGCTACACCTATATGCAAGGTAAATGTCATGTCGGATAATTGGTCAGGTAAAATCTGCGAAATGTATCTGTCATTTCCATTTAAGTCATTAAAAATATATGGAGAATTTCTAACAAACCCGTACAAATTCCATCCTCCCTGTTCAGCGATGGGGTCACGGTTGATCCACCTGCCGTCTCTGGGGTTGTAATAGCGGTAATTGTAATAAACCAGGGCGAGATCATCGTCGTGCATCTCGGCGGACCACTGGACGGGCTGGACGAGTCTTCCGGTGCGGGTGGCTGTTCCATAGGGGGAGTAGTCGTAAATTGCCGCAACAGCTCCCTCTCTATCGAAGACCTCCGACACATTCTTGTTGAAGTCCACGCCGTAGCAGTACAGGGAAGCGTCCTGCACCAGGGCCAGGGGGCGGGTGGCCACCGGTTCCAGAGGGTCCCACAGCAGTGTCCGGAGCACGTTCCGGTTGTCCAGCATATCCAATGCCGCTATTTGTAAATAGCCGCGGTACAGGTACCGTTCGTGGCTGGCGACCGTGCCGTTTTGGGTGACTTTCTTCATGTAGCGGCGTCCCAGGTAGTCGTAGCCGCATTCCACGACTGTCGCGCCGTCCCGGCTGGTGAAGCTCACCGCGCGGTTGGCCGCGTTGTAGACCACGGTCCACACGCCCGTTGACGTCTTGATGAGGGTCTGGTTGCCCGAGGCGTCGTACGTCGGCACAAAAGGCGCTTCCCCGCTTTCTTCAATGCCGGTGTACTGGTTGAGCCCGTTGGCCGCGTAGGCGAGTTCTTGGGCCGGTTCCTGCGCCGTCTTGCGGTTGCCGATGTTGTCGTAGCTGTAGCCGTAGGGGGCGGCGCCCAGGGCAGCGCCGGTGAGCTCGTTTCTGCCGTTGTAGCTGAAGCTGTCGCTGTGTGCAGGCTCCGTTCCCCGCCGCTGGGTGCGGGTGACCGGGCGTTCCAGAGCGTCGCATCTCTGGGTCGGGAGACCAGCACGGTTTCCCCAGGCGGCAGTCTATGCCGCTGAGCAAATCACGTCGCTGTTCGTAAGAAAGTTCCCGGACGATGCCGTCGGGCATCGCGAGGCTGGAGAGCAGGCTGCTTCCCGCCAGGTAGCCGTAGGCGAAGCGTTGCTCCGTTCCCCCGTGCCTGATTCCGGCGCTGGCCAGCCGCCCGTCGGCTTCATAGCCCTGGCTGACTTCCTGGAGGACACCGGTTCCCTGTTTCAGGGTATAGCCGGAGGAGCGTCCGTAAGTGTCGTAGTGTTCCTGGAGCTGGCAGGAGACTCCTTCGATGGTAATGGCGTCGGTGTCCGGTTCGTTGCAGGGGGTGTACGTGAGCACGCGCGTACCGGAAGCGTCCGTGACCTGGGTCAGCTGGTTGAGGTGGTTGTAGGCATACTGGATGCCGGGCGTGGAGTCGCTGTAGGAGACGGAGTTGTTGACCCCCCTTCTTCAAGTTGTAGCCCCAGGTGGTGACCACCCCCGCGCGTCCGTCAGCGTGGAGCGGAGATTCAGGGCGTTGTAGGTTGTGTCCTCATGCGTCCCGTCCGCCCAGGTTTTGCGGATGAGCAGGCCCGTGGCGTCATCGTAGCTCCACGTGGTGACGTCTCCGTCCGTGCGCCCTGTAGGATCCGTGGTAATGTCGCCGGCGTCCTCCCGGAACGTGGTGAGGCTGGTCATCCTGTCCGCTTCGTCATAGGCGAAGAGCAGGGGCTGGGTCCCCCGTTCCCCATTGCGCCGTGTTGCGGCCCCGGAGGTCGTAGCCGTAGCAGGTCGTGTTGCCCAGGGCGTTGGTGACGACGGCAGGCTGGTCAAACCAGGGGCCGTAGGCGGTAGAAGTCGTGTTGCCCGCCGCGTCCGTCACCGAAACGGTGCGCCCGGCGATATCGGTTTTCGTCGTGGTCGTGTTGCCCCGGCCGTCCGTATTGGCGTAGATGACGCCGGTTTCCGTGTAGGCGCGGGTCTGCGTGGCCGTGACGCCCGCATGGTCCGTCTGCGTGGTGGTGAACCCGTCAATGACCGTGGCCGTTGCTATGACATTGGAAGTGGGAATGCTGCTTTTCTGCGTCCGGACGGCGCCCGGGCCGTATTCGCTCCATTGTTCGGAAGCGTTTCCCCTGGGGTCGATGGAAATGACTTTGCTTTCCAGCGTGGGCGAGAGGGAAGAAAGAAGCGTTTTCTGCGTTTCGTCGCAGGTCGTTCCCCGGCCGTTGTTCCTGGTCGCCGTGACGACCTGGTACACGCCGTCTTCCGCCTGTTCCGCGCCGTAGCTCCACGTGGTGATGCGCGAGTTGGACACGGTGGCCGGATCGGCCAACTTCCAGGTTTCTTTCGTTCTGTTGCCGAAGGCGTCGTATTCCCACAGGGTCGGGGCCATCGCCGTGGCCGCGTTGCCCGCGTCCGCCTGTTCCTTGACCAGCTGCCCCTTGGCGTTGTAGGTGCGCCTCGTGTAAATGACTCCGCCGACGGTGTTGGGGATGCCCGTGCGCAGGGTTTCCCCGGCTCCGTTGACAATGCTGCGCTGCAGCTCGGTTTGCGTTTCCCCGGACACGGCTTTCGTGAAGGTCCGCACGCCGTCATTGACCAGGTCGATGGCGTAGATGACGTGCCGCTGCCCCGTGCCGGATTCTTCCATCACCGTTCCGTCCGGCGCGCTGCGCGTGACGAACGTGGCTCCGGAGGGGCGGTCCGCGTCGCCGTCAGGCCGTCCCCGCTGTAGGCGTAGGCGGTGACCCGGCCCAGGACATCCGTAACGGATACGGTTCTTCCCAGCAGGTCGTAGATGGCGCTTTCCTGCGTGGTCATCGCCCCGTGTCCCGGCGCGTGGAGAGCACGCGCCCTGCCGCATCCCGGGCGTAGGTGGTGATGGTTTCCGGCGTGATGACGGTTTCCCCGTCCATCACGGCGGAACGCGTGACTTCCACCAGTTGGCGCGCCGTGTCGTAGGCGTAGTCCGTCCTGATGCCGTTTTCATCGATTTCCCACAGCAGGCCTCCGTCGCACATCAGTTCGCGTTCCGTGAGCCGGCCGTTGCCCGCCGTCCGCTTCACCCACCGGTTCTGCGTGTCAAATTCGTAGACGGCGCTGCCCGTGAGCGCCCATTGCCCGGTGGAAAGCAGGAGGTAGTTTTTCTCCCCTGACGCGCTGCCCTTCCGCCGTGATCCAGGTGACGGCGCGCGTGCTTTGTCCCGGCACGGCTTCTCCGTTGATGCGCGTTTCCACCGTTTCCGTGTAGAGGGCGCCGTGCTCCGTCGTGGCCGCGTAGTCGTGCCACGTTTGCACGCCGTCGAGGTCCCGGCTGAACCGCGTGCGTCCGCGGGCATGGATGTTGGCGGCTCCGGCCAGCCATTGTTCCTCCGCCGTCAGGCGCGTGCCCGCCACACCCAGGCCCGTGACCCGCCGTTCCGTTCTTTTTGATGTGGTTGGCCGTCGTGTATTTCCAGGTGGTGGATGTCAGCGTTTTGACGTGTCCTTCCAGCGGAAGCAGGTCTGCCGTTTCCGTGGCGGGTTCGTTGCTGAAGTCGGCTTCTCCCGAACAGGCATAGGTGTAGCGCGTGATGCGCCTGCCGCTTTCCGCCCACGGTTCGTCCCGGCTGAGCAGGCGGCCGTAGAGGTCATAGGCGTCATGAGTCTGGCTGCCGTCCGGGGCCGTTTCCGTTCTGAGCCGTCCGCACTGGTCGTAGGCGTATTGCGTGGTTTGCTCCTCCGGGCTTCCGTAGCCTTCCGCCAGCGTGAGCAGCAGGTCGCCCACGTCCGTGGTCTGGTAGATGGCGCAGGTGCGCGCCGCCACGATTCCGTTTTTGGAGATTTCCGTGACCAGCTGCCAGACCGAGTTTTCCGGTTCCAGCTCCGTGCGCGTGCGGAGGGTCGTGAGGGCGTCTTCCCCGTGCCCTGCCGCATGTTCCACGCCAGGCCGTCGTTCCACCAGGTGACGGCGTAGGGCTGCCTGGCAGGCGCCTGTTCCGTGATGGTGAACTTTTCCTCAGCATCCAGGGAAAGAATAAATGTTTTCAAGGGAGCGCCCGTAACGGTATAAAATCCCTGTTCGTCCGTTCCGGTGATTTGCCCAGGGGTATAGAGCGCGATGACGTAGCCCGTGGAGATGACGTTTTCCACGTTGAGCAGGCCGTCCCACAGGTTCCAGATTTGCCTCAGCGAGCCGTCTCCGGCATGCCTGACGTCCAGATAGGATGACGCGTTGGAGATGACCTGCCTGTCCGCCGTGGTGTAGGAGAGGAGCGTTCCCGTTTCCGCCGAGAAGAGGTATTGGCTGCCGTCTTCCACCACCCAGCGCAGGCAGGATTGTCCTTCCACCGTGGCCAGCGCCGCACGCCCTCCGCCCGACGTGTCCACCCCGATGGGCAGCACGGACCCGTCCGTGTAGCAGCGCATGGCAATTACCCGGTCTCCCTGCACCAGATTAAACCGTGCTCCGGGGACAATGCCCCCTTCCGGCACGTCCAGACGGCTGTTCAGGGGATGGTTGTAGGCCAGTGAGGAGGGTCTTTCCAGGCCGGAGACGTTTTGTTCACCCCTCAGTTCCACCCTTCCGGCCGGAAGGCCCCCAAGTCCACGGAACGCTCCGAAGTTGCAGGACCAGTACATCAGCGTGGCCGTGCTTTCCGCCGTCACGCTGCACCCCGCCGAGCTGTAGTTTCCCAGGGCGCCGCTTTCCATGCCCGCCTCAGGGCCCGACCGGGACTGCGGCGGGGAGGGCGGCGTTCCGCCGCTGTTGTCGCACGTGTCTCCCTCGCAGGGACACGGTTCGGGTTCTTTCCTGCCCCCCGGTTCCGTCGGCACCACGTCGATGCTGTAGTTGCAGATGGAGGTGTTGCCGCTTGCCGGATTGTAGTCGATGTTGGTCTGGCTGACTTCCCAGCTGTAGGTGCCGGAGGGGAGCTGCGCCCCGCCGGTCCCCGTGTGGTATTTGTGCCCGCCCTGTTCGCCCGCCGTCTGCGGGTTTTCCTTCAGATCCACCTGCGCCACCACGTTGCCGCCGGAGTCCTTTACCTCCAGGCTTCCCCAGTCGTCCACCCCAAGGAAGAGCGAGCAGGTGCCGTAGAGTTTTTTTGCCCTCCGCTCCTTCCGGGATGGTGAATGTCCCGTGCGCACTGTACCCGTCCGCCGACGTGCTCGGCGGTCCCACAGTGATTTCATGTTCGTGGATTTCTTCAAATGGCAGCGGGTCGGGCTCCGGAGCTGCCTCCATGCCCCGCCTGCCGGGGCTGCCGCCGGCTCCAAAGTACCATTTCCGGTAGCCGGGAACGGCAGAACGATGGACGGCGGAGGAACGATGAGGCGGATTCATCAGGTATTCAAGAGTCGGGGGTAATGAAGGAAGCGAGGGGGGGCCGCCCTTTCCTGATCGTTTTATCAATAGTATGATCTGAAGTCGGTGTCGATAGAATTTTATTTGTATGTTTTTGATTTTTTTTATAAAAGATGGTCATTATTTTACACGAAAAGATAATATTATAATTCTTACGTTCAGTGCATTCCCTTAATAGACATCAATGTTGTCTGTTTGTTAGAAAATGTTTTCCTCTCATGCTGAGCCCTTGACAGGAGGCCATCCCTTCCGGGCATCAGTCCAATTCCTGTAATCAATGTTTTTCTTTCTCGAAGAAAGAATATTTGACGATTCAGTAGTTTGTGTTTCTGAATTTGCTGTAACCCTTAAAGCTGTGCGATTTATAGAATTATTTTCGGTTTTTGGCGTCTTAAATCCATCCTCTCATCTGCAACTCCAAGAACTTTTTCCGATGAATCGTGAGAATAAAGAACTTCGTCGCTATCGGGTGTTTTTTACAGTTTACATACTCTCTGCATAGGTGTGTTGTATGACCTAATGATCTAAGGAATCTACAGGGAATTACGAGAAGTCTTCCTGCTTTTCAGTTCTTCTGCCAGCTATTTGTAATTCCGGCAATGACTCCTCTTCTCATGCGGTTTCTGCTACTGTAGCAAAAATGGTGATGCTAAAGTGGTGCAACTTTTCTTGCGTTTTGGTACGTTTTTACGCGTTTTTAATAATTTTTGAGAGAAGCGGGAAGAGAAAGAAAAGCCTCACAAGTGGTTAACTTGTAAGGCTTTATTTTGGTAGGCCCGGTAGGGTTCGAACCTACGACCAAGGGATTATGAGTCCCCTGCTCTAACCGCTGAGCTACGAGCCCGTTGCAGAACAACGTGAAAGGATGCTAGCAGAATTGGAGGAGGAAAGCAAAGTTTTTATCCTGCAGTAAACGTTTTGGATTTGCGAATGGGCCGGGAGGCGGGAGAGGCCGGAGAAAGGTTCAGACTTGCAGCTTCGTCCAGCTCCGCCCCTTGACGATTTTATAGAGGATGGCGGATTGGACGGCCATTTCAAAGGCGAAAACCAGCCAGATGCCCCACAAAGTCATGGTTTCCGGTGCCAGCCTGAACCATATCCAGGTGCAGACGACCCGGAAAAAGCCCATAATGCCGTAGGAAATAAGCATGACTCTCCGGGTGTCTCCCGCGCCGCGCAGGGACATTTTCATCACGATGCAGGCGGCGAAGAATGGTTCCACCACCAGCATGGTGCGCAGCACGGGGATTCCGGTATCAATAAGGGTCGTGCTGCCGTTGGAAAATATCTCCATGAACAGGGCGGGAAAGGCACTGAAGAGCACTCCCAGGCCTGTCATGAAGATGACGGCGTACCGCATGCATTTCCAGATGGTGATGCGGGCCATAAGCGCGTTCCGGGCTCCCAGGTATTGCCCCACGAGCGTGGAAGCGGCTATGCCGATGGCGAAGCCGGGCAGGAAACTGAGCGATTCAATGCGGACGGCAATATTGTGGACGCCCAGCACGCCTTTAACAGGCAGTTCGCTGATGATGGAAAGGCAGAACATCTGGATGCCCCACATGCCGAAGACTTCCACGGCCTGCGGCAGCCCGATTTTCAGGATGCGCTTCTGCATGCCCATGTCCGGCCGTAGATGGGAAAAGCTGAGGTACAGGGGCGGGGCATAGTGTTCTCCCCGTTCCCGGACAAGTTCTTCCAGGGATTCATTTTTCCTGCCCGTGAAGATTTTTTTTCTGCGCCGCAGCATGATGAACAGCAGGATGCACATGCTGATGCCGTAGCCGCAGACCGTTCCTGCCGCAATTCCTCCGATGCGCCAGCCGCCCAGAGGAGCGTCCGCAAAGACGAAAATGACGCTGAAGATGACATTGAGGATGCCTACGCTCATCATGATCCAGAAGGGAAGCCGCGTGTCTCCGGAGCCTCGCAGGGCGGCATTGATGGCAAAGACCACGCCGCTGAACGGGGCCGCAAATGCGGCCATATAAACGTATTGCAGGGCGTAGGCCCGGGCGGTTTCATTCATGGTCAGTACGTGCGTGACCAGGAAATCGCTGCATGTGAAGAGAAGTCCGCAGGAGATGGTTCCTGCCAGGAGCCCCAGCATGGCGGCCTGGTGCAGGCCATGCTGGGCCTGGGGATAGTCCCTGGCGCCCGTCATGCGGGAAACGATGGCTGTGGCTCCCATCATGATAGACCCCTGGATGACGAAGCCGAACCACATGATGAAGACGACGGCGCCCATGCCGTCAGAGATGTTGATGGTGTCCTGGGCGTCCACCCCTATTTTAGTGGCGATGAAAAGGTCGGGACGAGGTGACGAAAAAGCTCAGCAGCTGTTCCAGGAATGGCCAGAAAGCAATAACGGCGATTTGCCGGGGCAGGGATAGTCCGGCAAGTTTTCCGCCCAGGCGGGCGCGTACCGCCTTGCCGCGTATGATGCCTTCTCTTGCGTCCCCCGCACTCATCGCTGGGCTGTGTAAATGCTGGCAATTCCCCCGTTCAGAGCTTCCGCCGTGATATTGCTGTAGCCGCATTCCCGCAGCAGAGCCTTCATGGCCTGCCCGCAGGGGAAGGCTTCAATGCTGTCCGCCAGGTAGTCGTATGCTTCCCGGTGGCCGGTCATCCACCCTGCGATGACGGGAAGGATGCGGTGCAGATAAAACCGGTAAGGGCTTTTCAACAGGCTTTCAGGCAGGGAAAAATCCAGAATGAGCAGATGGCCCCCCGGGCGCAGCATACGGCCCATTTCCCGCAGGGCGTCCGGATAGCTGGCCATGTTCCTCAGGCCAAAGGCGACAGTGACCGCATCATAGGAGGCGGAGGGGAAGGGCAGGTTCATGGCGTCTGCGCAAACCAGATGATCCAGTCCCCGCCTGGCCGCTATGTCCAGCATGGGCTGGCAGAAGTCGGACCCGGTGAGGCGGATTTCCGGCATCGCGTTCAGGATGGCCAGGGCCAGGTCTCCCGTTCCAGTCGCCAGATCCAGAAGGTTTTCCGGTTTCCATTCGGAGACAAGCTGAACGACGCGCTGGCGCCATAGCAGGTCCACACCCATGCTCAGCACATGGTTGGTAGCCACATAGCGCGGGGCAATAGCGGAAAAAGCGGCTTTGACGAATTCTGGATTACGCATGCGGAAAGGGTTGGGGATAGTAAAAAAGAGCACTATAAGTGCTCTTTTTATGAAGGAAAGGGGATGGGGTGTCGGACGGGGCTCGAACCCGCAACAACCAGAATCACAATCTGGGGCTCTACCATTGAACTACCGACACCATTTAGTGTTGTGGTGCGGCAGACATTACCCGTCCTCTTCCATTTTGGCAAGAAGAAAATGAGTTTAATGAGTTTTTTGAACGGAATACTTTCTCAATTATACAATAAAAACATGATAGGACGGTTATTTGTTTCCCATTTGGAAAATTACGGAGAAACCGTGTGGTCTTCTATTGCACCCTCCTGGATTTGATGTAAACTTTTTTATTATGGGAATTGATGTAATATACGCCGCCTTTCGGACCGACCCGGTAGGTTCTGTTTTCCCGTGCCCGGAGGGCCCGGTGGGCAGTGTGTTCCCCCGGCACCATTCCGGAACACAGAGGCGTATATTCCGGAAGGAGCGGTTTGCGGCTGCATTGGGGAAGGCAGAAGAGAACCGGAAGGAGGACGGCCTGGATGAAAAGGGAGTGTTTCACAAGAGCGTTACTATCCTTTTCAGAGGGTTGTTTTGTCAAGTGGGAGAGCCCGGCTGAACGGCTTTTCGTGAAAAGAATATGATTTTTTATGGGTTATTTGAAAACGAGTGTTTGAATTTATTTTATTTCCAATTACTGTTGTTGAAGCCGCTGCTGCATTTTAGTTGTTAACCGCTCATTTATCCATATCCGCTCCATGAATTTCTTTCCTCATATTCCCATGTTGTCCACTGTATTCAACAGTATAGGTTGCTATTTATTGCCGTTCGGAGTTATTTTGCTGTGGCTTTTGTATGAGTCAAAAAAAGTAAAGACCATCCTCCTTGCCGCGCTGGTGCTTTTGAGCATGGTATGCATGTTTTTCCATGAAGCCTTCGCTCCCAGCAGGGAATATCCGTGGGACTGCATGGTGGAGCATATTTTTACGGGAACGCTTCTGCCTTTCCTTTGCCTGCTGGGATATCTTCTGTACGTGTTTCTTTGCGCCTGCATTCCTGTTTACCGGAAGGTGTGGAAGGGCATCGGTTTTTTCGTTCTTGGAGGAATGAGCCTGGCTTTTGAGTACGTGAATGTGTTCTTCCCGGTGGCGCTGCTGGCGGGTTATTTATTCCGTTTCACCATTTTCCGGAAATTCAGGAATCACCTTCCCCTGGTCAGGAAATGTCACGGGGTTCTTGCCGTAGGGGTCATTCCGGGAATCTGTCTGATCGGTGTTGTCAGCGCCATTCTGTTTCCTCCTCCGGAGAGCTTTATATGCGACAGGATTCATGAGGAAATGGAGCGTGACATGGCTTTGTGGAATTACCAGAGCAATCTGGTACTGCTGTCCAGCCGTTTTCTTAATATGGAACGCGAAAACGGCTGTATTACCGTAAAGTACTATTGCGAAACGAATATGGGCCCTGCCGTGTACAAGGCGTTCTGCAATAATTACGGCGGTTATGTGCGGGCGGAATGTTCCCTGCTGAACAGATAATTTCCCTGATGGGAAGGAGTCCGCCTTTTCAGGTCGAAGCTGTTTAGATCTGAATGTCTCCGGTGAACACAAGGTCTGCCGGTCCGGTCAGCGTGACGTCAGTAAAACGGTCCCCTGTGCGTTGGAATCCGACTTTAAGCGTGTCTCCGCCCGCCACGTCCACCTGAATGGGGGAGGGGGCGTCCGCCAATACGGCATGCAGCAGCGCACAGGCGGTCATTCCCGTTCCGCAGGCAAGCGTTTCATCCTCTACGCCGCGTTCGTAAGTACGTATGGCAATGTGCCCCGGAGACAGGATTCTGGCGAAGTTGGCATTGGTGCCTTTGGGTGAAAAGGCCTCATGGTAACGCAGATAGGCTCCCAGCCTGGAAATGTTCAGGTCCTCCAGCTTGTCCAGAAACGCAACGGCATGGGGAACGCCCGTGTTCAGGAAATGGACATCCGCCCCCACAGTCGGATCGGCATTCAGCACGAAGAGCTGCATGGAGTGGGGATTGGTCAGGTTTACGGTGACGTTGCCGTCTTTTTCAAAGGTTGCGGTGACGACGCCGGCCATGGTTTCAAAAGGAAGGGGGGCTGTCTTGTCGTGATGAAGCAGGGCGGCGGCAAAGTTGCCGAAGCAGCGGGCGCCATTGCCGCACATTTCCGCTTCTCCGCCGTCCGCATTGTAATAACGCATACGAACAATTCCCCCCTTGCCCTGGGAAGGTTCCACGGCGATCAACCCGTCAGCCCCAATGCCGAAGCGGCGGTCACACAGGGCTTCTATGGTTTCTCTGTCCAGCACGGAGGAGAGGCTCAGGTCACGATTGTCCACCATGACAAAGTCGTTGCCGGCACCCGTCATCTTGTAGAAATGAAGCAGCATAATAGTAAGTTGTGTTGTGCCGAAAGTCTAATGTTCCCGGCCGGTTTTGGCAAGGCGGCTTACATGAATGACATGGCATCCACATCAATGACAGCCGTCAGGTCTTCCCCCAGGCCGGCTTCCTGCACCAGTTTCCGGAGAGTGCGGGAGAGGATGCGGGCGGATGGCCCCTTGACCGTAATCTGGAATCTGAACTGTCCGTGCGCACGGGGGATGGGGGCAGGCATGGGGTCGGTCATCGTGGCGGGAGGGGGGAGCATGCCGCGCAGGCGGGCCGCGAGGGTTTGCGTGGCGAATTCCGCCATGCTTTCATGCTGGGAACGTATGGTCAAGACGGCGATATGGGTGAAGGGGGGGAGGTCGAAAGTACGCCGCATTTCCAGTTCCTGGGCTGCAAAGCCGTCCGTGTCATGGTGCCGGGCGTATTGCAGGGAGGGGGACTGGGGCGTAAAAGTCTGGATAATGACTTCTCCGGAAAGATCGCCGCGGCCGGCGCGGCCCGCTACCTGCGTCAGGAGCTGGAAAGTGCGTTCCCCTGCACGGGGATCCGGGATGTGGAGCCCCAGGTCCGCGTTCAGTACGCCTACCAGCGTCACGTTGGGAAAGTCCAGCCCTTTGGCGATCATCTGGGTGCCCAGGAGAATATCTATCTTATGGGCGCGGAACTGGTTCAGAATGGTCCGGACGGCGTTTTTCCGCCGGGCTACGTCCGCATCCACGCGCGTGATGCGCGCCGCAGGAAAAGTGCGGCGCAGGATTTCTTCCACCTTCTGGGTTCCGTACCCCTGGAGCAGGATATTGGCGGACCGGCATTCCGGGCAGGAACGGGGCGGAAGGGCTTTGAATCCGCACAGGTGACACATGAGGCGGTCTTCCGTACGGTGGTAGGTCAGGGGCAGGGAGCAGTGCAGGCACGTGACAACGTGGCCGCAGTCCGGGCATTGGATGGAGCGTGCGAATCCGCGCCTGTTGAGCAGCAGGATAACCTGTTCCCCTTTGTCCAGGCGCCGGTCAATGGACATCCTGAGGCGTTCGGAGATAACGTTGGGACCGGATTTATTCTTTCCTTCCGTTTTCATGTCCAGGATGCGAATGAGCGGCAGCTTCTGACCGTCCGCCCTTTCCGTCAGTTTTACCAGGGAATACTTCCCAATCAGGGCATTATGGATGCTTTCCAGAGAGGGAGTGGCGGAGCCAAGAAGCACGGCGCAGTTTTCCAGATGGGCGCGCAGCACGGCCAGATCCCTCCCGTGGTAGCGGGGGGAACTTTCCTGTTTGTAAGAGGCGTCGTGTTCTTCATCCACAATCACCAGACCCAGATTTTGGAGGGGGGCGAAGACGGCGGAACGGGGGCCGATGACGATACGTGCCTTTCCGGAACGGATGGCATGCCATTCGTCAAAGCGCTCTCCGTCCGAAAGGAGGCTGTGCAGCACTGCCACGGAGGAAGGCAGTTCCGCGAAACGGGATTTGAAACGCTGAACCGTCTGGGGCGTCAGGGAAATTTCCGGCACCATGATCAGGGCGGATTTTCCGGATTTTACTATTTGGGAAACGGCCTGTAAGTAAACCTCCGTCTTGCCGGAACCGGTAACCCCTTGCAGCAGGACCGGTTTTTTGCGCTCTGCCGCGCACATGGCCGTGATTTCTTCCAGCGCTTTCTGCTGCTGGCTGTTCAGCTTCATGGGCTGGGTGGGGACGAATTGCTCCCCGGTGCTGGGGTCCCGGTGCACGGCCTCTTCTTTCAGGGAGATGAAGCCTTTGGCTTCCAGGCTGCGGGCAACGTTCAGGGCTCCGGCGCCGAATGCCGCCAGGGGGGCGGACTGTTGTTTCGCGGATGAGAAATAATCCAGCATTTGGGCCTGCCGGGGTGCTTTGCGGTACAGGGCGTCCAGTTCCTCCTGTGCCGGAGTTTTTTCCAGATACACCATTTTGCGCATTTTTTCCGCCGTATTTTCCTGACGAACGGTTTCCGGGAGCAGACACCGGATCATCTGATCCAGAGCCACGGAGTAATAGTCCGCCGCCCATGAGGCCAGATTCATCATCACCGGGGAAATCAGGGGCTCCGGATCGATCAGTTTCAGAATGGGCTTGAGCCTGTCCTTCCAGGCCGGGGCCGGTTCTGACAGCGTAAGCACGGTTCCGGTAGCCGTTCTGTTGCGCAGGGGCACCTGTACGCGGCAGCCCGGCTTGACGTCTCCCGCTTCCGGAGGAATACCGTAATCCAGTACCAGATCGCTTTGTCCGTCAACCAGAATGCGCGCCGCCTGCATGGAGTGAAAAGGAGGATAACATTAACGATAGCCGAAGGGGAAACGGGAGACGCCGCTCATGTCCTTCAGAACTTCAATGTAATTGTAGCCGTATCCATCCATGATTTGCGTTACGACGGATGCCTGGTCGTACCCGATTTCCAGGGCTACAAAGCCGTCTTCATTCAGGTAATCCCGGGCGCGGGCCAGAAAGCGTTCAATGATTTCCCAGCCTTTAGGACCTCCGAACAGGGCTGTATGGGGGTCTTTCATGACTTCCGGGGCAAGTTTTTCCCCCTCTGCAATGTATGGCAGATTGGCCACGATAACGTCAAAGAGCATGTTCCGCCCGTTTTCCCCTTTTCCTCCATCCGGAGCAGAATCGGCATCCTCCGCATGCGGATCCGTTTTTTCCTGGGGAATGTTGGCGAACAGATTCGTCTGGATGGTGGAGACTCTGGCTCCCAGCCGCATGGCATTTTCCAGGGCCAGATCCAGAGCCTGCGGGGAAATGTCCGCCAGCACGACTTCTCCGGCGCGCTCCTTGAGTTCCAGCGCCAGCGTGACGCCGATAACGCCGGAGCCCGTGCCCATGTCCAGGATGCGTACCGGATGGTCCGGGATTTTCTTTAACACCATTTCCACCAGTTCCTCGGTTTCCGGGCGGGGAATCAGGGCGCGGGCATCCGTCAGGAAATCCCTCCGGAAAAATTCCGTGACCCCCAGCAGATGTTGCAGCGGTTCTCCCGCTGCCCTGCGTTTCAGCAGTTCGCGCAGGGGTGCCAGCTCCGCTTCTTCCACGGGCCTGTCAAACTGGGAGTAAAGAGCCGTGCGGTTGCAGTGCAGGACATGGGCCAGCAAATGCTGCATGGTGGCGCGTGCTTCGTCGCACCCCTGGCGGGCCAGATAATCCGTGCCGGCTTGAAGGACTTCCAGTAAAGTTTTCATGAAAGGAAAAAGGAAGTTAGGACATTCCGGCCTCCGCCAGGCGTTCCTGCATTTCCGCATGCTGGAGGGCCATAATCAGGTCTTCCAGCTGCCCCATCAGGATACCGTCCAGATTGTGGGAAGTGTAGCCGATGCGGTGGTCTGTCAGACGGTTCTGCGGGAAGTTGTATGTGCGTATCTTTTCTTCACGGCCGCCGGAGCCGATGAGATTGCGGCGCGCGGCGGAGTATTTTTCCGCCTCTTCCCGTTTTTTGGCTTCAAAGAGCTTGGCGCGCAGGATTTTCATGCCTTTTTCTCGGTTTTTCATCTGGCTGCGTTCTTCCTCGCACCGGACATAAACGCCCGTGGGTATGTGCCATATCTGAACGGCGGATTCTGTTTTGTTCACATGCTGGCCTCCGGCTCCGCCGGAACGGCATACTTCGATGCGGAGATCTTCCGGGCGGATTTCTATGTCCACTTCCTCCGCTTCCGGCATGACGGCCACGGTGGCGGTGGAAGTATGGATGCGCCCCTGCGTTTCCGTAGCGGGAACGCGCTGCACACGGTGCACGCCGCCTTCATATTTCAGGAAGCGGAACACTTCTTCCCCGGCAATGCGGCAGACGACTTCCTTGAATCCGCCCACGTCCGACGGGCTGCTTTCCAGATGCTCGAAGCACCAGCCGCGTTCTTCCGCAAAACGCTGGTACATCCGCAGCAGGTCTCCGGCAAACAGGGAGGCTTCATCCCCGCCCGTTCCGGCGCGGATTTCAATGATGGCGTCCCGGTCTTCCGTCGTGTCGCGGGGCAGCAGGCTGTACTGCACGTCGCTTCGCAGTTTTTCCAGGGCGGCTTCCAGTTCTGGAATCTCCAGGGCGGCCAGTTCCGCCAGTTCCGGATCGTCCGTCTTGGCCAGTTCCTGGTTGTCCGCCAGCTGTTGTTCCGTGGCGTTCAGGGAATCCCATGTTTCCATGAGTTCCTTCAGGCGGCGGTGCTCTCTCATGATTTCCGAGGCCTTTTTCTGGTCATTGAAGAAGTCCGGTTCGGCAATGACTGTTTCCAATTCTTCCAGGCGCTGGCGGCGTTTTTCAATGAGAGGTGTGTAATCCATGGCGTTTGCGTGTAAAGGATTTTAAAAGATGGCGGGGTTTTCTGAAAGCCAAATCCGGGGGATGTAAGACATGTTCCGGCATTTAAAAGCAGGGGGGGATTCCGCTTCCGGCGCCTCTGCCGCGCTTTCCTGAATCCGGAAAACCGGGCCAAAAGAAAACCGCGGCCATTACGTTTTTCCAATATGCTTCCCTGAAAAGGGGAAAAGCGGAATTGTCGTAACTGCCGCGGCGGTAAAGCTGGCATCGCGTACGGGACTCGAACCCGTGTTGCCCGCGTGAAAGGCGGGAGTCCTGGACCGCTAGACGAACGCGACTTTTAGGTTTGCAGGGACTGCGCGGCGAAGTAAATACTACCGGAAGCCGAAAGGCAAGAATTATTTGAATCCGAGTTAAAAAAATCGTTATTTTCCTTCCGGTATGTGGGATTCGTCGTAATCGTCCAGCCTGTGCTGCCAGAGGTAGTACCGCGTTTGCTGGACAAGCACGCCGGAAAGTGCCAGCAGGGAAATGAGGTTGGGCAGGGCCATCAGGCCGTTGGCGCAGTCTGCAAAAATCCATACCAGTTCTATTTTAGAGACGCAGCCGATGAAGACCGCCGCCACCCAGATGACGCGGTAAGGCATGATCAGCCGGATGCCTCCCAGGTATTCCAGCGCTTTTTCTCCGAAGTAGGACCAGCCCAGAATGGTGGAAACTACAAACGTAACCAGGCTGAGCGTGAGCAGAGGGGAGCCTATGTAAGGAATTTTGCTGAATGCCAGCGTAGTAAGCCTGGGGCCGTCCGTGCAGGAAATGTCCGGATGCGCGATGATGCTGGTGGTCAGCACAATTCCCGTCAGGGCGCAGATGATGACGGTATCCCAGAAGGGGCCGCTGGAAGAGATGAGCGCCTGCCTGACGGGGTTGCGGTTCTGTGCTGCGGCGGAGGCGATGGCTGCGGATCCCAGGCCGGCCTCATTGGAAAAGAGGCCCCGGGCCACACCGGTTCTCATTGCCGCCATGACGGCCGCTCCTGCTGCGCCCCCGGCGGCGGCTTCTCCCGTGAAGGCGCAGTCCAGAATATACCGGATGGCGGGAATAATGTACTCTGCCTGTACGGTCAGGATATACAGGCATCCCATGATATAGATGACGGCCATGAACGGCACGAAGAAAGCGCATACCCTGGCAATGCCCTGGATGCCTCCCAGCATCACCAGAGCCGTCAATGCCGTCAGAACGGCGGCTGTTCCCCAGGAGGGAATGGAAAAGGCGTGGTGGAGCTGTTCCGCCGCCGCGTTCCCTTGCGTCAGATTGCCGATTCCGAAGGCGGCAATGGCCGTGAAGACGGCGAAGGCTGTCCCCAGCCATTTGCTGTTCAGACCGCGTTCCAGCACGAACATGGGGCCTCCGCTCATATTGCCGTCCTTGTTTTCCACCCGGTATTTGATGGCGAGCAATCCTTCCGAATAACGGGTTGCCATTCCCAGAACTCCCGTCAGCCAGCACCAAAAGACGGCGCCGGGGCCTCCGGCTGCAATCGCCACGCCCACGCCGATGATATTCCCGGCGCCGATGTTGGCTGCCAGGGCCACCATCAGGGAGCTGAACGGGGAGATATCTCCCTTGTCCGTATGATCTTTCACAAAATACAATTTCAGGGCCTTAAGCAGATAACGCTGCGGAAACCGCAGGATGGCGGTGAGGTACAGGTGCGTGCCCAGCAGCATGATGAGCAGGGGCCACCCCCACAGAAAGCTGCTGAAAGCGGACAGCCAGGATGTGAGCGTGTCCCCGGTCTGGAAAAAGGCATTTTGGAGGGCGTCAAGCATACCGGGGGGATTCTAGGGAAAAGAAGCGTGGTGACAAGTCCTTAAACAAATGACGGAGAAAGGTTTTTCACAATGTTATGAACCTGGGCCCGGAGTTTTCCGTTTTTGGGGAATCGGTTCCAGGAAAAATGCCGTCTCCCGTATTCGAGTATCGTTTCCCTGAAAAGAAGATGTGTGTTCCTGGTGCGGCTCTTCCTTCCCCGGAAGCTGAGGAGGCAGGGGCGGACGAGCTGCTGACTGTGGAAAGGGTTGCCTGTTTCCGGCGCGCGCGTTCTTATCACAGGCTCCGCCATGTCCTTGGAATGGGTAAAACCCTCGGACAAGACGGTGTTGACTGCGGCAGTGGGAGCAGATAAAACCTTGAAACAGGGTGTCAATCCGGCCGAGGGAAAGGCGTTTCCCGCTCAGTCGGTTGTGTGGCCGCGACGGTACAGGCGGATAATCAATAATTAATTAAAGAAAAAATGATTGTTTTTACGGAAGAGAAGAAATTTTCCAGGGAAGATGTTCAAGAATTGTTCCTGTCCGTTGGCTGGATTTCCGGACAATATCCGGGGCGTCTGTTCAAGGCTCTCATGAATTCGTCCACTGTTGTTACGGCCTGGGATGGTGACCGCCTGGCAGGGCTGGTGCGGGTGCTGGACGACAGCGAGATGGTTGCCTACATGCATTATGTTCTGGTGCATCCCGCCTATCAGGGCAGGGGGATTGCTGGAAAAATGGTGGAAATGGTTAAGGAAAAATACAGGGACTACCTGTATCTTGAAATCATGCCGGAGGAGAGCAGAAACGCCGCTTTTTATGAGAAGCACGGCTTCCGGGTTATGGAAGACGGCGTAGCCATGCAGCTGTGCAACTTTTCAAACAGGAGCTGATGCGGGGCGCCGGGGAAAGATTGCCTGCGGCTGCCGGGGCGCAGGTGATGTGGCCGTTGTCCGCCGGATATATCCGTTTTTCAGCGTACTGTGTCGGAAGGCTGTTTTTTATGGCTGAAATCCGTAGTCGAGAAACTGCGGTCTGCCTCGGGGGGCTGGACAGGATACAGTAAACCCGCGGGAATCCTTTCGGATTTTGGCTCCGCGGGTTTACCTTCTCATCCCGGATCAGCTCCGGAAAAGGTTTAGATTCAGTTCCCTGATGATGGATTGAAGCGCCGCCTGCCCCTTGACGGTATTCCCTGCGGGATCCAGGGGAGGCGAAAAAGCCGCCATGGCCAGCTTGCCGGGAGCTACGGCTACCAGGCCGCCTCCCACGCCGGACTTGGCCGGAAGGCCGGCTTTGTACATCCAGTCCCCTGTGGAATCATAAAGGCCTGACATGCACATTTCCGCCAAAATGGGGGGAACGTTCTCCTCTTTCACCACACGCTTCTTGCTGACGGGATTGACTCCGCCGTTGGCGTAGCAGGCGCCCATCAGGGCCAGCTGGGAAGCGGTGATATTCAGGGAACACATGCGTGTGTACAAATCCACAATCATGGGCGGCGTATTGTAAAAATAGCCGTAGCTGTCCAGCAGCCAGGCAATGCCGCGGTTGTGCTGGTTGGTAGCGCTTTCCGACTTGTAAATCTCCTGGTTCACAGTCAGGGCCGTGTTGGCGAAGTTATTGAAATTATGGATCATGTTTCCCCATATTTCATCGGAATCCGAACCGTTGACCAGGCTGACCGTCGCCATGGCCCCTGCGTTGACCAGGGGATTGAGGGGCTTGCCGCCGTGCAGCTCAATGGCCATTACGGAATTGAAGGGTTCCCCGGTGGGGTCCGCTCCGATTTTCGCGCGCAGCTGCTTCATGCCGATCAGATCCATGACATAAGCCAGGTTGAATGCCTTGGAAATGGATTCAATGGCAAAGGGTGCGTCCGCGGAACCTGCAGTCAGCAGGTCTCCGTTGACGGTGACCACGGCAATAGCCAGCAGGTCGGAAGGCACCTGGGCCAGGGCGGGAATGTACGAGGCGTTTTTGCCTCCCTGGACGGTTTTGGCGTAGGCGTATGCGTTATCCAGGGCCGTCCGGATTTGTTCATTGGAAGGAATGTTACTCATGGGATATGGAATGGCTAGGGGTTGCTGCGGAATGGGAATCATTGTTTTTCTCCCATCCGAAGGGTTCAAAGGCGTCTTCGGGATCCACCGGCCGTTTCCAGGAGGGTTTGGCCATGGCATGGATGATAAAGGGAATACCCGCGAAAATGAAGGTGCCCACCACCAGAAGGAGAATGTACATGGTACTGCTGCCTACGGTAATTTGGTTAGGCGGGATGAAGCTCACCAGGAAAGCCGCCAGGCTGGCCAGGAAGCCGAGCCCTCCGACAATCCACATGCCGAAGGTTCTGCCGCCGGGAATGCGGAAAGTACGGGGCGTATTCGGTTCCCGGTAGCGCAGGTAAATGCCTGACGCGAACATCAGCATGTACATGATGAGGTACAGAATGATGGTCAGCTGGGAAATAATCTGGTAGGCGGATTGCACGGAAGGCATAATTACAAACATGATGGAAAGCAGGGTGACGATTCCCCCCTGGATAAAAAGGATGCCCATCTGGACGTTGTTCTTGTTCCGCTTCTGCATGACAGGCGGAAGGTTACCGGCCAGGCCCACCTGGTACAGGCCTTTTGAGGGGCCTCCCACCCATGCGGTTACCTGGGCCAGAACGCCTATGGCCAGCGCAAGCGCCAGAATCCAGTTCATCCAGCCGAGGCCGAAGAAGCTGAAATAGCTGTCATAAGTAATCAGCAGGCTCTGCACCAGATTAATCTGGGAATTGGGAATGATGAAGCCGATGGCCAGCGTGCCCAGAACGAAAATAAGCACCGTAATGATGGCGGAAATCAGAATGGCCAGCGGATAATTGCGTCCGGGATTATTCACATCCTTCACATGCACGGCGGACATTTCCATCCCTGCGTAAAACAGGAAGATGCTGGCTGCCAGAACGAGGTTGTTGAAATTGCTCATGTCCGGCACCAGCTTGTCCCAGCTCATATCCAGCAGGATCGGGTTGCCGCCGGCCCAATAGCCCAGACCCAGCAGGATCAGGATGGCTCCGGGAATAATGGTTCCGATGATGGTTCCCCATTTGGTGACGCCTGCGGAAGTCTTCATGCCGCGCAGATTAAGCAGGGTGGCCGCCCAGTACACGCACAGCACCACGATGAGAACATACCATTTATTGGCGGCAAGCGCTTCATCCCATCTTTGTCCGGGCCCCATGAAAGCCAGGGAAACGGCGGCGAATGTCAGAACGGTAGGGAACCAGATGGTACTCTCAATCCATTGCAGCCAGATGGCCAGGAACCCCCATTTTTTCCCGAATGCCTCGCCTACCCAGCGGTAAACGCCGCCCTTTTGGGGCCATCCAGTAGTAAGCTCCGCGGCGACCAGGGAAACAGGCACCAGAAAGAATACCGCGGCGAAAATGTAATAAAAAACGGAACTCAGTCCGTAAGTGCTTTCCGCAGGCATGCCGCGCAGGCTGACAATGGCGGAAACGTTGATCATGGCGAGAGTGAATACTCCCATGCGGAGGACGGATTTTACCGCCGGAGCGTTATTGGTTGTTGCGGGGCCTGTTGGAGCAGCCCCTGGTTGAGTCGTATTATTCATTGGTTTATTCCGGGTTGAGAATTGGGACGGCGTAAAGAAAGTGCCGACACCGGCCTTATCTGGACGACCAGACGGGAGAACCTTTCGTTGAAGGGATGATGCAGATAGATCTGCCGGAGTTTGTCTTAACGGAGGCCGGGGAAGTTGTTCAGCCCGTCCCCATGGCCATTTGGCCGGCAGTAGATGCGGGGGATGTCAGGCAGCGCGGAAAAACATGGTTATTCCCTCCGGTTGTTGGGAATAAATATATATTTTAAAAGAATATTGATTGGTAATAATTTATTGTAATTAGTAACAATTATTCAAAAATGAATCATTGATCTGTTCCGTTTTCCGAGATACATAAGAATAGTGAATATAGAGAAGCGTTGTCTTCTTTGATGTTCGTCCCTCAATCGTCAATTATCTGGATTTTATGAAAGATCAACAGGTTCAGCGTCATGCGAATTCTCTGCCTGATAATTCCCTCACAGCGTCCGGAGGTGTGCCGGTCCCGTTTAACAAAGAGGCCGGGGCGTTCAGCGGCAGCTGGGACTGGGGGATTGTCGTTGATCCGCTCGGCCCGGGGGAAACGGCGGAGTGCCGTCTGATGCTGGGGGTGGATGATAACGGCTCTCTTACTGTTGACGGCGAGGGAATTTTCATTCCTGGGGAGGGCAAATACCATGGAGGGTCTTATAGGGAAAAAAGCTTGAGCTTCCCCATTGAACCGGGACCGCACCGCGTGCACATGACTTATGAGAACGTGGCTGTTCCTCCTGAATGGACTAATCTCGCCATCCTTAATTATTCCATTGAAGTCATGGTTTCGGATGGAACCTCCTCATCCTCCTATCAGCCGGATGAAGGTTATCCGGAACCCGTAAGTACGGAAGATGAGGGGGAAGACGTGCCGTGTGAATGCGGGGAGGAGGCTGCTGGCGGCAATGGCTCCCAGAGCAGTTCCAGTTCTCCCTGTCCGGAGGAAGACAACGGAGAAGGGGATAACGGTGAAGATGAGGATCCCTGCACCTGTGAAAACAATGAGGGCGGCAGCAGCTCTTCGGCGCGCGGCGCGCGCTCTTCCTCCACCCTTTACGGTTCGTCGGCCGCCGGCAGGCGCGTGGTTGCCCGGACGCTCAAGACGGAAATGATCTGGCGTACCAATTTCGGCTCTTTCCGGGGCATGACGGGTCTGCCTCAGGGATTGCTGGAAATAGTAGGATACACATTCTCGGCTGAGCTCTGGTCCCCACGTGCGCTTCATTACTGGCATCCGATGACTCGTGAAATCATCTCCGCGCCATCATCGGGCATCGGGGCGAATACCGCTTTCCAAATCAGGAGCGGAGGAACTGCCATTAACTACTACTGTTACGCGGATGGAGACGGCAGCAGGGGTGACAGCGTGGCCCCCATTGCAGGATCCGCCAAGCGCGGGGGCTCGGCGTGGTTCGGGAGGAGATCCGCTTCTCCGGCAAGGGCGGGAGAATTCTGCCTCAGTATCCGTTCAAACGCGGGCAATACCGTTAACTATACCGCAGGTTCGGCCTCTTCCTTGAAATACGCCACCGGCTACACCGCTAAAAACGGCGCGGCTTACACAAGAGAAGAATTTGACGGAAAGCTGGATATCGTGCGGGCTTCGGATGGAAGCATCCGGCAGATATGGAACCTGTGGGACGGGCTCGCCAACATCGAAAATGTCACGGAGTCCGGTTACCGCATCGCCCTCTATCTCCCCGAGCAGGTGGGCGGGAAAAACAGTTCCACCGGCCTTTATTCCGTCACGGGCGACCCCTTTAAAACCTTCACAATTACCGGGGACGCGGCTGCGGGCAGACTCTCCGTTACCGAACAGACCGCCGGGCGCGCGCCCTACACCACCCGCTACTGGCAGGGAGCCGACGGAGCATGGAACATGGCGCAGGGGGAAGGAGAAGACGCCATATTCACTCTGAAAGAAAAACAGATCGTTTCGCCCGGCACGTGGAAACTCATCACCACCATCCAGCGGGGGGAAAACGGCGCTCCCATCTCCCGCGTCTGTGAGACTTATGCCGTCACCCGCAATGGCAATTTGTGCACCAGCCGTATTGAAGGCTACGGAACGGACTACGCCCGGGAAACGACTTACGAGTACACCGGCATGGGAAAAATCGCGAAGGAAACTGCTCCTGACGGAAGTGTCAAAACGTGGGCATACGACCGTTTCGGCCGTGAAATCGTGTCCAGCGTCCCCTGGGCGGAAGCCGGCGATAAGGTCACTTACACCACGTATCGGGACCAGACGCAGGCGGATCCGGATATCCTCACCCAATGGGTGACGTTGACGGCCACTGCGGCGGAACTTTGGCGCGCGGATTACACCTACGTTGAGGAAAATCATGTGCGGCGCGTGGAAAAACGCACGACCGCATTGGGGGAAGAAAACGTGCGTCTGGAAGTGAAGGAATCCTGGCTCGGCACGGCTCCCAATGTTTATGCCCGCGGACGCCTGAAGATGAAACAGGGCATGGACGGCATTCAGACGCATTATTTTTATGAAGAGACGGACCAGTACGGAGCCCTTTACAAAGTGACCGCGGAAACGCGGATAGCGGGAGAGAGCGTCCCCGGCCTGAGCTCGCGGAAGGTTACTTACGTCTCCGGCCAGGGCAATAACATGCGTTATGAGCAATACGCCCGGCTGGCCGATGGCGCCTGGTCCATGACGGACGCGTCTTCTTATGAATATGACGTTGAGAACCGTTGGGTAAAGCGCACCCGCGCCAATGGGCGCGTTTACGAGCGCATGATGACCTGCTGCGGCCCGTTGTGGGAAAGGGATGAAAATGGAGTGACCACTTCCTATTCCTACAATACGGCCCGCCAGCTGGTGGAAACCATCCGTTCAGCCGTTACGGACGGGGAAACCATGATCACTCCGGAAACCATCACGAGCTATACCCGTGATGCTCTCGGTAAAATTACCTCCCTGCGCAGGGATGCAGGCCCAATGACGACGGTGGAAAGCCGGGAATACGATTTGCTGGGGCGCCTGATAAGAGAAACCGATATTCTGGGGCGCACCACCGTCCGCTCTTACAGCGGGGATGGCCTGGTAGAAACAGTTACCACGCCCGCCGGCGCTACGCTCATCACCCGGAAAAGCCCTTCCGGAACAGTAGTGCGGCGTTACGGCACCGGGCAGCAGGATATCCTTTATACCGTTGAGGCCACGGCGGAAGGGATCCGCACGACGGAGGCTGTGCCGGGCGGGGAGGGGGGAGAGCCCCGCGTCGTGACGGGAAGCTCCACCGTCAACGGCTTTGGCGAGCTTGTACGGATTGCTGCCGCCAATACCCTGAATGGGGAAAACGTGCGCACTCTTGCATACGATGACAAGGGGCGCCTTATCAGGGAACAGCTGGCGGACATGGCGCCGACACTCTATGCCTATGATGCCTTTGGGAACAGGACAAGGGCAATCGTCGCCCTGGAGGATGAACCGACCATCCTGAACTCCCGCATTACTGACTACGCTTATGTGGCCGAGAGCCGTGAAGACGGCATCTACAGACTTGTTTCCATAACAAGTTATACTTCTTCAGGTACTCCCGTTCTTCAAAAGCAGGCGGCCCTGCTCTCTGCTCTGAGTTCTGTTCTTGCAGGCAAAACCGTCATGACGGATCCCCGCGGCCAGGATACCGTGGAGTGGACGGAGTATGGCGGCGGTTCTGTCCGCCTGCAGAAGAAAACCGTGCCCGGCGTCGGGAGCGTTGCCCTCACGCGCGTCGTGGACGGATTCACGACGGCGGTTACGGGCTTTGACGGCGCGACCGCCCGTCGGCAGCGCACTTATACGGAAACGGGCATCACCTATGCGGACACAGATGTGCGCGGTAACGTCTTTACCGCCGTCTGCGACATCACCGGCCGCATCATTTCCGGCACGGATGCCGCGGGCAACACGACCACCTACGCTTATGCCCAGCCCTTTGATCTGCCTACCTGCGTTACCAATGCCCTTGGTAAAACGGCCTGTTCCGTTTATGATATCCGGGGCCGCAAGGAAGCCGAATGGGGGACGGCCATACAGCCCGCCGTATACGCTTATGACGCCGCCGGCCATATAGTGAGCCTTTCCACCTTCCGTGATCCCGGGGATGTCATCACTACTGATCCCCGCCTCCGGACGGATGGGGACATCACCTCCTGGACGTACGATGTCGCTACGGGGCTGGTTGTCCGCAAGACCTATGCCAATGCCACCCATGTGGATACCGCTTATGATGCGCTCAACCGCGTTTCCGCTACGACGGACGCGCGGGGAACCGTTGCCTCCCGCTCCTACGCCCCCCTTACCGGGGAGCTTACCTCCATTACCTTTAATGACGACGGTTTTACCCCCTCCATCAGCAGCCGCTACAATCATCTGGGGCAGCTGACGCAAATTGAAGACGCTTCCGGAACGCGCACGTTCACGTACAATCAGTATAACGAACAGGAAATGGAAACGACGGCTGGCCTTGCGGCAAGCGTCTTGACCCTCCGCCGTGACGGAGTGGGGAGGCCCGCGGGCTACTGTCTGGACTATGCGGGCGCTGCCGCCTTGCGGACGGCATGGGGGCATGACGCCTCCGGAAGGCTTTCCACCGTCTCGCTGAACGCCGTCGCGAAGCCCTTCACCTACGGCTACAATGCGGAAAGCGGCCTGCTGGACACTCTTGATTACCCCAACACGTTGAAATGGCGGCGCACCCTGGAAGAAAAGCGCGACCTCCCGGTGAATATTGACTACCTGCGCCCCGGCAGCGCCAACTACCCGGCCAAAACCGACTACTCTTACGATGTGCTGGGGCGTCCCGTCACGAAGAAAGACTATTTCAACACGTCCGCGCCCGACCTCACCCACGCCTACGCCTACAATGACAGGAATGAACTTGTGAGCGACGCGATGAGCCGGGGCGGCATATACAGTTACGCCTACGATAACATCGGCAACCGCACAACCTCACGGGAGGGAACGGATTCCCTTCCCGCCACATACGTTGCCAACCGGCTCAATCAATACACGGATATCACCGAGGGTACGGAGCCGCCCTTTGTTCCCACCTATGACGCCGACGGCAACCAGACGAAAATTCAGACGTCCACGGGAGAATGGGAAGCCGCCTACAACGCGTTGAATCAGGCGGTCAGCTTCACGCAGGGGGACAGGCGTATTGAGTGCGTTTACGATTATCTGAACAGGAGGGTAGAAAAATCCGTCTATGAAGGGGAAGCGCTCATGTCAAGGAAACGGTTTATCTACCAGGGTTACCTGCAAATCGCGGAACTGGATGCTGCGGACGCTTCGGAATCCGCTGAACCCGTCCTGCGTAAAACGTACCTGTGGGATCCCCTGGAACCGGTAGCCACGCGCGTCCTGGCGATGAGCGTCTTTGATGAAACGGGAACTTATGTGGAAGATCTTTATTATACGCATGACGCGTTGAAGAACACAACGGCGCTCTTCGGCATCAAGGCGGGCCGGCGAGCCTTGTACGAATACGGCCCGTATGGGAATGTTCTCAAGATGGAAGGCAATGCGGCAGAAATCAATCCCTTCCGCTTCTCCAGCGAGTATGCTGATGACGAGCTGGGGTTGGTTTATTACAATTACCGCTACTATAATCCCCAAGATGGAAGGTGGATCAGCAGAGATCCTGTCGATGAACAGAGCGGATGGAATCTTTATATCTTTGTCAAGAACAATACATGCCTGTACTCTGATACGCTTGGACTTTCTGAAGATGCTGAAACGGAATGTTGCAAGGATGGTGTAAAATACTCTAAAATTGCGGATGACGCAGGAAGGGAATGTTGCGAATATGAAATACAGGAAATTTTTATTCTGGTTAAACCATTCAGGAATTTGCTAGGAAATGTAGGACATGCTTGGGTCAAAACGCCCAATATGCAGAGAGGTCTCTACCCCGGAAGTTGGCACAAAGGCGCTTTAGGCGTTGGAGCCGGAGAAATTCAGGATGATGCCCATAATGAAGGAGCTGCCGATCCTAGAAATTCCTACACTTATAAAGCCTGTCCTGAGTCAGTAAGTAAAGTTGAAGAGCAGATCCGGGAAGATGAAAAGAATGTCCCTCTATATTCACTATACAACTCGGGAGCAAGAAATTGCTGCGGATGGGCGTGTGAAATCGTGGAAAGAGCTGGTTTTGTAGCCCCGTTTGCCCCCGATACTTCTCTTCTGGCTCCAGCTCCTCAAGGGCATAGAGGCTATGGCGAAGGAAGAGTGCCTTGCAAATAAACAAAAAGGGAATTAATAAATTATTTAAGATGAAAAAGAAAATGTGGATCGTCATAGGAATAGCCGCTCTTTACTTCATTTATTTACCGTTCTCCCTCTTCTGGTCGGGCATAGATAAGGGAAACGGTATGAAGAGGAGTGTAACTCTGTTGAAAACAGTGAAAAAGGATTTGGAACTCCATAAGATATTTGCCCGGCATGGAATGAAATTAACAGGCGATGGAGCTTCCTGGAGAGGTAAAACTTGTGAGATCTGGTTCGTTGTCGAAGACGGAACGAATGCCCGGATTCCTCCGGAAGTCGAGGAGTATCTGTTAAACAACCCAGACCTCGTGAAAGGCTGCCGTATCGAAGTGCAAATCAAAATTCCCCCTGAATCAAAAGAAGAGCCTTACAGGGTTTGTTGCGAAAAAATATATTTTCCATGGAGACTTTTCTATTAGATAAATGCGGAATTATGTTTCCTATTTCTACGGGAATCGCTCTTTTTGGTTCATCTTTTTCTAATTCTTGATGGATGGAGCCATATGTTCTCGTTGCCGGCCAACTTCCTGCGGCAACTGATGAAAGAAGCGGTATAAAATGATTTCAGGCATGCGCCAGCATTAATCATGAAATCTTACACTCCTTCACTCATCGGATGGATAGCGCTGTTTCCTACAGCTTGTGTAACGCTATTCGACAAAAACATTAGCTTTCCTGTCTCTCTATCTATAACATTAGGATTGGCAATGTTCATCGGTCAATTTACAAGCCTGTTTTGGGGATTGTGTGGCATCATCGTGAAGCCGAACAGAAAAGACGATCTTATTGCGCTTATATTGTTGGGTATATGGCTTGTCATCATGATCATAGGGTTCGCGACAGGTTCTTGATACGGTGATCATTAAGTCCGCCTAGGTTTCAGAGGATAAACACTAAGTCATTAAACAATAAGGCAGGACATGCCTGAGAAAACCGGTAACGTCTGCCATGAAGGATGATCGTCCGGAGGGCTTCACCAGGGCAGATGAAAATGTTTCCTGTAACGGTTTTGCAATAGGGGGGGACAGGTTTTTCTGTACGGGCCATCATATAAAACCCGCACATCATCAAGATTTGTGCGGGTCTTTTGCTATAAAAAAGTTGGAGCGGATGATGGGATTCGAACCCACGACATCAACCTTGGCAAGGTTGCGCTCTACCCCTGAGCTACATCCGCTTTAAATGATTGGAGCCTTACAGCGTCCGTGTGCCGAGGAGTATATAAGGTTTTTCCGGTCTTGGCAAGATTTTTTTAGAGAAAAAATCCTGTTTCCCCGGAATACGGATGTCGCCGCCGGCATGGGGACGCAGCAGAAGAAAGTGTTCTGGTCTGCGATACATGTTGTTCCGTTCCTTGTTGATGCCGTTTTTGGGAAAACGGTGGGGGGCGCATAAAAACGGGATTGTTCCGTAAAGGCCCGTTTGGGCCTGCCTTGGAACAATCCCGTTGAAAGGGACAATCAGAGGGCTCAGTAGCTTCTGGCCCACAGAACGCGGCGTGTCGTCATGCGTCCGGTGAGGATGCAGGGAGCCGGTTCGCCCTGGCCCAGTTCGCCGAGCGGGATGCAGCGGATGGAGATGCGCAGCCGCTTAGCCAGTGCTTCTTCTTCTTCCGGCGACCCGTCCCACGGCACCTGGAGCCAGTCTGCGTCTCCCTCACCGGAGAAGTTTTCTTCCAATTCCCGCAGCGTGGAGGCAGGGCGGATATGGGAGTCCCGGAAGGAAATGGCCCGCTGAAGCAGGGCGTCCTGGATGCTTTGGAGGATATCCGCAGCGGTATCGATCAGTTCCGTTTCCGGGACGAAGGATTTTTCGTTGGCGGGCCGGTCACGCCGCTGAAGGCAGACGGAGCCTTTTTCCAGGTCCCGGGGGCCTATTTCCAGGCGCACGGGCACGCCTTTTTTCACCCATTCCCATTTCTTGGCGCCGCCGCCCAGATCGCGTTTGTCCACCAGCACGCGCAGCGGCTGGCCGTGGAAGGTTTTGGCGCGGAGGGTGCGCGCCAGCTCCTCGCAGTGGTCCAGAACGGCCTGGCGGCTTTCTTCCTTGGGCGTGACGGGAATAATAACGATTTGCTGGGGAGCGACGCGGGGCGGGCAGACGAGTCCGTCGTCGTCGGAGTGCATCATGATGAGCGCTCCGATCATGCGGGTGGAAACGCCCCAGGAGCTTGTCCATGCGAATTGCTGGGTGTTGTCCCGTCCGGCGAAGCAGATGTTTTGGGATTTGGAGAAGTTCTGCCCCAGGAAGTGGGAGGTCCCGGCCTGGATGGCCTTGCGGTCCTGAACCATGGCTTCCACCGTGTAGGTCTGCTCCGCGCCGGGGAAGCGTTCCGCCTCCGTCTTTTCCCCGGGAATGGTGGGGATGGCGAGCACGTCCCGCTGGAATTCCTCATAAACCTTGTGCATGGTGAGGGTTTCCTCAATGGCTTCCTCCCGGGTTTCATGGGCCGTATGCCCTTCCTGCCACAGGAATTCGGCCGTGCGCAGGAAGATTCGGGGCCTCATTTCCCAGCGCATCACATTGCACCACTGATTGACCTTGAGGGGCAGATCGCGGTAGCTGGAGGTCCAGCGGGCGAAAGCCGCACCGATGACGGTTTCCGAAGTGGGCCGGATGACGAAGGGTTCCGTAAGCTCCCCGGTGGGAATCATGCGTGTCTTGCCGGTGGTTTCATCCTTCTGCGCTTCCAGCCTGTGGTGGGTGACTACGGCGCATTCCGTGGCGAAGCCTTCGGCATGCTCCGCTTCCTTTTCCAGATAGGAGATCGGAATCAGGAGGGGGAAATAGGCGTTCGTGTGGCCGGTGTCCTTGAAGCGCTGGTCCAGGTCTTTCTGAATGAGTTCCCAGATGGCGTAACCCCATGGCTTGATGACCATGCAGCCGCGCACCTCGGAATTTTCCGCCATGTCGGCGGCCTTGATGACTTGCTGGTACCACTCGGGAAAATCCTGGGCGCGGGTAGGGGAGATTGCGGTTTGTTGAGACATATTGGATGGTTTGTTGAATAGAACGGGCGGAGCCCGCAAAGGAAATTCGGAATGCTGTTAAAAGGGGGCGTTTTTGTATTCCCGGTAATTGCTGTAGGCGAAGAGGGCCATGAAGATGGGGATAAAGTAGCCGTGGAAGAGCTGAAAACTGAGCAGTCCGATGAGGATGGCCGTGATGAAGCCGGTCATGAATACTTTCCTGGGGGAGCGGATGTACTGGGCGATCAGCTGGCCGCCGTCCAGGGGATAGATGGGCAGCAGATTCAGGAGGGTCCACCATTCTCCAATCATGATGAGGCAGGAGAGGATGTACAGCTTGGGGGAGATGAGCGCCGCTGTGAAGGGGCTGATGGCCAGGTCCCAGAAGTCCAGGTTGTGAGAGGCCATGACGGGAGCGACGATGTTCCAGGTGAGCCACAGGCTGATGATGCCCAGCAGCAGGGTCATCATGGGGCCCGCCAGAATCATGAGGGCCCTGCCTCCGCGCGTCAATTGCATGCCGTGGCTGCTTGTCAGGCCGCCGAAGAGTTCCAGAACAATCGTCTGCTGGCCGCCGCCCAGCCTGCGTCCCACCAGCGCGTGCCCCATTTCATGGGACAGGATGGCGATGAAGCCGGCAATGACGAACAGGGCCGGATAAATGAGATCTTCCACGCTGCTGATGCTGAGGGCGCCGCCGAAAATGGCCAGCACCACCCAGAAGCTGGGGCGGATGTAAACAGGTATCCCGAACAGGGTGAAATGAACCATGCGCGAGAGGGTAAGGGCAGATTCCCGTTTTGCCAAGCCCGGAGAATGTGCATGCCCCGTTTTGGCGTTGGAGAGGCGCAGCGAATTGTGTTAAACGGTTTTCATGAGGCTGTTTTTCATCATTCCGTGCTGTGCCGTGCAGGCCGTCCTGGGGTATGACGGGCCGCCGCCCCTGACGGAGGTGGACGGCCGTTCCCCCATCCGCATGGGCGGGGAGATGCTTGGCGGCTACCGTTCCTATTATGTCCACCGGGGAGAAAAGATGGGGGGGGATTCCTTGGAGGGCCAGATTTCCGGCGGAGCCTCCCTGTCGGATTCCTGGGCGGTGAGCGGGGAACTTTTCGCCATCCGCAACTGGCAGCGCCGCCATTTCAGCCAGACCACCTTGCACGGAGAAGTCCAGTATTATCTGGCGGACGAATGCACGGCCGGTTTTTTTGTCAACGGACAGCGGTATGATTCCTGCCCTCTGAAGAACGGGGCGGAGCCGGGACTTTCCCTTAAATGGAACCCCACTCCTTCCTGGTCTTTCCGCGGCTCCCTCCTGTATGATTCCGGCCAGGAGGGGGTGTATTCCCAGTGGGGCGTTACCTGGCAGCCCCTGCTGTGCGAATCCGTCGCCATGGTGAATACGGTTTCCCTGGGCTTTGTCCATGATTATCTGGGAAGGAACGGCCTGAAAGAGCTGATGGTGCGCACGGGGGCGCTGTGGGCCGTTTCCGGCGGTCTGCGGGTGGAGCCTTTCCTGGGATGGTATTGCGGCTACGGGCGGGACGATTTCAAAAAAGTAGTGCTGGGGCTTTGGTGCTCTTACGTTTTTTAACGGGCGGATTTCTCCGGTTTTCCGGCATTTTCCTGTTGCCAAACGGGGAGGCTTGGTCATAATGGTCTGCGTATGATGAAGCCTACACTTCTTGTTTTAGCAGCTGGCATGGGCAGCCGTTACGGCGGTCTCAAGCAACTTGATCCGATGGGCCCCAACGGGGAAGTCGTTCTTGACTACTCTGTTTATGATGCCATCCGGGCCGGTTTCGGAAAAGTGGTATTCATTATCCGCCGTGACTTTGAAGATATTTTCAAGGAAAAGGTCGGCAGCCGTTTTGCCGGCAAGATTGAGGTGGATTACGCTTTCCAGTCTCTGGACGACCTGCCGGAAGGCTTCTCCGTGCCGGAAGGCCGGGAAAAGCCCTGGGGCACCGCCCACGCCCTGCGTGCCGCCCGCCACGTGGTGAAGGAACCCTTTGCCGTAGTGAATGCGGATGACTTTTACGGTGCGGATGCTTTTGTGCAGGCCGCCAAGTTCCTGACCTCCACTACGGATGAACCCGGCAAGGCCCATTACGGCATGATCGGCTATCCGCTGAAGAACACCCTCTCCGACAACGGGGACGTGAACCGCGGCATTTGCTCCATCAAGGACGGCCTGCTGGACGGCGTGGAGGAATTCGTGAAAATCCAGGCTGACGAAGACGGCGTCGTGCGCGGCAACAACCTGAAGGGCGAACGCCTGCCGGTGGATCCCTCAGAACTGGTTTCCATGAATTTCTGGCTGTTCTCCCCCTCCTTCATTGAACTGACGGAAGATCATTTCATTGACTTCCTGAAAGAACACGGCCAGGAACCCAAGAGCGAATGCTTTATTCCCACCGTGGTGGACGCCCTGATTCATGCGGACCGGGCGGATTGCGCCGTTCTTCCCACTTCTTCCTCCTGGTTCGGCATGACCTATCCGGGGGATAAGCCCATGGTTGTGGAAGGCATCAACAAACTTATCCAGCAGGGCGTATACCCTGAAAAGCTCAACTAAGCCTTTTTTCCTATGCACGATCTCAAGGCTGTATCAACCCTGTTCGATCTCCGCGGCGATTTTGTCCACGGTTACTCCTACGGCAGCGGCCACATCAACGACACCTACTGCATCTGGGTGGATCAGGCGGGACAGCGTATCCGTTACATCCTCCAGCGCGTGAACCATAATGTGTTCAAGCAGCCCATCCCCCTGATGGAGAATGTAAAGCGCGTAACGGACCACGCTCTGAAGCGCCTGAAAGAGGAACAGTGCCCGGAAGCTTACCGCCGCACTCTCACGCTGGTTCCCTCCGTGGACGGCAAGCCGTACGCCCTGGATTCGGACGGCAACTGCTGGCGCGTGTACCCGTTCATTGAACGCGCACGCACGTATGACCAGATTGAAACTACCAAGCAGTGCCAGGAAGCGGCGCGCGCCTTCGGCGAGTTCCAGAAGCTCACGGCAGACCTGCCCGGAGAGCCCTTGTTCGAAACCATTCCCAATTTCCACAATACTACTTCCCGCCTGGCGGCTCTGAAAGAAGCCATCCAGTCCGACCCCCTGGGGCGCGTGAAGGAAGTGCAGAAGGAAATAGACTGGTATCTTTCCCGCGAGGCGGACTGCCACATGGTGGTGGATTACCTGAAATCCGGGGAATTGCCCCTGCGCTGTACGCACAATGATACCAAGCTGAACAATGTGATGCTGGACGATGTAACCGGAGAAGGCATTTGCGTGATTGACCTGGATACCACGATGCCCGGTTCCGCCATTTACGACTTCGGCGACATGATCCGGACGGCCACGTCTCCCGCCGCGGAAGATGAAAAGGACGTCTCCAAGGTCACGATGCGCATGTTCATGTTTGAAGCTCTGGTGCAGGGGTACCTGAGTTCCGCCAAGAGTTTCCTGACGCCTCTGGAAAAGAGCCTGCTGCCGTTCTCCGGCAAATTGCTCACGATGGAATGCGGCATCCGCTTCCTGACGGACTACCTGTCCGGTGACGTGTATTTTAAAATCCACCGTCCGGAACACAACCTGGACCGTTGCCGTACGCAGATGGCCCTGGTGGAATCCATTGAGGCGCAGATGGATGAAATGAAGGCCATTGTGGACCGCTATTAATCAATATTTACCAACATCGGAAGAACATGAAGATTCTCGTAACCGGCGGCGCCGGATTCATCGGTTCCCATATTGTGGAACACTATCAGGATAAGGCGGAAGAAATCCGTGTGCTGGACAACCTGCGCACGGGCTATCTCAAAAACCTGGAAGGGCTCAGGCACACATTCATCGAAGGTTCCATCTGCGACCGGGAGCTGGTGCGCCAGGCGGTGCAGGGGGTGGACTATATTTTCCATATGGCCGCGCTCGTCTCCGTGCCGGAATCCATGAGCAAGATCGGCGAATGCATCGACATCAACGTCAACGGTTTGCTGAACGTGCTGGAGGAAGCTTCCGCCGCCGGAGTCAAAAAAATCGTGCTGGCGTCTTCCGCCGCCATTTATGGAGATAATCCTACGGTGCCCAAACTGGAAACCATGTACCCGGAACCCAAGAGCCCCTATGCCATTACCAAGCTGGACGGGGAATACTACCTCAACATGTTCCGGGCGGAAGGAAAAATCAATACGGCGGCCGTGCGCTTCTTCAATGTCTTCGGCCCCCGGCAGGACCCAAGGGTGCCTATGCCGCGGCCGTGCCCATTTTCATTGAAAAAGCTGTCAAGGGGGAAGACATCACCGTGTATGGGGACGGCTCCCAGACGCGCGATTTCATCTATGTGAAAGACATTGTAGGAGCCCTGACCTTTGTGGCGGAACACCCGGAAGTCACCGGCGTGTTCAATGCCGGTTACGGCGGCCAGATCACCATTGAAGAGCTGGCGCAGAACATCATCAAGGCTGCGGGATCTTCCTCCAAGGTGCTTCATGCGCCGGAACGTCCGGGAGACGTCAAGCATTCCCGCGCCTGTGCGGACAAGCTCCGCAATGCCGGATGGCAGCCCAGGCATACTTTGCCGGAAGGCCTGGCGACGACGCTGGAATACTTCAAGGGAATTCTGGGCAGGTAGCCTTCCGTAATTTCCGGTTTTATATTACTCCGGACTGTCTCCGCTCCTGTAGCGGAGGCAGTCTTTTTTATGGGAAATTGGGGATGTGTATGACAAATTGGACGGGTGTTGAAATTTGGATCATGCAAAAAGACTTTTCCCATTATGGGAAAAGAAGAAGAGCGGGGGGAGGAAGAATGAAAAAATGATTTATGGTCAAAAGTTTTTCATGAATTTTCACAGTCCTTTGGTTTGACAATAAGGTAATTGGCTGAAGCCGATGTCCCGTATTTGTTAGAGGAAAAAATTTTCTGCGGGAAAAAGCCGGACTGGCATTGAATATCATTGACGGGAGAAAGGCGCGATAATAGAGACTTCGGGCGATATGCGTTCCTTCAGAGATTCTTCCGCCAAGCAATGGCCTGCGTTTAAAGATCCCTGTTTTGAATTGGCCTTGGCCCGCCGGAAGGAGGAAGCCCGCTGGGGATGGATACCTTTTGCCGTATTCGTCTTCTTTTTGTTTGTGTACCGCTTCTTTGGCCTTGTCATGCCGAGCAATAATGCGGACGGCTCGCAGTCATGGCTCTTTTTGCTGGTGCTGGCAGGCTGGGGGCTTCTGGCTCTCGTCCACATGGTTGTGATTCCCATCTGGATGCTGATCGCCTCCCTTCATTACTGGGAGGTGAACCGCAGGGGATTGGCTGTTGCGGGGCTGCTGTTCAGCATTTTGGCTCCTGTCAGCATGGTTTTCATGCTGTCCTGCTGGTCCATGTTTGGATAAAGGTGCATTTTCCGTCCTGAGGGGGGAACGGTGTCGCTTCCGCCAAACTTTCAGGATTCCGGGGATTGGCCTTTTCTCCGGCCTTTCAACCGGGTAAAGTGTTTCCGATGGATTTGTTCAGTTTACAGGAAGCGGAAGCGAGGGAAGGCTTTGAGCCCGGGGCGGACACTTCCGCCATGCCGCTGGCCGCGCGCATGCGCCCGCGCACCCTGGATGAAGTGGCCGGGCAGAAGCATCTGCTGGCTCCGGGTAAGCTGCTGAGACGGGCAATTGAGACGGACCGGTTTACGTCCCTGATTTTCTACGGGCCTCCCGGGTGCGGAAAAACTACTCTGGCCGCCGTCATCGCCCGGACGACGAATGCCCATTTCATGATGCTCAACGGCGTGGAATCCAATGTAGCGGACATCCGGAAAAAAATAGCCCAGGCGCAGATGAGGATGAGCATGCACGGGCGGAAAACCGTTCTTTTCGTGGATGAGCTGCACCGGTTCAACAAGGCTCAACAGGATGTTCTGCTTCCCCATCTGGAAAAGGGTACGGTCAGGTTTATCGGGGCGACCACGGAAAACCCCTATTTTGCGATTAACTCCCCCCTCCTGTCCCGTTCCCAGGTTTTTCCGCTGGAGCCGGTGCCGGAGGAGGAGCTGGCCGCCCTGCTGAAGCGCGCCCTGGCGGATGAGGTGCGCGGGCTGGGCGCATCCCGCGTGGATATGGAGGCGGAAGCCCTGAACCATTTGGCCGCCAAAGCGGACGGAGACGCCAGGAAGGCGCTCACGGCTCTGGAAGTGGCTGTTCTGTCCACTCCTGCGGGGAAAGACGGCGTCATTCATGTGGACATCTCCGTAGCGGAGGAATCCATCCAGCGCAAGGCTATCAGATACGACCGCCTGGGGGATTCCCATTACGATACGATTTCCGCTTTCATCAAATCCATGCGCGGCTCTGACCCGGACGCCGCCCTGTATTGGCTGGGTATGATGCTGGAAGCCGGGGAGGATATCCGCTTTATAGGAAGAAGGCTGGTCATCGCCGCGTCGGAGGATGTAGGGCTGGCGGATTCCAACGCCCTGCGCGTAGCTTTGGACGCGGCGCGCGCGGCGGAAATGGTCGGCATGCCGGAAGCACGCATTCCTCTGGCGCATGCTGCGGTTTACCTGGCGACGGCCCCCAAGAGCAATTCCGCCTACGTGGGCATCAATGCCGCCATGGATGACGTGCGCAATGGGAAAACGCTGGCAGTGCCGGAACACCTGCGGACGCCAACGCGCAAGAAGCTGGCTGCCGCCGGAGGCGTGGACGCCGCTAGGCTGGAATACCTTTATTCCCACGACTATCCGGAACATTACGTACCCCAGGCCTACCTCCCGGAAGGCCGCGTGTATTACACCCCCACCGGAAACGGGCTGGAACTGAGGATCAGGGAACGCATGGAATACCGCCGTCAACTGGCGGAGAACGCCGGGGAAGGCGGGAAGAAGGGGTAATTCTCCCTTGAAAACGCGGGAATGAGAAGAAGGTTTCCCTGATTGCTCCTTTGAAGCTGCCGGGAATGTTGTTCGGCCTTGGCCGGCAAGAAGCAGGGAGAGAGGGCTGCTTCCGCTTGGGCGCTGGCTGGAAATTCTTCTCCCATCGGAAAAAAGGCAGGAAATTCCTTGGGAATGTCCTGCCTTCGTGAAGGTTGTGAATGGCGGTTTTGTTAGTTTGCCAGCAGGAATCAGGATTCCTTGGTCACAATGATGTCGCAGTCCGCATCGAACCATCCGTGGCCCTGGCAGTCGAAAACCAAGTCCGGCTTTTCGGAACCGGAGAGGCGCAGGGTGAATTCGCGCCCGTTTTTGTCCTGCCGGTCCTTGGGCAGTTCGCTGACTACGCGGTTGCCCTTCATGAAGCGGGGGTTGCGGATATTGCAGCCGCCGCTGTTCATCTTGAAGGTAATCTTGTAGTTTCCGGGGCCGTCAAGCATGCTGCTGACGTTGACGCGGGTAGGCGTCAGTTCCGGACGCAGGTCGTAGCCTGTGAAGTGAGGACTTTTCAGGGTGACGGGTTCCGTCAGGTAGCGGTAGTAGTTCTGGGCGCCTATTCCCATGAGGGTTTTAGGGGATATCCTGGCGATGTCCGTCAGGGTCTTCAGCGTCTGGTCCTTTTTCCCCTCATTGCGGTAGAGCCAGAACCTGGCCGCCATGACCTGTTGTTTTTGAAGGGGAGTCAGGCCGGGGGTTTTGAGCTGTTTGTTTACATAGGCATGGGCGGTTTTGTAATCCTTTGGACCGCCGTCTTTGGCGGAATCATTCACCATTCTCTGCACTTTTTCGATGTAGGGCAGATGCCTGAACGTGTATTTGAAGTGCACTCCCTTGATGTCTTCCGGATCCGCCTTTTTGATTTTTTCCAGAATATCCTTTCTGGCAGAGGCCGCATAAGGAGGAAGCTGCTGAAGCCCTTCTCCGTAAAGAAGGGCCGCGGCTGTTCCGGATGAAGCGGCGGCTTTTTCCCACAGGGCATTGGCCTTGTTTTGCTGTTTTACGGCTTCCATTGCCTGTTTCATGACGGCTGGCAATGTTTCCCTGGAGACGCCTTCCGACAGGAATACCATGTTTCCGGTGGGGGAGACCACCTGAAGGGCGGGGATGTTCCAGATTTCCCCCGGGGGCTTGGGCAGTTTCTGCTCTTCTTCCGTCATTTCCTCACGCTCGTCCTGGATACACCAGAGCACGGGTTCCGGGGTGTTCTTGGCCAGGTGTTCCACAGCGCGGGTGATTTCACGTGATTTTGGGGACCAGTCCGTGCCGGCCCATACGACGATCATGTATTTATTGACGGTTTTCGCCTCGTCTTTCACGGCGCTGTAAGCGGGGAGGGCCGCCTGGACAGGGGCGGACAGGAAGAGGGCTGCGGCCAGCAGGCCGGAAACGGGATTGATGTGATGAAGCATGGCGTTAATGGAGAATTTATTTTTCGTAAACGAGGATATGGCGCAGGTGCATGAATTCCGGCTGTGCGTTTTTGGCTTCCACCTTGATCCACTTGGCTTTGGTGCCTTCCGGAGCGGTGATGACCCATTCCTTGGGCATGTTTTCCGTGGCGGCCAGGGGGAACCAGGTGGCTCCGTCCGTGGACGTGGAGACCTCCATTTTCTTCATCCGGTTTTCATTGCCGTCGCGCTTGGTGACTACCAGCCCGGCCAGGTTCACTCCGTTTTTCAGTTCTACAATGACGTTCGGATTGGCTTCCTTATCCGTATGCTGGGCTCCGCCGCAGGGACGCAGCAGGTTGATATGGTCCCAGGGGCTGTCCCACTGGCTCGTGGTGGAGCACCGGACCATGCCGTCTGCGGGCACCAGTTTCCAGCCCTGCGGAATGGACGCCTTGACCGTATTGTTCGTCGCATTGGCGCCGGAGAAAGAGGCCGCCGCTTTGCTCAAGGCCTGGAAGGCCGGAATGGAGCGGGCCGTTTCCGTGGCATAGATGGCTTTGCCGTAGGCTTCCTTCAGCTTTTTGGGGTCGGGGGCTTTCCCGGAGGTCCCGGTTTTTCCCGTTTGCTGGGCTACCTTGGCGAATGCGTTGGAGAACACGTCCGCCTGTCCGTTTTCCACAAAGTTTTTCACGCCCCATTCCAATGCCTGGCCAAAGTTGGTGCCGTCCCCCGTTTTCAGGTGGGTGGATAGGACTGTTTCCAGATAGGCCGCTTTTTCCTGCGGATTTGCCAGGAAGGCGGATTGGGAGTCCAGCACGGGCTGGAATTTCACCGCCCATGATGTGGGAGTGGTGGCGATGGCTTCATGCAGGTCCCGGAACCAGGCAATCCGGTCTGCGGGCGGAATATCCATCAGGAATTTATTCTGCACGTCCTTGAGGATGTCGAATGCGGCAAAGCCGTTGCCCTGATAGTGGGAAAGGGCGTCCTTGGCGTAAACGTACCAGTCGACAGGTTGCATGCCTTCCTTTTCCATCAGCAGGCGTTGAAGCTCCGTGCGGAAGAACGGGTGCAGCGGTGTTTGCCTGAGCGCTTCCTCCCATGCCTGAATGGCCTTGTCCTTGTTGCCGGAAGCCTCGTCCAGCCGGGCCTGGGCGGCCCACAGGTAGGCCTGGTCCGCCTTATCGTTGTCAGCAAAGACATTTTCCATCAGCAGGTAGGAAGTCGGAGCCTGGGAGCCGAAGATATGGTTGTGCATGCCTCCGTCTGGTCCGCCGAAGCCGCCTTTCCATTCCCCCCGCTTCACGCGCACCGCGTACGCGCAGTGGCCCGGTTGTCCTACCGGATAAGCGGGGATGCCGTGGGCCTGGGCCGCCATGGTGCCAAAATAGGAGAGGCCGCCGCAAACGCCGCCGATGATCTGCGTGTTTTCCGCGGTCGTGTTAAGATCCCTCCACGGCACGTAGAAAAGGGGCCCCTGAATGGTATCGCCAAAGAAATTGTGGCCCGTATAGGGAGCGGCCCAGCAGGCGGCCGTGTATCGCCGCCAGGGGAGGTTGACGTGTTCATTGCTCCATTCATAGGATTTATCGTCCCAGGGACTTCCCACGACGAAGCGCATTTCCCATGGGCGCAGTTTGATGAATCCCGGATGCAGTTTGTTTTCCTGATGCAGTTTTTTGAAAATCCGGTAGCGGCGCACCGGATTGCTGTTGGCGGAGTTGGTTTTGAGCCTTCCCGCCATGGGGCCGGTGGAAAAGACAGAGGCCAGCCCGGTGGCCAGGGATTGGTAATTCCGGAAATCCGGGCTCTTGCCGTCCGCTTTCCAGATGTCGGAGAGGATTTGAAGGCCTTCCGGTGAATTTTCCGGAATCAGGCCTGCTCCAAGGTAAAGCTCCATCCACGCCGGGTCCTGTAGAAAGGTTTTGATGAAAGCGGCATCTTGCGCGCTTTTGGAGAAAACGGCTTTCACCTTGTCCGGTCCCGTGACGCGCAGGAGTTCGTGAATGTCCAGCAAATGGCGGTACTGCTTGTTCTGGAGCAGTTTCTGTTCGGATTTCGTTTGTTCTCCAGCCTTCAGGAGGGTGGAGCGCAGTTCCGTCTGCAGGCCATCAAAGTCTCCGGAGGCAATTTTTTGTGCCAGGGGCGCCGGCAGGCGGCTGGAGGAGGCCGGCGTTTCCGTTTCAGTTTCCGTCAGGCCCTGTGCCGCGCAGACGGGAGCCGCGAGCAGGGAAGTGCAGAGAAGAAGATGTGAAATATTCATGTGGAAGGGATTACTTGATAATAGCAGAAAGAGGTGGGAGGGAACCAGTGCGTTTTTCGACTTATTACGATGCCGGAAGGACGTTTTTATCATCCTTCGCGGCATATTTCAGCACAAATGGTCACAGAGCATTTTGACGCCCAAGCCGATGAGGATGAGCCCGGCTCCCGCTTCCAGATGAAAGGTCGGAAAGCGGTGCAGCCGTCTGGTCAGGAAAAAGCCGGCCGCCGTGCACAGGAAGGTGGTGAAGCCGATGGCGGCGGCGGGGAGAAGCACCGCGTTGAGGGTAGGGTCGGTTCCACACTGGGCGGATGAAAGGTAAATGCTGACGCCCGCTACCAGCGCGTCGATGCTGGTGGCGATTCCCACGGCCATAAGGGTAGGAAACGTCAGGCTGGTGACGTGGGGCATATCCTCTTCTTCGTTGCGGTGATTCCAGCCTTCGCGGAGGACGTTGACCCCGAGGAAGGTGAACACGGCGAAGCCCAGCCAGTGGTCCCAGGCCGCAATATACCGGTGCACGGAGCCTGTAAGCAGAAAACCCAGCACGGGCATCAGGAATTGACCGGCCCCGGTGGACAGGGAGAGCTTGATTCCGTTGCTCAAACGCTTTTGCTTAATGAGCAGGCCGTAGGAGAACGCCACGACGAAAGCGTCCACGGAGAGGGCAAAAGCCAGGAAGATCAAGTCGGCAAGCGGCATGCTCATTGCGGAGAGGCACTCTAGGATATCCCCGGGAAAAAGCAATTTTTTTGTTCCTTGCGCTTTTTCCTGATTCCAAATGCGGCACAGGCGGGTCGGCTGGATTCCTGCTTCCGGCCGAGAGGTTTGGTTGTTTCATGATTTTTTGTTGTATTTCCTATAAAAAACACACCTGTAAAGACACAAGCATACCGGATGGAAGTTTGAAAAAATATTCACTTTTGCTACATGGTATGATTCACGTTTGGAGATATGATATTCTGCGGCGGATGTATTTTTTGATATAGATCTCGTCGGAATTTGTCGGCATGCTTTGTGCTTCATGGCAGTTATTCCCATTGGCCGCCATGTTTGAAAGCATAGTTGCATTATTTTTTAGGGAATAGAAGAACGGCGGCCTTGATTGTTCAAAACCGCCGTTTGTGTCATTGGGAATGTATAATTTCTGTCGAACGACGTTTTTTCCGTCGCCCGGCATATGTTCTTAACCTATTGACGCTTCATTTTGATTGTGTTTCGGCAATGGAATATAAGGCTGCTTTTCCTGCTAATTTTACCCGTGCTCCATCCATGCGGCAATAAAGTGTTCCACCGCGTTTGGAAGCCTGATAACCTATGATGTCGTCTTTTCCCAATCTGTTCGCCCAGTAAGGTATAATGTGACAATGACCGGAACCACAAACGGCATCCTCCGGCACTCCGCATTTGGGGGCAAAGGTACGGGAAACGCAGTCAGTTTCCGCACCTTTTGCGGTTACATGGAGCAAAAAACCGTTCAGGGCATGAACTTTTGATAGATCCGGATTGAGATGTTCGATTATTTTTACATCGTCAAACACGCATAAAAGGTCGCGCCCCATATACGCTTCTCTGGGGATAGCACCGATAGCGTCGATCATTTGCTCCGTTACGGGAACTGGTTTTAATTCATAGGCGGGGAAATCCATTTCATAAAGATCACCATGCCGTTCTACCACCAAATCACCGCTTAAAGTTTGAAAAACAACTTTTGCCGCTTCTTTTTCATAGAAGTTCAAAATAACATAGGAACAGGCTAATGTCGCATGACCGCATAAGTTAATCTCTCCACCGGGGGTGAACCACCGCAGATGATAGCTCCCCCCTTTTTTGACAGCAAAGGCCGTTTCTGAAAGATTGTTTTCAACGGCCATATTTAACATCAATTCCCCGGACGGCCATTGTTCTAAAATGCAAATCGCCGCGGGATTTCCATGAAAAACTTTGTCAGTAAAGGCGTCTATGATATATTGTCTCATTATAATATATTTATTCCAAATCAACTGCAACTTCGGTTCTGCGCAAAATTTTCAGACGCGGGCCCTGGCATCCATGCAGCTTTTTGCGGGCTTGGCGGTAAATACTTTCCATGTACCGTACTGCTTTTATATCTTAACCGTTTATTAAAGCGGGCGACCCAAAGTCCGGATGTTACTCATAAGCATTCAAGGCGGAGCCGCCGGGAAAAATGAATTGATGGACATGAGCGGTGCTTTTCAGGCTCCATGACCGCAGTTTCAAGAATGAAGGCTGGACAGTTGTTGCTGCGTAAGCTTCATCATTGATTGACAAATATGTTCCCGAACCGCACGCATGACTGGCGGAAGGGGGCATTCCGACAGTCATGCGTTGAGGATGGGAAAGAATGCTATTTGCAGTATTTTTTGATATAGGGCAGCACGGCGTCCGCCCAGATGGCGTAGCCTTTTTCCGTAAAGTGCAGGTTGTCCCTGCTGATGCCGGGGAGCAGTTTGCCGGAGGAGTCCAGAAAGCGCCTGTTGATGTTGGCGTAAGTGGTGCGGGGCAGCTTGCACTGGGCCAGAATGGCGTTGATGCGGTCGTTGTGCTGGCGCAGCTTGTCCTGGGGGCCTGTGCCGCGCGGGAAAATGCCCAGCAGGAGGACGTGGGTGTCCGGGAACCTGACCAGCAGGTGTTCAACGGCACCCAGAATTCCCATGGCCGTTTTTTCCGGGGCTTCCCCTCCTTTGAAATGACCTGTATTGTTGGTGCCGATCATGACGATGCAGAGTTTGGGGTCCGTCTGCGCCGGGATGCCGGAATCCGTGATGCGGTAAATCAGGTTGGTGGTTTGATCCCCGGAAATGCCGAAGTTGCAGGGATGATAGGGGGCGAATGCCTTCTCCCATATTGGTTTTCCTTCCCTTTTCCAGTAGTCCGTAATGGAATCTCCCAGGAAAAGGACGCCGCAGGGGTTGTTTTTTATTTGTTCCACCTGTTGTTCATATTGCTTCCTCCACCACTGGGGTTGTTCCCTGGGCAACGGAGTCAGAGGGGACGGCGCAGCTGTTGAGAGAAGGGAGGCCAGCAGGGAGAAAGCTAGTATATGCAAGCTCTTCATCGGCATTTATTGTACGGACGTTTTTCAAAAACGCCACATGAAAGTAATGGCTTTTTCCGTTGTTGCGGTATGGGGCAGCTTTTGCGGCAGGGTGTTCCCCCTTGCCAGATTCCGGGGGGTGGTGTAGCTTGTGGGCGGTATGAGTGAGGTATCCCTGCAGCATGGAATGACGCGCCAGATGGCCGTCTCCCAGTCCATGCAGACAGGGATGCAGATTCTTCAGGCTTCCGCTTTGGAATTGAGGCAGCTTGTCCGCCAGGCGCTGGAAACCAATCCCATGCTTGAGGAATTGCCGGATGCCTCCCCGGAAGCTCTGGAAGACGGTCCGGACGGGGAGGACAGGAATGAACGGGAGGACGGGTGGAACGAGTTTACGGCGGAAGGGCGCTTTTCTGCGGACGCGGCCGCCCGCCGTGATTTCATGTATGAATCCGTAGTGGCTCCGGAATCCCTGAAAACCCATTTGATGGATCAGGCGCAGCATTCCGCATTGACGGGCCGCGCCCGGGACGCCCTGTTCCTGCTGATTGATGCTCTGGACGAACGCGGGTTTCTGACGGAGTCTCCGCAGGAGCTGGAAGAGCAGGGGTGTTTCAGCATGCGGGACATGGAGGAAGCCTTGGCGGCGCTGAGGGAAATGGACCCGCCCGGAGTGGGGGCGGCGGATTTGAGGGATTCCCTGTTGATTCAGCTTGAACAGCGCGGTTTGAAGCGTTCGCTTGCTTTCCGCCTGGTCAAGCGCTGCTGGCGGGAACTGGTGGCGCACAGGTATGAAGAAGCCGCGCGCCTGCTGGACGTGGAACCGGAGGCCGTGGCGGAAGCCCTGGATGTGATTAGAAGCCTGACTCCTGATCCAGGGGGGGCCTACGCCCCTGGCGGCAACCCTCATCTGCTGCCTGACGTTATTGTGGAAGAGGGTCCTTCCGGCGTGCTGGAGGTTGCCCTCACTTCCGAGTATCTTCCGCGCCTGTCCATGAATGAACGGTATATGGAGTTGATGGCGGAGGGGAGCGGAAGCCGGGAGCTGAGGCAGTATCTCCGCAGGGCGTTCCGGGAGGGACAGGAGCTGTTGCGGGCTTTGGACATGAGGCAGGAGACCGTTTTGCGCCTGGCCCGTGTCATCGTGCGGAGGCAGGAGGATTTTTTCAGGTCCGGCCCGTCCCGCCTGAAGGCCATGGGCATGGAAGAGGTGGCGGAGGAGATGGGGGTTCACGTTTCCACGGTTTCCCGTGCGTGCCGGGACAAATACCTGTTGTGCAGGTGGGGGATGAAAGAGCTGAGGTCCTTTTTTAGCGCGGGAGTTCCGTCTGAAGGCGGCATTTCCCTGGACGGAGCGGCCTCTGGAGCCATAGCTTCCGGAGCCGTCCAGGAGCTGATGCGGCGGCTGATTGCGGAGGAAGATTCTTCCAAACCCCTCAGTGACGCCGGTCTGGCGGCCGCGCTGCGGGAAAAAGGGGTGAACATCGCCCGCAGGACGGTAGCCAAGTACCGGGAGCAGATGAAGATACTGCCCGCTTCCCTGCGCCGGGGAATATGACAGTCCCCTATATTTTGAATTGTTTATTAATAATTTAACAATCAATGTATTGTGTCTTTTGTTGATGGGGCGCTTTTTTTGTTTTTCTTTCCGACGGAAGAGGCGGTTGACTGATGCGGCTTTGGTGCTATAGTCCCCGCTTTATCGTGATGCGTGCATTTACCTGGCCTATTGCCCTGCTGCTGGCGGGGCTTCTTTTCCAGACAGTGGCGTTTGCCGTGTTGAATACGGTTGTTCCCCTGTGGATGGAGCAATTTGATGCCGCCACCTGGGAGGCGGGACTGGTGGGGGCGTTCTTTTTTCTCGGGAATCTGGCCGGTACGCTGCTGGCCGGCGGCGTGATTCGCCGGGCCGGATTCAAAGGAAGTTACCAATATGCATGCCTTTTATGCGCGGTGTCCACCGTGTTGCTGCCTGTGTTTCCCGGCGTGCCGGCCTGGAGCGGACTCCGGCTGCTGGCGGGGATCAGTTGTGCTCTGGTCTGGGTGGTGGTGGAGAGCGCCATGCTGAGGGCCGGAACGCTGCAGACCCGCGGCGTTCTGCTGGCTTCCTACATGGTGGTTTATTATCTGGGTACGGTGCTGGGGCAGTTGCTTCTGGGCTGGTTCCCCAGCGATATGTCCCTGATTGCAACGGAAGTGTGCATTTTATCAGTAGCGGGCATGGTTCCGCTGATGTTTGCGCGTCTGGAATCAGGAAATGGGGAGATTTCTTCTTCCTCCCATGTGGAGATTCGGATACTGCTGAGACGCCGCAGCGTATTTCTGGGCATTGTGGGATGTGTGATTTCCGGCGTGGTATTGGGTACTATTTATTGCCTGATGCCTCTGTTTTTGAAGCACCAGGGCATGAACCACTCTTCCGTGGGATACTGGATGGCCCTGCTGATTGCCGCTGCCATTCTGGGGCAGTGGCCCATGGGACGGCTGGCGGACAGGTACGGCCGCTCATTCGTCATGAAGTGCCAGTCCCTGCTGGTGGCGGCGGCCTGTGCAGGGCTGATGCTGAAGGGAGGGCTGATGGCCCCCTCCCTGATTGCTCTGGGGCTGGCCGGATTTTCCCTGTACCCTGTTGCCATGGCCTGGGGATGCGAGGAAGCCTCCCGGGATGAACTGGTGACCATGAACCAGCTTCTGCTGCTGAGTTATTCCGTCGGGACTCTGGCCGGCCCTTCCCTGACTTCGTTCCTGATGCAGAGGTATTCCGACAATTGGATGCCTATGGTTATTGCCCTGGTGGCTCTTTCTTTCATGCCCGTGCTGATGCTGGGCGGCCACGGAAGAAGAAAACTGTCCCGGTAACGGGGAGGGCCGGAAATGTCAGGATGCTTTTTCGTCCCGGCCGGCATTTTTTGCCGGTTCGGGCGCGTCATTGTCCGCTACCTGGTGAATCATATCCGTCAGTGCCTGCACATATTCTTCCGTACGGGCGTCCGTAACGGGATACCTGCACCGGCAGGAGACCGTGGGAATGCCCAGGGCCGCGTAATGGCGGTCGTTGCCTGTGAGAGCGGAGGGTTCCCGTTGTAAGGTAGTGGGCGCCTGTTCCCAGGATTTGGCGAAGGGGGCGGCGCACTGGCCTGCGAATTTCCTGCCGTGGGAGGTGGTCATGAACAGAACGTCTTCCCGGGTGGATTCCGGGCCCGTCTGTTTTCGTTCCCCGCCGGCATCCAGCTTCTGGGGTTCCAGATTGATCATGCCCAGGATATTGGTTGCCCCGATGTTGCCGCTCAGGGAGCCGGCATGCACGCAGGCTCCGGATGAGATGGATTTCCCCGCGGGTTCCGCTCCATTCGCGTACGCGACAAAATAGATATTGTGATTGGTGGGAATGTCTTTCAGGCCTCGCGCCGTCTCCAGCAGCAGAGCCGTTCCGCTGCCGTTGTTGCGCCGTCCGCTGGAATCGTAATTGGCTCCCACGACGATGCTCTGGTTGTTGGAATACAGGCCGGGTTTGTAAACCAGGATGTTGTAAATGGCTGCTCCTTTTTCCGCGTTTCCCCCGGATATGGGCTGCATGGTGACGGCGTACCCCATGTCCGAGAAATTCCCGGCGATGTATTCGGCGGCGGCTTCCATGGATTTGGGCTGGCTGGCGTTTCTGACCCCGATATCTTTTTGCAGAACCTCCGTGTGTTTTTCCATGCGTGCTCCCAGGGTCCGCGGCGTTTCCGGTCCTCCGGAGGAGACCATGGAAAGCAACGCGCAGGAGGAAAGACCGGTGGACAGCAGCAGGAATCCGGAGGACAGAACGGCGTAGGGATACATGCGGGGCGTCATGGCTTTACAGAGTTTCAATGTAATGCAGTTCACGGGCAATCTGGGCTGCCAGGGGGATTTTCATGTGGTCCGGCAGGACGCTCCAGGTATAGGTTTCCACTTCCAGATGCGGCTGCGGGCCTTTGCGGCCCCGGAGGAAATTGCGTGTTTTCAGGATGAATTCTTCCGTACCTTTCAAGGGTGGTTCCGGTGAAGCGTACAGGGGAATGTGGTAATGGATGCGCCATTGGGAATCCCGCATTTCCTCCGCATAGTCCCGTCCATAGGCCAGGGCATTGGGCAGATCCGGGAAAAGCATGACGCCTTCCCGAAGAAGGATGCTGGTCTGATGGAAATAAACGCCGTCATCAAACTGCTGGAGGCGTTCCAGATCTTCTTTTCCGCATATGCAGCATTCCAGGGCGTTGGAGAATTGCACCTTACAGAGGGCGATGTTGTTTTCCTCCCAGGCGGAGAGGGTGGCTTCCGGCTCTTCCCGGAGAATGGCGAAATGGCAGGTATCGTATGTCAGCCCCAGGTGGCGTTCGATGAGTTCGGGGCGGCGGGAATGGTTGCGAAGGCCGTTGAAAAAACGGATGGCTCCATCCGTATCGTGAAAATGGCCGAATGGCTCCGGTTCCAGCCCCAGCTGCATCAGTCGGCCGGTCTGCCTGCCCAGCACATCCAGGAAGCCGCTCATGGCGTCCAGCCGGGAAAAGATACGTTCTTCATCCGCATGAAACCAGCTGTGTGAGGCAGGGAGCGTGCTGACGGTCAGCCTGTCAGCCTGTTCGTCTCCAATGAGTGCCAGAATGCGGAACAGGTTGCAGGTGTATTCAAAACGTTCCGGCGTAGTCCAGTCCGGCTGGAAAACGCGTTCTTTCACGCGCTGCCCGTGGAAATGACCGTAAGGGAAACCGTTGAGGGTTTCCACGCGCGCGCCCTGGTCAACCAGCCATGATTTCAGGGTTTCCGCTGCGTGCGGCGTTTCCAGAAGTTCTGCCGCCGCCCTGGCGGACAGGCGCAGACCGATGCCCAGAGGGAGATTCTTCAACGGGGAGTCCATCGCCACGAGTTCCTGCCTGATGCGGGGAACGCAGGTGAAAAGGGCTTCCCTGGTTTCCGCCCAGGATTCGGCGGGATGAATATTGGTGCAGTAGGAAAGCATGGAGGCGTGTGCGATGTAAAGGGAACGGCGGTTCGCTGCGGGATGTTTCCCACGTTTATATACGGCTCAGCGGAGAAAGAAAATTTCACGGAATTCCGCTTTTTGGCGCCATACGGGGGCTTTCCGGACAAGTGAAACGCGTGCAGCGTCTTTCAACTTCCGGAATTCGATGTCGTTGACGCAATAAAAAACAGGCCGCTTGCAAGCTGGGCCTGTTTTTTTGCAAAGAGGGCATTGGCCCCGGCCTAGAAGCCCGCCGTGGAGGCGGAAAAGCTCCGGGCCGGGGAAAGTCGCCGGTTGTTACTGGACGATGCCCAGCGGAGCGGTCGTTTTCCAGTCTCCGCGGGTGAAGTCCGGGAACACCTGGGGCATGCCGCCCTGGGCCACGGAGTATTCGGAAAGTTCGGAGACGGAGGACCAGAAGGCTCCTTCATAAACGTTCTGGTCCATCGGTTCTCCATTGCGGAGGCATTCGATGATGCGGAAGAGCATCACGAAGTCCATGCCGCCGTGGCCGCCCATTTTCAGGGCCAGCGGCCCGATTCTCTTCCAGAGCGGGTGGTCGTACTTTTCAAAAATGGGGGCCAGTTTTTCTTTGCCTTCAATCCATTCATGATAATTTCCGTTGCCCAGCTTTTCCCCGGCTACGCGGGTCGGGAAGCCGGCCAGGGTGCCCAGGGTGCCCTGGATGAGATTCAGGCGGGAGTAGGGGCGCGGACTTGTTTCATCCCATTCCACCAGGACGGTGCGCCCCATGGTGGTCTTGATGATGGAGGTATTCATATCGCCGCAGGCAAAGTCCAGCTTGTTCCACTTGTGATCCGCCGGGAAATTTTTCTTGGCATACGCGGCGCGGCCCAGGGCCGGGCTGGAGAAGGACACGAGCCTGCCGAAGCAGTCGTCCTTGCGGGCCAGATTCATGTACTGGGCAATGGGGCCGAGGCCGTGCGTGGGATACACGTTGCCGTTGCGCTTGGCGTAGTGATAGGTTCTCCAGGAACCGGTGCCGCGTTCCGCCTGCTTCATCTGTCCGCGCAGTTCATGGATGTAGGCGGCTTCTCCGTACAGCAGGTCGCCAATGACGCCCTGGCGCACCATGTTCAGGTACATGAGTTCCTCACGTCCGTAGTTGACGTTTTCCATCATCATGCAGTGCTTCCTGGTTTCTTCGGAGGTATCCACGATTTCCCAGAGTTCCTTGATGGAGACGGCCATAGGCACTTCCACAAAGGCGTGGGCGCCCATCTTCATCACGTCGCAGGTAACACGGCAGTGCCATTCCCAGCTGGGGCAGACGATGACGGCGTCCGGCTTGACTTCCTTCATCATGCGCTTGTAGTCTTCCGGTCCTTTCGTGAAAATGGGGGGGCGCTTGCCCGTTTTCTTTTCCACGACGTCCGCACTGCGCTTGGCCCAGTCTTCATACAGGTCGCAAATGCCGACAATTTCCGCACCTTCTATAACGGCCATCTGGCCCACGTGCATGGAACCGCGTTCACCCACGCCGACAAAGGCCACACGCACCTTGTCCAGCTTGGGAGCCCTGAAGCCGCCCATGTAGATGGCGCCGGGCTTGCGCGGGGGCCACGTGGTCATGGGGCCGATGTTATTCGGGTCCGGAATGGTGATTTTCTTGGGAGCCAGGGGGGCTACTTCCTGGGCGTTGGCAAAGGAACCGGCAGCCAGGGCGCCAGTGGCCAGGCCCAGGGTCTGAAGGAAACGACGGCGTGATGATGAATTATCCATGGATGGTAATTTTGTGAAAGATTTGAATCCCTAGTTTGCCATAAATACTGAGGCTTGAGAAGCTTTCTTTCACAGATGATGAAAAAATGCATTCCTCTGTAAAAACGGAATATCCCTGATTCCTGGAGGGAATCAGGAGGGTATGCCGCCGCCTTTTGAAAATCCCGGATATGAAAAAAGCCCCGGTCCTGCCGCAGCGCGGGAAGGACGGGGCCTGTAAGGGCATCATCCGGTTGTGCCGATGTTGCATGCCGTTGCTTGGGAATAAAGCAGGGGAGCGGGCGTATCGCCGCTCCGCGTTCCGAAGGATCGGCCCTGCATCGGAGGACATCCGGAGGGTGTTGTTTGTTGCCGCCGGCGCTGGCTGCCGTTTCCGTTCCCGGCGACGGGGAAGATCATTCCGTTTCCTGCGGCTTCTATCCAGGGGGCCCTTGGCTGGGGCCCGCATGCCGTGGAATCGGAATCATCTTCCCGATCATCCGTAGATGGTCCGGTTATGGCGCCATGCCGGCGGCGGGAAGTTGTGGAGCCGCAAGCCTGGCATAGGCCTCATTCAGAGCCTTGCCCAGCCTGGGGCGGAAAGCGGTGGTGGCGGGCAGCCGGGAGCCTTCCATGCCGCAGGAGCGGAGGATGTCCGGGATGGACGGGGCCAGTGCACGCTTCATGATGTTCATGCAGTCTTCCAGGTCCACTCCGTATTTTTCCTCCATCAGGTTTTCGATGCGGTCCGCCATCTTCCTCATCCTCTCAATCTGTTTTTTGGACAGGACCGGCTGGATGATCTCGTTCGGGTCGGGAACGTAGCTGATCAGCATCCCAATGGCCCGTTTCAGATCCTCCGGCAATTCCGTTACATTGCCGCTGTTGAGAACCTGGGCCAGAACCTGATAACTGCTGGTAGCGTTTTCGTCATCATCATGAATGCCCGAGGCCAGCGCCACGCCTGCGATGCTCTGCACGTAGCGGGCTACTTCCGGGGAATAATTTCCTTCCACGAAGGTGGAGGGAACGTCATCCGCGTAAGCCTGCATGGCGGCCTGGCAGGCGAGGGAACCGACGGTGCCCGCGCATAGTGTCCTGATGATGAACGAGGTTATTTTCATGATTGAAACTCCGGTTGAAGTTTCCCGACTGGAACGATCAGGAGAACCGTTTGCAGCAAGTGAGACCGCGCTGACTTCAATTCCGTTCAAAAGTTTTTTGAATGATTAAAATCATGCTTCCGCACGGCTGCCGTTCCTTCCGTACCCTTTCCGCGGCTTCCTGCGGGGAGCGGAACGTTTTTCCTGCATGGAACTGCTCCTTTTCCTGCGCGCTTCTGGGACCGCGCGCAATTCATCCGGGACGGAGGCGCTGGAAGGGTGCACGGGAAGGAGGCGTCCCAACAGCTTGTGCACGTCCCTGGCTTTCCTGATTTCCTCCGGGGAACAGAGGGCGATGGCTTGTCCGGCGGCTCCGGCGCGCGCCGTGCGGCCGATGCGGTGCACATAGACCTCCGGTTCTTCCGGCAGGTCATAGTTAATGACAAGCTGCACGTCTTTTACGTCAATGCCGCGGGCGGCGATGTCCGTGGCGACGAGGACAGGCGTTTTCCCGGAACGGAATTCACGGAGCAGTCGTTCGCGCCTGCCCTGGCTTTTGTCCCCGTGAATGGCGGAAGCCGGATAATCCTTTCCGGACAGGAAGGAGGCCAGGCGGTCTGCTCCATGCTTGGTCCGGGTAAAGATAAGCGTGCGGCCAGGCAGCTCCTGCTGTTTCAGCAGTTCCAGGGTAAGGGGCCTTTTTTCCGCCTGGGAGCCGACCATGCAAAGGAACTGTTCCACCCTGTCCGCCGTGGAGGAGGGAGGGGAGACCCTCACCGTTTCCGGTTTCTGAAGCAGGGTCTGGGCCAGTTGCCGGATATTGTCCGGCATTGTGGCGGAAAACATTTGCGTGTGGCGTTTCCTCGGGATTTTGGAGACGATTTTTTTCAGGGCCGGGGCAAATCCCATGTCCAGCATATGGTCCGCCTCATCCAGAATCAGGGTTTCCACGCTGTCCAGACTGACAGTCCGGCGTTCCAGATGGTCGATCAGTCTGCCGGGCGTGGCTATCAGAATATCCAGGCCTCCGGCCAGTTCCTTGAACTGGGAAACATACCCCACGCCTCCGAAGATGACGGCGGTGGACAGGTGCAGCCCTCTGGCGTAGGCGCGGATATTTTCATGAATTTGCGCAGCCAGTTCCCGGGTGGGACTCAGAATAAGCGCCCTTACCCGGCGGCCCGGCGGCTTTCCGGAACGTTCTGAAAGCTGTTGAATAAGGGGCAGGGCGAACGCGGCCGTTTTTCCGGTTCCGGTTTGCGCCAGCCCCATCAGGTCCTTGTTCTGCAATAACAGGGGGATGCAGGCGGCCTGGATGGGAGTGGGGGTCTTGTACTCCAGATTCTCCAGTTGGCGGAGAATGGGAGCCGACAAGCCAAGCTCCCTGAATGTAGTTGATACCATGTCTGTGGATGTGTCTGTGAATGTGCCTCGGCTGCAATGAACTGACGGAATCACGGCAATAACGGAACAAAAAAGCCCGCAGGAGCGATACTGAAAAGGTCAAGACGGGGACGCCCGTATTCCGCCAACCGCAAATGACTATCAACAATCAACAACCAAACACCATTCGGCGGGAACGGCTTCATCAGAACACGACGAAGAGCATCTGTCAAGAAAAATAAAAACGCCTGCTCTGTCATGGCTCCGTATTCCGGCACGCGGCTGTATCCTGGAAGCGCCTTTCCTCTGCTTTAGAAACATTTTTTGTCATGAATTTTTTATAAAAACTGAGTATAAATGAATTATTAGATGAAGCGGATAAAGAATCCGCCGTCAACCCTAAATTCTGCGCATGAATGGCCTGATTCATTTTTGGTGAACAATTTAGGGAGCGCCCAAGAGGTCCTGTTCCTATTCCAATTCAGGTTTCATCTGCATCAGGGATGCAGGCTGCCATATTAGAAACAACATATTCCAATCAGCGGATTCTTTATCCGTATATTTATTCATTGGATAAACCATGTTAAATGAGTTATGCCCCTGAAAACAAAAATAAAGAATGGAATGGTCATTTTTTCCGTATTGGCCGTATGTTGCGGCAGCCCTCTCTTTGCGGATTTTCAATCGGAAGAAAGGGCGGATTTAAGCAAGCCCCGGATTTGGACAGCGGTGACGGGGCATCAGTTAAAAGCAACGTATGAGGGAAGGGTGGGTAATAAAATTCAGCTGGTCGTGAATGGAGGAAAGGTCAAAACCATTTTACTGGAAAAACTTTCAGAAGCTGATCAGCGGTTATTGAATAATCTGACGCGGGAGGAAAACCGGGGCGGGGAAGCCGGTTTTCCGGATTCCGGCAGGAATGGCAAGGAGCATCCATTTGTCAGATTTCTTGCTGAAGCGAAACAAAAACGCCTTACTCCTGAGGCAGGGATAAAATATTATCAAAATGTTATTGATGCTCTTTTTGAACAGGCAAATTCGTATCATTACAAATATCCGGTGGATTTTGTGAAAGAAGATAATTCTTTCAATATGAAATATTTAAAGAAAATGTTGCAAAAGAGGAAGTCTATTTCCATGCGTACAAACCTTTTTACCGGGGAGTATCTGCCAACCCCATTATATTCCAATGAACCTCAATGGAAGAGTGTCATGCAGGAATTATTTTACAAATTGGATGAAAGATATGTAACTTTTGAACAGGAAGACACATTGTACGCTGATAATGATGAGAAAAAGGTTGTTTTTGGTGTTCGTGTTGATAGGAAAGCAAAGAATGATTCAAAATATGTTGCGTGGTACAGGGAAAACAGCAGAGATTATTTATATATTGTACAGACTTTTGTTGAACGGAAGGAAGACGGGGAGCTTCTCTTTGGCGGGATAAGGGGTGAGGAGGGAAGGGATGACGCTTGGAGCCGATGGCACAGTTATGATGCTCGAAAGGGTATCTTTTATTCGTTGTTTCTTTGCGTTGATCAAGAAGGAAAGATTTCGATTCGTGATTCTGAAGCGGGATCATTACAGTTTTTTGCTTCCGCCCCGAACAAAAAGTCTTTCTGTTATCCAAGAAAGGATTGTTACAATTACTATTTTGACAGAGACAGTAAACAGTTTGCTCTTGGCCGGTATGATTTGAACGGAACTCCTGTTTCCCTGGAAAGATTATGGGAAAAGGCCGGTAAACAAAAATCAGGCAGTACCGGAGGCAAACCCACTGCCAAGCACGATGATCCCCTCAATATTTTTGAGGAACGTCATATCAGGGACAGGTAAAGAGGCTTGAGAGCTGTACAGGCACTCCTCTCCCGGAACAAAGGATGGATGGCTTCAAGGGGGGGAGGGATTTTTCTGCATGTGCACGAAAATCAATGGAGGAAGGTTCAGCGTGTGCGTTCTTTCATCTAGAGCCTGGCGGAATGAAATCATGCGCCCGGGATACGGAATATTCTGGAAAATGAAAAATGCTGTTTCACTCTCCTGACGGATGGGGAAAAGACAACGTTCAGCGTTGCAGGAATTTGCGGGCGCCCGCGCAGTAAACGGCTCCGGAATAAACGGTCAGGATGACGGAGCCCCACAGCGTAACCTGGTACAGCAAGTTGGATGCGCCGGAACCGTGCCACAGGCAGAGCGCGGCCAGCCGGTCCGCGATGGAGGGCAGGTATTCCGGCGTATGCGTCCATGTCAGGGCCAGCAGGCAGGCGATGCAGAAGGCCAGCTGGAAGGCGGTTTTCCATTTGCCGGACGTTCCCGCAGGGATGATGACGCCATGATCCTGCGCGATCTGGCGCAGTCCGGTGACCAGGAATTCCCTGCTGATGATGAGAATGGTAATCCAGGCGGGGCAGAGCCCTTCCCCCGTCAGGTAAATGAAGGCGGCGGAGACGGCTATTTTATCCGCCAGGGGGTCAATCAGTTTGCCGAAGGTGGTGACCTGGTTCAGGCGGCGGGCCAGGTAGCCGTCCAGCCAGTCCGTGCAGGCAGCCAGAATGAACGTGACCAGGGCGGCCAGGTATCCCCAGGAATACTGGTCCGCGACGCTGACTGCTGCCGTAAAGACGACTACCAGGGCAATACGCGTCAGGGTAATGGCATTGGGCAGGTTCAGCATACGCGGTTTATTAGGGGACAGATGTCTGCCCGTAGCAAGCTTTTTTGCTGGATTCGGGAATGAAATTTCCGGAAAACGGCGCACGGAAAAAAGAGAAGGGAATACGAAGATACAGGCAGCCGGACCATGATGCGCGCGTTTCAGTTCCTGCTTTCCGTTCCCGCTGTTTTGCGGCAATTAATTTCCAATCATTTTGTAGAAGTCTTCCTCGGAAATGACGGGCACGTCCAGCTTGAGGGCTTTGTCCCGCTTGGAGCCTCCTCCGTTGCCTGCCAGGAGGAAGGATGTGGATTTGGAGATGGCTCCGGTGGCCTTTCCTCCGTGGGAGGCGATAAGCTGTTCAAAGTAGTCCCGCGGATGGCTGAGCGTTCCCGTAATGACGAAGGTTTTTCCGGACAGGGATCCCGCCGGGATTTCCAGAAAGTTGGCCCGGTAGGACTGGGACTGGGGATTGATGCCCAATCCGTTCAGGACGTCCATGGTGTGATTCCCTGCTGCGGAGGAGAAAAAGTTCCGGAGGGATTTGGCCGCCGCCACGCCTATTTCGGAGCCATAGCTGAATTTGGCCGTGTTTTTACGCAGGTAGCCCGTTGCCAGATAGGGGGCAGTCAGGCGGTCGATTTCCTCCATCAGTTCCTGGTGGCGTTCCTGTACCGCTTCTGCGGAAAGCGCGCCTTCCTTCACCGCCTTTTTATTGTCGCGGGTGTTGGGGTTGGTTTTGGCGGCTTTTTCCATCAGTTCATCCAGGCGGACGATGTCCCGGAGGTAGGGAGAATCCGCCACATGCTTCAGGTCGGGATGCGTGTCCGCCAGCGCCTTGGCGACAACTTCCCCCACCAGAGGAATGCCGAAGGCGATGAGCCAGCGTTCCAGCGGAAGCCCTCGCGCGTTTTGCAGGGCGTCCAGCGCTTTCCGGGCATTTTTTTCCCCATAGCGGCGCGGTTCCTCCGGCGTGCCCAGGTTCAGGTTGGCGAGCTGGTCCGTAGTCAGGGAGAAAAGGTCCAGCGCAGAGGATGCCAGTCCGGAGCTTCTCAGCGCTTCCGCCACGGAAGAGCCGATGCTCTCCACATCCAGAGCAGAACGGGAACAGAAATGAGTGATGCCCGTCACGGCCTGCGCGGGGCAGGTGAAGTTGGTGCAGCGCCAGGCTACTTTCCCTTCTTCCTTCATGATGGGATTGCCGCAGGCGGGGCACAGCCCCCGCGTGGCTTCCAGAATGCTGTAGGGCCTGGCGTCCGCCGGGCGTTTGGAGAGGTTCACTTTCAGAACGGCGGGGATGATTTCCCCCGCCTTTTCCACCAGCACCGTATCGCCTATGCAAACGTCCTTCCGGTCGATTTCATCCTGGTTGTGGAGGGTGGCCCGCGCTACCGTAGAACCGGACAGAAGCACAGGCTGCAATTCCGCCACAGGCGTCAGCACCCCGGTGCGTCCTACCTGCACGATAATATTCAGCAGGGTGGTTTCCTTCTGTTCCGGGGGGAATTTATACGCCGCCGCCCAGCGGGGCGCGCGAGCCGTAGCTCCCAGCGCTTCCCGCGTAGCCGTGGATCTGATTTTAATAACGGCTCCGTCCGTGCCGTAGGGGAGCGTATGGCGGAGCCTGTCAATATCCCGCACGGCTTGGCGCGTGGATTCCAGGCTGTCCGTGTAATACACCGGCTCATTGCAGGGGATGCCGCAATGGCGGAGCATGTTCCAGAAATCTTTTGCGTCCCTGAGTTCCGGGCCTTCATACGCGCCCAATCCGTGGGCCAGGAAGGCCAGCGGTCGGGCGGCCACCTGCCGAGGGTCCAGCTGCTTGAGGGTTCCGGCGGTGGCGTTGCGCGGGTTGGCGAATGCGGGGAGCCCGTCGGCGTCCCGTTCTTCGTTCAGTTTGGCGAAGGCTTCATTGGGCATGAAGACTTCCCCGCGCACTTCCAGCACGGGCGGCGCGCCGGGGGGGAGGGTGAGGGGAACGCTGCGGATGGTGCGGACATTGGCCGTTACGTCGTCCCCAACGTCTCCGTCTCCGCGCGTGGCCGCATAAGCCAGCTTCCCGTCGCGGTACATGATGGAAAGGGCCACTCCGTCAATCTTGGGCTCCACGGAGACGGGAACTTTCTCCGTTTGCAGCGCCCTGGCCAGCTTATGGTAGAATTCCGCCAGTTCTTCATCCGGCACGAGGGCGTCCCGCTGCTCAAAAATGTCGTCAATGGACAACATGGGCACCGCATGCCTAATCTGGTTGAAGCCCTGGAGGGGGGCGCCACCTACGCGGCGCGTGGGGGAGTCCGGATCCGCCAGTTCGGGGTGGGCTTCTTCCAGTTTTTCCAGCTCCAGGAACAGGGCGTCATATTCCGCGTCGGAAATCTCCGGTTCCGCCTGTTCGTAATACAGGCGGTTGTGGCGGCGCAGTTCGGCACGAAGGTAGTCTATGCGGCGGTGAGCGGTTTCCTCCGCGTTTCCGGGGTGGCCGGCGCCGGCGTTTTCCCGCGCCTCCCCAGCCCGGGATGCCGTTTCATTTGTTGCCTGCTGTGAAGGCTGTTTGCCGGCTGCCAGGGAAAAAAGGTCTTCCTCCATAGGAAAAATGAGTGGAAAAATGGCTATTTGCTCAGTTTGATGACGGAACAGGGGGTTTTGGAATGTTCATGAGCCTTGAACAGAACCGTTCCGTTGACGACGGGAAGGACGGCGTTGTCCCCCAAAAGCAATGCTTTGGAATAGCCGGCGGGCAGGGTGATGGCCGTTCCCTCATCATCTTCATAACCGGTGGCGTCCAGCGGCTGCATGCGGGCGTGTTCCGCGCCCGCCGTCAGTTCTTTCATGGTTCCTTCGCTGGGCGGCTGGGCCGCTCCCTTGTCCGGCGGCGGAATCAGGAAGACGAAGATATCCCCCTGCCGATTGATGGAGGCCGGCTGGTCCAGCTGCATGAATGCCCGTGTGCCGTACACGGCTTCACCGTTGATGTTGAGCCACCGGCCTACGCCGCGCATGGTGGCGGCCACTTTTTCCGGAATGGTGCCGTCCGCCATGGGATTGACGTTCAGCAGAAGATTGCCTCCCTTGGTAACGCATTCCACCAGTTTTTCAATGATGGTTTCCGGAGATTTGATGTTGGTGTCGTAGCGGTTGTAGCCCCATTTGTCGCTTACAGTCATGCAGGATTCCCAGTCCACGCCGGGATATCCGCGCCGGGGGATGAAGCGTTCCGGGGTAATATAGTCCCCGCAGCGCAGGTCCAGCGTGCCGGCCTGGTTTTTGTTCAGGCCGGAATAAGCGTACAGGCGGTTGTTCATGATGACGCCGGGATTGATGGAGCGCACCATGTCCATCAGTTCCGGCGCCTTCCAGCCTTTGGCCCCCTCCATGGCTCCCTGGGAGTAATCCCACCACATGATGTCGATGGGCGCGTAACGGGTCATCAGCTCCCGGACCTGGGCGTGCAGGTATTTCTGGTAAGCGGCGTGGTCGCGGGGAATGTTTTTCCTGTTAAGCATTGCCGCCTGTCCCGCAGGGTAGCAGAGGTCCGGGCAGATGGTGTTGTCATAGGACGGGTGATGCCAGTCAATGACGGAGTGGTAGAGGCCCACTTTCAGGCCGCGCTTGCGGCAGGAGTCCACATATTCGCGGATGATATCCCGGTTCACGGCGCTTTTGGCGTCGTAATCCGTCAAGGCGCTGTCGAACAGGCCGAAGCCTTCATGGTGCTTGCTGGTGAGCACTACATATTGGCAGCCCGCATCCCGGGCGAGCTGGGCCCATTCTTCCGTCAGGCCTTCCCTGGGCTTGAACAGGGGCAGAGCTTCCGCGGCGTAGGTATCTGTATCCACTTCCACGTTTTTTTGAATCCATTCGGAACCTCCGGGCCTGCCTTTCCATTCCCCGGCCAATCCGGAATACAGGCCGTAATGGATGAACATGCCGAATTTGGCATCCCTCCACCATTCCATGCGCCGGTTGCGTTCCCCCGCCGTTTCCCTGACAGCGGCATGGTTGGCATCCGCAGGGAGGGGGAGGCCGGGCGCTGCTGCCGAAAATTCCGCGGGAACGGTGGCCGGGGAACCCTGCTTCATTCCGCCGTCGCGCAGCCGGGCTGCGAACTGTTCGTCCAGGGCCAGCGCAGGCTGTCCGTTTTCCGTAATGATTTTAGTGGCGGACTGCTGGGCCGGGGCGGGAAGTCCCAGAGTGACGGCCAGGGCGGCAATCGTGGCTATGTTCATGGTTGTTCAGAATGGTGTGAGGCTGGGGGGGAAGGCTGAACCTGCTTAAATGACGTCCGTATCCGCGTAGCTGCCCAGAATCTTCAGCATGGAGCAGTGCTGCTCCAGCTCCGGAAGGGTTTCCCGTAAGGGGGATTCCTGAATGTGGCCGGCGGCATCTATGTAAAAGACGTATTCCCAGTTGATGACTTTGGACGGGCGGGATTCAATGCGTATCAGGTTATTGTTGTGCCGCTGGAAGCAGTTGACTACTTCCGCCAGGGTGCCGGGTTTATGCTGGATGCGGATGAGCAGGGAGGTGCGGTCCCTGCCGCTGGGCTGCGTTTCCTGGCGTCCGATGACGGCAAAACGGGTGGTGTTGCAGGACTGGTCCTGCACGTCTTCTTCCAGGATGTTCAGGCCGAACAATTCCGCGGCCAGCGGACAGCCGAGGGATGCCGCGCCCATGGCGGCGTTCTCCTTGGCAAGAATGCTGGCTTTCGTGGTGGAGGACGTTTCCACGAGTTCCGCGTTTGGGAAATGCCGCTGGATCCAGTTCCGCGTCTGGCCGAGAACCTGGGGGTGGGAATACAGGATGCGGATGTGTTCCCGCGGAATATCCGCCATCAGGCTGTTGCGGATGTTCAGATTGATTTGAGCGCAGATTTTGAGGGGAGAGGTGACGAAAAGATCCATCACGGCGGTGACGGAGCCTTCCGAAGAGTTTTCCACGGGAACTACGCCGTACTGGGCCTTCCCCCGGTCCACCATGTCAAACACGTCCTTGAAGCTCTGGCACGGAATGAGTTCGCAGCTTTTTCCGAACTGCTTGAGGGCCGCCTGGTGGCTCCAGGTTCCTTTGGGGCCCAGGTAGGCAATGGTCAGGCCGCCTTCCAGAAAGAAGGAGCAGGAAATGATTTCACGGTAAATAGCCTGGAGGGAGGCTTCCGGCAGCACGCCCGCATTCAGGCGGTTCAATTTGTTGAGCAGGGCCGTTTCCCGTTCGGGAACGAAGATGGGGGAATTTCCTTTTTAATGCGGCCGACTTCATGCACCCATTCGGCGCGTTTTTTTTAACAGCTCTACAATTCGGGCGTCCACCTCGTCAATGGCCAGACGCGCTTTTGTCAGGGCGATGGTCTGTTCATCCGTATTTCCGCTTTTTTGCTGCCTGGGGGGATTGTCCGGAGAGGCGTCCTCCCCGTGGTGCGTGGTCTCCATGTCTCTGTGAAAGCTGTGTGGTTAAAGCCGTGTCAGGGTAGCGGTTCCGGGGGGGCAAATCAAGATTAAAGGGGAGGTCTCCGCCGCGGATTCTTCTTGCATGCCCGGAAGATGCCGGGCAGGTTCATTTCTCCTTGATTGATGAAAAGAATATTGTTCCCGGCTGACTGTGACCGTGGACGCTCCTGCCGGAAAGGGGGCGTAAGAAGGTGAACGGCGGGTCTGTTGCCGCATCTTTGTCCGCAAGGATGGTGTCGCCGGATGACGGCGGATTGCTGACGAAGGCCGGGCCAGCTCTGGGATTTGAATATGGCGCTTTCCCGTATTCTGTCCGTTGAAGCGGCTTCCGCTGCCGGGAAATGGCGGGGAGGTTTAGTTCCGTCCCCCGTCTTCCTGTACCGGGCGCGGCTCCGGGATGGCCCCGTAAAGCCCGTTGGGGAAGAGCTGGAGCCACGGCGTGTATTCCGGCGGGACGGGCGCTTCGAAATCCATGCGCTTTCCCGTGCGCGGGTGGTCGAAGCCCAGCCGCCACGCGTGGAGCATGAGTCTGCCGGGTTTTGCCTTTTGCCGGGCGGGTTTGGCGTAAATGGGATCCCCGATGAGCGGATGGCCCAGATGGAGCATGTGCACGCGTATCTGGTGGGTTCTGCCCGTGTGCAGCGTGCACAGAACCAGGGAGGAGTCCGTGGACGGGTCTGCGCAGAGCAAATCGTAGTCCGTAATGGCGGCTTTCCCGGAACCGGGATTGACTACTGCCATTTTCAGGCGATTGACGGGATGGCGGCCGATATGGGTGAAGACCGTGCCGGAACTTTGGGAAGGAATACCCTGGACGACGGCCAGATAACGCTTTTCCGTGCTTCGGGCCGCGAACTGCGCCGTCAGGGACTGGTGGGCGCCGTCATTTTTTGCGATGACTAGGCAGCCGGAGGTGTCCTTGTCCAGGCGGTGGACGATGCCCGGGCGTTCCACTCCGCCGATGCCGGAGAGGTCCCCGCAGTGGTGGAGCAGGGCGTTTACGATGGTGCCGTCCGGGTTGCCGGCCGCGGGATGCACGACCATGCCGCTTTCCTTGTTGATGACTACCACGTCTTCATCTTCATACAGGATGTCCAGGGGGATATCCTGAGGCTGGGCTTCCGCCGGTTCCGGTTCCGGAATGCGGACGGTGATGGAATCACCGCGGGAGACGGGGTTTTTAGGCTTGGCGGGAGAGCCGTTGACCAACACATCCCCGCTTTTGATCAGGCTCTGGATCCTGGAGCGGGAAAGCTCCGGAAGGTGGGCGGCAAGGTATTGATCCAGGCGGATTTTCCCGTCGGCGTCGTCCGTAGTCAGATTCATGTTCCGTGGCGTTTGGTCAATGGCTGTAGGCGGAGGGAGGCAGGTCAATAAAGGTATAATCCAGCCCGTAAACATCCTTGAGAAGAAGCCCCAGGGCCTTTACGCCGAACGTCTCCGTAAAGTAGTGGCCGCCGAAGACCAGATTGACGCCCAGTTCCTGGGCCAGGGGGATGTTCCAGTGGGAGCCTTCCCCGGTCACGTAGGTGCGGCAGCCGAGGGCCGCTGCCTGGGCAAGATCGTCTCCCGCGCCTCCGGTACAGATGAAGACATCTCCGGCCGGAGCCTCCGGGGAATCTTTCCAGAAGGCCTGCACGGGCGCACCGAGGACGATTTCCAGTTTTTGCTCCAATTCCGCGCATGTACCTGGAAATTCTCCGTGCGTACCGAGGGAAACGCCGTGGTAGTCCAGCCCATCATGGGAACATGGCTGGAGGCCGCAGGCCTTCGCCAGCAGGGCATTGTTGCCGTATGCGGGGTGGACGTCCAGAGGAAGGTGGGCGGCGTAAATCGCCAGGTTCCCGTCCATGGCGGCTTTCAGCTTCCGGTAGGCGATGCCGGTAATGGGCTGCATGGGCTGCCAGAAAATGCCGTGGTGAAGAAGGAGCAGGTCCGCACCTGTTTCCAAGGCCGCATGAATGGCCTTTTCTGAGCCGTCCACGGCGGCGGCCACCTTGGAAACGGTGCCCCCGTTTTCCAGTTGAAGGCCGTTCAGGGCGCGGGGGGCGTCCGGAATGGAATTCACGGAGAGGATTCCGTCCAGAAAGGAGATGGCGGTGTGCAGCTCAATCTTGCTCATGCGGGAGGAGTGGTTAGTTGTCTTCCGAAAGGCTGGCGCCGAGCAGACGTACGGCGTCCATGTTCAGAATAAAATAATTCGGGGTTGTATTTACTCTGCCGTAATAAAATCTGCTGTATCCGGCCTCTCCCGCCGGGGCGATTTCCAGCGTGATGACTTTGTCCTCCGTTTCCGGTTCCGGGGCAAAGGTAATGTCGCTGGAACCGGATTGGGCCTGCACGGGGGCCGCCTCCTTGTAAGACTGGAGGATGAGTTTCAGGCGGAAAACGGGATTTTTCAGGGCTTCATGCGCTGTGGCGTCCGTATAGGGGAGCCAGGCGCTCACCTCCATTTTTTCCAGTTCATCCAGATAGCGGTTGGCGCGGTTCGGGTTGATATTCAAGGTTTCATCCTTCCCGTCTTTGGAGGCCGTCCAGGAATCGTCCAGACGGTCGAATTTCAGGACCAGGGGGCCTCCGGAACCGATGCGTTCCAGGTGCATTTCTCTGAGGTCAAACCTGCTGAAGGAGAAGAGCCTCTTTTTTTTCCAGGCCAGTGCATCCGTCAGCAAATCCTTCATGTAGGCGTTGTCCAGTATGGCAACGGTGGGTTTTCCGGCCTGGAGGGCATACCAGGAACCGTCCGCCCCCTTGGAGAAAAATACCGTCACGGGGGGGCGGGACTCTTCACCGGGCTTGGGCAGAAGGGACATGGTGAGCGTCATTCTGGGATTATCCAGCCCGTATACGGAAAGATCCGTAGCCTTGTCCGAGGCGAAGCCGGCCACTTTCCCCTGTTTAACTGTTTTCAGCAGGGAAATGAGATGTTCCGGATTCGCTTCCTGGTAACGGGCGCCCTCTGCCGTGTACAGCCAGGTGGGCTTGATGCCTTTTTTCTCATCCCCCTGAATGAAGCGGGCGATGGTGGGGTAATCCTGAAAGCTCTTGCGGATGGAAAGGCCGGTAATTTTGTAATCCCCGATGTCCGTCAATTGCTTGGAACGCAAAAGGCCCAGATCCAGCGGAATATTGCGTACGCCGGGAATTTCCTTGTTGGTTTCCGTCGTTTGAGCCAGTTCAAAGACGGCCTTGCGGTCGGAAACGGTGGCCTTGACCAGTTCGGACAGGCTTCCGTTGTCGGAGGGGGGGTAAATCCGGAGCGTGACGGGCTGTTCCTCCATTTGCAGGGATTTGCCGTCTTCTGAAAGACGGCCTGTGAAATCCTGATGGAAACGGAGGTGATCTGATCATCCGTCATGTCCGGTACGCTTGTTTCCTCCGGGTTGTACACGCGCACGGCGGTCAGTTTCTGAAGCGTGCCCAGCAGCACATCCATCATGGCCGGGTCCGTATCCAGAGAAAGGGGATACGTGATTTTCCAGGGAGAGCCGGGAGTCTCGCGTTTCAGGGCGATGCGCTGGCCCCGGTTGTTGATTTCAATGGAGGCGGGCATGGCCGGATGCAGGAGCAGGGGACGATGGTCCCGAAGCTGGCGGATACCGGATTTGAACAGAGGAAGGATGTTGCCGGTGCCCACCAGAATGCGGGTGTCCCGTCCGTAGAAATCCGTCTGCATATAGGTGGTGTCATCCGTGGTCTTGTTCTCCGGATCGTCCACCAGCCAGGGCGCCGGGGAACCCAGCGTATAGCGCGCTACGGTGGAGGAACGCTTTCCGTCGTCGCTCATTTCCTTGAGAGTGATGGTAACGGGGGTGGTCTTTACGCCGAATTCCTTCAGGGAAGCGGAATCAATTTTGTGCAGAGGCAGCGCGTCCACAATGCTGGTGGAATACGTGTACTGGAGAATGGCCGCCGCCGCGCGAGGGTCCATACGGTCGTTCCAGGGTTTTTCGCACCACCAGACGCCGTTGGGCTTACGGCGGAATTCCGCGACATCCCCCACGCAATTGATGCGCATCCAGGAAACCTCGTTCATTTCTTCCCGGGTGTATGGGAAAAGCCGTTCTCCGGAACTGAAGGCGGTGCGCCCGATGATGCGGGACAGGTTGCCGTCAATGGTGAGGAGCACCGCCGCGCCGACAGAAGCGAGGGCGATGAGGATGAGAAGGATAAAGCGGAATGTGCGCATGTGCTTCCGGTAATGGGCGTGGATGGGGTTAATGACGGCGAGTGTTCCAGATAATCAGGGCGATCAGCAGCGCCAGCAGGGGGAGGCCGATATTCGTCAGGAGTTCCAAAACGCCCAGGGCATTGCGGTCCAGATTCAGCTTGACGGTCAGGTCATGGCGGGAGCCGAGGCCGCGCAATTCTTCACGGTCCGTCATCCAGCCGATCAGCGTACGCATGAAATCCCTTTGTTCCGGTTTGATTTGCCGGGGCTGAAGCAGGTCCGTATTGCCAAGCAGAACCAGGCGCCCGGTAGTCTTGTTCTGGTTCACGTCCCCGGCATTCCCCCGGATAAGGGCCGCGCCGATCATCAGAGGCCCCGGATTGTCTTCCCTCGCGTCGAACTTGGCTGGGAACTGGTTGTATTTGGTTTCTCCATAATAATCCTCCGTGGTTACCAGAAGGGGATACGGCGTAATGCGCTTCTGTTCCATGGCCGCGTTGTCGGAATCCAGGATAAGGGAGATGCTCTCCCCTTCCAGCCCGGTGCTGGAATTCCAGAATTCACGGGTGCAATTCAGGGAGGGGGCGAAAATGGAGTTAATTTCAAAAACGGAACGGTTGCCCCTGTTGCGGAGCATCACGCGGTCATTCTGGGGCCGCAGCCCCTGTTCGCGGAGAAAGCGGTAGAGCTGTCTGGGGGTGTCATTCCGGGGTTCCAGCATGATCAGGATGGCGGCGTTCGGGCGCGCCCAGTACCGCTGGAGCACTTCCGCCTCCTGCGGGGACAGATCATATTTGGAACCGATGATCATAAATCCCGCGGCATCTTCCGGAATCTCTTCCAGACCGCTCATGCGGATGGGCACAAGCTGCAGGTTGACGGAACGGCAGATTTTGCCCAGCGTCGTGAAGATGCTTTCCTCCTGGTTGTTGCTCAGGGCCTCGTTGAAGTTGCTCTTGTCCGCCGCGATATAGATTTTACGCGGTTCGCCGTTGGCCGCTCCGTAAATGCCGGCAGTCATCATATCTTCAATCTGGAGGGCCACCGCCTTCATGCTTTTGCCGTCCGGCCCGGGGGCGTACACTACGAAGGCGTCTCCAGGCAGGATGCGCACGTGGGCGGCGTCCGCCTGGGTGCCTTCAAACGTCTTGAGCGCTTTTTCCGTATCTTCCCGGGCATCAATGATGACCAGGTTCTTCTTGAATTCAATTCCGTAGATATTGGAGATTTCACGTGCCTTGTTCGGCTGGCGGAGGGGATCCACGTACTCCACCTTCACTTTGCCGTTGGAATAACGTTCGTACTCCTCAAGCAGAGAACGCATGCGGGTATAGTTTTGCGTGGTGCGCAGGAAAGCGAACGTGATTTTGACGGGTGTTTTGCGCTTCTGGATTTCTGGAGACTGGAGCATGTTGGTGCTCTGGCGGGATATTTCATAACGCTGGTCTTCCGTCAGGTCCCGGCGGTAATACTCGTGGCAGCCCACGTAATTCAGGCATACGACGATAAGGAACAGCAGGAAAAGCTTGATCCAGGTCATCCAGGGGCGTTTGACCTTGCGGGCGGCGGGCTGGGAGGCTTCCGCGGCCGCGGCGGGGGTGTCTGGTGTTTCGCTCATAGATAAAAATGAAAAGAGGTGAAGGCGGGATGAATCAGTGTTTCCAGCGGCGGTGGTCAATGATGCGGATGGTGACGGCCAGCGTCAGGACCGTCATGGTCAGGTAAAATACGACGGGACGCGTGTCAACCAGCCCGGCGGAAAAGCGGTCCAGATGTTCCGAGCAGGACATGTAGTGGAAAATCCCCGCCGCGGGGAATTCCCCCCACACCACGGGAATCAGCCCCATGAAGAAAATCAGAACCAGCAGGCCGATGGTGATGATGCCGGAAATAATCTGGCTGCCCGTCATGGAAGAGGCGAAAATGCCAATGGCCGTGAACCAGGCGCCGATCAGCAGCAGTATGGCGTATGCCCCGGCCCAGTCCGCAAGGCGGTAGGGAAGAACCATGCCCGCGTCATATCCGTAAATCCACTGCACAATCAGGTTGGACCAGTCCGCCAGGGTGGGGTAGAGAAGCATGGGCAGCCACAGGATGATGTAAAAGGCGTACGCGGAGAAGTATTTTCCCAGGACCACCTGCCATGTCTTGATGGGCGTGGTAAGCAGGGATTCCAGCGTTCCCGTCTTTTCCTCCTCCGCCAGGGAGCGCATGGTGAGCAGCGGGAAGATGAACAGGAAGTAAAACCAGAACATGGGGGAATGCAGGATGAAGAACAGGATGCCTTCCTTCTGCGGGGCCAGTTGAAAAGCCTTCAGCGTGCCGGACAGGGAGACGCTCTGAAGGGCCATGACGAAAGCCAGGATAACCCATCCGTACGGAGTCATTACGTAGCTTCTGAGTTCTTTTCTGAAAATGGTAAGTACTGGAGACATGGGGAGAAAAGGGAAATGGGAGGTGGTGGATGGGCGGGGAGGGAAAAATGGGGGTTAATCTTTACGGGTCATTTCCACGAACACTTCTTCCAGCGTGGGGGTGTGGCGGTAAATATGGCGCAGGGGGCAGCCCTGTTCCGCAAGGAGGCGCGCGGCCTTTTCACGGGTATCCGTCCCGGCCTCCGCGCGTACGGTCAGCGTATGCCAGCCGTCGGCGTCCGTTCCTTCATGGATGACCTTCTTCACATGTTCCAGGTTTTCCAGTTTCTGCGTAATCAGGGCCAGGTCTCCCCGGAATTCCAGAGTAATCTTGCCGGCTGCCCGGAGATTGGCCGTCAGGTTGGATGGGGTATCCGCTGCCTTGATAGTTCCCTGGTCAATGATGATGACCTTGTTGCAAATCATTTCCACCTCACTGAGAATGTGGGTGGAAAGAATAATGGTGTGGTTGGCCGCCAGACCTTTGATCAGCTCGCGTATCTGGCGTATCTGGTTGGGGTCAAGACCGTTGGTAGGTTCGTCAAGGATCAGCAGGTCCGGTTCCCCCAGCAGGGCGTCCGCCAGGCCTACGCGCTGGCGGTAGCCTTTGGAAAGGGTGCGAATCATCTTGCGGCGCACGGGATCCAGGCCGCATTGTTCTACAACCTTGGAGACGGCAGGCCAGATCTGCTTGGAAGAAATGCCTTTAAGCCTGGCGCGGAATTTCAGGTATTCCGTGACGCGCTGATCGTCGTAAAGAGGCACGTGTTCCGGCAGATAACCCAGATGTTTGCGAGCCTCCAGGGGATTTTTCACAATGTCGAACCCCGCAATCGTGGCTGTGCCGGAAGTGGGGGGCAGATAGCCGGTCAGCATGCGCAAAGTCGTGGTCTTGCCTGCGCCGTTCGGCCCCAGGAACCCTACGATTTCCCCCTTTTCAATCTGGAAGGAGGCATTCTTTACCGCTTGAAAGCGGCCAAACTCTTTGGAAAGCTGGTCGGCGTGGATCATGGAATCAATGGGAACAGGGTGATTCTAATCCAAACCGCTTTCGCCTCAAGCTTATTCTCCCCTGCGCCGCGGAAGCGCTTCTTCCGCCTGAAAAGCCATGGGGGCTAACGGGACCGATGCTTTTCCTGTCTGGCCGGGAGGGAATGAAGATAAGGAAATCAATCCCTCAACTCTTCTTCCAGCCTCTGGACGATGTCCCTCACGCGTACATCTTCTTCCATACGGGAGGCGACCAGCTTATTCGCATGGATGACGGTGCCGTGGTCCCGGCCGCCGAATGCCTGGCCGATATCTTTCAGGGAGCGTTCCGTCAGGCGGCGGCTCAAGTACATGGCGATCTGGCGCGGAAAGGCGATGCTGTTGGGGCGGCGCTTGCCGGTCAGATCGCTGACCTTGAGTTCGTAAAAATCCGCCACGCGCTTCTGGATGGAATCCACGGTCAGGATGCGGCTTGTTTCTTCCCGCAGGATGTCGCGTAGAAGCTGCTCAATTTTGGCGATGTCAGGCATGTCTCCGGACAGGGAAGTAAAGGTGGCTACACGGAGCAGTGCGCCTTCCAGACGGCGCACGCTCTTCTGGATGCGGCTGGCCAGAAACTCCAGAATTTCGTCGGATACGTTCATGCCAGCCCGGTCGCGCTTGCTGCGCAGGATTTCCAGCCGTGCGTTGTCGTCCGGAAGGTTCAATTCTACCGTAAGTCCGGATTCCAGGCGTGCCGCCAGCCGGGGATCCAGATTGGAAATATCGCATGCGGCGGCGTCTGCGCAAATCACGATGGTTTTGTGGGCATGGAACAGTTCGTCAAACGTATGCAGAAATTCCTCCACCGTTTTTTCCTTGCCGGAAATAAACTGCACGTCGTCCACCAGCAGGACGTCAGCCTTGCGGTACTTGCGGCGCAGTTTGGTGAAGCTTTGTCCGTTCTGGGTCCGGGAAGCGTCAATAAATTCATTGGCGAACTGTTCGCCCGTGACGTACACCACATTGGTGGATGAATCCTGATGAAGCACCTCATGGCCGATGGCCTGGAGCAGATGGGTTTTGCCAACGCCGGATTTTCCGTACAGGAAAAGCGGATTGAACAGGGCCCGTTCCGACTGTGCGGCGGACAGCCCTGCCTGATAAGCAAAGCGGCTGTCTTCATAAACCACAAACGAATCGAACGTATATAAGTCATTCAGGCATGCCCTGGCGGCCGGTGTGCGCTGTTTTGCCGGTGCGGCCGGGGAATCCGCCGTCTGCGGCGTTTTGGCCCGGGAGGAAGCCTTTTGCGGCTGGCCTTCTGCAGCGGGCATGGAAGCCACTTCATCCGTGCAGATGAACTTTATCTGGCGTTCCGTGCCCAGAGCCAGCATGGCGGCCTGCTTCAGCTCCGGCGTATAGCTGTTTTCCACCCAGAGGGCGGCCATAGGATCGTCGCACACCAGCGTCAGCGCCTTCCCTGAATCCTCCAGCAGGGAAAACTTGGGAAACCACAATCCATAAACCTCCGGGGACATGATTGTTTGCAAGGCTCCCGTGATTCTGGACCAGGTGGCTGACAGTTCTGATGGCGGCGTCATTGTTATTGGAAATAAAAGATGTTGCTGGTTAGAAATAGCCGTAAGGCGTTCCGTCCCGCTACGAGGCCGCCCGCGGATGGAACCGGATCAGGTTCATCCGCAGCCGTGACAGCTCGTGGCGTCCATCGGGGTGGAGAAGGCGAACTCATCCGCTTTCAGCTCAACACCCCGGTTGACGGGAGCGCCAAATTACTGATTTGCGACTGAGAAAAAATATCTTTTTGAAACAGCGCGAGTCATCGTTCCTCGGCCCTACGTTCCACGGGGGTTCCACATGAAAAAATATTTTGTTCTTGCTTCCTCCGATAATTTAGTCCTCCTGAGTATATTTTCTGTGTAATTTTATAAATTATTTATTGTCAATATATTATGGTTTTGTTACAGGCTTGGGTGACGAAAAGGACATGATTACGCCGCCGGAAATCAACCACTTACAGGAACCGGATTGGAACTGCACGGGAAGATGCAGAAGGGAGGCGTTCCGCATGGTTGACAACAGACGGACGGAAACCTAACGTGGGCTGCATCATGGAACAAATGGAACAGCCAGAGGAAGCATGCCTGTCTCTCTGCCGGGGGAAATTTCTGGAACTCCTGAAAGAGGGAAGGTGGGAATACGTGCGCCGGGTGAATGCCAGCGGAGCTGTTATGATCGTGGCCGTGACGGAAGAAGGAGAACTGCTTCTGGTGGAAGAATACCGTGTTCCCCTGCATGCCCGGACCGTAGGGCTGCCTGCGGGTATTTCCGGGGATGAAGGGGAGGAAAGCTCGCTGCAGTCCGCCCGGCGTGAACTGGAAGAGGAAACCGGGTACCGGGCGGATTCCTGGACGTATCTTCTTGCGGGGCCTTCCTCTCCGGGATTGACTACGGAAATGGTATCTTTCTATATGGCGGAAGGCCTGCATCGAATATCGGAAGGAGGCGGTGTGGCCCACGAAAATATTACTGTGCACCGCATTCCTCTTACTCTGGTGCATGACTGGCTGATGGAGCAGATGGAGCAGGGAAAAGTGGTGGATCCGAAAATCTTTATGGGTCTCTATTTCCTGTCCCGCTCTGTCAATGGCATGGGGCTGGAGGAATAATCATACCCTGCGTTGTAAATGTCGGTATGCAGGAAATGGTCCGGGACGCGGGCCATATGAGACGGTTGAGTGGAAAAATGATTCATCAGTAATGATTTCCCCGGAGGGAAAGGCGGATTGTCATGATAAAATGCTCCTGAACCATAAAAAAATCTGGACATTCTTTCCAATCCGGGCTAAATATCTCCCCGCCTTACGGCATCAACCACTTAACGGCAGGGTAGCTCAGTGGTAGAGCAGAGGACTCATAAGCCTTTGGTCGGGTGTTCAAATCACCTCCCTGCTACCATCTTCAAAGCCCCTTAAATCCAACGGTTTAAGGGGCTTGTTACTTTTAGTGCATATATTGCACATCATGCTGGAAAACAGTGAAAAAGGGTATCATATGGTCAAAAAAGCATGCACAATGATGCACAGCTTGATTGACAATTGGAAGCCTCCCCCCGGCACTTTCCGCCCTGGAAAACCGTGGAGTACTGTTATTCCGGTGCACATATCCACATGGGGATATGAATGTTGGATTGGAATCCCGCTTGTGAGAAGCTGCGTTTTCTTTTCTCAGGATTTTGCCGTTCAGGATGCCGCATGAAGTGAAGGATCCGATACCGGACAGGTACTGGAAAATAAAAAACCGCATTGTTTTTGAAAATCCGGCGGAGGGGGGGAAATGGGTTTTAGATGCTGCGGCGCATCATCAGAGCAGCTAAACCCGAAAGGCTCGGAGAAGCCGTAGCCGGGGACGGATTAAAAATCCGCATAATTCTTTTTAAGTTATGTGGTTATTTTATAAGATTTTTATTATCAAATTATTGTTGATGATATTTTTTTCGGCGGGCAGAAAATTTCAGGAGGAAAAGAAAAATGGAAGACCTTTCCCGAATTTACTATATACCCTTTAACGAGAGACGGGAATAGCTACCCGTCCATTTGGTGCAGGGAATTCCGCCCATAAGCAGGAACGGGGCAAGATTGGTCAATAGAAAACTATTTCAGCCTTAACCCGAAAACCCCGGATTTGCGGCCGCTGAGTTCCAGGGTGCGCAGACGTTCCGGAGGCAGGCTGTCGCGGGAAAATTCCGCGTAATGCATGCGGTCCCGGAAGTAATGGACGGCACTTTGGGAGAGGGCGAAGATGAATTCCATTCCCATTTCCTCCGCTTTTCTTTTGGCAAATTCACATAGTGCGCGGCCATAGCCGCGTCCTTCATGGCGGTGCTTGATGTACAGGCAGCCCAGTTCCGCGCTGTGGTGCTCCGGGTAGGGATAAACGGCAACGCAGCCCACGATGCTGTCGTCCAGGGTCAGCACGTAGTAACTGTCCATTCTGGCGGCAATGTCTTCGTAATTCCGGTTGACTAATTTGGAGTCTACCACGGAACGGGCGATCATGGAGAGAAGCTCCGGAATATCTTCTTCTTTCAGCGGGCGTATTTCCCGGTAGGAGTCCGTGTGAACCATGGTTCCTACGCCTTCTTCAGAGAAGAGTTCCTCCACCAGCACGCCGCGCATTTTCCCATCCAGCAGGTGTACGCGGGGGATTCCCGCCCGGCAGGCTTCCGCCGCTTGGTCAAGCAGTTCGCGGTGGGTTACGTTTCCTGCCAGCTCCGCTACTTCCGATTCCAGAATGGCGGCAATGGGGCGTCCGTCCAGGGACGGAACCTTGTGGTCATTGAGCAGGGCGATGTATTTGGAGGCCCCCAGGCTGAAAGCCATATGGACGGATTCCGGGTCAAAGGAGCCGGAACGGCCGGAAGCCACCACGGGAATTTGGTGACGCCCCAGGATTTCCCGGACTCTTTCCCGGACAAGCTGGCCGCCTTTTAACGGCGCTTCCACCAGGGCGGAGCGCATTTCACAGACGCGCGTGTGTTCGTACAGCGCGGAAGCGTCCGCCCCTTCCACAATCAGAACGGGCCTGACGCCTATTTCCTGCAGTACATCCAGGTCCAGCAGGGCGTCCACCAATTCCTCGGAATCCACCAGAGGACGTTCCACATGCACGGCAAAGATTTTATCCCTGAAGTACGGAACATACTCCAGCACGGAACGGACATTGGCGGATTTGTTGGGAGGGAGCGTAGCCAAGGCTGACCGGAAGCTTGGGGCCGTGGGAAAAGGATAATTCCATTTTCCCACGGCCTGTAAGTGATGCGCTGCGTTTTTAGAATGTACGGGTATCCGCGGAATCCCGGTTGTCCATGGTTTCCGCAAAGTCCTGGGAGTCCAGAGTGACGGCAATTTCTTCTCCGTCTCCGGGGGCCGGCGTTTCCGCCGGCGCCTGGGAGGCTTCTTCCTTGCGGAGCACGACGCTGACCTTGCGCTTGGGCATGACCAGTTTGGGTTCCGCCACGGCTGGTTTGTAACCTTCCCCAATGGTGGTGGCGTCGGAAATGACGGCCGGGGCCTGTTCCGGTTCCGCCTGCCGGGCGGATTGTTGTTCACGTGCCCGGGAGACTTGTTCCCTCAGGGCGGAGAGCAGGTCCGAAGGCATGCCGTCAAAGCCGATTTCCGGCAGGCTGGTTCCGCCTTCCTGATTTTCGTCGGAAGATTCAAACTGGGGTAGGCTGGCCAGGAAGTCCTCAAAGGCGTCCAGGTTGGTGGTGCTCTTGAAGAGGTTGCTGATGGCTTCGCTCTTGATGCTTTCCATCAGGGTGATGAAGAGATCGTAAGCTTCCGATTTGTATTCCACCAGGGGGTCTTTCTGCCCCTGGGCGCGGAGGCGCACGCCTTCCCGTAGGGAGTCCATGTTGTACAGGTGTTCCTGCCACATTTTGTCAATGGCCCCCAGGATGATCTGGCGTTCCATGTGGTCTAGGTATTCCGGGCGTTCGCGGGAAGCCTTGTCTTCATAAGTGGCCTTGACCTTGTCAATGAGGAAGGCAATGGTGTCGTCTATGGGCCGTTCTTCCAGCTTGGCGGCCTCCGCCGTGAGTCCCAGCGGGAAGGATGCGTTCATCCAGGCGAGCAATTCGTCCGGGTGGGTGACGCCTTCCGCATCCGGGTCCAGGAATTCATGGGCGCGCGTGGCGATTACTTCTTCCAGAATATCGTAAATCATTTCGCGCGGGTTTTCCGTGGAAAGCACTTCATTCCGGTATCCGTAAACGATTTCGCGCTGCTTGTTCATTACGTCATCATAGTCCAGCACGTGCTTGCGCCACATGTAGTTGCGCTGTTCCACCCGTTTCTGGGCGGATTCCACGGATTTGTTCAGGAAACTGTGTTCCAGCGCTTCACCGTCGGCTACGCCCAGGCGTTCCATCATCTTGGTCATGCGTTCCGCCGCGCCGAAGTTGCGCATCAGGTCGTCTTCAAAGGAGATGAAGAATTGTGAGGCGCCGGGGTCCCCCTGGCGGGAGCAGCGGCCGCGCAGCTGGCGGTCAATGCGGCGGGATTCATGGCGTTCCGTGCCCAGGACAAAGAGGCCGCCGAGGTCGGCTACGCCTTCGCCCAGCTTGATGTCCGTGCCGCGTCCCGCCATGTTGGTGGAGACGGTGACGGCTCCGCGCTTGCCGGCCTGCGCCACGATTTCCGCTTCTCGCTGGTGGTTTTTGGCGTTCAGCACTTCATGGGGGATTTTGGCCCTCTTGAGCATGCGGGAGAGCGTTTCGGAGGCGTCCACGCTGGCCGTGCCGATCAGGATGGGCTGGCCTTTGTCATGAAGTTCCTGGATTTTGTTGACCACCGCATTGAATTTTTCACGGCGGGATTTGAAGATGAGGTCATTCTGATCCTTGCGGATGCAGGGGCGGTTGGTCGGGATGGGAAGAACGTCCAGCTTGTAAATATCATGGAATTCCGCGGCTTCCGTTTCCGCCGTGCCGGTCATGCCCGCCAGTTTTTTGTACAGACGGAAGTAGTTCTGGATGGTAATGGTCGCGTACGTCTGGTTTTCTCGCTCCACTTCCACGCCTTCCTTGGCTTCCACCGCCTGGTGCAGACCGTCGCTCCAGCGGCGCCCCGGCATTTCGCGGCCCGTATTCTGGTCGATGATGATGACCTTGCCTTCCTTGACGACGTATTCCACGTCTTTTTCGTAAATGCAGTAGGCCTTCAGCAGCTGGGAGGTGGTGTGCAGGCGCGCTCCCGTTTCGTCAAGCTGTTTGGTCAGTTCATTTTTGCGGCGCAGTTTGTCTTTTTCCGTCAGGCGAGGATCTTCGTCCATTTCCGCGAAGGCGGTTCCCAGATCCGGCAGCACGAAATCTTCCGGATGGCCGGGGGAGATGACTTCCCGGCCTTTTTCCATCAGGTCGGCGTCGTGGGTTTTTTCATCCACGGTGAAGAACATTTCCTCCTTCAGCTTGTAGAGTTCCTTCTTGCGGGTATCCTGGTAAAGGGTCAGTTCATATTTTTCCACGATGCGGCGCAGCTCGGGATCCTGCATGGCGCGCAGGAAGGCGCGGTGGCGGGGCTGGCCCATTTTTACTTTGAACAGGCAGCGGCCCACTTCTTCCGTGCGGCCTTCCTCCTGGGCTTTCATGGCCTGGGCCATCAGTTCGTTGCAAAGGTCCGTCTGGGCCTTCACCACGCGTTCAATGGCGGGGCGCAGGGTATCGTACTGCTGTTCCCGGGTAACAACCGCGGGGCCGGAAATGATGAGGGGGGTGCGGGCCTCGTCAATAAGGATGGAGTCCACTTCGTCCACAATGGAGAAGTAGTGCCCGCGCTGCACCTGTTCGGACTTGGAGGTTGCCATGCCGTTGTCGCGCAGGTAGTCGAAGCCGAATTCGGCGTTGGTGCCGTAAGTGATGTCGCAGGCGTATTGCTCCCGGCGGAGCTGGGAGGGCATCATGCTCTGGATGCAGCCGACAGTCAGCCCCAGGAACTGGAAGAGCATGCCCATCCATTCGGAGTCGCGGCGCGCCAGGTAATCGTTCACGGTCACCACATGCACACCCATGCCGGTCAGGGCATTCAGGTAAACGGAGGGTGGCGACAAGCGTTTTCCCTTCCCCCCGTGGCCATTTCCGCAATGTAGCCGCGGTGCAGGGCAATGCCGCCCAGCAGTTGCACGTCAAAGTGGACCATGTCCCAAACCTGTTTTTGACCGCAGATATCGCGTTCTTCCCCGCAGAGCAGGCGGGCGCCGTGTTTGACGGCGGCGAAGGCCTCCGGCAGTATCTGGTTCAGGTAGCGTTCCCGCAGCTTGTCAAACTGGGGCGTAATGTTGTTCCAGGCGGCTTTCCCTTCTTCAATGGAGGCGGGAGTGGCTTCCACCGCGGGGAGGGAAGCGAATTCGCTTTTCAGGGATTCAAAACGGGCGTTCAGTTTGGCGGCTATTTCCTCCAGCTCTTCCCTGGGCGCGGCTTCCACAATGCGCACGGGGGGCAGATCCATGGGGAGGAAGCGATGGAGGTACCCTTGCCATTCCCTCGTTTTCTCAAGCAGGAATTCCTGTCCCTTGCCGTTCCATGATTCTTCAATGGAGACGATTTGTTCCACAATGGGGCGCAGACGGCGCACTTCACGCTGGTTTTTGGTGCCGACAATCTTGGTTAGAATCCACTTAATCATCTTTGTCTTGTTGAAAATTGACGAGGTAGAGTCGCTTTCAGCGGTCTAAGAATCGAAAAATACTAGCGGCTGCCGGAAGAAATGCAAGCACGGCCCTCCATTTGTGCTGATGATGACGTAATAGGCAGGTTGGACCTGGCCGGACTCCTCTGGAAACCCGGATTCATGACAGGCGCTTCTCTTGGAATGATTCCAAATTGATGATATTCTTTCTCCATGAGTCATTGTGAGGATGGGCGCATCCGCATCCGCGGCGCCCGTGAGCATAATTTGCAGAATGTGGATGTGGACATTCCCCTGGGGCGGCTGACGGTGGTGACGGGACCTTCCGGCTCGGGGAAAACAAGTCTGGCCATGCACACGCTGTACGCGGAAGGTCAGCGGCGTTATATGGAAACCTTTTCCCCGTACGTGCGCCAGTTCATGGACCGCATGGACAAGCCGGACGTGGACGCCGTAGAGAATATTCTTCCGGCCATTGCCCTGCATCAGCGCAACTCCGTCAGGACATCCCGCTCCACGGTAGGGACCATGACTGGGCTGAATGATTACTGGAAGTTTGTTTTCGCCCGTCTGGCCGTGGGCATTGACCCGGAAACAGGACGGGAAATCAAGCCGGAAACGCCGGGCACCATTGATGAAAAACTGTATGCGGACTTCCCCGCCGGAACGGAAGTGATGGTTTGCCTGGAGGTGGCGCGGCCCGAATCCGTGGATCTTCCCGCGTTGAAAAGGAATCTGGTGGCACAGGGGTACTTGCGCGCTTTTGCGCATGGAGAGACCCTCCGGCTGGAGGATGAGGATTGGACGCTGGAGGAAGGAGAACCGCTGCTGGTGGTTCAGGACCGCGTGAGGCTGACGGAAGACCAGAGGGAACGCAGGCTGGAAGCGCTGGAAACGGCCATGCGCCTGGGCGGCGGTGTGGCCCATGTGATTCCCCGTGTGGACGGCGTCTGGCTGTCCGCTTTGAAATTCCGCGGGGACTGGCATCCGCTGATGGAGCCGCGGCCAGGCCTGTTTTCTTTCAATTCCCCGCTGGGGGCGTGTCCGGAATGCCGCGGCTACGGGCGCGTCATCACGATTGACTACAACCGGTGCATCAAGCCGGAACTCAGCGTTCATGACGGGGCCATCCATATTTTTGAGGGGGACGGGAAAGTCTTTTCCGAATGCAAGCGGGACCTGATGCGCGGCTGGCGCAAAAACGCCCGCAAAGTCCGTCTGGATGTGCCGTGGAAAGATTTGAAGCAATGGGAGCGGGACTGGCTGCTGTACGGTGATGGCGATGACCCGGATGAAATGTATGAACAGGGGCTGTGGTACGGCATTGCGGGCTTTTTCAAATATCTGGAAAGCCGCACACATAAGATGCACGTGCGGGTGTATCTGAGCCGTTTCCGCACATATCAGGAATGCCCCTCCTGCCACGGTTTGCGCCTGAGGCCGGAAGCCCTTCAATTCAAGGTGGGCGGCAAAAGTATGCCGGAACTTTCCGGCATGCCCATGGATGAACTGTTGGCCTGGGTGGATAGGTACGTGACGCCGCGGACGGATGAAGACCCCGGCTTGAAACATGCCGTGGCGGAACTCAGGAGCCGCCTGGAATATCTGAATGAAGTGGGATTGGGCTACCTGACGTCCGACCGCTCCACGCGGTCCCTGTCCGGAGGGGAAATTGAACGCGTGAGCCTGACAACCTGCCTGGGCGCTTCCCTGACGGATACGCTGTTTGTGCTGGATGAACCTACCGTTGGACTTCATCCCCGCGATACGTCCCGTTTGATTTCCGCCATGAACCGGCTTAAAAAGCGCGGGAACACCCTGGTGGTGGTGGAGCATGAGGAAGCGGTCATGCGCGCCGCGGACTGCCTGGTGGATATGGGGCCCGGTTCCGGACGGGAAGGGGGAAGGCTGGTTTATTCCGGGGTGCCTGCCCGGATTGGAGAAATTGCGGAATCCCTGACGGGGGCTTTTCTTTCCGGCAGGCGACGCATCGCGGTGCCCAAAAAGAGGCGCAAGCCGCGCCGGTTTTTGACCGTATCCGGCGCTACGCGCCATAACCTGCGCAAACTGGACGTGAAAGTGCCCCTGGGCGTCTTTACTTGCCTGACAGGCGTCAGCGGGTCCGGGAAAAGCACCCTGGCCCACGATGTCCTTTACCTGAACGCGCTGGTGGAGAAAGGAGCCGTATGTGAGGAAGAACCTGCCCGCGTCAAGTCCATCAAGGGCTGGGAACATCTGGATGAGGTGGTGATGGTGGACCAGAGCCCCATCGTCCGCACCCCGCGCTCCACCCCTGCCGTTTATGCCGGAGTTTTTGAAGAAATACGCTCCCTCTTCGCGGAAACGGAGACGGCCCGCGCGCGCGGCATGAAGCCCGGTTTCTTCTCCTTCAACAGCGGGGACGGCCGGTGTCCGCGCTGCATGGGCATGGGGAGTGAGAAGGTGGAAATGCAGTTTCTTTCCGACATTTTCGTGCAGTGTCCGCTGTGCCGCGGCTCCCGGTACGGGAGTGAAGTGCTGAGCGTGTACCGTGACGGCAGGAATATTGCGGACGTGCTCGGCATGACGGTAGCGGCTGCGCTGGAATGCTTCAGCGCGGAAAAAGGGGCCAAAGCCTCCCGCATCGCTTCCAAGCTGGGCGTGCTTCAGCGCGTAGGGCTGGGGCACCTGACCCTGGGGCAGCCTCTGAATACCCTTTCCGGCGGGGAAAACCAGCGCCTGAAGCTGGCTAAAATCCTGCTGGACCAGATCGGTTCCGGCGCGAACAGCCCCAAGATGCTGATTCTGGACGAACCGGGAACGGGGCTTCACTTTGCGGACATTGAAGTTTTGCTGGCCGTGTTCCGGGAACTGGTGGAGCAGGGGCATACCCTGCTGGTCATCGAACACAACCCGGAGTTCATCAAATCCGCGGACTACGTGATTGACCTGGGGCCGGAGGGCGGCGCCGGAGGCGGCCATGTGGTGGCCACGGGCACGCCGGAGGAAATTGTAGCCGCCGGAAAGGGATACACGGGCAAATACCTCAGGGATGTGCTGGAAGGCAACCCTTCCGTTTACGACCCTGCGGACGCCGCCGTTCCGTACTCCGCGGACATGGATATACCGGAAGGCGTGATGGCCCTGCGGGGAGCGCGCCACCACAACCTGAAAAACGTGGATCTGGACGTGCCGCGGGGAGAAATGACCGTGCTGACCGGGCTTTCCGGCTCCGGAAAGAGCTCCCTGGCCTTTGATATCTTTTTCGCGGAAGGGCAGCGGCGTTTCATGGACGTCATGTCCCCGTACGCCCGGCAATTCACGGAACAGCTGGAAAGTCCGGACATTGACCGCCTGACCGGATTGCCCCCCACGGTGGCTATTGAACAGAACATGTCCCGCGGAGGCACCAAATCCACCGTGGGAACCGTTACGGAAATCTGGCAATTCATGCGTCTGCTGTATGCCAAACTGGGGCAGGCCTATTGCCCGCAGTGCGGCGTTCCGGTGGGCAAGAGGTCGGAATCCGAAGTGGTGGAGCTGGTGGCGAGGGAGCTGAAAAAACATGGCGGGCTCGCGTTGCTGGCCCCCCTCGTCAGGGGGCGCAAGGGGCATTACGCCGACCTGGCCCGCTGGGCGGAAGGAAAGGGATATGAGGAAATGTGGGTGGACGGCAAACTGGTTCCCCTGAGCGGATTCCAGCCGCTGGACCGCTATTCCAGCCATGACCTGGACCTGGTCGTTGCACGGCCGGAGGCCTCCTGGCCGCCGGAAAAGCTTGCCGGGGCGGTTCATGCCGCGCTGGAGATGGGGGAAGGGTTCCTGCAGGTGCTCCCGCCCGGTTCCGTCCGTCCGGAACTGATGGGCACCAGGCTGGCATGCGCCTCCTGCGGGCAATCTTTCCCGGAACTGGAACCGTACACGTTTTCCTTCAACTCTCCGCGCGGGTGGTGCCCCGTATGCCGCGGGCATGGAATCGTCGGCAGGGGGAAAGTAAAGGAAGACCAGGCGCAATCCCTGCTGGAGGCTGAACTGAAATATGACAGGGAACTGGCGCGGCAGGCGGACGATGACAAGGGAATAACAACCTGCCCTGCCTGCCGGGGCGTGCGGTTGAATGAATTTGCTCGCGCCGTGCGGCTTCAGGGCGTGACTCCCGGTGACATTGCCTCCCTGCCTGCCGTGGCCGCCGCAGAACTGGTCAAAGGGTGGCAATTTGAACGGGAGGAAGCGCTCGTTGCCCGTGACGTAGTGGCGGAAATCACGCAGCGCCTCAACTTCCTCCAGCGGGTGGGGCTGGGCTACCTTTCCCTGGACCGGAGCGCCACGACGCTCTCCGGCGGGGAGACCCAGCGCATCCGTCTGGCTTCCCAGCTGGGTTCCCACCTCCGCGGTGTGCTGTACGTGCTGGATGAACCGACCATCGGCCTGCATCCGCGGGACAACGAATTGCTGCTGGGCACGTTGGATGAACTCAAACGCCGGGGCAACACCCTGCTGGTGGTGGAACATGATGAAGATACCATGAGGCGCGCGGACCATATTGTGGACATGGGGCCGGGAGCCGGCATTCATGGCGGCAGAATCATGGCCCAGGGCACCTTTGAGAAACTGGCCGCCATGCCGGACTCCGTCACGGGCGCGGCCCTGCACCATAAGCCCAGGCATCCCTACCGCGGGAAAAGGCGCAGGATTCCGTCCCAAAAGGATGAATCCGCGTGGCTGCGCGTGGAGGGCTGCTGCCTGCACAACCTGAAGGGGGTGAACGTTGCCATTCCCAAGGGGAGGCTGACGGTGCTCACCGGCGTATCCGGAGCGGGGAAAACTTCCCTGATGACGGGAACCATCCGTCTGGCTGCGCGCCAGGCCATCGGCGACAAGCTCACGAGGGAGCAGAGAAAATTATGGAAAACCTCTTCCGGCTTTGACTCCATCCGCATGGTGTACGGCGTGGACCAGAACCCCATCGGCAAAACGCCCCGTTCCACCCCGGCCACCTACGTGGGTTTCCTGGACGACATCCGGACCCTGTTCGCGCAGACGGCGGATGCCCGCAGGCTGGGCTTTGACCGCGGCCGTTTCTCCTTCAATACGGGGCAGGGCAACTGTGAATCCTGCAAGGGCACGGGCATGCAAAAGCTGGAAATGGACTTCCTGCCCCCCTGCTATGTGCCGTGCGAGACCTGCCGGGGTAAGCGCTACAACGCCGCCACCCTGACCGTGAGGTACAAGGGGAAGACCATTGCGGACGTGCTCCAGATGGACTTTGCGGAAGCGGCGGAATTTTTTGAAAGCCAGCCCCGCATTTCGGACCCCCTCAAACTGCTGTCGGAAACCGGCCTGGGTTATCTGACGCTGGGGCAGGCCTCCAACACGCTTTCCGGCGGGGAAGCCCAGCGGCTCAAGCTGGTGACGGAACTCATCAAGGGCCGGCGCGTCAGCCGGAACGCCCTGATGAAAGGCAGGGAACTGCCCGGAGACCTGTACCTGATTGAAGAACCCTCCATCGGCCTGCATCCGCGGGATGTGCGGCTGCTCATTGACGTGCTGCACCGTCTGGCGGACCAGGGGAACACCGTCGTCGTCATTGAACATAACACGGAAATCATGGCGGAGGCGGACTACGTCATCGACATGGGCCCCGGACCCGGCGATGCCGGAGGAACCATCGTGGCGGAAGGCACGCCGGAGCAGATAGCCGGGAAAGAATCCCCCACTGCGGAATACATCCGCCGGGAACTGAATGGGGAGTCTTAGGCAGGAGGAAGGATCAATAAGGCACTCAGGGCCGTTCCGGGAATGCCGGGGCGGCCGTCGTATTCGCCTGCCTTTTTCTGTTCCGTGAAAACAGGCATGGCTTGCGCCCGGCATAAAAGAAGTTTGGCGGAGAGAGTGGGATTCGAACCCACGGTGGGTTGCCCCACGGCGGTTTTCAAGACCGCTGCATTAAACCGCTCTGCCATCTCTCCGTGCAACAAGCGCGGGCACAGGCTACCGTGAAGGAGACGGCTCTGTAAAGTCCTATTCATGTCTTTCCAACATGTTTGCGGGAACAGCCTGTTTTTTCAAACGGGAGGCTTCCGCCTGTTCCCACGGCATCAGGGCAGGAATTCTCCCGGCAGGAGGCTGATGAGCCGCATGGCGCATTTCCGGGGAGTGTCTGCGGAAGTGTCTATGGAGAAATCATGCGGGAAATGGCGGTGGATGCCTGCGTGCTGGCGCTGGGCATGGGCCGGGGCAGGAGTCCGGTCAGTGCGGCGCCGCTCGCGCTCCAGCAGAACATCCTGGCGGCATTCCACCCTGACCAGGATGCGGGGGATGCCGTCCAGGCGGTTCAGGAGGTCCTGAATCCAGCGGCGGGATTCTCCGATGACGTGGTCCACGATGACCAGGGCGCCTTTCCGGGCCGCCTCGGCAATGGCGGCGTGGAAAGATTCAATGAAGGGCAGGCCGGATTCCCTGACGGCATCCAGGGCGGTTTCATGTTTTCCCCGGCTCATGGCCAGATAATCGTCCATGGAGAAAATCATAGCTGCCTCTTTCAGCAGAAGCTGCAAGTTCCGGGCCAGTGTGCTTTTTCCCGCGCTGGAGGCTCCGTTGAGCAGGATGACGCGCCCGCTTCGCGGCCGGGGCGCTTTCCGGTTCTCCGCAGGGTCTTTTTCTCCCATGGTTTCATGGTTTTCCGGACGGTTCGCGGAGGTGTTCCGGTCACCGTTTCCCGGCCGGCAGGTTCCGGCCCCTTCCGTAAGGGTGGGGGCTTCCTGGCGGGAGAGGCAGGCTGGTTTCCAGAGGATGTCGGACGCGGCGGTCATGGAAGGTTCATGGGCATCATGAATAAAAAGCTCCGTCAGGGCAATCATAAGAATGGCTCTGTGCGGATGGAATCGCTGCTGCCGTTCATGTCTTGCCGGGCAGACGCCGGGAAGGATTTTCTTGCGGAGCGGCTGCGGCGGCATGGATGCCGTTCGTCATGACTCCGTGGGGCATGCTGCGCCTTTTCCCGTCAATAACGGGGATGCCTCATTCCTGCCGGAAGCCTTCCCGGCCGTCATTTGCTTCTTGCAGCGGACGGGGGAGGCATGAGAGAGTTCGTCATGGCCTCTTCCCCGGATGTAGTAGAATATATTTGTTTCCAGCTCCGGCATGCCGGGGATATTTCCTTCAGAAAAATGTTTGGGGACTACGGATTGTACTGCGGCCGGACATTCTTCGGTTTGGTGTGTGACAACCAGTTGTATGTCAAGATAACGGAGTCGGGTTTGAAGATGTTTCCGCAACAGGAGCAGGGCTGCCCCTATCCCGGCGCCAGGCCGCATTTCCTGGTGACGGATCTGGACGATGACCGGACCCTTTCCTCCCTTGTCAGGGAGACATGCTCCATTCTGGCTGTTCCGTCTGTTCTGGAGGGGAAAAAGAAAAAGGCGTCCGGTGAAAAAAGAAGCAGGCACCCTTAGACGCCTGCCGGCAGGAAATGGCTGCTGGAGGGGAAGGTTATTTCCCGGGAGTTTCCGGAGCGGCCAGAGAGGAGAGGTTCTTCTTCAGGCTGGCGGCGGCGGTTTGCGTGGCTTCGTTGTCGGACTCCGTGAATTTGTCCACGGCCTGCGTCAGGGATTTAAGGTCGGATTCCGATATTTTGCGCCCTTTTGCCTTGCGCTGTTCCAGAGCGGAGATTTTTTTATTGAGGTCGGCCAGTTTTGATAAATCCCTGTTCGCTTTCAGGGCCGCCAGAGGTTCGTCAAATTCCTTGACGGAGGGAACCGCCGTTTTGAGGCGCATGATGGCCGTTACCGCTTCCAGAGGGTCGGACTGGATCCGGGCCTGCACGATTTCCTTGGTATTTTCCAACCATGCGTCAAAAGCTTCACATACGGCCTGCGCTTCCTCGTCATTCGTTTTTTTCCTCAGAGGTGTGATTTTGGATTCGATGTTGCTGCCGGTGGAAACGACCGTTTTGGCCAGCGATTTGTATTTGTTCAGTTCCACTCCTTCCAGAATAGGAAGGCCGCGTTCCATCTTCATCACTTCCTTTTTCACCAGGTCATAGAGCTGGGGAGGATAGCCCTTGGCCACGACTTTTCCGTTGGCTCCAATCAGAACGGCATGAGGCAATCCGCCCGGGCAGGGAGCCTCCGGAATGCTCAGACTCTGATAGATGGGGAAAGTGATCTTCTTTTCTTCCAGAAACTGTTTGACCCTGGGGGACGGGAGCTGGCTGTGGCTGCCTATGACAGTAAAGCCCTTGGACTGGAATTTTTCCTGCAATTCCTGCAGATGCGGCATGCTGGCGATGCAGGGCGGGCAGTTGATGCCCCAGTATTCAAAAAACACCACTTTCCCTTTCAGGTCGGAAGCTTTGAGTTTCGGCCCGTGGATATGGCTGCCGTCGTTGAAGGCTGGATAGGTGACTTTGCTTTCCGCCGCCTGGGCGGAGGCGGGAACCGCCATGGCGGCGATGATACCGGATAAAATAAAGGCAGGAAAGGCGTTCATGGAACGGATGATGAAGAATTCAACATTGAGTGTCAAGGAGGAAGCGGAATTTTCAACTGGAGTTTCCTAAGGGTTCAACGGCCCGCATGCGCCGGGGATGGGGGGCGGGGCACTCCCTGCCCTGGGAAGATTTGGCTGTTTTTTCCCTGAGGGAGAGGCGTTTCAGGCTATATCCAGTCCCATGATGTAGTCCGTCATGTAGTAACCGTGGCCGATGTGGAAATCCCCGCGTTCCAGGGTCCGCATGCCCATGCGCTGGTAGAATTCCACCGCCCGGGTGTTATCGCGGTTCACGTTCAGGCGCATCAGGCACGGTTCCGGGTGGATGCTTCTGATGTAGCTGATGGCGTGGCGGAACAGAAAGCTTCCTATATGCAGGCCCTGGAAGCCGGGCAGAACGTAGATTTTCTGCAAATGGAAGACGCCGGGGCCTTCCGGCTGGACGGACAGGTAGCCGCAGTCCTTTCCCTCATGGGAGGCGATGAAGTACACATGCCCCTCCTCCATCTGTTTTTCCAGGTTGGCGGGGGAATACATCCAGTCCATCATGAAATCTATTTGCTCTCTGGAAAGGAGGTCCCGGTATGTGGCCGGAAAAGCCTGGCAGGCCAGTTCATGGATCAGCGTGATGTCGTCCTTGGCGGCTTGGCGGAGAGTCGGCATGGCAGAAATATTACACGGAAAAGCGCCGGATGAAAAGGGCCTCTTCCCCATTTCCGGCGGAATTTTCCGGCATGGCCTATTTTCCCCTACCTATTCCGGCGGAGACATCCTATGCTGAATGCCGCCGTTTTTCTGACAGCCTTCCGGGAAATGCTGTTTTTATGGCGAACCCTGCATGTCCAGTCATGAAAGAACCCATTCCCATACAACAATGGCTTCCCGCGGGGCCTCTGAGGGACATGGGTGAAAAATACGTAAGCCAGCTTCCGGACGTGGCGCAAAATCCCATCGGTCCGGAATCCCTCATGCACCAGTCGGACCATTCCTGGTCGGAATACCTGGTAGCCTATTCCCTCCTGTACCCGGGGGTAGTCGTCATCCTGGCCCTGCTGGGGGGGCTGGGGCTTGGGGCTTTCTTCATTTTTTGCCGCCGCCGGGAATATTCCCACCGTATTTTCTGTTCCAAATGCGGCTCCATGATGTACCCGTGCGGGCTGCACTGCCCGGAGTGCGGCACGCCCAATCCGTCCCCCCGTGCCCTGAACTGGATAGGATATTCCAGGCTGCGCACCGTGGTTCCTCCCTCCGGATGGAAAAGGCATGAGGAAGTTCTCCGCAGCTACCGGCGGTGTTTTTACTGCGGGCAGCCTCTCCGTGAGCCCTCTCTTGACCAACGTTGCCCCGCCTGCGGCAAGGCGGTGCTCCAGGGTGAGCAGTCCGTGGACCGGTATGATGCGTATATTGGCCGCCGCAGGGGGTGGACCTTCGCTGCCGTGGTCGTGCTGGGGGTGGTTCCCATTTTGGGGCCGCTGCTGGCTTCCTCCCTGTACAGGAGAACGCTCATCAACCCGTATTCCCTGTACATGACCGTGTACCGGGAAAGCTTCCTGATGGTGGTTCTTTTTCTGTGCCGTCATTTGTTTCGCCTGCTGCCGTTCATCGGCATCATCGGCATGCCCGTCCTTTGCGTGACGGAATACCACCTGTACCGGCGCATGTTCCTGTGGAAGGCGGAGAAATATGATTTCAGGGGGGAATGAAGCAGGAGACCCTCTTCCGGTAATGCCTGTCCGGCGCCTGCGCGGAAAATCATGGGGTGCGGGGCTGTTGGGGCTTCCGGGCAGCGTATCGTTTCCGGCAGCCCGCTTTATGGCGCGCGGCGGCAGGAAATGGGGATAAAGGATGGCCGGCTCCTTGATTGACGCGCAGCAGGGGATGCGGAGTTGATGGAGAGATGTTTTTAATGAACATTTTACGTCTTATTGTATCAAGTATGACAAGGAATTGTTTTTTTCTTATGGACTAAACTTGCCTGGTACAGTATGTAGGCAGTGTTCCCCGGAGGGGGGGCGGGATGATTCCCAAACCCCCGTATGCGGAGGAACAAAAACTGTAATATAAATAAAATGAAAATGAAAAGAAAACTGGCATCGGTTCTGGCGAAGGCTTTCTCCGGAAAGTCCGTGCCGGAAAAGAAACGGGAAAGGGAGGCCAGGGCCTCCAAAAAACTGGAAGCGTGGCTGAAGGCTTCCAGAATGCGCTCCTTTTAAGGAAGCGCCCGTTGAAGGGAAGGGTGGATTCGGGCGCCGGGCGTTCGGTTCGCCGGCTGGGACGGGGATGTTATCTCCGTCCTGTTGTTTTTACCGGAAAAGGTATGTCTTGATGACAGTTGCGCCTTGACTACGGCGGTGGAATGTCCGTTCATCTGGGCAGACATGACCATACCCGGAATTCTTGAAGAAAAGTTGTCCTCCGCATTAAAGGCGGTGTTGGGGGAGGAGCTTCCCGCTGATTTTCGCGCCTCGGTGACGCCCTCCGCGGATTTGCGGTTCGGGGATTACCAGAGCAACGCCGCCATGGTGCTTGCCAAGCGGTGCCGCACGAATCCCCGTGTGCTCGCCCAGCAGGTGGCGGACCGGATAGGGCAGGATGCCGTGTGCTCCCTGGAAATTGCCGGGCCCGGATTCATCAATTTCCGCATCAGGCCGGAATTTTACGCAGCGCGCCTGCTGGCCATGCTGGCGGATGACCGGCTGGGGGTGGAAAAAGTGCAGGCCCCCAAAACCATTGTCATTGACTTTTCCGCTCCCAACGTCGCCAAGCCGATGCATGTGGGCCACATCCGCTCCACCATTATTGGTGACGCCCTTTCCCGCGTGGCCCGTTTTGTGGGGCACCATGTGATTACGGACAACCACATCGGGGACTGGGGTACCCAGTTCGGCATGATCCTGTGGGGCTGGAAGAATATTCTGGATGAGCAGGCCCTGGCCGCCAACCCTATTGACGAGCTGCTGCGGGTGTACAAGGATGTGAACCTGATGTGCAAGGAAAAGCCGGAACTGCTGGATACCTGCAAGGCGGAACTGGTGAAGCTCCAGGCCGGGGACGGGGAAAACCTGGCCATCTGGAAACGCTGCGTGGAAGTTTCCAAATCCGGCCTTTCCAAAATTTACGACCAGCTTGACATCCATTTTGATTACTGGCTGGGGGAAAGCTTTTACAATGATGCCCTGGCCCCGCTGGTGGACGGCATGATCGCCGCCGGAATGGCCCGGGAGAGCGACGGGGCCATCTGCGTGTTTTCCGACGGTTCCGTGCCGCCCAATGAAGACCCCTTCCTCGTGCAGGACAAGGGGGAATGGCGCGCCAACCCCTGCATCATCAGGAAAGCGGACGGAGGCTTCCTGTACGCCACCACGGACCTCGCGACGCTGGACCACCGCATCAGGACGTGGGGCGCGGATTCCATCTGGTACGTGGTGGGCGCCCCTCAGGCCCTGCATTTCAGGCAGATTTTCTCCACGCAGCGCCGCCGCGGCATGGACGGGGACTACCGGCACATTGCGTTCGGCTCCATTCTGGGTGACGACCGCAAGCCGTTTAAGACGCGTTCCGGGGATACGGTTTCCCTCCAGGATGTGCTGGATGAAGCCATTGAACGCGCGGCCCGCGTGGTGGAGGAGAAGAGCCCGGACATGCCGGATGAGGAAAAGAAGCGCGTGGCGGAAGTTGTGGGCATAGGCGCCGTGAAGTTTGCGGAGCTGTCCCAGAACCGCATGACGGATTACGTTTTCAACTGGGACAAGATGCTGGCTCTTCAGGGAGATACGGCGCCGTACCTCCAGAACTCCTACGTGCGCGTCCGCTCCATCTTCCGCAAGCTGGACGGCGGGCCTTTGGACTGGTCCGCCCCCATTCAGCTTTCAGAAGATGCGGAAATCCATCTGGCCCGGCTTCTGGCCCGCTACGGGGAAGTGGTGCCGCAGGTGCTGGACGACTGCCGTCCGAACGTGCTGGCCGCCTACCTGTTTGACCTGGCCAGGGCTTTCCATTCCTTCTATGAGGCGTGCCCGGTCCTGAAGTCGGAGGGGCCGGTGCGGCACTCCCGCCTGGCCCTGTGCGAGCTGACCGCACGCACGCTGAAGCACGGGCTGGGCCTGCTGGGCATCCAGCTTCCGGACAGGATGTAACCGTTTCTTCCGTATGGACGCCTCTTTCCTCCATGTCCTGCTGGCCGCCGCCGTGGCGGGGTGTTCTTCCGCCGCCGCGGACGGGGTACATGGGTATTGGATGAACAGCCCGTCCCTGAACGGCTGGCGGGAAGCCGTCTTCCGCGCCGGCGTTCCGGCGCAGCCTGCCGTGCTGCCGCCCGGCGTGGAGCCGATGATGGTGGGTTCCTCATCTCCCGCCGCGCAAATGCTGGTGCTGGAGGGAATGACGCATCTGCTCACGTTCGGGGACATGAGGGCTTTCCTTAAATTTGACGCCGCTCTCCGTCTGGACCCGGACTGCCTCATGGCCCACTGGGGCAGGTGCATGAGCCTGATGGGCGCGGGGCCCGCCTTCCAGGACCAGCGCGTCCATTCCATGAAGCGCATGAAAGAGCTGGCGCTGCGTCCGGACTGCCCGGAACAGGAACGCGCTTATGCGGATGCCCTGGCCGTGTTGCTGATGGATGGCCCCGTGAAGGCGCAGGAAGCGTGGAAAACCATCTGTTTCACCTGGAAGCGCGACCCATACGCCCCCCTCTTTTACGCCATGCTCCTGCGGGACGGCTTTGACGGGCAGGGCAATCCCGGAGAAGGGCAGAAGGAGGCCGTCCGCGTGGTGGAAGCCGTCCTGAAGGAACGCCCCGGCTCCCAGGCCGCCCTGTTCATGCGCGCCCTGCTGGAGGAAGTGGCTCCATCCATTTCTCCGGAAATAGTGGAAACCGCCCGCAGGGCCGTGGCCGCCAACCCCTTTTCCGCATCCGCCCATCATTTGCTGGGCCATTGCCTGTTCCGCACGGGTGATTATGAAGGGGCTTCCGCCGCGTTCAAGGAGTCTGAAAATCTGTGCCTGGCCTGGGAAAAGGCGGAAAACGTGTCTCCAGCGCTGGATGACGCCTACTTCCGCTCCATCCTTTACCGTGCCGTTTCCGAATTCTGCGCCGGCCGTTACAAAAGGGCGGAAGCCATCGCCTCCAGAGCCGCTTCCGTTCCCCTGGATAAAAAGCATCCGCTGGCTCCCGGAACCCTCCTTCAGCTATGGGAGGCCAGGACGCTGCCTGCGCGCCTGATGCTGGCCCGGCCCGGCCTTCCCCGGCAGGCCCTTGTGCTCAAGGCTTTTCCGGGCCCTCTCCCCAAAGGGTTTCCGGATTTGAGCAACGGCATGACCGCAGTGGCCTCCCAATACATGGGCGCATGTTACGCCGCAAGGCAGGGCAGAACGGATGCCGTGGCGTCCGCCTTTGACAAGATGTCCGGTATTCTGCGGCTGCTGATGGACGGCGCGGACGCCGCCCGGAGGCAGATGAGCGTCTCCTACTGGGCGCGCTGCCTCCAGATGGGCAGCCTGTATTCTTCTGAAATCCGCTCCCTCATGTTTCCGGATTCCGCCAATGTATGGATGTCCGAGGCCATACGGAGCCAGCGTTTTTCCTCCCTGCTCCTTCCTCCCGTGGTGCCATACCCCGCGGAATGGATCCTGGCCCGCGCCTACCTGAAGGCCGGAAAATTCCGGGAATGCGCGGATTTGTGCGAACAGGCGTTGAAACGCTTCCCGAACCATGCCGGAGTGCTGGAGACCCTGGATAAGGCCCGTTCTTCCGGAAAATAATCCGGAATAAGCGGTGGAAACGGTTCTGTCGCCCGGTTTTGGATTGGAAACGGCATTTCCCCGCATCACGCTGGAACATGACGCCCAATCCCGTGGCAGGAAGCTTGTTCATCTTGAAAAATAAGCCTGCGGTGATAAAAAAGGGGCGGATTCCGTCCCCGCCGCATTCATCAAGATGCCCAACAGGCCGCGGCCGTTCCGCCGGATGTCTCTGAAACATGGTAAGTTTTATTTTTTCATGGCTGTTGCGGCAAATGCCGGAACGCGTCCGTTTTCATTTTCAATAACATCATACATCAAACAATATGAATCATCCCTATCTGGACCCCGCCTTTCTGGTTTCCTGGTCGCGGCTTACGCCGGAGGCCATCAGGCCGGACATCACGGAAGCCATCTCCCGCGCCAAAGAGAATATCCGGGCCATCTGTGACCAGCCGCTGGATTCCCTGACTTATGAAAGCACCTTCGGCGCTCTGGAAAAGGCTTCCGAGGACCTGCACCTGGGCTGGGGCCGCATTATGCACCTGGACTCCGTCAATGACGAACCCGCCCAGAGGGAGGCCATTGGTGAAATGCTGCCGGAAGTGGTGGCTTTCTCCTCCTCCGTGCCGTTGAACCCGCGCCTGTGGACGGTGCTGAAAGCCGCGGCCTCCTGTGACTGGGTGAAAGACCTTTCCCCCGTCAGGCAGCGTTTCATCCAGGAAACGCTGGCGGATTTCCGTGAGAGCGGGGCGGACCTGCCGGACGACGTGAAGCCGGAATACGCGGAAATAGAAGCCCAGCTCTCCCTGAAGACCAAGAAATTCGCGGAGAACGTGCTGGACTCCACCAACGCCTGGGAACTCATTGTGGAAGATGAGGCGGAACTCTCCGGGCTGCCGGATTCCGTGAAGGAGGCCGCCCGCCTGGACGCCCTGGCCAACGGCCACGGCACGGAAGAAGAGCCCCGCTGGCGCTTCACCCAGAAATTCACCTCCCTCCAGCCTGTCATGCAGTTTGCGGACTCGGACAGTCTGCGCCGCCGCATGTGGGAGGGCTCCTGTTCCATCGGAAAAGGGGGGGAATACGATAATGAAGCCCTTATCGCTGAAATCCTGGAACTGAGGGACAGGAAAGCCCATTTGCTGGGGTACGGCTGCTTTGCGGATTACGCCACCTCCCGCCGCATGGCCGGGAGCGGGGCCAACGCCCTGAAATTTATCAATGACCTGCATGACAAGGTAAAGCCCTCTTTCCTGAAGGACATGGAAGCCGTCCGCAGATACAAGGAGGAAAAAACAGGAAAACCCGTGGAAAAGCTCTCCCCGTGGGAAACCGGATACTGGTCTGAAAAACGCCGCCGCGAATTGTACGCTTTTGACGAGGAAGACCTGCGCCCGTATTACTCCGTGGAAAAAGTCATGGAAGGGCTCTTTTCCATCTACTCCGGCCTGTACGGCATCACGGTCACGCCGCGTCCCACGGTGGCGTTCAAGCCCGGTGAATCCGGGGAAGCGCCGGAAGGCGCGGTGGAGGTGTGGCATCCGGACGTCCTGTTCTATGAATTGCATGATGCGGAAAGCGGGGAACACCTGGGTTCCTTTTATGCGGACTGGCATCCGAGGGACTCCAAGCGCGCCGGAGCGTGGATGAACTACCTGAGCGTAGGGGAACCTCCGCACGGCGGAAAACCCCGCGTTCCCCATCTGGGTCTCATGGTCGGCAACATGACCAAGCCCGTAGGGGACAAGCCCGCGCTGCTGTCCCACCGGGAGGTGGAAACCATCTTCCATGAATTCGGCCACCTGCTGCACCAGCTCCTTTCCGATGTGGAAGTGAAGTCCCTGTCGGGCACCAACGTTGCCTGGGACTTTGTGGAACTGCCCTCCCAGATTAATGAAAACTGGTGTTGGGAGCGTGAATCCGTGGACCTCTTCGCCGCCCACTATGAAACGGGTGAAAAAATACCGGACGAACTGTTCTCCAAAATGCGCGCCGCCCGCAATTATATGAGCGGCACGGATTTCATGCGCCAGCTCTGCTTTGGCAAGCTGGATCTGGAGCTTCACGTAAACTGGCCTCAGTACAAGGGTGTTCCGCTGGAAGAAACGGATGAACGCATTCTGGCGGATTACCGGGTGCCGATGACGGACCGCGGCCCTTCCGTGGCGCGCCGCCTGACCCACATCTTCGCGGATCCCACGGGTTATGCTTCCGGTTATTACTCCTACAAATGGGCGGAGGTGCTGGAAGCGGACGCTTTCAGCCGCTTCCTGAAAGAAGGAGTGCTGAATCCCCGGACCGGGCGCGACTTCCGCCGCTGCATCCTCAGCAAGGGCAACAGCAAGCCTGCTGCTGAACTCTACCGCGACTTCATGGGCCGTGATCCGGACGCGGAAGCGTTGCTTGTCAAATCCGGCGTTCTTTAACCTCTCTACCCATATTATCTGCACAATCCTTATGCCTGAACAAAAGAGACTCTCCCTCGCCGGCATCGGGTGCGGTTCCCGTACGCGCACCTACATGAAGCTGGCCATGGAACAAAAAAACCGCTACCGCATTGCCGCCGCGGCGGATCCCGTCAAACAGCGCACGGAAGCCGTTCGCGACTTTGCCCCGGAGGAGGAACGGGATTCCGTCCGCCTGTTCAAGGATGCCGCTTCCCTGCTGGCGGAACCGCGCCTGGCGGACGTGGCCATCATCGGCACGCAGGACGACTACCATTACGCTCCGTGCAGGAAGGCCATGGAGCTGGGCTATCATGTCCTGCTGGAAAAGCCCATCGCCAAGACGCTGAAAGAAGCGCTGGAGCTGAGGGATACGGCGCGCCTGCTGAAGCGCCGCGTGGCCGTGTGCCACGTGCTGCGCTACACCCAGTTTTACCGGACCCTGAAAAAAATCATCGACAGCGGGGAAATCGGGGAAGTCATCACCTTCAATGCCAATGAAGGCGTGGGGGCGTGGCACTTTGCCCACTCCTTCGTGCGCGGACACTGGGGCAACAGCAAAACCTCCACTCCCATGATCGTTGCCAAATGCTGCCATGACATGGATATCCTCTACTGGCTCATGGGCCGGCGTAAATGCCTTTCCGTCGCCAGCTTCGGGGAGCTTACCTTCTTTACGAAAGACGCTCTCCTCACCCCGGCCGGAACGCTGCACGGACTGGACCACCCCGGTGGGGGAAGACCCCTGGGACGCCCGCAAATACGCCACGGACGACGAATGCAAACGCTGGCTGGGCATGGTATATGACCGGGCGCAGGAAGCTACCGCAGAGGAAATCTGCGAATGGCTGAAAACCTCCCCCGTGGGGCAGGGACTACCTCCAGTGCGACAACGACCAGCCGGACCATCAGGTTTCTATCATGCGCTTTGAGGGAGGCTTGACGGGCACGTTCACGATGACGGCTTTCGAACAGGGGCGCCACATTGAAGTGTATGGCACCAAAGGCAAAATCCGAGCCGGAGTCTTCTACAAGGAAAACGGCCCCGGTGAAATAACCGTGACGCCCCACTTTGGTGGAAAAACCCGCGTGGTGGAGCTGGAGGAACTGGCCGGAGGCTACCAGGGGCACGGCGGCGGCGACTGGGGATTGATTGAGGCTCTGTATGATGACATGCTGACGGTGCCCTCTCCGGAAGATATGACCACTTCCATTGAGGAATCCGCCCATTCCCATGTGATGGCCTTTGCCACGGAACACGCCCGGCTGAGCGGGCAGGTGGTAGATGTTGCTGACTTCGAACGCAAGGTCGCGGAAGGCATCCTGAATTATTGATGCGGTTTTCCTCCTTGTGGGAGAGGAAAAGGCGCAGGCATCCAAAATGCCTGCGCCTTTTTGTATATAAAATACTCTCCTTTCTTAGGCGAATTTAGAATCCGGTGTCAACATAAAAGAATCAAAAATGTAGATAACTGAATCTGTTACCATGTTTTTTCCTCCAGTCCCGAACGGAAAAAAAACGAATTGTCCCCTTCGCCCATTATGGAAACACAGAAGGGAAGAAAAACGGCGCTTCTCCCCATGAAAATAATTTTTAGATTAAATTATTAATGCATTACATACATAATGAGATGAAATGCCAATGACTGAATCATTCTTTGTACCAAAAATGTTTCATTCTTTGCATTCGAAATGCGGATTCTAAATCCGGTACGGATTTTTTTGTCATGAGAAAAACACTTTGTCTTTTAGCCGCCTTGGCATTGTCTTCTCTATCAAATGCTGCCTCGTTTTCTCTGGATCTTTCTCCAACCGGGGGCGGGGCTCAGAACACCGTATCCCTTGACGGAATAACACCCCAGGATATCTTTGGTTATGAAACCGATGTCTGGCATGGAACTATAACGAAAAGCGCTTTGTCGGGCCAGGTGTCGTTAAACGATGGTTCCCTTGGTCTTCAACTCGGCGGAGTAGCCGATGTCGGCAAGGGAAATTTTGCCGGTCTCAAATTTGACATGCCTTCAGGAGTGGAGTCAGCCAAGATGTCTTTTACGATTACTTACACCTCTGCTTGGGGAGCCGCAAATTTCAACTGCGATTATACCTGCAATGTGTATGGATTCACGGCCGAGGGAACATCCACGGTCATAGGAACATGGTCTTTGCAAAATGCCAAAGCTTCTCTTACCCAGAATGAGCCTGTTGATGTCTCTTTCGACCTGCAGTTGGACCCCGATGCGAATTATTCTTCTTTTGGCTTAATATTCAATAATACCCGTGTGGCCAATGCCGGCGGCATGGGGTGTGAGATCAGCAATATTCTTATTTCCGGGGGAGCAGTGCCGGAACCGGCTACGGCCTCTCTGGGACTTCTTGGCCTGGGCGCTCTTCTTCTGCGCCGCCGCAGAAACTGATGACGGGCATACAAATGATTATAACCGGGCAGACTGTGTCAAAGCCGGTTTTATGTGAGGAGGGGATGAATTATCCCCTCCTTTTTTACTTTCATTCCACGCAGTTTTTCCGGTTTGATGGACAGGGACGGATGAAATGGTCAACAGCATTGATAATTAAGGTATTTTTCAAAAGAGCCGCTTATTTGCTGATGACGTTTTTTTGAGAATGCCTCCCGGCCCGGAGCGGCATGGCCCCGGATTAGAAGTTTCGCGTATCCGTGCCGCACCGGCCGGCTGGCTAGTTGTGTAAGAATGCGCGAATTTCAAAATCATTTACTTCCCTTGAAACAGGCAAGGCCGCTTTAAAAAAATCGCGTCCGCTTCGCACACATTATTTTCTGCCGTCTGCAGAAACCTGCGCCAAAAATTTGTGTTCTGCCGCCATTCCGTGGCATTTCCGGAACGGGAAAGGAGCCTATTTCTTCTTCGTGTTGAGTTTTTCCCTTACCCGTTCCACATTGGCAAGGGCGTCTTCATTCCCCAGCTCCGCCGCCCGTTCATACCACTTTTGGGCTTCGGCCAGGTCTTTGGCTACGCCGGTGCCGCGTTCATACATGGAACCCAGGTTGTTCATGCACTTGGCGTCGTCCTGTTCCGCCCCCTTGATGTAAAACTGATAGGCCAGGGCCATATCCTGCGGGGTGCCGAGGCCTTCTTCATGCAAGTAGCCGAGCAGGAAATGCATGCCGGGCACCGCATGCGTCTGGTTCTCTTCCAGATCGGTCAGAATATCCAGCGCCAATTTCGGGTCCGGCTCCAGATCCTCGCCCTTGATGAGCAGGCGCGCCTTCTCCACCAGAGCCTCCGGATCCCTGGTTTCCGCGGCTTTCAGTACATAATCCTTGTGCAGTTCCCTGTTCGGCTGCACGCCGATGCCCTGCCCGTAATAGCGGGCCAGCCTCTTGAAACCGCGTACGTCCTCCTTTTTCACCAGGGCGGTGGCTGCCGTCATGGCAGAGGCCAGAAGCTGCTGCCGTTCCGCAGGCTCCTGCACATTCCCTGCCACGGTTTCATAATAATTGGCCAGCTCGTCCAGTGCCGTCAGGCTGCCGAGTTCCACAGCCTGTTCCCAGAACTTCACGGCTTCCGGATTGATGGTTTTCGGGGCCGGGGCCTGGCGTTCCCTGCCGGACGGGGTCATCCAGGGAGGAACGGTTCCGGCATCCGCCGGAGTATCTTCCCCCTTACCCTTCTGTTCCGGTTTCCGGAGCCACGGCGGAGTGTTGGCGTCCCCTCCGTTCAGGGTCAGCTTGACATGCTGGCAGGCGGAAGTTGATCCATTGTCCAGGGCCGCTGTTTCCCCCGTATTCTGGGGATAGGCCGCCTGGTTGGCCAGGAAAAGCAGGGAGGGGATATGCCCCCGTGCCGCCAGACCGTGCATCATGGCGCTGTAAGGCTGCAGGTTCTCATTGTTGGAACTCCACATGTCCGCCGCGTCCACATGTCCTTTCAAGGCTCCCCGGAACATCCAGGAATCCCCCTCGGCCATGCGTTTTTCCAGGCCGAATTCATAAATGAGGGCGCGGCCGAGCACATACATGCCGCAGGAATCTCCCTGTCCGGCGGAAAGCCGGGCCCAGGCCAGGGCTTCCGGGTAGCCGGATTCTTCGCTCCTGTAACTGAATAACATCAGGTATGCCAGATCCGCCTGGCTGCGGGCGTTCCCCCCCTGAGCTTTTTTACGGAGGGTGGCGGTCAGCTGTTCCCATTGTTCCGGCGTGACGTATTCGGAAATTCCTTTCAGCGTGATGAAATCTCCTGCGGCGGCTTTTGCCAGGCAATCGTTCAGCAGCGTTCTGGCAGGTTCTGCGGACGGTTTGTCCATTAAGTCCGGGTTTTCCATTTGGGCCAGGCGCAGCCTGGCCAGGGGGTGGCCTTCCTCCGCCGCCTGCCTGTACCATACGCGCATATTTTCCCGCGCTTCATGGGCCTTCCCTACGGAATCCAGTGTATTGGCCAGTTCCTCCTTCCACAGCTCGCCCAACTGTACGCTGGAATCTGCGTCCCCAAGCTGAGAGGCCAGCTCAAGCTCCTTATGCGTCTTGGCGTAGGGGGGAAGCTGGTTGAGTTTTTTCTGGGGGAAGGAAAGAGGTTCCTTCAGGTATGGCATGCCCCGTTCGTCATGAAGGGACAGCAGATCAAGGGCCGTCTTGCGCAGCTCCTGTTCCTGCGGGGGCTGCGCTTCGGAAATTAACTGGGCGTACCAGGCACAGGCGTTATTGCTGCCCAGTTTCCTGGCCTGCTCGAACAAAGGCTGGAGGAGGGAGCTTTTCCCTCCCCCTGTTTTTTCCTTCATGCCGGCGGAGAGGTCCGCCAGCAGAGTTTCCAGATCCCCTCTGGAGCGCAGTTCCGCCAAAAGCTTTCCGGCCTGTGCCGGTGCGGCCCCCTTCGTCAATTCCGCCAGAAGCCGCATGGCCCCCGCGTGCCCCTTTTCCGCAGCCCGGGAAAGGGATTGAATGGCCGTATCCCTCCATCCCCTGCCGTCCTTGCCGTCCAGGGCAAGGGCCAGTTCCCCTATCCGCGCCAGAAGAACCGGTTTGGCGTTTTTCCGGTATTGCTTCAGGGTCTCGATAACGTTGGCGGGATTTTCCTCCAGCCAATCCACTTTGATGAAAGCGAGCTGGGCCAGCGCATCCTGGTCGCCGGAAGCGGCCTTCTTTTCCAGGGGGGCCAGGTAGCGTCTCAACTCGGCTTCCGGAAGATCCGTGACGGTGTACAGGGCCGTAACGGCATCCATGTCTCCCTTTTCCGCAAGCTTGCGGCAGGCAGCCAGCCATTCCGCATGTTCCGGTTGCATGGGTTGCGCCTTGAAAATCCCGAAAATCCCGTAAGGATCCGTCATCATGAGCTTGGGTGCCGGATGGCCGGATGCCGTGGCCGCATCACGGAAAAAATGCTGCATATGTTCCAGGCAGGCCAGCGGCAGGTCTCCACGGTTCAGGTAATAAAGCCCCATCCAGTATTCCCCGGCCAGCATATTGGCACGGAAGTCTCCAGCCGCGGCTTTGTCCAGCACTTCCCCGTACGTCCAGCCGCCGTCCATAGGCAGTTGGGAGAGGTCCCGGACCGGAGCGTATTTCACCTGCCCGGGAGGATTTGCCGCTGCGGCGGACGGAATGTCCTGGCCATAAGCCGGAACGGAAAAAATAAAGGGAATAAGCAAAAGACGGGCTCGCATGGGTCAACTCTTTTCTAGCAGGAAAAACCTCTGCCCTACAAGCGTTTTTCACGTGTCTGAATGTTTAATTATTGGTCATGTCACGTTCTTTTTTTAAAGAAAAAAATGGAGTGGGACCGGGTGGTTCCGAAGACGCGTGCGGAAGCCCGCAAGGCGGAGGAAAATGGCTTCCTGGGAGACGGGATGAATGAAGTGGGCAAGGGATTGGGGATTCCAACCCCGCCGTATTTCTTCATTCCATCAGGTCCGGATTCTTTTGATGAATATCCCCGGAAGATGACCTTTTAGTAAATTCCCTTCAACTTTTCCGGATGATCGCTCAACTGGGAGCGCAGCCGGTTTCTGTCCAGCTTTCCCATGACCGTGAGGGGGATGGGCGTTTCCATGACGGCGCGGATGCGCTGGGGGCCTGGGGCCGACGCATTCCACTCGCGGCAGGCCTGCTCCAGGGGGGCAGCGGAAGGGCCGCAGGCGACCAGTTCCATTCCGGCACGTGGATGTGGAACCGCCTCCACGACAGCCTCCGGGACGCTGCGGCGCAAAACGTCCTGAACGGCATCCGGATCCACCAGTTCCCCCAGGACTTTGACAAGTCTGTCCGCCCGGCGCAGAAAGGTCAGCAAACGCCCTTCCAGGCGCACCAGGTCGCGGGTGCTCCACCACTCCTGCGGAGCGACTCTTTCCAGAAGGAACCCTCCATGAGCCTGCGTCAGCAGGCGGCCGAACAATTTGCCTTTCCCCTGGAAGCGCAGGAGGCCGCCTTTGTCCGTCTGAGCTTCCCAATGGGGCAGAAGGGAAAGGCGGTCCGTATGGAAGGAATCTCCGGGAAGGGCCGTGGCTAATTGGGAGCCAGCTTCCGTCATGCCGTAGCTCTGCACTACGGGCCAGCCAAGGGTGCGTGCTTTCCGTCCCGTCTCCGTGTCCAGCGCGCCGCCGCCTACGATAATGCATCCGGCGGTGGAAGGCGCGCGGAGGCCGAGGCTGACCAGATCCACTACCTGCGTGGGGACCAGGGAGGACCATCTGGCTCCGGAACTTTTCATCAGGTCGGCATAAGCCTGCGGGCACCACTTTCCGCGGAGCGTATGGACGGCGGTTCCGGCCAGGGCCGCGCGCAGGTAAATCATGGCGCCCCCCACATGCCATACAGGCAGCGGGCAGCACCAGTCCCCGCTTTCCGCATGTAAATGTTCCAATGCCCCGCGCGCGCATATGTCCAGGGCGCGGCGGGTAAACAAAATGGCTTTGGGCGGAGAACCGGAAGAGCCGGAGGTGGCGAAGGCTGTGATTCCGTCCATGCCCCGGAGGGAAAGAAAGGCGGCGGCCTCTTCCGCCCAGCCCCTCAAATGGGGCGGGGCCATCACGCAGGGGCCGTTGCCACGGTCCCAAGGCAGGGGTGTTCCGGTGGCGGGCATGGCGGCGGCAGTTTACCGGAGGGCTTTTCTGCGCAGGGTGTGCCAGCGTTCCTCCATGCGGGGCTTCAAATGATGCTCAATCCATGCATAGGCTGCTTCCAGGCCGCCCGCTTTGAAAGTGCGGCCTATCTCCGCTTCCACGCCTGTGGCGTTGCCGGTGCGGCGCAGAAAATCATTGCTGGTGAATTCTACGAAAAGCTTGCCGTTGATCGCTCCTTCCTCCGCCAGAATCCATTCCCTGACGTACAACGCCAAAATGGCGTCCCCTACCCATGCCTCTGCGCGGAGGCGTTCTTCTGTAGCCTTGTCCATATGATGGTTCATGAAAATCTGGCAATGGCGGTTTTCCTTCCCAGAGGATCCCTGATGGGAGGCGGAGGCACGCCGGGGGCCTTGTCTCCAGAGGGGGAAGCCGGTTGGCGGTTTTCCCGCGGGAGCTCCGGCAGGTTGTCTGCGGGGGAGGCGGGAGCTCCCGGCATTGGCGGATTTTCCTTGTTGCCCTGTGGCGCAGGCGTGGCTCCCGGAACCAGGGGCACGTCCAGCACTCTGTCCTGGGCCGCGCGGCGGTTGGCGGCGTCCTTGGCTTCCAGAGACTTGCGGAGTACCGTTTCCGATTCCGAATTCCAGTACCCGGAATCCAGTTCAATATAAATATTGGAGTAAGGCAGGGATGTCTTGGTTTTAATGACCAGAACGTTGAATTGCCTGGCCGCGTCTTCGATCAGGGAATTGATCGTACGGCTCATCAGTTCAAAATGCTGGCGCCCAGGAAGCATTTTATTGATATTGTTGCGGTAGCGCTTAATGCCGGGAGCATAGTCCTCCGTAACGCTGCGCAGCTCCGAGCTGATCATGATGCGGGGCACCACGTGGGCTTCCTCTTCCAGCATATTCAGCACATCCAGGAGTACTTCGTCCGACGTCTTGTCGGAAACCATGGTTCTGATGCCGGTTCCCGTGTAGGCGGGAAAGGAGGATTCCGCGATGACAATCCAGTTCCTGGCCCCCACGATGGCCAGGTTTTTATATAACTGCTCCTTCCATTCCCGCTCTGCCGGGTTGGCGTCCTGGCAGCCGCTGAGCAGGCTGATGATGCATATGGGCAGGATGAGTCGGGTCATGGGTGGGACCCCGCCTTGCGGGGCTGGAAAATGGGCTAGAATTTATGGGACCGGGGTTCGCGGCAGGCACTGGGGCAGCGGCCTTGTTCCGTAGCGAACGGCGCTCCCTGGGTGGGAGCCGCCTCCGTAAAGGCGACGCCCGGCAGTTCAGTAGGTACGCCTTGAACAGGGAAATCCTTTCGCAGAGGGAAATAAGGATAACCTTCCCACATCAAAATGCGGCGCAAATCAGGATGACCTGAGAACTTGATGCCCATCAGGTCCCATGCTTCACGTTCGTGCCAGTTGGCGGACTGGAAAATTTCTGTGACGCTGGGCACTTCTTCGCCATCGTCCACCTTCGTCTTGAGGCTCAGGTTCGCTCCCGTTTCCGACTGTGTCAGCGTGTAGTTGACTTCAAAGCGGGGGCTTTCCCCCATATTGTCCACGGAAGAAAGGTTAACCAGCATATCAAACCCGGCGGAATCCCGCAGCCAGCGGACAACATCCGCCACGGCTTGGCGCGCGACGGTCAGCGTAATATCTCCGCGGAATTCGTAGCGGTCCGTGATGATGTCTTTCCCAAAGCGGTTTTGGGCGTTGTCTGCGGCGGTTTTAATCTGTGATTCTAGAGAAAGCATGGAGAAAAAATGGTAAAAGTGAACGGAAGAAACGTTTGAAAAAACTTATTCAAGGGGCATTTCCGTGTTGACCGGGACGGGAGCGTTGGCTTCGCGAGGTTCTTCCTTCTTGAAGAAAGTGCGTGCGGGCTGCTGGGTATCCAGCTTCTTGCGCAGGGTGAGCAGGGCTTCCAGAATAGCCTCCGGACGGGGCGGGCAACCGGAAATGTAAACGTCCACGGGAAGAATCTTGTCCACGCCTTGGAGTACGGAATAGGAGCGGAACATGCCGCCGGTGGAAGCGCACGCGCCCATGGCGATGCACCACTTGGGTTCCGGCATCTGGTCCCAGATGCGGCGGACGGCCAGGGCCATTTTATAAGTGACGGTGCCGGCTACAATCATCACGTCCGCCTGGCGGGGGGAAAAACGTGTCACTTCCGAGCCGAAGCGGGAAAGGTCATACCGGGAACAGGCCACGGCCATGAACTCAATGGCGCAGCAGGAAAGACCCATCGGCATGGGCCAAAGGGAATTTTTACGAATCCAGTTGATGGCGGCGTCCAGGGTGGTATAGACAAAATTGCCTTCCGCATTGGAGTCCAGTACTCCCGTTTCGTAAATATTCGGTTCGTTCGTGGTGACCATGATAACAGATGATTCTTGCTGAAGCCAGATTAGCGAGATGCCTTCAACTCTCAAGCCTTAATTTGGTTCAGCCATGATTTTCTGCGGCCTGTTCCGGCCCTGTTTTCCGGCATTCCGGGAGGGGGGATGAATAAACCCGCACAGGGTTTCCCCCGTGCGGGTTTTTTATCCAACTATATTACCTATGAAACTCAGAACTCCCCATAATGGGCGGCGGTCTCTCTACCTCCCGCCGCCCGGTTTGTTGCTGATGCAGGTTAGAGTCCCGGACAGGAGCATCCGTTCAAAAAGAAGAAATTTGTATGACAAAAATCCGGGTATATATTTTAAAATGATTGATAATAAATAAATTATATAGCTATTCCCTTTCAGGGAGATACGGGGTAGGGGCTTCATTTCTTTGTGGCGCCTGTGAGGAAAATGGCGGAGCGGAACGGACGGAGAGGCCGTTTACGTTTTTCCCGTTCCTGAAGGCGCGGATGGAGAGGTGCGCGATCAGCCAGAGGCCCAAAGTAATACAGGCTACAAGAGCTGGCGGGCTTTCCGTAATATCCCATAAAAATAGAATAACCAGTTCTGCAGTCAGTAAAAAAAGCCCCATGAAACGCCAGTACGGTGATTCTCCCTTATGCTTGGCGCGAGGAGAAAAATCAGCAAGAAGGGACGGGATATCCAGCAGGAAAACGAGAAAATCAAGCATGGTATTTGTTATGATAAACCGGGAAAACAAATATAGGGTTCTCTTTATTCATTTTATTTGTTCGGCATCCGGCAGTCAAGAGGCGGCTATCTGTAAATAGTCCTGGTACAGTTTCGTCCATGGCTGGCGACTGTCCCGTTGACGGTGATTTTCTTCATGTACCTTCGTTCCTGGCGGTCGTAGCCGCATTCCAAAATGGTCGCTCCGTCTCGGCTGGTGAAGCTCGCCGTGCGGTTGGCTGCGTAGGAGAGTTCTTAGGCCAATTCCTGTGCCGTCTTGCGGTTACCGATGTTGTCGCAGCTGTAACCGTAGGAGGGGACGGCATCCAGGCCATCATAGCTCAGGCTGCTGGAGACAAGCATGATTTCTCTCGGAGAAGCAATTTTATCATATACAAATTCTTCTTGATACGAATCAATCTATGTTACTGTTTAATTTTTTTCTTAATTCATTATAAATATTTTCATGTATTTTATATTTGTTTTGAATTTCTTTTATCAAATGTTTGATTGTCGTCCGTTCCAGATGATTAATTTGTAAAGAACCAATCTTTTTTTCTATCATATCTATTTTTTTGAGCAATTCGCAATCTGATATCGACATGATTTTCATAAACAATTCCAAATCATTAATTTTGTATATATCCAATAAATATGAAATTAAATAGAGTATATCTGATTTATTATCATTTAAATTATTTACGTAATTAATAATTTTTTCCTTGGCGGAAACAGCAGAACTTGGATCCTCTATGCCGTTGCATAAGGTATTTTTTGATTTTATTTGATTAACATGATTTTTCATAGAGGAAAGATTGAACCATTTGTGATGGTTCAATCTTTCTATCTCCGCCAATAGCATAATATGATATAAAGCTCCCTTTTGAGATTTAAAAAAATCTTTCAAAGGATTTTCATTTAAAACAGTATATAAAATAATAGGAAATTCGGAAGAGTGTGAAAAAGTGGATTTTTCATCCGTGCAGCTCTGCAATGTGACAATCATTTTTTCGCAAAAAATTGCATATTCATTAAATTTTTGATTATCTCCATAAACTATTGTTGATGTGAAAATAATAGGAATTATTATATATTTTGACATAATATGATTTTTTAGATTTCGAAAGTTTCGTCGTATACCGGATGGCGATATATTGTTGCAATAAATCTTAATTCATAACAATTTCGTGAAGATGTATAAAATTGAATAGGCATTTATAAATTTTTTCTCTGTCTCCTGCGTTTGTCTTGCGGTTGCCGATGTTATCGTAGCTGTACTGTAGGGGTGGTGTTCAGGGTAACTCCGGTGAGTTTGTTTCTGCCTTGTAACTGAAACTGTCGCTGTGGACGGATTCCGTTCCCCGCCACTGCGTGCGTATGGTTGCGTGTCCCAGGGCATCATAGCTCTTAATACAGAATAAGAAAGACTTGCTATTGCATCAATTAGAAAATAAAAATCCGTAGAATATATTATATTTTTTGACTAAAACTATTTTTCCCATATCTTAAAAAATCCATTGCATATTGCAATCATGTCATTCATGACAATTTTTAAAAGCAGAAGATTTATAATAATCATTATTTTTTATTTCCTCACACTATTTTTTACATTTTCCCAATTATTTATGATGAGTTCATACTCATGCGGGAAAGAAGGATAATTTATATTTTCGGTTATTATACTTTCTGCTATCAAATATTCCATTTAACCATATCCAGTCTTGAGAAATTGAATACTGAATGTGTATATTTTTCCGTATTAATCAGTTGAATAGTTTTCAAAAAAATTAAATCTAGTCACACAATGATCATCTCCAAAAGAAAATTCTTGACGTGTGTTCTTTTGCTCCTTTTCTGCAAATGACAAATTGCTTCCTGATAGAAAAGAAAGATCTGTTAAAATGATTATTCATGTTTTCATAATTTTATTTAAATTGTTTTCCTTCTTATAAATTTTGTATCTGGAGATGAAAGTTCTTTAAACGATACAAAGATCATTCCTTTAGCGCTGCTGCTAGATAATAATGCGCCAAAACAATCTAAACCATAAGATTGCATTAAATATGTGTTATCTATTAATTTCATTACTTTATTTTTGTCATGTCCGTTATCTGTAGTAATGAGATCTCCAACTTTGATTTCTTCTCCTGAAAAATAATTTGCCATAATTTTTGTTACTTGATGGTTTCAATTCCTCCTTGGTAGGTCACCTGTATATTCAGGATAATAGGGATTGTTCGAAATTGTAGTTGTAGTACGTTTATCGAAACACCGGCAACCAGCTACTCTAGGAGACTGATTAACTGTAAAAATATGATAATGAGGATTCCAGCCGTTGTGTGCATGAGTTCTGCGACATTGCTGCTTTTGATATCCCACAGGTGGACGGGTTGTACGAGGCTGCCCGTGGAAGCCGCCTGTCCATAGGGGGAGTAATCGTAAGCTGCCGCAACAGCTCCCTCTCTATCGAAGACCTCCGACACATTCTTGTTGAAGTCCACGCCGTAGCAGTAAAGGGAAGCGTCCTGCACGAGGGCCAGGGGGCGGGTGGCCACCGGTTCCAGAGGATCCCACAACAGTGTCCGGAGCACGTTACGGTTGTCCAGCATGTTCAAGGCGGCTATCTGCAAATAGCCCCGGTACAGGTAGCGTTCGTGGCTGGCGACCGTGCCGTTTTGGGTGACTTTCTTCATGTAGCGGCGTCCCAGGTAGTCGTAGCCGCATTCCACGACTGTCGCGCCGTCCCGGCTGGTGAAGCTCACCGCGCGGTTGGCCGCGTTGTAGACCACGGTCCACACGCCCGTTGACGTCTTGATGAGGGTCTGGTTGCCCGAGGCGTCGTACGTCGGCACAAAAGGCGCTTCCCCGCTTTCTTCAATGCCGGTGTACTGGTTGAGCCCGTTGGCCGCGTAGGCGAAGTTCTTGGGCCGGTTCCTGCGCCGTCTTGCGGTTGCCGATGTTGTCGTAGCTGTAGCCGTAGGGGGGCGGCGCCCAGGGCAGCGCCGGTGAGCTCGTTTCTGCCGTTGTAGCTGAAGCTGTCGCTGTGTGCAGGCTCCGTTCCCCGCCGCTGGGTGCGGGTGACCGGGCGTTCCAGAGCGTCGCATCTCTGGGTCCGGGAGACCAGCACGGTTTCCCCCAGGCGGCAGTCTATGCCGCTGAGCAAATCACGTCGCTGTTCGTAAGAAAGTTCCCGGACGATGCCGTCGGGCATCGCGAGGCTGGAGAGCAGGCTGCTTCCCGCCAGGTAGCCGTAGGCGAAGCGTTGCTCCGTTCCCCCGTGCCTGATTCCGGCGCTGGCCAGCCGCCCGTCGGCTTCATAGCCCTGGCTGACTTCCTGGAGGACACCGGTTCCCTGTTTCAGGGTATAGCCGGAGGAGCGTCCGTAAGTGTCGTAGTGTTCCTGGAGCTGGCAGGAGACTCCTTCGATGGTAATGGCGTCGGTGTCCGGTTCGTTGCAGGGGGTGTACGTGAGCACGCGCGTACCGGAAGCGTCCGTGACCTGGGTCAGCTGGTTGAGGTGGTTGTAGGCATACTGGATGCCGGGCGTGGAGTCGCTGTAGGAGACGGAGTTGTTGACCCCCTTCTTCAAGTTGTAGCCCCAGGTGGTGACCACCCCCCCGCGCGTCCGTCAGCGTGGAGCGGAGATTCAGGGCGTTGTAGGTTGTGTCCTCATGCGTCCCGTCCGCCCAGGTTTTGCGGATGAGCAGGCCCGTGGCGTCATCGTAGCTCCACGTGGTGACGTCTCCGTCCGTGCGCCCTGTAGGATCCGTGGTAATGTCGCCGGCGTCCTCCCGGAACGTGGTGAGGCTGGTCATCCTGTCCGCTTCGTCATAGGCGAAGAGCAGGGGCTGGGTCCCCGTTCCCCATTGCGCCGTGTTGCGGCCCCGGAGGTCGTAGCCGTAGCAGGTCGTGTTGCCCAGGGCGTTGGTGACGACGGCAGGCTGGTCAAACCAGGGGCCGTAGGCGGTAGAAGTCGTGTTGCCCGCCGCGTCCGTCACCGAAACGGTGCGCCCGGCGATATCGGTTTTCGTCGTGGTCGTGTTGCCCCGGCCGTCCGTATTGGCGTAGATGACGCCGGTTTCCGTGTAGGCGCGGGTCTGCGTGGCCGTGACGCCCGCATGGTCCGTCTGCGTGGTGGTGAACCCGTCAATGACCGTGGCCGTTGCTATGACATTGGAAGTGGGAATGCTGCTTTTCTGCGTCCGGACGGCGCCCGGGCCGTATTCGCTCCATTGTTCGGAAGCGTTTCCCCTGGGGTCGATGGAAATGACTTTGCTTTCCAGCGTGGGCGAGAGGGAAGAAAGAAGCGTTTTCTGCGTTTCGTCGCAGGTCGTTCCCCGGCCGTTGTTCCTGGTCGCCGTGACGACCTGGTACACGCCGTCTTCCGCCTGTTCCGCGCCGTAGCTCCACGTGGTGATGCGCGAGTTGGACACGGTGGCCGGATCGGCCAACTTCCAGGTTTCTTTCGTTCTGTTGCCGAAGGCGTCGTATTCCCACAGGGTCGGGGCCATCGCCGTGGCCGCGTTGCCCGCGTCCGCCTGTTCCTTGACCAGCTGCCCCTTGGCGTTGTAGGTGCGCCTCGTGTAAATGACTCCGCCGACGGTGTTGGGGATGCCCGTGCGCAGGGTTTCCCCGGCTCCGTTGACAATGCTGCGCTGCAGCTCGGTTTGCGTTTCCCCGGACACGGCTTTCGTGAAGGTCCGCACGCCGTCATTGACCAGGTCGATGGCGTAGATGACGTGCCGCTGCCCCGTGCCGGATTCTTCCATCACCGTTCCGTCCGGCGCGCTGCGCGTGACGAACGTGGCTCCGGAGGGGGCGGTCCGCGTCGCCGTCAGGCCGTCCCCCCGCTGTAGGCGTAGGCGGTGACCCGGCCCAGGACATCCGTAACGGATACGGTTCTTCCCAGCAGGTCGTAGATGGCGCTTTCCTGCGTGGTCATCGCCCCCGTGTCCCGGCGCGTGGAGAGCACGCGCCCTGCCGCATCCCGGGCGTAGGTGGTGATGGTTTCCGGCGTGATGACGGTTTCCCCGTCCATCACGGCGGAACGCGTGACTTCCACCAGTTGGCGCGCCGTGTCGTAGGCGTAGTCCGTCCTGATGCCGTTTTCATCGATTTCCCACAGCAGGCCTCCGTCGCACATCAGTTCGCGTTCCGTGAGCCGGCCGTTGCCCGCCGTCCGCTTCACCCACCGGTTCTGCGTGTCAAATTCGTAGACGGCGCTGCCCGTGAGCGCCCATTGCCCGGTGGAAAGCAGGAGGTAGTTTTCTTCCCTGACGCGCTGCCCTTCCGCCGTGATCCAGGTGACGGCGCGCGTGCTTTGTCCCGGCACGGCTTCTCCGTTGATGCGCGTTTCCACCGTTTCCGTGTAGAGGGCGCCGTGCTCCGTCGTTGCCGCGTAGTCGTGCCACGTTTGCACGCCGTCGAGGTCCCGGCTGAACCGCGTGCGTCCGCGGGCATGGATGTTGGCGGCTCCGGCCAGCCATTGTTCCTCCGCCGTCAGGCGCGTGCCCGCCCCACACCCAGGCCCGTGACCCGCCGTTCCGTTCTTTTTTGATGTGGTTGGCCGTCGTGTATTTCCAGGTGGTGGATGTCAGCGTTTTGACGTGTCCTTCCAGCGGAAGCAGGTCTGCCGTTTCCGTGGCGGGTTCGTTGCTGAAGTCGGCTTCTCCCGAACAGGCATAGGTGTAGCGCGTGATGCGCCTGCCGCTTTCCGCCCACGGTTCGTCCCGGCTGAGCAGGCGGCCGTAGAGGTCATAGGCGTCATGAGTCTGGCTGCCGTCCGGGGCCGTTTCCGTTCTGAGCCGTCCGCACTGGTCGTAGGCGTATTGCGTGGTTTGCTCCTCCGGGCTTCCGTAGCCTTCCGCCAGCGTGAGCAGCAGGTCGCCCACGTCCGTGGTCTGGTAGATGGCGCAGGTGCGCGCCGCCACGATTCCGTTTTTGGAGATTTCCGTGACCAGCTGCCAGACCGAGTTTTCCGGTTCCAGCTCCGTGCGCGTGCGGAGGGTCGTGAGGGCGTCTTCCCCGTGCCCTGCCGCATGTTCCACGCCAGGCCGTCGTTCCACCAGGTGACGGCGTAGGGCTGCCTGGCAGGCGCCTGTTCCGTGATGGTGAACTTTTCCTCAGCATCCAGGGAAAGAATAAATGTTTTCAAGGGAGCGCCCGTAACGGTATAAAATCCCTGTTCGTCCGTTCCGGTGATTTGCCCAGGGGTATAGAGCGCGATGACGTAGCCCGTGGAGATGACGTTTTCCACGTTGAGCAGGCCGTCCCACAGGTTCCAGATTTGCCTCAGCGAGCCGTCTCCGGCATGCCTGACGTCCAGATAGGATGACGCGTTGGAGATGACCTGCCTGTCCGCCGTGGTGTAGGAGAGGAGCGTTCCCGTTTCCGCCGAGAAGAGGTATTGGCTGCCGTCTTCCACCACCCAGCGCAGGCAGGATTGTCCTTCCACCGTGGCCAGCGCCGCACGCCCTCCGCCCGACGTGTCCACCCCGATGGGCAGCACGGACCCGTCCCTGTAGCAGCGCATGGCAATTACCCGGTCTCCCTGCACCAGATTAAACCGTGCTCCGGGGACAATGCCCCCTTCCGGCACGTCCAGACGGCTGTTCAGGGGATGGTTGTAGGCCAGTGAGGAGGGTCTTTCCAGGCCGGAGACGTTTTGTTCACCCCTCAGTTCCACCCTTCCGGCCGGAAGGCCCCCCAAGTCCACGGAACGCTCCGAAGTTGCAGGACCAGTACATCAGCGTGGCCGTGCTTTCCGCCGTCACGCTGCACCCCGCCGAGCTGTAGTTTCCCAGGGCGCCGCTTTCCATGCCCGCCTCAGGGCCCGACCGGGACTGCGGCGGGGAGGGCGGCGTTCCGCCGCTGTTGTCGCACGTGTCTCCCTCGCAGGGACACGGTTCGGGTTCTTTCCTGCCCCCCGGTTCCGTCGGCACCACGTCGATGCTGTAGTTGCAGATGGAGGTGTTGCCGCTTGCCGGATTGTAGTCGATGTTGGTCTGGCTGACTTCCCAGCTGTAGGTGCCGGAGGGGAGCTGCGCCCCGCCGGTCCCCGTGTGGTATTTTTGTGCCCGCCCTGTTCGCCCGCCGTCTGCGGGTTTTCCTTCAGATCCACCTGCGCCACCACGTTGCCGCCGGAGTCCTTTACCTCCAGGCTTCCCCAGTCGTCCACCCCAAGGAAGAGCGAGCAGGTGCCGTAGAGTTTTTTGCCCTCCGCTCCTTCCGGGATGGTGAATGTCCCGTGCGCACTGTACCCGTCCGCCGACGTGCTCGGCGGTCCCACAGTGATTTCAGCGTGTTCGTGGATTTCTTCAAATGGCAGCGGGTCGGGCTCCGGAGCTGCCTCCATGCCCCGCCTGCCGGGGCTGCCGCCGGCTCCAAAGTACCATTTCCGGTAGCCGGGAACGGCAGAACGATGGACGGAGGAGGAACGATGAGGCGGATTCATCAGGTATTCAAGAGTCGGGGGTAATGAAGGAAGCGAGGGGGGCCGCCCTTTCCTGATCGTTTTATCAATAGTATGATCTGAAGTCGGTGTCGATAGAATTTTATTTGTATGTTTTTGATTTTTTATAAAAGATGGTCATTATTTTACACGAAAAGATAATATTATAATTCTTACGTTCAGTGCATTCCCTTAATAGACATCAATGTTGTCTGTTTGTTAGAAAATGTTTTCCTCTCATGCTGAGCCCTTGACAGGAGGCCATCCCTTCCGGGCATCAGTCCAATTCCTGTAATCAATGTTTTTCTTTCTCGAAGAAAGATGGGGCCGTCGCTGTCGGACGGGGCCTGCTTAGGTTTCGTCCGGCATTTCCAAGTACGGTCTCCTGGATTACTGGGTGCCTTCCGGTTGCAGCCGCTGGCGTTCCTGAATGAGTACGTGGAAGTGTCCTCCGGCACCGTATTCATCCGTCAGAAAGGCATCCTGCGGCGTGTTTTCCGCATGGGGGAGCAGGTAGTCCCGCTGGGTCATGAAAGTGACCCGGTCCTCCAGACAGTTGCGGGATAGTTCCAGCAGGTCCGTAAAATTGACGTCACAGGTCAAATCCGTGAGGCCGGGGTTACGGTACAGTTCCTCCCCCGTCAGCACCTGGTGGCTTTTGTACCCGCGCAGGGAACCCCGGGGGCGGCGATAGTACAGCCGCTCCATTTCATCCCCGTAGTCGATGACCGTCATGACGCCCATGTTCCAGAGGGGAAGCCAGCTCGTAAACCAGCGCGCGTAGGAGTCGTGAATTTCCACCCGCTGCCCCGGCTGGGAGCCGTATTCCAGCATATGGGAGAAAAGCGGCTGCTGCCGGACGGGGCGCAGTTCTTCCCGGACGGCTCCGTTTTTCACGACAAGCCCTACTTCTTTCCAGTCCTGTTCCGTGTATTCAAATACGCGCGCCGGGAAGGCATCCACCAGCTCGTTGGAGAAAATAAAGGCCTTGCCTCCGCAGTGTTTCAGCGCTTTTTCCATGGTGGAGTAAATTTTAGCGCGGCCTCCCAGCAGAAGGTGCTGGAATTCGCGCAGACGTGGGGAAGATTCCACAATCACGTAGTCCGTATTCAGGCGGTTCCAGAATCCCAGCCGCTCCAGGATTTTGACGGCCAGGGCGCCGGAACCGGCGCCTATTTCCAGCAGGGGCAGCCGCCTGCCGCAGCGGGAGCAGGCTTCTTTCCAGTGAGCGACAATAGCTTTTGCGAGGATGGGGGAAAGCGTGGGGGTGGTGGAAAAGTCCCCGCGTTGACCGATGTTTTCAATGGAAGAGGAGTAGTACCCTTCCTGCGGGTGGTGCAGGGCCAGCTGCATGAAAGCTTCCAGGGAGAGCCAGCCGCCAGCGGCCGCGATGTGGTCTGAAAGGCGTATCATGCAGGAAAGGCAGGGGTCAGGATTGGGATTGCTCCAGCATGCGCAGCAACGGGGCTTCCGCCCTTCTGCGCAGGTCTTCCGGCAGTTCCACGGCGGGAGAAAGGTCCCGGAGGGCCAGGTACAGTTTTTCCAGCGTGTTCATTTTCATGTACGGGCAGGTGCTGCAGGAGCATTGCTCCGTGGGCGCGGGAATGAATTCTTTGCCCGGCACCAGCTTGCGGAGACGGTGCAGAATGCCGGATTCCGTCACAATGATGAAAGATTTGGCGGGGTTTTCCGTGCAATAGGGGATCATTTTTTCCGTGGAGCAGATATGGTCCGCCAGCAGGCGCACGGCCTCCGTGCATTCCGGATGGGCCACCACCGGCACGCCGGGGTGCTTTTCCTTCAGGGCAAGAATCTGGTCCCGCGTGAACTCCATGTGCACGTGGCAGGCCCCGTTCCACAGTTCCAGGGGGCGGCCAAGCTGGCGGCTTACCCAAGCGCCCAGATTCTGGTCCGGGACGAACAGGATGGGGCGATCCTCCGGAGCCTGGGAGACGATTTTTACGGCATTTCCGGAAGTAACGATTACATCCGCCAGCGCCTTGACGCCGATGGAGCAGTTCACATACGCCACTACATAGTAATTTTTATGGGCGTTTTCTTTTAAGAAGGCTTCCAGCTCACCGGCGTCGCAGGAGGCTTCCAGAGAACAGCCGGCATCGGCATCCGGAAGAATGACGGTTTTGTCCGGATTAAGAATTTTGGCGGTTTCCGCCATGAAATGGACGCCGCAAAAGGCGATCACGTCGCAATCCGTATTCTGCGCCTTGTAGGCCAGCCCCAGGGAATCGCCCACATAGTCGGCCATGTCCTGGATATCCCCGGTCTGGTAGCTGTGCGCCAGAATGATGGCGTTGCGTTCTTCTTTCAGGCGTAAAATTTCCTCTTTCAGGTCAAAGGGTGCCATGCGGGAAAAGATGGGGCGAAGCCCCCGGCAAGTCAAGCATCATGTCCCATGCAGGGCGCGCTTGTTGACGGGAAGGGGGAAATGTGGCACAGTCTGGCGCATCATACGATTATGTTTTCACTTTTAGCAGATAAACTGGATAACACGTTCCGGAGGCTGCGCGGCCTGGGCAAGATTTCCGAGAAAAATATTGCAGACGCCCTGCGCGACATCCGGCTGGCCTTGCTGGAGGCGGACGTGGAGTTTGGCGTGGCCCGGGAATTCATCGGTCGCGTGAAGGAACGGGCCATGGGGCAGGAAGTGCTCAAATCCATCAAGCCCGGAGAGCAAATCGTCAAAATTTTCCGTGATGAAATCGCCGCCCTGCTGGGCGGGGACGCCGTGGGGCTGGACCTGACGGATCCTGCCAGAATCATGGTAGTGGGGCTGAACGGCGCCGGCAAGACCACGACCAGCGCGAAGCTGGCCCTGCGCCTGAAGAACGAGGGGCGCCGCCCCCTGCTGGTGGCCTGCGACCTGGTGCGCCCCGCCGCCGTGGACCAGCTGGCCACGCTGGCGGAACAAATAGGAGTGCCCGTTTATAAGCCCGCTCCCGGCAGCAGGGACGTGGTGGCCGTGGCGCGCGAGGCTCTGGAATGGGCCCGGACCCAGAACGGGACCGTCATGATTTTTGACACGGCGGGCCGCCAGGAAGTGGATGAAGCCCTGATAGACGAGCTACGCCATCTGCACTCCTTTCTTGCGCCGCGGGAAACGCTCCTGGTGGCGGATGCCGCCACGGGCCAGCAGGCCGTGAATGTGGCCCAGACCTTTGACCGTGCCGTGAACGTGACGGGCATCGTCCTGACCAAGCTGGACGGCGATGCCCGCGGGGGCGCGGCCCTTTCCATGCGTTCCGTGACGGGCAAGCCCATCAAATTTTCCGGTGAGGGGGAAAAGCTGGACCAGTTCGGCCCCTTCGTCCCCGGCCGCATGGCGGATCGCATTCTGGGCATGGGCGACATTGTCGGGCTGGTGGAGCATGCCGCCGCACGCATTGACGAAGAGCAGGCGGCCAAATCCATGGACCGCATGATGTCCGGCAAATTTGATTTCAACGACTTTCTGGATCAGATGAAGATGATGCAGAGCCTGGGACCGCTGGAAGGACTGCTGGGCCTGCTCCCCGGCTTCGGCAAAATCAAGAAACAGCTTCCGGAAGGCGCCCTGGACCCCAGGCGGATGAAGCACATGGAGGCCATTGTGCTCTCCATGACGGCCAAGGAAAGGAGCAATCCCAACCTGTTGAATCCGTCCCGCCGCCGCCGCATTGCCGCGGGCTGCGGCCGTCCCCTGATGGAGGTGAACAAGCTAATCAAGAATTTTTCCGAAATGCGCAAGATGATGTCCGGCAAGGGTAAAATGGGCGCCATGATGAAGCAGATGGCTTCCATGAAAGGGAAGGGGGGCAAGGTGCCCGGCTTTCCCGGCATGGGAGGAGGTTTGGGAGGTCTGAAAGGCCTGGGTGGATTAGGTGGCGGTCTCGGCGGCCTTTTTGGCGGACGAAGGTAAATGTAAAAAAGGATGGAAACTGGCAGGTGCGGCTGAATACGGCCGCGCCTTTGCTTTCCGGAACACAGGGGCCTGAGGGAAGGCTCCTTCCGTTGAAAGAAGAGACCAGGGGAGGCCGTACTTCCAGCATGATGAGTAAGGGGCGTTGTTTCCGGCTGGCCGCATGGCTGGCTCTGTCCGGAGTGCCGGGCACGGGTATGGCGGAAACGCTGCCGGCTGAGGAGGTGCTGCTCCCCGCGCCTTCCGCATGCAGGTCTGACCGGTCCTCCGTGGCTCATCTCCCGCAGCGGCTGGCGGTCTATGCGCCGGAAAAGGATGTTCCCGTGGTGGAAGCCCTCCTGAATGTGCTCAACGCCCAGGGCGTTTTGTCCGGCCTCTCCATAACCCGTGACAAAGCCTCTGCGGATGCCGTTTGTTCGGTTGAGGGAAGCCCCTCGGGGACGGGCGAAGGGTATGAGGCCCGCCTGGTGCGCGACAGGGAAGGGAGGGGTATCCTGCATCTGAAAGCGGCGGCGGCCCAGGGCCTTTTCTACGCGTGGCAGAGCATGGTTCAGGTGTTGAACGCCAACCGGACCGGGGAGGGTTTTTCCGTACCCGTTTTTTCCCTCCGGGATATTCCCCGCTTTGAATGGCGGGGCATGATGCTGGATGTTTCCCGCCACTTTTTCACCGTGGAGGAAGTCAAACGCATGGTTGACGCCATGTCCCTGTTCAAGCTTAACCGCCTCCATCTGCACCTGACGGACGGCCCCGGCTGGCGCCTGGAAATTAAAAAATATCCGCTGCTTACCTCCATGAGCGCCTGGCGCGTTCCGCTCGCTGACGGAGAGTGGAACTGGCGGGAAGTGAAACTCGCCATCCGGGAGCATGACCCGGAAGCTACCTACGGCGGTTTTTACACCCAGGAGCAGATGAGGGAGATCATTGCCTATGCGCGCAGCCGCCAGGTCACCGTTGTTCCGGAAATAGACCTTCCCGGCCATTCCTATGCGGCCATGCATGCCTACGGGGATTTGATTTGCGACGGCGTGGACTTTCCCGTGGAGGGGAAACAAGGACGGGACTCCGTCTGCATGGGGCGTCCGGAAACGCTCCGCTTCGTGAAAGACGTGGTGGATGAACTTAAGGCCGTCTTTCCGCCCGGCTCCCCCATTCATTTGGGCCATGACGAGGTGTCTGCCGAGGCATGGAAAAAATGCCGGTATTGCCAGAACCGCTTAAAAAGCCTGAGGGAGAAGGATCTTAAAGCCCTGAGCCGGGATTTCCTGCAGCGGATTGCGGACTACGTGAGGAAGGGCGGCTATGAAGCCATTGTCTGGGATGAAGCCGGGGAACTGGAGGCGGACAAACGCATCCTCGTCATGGCGTGGCGCGGCAACGGCTTTGCCGCGGCGGCGGCCAGGAAAGGGCATCCCGTCATTCTGGCGCCGTGTTCCCACTTCTATTTTGACTATTACCAGTCCGCCGCGTCCACGGAGCCGAAAGCCGTCGGGGGCCTTATTCCGCTCAAGCAGGTGTACGGCTATGAATTGCCGGAACTTTCCCCGGAGGAAGCCGCCAGGGTGCGCGGCCTCCAGGCGAACATCTGGACGGAATACCTGTACAATATGGGTCTGGTGGAATATATGGTGTGGCCGCGCGCCCTGGCCCTGTCCGAACGCGCCTGGAGCGACTGCGACCCCCGGGATTACAAATCCTTCCGCAGCCGCGCCTCCAGGGCTCTGAATATCCTGGAAAAACTGGCCGTGAAATACCGCCCCATGGGGGAAGAAGACTAGGAATTCCCGCTTTGGCCTCTTCCGCACGGCGGGAGGACCGCCGCCCCGGATGTTCACCCGCAGGTTTTATTGACAGAGGATGCCGGGCCATGATAGAAACGGTTCTGCCAATTAATTGATATGGAATTATTTGATATGAAGAAACACCGTTTTTTATTCTCAGCTTCCCTGATGGCTCTCGTGCTGCTCGGCTGCATGGCGGTAGTGTCTTGTTCCAATAATTTCAAACATGTTCCCCAAACAGGATTTATCACTCATCAGGTAAAAAATAAGGATTCCCATATTCCCTTTGACGCGTACTGGAATGCCGATGATAAAAAAATCTGGAATGACAGGGTGAACGGCGTGGATGGCAAAAAAGTCATGATGGCCGTTGTTCCGGTGGATACGGAGCACATGGATGTAAGGCCGGATACCGCGGAGGGGTTTGATGCCCTGCGCGGCCTGGCGGAGTACTTCCGGAAGAGCGTTGCAACCAGAATGGAAAAGGAGGTTGCCGAAAATCCGCATTTTGAAATGGTGCCTCCGGGAACCAGGGGGGCCTATACGCTGGAACTCGCCATCATTTCCATCACTCCCACGAATGCCAGGGCCGGCATCTTTGTCACGGCGCTGAGCGGCATCAAGGGGGGAGGGCTGGTCAAACGGTTCATCAAGAAAGGGCACATTGCCATGGCGGGCCGCCTGAGGGATGAGTCCGGCCGCATCGTTTCCGAATTTGCGGATTATGAGGAAGACCACAGCTCCCTGCTGGGCGTGGACACCAAGGATTTTAAAAAATACGCCCACCATCAGCGCACTATTGACGAATGGGCCCGGGAAATTACGGATGTATATTCTTCCGCCTACGGGCACTGGACGCAGAAACGCATGATTTCCCTGAATCCCTTTTAAGGGATGAACCTGCGGGGGGGGGGGGCGTTGCGGCCGTGCTTTCCACGGGGCCGGGAATCTTTGCGGAGCGTTCCGCCCGGCGGGAAACGCGCTGTTTCAGTTATTCCCCGTATTCCGCCCAGGAACTGCTGGTTTCCCACACGCGCACGCGTTCCAGCTCAACACAGGCCCGCACAGGATATTCGCCGGGGTTCTCCCTGGCTTTTTCCAGCGCGTGCCGGGCAACATTGAAAATGACGCGAGCCATCACCTCGCTGGTGGGGTCTTCCCGGTCGAAGGGAATGATGCGCTCCCCGTATGCGGCCACGAAGGCGGCGAAGTTGGGGTCCTCCGTATTCACGCACAGGGAGTGGTCAAACTGCTGGAGGAAATCCCCCATCATCTGCTTGATAGCCTTGAAATCCAACACCATGTCATTGGCATCCAGCGTTTCCGCTCGGAACACCATTTCCACGGAGCGCGTATGGCCATGCGGGAATTTGCAATTACCGGGATGTTTGGACAGAAGATGCCCGCTTTCCAGTTCGATGGATTTGCAAATTCGGTAGACCATGGAGGCAGGATAACGTGGGCGCGGGTGCGGGGCAATCCCAATCAGAGTCTGTCTGGTTCTCATTTTGTCTCGTACGTAGGGATGGGGCTATGCTGCTCCGGATGTTTTTGGGCGGCTTTCCCTTGCGCATGGCCTCGATTTCTGGCAGACTTCAAAAAAACCATATTTTTACCCTATGGCTTATCTTTCATGGTCTTTCCTGAAAATGGGGGAGAAGGCGGAGCGTAGCACATCCTTTCTTTTCCTGCTCATGGCGGGCGTGCCTGTCCTCTTTGCCGCTTTCTTTGCTTTCGTAGCGGGAATGACCGCCATTTTGTATGCCGGGCCCGTCCTGGCGCTGATGCTTCTTCCCTTCTATTTGCCCTGCGCTCTGAGGGAGGAAAAGACGCGGAATGCCTGCTCCCGTAATATTCTGTTTGGCAGGAAGCCGCTGGCGGTCTCTTTCAGGGTGATAGCTAGGGATTGGGTATATGTCATTTACGCCGTGCTTCCGGCGTTGCCGTTTCTTTTCCCTGGCGGGAACATGGCCCAGGCCGGCCTGGGGAATGAGCAGAGCCTGACAGCATTTTTCCTGATGTGGATCTCCCTGTACGCCGTCTTTGCGGTGCTGGCGGTTTTTCTTGGAAAGGCGCGGTATTTGAGGCCGGGCGGGGTGTTGCTGGCTGCCGGCGTCAATCTGACGCTGATGCTGGTTTATTACCTGTTTGCGTGAAGATGCGTATGATGAATACCAGAAGTTTTCCTCTCCGGTGTGACCAACCATAAATGCTTGAAAAGGGTTGAATTCGCTTGAAGAAGCTTGAAAACGGTTGAAAATACGTACGTTTCAGGGGAAAATGGAAGGGGCGAGGCAGAAGTTACGCCCATAAATGCCCGTAAGGGTCAATTTTGAAAAATCGTAAGGGTCATTTGTCCCATGTGAGACACTCCCGCCAGTGGTCCGCGCGTGTCTCGCGGAAGCCCGGCGAACTCTCCGCGGGCTGGCCGCGGTCAGGGAACAGGAACGCCCAGGAGGTCCGCGGCAATGCGAACATTATCCGGGGAAAGGTCGATGCCGTGAGCGACGTGTCCCAGGTCGCGGGCGGCAACAAGAGTCGTCCCGCTCCCCATGAAAGGGTCGAGGACGCGGGAACCGGGAGGAAGAACCGTCATCAGGTGGCGCATGAGCGGAACAGGCTTGCCTGTGAGGTGCATCTTGTCGGAAGGCTTGAGATAATGCCGGAAAACGCCAGCCGGAAACACGCGCGGGCGGTCCTGCTCCTTGCCGATGCTGCCGCGCGTGGCAATGAGGATAAACTCCGATTGGTTGCGGAACATGCCCTGGTGTGGGCGGCAAGCCTCCGTCTTGTCCCAGGTGACGACGGCGCGCCATGTCCACCCGGCCACCTGCAAGGCGTCCGAGGTCAAAGGAAGCTGCCTCCAGTCGGAAAAGACCATCAGCCAGCCGCCGTGCCGGGTGATCCTTATTGCCTCCTGCATCCACATGACGGACCACAAAAAATGGGTGCTCTGGTCCCTGGTGTCGTTATCAAAAGAAAGATACCTTGAGGAAGACAGGTATTTCCGGGCGGGGGAAGCCTTGCGTTCCGCCGTCGTCAGGCCGCCGGAAGCGTACGGCGGGTCCGTAACGACGGCGTGATAACAATCGTTGTCCATGCACTCCATCAGGGAAAGGGAGTCGCCGCACAGGAAAGGGGAACGTGAAAACATGCTCGCATGATGGCACAAAACAGGCCGCGGCTTTCACGCCGCGGCCAGGATAAAAAATGTTAGATTACAACCGGAGGGAGGCATCTTGCGGAGAAGGTCCGTTCAGATAAGCCTCCCGGCGGACGGAGGACCAGAACGCCGGGGCCGTCCGCGTCCGCTCAAGGAATGCGGCAATGTCCGCAAAGTAGTACATAGATTGAAAAGGAGACGGGCGCACCCGCTCAATGACGCCAATGTCCGCCAGGCGGGCCAGCACGCGGCGGCCCACCCGGAATTCTTTTTCAATCTCTTTGACGGTACCCAGCTGGACAGGTTCCCCCATCCTTAGGGCGTACGTCCGTTCGTCGATTTTGATTTTCCGGACGGGAGCATACCAGCGTCCGCTGTCCGGGTAGGAAATGGGAAGGATGAGTTGCTTTGCTTTGGTCATGGTTAATAGATGCGGTCAGGGATGTTAGGGGCTACAGGCTCGAAATAAAATCCGGTAACAAAGAGATCTTCCCCCGTTTCCGGGTCCGGCCCGGTCAGGGGGATTGGCTCCATGATTTGGCTGCTAATCCACCATTTCCGCCGCTCCTGCTCCGGCATGGCGAGATAGTCCTTCAAGGTCATTGTCGGGGCCAGGACTTCCAGGAAGGAAAATTCCAGGTCGTCCGGGAACGTGTCAGGCAATTCCTGCGCGTCAAAAAGTTCAGTCATTTTGGCAAGTTCGGAACGGGTTAAAATCATGATAACTGGGATTTGATGAAATTGTAAAATTCGGGGTCCTGACGCTGGAAGTCAACGGGAGATTCCAGCATGCGCTGAATTCCCATGGAAAGAATTTCAGTTGGCCGTCATCGGCGTGGACTATCTCCAACTGATGCGTTCCCACTCCAAACAGGCGGCCAACAGCCGGGAACGCGAAGTCGCGGAAATATCCTCTGGCCTGAAAGCCCTGGCCAAGGAACTCAAGGTTCCCGTCGTCGTGCTGGCCCAGCTGAACCGCGGACCGGAGACGCGCGCCGGGAAAGAAGCCGGGATTCCCCGCATGTCCGATTTGCGGGAATCCGGCTCTATCGAGCAGGACGCGGACATGATCGGCCTGCTTTACCGCTCCGACTACTACGCCGACGACGAGGACCAGCGGCAGCAGTTGGCCGGACAGGCCAACCTGCACCTCGCCAAGAACCGCAACGGCCCCACCGGGGACATTCCGCTCCGCTTTGAGGCGGAACTCATGCGCTTCTCCACCCGCGAACCTGAAAAAAAATAGTGTCCCATGTGGGACACTTGACCCTTTCTCTTTCCCCACCTCCTGACCCTTACGATGATTTAAGGATTCACCCTTACCGTCATTTATGGTTGGTCATACCGGATATTCACGCCGTCCGAACCGGGAGGAAGGAGCGAGACCGGAGCATTAAAAAGCCGGAGCCCCGAAGGACTCCGGCCGCGAATCATTTTGTTTCCGGGTCAGGCTTAATGCCCGCAACCGGCGCAGGCCCATCCTTCGCGGATTTTCGCGAAGAAATCGTTGCCCTTGTCATCTACCAGAATGAAGGCGGGGAAATCTTCCACTTCAATTTTCCAGATGGCTTCCATGCCCAGTTCCGGGTATTCCAGCAGTTCCACTTTTTTGATGTTGTTCTTGGCCAGGATGGCGGCGGGGCCGCCGATGGAGCCCAGGTAAAAACCGCCGTGTTTCTGGCAGGCATCCGTTACCTGCTGGCTTCGGTTGCCCTTGGCAATCATGATCATGGAGCCGCCGTTTTCCTGGAACAGGTCCACGTAGGAGTCCATGCGGCCTGCGGTCGTGGGGCCGAAGGAACCGGAGGGGTAGCCTTCCGGGGTTTTCGCCGGGCCGGCGTAGTACACGGGGTGATCCTTCATGTACTGAGGCAGCCCTTCGCCCTTTTCCAGGCGTTCCTTCAGCTTGGCGTGGGCGATGTCGCGCGCCACGATGATGGTGCCGTTCAGGCTCAGGCGCGTGGTGACGGGGTACTTGCCCAGTTCCGCCAGAACTTCCTTCATCGGACGGTTCAGGTCAATGGAGACAGCTTCGCTGGAGGTCATGCGCAGGGCTTCCGGAATATACTGGCCGGGGTTGGTTTCCAGCTGTTCAATAAAGATGCCCTCCGGCGTGATCTTGGCTTTCGCGTTGCGGTCCGCAGAGCAGGAGACTCCCAGGCCAACCGGGCAGGAGGCGCCGTGGCGGGGCAGCCGGATAACGCGCACGTCCAGAGCGTACCACTTGCCGCCGAACTGGGCGCCCAGGCCCAGTTTGCACGCTTCTTCATGCAGTTCCTTTTCCAGTTCCAGGTCACGGAAGGCGCGGCCGTGTTCGTTCCCCGTAGTCGGCAGATTGTCGTAGTACTTCGTGGAAGCCATCTTCACGGTCTTCAGGCATTTTTCCGCAGAGGTTCCGCCAATGACGAAAGCGATGTGATAGGGAGGGCAGGCCGCCGTGCCCAGAGTACTCATCTTTTCCACTAGGAACTTTTTCAGCGTGGCCGGGTTGAGCAGGGCCTTCGTTTCCTGGTAAAGGTAAGTTTTGTTGGCGGAGCCGCCGCCCTTGGCGACGAACAGGAAGGAGTATTTCATGCCCTCCACCGCTTCCAGGTCAATTTGGGCGGGAAGGTTGGTGCCGGTGTTTTTCTCCGTGTACATATCCAGCGCCACCGTCTGGGAATAGCGCAGGTTGTTCTGGGTATAGGCGTCGTAAACGCCGTGGGAAAGCTGTTCGCAGTCGTCACAGCCGGTCCATACCTGCTGGCCCTTCTTGCCTACGATGGTGGCGGTGCCTGTGTCCTGGCAGAAGGGCAGGATGCCGGCGGACGCCACTTCCGCGTTGCGGAGCATCGTCAGGGCCACGCTTTTATCATTGTCGCTGGCTTCCGGATCGTCCAGAATGGCGGCCACCTGCTTCAGGTGGGCGGGGCGCAGGAAAAAGGCCACGTCATGGAAGGCTTCCGCTGCCAGCAGGCGCAGTCCCTCCGGTTCCACTTTCAGCATGGGGTGTCCTTCAAAGTCGCCTACGCTCACATAGTCTGACGTGATGAGACGGTATTGGGTGTCGTCCTTTTCCATGGGAAAAGGATCCTGATAATGAAAATCCGGTGTTGCCATAACGGGAGCCAATATAGCGAAGCTCCGAATCCGGTTCGAGCAAAAAAATCAGGGATGCCCCAATGCGGAGCCCATGCCCGAAAAGGTTCCGGATACTTGACTTTGACGCCCGCCTGCATTACTTTTTCCCCGCTTAAGTGTATAACTCCCAAAACCAGCCTCCGATTCTTGACACGCCCCCCCCCCCCATCAAAACGTGTCTTATGGATTGACGTATCAAGGGTTATTGCAGCCCTTCTGATCATGTACGTCCACCTGTCCTCCCCCTTTCTCCAGGCGGTGAGCCTCCATCTCTTTTACCTGGGGAGGGTTCCGTTTTTCCTGGTGCTGGCAGGGTACTTCCTGGGCAGGAACATCACCTGGAACAAGGCTTTTAACCGGGCTTTCTGGCTGTTTATTCCGTTCATGTTCTGGAATGTACTGTACGTGTTCCTTGTCCTGCCTCATGACGGCGCTTCCTTCCGCCTTGAGAATTTAATTGGTATCCGGGACGTCTTTCTTCCGGGCATGAACCTTTTCTCCGCAGATGACTCCCATGCCGTTCCCCCCATCGGCCCTTCCTGGTTCCTGAGGGACATTATCATTCTCACGTTGCTGACGCCTCTTCTGGTCCGCGTCAAAATCCTGCTGTTTCCTGCGGTGCTCCTCTTTTTCTGTTTCTTCAACACGGCCCCGGACCACATGGAGACGATTTCCATTGGAACCTGTGCTTTTTACCTGCTGGGCGTTGCGCTCAGTTCCCGGCGGATTGACGACATTCATCTGGTGATGAATAAAAAATTCGGCATTTTTTTCTGGGTGAGCATTTTTATGCCCGTTGTGCTGATTGCGCTTTATTCCGTCGACCTGATCCCCCTGTGGAAAGAGACGGCCATTGGCATGCTTCTGGGAGTCATGATGATTATGTACGCAGGCATCTGGATGGAAAAGCACCTGCCCGGCCTGTCCGCGAAAATAGCGTTGCTGGCCCCCGCCTGTTTTCTGACGTTCATGCTGCACTGGCCCATTTACGGTTTCCTGCCTCCCGCCATGAAATCCAGCCTGTTCGCCTTCTTCACGCCGTTGCTGGTGTTTGCGGCCATCGTCCTGTTTTATTTTGCCCTGAAACGTTTCGCCCCATTCCTTCTGCCGTATCTGGCCCATGTGAAACATGCCGGCCGGCGGCAAGAGCGGCGCAGTGCGTGTGATGAAACGATTTCTCCAATCAGGGGCCTTTCAGGGAGGAGTCAATCATCAGAAAGGGATGCCGGGAACCCAATGCCCGGAACAGGGGGGAGCTTTTAAAGAACCACGGGCAAACGGGTTCCAGGAAGCAGCGGATTGCCAGGTGAAAGGACTCCCGGTACATCCGTTGTCCTTTTTCTGGGGCAAGGTGGCGGATGAAAGGAATTTGGCCGGATTCCAACCGGGGTTCGTGTTCCTCTGGAAAACAACCGCCGCCACCTGCCCGCCGGGTTTGCCTTCATAAAAGCACACGCTTTTTCCATACCCCCCTGGCAGCAGCCGGCAGACAGGGAGGACATCAGCGGGATGCCATGTCCTCCAGGATTTATTGCCGCGGCTTGCGGCGGGTGGAAAAGGGCGGAGATGATGAAGGGCCGGAACGTCTGGGAGCTCCGTATTCCTCCGGTACTTCCGCCGCCAGGGATACATCTTCCGGAAGGCTGCTTTCGTCGTAATAATTCTTCATCCTCTTCTGGGCGTCCTTGATCAGGGTGGCTTCCGCCCATTCCTCCACCGTCATGTTGTCCCTTCTGGCGGCTTCTTCGATGAGTTTGTAATCCTCGGAACTCAGCATGACGACAAAGGGCTTCCAATTGGCTCTTGCCGCCTCTTTCAGTTTTTTCTCCCTTTCCGTTTTTTCCATCATGAGCCGGATGAGAGCTTCCTTGTCTTTGGGGATGGCCACCTTGGCAAGCCAGTTGCGGACCGTGTTGGGAGACACGAAGCATTCCGCCGCAAAATCATTGCGGGAAATGTTCTGCTGTTTCAGCCAAGCCTTGATCTGCACTTTGAGTTCGTCCTGATTCTCACTCATGCACCCTTTGTAACGAAAATGGTGCTATTTTTCAACCTTTTTTGCATAAAGTCATTTTAATGGTATATTTTTGTTGACTGAAATACCGTTTCAGGTGCATTGTAGGGGCGCAAAAGGGCTGTTAAGGCCGTTATTGCACCAAAAAAAGGATTTTTATGAAGACGGAAAATAAAAAAAAGAGTCAGAAAAAAATTCAAATCAAGGGGAAAATGCCGTTATCGGTCCATTTTTTCCGGGATGCGGAAGCGGACGCGCTGAACATGGAACGCTGCCAGCTGGATAAAGCCACCCTGATTGCCTGTGCCGTCAAACGCCTCCGGGAAGATTTGGGGAACGTTCCCGATTCCGGTAAAAAACCTTCCGCATGACTCAGGAGATTTACTGGGAACTTCTGGCCTGGCTGTTCCGTTCCTTTCTGGCGGTGACTGCGTTCGCCTTTGTCGTGGCCGGGTACCAGACCCTGCGCAGCCGCCCGCGCAGGGGCCGCAGCCGTAAAAATAGGAGGGCAGGGGGCCGGTTTACCGTCCGTCACGGAATGCCGTCTCGCTTTTTAAGGGAAATGTTTTTGACCTTATGGGGCATTGAAGAATTCCGGGGCTGTGCTCCTTCATATTTGGGCGGTCCGTCATGAAAAGCAGGCGGAAATCTGCCGGAGAAAGTGGACGGCTGCCTTTCTCCGGTAGAAGGGCGTTGCAGGAAGAATGGAAAAATTCCGGAAAAGGTTTCCACTTTTCCGCCAGCGCAGATTCTCTAAACGGCTGTCATCTTCCCAGGGGCCGGCCGGATGGAAATCCGTATTGCCAGAAACGGGGAATGGCGGTAACATTCCGCCGCTATGAGTATTGAGAGTTTCGCAAATCAGCATGTGCTGGAGTTGGTGGCTTATCAGCCGGGCAAGCCGATTGAGGAGACGGCCCGGGAACTGGGCCTGAATCCCCATGATATTGTGAAACTGGCGTCTAATGAAAATCCTCTGGGGCCGTCCCCGAAGGCGGTGGAGGCGATTGCCCGTGCGGCTGCCGGCGTGAACATTTATCCGGACGGAGCGGCTTTCCGCCTGCGTTCCGCTATTGCGGAGTTCTGCGGCGTGGAGTTCGGCCAGACGGTAGTGGGCACGGGCAGCAGCGAAGTGATTGAACTGATCTGCCATGCCCTGCTGAATCCCCGTGCGGAGGTGGTGGCCGCCAAACACGCCTTTTCCATGTACCCTATCATGTCCAAGCTGTTTGGCGCCGCGTACGTGGAAGTGCCCAACAAGGAGGACTGGACGCATGACCTGGACGGCTTCCTGGCCGCTATTACGGAGAATACGCGCGTCGTGTTCATTACGAATCCCACCAATCCCGTAGGCACCGTAGTGGGACAGCAGGAAATAGACGATTTCATGGCGAAGGTCCCGGAACATGTGCTGGTGGTCTTTGACGAGGCGTACCGGGAGTTTTCCGACAATCCTCCGGATACCCTCAAATTTGTGCGAGAAGGCCGCAACGTGGTTGTTCTGCGCACCTTCTCCAAGGCTTACGGCCTGGCGGGGCTGCGCGTGGGCTACGGCATTGCGCCGGAACCGGTTTGCAGCATGCTGCACAAGGCGCGTGCTCCGTTCAACCTGCATGTTCTGGCCCAGGAGGCCGCCCTGGCCGCCCTGGAGGACCGGGAGCATGTGCGCCGCACTGTGGAGAATAATAAGGAAGGCATGCGTTTTTATGAGCAGGCTTTCCGGGAAATGGGCCTGGAATGGATTCCCAGCCAGGGCAACTTTATCCTGGTGAAAGTGGGCCGGGGCAAGCAGGTGTTCCAGGATATGCTTGCCAGGGGAGTCATCGTCCGCGCGCAGGACGGTTACGGCCTGCCGGAATGGATACGCATCAGCGTGGGCACTCCTGCGGAGAACGCCCGCTGCATTGAGGTATTGAAAGAGGTTCTTTAAACAGTTTTTCCGTTTTTCGTGTCTCACCCTGCATGATGATCTCCCCGGAACAGTATATTGACGGTCTGGAATGGCGTTACGCCTGCAAAAAATTTGATCCTGAAGCCCGTCTTGAACAGCCCACCTGGCATGCGCTGGCGGAAAGCCTGCGTCTCAGTCCCTCCTCCCTGGGGCTTCAGCTCTGGAAGTTTGTCGTCGTGACCAACAGGGAACTGAAGGCTCGCCTGCGGGAGGTTTCCTGGAACCAGTCCCAGGTGGAGGACTGTTCCCATTACGTGGTGCTGTGCTCCCGGCGCGACGCCACCAGGCGGGATGTGGACCGTTACCTGGCCCAGATTGAATTCACGCGCCGACCCTCCGCTGAAAAACTGGCTTCCTCCGCCGATTTTTATACCAGCTACGTGGAGGCTCTGGCTCCGGAAAAGATGCATGCCTGGCTGGATTGCCAGGTGTACATTGCCGTGGGGTTCCTGCTCAGCGCCGCCGCCGCCCTGCGGGTGGATTCCTGCACGATCGGCGGCATGGACCGCGCCAAGTATGATGAAATCCTGGGCCTGGACGGTACGCCGTACCGCTCTGTGGTGGGGGTGGCTCTGGGCTACCGCGCCAAGGATGACGCTTATGCCCGCGAGGCCAAGGTGCGCTTTCCCGCCGGAGAGGTGATTGATATCCGCGCCTGATTTTATTTTTTGTCCGGAACGGGCCGCCCTAATAGGGACGGCCGGTTCCCGTTTTTTGCCGTGGGGGGGCGTTTTGCCGTCGTGCGGCATCTTTTTTCCCTGCAGCCCGGGGCTCCACGTTTTTTATCTTGCCAACAACGGGTTCTTTGGGATAATAATTTATTGGAACAGGAGGGAAAGCCTCTCTTGGCCGGCGGTTTTCCTTCATGAAGCCCGGCGCGCGGCAATCCGTTTGGGCGGAATGTCCGTCCCGCCCGGTTGAGAGAGGGAGAATTCTTCCGCTTTTCTCCCTTTCTCTGCAAGAAAGGGGCGGCGGGCGCGTAGTTTTTGGAGCAAATCAGACATTTCCTTTTCCTAAACAAGACTAAAACATGAAGAAAAACCTATTCCTGATGATCGCCGTTCTTGCCGCGTCTCCCGTGATGGGGCAGGACGCCAAGCAGATTGCGGATTCCCTTTCCATCCCTCCGGTGAAAGCCGGAGCGAAGCAACTGCCCATGCCGAGCGTTTCCGGAGCCCAGATTAAATTGCTGGGGGCCGACTATGAGCAGCTCGTCAACAGCAAAGGCAAGATAGCCCCTGTTATTTCAGATACCCCCGTCAACGTCAGCTTCAAGGTGACCAAGGACGGCAAGGAAGCCGTCAGCAAGGATTATGAAATCATGCTGCAGGCTCCTCAGGCCGCCCAGGGCAACCCCAAGCCGCGGATTATCCCGGAAATCCTGCAATGGAAGGGGGGACAGGGAGAATATAAGCTGGGGAATACGGTCACCATAGCATGCCCGGACAAGGAGCTGGGCAAATTGTTTGCGGCGGATATGGAAGACGTGCTGGGGAAGAAGGTCAAGCTTGTCGCCCCCGGGGCGAAGGCGGATATTTCCCTTTCCCTGTTGAAGGGCGGCAATCTGGGCAGGGAAGGATACCGGCTCCAGATTGCCAGGGACGGCGTCCGCCTTGGTGCGGCGGCTCCCACCGGCCTGTTTTGGGGCACGCGCACCCTGCTGCAGATGCTCCGCCAGACGCCCGGCAGCGTGCCCTGCGGCACGGCCGTGGATTTTCCGCGCTACCAGCTCCGCGGGTTCATGCTTGATGTCGCGCGCACGCCTTACCCCCTCAGTTACCTGAAGGACGTGATCCGCACCATGGCCTGGTACAAGATGAATGACCTGCACCTGGTCATCAACAACAGCTATATTTTCCACGAACACTATGTGGACAACGGCCATGATCCGTTCAAGGAAAGCTATGCGGCTTTCCGTCTGGAATCCAAAATGAAGGGAAAGGACGGAACGCCCCTGACAGCCAAGGATCTTTTTTATACCAAGAAGGAATTTGCCGACCTGGTCAGCTATGCCAGAAAGTACGGCGTCAATATTGTTCCGGAGTTCGACACGCCGGGTCATGCCCTTTCCTTTACGCGCCTGCGGCCTGATCTCATTTATAAAGGGCCCATGAATCATGAGAAGCGCCGCTGCGAGATGCTGGACGCCGCCAACCCGGAAACGATCGACCTGGTGAGCAAGGTTTTTGATGAATACATGCTGAAGGATCCCAAGTTGGGCCGTCCCGTGTTCGCGGACTGCGGCGTGGTGCATGTGGGGGCGGATGAATTTTATGGGGACAAGGAAGATTACCGCCACTTTGCAAACGCCGTGCTCAGCCATGCCCTCAAGCGCGGTTATACGCCCCGCATCTGGGGAAGCCTCAGCGCCAAGCCGGGCAAGACCCCGGTAGTCAGCAAAGGGGTCCAGATGAACCTTTGGAGCACCGGCTGGATGAAAGCATGGGAAGCCGTCAACCAGGGCTATGATGTGATCAATACGAACGATGGAGCCCTTTATATCGTTCCCTTTGCCGGCTACTACCGGATGGACAGAAACCATAAGGGGCTGTACAATAACTGGATTCCCAACCGCATCGGCAATGAAACGCTGCCTTCCGGGCATCCCCAGCTCCTCGGAGGCACCTTCGCCGTCTGGAATGATGAAACGGACATTATGCATACGGGGTACGCGCCTTATGACATTTGGGGGATCATTTCCGGTTCCATGGACGTGCTCAGCCAGAAACTGTGGGGAACCGCCAAGGCTCCGGATACGTTTGAACAGCATCGCGAGCTGGTTTCCTCCATCGGCAACGCTCCGCGCACCAATCCCCTGCATAAATGGAAAGACAGCCAGCCCTTTACGGTGAAGCCTTCCTCCCTTCCCCAGAAGCTGGACAAACCTGCCCTGGGGCCGAATTACCGCCTGACCATGGAACTGGAATTGACTGCCGCTCCGGAAGGGAAGGAGCAGGTGCTGCTTGCCGCGCCTGAGGGCGAATTGCTTGCGGTCATGAAGGACGGCACCGTCGGATTCCGCCGTGACGATTCTCTGGAATTTTCCTTCGGCGCCAAGCTGCCCGTAGGCAAGAAGGTCAAGGTGGAAATTGTGGGAGAACCGGAGAAAACCAGCCTGTTGCTTGACGGGGAACCTGCCGGAACTGCCGTGCTGAAGAATTTTTCCGACAAGTCCAAGGATTTCTCAGACAAATTCAAGCATCGTCCCAAAGTTCACCGTTCCACGTTCATTCTGCCTCTGAAGGAACTTGGCTCCTCCTTCCAGGGGAAGGTGTTCCATATGAACGTACAGCCGTTGTAATTCCCGGCATTTGGCCAGGCCGCCGCCTTTGACGGAGTGGCCTGCAGCCCGGCATCCCTGCCGCATGGGATGCCGGGTTTCTTTTTATGGAAGGGGGGGGGAGGAGAACTTCCGGAATGTTTCCCGATGTCTTTCCATTATTCCTATTCCGGGAAAGAAAGAGGGTCACGGCTGTTCCGGAACCTGTTTTCAGTCCCGCATGCCCCTGTATCTCATGGGGCGGTAACCGCTGTTTTCCAGCATGGCGCGGCTGAACACATGCTCCGAACATTTCCAGGCCGGCAGGGGGCCGGCTTCACTGCCCAGGAACCTGTTCTTTTCCGTTCCCTCCCACTGAATGAACAGGAGCACATGGCGCCCCGGCGCAATCAGGATGTCTCCCGTCCGGAGGTCTTCCCAGGAGGGAAGCCGCGTGCAGAGGGCGGGGAGTTCCCGTGTGGAAAAGGGCCTGTCCAGCCGCCAGCAGCGGGAGACGAAGCCGGAGCAGTCCACTCCGGCGGCAAAGCGGCTGACGGCGGCGTCTCCCGCGGCCTGCTTTTCCGGGGTGCCCATATCTCCGGCCGCGGCGGGAAGCCCTCCGTTGGCGGCATCCGCCTTCAGGCGTTCGGAGAACTGCCGCGGGGTGTCGAAGCCGCCCCATTTGTACGGCATGCCGATGGAACGCATGCCCGGCTTCCACCATGCTCCGGCATCATATCCGGCTGCGGAAGCGTCCGGCGTGTCTGTCCGGATGCCGTCCCCGTCCGTCCCGTGGCGGACATTCCGGAGAGAGCCCCGCCAAATCATGGAGGTATAGGCCCGGCTGGCTGCCAGGGCTTCACGGCGGGTGACGGAAGAAGCGGGAGGCGGGATTTCCGGTATTCCCGGGGCACAGGCTCCCAGACAGGCGGAGAAGACGAGCAGCGTCAGGGCATTGGTCATCCCGGCAGTATGGCTTCCGGCCTGCGTGGCGGCAAGGATGATTGCTGGAGAACGTTTTTTATTCAGGGGACGGACGGTCTGGAAGCTTGACTACGGGGAGGAATATGTAAAAGGTCTCATCAAGGCGGAATGAAACGGAAAAGGTTTCCGTTCTCCTTCATCCGCTTTCCATCTCTTTATTTTTATGGACGAAGAACAACAAATCATCCAGGAACCGGTTCAGGAGCCCGCCCCTGAGAAACAATCGGATAAAACGCAGGCTATCCTGACGGCGGTTTCTCCGCTGGTGTCTGTCTTTTTCGGAGGCTCCGCCGGCGTGAACATTATTCCGCCCCTGATCTGCTGGCTGGTCTGGAAGGATGCCAACCCTCTGGTGGACAAAGTAGGAAAGAATATTCTGAATGCCCAGATTTCCTGGGCGATTTATACGGTTGCGGCCTGTCTTTCATGTTTGATCCTGATCGGGTTCGTGCTCGCCCCCGTGGTAGTCATCGCTTGGATCGTTTTCTCCATTATTGCTGCCGTCAAGGCGGCGAACGGGAATTACGATTATGTGGCTCCCTTCACGATTAAATTCCTGAAATAACGTTTTTCCGTTTTTCAGCAGATCAACAGATGAAAAAACCGCCGGTACGGAATGCCGGCGGTTTTTTGATGAGGGCTTTCCATTTGCCGGAGGGGTTCAGATGGGCATGTCCTTTTCACTGCCGCCGTACATGAACGTATGGAGCAGGCGGGTAACCTGATTCTGTTCCGCGTCCAGCTGGGCGGAGGGGCGCAGCGCGGCGTACGCCAGTCCGTCATGCCCCGTGAACTCCCTCATATGGAACCCCTGGAAGCTGGTCATGGGTTCACTGTCATGAAAGAGCTTGCCCCTACGGAGCAGTTCGTCAAAGACATGTTCCGCTTCCCGCGTGCGCGTCAGAGCGTTTTCCGGGTGGGGGATGCGGATTACCAGCGCTCCGCCGTCCCCGCGGAAGTTGATGCCCGCTCCGGCCATGACGTCCGCGGAGGGCTGACTGGTGACGCTGCCCAGCAGCAGCACGCCGTCGTCTATCAGATGGATGCGGCTGGCGCGGGCTTCCTCCTTTACGTGCAGAACGCCTCCGTAAATGCGGGTGGATGCATTGCCGGAGAGTTTTCTGATACGCATCAGGCCGTGCCTGATGACGAGTTCCGAGCCCTCCGCCGGCAGATCCACTTCCGAGGCGAAGAGCCAGCCGTCCGTCATGGCGATTCTGCCTTCATGCTCCCTGGCGCCCTGAATGCGCCCCTGGCCCATCAGAAGGCGACCGCCGTTGATTTCCAGGCTGCCGTTGGCCTTGTCCCCCAGGAAAACGGTCATATGGTCCGGCAGGTTGCCCAAGAGCGTCATGGCGCCTCCGTTCCGGATGACGAGGTGGGCGGTGCGGTGCCCGTGGTCCGGCTGGTTGGGGCCGCCCACGTAAACAGGAGCGTTGATGATGTAAAGATTTCCGCCGGAATCAACGGTAAGGGAATCCTGAATGTCCGTCTGGCCCTGCACTACATCATTGCTGATGGTGACCGGGCACATGTAGGAGACACGGTTCATGGATGAGGCTGAAAGCGGCATCATCCCTGTTAGAATGAATGGGTTGATATTGCTCATGGCTCTGGTTACATAGTTGGTTTGACGTTTGAAGCGCGATGGATGCGCTCCAATGGTATTAGACCATCCATCCGGGGAAAGTGTTCGCGTAAATTTCCCTTATTTTTCCCGGAAGGGGCACTGTTCATTCCCACTCCACACGGGTCAGCTCCAGTTCCTGCCCGCGCAGGATGGCCAGGGCCGGTTCTCCGCAGCCGGGGCAGATGTAGCCGTGTTCCGTAAAGGAAAAATCCGCCCGGCATGCGTCACAGCGGCACACGGCCTCCACCCAGGCGACGTCCAGGTCTGCATCCTGCGCCGCATACGAGTCTTTCAGGGCCAGGAAGGCGGATTGAAGGGCTTCCGGCACCACGCCGCTCAGGCTGCCGATGGTCATGTGCACGCGCCTCAGCCTGTTTCCTCCGCGTTTTTCCATAAGCCGCCGGGCCATGTCCAGCGCGCCTTCCATGATGCCTACTTCATGCATGGGCGTTTTTCCGGGCCTGATGTTCCGCCAGGGCGCGGGCGATGAGGGTCTCCGCCGTGTCCAGCGCCTTCGGCAGGGCTTCCTGCACCTCCGCGGACATGGGGCGGCAGAAATCCGTATGCAGGGCCTCCACTCCCACCAGCGTGATGGCGCGCGGCAGGGTGCCGCACAGCTGGGCCGCCCCCAGCACTTCCTTCATGCCTATCTGGTGGGGAGACATAACGCGGGAAAAGTGGCGCGGCAGTTCTTCCCGGCTGCGCGTGACGACGGTTCCCGGCAGGGCCCCCGTCCTGACGGCGTCCAGCAGGATGAGCGTGTCCGCATCTTCCAGCAGGGGAAGCAGGGTCATGCCCTGCGTTCCCCCTTCCTCCACGTGGACCAGCGGGCCGTAGTCCCGTTCCTGGAGGCGGTGGGCCAGCTCCACGCCTGCTCCGTCGTCCCCCATGAGCGGGTTTCCGATGCCCAGCACGAGCACGGGATAGGCATTTCCCTTCACGGGGCAGCCCCGCAGTTCTTCCGTGTATGGCTCCAATTTCATGTCAAGGGGAGGGCGGAGAGGTTATTCATCCCGGAATTTGACGCCCTTGCGCAGCCATCGTCCGCCGCTGAACATGGAGGAGATGGTGCCGTCCCGGTCCACGTTCCCGGAAAGGATGGAAAGGTACACGTGGATCATGGCGAAGATGATGAAGCACCACATGCCGATCAAATGCACCAGGCGCACGTACGGAATGCCTATCAAGTCGTTCAGCGGCATGAACCAACGGTAGAACCAGTGGCGCGGCTCATACAGGGCATACAGGGCCAGCCCGGTCACCACCATGGTGGTGAACAGGACGTACACGCCCGTGTATGTCCACTGCTGCAGGGGATTGTGGCCGATGTAGCGGGGGCCGTCATAACTGCGGGCGAACAGGTAGTCCACCGCTGTGGCGTACAAATCCTTCCACTCCTGTCTGGAAACGGGGAACAGGGCCCGGAAACTCTGGTATTTGTTGGAGGCCATGAAGAAGCAGGAAAAACGCAGCATCATCACCACCACCAGAATCCACCCCAGCGCGTAATGCACGAAGCGGAGCGTTCCGAATTGGAAAGCCCCGTGCAGATCCCCCATTTTCAGGAACCACCCTTCCGCGATGCAGATGCCTGTGGCGGACAGGCCGATGATGCAGAGCACCCACGTCCAGTGCAGCACGCGCAGAGGCCAGTCCCAGACGTGGAAATAGCGGAAATTGGCCTTGGCCATGGAGAGGCGGCGCACGTCCCTCATGGCGTGCATGGGCACGACGCCCAACAGGCGCCACGGCGCGCCGGACCGGTGGACGGCCACGGCCACGGGTTCAAAGCCGGAGGGGGAATGCTCTTCAAAGGCCTTGTTCATGCGCTCCTTTTCCAGGGAGCTGACTTCGCACAGTTTTTCCAGCGCCTTCAGGTTGCCGCGGGCTACCATGAAAGGGGAGGCGTCCGCCTTGTCTGCGGCTTTCAGAACAGCCGTGCTGTACGGCCTTTCCCGGGAGGGAGCCTCCCAGGAGTTTTCCCGCTGGGCGTAAGGGAGGGTTATGCCGCGTTCACGCGCGGCATGGAGCAGGGCCAGGTCTCCCGCGTCCCTGCTGCCGTTGGGGGAGGCGCACACGGCCAGAGCCAGGATTTCTTCCGGAGCGTACACCGGACTGGCCGGAATGGCATCCTCCACCGCCAGGGTGAGGTCGTTATCGATAAGAGTCGTTTTCACGGGTCCTGTCTGGTCAGAATGGCCTCCCCTTCTTCGTCAAACAAATGGACGGCGCAGGATTGGCACGGGTCATAGCTGTGAATGGTGCGCAGGGGTTCCACCGGGCGGGAGGGGTCCACCAGCGGGTGTTTCCCGGTATGGGCCAGGGAATATTCATATGGCCCCATCTGCCCCGCCGCGTCCCGTCCGGAACTGTTCCATGTACTGGGGACTACGGCCTGGTAATTCACCGTCTGGCCGTTTTCAATCCGTACCCAGTGGCTCAGGCTGCCGCGGGGCGCTTCCACCCAACCCACGCCCTTGCAGGAGGAGGGCCAGGTTTCCGGTTCCCATTTTTCCGGGTTGAAGGTGGAGGTTTCCCCGTTCCTGATGCGGTCCGTCATTTCCTGGAGCTGGTCCACCATCATGTCCACGTTGATCAGGGCGTCCAGCGCACGGCCGTATACGCGACCCAGCGTGGAGTTCATGAAGGCGTTGTCGCGCGGCAGGCCCAGCTTGTCGCAGGCGGCATCCACCCGTTCCACGATGGCGGAAACCCCCTGGGCGTAGCCAATCATCATGCGGGCGTTCGGACCCACGGCCATCGCGTGGCCGTCATAGCGCGGGGCTTTCACCCAAGTGTACTGCGGGTGGTCGGAAAGCCATTTGTAGGGCGGCCTGGGGCCGTTGTAGTCCGCATTCGTCTCCCCGTCATACGGAGCCAGGCCCGCGTCCCTGCCTTCCGTATACCTGTACCAGGAGCTGGTGACGAATTCCCTGATCTTGTCCTGGTCAAAGGGAAGCACGTTCCTGTAATCCCCATTCAGAAGCACGCCGGGCTTGATCATGCCTTTGCCGGCGGGGGCGCCCGTGTTGATTTCAGACGGAGCCCCGGTGCAGAAAAAGTTGGGGTTGGACGCGCCAATGTGGGCGTAGTCCTTATAAAATCCGGCGATGGCTACAATGTCCGGATAATATACTTTATGAATGAAATCGTGGCAGGTTTGCACCAGCTGCTTCAGGTAGCTCAGGGAAAACTGGTTGATGGCCTGGTCATTGTTCATGTTGATGGCGCAGGCCATGCCGCCGACCAGGAAGTTCGGGTGCGGGTTCTTGCCGCCCAGGATGGTGTGGATTTTGATCATGTCCCGCTGCCAGACCAGGGCCTGGAGATAATGCGCCACGCCCAGCAGATTCACCTCCGGCGGCAGCTTGTAGGCCGGATGGCCCCAGTAGCCGTTCGTAAAGATGGAATATTGCCCGTAGGCGATGGAGTCCTTCAGCTTCTTCTGCACTCCGGCGAAATACGCGGCGGAGGACAGGGGCCAGTCGGAAAGGGACTTGGCGATGGCGGCGGTTTCCGCGGGATCCGCCTTCAGGGCGGACATCACGTCCACCCAGTCCATGGCCTGGAGCTGATAAAAATGGATGACGTGGTCCTGGATGCCCAGGGCTCCGCTGACCAGGTCTCGCATGAGGCGGGCCTGGACGGGCACCGGGTACTGGAGCGCGTCTTCCACCGCAGCCAGGGCCGCGATGGCGTGCGTACCCGTGCAGACGCCGCAGATGCGTTCCACAAAAGCCCAAACGTCCCGGGGGTCCCGCTTGCAGGCGATCACCTCAATGCCGCGGTACTGCGTGGTGGACGTCCAGGCATTTTTGATGACACCGTCCCCGGCCTCCATTTCCACCCGCAGGTGGCCTTCGATGCGCGTTACCGGGTCAATGACCACCCGGCTGGATTCCGGAACGTCCGCTGATGTGTAATTGCTCATGGTAATCTGGTGGTGAGGGCTTCTGGCTATTCTTCAGTGTCCTTGTCGGGCGAGCCGGGAGCGTCCCCGAAGGCGGGCAGAGAGACGTTTGCTTCCTCCTTCATGTGCTGCTTCCTGTAATGAATGGCGGAGCCCACGGCATGGGCGGCGATTGCCGCTCCGGCGCCGGCTACGCCCACAGCCCCGATGATGTTGGCGGAGGCTTCCACGCCGAAGCCGTTCACGTTCGGCAGCGTCTTGTAAAACGGAGTCATGCGGTCAAAGAAGTACAGCTCCGTACAGCCGATGCACGGGTGGCCGGACTGGATGGGGAAGCTGACGCCGCCATTCCATTTGACGATGGGGCAGGGAGAGAACGTATCCGGGCCCTTGCAGCCCACCTTGTACAGGCAGAAGCATTCCCGCGCGTTCTCGTCGTCAAACACGTTGACGAACTGTCCGGCGTCGAAATGGGCGCGGCGCGGGCAATTATTGTGGATGCGGGTGCCGTATGCCATCAGCGGGCGCGACTCCAGGTCGCATTCCGGAGCGCGGTCAAATGTAAGGATGTACATGATGACGGCCGTAATCACGTCTCCGATGGGCGGGCAGCCGGGCACGTTGATGACCGTGCGGTCTGTCAGGATGTCCCGGATGCCCACGGCCCCGGTGGGGTTGGGACGGGCGGCCTGGATGGAGCCGAAGTACGCGCACGAACCCACGGCCAGGATATGGGAGGCGTTTTCCGCGCAATGGCGCAGCATGTTCTCCACGGTATCTCCGGCCACGGTGCAGTACACCCCACCGTCATTAACCGGAACGGACCCGTTGATGACGAGGATGTGGGGCTCCCTGATCGCGTCTTCCAGAGCCTGGTTGGCGGCCTCTCCTGAAGGGGCCATCAGCAGTTCCACGTAAGGCATGGAGACGGCGGAAAGCACCATGTCCCCGATTTCCTCGTTATAGCTGCGGATAGTGCTTTCCAGGCATCCGGTGCATTCCTGAAGCTGGAGCCAGATGACTACGGGACGTTTCAATGCGGCCATCTTGTCCGCAATCTCCTGGGCGTTGGAAATGCCGCCCGTTACAGTGGCAACACCCATCAGGGAGATCATTTTCAGGCACCATTTGTTGAATTCGCGCCGGCTGACGCCGCGGCGCTCCATGTGTTCCCCCAGAGTTTCCCCGGGACGCCATGTATTTAAAATCTCATGATTCAGGGAGGCCTGCTCCGCCTCCTGCATGGAAGGTTGCTGAATGCGCTTCATGTGCGTGGTCCAAATAAGAACATTTCCATTTAGACAGGATTTCCGGGAAATGCGATCAATATTTTCCAGTTTTCCGGGAGGGCTTTTACCAGGACCAGACGTTCTGGATCTGGAAAACCACCGCCGTTTGCCCTCTGCGGCCGTTGACGGGATTCTTGACAAGCTGAATATCAGGCTGGAGAGTCATGGTGGGCGTCACCTGGGCCACGTACGTCAATTCAATGCCGTATTCATTCCTGTTCACGTACGGGCCGTTCTTTTTAGCCCCCTGCTGCCAGAGGAAACCGAGGCCCAGGTATCCGTCATTGGATGCGCCCTTTCCCCGGAAGGGGGAAAGAAGCACCAGCCCTGTGGTGGCCGCGCAGCGTACGCCGGTCAGCGTGGCTGCGTCATCGCTTGCCCAGCCGCCGCGGAAGAACCACCCCAGGTGGCTGCTGCGGCCCAGCTGCTGCTGGAAGTTTACGGCCACGCCGCCCCCGTTTTCACCGTTGCTGGTGGTGAAAAAGGGCTGGAGGCGGTACACGCCGGGGCCCATGCTGCAAAAATCTTCCGCCACGTAGCCGAATTCAAGCACGTTCGTCCAATTGTCGGAATTCAGGTTCCGGAAAGGATTGTGGTTTTGAGCCATGTTATTGGCGGCAGTGGCTCCCATCACGTAAAAGGAGGTGGTTGGCTGCCACGCGAAATGGAATCCCAGGGAATTATCCGTCAGGGGGAGTACGGGATTATTGCCGAAAACGCTGTTGGTGAGGTTATTGTTATGGGAATTGGCGTAAGCGTTGTGGTCCATGTAGTTGGTGGTGTCCAGCTGGCCCGCCATCAGCAGAAGCTTTCCTCCCGCTCCCACCCATGCCAGGCTCAGGTTGCTCAGGTGGGGGTCCGGGCCCTGGAAGGAGCTGGTGGGGTTCTGGAGTGAGCCCAGCGTGGTTTTGGGGCCTTTACTGCCTTCATTGAAGTCAAAGCCGTTGCCGAAGTCGAACTCGGAGGCCAGGTACAGGCCGCTGCCCGTGGAATGATTGCGGAAGATGGTGATATTGGTCAGCAGGGAACCATTGTAGGAGGGGAAATCCGTTTTTCCGTTCAGGCCGCCGCCCGTCAGCCCCGTGTAGTTGAATCCGAACTGGGCGGAATAAGTAATGCCGTATCTGGAGAGAGCGGTCTTGAGCTTTTGCGCTCCGGTGGAAATCATGTCTTCGCGTATCCAGGCGTTCGGTTCCGCACAGGTATTGCCGAAAACGTAGGAACTGTCCAGGTACGGCATCATTTTAAGGGGCCTGGCCACAAACCATTCCAGGCCGGGAGCGGAAGTTCCGCCTTCATGCTGAAGCAGTACGCTGGGCCTGGTGGGAACGCCGGGCGTCCTTTTGGTGATTTGTTCTTCCGGGCGCATTCCTTTCATCAGGCTGGGGCTTATTGCCCTGCCTTCCAGAGTTTTCACGCGCAGACCGCGTTCCGTGTTCAGGTAAGCAGGGGAAGCCGCCGCAGCGGGAGCCGCCTGTTGGGCAAGGGCGGGACTGCAGGAGGCTGCGACGGCAACAGCGCACATGGAGGGAAGAATGGCATGTCTCATACAGACAGTCAGACAAGGCTTTTCCCGGAAGTATCATAACTCCGTTTAAATGCTGACACGAATATTCGTTTTTCTCCGTCTTTCCGGAAAAAGGAAAGGCGGGCTGTCCTTCAGGGCCTTTTCCTAAGACAGGCATGATAGGGCAAGCGGAGGGGTAGCTCCCACCGCCGTATTCCTTCCGCAAAAGAAATGGAACCAGTTGGAACATGGTAGCTTAGGGAGATTATTGTTTTTTGCAGGGGGCTGTCTGAATGTACGTCGGGTGAGGGAGCCAAAAGGAGTGTAAAACGGGAAAAAAGCATCAGATTTTCTCTGTAATTTTTATTGCGAATTTAGAATCCGCTGCGCACTTAAATATTTTCTCCTTCTCATAACATATTTACCTGTATTCGGATAAGATGAAATAAAAAAAGACCAGAAATTATATATGATATTAAAAAACAACTGATTAAGATGAATTAGACGTTGATTTTCAATATTTGTTATTGTTCCCGGATTCTAAATCCCCTATATGTACCGCACTGGGAGAGCGCGTCGCTCTTTTCTTTTCAACCTAGAACAGTCAAATGAAGAAAACATTATTTTTGCTTTCTTGTGTAGTAGCTTCTTCCCTCATGGTTCAGGGGGCAACCGTCCTTACTTTGGATTCCAGTGAATTGCAGGCAGCAGGCGGATCATATACCCTGACGGAGGGTATAAACTCCGGTTACGGCAATTTCTCCGTGACCATGGCCCTGGACGCTCAGGCTTTCCAAAACGCCATTCTGGCAGGTAACGTCAAGGCGAATATTTTTTCCGCCAATAATAATATGATCGGCCTGGGCCTCAACTACGTTTCTTCAGGAACTCCCACGGCGGGCATTTATGGTTCCTGGCAAGGAGAGAACTACAACCGCACGATTACTTCTGTCAACGGTTCTGAACTCAATTTGAATACGAGATTGAAGGAATTGTTCACCGAAAACAGCTATGAATCAGCCGCCATCACTTATCAGATTACCAGCACCGGAACCTGGACTTACCTGACTCTGGTTGATTCCGAAGGAACCGTCACCACTTATGGTGGTCAGGATTCAGGGTTGAAAGCGAGCGGGTTCGGAGCCCTGACTTCATTTACCTATGGCACGGATTACGTCAAATACCTTGTCGTGGATAATACCACGTTGCAGGCTGGTGCTTCCCAGGAAGCCAATCTTAATGCCATTGCGGCGGCTGCCGTTCCCGAACCGGCCACGGCATCCCTCAGCCTGATTGGTCTGGCTGCCCTCATGATGCGCCGCAGACGTGCCTGAGCCGGGGAGTCCAATTGCTGTTTTACAGGAGGCGGGAAAGATCCCGCCTCCTCTTTTATTATCATCAGGAGGGAAGTATCCGTATCCGTCAAATCATTCCGGGAACTCCCAGGCATGGGCTTTCCAACGGCAGCTTCACCAGTTCCGCCGGGCTGTTTTGGATGATATTTATTTGCTTTTTCCTGACCTGGAAGCGGCAAAATTGCCGTTTTCATGTGTTTTAGAGGAGGCATTTCCGCGCTTCATGCAAAGATGCAGGGTGGAAAATAAGTTTTTCCCATGCCGCTGCCGTGGAGAAACGGTGGCGGAGAAAGCGTTGAAACGTGTGTTCGGCCTTTATTAGCTGACAATAAAAAAGCAGTTCCGCCATACATGCGGAACTGCTTTGAAGGAAATAATAACGAGAACTGCCGAGGTTTATTGCACGGCAATCGTCTGTTCGCGGTCGGGGCCTACGCCCACGGTTGTGACGGGGCAGCCGATGAGCTCGCTCATGCGTTTGACGAATTTCTTGGCCTGTTCCGGAATCTCTTCCCAGGAACGGCAGGAGGAAATGTCCTGCATCCAGCCGGGCACCGTTTCATACACGGGCTTGCAGCGTTCCCATTCATCCACTGTGGCGGGCGGATAAGCCAGGATTTCCCCGTCCAGATCGTAACCCGTGCAGATTTTAATTTCCGGGCACTTGTCGTAGCCGTCCAGGTTGGTCATGGCCATTTCATCAAAACCGTTGAACATGGCGGAGAAGCGCAGCAGCACGCCGTCAGCCCAACCGCAACGGCGGGGGCGGCCCGTGGTGGCGCCGAATTCGCGGCCCATGCTGTGCAGATGGTTGGAGATGTCTTCATCCTCCGTGACGAAGGGGCCTGCGCCCACGCGGGTGGTGTAGGCCTTGCAGACGCCGATGATGCGGTCAATTTTGTGCGGAGGAACACCCGTGCCGGTGCAGGCGCCAGCGGAAGAGGTGTTGGAGGAGGTGACGAACGGATAGGTGCCGAAGTCCACATCCAGGTAAGCTCCCTGGGCCCCTTCAAAGAGGATGCTTTTTCCGGAGGCCACGGCTTCGTGCATAACCGGAATGGTGTTGGTGATGTGGGGGCGCAGCACATCCGCGGCGGCGCTTACTTCCGCCACCATTTTTTCTTCATCCATAGCGGGAAGGCCCATGCGTTCCATTTCCGCATTCGCCATCTTGATGCGGCGGCGCAGCACTTCGTCAAAAATCGCGGGATCCCTCATATCCGCCATGCGCACGCCGATGCGGCGTGCCTTGTCCGCGTAAGTGGGGCCGATGCCGCGCTTGGTGGTGCCGATGGCTTTTTTGCCGAGGGCGGATTCCTGGGCGGCGTCCATTTCCTTGTGGAAGGGAAGGACCACGTGGGCGCGGTCGGAGATGAGAAGGTTGTCTTTTGTAATGGTCACGCCCTGGCCGCGGAGTTCATTGATTTCCTCCACCAGGCCGATGGGGTCCAGCACCACACCATTACCGATGACGCAAAGCTTGTCCGGCCACAGGATGCCGGAGGGAACCAGGTGGAGAATATATTTCTTTCCATTGGCAATTACAGTATGGCCGGCGTTGTTGCCGCCCTGGCCGCGTGCCACCACGTCGGCGGATTCCGTCAGGAAATCGATCATTTTGCCCTTGCCTTCGTCGCCCCATTGGGAGCCGATAATAATGGTATTCATGATAAAAATGGAACTCGAAGACCTTAATGAGATTCCTGCCTTATGGCAAGACAATCTTACGGAATTGTTAAGTTTTCCTGACCAGTGGCGGGAAGCCCGGCAGGGCAGGCGGGAGGGGCCGTGCCGGATTATCCGGTTTCAGGAACGGAGAGACCGCGGCATTGGGAGGGCCGTGCCGCGGGGAGGAAGGGGCGGCCTGCTGAAAAGGAACTCAGCGGAAGTGGAGGGCGGAACGGTGCGCTTCCTCCGGAACCAGCGTTTTCCAGATGTCTTCATCCGCAGCGATCATGCGCTGGATGTCCCGCGGCGTGTGGCGCAGCAGGAATTCATTGAAAAAGGGCACGTCCACCACCAGGCCGTTCGCCAGGAAGTGCTGGTACAGGTGCACGTATTGTTCCGGCGCGCGGAAAGTGCGTGCCGTGACGAATTCCCCGGATTTGCGGTTGAGCCACGGGGAGACGTACAGGCGCGTTTTGTTCTGGAAGGTGCGTCCGAAGGATTCCAGAATGCCTCCGGGAATGTCCTCCGTCCATTTTTCCTTGAACAGCTCATTCAGCAGGCCGATGGAGAGGGCGATGGCAATGGGTTCTCTCGTGTAGCGCGCCAGCAGCCCGGACAGGTTGTCGAAACGGGCCATTTTGGTAATCAGAACGTTTTTGCCGAGAGCCTTGAGGCTGTCCGCCCTGTCCAGGAATTCCAGATGGTCCACATCATCGCCGCGGAGCAGGTTATTCATGGATATTTCACAAATTTCCATGCAGCGGTCCGCCTGCGTCTCATTGATGTGGGAGAGGAAGGTTTTTTTCACCTGGGCCATGACTTCCAGATGCAGATTGCAGACGGGGTTGAAACTGCCCCTCATCAACACGATGGGGCGCTTGTACAGCACATCCGCCGCCTGGGCCACCTGGCCGTTCGCCAGGAACAGGGTGGCCGGCGTCAGGCCGGACTGGACGAGCTGGAGCGCGAAAAGACGGTTGTCCACCATGGAAAAACCGTGGCCTTCAAAACGGACGACATCTATTTCCACCAGCCGGGGATCCAGATTGTCCACCAGGGATTCAATGAATTCCTCCAGACGGTCCCTTTTGAAAAAGACGGCGTGCAGGATGTTGACGCCCAGGATGCCCAGGTCCTTCATCTGGCGGTCGTGGTCCGGGTCGTTCAGGCGAACGTGAATAATCAGGTCGGACGGTTTTGCCTCCGGTTTCAGCTGGAAGCGCACCCCTATCCAGCCATGCCAGGGGCCGTTGTCCCGGTAGCCTTTGACTTTTACCGTATTGCAGAAGGCAAAGAAGCGGGTGTCTTTGCCACGCTGGGGGCCCAGGCGGTTGACGAGCTGGGTAAATTCGTAGTCCAGCATGCCTTTCAGTCGTTCTTCAGAAACGTAGCGCTTGACCGGCCCGTACAGGGTGTCGCTGACGGTCATGTCATAAGCGGAAATGGTTTTGGCCACTGTTCCGGCGGCTCCGGATGCCCGGAAAAACCAGTTGGCCGTTTCCTGTCCGGCTCCGATTTCCGCAAAGGTGCCGTAAATGGTGGAAGCCAGGTTGAGTTGGAGGGCTTTGTCCTGTGTTTGCGCTAGTGCTTTGGAACTCATGGAAAGCGGGAACCGATTTTTGATTTTCAATTATTGGTGGGAAGAAGCCTGCGGGTGGCGTCGCTCATCCAGCCGGAGTGCAGAAGCTGGTCAATAATAACGGCCCGGTTTCCGGGCAGGTCTTCCGGATAGCGGATGAGCACGCAGGTGCGCACGGGGCCGTTGTAAAGCAGCCTGGTCAGTTCCAGGGCAAGCGGGGAATACCTGTCCACGTACGCATTCAGGCGTTCCCCGTTGGGGAACTCAAGGGTGAAGTTGAGATATGACGTGTTGCGGTAGCTTTCCGCGGAGGATTCCTCCAGGAAAGGGGGCTGATAAATGCCGGACATGCTTAGGATGATTCTGACGGGAACGGGGGTGGAGGGCTTTTTGGCTTCCAGCTCCGCCGGAAGCATGGGGGAATAGCCCTCCCAGGCTTCCCAGTCCAGCTTCCATTTTCCTGAATTCCGGTCATACAGGAAAACCGCAGGGCGGATAGTGTTGTCGTCCATCAGCACGGAGATCTGAAGCAGGTCCCCGTTTTTGGAGCTTCTGCCCGCTTCCTGGGGCAGGTAGTCCTTGTATTGGCCGTAGGAGGCCCAATAGGCCATTTTGGGAGCTACGGTTGCGGGATTCATTACGTAGTTGAGCCTCTCTTCATCCGATTCCGCCATGCAGTAGAGGGCCAGTTCATTCATGGCCGCCGTAATATGGGGGGAAATGGATTCCGCCTTCCGGTCTTCCTCCCTGCGGCTGTGGGCTATGAGGTATTGCCGCTCCCTCTGCTGCAATTGCTCCAGCAGGTCTTTATTCACTTCCTGTGAAAAGAGCGCTTCATGATCCACGAACCGGTCTGAGATATTCAGAAGTTTGGAGTTTTCCGCTTCCATATCCCTCCCGCGCAGGAACATGAACACGCCCAGAAGGGAAAGAACCAGTCCCGCGACAAAAAGCCATATATGCCAGGTGGGCCGGCGTTCACTGCGCATGGTATCCGCGGCGGCAGCGCGGTATTCCGGCTCTTCCGGGGCCAGGGCGGCGCAGCGTGGCGCGGCAATGGCCGGAGCGGCGTTTCCCTCTTTCCTTTTACGGATTTTTGTCGTGGATTTATTGGGGCCCGGAGTGGTGGGCCCGTGAACGGAAATGGTCCGTTTGTCCGTCTTTTTCTTTGGTGCGAGCGGTGTATGCGGAGCGGAGTACGCGGAAGTGTGCGGAACACCGGCGGCAGATGGCGGAATAGCCGTGTGTTTCGGATTTCCGGGCGCTTTCTCTGCAGCTTCAGGCGTCCGGCCCGGGAATGTTGAAAGCGCTTCTTCCCGTTTGACGGCCGTGACAGCGGAGTGGCAGACGGGGCATTCCACACGGCTGCCTACGCAGGCGGCCCTGACGGCAAAGGAATTGCCGCAAATATGGCAGAGGCAGGGGACGGCGTCCTGTTCTTCCGTTTCCGGCCTGGGCTTTTCTTCCTGCCTGGCTGTGACTGAAGCGGTGCAGATGGGGCATTTTACCTGGCGTCCCAGAAAAGACGCCTTCACGGCGAAGAGGTTGCCGCATGACGGGCATGTGCAGGCTACCGTGTCCTGGGATGGGGAAGGCATGAGGGGAAAAAGTTACAGGTGGATGAATTCCGGCACGGGAATGGTGATGGGCCTGGGCGCCGGCAGCGTAATGCTTGTATCCGTATGGTCTGAAGAAACGGGATCTGCGGAAATGGCTTGCGCTTCCGGCACGTTTTCGCCAGCCCCCAGCAGTTCAAAGTTGCGGTTGGCCGGGACCTGGTTCAGCTCCGTATGGTAGGGATCGTCCCCCTGGAGGATAGGCCTGGTGGGCAGGATGGGCGGCAGGGGAAGAATGCGGTTCTGGGCCGTGAAGGTGGAGACGGGTGCGGAGACGTCCTCCCCGTGGAGGTCGCAGAAAGGCAGGCTGGAATCCCCCTTGCGGAGGTATTCGAATATGGTGTGTCGGCGGTATTTTTTATCCGACGGGTCAATGTCATAACAGCTGTGCGTGGCCCTCTTCCCGGTGGTCAGGCAGATTTCCACCCGTTCTACGCTGGGGGGAGGGGCCAGTTCTCCGGCAGGGAACTGCCGTTCCGCTTCCGTGATGGCGGTGCCCAGCACGGAAGCGCAGGTGTCTGACGAGAAGGCTCCGTGATAAATGGGCTTTTTGCCTTCCAGGAACCCTACCCAGATGCCGCAGGTAATGCGGCTGTCATACCCAAACAGCCAGTTGTCCGCGAAGTCGTACGTGGTGCCTGTTTTCACGCCGCCCTTGAAGTTTTTCGGCAGATACGGGGCAACGCGCTGGGCTGAACCGTTTTTCAGGGAAGAATTCAGGATGTTGTGAAGCTGGAAAGCCGTGGCTGTGGATGTGGCCCCCTTCCGTATCTGGGCATTGTTCCGGGTTTCAATCGCCTGGGTGGATTCCCAGATCAGCTGGCCGTCTTCATCTTCTATCCTGTCCAGATAGTAAATATCCTGAGGGCGGGAACCCCCGTTCGGGATGGCAGTGTAGGCCAGCGTCATTTCCTTCAGGGAGGCAGGCTCCGTGCCCACGAAAATTTTGGGGCGGTAAACGGGATTTACTTCCGTGCTGCCCGCTTCCCTCACGGGCTTGCGGATGCCGAAATCCGTCAGCTTCTTGACGAACGGGGCCGTGCCCATCTCCATCCCCATGCGCAGGGAGGCGGCGATTTTGGAGGCGGACAGGCCGCGGTGGGCGGTAATCATGCCTTCATAACGGTTTTTGGAGTTTTCCGCCCCCCATTCCCCCAGGATTCCTTCCGAACCGCCGATGCCCGTCAGGCGGTTGTCGATGGCATCGTCCAGAATGCGGGTGACAGGGCTTTTTCCCGTGTCAAAGGCTGTAGCGTACAGGAAAGGGAGGATGGAGGTGCCGGTGGGGCGGGCTCCGTCCCTGATGGCGTCATACTGGCGCTTGGTGTAATCCCTGCCTCCGTGGTAGGCCAGGACGGCGCCTGATTTGTTGTCCACCACCAGCAGCGCTCCTTCCAGATAGCGCGGCTTGTTCGCGGAACCGCTGTGGTAGTCTGCGGCCTTCTGATGACGGTAACCGGGTTGTTTTTCAATGTTTTCCAGAGCCTGTTCCAGGGCTTTTCCGGTAACTTCCTGGAGCTGCCTGTCAATGGTGGTGTAAATTTTAAGCCCGGCGGCATTGACGCGCTCCTCCCCCAGGTATGCGGTGATTTCTGAGGAAATGCGGTCGTAAATGTGGGAGACGCCGCGTTTCAGCGGCTTGGGATTCAGCCCCAGCTCCATGGCGGAGAGGCGTTCCGCTTCATCCGGCGTAATGTATTTCTCCTTGGCCATGCGGTTGAGAACGTGGTTGCGCCATTTCAGATTGCTAGCCGAATTATTCAGAGGGGAAAGTCCGTTCGGGTTTTTGATCAGGGCGGCGATGGAGGCGGCCTCCCGGGTGGTCAGATCCGCCGGCTCTTTGCCGAAGTAGCCCAGGGAAGCGGCCCGGATGCCGTAAAACCCGCTGCCAAAGTAAACGCGGTTCAGGTAAAATTCCAGAACCTGGTCCTTGCTGTACCGTTCCGTAATGCGGCGCGCCAGCGCTATTTCCACGAATTTGCGGCCAAAGCTGCCCTCATTCCTGGCTTTGGCACGGTTTTTCAGGTCATACGCATTTCTGGCAAGCTGCTGGGTGATGGAGGAGGCGCCCTGGTTGGCGTCCCCGCTGTTGTGGATATACTCCCGGCCTGCCCGCAGAATCCCCAGGAAGTCATAGCCCGGATGTTCCCGGAAGCGGGAATCTTCCTGGGCAATCAGCGCATTAATCATGGCGGGGGAGATTTTGTCCAGCGTGACGTAGCTGCGGTTCTCCACATAAATACGGCCTATTTCCTCCCCGTTCCGGTCATAAATAATGCTGGGTTTTTCCAGGTCGTTGATGCGTTCCAGATCAAATTCCGCCGCCCAGTTGTCATAACGTTTCCAGGCCATCATGAATCCGAAGTATCCCACGGCCGCGCCGATAGCCGCCATCACCAGGCACCACAGGACAAGCTTTTGGATAAAGCTCCAGAATCGTTTCCTGGGCTTTGCCTTGGGATGCCGCCTTTTGTTGGCCTGCATGTGCCTGCGGGGAGCTTGTGAACTTAATTCAGCCATGAAGATGAAGCAGGATTGGTCCTGAGGAGAGGGGAAAAGGTGCAAAAATCCTAACGGATTCCCGTTTGTTTAGCAATACCGTACATGGCGGGCGGGCGAAAAAAGAAGGCATGCGCGCCCCCTGAGTATTCCTGGACGCCGCCGGGCGCCTGAGGCAGCCGTATCATCCTGCAGCCCGGGCTGCTCCGTCTTCAGGAAAAAACGCTCTCCGGCCCGTCCAGGGATGCGTCATGGCGCAAATGGGGCGGCCTTTCATGCGGCTGTCAGCCTGGAACAGCGTTGAAAATATTGCCTGCCCTGGTAATGCCGTGTTCCATGGTGTACAGCACGGCGTCCTCCGCCTTGCCAAGCGTCACGTCCAGAAGCTCGCGTTCCTCCGGGCGGAATTTGCCCAGCACGTGCCCTATCATTTCCCCTTTGCCACGGGGCTGGCCGATGCCGAAACGGAGGCGCGGGAATTCCTGGGTGCCCATGTGGGCGATGAGGGATTTAATGCCGTTGTGGCCGCCTGCGGAGCCTTTTTCCCGCAGCTTGATCACGCCCAGGGGGAAATCCACTTCATCATGAATGACGAACACGCTGCGGGGATCCAGTTTGAAAAACCGCATCATGGGGCCCACGCACAGACCGGATTCATTCATGAACGTGGAGGGTTTCACCAGCAGGACGCCGGGGCCGGCACCTCGCACTTGCGCTGCCTGTCCGCCTTGAATACGGCCCCCCCACCGGGCGGCCAGGCGGTCAAGCACCATGAACCCCGCGTTATGGCGGGTGTCTTCATAGGTTCTGCCCGGGTTGCCCAGGCCCACGATCATTTTAACGGGTGCATCCACAATGGAAAAAAGGGAAAGAGATGAAAAACAGACGCTTCCTGCAATCCGGGGAGCGTCTGGGTGCATCCTGCATCCGTTCCGCGGAGCAATCAACCGTTCCGTGAGACAGCCGGGCATTTATCCGGCCGCCTTCTTTTTCTGACGTCCCATCAGGAAGCCGGTCAGCACGTCTTCCAGGGAATCTCCGGTTCCGACCAGGCGGTAGTCCGCATTGATATCCGTGCAGATCCGGCGCGTTTCTTCCAGATAGCTGGCCACGATAGCCCGGTACTCGTCCGCGATAAGGTCCGGCTCCGTAATCAGGGAGCCGCCGCCTTCCATGTCCACGAAGCGGATGGGGCGGTCAAAGTCAAAATCTATTTCCAGCTGGTCCACCAGATGGAATACGGCTACGTCATGCTTGCGGAAATGGAGGTGGCGGAGGGCGTTTTTAAGCTCCGCCGTATCTGTGAACAGGTCTGAGAAAATCAACACCAGGGCGCGGCGGCCGACGCGTTCCGCCAGTTCATGCAGGGTATCGGGAAGGACGGTCTCCCCCTGCGGAGAATGCGTGTCCATCTGGCTGATGAGCACGTTCAGGTGGGCGGGGCGGCGGGAGGCGGGGATGTGCAGCGCGGTGCCGTCCTTCGTCTGCCGGGCAAAACTCAGTCCCACCGCGTCTCCCTGCCGGATGGCAATGTAAGCCAGGTTGGCCGCCAGCCTGCACGCGCGCATATACTTGGTCTCCACCTGCTCCGGATGATAATTCATGGAGCCGGAAAGATCCATGACGATGTAGGCGCGCAGGTTGGTATCCGCTTCAAACTCCTTGATGTAATACCTGTCCGACCGTGCATACGCTTTCCAGTCCAGACGGCGCGTATCGTCTCCGGCCACGTATTTGCGGTATTCCGCAAACTCCACGGAGGAGCCGCGGCTGGCGCTTCTGTGGCGGCCGGATACGTTCCCCGTCATGCTGTGGCGCGCTTCCAGGGGAAGGTTCCCCAGGCGGCTGAGCAGGTTGTGATTCAGGTATTTCATGGGGCAGGGAAAGGGGATTGATGATGCCGGGACGGCGGTCAGATTTCCGCCGCCAGGCGCGCCACGGCCTTACGGGGCGTGATGCCCTGGGATTCCGCGGCGAAGTTGGTGACCACGCGGTGCATCAGCACAGGTTCCACAATGGCGTCTATGTCTTCCCTGCGGACGATGTAGCTGCCCTGGAGAGCGGCGCGGGTCTTGGCCCCAAGAATCAGGAACTGGACGGCGCGGGGGCCTGCGCCCCAGGCTACATACTGCTTTACCCATTCCGGGGAAGTTTCCAGGGTGGGGCGGGTGGCGCGCACCAGTTTCACGGCATACTCGTAAATATGTTCCGGAACGGGAACGCGGCGCACCAGATCCTGGTAAAAGATGATTTCCTCCCCGGAGAGGATGTGCTTGAGTTCCTCGCTCCGGGTTCCGGTGGTTTCCCGGGCGATGCGCATTTCCTCCTCCTCCGTGGGGTAGTCCACTTCAATCAGGAACATGAAGCGGTCCAGCTGGGCTTCCGGCAGGGGGTAGGTGCCTTCCTGTTCAATGGGGTTTTGGGTGGCAAGCACGAAAAAGGGGGGGAGCAGGGTGAAGGTGCGGCCCATGACGGTGACGCGGCGCTCCTGCATGGCCTCCAGCAGGGCGGACTGGGTTTTGGCGGGGGCGCGGTTGATTTCGTCCGCCAGCACGATGTTGGCGAACACGGGCCCCTTGATGAACTCGAACTGGCGCTTGCCGCCGGCGGAATCATCCTGGATGATGTCCGTGCCGGTAATGTCCGCGGGCATCAGGTCCGGCGTGAACTGGATGCGGTTGAAACTAAGGTCCAGCGTTTTTGCCACGGAACTGACCAGCAGCGTCTTCGCCAGGCCCGGAACTCCCATCAGGAGGGCATGCCCGCGGGAAAACAGGGCGATGCTCAGCAGCTCCACGACGCGCTGCTGGCCAATGATCATTTTGCTCAATTCCGAGGAAAGCTCCTTGTAAATGGCGCCGAGCCGGTCAATGGCGGCTACGTCGTCGTCGGGCAGAGTGGGGGTGACGGGTTCCATATTGCAATTTCATAGCACTTTCCGGGCCGTTTTCCACCAAATAATCGCGCCACGTTCATTTTCCCTGCTTGGAATGGGAAGGGAAACGGGGTAAGGAAGGGGCATGCCGAAAATTGCACTCATTCAACTGTCCGCAGATGCCCGGCCTTCCGTGAACAAGGAAAAGACGGAATCCGCCATCCGTGAAGCCGCCGCCAACGGCGCGCAGATTGTCTGCACCCAGGAACTTTTTACCACGGAATACTTTTGCAGGACGGAGGAATGCGATTTATTCGACCTGGCGGAACCTGTTCCCGGGGAATTGACGGAAGCCCACAGGAAACTGGCGGCGGAACTGGGCGTGGTGATTGTTGCCTCCGGCTTTGAAAAGCGCGCCACCGGGCTTTACCACAATACCGCCTGGGTGGTGGATGCGGACGGTTCGTTCCTGGGCATGTACCGCAAGATGCATATTCCGCAGGATCCCGGGTTTGAAGAAAAATTCTACTTCACCCCCGGCGACCTGGGCTATAAGGCGTTCGACACCAAATTCGGCCGCATCGGCGTGCTCATCTGCTGGGACCAGTGGTACCCGGAAGCCGCGCGCCTGACGGCCATGCAGGGGGCGGAAATCATTTTTTACCCCACGGCCATCGGCTGGCTGCCGGAGGAAAAGCCCCTGCTGGGGGAACAGCAGCACTGCGCGTGGGAAACCGTACAGCGCGGCCATGCCGTAGCCAACGGCTGCTATGTCTGCGCCGTCAACCGGGTGGGGACGGAAGGGGAAAGCGAATTCTGGGGGCAGTCCTTTGTGGCGGACTACTATGGCCAGATTGTGGCGAAGGCTCCCGTCAGCGATGAAGCCATCCTGTACGCGGACCTTGACCTGGACGCATTGGAAGACCACCGCCGCATCTGGCCCTTTTTCCGTGACCGCCGCATTGACTCCTACGGCGGCATTACGGAACGCTGGGGCAGGTGAACCTTCCCCCTTTGCCCGGTTTATGTATTCCGAGGAACCATTGGAGCGGCAGTGGGCGCAGGTCCGGGAAGTTCTCCTTGACATGGAAGAACAGTGTGATGATTTGGTCATCGACTGCCTTCAGGGCATGGTTGGGGAGCTGGGATGCCAGGTAACCGTGCGGAGGCGTGAGCATATTCTGACCCTGTTGAGGGAACTCAATCATCTGTATGATTGCGGAATTCCTGCCAGGGAAATGATTTGCGAAGAGGACGAAGAATACTGTTTTTCCTGGATTTATGAGTTTGATTTCTACCTTGGAGATGCTGATTATCTGCTGCATTTCGTCGTTGACGCCGCCCTGAATTCCAATGGCATCGTCAATAAATATCTGACGTTGGAAAGGCAGGTGTACCGGAAAGGTTTGTGCCTTAAAGCGAGCGAACCCATGGTTCTTGACCCTGATGCACTGGAGCGGTTGAAGGAAAAAATCGTTTCCGCTATGGCCTGTCCTCCCAATACGGGCCGTTTTCTGGATTGGGATGATGATTAATCTTTGGGAGGCTGAGTGTTTTTTACGGGGAAAGATGGCGTAAAAAAGCCGCCGTTTTTGAAAAACGGCGGCATGGGAAGAAATGAAGAGTTTTCCGGCTAGCCGCAGATGACGGCAATCTTGATGCCTTTCATCTGGACGTTGGTTTCCAGGGCTTCCGCGATTTCATCCAGCTTGAAGCGGTGGGAGATCAGCTTGGTCAGCGGCAGGCCGATGCCGTAGGCTCGCTTCAGAAAGTCGAATGTAGTTGGGTAGTCCTGCGGGGAGTACACCCAGGAGCCTACAGCGGTCACCTCCTTGTTGCAGAGGTCGTAATGGTGGTTGATAACGCTTTCCCCTCCATCCATGAAAAAGCCCACTTCGCACAGGCCGCCGCCGCGCTTCACGAACTTCCAGGCGTTGGCCCCGGCCTTGCCTACGCCCGTGCACTGAAAGACGAAGTCCGCCAGGCGGCCGCCGTTGTCCTTTTTCACGGCATCCAGCAGTTCGTTCAGATCCGCGTACCGGGTGAAATTATACGTGCGGGAGGCTCCCATTTCCCTGGCCAGTTCCAGGCGGGAGTCATTGCCGTCCACAGCGATGATGGTTTCAATGCCCAGCGTGCGCAGCGTGGCGATTTGAAGAAGGCCGATGGGGCCGCAGCCCTGCACGAGCACCACGGAATTGAACTTGAGGAGCCCGGTGGACTTGGCGCGTTCCAGGGAATGGACCACCACTGCGGCGGGTTCCACCAGAATGCGCTGGTCCAGCGTCATGCCGGAAACATTGAAAAATGTGGAGCCCTTGCGGATGACGAGGTACTCCCCGAAGTAGCCGTTCAGATGCACGTCGTCGTCAGGCATCAGGCCATACACGCCCACATTTTCGCACAGGTTGGTGCGGGCCGGAGTATTCAGGCAGGCGTCACAGGTGCCGCAGGGAATGATGCAGGTGACGATCTTGTCCCCCAGCGCTACGGGATTTCCGGCGGTGTCTTTAGTGATATTCCTGCCCATGGCGACGATTTCCCCGGTGCCTTCATGGCCCAGAACCACGGGGCAGAGGCCGAAGGGGTCCCGGTTGTATTCGTGGCCGTCCGTTCCGCAAACGCCGCAGGCTTCCACCTTGATCAGCATTTCATCGTCTCCGATGGCGGGAATGGGATATTCACGGATTTCAAATGTCTTTGGTGCTGTCAGGACAGCGGCGCGTGCGGTTTGTTGCATGATGTCCTTACACTATCCTTAGCCGCCCGGATTCTTCAAGAACAAATAGTGATGAAAGGAACTCCGCCTGTTGAAAACGGGAGGAATTTCCTTCCCGGTCCTTCCTGCAATACACCCTGGCGCCGGATGTCCATGATTCCCGGAAACATGGAGAGTCCGGTCCTCCTGCTGTACGGTTTTCCTGAGAAGGAAAAAAATCATTGTCTGACACGGGAAAAACGGTAGTTTCCGGAAAGGGGCGGCATTCGGGAAAGCATGCCTCTGCGCGCAGCGTTTTTCCGTGAAAGGGTAACGTTTTTCCATGGAAGGCCGTTCATTTGGCTTGCGTGGCGGGGGGATGGAGTGCAAGCTGTGCGCGTTATGCTCGACATCCGTGTAATACGAGAAAATCCGGAAGAAGTGAAAGCGCGGTTAAAGCCCCGCAGCGGCGACGCGTGGAAGCTTGTTGATGACGTTCTGGCCTGCGATGAGGCGCGCCGCAATGCCGAAACGGAAAAGCAGGCCTTGCAGTCCGAGCGCAATGCCACCTCCAAGCAGATCGGCATGCTCAAAAAGAAGGGGGAAGACACGTCCTCTATTGAAGCGCGCGTGCGCGAAATCGGGGACCGCATCCGGGAACTGGACCGTGTCGCGGAGGAAAATGCAGCCCAGCTCACCTCCCTGCTGATGAACATTCCCAATCTGCCGCACCTGGAATGTCCCGTGGGCGCGGATGAAACGGCCAACCCGGAAATCAAGCTGTGGGGAGAAAAGCCCGCCATTGAAAACCCGAAGGACCATGTGGAACTGGCCGCGAATCTGGGCATGATTTCCTTTGAAGACGGAGCGCGGATTACGGGCTCCGGTTTTGTGGTGTACCGTGGGGCGGGCGCCCGTCTGGAACGCGCCCTGATCAACTTCCTGCTGAATACGCAGACCGTGGAAAACGGTTATCAGGAAGTGGGCGTTCCGTTTGTGGTGAAGAGGGAGTGCATGGAAGGCACCGGCCAGCTTCCTAAATTTGAGGAAGACATGTACGGCACGGAAGACCAGCAGATGTTCCTGATCCCCACGGCGGAAGTTCCGGTCACCAACCTGTACCGGGATACCATTTTACAGGAAAGCGACCTGCCCATCAAGATGGCCGCGTACACGCCCTGCTTCCGCCGGGAAGCCGGAAGCGCCGGCCGCATCAACCGCGGCATGATCCGCGTCCACCAGTTTGACAAGGTGGAACTGGTGCAGATTTTAAAGCCGGAAGACTCTTTCCGGGAGCTGGAAGTTCTCCGCGGCCATGCGGAATCCATCCTTCAAAAACTGGGGCTGCATTACCGCGTGATTGAACTTTGCACGGGCGACCTCGGCTTTTCCTCCGCCAAGACGTATGATATTGAAGTATGGGCTCCGGGACAGGGGCAGTATCTGGAAGTTTCCTCCTGTTCCTGTTTTACGGACTACCAGGCGCGCCGCATGCGCCTGCGTTACAAGGATGCCGACGGCAGGAACCAGTTCTGCCACACCCTGAACGGTTCCGGCACGGCTCTGCCGCGGCTGTATGTGGCCCTTCTGGAAACTTACCAGCAGCCGGACGGCTCCATCCGGATTCCGGAGGCGCTTGTGCCGTATTTCGGCGCGGACTGCATCCGTCCTGAACAGGCTTGAACCTGCGTTTTTCCCGTCCCAACCCTGAATCAGCCCATGCCTGACGAGGGCCCTCTGGAACATTACCTGACTGTTTCCCATGAGCCGGAACCGGACATTTCGGAACCGGCTCCGGAACGCAGTCCTGGACCGTGGCGGGAAAGGGGCATCATGCTGGGCCTGGGCTTTCTGCTGGGGTGCATCGGGGCTTATGCGCTGGTTTACTCGGAAATGTCCGGCGGCATGCGGTCGCTGAAGCAGTCGCTTTCAGAAGAACGCGACTTGAACGCGTCCCTGCAGAAAGAACGTGCCCATCTGCGGGAAACGTTGGAACAGGCACGCATGGACGCTCTGCTGGAGGAACGCTCCCCCCTTTCCGTGACGGTCGGCGGTGTCCCCAGGACAAGCCGCAGGCCCGTTCCCCAGCCTCCGCCGCTTACGCCATTATCCTCCGGAGGGCTGGCATCCCCGTCTTCCGCGCCGGTTCCCGGTTCTTTGGATGACCGTCTGGTCAATCCGGGGCCGGAGGACTGGAAGGAGCGTTACCAGTACGCCGCTTTGAAATATAACCAGGTGGTGGAGGATTACAACAGGCTGAAGAAACTTTACATGAACCTGGTGGGTCGGAGCGGTGCAGCCGGCGGGCTGGTGACGGGGGCCCAGTTTTACAAAGCTCTGCGGAAAGATACCCGTGCGGAGGCGCGCAAGCTGGATGAACGCTATATGAAGGGAGGGATGCGGGGCAGCGAGCTTCGGGAACTGGAACGCAGCCGGGACGAGATGAGGCACCGGGACTGGTGGTTGAAAAAAATGGCACGCCAGTTCCAGATTGATTAAATACGTGGGTGTTGCCGGCGTGAAGGATTGTTTTTGTGAAACGCCCCTTGCTGAAATTCCCGTTGCATGGAATCTTTTTGCAGAGAGCCGAACGGTCACAAAAAGAAATCCCTTTCCCAAAGAGCCGGGATAAAAAAACAAAATCCGAATACGCAGATACCGGTATCTTTTTTTGCGGGATGCTCCTTGGATATTGAAAATCAGGGAACAAAGTAGACCATGCCCGCTTATTTCAGTGTTCGGTTCGCATCGGATTCCGCAGACTGCTGATCTCTGAGGCGGAAAAACTATCCGTCAGCACAGTTCCGCTGCAATGGCGTCCACGAGCAGGCGTCCGCGGCCTTTCAGGATGAGCCTCTGTTCCGGGGAAATGTCCGCCAGGCCCAGTTCCCGGTATTGTTCCAGCAGAGGACGGGATTCCGGAAAGATGCTTTTCACATCCTGCGCCAAATAAAGGTTAGAATAGTTGCACTATTAATAATTTATTCGGCAGATGTGAACCAGGGCTCTTTAAATGAAGCTTCTATATGCTCTTGGGATTCATTCCGGGAATCAATGAATTTGGCAACGTCCAGGGCTGATTGAGCTGTAGGTTCCAGAATAGTATCGAAAAGAAGATCACTGCCTCGGTAACAGGTGTTGTCGTCCATTTCCCTTTCACTCTGCATAGGTAGGAAAATGACCAGCAGACGGCTTTGAAGCTGAAGAATGCGCAAAAGAATAAATTTTTGCATCTCGGATGAAGCAGGAATAGATAAAACCTGCTTTTTCATATCGGCAGCGGGTCCTGTAAGTTTTTTAAGGATAGGTGAAACTTCCGTAGAAAAAGATTTTGCCGCTGCGTCTGCGGAATTTTTATCCACGATGGAATTATACCAATTCTGTACCTTGCCTACAGGTATTTCATAGGTTTCAACGAATGTCTGCCATGCCTTTTTATCTTGTGCCTCAGAAAGCAATTCATTCCTTGGAGGGTCATAAGAGAGATTTTTCAACTCTTCCTGGCTCAGACCGTTAATTTGGCAGGCGTCTCCATAGCATGTTGAATCATAAATAAGGAGGGAAGATGCAAATGTGAGGATGATGGAATATTTCATGATTATCAGGTATTGAATCATGATGGAACGGAAAGGGGAGGAAATGGTAATCAGCACAATTCTGCTGTAAACTGCTTTTTAAGCAGATGGAGTTTCAGGCCATGATTCCTTGAAAACGGTTTCAAAACTTTCCTGTGATTCGTTCTGAGATTCAATAAATTTTGAAATGTCAATCATTGATGGGGATGTTAATCCCAGAATAATTTCAAAAAGTTTTGTGCTTCCACGGTAGCATGTTTCTGGACTCGCCTTTTCTTCATTTTGCATAGGCAGGAAGATAATTAGCAGTCGTCCCTGCAGCTGAGAAATGCGTAAGAATATGAATTTCTGCATTTCAGAAGAAGCTGGAATAGCAAGAGCCTGTTTTTTCATGTCTGCAGCTCGTCCCGTTAGTTTTTTAAGAATAGGCAGAACATCCTTGTTGAAAGAATCGGCTGCGGCATCGGCAGATTGTTTATCGACAATGGAATTATACCAATCTTGAACCTTACGGATAGGGATTTCATAGTTTTCAATGAAAGTCTGCCATGCTTTTTGATTTTGTCCGGTGGAGAGCAATTCCTTGTTGGGCGGTTCGTAAGAAAGGCTTTTCAGTACTTCCGGCTCCAGTCCATTGATTTGGCAGGTATCCCCATAGGATGCTGAACATAAATAAAAATGGAAGATGCAACCGGTGAGGAAGATTGAGTATTTCAAGATCATCAGATTATGGAAGCATGACAGGGTTCCTGAATGAAGGGGAATAAAAGAAGGATGGAAATTCAATAGAGATCAACGCAATTTCTATGTAACCTGCTTTTTAAGAAGATGATGTCTCTGTCCATGGTTCTTTGAAAGCTGCTTCAATGCTTTCCTGGTCTTCATTTTGATTTTCAATAAATTTTGAAATATCCATGGCTGTTGTTGACGTTAGACCTAGAAATATGTCAAAGAGTTTTTCACTGCCATGATAATAAGCATCGGAACTTGACTTTTTACTGTCTTGCATAGGAAGAAAAATTATTAGCAAGCGGCTCTGCAATGTGAGGATACGTGAAAGAATCAGTTTTTGCATTTCAGAAGAAGCTGGAATAGCAAGGACTTGTTTCTTTATATCAGCAGAACGTCCCGTCAGCTTTTTAAGAATGGGCAGGACATCTCTCTTGAACGCATCGGCTGCAGCATCAGCGGAATCTTTATCCCTGATGGAATTATACCAATCCTGTACTTTACCTACAGGCACTTCATAGGTTTCAACGAATGTCTGCCATGCCTTTTTATCTTGTGCCTCAGAAAGCAATTCATTCCTTGGAGGGTCATAAGAGAGATTTTTCAAATCTTCTGGACTCAGACCATTGATTTGACAAATATCTCCTTGGCAAACTGAGAAATATATAAAAGCCGACGATAAGAATGCTATGGTGGTTGATTGTATCATGAAAATTAGGGATTAAAACGTTTAATAGGGATAAGATGGCGTTCTCCAACATCAATGCCGTTTGTGTCAGCTGATTCAAGTATCTGTTCCCAAGTGGCTCCGCTATACTGTAAAATAGAAGAAACTAAGGAAGCACAATTTGATCCATTTTCTGTACTTTCTGGATTTCGGTTAGTTGATGGATTGGTTAGATATCGTTCCTGCTCATTATAACTTTGTGAAAAATGAAGAACTTTTTGAAATAGTTCCTTGTTTTGAATGGCTATGATATTTGTAAAATTTGTAAATTTTTTATCATGGTTGTTTTTGAACCAGTTTTCAACAGCTACTATATCAGGATTGTCATTTTTATGGTAAACCATGTTAGTTAAGCAATCAATATATTTGCTGGCTACACCTGCTTGAGCAAATGGAGGAGATAGGGATTCATAAATCCACTTATAATAACGGTTCCGGCAGCTGGGATGATTTTGAGTTTTTTTCGGTATTTGATTTCTGGCCCTGCATCCCCTCCGATAGTGATGATTTTCATTCCGGGGATAGCGGTGCAGTTAGCAAGCCCAGGGTTCGGAAGATTTAATTTTACCGGGTCGTCAGGGACAAAGAGCAGAAAGTGATGGTTTGCCATGGGCAGTCCCTGGCAGGGGCGGATGGCCCAGTAAATTTCTCCTAAACGATTGGGAATGCCTTCGTAATAAAAGCTTTTATCACCGATGGTCACACGAATTAGTTCTGCTTCCGTTGGAGTATAGGTGATGCATGGGCCTTTGCCGATGGGTTTCCAGGCGCCGTTGTTTGGTTGGAACGTATGGTTGCACGCCAGAATAACTCCATTAAATCGTTGCGGGCATTTGGAGTAAGTTTGAGCTTCCCATGTGATGGATATGTCTTCGGAGTTTTCGGAAGGCCCTTTTGCCAGGTAAATTTTGTTGATAGCGAGCCGGAGTTCTGTTTTTTTCTCCAAGAAAAGGTGGCTTTTACTATATGGGATCGATTTTTCTCCAATGCAAATGTCCACGACAATGGGAGCGACTACAAGGCTGATGCCGTCCAAATCACTTGTGCCCGGCTTGGGATTGTAATAGGTTTGCGAATATTTGATTTGGAAATTGTAAGAACCTGCTTTCAGGACATGCGGGCAATCCCGGCGCCCTTTGGAAATGTCATGCCCTTTTCCGTATTCTTTTAACCAGTCTGTTTTTTCTCCGTTCCCTGTGGTATAAGAAATGTCGCACCCATCGTCGGAAACCAATGAAAGCCACGCAACAGTAGTAGGTTGGCTAATACGTTCATCCTTAAAATCCTTGAGGGAAATTTTTCCATTATAAGGAATAGTAGAGGGAGATTTTGGGTCAGTGACTTTCGTTGTATTTGGGATTTTCACTTCTCCGGCGCAGCATTGTTTCAATTTATCTGCAAGCTGGGAAAGATTGGCTACCACTTCAACCGGAGACAGGGAATATTCCAATGTTGTCTTCCCTTCATAAATTTGTTGTCCTTTTGCGAGGAGGGCAGATAGTGCAGCAATGCCGGCAATTGCAAGCAAAACAGGCATTTGAAGAAAACATCGGGAGATGAATGCGTTGTCCATATGATGATCAGGCAGGTTGAATGAGATTATTTTTTACGCTTTTTTTTGTTGGAAGCGGGTGTTGTCCATTTCCGGATTAAAGCACGGGCGCCTTCCATGCCCCGAATAGGCGGAATAAAGGATGCTGCCCACTGGGCTTTTTGCGGTTCATTCATGCGTATATAAAGATTGGCTAACCGGTATCCGCAACGGGCCATTAAATAAGGATCTTCTTTTCCATGCCGCAGTGTCCTTATAAATAAAAGAGCTGCCAGTTTTCTTTGCATGCCGGTTCCTTTTTCCATGGATATAGCTGCGCTTTCCCAAATTTTTAAAATGCGAGACCGAAGGATCAATGGGCATCCTTCCTCCATTTCCAGTTCCATCAGGGCGCAAAGCGATAAAGCTTCCATATCCAAGGGGGAGTACCGGGCGGAGTACGTCCGGAGAAAGGCATTTTCCAAAAATCCGGTAAGGCAGGAGCGGCGTTGCCCTGATTGCATATTTTTATGCTGCATCAGGGCTGTCAATTCATTGAGGCGGGCACAAACATCACCAGGTGTTTGTCCCATGGCGGTCCGTTGAACGAAAAGAGATACGCCTTCGTCAAAGGTCAAAGCCGGATATTCCCGGACAAATTGATGGATTCTCGGATTCTTTTTAACAAAAGGAAAGGCGGATAGGGATTTCCGGAAGACCTGCCTTTTTTCAGAAAGAGGCGTGGATTTCAGGTAAAGGGGCAGGATGAACGTTTGGGGCTCCTGTGGTGATGCCGGCGGCTTACTACTTCCCCATGCGTGGTTAAAGGAGGCCTGCAACAGGAAAAGAAGTCCTGCCAGCAAAGAAACAGAGGAAATGTTGAACAGCGGATGCATGGAACATATCTGTCTATTTATGGAATAATGGGAGATAAAAATTGAAAAATGTCAAGAAATTAATTTTAATCGTTTTTCTAATTTATTTCCAACTTATTGATATTAAGTTAGGAAAATAATGCCATTCAGCACAGTTCCGCCGCGATGGCGTCCACGAGCAGGCGGCCGCGCCCTTTCAGGATGAGTCTTTGTTCCGGTGAAATGTCCGCCAGGCCCAGTTCCCGGTATTGTCCCAGCAGGGGGCGGGATTCCGGCAGGATGTATTTCAGCGGCAGCCCTTCATCCGTCCGGAGCATCAGGGCAATGCGTTCCAGACGGTAGTCTTCCTCGGTGACGGGTTCCTGTTCGGAAAGGGGGAGGCCGTTTTCCAGCGTGCTGCGTATGTAGGCGTCCGTATCCCGCGTGTTGGAGTACCGTATGCCGTTGATGGTGCTGACCGCGCCAGGCCCTATGCCTACATAGTCCTCTCCCTTCCAGTAGGCCATGTTGTGGGGGGAGAGGCAGCCCTCCCGGGCGTAGTTGGAGGTTTCATAGTGGCGCATGCCTGCCGCCTCCAGCATGTGTTCCGCCAGTTCAAAAAAGGATGCGTCTTCGTCCGGATCCTGCCTTTTCTCCCCCCGCAGCAGGCTCCGGAAGAATTCCGTGTCTTCTTCATAGGTGAGGTTGTAGGCGGAGATATGGTCCGTTCCGGCGCTGATAGCTTCCTTCAGGGTGGCTTCCCATATGGAGAGGGTTTGCCCTGGAATGGCGAACATGAGATCCATGTTGATATGGGCCATTCCCGCATTTTTCAGCATTTCCACGGAGTGCAGAGCCTGGGCCGGGGTATGTTCGCGCCCCAGCAGATGCAGGATGCCGGAATCCAGGGATTGCACACCCAGGGAGACGCGTGTCATGCCCAGGCTGCGCCAGAAGCGCACTTTTTTTTCCGTAAAGGTGGCGGGGTTGGCCTCAAAGGAGAATTCGTCCAGTTTGTCCACGGGCACGAGACGGTCCAGGGTTTCCATGAGACGCCCCAGATGCGTGTCCGAGAGCATGGAGGGCGTTCCCCCGCCAAAGTAAAGCGTGGCCGTTTCCCCTTCGCGGTTCGTGGCCAGAGCGGTTGCGCGGGATTCCGCCTCCCTGCCCAGAGCTCGGATGAATGATTTCATGTCCGTGGAGGCCGGCGTGTGCTTGAAGAAAGCGCAGTACGGGCAAATACGGTGGCAGAAGGGAATGTGGACGTAGAGGTGCACGGAAGCGGGGAATCAGCGTCTCCGGCGGCGTCCGGAGGACCCATTCCCATCGCCTTTCTTGTCCTGGGAAAGCTCCAGAATTCTGTCGGAAGCCTCTTTCATTTCCGACTTGACGCGGGATTTCTCCGAATCGTCAGCCAGAGACATGTAGTTTTTCGTCAGGGCGCTGTAGAATGGGTGGATTTTCGTTTCCTTCTTGTTTTTGGGCTTGTATTTGAACCCGTCCGGACAGGTGTCCAGCATGTTTTTCATCCAGGGGACCAGTTCTTCCTTGGGCAGGGCCTGGCACAGGGCGTCCAGAGAAAAGGACATTTCCTCCTGATCCACATCCTTAGGCTCCTTCAGGGCGTTGTTGTCGTCCCGGTAGAAGTTGAGGGCTTTCTTGAATCCCCTGTCTACGGTTCTTTTGAGCCTGTCTGTGCCTTGGGCCTTGGCATACGCTATCTGATACGCGGCCTGAGGCTCCGGGTAGGAGTTGCGCTTGGATTCAGACTTGAGCCAGGACATGAGTTCGGCCCACTGGAAGGTCTTATAGTCATATTCCTGTTTCAAGGCATTTTCCAGAATTACGGAGCAGAGCACATTGACGTATTCCTTGGCGTGGCTGGCAAGCATTTCCTTGCCGTTCTTGTCGCCACGGCCTACAGAGGGAACGTATTTGCGCGTTTTCCAGAGTTTTCTGATGCCCATGCCGTCCGGCAGGGCCTCCCTTACTTCATCCACCATCTTGGTGGCTCCCATGAGGTCCTGAGGTTCCTGCTTGAAGAGCATGTACCAGGCTTCCGTATAAAACGGGTTGGCTTTGAGCACGGTCCTCATGGCGGTCTGCGTGAATTCCTTGGGGAGCGTGACGGAAGGGTCGGCCGTCTCTTCCGTGGTGGAGCCGATGGCCGCCAGTTTGTAAATGTTCATGGCGAAGCGGCTGTCGATGAACTTTTCATAGTCGATGTTCATGGACAGGGCCAGTCCGGACTGGTATTCCGCATTGCCGGTGCGCGGTGCGTTGGAATCCCGGAAGTACCAGAATCCCGTGGTGGCTTTCAGGGTGTCCACGCTTTGCCCCACGCTCAGCCAGCAGCCGTTACCGTTGAAATGGGTGGTCATCAGATTGCCGTGGCCGGGCTGCCCGGCGGGGGCGGCGGGAATGCCGCGCGCAATCTGGGAATTGCGGGAGATAAGGGACATGGTGCCGCACACACCGCCTTCATGAAGCTTGCGTTCGTTGGATTCCCTGGACCATTCCGGATCCGGGTCAAAGCTGAACAGGATGGGCGGTTCCTTGTCGTCATCCGCCCGGTAGGGGCCGTACAGCCACAGGCGGGTCGGGCCCCGCTGGCCCATGTAGCGTTCCCACACGCTGTCGCACTCACGCAGAGGTCGCGTTTCCGAAAGGGCCATCATGGCCGGCCAGGGCGTTCCTTCCAGGGAAACGCCGGTCCATTCCACACGCTTGCGGTCCACGTCGCGCAAATCACCGCAATGTTCATATTTATCCACAAGGTAGGAAAAGAATTCCACCGGAGTGGGGAAGGGGTCCCTTTTGCGCCTCAGCTGGCCGTGGCGGTACATGTATTCGTGCAGAAAGCCGGCCAGGTTGTCTTCCGTAATGGCGGAGTCCCCGATTTCCGAGACGGTGGGGTATTTCCTGAGCCAGGCCTGCTTTGGGGTGATTTTTTTGCGGTCCAGATAGGCTTCCACCTTTTTGTAGCATTCCTCATCCACGGTGCGGGGGGCGTTACCATACCAGTTGACGGGCGGTTTTCCGGCGCAATACAGGTCCGCTGGCGGAGGCATGACTCCAGAGGATCTCAGGTCATTCAGCTTGCCCAGGGCATCAATGTAGCGGCCCTGCTGGGTAAGGTCGAAGGCCCCCATGCCGAATTCGCGGCGTCCTACTGCGAACGCCAGAACGAGCTGGTCATATTTTTCCGTCGTTTCCAGCCCCAGTTCATCAATCATGAAAGCCACATTGGTGGCGACGCTGGGATCCGGCGGGAAAAACATGGCGAAGACCTCACGATTGTTTTTCGTGTTTTTCAGCCATTTTTCAAAATCCGGAGAAAAACTGCCTCCGCGTTTTTTTACGTAATCCCGTACGTAGGCTTCCGCGTAATAGGGATATTTGTTCAACAGTTTTTCAGAAAATTTCCCCTTGGACGCGATAGCTTCCTCCCGTAAAGCCTTTTCCATGGCAATGACTTCCGGGGAGGGGGAAAGGTCGGGAGCAGGCGGTTCCGGTTCAGGCTCCGGTTCCGGTTCGGGAGCGACCACCACGGGTTCCGGTTCAGGTGCGACTACCACGGGCTCCGGTTTTGGCGGAGCGGGCTTGGATTTGGGCTTGGGCGGAGCCGGTACGGGCACGGTAACGGCTTTAGCGACGGGTTCTTCTTTATCCTTGAGTATCTGGTAGCCCAGAAATCCGAAGAGGGCGAGCATCCCGGTCACAATGACCGTGATGACCGGGAACCCTCCGGAGTGCTTTACCCGCGGCAGCGGCGTTCCGGGGATGGTGGCGCCGACTACGGGTTTCCGCAGTTGCGGTTGCTGCGGTTTTTTGGCGGGATGGAGAGCCTGGGCATGCGCTACAGCCGGCTGGGGCTGCGCCGGAGAAAGCGGGTAAAGGAAGAGCACGGTGCCGAATCCCCTCAGCTTGCTTTCTGCATTTGCTGCGTATTGGGTTTCAAAAGCTTCCCGGGCCTGGGCGAATTGGGATTCATTTTCCGGAAAGACAGCCAGTTCTCCGCTGGCCAGGTCACGCGTAACGAGGCCCCCGGGGCAGAATTCGCGTATCAGGACGGCATGGCCTTCCGGGGAAAGAGCCTGGTACAGATGATAGTCCGGACCGCTTTCTACAAGCGCCGTGATTTTATAGCCGCCTATGTTGAAATGGGGCGGCAGGGCAGGGGGAAGAGGGATTGTCATGACTAATCAAGAGGTCAAAGATCCCGTATATTCAAAAAGGTTCGGAGCCGTTTGTCAATGCCGGAGTGAGGAAGCTGCGCCATGAAACGGGAGCAGTTATCAGCACGGAACGCTTCCGGACGGCGGGAATACGAAACACGCCGGTTTCCGGAAAGTGTGGCATTTCTGCGGCGCGATGCCTCGCAGGAAACGGCTAACGGATGGTGACCTTGGTGCCGATGGGAGTGTGTTCAAAGAATGTCTTGGCCATGTCCTCCGGCAGGCGCACGCAGCCGTGGCTGACCGGATATCCGGTGACAAAACCCACATGCATGCCGTAGCCTCCCGTAATCCGCATCCAGTAGGGCATGGGGGCGGGGTCGAAGTAGGTTCCTGCCGGCGCTCCGCCAGCCCTGGCGTTGTAATCCCCGTTGACGACGGCTCCGGTGGATTTGCTGCGCAGAACGCCGTATGTGCCGGATTTGTAGTTGGCGTCTTTCTGGATGATTTTGTATGTTCCCCTGGGAGTGCCGTAGCCTTCCTTGCCGGAAGACATGGGGGAAACGCCCACGAGCGTGGTTCCCACGTAGTAGAAGACTTTCTGCTGCTTGAGGTCAATGATGATGTGCTTTTCCCCCTGGGTGCCCGCCGGCAGGTCCCAATATCCCTGGCCCAGACGGGCTTCCGGAGGCAGGTCCGTGTTGACGCCTGAGGTGGTGCCCACTCCGGACAGATAATCGTCCCGTCTGGACATTCCCTGAATTTTCCGGTGATTTGGTCAAACAGCGGGGGCCTCTCGTACGATGTGCAGGAAACAAGAGCGGAGCTGATAGAAACTAACGCCAGTATGCCGGATTTCATGGGAACGGGAAAATGACAGGCAGGTTATGGGGCCTGTCCTCCTTTTTGTCAAGATTTGCATGCTGTTATCCGTTGCTTATTCCGGGGGTATCTGTTATACACGGCGAACCATTTCATTCATCCCTATTTTTCATGAGCGAACAATACGATCTTCTTAAAAGCATTCTTTTGGAAAAATCCGTGCGCACGGGAACTTTTACACTGGCTTCCGGCAAGGTGTCCGACTTGTATGTGGATTGCCGCATGACAGCCCTGGACCCCGTAGGAGCCACCCTGGTGGGCGCTCTGGGCTGGAAGCTGGTGAAAGAGGATATTTTGCCCCGTTTCCCGGAGGTGGCGGCCATCGGCGGCATGACCATGGGGGCGGACCCTATTTCCCTGGCCGTCGGCATGACCAGCGCTCTGGAAGGAGCGGAAAAGAAGCTTCAGGTGTTCACCGTGCGCAAGGAGCCGAAGGACCATGGACGCGGCCGCCGCATTGAAGGCAATTTCCAGGCCGGGGATACCGTGGTCGTGGTGGATGACGTCATCACGACAGGAGGCTCCACGCTGAAGGCTATTGACGCCATTGAGGCGGAAGGGGGCAGGGTTGCCGCCGCCCTGGTGTTGCTGGACCGCGAGGAAGGCGGCCGCCAGGCGATTGAGGAACGCGGCATTCCCGTTTACCCGCTGTACACCAGGACTTCCCTGTTGGGCCGTTAATCCTTTTCCGTTCATGCTCCCGGCCCTGATCGGCATAAGCGGCCATGAAGTGGGCGCGGAGGAAGAGGCTGCCATCCGGCGTTGGCAGCCGGCGGGTTTCATTCTGTTTTCCAGGAATATTGATTCCGTGGAGCAGGTGCGCGGGCTGACGGAGTCGCTGCGGAAACTTTGCCTCCACCATCCTGTCATTGCCGTGGACCAGGAGGGGGGCCGTGTGGTGCGCACCGCTTCCCTGGGCCTGAATTTGCCCTCCCCGGCTTCGCTGGCCCGGCTCGGTTCAGTTGGCGGCATAGTGGAACTGGGCGCGGTGACGGCTCTGGCTCTCCGCTACCTGGGGGTGAACCTGAATTTTGCCCCGGTGCTGGATATCTGCCATGATCCGTCCGCGGCCAACGCGCTTCCCGGCCGCTGCTGGGGAGATAATGCCCAGGACGTCATTTCACGCGGCGGCGTTTATGCCTCCAACCTGCGCCGGGGCGGCGTGCAGAGCTGCGGCAAACATTTTCCCGGCATGGGCCGTGCCCTGGCGGATCCCCATTTCAGCCTTCCCGTGGTTGACCTGGATGAACGGGAGCTGTTCAAGACGGATTTGCTGCCTTTTCTGGCTCTGTGTCCGGCATTGTCCTCCATTATGTCCGCCCATATCATGCTGCCTCAGATTGATCCCGATTATCCCGCCACCTTGTCCGAACGGGTGATCAGGGGGCTTCTGCGCGACCGCCTCGGTTTCCGGGGCGTGGTGTTTACGGATGATTTGTGCATGGGGGCGATTACGGCGCAGTATTCACCGGATGACGCCGCTTTCCTGTCCCTGCGGGCCGGATGCGATCTTCCCCTGATTTGCCATGACCCTCTTCCCTGGCTGGATGGGCTGGCTTCCCGTCTGGAAGGTTTGAACGCCTATGACCGGGAGGATTCTTTCAAACGGGTGGAAAAGCTGAGCGACTCCCTGTGTTTCCCGTTTCCGGAAAAGGCTTCCCTATGGGATTCCTGCCTCCGCCGTGCGGAGGCCCTGTGCCGTCTGGAAGAAAAGGGCGGAGGTGGAGAACATCTGCCTTCATCTCCAGTTCTGGAGTATTGATGTGAACGTCAAGGATGATATCATCCCAGAAAGAAAGTCAATCAATGAAAATTTATGACAATATACGGGAGATTGTAAGAGATGATATGCTCACTACCATTTCCAGGGGCAGCAGGGTTTCTGTAGCGGCCGCCTGCTTCTCTATGTATGCCTATAAAGAACTGAAAAAGCAGCTTGATTCTGTTGATGAGTTCCGCTTCATTTTTACCTCTCCGACTTTTACTACAGAGAAGGCTTCCAGGGCAAAGCGTGAATTCTATATCCCAAGGCTCTCCCGTGAGACCAGTTTGTACGGTACGGAATTCGAAATCAAGCTCCGCAACGAAATGACACAGAAAGCCATCGCAAGAGAATGTGCTGATTGGATTCGTAAGAAGGCAACCTTCAAATCCAATATCACAGGCGAAAACATGGGTGGCTTTATGACGATTAACGCTCCTGCGGAGCAGGTTGCCTATATGCCGTTGGGCGGTTTCACTACCGTTGACATTGGCTGTGAGCGTGGTAACAACAGCTACAACATGGTAAACCGCATGGAGGCGCCGTTCTCCACACAGTATATGCAGTTGTTTGAGTCCTTGTGGAACGACAAGTCCAAGATGCAGGATGTTACCGAGGAAATCATCGAAAACATCAGTAGTGCCTATAACGAGAACGCTCCGGAATTCATCTACTTCATGACTCTGTACCATGTATTCAGTGAATTCCTGGATGATATTTCCGAGGATGAACTGCCGAATGAGGCTACCGGATTCAAGGAGAGCAAGATTTGGTCCATGCTGTATGACTTCCAGCGTGATGCCGTTCTCGCCATCATCAACAAACTGGAAAAATACAACGGCTGCATTTTGGCAGACAGCGTTGGTCTTGGCAAAACATTCACAGCGTTGGCTGTTGTGAAATACTATGAAAATAGAAACAGGTCCGTTCTTGTTCTTTGCCCGAAAAAACTGGCCGAGAACTGGAATACATATAAAGATAACTATGTGAATAACCCCATTGCCTCTGACCGCTTGAATTACGATGTTCTGTTCCACACAGACCTTTCTCGTAGTCACGGCACTTCCAACGGTCTTGACCTGGACCGCCTGAATTGGGGTAACTATGACCTGGTTGTTATTGATGAAAGCCACAACTTCCGAAACGGCATCGGCACACACAGCAACACTGTGGAGAACCGCTATGTAAAGTTGATGGACAAGGTTATCCGCTCCGGCGTAAAAACCAAAGTACTGATGCTTTCCGCTACTCCGGTCAACAACCGCTTTGTGGACTTAAAAAATCAGCTTGCCATTGCCTATGAGGGCGACTCCGAGAATATCAATTCCAAGCTGAACACCAGGAAATCTATTGAGGATATTTTCAAGCAGGCGCAAAAGGCGTTCAATGCCTGGGGTAAACTCCCCGCAGAGGAACGCTCCACAGACGCGCTGCTCCGCACCCTTGATTTTGACTTCTTTGAAGTTCTGGACAGCGTTACCATCGCCAGATCCAGAAAGCACATTGAAAAATATTACAACTCCGCAGAAATCGGAAAGTTCCCGGAAAGGCTGCCGCCAGTTTCCAGGCGGCCATGCCTCACCGATTTGAAGCGTGCTATCAACTATGATGAAATTTATGCCCAACTGATGCTGTTGTGTCTGTCTATCTACACTCCATCCCATTACATCTTTCCAAGTAAGATTCAAAAATATGCGGAATTGACTCACAACAAGGGGGAAAACCTCACCCAGGACGGACGTGAACAAGGCATCCGCCGTTTGATGAGCATCAACCTTTTGAAGCGGCTGGAAAGTTCCGTTTACTCCTTCCAACTGACGCTGACCCGTATCAAGGGACTCATCGACAGCACCATTGAGGCTATTAACCGTTTTGAGAAATACGGTACTGCTGACATCACCATGTATGAAGCACAAGAAAATGAGTTCGACATGGACGATGGCAACACCGATTACTTCTCCGTGGGCAGGAAGGTAAAAATCGACCTTGCCGATATGGACTACAAAACCTGGCGCACCGAATTGATGCAGGATGCGGATGTGTTGGAACTGCTGACCTTTATGGTGGCAGACATTACGCCGGAGCATGACAGCAAGCTGCAGGAACTCCTCTCCCTGCTGTCTCACAAGATTGAGAATCCGATTAACCCTGGAAACAAGAAAGTGCTTGTGTTCTCCGCATTCTCCGACACGGCTGAATACCTCTATGAGAATGTCAGCGCCTATGTAAAGAAGAAATACGGTTTGGATACCGCCGTTATCACGGGCAGCATTGATGGCAAGACAACCATCAAAGGCTTTAAGGCAACCCTCAACAATGTTCTGACCTGCTTCTCCCCGGTTTCCAAGGGACGGGATGTTCTGATGCCCGGCAGCAAGGCGGAAATCGACATCCTGATTGCCACTGACTGCATCTCCGAAGGTCAGAACCTGCAGGACGGCGACTATCTGATCAACTACGACATCCACTGGAACCCCGTCCGCATCATCCAGCGTTTCGGGCGCATCGACCGCATCGGCAGCAGGAATAACTGCATCCAGCTGGTGAACTTCTGGCCCGACCTCACGCTTGATGATTACATCAATCTGAAATCGAGAGTCGAAACCCGCATGAAAATTACGGTGATGACCTCCACGGGCGACGATGACCTCATCAATGCCGAAGAAAAGGGCGACCTGGAATACAGAAAACAGCAGCTCCGGCGGCTCCAGGAGGAAGTGGCGGATATCGAGGACATGTCCGAGGGCATCTCCATCATGGACTTGGGTCTCAACGAATTCCGCCTCGACCTGCTTGAGTATGTAAAGACCCACGGCGATATGGACAACAAGCCCCGCGGGCTCCATGCCGTTGTGCCTGCTGCTGAGGAGCTGCCGGAAGGCGTCATCTTCGTATTGAAGAACATCAACAAGAGCGTGAACATCGACAATCAGAACCGCATCCACCCGTTCTACATGGTTTATATCAGCACGGACGGCGAAATCATCTGCGACTATCTGAACCCAAAGAAACTGCTTGATGATGTGCGCCTCCTCTGCCGCGGCAAAACCGAGCCTGTGGCTGATCTCTGCCGTCAATTCAACGCAGAGACCGATGACGGCAGGAACATGGCAAAGCTCTCAGAACTCTTAAGCGAAGCCATCCGCTCCATCATTGACGCCAAAGAGGAAAGCGACATCGACAGCCTGTTCTCCTCTGGTGGCACATCTGCCCTCGTAGCGGATATATCAGGACTGGAGGATTTTGAACTGATTTGTTTCCTTGTAGTGAAGTAAAGAACGTGTAGGCTATGCTCGGATTACCCAAATCAACAGCGTTCAACAAACGAATTCCCAAGCAGAAATTCTATGACAAGCTCACCGTCAGCCCGGCGCTGAAGAGAGTTTTCATCGAACAGGTCAAATCCATCCACTGGAGGCACAAAATTGCCCACCACCATGAACCTTGCCCCCGGCTCCTATGTCAGCGAGTTAGAGGTATTCGAAATCAGCCTCAGCGCCCCAAAACCCGGACGACGGCTTTCTGCGCCAAATGGACAAGGAGATCCCCTACCACCTTCTCTTCCTCTTGGAACACGAGGGGAAGCTCAAAGCCGTCATTGGCTACAAAGAAACGGCATCCGGCAAAACCGCCTTCAAGACCCACCGTTACTACGCCACCGACTGGATGCCGGAAGAAGCCCTCCCCCTGCACGCAGAAGGACTTTCCGTCGATGCCGTGTATGAAAACTTTGTGCGGCAAATCGCCGGAGACGCCCTCACCGCCACCGAAGCCGGAGAGAGCCTCCGGGAATCCGTGGCAAGGGACGACAAACGGCGGGAACTGGAAGCAAAAATCGCTAAGTTGCAGAAGAAAATCCATGGGGAGAAACAGCTGAACAGGCAGATGGAGATAAATGCACAGCTAAAGGAACTTAAAAAGAAATTGGAGGTATTAATATGAATAAAATGAGCCTATCAGAGATGATAACATATTCAACTGTTTTGATACATTGTAAGTATTCAAATGGAGAATCAGGAAGCGGCACAGGATTTATCATCGACCTATGTCCTAATAAAGAGAATAACACTTGTGTTCCGGCAATAATTACAAATGACCATGTTGTTGCCAATAGTATTGAAACAGTTTTTGAGTTTTGCTGCGCAGACGAAAACGGAAAACCAATTGATGATAAATCGTGTAAGATTATATTAAGAGGAGATAATACATGGCTTCATCATCCGGATAGCTCTGTTGATTTGCGTTGCCTAGGGTTGGCAGATCTTCTGAGAGAATTAAAAAAGAATAACACTAAAATTTTCTATATCCCGTTAGAAACTAATTTAATACCCAAGCATAAAAATTTGGATGAATTGTCTGCAATGGAAGATGTCGTGATGATTGGGTATCCGATAGGTTTATCTGACACCTATAATCATAAGCCAATTATTCGAAGAGGTATTACAGCAAGCCACCCGAAAAAAGATTACCAAGGAAAAAAAGAGACCTTACTTGATATGGCGTGCTATCCAGGGTCAAGTGGTTCGCCTGTTTTTATCTTAAATCAAGGGGCATATATAACACGCGAGGGAATTACAATGGGAAGCAGAGTCTATTTGCTTGGAGTGCTTTATGGTGGGCACGAATTTAATGCGCAAGGTGTATTACAGTTTGCAAATTTGCCTAATACCCCTGTTCCTGTAACTCGTATACCGATCAACCTCGGAATAATAATTAAAGCTGAAAGAATACTTGAATTTGAAAAATTATTTAAGGGCGTAAATGGAGGAAAATAAACATGGAAAAAATGAGAATGGAGTCCGTTGACATGACGGCACAAAACATTGATAAGATTGCCACCCTGTTCCCGAGCTGCATCACGGAAACGAAGGGAGAGGACGGCAAGCCGAAAAGGGCAATCAACTTTGAGCTTTTGAAGCAGATGCTCTCCGACGAAGTGCTGGAGGGGGATGAAGCCTACGAATTCACATGGGTCGGCAAGAAAGCCGCCATCGTGGAGGCGAACAAGCCCATCCGCAAGACCCTGCGCCCTTGTAAGGAGGAGAGCGTGAACTGGGACAGCACGGAGAACCTCTACATCGAGGGCGACAACCTGGAAATCCTCAAACTTCTGCAGGAAAGCTACCTCGGCAAGGTGAAGATGATTTTCATAGATCCGCCATATAATACTGGCAGTGATTTTATTTACGCCGATGATTTTACTATGCGAACTGAAAGGTATAGAGATGAAACAGGCGAAATAGATGTAAATGGAAATAGAATGTTTCAAAATACCGAAAGTAATGGAAGATATCATTCGGATTGGTGTTCTATGATGTATTCAAGACTTATGATTGCAAGAAATTTACTTGCTGAAGATGGTAGCATTTTTATAAGTATTGATTACAATGAAATTGATAATTTGCGAAAAATAATGGATGAGTTATTTGGAGCGGAAAATTTTCAACGAGAAATTGTATGGAGAATAGGCTGGCTCTCCGGGTATAAAACCATGGCTCCTAATTTTATTCGTAACCATGATACTATTCTCTACTATTCTAAAAAATCTAGTAATGTAAAATTTTTCAAAAGGTATATTGAAAATAAAGATTTTAAGCCTTTGATCAAAAAAGATGCAAAAGTAACAGAAAAACTTAATGAATTGGGGCTGAACGCAATTCAACAAAAAGACCTTTTGGAGTTTATCAATCATGGGAATCGCCCTGATAGATATCCTATTGAAGATACTTGGAATTGCAACGAATATGACGATCTAAATAGCATCGCTATTGTTTCATTTTCCGGTGAAAAAATATCTAAGATGCTTGGAATACAGCAAGATTTCAAGGGTCAAAAATCTATAAAAATGTTGAAGCGGATTATAGAGGCTACGACCGAAAATGACGATATTATAATGGATTTTTTTTCAGGAACTGCGTCAACAGCTCATGCTGTCACTTTGCTTAACGCGGAAGACGGAGGGAATCGGCGGTTCATTATGGTACAGCTTCCTGAATTATGCGACGAAGAGAGCGTTGCTTACAAAGAGGGCTATATGAATATTTGCGAGCTTGGCAAAGAACGCATCCGTCGCGCAGCCAAGAAAATAGCCGAAGAATATCCCGATGCCACCTTTGACGGCGGTTTCCGCGTGCTCAAGCTGGATTCCAGCAATATGAAGGATGTGTACTATGCCCCTGCCGAGTACGAGCAAGGGATGCTCTCCGGCTTGGAATCCAACATTAAGGAAGACCGCACTGACCTTGATTTGCTCTTCGGCTGTCTGCTGGAATGGGGGCTACCGCTTTCAGAAAGAATGACGGTGTTCCAGATAGATGGGGTGGATGTGCATGCCTATGGAATGGATGCTGAAGAATATCGCAGCTGCAAAGACGGCATGGCTTTTTATGAGAATAAGGCTCAAATGATTGATAATCAGTCGTATACATCCCCCCCCCCGCGTTCCGCTGCTTGCCTGCTTTGCGGACAGAGTGCCGGAGTCTGTTATTCGCGGCATAGCCGGGATGAAACCCCTCTGCGCCGTGTTTCGTGATTCCTGTTTTCAGGACAGCCCCGCCAAAATCAATGTGACGGAGGTGTTCAAGCTCTTGGCTCCGGATACAAGGGTGAAGGTGATCTAAGGAAGGAGGTTTTGTGAGATGAAGTTACAATTCAAGCATCAGCAGTTTCAGGCGGATGCCGCCAAGGCGGTGGTGGATGTGTTTGCCGGGCAGCCCTATCTGACGCCGTCCTATCGGATGGACAGAGGTTCCGGCACTTATCAGATTGATCTGGATGAGGACAAGAACTTTACAGGTTGGAGCAATCAGAAACTGGTGCCGGAACTTTCCGATCCGGTTATCCTGGAGCATATTCAGAAAATCCAAAGAGCCAATCAGATAGAGCCTTCCGCTCGGCTGGAGGGTCGGTTCAATCTGACCATCGAAATGGAAACTGGTGTCGGCAAGACCTACACCTATATCAAAACCATGTACGAACTGAACAAGCACTACGGCTGGAGCAAGTTCATCGTGGTGGTGCCGAGCGTGGCTATACGCGAGGGGGTGTATAAGTCTTTTCAGATGACGCAGGAGCATTTTGCGGAGGAGTACGGCAAGAAAGTCCGCTTCTTCATTTACAACTCCGCGCAGCTTACCGAGATTGACCGCTTTGCTTCTGACAGTTCCATCCATGTGATGATTATCAATTCCCAGGCGTTCAATGCCAGGGGCAAGGATGCCCGGCGCATTTATATGAAGCTGGATGAGTTCCGCTCTCGCCGTCCGATTGATATCATCGCCAAAACCAACCCTATTCTGATTATTGACGAGCCGCAGTCGGTAGAGGGCAAACAGACCAGGGAGCGTTTGAAGGAATTTTGTCCGCTGTTTACCCTCCGCTATTCCGCGACCCACAAGTCGGACAGCATCTACAACATGATTTACCGCCTGGATGCGATGGAGGCGTACAATAAGTGCCTGGTTAAGAAGATAGCCGTAAAGGGTATCACGGAAACGGGCAGCACGGCGACCGACAGCTATGTTTATCTGGAAAGCATCAACCTTTCCAGGAAAGACCCTACCGCTACCATTCAGTTCGATATGAAGGGTGCAAGCGGTATCCGCAAGGTCAGCCGTACCGTGGGCATTGGGTTTAACCTTTATGACCACTCCGGGCAGATGGAGGAATACAGGAACAACTTTGTAGTCAAGTCCATTGACGGCAGAGATGACTCCCTTGAATTCCTCAACGGCATCAAGCTGTACGCAGGGGATGTCATCGGCAAGGTGGATGAAAACCAGCTTCGCCGCATTCAGATTCGTGAAACCATCCTCTCTCACATTCAGCGTGAGCGGGAGTTGTTTTCTAAGGGGATTAAGGTGTTGTCGTTGTTCTTTATCGATGAGGTTGCCAAGTACAGGGCATACGATGCAGCCGGACAGCCCGGTAACGGTATCTACGCAGAAATGTTCGAGGAGGAATACGCGGACATTATCGAAAACCTCCAGCTCGTCATCGGCGAGGACGAGTACATTAAGTATCTGAAATCCATCAAGCCTTCCGCAACCCACGCGGGGTATTTTTCCGTGGACAAGAAGGGCAAGATGATAGACTGTAAGCTGGCAAAGAAGGAAACCACCTCGGACGATATCAACGCTTACGATTTGATTATGAAGAACAAGGAGCTGCTCCTTGACCGCAATCCGAAGCGTTCTCCCGTGCGTTTCATCTTCTCCCACTCTGCACTGCGTGAAGGTTGGGATAATCCGAATGTGTTTCAGATTTGTACGCTGAAGCAGTCCGCCTCTGATGTCAGGAAGCGGCAGGAAGTTGGCCGTGGTCTGCGTCTGTGCGTCAATCAGGACGGCGAGCGTATGGATACTGGTGTTCTCGGGAATGAGGTGCATCATGTCAATGTGCTGACGGTGATTGCGAGCGAGAGCTACGATAGTTTTGCCAAGGGCTTGCAGGACGAACTGGCAGACGCTGTCGCGAACCGTCCGAAGGCGGTCACGCCGGAGCTTTTCGTGGGCAGGGTGATCACAGACGCGCAGGGGCAGACGGAGGTCATCAGCGACGAGGTGGCGCGAGAGATTTATGTGGGTCTGCGCATGGAGGGCTATATTGACAGGCAGGGCGCGTTGACCGACAAATACTATGAGGATAAGGCTAACGGCGAAATCAAGCTGACCGATGAGGTTGCGGGTTCTGCCGAGAGCGTTATCGGCATCATCGACTCCGTCTACGATGCCAAGGCGATGCAGCCTGAAAACGCAAGAAGCAACAATGTGGAACTCACCGTGGATGAGGATAAACTCGCCATGCCGGAATTCAAGGCTCTGTGGAACAGAATCAATGCCAAGAGCGTTTATGTGGTTGACTTCGATACAGACGAACTGGTGCGTAAGGCTATTGACGCGTTAGACAGAAAACTCCGTGTGCCCAGGATTTACTTCAAGGTAGAAACTGGCTCTATGGAGCAGATTAAGTCCAGGGCTGAACTGGAAAGCGGCGCCTCTTTCGTAAAAGAGCAGTCTGGCAGTTACGGCGCAACCATTCATGCAAGCAGCAATGTGAAGTATGACCTGGTGGGCAAGCTAGTGGATGAAACGGGATTGACCCGTAAGGCTGTTATCGACATTCTGAAGGGCATTCAGCCGCTTGTGTTCCATCAGTTCAAGGACAACCCGGAAGAGTTCATTATCAAGGCGGCGAGCCTTATCAACGATGAAAAGGCTGCCGCCGTTATTGAGCATATTACCTACGATGTCCTCGATGAGCGTTACGGTATGGATATCTTTACCGAGCCTGCCATCAAGGGCAAGCTGGGCGTGAACGCCATGAAGGCGAACCGCCACTTGTATGACCATATCGTTTATGACTCTGCCAACGAGCGTGACTTCGCCGCCGACCTCGACACCAATAAGGATGTTGCCGTCTATGTGAAGTTACCGGATGGCTTCTATATCTCCACTCCTGTGGGCAGATATAACCCGGACTGGGCGATTGCTTTCTACGAAGGCGCCGTGAAGCACATCTACTTCGTGGCGGAAACCAAGGGTTCCATGTCCTCGATGCAGCTCCGTTTGATTGAGGAATCCAAAATCCACTGCGCGCGGGAGCATTTCAAGGCTATCAGCAGTGGAAGCGTGGTCTATGACGTAGTGGACAGTTACAAGAAACTGATGGACATCGTCATGAAGTGACGCTTTTCGTATAGAGAAGGTTCGAATGATGCGAAATACGCATGGCATGAGGCGTCTTGGCTTTCATGCTCTTCCCGGTGATGGAAAATTCACGGAAGCAGCCGGAGACGGCGCGGAAGGTTTATTTTTGTAACATAGGGGGGATAAAAGGGCGTGCTGGTCATCAGCTTCTTTTGCGGCGAGCCGCCAGCAAGGCCATTCCCAACAGGCCCAGCGAGGCCACAGCGGGCTCTGGAACGAGGTGGTTGTAGATGCTTGAGGAATAGACTTTGACATAATCGATGTCGAATGCGGCTCCGGAATTGGCCAGCGTATTTTGGTCGATTCCCTTATTGACTCCTGCGTTTTCCACCCAGTTGCCTCCAATCTGCTGGTCGATGATCAGGTAGAATTCGTTTCCGTCCTTGTCAAAGGGCCAGTTTGCGTTATTGGGCTTTTTGAATGAACCGGTTGCTTTTCCATCCACATAAAAGGTGATGCCTTCTTCCGTCCATTCCATCCCGTAGGTATGCCAGTTTGATTTTTCAGCACCATCGTTCCAACCGGGGGTGACCCCCTGGGAGTTATCCTGGTTGGGAACGCCGTTTTGCGACCAGTGGATTGTCTGGTAAACACGGCCTTCGTAATTCAGGTGTTCCATGATGTCAATTTCCCCTCCGACAGGCCAGCCGATGCTGTCGGATTTGGGCATCATCCAGATGGCCGGCCAGACGCCCTGCACGCAGTCGAATCTGGCGCGGACTTCTACGTAGCCATATTGGAAGGAGAAGGTTTTCAGGGAATATACCCCCCTCCGCAGGCGTATGTCCTGGCTGGGGCGGTCTGGTTGGTTTGGGTGGTGTAGTCCCCGTATTTTCCCCACAAGGTCATGGCGGAGTTGCCGTCCTTTTCCCGGAATTCCACAAGGCTTTCGTCCCGGGATTGGTACTTGCGCCAGTCCGGGGCATTATATCCTACGTAATCAATGCGGCTCCAGTTGTGTGCGTTCAGCGATGAGCCGTCAAAATTGTCTTCAAAAACGAGCTCCCAGTTCCTGTCAGAAGCCCAAGGGGTTGCCGCCATGACGGAAGATGCTGAAAGTGAGAGAAAGAGAAGAGGAAAAAGGAGTGCCGTTCTGATGAACATCATGAGAAAATATAGGGCGGGCGCCGCTGAGTGTCAATAGACAAAAAATTGGCAGGCGGCCTCGGCATGGAGAAGGAAATTCCCTCCGTCCCTAAAAGGGATTGCTCTGTTTTCCCGGCAGGGGCGCTGCGATTGGCGCTCCTGCCGGGATTCTCTTATCACAAAGGCTTTTTGTCATTTCCAGCTGCGGGCGGCCGCAGCTTAAGAGCGGAGAGCCATATTTTTGGCGGCGTTCGCTTTGTACACGTGCAGTTCCGCAAGGCGGACTTTTCCGCCCTTCTGGAAGAGTTTGACGCGCAGCCTGTTGGTGGTGACGGGGTCAAATGTTCGCATGCATTTGATGAATCCGTTGCCCGGAAGCTGGAGCATGCGCAGCACTTCCGGTTCATTGGCGTACATGGCTTTCTGCGCATCGCTGACGCCGGCGGTGGAGGCTCCCAGGGAACCCCAGTGGATGGGGATCCACTTGCCTCCCTTGTAGGCCTCAATGATGAGGCGGTTGTGGCCCTTTTCAATCTTGATGTCCACGGCGCGCAGGGCGGCAGGGGATTTCAGGGTGAGTTCCAGCACCAGGGGCTCGTCTTCCGTGGGGGAAGCGTCCAGTTCCTCAACGGTAGTGGCGTCCCGGTCCGTCAGTTTGGCCGTGTCCACACGGCCTCCTGTGGAGGCTTTCAGCTTGTAGTCCTCCACTTCCTCCGTGGAACTTCCCAGCAGTTTCAGTTCACGCACGCGGCATTCCAGGCCGTGCCAGTCCGTGGAAACGCGGAACAGGCAGCGGGAACCCTGAGTCAGGCAGGAGTCATTCGGGGAAACCCAGGTTTTTTCCTTCTTTTTATCCGTTTTGTCGTACACCTCTATCTGGTTGCCCTGAGAGGCCGCGGAAATGTAGGTTCCGTCCGGCAGATGGAAGGAGCAGCCCCAGTTGCCGTGATCCCGGATCAGGATGCCCGGCACCCACAGATGGTTGCAGTTGGTGACTGAGAGGGCCTTTTCTGCACATCCCACTTCAAAGCCGCCCACGGCAATGGGGCGGTCGTATTCCACCTCCAGGTCATTGACGCGCCATTTGATTTTGGCGTTCATTTTTTGCACGCCCGGCTGGGTTGGGCCGCTGAGTTCCTTCTTGTAGGAGTAGACGTTCCATTGGCCGCCGAATTTGGAATTGGGCGTCCAGGAAATGGTTTCCATGGGGGAGAAGGTGGTCGTGTCGCTGAATTGCACCGTGCCGGCAAAATCATATTTGTAGGCGGAGTTGGCTTTCCCTTCCAGCTCCTTGTCGCGGTGAAGCCCCAGGGCGCGGCCGCCCAGAGGCTGCTGGACGTCCACGTTCAGAGAATATTCCCCGGGCTGGGGGTTACCGTCGTTGAGCTTGGGTTCAAAGAAAATGCGCACATCCATGCCCAGAATCATTTCCGCGCAGGTAGCCCTGGTGAGCTGGTCCACCCCGGGAATTTCCATGATGGCCTTGGCGATGGGGAGGGCTCGGTTGTTGACGACATTGATAAGCTTAAAGCGGCAGCCCTGTTCCACCGGAATATTTTTCAATTCCCGGATGGCGGATTTCAGGGAGGCGGGGGCCTTGGTTCCAAGCGCAGCGTTTACCATGGACCAGTTGCGCACGTAGGTGTTCAGGAAGCGGGATTCCGTGTCAATGATGGGGGGCACCTTCCGGAACGTTTTGGCCTGGAATTCAGGCTTGCCCGTAATTGCCAGATTCTGGCGTTCCGCGCAGAGGGCCGTGATCCAGATGCTGGTGCGGATGTAGGTGCCGATGACGGAGTCCGCCGTCATTAGTTCCAGGCGGTTGGGGTTCTGCATCATGCCGCCGTCAAAGGGGCGCAGCAGCGTCAGTTTCCACCGGAAAGCCTCCATGTTTTTGTAATATGCTTCCGGATTGGTTCGCCAGTAGGCGGGGAGAGCCCACATGATGGAGAGCGTCTCGGAGGAGTGGCCCTGGTCACAGCCGCCGATGGGGCCTTCCCCATACATGATGCGGCTGTTTTTTGTGTACAGCTCCGGTCCGCCGCAGATGAGGGAGGCGATGTAGTACGGGCCGTGACGGCCGGAGTAGGTTCCCCCGCATTCACGGTCGGGTTCAAAGGTGAAGGTTTCCGTCATGCGGCCATAGGGCCCCATGCCGGTGGGGCAGATGGACTGGGCATGGTCCATCATTTTGTCCAGCACGCCGTCTTCCGTGCGCGCCGGAGTTTTGCTGGCCAGCGCCAGGAACAGGCACATGTGGGAACCTCCGATGCTGACGCCTGTTCCCCGGTAGCCCGGGTGAATGCCGTGGCCGGTGACGAAGTCCCCATAAAGAACTTCGTTTTTCATGCGCTGCACGCTGTTGCGGATGGCCGGAAGCACGGAGTTGTCCCGGTAGCGCAGCCAGTATTCGCACAGGAAGATGCCCGCGGAAGCCTGGGGGACGGCCCACCAGCATTGGGAGCCGGAGAAGGCGATGTACTGAGCCGCTTTTTTAATGGCGGGGTCATACTTAGGGTTGCCCGTGGCCATCAGGGCCAGGCCGGCCCAGCCTGTATCATAATGGTTGCCGCAGTAGCCGCCCGGGCGTTCCCAAGAGCCGTCCTCGCGCTGCTGGGCCGCCAGCCATTCGCTCATCATGTGGACTACCGCCTTGCTCTTGGCGCAATTTTTGGGGAAGCCGAGGGCATAGGAACCAAGCTGGGGGATTTTGAAGGTGACGTTTTTCACATATTTCTTCACTGCGTCCGGCAGGGCGGAGGAGCCGCCCACCTGTACGGTCACGCCCACGGAGGCGGACCACCTGGGGGTTCCCGTTCCTTTAAGGTTCCAGTCACCCTTGGGGATATCAAAGACCAGGGAAGAGACGGCGTGCGCCTGCCATATTTTGCTTTTGGCGTCGTACCTGGCTTCTCCGTAACCCACGGTGTATTGCTGGGCTTTGGTCAGCGGAACGGTTCCGCCGGGGCCTTCCAGCCTCAGATCCGACCATTCGAAGCCGTCGCTGCCGATGCCGTTGCCGCCGTCATCCACGCGCAGGCGCACCTGCTGGCCGCCCTCTACCGGAATGGAAAGGGAAACGGGCTTTTTAGCCTGTTCCTCCCGGAAGACTTCCTTCCAGAGAGGCTGGATGCCCTGGATTTTTTCCACGCTTTCCGCGGGAATGAGGTTCAGGGTGATTTTTCCGGCTCCTTCCGCCTTGTCCACCAGAAGGCCCGCGTGCATGTCCAGGCCGCGCCTGTTCTGATGCTGATAAGGGCCGTAAAGCACGTCCAGGCTTTGCGACGTTTTGAAGAGGTGTCCGTCAATGCCCAGGATCAGGTCTCCTTCCTTGACGTATTTTTCGGCAGGGGAACCCTCAATCACCTGGGTGACCGTGTAAAGGTTCGCCACGGGTTCCCCGTTGGGGTCCAGCATGGTTTTAGGGAAGAAGCCGCGGAAGTTCGTGTCCGGCCAGGAGGCGTCCAGGCCGCGGGCGCGGAAGCCCAGAGGGCCGAAGGTGGTGATCCAGCCTTTGGCTACTTCCTCGGAGTTGCCGAACCAGCTCGTGTACAGCTCTGCGTATTGTTTTCTCCACTGGTTCAGCGGCATGGGCTTGGCGAATTTTTTCACATAGGCGTTCACATCCCCCATATTGGTCGTTTGCCTGGCGGCTTTCCCGCGCGGACGCACTACGGGCGCAGGTTTGGCGGCGGTCTGTTCCGCCTGTGATTCCTTCCGGTTGGCGGGATGCTGCGGTTCCGGCTGTTTTCCGTTCGCAGCGTCATCTGCCGGGGCAGAAGTGTTTTCGTCAGGCTGTGCAGGGTCGGCTGCGGATTCCTCTAAAGCTCCCGGGGCATCTTCATTCCGTTCCCCGGAGGAAATGGCCGGCGGAGTCTTTTCCGGCTGCTCCGCAGGGCCGGATGAGGAGGTGTTCGCGGCGTTTTCCTGTTTGGGGGCGGCTTCCTCCTTCACGGCGGGCAGGGCGGCTTTCTTTTCCGGTTTGGCGTCTTCCTTCTTTTCCCTGTTGGCTTGGGGGGGCTCCGGCTCCTGGGCAGAGGCGGATTTTTCCTCGGGGTTCCGGGTGAAATAGTAGGTCCCGCATGCGCCTCCCAGCAGGAGCAGGATGAGAATCCATATGCCGGCGGAGTTCTTCTTTTTCCGCGGCGGGGGAAGGGTGCCCGCATGAACGGGCGTCGCCCCGGTTCCGGGAGTGGTCAAGGTACGCTGATCACGCTGGAAGCGGGATGCCGGCGGGACGACCGTGCCGGAGGCCGGCTGCGCGGCGGCATGGCCGCCGGGAATGGCATAAACCAGGTACAGGGTGCCCAGAGCGGGGATTTCCCCCAGGGATCCTGTGCGGAACTGCGCTTCGAAATCATTTTTCAGCGGAAGAACTTCCCGTTCAATATCCGTGTTTTCCGGATAGCGCAGTTTTCCGCTTTCCGGGTCGCGCACAGCGAGCCCCTGGGGACAGAATTCGCGGAGCAGGTATGGAACATGGTCGGCATCCGAAGCGTAATAGACATGGCAGAGGGAATCCGTCTGCTTCAGGGATTGGATAAGATAGCCGTTGATATTAAATCCGGAAGGGAGAGAAGGCGTATGTTCCATGGTCACATGACAGGTGATTATCCGACTGCCTATTAGCATATCCGGAGGCTTCCTTCAATGTAAAAAGAGGTTTTCAGGGGCCGGAACGTGTGACGCGATTAATTGATTATTTGCTTGAATGCATGGCGATTATGTGGTGCAAGCAAGGCTCGCTTTTTTGTTTTTCCATTACAATCATGAGTTCCGATATTAGATTAGACGCCTTGCAGTATCATTCCCAGCCCCGCCCCGGCAAGGTGGAAACGCTTCCCTGCAAGCCCTGCTTTTCACAACGGGATTTGACGCTTGCCTATTCCCCGGGCGTAGCCGAACCCTGTCTCCGCATTCAAGAAGATCCTTCCCAGAGCGCCCTGTATACCGGGCGTTCCAATCTGGTGGGCGTGATCACCAACGGCACCGCCGTTCTGGGGCTGGGCAATATCGGCCCGGATGCGGCCAAGCCGGTGATGGAAGGCAAGGGCGTTTTGTTCAAGGTATTCGCGGACATTGACGTTTTTGACATTGAGCTGAACGTGAAGGAGCCGGAAAAGCTGATTGAAACGATCAAGACCATGGAGCCCACCTTCGGCGCCATCAATCTGGAGGACATCAAGGCTCCGGAATGCTTCATGGTGGAGGAACGCCTCCGCCAGGAGATGAATATTCCCGTGTTCCATGACGACCAGCATGGAACGGCGGTGATCTCCGGCGCCGCCCTTCTGAACGCCGCCGAGTTGACGGGCCGCAAGCTGGAGGATATGAAGGTCGTCGTCGTCGGGGCCGGGGCCGCCGGCATTTCCTGCGCCAAGTTCTACATGACGCTGGGAGTGCGCCGCGAACATATCTATATGTTTGACTCCAAGGGGCTGATTCATACCGGGCGCATTGACCTGCACGCCACGAAAGCCCAGTTCTCCCAGTCGGAAGACTGTTCCCTGGAGGAGGCCCTCACCGGAGCGGACGTGTTCCTGGGGCTTTCCACCAAGGGATTGCTCACGCAGGACATGGTCAAGCTGATGGCTCCTTCCCCCATCATTTTCGCCTGTGCGAATCCGGACCCGGAAATCACTTACCAGGATGCCAAAAAAGCGCGGCCTGACTGCATCATGGGATCCGGACGTTCCGACTGGCCCAACCAGGTGAACAATGTTTCCTGCTTCCCCTTTATTTTCCGTGCCGCCCTGGATGTGCGCGCCTCCGTCATCAATGAACAGATGAAAATCGCCGCCGCCCGCGCCCTGGCTGATTTGGCGAAGGAACCCGTCCCTCAGGAGGTGATTGACCTTTACGGGGGCGCCCCGCTCAGCTTCGGCATTGACTACGTGATTCCCAAGCCCATTGATCCCCGCATCATTGAATGGGAATGCCCGGCGGTGACCCAGGCGGCCATGATTTCCGGCGTGGCCCAGTCCCCCATCCGGGATATGGAGGCCTACACGCTGGAATTGCGCAAGCGCATTGCCGCGGCTCGTGAACGCGTCTCCGGCGTGGTGCGCAGCTACCTTTAACGGGGTTCCCGGCGGGAAGCCGGAAAACCCATGCCTCCGGCGTTTGCGCCGGACGGCTGTAAAAACCGGGCGGATGTGATGTTCCGCCCGGTTTTTTTCATGCCGTGCAGGAACGTATTTAATGGCAGGAGGGGGAGACTGCGTCAAATGCCTCTGGAGGCGGAAAAAAGGGGATGACGGCCCGGTGCTTCCTGCCGTATGAATATTAAGGCGGACATGCTGTTTCATAGTACTGCCCTGTTGCATGCGGCTTTGGCTATTTGTGCATCATTCGTCTGGGCGGTTTCCGCAGTCCCGGCGGACTTTCTGCCGATGGGGAAAATGCCGGGAGAGCGGCGGGAGGAGGCTGTTCCCCGGACGTTGGAGGATTGCGACCGTGATCCGACGGAGAACATCCTTTTCTGCAAATTAATGAGAATATGGAGAAGGAGGAATTCTGATACCTGTTTTACGATAAGTCCGGCCACGGTTCTTCCCTGCTGGTATTCCGGGTTGGAGTTCTGGACAGAAAGCAATCCTGTTTTTTCAACCGCGCTTGAATGCCGAGAGAGTGAATGAAAAAGTACGCTGTGCCCACATGATAAGAAACACCGGGGACTGAAGTTCCGTACCGGTTTGCAGCCCTATGCAAGGGAGGTCGAGGTACGGAAGACGGCTGGGGCAGCCAGCTCTGCCAGATGAAGGCCCTGAGCCTGCGTTGAGGATGGGCGGAATGCCCAATGACCCGATACGGCTTTTCCCTCCGCACGAAAGGCAGTTGGGAAAATTGCAGAAGGCCGTAGCCGTACCGGATATTCCAGTAGTTTGGCGATTCGAGGTTATCTTTTTCTGCGTGAGACGAGCAGGCCCGCGCACGACAGTGTGACAAGCAGGCATGGAGCCGGTTCGGGGACGCTTTCGGGGTCGGAGACGGTGACGATCATGTTGGGGAAGTACATGCTCGTTTCGTTGCCCGTATTGTAGTAGAGTATGACGGGAGCCCCGCTGTAAAAGGCTGTTGACTGCATGGAGGCGTAGGCAAATCCGTTGTCTACGCTGAATGGGGAGTCAATTCCCTCTTCTGCCTGAAGGCTCGTGCCTGTTGTCAGCCTGCCCAGCATGGCGGCGTCGGAAACGAAGGCGAAGACGTATTCCTGCGATGTATTCAGAAGGAGGTTGCTGAAGGTAAATTCAACGTCGGTGTAGGAGCCGATATTCACGGAGAGGTTTTCTTCCGTGCGGGATTGCCCGACGACCGTCCAGTCCGCGCTGTCCGACGCCGGTTTGGTGAATACCACCATGGTAAGGCTGCCGGATGTGAAGTCCGCGGTAAACCGGTTGTCCGTCAGCTTGAGCTGTATGGAGTCGAGGTTCACGGCTCCGGGCAGGGCAGTATCAGAAGTAAAGCCCTGGTTCAGTTGCATGGAGATGCCCGTACCGCTGGCATTTACAGCTCCGGTTCCTCCTCCCGTGAGGATGTGGGCCGCGTTTGCAGGAAGGGTTGAAATGGCCGCAAACAGGGCCGGCAACAGTAATAGCAGTTGTTTTTTACTCATCATGTTTCGTATGGACTTTGTGTTGACGCACAGCCCATGCACCGGTTTCCAGAAAAAAGGCTTGCCATTGGCGGTTGCGAAACCGCCGGATGGGAAGGTTCCGTTCATTCAGGGATACCGGAAACAGGAAAGTCCGGTTGAGACATGGAACCGGAAATAACAGAGGACGCCGTGAATGGGGCGCTCCTTATCCAAAGCGGATATGATTCTGGTGAACATGGTCTATCAAATGGTTTCCCGCCATATGCATAGGCATCCATCAGGCTGGTATTCTGGCTTATCTTCCTGTGGAAGAATTACAGTAGCGGAACTGCTCCGGATTCTAACCGGATTCCCCATCTATTTCCTGACGGCTCCCGCCGTCGTCCCAATGGAGATTCATTTTTCATGAATCGCCGTTAATGTAGTCTCTTCCCTTCGTCTGGCAAGAAAGAAATTTCCCTATGGTTAGATGCAGGAAATGTTATTTTTATCTGGCATTTTCAATCCATTTGGAAAGAATCGCAGGATATGGCCGGGCAAAAGGCCGGCTTCCTTTCGTTTTTGGTGAAGGCATGTCTACACCTGGGCGTTGGCCAGCCGGAGGCGGATCTGTTCCGTCTGCTCCCTGTCCGGGATGAGCTCTACAAGCGTCTGGCTGTTTTCCTCCAGGGAATCAAGCTGGTCGAAGTCCTCCGCCGTGCGGATGGTCAGGTAGCGCATTCCCCATTGTTCCGCAATGGCCTTGAAGGAATGGGCGTGGGGTTGTACAAGCAGCTTCCTCATGGTTTCCGGCTGGCCGTCTGCTCCCAGGAGGGTGCGGAAGATGCCCCCTCCGCCGTTGTTGATGACGCCGAGGACGCGGGTCCCCCTGTCCAGTTGGGGAAGGAGTGCCAGGGCATTGGAATCATACATGGCGGTCAGGTCGCCCACGAGAGCCCAGGAGCGGGAACACCGGGCGGAGACCCCCAAAAAACCGGAGATTTGCCCGTCAATGCCGTTGGCTCCCCGGTTGGCGCGGACGTTTTCCGTGGGGATGGACGTCTGGGCGAAGCTGTTCCAGTACCGCACGGGCATGGAGTTGCCCAGGTAAATGCAGTCTCCGTCCGCGGCAAAGCAGGAGAAGGAGCGCACCATGGCCTGTTCGCTTTCCGGGCAGGTGATGAGCAGTTCCTCCATCAGGGCTTTCCTGCGTTTGTTCATGGCGCGCAGGCCGTTGACGTCGCCCACGGTATCTATATCCCCCAGCGCATGCAGAATGGCTTCCAGGTCTCCGGTTACGACGGAGGAGGGGCGGGCCAGCCCGGAGAAGCCGGTGCGGGTGACGGAGAAGACTTCCGTGGCTGGAATGTCCTCTAGGTCGCGCCAGAAGCGGCCCACGGGCACGTCCCCTAATCTGAGCAGGACGGCGGGCGGGTGTTCCCTCAGCAGGGCGTCTGCGTCCGTCAGAGCCAGATGGGCCAGCTCTTCCCGGAGTCCGGAGGTGGCGTCCGCCACCACGGGGGCTTTCAGTTCGTTGGCCAGCCACCGGGCCGGGGCTTGTTCCGTGGGGTCCAGGCCGCCGATCATGACCACCAGCCCGTCGCGCGATTTGAAGCGCAGGACCCGGGCCAGTTCTGCCAGGGAGCCCCGGAATCCGTTTTCCTCCGGAGGTTCCGCCGGGTAAAGGTCGCAGCTGCCGGGGTTCCAGGCAGGGTCCGGATCCGGCAGGCACACGTTGATATGGAGGGGGGAGGCGTAATCCCAGTCTTGCAGAATGTCTTCCGGCAGGCTTTCCGGCGTTTCCAGGTCAATTGTGGGTGCGTAAATGCCGAACAGATCCGCCTGTTCGATGGCTTGGGGTGCGGCGGAACCCCGGCAGGCCGCCGGGCGGTCCGCCGTGAGCAGGAGCAGGGGGCGGCGCTGGTAGTAGGCCTCCACCACGGCGGGGAGCAGTTCCGCCGCTGCCGTTCCGGAGGTAGTGACCACGGCCACGGGCAGCCCCATATCCTGAATGCGGCCCAGCGCAAAGAAGGCGGCGGACCGTTCGTCAAAGTGAGTCCATTTCACCAGATCCTCCGCGGCAGCCAGCACCTGAAGCAGCGCCATGTTGCGCGCGCCGGGGCAGACCACCCACTCGCAAATGCCGCCCAGGCAGCATTGGGCCAGCAGGGATTTGACGAAGGATGCGGAGGAATTCACGGGAATCAGCCTTGTTTTTTTGCCGCCCTGGCCGCTTTTTCAGCCAGTTTGGCCTTTTCCTCTTCCGAAAGAATGCGGGGAAAAACGGGGGCGGGATCATTGATGCGGTGCCCTGCGGGGAGGATTCCCCACTCCAGCGCGGCCGGCGTAAGGCCCCGGAACAGGTCCCCGGCGTTGAGCTGGCCCAGAATGCGGGCGGAGGCGTCAGGGAGGACGCAGCCGATGAGATAGCCCGTTTGGGCGCAGCATTCCAGCAAATGGCGCAGCACGCAGCGGAGACGCGGGGCGGAGGCTTCATCCTTGGCCAGCTGCCAGGGCTGCTGCTGCTCAATGTACGCGTTACAGGCGGAAACCTGGGCGTTCAGGGCCGCCAGGGCATCGGAGGCCATGTTGTCGTCCATGTATTTGGAAAACAGGGTGACGGCCTGGTCCATGGTGGCGCGCAGGGCTTTGGAGGCTTCGTCATCATATGCCTCCGCGCCGGAGATAACGGAGTCGCAATAGCGGCGCGTCATGTTGATGGAGCGGTTGCACAGGTTGCCGAGGTCGTTGGCCAGCTCCGTATTGTACAGCATGACCAGGCGGTCCGCATCAAAGTTGGCGTCCTTCCCGGTGGTGATGTCCCGCACCAGGTAATAGCGCACAGGTTCCGGGCCGAATTGTTCCGCCAGCAGGTTGGGGTCCACCACGTTGCCGATGGACTTGGACATTTTTTCCCCGTTGATGTTCCACCAGCCGTGCACGAGCAGGGTGGGCATTTCCTCGTCGGAAAAGCCCATGGCATGCAGCATGGCGGGCCAGTACACGCCGTGGGCGGGCACCAGGATATCCTTGCCGATGACTTCGCAGTCCGCGGGCCAGAGTTTGGAGAATTCCGGCAGGCCGCTGTCCGGCTCCGCCAGGTAGCCGGCGAAGGAAATGTAGTTGATCAGGGCGTCAAACCAGACGTAGGTGACGAATTCGGGGTCGAACGGGAATTCGATTCCCCAGGAAAGGCGGCTCTTGGGGCGGGAAATGCAGAGGTCCGAGTCAAAGTCAATGGCGTTGAGCACTTCCGCCTTGCGGAAGGAAGGAAGGACAAAATCACTGCTCTTTTCCACGAACTGCTTCATCCATTCCACATGGTCGGTCAGGCGGAAATACCAGTTTTCTTCCTCCAGTTCCACCACTTCCCCCCATTCCGGGCCGAAGTTGCCTTCCGCGTCCCGTTCCTTATCCGTCAGGAACTGTTCCTGGCGCACGGAGTAGAATCCCTTGTAGGATTTTTTGTAAAGCTGCCCCTTGTCCTTCAGGTCCGTCAGGATTTTCTGCACGCAGGCCTTGTGGCGCGGATCCGTCGTGGAGGCCCATCCGTCATTGCTGATGCCCAGGCGGTTCCACAACGCCAGGAATTGCTCCGTGATATTGTTGACATGCTCCTGCGGCGTAATGCCCAGCTTTTCCGCCGTCTGCTGCACTTTCTGTCCATGCTGGTCCACCCCGGTCAGGAAATAGACTTCCTCCCCCTTCATCCGGTGCCAGCGCGCGAGAACGTCCGCCAGGACTTTTTCATAAGCGTGCCCGATGTGGGGCGGTCCGTTGGTGTAGTCAATGGCCGTGGTGATATAGTACATGCGGGGGACGATACTCCTTTCCTGCCGTTTTGCAAGCAAAGTCATGGCGGCATCCCGGGCGTGTTTTTCAGCATGGGATGGGAGAGTAAGGGGGGGTCGCGGGCGAAACGGCGGAAGGGGTTGTGCGGATATTCCCTTTCCACCGCGCCGCAGCGTTCTCCGCAAGGGACTCAACAGGAGAAAATACGGCGGGGCTGGATGTCCCCGGGAAAATTTCCCCAATACATGGTTCCGGAAATGAATTCCATTGCCGGGGAGCGTGATGCGTGTCTTTAATTTTGTGATTGTTGTTGCCGGAAGCCGCGGTTTTCATAGGCTTCCTCCAGCTGGCTGAGCGCCCGTTCCAGGATGGAGCGGGGACAACCCGCGTTCAGGCGCATGAAGCCTTCCCCTTCCTTGCCGAAGATGGAACCGTCGTTGAGAGCCAGGCGCGCTCCGTCCACAAAAAATTCCACCAGTTCCTTCTGGGAAAGGTTCATTTCCCGGCAGTCCAGAAATACCAGGTAGGAGGCATCCGGCATGATGGCCTTGATTTTTGGCATGCGGCGACGCAGTTCCGCGTCAATGAAGCGGATGTTTTCCTGAATGTAGTCCAGCGCCTGGGCCAGCCATTCCTCCCCTTCCGGGCCTGAATAGGCGCTGATGAGCCCGTCGTACGCGAAAACGTGCCCTTCCGCAAGCTCCCTGCCGCTGACAAAGTCTTGGTATTTCGCGAACAGGTCCGGATTCTGGCAAATCACGTAGGAACTGCCCAGGCCGGGCACGTTGAAGGTCTTGCTGGGCGCCATGTAGGTGACGGAGTTCATGCGGGCGTGTTCGGAAACAGTGGCGAATACGGTGTGCCTGTGGCCGGGAAGGGTCAGATCCGCATGGATTTCATCAGAAACGACCAGCGTGCCGTTTGCCGTACAGATTTCAGCCACGCAGCGCAATTCCTCCGGACTCCATACGCGGCCTCCGGGGTTGTGGGGATTGCACAGGATGAACATGCGGCAACCACGCACGGCTTCCTTCATGTGGTTGAAGTCCATGCGGTAGCGGCCGTTTTCCAGAATGAGGGGATTGTTGACGATTTCCCGGCCGTTTTCCCGGATGATCATGGCAAAGGGGTGGTACACCGGAGGCTGGATCATGATTTTGTCCCCCGGTTCCGTAAAGCATTGGATGGCGCTGGAAATGCCGGGAACAATGCCCGGAGCGAAGCCTATTTCCGAGGCGTTCACCTTCCACCCGTGGCGTCGGTCCACCCAGTCCCTGATGGCTTCAAAGAAAGCGCGGGGCTTGACGGTATATCCCAGGATTTCGTGCTCGCAGCGGCGGCGGATAGCTTCCATGATGAAGGGAGGCGTCCTGAAGTCCATGTCTGCCACCCACAGGGGAATCAGGTCGTCCCGGCCCCAGCGGGGAAGCAGCGCTTCATATTTCAGGGCTCCGGTGCCGCGGCGCTCAATTACTTCGTCAAAATCGTACTGCATGGAAGGTCTGTCTGGCGGTCAATGGTCAGGAAAGAGGGGTAACGCCTTTTTTCAGGATGATGTTGCCGTATTTGGCCGTTTCCCCGGTAATGACGACGGCATAGGCCTTTTTGGACCGTTCATAAAAAGCGTAGCGCTCCATTTGCTCAATTTCCCCGTCATAGTTCAGCGCCTTGCGGTATTTGGCTTCCACCGCAGGGTCCAGAGAGTCCCCCGGAACCGGGGCCATCATGATGACGGGCGTTGCGTAGGCATCCAGTTCGAAGAGGGGAATGACGGCAGCCAGCAGGGCATCCGCCCCCAGGCCGTCCGCCCTCAGCACCGTAGGGTTGAAGGTATGGCCGGGGAAGTGGGCGTCTGAAAAGACGATTTCGTCGCCATGCCCCATTTCCGCAAGAATTTTCAGCAGGGAAGGGCTGATGAGGGGAGAAATATTTTTTAACATGCCCCGCAGTATAGCACCAGCCCGCGTTCCGGTACTATCATAAAATTGGGGTAATGCCGTTCATGCCCTCTCAGCCGTTAACAGTCTGGAAGCATTTCCGGACGCATTCTTCCATTTCGGGCATTTGCTCTTCCATGCTTTCCACCAGCCTGAGCTGGGTGCGGGCACGGTGCAGGTTGTGCCGTTCTTTTTTCGTTTTGAAATAAACGTCCCCTTCCAGGTAGTCCGTCAGGAAGCGGATTCCCGTTTCCAGCGTGATAAGCAGACCGGAAAAAGCAAGTTTGGAGACTTCCTGCGGCGTGATGAATTCTCTGGAGGCCTCCAGGTATCCCTTGACGACGGCCTCGAACATGGGCATGCGCAGGAAGGTTTTATCCAGATTTTCTTCATCTTCCGCTGCAGGGGAGGTCATGGTGCGTACCATGTCTCCGAAGTCGTACAGGACGCTCCCGGGCATGACGGTGTCCAGGTCAATGACGCAGACAGCCTTGTCCGTCTCCCTGTCCAGCATCACGTTGTTGATTTTCGTGTCGTTGTGGACGATTCTGACGGGGAGTTCCCCCCGTTCCTGGAGATCCAGCAGCACGTCCACATAACGTTCACGGCGGCGGATGAAGTCCAGCTCCTTGCGGCAGGTATTCAGCCGTCCGTGGGAGTCTGCTGCCGCGGCTTTTTCCAAATGGTCAAAGCGCCTGCGAGTATGGTGGAAGAACGGAATGGTTTCATGGATGTCCTCCGGATTCATGTCACACAGGAGCTGTTGGAAAGCGCCGAAAGCGCGGGCTGCTTCGTAAGCTTGGCGGGGATGGTCCGCCACGTCGAACGTGTGGGTGTTTTCTATGCAGTTGTAGCAGCGCCAGAAGCCGGAACCGGGAATTTCCAGGTATTTGCGGCCGCCCCGCGCGGAGTACAGGTTCAGCGTCTGGCGGAAGGGCGTTTTCAGCACCCGGAGCATTTTCCAGCGGATGTGGTTGGTTACCTTTTCCACGTTGTGCATGACATCCTTGGGGCATGGGAACACGGCATCGTTCACGCGCTGGAAGATGTAGCGGCGGGTGGTGCCGTCCGGCTTCCTGTAGGTGGCCCGGAAGGTCATGTTGATATGGCCGCTGTTAATGACGTCGCAATGGAGGAATTCTCCTGCGATGGCGAATGCGTCGCTCAGGGCGGCCACTTGCTTCTGAATGGAGGAAGTGTGGAAAACGGCGGACAGGGGCATGGGGAGTTAAGAAAAGCTCCGGCATGATTGATGGCACATGCCGGAGCTTGCGTTGGTTGAGTGAATGATAGTCAGATTGTTAGAAGGTGTAGGCAACTCCTACCCCGGCGACGAAGGTGAAATTGCGGTAAACCTTGGAGGGCTCCCTGTAAGGGAAACGGGCGGAAGCGCCGCGGTGGTTGGCCGCCAGGCCGCCGTTGCCGAGCCAGACCGTACCCACGAACGGAGTCACGGTCAGGTCTTTCGTGGCCTTGACAGGGGTGGAAACCGTCAGGGAAATGCCCTGGGTTCCATTGGCGTTCAGGGAATTGCTGTCAAAATAGCCGGCAGTGGCGTTCCAGGTGCCCGCCACGATGACGGAGGTGGATTTGTTGACGTCATACCTGTACCCCAGAGTATTGGTGAACCACCAGCCAGTCATCCAGCGGAACGTATATTGTACGCGGCAGTCCCAGAAGAAGTTTTCCAGCCCTTTGCCGAAGTCATGGTGAATGTCCAGAACGAAGCTGTGTTCTTCCGGCCTATTGTGGCTGAAAGCAGGGAAGCCGGAGTTGTTGCCTGTATTGTGGATGTTGAAACTTCCGGGGATACCGCCGTGGACAAACTGGTAACTCAGAGCCGCGATAGTGGATTTTCCGAATTTGCGGCTGACGCCTAAGATGGCCGAGCCTTCGTCGCAAATGCCGGAATCATTGTGTTCCAGACCATTATCCGTCAGCCACTGATATTTTAATCCGCCTATCAGGGAATATTGATTGTTCAGTTGATAGGCGCCGACGGCTTCCAGGGGAATGACATGATCACTTGCGGAATTCTGGAAAGCCAGACCGCGGCTGATGTATTTGGTAGCGTAGCCTGCTCCCAGCTGGGCGGAGAATGTCTTGCCGCCGTTATTGGCGTTTAAAACATCCAGTGGAAGCTGGATATCGGCAGTAGCCATGCCGGAAAAAGCGGCCATGGCCGCACATGTAGCAATAATGGTTTTATGTTGCATAATTAGAGGGGAAAAATATAATAACAATATTTTTATTTTTAGCAAGTGTATCTTCAATACCAGAAAAGAAATATGAAAATATGTTCAATGTATGACAAAAAGTGTTAAACATTTGACGCATTATTCATCATGCAAGGGCATTTTTTTCCAAAGAGAACTCTATAGCTTCCACAAAAGCCGGTTTTATTTAAATGTTTCCCCGCCGGAGCTGCGGCAGACGTGTTCACGGCTATGGCTTTTGTAAACCTGATGATGCCGTGGATTCTTTTTGTAGCGCTTCCTTTAACTGGGGTTTCAGGTGCTGGAAGAGTTTGATGGAGCCTTTGCTGGACATGTGGTCGCTATCCTTGTACAGAATTTCCCCGTGTTCATAGGCGTTGAACGGCCTGTCTTCCGGTATATAGGGAAGTATGCGCAGGACGGTGCAGAGCCCTTCCTGTTCAAGACGGTCAAGGATGGGAAGCACGGCGGCATGATCTTCCCTGTATTTTTGCCGCGTACAGGTAAGGCTTTCCAGGCCTTTTCCCGTTTCCCCCCTGCGTATGAGGTTCCTGATGTATTTGGCCACGTCATTTTGCTTGATGAGCGGAGTGGGGGCCAGCAGGATGACTTGCTTGCCCATCGCCCGCAGTTCGGAGATAAATGCACGGAGGGAGTTTGAATAGGCAGGTTCGCCGGAGGGAAGCGGCTTCAGCTTCCAGTCCATTACATTTTTACTGTCGTAACGGGCGCTCCAGTGCTGGGCTATCACCACATGGCTGATTTCCGGGTGGACGTTCAGCCATGCCATGAGGGCCTTTATTTTTTTCTCGTCGCAATAGTAGCTTGCATCAAACGGCAGCGCGGGCAATTCCCTGTTCCAGAATGGGGAAATGACGGAAGAAACGTAAATCCCGGAGATATCCAATTCCCTGCATGCTGCGTCCAATCCGCAAAAGGCCGCAGAGGCGTGGCTGTCCCCCAGCAGGACTATGGATGGAGCTTCGGCAGGGGAACCCAGCTGCAGCAGGCCGGGTTCCGCACTTCCCTTGAAATCGGCTCTGCTGACGAAGGCAAAGATGTTGTTATTGAATTTGATGGCTTCCTTATCAAATCCCCGGGCGGCTTCAGGAGATTTGATTTCCGATGCGCCATGCAGCTGGGGGCTGGAAATGGAGTTGATTTCCTTGTTGATGTAGTTCCGGAATCCTTCCGTCTGCCTTCCTTCAACGCATAGAAGCAACGCGAAAAGGTACAGGGGGATAAACCATTTCATCTTCATGCGCTTTTTCTCTACTGCAAGGTACAGGAGACCTCCCAGGACTGCGGACGCCGCTCCGATAGCAAGCATTCCGGGCCATCCGGGGGCATGGAGAAACCACGAATGATAGAACGCGATGAGGGGCATATGCACCAGGTAAAGGGAGAACGAGATTCCTCCAATCCACAGCAGAAGTTTATTGTTGAAGCAGTGGGCCAGCCTGCCGGATTCCGCATACCGGATCACCAGGCATGTCCCCAAAACTACGGCCGCCGAGCAGAGGAGACATCCTTTCCGCGGGAAAGGGCAGGTACGAGGATGCATAACATTCCAAGGATGAAGAGGAGAGCGTTTTTCTTGTTGTTTCCGCAACGTGTTGAACTTAAAAGGGGGGGGGTATATTGCTAACAAAATCCCCGCGCAAACCTCCCACAAACGGGGCAGCGTCATGTAATGGGAGGTGGGGCGGACCTGCTCCCAGACGGGCAGGCCGATTTCCTGCAACAGGTTGTGAATGGGATAGGAATAGGCCCAGAGAAAGGCCCCGATGCCGGCGATCCAGAAAAGAGAGGCGGCCGCCCGTTTGGGAAGGTAACGGTACAGGACGCATCCCCCCGCGAACAGAAGGTAAATCTGCGCCGTCACCGCCAGGTACCACATGTGAAGGAACGGATTGCCGGAGGAATCCTGCGCGAAATAGTCGGACTGGATGACGGCCAGGAACCTGTTTGCGGCGCCTATCAGCGTATATCCGCCTGTGGAGCTGGCTGTCGCCAGATCCGTATAGTCCAGAAAGAACATGCCAGCCAGAAGAGTGAGCGGGACGATGACGGCAACCGGGGTAAAAAGTCTTAAGACTTTTTTACGGGCAAATTCCCCGAGACGGATTTGCATCTGCTGTTTCTGGAGGGATTTCATGAGCAGGTAGCCGGAAATCACCAGAAACACTTCAACGCCGAAGTAGCCGTAGGGGAAATGTTCCGGATTGAGGTGGAAAAGGATGATCAGAATAATCGCGAGGCCTCTGAGTGAAGTGATTTGCTTCATGTTAATTAAGATGTACTTTAAATTTGAAATATATTTGTGAAGGGATGCTGAATGCTGTCCATTGTTTTTTCCACTGACGACATAACTATAAAATAACTCTCATGCCGAGCCGGAAGCAGGATGGAACGTTAGTACTTCATCCGGCAGATGGGCGGCCTGATTTCTAATCAAAAGATTGATAAAAAAATGCGGAATTATGCAAGAATAGTCTTGGCGCAAGATTTTCAAAATGTTTTAGATATTGATATTTAGCAAATTGCTCCGATCAAAAATTGGAAAGATCAACGAAACAAGACTAAAGCAAATAATGCCGAAAAATTATGATGCGATATTTATTTCTGTTTTTTTAAAAAGGAATAAATTTTTTCGTCAACGATAGTTCTATACCACCATCCTTGGAGGAAATGCCATAAAAAGCCTTCTTTCCCATCCAAAAAGCCCAGTCTTAAAAAATAACGGTAACAAAAGTAGAAAAAAGAGCGCCAGAAAAGAGGAATGCGTGCATAAATATTTTTTTGTCTGCGTTTATTTCTGGAATGCCTGCTTAGTTCCTGATTAGGGCTGCATTCTCTATGTTCCTGATCCAGCAAGATGCGTGCCTCTCTCTTCGCGTAGTTTAAGTGTTTGGTTATCCACCATTCCAGGTTATTGAGATTGTTGTCGGCGAATTCTATGTCCGTATCTTTGATTATTCCTTCCTGAACCAGCATATGTTCATCCATGAGGCGATTCTCATAGCGGGCTTTTCCCGTACGAAACATCCGTACTAAACGGATAGTGCCTGTACCGTGTTTGATGCGTTTTCCCAAAAAATAACGGACCAGGATGAAAGATAAGGCATTTACCTCTGGAGTAAGATCAGCCGTAATTTTTTTTAATTTCTGCAGGCTTTCCGGCATTAAATATTCGTCTGCATCCAGTCTGAGAATCCATTCTGTTTTAACAGGACAGTTATTTAACGCCCAGTTGAATTGTTCTGCTTGGTTGCCGGGCCATTCGTGCTGAATAACATGAACCTGTTTATATTCTTTGCAAATATTTATCGTTGCGTCTGTGGAAAAACAATCAATGACGAATATTTTTTCTGCAACGGAAAGAAGATTCTCAATGCATCTGCGAATGTGAATTTCTTCATTATAAGTCAGAATAATCGCGGAAATATTCATGAGTTTTAATGTCTCCCTCCTGTTAAAATAGAATATGCGGTTCCTGTATTTTTCTGTAATATGCGGGCGATGACGATACTTGCCAAGAGGATGATGAGAGGCGTTGTGAAGTAGCCAAACAAATAAAGAAGTTTCAGGGGAGGAAGGAAGAGTGTAATTGCCTTTTTATAGATATTTATCCACGGTTCATGGAATACGTATATAAAATGTGTAAGGAGCCCAAGAAATTATTTTATCTAACCAGTTTTTCTTGGCGGAAAATAAATCATATAACGTCCATACTGAATAAGCGCCAAGAGTCAACCTGAGCATATTCAGAAAAGGCAACTGAAACTCCGGATAAAAACAGTTGACAGCGCACCATATGAGATAAAGCCCCGAAGGGATAAAAATAGCGTTTTTGTTCTGTTGCCGTTCAATATTGATGCCGTTATAGGAAATAAAACCCCCCATTAAAAAAGCAAGCAATCCCTGCATGTTTTCTCCCCCCCATCCGTAAATTCCTATAGTTACGCAGAGGATGAGAAATATGACGACAGTGGCCCATTTGCTATGGAATAAAACATAAAATATGGGACAGAACAGAACAAAAAGAATCAGGTATTGAAGAAACCACAAATGGAAAGCGGCCGGCTCCCAGAAAATGAAAAGAAATAATTCCGGGATACTTTTTGTTTGAAGCAGAGTCAGAAAATCCGAATTGATTTTTGATCCAATGTCGGGGATGAGCTGAAGAAAAATAATGGAAAGGAAAAATAACAGATTCCATAATAAATAGGGAAGTATCAGGGAGTGTGCCCTCGTACGCATTTTCCTCAGTATTTTCTGTATTCCCCCCCCGTCTTTTGTCTCTCGGAAAAACAGGTATCCGGAGATGAAAAAAAACAAAGGAATACAAAATCTTACGATTTGACAGCCAATCCAATCTTGAATAAATGCATTGATTTCCCAGGCATTGTTTTCCACAAAATAACTGTGAGCGACCAGAACCCCAATGATGCTGATAAAAGAGAGAATTTTTAATTTTTTACTGAACTCCGGATTCATGAAAATGAGTAAGAAGGGAAGTTTGTCCAATACATCTTTTTTAAGAAACCCTGCCGGATCTTTTTAGTGGCACCATTTTTTATTTTTGCGGAAGAAATGATCGAGGATTCGGCAGCTGCAACCGTGTTTTTCAATAGCAATATACCTGACAGAACCGTGTCTCCCGGCACAATCCTGAGGCAGCCTTTAATCATGGTAGGTTTTACGATTAGTTAGAAATTCGGAGAATAGATATTGTGAGTGCCCTCGGAGCATGTTTATATTGCAACCGATGCGAACGGATTTGCCACGTTGGATAAATCTCGTACAGTAAATGTGACTTCTCAAGGCCGAAGAAGAAAAAGAACCCACAGTCATCGTTTTAGGACTAATTGATGATGTATTATACATGCTTACGGAGCAAGTTAAGCCCACTATGGTTCCAAAAAGGCAGGTAAGAAAAAACGGAATTTTTTAGAAAATATGGAAATATCGGGATCGAAATTCGGTTGACGGGAGAGTACATGGTGTTTAAGAGTTTTTTCCTAAAAGGAGAAAGCTTTATTGGAAAAGGTGGATAATCAGTCATGATTATTGACTGTTCTTGTTTTAATAAATTTTGCCGGATTTCCTCCAACAACCGTCCATGATTCTACGTTTTTGAATACGGCGGCTCTTGCGCCTACCACGGCGCCCTGACCAATGTTTACTCCCATACCCACAAAGGTATCGGCGGCTAACCATACGTTATTGCCAATCATTATCGGAGCGGTTTGTAGGGGCAGCATTAAACTGGAAATATCGTGCGAAGCTGTGCACAAACAACTTCCCTGTGAAACAACAGAATCATCTCCTACTGTAATCATATCTTTACTATAAAGATTTGTGTCAGGTCCAATGCAAGCCCTTCCTATTTTCACGTTCCAGGGAGCAAAGATGGTACATGATGAATAGATATATGCATCCTTATCTATTGAAGCGCCAAAACAACGGAGCAATGCGATGCGAACAGGGTTAAATGGTCTTCCCTTTAGACATCTGAATAAGGTATGGTTGATAAGGTACCATATGGCTCTTCGAGCTAAATGGGGTTTATATTCTTTATATTGGCTAAGGTTCATCGCTTCATTCTTAGGGTTCGGTAAATAGGATTCAGATACTTCTTCATGAATCGTGCGATACATGAAACCAGTATGATACTCGTCCTAACTAATAGAGACATGCCCAGTACCTCTTTTCTAGCTCTGTCAGCCTCTGTCAAACCTAACGCTTGGTTGTTGTTGGAAATACCGGTAATGTCAAAATCCGATATACACATGGGGACTTGTAAAATATTTCCTTTGGCATATTTCACTACTTCGAGATTTAATTTATAATCAGCCGCAATTTGATAACTCAAGTCATACTTAAGTCCTTTCTCCTTTAAAAACTGGCAATTATAAAAAATAGATTGGTGCGAAGCGAAAGCTCCATACCATATTTTTTTATAACTCCGTGAAGGTATTATGGGTGACTTACCTTCTACGGAAGATTCCCGATAATCGCCATAAACCAGCTCCGGAAAATACCCGGAAGACTTGATGTAATTTACGATTTTGCTTACAACTGACTGATCGCTAAAGCAGTCCCCACTATTCATAAATAGTACATAATTACCTTTCACCGCTTGTAAACCTTTATTCATTGCATCATAAATACCTTTATCCGGTTCTGAGATCAAGGTTCCTAAAAACGCTTCATAGCGATATATGCATTCTTTAGTGCCATCAGTGGAAGCGCCATCTACAATTACATAGTCTATGTAAGGGTAGTCTTGGTCCAAGACACTGTGTATAGTACGTTCAATGTGGTTATGATCATTATATACTATGGTAACTATAGATATAATTATCTTTTTCATGGTTACTTCTTTTCCATATTAAGTGGCGGTCTCTTGATTTTTGTTTAATGCATGGAGGTATTGCGATAAATCAATTTTGTTTCATTCATATACAAATTCCGGTTTACTGCATTCTCCCAATAACCATTTATAAAGTGTAGCCATCATTTCAGCCACCTTATCAGCCGCATATTTATCAGAAACAAGCCTCTTGCCACGAATACTCATAGAGGCTATTTCCTTATCAGATAGATGCAAAGCCTTTTCTATAGTGATGGCTATATTATCTACTGTTGCGTTTATCCACCATCCACAGTGATGAGTATTTAAATCTTTCCATGGAGTGGTCGTGTTGGCTATTACAGGAGTGCCTACAGACAAAGCCTCAGTAACAGTCATGCCAAAATTTTCAAAATCACTAACAAGACACAGAACCTTCAAATTGGCCAGTTCCTGGAATTTGGCCTTACCATTTACAAACCCATGAAAAGTAATGTGACCATATTTACATTCAGCTGCAAGACCCTTTAAATACTTCTCATATTCTGGCGTCCCTTCACCCATCAGTATCAGTTCTGCATCCGCCACTTTGTTACCTAATTGTTTCCAGGCTTTAATGAGTTTATCTGCCTTTTTAACTGGATGCAGTCGTCCTAGAAAACCTATGCGTTTTAGTGAATGGTTTTCAATAATGGTGTCAATCCATTTCACAGGAGGGGTAGGATTAGGAATTACAGCTATAGGTCCTTTATAACCAAAGGTTCGGATAAACTCCATTTCTTTCTGGCATGTGGCATGAAGACATGTAGCGGAAGCGATATCGTTCCTGTGGCCTAAGGAAAGAATGAGCTTTTTTCTCCAGAAGCTTCTTTCCAGAGCCCGGGGATAAAGCATGCCATGAGAGGAAAGAACGCAGGGTTTGCGGAATTTTCTGGCCGCGGCGCAGGTGGCGTGGTTAATGTCCAGCCATAGGCCATTGGTATGGTAGAGATCATATTGCTGATTCTGCTGTAAAAAATGTCTACAATGGCGGGATATTTGAAGAGGCGTTTTTGCGTCAAAAGGGACGGTTTTAATAAAAGGGGCCTGAATAGAAGAGGTGGCCCTGTTCCCAGAAGCAATGGTCAGAATGTCGGTTCGGCATCCTAGAGCGTTCAAACCAGTGGCTAAGTCGAAGGTGCAGGTTGTTGGACCTCCCGCTTTAGCGTCCATAGAAGCGATGGTATGTAAAATGTTCATAGAGTCATATTTTATCTTGCCAAGGTGGTAATGGTCGGGACGATGTTTTACCCTGAATGAATGAGAGGATGGAAGTAAGATAGCAGGCCGGAGCCTGCCCTGATATGGTTGTTTTTGCCCAGGATGCAATGCCTGTTCGTTCTTTTTGCGTAATTGGCCCTTTACTTATCCAATGGCGCAGCTCCCGTTCCAGGCTGCCTTTTTCATTCCATGAAAATGTTCCTCCCCTATGTATGCCGTCCAGCAGGCATGACGCGCCGCAACGATCGGAACATAAAACGCGCATGCCTTGCTGGAGCGCTTCATTGATGACGGCGCCCCATCCGTCATACATGCTGGGAAGAATAAGGAGGTCATGGGACTGCATGATGCGCAGGACATTTTCATTTGCCTGTTTTCCAAGGTAACGGAAGTTGCCTTCTTCATGAATGAGGGATTCCGTTTCTTTGACCAGAGGCCCTGTACCAATGACGGTAAAAGTGTCAATTTGAAAGCGGAACGATTTTAATGCATGAATCAAATGGAGGATTCTCTTGTTGTTGTCCAGCCTTCCTACGTATAGGAGTCTGGGGGCTGTTCGGCTGTTTTGTTGGTCGGTATTTTGTTCATCTGCGGAATGTTTCGTTTGTTCTGTGAAGTAGCCCCATTCAAATATTCTGGATGCAGGCCATCCGGAGCGCCGGTAGGCTTGCACGCCGAATTTTCCCGTTGCCAGCAAGGCTTGAATTTTCTTTCCGTATTTTAAATAAAGAAGAGCGTATTTAAGCCGGCGCAGTTGGCCGGAAATACCTCCTGTCTGATAGGGTTCCATGTAGATGAGCGTAGTCCTTTTCAGCTGGATGCATTGTTTGAATGCTCGGAAAACCATGGGATAGGCATCTATTCCTGAAAAGACGTGGATGGCGGTTTCATTGGAAAGAATCAGTTGATGAATACGCTGTTCATCAGGAGATAGTTCAAGATGGACATTTCCCATATCCGGGATTTTCCATCCACTGTCCGTCCTTTCCTCTTCAAAAGCTCTTTGGACGGCCAGCGTTACCTGGTGTTTGCTGGCCAAGGCATTGAGAAGAGCTGTTTGATGGATGCTGATCATATTTTGCCAGAAGAGGAATTTCATAGGCATGCAATGTTAGTGATATTTTTATTCTGCCATGCGGAAGCGGCTCCTACGGAAAGCCATAGAAGGGCGCAGAGAGGGCTTCCCGCCGCAAAGACATAGCCTTCAACCATCATATGCATTCCAAAGAATACAAGACAGACTTGGGCAGGCGAAATGACATGCATTCCGAATGCAGCTGACGGTTTTTTCAGGATCTGACTGGCAAGAATCATTAAAAATGGGATTCCACCCAAGAGGCCGGTCATGGCGAAGACAGCTCCATAGGAGGTCCCCGGTTCCACGGCTCCGGTATTCAGAGTCCGTATATCAATTCGTATTTCTTTTTGGGAAGAGAAGCCAACTCCGTATATGGGAGAAGACTTGAATTCCTTAATTCGTTCGTTCCATAAACTTTGTCGTGAGGATAAAGTTCCGCCTTTTTCCATATTGGCTTGCTGCTTGTTTTGCAAGCCGTCAGCAAAGTTGCCGATAAGGGGCGATGCTGCTGTGAAGCATAGAAGAAGCACGAAGATGATTTTGGGAGCTTTGCGTATATGGTCTTTAGTAAACATGAACAGGACGTACAATGCCGTCATCACCGTGGCGAGGAAAGCGCCCCGGGAAGATGAGAGAAGCATGGAACACAAACAGGTTCCCAGCATTAGCAGAATGAGCGGAGAGAAAGTGGTTTGAGAGAAATATCGTTTCAAGATTTTGTATAAAAGCCAATTCGCAGCAATGCCGGCAACCGGCCCAAGAAGCATGGATTGCGGCGTAATTCCGCCAAATGAACCTGAAAAGGAATCACTAACGTTGATGATTGTTCTCATGTAATTGATGCCTAGGAAGTAGCAGAAGAAGGAGGCTACTCCGACAAAGACACATAGGTTCATGCACCATTCAAAGGCTTGGATGCGGAATATATCCAATTGCTTTGATGAAACCAGAGGGCTGACTGTCAAGAGGAGGAGAATGAAATATACCAGCCGTTGCCATGGCTTGAAAATAGCAGCGGGATCTGCCAGAATAATGCTCGCGGAACACGCAGCGAGTAAAAAAATTATAAGAAAATTGATGTTGGTTATTTTTCTTAGAGCAGAAATGTTCAAAGGAAGAACCAGCAGAGCTGCGGTATAAAGAAAAGAAAATTGATTCAGCGGTCCCAGAAGGGAAGTGGATATGGCCGCCATGAATAAAAATGCCCATGCGCCGTGCTGTGAAATATATTTAAAAATAGTTTGCATTCAGGATATGTTTTTTATTGGTTTGGCCGGAACTCCTGCTGCGATGCACAGGCTTCCTATGTTTCCTGTTACTACGGCTCCAGCGGCGATGACGCTTTTACGGCCGATTCTGGTTCCCGGCAGGAGTATGCTGCCGGTGCCGATCCAGACTCCATCTTCAATAACCACATCTTTGGAAATACCCTGTCCAGCCGTTCTTTCCCCTACCGGGTCAACTATGTGCGTTCCTGTACCAATATAGACTTTGGGGGCAATATCTACTTTGGCGCCTACGGAAATCAGGGATGTGGAGACCAGCATGCTTTCATGCCCTATCCAGGTTCCTTCTTTAAGAATAATATGGCCCGCACCCAGAAACCTGGCAGAGGAGCAGACACGAACATCATGCCCTATTTCGTAGCCAACCAGACGGAGAAGACTTCTCTTAATGGAGAAGCATCTTGTTTCCGGGAGCAGTTTTAATAAAAATAGAAGGAATGCTTTTTTCATATTTTAATCAAGAATAAAGCGAAAAAAACGTGAATAATCCTTGTATGTGATTATCTTTTCCTGGATGGTAAGCAATTTATTGATTATTCTTTTGCGGGAATAACGAGGATAGCCTGATACATTGTGCAAATGGAAACAGATTACGTCGGCGTCGGAAAAGACCCGGGAGGGAGGCGTTTCCGTCTTATGCTCAAAAAGATAGGCATACTGCTCCAGCTGTTTTTTGGGTTCCAGATGATTAAGGAAATATGCATGGCATCGCTTGCCAAAAGCGGCTATTGTTTTGTTTTCAGCAAGGGTTTCAATGACTCTGAAATACAGGTCAATTTTATTGTCGGGGATCAGAAAGCCGTTTTTCCCGTTTTCTATCAAATCCGGAATAGCTGATCTTTTCAAAAGATTGCATATAGGGATGGTTCCGGTGGAAAGAGCTTCCACAACCAGCATGGGGCCGGTATCCAAAAGTGTCGGGATAATGATAGCATCCGCTTTTTCAAGAAGTTGCAGAAATTCATCCCGCGGAATATTGCCACGGAAACTGATGCGTGGATCCTGAAGACGTTCTTGCCACGTTTCAGAAACGCTAAGGCACCAGTTCAAATGAAATTTCAAAGGAGAATGGATAAGTTTTTCCGCCAGGGAGCGCATGATGAAAGCTCCCTTGTTTTTACTTTGCCCACAGGCACATATAAGATTGATGGAATTCTGAGTTTTCTCTTTGTGTTCGGAAAAGAAAGGAGATTGATTCCAGTTGGTCTGGTGAATGCAAACGAATTTATCCGAAGGAATCCGGTATTTGGCCGCCGCTTCCCTGCACATGGTCTGGTTTTGGCAAACGATATAGTCGACATATGGCCAGTTACAGCACGCGATTTTACCTTGTATGCCAGAGTTGGTTAGAGTTTTTCCATGATAAAATCCATGCATCACGGATATTTTGACAATTGACTGGTCTAAAACCGGCCATAAGCCGGACAGATAGGAAACATCATTGTTGATGATAATATCAGGGGCAAGAGTCCGGATGGAATCCAGGAGAGCAATGACAGCTGATTTTTCCTGCCGATATTCGGCAGGAATATGGAAAAAGGAATAGTTATAATTTGTTTTGTGTGGGAATACTTCTTTTCCTTCCCTGACCAAATAGACGGTGACGTGATGTCCGGCGGAAACAAGGCCTGTAGCAAGATCATGGACATAAGAGGAAATTCCTCCCCCCTGGCCTACAGAGGCAAGTCCTGTCGTAGTAATCAGAATATTGTAGCTGGTTTTCATGCTGCTTGTCATTAGTCTATTATTGTGAGGCCGATGCTTCGAGATATTGCTCTTTGGGCTTCATAGGTTTTGTATGAGAACATTCCATTTGACTGATATCTTACTTGGGGAAAATGCTTTAATATGCTCACGGGCGTTTTCCGCTAGGATGCCCAAGTCGTCCGGGTTGGCAGCAAGAGAAATAAGTTTGTTCGCGTATTCCTGTTCATTGAATGGCTGGATCAGTTCCCCCGTTTTTCCGGGCAGGATAATGTCTCTGGCTGCCGGGTAACTGTCAAAAGCCAGGGGGACGCAACCGTGTTGCATGGCCTCTGCAAGAACAAGCCCAAAGCCTTCAAAGGTGGAAGTCAGGCAAAAAAGCGAGGATCGCGCATAATAGGGTTCAGGCTCCTGAAATCCTTCAAAAGAAATATTTTTGAGGTTCAGCTTATGTGCCATTTCTTTCAACATGCCGGCATCCTGGCCGTTGCCTACAATGTCCAGATGCCATCCGGGAAATTTTTCTTCAAAAATTTTCCAAATACGGAGCAGGCGGTCTATTCCTTTCGCTGCGTTATCAAGCCTGCCGACGAATAAGCAGCGGCATTCCTTTTGGCAGGGCGGGGTATTCTGAGCTAAATCGGGAATGACATTGGGAATAGATGTTAATTTACAGGAAGGAGTCTTTGAATAAATTTTTTGGAATTCTTCAATTCCTCCTGAAGAAAGGGTGATGATCCGGTCGTAGTTGAGAGTAAGATCACGGAATAGTTTTTTCTGCAATATGCAGGCCCGTAACCTCTTTATATTCAAATAAATATTGTTATAGATGAAATTTTTCAGTCTGCCTGAAAAGGAATTTTCAAAATGTTTCTTTTTAATAAAGCGGTAGTATTTCAGATAAGTATACTGGGAACTATGTTGGACTGCTACAAATTTTATTTTATTTGATTGTATCTGTTTTCTGTTTTTGAAAATGCCATATTTTCCTATGATGCCTCCTTCCGTCTGGTCAATGATGAGTTCTGTTTGTTTTTGGCGGATAAGATCGTTGATAAAGTTCCTTTTCTCTTTTTTATTCAGTTTTTGGGGGATGAAAATAAGAGGGACCGGAGGGCGATAGGGGACATTCAGCCTGTTTTTTTGCTGACAGAGCAAACTGACATTGTGTCCGGAATCTCGTAAAAGGCATGCCAACTGATGGGTAGCCTTTTCCATGCCGCCCTGTTTGCCCAGAGGTTCGTTAGGTAGGTAAATAATAATGTTACTCATTGCCGTTTTTCAGGACATGAAGCCATTTTCGGGTTATCATTTCTTCTTTGTAATTGTCCAATACTTTAAAGTTGGGCCTCCTGTAGCGTTCTTTCATCAGGCCGTCCAGGGTTTTTGTGTATTGCTTAAGATTGAAAGCAGGGACAAGTCTTCCTGTTTCCGTATTCGGAATCATTTCCTTTGCAGCATGGAAACTGTCAAAAACCACAGGAATGCATCCGTAGGCCAACGCTTCATTAACCACCATAGGCATTCCTTCATGTGTGGAGGTGAGACATACGATTTTTGATTTTTTGTAAAAAGGTTCGGGGTTCTGATGTCCCATGAAAAAAATTCGTTTCAAATGATATTCTTCGGATATTTTTTCCAGGTTTTCTCTGTATTCTCCGTCACCGACAATATAGAGACTCCAATCGGTATGGACAGGTTGAAGTTTTTTCCATACACTCAACAGCCTGTCTACTCTTTTGTCAGCATAACTGAGGCGCCCTACGTAAAGAAGAATATTTTGTTTTGTACCGGAAGATAAGCTTTCAGGAATTTGGAATGTCAGAAGGTTGGGGATGGCATATAATTTGTGGGCATTATGGGTGGAGGTAAGTGAAAGGCAGTCCTGAATATATTTTTGAGAAAGCACCACCACTTTATCTGAATATTCAAGCAAATGATTTAGTTTTGTTTTCTTTTTGCGAATGGCCATGTATTTTTTCCATGGAGCCGATACAACGCGTGCAACTGTTTTCAATTTGGCTAGCCATGTGTTCCCGGATGGGGGAATGAGGGACAGGAAATGATCAAGTCCTTCCCAGATGGAGAAGTTAATAATGGAAACGATGGTGGCTTTTGTGTTCAAATGGGCGTGGCTGAAGAAGAAGGAAGAGTCGGAGGCGGCTCCTTCATTCAAAATAAAATTGATATTTTGTTCATCGCAAAGTTTTTCTGTAAAATCGGCATTGCGTCTGCTGAACAAGTATTCGGAATCCGGCAGGGAGTATTGCGGGAATTCATTATTTTTTTCTTTGAAAGGGTGAAGAGAAAGAAAAATAATACGGAACCCTTGGCGAACAAGCAGCCTGGCCAGGAGAAAGGAGGCCTGTTCCGTGCCTCCCTGAATGGAAGTGATGGGATAATCAAAGTAGATGAGTATATTTTTCATGGCTATCATATGAAAGAGCCTTCCCTTCCGGAATGATCAGACGGTATTCCCCTGTGAACGATTAAGGGACAATCTGTTTGCGGAAAATGTTCAGAGGCTGTTATTTCGAGGTCTTTTTCAAAGAGACGTACAAGTCCTTGCGATTTGATTTTGCCAGGCATGCCTGCGATGAATGGAGCTTTTACATTTTCCAGAGAATAGTCCCGATTGAGCAGGGAATGGGATGCTACTAGCGAATATGGGGGGAGAACCGTTCCCTTGGCAATATAAGACCCTGAACTGATGAAAGAACCCTGACCAATTTTTACGGGAATGGCGTATGGATTAATATTTCCTGTCCGTATATTACGAAAAGGATGGAAATCCGTGTCGTAAATGCAGCAGTCATGGGTAATGGCGACGTAGTCTTCAATGACGATAGAGCGGTAAGCTCTGATTGAACCCTGGGCGCCGAGACTAACATAACGGCCAAATTCCAGAAAGGACTCAGGCTTGCTGGCGCCAATGACCACATTGACGCTGCTGCGGAAAGGGCCTTTCCACCGGATGGTACCGGATAGCTGAAGCAAAGTGCCGGCATAGTTAGTGCTGAACCGGTCATAATCATATCCGAGACGAATGAGTCCCGGTTTCAGTTCTGAATCGGGAATATCAAGGAGCAGAGCTCCCCCTTCCCGTGCTACCGTTAATGATCCGTGTATGAAAAACGGAAAGTGTTTGGCCTGCCTCCATGGTAAAAAACTAATATTGAACCACAGGGTTTTGACGATATTCAACTTCCGTTTTTTTTCTAAATATAATCTGAAGAAAAAACGATGGATTTTTCTAATAAAGGATATTTTAGATAGCAAACAGGCCATAATTGGTATTTTTTATTTGATGAAGTCCAAAATCATTCCAATATGGAGGCGGGGAGAAATGTTCCAGAGCGTTTTGATGAGGTGGCGATCCGTAAGCAAATAAGATAAATAGAGTGTGCGGAAGTGATGGAGAAGTTTGCTGCGGTAACCTGACGACGGAAGATTAAGTACTGCAAACAGGGATAGAAGGCGGCATTCCGTCCGCATTCGTCTTGTGGAAGCCTTTTTCTGTAAATGGAGCATGGTTTCTACAAACAAGATTTCATCCCCTTGTCGAATGTCTGGAGGAAACTGGCGCGAATTGATGGCGGAAGTTTCTCTTTTAATATAATGGTAAACTGTTTGTGGAGTCATGGCTACGAGATGACTGCGCATGGCAAGTTGAGTTACTTGCAGAAGATCTTCTCCGATTTTAAGAGAGAGAGGACAAAGCAGAGGATGCTCAAACAATGATTTTCTAAACAAAAGCCCCCATAGGTGGCCTTGCCATGTTTTCCTGATGGTTGTCAGCCATTCTTCTCCGGAAAGGGTAGAAAAAGGGATATAGTTCATTCGGGCGATTAGCTCTCTCTTTTCAGTCAAGTGAAGAGTGGTACCGGCTGTGATGTCAGCCTGGGTTTCCACAGCCCGTTCTACCAAAACTTCCAGGGATTGAGCCGGTAAATCATCGTCCGCATCCATGAAGAACAAATATTGTCCGGTAGCTTTTCGCATACCGTAATTGCGTGCTTCCGTGACACCGCCCCTGTTTTGCCTGAAGGTGCGAATCTGGGGATAGGCATGATCAAACCCCTGAACAATTGCCCGGGAATTGTCGGAAGAGCCATCATCAATAACGATGATTTCCAGGTTTTTGTAGGTTTGCCCCAGGCAGCTTTGCAGGCATGAATCAATGGTTTCCTCTGCGTTATACAAAGGAATGATGATGGAAACAAGAGGCGGAGAATCTAGAGTCATGAAAGGCCGATTTGAGCAATAATTTGACTGGTATATTCCGGGTCGGAAGATAGTTCAGAAAGACGATTTCCTGTTTCATTGACATATCTCCACGGCACCGGAACCTTTGACGTTGCTTTCATTTGAAACCACTCGTATTCGATGTCGATATGTCCTACGTCAATAGATTGTACTCCGTGTTCCGCTAAATCATGAGCCAAGACCGTTGCTGTTGGGCCCAGGGCGATTAGAACCAGAAAATCCATTCCTTTTGCTTTGTCCAGCGTCGTTTCCAGAATAGCATGGTAGTAGTTAAAAGCGTTTTCCGCCGGGCAGACGATTCGGCGGATGGATGCGGCTCCTTCAAAAAGGTCATTGTGAAAACCCAGTTTAGAACCTGTACCTTCCACCAGAATGAGGTGACGGTTATGGAAAATCTGGCGCCAGAGGCTGATGTATTGCGGAGTTTCCGTCTTGTCTTTCAGATGTTCGTAAAATCTGCTGATCTGCGTGTTTAGATAGGGGCCGGACTGGAAATATTTGTTGAAAAGGGTCAGTCCGTTTCCCCGGAATAAAAAATCCTTCCAGAAATTTCTGGATTCTTTATTGTAAGATGAGATGCCGGAAAAAACATCAGGGATGCAGACCCGGTGTTGCGGTATTGGGTTCCGGGCTATTTCCCTAAGGCGCCTGGCTAATGCCGCATCCTCTTTTTGAAATCCAATAGGATAGCCTTCCATGAGAAGTATTTCCCCATCCCCATACCTGCTGATGGATATGCGGTGCTTAAGAATATATGACAGGGAATCTTTGATGCTGAGGACTTTCGGATGGCGGCCGAACAGGTATGATATTTTCAAAAATACGCCGCGAAGTTGAATAAAGAAACATAGTAATATTTTTTTCATGGGAGATTATGAAAAATATTTTAAATAAAGGGGAATTCCTGCAATTTTTGATAAAACCAGCCGTATTTTTTCTTTCACCGGAAGATTTTTCGTCCGGAAAATGGAGGAAAGGCTGCATGAAATGGTCCGGAAATGGTTGAGAGAATCTTCATAACGGGAGGAGATTTTTTTTGGGGTTCTGTTAATCCCCACCATCATAAGAAAGCATTGATGGTAATAATTGACAAACAGGGGGGAATTGTGAAGATCAGGATAGCCAGAGGCAGCGTGGACGATCCGTTCATAAGCCTGGAAACGCTCCTGCATTTTTTGTGGGTTAGCTCCGGATGCCATTATTGAGCCGGGACGAAGGTTGTATCCATAGCCTCCTAAGCCGGATGAATATAAACAACCGATTCTTTTTGCCAGGTCAGGGATAATATAAGTATCTTCAAAAACGGTGCCTTCTGGAAAGCGGAGTTGGTCAAACACGGCCCGGCGGAATATTTTATTCCATACGGCGTGATTGACTTCTGGAGACATGCAGGCTTCCAGGATGTCACGTTCACATTCCCACATTTGTGCAGAATCTGCCCCTTTGCGGGGATTGGGTTGATTGTACGGATAAATATATGGGAATTGAACGACTGTGATATGTTCGTTTTGTTCTAGAATTTCAAGATTGGGCTTGTAAGTATCTTCCAGAAGTTCATCGTCACTGTCCACGAACGTTATATATTTGCCTTTGCAAATATCCAGGGCTCTGTTTCTTGCGGAAGATATCCCGGAATTGGCCTGATGAATGACCTTGATCCTTGCATCGCAAAGAGCCAGACGGTCGCAAAGGGCCGGGCTGTCATCCGTAGATCCGTCGTCAATCAAAATAATTTCCATTTCCACGTTTTGCTTCAATACGGATTCTACGCATTTCTCTAAAAATGCCGAAGTGTTGTAAACCGGGATGATTATGGAAAGGGTATGGGCCATATGGGATGATTTTATTTATTAAGAACCATGTTTTTTAAATCATATATTTCCTGAAATCTGAAGAAGAGCGATAATAGAATAAAAATGGCTATGTAAATACAGGAAGACATTGCCAGGATGAAAAAGGGATTTTCCGTTATGTAAAAAGGCAGGGAGCGCACAGAAGAAGGAGGCAATGCTGAGGCCGATGATGGGAAGAATGTCTTTAATTTGCTTTTTGATCCCATATTGAATCAGTCTCTTGGTATAGTAGGAATTAATTCCCAGTTCCAGAATGGATAAAAGAAGGAGGCCGCAGCACATGAAAAAAATCCCGAAAGGTATGGTGGCGCACAGGATCAGTACGCCCAGGATTTTTTTCCATACTTCAAGACGCAGGAAAAGATCGCTTCTTCCTTTGGCTTGAAGCAGATTGAGGTTGAGGGCGTTCATTGGAGTGAGCGCGAGAGAGAGGGATAAAATTTGAAGAAAAGGCACACAAGGAAGCCATTTTTCTGTTAAGAGCGCAGAAACGAGAGGGGATGCTGTAAGGACGAGCAAAAGCATGCAGGGGAGAATGATATATGCCATCATGCGAAGGATTCTCCGGAATACATGTTGGAGCTGTTCATCATTATCCTGTATTTGACTCATCAAAGGGTAAGTAACTTTGGAGATAATGGAATACAGGGAAGACATGGGGAGGCGGGCCATGGTGTTGGCACGTGTATAATAGCCTAGATCCGCTGCAGAGAATCTTTTGGCAATGACGAATTGATAGGCATTCCGGTAACAGGAATCAAGGAGTGACGAAATCATCAGCTTACATCCGAATCCAAATGTCGAATGAAAGGATTTCCATGAAAACTCCAAACTCGGTTTCCAAGGTACAAAATACCAAAGTGCAACAGTTGTTAATACGGAAGATAAAAAACCCTGTAGCACGAGAGCCCATACTCCGTAACCCATATACGCTAGAAAAATGCCGATAATCCCGGAGATAATAAAGATGGGAATGGAGAAAATAGTTTGTTTTTTGAATTCCATGTTGGCGTGGAGCAATGTGCCGTGTACAGCTCCCAAGGCTCCTGTAATCAGGGTAAGTCCGGAAATCCGGGTAATTTCTGTTAAAAGAGGTTCATTAAAGTAGGATGCTATGAATGGGGCGGAAGTGTATAGAACTAGGTAAATTAAAATAGAGACAGCAGTATTGTAATAAAAAACGGTGGCAAGATCTGTTTGAGTCCGGTCTATTTTTCTGATAAGTGCCATGCTGAGTCCTCCGGTTACAAAAATGCCCGAAATTTCTATAAAGATACTTATAGTTCCTACTAGGCCATAGTCTGACGGAGTCAGCAAACGTGCCAGAATAACACTAATGAGAAAACTTACGCATTGGTTGCCAAATGTGAGAATAGCACTCCATTTGACTGCGGTTTGAGCATTCTGTTTCAGGTTATTCATAGGCCGTTTTTTATGATTGGAGAAGAAGTTTGGTTGATTTCCAGTTATTTCTTTTCCATAAAGTATAGGAACGGGCTCTTTAAGGACAGGATTTTATGGAATATGCGGGATATGTCATAATGCCACGGGTAAGGGAGGTTGTTTTTTCTGAATGCCTGTTTGTTCTGGCGCGTATTCCGCAAGATGGCGCGCAGACCCGATGTGCTGGAGCCGCCAGTGCGCATGAATACCATGTCGCGGTCGATATAAGTGGTGGAGATCCGGTTTTTTTCTATAAAACGTAGCATCAGCTCAAAATCCGCCGCACTGCCGATAGAGGGGTCAAAGCCGCCGTAACGAATAAAGCAGCCCTTTTTACAATAGAATGTGGGGTGTGCCGGGCTCCAGCCGCGCTGGAAGGATCCAGGACTGTATTCCGTTCCGCGCCATGTGCGTACGGTGTCCCTTACTCCGTTGATGTAGTGCAGATTACCGTGTACGGCATCTGTTCCATGCCAGGCAAATGCCCTGGCGATGGCTTTCAGTACATTTTCGTCCTGGTAATAGTCATCCGCATTCAGAAAACCGATGACATCTCCTGTGGCCATGCCTATCCCCTTGTTCATGGCATCATAAATTCCCTTGTCCGGCTCGGATAGCCATTTCATGCGGCCGGAAAATTGATGACTGTATTTTTCAATCAATTCCACGGTTCCGTCCTTGCTGGCCCCGTCCACCACAATGCTTTCCACGTCCGGGTAGGTTTGCCGCAGAATGCTTTCCAGCGTGTCTTGCAGTGTTGCAATGCTGTTATAACAAACCGTAATGACTGAAATTTTCATTTTTGGCGGGGGGGAGTGGAGGAAATTTATTGGATGCTTTTCTGATGGCTCCTCATGATAAGCTGGGTATTTGCCCTGAGACCTTTGGTAGGCAAGTCTTTGGGGATCAAGGGATGGGCGGGTACGCTCAAGGAGGGGACAGGTTCTTTTCGGATACTTCTTAAAATGAGTTGCGTATTTTCTTTCAATCCGTAGGTCATCAAATCTCTGGGCTTCAGTACACGGGCCGGTGTACTCAGGGCATCCGGACGCTGCTGAATACCTTCTCTCTCGACAACCTTGAGGAAGGTGTAAAAAAGGATATTCAGGTCGTACCGGAAGGTCAGGTGGCGTTGGTAGCTCAGGTCATAACATACCCGCTGACGGAAGGTGAGGTTGTTGCGCCCGCGAATCTGGGCCAGCCCCGTGATGCCCGGGCGCAGGGACATTCTTTTTTTCCGGGTGGAAGGGGTAAAAATGGCCATTTGATCGGGAATCCAGGGGCGTGGGCCGATAAAGCTCATGTCCCCCAACAGAACGTTGATGAGTTCAGGCAGTTCGTCCAAGGAGGTGCTGCGCAGCAGGGAGCCCAAGACTGTTGTGCGTTCTTCATCCGGGAGCAGGTTCCCTTCTTTGTCCCTGGTGTCTTTCATGGTTTTGAATTTGATGATATGAAAGGGTTTGAGGCCGTGCCCGATGCGCTTTTGCAGGAAGAAGGGAGATGTCCTCTGGACGATGGCCAGCAGAATAGCCAGAATGGCTAATACCGGAAACAGGCATATAAGGCCGAAGAGTGCTCCCGTGAAATCTAGGGCACGTTTTCCGTAGCGTCTGTAAAAATTATGATTACGATACAGCGGGTTGCTGAAGGGGATATTAGTTATAGGGGCTGACATGGGTGTAGTACGAGAGGTTGTTAATAGGGTAGGCGGAGTTAGTTTTTCAGAGGCATGCGTTTGGCCATGGCGATGTTGTGGCTGTCTGTCCCCCACCATTCGTAAAGTTGACGGGTGCGGAACGTTTGTGCCAGGGCTGCGGCGGATTTGCCGTAAAATCCTTTCAGGGAGCCGACATTGCCCTGATATTTGACGCCTTCCTGCCGGGCCAGTTGGAGGAAATCTTCCTGTTGCAGGAGGCGGCCATAGCGTTCAGGGTGCGCCAGGACAGGGACGTATCCCATGTCCCGAACGGAGCTGATCATGTCCTTCCAGGCGCCAGGAAGGTAGTACTGGGGCAGTTCCACCAGCAGGTGGATTCCGTCGTAGGTCAGGGGAGTGTATCGGCGCAGCTGCTCATTGAACTGGTTGTCCAGCATGTATTCCGCCGCGAGCCGGAGCTGGAATTGTTCTTCCCTGGTGTCGGCAAGCAACTGGTCAAAACGGCGGCGCAGGAAATCGGGCGTATTGTCCGGGTAGCGCGCCATGATATGGGGGGTGCAGTAAGCTCCTTTGAGTCCCATGGCCTTGAGCCGGCGAATGATTCCCAGGCTTTCTTCAAGGCAGGCGGCTCCGTCGTCAACTCCCCATAGAATATGGGTGTGCATGTCCATGCCGTCCGGAAAGAGGCTGGATGTCGCATACCGGGGAGTGAACAGGTTGCCGAACATGATTGCTGCCGAAAAGAGTAAAGAGCAGGGAAGAAAGCCTTGGGCTTATGCATTGCCTGTGTCTTATTAATCTTGTTTCCTGGTGGTTTGCCGTGGTTCTCCGGAGCCGTATCCGTATTGGTAACCGTATCCGTAGCCATAGTAGCTGTAACTGGAGGACTTGAAGTTGACGCCGTTGATGATGTACGCCATATTGGGAAGTTTTCCCTGATCGGCCAGTTGCTGGATTTGGAGCAGATACCGTTTGTCGATTTTTCCGCTGCGCACGGCGTACAGGGTAATATCGCTCAGGGATGCCAGAATGGCGGTGTCTGCCAGAATGCCGTAGGGCGGAGCGTCGATGATAACGGCGTCATATTGTTTTTTCAGGATGCCCAGGATTTGACCCAGCAGAGGATGACTGAGCAGGGTAACCGGATTGGGCACCATGGGGCCGGTGTAAAGGATATCCATTCCGCGGGAGTTTTCCCTTAGGGGGCGAATGATGCCGGTGGTGTCGGAGCTCTGTTGGAGCAGAATGGAAGTGAGTCCTTTGCGTCCGGAACCGCCGAGACGCCGGGTCAGGGAGGATTTGCGGAAATCTCCGTCAATAAGCAGTACTTTTTTGCCGGCATAGGCGAAAGCTGCGGCCAGATTGGCGGAGGTGAAGGTTTTCCCTTCTCCGGGGAGGGTAGAGGTAACCAGAATGACGTGTCCTCCCTGTTCCGGCCTGGGGAGCATGGAATCTACGTTATTGCGCAGGATGTGGAAGCATTCCGCGATGACGGAATGTTCGTCCTGAATGAAAAGACCGGTATTTCTACTTTCTTTTTTGTTCATCTGGGGCAGTTCGGCAATGACAGGCTGCCTGTTTGTGGACGGGAGATCGTGTTTATTGTTAACCTTGTTGTTCAACATGGCCGCTCCCATGAAGGCAAATATGCTGAACAGGGCACCTCCCGCCGTTCCTCCCGCGATGTATTGAATGGTTTTTGGGGAAATGGGAAAGTTGGGCCCATGGGCGGTTTCCAGAACCCGGGCGCTGGATTCCGTTACCGCCATAGCCAGGGCGTTTTCCTGTTCCTTGCTTAAGAGCATCAGGTAAAGTTCCTCCTTAACCTTGTGTTCGCGGACCAGGGGAATGATTTCCTGTTCCCTGCTTGCTGTCTCCGTGAGTCGTTCAGTAAGGGAATCCCGTTTGCTGATGAGCTGGTTGAGCTTGAGATTCAAATTGCTACGGTAGTTGGAAAGAGCTTTGTTGGCGGCCGCCCTGGTGGAATTCATCCTGTCGCGCAAGCTCACTGTAATTGGGTTCTGGGAACCGGCGCTTCCTGCAATTTTCTGATATTCCAGATAGGCTTCGTTATAGTGTTCTATCTGCCGGGCAATACCGGAATCGGGAAGTCCGGTTTCCACGGAAATCAGGCCCTGTTTGCGTTCGGTTTCCTTAAGATTGTCTGCCAGGATGGCTGCCAGTTTGATTTGTGTTTCGAGATCGAAAATTTCTTTTTCCAGCGCCTGGGACGTGCTGAAGTCCGCGCTCATGGTGGTATCCGTATCCTTGACAATGTCGCTTTTCGTCTTGAATTCGGTGATCTTTTTGTCCACGTCACTCAGGGCGGCTCCGAGTTCTTTCAGGCGGCTCTGGATGAAGTTCCGTTTTAAGGGCCGCCTTGTTTCGTTCATCCTTGGAAATTTGGTTGTAAACCTGGATGAGGTGGTTAAGGACGTCTTCCGCTTTCTGGGGATTACTGGCCGTCAGGGACATTTCCAGAAGGCTGGATTCTTTGGCGTCCGGACGGGTGACTGTCAGTCCGTGGAGCAGGTTGTTAGCAGTTTCAAGCACGGGCTTGTGCCGGACAATGACAGTTTTTTCATTCCACGCATCGGTCATCAGGGATGTTGGATGGATGGAAATGACGGCAAAGGGAAGTGTAAGAGGTTTTCCGTAAAACCCTTCCAGCTGGACTGATTCCCCCTGGTTATTGGAATGGCTAAGCATGAACCTCTTTTCATCTAGAGGCGTGATCTGCAGGGTACAGGCTCGTTGCTTATCGATCCGTTCAAAATGGACCAGCAGGGGGCTGGTTTTGTAGAGGTCGATTTCCCTGAAATCTTTTTTTTGCCAATAGGAAGTGTTGAGATTGAGGTCTTCCACCACTTTTTTCATTAATGCGGTGGATTTGAGGATGAAGCTTTCGTTGGCCAGGTTGGCTGCGCCGGAATCGATGCCCAGCTCTGCCATAATGCGTTCCGAAGATGCGTCACTGCTCGTTTTGGCATCGCGCATCAGGACGCTGGCCGTCTTCTGGTAAATGTAATTCTGTCGGCCGGCTAGGTAGTAAGCCGCCGTACCTCCGGCGAGGGCTGCCAGAATGATGATAAACCAGTAGCGGCGCAGGACGAGCAGCACCGTGTCCAAGGAAGTTGTTTCTTCTGTGTTTTCCGTAACAGGCGGAGTGGGAGCGGTATTATTTGCCATGGAGGAAAGAGGGTGGAATGTTGTTTGGAAATACTGGACCCCTGGGGAAGCGGTCCGATGCAATCGGACCGTCCCTATATTTCCGTTCACAGGTATGATTAAGCCGGATGAGAAAGAGGCGGAATGTCCGTTAAAGGCACAGGGCGATCACGGCCAGAGTGACACCAAGCCCGGAGAGGCCCCAGCCGTACCATTGAGCAGCGTCGCTGCGCGTGTTGACCTTGCGGTCTGAGGGTGTCACGTAAATGATGTCGTTTTGCTGGATGTAATAATAAGGAGAAGTGAACAAATCCTTGCTGCGCAGGTCGATACTGGCGATTTGGCGGGTTCCGTTGGTTTCCCGGATTAGCGTGACGTCCCGGTTGCCGTCAATATTAAGGTCTCCGGCCCGGCTGATGGCCTCAAGAATGGTTACGCGCTGTCCTTCAATAGTGTAGGTTCCGGGAGCATTGACTTCGCCCAGAACGGAGAATTTGAAGTTCATGATCTGAACATTGACGGAGGCATCCCGGATGTAGTCATTGTTCTTGAGAGTAGCGGCAATGTCGGAGGCCAGCTGGGAGCAGGTTTTGCCCGCAGCCTTCATTTTGCCGATGACGGGCAGGACGATGCAGCCCTGGGCATCCACCAAATATCCTTTGGGTTTGTTACTGGAGGTGCCGCTGGAGGAACCGATTTCAGACATGGCAAAGGGGGCGGTGAGCTCCGGCTGCTTGCTGCTGACTGCGATATAGAGTTGGTCATCCTTCTGGATGGTTGTCTGGTAGTTTGCCTTGATGGTTTCCCTGGAGTTTCCGGAAACATCCTGGATATAGAGGACTTCCTTGGGGCTGACGCAGGAGGGCAGGAGAGCGGCTCCGGCCATGGCCAGGGAGCACAGAATGACTTTATTGATGAGGTTGTTTGTATTCATTTGGTGAGGGAGGAGGAAACGTTGCTTTTGGGAGGAAAGATGGCGATAAAAACAGGGAAAGAGGCCATTCCGGCTCAAAGGATTTTCTTCCTTGGCCCGGAAGCACCACGGGAATGGCGTGATGCCCTCCATGCTTTTAATCTTCCGGAAGTTTGAAAGAAAAAGGCCGCTATATGTTCAGTCATCATTTTAAATTTGATGATTTTGATTTTTTTTGTTTGAAACAAGAAAGGGTTTGAAAAAGGAGGATATATTTCCCATCACATGGAAAAATCGGGAAAATAATCATCAATAATGAAAAGATACTGGCAGAAGCAGTACCGCCGGGTAAAATGCCGGGGAGTGGCCGCTGACTTGCCTGCACATGAAAGTCGTGACTGGTTAACGGATTGTAATTTCAATGCCATGAGGAAGAGCATTCTCAATTAGCGGATTAACTATCCGCTGGAAAAAACCATGTATTGCACAATGTCCTCGCACAATGATGGGTAAATGTCATAATTGATTGAAAATCAAATTATATTTATTATATATCATGAAATTTGAAATAAGCTCGGCCAAAAAACATTCACAGATATTCTCTATGATTTGCCAATCTGTTTTTTCCGCCTGTGAATCTGCGTAAATTCCTTTTTTTAAAAAAATAGTTTGACAGCGGATAGTTAATCCGCTCACAAAAAAAAGAGGCCGGATTTTTCATTCGGCTTCTCACAGGTCATTACACTGACCAACAACGATTTCCGCTTATTCAGCATACTGTTCGTTAAGAGCTTCCATGATTTCCCTGGAAGCTTCCGGAATGTTGGTGCCCGGGCCGAAGATGATGACCACAACTCCGTTTTCCTTCAGGAAGTCATAGTCCCGGACGGGAATAACGCCGCCACAGAAGACCAAGGATGTTCAGAACGTTTCTTTCTGGTTTTGTTCCAGTTTTTTGTGGAATACGGGCATGCCAGTATCCCGGAGTTCGCTTTCCAGGTCCGCAGTAATGGAACATCCGCGCGTGGAGACGAGAATACGATCCGCCATCTGATCCACAAAGATACCGGGGATTCCATCCCCCGCCCCGTCCATGACCCGGAACATACCCGTATCCGGCGGAATCAATTCCCTGTTGCGTTCCACGCAATGATGATCATTTCTCTCTACGGCAGAGCAAAGAGTAAAGGATGAAGAACGTTCCCGCAATGTCAAAGAAGCAGGAGCCTCATTTCCTCCGGAGCAAGAGTTCCGCCAGGGAAAAACGGTTATTCGGACGGCCCAGTTTTCTCAAATCGGATGATTACAAAAAATTGCCTGCAAGGCAGAACCTTGCAGGCAACAACATTTTTTACTGCCGGAAAAGAGGTTCTCAAGCTCTTCGGCGGCGAGCCATCAGAGCCGCCAGCCCCAGCAGGCTCAGGGACGCCGTGGCCGGTTCCGGAACGCTGGCTGTTTCTCCGGAAATAGCCAGAGCATTGAACGTAGGCGTGTGGGAGGAACCAGGAGTATTCACCGTCAGAATAATTTCGCCATCTTCATTGGCAATAACGTCACTAATGGTGTACCCCGTGGGAGTCCGGGCCTGAATTGTCTGAGAGTTCGCACCTATGGAAGGAGCCGCGCTGTCGTAGGTATTGGAAGTCACCAAGGAATTCCAGGCACCGGCCCCCTCAAAAGGACACCCGGTAACAAGGGCAATCTGGTAGGAAGCACCAGCCACCAAACCGGAAATAGTCAGGGAAAGAGAAGCTCCTTTGGGGCCGGAGATAAAGGTCTGCCAAGAGTTTCCGAAAGAAATCTGGTTTTCCATGAAAGAATCCAATCCCTGTGTATCAAAAGAAGTTCCGGAGGAAACCCAGTCCCCAGAAGCGGCGGAAGAAGCAGAACCCAGATTCGCGGAAGAGGATGCCGTAGCCAGGGTTGCAACAAATCCTGAACCGGAATCGGTTACAGAAACAGTCTTGGCAGGAGTTTCCGGAAGCAGAGAACTGTTAAAATCAAATAATACAGTAGCAGCACTCGCGGAAAGCGCGGATACCACAGCCAACATGGAAATAGAGGCGATTCTTCTCATAAATAGCAGGTAAACAGCAACTGATTTCAGTAAGTAACGGATTTGGAATTCGCTGGATGTTTCATAACTCATGAAAAAATGTCGAACGGCACATTTTTTTTAATAGATATTTAGGCTAATAATAAATAATCAAATGGATATGAAAAATAATCATTGAAATTGATTCGGTTTTATTGATTTGCGGTGCAGGGGCGGTCTTTTCTCAGGTAAAAAAGGGAATTCCTGGCGATACTCTTCCAGAGTGGCAAAAGTGTTTAAAAACCGTATTTCCGGTCCGTAAGCCGGCAATTCCTGTTTTGAGGGAAGCGGATTCGGGCAATTCTTTTTCTTCCCTGTTTAGCCTTGAGTTTGGGGCGAAGAATTGCTAGAATAGAAACAGGTATGGCATTGGATATGCAGGAACGTCATGCATTTGAGCATGAAGAGGGGCGTTCCCCTGTTTGGATTGGAATGGCATGGGGTGCCGTGTCTTTGTTGGGGGGGGGGGCTCTTCTGGCTGCTATGCTGACATTTGATGTGCGGGAAATAGGCTGGAGTTATTTAAATGGCTCCGGGCTGGTTATACCGGGTACCTCCAATGTGCTGGGAACGGCGGGATTATATGGTGCAGGAATTTTTTATTGGATGCTGGGAGGCATGGCCTGGATGCTGGTTATCCTGTTGGAGTGGTGGGGGCTTTACCGCCTGCTCCACCATGGAAGGCTGCCCCGAAGCGTGGTTTACGGCGGTTTGTTCCTGTTGTTGTTCGGATGCCTGTTTCTGACGGCCGGGCATGTGCCGGGGAATGAATGGGTGGCGCGCCACCAGATTCAGGGCGCCGGGGGGCTGGCGGGCCATTTGCTGGGAACTGGTCTGTTTCTTCCGTTGGCCGGGAGATCCGCTGTGCTGGCGTTTTCCGGGCTGGGCTATTTGCTGGCCTTGGTTTATGCCGCCGGGATGCGTCCCCGGCCGTTTTGCCGGGCCATGCTGCGGGAATGGCGTGCCTGGCGTATGAACAGGAAGGAAAAAAAACTGGCGCGACAGACCGCTCTGCTTGCCAGGGAAGCTGCCCGCGTGAGGGCCAGCATGGAAGATGCCGCTTTGTCCGCTCCCAGGCCGGTTAGAAAGGGCCGGGCTTCCGTTCCCCGTCTGCAGCGCACCGGGGACGATCTGGAAAGTTTGTATCATGAAGCGGCGGCGGTTGCTCCGTCCAAGCCGGAGGATTCTGTTCCGCCTCCCAGCGCCCCGCGAACCCAGGGCCGCCTTCCCCTGGCTCCGCGCCCCAGGATTACCGTTGCGGAACCGGCGGAAATGAAGCCCGCGCCCAAAGAGCAGCCTTTTTCCAAATTGTCCACTCCTCCCACGGAGGAATTCCGCGAGTATGAGCTGCCTCCCTTTGAACTGCTGCATTATGAAGAAAAGCCGGAAGGCCCTACGGCAGAGGACAAGGAAGAAATGCTGGAAATACAGCAGAAGATTATTGATACCCTGACGACATTCCGCGTGGACGTGACGCCTGGGGATATTACCCGAGGCCCGACCATCACCCGTTATGAAGTGTATCCCGCGCGCGGCGTGCGCGTAAATACTTTTGACCAGTATGCGAAGGATATTGCGCTGGCGACCAAGGCGGAAAGCGTGAACATCGTGGCCCCCATTCCGGGCAAGGATACGGTAGGTATTGAAATCGTCAACCGGAAGAAGGTGGCCGTTCCCCTGCGGGAACTTTTGCAGGATCCCGCTTTTTGTTCCCCCAAGAAAAAGATTCCGCTGGCGCTGGGGAAGGACGTGTATGGACGTACCGTGATCGGGGACTTGGCGTCCATGCCGCACCTGTTGGTGGCCGGCGCCACCGGATCCGGAAAATCCGTGTGCATTAACAGCATTATTTCCTCCATGCTCCTGAAATTCCGTCCGGATGAACTGAGGCTTATTCTGGTGGATCCGAAAGTGGTGGAAATGCAGCCTTATTCCAAGCTGCCGCATCTGATTGTTCCGGTGGTGACGGATCCCAAGAAAGTTCCCAATGCCCTGCGTTGGTGCGTGAATGAAATGGAGCACCGCTATCATTGCTTTGCCAAGGTGGGTGTGCGAAACTTTGAAGCTTTCAACAAGCGCCCGCCGGATGTTCCTGCGCAAGAGACGGAGGAACCGGAAGACGGGCAGGTGGATGAATCTTTGGCGGAATCCATTGCCAGAGACCTGGAATCCCAGGGGGAATGGCCTGTGGAAGAAGATGATGAACTGGATCTGGAGGACGACGGAGTTATTCCTGAACGCTTCCCCTACATCGTCATTATTATTGACGAACTTGCGGACCTGATGCAGACAGTAGGAGCGGACATAGAAACGAATATTGGACGTCTTACCCAAAAGGCCCGTGCCGCAGGCATCCACCTTATTGTGGCGACGCAGACGCCAAGAAGGCAGGTGGTGACGGGGACGATCAAGGCCAATATCCCGACGCGCATCGCTTTCCAGGTGGCGAGCGGTACGGATAGCCGTGTGATTCTGGACAGGCAGGGGGCGGAAAAACTGGTGGGCAAGGGAGACCTTCTGTATTTGCCGCCGGGTTCCGCCCAGGTGGAGCGGGCGCAGGGAGCCTTTATCTCTGACGATGAAGTGGAAGCCCTGGTGGCCCACTGTGCTTCCCAGGCCAAGCAGAAATTCCATGAAGAGGTTCAGAAGTCCCTGGACGAGCCTTCCCGCGGAGGTGCGGACAGTCCGCTGGATGACGCGGAAGAGGAATGCTATGCCAAGTGCCTGGAAGTGGCTGTTGTGGAACGTAAGGTAAGCACCTCCCTGCTGCAGCGGCGTTTGAGCATTGGATACGGCCGTGCAGCGCGCATGATGGATTTGCTGGAATCCCGCGGCATTATTGCCCCGGCGGATAATACCAACCGTCCACGCAAGGTGCTGGTGGAATGAAACGATGAAAAAACTCCCCATGAGACGAATTGTTTCCCTGCCTGTTCTGGCGGCGTTTGTGGTGCTGGGGGCCTCCTGTTCCCAGCAGGTGCAGCAGCCCGTTAAGAAAGCAGTCCCTCCCCCCGTATATGTGGGCAAGGTGGAGCAGGTGTATCCTAATCATCATTATGTGCTGATTGCTCTGGCCGGGAATGTTTATGAACCGGGAACCGTGCTTATCTCCCAATCTCCGGGCCGGGAAGAAAAATGCAGAGTCGCCAACCTGATTGTGACGGAGGAGCGAATGGGGCGTGCGCGCATTCCTGCGGATATCCGCAGCGGCGCTGTGGAGGCGGGGGACCTGGTGTTCCTGTATCGGAACCTGGCTGTTCCGGAAAGTACCGGAAAGATGGATGAGCAGAAGCCGGTCAGCCCTGAACCGGAAACGGATGAAGACAGCAAGGTTGTTGCTCCGCCGATTGCCCCGGACGGCGGCAGGACGGCGGACGGGCTGATGCCTCTGCCCGGGGAGCAGCCTGTTCCGGCCTCTGCGGATCAGGAGCGGATTTCCCGAGAGCGGGAGAAAATACTCCGGGAGTTGGAAAGCGTTCCGGACAGGCTGGAAGAACCGTGGAGCAGGACTTTCTCCGGAAAACCGGTGGAAAGATAACCGGATGCGGAGGTATCCGCAATGTTTCCCAGGGCGGGAAGGAGCTCCTGAAGATGAGGCCAGGTATTGGGAATTCAGATATCAGTTTCTTTGAAACGGACGGATGACCTGTTCCAGTATTCCTGATAAACCCGATCCTCCTGTCCATCCAGATTCAACTGGTACAGGCGGAAAGTGACCGGAATATTTTTGGGTTGCCACAGCTCTTCATAGGAATATTGGTAGCGCATGCCCAGCTGTTTCATGACGCCTCCGCTGCGGGGATTCCTGATATCGTGTGTGGCCGTGATGTAGGGCATGCCGTCTTTCTTCAACCGGGCGACAACAGCCCTGGCCGCCTCCGTGGCAAAGCCTCTGTGCCAGAACTCCTGAAGCAATCCGTAGCCGAGGTCATGGCTGTCGTCCGTGCCTGCGTGGATATACCCTGCCGGGAGGTTGCTGTTTTTCGGGCAGATGGCGTAATGATACCCGTAAGGCCGTTTGTACACTTCCCGGTACTTTTCTTTGAACAGGGACGCCGCTTCTTCCAGGGAGGTTAATGGAAACCACGGCAAATACGTGTTTACCTCTTCATTGCTGTAAATATTGAACAGGGCCTCCAGATCATTTTCCGTGAATTTTCTCAGTATTAATCTCTCGGTTTCCAATAAGGGGGTATTGGCGGAATTCATGGGTGGAGCTTAAGGGTTTTTTTCGTTTAATTTTACTGTTTGCACAGGGGGTGTCAAATGATCCGGTTCATGCTTAGGCCTGATGCTGCGGTACGGATTCCTGCCTGTTTCCCGGGATGCCGTTTTGCTGCCGGCGCGTATGGGGGGACAGCAGAAGCGTGCATGGCGACAGTTTTCCCAAATGGGGAAACTGCCGTATGTTTTTCCGGATATGTCTATTTTTTAGATTCATTCAATATTTGCTTGTTTTTTTCACGGCGTCTTATTAGGATGCTTTCGTTTACGCAACCAGATGACTAATTTATGAAATCCATCAAAGGAACAGAAACAGAAAAGAATCTTCTCAAGGCTTTTGCCGGGGAGTCAGAAGCGCGCAACCGCTACACCTACTTTGCCGGCGTAGCCAAGAAGGCCGGTTACGAACAGATTGCCGCTATCTTTCTGGAAACGGCCGACAATGAGAAGGAACATGCCAAGGTATTTTTCAAATTGCTGAAAGACGCTTGCATTGAAGTAACGCACGCCGTCTGCACGGCTCCCCTGGAATCTACGGAGGATTGTCTGCTGGCCGCCGCCGCCGGTGAACATGACGAATGGTCCGACATGTATCCTGCATTTGCCGAAGTAGCGGACAGGGAAGGCTTCCCCGCCATTGCGGAAACTTTCCGCAAGATTGCCTCCGTGGAGCAGCACCATGAAGCCCGCTATCTCAAGCTGGCTGAAAATGTGCGCGAAGGCAGGGTTTTTGCCAAGGAAAAGGAAATCCAGTGGAAGTGCCGCAACTGCGGTTATGTACATACCGGTTCCACTGCCCCCCAAGGTATGTCCGGCCTGTGCGCATCCCCAGGCATTCTTTGAAGAACTGGCGGATAACTTTTAATAACCTTTTCTCCAGGAATATGATTGGGGCCGGTTTCACGAGTTGATCGTGCAATCGGCCCTCTTTTTGGACTACGGACGCCTTACGCTGATGGACAGGGAACGAACGGATGCGGTATGGAAAAAATATGGACGCAGCCTCTGGAATTTTGCCGGAAGCTACGGCTTGGGCATTGCCCTGATGCTGATCCTTCTGGTGCTGACCTTTGCCGGGACGCTGCACCAGGTGCGGTTGTCTTCTGCCATGGGGTCGGAGGCTGCCATAGAGTCTTTTTTCGGGGCGGCTTATGTGCTGATACCGCTGGGCGGGGAGAACTCCCTGATTTCCCTGCCTTTGCCCGGCATGGGCATTACTTGTGTCCTGCTGTTCGCCAACCTGCTCATAGGCGGGGTATTCCGTATCCGGTGGACTTGGAGGCACGCAGGCGTGCTGGTGGCTCATGGGGGAATTTTGCTGCTGCTGGCCGGCATCATGCTGGGCAACAAAATGACGGTGGCTGTGGAACAGGTGGAACTGCCCCAGGGGGACCGGGTGCACGAGTATTCCCTTCCGTTTGATTTGCGCCTGAACCGCTTTGTGCCGGAGTTTTATCCGGGGACTTCCAAGCCTAAATCCTATGAATCCCAGATAACCGTTTTTCCGGAATCCGGCGGTCAGTATGACGCCGTTATCCGCATGAATGAGCCTCTGCGCCTTTCCGGCTGGACGCTGTACCAGATGAGCTGGGGCCAGGATTCCCTGCATCCGGGCAGGCTTATCTCCATTCTCCGTGCTTCCCATAATCCCCTGGAGCAAATGCCCAAATGGTCCTCCTACATCATCGCTGTAGGGCTGCTGTGGCATTTTGCCTGTGTTTTTGGCAGATACCTGCGCCGCAAACCCGGTCTGGCATCTGCCGGAACGGCGGCGACGGATGAACTGCAGGCCGTTTCCGCCCCAGGCGGGAAAAAACGTCTGCGCCTGGCTGGCATTTGCCTGCTGGTAGCGGCCATCTTTGGCGTCGGCATGCTGGCGGCGCGGCCTGACGTCCATCCGGTTCTGGTGGAACATTATGTGCCCTGGTCTCCCTTTTTGGTGGAGCGGGCCGGGGCCATGGCCGTCCAGGACGGCGGCCGCCTGAAGCCTGTTTCTACTTATGCGGGCTTCCATCTGCTCCGGACACTGGGCAAAAGAAGCTTTGTTGTTGATACGCCGGAAGGGAAAAGGAAGCTCTCCCCGGTGGAATGGATGCTGGACTGCATGTTCCGTCCGGAACTGGCGGAACAATACCCTGTTTTTCTGGTCAATCGGGAAGAGGTGGTCAGGCGCCTGCACCTGCCGGACCAGAAAGACAAGCGTAAAAAATACTCCTACGCGCAGCTTGCGGAACGCTGGGAGGAAATGACCCGTGCCGTCCGGGAAATCCGTTTGTTGGGAGAAACGAATCTGACGGAAGCCCAGAAGGAAATTTTGTCCCTTTCCCGCAACTTTGACGTAATGCGGGGATGGATGCTTGTCTCCCGGATCATGCTGGAAAACCCTGCCGCCATGGAACGGATGGAATTCCCACGCTGGTTTCCTTCTGCCGGCCGCGATGGAGAACGCCTGTGGACGGCTGCCCCGGATAAAGCTGCCGGAGCCTTTTTGGCAATGGCGTCCCTACTGGAACGCAAAGCTATCGGCATGGAAGGGGCGGAGGCTTCCGCACTGCGGATGAAAGCGGAAGGCCTGCTGCTGGAAAAGCTGGCGCAACCCAATGAAGCTGCCTCCGCCGGAGAGCGGCACAGCCTGGAAAGAGAAATTTTCTACTACCGTCTGGATCCGCTTTATATTTCCCTGGCCGTTTTTGTGGCGGCGTTCGTGTGCCTGCTGCTCTGTGCGCTTTTCCGCCCTGCCGCCAACGCTCCCCTCTGGCGGCGTTTTCTTCGGCCCGGAGGTTTCAGCCTGGCGTGGCTGACAGGCGCGGGCGGAACCGTAGTACTGGCCGCGGCGCTGGTCATCCGCATGCTCATCACCATGAGGTCCCCGGTGGGCAACACGTATGAAACCATTGCCTTCATCGCCTGCATGGGAGTGCTCTGCGCTCTTGTGGTGGAACTTTTCAGTAAAAAGGGAATCGTACTGGCGGCGGGGCTTTTGCTTGGGGCTTTCTCCTGTCAGATGGGTATTCTGTATGAAGCCTCCCAGGCTGTGGACCATATGGATCCCCTGGTGGCCATCCTGCGCTCCAACTTCCTGCTTTCCACCCATGTCATTACCATTGTGCTGGGGTACGCGGCCGGGTTGCTGGCGGCGGTGCTCTCCCATATATACCTGCTGGCTTCCCCCTTGCGCCTGATTGGCGGAAAAACGGAACAATCCCTGGACCGCATGGCTTACGGCATCTTGTGTTTTTCCCTGGTGTTTACGCTGGTGGGAACGGTTTTTGGGGGGATTTGGGGCAATGAATCCTGGGGGCGCTTCTGGGGCTGGGATCCCAAGGAAAACGGAGCGTTGATGATTGTACTGTGGCAATTGACCGTATTGCATGCCCGGAAAGCCGGATGGCTGTCTTCCTGGCTGCTCCACTTCAGCAATGTAGTGGGCGGCGTTATCATTGCCTTTGCCTGGTGGGGCGTCAATATGCTGGGAGTGGGGCTGCACTCCTACGGTTTCACTTCCGGTCGGGATGCGTTAGACATGTTCTATTGGTCCGAAGCCGTATTGTGCGTTCTCTTCATTATCCTGCATTACCGCGCGCTCCGGCGCGTAGATGTCAGGTAGGGGAGCAGGTTCCGGAAATAATACGGAAACATATTCCCGGAAAGGGACAGGAAATCCTTGTCTGCCTTCTTTCCATTTTCTGGAATTTGTGGTGTCCGGATTTTACAGTCATGGAGAACAGGGAAATGAGGACGCATTTTTTTTCATTTTCTCCTTGCCGGGCCTGCTTTCCCGGTATATATTCCTTCCACCTCATGCACGGATAGCTCAGTGGTAGAGCGGCTGTCTTACACACAGTTGGTCGGGGGTTCGAATCCCTCTCCGTGTACCATTAATAAACCCTGCAAGTTTAAAGGCTTGCGGGGTTTTCTTTTAAGAAGGCATTATCATCATGCTGTATTCCGGTTTCCGTTCCCGTTTTGAGTGTATCTCCCTCCCTTTTTCAATTTGCCCGAAGTGTTGTTTAACTCCCCCGGATTTTTTAGTGAAAAACGGCTGCCGCACCTTTCGGCGGGGCAGCCCGTAAATGGAAGCGGTTCCTGTATAAGAAACGAATCTAGGCTCCGAAATCAAGGGTTTTAGGTTCTCGGCTCCAGACGCGGTGCTGTTTCATGGCCGTGATGAAGGGGGGCATCAGGGACTTGGTGTCCTTCGGCATGAGCAGCCCGGCGTCATCCATATCCTGGGGCAGGGAGGATGCCTCAAGCATGGCTTTGGCGTTGCCGGGCAGTCCGATGGCCTTCAAGTGCCTGTAGGCCTGGCGCAAATGGTACTTGGCATCTCCGTCTTTCAGGAGCGTTGTGAGGCTTTGTTCCCCTTCCGGGACGATGACGGAGTCAAACAGGACGGAAGGAGTGCCGGACAGGGTTCCGTCAACAAACAGCTCTTCCCCTTCTTCCGTTGTTATGCTTCCCATGTGTGGGGCAATGATTTGGGGGTGGATGCCTTCTTCATGCAGGGCATCGCAGATTTCTTTCACGGATTTCAGGCTGACGCCGTCCGCTGCCAGTAAAGAGACGCGAAGGCCTTTGAGGTTGCCGTCCGTATGGGCATACAGGCTCAATGACGGATCTTGTTCCAGGCCGCAGACGGGCCTGGGAAGTTCCCTGCTGAGTTGCTCCCTGGTGAGTTGAATTCCCAGGTTGCGGGCCACTCCGCTTGCCAGGTCCGGATCAATGCGTGTCAGAAGGTCCACCACGCGTTCCCGGATATAGGGGCGCGTCACCTTACCCAGCTCAAAGCTGAAAGCGTTGATAATGTGCTCCTGTTCCACCGGAGTTTGACTCATCCAGAACAGCCGGGGGTGGGAATAGTATTCCGCGAAGGAGGGGCTTCGCAAACGTTCCTTGACACCGCTTACCGTCTGGGGGCTGGTAGTGAAGCCGCCTTTCTCCGGAGGCGTTTCTCTCGGCCAGTTGTTCCCGATGGAATTGGGATCATAGTTGGCCGGTGAGGCGTCTATCTGCATGCGGTGGAAGCCGTCCCTCTGATTGTTGTGGAAGGGGCAAATGGGGCGGTTGATGGGAATTTCCGTGAAGTTGGCTCCTCCCAGCCGGTGCCGCTGGGTATCGCTGTAAGAGAAAATACGGCCCTGGAGCAGCGGATCATCGGAAAAATCAATGCCCGGCACGATATTGGCGGGGCAGAAGGCTGCCTGTTCCGTTTCCGCAAAAAAGTTGTCCGGGTTGCGGTTCAGCACCATTTTCCCGACGATTTCCACGGGAACCAGTGCTTCCGGAATGAGCTTGGTAGCGTCCAGAATATCGAAGTCGAATTGGTCTGCGTCTTCTTCCGGGATGAGTTGCAGCCCCAGCTCGTATTCCGGATAATCTCCGGCTTCAATGGATTGCCAAAGATCCTTGCGGTGGAAATCAGGATCGCGTCCTGTCAATACCTGGGCTTCATCCCACACCAGGGATTTTTTCCCGTACAGCGGTTTCCAGTGGAAACGGACGAAAGTGCTTTTTCCATCTTCATTGACCAGTTTGTACGTATGAATGCCAAACCCTTCCATCGTACGGAAGCTTCTGGGGATGCCGCGGTCCGACATGGCCCACATGACGTTGTGCAGAGTTTCCGGCTGCAGGGAGACGAAGTCCCAGAAGGAGTCATGGGCCGTCTGCCCTTGAGGCATTTCATTGTGGGGTTCCGGTTTGACGGCATGGACGAAATCCGGAAATTTGATGGCATCCTGAATGAAGAAGACGGGCGTGTTATTGCCTACCAGATCATAGTTGCCTTCCTTGGTATAGAATTTGGTAGCCCAACCGCGGATATCCCTTACTGTATCCGGAGATCCTCTGAAGCCCTGCACGGTGGAAAAACGCACAAAGACCGGGGTTTTTTCTCCCGGATCCTGCAAAAAAGCCGCTTTGGTGTACTTGGAAAGGGATTTGTACACCTGAAAATAACCATGTGCCCCGGAACCTCTTGCGTGAACCACGCGTTCCGGTATCCGCTCCTGGTCAAAATGAGCCATTTTCTCCAGAAAGTGGAAGTCTTCAAGCAGAGAGGGGCCTCTGCTTCCTGCTTTAAGTGTGTTTTGATCATCGGATATTTTAACTCCCAGGTTGCTTGTGAGGGCCTGTCCCATGCCGTTGGAGCGCATGGCATCCAGCTCCCTGATTTTTTCCGTAGCGTTATCCGGCATCTTCATGGAACCGGGCGCGGAAGGTTCCGCATTGGGCGGCGTAGGTTTTGGAGTGGGTTTGATCAATTCCGGATCAATTGTATCCGTATAATGGGGAGCAGCTTCTTTTCCGTTGGGAAAAGGGGCGGCGCTGTCTTCCATGGGCGGTTTCTTTTTTTTCATTGGCTTATTCATGAGGGACCGGATTTTTCTATGTGGGTAATAGTTCGACTTCCCTTTTCCCGGGGATGTTCCGTCCTGTTTTGTCATCAGTGTTTCTCCGGAGCGGATGAAAAATTTTTATAAAAACTGGTGATTAATATTTTATGTAATAAAGAACGGGCTGTGAGGAAATGCCTGTTTGATTGGCATGGCTGCGATGCCTGCAGCCTGTGTTTCATTTGCGGCAGGAAGAAGCGGAGATAACCGGGGTACAGCCGCGGGCAGGCGGAAAACAGTGGCCTCCTTGTTAAGCGGTGTTTCCTGCATCTGGTTCCGAAGGAGGAACGGAACCGTGTTGCCGGAACGGCAGGGCAGGGACGGCATTGCGTACATGATATGGAACGGAGCTTCCACAAATTTTCATAGACGAGGGGAATAAATAGGTTATGATTTTTATGTCAATCGGGTATTGGAGAAAAGGCTCGCACCGTCCGGCGCGAGGCGGTTTTTCCGGTATGGAACCCTTTTTCTATTAATTTAAAGTAATGACGGTGCAAGAAATAGCTGAACAGAGTTTGAAGAGCCTTCTGGCTTCGCTGGGGTTTTCCGCGGATATCGAAGTAACGGAAACGGACGGCATCGTGTGCCTGAATATTTCCTCCCCGGATTCACAGTACATCATTGGGGGGGACGGGGACAGGCTGGATGACCTTCAGTATCTGGTCAACCGCATGATCCAGCGCAAGATGGAGGATGCTCCCCGCGTGAAGGTGGATTGCGACCATTACCGGGAGCGCAACGAAGCCCGTCTGCTGGAAAAGGCCCGTTCCCTGGCCGAACGCGTCCAGGAGAGTGGAAAACCGATGAAGATGCCTCCGTTGAATGCCTACCACCGCCGCCTGGTGCATAATGCCCTTCAGTCCATGGAAGGAATTGTGACGGAGTCCGAAGAAGGGGACAGCCGTTACAAGCGCATTACCATCAGAAAGGGCTGATGGATGGCAGTTTATTCATGAGGACTTTAGCGGTCATTGCATTTTTGGCTCTGGCGTTTCCGGGACGTGCGGAAATGGATGCCCTTTCCGTCTCCTGTTCTGCGGCTCCCTCCCTTCCATCCCCTGTTCTGGTTGTGTACGGTTCAGAGGAACCCGGTTCAGCGGAAGCCCGTTGGTTGAAAGTGCTCCAGCCGGGCACGGAAGAACGCCGCGCGCTGGATGAATATGTGCGTGACGTGCAGTTTGTCACGGTTCCCAGACATCCCTCCGTGAAGGATTGGGAAGAAAACGGCAGCCTGTCCCGAGCGGCGATGCATGGTGTGCGCATGCTGCCTTCCGTGGTTTTTCTTGACTCCAAAGGACGTGTGTTCGACCTGGTGGAAGGAGGGGCCTCTGCAGCTTCTCTGCGGGAAAAAGTGTCCCTGCTTGCGGAAAAAGCGCAGCGCGTGCGGCCGGTGACGCGGGTGAATGATATTCCGAAGGGCGGGGACCCTGCGGCAGAAGCCTCCGCCATTTGCCGGGAGCTGGAACAGGTGCCTCCGGAAGCCTGGTTCCGGGATTATCCTGGCACCATGAAGCGTCTGGAAAAATTGAACTGTACGGTTCCGGCTTTTCTGAACGCCCGGGAGGCGGCCCTTCGTCTGGAGAAAAACAGGAAAACGGCCGAATTGCTTGGCGAGTCTTTCCGGGCCAGCAAAGCTTCTTCCATACGAACATGCCTGGAAGCATGGCGTGCCTGCGCGGATGACCCCTCGTTATCCGTGGAGGAGCGCCAGTTAATTCTGCTCTCCATGGTGCATCCCCTCTGGGTACGGCTGGAAGAGGTTCTGTACCGGGAAGCCCACACTCCGGAAAGCGAGGATGCCTTCAACCAGGCGGTTGCGGTTTTGGAAGAGGTCCGGGACATGAACCGTTCCAGCGTTTGCGGCAGACGGGCGCACCAGCTCAGGGAAGAGCTGAGAAGAGCCCGTCTGGCGGCTGCGCGGTATGATTGATGTGTCTTTCCTGAGTTGCCGGAAATGGACAGGAAGGCCCCCCTGCTTCCGTCACGGAATCAAGGGATGCGTTTTCTTCCGTGATTCCTCTTTCCACAGGAAGGACCGGGCAAATTGGCTTGATTTTGCCCCTGTCCGGGGCTAGTCTTCGAACCGTTATGACAGATTCATCCATCCCGGACATGATGGCGGAGGCTCGCCGAGGCCAATGGACTGACCAGCAACTGGCCGCCAAGGCTGTGGAACTGGCGGAGTCCATTTTAAAGCAGTCGAATGCCGGGATGAGAGGGAAAGAGAAGAGGCAGGCGCAGCAAATGGAGCGCATGATGAATGATCCGGCGGGCAAGGCGTTTACGCTGGCGCTGGCGGATCGGGTGTTCCGTCCTTCTTCTCCGGCGCGGGGCGCGGAGTTGTTCCGCTATCTTCTGGACGGATATGGCGTTCCCCGTTATTTGTCTGCGGCCGACCGTTTCGCCATGAAGATGGGGGGGAGATTTTCCGCTCAATTTCCGGGTGTGGTCATTCCCGTGATTACCAGCCAGTTGAGAAAGGAGAGCTCCAATGTCATTCTTCCTGCCGAGGATGGAAAACTGCGCCCCCACCTGCGCCGCAGGCGCAAGGGCGACATCCGGATGAACATCAACCAGTTAGGGGAGGCCATTCTGGGTGAAAGCGAGGCGCACCACCGTCTTCAGCAGGTCGTGGACCGGCTGACAGACAAGGACTGTGACTATATTTCCGTCAAGATTTCAGCCATTTTCAGCCAGATTCATCTGGTAGCCTTTGAAGAAACCGTCAAATTGATTCAGGAGCGCCTGCGCATCCTGTACCGGGCGGCCATTACCAATGCGGTAACGTTGCCGGACGGTTCCAGAAAGCCCAAGTTCGTGAATCTGGATATGGAGGAATACCGTGATCTTCATCTGACGGCGGAAGCGTTCAAACGTACGTTGATGGAGGATGAATTCATGCAGCTGGAGGCGGGGATTGTGCTCCAGGCCTATTTGCCGGATTCTTGGGAGGAGCAGATGAAGCTGTGCGCCTGGGCGAAGGAGCGCGTGGGGCAGGGGGGGGCGCGCATCAAAATACGCCTGGTGAAAGGCGCCAACCTGGCGATGGAGAAGGTGGAGGCCTCCATGCATGGCTGGGCGCAGGCCCCGTATGGCACGAAAGCCCAGGTGGATGCCAATTACAAGAGAATGCTCCATTACGGCTGCATGCCGGATAATGCCAGATATGTGCAGTTCGGCGTGGCTTCCCACAACCTGTTTGATTTGTGTTATGCCATGCTGCTGCGTGAGCGGGAAGGCGTGCGTGACCAGGTGGAATTCGAAATGCTGGAAGGGATGGCGAACCATCAGGCGCGGGTTATCCGCCAGGCGGCGGACGGTCTGCTCCTTTATGCCCCTGTGGTTTTGAAGGAAGATTTTCACAGCGCTATTGCCTACCTGGTCCGGAGACTGGATGAAAATACCAGTGAGGAGAACTTCCTGCATGATCTCTTCGGCATGACACCGGGGTCCCGGAGCTGGGAGGTCCAGAAAAAGAGGTTTTTGAAGGCCTGTCAGGAAAAGGATGAGGTGAAGTACGGTCCCAACCGCACGCAGAACCGCGCTGCGGATCCCATCCAGCCCTCACATTACCGGGACGCCTTTGCCAACGAGCGGGATACGGACTGGTCCCTGCGGCAGAATGCGGAATGGATCAACGGGCTGATTGCCGCGGAGAAGGAAAAATCCGGCGAGGAAATCCCTCTGGTTATAGATGGTGAGGAAATTACGACTAATCTATGGGGCGTGGGGCGCGATCCGTCCCGCCATAATGAAGTTTCCTATAAATTCGCTTATGCGGATTTTGACCAGGTTGAACATGCCTTGGTCACGGCGGACAGGGCCCGCTCCTCCTGGGCGTCCAAAAGCATTGGCGAACGCGCTGAAATCCTGCACCGGGCAGCGCAGGAGCTGTCCAGAATCAGGGGGGAAGCCATTGCTGCCATGGTGAGGGATGCCGGGAAAGCTCCCACGGAGGCTGATGTAGAGGTGAGCGAGGCCATAGACTTCTGCCGCTATTATGCGGAAGGCCTGGACCGCGACGGAATGAACGACGGCGTGGAAATGTCCCCGCTGGGTACCATCTGCGTGATGTCTCCCTGGAATTTCCCCTTCGCCATTCCGACGGGCGGTGTAGCTGCCGCCCTGATGGCGGGAAATGCCGTGGTGTTCAAACCGTCCGAACTGGCCGTTTATACGGCTTGGCAGATTGTCCAGGCGTTCTGGCGTGCCGGTGTGCCTAAAAACGTCCTTCAATTCGTGCCGATGCCGCGCAATGAAATTTCCCGCAAGTTTCTGATGGATCCCCGTTTGAACGGCGTGATCATGACGGGATCCTACCGCACCGGAAAAATGCTGCGCGAACTGCGGCCTGACCTGCATGTTCTGGCTGAGACCAGCGGAAAGGATGCCATGATCATTACTGCTACGGCTGATCCGGACCAGGCTGTAAAGGATTTGGTGAAAAGCGCTTTCGGTCATTCCGGACAGAAGTGTTCCGCCGCCAGCGTGGCTATTGTGGAGGCTTCCGTTTATGACAATCCCGCCTTTTTGCGTCAGTTGAAGGATGCCGCCGCCAGCCTGAAGGTAGGCGGATCCTGGGAAGTCAACTCCGTGGTGACGCCGCTCATCAGGGAGCCGGAAGGGAATCTGCTCCGTGCGCTGACGCAGCTGGAACCCGGGGAGGAATGGCTGCTCAAGCCGGAACCTTCGGAAGACAACCCGTGCCTCTGGTCTCCCGGCATCCGGCTGGGGGTGAAACCGGGAAGCTGGTTCCATCAGACGGAATGCTTCGGTCCGGTATTGGGAATCATCCGTGCGGAAAACCTGGAGGAAGCCATTGACATCCAGAACGACTCCGAATTTGGCCTTACCGGCGGCCTTCAGTCCCTGGATGAACGGGAAATTGCCTTGTGGAAAACTAAAGTGCAGGTGGGCAACGCGTACATCAACCGTGTCATCACCGGCGCCATTGTCCGCCGCCAGCCGTTCGGCGGGTGGAACCATTCCTCCATGGGGCCTGGAGCCAAGGCCGGAGGTCCCAACTACCTTACCATGCTGGGAAGTTGGGAGGAAAAGGCACTGCCCCAGAAGTTGCGCACGCCGGGTGAACGTATCTCCGGACTGGTGGAAAAACTGTGTTCCGAGCTGCCGGACTGCGCCAAGCGCATCCGTTCCGCGGCCGGTTCCCAGGCCAAGTGGTGGATGGAGGAATTCGGCGTGGATCATGATCCCTCCCGTGTTTACGGAGAAAATAATATCTTCCGCTATACCCCGGTGAAGGGAATTCTGGCCCGTGTGGAAAACATGTCCGACGATGACGTCGCCATTCTGCTGCTGGGGGCGAAACTGTGCGGGGTGCTCCTGCACCTGAGCATAGGGGCGAGCCGCCCCTGGATTCAGAAAATGCATGGTTACTATGCTTCCCTGTCGGTGGAAACGGAAGCGGAATTGATCGGCCGGATGCCGGAAGCCCTTCAAGGCGTACGGTTCCTGCGTGGAACAGATATTTCCGAGGCTCTGGTCAATGCCGCCCATGCTCGGGATGTGGAAGTGCTGGACCGTCCCGTGCTTGCCAATGGTCGGGTGGAACTGCTGGGGTATTTCCGGGAACAGGCTGTTTCCGAAACCGTTCACCGCTACGGCAATCTCATCCCGCCGCCGGGCAGTTTTAAAACAGACAGCGTGTGAAGGGTAGGGAAGGCCTGAATCCCGGCTTCCGGGTATCTTAGCCATAAAAATGAAGGGAAATCCTCCTGCCGGTTCAAAAGGAAAACATGGGTGTTGGGTGTGTTCCCCTTCCGTTTCGGAATAGCTCTTCACTGAAAGGAGGGGAAAAATTTTTCTTTGCAAGGAGGGAAGAGGAGTATCCTGTTGAATGAAATATGAACTTCGCCGAATGAGAAAACTTTCACCAGGCCTCACGGTGAACAATTCCGGCGGTGCGGGAAAAGGTTCCGTGATTCTTATGGGGGAAGATGCGTGGAATCCTGCAGGAAGCGCAGGCTTTCCCGAAGAGCTTTCCCCTGTTGCCGGGAAGGAGGGATTGGGTGCTTTTTGTTTCTTTTCTCCATTTGATGATAGAACGTTTCCGGGAAACGGGTATATTACCAGGAACGTTTGCGATGACGCGGCGCTTTTTTTCCACGTAACCATGAACACCAACCAATCATTGAACTCCCGTGGCAGCCACATCGCCTGGGTGGACTTTCTGCGTATTCTGGCCTGCTTCCTCGTTGTCCTGGCCCATTGCTGTGATCCGTTCGTTGGAAGTTTTGACGGTTCCTTCAACTTTAAATCCGCTGTCTTCTGGGGAAGTCTGGTACGGCCGTGCGTGCCTTTGTTTGCCATGATCTCCGGAGTGTTGCTCTTTCCCGTCACCTTGGAAATGGGCGCTTTTTACTCCAGGCGCCTCAAGAGGGTGCTGGTTCCGCTCATTGTCTGGTCACTGGCGCTTCCCTTGCTCTACTTCGGATACTTTGCCGCAGGCGTTCAAACGTCCAGCCCCAACATCGTGATGGACACTTATACCTGGAGCGCCACCGTCGGCAAGCTGTATACCTTCTTCTTCAACTTCAACTATGATACCACGCCCCTGTGGTATGTATACATGCTGGTGGGCCTGTACCTCTTCATGCCCATCATGAGCGCGTGGCTGACGCAAGCCAGGAGGAAAGATGTGAAAATCTTCCTGGGCATCTGGATATTCAGCATGACTCTCCCCTACATCCAGATGCTTGCTCCGGCACTGGGTTATGAGGGTAATTACGGCAACATGGGTATTCTGGGTGTTTGCGATTGGAATCCGTACGGTATGTTTTATAACTTTTCCGGATTCCTGGGATACATGGTGCTGGCGCATTACCTGACCAAATACCCGCTGGCCTGGAGCTGGAAAAAAACGCTGTCCATTACTATTCCCTTCTTTTTGATTGGTTTTGCCGTTACGTTCTTCGGCTTTCTGGAAACGCAGAAGCACTTCCCCGGCCAGTATTCCAAGCTGGAAGTGCTCTGGTATTTCTCCGGAATCAATGTATTTCTGATGACCTTTGCCATCTTTGCCGTCGTCAGCCGGCTCAGAATCAAGGCTGGTCCAGTGCTGAGCAAGGTGGCGGCGCTTACTTTCGGCGTGTATCTGTGCCACTTCTTCTTTGTCCAGTGCTCCTATGACTTCGTGAACTTCATCGGGCTGGGAGGGCTGCCCTCCGCCGTGAAAATTCCGTTGATGGCCTGTCTGGCCTCCGCTGTCTCCGCGGCGTTGGTCTGGCTGTTGAGCCTGAACAGGTGGACGCGCAAAAGCATCATGTAAACCGCGGATATTTTCCGCAGGGCGCTTCGGGACCACGGCTATCCCGGGGTGCCTCTTCTTTTGTGGAAAACAGAATAAAACGGTTTCCGGGGAGAGGCCTACAAAATTCTGGATGGGAAAGAGGGAACAGGTTAGGATGTTTCCGCATCGTGCACAGGCCCTGGTTGCCGGAGATGCGGGCTTTTTAACGTATGAAAAGCTCCTCTCCCGGTCTTCCTTCCCCCAACCCCAAGCTCACAGGAAATTTCCGGAATACCGGCGGTTTTCGTAATCCGTTGGGGTTCTGATCTTGACAACTATCATCTCTTTTTACGACGTGGAATTTTTGTACCTCCCATGGGAGGTTGGCGCAAAACGCCCGTTGCATTGTTGATAATCAGTGCCATAGACGCCCAGGGGGGCTCACTCTCATGAGTGCGTGGACTGAAACATGACGAGGGCAAGCTTCGAGAAGATGCCACCCGCCGTACTCTCCAGGGAGTACGTAACTTATCTGGAAAAGAAAAAGCTCTCCAAGCTTGTTTGGTCTAGAGAGCTTTTTTTGTTCCATCATCTTGTTAAGTTGTCAGGAAGAGGGGTGATTATTGAGATTGAGTTCTGCCGGGGGGAGGGACTGGAGCAGATCCAGGATGGGGTCCTGTGGTGCTGCGCCCATTTCCCGCTGGCGTTTGAATTCCTCCTCTTCCTGCTGAAGGGCTGCCAGTTTGGTGTCTTCCACCAGCGCCTTGAATTTGTCCGCCTGAGAGTATTCCCCGTCCTCGTCCCGGAAAACGCGGGCCAACCAGCGACGTTTTTCTTCCGTACTGAGCAGGGGATTTTTCATGTGCCGGGGAATGTATTTTTGTCCAGCAGGTTTCCGGCAAGCTGTTCTCCATCCGCAGTGGGCCGGTAAACATAAGGGCGACCGTCTCCAATACGGTTGACATATCCCTGCGCAATGAGATCCTGCAGGATATTGGTGACGGTATTAGGGTGCAGCCGTGTGGCTTCCGTAATGGTGCTGTGGCGCCTGTACCCGGCAATGACGGCCAGGATGACCTGGGCACTGCTGAGGCGGAAGTCCAGCCTGCGGACGTTGGAGGCAAATATCTGTATGAAATCCAGTGCTTTCATGAGCATGTATTCACAACTTATTATTATGTTATTTTCTTATTATTCTCATGTTATTCACATTCTTCCGGGCAAGAGGGCGATTTGATTTTTCTCAGCAAATCCAGCAGCGGGTGGGAATCATTGGAAAAGCACTGCACCGCATTGACGGTAGCCGCCTGCGGAAGAATGATTTTATGGAATTCCTGGTTAAGATTCTGGCGCAGGCTTTGGTTGCCCGTCAGGGGCATGGCCAGTTTTTCTGCCAGCCGGGTGGCCAGTGCGTCCATGAAGAGGGGATCGAATTGGTCGGCGTTTTCAATATCGGCAATGTAGCTTAGGGGCAGCGGGGCGCAGGAAGCATGAATGCGGCGTCCCTGCATTTTCCATTCCGAGCATTCCACATCCAGCACGCGCAGGCAGTCTGCGGGCAGCGTGAATTGATAGGGGGTCAGGGAATTGGGCGCCTGTGCGGAAACGGAGTCCAGAGTGGTTTGCGTGGCGGCGAAGGTCCAGCGCGCCATGCAAAGGGTTTCCCTGCGGGCCGGATGGTAATGAAGAACGCAAAGGCGGGATGCCGTGGATTCATTGGCAATCAGCGCGTCCAGAGGTGCCTCCCCTATTTTGGAGAGGGCCGCGTTGCAGATGTCCAGCGCGGATGGCGTATCCGGCTGAAGTAAGGATTCATTGATCATAGCGCCCTATGTTTTGGAGGAAACGGATGCGGAATGCATCACGTTTGGAGGCGACCTCTTTGATGCCACCAATGGCATGTATGCGTCCGGTTTTTCCTCAGGTGCATTTTTTGCCGATTTGTTTATTTGATAAATGCAAGCACTTGCCCGGATTGTCCGGGCAGGTGGAGAGAGCTCCCTTTCCTTCCATGGGAAAAGAACGCTCCCGCCGCATGGATTGTCTGTGAGGCGGGCGTCCGGCATCCTCTGGAGCCTTATATCCGGCAGAAGGGAAGGAGAATCAGTATCAACCATGAATAGAAAGCAAAAGAAATTATGGGATTTATGAAACCGTCCACACCTTCCGCTTCTGCTCCGGAGCAGACCATCCCGGTCAAGGCGGAGAGCGTGGAACAAGAAGTAGGGGAAGATTATCAGGCCCGGGAACGGCAGAGGCAGGGAATGATTTCCACCATTCTGGCGCGCCGTCATTCTTCCGCCGGGCAGGGGGAGGTCAATCCGCGGACTCTGCTTAGGAAAACTCTGGGATAGGCGCTGCCATGGAAGAAAGAGTTGCGGAATTGAATTCCGTGTACAAGTCCCTGGCCGCCCAGCGCGCGCCATGGGAGACGTGGTGGGACCGTCTAAGGGATTACGTGCTGCCTCGCCGCCTGAATCGGGAAGGGGAGGTTTCGCTACCCAACAGGGACGCCATGGACCGCATGACGGATACTACGGCTGTGGAGGCATGCCAGAAGCTGGCCAGCGGCCATATGTCCTATATTACGCCCAGCCATGACGTATGGTTCAAGTGGTCGGCTCCGGACGACCGGGGAGGCGACGAGGCGGAGGCCTGGTATAACCAGTGTTCGGAAATTGCCCTGAAAGAATTGTCCGTTTCCAATTTTTATACGGAGATCCATGAGTGTTTTCTGGACCGGGTGGCTTTGGGGACCGGAAGCCTGTTTACGGGCACATCCTCGGACGGAAGGCTGTTGTTCACCAATATTCCGTGCGGGCAGTTCGCCTGTGCGGAGAATGCGGAAGGCCGGGTAGATACCTACGTCAGGGAGTTTGCCTACACGGCTCATCAGGCACGCTCCATGTTCGGGGTGAAAGCTCTGGGGCCCAAGGCTCGGGAAGTTCTGGAGCGCGGAGGCAATCCGTATGCCACAACTCTGAGGTTTCTGCATGTGGTGCGCCCGCGCACCCGGCGCAGCCGCCGCAGGGAGCAGGCCTCCCACATGCCGTTTGAAAGCGTTTACCTGTCTCTGGACGACCAGGTGATCGTGGAGGAAGGGGGATACATGGAGTTCCCTTATCTGGTAACCCGCTTTTTGAAGTGGGGCAGCGGCCCGTACGGTCTGGCTCCCGGCAGGCTGGTGTTTCCCGCCATCCAGCAGGTGCAGTTCCTGAACCGTATTCTGGACACTCTTGGCGAGGTGGCCGCCTTTCCCCGTATTCTGGAGCTTGCCAATCAGATTGGGGAGGTGGATTTGCGGGCCGGCGGCAGGACCGTCATTACCCCGGAGGCTGCTTCCCTTCACCTTCCCCGGGAATGGGCTACGCAGGGCAGGTATGATGTCGGGATGGACCGTCTGGCACAGAAGCAGGATGCGATACGCCGCGCCTATTATCTGCCCATGCTGGAACTTTGGAGCGGGCACCGCGGCAATATGACCGCCACGGAGGTCATGGCGCGGGAGAATGAGCGCGTCTTGATGTTTTCTCCTTCCTTCACACTGTTTGTGAGTGATCTGTATTCCACAATGACACGCATTTTTTCCCTGCTGTTCCGTATGGGCAAGTTTCCCAGGCCCCCCCGTGCGGCATTGAGGGAAGGGAGGGACGGCTCCGTTGCCGTGGGAGAACCCAGGGTTGTCTATCAGTCAAAGATTGCCCTGGTGCTCAGGCGCTTGCAGAGTGAAGGGATGGACCGCAGCCTTCAGCGGCTGAATATGATGATACAGGCTGCCCCGGATTTGGCGGATCATGTGGACTGGGACCACTGTTTCCGCCTGTCCGCCCGGGTGGACGGCGCCCCGGAGAGCATGCTGAGGCCCTGGGCCGATGTCCGCGCCATGCGGAAGAAACGGGCGGACCTCCGGCAGGGAGCCTCCCCGGCTCCGGCGGAAGAGGATCCTTATGCTTCCCTCAATCCTTTGCTTGACCAGTTAACCGCGATTCAAAAATGAACCAGGATACGACATTGCAGCAGGAGGCCTCCGTCCGGGAGGCCCGTCTCAAAAGGCGCCAGCTTCTCCGGGTGTTTGACACCCCGGACGGGCGTGAGGCGCTTACCTTTCTGGAAACCCGTTTCCAGACTGATTTGCCCGTTTTTCAAGGAAGTCCGGGGAATTACGACCCTCTGGACGCCATGAGGAGGGATGCCTACAGGGAGATCTTTCTGTACATCCGCCGCCAGCTTCAATTAGCCATTAAAGAAACCACAGAAGAAGAGAAAAATGATTGATTCCATTGATAACAGCATGGCCGCTCCTTTCAGGGATGCGGAGGGTTCCGGGTTCGTTTCCCCGGAGACGGACGCACTGTCCGAAACCGAAGTTCAAACTGAACCTTTTCCTCCCCTTCTGGGTGAGGACGGTGGTTTTGCTCCGGACTGGTACGCCCGGTTTGATGAGTTGAAAGGGATGGAGAAATCTCTTTCCAAGTTTAAGACGCCGGAGGCTCTGGCGAAGAGTTACGCGGAGCTGGAACGCCTGCGACGTTATCCCGGCGTGGAGAATGAAGAACAGATGGCGCGGTTCCGCCGGCTGGCCGGATTGCCGGAGTCGGAGGAAGAATATCGCCTGGAACGTCCAGAATCCACGCCGGAAAGCGAATGGAATGCTGACCTGGCAGAACGCATGGCCCGCACGGCCTATCGTTACGGAGTGCCGCCGGAGGCAATGAACGCTCTTCAGGAGACGATGGCCCAGGCATATGATGAGGCCCGCGAGCACATGGAAGATGCCCGGATGGAGATGGAAATGCAGGCGGAACAGTCCCTTCAGCAGGAATGGGGTTCCAATTATGAACGCAACATGGGCAGGGCTGCTGCCGTTCTTCGGCGGCTTGCCTCTGAAACAGGGGTGGATGCGGACGCTTTACTGGATAATCCGGGACTCGGTTCCAATCCGGATGCAATCCGCCTGTTGTACCAGGCATCACGCCTGCTTGATGAAGCTCCTCTCCATCATACAGGAAATGCGGTGCCTTCCCCCGCGGAGGAAGCCATGCGGATGGAATCGGATCCATCCCATCCTCTTTATGAGGCGTATATGAATGTGAACCATCCCAATCATAAATATGCCAATGAGTTATATGATCGTTTGACTACCCGTTAATTTCCCGGACGTTTTAACCGGTGGAGTCTCATAAAAAGCAAGCCCGGCGGAATGCTTTCCGCCGGGCTTTTAATAGTCATTGTTTCATCAGGGAAGGAGGGGGTAAGGGCTGGGGCCTTAAGCTGCCCTCCTACCATTAGCGTCCCGGGAAGGGGCTTGTGTTCAAAAAAAGTTGGAAAAACATTTTTCCCTGTATGGGAGACCAATGAGGTTAAATACTCATTATATCTTTCACTGTAAGTGAGTAAAGATAGGATTATCCCGTATTTTTCTTATCAACGCAAACTTTTGCATTAACCGTCTCTTTATGCCGGCATTTTTCAATTGAGCCTGTTACGGGGAAAAGAAGATGCTATGTCTATTAACTGGAGGGAGGCAATGAAAAACCCCGTCCGGAAAGGAACGGGGTTTTAAGAAAAATGGTACGCGGTATAGGATTTGAACCTACGACCTCCACCATGTCAAGGTGTTGCTCTACCACTGAGCTAACCGCGCGTTTGTAAGTGCGGGCGGATTATTACCCGATTAAGGAGGAAAGAGCAATACTTTTTTTGAGAACGCCTCATTTTGGGGACAGGGGACGGAAGCGTTCCTTCTAGGAAAAAGACACCGATTTCTCTTCCTATACAAAGTATTTCTGCTAGTCTGAGAGGAACATTTCACAGAGTATGATGAACAGACATTTTATTTTTGCATTGTGTACTGTGCTGGGGTTCAGCGTTTCCGGCATTTCCATGGCTCAAAGCGTTCCCACGGACAAGGAAGCCGCAGCCAAGGCTGCCAAGGCGGCGAAAGTGAAATTCCGCTGGGGCAAGAGCCTGAAAAGCGCTCAAAAGCAGGCGGAGGAAACCGGCCTTCCCATTGTTCTTCTTTTCACGGGAACGTCCTGGTGCGGCTTTTGTGTTAAGCTGGAGAAAGAAATCCTTTCCAAAAAGGACTTCAAACAAGGCATGGACGGCGTGGCCATTGGCGTCAAATTTGAGTTCGGCAGTTCGGATTTCAGCAAGTCCAAGGAAGCCAAGACGTATAACATTACCGGCGTGCCGGCCATGGTGGTGGTGGATGCGGATGGCAAGGAGCTGGGCCGCACGGGTTATGTTCCCGGCCGTACTCCCGCCCAGTACGTTGAATTTTTCAAGAAATACGCACCCAAGACTGCGGAAGGCAAGTAAGGCAGGTGTTCCGGAGAGGAGCTTGATTAACAGGAGCGGCGGACGAGAATCCGGCGCTCTTTTTTTGTTCCGGCAAGAGAGGCTGGAAATTTGTTCGCTGGACTGCTTTAAGGCCACCATCGTATAAAATTTATGACAAAGCATATTGAATGAATGGGTTACGTATCAGGTCCCATCTGCATGCCTGAATTTACAAATGCATTTAGCGGATTAAAGGAAAACCGGAAACTCACCCATGGCGAATTGGTGAGAGCCATCCGGTTCATGATTGCAGCGGAATATGAAGCTATCCAGCTTTATACCCAGCTTGCAGAATCCATAGACCATAAGCTGGCCCAGGAAGTTCTGCTGGATATTTCCAATGAGGAAAAGGAACACGCGGGCGAATTTCTCCGCCTCCTCCAGGTGCTGGCCCCGGACGAGCAGGGCTTTTATGACGAGGGGATGGGGGAAACGAATGAAAAGATAGACAAGCTGAAGGCGTCCTGCCCGGACGGCGCATGCAGCAGTTCCGCCTCTCATTGACGGCGCCTTGCGTATGGTTAAAGCGCCCGGTTCCCCTGCAAAGGGGGCCGGGTATTTTCATGATGCCGGGCTTTTGCTTCCAGCTCGGCCGCGCAGCGGGCGCAGAAGGCAATGCAGCGTTCACAGGGGCGGGAGGCGTAATAGGCGGCAGTCCTTTCTCCGGGGCGCGCCGTTTCCGCTGCCAAGCTCTCCGGAGACAGCCCCAGTAGTTCCCGGCAGTAAAGAGTGCCGAATTCCTGTTTGAAGGAGGCGGCCAGGGATTGGACTAGGGAAAAGATTTTTTCCTTTTCCCCGGTTTCCGGGGAACTGTTTCCGTACAGGCTTCCCGCCAGCATGCTCATTCCGCAAAAAGCGCCGCATACCTCCCGCATGCGTCCAATGCCTGCCCCCAGGGGAGAGGACAGTTTCAGGGCCGTTTCTTCCGTCAGGCCGCAGACATCTGCAAAAGCAGCAAAAACGGATTGGGAACAATTATATCCCTGGTGGAAATAATCCAGCGCCCGGGCTGCCCGGTCTTCCTTGGAAGGGATCATGGGAAAAAGGGGGGTTACTGCTCTTTTTCTGCGGACGTGTCCGCTGCGGCTTTTTCCGGCTTGTTGCGGTCCGTCAGACGAAGCATGAGTATGTAACAGACGGCCAGAACCAGCACGGCCAGAATAAGGGGGAGACTTTCGCTCTTGACGGTGCGGATCAGCTCCTCCGGAGATTTGAGCAATTCCGGATGCCGTTCCCCGATGCGGTGCCCGTACCAGGCGAGTACCGTGCACCAGGCAAACGAGCCGAGCACGGTGACCAGGGAGAAAATGCCGAATCCCATGCGGACAATGCCGGCGGGAATGGAAATGAGGTGGCGGATGACGGGCAGAAGGCGGGCGAAGAAGACACCGGAAACTTCGTACCGCTGAAGGAAGATTTCCGCCTTTTCCACCTTGTGGGGCGGCATGAAAAAGAATTTGCCCCAGCGCATGATGACCGGGCGGCCCACGATTCGGGCCACGGCGTAGGTAATGGCAGAACCCAGCCAGGAGCCGAACGTTCCGGCAGCCACCACTCCCCAGAAGTTCATGGATGCTCCTTCCTGGGCGGACAGGATGGCCGCGGGCGGGATGACCACTTCGCTGGGAACGGGAAAGATGGAGCTTTCCATGGCCATCAGGACGATGACACCCGCATATCCCCAGTCCTGCACCCAGGACATCCAAAGTGAGATCAACTCATGCATAACGGCGCGTATCTTGCATTAAAATCCTTGAAAGGAAAGTCTTTTATTGCGTCCCGGGAACGGGGCTGGTAAGGTAGGGAGGCGTCCGGCGTGCGCCGATGCAGATAGTGATGAAGCTTTATATTATAGCAGGCGAAAAGAGCGGGGACATTCATGGTGCCCTGCTGTTGAAGAATCTGCTGCGCCTGATGCCCGGCATGGAGGTCGCAGGGCTGGGCGGCCAGGGCATGCACGCGTTATGTCCCGGCGTGGAAGACTGGGCGGATGAAGCCGCCGTTATCGGCGTGGTGGAGGTGCTCAAAAAATACGGATGGTTCAGAAGGCGTTTTCTCTCCATTCTGGAAAGGATACGGCAGGACCAGCCGGATTGCCTTGTTTTGATTGATTATCCGGGGTTCAATCTGCGGCTGGCGGAGAGGGTCCGCAAGTGCTGCCCCCGCACCAGAATCGTTTATTTTATCTCCCCGCAGGTGTGGGCATGGCATCGCGGGCGCATTCCCAAGATGGTGCGCATGCTGGACTTGATGATGTGCATCTTCCCTTTTGAGGCTCCCTTGTTCCAGGAAGCCGGACTGAGAACGGAGTTTGTGGGGCATCCTCTGGTAGATGAAATTGCTTCCATCCGTAAGGAGGGCGTCCGGGATCCGTCACTGGTCGGCCTTTTTCCCGGCAGCCGGAACCGTGAAATTGACAGGCATTTCCCGGTATTTATAGAGGTAGTGAACCGCCTTTCCCGGGAACGGCCGGAACTGTCTTTTGAAACCGCCGCTTCCACGGAGGCTCTGGCGGAAAGAATGCGCGGCATGGTGCGGAAAGCCGGAATGCCGCCGGAACTGTTCCACATTGCGGTGGGAAAATATCATGAGCTGATGGATCGCGCCGCCGTGGGAGTTGTGGCTTCCGGCACCGCCACGATGGAAGCCGCCTTGCACCGTCTGCCGTACATGCTGGTGTACAAGGTTCCCCTGCTGACGTACTGGATGGCCCGCATGCTCATCAGGATACGCTTCATCGGCATGGTGAATATCCTGGCGCAGAAACCTGTGGTGAAGGAGCTGATTCAGTTTGATTTTACGCCGGACAAGGTGATTGGTGAAATAGAACGTCTGCTTGTTCCGGAAAACAGGGATGCCCTGCTGAAGGAAATGAAACAGGCCTCCGACAAGTTGGGGCAGGGAGGGGCGGCGGAACATGCGGCCCAGGCCGTCTGCCGCCTGTTAAAGGAATAACAGTATCTTTTAAGAATTGGAGCCGGGGAAGCGTTTTTCCGGTTCTTGATGCAGGAAAATGGGAAAGGGGGAAGAGAATAGCCCTTCAAATTCCGGAAGCAGGTCATCTGGCTCGCTTTTGACCGCCCAGTCTGAATAGTCGGAGACTGCCGTGATGCAGCAGATAAAGTCCCTGCAGCCGGGAAAAAGTCCTGAGGGTGGTTGTCCCCAATGCCGGGAGGCTTTTGAAGTCCTTCCGCCGCCATGTCTGGCCCATACGGGAAAAAGGAACTTCCGGAATGGAGACATTTCCGTAGAAAAGAGAAGAGCCGGGCGAACCCGGCGCTTCTGGTGTGTTTTACATTGGCAGCAAGTATGTCGGCCGGGGTCAGACTACCCCCTGGTCGATCATGGAATCCGCCACTTTCACGAAGCCGGCAATGTTGGCGCCGGTGACGTAGTTGGTGAAGGATTTGTCGGAGGTGTATTCATGGGCGTGGGCCACGGCGTTTGCGTGGATGTTGGCCATGATGGTCTTCAGCTTGTGGTCCACTTCTTCACGCGTCCAGGAGAGGCGCTGGCTGTTCTGGGACATTTCCAGGCCAGAGGTGGCCACACCGCCGGCATTGGCGGCCTTGGCCGGGCCGTACAGGATTTTGGCGGCCAGGTAGGTTTCAATGCCTTCCAGATCCGTAGGCATGTTGGCGCCTTCCGCCACCAGGGTGCAGCCGTTCTTGATGAGGGTGCGGGCGTCTTCCCCGTTGATTTCATTCTGCGTGGCGGAGGGGAAGGCGCAGTCGCACGGAACGCTCCAGGGACGCTGGCCTTCAAAGTACTGGGCTTTCGGGAACTGCTTCACGTATTCCGCAATGCGTCCGCGGCGCTTGTTCTTGAGTTCCATGACCCAGGCCAGCTTTTCCGGGGAAATGCCGTCCGGATCGTAAATATAGCCGTTGGAGTCGGACATCGTGACCGCTTTCGCGCCCAGTTCGTTAAGTTTTTCCACCGTGTACTGGGCTACATTGCCGGAACCGGACACCAGGCAGACCTTGCCCTGCAGGCCGTCGTTGCGGGTGGCAAGCATGTTCTGGGCAAAGTATACGCAACCGTAGCCGGTGGCTTCCGGACGGATGAGGGAGCCGCCCCAGTTCAGGCTCTTGCCGGTGAGAACGCCGGTGAATTCGTTGCGAATTCTCTTGTATTGTCCGAACAGGTAGCCGATTTCGCGGCCGCCCACGCCGATGTCCCCCGCGGGAACGTCCGTATCCGCGCCGATGTGGCGCTGAAGCTCCGTCATGAAGCTCTGGCAGAAGCGCATCACTTCATTATCGCTCTTGCCCTTGGGGTCGAAGTCGGAACCGCCCTTGCCGCCGCCCATGGGAAGGGTGGTGAGGGAGTTTTTGAAAACCTGTTCAAAACCCAGGAACTTCAGGATGCCGAGGTTGACGCTGGGGTGGAAGCGGAGGCCGCCCTTGTACGGTCCGATGGCGCTGTTGAATTCCACACGGTACCCGCGGTTCACCTGAACCTTGCCCTGGTCATCGATCCACGGCACGCGGAACAGGATGGTTCTTTCCGGTTCCACGATCCGTTCCAGAATCGCGTGGTCTTCATACTTGGGAATTCGCGGCCAAAACCGGTTCAATTGTGCTGAGCACTTCCTGAACGGCCTGGATGAATTCTTTTTCGTGGCTATGCTTGGCCTTAACCAAGTCGAGCACGCGCTGGGAATATGTCTGTGCCATCTTTTCTGTTGTTGTATTTGGGTTGACGCTTTACGCGCAGTTTTTCGCACGCGCTTTCCGTTTACCATTCCGCGAAGCGGGCTGGCAATCATTTTTTTCCCTGGCGGCTTTCAGGGGTCAGTAAGAAAATAGAAAATATGTTTATATGTTGTGATTTGTAAACTGACCCCGTTCTTGCTGATTGACGCCTGCCAGAACTGCGTGTTTCGGATGCTGGGGACATGGAGTTTGTATGCGGTTATTCGGGTTCCTGTTTCCATAAGGCGGATTTTGAATCCGGTAAAAAGCGGAAGTTTCTTACGTGGAAACATTTTTAGTAATTATTGCAATAACTTAGATGAAGACTAAATATCTTGCTCTCCTGGTCGCCGCCATGGGAAGCGGCCTGTCTTTCGGGGCTTCCATCGACGGTCTGGATGCGGCTTATTCAAAAAACCTCACCGCCTATAACGGAACTACTGGAGATGTGCTAAACGTCTCCTCACCCACAACGCTTGGTGTAAACGCCAACGGCTCCTGGACGATGGCATTCACCATTTCCGATCTGGGAGTCACTCCAGGTTCAAACGTAGGATTGCTGTTTACCTACAACACCGGCTCTTACAAAAATCTGGAAGGTCTGGGATTCCAGCTTACGGAATCCGGAACTCTCACTCTGTGCGCCGGAGGTTTTGCCTACAACGGAAATCCATCTGCTTCCTCTTCCTGGAAAACGCAAACGTTTTCCGATTATTCCACCAGCACCCCCCTGACCCTGTTTTACACATTCAACAGGGGAAATGTTTCCATCTCCGCCATGCTGGGGGACGACACGTCCACGCTGACCACGCTGAGCAGCCTCAGCAGCGGAGCCGCCTTCAGCGGCCAGAACATGACCCAGATCAACTTTTCCGCCAAAGACGCCTCTGGAAACACATGGACCGCCCCGAATGGAATCACGGGGGAATATACCCTGAACAATTTTGATCTGTACACGGAGGTTTTGACAGAAGAGCAGATGACGGCATACGCCCTGAGCTCCGTTCCGGAACCGGCTGCGGCCTCCCTGGGCCTGCTGGGCCTGGGCATCCTTCTGATGCGCCGCCGCAGGGCCTGACTTTTTCCTTACCGCGTCCATTCCTGCTCCGTTCAGGGATGGACGTTTTCTTCACTCTTTTTCAAATATCCTTTTCATTTTTCCTTGACGCTCTGATGAAAGTCCGGCTCCCTCTCCCCCTCCTGGCTGCCCTGGCGGCGGCATTCCCCGCAGCAACCGCTGCCCCGGCGGGCACGGAACTGGGAAACGTCATGTTCGTTGGGGATTCCATCACCCACGGGGTCAACAGCGCCTCCTACCGTTGGGCCCTCCATAAAATATTTACAGACAACGGCATTTCCTACCGGGCGGAAGGCGTCAAAACCGGCAATGATTCCGGGGGAGTTACTGCGGGCACTTCCTACGGGGGCCAGATATTCAACAATGAACATTCCTCCCAGGCAAGCGCCAGGGCATGGGAAATATCCGGCAGGAGCAACGGAAGCAGGTTTGACGGCTCCAACATTAACAACTGGCTGGGGCTTTCCGGCACCAAGGCAAACGGAAGCGCCTATTCAGGCCAGACATTCACCGGAGACAATACGCCGGATACCTTTTTCATGATGATCGGCACCAACGATCTCCTTTCTGACGGAAACAATGCCACGCTGGCGAACCGCCTTGACTCCGTTTCCCAAAACCTCCTGAACGATATGGACACCATCGTGGAGGCCATGTTCCAGGCCAATGAACATGCGAATGTCATCATCCTTACCATTCCCTGCTGGACCCGGCACTCCAACGGCAATTCGGACGCCACCCACCAGGCCGTGGCTGATTACAATGATCGTCTGAAAACATGGAATGGCAGGCAGAACGTCACGGTCATTGACGTCAATGCCGGCATCATTGACGTAACATCCTCCACGCCGTTCTACGGCGTAAGCTCCATGTTCAACAACCCCGGCAGCGACGGCCTCCATCCCAATGCCCAGGGAGATCTGCTTATGGCCGGCAATATCGCCAGGGCCATGGGCTACGCGGGGCGCACCGCCGGACAGGAAAGAAAAGCAGCTGGCGGCCTGGCCATCAATTTTCACCAGGGCGGGCAATCCCCCGCATGGAGCTCGAACAGCCAGTTGGAAAATAAAGGGTTTTCCCTCGCCAATGTCACTGTGGACGAGAACGGCATCAGCCTGGGGCAATCCGGGGAAAGCTCCATTTCCTATTCCTGGGCGGAAGGGACGGATCTGCAAAACGGCTTTACCTTTGATTGCAACCTGGTTCTGGGAAACGGCGCAGCAGACGGATGGGATACCGCCTCCGATTTCAGCATCAGCCTGGGGAACAGCTCCTTTTACGGCACGCTCAATATTAATGAGGCCTACATCAAATGGGGCGATGCCATTCTGTATTCCCTGGACATGTCCGCCAATGCGGAAAACCTGCGTATGGCATATATCCGCGGCAATGAGCTGGAAGGGCTGAAAGGCGGCTATTACGTCTGGCTGGGGGACATGCTGATTGGGGAAGCGCTTTCCGTTACCTCCGGCTCCGGCTGCAACGGCCTCACCATTCAATACAACGGCAGCGGAACCGCTGTTCTGCACGACCTGGCCCTGGACGGCACGGGTTCCTATGCCCCTGCCACTTCCGGAACGCTTAACGCGGAAAAGTCTTTTATTTCTTCCGGCTCCTTCACCCAGAGTGGAACACCGGAAGGCAATATTGAGTGGAAAACGGAGGGATTCACCAAAACCGCTGATAATCTGGCCGGCTCCGGTACCTTTAATGCCCGCGCCCAGGCGGATTCCTCCGCAGGGGGAACGGGGAATTCCGTAAACGTCTCCATTACCTCCGGAAACGCCACTCATATTTATGCGAACAGCGGCAACTACACGGGGGACGTCTGGCTGACCATCTCCAAGGAGGGACAGGCCTCCGCCTGGTACGGAGCTCACGGAGCTTCCGGCACGCTCAACGGGAACGTCTTCCTCCGTTTCACGGATGCCGCCACAGGCGGAAGCACGGTCTTCGGTGCCGTGAACGCCGCCGGCGTCACCGGAAACGTTTATCTGGAATTCTCTGCGGAAAACGCCTCCTTCGGCACCTTCACCAGCAGTAATTCCTCCTCTGTGGTCGGCTCCTATGCCACGGATATCCAGGGGAATGTAGACATTGTGGTCAACTCCGGCACCTTCAACCATCAAATCATGGGCGGCATCTTCGCCAATGCCAGGATCGGAACCACCACCATTGGAGGAAACACGCATGTTTACATCAATGGCGGCTCCGTCACCGGAAATGTTATGGGCGGCGGCCTGACAGGCTCCATTTCCGGCGGCGCCAACGTCACCGTCACAGGCGGCGTTATCAGCGGTTCCGTTTACGGCGCGGGCCAGGGAGGCTCTATCCTGGCAGGAAGCTCGGTTTGCTTGACAGGAGGCCTGGTTAAAGGGGACGTTTACGCCGGTGGCAAGGAGGGTTCCATTCAGGGGGACACGTCCGTCACCATCACCGGAAACACGGCCACGCTTTATAACGGGAGCTCCTGGGGCAGCATCTCCGGCGGCGGGTCCGGCGGAACGGTGGATGGAAACTCCACCGTACGCATCCAGAATCTTTCCTCAGGAACGACGGCCTACGGCTTTGACAAGTACGCCGGAAACATCAGCGGCGGAACCAATGTAAGCGGAGACAGGAGCCTGGTGCTGGATTATGTAACCGTGGACAGCCTCCAGGCTTCCCTGAGTAACTTCACCCATGTTTCCGCCGTCAACCAGACCCGCACCTCGCTGGATTCCCTAGGCGGGGCGCTCACCGTAACCATTGAGGCGGGAAGCAGCCTTATCCTGAACGGAACCTCTAACCTGACCACGCTTATTCTGGGGGAACACGCCTCCCTGACGCTTCAGGGGCTCACCGCAGATGCGGTCGTCGTGGACATCACGGGAACAAGCAATTACACACTCTCCCTGACAGAGATACCTGCCAGCCTGGACAACATCAAATTCCTGAACGACGGCGTTCTGTACGACGCGGCCATGTCCATGGATCTTCAGGCCAATTCCGCCATGCTTTTCGCCCAGGTGCCGGAACCCGGAAGCGCCGCCCTGGCCCTGGCCGGACTGGCCCCCCTCCTGTGGAGGAGGCGCAGAAAAAATGTCCCATTGAGGCCCTTCGTTTTCTTCAGGCCCTGATGGACAAAAAAGCCCCCGCCGGCGTAACGCCGGCGGGGGGCCCCATGCGGAAAAACGGCGGAGAAGAAAAGGAAAAGCATCCATCCCTCCCCGGGCGTTTTTCATGGAACGGGAGGAGATCAGGCCCCTCTGTTTTTAAACAGTTCCAGTGCGAGCTGAGACCAGGTCTACAGTTTCTCAAACATTTCCCCGGACAGTTCCTCCGGAGAAACAAAACGGAGATTGGGCCAAGGCTGCTTCATTCGCGCGCACACGGTCCGTATCCAGCTCAAACAGGTGGACAATGCCCAGATGCACGGCCCCCACGTCATTGGTATCGTCATTAATCACGCCGAGAACCCGCTGGGTGCAGTTCCCGTCAATAACCAGTTCCTCGCGGATTTCGCGCTCCACTCCGGCCAGATAGGTGGAAACGTCGTCATGGCCGGATTGGCGGTCCACCGGATTGATATGGCCTCCGATGCCGATGGAGCCCTTGTCATGCAAGCGGGCCTCGCCGCCGGAGCCTCCGCGCGTGTAATGCAGAATGCGGCCCTGGTGGCAGAAAATGGCATAGGCGATGATCTGTTTGTGGGAAGGATCATTTTCCGCAGCCTCCCGGTCCATGAACGAGGCGACGCCCGGCTTCATGAACGCATTCAGATAATGATCCCCGCCTTCCCGGTGTCCCTGGAAATAGCCCGCTTCCTCAAAGGCGGCGCGGGGAACCACCAGAACCTGTTCTCCATGGTAACGTGACATGGAGACACCCTACCCGTTTTCATCCCGCGCTCAACAAAAAAGGCGCTGAAACGGCAAATTTGCCCCTTCCTTCAGGAAGGCGCGGGCTGCCCCTCCGCATCAGGAGACATCCCTCACTTCCACGCCATGATTCCGGAACCTGCGCATGATGCTTTCCAGCTGTTCCGCATCCATGAGATGGAGCGGCAGCCACAGCACCAGCTTCTTGCCGAACAGGAACAGCAGCGCGTGGCGCGTCCTGCACAACGTGGAAAAACGGTCGTAGGGAATATTCATGGGGGCAACGCCCTTGCTGGAGAACGTCAGGTAATCCTCATGAAAAACGTAATCCTTTTCCTGATGGTACATGGGCACCTTTATTGGCGGCCAGAGCGGCCTTTGCCAGAAAGGGGACGTAAAACCAGGACAGGATAATCGCCATCAGCGCCCCGGCCAGGGACAGCCAGGCGAATAAGGGCAGTGGGCGCAGGGAAAAGGAATACAGCGCCATCAATACAAAAAAGGCCGTAATGGCCAGGTCCAGCGGCTTTTTCCACCTGGGGCGCACCGCATGGTACCATGCCACCAGCACCTGGGTTGCCAGGCGGTCGGAAGGTACGGGCTTGACGAGTTTGATGACTTCTGAATCCTGCATCATGGCGGCAGGGTATCTTCATTCCCGCTGAAGAAAAAGCCTAAAAGCAGGCTCTTCCGCCGCCATTGTGTCAAAAAAGCCCCTCCGGAAAGGTCTCTTCCCCCCTTTTTCCCGCCTCCCATTCACGGGGGAAAGCCTCCTTCCCCTGTATGCAGGCCAGAATTTCCTTGATAATCATGCCTCCCTTCATAGAATGAAAAACCAAAAGCCTTCAGAAGACCCGGTGGCAGACAATCTTCAAATTCACGTACGCACGTTCCAGCCCTCAACCACTCAGGCACAGGCTCTGGAAACCCTGACGGATTCCATGGCGGAAGTCCTTGACGACCGACAGCTAAGACACATCAAGAATGCGGTTCTTCTGCGTGAGGAAACGCAGACCACCTATCTGGATCACGGCCTGGCCGTCCCCCACGGACGCACCAGCGCGCTGGATTCCATGCAGGTCACCGTAGGCATCAGCCCAGAGGGCGTCCTCTGGCCGGACGATTCCCGCAACGCTCATCTCATTGTGATGCTGGGCGTGCCCGCCGCCATGGTGACCGGCTACCTGACCACCATGCAGAAATTGCTGCGGTGGCATAAAAACGCCCCCCTGGGCCCCAATGGGGAATGGACGGGAGATGAAGCCAGTCTCCTGGCGTCCCTTCAACAAGCCCTGCAATGACGGACAAGAAAAACCAGCCTGCGGAAAAGACGCGCCTTTCCTGGTCATGGCTGCGCATGGCGTTGAACCTGCGTGAAAAAGTCAAGCTGGGGGACAAGCAGGTCATCTTCATCTGGGCGGTCGTCGTCGGAGCGCTGGGCGCCCTGATGGCCCTTGTCTTTGAAATGGGTGTGGAACTGGTGCAGGACGTCCTGACGGGGCGGACCAGCTACAGGCAAATTCAGGTCTTTCAGGAAATGGCCGGCCAGGACCCGGCCTGGTGCATCTTCGTTCCGGCGGCGGGCGGCCTTTTGGCGGGGCTTACGCTTCTTTTCACCCACCGCTTTGTGCCGGCCAAGGCGACGGAATACATGGAAGCCGTGGCGCTGGGCAATGGATACGTGCCTCCCAAGCCCAGCCTTCTGCGTTCCCTGTCCGCCGTTTTCTCCGTAGGTTCCGGCGCCTCCATCGGCCGTGAAGGCCCGCTGGTGCAGGCCGCCGCCGTAGCGGGCTCCGCCCTGGGGCGTTTCTTTCACCTCTCAGCTCCTCGCTTGCGCCTGGTAGTGGCCTGCGCCGCCGCCTCCGGCATGTCCTCCGCCTTCCATACGCCCCTGGCGGGCGGCCTGTTCGTAAGTGAAATCGTTCTGGGCGCGCTGACGATTGATTTCCTGGCTCCCCTGCTCGTGGCCAGCTGCGCGGGCTATTTTACCATGGGCCTGTTCCATGAACCCGCCCCCATCTACCAGCTCCAGCAGGAAGTCTCTCTGGCAGGCAACCAGCATGTGCTCTGGTGCGTGCTGCTGGGGGCCCTGGCCTCCCTGGTCGCCAGTTTCTGGCTCCTCATCCTCAAAAAATCGCGCCGGTACCTGAACGGCAAGCGCCAATGGCTGCCCGTGCGCCTGACGGCGGCAGGCGTGCTGGTGGGAGCCATCGCCATCTTTTACCCGGAAATCGTAGGGAACGGCAAAAATATCATCACCTCCCTCATTCATTATGAATTTGACGCCGCGAGAGCCGCCGTCCTGCTGTTCCTGAAAATATTCACCGTCGCCATCGTCTTCGGAGTGGGAACCGTGGGGGGCGCCCTGACCCCCAGCCTGACTATCGGGAGCGTCTGCGGCTTCCTGTTCAGCGCGGCTCTTACCCAGCTGGGGGTGCCTGGGGACCATGCCATCGCCTATTCCCTGGTGGGCATGGCCGCCTTTTTCACTACAGCCGCGAACGCCCCAATCACCTCCCTGGTGCTGGTGGTGGAATTCACCATGGCCGGGCAGATGATGTTCCCCCTGATTATCGGAGTGCTGGTTTCCTACGGAATGGCCAGGCTCACCAAAGCCCAGTCCATGTACCATGATTCCCTGGCCTTCGGCCCCAGAAGCACCTTTGACAAACCCCTGGCCCAGGTACAGCTTCAGGATGTAGCGCGCAAGGATCCGCCCGTGGTGCATCCCCTGGACAAATTCGGCACCATTGCCGCCATGCTCATTAAAAACCCGGCCCAGCCCATCTTCGTCACTTCCCCGGCCGGCAAATACCTGGGAAGCGTGGTGGCGGAAGACGTGGCGGCCTTTGCCCGCAACAAAGAGCTGGCCCAGGCCGTACTGGCCATGGATGTGCTGCGCAGCGATATGCCTACGCTTCCTGCGGACATGCACCTCCCGGAAGCCCTGGGCATTTTCTCCCGCCCCCACTGCGCGGAATCCCTGGCCCTTGTGAACCCGAACAACGATCTGCTGCTGGGCGTGGTCAACAAGACGGACCTCTACCTGGTGCTCTCCGAGATCATGCGCAGGGAAAAGCTGCAATAAGGGCTGCCTTTCCGCATTAACATCCGTTGAAATAGCGGAAAAAACGCCGCTTCCATCCTCGGATTACGGGAAATGTCCGTTCAAAACCGAACACCCGGCCCGTCCAAAGGACATTTTCCTTTCTCCGTGTCCGCAGCACCCCGCCTTCCTTTCGCGCCTTATCCGGGCATGGCATCAGAGAGACGACGCATTCGGGGATGTTTCTCCATCCCGTTCATGAAAAAACGCAGGGCAAAGGCATGCTTTCCCCGGCACAAGCGCCCTGCCGCCATTGCGGAAAGTGAATCCGACTTCTTCCAAAGACCTTTGCCCGGAGCCTCTCCGTCAAAATTTACTTCCTCCGGAAAACGCGGAAGAGCCGGAAAGCGTATTTTTTTCCTCTTCTTTTTTCACAATAGGGGTCAGGTTAAAAATAACAACAAACTTGCATTTCAGACCTTTTCCGGTACGCTTCCGGCATGAGCCGCACCCTGAGAATAGAATACCCCGGAGCAGTCTATCACGTGCAGAGCGAGGGCAACCGCGGAGACGCCATTTATCTGGATGACGAAGACAGGGAAATCTTTCTGCGGACTTTTCAGGAGGCGTCCCGCAGAAGCGGATGGACCGTGTACGCCTACGCCCTGATGGCCAATCACTACCACATTCTTTTCCAAACCGCGCGCGCCAATCTGGTGGATGGCATGAAATGGCTCCAGACCGCTTATACCCAGCGTTTTAACGCGCGCCACCGAATGCGTGGGCATCTGTTCGCGGGCAGATACCACGCCATGGTGGTGGAAGCGGATAACGCCCACTATTTTTCAACTATCATTGACTACATCCACCTGAATCCGGCCCGGTCCGGCCTGGCGCGCCGCCATACGTTCCTTTCCGGCTGCAAATGGACGAGCCTGCCCGCATGGCTGGACTCTCCCGCCAAAAGACCCAAATGGATTCATCCGGAACGCGGCCTCGTCTGCTTCGGCTGCGACGACACGGAGGACGGACGCCAAAAGTACCTCAACCATCTGATGGGCCGCTTTGAAGCGGAACGCATGGATGAACGCTCCCTGCTGCCCGCCGGCCACGTTGGCCCCGGCACCGTCCAAAGGGGTTGGTGCTACGGCTCCAGCGCCTTCCGTGCCAGGCTGGTGGGGGAACTTCCCCGGCTGGCGCGCAGAAAGCCCGTCACGACGGGGATGCGCGCATCGGAGATCGGGGAATACCAGGCGGAAATCATCGTCAAAAACGGGTTGAAAGCATTCGGCCTGTCGGAGGAGGAGCTGCTTGTCACGCCTTACAGTCACCCGTCCAAGCTCATCATCGCCCTGGCCGTCCGGCAAAGCACGCTGGTACCGTATGCCTGGATCAGCAACCGGCTGCACATGGGTATTCCCAAATCCATGGGAACCTTGCTCCACCGGGCAAAAAAAATGGCGGAAACGGATTTGAAAACGAGGGCGTGGATCGAGCGCCTGAGCTCCTGACCTCCGTTCCTCCCACGGAATAATTTGAAAAATTTTCCTCCCGCCACAAGGATGCGCCGGGCATGAAACCGTCATCCCGCGGCAGGAAGCACTCAAGGTCAGCCCCTTCTCCGGCACATCATCATGCAGACCGGCCCAAGCAATCCCACGGATGCCGCAGCCGGTTCTCCGGAACTACTGAAAAAGCCATGGCGGCAATTCCGGCTTTCTGCCACCAATGCGGAAACCAAGATGGCTCCCACCCAGCGTTGTTTGTAACATTCCATCTCTGCCGCCTTGTCTGTTCCTGATAATTTTTTCCTTTGTCATCCATTCTGCATGGACACCGGATTCAAAATCCGCCGACAATTAAAAATATTGACGATAAGTGTGTTGTTGAATATAATACGTTGATTTTCAGTAGTATTTTCGGGATCTGGTCTTTTCACGTCCCATTTCTTCCGCCATGGTTTTCCGAACTTTACCCCTGTTGGGAAAATCAAATGCCGCAAACGGATTTTGAATCCGGCAAAAGGTGGCGCATAAGCTGTCAAAGCAGGAGATGGCTTGTCTTATTGAAACCGGCGGGATATCGGAATCAACGACCATGAATTCCTGAAAAACGCGATGAAATTGTTCTGCGGCCTGTTGATCGTGAATGAAGGGGAATTGGGGAAATTTCAACATGGCCTCCGTTTCCGCGGGGAAAAGGGAGAAGGAGTGGTTGAGGGCTTGGCGCTTTCCGGATGGGGGCGGAACAGGAAAAGAGCCCCTCCGTTGGGAATTTCCGTCCCGTGGTTCCTGCTGCCGGGACGGAGAAGGTGGTTGGAGAGCCTCCGTTGTTCCCGGGCCGGAAAATAAATCCTCCGGCAAGCTGTGCTTGCCGGAGGGAGAAAAACAGTCAGGTATATTGCCTGTTGTCAGGGGAAGCGCCTTTATCGCCCGGAAGGGCCATCCATGATAGCCTTGTGGCTCATGTTCCAGCCGCCGCCCAGGGCCGTGTACAGGGAAACCAGCGTGCTGGCGTGCTGGTAATAGTACTGGGAAAGCTGAATCTGCGCGGGGTAGAGGTTCTGCTGGGCGTACAGGACTTCAATGTAGTTGGAAAGGCCTGTGCGGTAGCGCTCAAAGGAGAGTTTTACCGCCGTGTGGTAGGCTTCCACGGCCTCGGACTGGGTGGCGGTGATGCTCCGCAGCTTGTCCCTCTGGATGAGCGTGCTGGAGACTTCCGCCAGGGCGTTGAGAACCGTTTGCTCATAGTCGTTGCTGGCCGCCAGGAATTCCGCCTTGGCCGCTTTTTCGGAAGCCGTCAGCTTGCCCGCCTGGAAGAGGGGGCCGGTCAGATTGGTCCCCAGGCCCCAGCCGCCGCGGCGCCCCTGCACGTGGCGCAGGTCTGCGGAGGCGAGGCCGCCCGCCGCCGTCAGGGAGATGGTCGGGAAGTAGTTGGCAATGGCTACGCCCACCTCGGCATTGGCGGCGCGCAGCTTGTATTCGCTCTGGCGGACATCGGGCCTTCTGGAAAGGATGTAGGCCGGAATGCCGGCGGGAACCTTAACGTTATAGGCGATGTCCCGGGTGCTGCCGGAACGGCGGATATGGCCGGGAGCGCGTCCGGCCAGGACGGAGACCGCATTTTCCAGATTGGCGATTTGCACCTGAATGGCGGGAATCTGGGCCTGGGAGGAAGCCAGGGCCGCCTTGGCGGAAGCCACCTGGAGCCTGTCGCCCACCTGGCCTTCGAGCTGTTCGTCAAACAGGCGCAGGCTTTCGGAATAGGATTCCACGGATTTCTGCACGATGGCAAGCTGTTCGTCCAGCTGGAGGAGCTGGAGGTAGGAGTCCGCCACCTGGCGGAGCAGGGAAAGCATAAGCGCGCGCTGTCCTTCTTCGGAAGCCAGGTAGTCTGCGCGGGCAGCTTCCGTCATCCGGCGCGTCTTGCCCCAGATATCCAGTTCCCAGGAAATGCCGGCGTCAATCGCCCCTGGCGTCAGTGTGTTTCCGGTAGTCTGGACGATGCCGCCTCCGGTATAGTTGGAGCCTTTGCTGACGGAGCCGGAATAATCCGCCCACGGGAAGAGCGGGGCCTCCGTGATGGTGATGTACTGGCGTGCCTTTTCCACGCGCGCCATGGCGGCTTTCAAGTCGCGGTTATTGTTGTAGGTGTCCGTCAGGAGGTCCTGAAGGTCCTTGTTTTTGAAGACTTTCCACCAGGGCAGGTCCGCAATGGATTCCGTCGCCGCGGGGGCTCCCCTGAATGCCGCGGGCATGGGCATGTCCACCGGTTTGAAGTCGGGGCCCATCATGCAGGAGGAAGCGGCAAAAGCCGTTCCCAGAAGGATGGCGCGTGTGATGTATGGGTTTCTTCGCATATGCGTTGAGTCTGTTTTCAGATGGTTGCAAAGGGGGTTACCCTTTTAATGATTCATGGGCTTCGTGGAACAGATGCTTGCGGGCGATGATTTCATCCGGGTCTTCCGTTTCCACCGTCTTACGGGCGACGCGGACGCGGAAGAGTTTCATGATGAAATAGAAGGAGCACGGAATCAGGAAAATGCCCACGACCGTCGCCATCGTCATCCCGGCAATGACCACGATTCCGATGATATTGCGGGAATAAGCGCCGGAACCGGAGGCCAGCGCCAGCGGAACGCAGCCCAGAATGAAAGCGAAGGAAGTCATCAGGATGGGGCGCAGGCGGATTCTGGCGGCGGAAAGCGTGGCTTCCATCAGCGTTTTGCCGCGTTCCATTTCAATGACGGCGAATTCCACGATCAGAATGGCATTCTTGGCCGCCAGGCCGATGAGCATCACCAGGCCGATTTGTGCGTACAGGTTTAATTCATAATCGAACCAGTACAGGCCCAGGAACGCGCCAAGGGCCGCGATGGGCACCGTCATGAAAATGCTGAGGGGCAGGGACCACCGTTCATACAGGGCCGCCAGGATCAGGAAAACGAAGACGGAGGAGAGCAGGAAAATCTGCACGATGCCGATGCCGTTCTGGATTTTTTCTTCCTGATAGCTCATGTCCGCGTAGCTGTAGCCCATGTCGGAAGGCATGCTGGCTTCAAAGGTTTTTTCCAGCGCCTCCATGGCCTGGGAGTTGGAGTAGCCCCGGGCGGGCGTGACCATGAGTTTGGAGGAATTATACAGGTTCTGGCGCAGCAGGAATTCCGGCCCCGTGATATCCGTGATTTTCACGAGGGTGGAGAGGGGGACGGAACTGCCCGTGTTATTCTTCACGTAGAAGTTCTTGAGCATGTCCGTTCCCGTGCGGTCGCTGCCCTGAGCCTGGATGTACACCTGCCACTGCTGGCCGTAAAGGGTGATGTAGTTGATGAACAGGGACCCCATGTAGGCCTGGAGCAGGCTGTTGGCTTCACTGATGCTGACGCCCAGCGTGGCGCATTTTTCTTCATCCAGCCGCACATCCTTCTGTTCCACGGCGAAGGACATCACGCTGCGCACGCCGCCGTTGTTGTTCGGGTCGAATATCGGAAGCTTGTTCGCTTCCTTCACAAAGATGTCCGTCTGTTCCGCCAGGTATTCCGTGCCCTTGCCGTCGCGGTCTTCCAGCATGAAGGTGACGCCGTTGGCGGAACCTACCCCCGCAATGGCCGGAGGCTGGAAGCACATGGTGACCCCTTCGGAAATTTTCGTGGTCAGCAGGGCGTTCAGCTGGGCAGTGACCGCCAGGGCGCTCTGGTCCGGATTGGGGCGTTCCTCCCAGGGCTTGAGCATGACGAAGAAGAAAGCGTTGTTCGTGCTCTGCACGCCCGTCAGCAGGCTGAAGCCGGAAATAGCGATCACGTCTTTCACGTTCGGATTCTGGCGGATGAGTTCGGAGACCTTATCCGCGGCGGCCGTGGTCAGCTGGAGGGAGCGGGCCTCCGGCATAATCAGGGCCGCGAACAGGTAGCCCTGGTCTTCATCCGGCAGGAAGCCATTGGGGATTTTCTTGGCTACGGGGACAATCGCGTAGGCGATCAGGGCCAGCAGCGGAATGGAGATGATGAGCTTGCGGGTCAGGAAGTGGCACACTTTGGTGTAGCCGCTGGCCGTGGCGTCATAACTGCGGTTGAAAATGCGGTAGAAGAATTTCAGCGGGCCTCCCTTGGACGGGTCCTTGGGTTTGAGCAGAATGGCGGACAGCGCCGGGGAGAGCGTCAGCGCGTTGAACGCGGAAATGAGCATGGAAATGGCGATGGTCACGGCAAACTGCTGGAACAGCGTGCCCGTAATGCCCGGCAGCAGCAGGGAGGGCAGGAACACCGCCGCCAGTACCAGGGCGATGGCGATGACGGGCCCGGATACTTCCTCCATGGCGGCGAAGGCCGCCTGGCGGGGCGTAAGGCCGCGCTCCATGTGGGATTCCACGGCTTCCACCACCACGATGGCGTCATCCACCACCAGGCCGATGGCCAGCACCATGCCCATGAGGCAGATGGTGTTCAACGTGAAGCCCAGGAGAGGGAACAGCGCGAAGGTGGCGATGATGGAAACCGGAACGGCGATGGCCGGAATCAGCGTGGCGCGCCAGCCTTGCAGGAAGACGAACACCACCAGAACCACCAGCAGGAGGGCTTCCACCAGCGTGTGCTCGATTTCCTCAATGGAGGCGCGCACGGCCAGCGTGGTGTCCAGCGTCAGGTTGTACTCCATTCCGGCGGGGAAGCTGCGGGAGCGGTCCTCAAAAAGCTTGACCAGAGCGTCCACCGTGTTGATGGCGTTGGAGCCGGGAGCGGCATACACGGCGATGGCGCCGGAATCCCTGCCGTTGTATTTGCTGGATACGTTGTAAGTCTGGGAGCCCAGTTCCACCTTGGCGATGTCTTTCAGGTAAAGAAGCTTGTTCCCCTCCGCACGGATGATGATGTTGCCGAATTCCTCAGCCGTCTGAAGGCGCCCCTTGGTCTGGATACTGTACGTGAATTCCGTTCCGGGAGGGGCCGGCTCCGCGCCGATCTGGCCGCCGGGAATCACGGTGTTCTGCGCCTGGATGGCGGACTGGACTTCACCCACGGAGATGTTCTGGGCGGCCATTTTGGTGGTGTCCAGCCAGATGCGCATGGCGTAGCGGCCTGCGCCGAACACCTGCACGTCGCCCACGCCGGGAACGCGTTTTACGGGGTCCACCAGGCTCACGTAGGCATAGTTGCTCAGGAAAATGGCGTTCAGGCTGTCATCCGGAGAATACAGGTTGATCACGGCCAGCGGGCTGCCCGTGGACTGCGTGATGGTGATGCCCATCTGGGAGACTTCCGCGGGAATCTGGGCGGTGGCCTGCCCGTAGCGCATGTAGGCCAGCGTCTGGTCCATGTTGGGGTCCGTACCGACTTCAAAGACGATGCTCAGGGAGCAGATGCCGTTGTTGGCGTTGGTGGAAGTCATGTAATCCATCCCCACGACGCCGGAAATGGACTGCTCAATGGGGGAGGCTACGGAATTGGCCACCGTCTCCGCATTCGCGCCCGGGTAGGTCGCCTGCATCTTGATGGTGGGCGGGACGATGTTCGGATACTGCTCAATGGGCAGCCCCATCAGGGACAGGCCGCCGAGCAGGATCATCACGATCGAGATGACGATGGCAATGGTCGGGTGTTTGATGAAGAAGCTGGACATGGCGTTAAATCATGAAAATGCGCGGAAAAAGGGAAGATGGTGGGTCTCCGGAGAAGGGATGTTATTTGGCGGACGGCTGGGCTTCTCCATCCTTCATGCCTTCAGGCGTCCTGGCCTTTTCAAAGGACTGGGCCCCTATGGAGGGCATGACGGGCTGGGATACCACGGGCTTGTAGGGAAGCGGCTTGACGGGGGCTTGCCCCTGCACCTTGGCCGCCTGCATGATTCCCTCCACCACGATGGGGCTGTCCTTCGTGAAAGTGGAGTGGGGCATGGGGATGATGTTGATTACCTGCATGCCGTCAACGACGGGGCCGAGATTGACGACCTGCATGTGGGGGATGTTCTTGTCATCCAGGTAAATGATGAATTTGGCGCTCTGGGCGGACAGAATGGCGCGCGGAGGCACCAGTGAGGCGTTTTTCAGCGTTTTCACCGTGGCGCGGACGCGGACGAACATGCCGGGCCGCAGCGTCAGGTTCGGATTGGGAATGTGTCCGACGATGTTGATGGTGCCGGTCTGGGCATCCACATTCCTGTCAATGGCTACGGGGTCGCCCTGCATGGGATATTCCGTGCCGTTGGCCAGAATCACGTCAAACTTGAGGTGCTTCTGCCTGGTCAGATTATTGTCTATGGAGTTCAGGAAGTCCCGTTCGCTCACGGAGAAATCCACCCGGATGGGGTCAATGGAGGAAATGGTGGTCAGCGGCGTGGGGCTGGAGGGCGTCAGCAGGTTGCCGATGGAAGGAGTTGCCAGGCCGGCCAGGCCGGAAATGGGGGCTGTAATAGTGGTGAATTTAAGATTGATCTTGGCTTCATCCACCTGGGCTTTTGCCGTGGCGATGGCGGCTTCCGTCTCCTGGACCTGCTGCAGGGCGTCGTCCAGCTGTTTGCGGCTGACGGAACCGGTTTTCACCAGCGGCGTGTAGCGTTCCACGTCCAGTTTGTATTTTTTCAGCGTGGCTTCATATTGTTCCAATCTTCCCTGGGCCTGGTCCAGCGTTGCCTGGAACGGGCGGGGATCAATCTGGAAAAGCACCTGGCCCTTCTTTACATAAGCGCCGTCCCGGTAATCCTTGGAAAGAAGGTATCCCGTGACCTGGGAACGGATTTCGGCATCTTCAGTGCCGCGCAGGGTGCCCACCCATTCCTGCCTGATGGGGACATCCTTCGTGACCAGTTTGGTCACCTGCACTTCGGGAACGAGCGCCGGCGCCTGGGCTGCGGAATCCTTTTCCCCTTCGCAGGAAGTTAATATCATCACCGGGGAGCAAAGGAGCAGGGTTGTTGCGGCAAACGTCAAAGGCTTATTATACATAAATGAATGCGGTTGGTTGCGGCTGGTGCCGGAAGATGCGGCAAAGCGAAAGAATTTTCTCTTCTTTTTCTTACAAAGTCAACGCAAAGATGTGTTCTGAATTCTGCAAAATATCTGTAACCTTTGCATAATGAAAGGATAATTTAATTAAACAAATGTATAATATGTGATTTGTCCCGGTACCGCTTGGAAGCGGCTGCTGCGGTTTGGGGCTCCTTTATTTCAGGATGCCAGCCGCCTCTTGCGGAGCATGGCGTCCATGCGCGGCTTTCTTCCCATGAAATCCATGAACTGCCGCATGGGCGGGACCGCATAGCCTTTTTCCAGAATGGTTTTCCGGAATTTCCTGCCGTTTCCCTGTCCGGTCCTCCGGCCCGTTCAAAGGCTTCAAAAATATCCTTGTCCAGAACTTCCGCCCATTGGTAGGAGAAATAAAAGGAGGCATAGCCCGCAGGAGAGGAAAACAAGTGACGCGCCGTGCGCAGCTTGCCGGCTCTTTTGAAATCTTTGAAATAATCCATATCTCCCGCTACGGAGGAATCCACATTATCGAGAGAGCCGGCGGAGAAGCGTTCCGGTTCCGAATGCACGGCCAGGTCCATCTTTGCGTACAGGAGCTGCCCGGCCAGCGCGAGGGCAGGCGTATTGCCGCGGGAGGCGTCCAGAGCGTTCAGCATTTCCTCCGGAAAGGGGAATCCCGTTTGTTCATGACGCGCAAAGCTTTTCAGCACGTCCGGCCGCCAGCACCAGTTTTCCATGAATTGGGAGGGGACTTCCACAAAATCCCGCGGCACGCTGGTTCCCGCCAGGGAAGGAATGGAAACCCTGGTAAACATCAGGTGCAGCAAGTGGCCGAACTCATGGAATAAAGTCCTGACTTCCCGGTGGGACAGTGTCACCGTGTCTCCTGCCGAGGGGGGATGGATATTGAGGCAGACCATGCCCAGGCGCGGTTTGCCCGGGGTTTCCGGCGTGGACGGGCTGCCCGTATCCAGGGTGTTCATCCACGCTCCGGCCCGTTTATTGCTACGGGAGAAAAGATCCAGGTAAAAAGAACCCAGTCGGTCGCCGTTGCCGTCGTCAATCGTGAAAAAGCGCACGTCCGGATGCCAGACTTCCACGGCTCCGGCGGATTCGCCTGCCGGGATGCCGGAGAGGGACTGCCGCGTCGGAATCTCCTTCACGCGGATGCCGTACAGCCGCTCCGCCAGGGAAAACAGGCCGTCCAGCACGTGGGGAAGGGGAAAGTGGCGGCGCAGTTCTTCCTGGTCCAGCCGGAAATGTTCTTCTGCCCGGAGATTGGCGTAATAGGCCACGTCCCAGGGATTCAGTCGGGCGTTTTCCTGCCCCGTAAGGCGGGCTTTCAGGCTGCGGAGCGTTTCCATTTCACGGAAAAAGGGGGCCTTGATCTTGTCCAGCAGCTCATTGACGAACTTTATGGCGTTTTCCCCATTTTCCGCCATGCTCTCGCGCAGGGCGTAATCCGGGTATTCCTTATATCCGCACAAATGCGCCTTTTCACGGCGCAGGGAAAGGATTTCCCTGATGACGGGTTCCGTGTCGCATGCTCCCGTAGCCAGAGACTGGCGGTGTTCCCATAAATCCTTCTGGCATTCTTCCCGGCGGGCTTTTTCCATGACCCGGGCGGAAGCCGCGGAATCCAGCGTAAACGTCCAGCCCGGATCGGACTGGCCGGGATGGCGCCTCAGGAACTCCTTGCGCGCCTGTTGCAGGGCGCTTCCGTCTATCCCTTCCAGAAGAGCGGCGTCCCGCACCGTCCAGGTCCAGGATTTCCTGGCGTCCATGTACAAATTGTTGAAACGCTGGGAGGCGAGCGTCAGTTCCCTGTCAATGGCCTCAAGCCGTGCGCGCTTGTCCGGCGGCAGATCAGCGCCGTTGTCCCGGAAGCTCTGCATGCTTAGTTCCATGTACCGTTTCTGTTCGGGAGTCAGATGGGTTTGCCGCAGGCGTTCCTCCGCGGTTTTCAGGACTTTCCACAGGGCCTGGTCTTTCGTGACGGAGGAAAGGAAGGCGGACACGCGAGGAGCCACGGAATCCATGGCCTTGCGAAGTTCCCCGCTGTCGCACAGGCTTTTCAGGACATAGGCCTTGCACATGCCTTCCGTAAGGAGGCCATTGCTTTTCTCCAGCGCTCCGAATGTATTTTCATACGTCATTTCCTCCGGACGGAGGCGGCTGATTTCCTCTACGGAGGCCCGGGTGCGGCGCATGGCTTCCTGAATATCCGGTTCCAGCTTGTCCGGAGTCAGCCGGCTCCAGCGGATGGGACGCTCCCTGTCCAGAAAAGGGTGGGCGGAAATGGCCGCCGGGGAGGGAAGGGACACGGAAAGGAAGAGGAAAAGGAGATAAAGAGACTGCCTGAGTAAACTCATGGCGGCCATTCTACTGGAAGCCGGTTTCTCCTTCAAGCCTTGCGCTTTTCGTGTCTGCATCAGGGGAAAAGCCGGGGCCCGGTCTTGAACGGCTTCCCGTTTGCATGTATGAATCAAGGGGATGTCCACCAAAATCTTTCTCTATGATACTACGTTGCGGGACGGCGCGCAGAGTGAAGACGTCAACCTGAGCGCGACGGACAAGGTCCGCATCGCCCGCCAGCTGGATTATCTGGGCATGGATTACATTGAGGGCGGCTGGCCCGGCGCCAATCCGGTGGAAACGGAATTTTTCAACGCCATGAGAGGTGTCGGACTAAGGAATGCAAAGCTGGCCGCTTTTGGAAGCACGCACCATCCTTCCCATACTCCGGAGACGGATCCCACGCTGGCCGCCCTGATATCCAGCGGCGCGCGGGTGGCCGCGGTTTTTGGGAAATCCTGCCCCCGCCATGTGGAAGTGGCCCTGGGCATTTCCCGGGAACGCAATCTGGAAATCATCGGCAATTCCATTTCCTTCCTTAAGAAAAATATGGAAGAAGCCTTTTTTGACGCAGAACACTTTTTTGACGGCTTCAAGCGGGAGCCGGAATACGCCCTGGCTGTGCTCCGGACAGCCTGGGAACATGGAGCGGACTGCCTGGCGCTGTGCGATACCAACGGAGGCACCATGCCGGAGGAAATCAGCTCCATTATCAGGACGGTCAGGGAACGCCTGCCGCATGCCCTTCTGGGCATCCACGCCCACAATGACTGTGAACTGGCCGTCGCCAACAGCCTGGCCGCGGTAAACAGCGGAGCCATCCAGGTGCAGGGGACCGTAAACGGCATCGGGGAGCGTTGCGGAAATGCCAATCTTTGTTCCGTCATCCCCAACCTCCAGGTGAAGATGAAAGGATTTTCCTGCCTCAGCGGCGCTTCCCTGACGCGGCTCAAATCCACTGCCGCCTTTGTCTCGGAAGTATCCAATCTGGCGCCTTTCCGGCGGCAGCCCTTCGTAGGGAACGCCGCTTTCGCCCACAAGGGCGGAGTGCATGTCAGCGCGATCATGAAGGAAGCCGCTTTGTACGAGCACATCGACCCCTCCCTTGTGGGGAACGCCCAGCGCGTGCTGATGACGGAGCAGGGCGGCAGGAGCAACATCCTTTCCCTGTCCCGCACCCTGGGTTTTGAACTGGAAAAGGGGGACCCCCTTCTGGACGTGCTTTCCGCCGCCGTGAAGAAAAATGCCGCACTGGGGTATGATTACGTGGCCGCCCCGGCCAGCGCGGAGCTGCTCTTCCTGCGGCACATGCCGGACAATGCCTTGAAACCGTATTTCAACATCCTGCGCACTGTGGTGCTGACCTCACGCCATGAAATGGACCCGGACATGATGGTGGAAGCCTCCCTCAAGCTGGATGTCCACGGCAATGTGGAGCACACCGCCGCCGGGGGCTTTGGCCCCGTGCATGCGCTGGACAGGGCCCTGCGCCGCGCCCTGACGCGCTGGTATCCGGAATTGGAACAGATGCACCTCATCGACTACAAGGTGCGCGTGCTTTCCCCCACCCGGACGAACATTCCGGAGGCGGAGGATGAAAACGGCACCGGCTCCAATGTCCGCGTGCTTATTGAGTCCTCGGACGGCGTCGCCACCTGGACCACCGTGGGCGTTTCCTACAACATTATTGAGGCCAGCCTGGAAGCCCTGGCGGACGCCGTCACGTACAAGCTCTACAAGACGGAGCAGGCCAGATGGCGTGCGGAATGCTGAGGTGCGGCGCTCCTTCCCAGGGGACGTGGGCGCCCCTCATGGCTTTTCCTTTTTCTTCCCGTTCCTTTGCGAGGGGCGGGCCGGAAGCTGAAGGGCGGAAAAGGTTCCTCCTGTCGGTTGAATGGCTCAAAATGAACAGGAAGAGGAGCAATGAGCTTCGTGAACAGGTTCGGGCGACGGTGTCCTTTTTTGAGACGGCTCCTGTGTTCTTTCCTGTTCTCCATTCATGTTGGTCAACCACGTTGCCGCAGTTAACGCTGGATTGCTGCCAGTTTGCCCGGAGAACGGATGCCCTGCCGGGAAAATACCGTTATTTTTCCGGTTTTTGCTTCCCGGCCGCATCTGCCGGGATAAATAAAACATTGACCCGCCAGCGGGGAAGCTTTATCCTGAAATCCTCATTCAACCAGAGGTAGATTACAGCCGTGGAGGACGATATTATTTGTACAGAAAAAATCATTGCGGAACGCAAGACGTTCTTTCTTGATCTCAAACAGAATGCGCGCGGCAAAGTGGTGCGTATTACGGAAAAGGTGAGCTCCAACCGGGACCGGATTATGGTGCCTGCGGAAATTTTGGATGATTTCATCGCCGCTCTCCAGGATATCCGGGAGACCCTGAAGCAGCAGGGGGAATAAATTTTCCCCCTCCCTCCTGTTTTTTATTTCACCAATAGCGGGGCTGCGGCCGTCCCGCCATTTCTTAGTATCCGGGGCATTGCAAATCCGGCGGGCAAAAAGCCGTTTTGTCTGAATTAGGCGTTGTCAAAAATAAAAAAGGGAGTATTTTTACTTCCCGGTTTTGCCGTCCCCTTTTTTCATATCCCGGAGCATTCTGCATTCCGGAGGCGCGGGGCCGGAATGTTGATGCAACCATGAATATTTCAGAGATATGACGACACAACAGGAATTGACTCCGGAATTGATACGGGCTGCGCTGACCACGGTAAAATTTCCGGGGTTCAGCCGCGATATCGTATCTTTCGGGCTGGTGAAAAAGATTGACATTGACGCTGAAAACAACGTCACGATTGATTTGGTGATTGAGAGCAAAAATGCGGATATTCCCCGTTACATTTTTGAAGGCGTTCACGGCGTGATGAAGCATTTGCCCGGCGTGAAGCACTGCGACGTTAATATCGAGCATAAGGCTCCGGAAGCCAAAAAAGGAATCAATGACGATCCCTCTACCTGGAAATCCTCCGTTCCCGGCGCCAAGCACGTCATTGCCGTGGCTTCCGGCAAGGGCGGGGTGGGCAAATCCACCGTTTCCGCGAACCTGGCGGTGGCCCTGAGCAAGCTGGGGTATTCCGTCGGTCTGGTGGACCTGGATATTTACGGCCCTTCCATGTCCCTGATGTTCGGCACCAAGGAACGCCCCGGAGCCAATGAGAATGACGAATTTATCCCGGTAACGGCCCATGGCGTGAAACTTCTTTCCATGGGGCTGCTGATTAATGAATCCGATCCTGTAGCGGTGCGCGGTCCTCTGGCGACACGCTACGTCCAGCAGTTCCTGCGCAACGTGGCATGGGGGGATGTGGATTTTCTGATTCTGGACCTGCCTCCCGGCACCGGAGACATTCAGCTGACCATTGTCCAGACGGCCGAACTGGACGGCGTGGTGGTAGTGACCACCCCGCAGGAAGTGGCGCTGATTGACGCCCGCAAGGCGATCGGCCTCTTTGAACGGGTGGAAACCCCCATTCTGGGCATAATTGAAAACATGAGTTATTTCCAGTGCCCCTCTGACGGCAAGATTTACCATATCTTTGGCGAAGGAGGCGGCGAACGGGAAGCGGCTAAACTGGGAGTGCCCCTGCTCGGCAAGATTCCGCTGGATATTTCCACCCGCTTCGGCGGGGACGAAGGCCGCCCCGTGGCCCTGGAAGATCCCGGGCAAAATCCGGTTTCCGCCGCGTTCCGCCAGGTGGCTGAACAATGTGCCCGCGTGGTGCTTGACCGCTGAATGTCCCGGACGGGGCGGAAGGCCCGGTACGGTTGGTAACCCTTAAATTTGAAGCCGGATTGGAGCCTGCCGCTCCGGTCCGGCTTGTTTGCCGGCATGTTCCGGCTCCTTTGAATGAGGAATGCATGGAAGGAAATAAAAAATGAATAAGACGTGGAATTTGAAGGAAATGAAAAAGTTGATACCGCTGGCCCTTCCGGTGCTGGTGGTCAACCTCTCCATTGTGGGCATGGGGGCGGTGGACGCTATTGTGGCCGGGCGCGCCGGCGTGACGGACATGGCCGCCGTGGCCCTGGGGTCTTCCGTGTACCTGCCCGTGGCTCTCTTCGCCTGCGGCGTGCTGATGATCATCGGCCCCGTGATTGCCAACATGCGGGGGAAAAGCCATGAAAGCCGCGTGGGCTACATGACCAACCACGGCCTGTGGCTGGCGTTGATGCTCAGCCTGGTTTCCATGCCGGTCATTTATGTGTTGAGAAATGTATTCGGCTGGATTTCCGATGACGCCGCCATGTGCCGGATGGCTTCCGCCTACATGTTCGCCATTATGTGGGGCCTTCCCGCCAACCTGGGGTTCGTGGCCCTGAAGAGCCTGAACGAAGGCTCCAACATGACGCGTCCCGCCATGTACGTGGGATTGTGCGGCCTGCTGCTCAACATTCCCCTGAACTACATGTTCGTCTTCGGCATGTACGGTTTTCCCCGCATGGGCGGAGCGGGGTGCGGCGCGGCCACGGCAGTCATTTTCTACATTGAATTCCTGCTGATGTTCCTGCTGGTTTACTTCAATCCCAAGCACAGGCCGTACCGCAGGCACATCATTTCCTGGCGGCGGCCTACGCCTTCCGTCATCACGCACCTGGTTCGTTTGGGCGTGCCGATAGGCGTTTCCCAGCTGTGCGAGGTGATGCTCTTCTGCGCGGCGGCTCTGGTGCTGGCTCCGCTGGGAGAGACGCAGGTGGCGAGCCACCAGATTGCCGGGAACGTGGGAGGCCTGGTGTTCATGCTCCCGCTCTCCGTAGGGCTGGCGGCTTCCATCCGCGTGGCGTACCATCACGGCAGGAATGACCTGGCAGGCATCAGATCCGCCATTCTGTCTTCCTATGTGCTGGTGCTCACCATCTGTCTGTGCACCTTTGGAGGCATCACCCTGTTCCGCGAGCAGATTGTGCACCTGTACAATGACTCGGAGCTGATTGTCAGCACGGCTTCCGTCCTGCTGGTTCTGGCGGCGGCCTACCAGCTTCCGGACTGTTTGCAGGTGCTTTCCGTCGGGGTTCTGAGAGGATTCCGGGACACGGCGTCCATTACCTTCATTACGTTTTTCTCTTATTGGATGGTAGGATTTCCGGCGTGCTACATCCTCGCCCGTACGGACTGGATTGTCCCGGCTATGGGAGCGCGCGGCATCTGGACGGGATTCATCATCGGCCTGTCCGTAGCGGCGGTGCTGCTGCTCTGGCGCGTAAGGCGCACCACCAGGCGGGAATTCGCCCTGATGAGGCAGGAGGGATTAAGGGAAAGTTGAGCTTCCGGAACACTTTCTTTCCGCGGGATAAATGCGGCGTTTCGGAAGGTGAACATGGCAGGAAGCATGGTGGAACGTGCGTCTACTGTGCTTTCACGATGTAATGACGGCGTGCGGGAAATGAATCCCCACGCCATCATTATTGAATTATGTCTATTACAATTACCAATCCGGAAGGCCGGAACGTCGAATTCAAGGACCAGCGGGGGCCGACTTGCGGTCTCTACGCCTTGTCCTTTGTCCTGGAATATCTTTATGATATTAAAATCCCCGCCACGGCGGACGGGGACAAGACCAGGGAATCCCTGAGGAACAAGTTCAAAAAGGACGGGAAAACCGTTATTGGAGAATTATATGACGCTACTTCAAGCATGGCCGATTATATCAAGGCGCTTGACCCGTCCAAAATCACGTGTCAGTCTGTTGCCTGTGACGTCGCAGCCATCATTGAAACGCTGAATGGCGGAGGCCTCTGCATGGTGCCTTTCTGTGTCAATGCTGAAGGCTACCCCGATAATTCTGGAATTCACGCCCATTGGTGCGTTTTACAGGATGTTCTGGATAAGACTAAACCCGATGAAGTGACTGCCCTTCATTGGGGGGACAGGATGAGAGAATTTTCCCTGGCTGCTCTTAAAAACAGCAACAGCGCCATTAAGGATGTTGGCGCTTCCTGGTGGGGCAAAGACAAGGACAGTACTGACCTGGAGTATTATTCCTGTGACTCGGAACAGAGCGCAACGGCGGTTGATTCCCTGGGGGAAATCCATCAGCTCAAGCCCGGTTCCGTCAAGAAAATTCCGGCAACTGACCTCAGCCGGAAATTGGCTGGAAAGATGCTGGTTTTTACCAAGTAGGTTAGCGCCGCGGCGGATGGATTTTCAGGAATCCGTAAATGGAAAAGCGGGCGGTCCCTTTCATGGAGGGAACCGCCCGCAAACGGTTTGAGCAGATGCTTCGGAGATTTTAGCCGATGCGTTCCACTTTCACGGAGTGGGACTGGCCGTTGATGATGATGGTCAGGTCACGGGAACCGGAGGGGCCGCTCACCCGGGCGGTGATTCCGTTGTCAATGACGGTCATGGACGGCGCGGCCGCCGGAGCCGCGGCGGGAGCGGTGTTCACCTGCACGGGGGCTTCTTCCTTAGGTTCCGGCTTTTTGTAGAAGTCTTCCACCTGCTGCGGGAACATGGCGTAGATGACGCAGTGTTCGTCGTCCGTGGGGAGCCCCTTTTCCGCAAGTTTCCTGCGCAGGTCTTCCATGCCGGGCTTGATCAGGTCCGCCGGGCGGCAGGTGATTGGTTCCTTGCCCATCTTTTCCGCACAGAGTTTCTGCACTTCCGGGTCCACGGGAGCCGAGGTGCGGCCGTAGTAGCCCAGGGCAATGTCCGCCGCCTGGGGGGTGATGTTCTTCCAGCGGCCGAACTTGACGTTCAGCATCGCCTGCACGCCTACGATCTGGGAGGTGGGGGTCACCAGCGGAATCCAGCCCAGGGCCTTGCGGACTACCGGGATTTCCGCGAATACTTCCTCAAATTTGTCTTCCATGCCCTGTTCCTTGAGCTGGGTGCGGAAGTTGGAAAGCATGCCGCCGGGCACCTGGTAGCGGAGCGTGTCAGAGTCCACCACTTCGTTGCGGTGGGAGGCGAATTTGCCCAGACTTTCATAGACGGGTTTGAGCATTTCGGAGATTTCAATGAGCTTGTCCGCGTCGTAATCCGGCTTGCGGGGATTGCCGTTCAGCAGGGCAAGCATGCGCAGGCAGTCCGGCTGGCCCGTGCCGTTGGCGAAGGGGGAGATGGAGACATCGCACGCGTCCACTCCGGCATCAATGGCGCTGAGGTAAGTGGATGCGCCGAGGCCGGCGGTGTCATGCGTGTGGATCCAGACGGGGATGTTCAGGTCCTTTTTCAGGGCGCTGACGAGTTCCTGGGTGACATACGGAGGAATGAGGCCGGCCATATCCTTGATGACGATGGCGTCCGCTCCCATATCCGCGAGTTCCCGCCCCATGTCCACAAAAGTCTGCGTGGTGTGCACGGGAGAAGTCGTGTAGCAGATGGTGCCGTGGGCCTGCGCTCCGGCTTTCTTGGCGGCGCGGATGGAGGTTTCCATGTTGCGCGGGTCGTTCACGCAGTCGAAAATGCGGAAGATGTTCATGCCGTGCTTGGCGCTCATGGCGACAAAGGCTTCCACCACGTCGTCCGCATAGTTGGTGTAGCCCACGATATTCTGGCCGCGCAGCAGCATCATGTGCGGCGTCTTGGGGGCCGCTTTTTTCAGGGCGTCCAGCCGGTCGAAAGGCCATTCTTTCAAGAAGCGCAGCCCGGCGTCGATGGTGGCGCCGCCCCAGGTTTCCAGGGCGCTGAAGCCCATGGAGTCCAGAATGGGGGCGATGGGCAGCATGTCTGCCGTCTTCATGCGTGTTGCCGCCAGGGATTGATGCCCGTCGCGCAGAACGGTGCAGTTGAATGTAACAGAATTCATTATTTAGTTAACTGTTGTTAAAAATTGAAGAGGTGGCTTCTGGAGGGTGATTTTCTCACAGCCTCCCTTGCAGGTCAAGCATACAACAGCGGATTCCCCGGAAGAACTACTGGACGGGGGCCGTCAGTCGCGCCAGGTTGCAGAGCATTTTGAAGCCCAGGGATTTGTTGTTGTAATCCGCCAGGGATTCCCTCTTGGAGGAGGAAAAATCCTGCTCCAGCATGGCTTTTACCTCCGCGCAGGCGGAGGGGGAATGGATAACGGCGGTGATTTCAAAGTTCAGGGCCAGGGAACGGTTGTCCAGATTGGCGGTTCCCACGGTGGCTATGTCATCGTCCATCAGAACCACTTTCTGATGCAGGAACCCCTTTTGATAGGCCCAGAGCTGGATGCCGTATGTGTCCAGGTCCCGAAGGAAGGTAAAGGAAGACAGTTTCACCAGAATATGGTCTGCCCGCTCCGGGCGCAGGATGCGCACGTCCACATTCCGCAGAGCCGCCGCCTGCAGGGCGGCCATGACCCCCTCGTCCGGGACGAAGTAGGGCGTGGCGATCCAGAGCCGGCGGGTGGCGCTGTTTGCCAGAGCGATGAGCGCGGTTTTCCAGGCGGGAATGACGTCTGCGGGACCGGAGGGCAGGATGAGCAGGGTTTCATCTTCCGGCTGGGGCGTGATTTCCCAGCGGAGGCGGGGAAGGGAGGAGGGGCCGCATTTCAGCATGGCCCAGTTCCAGTCTTCCAGAAAGCTGATTTGCGTTTGCTGGACGGAAGGCCCTTCAAGCTGAACAAACGTGTCGCGCCAGTAGCCCAGAGCGCCCTTGCCCAGGTATTCCCTGCCTATATTCATGCCTCCGATGAAGGCGGTGGAGCCGTCCACCACCACCAGTTTCCGGTGGTTGCGGAAGTTCAGCCGCAGGATGTTGCTCAGGAAATGGCGCTTCCCGTTGAAAGGTTCAATGTTCACTCCTGCTTTCCGCAGGGCGGAAATGTAACCGGGGGGGAGCTTGTGGGAGCCTATTTCATCATACAGCATGTAAATGCGGATGCCGGCCCTGGCCCGTTCAATCAGCAGCTCCTTCAGGTTCTGCCCCACGGAGTCGTTTTTGATGATGAAGAATTCAATCAGGATGTAATGCTCCGCGTTCTTGATGGCGTCGTAGATGCGCGGGAAAGCATTGGCCGCGTCAATAAGCAGGCGGCAGGAATTGCCGCGGCAGACGGGCAGCCGCACGATATTGGAAAGCGTGCGCATGATTTTTCCCGCCGTGTCTGATGACTGTACGGCATACGGAACCATGCAGTTTGTAATTTTATCCGTCAGTTCCCCCCATGCGGATTCGGGGTCCGTCTGGCGGCGGCGCGTTTCCACATATCCGCTGAATCTCCGGCGTCCCAGGATCAGGTAAAAGGGGACGGCAATATATGGAAATGCCAGCAGGGAAATGAGCCACGCGATTGTTCCCTGAGGCGTACGCGTATGGAGCAGGGCCGGAATCAGGCAGAAGGCGCCTGCAATGTGGCAAAAGGCGGCAAATCCCAAATATGGCTCTTCAGGAATGATCATGGAACGGAAAACCGGAAAAGATGCGGGGGATGAAAACGGCGGGGAGAAGTGAAAAGGCTGGCTTTTGGAGCAGGAGATGATACTAAGGTGGCGCATGCTCGTATTATCACGGGTCTAGGGATTAGAAAAGCGTAATTTAAGGGAATGAAGCAGTATTTGGCACTTTTGGAGGATGTTTTGACCAATGGGGTTGGGCGGGAGGACCGTACCGGAACGGGCACCATCGGCGTGTTCGGGCGGCAGAGCAGGTATGACCTGCGCGACGGTTTTCCGTGCCTGACGACCAAGAAGCTTCATTTGCGCTCCATCATTTATGAGCTGCTCTGGTTCCTGAAAGGGGAGACCAATATCAGGTTTTTGAAAGACAACGGCGTCAGCATCTGGGATGAATGGGCCGACGAAAACGGGGATCTGGGGCCCGTGTACGGCGCGCAGTGGCGCTGCTGGCCGGGAAACGACGGAAAACCCATTGACCAGATTGCCAGACTGATTGACGGCCTGAAACATAATCCCTGGTCCCGGAGGCACATCGTCAGTGCGTGGAATGTGGCCCTGGTGGATGACATGGCCCTCCCTCCGTGCCATTCCCTGTTCCAGTTTTGCGTGATTCCCGCCCAGCCGGGAGAAGAAAAGCACGGCCTTTCCCTCCAGCTTTACCAGCGCAGCGCGGATCTTTTTCTGGGGGTTCCCTTCAATATAGCTTCCTATGCGCTGCTGCTGCTTATGACCGCCCAGGTATGCGGGTATGAAGCCCGGGAATTCATCCATACGTTCGGGGATCTGCACCTGTACCGGAACCATCTGGACCAGGCGAGGGAACAACTCTCCCGCACGCCCCGTCCTCTTCCGGTCATGAAGCTCAACCCGGAGGTAAAAACCATTGACGGATTCCATTATGAGGATTTTGAGCTCGTGGGGTATGATCCCCTGCCGCACATCAAGGCTCCCATATCCGTTTAGCGCATTCATTCCTTAATCCATCATGTCACAACCCATTACTTATACAGGAGTGGTCGCCATGGCCCCCGACCGCGGCATTGGTTACCGGGGGGCGCTCCCCTGGCATTTGCCGGACGACCTCAAGACGTTCAAGCGCATTACGACGGGGCACCCCGTGCTGATGGGCCGGAAAACGTATGAGAGCATAGGCAGGCCTCTTCCCGGCAGGCAGAACATCGTGCTGACCCGTGACCCGGCGTGGACGGCGGAAGGCGTTCAGGTGATTCATTCCGCAGGGGAGTTGGAATGTCTGGAATTGATGGAGCCGGAAATCATGGTTATCGGAGGGGCGGAGATTTTTTCCCTGATGATGCCGTCCATGTCCCGCATGTGGGTTTCCAAAGTAAAGGGGGAATATCCGGCGGACACTTTTCTTCCTCCGTTTGAGAACCGGCTGGAGCGTGCTGTCCTGAAGGAACGGTTTGAAGATTTTGACCTGTATTTGTACGAGCAGGTCAAATAGCCGCTCTTGTCCGTAACTCCGCTGGAGGCGCTGAAGCATAAAAAAGACGGAGCGGCCAGGGCCGCCCCGTCCTTCATGGAGCAGTTTTCCTTTACATTTATTCCGCCTTTCCGGCAAACAGGCCTTTCACCCATTCGCGGTAACGCTGGAACATGGCGTACAGGGCCGGAATGAACAGAATGCCCACCACTGTAGCGAGGATCATGCCGTAGAAGGTGGAGATGCCAATGGCTTTGCGGCTTGCCGCTCCCGCTCCGGAGGCGATGACCATGGGGAATACCCCGATGATGAAAGAAATGGCCGTCATCATCACGGCGCGGAAGCGCTGCCGGGCCCCTTCCAGGGCGGCTTCATGGATGGGAACGCCGCGCTCCCGCTCCATCTTGGAGAATTCCACCATCAGAATGGCGTTTTTCCCGGCCAGGCCTACCAGCATCACCAGGCCGAGCTGAGCGTAAATGCTCAGGGGCGTGTTGCAGATAATCAGGCCGAGCAAAGCGCCCAGCAGGGCCACGGAGACGGAAACAATGACGGAAATGGGGACCGTCCAGCTTTCATATTGCGCCACCAGGAACAGGTAGCCGAAGAGCAGGGCCATCCCCATCAGCAGGACGATTTTCCCATCGTTCTGCCGTTCCTGATAGCTCATGTCCGTCCAGGTGATGGAGTAATTTTCCGGCAGCGGAATAGCCTCAATCTGGTTCATCAGCTCGCCGCTGCTGACGCCGGGTTTTGCCTGGGCGGTCACTTCCGCGGACATGAGCTGGTTGAAACGGGATATTTGCCGCGGCCCCACCATGTAAGACAGGGTGGCTACGGAGCTGAGCGGCACCATCTGGCCCTGATCGTTCTGAATGTAGGTGTTCATGATGTCATTGATGGTGGTGCGGTCCTCTGCCGCAGACTGCATCTTCACCTTGAACGTGTAGCCGATCAGGTTGAAATCATTGATGTACATGGAGGCCAGCTTGCTTTGAAGCGTCGTGAAGATGCGGCTGACGGGCACGTGCATGCTCTGAGCCTTTTCACGGTCGATGTTCAGGAAAAGCTGGGGGGTGTTCGCCTCATACGCGCTGCGGGCGTACATGGTTCCCGGCAGTTTGTTGATTTTGTCCAGCAGGTCGTTGGTCACTCGTTCCAGGTCTTTGGGAGTTTCCTCCCCGCTGGCCTGGAGCATGAAGGAGACGCCGCCCGTCAGGCCCAGCCCCATGATGGCGGGCGGGCTGAACACGGTGGCCTTGGCCGCCGGAATTTCATCACACAGAACGGAAGCTTTCTGCATGATGGAATCCAGGGAGAGTTCCGGCGTCTTGCGTTTGTCCCAGGGGTCAAGCTGGGCGATGCACATGCCCAGGTTTTCTCCGTTGCCGCCCATGAAGCTGAATCCGGAAGTGGAGGAAACCTGGCGCACGCCGGGGATGCTCATCAGCTTCTGTTCCGCACTGCGCATGGCCTGTTCCGTACGGCCCAGCGTGGCGCCCGGGGCCAGCTGGATATCACAGAAAACGGTGCCCTTGTCTTCCGGCGGGAGGAAGGATTTGGGTACGGTCTCAAACAGTTTCCAGTTGCCGACCAGGACAGCGGCCAGCAGAATCAGCGTAAGCCACGCGCGGCGCACCATGATGCCGGCGCATTTGATATAGCTTTTGCGCGCCCATTCCAGAGAGGCGTTGAAGGGGCGGAAGAGGCTGAACCTGCTCTGTTTCTTTTGCTTCCTTTTCAGCAGCAGAACGCACAGCGCGGGGCTGAGCGTCAGGGAATTGATTGCGGAAAGGCAGAGGGCCACGCACATGGTTACGGAGAATTGCATGTAAATGTTCCCCACCATGCCGCCGAAGAAGGCGATGGGCACGTAAATGGCTACCGTCACCAGCGTGGTGGCGATGATGGCACCTGTAATCTGGTGCATGCTCTTCTTGGTGGCTTCTTCTGGCGAGAGATCCTCCGTCTCCAGAATGCGCATCGTATTTTCCACCACGATGATGCCGTCGTCCACCAGGGACCCGATTACCAGAATAAGGCCGAACATGGTCAGCACATTGATGGAAAAGCCCAGGGGCAGCAGGATGGCGAAGGTCCCTATCAGGGAGACGGGAATGGCGAGCGCCGGAATGAGCGTGGCGCGCCAGTCCTGCAGGAACAGGTACGTGATGCCCACCACCAGAATCAGGGCGATGACAAGCGTTTCCACGATTTCCGCCATGGTGGCGGAAATGTATTGCGTGGGGTCGTAGCTCACGACGTAGCTCACACCTTCCGGAAAACGTTTTTCCAGCTTCTCCAGCGTGTCTTTCACGCCGTTCATGGCTTCCAGGGCATTGGCGTCATCCAGGCGGTACACTGCCATGTTCACGGAGTCTTCCCCGTTGTTGCGGCTGCTGCCCGTGTAGGTTTCCGCGCCCAGCTCAATGCGGGCAATGTCATCCAGCCGGGTAACGTGGCCGTCCTGGCCCGTGCGGACGATAATCTTGCTGAATTCCTCCACGGTCTGCAGTCGTCCGGTGACGTTTACCTTATATTGGATGAAGTTGTTTTCCCCTTCCGAGCCGATGGAGCCGGCCGCGGCCTGAACGTTCTGCGCCTTGATGGCGTTGGAAACGTCATCCGGCGTGATATTCAGGGCGGACATGCGCAGGGCGTCCAGCCAGATGCGCATGCTGTAATTCTTTTCCGGCATCAGGTTGACGGCAGAGATTCCCGGTACGCGGGCGACCTCATCCTTCACCCTGGTCTTGACGAAGTTGTTCAGCTCCAGGGAACTCATGCTGGTGGACCGGAAGGCGAAGAATCCCAGGATGTCAGAGGAGCGTTTCCTGATCTTGATGCCCTGGTCTGTCACCTCCTTGGGAAGTTTGTATTCCACCCGTTTCAAGGCGTTCTGAACGTTCACCATGTTGATGTCCGAATTCGTACCGCTCTTGAACGTCAGGGACAGGGAATACCCGCCGGTGTTATCCGATTTGGAGGAGAAATAGAGCAGGTTTTCCAACCCGTTGAGTTCTTCCTCAATGGGGGAAGCCAGCGTTTCCATCACCACCTGGGCGCTGGCGCCCGTATAGGTAGCCTGCACGTTGATGCTGGTGGGCGCGATTTCCGGATACTCCGCAATGGGGAGCTGGTTCAGGCAGATGCCGCCCGCCAGCATCATCAGGATAGCGATGACGATGGCGAATTTGGGGCGTTTGATAAACAGGTCCGCAATCATGGGTAGCTCAGTTTTGAACGGAATATACCGGATTCACCTTGGCGCCGGGACGCACCTTGTGCATGCCGTCGATGATGACGACTTCCCCTTCCTTGACGCCGGAACTGAAACACTGTTCATTATTGACCGTGTTGCCCAGCGTAACGTCCCGACGTTCCACGACGCCCTGGTCGTTGACGATGTAAACGTAGCTCTTGTAGGCATCGTGCATCACGGAGGAAATGTTGGCCGCCGGGAAGCGGTCCACATTTTTCTTGGAAAGATTAACCGTGACTACGCCGCCGGGCGTCAGCACGTCTTCCGGATTGGGGAATTTTGCCCAGACGTTCAGGGTGTCCGTGGTCGTCTGGACGGTATTGTCCGTCATGAAAATCCTGCCCGGCTGGTCGTATGCCTTGCCGTTGGCGAGGTTGACGGACACAAGAGCGTCTTTCTTCATATTTTCCTGGGTGCCGAACAGGGAAAGGAAATCGCGTTCACTGATAGGGAACTTCACGTACACTTCATCGATGCCTGTAATGGTCACCAGGGAACCGGAGGTGGGGGTAATGTAATTGCCCGTGGAAAAAGTGACGCGGCCTGTGCGGCCCGTGATGGGTGCCGTGAGCCTGGTATAGTTAAGATCGTCCTTCGCTACCGTAATGGCGGCGTTTGCGGACTGGATTTCCGCTTCCAGGGCATGCATGGTGCTCTTGGCGTTTTCCACCGTGTCCATGGAGACGGATTTGGAGGCCAGCAGCCTGTTATAGCGTTCAAAACTGTTTTTTGCGTAAAGCAGTTTGGCTTCAAGCTGGGCCTTTTTGGCTATCGCTTCCTCCACAGCCGCCCTGTAGCGCGTATCCTCAATTTCGAACAGGAGATCCCCCTTCTTCACGACTTTTCCTTCCCGGAAACGGGTGGCTACGATGTTGCCGGAGACGCGGGGCTGCACAGTCACCCGGTCAATGGCTTCCACCTGGCCGATGTACTTCTTGTTCACCGCACTGTCAATAGCGGCGGCTTTCTGGACGAGTACGGTACTGGGTTTGGCTGCAACCCCTCCCGGCGTTCCCTGGGAATAACCCGGAACAAACAGGGAAAAAAGCAGGCCGGAGCCGGCCAGCAGACGGAGGGGCGCCTTCCGATGATGCGTGTGTTTTTTCATATGGTATTATTTACTGTAAACGTGATTGTAAAGGGTATCCACAATACGGCAGAAATTCTCCTTGTCCTCTTGCGACAGAGTGTTGAACAGGGTATCCAGTTTTTCCTTCATGCCGTTGAAAAGCATTTGGAACCTGGATTCGCCTTCCTCGGAAAGGCGGATGCACAGGGAACGCCTGTCGCGGGGATTCTCCTTGCGGTCGAACAGGCCTTTCTTCACCATGCTGTCCACCAGCAGGGAGGTGGAGGGAATGCTCATGCGGAGATAATAGGCAAGCTCTTTCAGGGGAATGCCTTCTTGGCGGTTGGTCATCAGGTGGTTCAGGGCACCCAGGGCGTTCATCTGCCGGACGGAAAGCCCCATGATTTTCTGGTAATGGCTCTGATCCACCTCATTCAGGTTATCCCTTTTGAACTGGTGGAGGATCGTCTCGAATTTGTGAACGGAGGCTGTGATATCCGCGGCAGTCTGAAGCATGAGGGTGTTATGTCAAAACCGGTTAATTGTTGTCAAACTAAAACAAATAAAGTTGAGAAGTTATTGCTGTATTGAAATAAATCGGGTAACTGAAAAGTTACGGTTTCTTCACCGTACAAACCGCCGGCGGTTGCAGAAGTTGCAAAAAAAGTCTTTTTTTCTTGTCACCGGGGTATAAAGGCGTGTATAAGCTTCCACGTCCCCGCCATCAGGCAGGGACGGCATCCAAGGTTATGGAGCGGTAGCTCAGTTCGGTTAGAGCGCCAGCCTGTCACGCTGGAGGTCGCGGGTTCGAGCCCCGTCCGCTTCGCCACCTTGTTCAGAAGAAACAGCCGCCTCCAAGCGGCTTTTTTGTGCCCGGATTGCTGCTGTTCCCGTATTCCGCTTGCTGTTTCAGGAAAATCGTCCGGGATGGCCCCTGCTTCTGAGGCATGGGGGTGGAATTTGCTTTTTACTCCGCTGACGATGCGTTTTCCGGAATTTGACTTTATCTCAACAGCGCGAAATGTACCGCGTCCCTTCCGGTTTGCGGGAAAATGACTGTTTTTCCTTCCCGTTGGAGAACTGCTTTCCTGCAGGGCGGGGGAGCGTGCTTGATTTAGGAGCAATTTTCCCTCATGATGTCAGCATGATTCTGGAACTGCACTCCCCGCTGGACATGCATCTTCACCTGAGGGACGGCGATATGCTGAAGCTGGTCGCCCCGTTAAGTTCCGCCTCTTTTGCCGGAGCGGTCATCATGCCCAACCTGGTGCCTCCGGTGGCTGATGCGGATGCGGTACAGGCTTACCGGCAGCGGGTGCTGGACGCTTGCGGAGACGATGTGTTCCAGCCGTACATGACGGCATTTTTCCGTTCCTATTCCGAGAAGGAATTGTCCCGGCTCAAGGAACTGGTGTTCGGCATCAAGCTGTACCCGGCAGGGGCCACCACGAACAGCGAGGGCGGAGTGAAGGCCATGAAGGATGCGGAAGCTACCCTGTCCATCATGCAGGAAATGGATATTCCTTTGCTGGTGCATGGCGAAAGCCACGGCTTCGTGATGGACCGGGAGGCCGAATTCCTGGATGTTTACCGTGATTTGGCCACGCGCTTCCCCCGGCTTACTATCTGCATGGAACATATTACCACGGCCGCCGCCGTGCAGCTGCTGGACGAATTTGAAAACCTGGCCGCCACGGTAACCCTCCAGCATCTTCTCATTACTTTAGACGATGTGGCCGGAGGCATGCTGAGGCCGCATCTGTTCTGCAAGCCGATCGCCAAAAGGCCGGAAGACCGGGAAGCCCTGTTGCAGGCTGCCCTTTCCGGGCATCCCCGTCTCATGTTCGGCAGTGACTCCGCCCCCCATCCCATCCATGCCAAGGAAGCGTGCGGATGCGCCGCCGGCGTATTTACCGCCCCCATCGCCCTTCCTCGTCTGGCGGCCCTGTTTGACGAACACGGAGCCCTGGACCGGTTGCAGGGCTTCGTTTCCAGTCATGCCTGCGCTTTGTACGGGTTGAATCCGCCTGCCAGGACGGTCCGTCTGCAGCGGCGTGAAATGCTGGTGCCAGACGCTTATGAAGGGCATGGACAGAAAGTGGTGCCGATGGATGCCGGATGCACCATTCCCTGGAGAGTGATGTGAGGGGCTTTTCCAGGGGAAGATGACAGAAAGCAATTTAAGGGAGCTGTCTTTATACTGGATATTCCGGGCGATCTCACTACAATCCCTGCCCATGGATCGGATTCGCGTTTATACGGGTGGAGTGGCTTCCTGTAATGGTTACCTCTTCAAAACGAGGGATAACACTTACGTGGCTGTGGATGCTCCGTCCGGTTTCGCGGACTGGATCTATTCCAAAAAGCCCGATATTATCATCACGGACCTTCTCATTACCCACCAGCATTTTGACCATGTGGAGGACGCCTGCCGCATGCGCCAGATTTTCGACTGCCGCATTCATGCCGGGCAGCCCTACAATGAAAGCCTGACGCTGGAAAAAATGGCCCGCGACGCCTGGGGGCTTCCCCTCAATGTTCAGCCGTTTGTGGTGGATGAAATACTTACTCCGGACATTCACACGGCGAACTGGGGCGGTCTGTTGTGGCATCTCCACCAGGTGCCCGGCCATTCTCCGGACAGCATTGTTTACGATTTGCCGGATGAAGGAATCATGTTTACTGGTGACGTCATTTTTGCCGGCTCCATCGGGCGGACGGACCTCCCGGGGGGGAACCTGCGCCTGCTGAAACAGGGCATTGAAAAGAAAGTGCTCAACCAGCCCGCCACGACCATGATTTTCCCAGGACACGGGCCTTATACCACCGTAAAGAACGAACTGCTGACCAATCCGTTCATCTCCTGACCGCGGTTCCTGCGCCGCTGTGCGGAATCGTGTTCTACTCTTTAGCAAGCATACAAGATCAATGTTATTTTCAGAATTAGGTTTATCGGAACCCGTCTTGAAGGCGGTGGAGAAATGCGGTTATGAACATCCCACCCCCATTCAGGAGCAGGCCATTCCCGTCATTCTGGAAGGCAGGGACCTCATTGGGGCCTCACAGACGGGAACGGGAAAAACCGCCGCTTTTGCCCTCCCTCTGCTGACGAAACTTCAACCCATCGGCAAACCTCAGATACTGGTGCTGGAACCCACCCGTGAACTGGCCGACCAGGTGGCGGAAGCCTTTGCCGAATACGGTGAATTTACCGGATTGAAAGTAGCGTTGCTGTACGGCGGAGTGGGATACGGAAAGCAGACGGAAGACCTGAAAAAAGGAGCGGACATCGTTGTGGCCACCCCCGGCCGTCTGGTGGACCACTTCTACCGCTGCACCATGCGCTTCGGTGAAGTCAAGGCCCTGGTTCTGGATGAAGTGGACCGAATGCTGGACATGGGGTTCCTGCCCATTGTCCGTAAAATCGTCAACCTCTGTCCGTGGGAAGGAAGGCAAACCCTCTTCTTCTCCGCCACCATGCCTCCGGTCATCGCGGGATTTGCCAAATGGTGCCTGACGGACCCTGCGGAAGTTACCATCGCCCGGCGTGAAGTGGCCGCCACCATCAGCCATGCCTTTTATCCGGTAGCTCTGGACCAGCGGGATGAACTGCTGTTGGCCCTGCTCAAGGGGACGGACTTCCGTTCCGTCATGATTTTCACCCGCACCCGCAAGGAGGCGGATGCGGTATGCGGCATGCTCAAGCATCATGGCTACCGCGGGGAAGTGGCCGTCATGCACTCCGACATTCCCCAGAAGGAACGCATGGAGGCGCTTAAGGGATTCAAGAGCGGAAAATACGATATTCTGGTGGCTACGGATGTGGCGGCGCGCGGCATTGACATCAGCGGCGTGACCCACGTCATCAATTACCGCGTTCCGGAAAACGCGGAAGACTATGTGCACCGCATCGGCCGTACCGGTCGCGCGGAAGCTTCCGGGGATGCGTTCACGATCATGACGGCGGATGAGCTGGACTTTGCTGCGGCTGTGGAAAATTTCATCGGGAAACCCATTGAACGCAAAAAACTGGACGGGTTCAACTACACGTACACCGCCCTGTTGGAAGACAAGCCCGTCAAATCCGTCCGCAAGCCCAAACCCGCAGTTCCCAAGCGCCGCAGGCGCTAAGAAGGGGGAAACATGATGTTTCTCTCTGATGGAATGAAAATCATCCCATGCGCATTCTTGCCATAGACCCGGCCATCCGCAACACGGGTTATGCCGTGGTGGAGGGAGATTACCGGCGCGCGCGCGCCCTGGACTATGGAACGCTTACCATTCCCCGGAGCGTGTCCCAGTCCGGCTGCCTGCTTGCCATCAAGCAGCATTTGGGCAATCTCATTGACAAATGGAACCCGGATGAAATGGCGGTGGAGCGCATCATCTATGTCCAGTCTCATCAGACGGCCATCACGATGGGGGCGGCCAAGGCGGCCGTGGTCATTGCCGCGGCGGAAGCCGGGCTGCGTATTATGGAATATTCCCCCAAAAGCGTGAAGCTTTCCGTCGTAGGGCGCGGGGCCGCTCAAAAAACGCAGGTCGCCTTCATGGTGCGGGCTCTTTTGGAACTCCGGGAAACGCCGGAATCCGATGCCGCCGACGCTCTGGCGATCGGCCTCACCCACCTCTTCTCTGCGGACCCTTTGAAGGCCCACATGATGGAGAGGAAATACATTTAGCAGTGATGAGAGATGAGCGTAAAAACCGCACTTGCAGCCCGCGAATTGAAATTTGACTGCCCGGCGCTGTTCTCTAATCACTGATTCAAGCCGTCAGGGCCTGAACGTCCTCCCTTTCCCGTCCTGCCATGCCTTGAGCAGGGAAGCATACATTTTATTGAGCTGTTCCAGGGTAGCTACACGGAATTCCACGGTATTCGTATTCGGGTAAGCTTTCGCAACGGTTGTATCCGGGTCAATGCTGCCTCCCGTTGCCCGGTTGACGGCGCCGTCCCCAAGCTCCTTCGCACGGTCAGTCACATTCCTGATGGCGTTGATACCGGAATTTTGACCCAGCGTTTCCAGATAATAAAACTTGGTGGGCGTATTACCCAGGGTAATCAGCGTTACTTCATACACCATGCAGGTATTGTCCAGAATATACTTGTGCTGCGCCACCGCTACAATCCGGCTGAGATGCACCACATACTGTCCCTCCGGAAAATTGCCTATCCAGAACTGGCTCTGGTTGTAGTCATCCGTGGACGGGACGGCGGCTCCTTTCTTGGACTGGGCGGAAAGAGGTGCGGCTGCACAAACAAATAGAGCTAAAACAGAAAGGAAGAATCGTTTCATGCTTTCTATTTAATATCAGCTCTTACTGTATGGGAAGGAAAAATCGTTGAATGTTTGCGGGGGAGAACATGTCTGTCCATCGATAAATGTCGTCCCCTTTTTCAGTTGCTCCCTTGCGCCGGAATACATGACTGTTTGAATAATATTTACTGGCACAGTTCATGATGTTGATAAAAAATGCCACTACTCCTGTTTACGGATGAAAAACCTGAAACGTACGTAAACAGGTAATGGAATCAGGGTGTTATGGCATGGAAATTTCCATGGAACTTATCCATGCATCCGAGCAATTCCCTGAATTTATCCGTATTGCCTTCAATTTTAATCATGCCTTTGTCCAGAGCTGTCTTTAAGGGCATTGCCCGCATGGCGACCAGGGCGAAGTGGAGCCTGTCTCCGGTGATGACTGCGTCGGGATGTTTGACCAGTTTTCCTTCGCGGTACATCAGCACTTCGTTTTCAATCCAGAAGCCGTATGATCTTCCGTTTTGGGCAATCCAGTTGAAAGCCAGTTTTTTCCCTTTGGATTTCTCATTATTCAGGCTGACGCCCAAATAGTCGAACAGCAGTTCCGGAGTCAGGGCATATAAAGTGTCCGTCAACGTGAGTTCGCGGGAGTTTTTAAGCAGCCCGATTCCCGGTTCTCCGGCATTGACGAGAAGTTCATCGTTCCGGAATACGGATTCCGTTTGATAACCGAATTGTTTCAACATATTTCTTACCAGATTCCTTATGTTTCCTCTTTTTAGATGGGCAGACATAACGTGCCTTAATGTCCCGGCGTCTTGACGATAGTCCTTTTGCCCGGTGATTTCCGGAGGGCTATTCCTGATTCTGCCGCTTTCCGGAATCGGATTGATTATTCCCTCAATTTCTGCGGGGGAATACCCTTTGCTAACCAGGTTCAATATCCGGTCATGCATGTATTTGCAGTTGCGGCATTCCCTGGCCAGGAACCGTTTGATATTTTCTTTTCCTATTCTGGGCCAATGGTGTTGTGAGAATAAAATCTCTATTTTGTCTTCATAACGCTGAATGGCTTGATCAAGGGCTTTCCACCTGTTTTTTGCGTCCCTTATTTTTGATACTCCCAGAGTGCAGATATCATGTATGGCGCTTGCCGTGTCCTCTCCATAAAAAAGCGCCTTGAATTGGGGAAAATACATCAGTGCGGCAGAAGAGGCTCCCATTCCGGGAACCGCCATGAATTCCATTTCTATGCCGTCTATGTCCAGCCCGGATGCCGTTCTTTTGGTACTGGCAAAATAGTTGGTATGTGGATGTGCATCTACAACAGCCTTGATTGGCCGTTTTCCCGCCTTCCGGTAGTAGAGGTCAAGACTCTCGGCCATGGTTTCTTTCGGGACGAAAGGGGCAATGATCATGATGCCTTCCCGTCCTTCAATAATAGTTATGTTCGGAAAACCTCCGCCGTGAATCTGGTAAATTCCTTTTGTGACTTCGGACAGCGAGTTTTTAACATTGGGACGGGAAATGCTCCACGTACCCGGTTTGTCCCCGGGGCCTTGTTCCGCATCTTGAATGCCTTGACGGTCATTTTGATTCGCATCGTAAACTCCGGGAGATTTTTTGTTGTCTTCAACGGGATGCCTTAGCACCTTTTTGGATTGTTTTGCCATACCGACGCCTGTACCGCCCCATGCAAATATTGCCAGAAGCGTGGCTGTCAAATAGTTCATTTTTGTTTTCATGATCGGAGTTTTATTAACGGAACGCGTGAAAAGTAAAAGGAAGGCCGGTTCCCATATTTTACTTTGCAGGAACAATAGACTTGCCAATAAAGAACAATGTTCGAAAAATGGCAGTATGTTAATATCTGATTACTAAAGTTTTTAGCTGATTGGCCGGAATTCCCGTAGCAAACGGGAAGTTTTTCGTTTTTTTATACCGCTTATTCTTCTGGTGGAAAGGGGTTGGTATTCGGAGTGCCTTGAAGTAGAGGGGAAAAATCTGTAAAAGGATTTTTTGCCCGTTTTCAACGGGGTTATGGAAAGAACATGGCTGGAAATGCGGAAAAGGTTATGTTAATGAACAGGGCATGGAAAGATTGTATCGTCCGAATGTTGCGGGGATGATGGTTCGGCAGGACGGGAAATTGTTGATTTGCGAGCGTTCCGGGCAGAAAGGGGCCTGGCAGTTTCCCCAGGGAGGAATTGATCCGGGGGAAACGGCTTTGGAAGCCGTGCGGCGCGAGATTGGAGAGGAAGTGGGGTTTTTACCGTCCCAGTATGATATTGTGGAATCCCGGAGGGGGTATCGTTACGATTATCCGCCGGAGGTGCTGGAGTATGTCCGTGAAAAGCGGCGGCAGCCTTTTGTTGGGCAGGAGCAGGAGTACTTCCTGTGCCGGCTGCATGCGGACGCTACGGAACCCGTCCTGGATGACCGGGAGTTTTGCGACTACAAGTGGATAGCCCCAGCCGAATTTAAGCTGGAGTGGCTGCCGGAGTTTAAAAAGAAAGTTTACGCCAGGGTGCTGGAAGATTTCTTTAATGTCCGGGCGCGGGATAAGTGAAGTGGCTCAGCAGGTCATGTGCGGCGGAAACGGGGTCCATTTTGTCCCCCGCCACCATGTTTTCCAGAATGGGCATGCGGGACGCTACGGCGGGGTGCTGTTCAAAAGCGGTGAGCAGCGCTTCATGCACCAGGGACTGGACCCATGAAAGGGACTGGCTCCGGCGGCGGCTGTACCAGAATCCGGATTCCTTCATGCTGTCCCGGAAGCGGAAGAGCGTTTCTTCAATGGTGTCCAGGCCGCGTCCTTCCAGGGAGGAGCAGGTGAGGACGGAGGGCGTCCAGCCGGGAGTGGGGCTTTGCAGGTAGTGGAGTACCATTTTCAGTTCCTGGCAGTGGGCTGCGGCGCGCTGGCGGTTGTCGCCGTCATCCTTGGTAACTACCAGAATATCCGCCAGTTCCATGATGCCCCGCTTGATGCCCTGGAGATCGTCTCCGGCGCCGGTGATGAGCAGGAGCATGAAAATGTCCACCATGGAGCGCACCGTAGTTTCCGACTGGCCGACCCCCACGGTTTCAATGAGAATAATGTCAAAGCCCGCGGCTTCGCATGCAATCATGGTTTCACGCGTTTTCCGGGCTACGCCTCCCAAAGAGCCGCCGGAGGGGGAAGGGCGGATGAAGGCGTTTTCTTCTCCGGAGAGTTCCTCCATGCGTGTTTTGTCTCCCATAATGGAACCGCGGGAGACTGAAGAAGACGGGTCAATAGCCAGCACGGCCACCTTGAACCCTTTTTTGCACAGGTAAGTGCCGAAGGCTTCAATGAAAGAGGATTTCCCGGCGCCCGGAACGCCCGTAATGCCGATGCGGACGGCGTTGCCAGAATGGGGCAAGAGCCTGGAGATGAGGGCGCGGGAAGATTCCTGGTCCCGGACGGCATTGCTTTCTATCAGTGTAATGGCCCTTCCCAGCAGGGCGCGGTTTCCGGCCAGTACTCCCTGGGCCAGTTCTTCTACGGAAGGGCGGTGCGGACGTGCAAATTTGATGTTGCTCATGGAAAAAGAGAGGGCGGATTATTTGAAAGGCGGTTCGTTTTCTTTGGTGCGCTCCATATCATAATTGAAGCGTTTGAGGATGAATTGACGGTGGTCGGCCAGCTTGCGCCGGAAGTTTTCCCAGGAGCGCGCGCTCATCGGTGACCAGCCGGCTTCCGCAATGGCGCAGGCACGCGGATAGGCGCGGTAGAGAATGTGGTTCAGGGAAGGGAGATGTTCTCCCCACACGGTGCCCTGAACGCCGATGATATGGTTTGTTTCCTTTTCTGGTCTGCCGTAGGCGGGGTCCAGCCTGTAGCTTTGCTCCAGCGTGGTGGTGGGCATCCATCCCCGGTTGTTTTGCCCTGGAAGTTGCGGATAGTCCAGGTAGCAGTGTTCCCCGGCAGCAATGATCAGGGAGAGCCCCTGCTTTTTCGTCTCCGTGATGGTGGATGGAGTCAGTCCCATGCGCCAGGTGAAGACGGTGTCTCCTTTGTTGTAGATGTTGGCCCTGGCCCACGGCTTTTCATACCATAGTTGGATGCGCTTGCCGTGAACAGCCAGCATGGAGGACATTTTTTTGATGAATTCCTTCAATTCCTCGTGGACGTCCTTCATGCCTTTTTGCTCCCGGTACTGGATGCTGAGGGGGCATTTGGCCCAGGTTTTTTCCAGGGGTGCTTCATCCCCGCCCAGATGGACGATGCCGGACGGAAAAATATCTTTGAGTTCTTTGAAAACAGCGGCATAAAATTTCCAGACTTCCGGTTTGTGCGGGCAGATGAGGTGGAGGGTGACACCTTCATCGGTCTTCACTTTCGTATCCGGGTTCGGGAAGCAGAAGAATTCAGGGTAGGCTGCCGCCAGGGCCTGGTTGTGGCCCGGCACGTCTATTTCAGGGATGACCTCAATGCCGCGCGCTGCGCAGTACGCCACCAGCTCCTTCAGTTCCTGTTTGGTGTACATCCCTTCGTGGGGAATTCCGTTGCGCATGCTTTCTTTCCGTTTGGAGGAGATGCTTTTCAATTTGGGGTAGCCGGGCACCGGAAGACGCCACCTTGGTCGTCCGTCAAGTGGATCTGGAGCTTGTTGAATTTGTAATAGGCCATCATATCCACAAATTTTTTCAGATCGGCCGTGGGGATGAAATGCCGCGCGGGATCCACCATGAGGCCGCGCCACGGATAGCGCGGCTTGTCCGTGATGACGCCGCAGGGGATGCCCTCCGGCTGTCCCGCCAGCTGGTCCCGGAGCTGGCGGAGGGTTGCCAGCCCGTAAATTTTGCCCTCCCTTCCTCCGGAAGCAAGGTGCGCCCCCTGTGGGGTGACTGTGAGCCGGTAGGCGTCCGTTTCCAGGGACGGAGCCTCCTGGTCGGAAAGAAGTTTCAAGGTTCTGGTACTGTTGTGCTGCAGTTCCGTTTTTTCCGGTTCAGGGATAACGCTGTATTTGTCCGCTTCGGCGGCACATGCCATGTGGGCGGGAAAAATGGCGCAGGCCAGGATGAGGGGCAGTTTAAACATCATGAAGAACTATTTCGGAAAAGATTATACCATGGTAAGGGATGCGTGATAAGGAAAAACGGTGAAATTACTTGTTGTTTTCCCAGCGGAAGGCCGGTTCATTCCCCTGAGTGCGCTTCATATCATAATTGAAGCGTTTGAGGATGAATTGACGGTGGTCGGCCAGCTTGCGCCGGAAGTTTTCCCAGGAGCGCACGCTCATCGGTGACCAGCCGGCTTCCGCAATGGCGCAGGCGCGGGGATAGGCGCGGTAAAGCAGGTGGTCCAGGTCCGGCAGGCGTTCCGCCCATACGGGGGCATGCACGCCCCGGATATGGCCTGCCTCTTTCTCCGGTTTTCCAAAAGCGGGATCCAGTTCATAACATTTTTGCAGGGTGGTGGTTTTCATCCATCCCCAGTTGCGCTGCCCCTGAATCTGGGGAAAATCCAGGTAACAGTATTCGTTGGAGGCCATAATCAGGTTCAATCCCGCCTTTTTCGTCTTTTCAATGGACTGGAGGGCCTGGTCTTGCCGCCATGCGTAAACCGTTTCCCCCGGATGGTAAATGCCGGCGTTCCCCTCATACCAGAATTGCGGCGTTTGCCCGTTTTTGGCAAGCAGAACTGTCGTTTTCGCAAAAAAGGCTCTCATTTGTTCCTGTTCGTCCTTCATGCCTGTTTTAGTCCGGGCTTCCCGGCACAGAGGGCATTTTCCCCAGAGTTCCGTAGGGGCCTCATCCCCGCCCAGATGAACCGTGCCGGACGGGAAAATATCTTTGAGTTCCTTGAAAACGGCGGCATAAAATTCCAGACTTCCGGCTTTTGGGGGCAGACCAGTTCCCTGCTGTTTCCCGCTGTCGTCCGCACGTTCATGTCCGGTTTGGGGAAGCAGAAAAATTCCGGGTAGGCGGCATGGAGCGCCTGGTTGTGGCCCGGCATGTCTATTTCAGGGATGACTTCAATCCCCCGCTTGGCGCAGTACTCCACCAGGCCTTTCAATTCCTGTTTGGTGTACATCCCCTCGTGGGGGATTCCGTCTCCGAAGCTTTCCGCCCGCCTGGAGGCGACGCTTTTCAATTTGGGGTAACCGGGCACGGGCAGCCTCCAGCCCTGGTTGTCCTTCAGATGCAGGTGCAGCTTGTTGAATTTGTAGTAGGCCATAAGGTCCACGAATTTTTCCAGGTCCTTGACGGGGATGAAATGCCGCGCGGGGTCCACCATGAGGCCGCGCCAGGGGTAGCGCGGCTCGTCCGTAATGACGCCGCAGGGGATGCCCTCCGGCTGCTCCGTCAACTGGTCCCGGAGCTGGCGGAGGGTTGCCAGCCCGTAAATTCTGCCTTCCTTTCCTCCGGAAGCTAGGTGCGCTCCCTGCGGTGTGACCGTGAGCCGGTAAGCGTCCGTTCCCAGGGATGGAGCTTCCCGGTCGGAAAGAAGCTGTAAAGTTGTTGCTGTTTCTTGCTTGAGTTCCGTTCTGGACGGCTCAGGGATAATGCTGTATTGGGCTGCCGCTTCTGCCGGAGGGGAGAAGGAGAGCAGAATGCCGCCGAGAATGGATAAGGGACGTGCCATATTTCCAATATAAACGGGGAGGAAACAGGTTCTGTCAAAGAATCATCTTTTGCTTCCAGATTTTTTTGCCGTCTCCTTGTTGCCCGGCGCGGAGCCGGTAATAGAAAAAAATAAAAGGCCGCCTCCGGAGAGATGGCCTTTTTATTAGAAGTGGTAGCCCTATGAGGACTCGAACCCCAAAATACGGAACCAGAATCCGCTGTGTTACCGATTACACTATAGGGCTATGTAACGGACGCTTTGAAAGCGCGGGCGCATTAAAGCGGAACCGGCCGTTTTTTGCAAGTTTTTTTTTACTCAAAGATATGTTTTGATTGGAAAAAGGCTGTGCAGGGAAGCGGCAGGCTGTTTTTTCCGGAATTATCCGGCCAGGCTTTGAAAGTACGCCTGCACATGTTCCTCTGTGATTTGCTGGCGGTGCGCCTGTTCGTGCCTGCCCTGGGCCTGCCGCCATGGGGAGGAAGGGGCGGTGTTGATGCGTCCGAGCTGCTGGGCCGTATATTTGCCATAGAAGTTCCAGATATGTTCCAGAAAGGGAATGATGTCCGTTTCCTCCTCCAAAGGGGGCTGGCGGCGGCTGGGATGTTCTATGGAAGAGTAGGGCGGCTGATCCTTGTATTCATGATAAATGGAAGGGAGTACCGGACCGGAAGGCCATGCTTCCACCCGTTCATTGATCAGAAAACCGCCTGTCCGGTGCAGATGCCACCAGTCCGCCAGAATGACCAGATGGTTCAGTTTGACGGGCGTCAGGACGTGCCCCCTGGCGTTCGACTGCTGAATGAACCAGTTGCAGAGTTTTTGCGTGGTAGTGGAGTTTGCCATGTTGAAATGGATTGCTTTTTATTATAGGGAGCCGCAGGTATTTCTCAACACTAAATCCGCTTGCAGTCCTAGCGCTCGGCGGTCGGGATAGGCAAACGGCTGTGGCGGGATCCGGCAGGTCCCCGGGATGCTGTTTCCTGCTCCGTGGGCGTAACGCCTGAAAGCATGGCGCAGGTTTTCCAGCGAGGCGGGCCCCGGAGCTTTCTTTCTCCCGGATAGCCTCAGCTGAGGCGCCTGCCTCCTCCGGAGCCGGCAGGATCAGGCCGTATGAATGCGGCGTAACCTTCCAGGGGGGAGGGAGACGGTTAAAGGGAAAGAAAGCGCGCTCTACGGACAACGTCTTCCGGAGAAAGGGAGTAAAGGCTGTCCAGCAATGATACGGCAAAGGAACCGGGGGCGGGGCTCTGTTCAAAGGCCATTTCTCCGGCAATGCCCATGAGTACGGCTGTGGAAACGGCCGCCTGCAGGGGAGTGGGGGAAACAGCGGCGCAGGCGGCGGATAATGCCCCCATGGAACAGCCCACGCCCGTGACGCGGGACATCATGGCGTGTCCGTTTTCCGTGGCGATTACCTGGCGGCCGTCCGTGGAATAGTCCGTACGCCCCGTAACAAGCACGGCCGCCCCCGTGTGCAGGGCCAGTTCCCTGGCCGCATGCAGGGCGTCTGCGCTGGAACTGGTGCTTTCCGGCCCTTTCATGACGGAGGAATATCCGGCCAGGGCCATGATTTCAGAAGCGTTTCCGCGGATGATGCGGGGAGACTGTTCCTTTAGTTGCCCCGCCAGCCGCGTGCGCAGGGAGAGCGCCCCTACGGCCACAGGATCCATCACCCAGGGGATATTCAGCCGGTTGGCTTCCCGCACCGCCGTTTGCATGGCGGCCCCCTGTTCGCGCGTCACGGTGCCCAGGTTGACCAGCAGGGCGCCTGTTCCGTTGCGGAGCATGTCCGCCGCTTCTTCCGCGTCGTTGAGCATGGCGGGCACAGCGCCTATGGCCAGCAGAAGATTAGCCGTCAGAGGCTGGACGACGGAATTGGTCAGGGAAGAACCAGCGGGGCCGTTTCCCGGATTTTTTCCAGATCGGCGGCAACGGCTTGAACAAGGTCTGTTGATGAAAGCATGGCGTTAAAAAATGATGGTGTCCGGCATTTTCCGCGGTCCGCCCGTCAGGCCAGAGCCCGTGCGGCGGCTTCCGGGTTCTCCGCTCCGCAAATGGCGGAGACAACAGCAATTCCGGAGGCTGTTCCAGTGGCGCGCACCTGCCGGGCCCGTTCCGCGTCCAGACCGCCGATGGCGACAACGGGCAGCGGTGACTGTGAAGCCAGAGCGGAGAAGCCTTCCACGCCCAGCACGGGCGGGGCGTTCAGCTTGGAAATGGTGGGAAAGACGGGGCCCATGCCCAGGTAGTCCACCAGGGCGGCATCCACGGCGCGGAGCTGGTTCTCATTGGAGACGGACAGTCCCAGGATTTTATCCGGGCCGATCATGGCTCTGACGGATGGAACCGGAAGATCCCTCTGGCCGATGTGGACGCCGTCTGCTTCCAGCGCCAGGGCCAGGTCAATGCGGTTATTGACAATGAAGGGGATACCGCGGGAGGCCAGGAAATCCCGTATGGGCAGGGCTTCCCGGTAACAGGTTCCCGCATCCGGGTTGGTGGAGCGGTACTGCACGATGGAAACTCCCCCCGTCCGCCGCTTTCCGGACGGTTTCGAAAAGGCTGTAGCGGCATTTGGACGGTTCATCCGTAACCAGGTAGAGATGGAGGTTGAATTTTTTCATGACAAAGGAATGGAAAGAATCAGTCCGTAAACAGGGGAGTGGAAAGATAGCGGTCCCCCGTGTCCGGCAGCAGGACGACGATGGTCTTGCCTTCATTCTCCGGGCGCCGCGCCACCTGTGTGGCGGCCCATAGAGCGGCGCCGGAGGAAATGCCCGCCAGCACGCCGTCCGTGCGCGCCAGCTCTTTCCCTGTGGCGAAAGCGTCTTCATTGGTGACGGTGATGACTTCATCGTACACGGAGGTGTCCAGCGTTTCCGGAACGAATCCCGCGCCAATGCCCTGAATCTTGTGGGGGCCGGCCGTGCCCTGGGTCAGCACGGGGGAGGAGAACGGCTCCACAGCCACGACCCGGATGTCCGGATTACGGGATTTAAGGTACTTGCCCACGCCTGTGATCGTTCCTCCGGTACCCACGCCCGCCACAAAAATATCCGCTTTGCCTTCTGTATCATTCCAGATTTCCGGGCCTGTGGTGCGGAAATGAGCTGCCGGGTTGGCCGGGTTGGCGAACTGGCCGGGGATAAAGCTGTTGGGCAGTCCCGCGGCCAGTTCCTCCGCCTTGGCGATGGCTCCTTTCATGCCCAGCGCGCCGTCCGTCAGCACCAGTTCCGCGCCGTAGGCTTTCAGGAGGTTGCGGCGTTCCACGCTCATCGTCTCCGGCATGGTCAGTATAATCCGGTACCCGCGTGAAGCGGCCACCGCCGCCAGGCCGATGCCCGTGTTTCCGCTGGTGGGCTCAATGATGACGGAATCCGGCTTCAGCTCTCCGGCGGCTTCCGCCGCGTCAATCATGGCCTGGGCAATGCGGTCTTTCACGCTGCCGGCGGGGTTCAGGTATTCCAGCTTGGCCAGGATGGTGGCGTTCAGGCCGTTCCTGCGTTCGTAATTGGTCAGTTCCAGCAACGGGGTGCCGCCGATCAGTTCCGTAATGTTTTTGTAAATTTTCATGGCTTGTAGGGAAAGAGCGTTGCTGCCGTCAAATCGTTAGAGAATGGCGCGGAAGCCCTGTTCCAGATCTTCCAGAATATCGTCGATATGTTCCGTCCCGATGGAGAGTCGCACGGTGGATGGCGTAATGCCCCCCGCCTTCAGTTCTTCCTCCGTCATCTGGGAGTGGGTGGTGGAGGCAGGGTGAATCACCAGGGACTTGACGTCCGCCACGTTCGCGAGCAGGGAGAATAGTTCCAGGCTTTCGCAGAACTTGCGAGCTTTTTCCGCGCCACCCTTGATTTCAAAGGTGAAAATGGAGCCGCCCCCGTTCGGGTAGTATCTCTTGTAAAGGTCGTGGTCCGGATGGTCCGGCAGGGAGGGATGGTTCACTTTTTCCACCTGGGGATGGGCGGCCAGATAACCCGCTACGCGCAGAGCGTTCTGCACATGGCGTTCCACCCGCAGGGAAAGTGTTTCCAGCCCCTGGAGAAGCAGGAAGGAATTGAACGGGCTGATGGTGGCTCCCGTGTCCCGCAGCAGGGTGGCCCGGATTTTGACGATATAGGCCAGATTGCCGCATACCTCCGCGAACACGGCTCCGTGGTAATTGGGGTTGGGCTTGCTGATGCCTGGGAACTTGTCGTTCTGCGTCCAGTCGAATTTGCCGCCGTCCACAATCACGCCGCCCATCACCGTGCCGTGGCCGCCGATGAATTTGGTAGCGGAATGCACCACGATGTCAGCTCCGTGTTCCAGAGGGCGGAACAGGAAGGGCGTGGCGAATGTGCTGTCCACAATGAGTGGGATGCCGTGGGCGTGCGCCACTTCCGCCAGCGCTTCCATATCCACAATGTCGCAATTCGGGTTGCCCAGGCTTTCCACGTACAGGGCCTTGGTGTTGTCTCGTATGGCCCTGGAAAAATTCTGAACGTCCCTCGCGTCCACGAAAGTGGTTTCTATGCCGGCATCCGCCAGCGTATTGGCGAAAAGATTGTACGTTCCGCCATATACGGTGGAGGAAGAAACAATGTGGTCCCCGGCCCGGGCGATGTTCTGGATGGCATACGTGACTGCAGCGGCCCCGGTGGATACGGCCAGCGCGGCCGCCCCTCCTTCCAGGGAGGCGATGCGTTGTTCAAAAACATCTGCGGTTGGGTTCATCAGGCGGTTATAAATATTGCCCGGCTCCGCCAGGGCAAAACGGGCCGCCGCCTGTTCCGAGTCTTTGAAGACATAGGAAGTGGTGGCGTAAATAGGTACGGCGCGCGCATCGGTGGCCGGGTCCGGACTTTCCTGACCCACGTGGATCTGGCGTGTTTCAAATCGATGGTTCTTACTCATGTTTTTATATTCCTATCGGAAAACTAGGAAATAGATAACGAAAAGAAAAGCCCATGTCAAGCTCCGGGTAAAAAAAACGGGACATGGGCCGGAATGGGAAAAGGTGGAGAAATGTTCAGGCCCGCGGCCGCTGCTTAAATGCCGGCTCCGTAGTCGCAGCCGATTTCCTTCTGCTGCTCGGCCAGATCTTCCAGCGTTACGCGGCGCAAATAATTCTCAATGACTTGCTGGAGCCCGCGCCAGAAAGGCAGCGTGGCGCATCCTGCCGCCCGCGGGCACGGATTTTCGTGGGGAGCCGTGCAGGAAATAGGCAGAAGGGAGCCTTCCGTCAGTTTCAGGATTTCTTCCGTGGTGTATTCGCGCGGATGTCTGGAAAGGCGGTATCCTCCCGCCTTTCCCCGGAAGCTCTGGACAAATCCCGCTTTCAGGAGGATGGCGATAATCTGTTCCAGATAACGTACGGTAATGTCCTGCCTGGCGGAAATCTCCTTCAGGGAAACGTAGCCTTCGTTGCGGTGGTGGGCGAGATCAATCATCAGGCGCAATGCGTAACGTCCTCTGGTGGAAACCTTCATCATATCGGTTAAATAAACGATATTTCCGGATGCCCGTCAATAGGGAATGAAGGTTCCACGCGGAATGGCGGGCTTCTTCCCCGGTTGAAAGTCTAATAATTGTAATGGCGGGGAACCCGGGGGCCTATTCCGGTAAAAATTTCCCAGGAAATGGTGCCGGCCTTTTCAGCCAGTTCCGTCACGGGAATATTCGGCCCCATGATTTCTGCGGTCATGCCCGGTTCCGCGTGAGGCGCCCGGCTGACGTCCACGATGATCTGATCCATCGTCACGCGCCCGAGAAGGGGGCAGGAAACCCCGTCCACCATGACGCGGGCGCCCTTATGGGCCAGGGAACGCAGGTAGCCGTCCGCGTAGCCTATGCCCACGGTCGCCACCCTGGTGGGATGGTCCGTCACATAGGTGCCCCCGTAGGAAATGCCGTGGCCTTCCGGCAGCGTGCGCACCACCGTCAGGCGGGAAAAAAGAGCCATGGCCGGCCTTAATTGAGAGGCCCATGGGGAGTCAATGGGGGAAAACCCGTACAGCACCAGCCCGGGGCGGCACATGTTGTTGGAGGGGATTTCATAATCCAGGGAGGCGGCGCTGTTGGCCAGGTGGCAATACTTCAAGGGCAGTTTCTCCCGGATGCGGGCGGCCATCCGTTCAAAGAGGGCGATTTGCCTGAGCGTGATTTCCCGGTCCTCGTCCGCGCAGGGCAGGTGTGCTCCCAGGCCTTCCGGATGCAGGCTGTCCAGTTCTCCCAGGCGGGAAAGCAGTTCTTCAAGCTGGTCCGGCAGGAATCCTCCGCGGCCCATTCCCGTATCCACGGAAAGGTGGATGGGCAGCGTCTTTCCGTACAGCCGCGCCAGGGAATTGTAATGCTCTGCTTCCTCCATGGTGGAAATGAAGGAGCGCCAGCCGTTCAGCACGATTTCCTCCCGTTCCTCCGGGAACGCGGGGCCCAGGATGTAAGGGCGGGTGCGGCAGCCCGCCTGGCTGATGCGCCGGGCTTCCCCCACATTGGCCACCCCGAAGAAAGCGATGCCTTCCGAATCCAGCGTGCGGCAAACCTGTTCCAGCCCGTGGCCGTAGGCGCCTGCCTTCACGACGGGCATGTAATATTCCCCTTTGGCCGCCTGCTTGACGACATTCAGGTTATGGCGGATGGCCCCGAGGTCTATTTCGGCCCAGGCGCGGGGAGGGCTGGTTGCTGGCATGGTTGGAAAATGGCGGAAAGGTTGGAAAAAGAGGGGCGCCGGACGTTCCCGGCGCAGGGAATTGTCCGTCTTTGGCCGCGCAATTCCAGACGGATTTTTGTCAGTCTTTCGAACTTTCAGAAGGTGTAAAAACTGCCATGTGCTGAAACACATGGCAGTTTGATAAAAATGCTTTTGTTACCGGTGTGACTGGCTGGCAGTCAGGAAAATCGGTTTGCATTTCAAATTTTGTCTTGAATCCGTTGGGAATTAAAGTGATGTTCAGATGTTTTGTCAACTGTTTTTTTTCTGAATGGAATAATTTTTAAAATACTTGATGGAATGCAATATTAGCATATAATATGAATTAAAGCAGTTTTTTTGTGATGTCGCGTTCTCTCACTTTTTCGTTTGATATTGGTTATGCATCCATTGGATGGGCTGTCATTGCTTCCGCATCCCATGATGATGCGGATCCCTCGGTTTGCGGTTGCGGTACGGTTCTGTTTCCGAAAGATGATTGTCAGGCATTTAAAAGGCGTGAATACAGACGTTTGAGACGCAATATCCGCTCCCGGCGCGTTCGCATCGATCGTATCGGCAGATTGCTGGTTCAGGCGCAAATCATCACGCCGGAAATGAAAGAAACTTCCGGGCACCCCGCTCCCTTTTATTTGGCGTCAGAAGCGTTAAAAGGGCATCGAACTCTCGCCCCGATTGAGCTTTGGCATGTTCTCCGCTGGTATGCTCATAACAGAGGGTACGACAATAATGCCTCATGGTCTAACAGCCTTTCAGAAGATGGCGGGAACGGTGAGGATACCGAGAGAGTGAAGCATGCTCAAGATTTGATGGATAAACATGGGACGGCGACCATGGCGGAAACCATTTGCCGGGAGTTGAAACTGGAAGAAGGCAAAGCGGATGCTCCGATGGAGGTTTCAACGCCGGCTTATAAAAATCTCAATACCGCCTTTCCTCGCTTAATCGTGGAAAAGGAGGTACGGCGCATATTGGAGCTTTCCGCGCCTCTGATTCCTGGGCTGACTGCGGAGATCATAGAGTTGATTGCGCAGCATCATCCCCTGACAACGGAACAGCGCGGCGTGTTGCTTCAGTACGGGATAAAATTGGCTCGGCGTTATCGTGGAAGTCTTTTGTTCGGGCAGTTAATCCCCCGTTTTGATAACCGCATCATCAGCCGCTGCCCTGTCACGTGGGCGCAGGTGTATGAAGCTGAGTTGAAGAAAGGCAATTCTGAGCAAAGCGCCCGTGAACGGGCAGAAAAACTATCCAAGGTGCCCACGGCGAATTGCCCGGAATTTTATGAATACCGCATGGCCCGGATTTTATGCAATATCCGCGCAGACGGAGAACCTCTTTCTGCAGAGATACGCAGAGAATTGATGAATCAGGCCCGACAGGAAGGCAAGTTGACCAAAGCCTCTCTGGAGAAGGCTATTTCTTCCCGTCTGGGAAAGGAGACAGAGACTAATGTAAGCAACTATTTTACTTTGCATCCTGACAGTGAAGAGGCTCTTTACCTGAACCCTGCCGTGGAAGTTCTGCAAAGAAGCGGCATCGGGCAAATTCTTTCGCCGTCTGTGTATCGAATTGCCGCCAATCGCCTGCGTCGCGGGAAGTCCGTTACTCCAAACTATTTGTTGAATTTGCTTAAGTCTCGTGGGGAATCTGGCGAGGCGTTAGAAAAGAAAATAGAGAAAGAACGCCATCAACAGGCCAATCGAAAGAAAGCCAAGAAGACAGATCTGGATTATGCCGCCACGCCGTTAAAACCCAAATATGCGACGGGGCGTGCGCCGTATGCCCGCACCGTCTTGAAAAAAGTGGTGGAAGAAATTCTTGATGGAGAGGACCCGACGCGTCCTGCCCGGAGAGAAGCGCATCCGGATGGGGAACTGAAAGCGCATGACGGTTGCCTGTATTGCCTCCTTGATACGGATTCTTCCGTGAATCAGCACCAGAAAGAGCGCCGTCTTGATACGATGACCAACAACCACCTTGTGCGTCACCGTATGTTGATTCTGGATCGCTTGCTGAAGGATTTGATTCAAGATTTCGCCGGCGGGCAAAAAGACAGAATCTCCCGCGTTTGCGTGGAAGTTGGCAAGGAGCTGACAACGTTTTCCGCCATGGACAGCAAAAAGATTCAGAGAGAACTAACTCTGCGCCAGAAAAGCCATACGGATGCCGTCAATAGATTAAAACGGGAGTTGCCGGGGAAAGCGCTTTCTGCCAACCTGATACGCAAGTGCCGCATTGCCATGGACATGAATTGGACATGCCCGTTCACCGGCGCAACGTATGGCACGCATGAGCTGGAAAATCTGGAGCTGGAACATATCGTGCCCCATTCTTTCCGGCAGTCTAACGCGCTTTCTTCTCTGGTTCTTACCTGGCCGGGAGTCAACAGGATGAAAGGTCAGCGCACCGGGTACGACTTTGTGGAGCAGGAGCAGGAGAATCCTGTGCCGGATAAACCCAACCTGCATATTCGTTCCCTGAATAAGTACAGGGAATTGGTTGAAAAGTTGGATGACAAGAAGGGGCATGAAGATGACCGCAGGCGCAAAAAGAAGCGCAAAGCCTTACTGATGGTGAGGGGATTGTCTCATAAACATCAATCACAAAATCACGAGGCCATGAAGGAAATAGGCATGACGGAAGGCATGATGACGCAGAGTTCCCACCTAATGAAACTGGCATGCAAGTCTATTAAAACCTCTCTGCCGGATGCGCACATCGACATGATTCCCGGCGCTGTTACTGCTGAAGTTCGCAAGGCGTGGGATGTTTTTGGGGTCTTCAAGGAATTGTGCCCGGAGGCTGCAGACCCGGTCAACGGCAGGATTATTAAGGAAGATCTGCGTTCTCTCACGCATCTGCATCATGCCCTGGATGCCTGTGTGCTGGGGCTTATCTCAGAAATTATTCCTGCGGACAGAAAAAACGTGTTGAGACGCGCCATTATCAAGCGCCGTCTGGATCAAAAGATGAAACAGGACTTCCTGGAACTCAGGAAGAAACGTTATTATAAGTTGCGTGAGAAGGATGGCCAGACGGGAGCATCATTGGTGGATTTGCCTAGTGGGATCAAAGAAAATATCCGCGAGAAATTGATGGAGCAGAGGGTCATTCAGCATGTCCCTGCAGACATGGGCGGCGCTTTACTCAAGGAAACCATACAGAGAGTGCTTTCTGTTGATGGAAGCGGGGAGGATGCCATGGTTTCTCTTTCCAAAAAGAAAGATGGGAAGAAGGAAAAAAATCAGGTAAAAGCAAGCAAATTGGTCGGAGTGTTTCCGGAAGGCCCGTCAAAATTGAAGGCTCTTAAGGCGGCCATAGAAATTGATGGCAATTATGGAGTGGCGTTAGATCCCAAGCCGGTGGTGATCAGACATATTAAGGTGTTTAAGCGAATCATGGCCCTGAAAGAACAGAACGGCGGCAAGCCGGTGCGTATCTTGAAAAAAGGCATGTTGATTCATTTAACCTCCTCCAAAGATCCCAAGCGTACAGGCGTATGGAGAATTGCATCCATAAAAGATAATGAGAGAGGCATAGCTATTGATCTTCAAATACCTCATTCCGCAGTTCCCGGGGCCAAAACTCATGAATTTAATTGGATTAATGTAAAACTTGATACACTATTAACAAAGTATCGATTGGAGATATACCCCACTTCTTATACGGGAACTCCACGATAAGGCGTTTTACATGTCATACCATATTCTGAGCATAGATGCCTGCACATGCCATCTGAGCTGCGACAAGGGTCAGCTCAGATGCGTGGATGGAGAGAATCCTCCCCGGACGATTCCGCTGGAGGATGTGGGGGCTGTTGTGCTCAGTTCTTTTAAGGCGACGCTCACGAGCAATTTGCTGATAGAACTGGCCAGGAAGAGAATAGGGTTCGTGCTGTGTGAAAGCTACAGGCCTGCCGTGCTGCTTCTGCCGGCGGATCGGGCTACGGATACCGCTCTGTTAAGACATCTGGCGGATATGCCGGCCCGTTTGCGGAACCGCCTCTGGCAAAAGACTCTGGATGCCAAGTGTGGGAATCAGACGGCGCTGGCGCAGGTATGGAATCCGCATCATCCCGCCATTGCGGAGCTGAAGAGAATGGCCGTGACGGAAAAGACGGCGAGGGAAGCAGAGTGCGCCCGCCTGTTCTGGAGCGTATTTGCGGATACATGGGCAAACTCCGATTTTCGCAGAGGACGTCATGAGGAGGGGTTTAATAACCTCTTCAACTATGCGTACGCTGTTCTGTTGTCTTGCGTATTGCAATATCTCTTTGCGCTGGGGCTGGATCCCTGCTTCGGCATTTTTCATCAATCCCGGGAACATGCGGCGCCTTTGGCTTATGATCTGATGGAACCCTTCAGGCCTGCCTTTGACGCCAATGTGGCCCGTTGGATTCATTTGTGCCTGCAGGAAGGAAAAACAGAAGAGAGAGCAGGAGAAATCACCCGTGAGTTCAGGCGACATATTACAGCTACCTTGCAGGCTTCTGTTATGCACCAGAACAAACAGATGCCGTTGAAAGCGGCGGTAGAGGCCGTTTGCCGCAGTTTCCGCAAAGCAGTTCTTGCCGGGCAATCCGGACCGTATGAACCATGGCATATGACAACTATAAAATGGGCTGGCTAGTTGTGTTCTTTGATCTTCCCACAACCACGCCGGAAGATAAAAAAAACTATCAGTATTTCCGTAAGGCTCTTTTAGAAGACGGCTATACGATGATTCAGTATAGCGTCTATGCCCGCGCGTGTGTTACTCAGGAAAGAATAGCTACCCACTCCCGCAGAATCCAGAAAATGATACCGCCTGATGGTTCTGTCCGCTGTCTTTTCGTTACGAATATCCAGTGGGATAAGATGTTCGTTTTTCATGGCAGGTCTTGTCCCCGACAGGAGGTTTCCCTTCCTCAGCAGATGCTCCTCTGGTAATATCGGACGCCGTATTTTTTTATAAGTCGCTGAACATAAAAATAAGGCACAGTATCTATTGTACTGTGCCTTATTTTGGATTCAAGGCAAAACCGCGGGGCTGAGCGCCCTCCGCATCCTGCGATTGTACTGTGCCTTATTTTGGATTCAAGGCAAAACCAATATGATTCCATATTACGTTCCCCCGTTATTGTACTGTGCCTTATTTTGGATTCAAGGCAAAACGAGAAGATGAGCTATGCCATGAGCGGAGGCATTGTACTGTGCCTTATTTTGGATTCAAGGCAAAACTATCGACGTGATTTTAGACCGCAAGGACGGATTGTACTGTGCCTTATTTTGGATTCAAGGCAAAACTAAGCTCGTAGACCTCTATACCTCTTACGGATTGTACTGTGCCTTATTTTGGATTCAAGGCAAAACGACAAGCAGGTAGCTCTCCCCATGCTCTCCATTGTACTGTGCCTTATTTTGGATTCAAGGCAAAACCATATCGAGCGAGACGAGCGCGAGCGGGGGATTGTACTGTGCCTTATTTTGGATTCAAGGCAAAACATATAAAAGGGAACCGGGGGAACCGGGGGAATTGTACTGTGCCTTATTTTGGATTCAAGGCAAAACTTGTCTTATTTCTTTCTATTGTTGTTTTGTATTGTACTGTGCCTTATTTTGGATTCAAGGCAAAACAGCAGATTTTAGAGTGTTGTCAAATTATTTATTGTACTGTGCCTTATTTTGGATTCAAGGCAAAACATAGACGCCTTGGTGACATTAACTATCTGATTGTACTGTGCCTTATTTTGGATTCAAGGCAAAACTCATAATCCCATGAATCCGGCGCCTGTGCGATTGTACTGTGCCTTATTTTGGATTCAAGGCAAAACTAGTGTAGGGAAATGTAAATGTTCCATGTGATTGTACTGTGCCTTATTTTGGATTCAAGGCAAAACGTATCTTAACGTCAATAGAGATGATTATGGATTGTACTGTGCCTTATTTTGGATTCAAGGCAAAACTCGAAGCGATAGTATTGTGCACCAGTCAGGATTGTACTGTGCCTTATTTTGGATTCAAGGCAAAACCAAACCATCCAGCCTCAGCGCGTCTCCTGGATTGTACTGTGCCTTATTTTGGATTCAAGGCAAAACCTTTCCGGAAATGATTTCGACTTTAACCTATTGTACTGTGCCTTATTTTGGATTCAAGGCAAAACATATATATAAAAGGGTGCAACGGATACCGGATTGTACTGTGCCTTATTTTGGATTCAAGGCAAAACTGCTTCTTCCAGAGTTCCCATTTTTGGAAAATTGTACTGTGCCTTATTTTGGATTCAAGGCAAAACCCTATCCCGAATCAACATGTCCGACAAGGAATTGTACTGTGCCTTATTTTGGATTCAAGGCAAAACTGAGGTTGATTAGGCTTCCGACTCTGTTCCATTGTACTGTGCCTTATTTTGGATTCAAGGCAAAACATGGAGGCGATGTAAATATCCCGGATGGGCATTGTACTGTGCCTTATTTTGGATTCAAGGCAAAACCACCGTATAGCCGTTGCGGGCCGTGTCTCTATTGTACTGTGCCTTATTTTGGATTCAAGGCAAAACAGAAGAGAAGAGAAGATAATAATACTACTAATTGTACTGTGCCTTATTTTGGATTCAAGGCAAAACCTAACCCCCGCTGAAGGTGAGACCTATGGGATTGTACTGTGCCTTATTTTGGATTCAAGGCAAAACCCGTGACTTACGGCGCAGGACTGCCCGCCGATTGTACTGTGCCTTATTTTGGATTCAAGGCAAAACCCTCGCTAACCACTTTAAACGCATGCACCCATTGTACTGTGCCTTATTTTGGATTCAAGGCAAAACAAAGTGGCGCAGCCCGTGGTGGACGAAAATATTGTACTGTGCCTTATTTTGGATTCAAGGCAAAACCTTTACTTTGGTCATGTTTGTGTGTGTTTCATTGTACTGTGCCTTATTTTGGATTCAAGGCAAAACGACGGCTTGATGGGCATGCTCTATTCCCGATTGTACTGTGCCTTATTTTGGATTCAAGGCAAAACTATATCATCTCAAATGAGGGGAGTTTTGGGATTGTACTGTGCCTTATTTTGGATTCAAGGCAAAACGTAGGGTTTGATTCCCCTTCAGATACACCTATTGTACTGTGCCTTATTTTGGATTCAAGGCAAAACAAGTACAGTTCTACGGGGGAACCTGTGGAAATTGTACTGTGCCTTATTTTGGATTCAAGGCAAAACTATTTAGCGGGACAATACAAAGGATTTCTATTGTACTGTGCCTTATTTTGGATTCAAGGCAAAACGTCTAAGTAGTCTATGTCACCAAGGCGGCGATTGTACTGTGCCTTATTTTGGATTCAAGGCAAAACTGTTCCGGGGTTGTCCCCCTTGGATGATTATTGTACTGTGCCTTATTTTGGATTCAAGGCAAAACCAATACGCCTTACGATACTGTCCGCAAAGGATTGTACTGTGCCTTATTTTGGATTCAAGACAAAATAAATACGCCTCCGGTTTGATGACGCAAGGTGGATGTCCGTCTTTGGCCGCGCAATTCCAGACGGATTTTTGTCAGTCTTTCTTTAACGGAGCGGGAGGAATGAAGCTGTACGTCCAGAACATGGCGCCGGTTGCGGAGGTGATTCCGTCCATGTTAAGATAACGGGCCAAAAGCAGGGAGGGGGAGGAGTGCCCCATCTCCTTCTGAAGAAGGTTTTGATTGCAGAAATGGGCCAGGTGATAGGAGGCGTAGGTATGCCTCAGCACGTCCTGCACCCATCCGCTTTTTTTCAGGATGCCGGACCGGCGCCTTACTTCCCTCCATTTCTTTTCCCAGTTGGGCGGGCAAACGGGACGGGAGGGGGAACCGGCGGAAGACGTCCGGCTGAGGATGGCGCCCAGCACGGGAAGGATGGAAACGTGGCGGCTCCCGCCTGTTTTGGTATGGCTGGGCGCCAGTGAAACCAGGCCGGATTTCAGGTTGATGTTCTTCCAGGTCAGCCTTTTGACTTCGTGGGGGCGTATGCCCGCGTACAGCATCAGGGCGCAGGCCGGCAGGCATGCCCCGTGGAACAACTGTTCCGCGGTGTGGAGAAGCCGTTTTGCCTCGTACAGGGAAAGGGCCCTGATGCGTTTTTCCCTGAGGATGGGGGGAGGAACCAGAAAGGCCGCGTTTCTGCGGCACCACCCGCGCTTCAGGGAAAAATTCAGGATGCCGCTCAGGATCAGCCGCCCCTTGTGCCGCTGGCGGGGAGTGGAAAAGCTTTTGCGGAGATAACGCTCGCAATCTTCCGGCGTGATGGAACGAACCTGTTTTCTTGTCAGTTCCGGGCATTTTTTCATCATCCGGGCAGCCATATAGCGGATTTCCTGCAGGGTGCGGGGCCGGCGGTGTTTCCTTGCTTCCAGGCTGGCGCGGACAGCCTGGGAAAACGGCACGCTTGTTTCCCTGTCGGCAAGGGCCTCTCCTCCCAGCCGTATGCATCGTTTGGCCCGGGTTATTCTGTCGCCTCTGCCGCGGCTGGTGTCCAGGAGGTCTTTTAGAAGAAGGAAAGCGTCCATGGGAGGAATGCCCAGGGAACGGATGAGTAGGATTCCTGTCTGATCCGTGTCGGTGAGGAAAGAGGAAGTCGGTATGTTCATGAAGAACGTTGTAGCAGAGGATTCCTAATCCGTATGCAAGCTTGAAATGTGATGAGGATAAATATGAAAATCAGACAAGAACGAAAATATCTAGGGCAATGATTACAGCAGAGTATAAGGGCGAATATGTTGGATTTTGTTCTAAATCCTTGAAGAAGTGTGTACGGATTAGGAATCCGTTATACCTCTGCCCATGGAACAATATTTCAAAAATTTATTAGGGAAAATGGCGAAAACGGCTCTTCTAAGTGTTTTTCTTCACTTTGGTTTTTTGGGAGGAGTTTGCCGGGCAAGTGAAATCTACATAGAGAAAAGTATCTGGAATGATGATCAGGCTGTTTATGAGGATATTGATGGGACGGTAATGAATAATGATTCTGATTGGTATTTGAAAGGATGCAATACTATATATTTGGGGAATCATTATAATGGTACCTCCGGCTATCACCCTCGTTTATCTTTAGTTAATTTAACTTTGCATGCGGAGCTGGGAGAGCGAAATTTGAGTGAAGCTGTTTTATCTTTTAATTTTTTTGGACAGTATACGGTACTTATGGAATGGCAGGAAATTAAATGGGATATAACGGCTTCTGCCGATTTGAAGCCGGGACGTTACCTGCTGTTTACAACTACAAAATCAACAGTTGTGTCAGTGCTTCACGTGGTGAATTGGAAGAATCCACACGTTGAAGCGGAGGAATATGGCAATGGCATGGTTTCCATATATTATAACCATCTTGGTTCCCAGGTGCCTGAGCCTGGTGCGGCGGGGTTATCCCTGCTGGGGATTACGGCGGCGTTGTGGCGCCGAAGGAGGGAATAGGGGACTTTTTATAATTCCGCAGATTTGTTCGCGCCTCTGAGGAAGCCCTGTCGTCAGGTTGTGGAAGAGCCGGGCGGTGATGTTTTCTTTTCTGCTTCAGTAGGGGAATGGGGAGCGTCCCGAAGGGTTTTCAGCAGGGCCGCCATGGTGTCTATGTCCTCATCCGTCATGGAGGAAAGGTCGTCCAGTTTCTTTTTAATGTCTTCAATTTCCTCTTCCCGGTACGGCAGCGCTTCTCCGCCGTGGGGACTCAGAAAGAAGGACGTGATGGTGCTGGTGAGCGTTCCCACGAATCCGATGCCCGTGAGCATCAGGAATACAGCCAGAAATTTGCCTGAAGTAGTGACCGGATAGGTATCCCCATAGCCTACGGTGGTAGCCGTGACGAAGGACCACCAGATACCGTTGGGCAGGCTCATGCCTTCCGCCAGATGGATGCCTACGGCCCCCAGCAGGATGATGACCAGGGCGGCGATGCAGATATACTTGAATCCGTTCGTGTTGAAGAAACGCCGGATGCGCGTGGTGAACCTCATGGCATAGGAAAACAGGTCCAGATATCTGGCGAGCCTTAAGATTTCTCCCAGCGAGGCGAATCTGAACAGGCGGAACAGGGCATCAAAGGGAATAATGGCCAGCAAATCCCAGGGGTGTTCCTTAACGAAGAGCCATTTGGACCGGCTGATGGAGAAGCGGATCACATAATCCAGCACAAAAATCCAGTAGATGGTGCGGTCCGCCGTGACTTCCCATTCCGCCGCTTCCGTGGTCAGGTCAATGGCGGTCAGCGTTACGGCGACCAGGGCCAGCAGGCACATGCCCGCTTGATAGGCCAGCCTCAGGAATAGAACATGGCGGGGCATGTGGCGTAACGCGTTCATGGCGGGAAGAGAAATGAAAAAGCCGCCCCCGGCGGGGAGGGCTGGGAGCGGCGTTGGGGAAGGAAGCTGTTTCTTCCGGGCCCCTACTTCAGCAGGAGCTGTTCCATCAGGGCCTGGGAGGACTGGGCCAGCACGGCGGGATCGTCCAGCATGCCGGCGCGGAGCAGGGCGGTATTCGCGATCTGGTCCGCCACCATTTGCGCCAGTTCCGGGTTTTCCGTCCGCAGGGCGGAAAGCTTTTTCACCAGAGGGTTGGAGGGGTTCAGTTCCAGCTGCGGGTGGCTTTCCGGCACTTCCTGACCCATGGCTTTCATGTACGCCCTCATTTCCGGCCCCATGTCATTGCCGCTTTGCAGGGCTACGGCGGCTCCGCTGACCAGGCGCTTGCCCAGGGTGACTTTGGAGAATTTGTCCGGGTACAGTCCTTTCAGCCATTCTTCCAGGGCCGCGGCTTCCTCCTGGGGCAGGGCGTCTTTCTGTTCCTCTTCCAGGGCGGGGAGTTCCACGTCGGCGCGGTCGATCATCGTGACGGGCTTGCCGTCCACGCTGGACAGGGAGTCCAGCACGAATTCGTCCCCGTGGTCCGTGAAGAAGGCCACTTCATAGCCGCGGGCCTTGAAGGCTTCCAGGTACGGGCTGTTTTCCAGATGGGAGCGGGAAGGGCCGGTAAGCGCGTAAATGGCCGTCTGCCCTTCCTTCATGCGGGTAAGGTATTCCTCAAATGAGGTCGTTTCCCCCGGTTCCGTGGACGTGGATTCAAAACGGAGCAGCTTGCCCAGGGATTCCTTGTTCGGCCAGGAGGTGACGACGCCTTCTTTCAGGTAGCGGGAGAATTGCGCGTAGAATTCCCTGTAGGTTTCCTGATCGTCCTTCGCCAGTTTTTCCAGATGCTTGATGAAGCGCCTGGTGATGATGTCGCTGATTTTGCGCACCAGGGAATTGTCCTGAAGCATTTCGCGGGAAATGTTCAGGGGCAGGTCTTCGCTGTCCACCACGCCGTTCAGGAAGCGGAGCCATTCCGGCAGCAGGCCTTCCGGCTTGGCGTCAATCAGCACGCGCTTGCAGTACAGGGACACGTTGGCATCCACGCGGCCGAACCCGAACATTTCCGGATTGCGCCTGGGGATGAAAAGCAGGGCATTCAGGGCAATAGGGGCGTCCGCGCTGAAGTGCATGTAGGACAGGGGCTTTTCATCCGTATGGGAGATGAACTGGTAAAACTCGTCATATTCCTCCGGCTTCACGTCGGATTTGGACTTGGACCAGATGGCCTGGACGGTGTTGATGTGTTCTCCGTTGAAGTTGAGGGGGAACCCCACGAAGTTGGAGTAACGGCGCAGGAGTTCCTTGACGCGGTATTCCTGGGAGAATTCTTCATATTCGTCTTTCAGGCGGATGACGATGCGGGTGCCCCGGTCCAGCGGTTCCGCCAGCGTTTCGATGCTGTAGCCTTCCCGTCCGTCGGAAGACCAGCGCAGGGAGGCGGCTTCCGGTTCACAGGAATGGGTGAACACTTCCACCCGGTCCGCTACCATAAACGAGCTGTAGAAGCCCACGCCGAACTGCCAATCAGGTCCGCTCCGCCTTCCTGCTTCTGCTTGAGGGCCTCCATGAATTTTTTGGTGCCGGAGTGGGCGATGGTTCCCAGGTTTTCCACCAGGTCCGCTTCCGTCATCCCGATGCCGGTGTCCGCAATGGTGATGGTCTTGTTTTCCTTATCCGTGGTGACGGTGATTTCCAGGGGCTTGTCCGGCTGGTAAATATTAGAATCCGTCAGCTGCTTCAGACGCAGTTTTTCCAGGGCGTCGGAAGCGTTGGAAACAAGCTCGCGGACAAAGATTTCACGGTCGCTGTAAAGGGCGTTGATGACAATGTCCAGCAGCTGCCGGACTTCCGCCTGAAATTGATGTGTTTCTGTATTCATATGGAAAAATGTTTTGCGAGCGTCATTATACGGCCCCCGTCAAGGGGGATGGACAGTTTTCTCCCTGGGCCCGGGCGTCCCATGTCACACAAAAAGGCTTTTTCACAGGCATGGGGGCCGGGCGTTTTTCCTTGAAACAATTCCGGAAACCGAACAGTATTATTTAACAAATGATTTTCTCACCATTGTTGAAAAAGGGGATTCTTTTACTGGCCTTCTGCGGCGTGTTGGGCGGCGGCGTTCTTTCCGCCCAGGAAACAGGGGGCTCGCCGATTACGGAGGAGGGTTTGAAGGCATTGGATTCCAATGTGTTCGCCAATGAATACATGCTTGCATTGAAGCCCAATGTCACGCGCGACCGCATCGCCAAAATTAAGGATCCCTTTGTGCGTGGGCTCGCCGAGCAGATGGCGGAGAAGAAATTTGACCGCAAGGCCCGCGCCCTGACGGCGGAGCCGTATGAACCGGTCAAGGATCTGGCGGAACGCCTGCGTACCAGCCAGTACAGCAAATTTGAAAATCCCACCGGCATCTTTTTTGAAGAGGGGGAGGACGTATTGCTGGTCATGGGGGATCCCAAAGGTGAAAAACTGAATCTGGTTATCCACAATTTCGGGCGGGACGGAGGCCACAGCTCCTATCCGCTGAAAGAGGGGGTCAACATCATCAGGGCGAAGAACAAGGGGCTTGGCTATATTGAGTATTTCACATCCAATTACAAGAAGGCGCCCAAGGTGCATCTGTCCATTCTGTCCGGCAAGGTGAATGGAGTTTTCGTGGGAGGCGTCAGCAAAAACAGCGACTGGAAGAGGATGCTGGAAAACTCCCCCACGGAAGTTGTGGACATCGTGGGCAACCGCGTGCATCTGGTGTATCCGGTGGAGGAACTTAAACAATTCTGCCCGGACAAAGGGGAGGAGCTCATTGCCCTGTACGACAGGATTATCGGCATGGAGCAGCAGATCATGGGCCTGTACAAGTACAGGATGCTGCCCAAAAACCGGATGTTCGGCCGTGTGATCTGGAACGGGTTCATGCATGCGGACGGTACGGGAGCCGCGTTCCATAACGGTACCATGAAGGAGGTCGGCAATCCGGACAAGATTCCCGGCAGCGCCTGGGGGATTGCCCATGAGTTCGGCCACGTCAACCAGGTGCGCCCCGCCATGAAATGGGTATCCACCGGAGAAGTGACCAATAACATTTACTCCGCTTACGTGAATTACATGCTGAATCCCTCCAGCATGCGCCTGGAGCATGAACGCATCAACGGCGGGGACGGCAACATGATTGGCGGCCGCTTCAACGCCTACTTGAACAACGGCATTTTGAAGGGGGAAAACTGGCTTGTCCAGAGCGGTCCGGACAAGCGTTCCGGCGGGGATAACCGTCCGATGGTGCACGACCATTTTGTCAAGCTGGCTCCCCTGTGGCAGCTGGAGCTGTACTTCAAGATAGCCGGGAAGGGCAATCCCGACTTTTATCCGGATATCTTTTATAAGGCCATCAAGATGGATACCAGGGGCAAGAAGGATGGAGAGCTCCAGCTTGCGTTCATGAAGAACGCCTGCGACGCCGCCAGACAGGACCTGACGGATTTTTTCCGGAAAACGGGCATGCTCAAGCCCATTGACCAGGAACTGGACGACTACACCTGCGCCCGCATGACCATCACGGAGGCCGACTGCAAGAACCTGATTGCCTATGCCAGGAAGTACAAAAAGCCGGAAAGCCCCGTCATTTACTATATTTCCGTCAATAGCGCGGAAGCATATAAGAACCGCCTGCCTGTCCGCGGCGTCTATAACCAGGGCGTTACGGAGCAGGTCAATCGTCGCATTATTTCCCATGACGTGTGGAAAAACGCCGTCGTCTTTGAAACCTACAAAGACAGGGAGATGGTCCGCATCACCATGGCGGGGACGGATTCCAGGGATAATTCCTCCACCACGGTCCCCTATCCGGAAGGCTCTACGCGGATTGAGGCCGTTTCCTGGGACGGCAGGCGTACGCTGGTGTACGGCAGACGCCCTGACAAATGAAAGCTTAAGAGGTTAGCGTGTTCGGGCGCCGCCGTTCTCCGGGACGGCGGCGCTTTTTCATGACAGGGGGGGCGGATGGAAAACCGCAAGGGGATTGCTCATCCTGATGGTCTTTTCTCCATACCGTATCTTCCGGACTGCTGACAGCCGGAAGGCTGTTGCTTTTGAACAGGGGCGGGGGAGAGGCTGTATAACATGGGATGGATAAGGCAGGAACTTCCGGAGGCATCAGGGGAAAGATGCTGTTGTTTGCCGCCTTTTTAATCGTGTGCTTTAATCTGCGTACCGGGTTTGATTCTCCCGATCCGCTGTTGGGAACGATTGAAAGGGATATGGGGCTTTCCCTGGAAAATTCAGGGCTGTTCGCCCTGCTGCCCGTCTTTGTGCTGGGGGTGGCGGCTCCCATTTCTCCGCGCGTGGCGCGCCGGATGACGCCGTGGAAAATCATTTTCTGGTTCCAGCTTCTGGCGGTGGCCGGAATTTTCTGGCGCAGCTGGGACGGCGTGGCGGGGTTATACGGCGGCATGGTTCTGATGGGGCTGGGCATGGGGATTGCCGGAGCGGCCATTCCCGGACTGATCAAGCACCAGTTTCCTGACCGTGCTTCCGCCATGATGGGCGTTTACAGCGCCATGATCGGCGTGGGCAGCGCTGCGGCTTCCGGCCTGTCCGTTCCCCTTTCCAATATGCTGGGAGGCTGGCGTTTCGGCCTGGGGATCTGGATTATTCCCATCCTGCTGGGGATGCTGGTATGGGGCGCTTATTTTCTCAGGCATCCGGACGGCGTGTTTCAAAACGATCCGGCGGCATCCGGACGCAGCCTGCTGCGCAGCGGCAAGGCATGGCAGGTTACCGTTTTTTATTTGAGCCGCGTTGGGGCTGCCTATTTCTTTTATACCTGGATTCCCATCTTTCTGAGGCAGCGGGGCATGAGCTATGAGGACGCCGGTTTCATCCTTTCCGTGGCCATGTTCGCCCAGCTGCCCGCTACGCTCTCCGCTCACGTGCTGGAAAAAGCTATGGGAGGGCGGGGCCTCCTCATCGTGATGGCCATGGCGTTGGCGGCCCTTTCCTGCTGGGGCATCCTGTATCTTCCGCTGGACTGGGCCGTCTGGATGGCGATTCTGTTCGGCCTGGCGACGGGAACCGTATTCAGCCGCGGAATGGCGCTGATGGTGGAACGGGCCCGGACGCCTTCCGAATCAATCAGGCTTTCCGGCATGTCCCAGGGAATCGGCTTTACCATGGGCGCCCTGTTGAGCCTGCTGTTTACCTCCTTCCTGCATCAGGGAGGCTCCTTCCTGCCGTTCTGCCTGGTTTATACCTTGTTCTGCGTGCTCGGCATGGTTTCCGGCCGCATGTCCTCTCGGCCGGGATACGTGTAATTTTCTGGGGAGATATTCATGATTAAGTATTAGTGATTAGGAAGCGGGGTTCATTGTTCTTTCCCTCTTTTCCGTATTCCGCCATTTTCTCTTGAGTGACGTCCCTGCGGCCCGAAGGGCTTGACGCTGGCGGGGGGGGCGGGTAAGCTCTTGCCCGTCAAATTTTATGAAGGAAGAGATTGTACGCATCCAACGGGACGCTCTGGAGCGCATCGCCCAGGCGTCTGACAGGCGCGGCGTGGAAGACGCGCGCGTGGCCATCCTCGGCAAAAAAGGGGAATTGACCCTGGCCCAGACGGGTATGAAGGACGTTCCCAGGGAGGAAAAACCCGCCGTCGGCCAGTTGCTTAACGAGGCCCGCAAGGCCATTACGGAAGCCCTGGACGCCAAGCTGGAAGAAGTGCAGGCCCTGGCGGACAAGGCCGCTGTGGCCGGGGTGGACCTGACGCTGCCGGCCCGCTCCCTGCCGTCTGGCGGGCTGCACCCCCTCACCATCGTGCGGGATGAAGCCGTCCGCATTCTGCGCCACATGGGCTTTGCCCTGGCGGACGGCCCGGAGATTGAGGACGAGTTCCACTGCTTTGACGCGCTGAACACGCCGGAGGATCATCCGGCGCGCAATGAGAAGGATACGTTTTACTTTGATTCCGGCAAGCTTCTGCGTACGCACACGTCTTCCGTGCAAATCCGTTCCATGGAAAAGCAGATGCCTCCCGTGCGCGTCATCGCTCCCGGTTCCGCCTACCGCCGCGACGAAATTGACGCTACGCACCTTTCCGCCTTCAATCAGCTTGAAGGCCTGTATGTGGATACGGACGTTTCCGTGGGCGACCTGAAAGGAACGCTGGAATATTTTCTGCGCGCCCTTTTCGGCTCCGGCACGGAGGTGCGCTTCCGCCCCCATTTCTTCCCGTTCACGGAACCCAGTTTTGAAATTGACGTCAAGCTGAAGGTGGACGGCCAGGCCCCCCGCTGGGTGGAGATTGCCGGCTGCGGCATGGTGGATCCCAATGTTTTTGAAGCCGTGGACCGTGAACTGGGGCTGGACCCCCGCTCACAGGCCCGCTACACGGGGCTGACCGGCTTTGCCTTCGGCATCGGTCTGGACCGCCTGGCGATGATCCGCTGGGGCATCAGGGATATACGCGCCCTGATTGAGAACGATGTGCGCTTCCTTGCCCAATTCCAATAATCCTTATCTGTTTTCCCGTTATGAAGATTTCCCTTAACTGGCTTTCCCAGTACATTGACCTGTCCGGCCTGAGCGTGGATGAAATGTCTGACATGCTGACTTTTGCCGGCATTGAGGTGGAAGACATCCGCCAGCAGGGCGTGGATTCCCCATACGTGGTGGTGGCCCGCGTGGCCGCCGCGGAACAGCATCCCCAGGCGGACCGGCTGAAGGTCTGCCAGGTGGACGTGGGCGACGGCACGCTGCACCAGATCGTATGCGGCGCGCAGAATTACAAAGTGGGGGACAAGGTGCCCTGCGCCCTGCCGGGAGCGGTGCTTCCCGGCAACTTTGAAATCAAGGTGGGCAAGCTGCGCGGCGTGGAGTCCCGCGGCATGCTCTGTTCCGCCTCCGAGCTGGGGCTTCCCGACAAGGAGCACGGTCTCTGGATTCTCCCCCAGGAACTGGAACCCGGCACGCCTATTTCCCAGGTTGTCAAGGCGGATACCCTGGTGGAAGTGGAAGTGACGCCCAACCGACCGGACCTGCTTTCCCACAACGGCATGGCGTATGAACTGGCTGCTATCTCCGGCCGGGAGTACAGGCCCGTTTCCATTGACGACGCCGGGGTGGAACTGGAACCCGCCGGAGACTTCGTGCGGCTGGACCAGCCGGAGCTGAACCCGTACTACACCGCTGTAAAAATCAGCGGCGTGAACGTGCAGGAAAGCCCGGAATGGCTGAAGGAACGCCTGGTAGCCGTCGGTCTGCGCCCCATCAACAACATTGTGGATATTACCAACTTCGTCCTGCATGAACTGGGAACGCCCCTCCATGCCTTTGACGCGGCGAAAGTGCAGGGCGGCATCGTTACCCGCACCGCTTATGAAGGGGAAACTTTCAAGGCTCTGGACGGCCAGGAATACACGCTTAACTGCACGGACCTGGTTGTCGCGGACCAGTCCGGCAAGGCGCTCGCCATCGGCGGCGTGATGGGTGGGGAGGAAAGCGGCGTGACGGACGCCACCACGGATATCATTCTGGAGTCCGCCTGGTTCAAGCCCTCCTCCGTGCGCGCCACATCCCGCAGGCTGGCCCTGTCCTCCGACTCCTCCTACCGCTTTGAACGCGGCACTTCCGCCTGGAATGTCCTGCGCGGTTCCGTGCGCGCCGTGGAACTGATTCTCCAGCTGGCGGGCGGAACGGCTTCCCCGACGTATGTGGCCGGTTCTCCCGTTCCTAATCCGGCGCATGCTTCCATGCCTTCCTGCGGGGGGCGGACGGCCCCGTTTCCGTGCCCGCTTCCCTGAAGCAGGGGAAGGGCGCCACGGTGACTAATGAACTGGGCTTTGTAAAACTTCCCTGGAAGGCGCTGGATCAGATGTCCGGCGGTTCCATTTCCCATGAGGAAGGGGCACGCATCCTGACGGCGCTGGGCCTGAAGCAGGTTCCGGAATCTCCTGAATGCTGGCTGATCCCCCCCCACCGCCTGGATCTCACGCGTCCGTGCGACCTGCTGGAGGAAATCGTGCGCGTCTTCGGCCTGGACGGCATACCGTCCCGCTTCTCCGGCCCCTTCGTGGCGGAATCCCCGGTGGATGCGGCCTACAATTTCCAGATGGAGCTGCGCCGCAAGCTGGCGGCCCTGGGATTTTATGAAACCCAGACCATCAAGCTCATTGCCTCTGAATCCGCGGACGGCGCCATTGCCCAGGTGAAGGACGCGTTGCCCCTGCGCCCCCTTCAGGACGGTGACCTCATCCGCGTGTCCCTGCCGCTCAGCGAGGATCACTCCGTGCTGCGTCCCGCCCATACGCCCGGCCTGATTGCCGCCGCCGTGCGCAACAGCAACCAGGGCGTGTCCGGCCTGCGCTTCTTTGAACTTGGCCGCGTCTTCCGCAATACGGGCGGCGGCAAGGGCAGGGACATTGAAACGGATACCCTGGGCATTCTTGTTTCCGGGGACCGCACGGCGCGCTCCTGGGCGGACCCCAAGCCGGAGCAGGCCTCCTTTGAGGACCTTCTGGCCGTGATGGCTGCTCTGGCGCCGGGCCACCGCTTTACGCTTACGCCTGCCAAACCGCGCGAACAGGCCGCCCTGGGGGCGGATGTGCAGCTGGACGGGAAAGCCTGCGGCTATTTCGCCCGCCTGTCCCTGGCGCGCTGCCGGGAGCTGGGCCTGGGCCAGCCCGTGTACGTGGCGGAACTGGATCTCCGCAAAATGCAGGAAATCCTCACCGCGCCCGTGAAGGCTGCGGAATTGCCCCAATTCCCCGGCTCTTCCCGCGATGCGGCCATGGAGCTGCCCCTCTCCACGCCCAATGCGGACATTGTCAAGGCCGTGGAATCCGCACGGGAAAAACTTCTTGTCAGCTATTCCTGCTTTGACGTGTTCACGGACCCCTCCGGTGAAAAACTCCCGGCGGACCGCAAATCCATTGCCTACACCTTCCTGTACAGGGATCCGGCCAAGACCCTCACGGCCGCGGAAGTGGACGCCGCGCACCAGCGCGTGCTGAAAGCCCTGACGGATAAAGTGAAGGGCCTTTCCTTCAGGTAACTTCCGTTAACGGGCCGCGCGTTTCATGAGCTGGAACGCGCGGCCTGCTTTTTATTTTTCATGCATTTGACTTTCCTGCGCCACGCGGGCCTGGCCGCCGCCCGCATTCTGATGATGGCGGCGTGGTTCGGCCTCTCCGTATGGGCGGCGGGCGTGGTTTTTTACAACGTATGGGGAGGTCCCGTGCTGGTGTGGTTGTACGTGGCGGCCATGGCGTGCGCTTTCGCCCTCCGCAGAAAACGGCCCGTATTATGGCGCGCTTCCTGGGGAGTGCCGGCCCTGTTGCTGGCGTACTACCTGTGCATACCGGCGACGAACGATAAGGAATGGCAGCCGTCCTGGAGTCGCCTGCCCTCCGTGGAAATCAACGGAAATGAAATCGTGGTGAAGGACGTGCGCAGTTTTATCTACCGGACGGAGCGGGACTTCGACGCGCGCTATGTGACGCGCCGCTTTGACCTGGACAAGCTGGCTACGCTGGATTTTGCCGTGAGCCACTGGGATGGGATGGAATTCGTGGCCCATACCATGTTGTCCTTCGGTTTTGAGGATGGGAAGCATCTGGCCCTGTCCGTGGAAACGCGGCTGCCTGAAGGGGTGGAGCAGGGAAGTGTCCCTGGCCTTTACAAGCAATTCAACGTGATTTACATCCTGGCGGACGAAGAAGACCTGTTCGCCCTGCGCACTAATTACCGGAAAGAGGACATGTACCTGTACCGTATCAACATTGACAGGGAAAGCCTGAAAAAGGCCTTTCTGGGGTTTGCGGAAAAAATCAACAGCCTCCATGAACGCCCGCGCTATTATCATACCGTCACCGCCAACTGCACGACGGAACTGGTAGATACATTCAAAAGTTATCTGGGCGTGCGCCGCTGGCAGTGGACTCCCGTTTTTAACGGCATGTGTGATCAGAATGCCTATGACCGCGGGGAACTTCTCCACCTTCCCGGAGAAAGTTTCCGGGAGCTGAAAAAGCGCTCTTTCCTGGGGCATGGAGGGAACGGTGAGGACTGGCCAGCCCTCCGCCGCCGCTGGGAGGAGGGCTGGAGGACGTTCGCGTCCACTCCGGTCAAAGAGTAGCGAACTGGAAGTGCATCCAGTCGTAGTCGCGGGAGCGTCCCAGGGATACGGCCCCCTCCGCTTCCACGAATTGCCAGAAGGCGGCGTACTCCGGTCCGGACAATACCGCTTTCGGCGCGGGGATGTTCAGGCCGTTTCTGTCCGGGTCTATGTCCACGGCGATTCCCCAGGCGTGCATGGATGTGGCCTTTCCGCCGATGATGGAGCGGTTGTTGAAGCAGCCGCCGTACAGGTCCAGCCCCAGTTCCCTGATTTTCTCCATGCCGTAATGGTCCAGAGTAGCCTGGAAGATGCGGACGAGCGGTTCCGCCACCAGCTTGTGGCAGCGCATGGTGGAAACGGTCGTGTTTGTTTCCCACGCCAGCCGCATGATATAAGGCAGCTTGATGCTGGTCATGTTGCTTTCATCACCCGCACGGCCGAAGACGGATTTCCCGGAGCGCACTTCCTCCTGGCTGGGCCAGGATTGTTCCGGTTGGCGGATGCCCAGCCTGTCCAGCAGGGCCAGCGCCGTCTTGGGGCCGGGGATGCCGTCCGCATCCACGCCCAGGTGCTGTTGAATCAATTTCCAGTATTTTTTCATAGGGAGCCACGCTAGAAACTCCCTCCGGAAAGTTCCACATTTTTCCTTCCAGCGTCATTCCTGCCTTTACGGCGGGAGGCAAAAAAAGGCCGTTTGTCCTTTTATGTTGCGGAAAAGATTCATTCTGCTACACTTTTGTTTACCTTTTATTTTATGAATTCAGAACCATCCAACGTTGTCAAATTTTACAATGGGGAACAAATTCCCTTGGAACTGCATAAAGTCCGCGTGGTGCAGAAGCTGCATCTTGTCCCCGTGGAACGCCGCCTGGAAGCCGCACGGGAAGCCGGGTTCAACACCTTCCAGCTCAGCACGAACGACGTCTATCTGGACATGCTGACGGATTCCGGCGTTAACGCCATGAGCGACAACCAGATCGCCGCCATGTTCCGGGCGGATGACGCCTATGCCGGTTCCCAGAGCTTTGACCGCCTGAAGCAGGCTGTCCGGGATGTCTTCGGCAAGGAATACCTTCTGCCCGCCCACCAGGGGCGCGCCTGTGAAAATATCATTGCCCGCACCTTCGTGAAGCCCGGGGACGTGGTTCCGATGAACTACCATTTCACCACCACGCACGCCCATATTGACCTGAACGGCGGCAAGATTGAGGAACTGGTGGCTGATGAAGCCGTCAATCCGGTCAGCACCAATCCCTTCAAGGGCAATCTGGACCCCGGCAAGCTGCGGGACTGCATCGCCCGTCACGGGGCGGGCAAAATCCCCTTCGTGCGCATGGAAGCCTCAACCAACCTGATTGGCGGTCAGCCCTTCTCCATTGCCAACATGCGGGAAATCCGCGGCATTTGCGATGAATTCGGCATCATGCTGGTGCTGGACGCCTCCCTGATCGGGGAAAACGCCTACTTCATCAAGATGCGTGAAGACGAGTTCAGGGATGCGTCCTGCGCGGACATCCTGAAGACCATGTGCGGACTGGCGGATCTGGTGTATTTTTCCGCCCGCAAGGTTTCCTCCTCCCGCGGCGGCGGCATCTGCACGAACGACCGGGCCATTGCCAAGAAAATGGAGCATCTCGTTCCCCTCTTTGAAGGCTTTTTGACTTATGGCGGCATCTCCGTGCGGGAAATTGAGGCCATGGCCGTAGGCCTGTATGAAACCACGGATTTGACCGTGATTTCCCAGAGCCCCTCCTTCATTGAATATTTCATCGGCCAGATGGTGGACATGGGCATTCCCTGCGTAACCCCCGCTGGCGGTCTGGGCGCCCATATTGACGCAGGGCGTTTCCTGCCCCATATCCCGCAGGAGGACTATCCCGCCGGGGCTTTGGCGGCGGCTTTCTTCATCGCCTCCGGCGTGCGCGGCATGGAACGCGGCACGCTTTCCAGCGTCCGCGACGAAAACGGCAAGGACATTCTGGCGGATGTGGAACTGCTCCGCCTGGCCTTCCCGCGCCGTGTCTTCACATTATCCCAGGTGAAATACGTGGCGGACCGCATGAAGTGGCTCTATGACAACCGCGATTTGATTGGCGGCCTGGAATTTGTGGAGGAACCGCCCGTCCTGCGCTTCTTCATGGGCAAGCTCCGCGCCAAGAGCGACTGGCCTGAAAAACTGGCGGCCAAATACCGCCGGGACTTCGGGGAAAGCCTGTAAAGGTTGGTTCTCCCGTTCAATTCCGGATTGGCAAGGGCTGGACCGTCAGGTTCAGCCCTTGTTGCGTTGGGGGGGGCGTGTCTTTGCGGACATCACCCTTCAATGTTTCCGCCGGAAAGCGGCCGGAATCAGAAGTTAAGCAGACCCTGTTTCCAGCATACCCAGCCGATTGCCGTTGCGATGAGCAGGATGATGAGGAAAGCCGTGCCTGCGGAAGATTTTTTCCTGGCCTGGGGAAGAGCCTTCCTCGATACTCCGCCGGCCTGCAGGGTGCCTGCCGCCGCCATGGCGTTGATATAGTCATTCCATGCCTTGGCGGAATGGAAGCGGTTGCGTTCGTCCGGCGACAGGGCTTTGTCAATTCCGGAAAGGAAGTTCATGGGATAAGTTTTCCGCAGGGCCGCGTAACTGGTCACTTTCGGGTTGCGGTCCACCACGGAACGCTGGTCCGCAGGATGGGGAACCTGGCCCGTGAGCAATTCGTAGAACGTGGCGCCCAGTTCGTACATATCGCACCAGGGACCTATTTCGCTCCGGCGTCCGGGGTAGAATTCCGGCGGGGTATAGCCGGGCGTGATCTGGACGAGCCCCTGATGCTGGAGGGTCTTGGTGCGCACGGCGCCGAAGTCGATGAGCTTGGGCGTTCCGTCCGGCTGGATGAAGATGTTGCTCGGCTTGATGTCGCAATGGTACACACCCATGGAGTGAAGGTAGTGCAGGATGTCCAGCAGGCGGAACAGAAGATCCGTGGCCTGGGCCGGTTCCATGGTTTGCCCGGTGGCGTGCATGGTGGTCATCAGGTCGAACAGGGTCTGTCCCTGGATATTCTCCATGACGTAATAGCAGGTGCCGTTGGCGTCAAACATGTCAAACACCTGGACAATGCCGGGATGGTTGAGCTGGGACAGGACGGAAGCCTCCTGCCGGGAATTGGAAACGCTCTGGGAAAAATTGACGGCGGTCTGTTCGTTCCGGGGATGGACAACGCCGGTTTCCATATCCCGGCAGGCGTAGGCGTCCGGCATGCATTCCTTGATGACGACATACCGGGAACCGGGGTTGTCCAGAGCCAGGTACGTGATGCCGAAGCCGCCGGCGTTCAGCACGCTCAATATCGTATATTTGTCTTGCAGAACAGTATTGTCCGCAAGCGGGTAAACCAGTGTTTCTTGTTCCATGTCAGAGGAGAGGGCGGGTTGGAGCCGGGAAAATCTTTAATTTAATACGCAAGTTCTGTCAAGAATCTCTCCGCCGCATTCAGTAACAGGAGACGCGGAATTCATATTCTTCCACGCTGCCGCGTTCCAGGCAGGCGGCCAGCCAGTCGAACAGGGCTCCGAATTCCCCGCCCAGGGTTTCCCCCGTATCAGCCTCCAGCGTCTTCAGCCTTCCGGCGGCCAGCCGTACGGGCGTGAGCTCCGCCAGCAGGGCGGCGCATTCTTCATCTCCGGCTTTGAAAATTTCCTCCGCGCCGGGGAGTTCTCCCAGGCGTTCGTCCGCAATTTCCAGGCAAAGCACCCCTACGCCGAACTCGGCGGCCAGCCCGCGGAGGGCGGCGCATTCGGAATCATCCGGCAGTTCCCCCACAATGACCAGTTCTCCGCACTGTGCCCAGCGGGACGTGGCCAGAGTCCTGAAAAATTCCCTTCTGCCGTCTTCTCCACCGGGCATGCGGGCTACGCAGACGCTGCGGATGCCCATCATGGGTGCCCCGATCATGCGGCGGCGCTGAAGTGCGCTTTTGTCAAAAACAAGCGCGTTTCCCTCCCATTCCCCCTCCGGCCATTCCACAACGGCCAGATCCGGCTTTACCCAGGAAGTTCCGGTTTCACTGGTACTGAACACGAAAACGCCTCGGCCCGTGGTATCGTACTGGCGCACGGCCAGGGCCAGCGCCTTGGCGCGGCAGTTCAGGGCGTCCGGTTCGTTTTCCCCGAGGAACAGGGGCAAAAGCCCTCTGGGAGCGCGCTGCCCGTCCCGTTCCCTCATGCGCCTGTAATAGCCCTGGCCGCGTTCCACCTTGGCGATTTCCGAATCCGGCTCGGAAGCCATGAAAGAAAAATGGTAGCGCAGGGATGCGTCCGAATATTCCTCCCCCAGCCTCAGGCGCACCAGGCGGATGAGTTCTGTTCCCTTAATGGCCTGGGCCGGATCGGAAGGCAAAAGTTCCGGGAGCAGTTCTTCCAGCTGGGATCGTAAACTCATACGCGCTCCATGAGAACACGGGAGAAGCGCTTCTTCAAGGCGGAAGGAGTTCAGCACATGAAATAAAAAGCTCTTTTATTTGCTCCGGAATACGGCAAGATGATCCGCATGGCATGGATTACCTCCGGTTATATACCTTCGCCAGGGCGCATGGCCGTAATCGCCGGTACCACCTTTACGCAGCTGGTGCGCATGAAGGTGTTTCTCTTTCTTGGGCTCTTCGCCGTGGCGCTGCTGGCTCTGAGTTCCTTCCGCCTGAGCGCGGTGCTGGGGCCGGAAACCGGGGGAATCAATGAACTCGTGCTGCTGAAAAACTCCGCCTACGGCGCCATGCGGGTGTTCGGCCTCTTTTTCTGCGTGGCGGCTACGGCTCTGATTATTCCCAGGGATGCGGAGGACCGTATTCTATACACCATCCTTTGCAAACCGGTGCCGCGCATCGACTATCTGATGGGGAAGGTGCTGGGTGTGCTGGCTCTGACCCTGGTTGCCGTGCTGCTGATGGATGCCGTAATGACGCTGGTGCTGTGGATGCGGACGGATACGGTGGTTGCGGAGCAGATAGCCTCCCTGAAAGGCCGTTATACGTTGGAGGAAATGCAGCCGTACCTGGACAGGATCCGCCTCCAGGGAGCTACCTGGAACGTGCAGACGGGGCTGGGCGTGATGATGTGCGAGTTTGTCGTTCTTTCCTCCCTCACGCTGTTGATGTCCTGCGTGACGAACGGCACCATTATCAGTGCGCTGCTGACATTCATGATCTATCTGGCGGGGCTGTTCCAGACGCAGGCTCTTTCCCTGTGGGTTGGATCCGGCACGGATGGCCTTTCCTGGTGGGAAGTGGCGGGCAGCAGGCTCTTTTCCCTGGTTTTTCCGAATTTCCAGATTTATTCCGTGACGGATTCCGCCCTGAACGGACGGCTTATTCCCCTTTCCCTGTTCGGAACCCTGGCCCTGATTACGCTGGGATACTTCGTCTTTCACATGACGCTGGCGGCGTGGCTGTTCAGGAAAAAGGAATTCTAAGGCGCAACCGTATGAAGGATATCATCAATGCGCGTTGCGGCTGGGCCGGAACCGATGAACTTTACATAAAATACCATGATGAAGAATGGGGCAGGCCTGTTTCCGATGACAAAACCCTGTTTGAATTTCTGGTGCTGGAGAGCGCCCAGGCGGGATTATCCTGGCTTACTATCCTCCGGAAGCGCGAAGGATACCGGAGAGCCTTCCATGGCTTTGATGTGGAGAAAGTGGCGCGGATGACGGCAGAAGATGTGGAACGGTTGATGCGATTTGATGGAATTGTCAAAAACCGTTTGAAAATCAACAGCGCTGTCAATAATGCGAAACTGTTTATGGCCGTTCAGGAAGAATTCGGCAGTTTTTACCGGTACGTCTTGTCGTTTTTCCCCAATCATCAGCCCGTTGTTAACCATTTCAGCGCTCTGGCTCAGATTCCCGCTGTTTCTCCGGAGTCGGAAGCCATGAGCAGGGACATGAAAAGGCGGGGATTCAGGTTTTTCGGTCCGACGATCTGTTATGCGTTTTTCCAGGCAACCGGGTTTGTCAACGACCATATTGAGGGCTGTTTCTGCAACGCGGCCCAGTACGCAAAATCCCAACCGCATGTCCAGCCAGAGACGTTGATAACAGGGCCGGAGGGAACAAACGCGGAAATGGGGCATTCTCGTCCATAGCCATGGGCCTTCATTGGCATTTCCATTTTCTATAAATCGCTTATATGTTGACTGTAAAAAATCATCAACCATGAAAACAGGTATCATCGGACTTGGAAAAATGGGAGGCGCCCTGTTGCGGGGCATGCTGAAAGCCGGAGCAGCGGTTCCGGAGGAAGTTTGGGTGTACGATCATCATCATGAAAACGTGCAGGCCCTGCAGGAGGAATACCCCGGAGTTCATGAAGCTGCCTCGGAGGCGGATGCGGCGGACGCCGTGGAAGTCCTGATTCTGGCCGTGAAGCCGCACGGCGTCCTTTCGCTCATTTCCTCTCTTTCCGAACGGGGGGCGGAGCTTCCCCTTCTGATTTCTATCGCAGCCGCCGTTTCCCTGGATGATATGGAAGCCTGCGCCAGCGACGGAACGCGCATTATACGTGCCATGCCCAATACCCCGTGCATGGTGCTGGCCGGCGTCATCGCCTACAGTACGGGAAACGGCGTAAAAGATGAAGATGAAGAGGCTGCCCGGATGCTGCTTTCCGGCTGCGGCTCCGTTTACAAGGTGGCGGAATCCGGGATGAATGCCGTTTCCGCCATTTCCGGTTGCGGCCCTGCCTACATGTTTACGGCTCTGGATGCGCTTGCAGACGCAGGGGTAGCCATGGGATTGTCCAGGAAAACCGCTTTGGGGCTGGCTGCGGAAACCATGCGGGGGGCTTCCCTGATGCTGGAACGGACCGGGAAGCATCCCATGGCGCTCCGGGATGAGGTCACTTCCCCCGGAGGGACCACGATTGCCGCCCTGAATGCGCTGGATGAATGCGGCTTCCGCAATGCCTGGATTCAGGCGGTGAAAAGCGCCGTACGGCGCGCGGAGGAAATGGAGGAGCGGTAACGGATGCTTCTTCTGGCTTTCCCGGAGCCGGCTTTCTCCGGAAAGGACGGCCTGGTGGAGAGCCTTTATTTGTACCGGAACGGCGTTTCCCTCTGCTTCCTCAGCTCCGGGTTTTGCAGGTTGAACTGGACCTTTCTGACGGATTGGAGCGGAATCCGGACCTTGCCGACTGCGGAGGAGCGCCCTTCCATGAACCCGTTCCGGATAGTTTCCAGGGCCAGGGAAAGGACGCTCTGGTCCGTCAGGAAAACGCGGGTGTCTGAGCTGTCTTCCGGAAGGTCTTTCTCTTCATGGCCTTTTTGGTTCAGTGCGCGTACCCTGACGGTGGGAATGGTGACGTCATAATGGTCGGACTTGATGCGGATGGAGCCTTCCTCCTGAAGGGAAATGGTTCCTCTGAGCACGTCTCCGTTTACCAGCAGAGCCTTGTCTCTGGGGGCGGCCGGGTCGTAACGGGAAATGATGTCCAGCTCCTCCTCCAGATGGGGAATGGCTCCATTCCAGTCAAATACATTCAAATGGAACACGGCCATGTTCAAGCTGTCATAACCTCCCAGGGCAAGAGTGTTTCCCGGTTTGAATTCGTGTTTCCCGGCGCTTTCTCCATCTTCCCCTTCATCGTCTCCGCTCTCGTTTTCAAAGATAGTGTCCATCTCTTTGACTTCCTCCCACCAGGCTACCTGTTCACCGTTGACGTACAGGTAATAATTGCCCTTTTCCGGATCGGCGTAAAAATGAACGTCGGAACGCTTGACGCTCTTGTCGGCATACCAGTTCCGCTCCGTGTTCCTTTTCACCCTGCCAAGCGTTCGGTACTGGCCGGAACTGTTCTTGGAAAGTTCCGCTTTTTCCAGGGAGAGATCCAGGTTGATGCTGTTTCCGGATTCGGAATCCTGCCAGAGGGCAAGATTAATCCGGAACGTATTGGTATGGTAAAGGGAGAACTGCACATGGAGGCGGGGTGGCATGGGGAAGGAAGTTTGCAGTTCCGTATTATTGGAGCCGCGCATGAGCCAGTATCCGTTGCGGCATTCGGGCAGCGTGCTTTTGGCTGAAGACTCCCAGCCCTGCAGGGATTCCGTAGCGTTGCGCAGGTAGGCTTTCTGTGAGTCGAACCCAATGTGGCGCACATATTTGCGGTCCACCTGAAGCAGACCGCCCCAAGCGGTTTGGAGTTGAAGATTTTCCGCATCCAGCGCCTTCAGGGTGCCGTAAACCTCGTCCCCATTGGCCAGCCTGATGATGGAAAACTGTTCCGGTATTTCCAGCGGACGGGAAGAGACCAGCTCGTCAAGCTCCCCCATATGGACATCCACGGGTTTGGAAAGAATGCTGGAACGGACCTTTAGGTAAGGGCGGTTCATCGTATCCATGCTGCCCGGCAGTTTTTCCCCGGATTTAAGCGTAATGACCCCTTCCGCACGAGCATGGGGCAGAAGGAGGGCGGTCGGCAGGGCGCAGGCGCACAGGAAAAGCGTCATTGCTTGTTTCATGGCGGGGTCAATCAGGGAGTGGAACGGGATGGCTGGGCGGGATTCAGGAATTCCACGCGGGTGATGTTTTTCAGCGGCAGGGAAATCTGTCCGAGCTGCGGATGCCGCAGGATGATATTCAGGGAATCCATGCTCAGAATATCTCCGTGCAGGCGGGAACCGTCCTTCATCTGGAGGCTGTGGCGGGCTGGGGGGCGGGAGTCGTCTTTCCTGTTCTGTTCCGCAAAAAAGACGGTATCCAGGTACTTGGACGGGATGGAAAGATCACGGGGAATGCCCGGATAATCCTTGTCCGTGGAAAGCGTCAGCGTTCCGGTTTTGCTATCGTAACCGCTGACGGAACCCGGAATGGCGTCTTCTTCCTTTGTCAGGACAAGGTCTGTCTCTGCATTCCCGTTTTTGGCCACGGATTTGGCGCTCAGGGTGATGGAGGAAAGGGTCAGTTTGCTGATGGTCAGGGACACGTGCCCTTCCATCTGGAGGCCGAAGGCGTCTCCCTGTAATGGCTGTTCCGGCGGGCTGGGGTCTGTTATCAGTCTGGGCGGCAGATCTCCTATCAACAGCTCGTAAACCTGCTTGTTTCCACCCTGGCGGGAGGCTGTCAATTGAATATCCACGCCCTCCGTCAGAATGGGGGCCGGAATGGCCGCTTCCCCCAGCACGAGGATGCCGGACTTCTGTTCCCGGAGCAGGGTGCATTTTCCGGGCGAGATGCTGAGCATGAGCCTGTTCAGGTTGCTGCCGGAATTGGACCGGAAAGGAATATTTTCATTCCCCCCCGAAACAGAAGACAATGCCGGAGCGGTCATTATTGCCGTTCATGGTGATGGTGGTGCGAAAGGTAAAGGAGGAAGGATCCAAGCCGATATTCTTGTACAGGGGTATCCAGGTGGGGTAATCATTGTTGCCCAGCCGGTACTGGTACTTGTCTCCCTGGATTTTCGGCTTCAGGGCATTCATCAGTTTTCTCCCCGCCTGGGTGCGGTAGTCTTCCTCCCGGTTGCCGGAATAAACCCAGCTGTTGTCAAAAATCAGCGGTTCCTGCCAGAAGCCCTTTTCCTGCAGCGTATTCAGCCGGAACCCGGCCACCTGGCTGCGGGGAACGGAACGTTCATGGCCCAGTATGTCCCGGTACTGCACTTTGTCCTGTGTGATGGAAATGATATTGCACGGGATGATGTCCCTGTGCCCCGCAGCCATGAAAATTTTGTCCCGGGCGCGAAGATCCGGAGAGGCGGTTCCCGTAAAGTAGAGAGCGCGGATTCCCGACGGGAGAATGACGGCGTTCTGGCGCATGGCCGGGTGCTTGATGACGATGCCCTGTTTTCCGTAAGAAATGATTTCCCCGCGGAGGCGGTAATTGTTATCCGTAACCACGTCGATGACGGAATTGGCCCAGGCGGTCAGCAGGCAGGCCGGGGCCAGCATCAGGGAAAGGCGGATTCTATTGTTCATAGATGGGTAGAAATCTATAATTAAGCGCGAGGGAGAGCAGGGCGGCGGAAGTGGAATATGCCGCGGAATGATCGGAAAGCCAGGACCCGTTGGGCGCCTGGGAGGCTCCCAGATAGCGCATATTTTTGTAATTCCATTCCTTCCACACTTCCTGGTCCGCATGGAACAGGGCCTGTGACATGTAATATTCAAAATAAAACGGATAAGTGGAATCCCGGTAATTCAGGTGCTTTTTCAGGTAGGCCAGGGAATCCTTGAAGGACGGGTCCGTTTTAAGGCGCGCCAGGGACAGCGTCAGGGAACCGATGGCCGTGAGGGTGACGCGGGGACCCGCCGGCCCGGTGTAGCCGTAGGCGCCTTTCTTGTCGCGGCAGGAAGCCATATACTTGAGGCCGCGTTCAAAGGCCTCATCCGGCACGGGAATGCCCGCATTGCGCGCCGCGAACAGGGAGACGATCTGGCAGCCGGTCACCGTGCTGTCCGCGTCCGTGGATTCCGGGGAATAGCGCCAGCCTCCCGTTTTGTTTTTTTTCTGGGCGGTCAGTGTCAGGGCCACGGCCTTGCGGAGAGCGGGGCCTATGCGATCGTCCCGCACCATGCCGTAGGCTTCCGCCAGGGCGAGAGTGGCGAAGCCGTGGTTGTACATGGAATCCCCAATGTAGCCGGATACCTTGTTCTGCCTGGACAGGATGTAATCTACGCAGCGGCGCACCATGGTGGCGTACGGCCCCGCGTTCGGATCGTCTCCGTGAGCCAGCACGGACATAAGGCAAAAACCGATGATGCCAGGCTCCCTCCCGTAAGTTCCATCATAGGTTCCATCCGTTTTCTGGGCATTCTGAAGATAGCGTAGCCCCTTCACATACATCAGTTCCACCTGGGGCGGCACGGAAGAAGACGTTCTCATGGGGGATTGGGCCGCTGCGTTTTGCGGTGCGGCCGTCATGCAGCAGGTCAAGAAAGCGGTAAGCAGGAGGCGGGGATTTTTCATGGAAACGGGAAGTTGCTGTTCATGCGTGAAAAGGCTGTCCGGAGAGATGCGTCTCACTTCTGCAAAGTCTTGTTGTAGGCGTCCAGCGCCTTGCGGAATTCGGAAGGCATGTCGTCTGCGGACATGCCGGTGGATTTGGGAACGGAACGCGTTTCCGCAGCCGTGTCCGGATTGGAAACGCCTTTATCCTGGGAGGAGGCCATATTGGATTTTCCATTCGCTCCGCGTCCGGGATTGTTGCCGCTGCCTCTCTGGGAACCTTCCTGCCCTTTCCCATTCCCTTCCTGCTGTTCCGCGGACTGGGAGTCGCTATCCATGCCGAGCAGCTGGCGCAGCATGTCCATAAGAGCTCTTCCTCCCGGCTTGGGCCGGCCGTCGGCCCCGGTCATCTTGGCCTTGGCTGCCTGGTAAATCAATTCAATCACATCCGACTGCGCGGCCAGCGTCTGGCCTCCGGTATTGTAAACTTCCAGCAGGTCCACGGCGTCATTCATGGCATGGCGGCATTTTTTCAGCAGGTCCACTACCTCCTCATTGGTTTCTCCCAGGATAAGGTCGGAAGTGTCCGCCTGGAGCTCGTCCTGTTGTACTGCCAGTTTGGATGCCGTTTCCCTGTGCTTGGCGGAATATTCCGGAGCGGGAGCCGGAGCGGCGGCGCAGGGCAGGGAAAGCGCCAGAATCATGGCTGGAAAATTGGCGGTATTCATGGGGCAGGGGGGGGAAGTTTTTTTCGGTGTTCCTGTTCGGCGGCGCGGGTGCGCATGCGGATATCCTGTTCCTGTTGGATCATGCGGATGAGTTTCAGCATGAATTCAAACTCGGCGTCGGAAATGGAGGACTGGCTGCCTCCCCCGCCGCCTCCTCCTCCCCCGCCGCCGCGGCGGCTCTTCTTATAGTCGTCTATCAATTTGGCCCAATGGCGCAGAGTGGAGGCATACAGGCGGGACTCGTCAATGGAGCGGGCTGTGATTGCGTTCAGGATATTGCCGTGCACCAGGTCCAGCTTCTCCCGGAGGGAGAAAGCGTTCATCTGGTTGTACAGGTCGCTGTAAATGCGCTCCCCGGTGCGTGACTTGTAATAGCTGAGGTCTTCCAGAATCCAGCCTATGTCCTGCGTGGAGGCATTTTGAAGGGTGGCGATGGTTTCCATTTCACGCCTGGTGGAAGGGTCAAGCTCCTCCATGGTCATGCCCGCAATGGTGTTGATCTGACCGGCCAGCGCATGGGCGATGGAATCCTCCTTGGATGCGGCCTGTCTGAGCCGTGCCACGAATGTGCTGGCCTCCATGTCCTGCGCGGACTTGGAGAGCTGGTTCATGGTGTCTTTCAGCGCCTGTGTGGCTTCGGAATGGGAATTCTCCCCGTCGTCCAGGTCCTTCCTGCTTTCCTGCTCGGAGCGGCTCTCGGAGGCGGAATCCCGGAAGAGCTTCTGGGCCATCTTCATGGACCCGTCGGGAATGGGTTTGAGCATGGAAATTCCTTTCATGAATTCCTTCATGCCGGCCGGGTCTATCTGGGAATTGCGGGAGGCTTCCTTAAACAGGCTTTCCGAGCGGTTGAGCAAGTCTCCCAACTCGCGCCTGTTGGCCTGCTCTTCATCGGCCAGGGCGTGCAGGCGTTCCTGGGACTCCGCATCTTTCAATTTGCCGTTTTCCATTCCTTTCAGCCGTTTTGCTTCGTCCGCCATGGCGTCCATGCGGCGGATCATGCCTTCCAGATCGCTGGTGATGCGTTCCAGTTCATTGCGAATCATCTGGGCGTGCTCGGACTTGGAAAGGACGAAAATAATCATGGGTTCCGAATAAACGCGTTTGCCTCCCGGTTTGTAATCCTGCGTAAACCCGCGGATGACGACGCGCTGGGGAGATAGCTTCAGCGCCCTGGCCTGGAACAGGAATGTTCCTTTCAGCCCGGTCTGCGTGGGCTGTCCGTCCGCCAGCACTTTCTCCCCGCGGAGGCCGGGCGCCGGTTTGTCCGCACCGGCCGGTTTTGGAGCTGAGGCTCCGTTTTCATCCTCATTGCCGTCGTAAAAGGATTTTTCACCCTGCCATTCCACCCCCATTTCCCGGAGGCCGAAATCGTCCGCCGCTTCTACCTCCAGCTCAATGCTGGTATCCTCCAGTACGTAGCGGTCGTTTTCGCCGCCTCTCAGGTAAATGGAAGGCTGTTTGTCTTCAATGGGTTCCAGTTGTATCTTCACGGGCCGGGAAGCAGCCAGCCCGTCGCTGTCCATCCAGTCAAGCTCTATTTCCCTGGGCTCTTTTTCCAAAAGGATGTTCGGAATGATGACGTTGCTTCCTTCCACCCGGAGCGGATGGCCCTGCGCGTCCTCCGCAGACTGCAGATGCTGGGAGGCGGACACCTTCAACGTCAGCGTAGAGCCTTCCGGGGCGGAAATAACTCCTGCTCTCATGGCTTCCCTGCCGTTGGCGCGCGCCATATAGGCAGGATAGGCTACGCCGGCTTCGGCTCCCAGCAGGGAAGGGCGCCCCTTCGGGATGATGTTCAGCCGTCGCACGGCATCCCCTGCAAAGAACTCCAGGCTGTCCGCCTGTTGCATGGGGGGGATGTGGATCTTGTATGCGCCGTCCGCAAGAGGCGCTTGCTGGCTCACCCTGTTGCGGAAAAAATACTCTGCCGTCTGCGGGCGGGTTTTGGTTCCCTCCGCCAGCCGGATTTCATACAGGCAGCTCTCTCCCATGGGAATGACCAGGGAATCCGGGGTGGGGGCCAGCTGGGTGAATGTATAGCGTTCCGGAGGATTGAACGGGCGGACCCAGCGTTTCAGGGCATTCCCTGCCGCTTCCGGGCTTACCGCACATACGGCCGCCGTGCATGCGGCGAGAACCGCCAGCAGGACGAACAGCTTCCTGTGGCTGGGCCGGGGGATGTTCACTGTCAGATCCCGGGCGGACACTTCGCGGGCCACCTGCTCCATGGCCGCCTCTTTCAGCTTTTCGGAACCGTATTGGCGGCCGTGCTTTTCTGAATCCAGTTCGATGACGCCCAGAAGACGATCCCCCAGGGCCGCGTCCGTCCGGGAAATCAGCCGCGCCAGCTGGGCTTCCGTGCGCCTCTGCCACACCCACCGGAAACTCCACCAGGGAATAAACACCGCCAGGCCGGACACGGCGATGAAAAACAGGAGCCAGCCGACGGCGGGAGGCGTCTCCCACAATCTGTCGGAAAGGTACAGGAGCGCGTAGGAAAGAATGACGGCAATGCCTGCAAGGCATACGGCTTCCAGCATCTTCACCGTTCTGAGGCGGCGCCGGAAAGTTCGGAGCTGCCTGACCAGCTGGGGAGGGAGTTTGACGGTAGTGGAAGGGGGCATGCTTATTCCCGTATTTACGCCATGGACATCGTTTTTGCAAGTTTGCCTCGCGTGATGAAGCAAATTCGCATTTGCAGGCGGACGGGAGGATTTTTCTCGCTGGACTTTACACTTTGATTTCCTAAAATAATGTTGCGCTTTAAACTTGGCCTGGTTTGCGCATAGTTAAAAACCAACATATTAGGCCTTACCCATTGACTTCGCCATGCAACAGGGAAATAAAACAACGGCTCCGGAAATTGATTTCGGAGAATTCGCACCAGCCACATACGCCGAATGGCGCGAGGCAGCAGTCGCTGCCCTGAAAGGGGCTGATTTTGACAAGAAGCTTTTTACCAAGCTTGTGGAGGGAATTACCCTGCATCCCATCTATAACAAATGGGATGAACATTCCCCGGTAATGCCTGCCGGGCAATTTCCGTACCGCCGCGGAACGCGCGCCTTGGGCTATATGGAAAAGCCCTGCGAAATCGCCCAGAGCATTCCCGCTTCCTCTCCTGAGGATTTCAACGCCAAGCTTCTGCATGACCTGGAACGCGGCCTGACCGCCGTAAACATCCAGCTCAACTGCAAATGCGGCCTGAAACTGCGCAAGCAGGCTGACTGGGATACGGCTCTCAAGGGCGTCCGGCTGGACGGGCTTCCCGTATATGTCACTCCCGGTTCCTGCGGCCTGGGAACCCTCTCCATGTTCCTGAACACCTGCAAGGCCGCCGGCGTCAAGACGGCGGATCTCAGGGGCGGCGTTCTATATGACCCGGTGGGGAAAGCTGTGATGAAGGGTTCCCTTTGCGGGGGAAAAGGCATCTGCGCCTACTATGACCAGATGGCCGTAATGACCAAATGGGCCGTCGCCAACGCTCCCGGCTTCCAGACCATCGGCGTCAGCGGGCTGCCTTACGCGGATTCCGGCGCTTCCGCTTTTGAAGAAGTGGGCGCCATGCTGTCCACTGCCGTGGCCTATCTGCGCGCCATGGAGGAACGTGGCCTCTCCGTGGATGAAACTGCGGCGCACATGCGCTTTACGGTCTCCATCGGCGCCAACCTGTTCCTGGAAATCGCCAAAATCCGCGCCTTGCGCGAACTCTGGGCCATCATCGTCAAAGAATGCGGAGGAAGCGAGGAAGCTGCCAAAATCAAGCTCCATGCCCGCACCTCCTTCTGGACCCTCTCCAAGGTGGATCCCTGGGTCAACCTGCTGCGCGGCTCCGCCCAGGCATTCTCCGCCATCATGGGCGGCGTGGACAGTATTGACGTTCTGCCCTTTGACGCTGCCGTGCGCATGCCGGACGAATTCTCCCGCCGCATTGCCCGCAACTGCCCGCTGATTCTGCTGGGCGAATGCAATCTGGACAAGGTCGTTGACCCCGCCGGCGGTTCCTGGTACCTGGAAAACCTGACGGATGAAGCCTCCCGGAAGATATGGGAATTCTTCCAGGGCATCGAAAAGGAAGGCGGCATCGTCAAGGCTCTCAAAGCCGGCAGCATCCAGAAGAAGGTGAACGCCACCGCCGCCAAACGTTACGAACTGGCGGACCAGCGCCGGCAGTCCATCGTGGGCGTCAACCAGTATGTCAACCTGGCAGAGAAGAAGCTGGAGGCGCCGGAAGGCTCCTGCTGCTCCGCCCACAAGGGGCACGGCTGCTGCAAGAATGCGGATATCCAGCTCCCGGAAGTGGAAATGAGCGTGGACTCCGCCTGCAAGGCCGCCGGAGAAGGCTTTTCCACCTGTCTCATCAACAAGGCCCTGGTGGCCGGGGTTGACTGTAAGTGCGGCGAACCTCTGGAAATGGAAGCCCTGCCGAAGCGCCGCCTGGCGGAACGTTTTGAATCCCTGCTCGCCAAGGCTGACGCCTGGGTGGAGGAAAAGGGTTCCCGGCCGATGGTCTTCTTCGCCAACATGGGGCCGCTTCGCCAGCACAAGGCCCGCGCGGACTTCTCCCGCGACTTCCTGCGCGCCGGCGGTCTGGATGTGGTTTATCCGTCCGGCTTCCAAACTCCGGAAGACGCGGCCAGGGCGGCTGCGGAAAGCGGCTGCGCCGTATGCGTCATCTGCTCCACGGATGACACTTATCCGGAAATCGTCCCCGCCTTCTGCAAGGCGCTCAGGGAGACCAGACCGGACATGATGGTGGCCCTTGCCGGTTATCCGGCCGACTATGTGGAAGCATTCAAGGAAGCCGGCGTGGACATCTTCATCCACGTCAAGGCCAACTGCTACAACACCGTTGAAGCTATTCAAAACAAAATTGGCCTCTAACAACCACCAACCTATTCCACCCAATGAGCAATATTCCTGATTTTGCATCCGCCTCCTATCCTGAAATCAAGGCTGGTGCCCCGTCCCCGGCTTCCGAAACGGAAACCTGGATGACCAATGAACAAATTCCCGTGCCGCCCACCTACTCGGAAAGCGTGTACGACGACTGCCTGCACCTGGACTTTACAGCCGGTGTGGCTCCCAACCTCCGCGGACCGTATGCCACCATGTATGTGGCGCGCCCCTGGACGGTACGCCAGTACGCCGGCTTCTCCACGGCTGAGGAATCCAATGCCTTCTACCGCCGCAACCTGGCGGCGGGCCAGAAGGGCCTTTCCATTGCCTTTGACCTGGCGACGCACCGCGGCTATGACTCCGACCACCCCCGCGTGGTGGGTGACGTGGGCAAGGCCGGCGTGGCCGTGGACTCCATCCTGGACATGGAAATCCTCTTCAAGGGCATTCCCCTGGACAAAATGTCCGTCTCCATGACCATGAACGGCGCCGTGCTGCCTGTGCTGGCCTTCTACATCGTCGCCGCTCAGGAACAGGGCTGCACGCTGGACCAGCTCTCCGGCACGATCCAGAATGACATTCTCAAGGAATACATGGTGCGCAACACCTACATTTACCCGCCTGATCCCTCCATGAGGATTATTGCGGACATCTTTGAGTTCACCTCCAAGTTCATGCCCAAGTTCAACTCCATTTCCATCTCCGGCTACCACATGCAGGAAGCCGGCGCTACGGCGGACCTGGAAATGGCCTACACCCTTGCGGACGGCCTGGAATATGTCCGCACCGGGATCAAGGCGGGTATTGACATTGACGCCTTCGCGCCGCGTCTTTCCTTCTTCTGGGCCCAGGGCAAGAATTACTTCATGGAAGTGGCCAAAATGCGCGCCGCCCGCGTGCTGTGGGCCAAACTCATCAAGCAGTTCAACCCCAAGAACCCGAAGTCACTGGCCTTGCGCACGCACTCCCAGACTTCCGGCTGGTCCCTCACGGAACAGGACCCGTTCAACAACGTCACCCGCACCTGTATTGAGGCCCTGGCCGCCGCCTGCGGCCATACGCAGTCCCTGCACACGAACTCCCTGGACGAAGCGATTGCCCTGCCGACGGACTTTTCCGCCCGCATCGCCCGCAACACCCAGCTTCATCTTCAGGATGAAACCACCATCTGCAAGGTAATCGACCCGTGGGGCGGCTCCTACTATGTGGAATACCTGACCAATGAGCTCATCCGCAAGGGCTGGGCCCACCTTCAGGAAGTGGAAAAACTCGGAGGCATGGCCAAGGCCATTGAAACCGGGCTGCCCAAGATGCGCATTGAAGAAGCCGCAGCGCGCCGCCAGGCCGCCATTGACTCCGGAAAGGAACCCATCATCGGCGTTAACAAATACCGCCTGGAACAGGAAGCCCAGATCGATATTCTGGAAGTGGACAACACCACCGTCCGGGAAGCCCAGATCGCCCGCCTGCAGAAACTGCGCGCGGAACGGGACTCCGCCGCGTGCGAAGCCGCGCTGGAAGCCCTGTCCGAATGCGCCCGCACGGGGGAAGGCAATCTCCTTGACCTTGCCATCAAGGCGGCCAAGGCCCGCGCCTCCCTGGGTGAAATCTCCTCCGCCCTGGAAAAACACTTCGGGCGTCATAAAGCACCAATCAAACTCATTACCGGCGTGTACGCTCAATCCTATGGTCAAGATCCGCTGGTGGAGGAAGTCCGCAAGATGACGGATGACTTCGCCGAACGCACGGGGCGTCGTCCCCGCATCCTCGTCGCCAAAATGGGCCAGGACGGCCATGACCGCGGCGCCAAGGTGGTCTCCTCCGCCTATGCCGACCTCGGTTTTGACGTGGACGTGGGCCCGCTCTTCCAGACGCCGGAAGAAACTGCCAAAATGGCAATTGAAAACGACGTGCACATGATCGGCATGAGCTCTCTGGCCGCGGGCCACAAGGTGCTGCTTCCCGCCCTGGTGGAAGAACTTGCCAGGCAGGGCCGTCCGGATATCCTGGTCTTCTGCGGCGGTGTTATTCCCGCCCAGGACTATGACTTCCTGAAGGAACACGGAGCTGTGGCCATCTTCGGCCCGGGCACCAACATTCCGGAAGCTTCCAGGGAAATAATGGAAGCTCTTAACGAACAGTACGCTGACTAAACGGAATTTCCTGTTTATCAGGTAAATACCTGTTGCGAGAGGCCGGATGAAAAATCCGGCCTCTTTTTTGCGGGCGGATTGACTATCCGCTGAAGCAGTTCAGCACTGCTGTAAAAATTCAGAAACAATAATGAGATAATTAAGTTGTTAAGTGTCAATAACTTTCAAACAACATAAAATTCCTTTCTTCTCAATGAAATCACAAACATTTCTTGAATTCATGAATGAGTTGCGGAGCAAGATGCTTGCGGACATTTTTTGTTCTTCTGTATTTTTTATCAGGCTTTCCCTCCCTATTATCTGCATAAATTCTTTTAGAAAAAGTTGACAGCGGATAGTCAATCCGGCTATAAGCTGTCCGTGATGAAGAAATTATTTGTATCGTCTATTATGACGGCGGTTTTGCTGCCCGGGTGGGTCAACGCAGAAAGTCCTGATCTTGTTACGCTTCTGAGCCTTACTAAACCTCAGAACGGTGTTCTTTCCTCTGGCAATTCGTCATTGACGTGGAGTGAAGGAACAACAGGAACGTCCTTGGACAATTTCGCCATTTCTTTTCAGCTTACGGAAACAAGAAATACTTCCTCTCCCCAAAATATTTTCTCGACCTCACGTACCAACGGGGGGGCGTCTGGTAATGCACTACAGCTGACTTCCTCCTCCGCAGACGGCGGGTATACCTGTTTATTCTCCTATGCAGGTCAGAGTTTTGATATGACGGCGACAACTGAAAGAGGCAGTCTTCTTCTCACGCTGATTATGCGGAAAAGCCAGGATGGAAGCTCTGCCTTAGCTACCCTGTACAGCGGAACTCAAACCTTGAGAACAGTTTCTTTTAATTTCACCTCCGGTACAAGCTCTCTGAAATGGGATCAATCCAGTATCTGGACGAACGCGGCGAAGGAGACATTCACTGACATTAAGCTGGCGACGTTTAATACCGAAGCCGCGGATACAGACATTCTCAACGCTTTTGGCTTGCAGGTTCCGGAACCGGCTACGGCATCCCTGAGTCTGCTGGGGCTGGCGGCCCTGATGGTTCGCCGCCGCCGGAAAGCCTGAAAACCTTGTCCTGCCAGCAGTTAAAGGCGTTTTTGCCTGCAAGGTCCAGCCTTGCAGGCGATTTTTTTAATGTCTCTGTTGATGAAGGAGGGCCGTCCAGATGACCGTTTTTCCTGGCGGAACTCTTGCTCCGAAGGAAATGAGGCTCCTGCTTCTTTGACATTGCGGGAACGTTCTTCATCCGTTACTCTTTGCTCCGCCGTGGAGAGAAATTATCATTATTGCGTGGAACGCAACAGGGAATTGATTCCGCCGGATACGGATATGTTCCGGGTCATGGACGGGGCGGGGGATGGAATTCCCGGTGTCTTTGTGGATCAGATGGCGGATCGTATTCTCGTCTCCACGCGCGGATGTTCCATTACTGCGGACCTGGAAAGCGAACTCCGGGATACGGGCCTGCCCGTATTCCACAAAAAACTGGAACAAAACCAGAAAGAAGCGCCCGTCCAGATCGCCGGGCCGCTCCTTCCCCTGCAATTTACGGCCTTGGAGCAGGGAGTGCGTTTCAAAATAGACATGTCCGCCGGTTATTCCCAGGGAATTTTTCTGGACCAGCGCGACCACCGCCGCCGGGTGAGGGAAAAAAGCGCTCCGGGCATGAGGGTGCTGAATACCTTTGCCTATACGGGGGCCTTTTCCGTTTACGCCGCCCTGGGGGGAGCGCAGACAACCACGCTGGATCTGGCGCAGCCGTGCCTGGACTGGGCCAGGGAAAATTTTGTTCTGAATGGCATTGACCCCTCCGGCCAGTACTTTTGCAAGGGGGACGCGCGCCGCTGGCTGGAACGGTTCTCCAGGCAGGGGCGAACCTTTCACGGCATTATTCTGGACCCTCCCACGTTTTCCCGGGATGACCGCGGAAAGGTGTTCCGGGTGGAATCCCACTACGGGGAGCTGGTGGCCCTGGCGCGCGAATGCCTGGAACCGGGCGGCTGGATGCTGTGCACCAGCAACTGCCGCAAGCTCAGCCACGAGGAATTCCGCAGGATGGTGGCCCGTGCCGTTCCCGGTTTCCGCCTGACCCGTGACCCCATGCCTCCGGATTTCTCCGGGGAGGATTATTTGAAAAGATTGTGGATAGATTGAAAATGAATATTTTATGAAAATTTCCCTCTCTGTGGCTGACGCATTTTGTCCTTTTGAAAATGCTTCCGCTTTGATAGAAAGCCGCCCAATTACTTTTTTCTATGAAAAAACTAGCCTATGTTGCTGGACTCTTCGCTCTCACGTGTGCCCCTCTTCTTGCCGCTCTCTATGAGGGGCTGGAGGTGGGAATGGACAAGGACCAGGTGCTGAAAACCCTGAGGCGGAGCAAGCAGCTTGAAGGTCCGCCCACGGATGCCCTCCTCGCACGCACCGGACTCAACGGCGTGTTTAAAACCAGGCAGGCCATAGGCGGTCAGACCTTTGCCCTGAACTTTGACTATGACCCCTCCGGCGGCTTGAGGGCCGTTGTCTTCTATTCCCGGAGCAAGCACCGCGGTTCCGAATATGAAACCAAACTGAAATCCGCCTATAAGGCCCTTCTGGTGGGCCTGACGGAACAGTTCGGGGAACCGGTGAACATGCCGGAATGGGTGGCCAGGGAATCTCTTCAGGAAGGCCGCATCCAGTACATGCACATGTGGAAGGTATCTCCCGGCGTTTTCCTCATGTCCGGCCTGGGCAACATGGGAGCCATGGAGGGCTACTTCCCCCTTTTCCGTTTTTCCGGTCCCTCCGGCATGCCTCCCAAGTCCAAAAGGGACAGGGAGGAACTGAAAAGGGAATGGGCGGCCATCCCGGAATTTCCCGGTTTGAAGGAGGCGGAACTCCACATTTCCGACGCTGTGCTCGCCATGGGTTCCAAAAAGTATAAAGATGCCTTTGAATGTTTCCAGCAGGCGGCGGAACTGGGCTGCCCCCGTGGCTACTGGGGCATGGCGTTCCTGTATGACCAGGGCAAATACGGCGTGAAGAGGGATAAGAAAAAAGCGGAGGAAATGCACCGCAAGGCCGGAGCCGCCGGCTATGCCCCTTCCGCCTCCAGATTCGGAGCTGCGTGGCCGGATGCGGCGCGGGTTCTGGGACTAACCGCTGCGGAAGCCAGGGAGCAGGCCCGCACGCGTCGCCGGGCGGCTGTGGAAGGCTATGCCTCGGAACAATATAACCTGGGCGTGATGTATCAGACCGGTTTCGGCCTGCCCAAGGACATGGCCAAAGCCCGGGAATGGTTCCAGAAAGCGGCGGATCAGGGAGACGTGCAGGCTAAAAGCGTCCTGAAAAAACTCCGGTAATTCTTTTTCCAATCCATGACCATCATGAGCTTATACGCACAACAACTCGTTCGCTACCCAGAACTGGGCATCTCCCTTGATTTTTCCAAACTTCCGCTGGACGATGCGTTCCTGTCTTCCATGCAGGGGCGGATAGACAAGGCGTTTGCCGACATGAAGGCGCTGGAATCCGGCGCCATTGCTAATCCTGATGAAAAACGCATGGTGGGGCACTACTGGCTGCGCAATTCCTCCCTGGCTCCCACGCCGGAATTGAAGGCTGCCATTGATGGACCCCTGGCGGACGTCAAAGCCTTCGGACGGGACGTTCTGGACGGCAAAATAACGCCTCCCCGCGCGGAACAATATTCCGCGGCCCTCGTCATTGGCATCGGCGGTTCCGCTCTTGGTCCGGAGCTGGTGGCGGACGCCATTCCTGCGGCGGGGCTGGACATGTTCTTTCTGGACAACACGGACCCGGACGGCATGTACCGGGTGCTGGAATCCCTCCCTCTGGAAGAAACGCTTGTCGTCGTTATTTCCAAATCCGGCGGCACGCCGGAAACCCGCAACGGCATGCTGGTGGCCCAGGATTTCTTCAGGAAGAACGGGCTGGAATTCGCTCCCCAGGCGGTTGCCGTCACGGGAGTAGGCTCCCGGCTGGACAAAACGGCTGAGGCGGAAGGCTGGCTCAAGCGCTTCCCGATGGAAGACTGGGTGGGCGGCCGCACCTCCGTCATGTCCGTGGTAGGGCTGGTTCCCGCCGTGCTTCAGGGCGTGAACGTGGATGAACTGCTGGAAGGCGCGCGCCTGATGGACGAAAAGACGCGCCGGGACTGCGTGAAATGCAACGCCTCCATGAAGCTGGCGCTGGCCTGGTACAAGGCTACCGGCGGCAAGGGGGAAAAGGACATGGTGGTTCTTCCCTACAAGGATGCCCTGGTGCTCTTTTCCAAATACCTCCAGCAGCTCATTATGGAATCCCTCGGCAAACGGCTGGATCTGGAGGGCAACGAAGTCTGCCAGGGCATTTCCGTGTACGGCAACAAGGGCTCCACGGACCAGCATGCCTATGTGCAGCAGCTCCGTGACGGCGTGAACAACTTCTTCGCTACCTTCATTGAAGTGCGCGAATGTTCCGCGGATGCGGTGGAAGTGGAGGCGGGCGCCACCTGCGGAGACTTCCTCCAGGGCTTCCTGCGCGGCACCCGCCAGGCGCTGGCGGAATCCGGCCGTTCCTCCATCACCATTTCCATTCCGGAGGTGAACGCCAAAACGCTCGGCATGCTGATTGCCCTGTTTGAGCGCGCTGTTTCCTTCTATGCTTCCCTGGTTAACATCAACGCCTACCACCAGCCCGGCGTGGAAGCCGGCAAAAAAGCGGCGGGTTCCTTCCTGGCCCTGCTGGGCAGGGTAAGGGGGGCTCTGGGAACCGCCCCGGAAACCGCCGCCCAGATGGCTGCCCGGCTGGATGCGGACCAGGAAGCCGTGTACCATTGCCTTGTGCATATAGCTTCCGGTGATTCCTCCGTCAAGTGGGTTCAGGCTGACTGTGCGGATGAAGACACCTTCTGCAAGGCATAAAAAACAGGGCATATTATTTCCGGCGGACGCTTATCCGGTTGATAAGCGTCCGTTTTTCTTTTCCGGGCAGCCATGAAAAGAAACTCGCTGCGCTTTTCTTCCCAGGTAATTCCGGAGCCGCCGGAAAACAGGAAGCGGCGTTGCCCGGAGGAAGAGCGGCTCCGGACGGGACAGGCTGGAAAAGCAGGGTTTTGGCATGCATTCTTTTCCCCAAAAACTCTGAAAAATATTTTTGTTTTCCGTACAATTTCGGATTGACAAAGCAAGGAGCCGAAGGCATCCTTATTCGACCCTAACTCGCTATTGGGTCTTTTGTTGGCTCCTTTGGTCGATGTTTGGGCAGAATCATTAATTCGACTACAATAATCGATATGTCCACCAATTCCTGCGCGTGCAGCGCATCTACTGACAAATTCGTCTATTCTTTCGGCGGAGGGTCCGCCGACGGCAATGGCAGCATGAAAAATCTTTTGGGCGGCAAGGGCGCCAACCTTGCGGAAATGGCCCGCATCGGCCTTCCTGTCCCTCCCGGATTCACCATCACGACGGAAGTTTGCACTTACTACTACGATCACGGCTGCACTTATCCCGCCCAGCTTGACGCGCAGGTCAAGGAAGGCATTGCCAAAATGGAACAGATCCTGGGACGCAAGTTCGGCGATACGGAAGCTATGCCCCTGCTGGTGGCCGTGCGTTCCGGCGCCCGTGAATCCATGCCCGGCATGATGGACACGATTTTGAACCTCGGCCTGAATGAAAAATCCGTGGAAGCCATGGTGAAGGCTACGAACAACCCCCGCTTCGCCTGGGACTGCTACCGCCGCTTCGTGCAGATGTACGGCGACGTGGTGCTGGGTGTGCAGAAAACCCCGGATGAAGACCACGAACCCTTTGAAACCGCCATCGCCGCCATCAAGAAAGAACGCTTCGGCAGCGAGGACGTGGAAGACACCAAGCTCTCCGCCGATGACCTGAAGGAACTTGTCTCCCGCTTCAAGGCCCTGGTGCTGGAACGCACCGGCCATGAATTCCCGGAATGCCCCTGGGAACAGCTTCAGGGAGCCATTGGCGCCGTGTTTGGTTCCTGGAACAATGACCGCGCCATCGTGTACCGCCAGAAATACGGCATTCCGTCCGAATGGGGCACCGCCGTCAACGTGCAGGCCATGGTCTTCGGCAACACGGGTGAGGAATCCGGTTCCGGCGTGGCGTTCACCCGCAACCCCGCCTCCGGCGAAAACGAATTCTATGGCGAATTCCTGATGAACGCCCAGGGTGAAGACGTCGTGGCCGGCGTGCGTACGCCCGCCCCCGTTGCTGCCCTTCATGAAGTGATGCCCGCCGCCTTCAATGAACTGGTGCGCATTCGCGAAGTGCTGGAAAACCACTTCCATGACATGCAGGACTTTGAATTCACCATCCAGGACCGCACCGTCTACATGCTCCAGACCCGCAACGGAAAGCGCACCGGCGTGGCCGCTTTCCGCATTGCCTGTGAAATGGTGGAACAGGGCCTGATTGACTGGAAAACCGCCGTGCGCCGCATTCCTGCGGACCAGGTGGACCAGCTGCTGACCCCCATCTTTGACCGTGAAGCCATCAAGAGTGCCAAGGTTCTGACCCGCGGTCTTCCCGCCGGGCCCGGCGCCGCCACCGGACGCATCTACCTGAACGCGGAACGCTGTGTGGAAGCCGCGGACAGAGGTGAAAAGGTTCTGCTGGTCCGTCTGGAAACCTCTCCGGAAGACCTGCGCGGCATGATTGCCGCTGAAGGCATCCTGACCGCCCGCGGCGGCGTTTCCTCCCATGCCGCCCTCGTTGCCCGTCAGATGGGCAAAGTCTGCGTTTGCGGCGCGGATGAAATCATTGTGGATTACAACAACCGCACCGTTTTCGTTGGCGACGTAACCATCAGCGAAGGTGACTACCTCTCCATTGACGGAACGAGCGGCCTGGTATACGCCGGCAAGGTGGAAACTTCCCCCTCTGAAATCATCCAGGTCCTGATTTCCAAGACCATGAAGCCGGAAGACAGCCGCACCTACCAGAACTTCGCCAAGCTCATGCAGTGGTGCGACGACTGCACCAAAATGAAAGTGCGCACCAATGCGGACTCTCCCAAGCAGACGGAAACCGCCATCGCCTTCGGCGCCACCGGCATCGGCCTCTGCCGCACGGAACACATGTTCTTTGAAGGGGACCGGATCGACTTCGTCCGTGAAATGATCCTCTCCACCAAGAAGAGCGACCGCGTAGCCGCCGTTTCCAAGCTCCTTCCCTACCAGAAGGGGGACTTCAAGGGCATCTTCAAGGCGCTCAAGGGGCTGCCGGGCACCATCCGCCTTCTGGACCCGCCCCTGCACGAATTCCTTCCCCAGACGAAGGAACAGCAGCTTGACCTGGCCCAGAAAATCGGCATGCCTGTGGAAGTCATCATGCGCCGCGTGTCCGAACTCCATGAGTTCAACCCGATGCTCGGCCACCGCGGCTGCCGCCTCGGCATCGCCTATCCGGAAATCACGGAAATGCAGGCCCGCGCCATCTTTGAAGCCGCTGTGGAAGTCTCCCAAGAAGAAGGATTTGCCGTGGTGCCTGAAATCATGGTTCCTCTGGTGGCCTTCAAGAAGGAACTGGACATCCAGAAAGCCATCATTGACAAGGTGGCCCAGCAGGTATTTGAGGAAAAAGGCGCCAAAGTGGACTACCTCGTCGGCACCATGATTGAAATCCCGCGCGCTGCCGTCACGGCTGACGAAATCGCGGAAACCGCCCAGTTCTTCTCCTTCGGCACCAATGACCTGACCCAGACGGGCCTGGGCATGAGCCGCGACGACTCCGGTTCCTTCCTGCCGCAGTATCAGGAACTGGAAATCATCAAGAAGAACGTCTTCGCTTCCATTGACCAGAACGGCGTCGGCAAGCTGATGAAGATTGCCGTGGAACTCGGCCGCTCCACCCGCCCGGACATCAAGCTGGGCATCTGCGGCGAACACGGCGGCGACCCCGCTTCCGTCAAGTTCTGCAACACGCTGGGCCTGACTTACGTGAGCTGCTCTCCCTACCGCGTCCCGACCGCCCGTCTGGCTGCGGCCCAGGCGGCTCTGGAACAGGAATAAACCTTTTTGTTAAGGGTTAATAGACAGCCCGTGGTTCTTCGGAACCACGGGCTTTTTAGCGGATGGGAATAGCCTTGGCGGATATGGCTTGAACCTGCGGGCCGATTGTTCCATGCGCGCGGGTGGACATACCTTCACAGTTCTCGCCTTTCCCGGAGACCGCCAATTTCAATTCCGGCGTTTTTTATGCCGGAACCATGCTTTCTGGATATTCGAGCATAGGGTTCGGCTTGATGGTTCAAGTATTGATGGTAAAGGCTGAAGAAAAATTACCAACAGTTCTTGCAATCCGATGCGCTACTGGATATTCCACAATTGGGAATCAATCTCATGACTGTTTATACCGGACAGTAAAATATAGTTTATTGTTCCTCCAGCGCCCTCTTCAGAAGCTTCCGGTATTCCCTGGCCGGCACTTCATAGGTTCCGAATTTCAGCAGATGCGGCGTAGTCCACTGGGTATCCAGGAAAAGGAACCGATGCGCCCGCAGGTATTGCACCAGGGCCACCAGGGCAATCTTGCTGGCGTCCGTTTTTCGGTGGAACATGCTTTCCCCGAAAAAAGCCTTCCCCAAGGCTACTCCGTACAGGCCTCCCTGCAGCCCTTCCTCGTCCCAGCATTCCACACTGTGGGCGAAGCCCATCTCGTGAAGCTTGCCGTATGCTTCTTCAATCTGCCCGTCTATCCATTGTTCTTCCGGCTGCTCCGTCCGGGCGCAGGCATGCACCACCTCCGGAAAAGCGGTATCCATCCGGAGTTCAAAAGGTTTTTTATTCAAAGCCCGTTTGAGGCCGTGAGGGATGTGGAAGCGGTCGTCCAGCGGAATCAGGGCGCGCGGGTCCGGTTCGTAAAAGGAGATTTCTCCCGTTTCCGGGTCCGCCATGGGAAAACACCCCTGGCAATAGGCGGAGAGGACAAGTTCCGGCGTTAATCTGTCATTCATCTGATATGGTTCAGCAGTTTGCCCAGGGCGGGGGAGTTCAGCGCCTTGCGGTCCGGAGATGCCATGGGCAGCCCGTGGATTTTGTCCAGCGGCACGAATTCCTCTCCTTCCCTGAGGAGAGGCGTATCCGTCACATGGTGGATGTAGCGGGTCACCCTGTAGCGGGTAATGCTGTAGGTCTGTTTCAGGACATGGGGCAGGGAAAGGGTGTGGTCGTCCTCCCTCTGGGGGAAGCGGTACATGCCGGCATGACGCTTGCCTTCCGGGCATTTGGCCAGCAGGACGGATTTGCCGCGGATGTAAAGAATGTCGTGGTGCTCCACCCGGGTGACTTGCGGCTTGGGATTTTTGACGGGAAGCGTTTCCGGCCGTTCCGCGGAGCAGAAGGGGCGCACGGGGCACAGCAGGCAGTCCGGAGAACTGATGCTGCAGCAGGTTTGCCCCAGTTCCATGATGGCTGAATTGAATTCACGGGCATGTTCCGGGTCCACCAGGCTTTCCGCGCGGCTCCACAGGTATTTTTGGCCTTCCGTGGAATCCACGGGAACGGAATAATTGTCAATGCGGGCCAGGACGCGCGCGACATTGGCGTCTACAATGGGAGCCGCCTTGTTGAAGGCGAAGGAGAGGAGCGCTCCCGACGTGTAGGGGCCGATGCCCGGCAGGCGTTTCAACCCTTCCGCGTTGTCCGGGAACCGTCCTCCGAACTTGTTGACGATTTCCCTGGCGATGGCCTGGAGGGAGCGCACGCGGCGGTAATAGCCCAGTCCTTCCCAGGAGCGCAGGGCCGTCTGCTCGTCCACGGCGGCCAGATGGCCCGGGGTGGGGAACTGGCGCATCCACCTGTCATATCTTCCCAGAACGGTGGGAATGGTTGTCTGCTGCAACATCAGCTCGGAAACCAGGATGTGCCACGGATCCGTTGTCCGCCTCCACGGGTAGTCTTTCCCTTCGCGCCTGAACCATTCTACCAGCGCGTTCCGGAAAGCATGGACGTTAAAATGAGGGGGGGCGTCAGTCATGTTTTTGTTCAAGAGCCCGGCGCATGGCGGAAATATCCGGTTTGACGCCGAACCAGCGTTCAAAGGAGAGGGCCCCCTGGTGAACCAGCATGGAAAGGCCGTTGGAAACTCTGGCGCCCTGAAAGCGGGCTTCCATCTGGAAGGCATCGTCATGCGTCTGTAAATCGTAAACCAGATGGTGGGCGGAAAGCAGTGAGGGAGGCACGGGGGAAGGGTCCGTAGGTTTCAGGCCGAGGGAGGTGGCGTTGACAATCAGGTCCGCATCCTCCACGGCGGCATTGAAACGGGGAGTATTGTTCTGGTGGGCCGCCAGGCGGTCGGAGGCTCCTTCCAGCCTGTGTTCGTCAATGAAAAAGGAACTCAGCCTGTTTTTAAGCTCCTGAAGCTTTTCTTCCGATCTTCCGGCCAGCGTCAGCCGTTCACAGCGCTGCATGGCGCAGGTGTAGGCCAAGGCTAGCCCGGCTCCGCCGCAGGAACCCAGAAGGGCCACTTTCAAATCGCGCAAATCCACGGAAAATTCTTCCCGGATGGCGCGGGCGAAACCCGGGCCGTCCGTGTTGAAGCCGGAGACGGAACCGTCCTTTTGAAAGACGAGCGTATTGACGGAACCGGTGACGCGGGAAAGAGCGTCCGTGTCGTTGCACAGGGAACAGGCAGCCTGCTTGTGGGGCACCGTCATGTTGGCCCCCGTGAATCCCCTTTCCCTGAGGAGCCGCACCACCTCCCCGAATTCTTCCGGAGAAGCCTGTATACGGATATAACGGGCGCGAATGCCCGCCGCGTCCAGCGCGGCCTGCTGCATGGCGGGAGATTTGGAATGGGCAATGGGAAACCCGATCACGGCCAGCTTGGCGGGAACGGATTCCCCGGCGTCAAACGGATGTCCTTCATCCAGAAGGTCAGCCAGGGTATAGTAGGGTTTCATGGAAAATAAAGGTGCGGCTTCAGGCGTATGCGGCGGACTATGAATGAAATGCTGCCGGATTTCAAGGCAAACGCCTATCATTCCTTTTCCCCGCGCGGCGGTTTCCGTTCGCTTTTTCCGGAAAGTTCATGCTGGACGGGGGCCGGGAAGACCGGAAAATCGTCTCTCCCGGAAAAAATACCTTTTCCGTAAATTCACCGGGCGGAACCCGGCAGCAGCCGGATTCCGCCCGGAAAGAGCGGGTCTGGAATGATCTGGTTACCGTTTATTCCCCGCAGCCGCCGTCCTTGTATCCGCAGGAGCGGCAGGATTTGCATTTGCCGTCCTGGACATAGGCCAGGGAGTGGCACTGCGGGCAGAGGGAGGCGCCGTTGAGCATCGTTCCTTCCGGAACCTTTCCGGCGGGAATTTCCGGCAGGGCCGGAGTAGCGGGATGCGCCGGAGCGGTGATGATGCGGGGGGGCAGCACGCTTACCGTCGTATCCGGAGCCTGGCCCGGAAGGCTGACGCTGGGGATGGAGAACACGTCCCGCAGGCGGTAGCCGTTGCTTTCCGGGAAAAGCCACGCCAGAATCTTGGCAATTAAATCCACCACGGAAGCGCAGGAGCGGATTTCCGTGCAGGTGTCCGCCTCCGTATCATCCCCCACGCGGCAGAACCCGGAGGGCTCGAAGGAGTAATTGCGGAATCCCTTAACCACTTCCTTGAGAGGCACGCCGAACTGAAGGGCGGTGGAGAGGAGCTTGCAGTAAGCTTCAAACATGCCGGAGGCGAAGGAGCCGACTTGTCCCAGGCGTCCGAAAACTTCCCCGCAGGTGCCGTCCGCATAGACGCCTACCGTCAGGTAGCCCGTCAGCTGGCCTCCCACGGAGAATTTGACGGTCTGGCCCAGGCGGCGGCCGGGCAGCTTGCGCTGGCGCGGCTTGGATGCCTCCGCGATGATTTCGTCAATGGCGTCTGAGCCGGCATTCACCAGCTGTTCCCAGACGTGGTTGGCCTTGAACATGCGCGTTTCCGGGGTATCCACCACGTAAACGGCATTCGCCTTGGAGCCGGCGCGGAAGATGGCGATGCACTTCACGCCCAGTTCGTGGGACATGATGAGGGAGTCGTAAATATCCTGCACGCCGGCGGAGACGGGCATATTGACCGTCTTGGAGCACGCGCCGGAGATGAAGGGCTGGAGGGCGCCCAGCATCAGCACATGGCCGGCGGGGGAAATGGCGCGGATGCCGTTGCCGTTGGTGGCGGCGCAGTCAAAGACCGGCAGATCCTTCTTATTCAGCCACGGAATGGATTCAATATGGGCGGCCCCGTTCACTACGGCTAGTTCGTCCGCCGTCAGCACGGCCATGTTGGCCGGGTTGCTGATATAGGCCACTTTTTCCTGAATTTCACTGCGGGATTCCGTGCCGGAGAGCAGGCGGCGCCAAGCAAGGCGCACGGGGCCGGCCTGGTCATTGCAGGGGTCCACAATGAGCTGGTTCACGACGGAATCCATATTCCCCTGGAACGCGGAAATCAGGCCGTCCAGACCCGCCACTTCCAGAGCGGCTTCATTGACGAAGTCTTCCGGGTAACCCAGAGCGCGGAGGCCTTCCAGGGCCAGGCGGTTGAACATCTTCAGGGAGCCTCCGCCCGCCAGCTGCTTCCATTTCACCAGCGTGTAGTCCGGTTCAATGGAAGTGGTGCCTTCATCATAGCAGCCAAGCGGGGCGGAAATGGTGCCCGTGGGGGCCATTACGGAAACAAACGCGTTGCGGTGCGCTGTGGCCTTGATCACCTTCGCCCACATGTCGGAAGCGGCTTCCGCCAGTTTGGCCGCGGGGGCGATGCGCTCCCTGTTCATCATGGTAGGGGCCTTGAAGCTCTTGAGGTAGGCATGCAGGGCATAGGAGGCGGTGAGCCCCTGCGCTTCCGGCAGGATCCCTCCGGCATTGGCGATGATGTTCTCAATCAGGTCGTCCAGCGTCTTGGAATCCTTCTGGGAGGGCAGGGCGCTTGCCAGTTTCTGGGCTGCGTTGTGCAGGCGCAGCACGGCGAGCAGGTCTTTCTTGCTGGCGGGGTATTCCACGTAGGAGCCCAGTTCCGCGCCCATTTCCGCGGAGGCCGTCCAGCAGGCCGCCGTCAGGGCGCTGCAAAGCTGGGAGGCAATCCAGCGGCCTTCGTCGGAATCGTAAGGCACGCCCAGGGCCATCAGAGAGCCGCCCACGTTGGCGAAGCCGATGCCTGTCGTGCGGTACTTGTAGGTGCCCTCCGCGATTTCTTCAATCGGGAAGCCGCCGCGTTCCACATTCAGGTCCGCGCAGACCATGGCCAGGCGGGCGGCGTGGGTCAGGGCGTCCGCATCAAAAACGGGCTTGCCGTCCTCTCCCTTGATCAGGAAGCGGTAGGCGTTGAAGGAGGAAAGGTTGCAGCTCGTATTGTTCAGGAAGACGTATTCCGAGCAGGGATTGGACGTAGTGATGGTGCCGATGGACTTGACGGGGTTCCACAGGTTGATTACGTCGTTATTGTGCACGCCGGGTTCCCCGTTGTCCCAGATGGACTGGGCCATGGCTTCCAGAAGTTCCTGGGCGCGGAATGTCTGTTCGATGTGGGCCGGATTCGTGACCCAGCGCGTGTAGGTATTGCCGTTATTGGCGAGCGCCTGCCAGAAATCCCCCTTCAGGGAAACGGAATGGTTCGCGTTCTGGTGGGAGAGCGTTTCCCCGTACAGCAGGGCATCCATGTGCGGGTCAAAACTGTTCCGGGTGGCCAGGGGCAGGGAAAGAATGACGCGGGCGGCGGCCTTTTCCGCCGGAGTGCCGGCAACCAGCTTGGTCTCCGCAATCTGCTTGAGCTCCACGTGCACGTTGTGTTCGCGCAGGATAACCTTGGCGATGTCTTCCTGGCGGTTCTTCGTATTGATGAATTCGAAAATATCCGGATGGTCGCTGAACATCAGGACCATGCGTGCGGCGCGGCGCGTCTTGCCTCCGGATTTGATGGCGCCGGCCATGCGGTCCCAGCCGCGGTCGAAGGAGATGGGGCCGGAGGACCGGCCCTTGCCGCTGATGGGCTCCTTGGAGGACCGGAGGGTGGACAGGTTGATGCCCACGCCGGAACCGGACGCGAAAATACGGCCTTCCGTCGTCAGGTGGTCCAGAATATCCTCCATGCTGTCTCCCACTTCCGTCAGGAAGCAGGCGGAACACTGGGGGTATTCATACGTAGACTGGACCATGAAGGTTTTCAGATTGTTCTTGGTCCCTTTGGTATGGTAGGCCTTGTTGCCGTGGCCTGTATAGTTTTCCCTCAGGTCCGGGCGTCCCCAGCGCCACTGCTCCCAGTGGCCGATGTTGAACCAGACGGGGGAGTTGGGCGCCCATATCTGCTGCACCAGCATGGCCTTGATTTCCTCATTGAAAATTTCCGCGTCCTCCAGCGTGGCGAAGTAGCCTTCCTCCCATCCCCATACGGTATAGGTATTGGAAATGCGGTCGTAGATATTGCGGAAGCTGTCTTCATATTCCAGGGAGCCGGGTTCGCTGCCGAAAAGGTACTTGTCCGCCGTGATTTTGACGGCGTTGTCATCCCAGTGGGCCGGAGCTTCCAGACCCAGGCGCTCGTAAATGGTCTTGCCGGTTTTCCAATCCATAATGCGGACGTCGCGGCGCGTCCAGTCCACTTCATCATAGGGGTGGACTTCATTGTGTGAAAATCTTCTGGTGAATTTCAAACCGCCCAGCAGGTCTTTCCTCTGGGGGAGGATGATTTCCTGGCCTGTGCGCAGTTTGAGTATGGTTTGCGAGTTGTCTGTGGTCATTGGATTGCGAAGTAGAAAGGTTTGGGAATAATCCCGTAGGCTTGCGCTTCGTCGTGGGGCGGCGGCGCGTAGCGTGTGCATTATCTACTGAAAAATAATCCTGATGAAAAGGAAATATTGTACAGTATTTTTTTATATACGCTATATATTGTGTTGTTTGTCCTGTTTTCTAGGAAAATTTCTCCTGTCTTGCGTGATTTTTTCTGTCTTCCGCATGCTTCTTTTTTTGTTTGGCGAAGGGGGGGCGGCTGGGCGTTTTGGCTCTCCCCCGGAAACGGGCTTTTCATGAAAAAACCTGGTAATAAGAGTACATTAACGGCGCCGGGAAAGCGGAAGAACACAGTCTTTCTGCAAATACGCAACAATGGATGCCGATTGTTGCTAATGAGTAAATGATGCTGGTTTGTGGCGGAAAAAGCCCTCCGATGCCCCTCAGTTTGTTTTTACCTGTCATATGTCATCTTTCTGCCGGAGAAGCGGAAAGACGTCCAGGCGGAATCCCGGAGCCCGTTTCCAAGGGCATGAAGCGACCAATTCCGGAGTTTGGAACGAATATTTTCCTGCTGCGGGCGTCGCTGGTTCAAAGGAGGGCCGCCCCTGTTTGTTCAGGGAAAAGAGCGGGTACGGAAGAGGCCTTTCCCCCCTCCCCTAAATGGACTTGATGAACGGGCTGCAGCGCGTTAATCTAACGGCCATGAGATTGGCTACCCTGATCTGGCTGGCCGGCATTGCATGCTGCGTGCCGGGCATGGCCGCCGAACCCCAGCAGAAGGAACAGACCGCCGCGGAAAAAGCGGACCGCCCCCGCCAGCAGGAGATATCCTTTCAAAGCATCGCTCCGGTTCCCGGCTTGCCCGTTCCCATGGATTTGACGCAGGCGGACGGAATCCGGCTGAACGCGCTTGACGTTACTGTTTCCCTGAAGCAGCACCAGGCTTTCCTGATTTACACCTGCGCGCTGGATATCCCCAGGGGAATCAGGGGGAAAACCATTTCCGTAGGCGTGCCGTTCCAGTACGAACCGCCTGATGAACAGGCCAATGCCGCCAGGCAGGAACCCATACGCAGCCTCCCTTTTACGAAAGCGGTGCAGGACGTCGTCACATCCGTGGATGATCTGAAATGTGATTTTTCCCTGGTGGAGGGGCGGCATCTACAGGCGGACGCTCCCTCCATGTTTCCCATTGCCGGCATAACTCACTGGCTGGTGGCCCAGGTTCCCAACAAGGCGGGAATCCATGTTCTTGCCTTCCAGTTCTCCGTTCCTTATACGCAGGACGTTGCCATTACGCCGGAACCGAAGGTCCACATGGGGGAACCGCGCCTGACGCTGCTTACCTCTCCGGTAATGACCTGGACGGGGGGCACCCCCAGGGCGGTGGTCAATGTGTACAGCTCGGAGATGACCAACCAGTCCGTCAAGCTGGATCCCTCTGCGGATGCCAAATCCATTGTGACGACGCCCAAAGGCGTTTATACTTGGTCTCTGCTGGGAGCGGACGGCAGGCCTTACGCTCCCTCCTTGGTGCTTACTCCGGGCCCCGGTTGGGTGCTGGACAAGGATGGGCGGATTACCGTCCGCGGAGAAAAAGGCGTTTTGACGGACCAGTACGATGTAACGGCCAGCTCCACCCTGGACAGGGACCCTTACGGGGCTCCATGTTCACCGGACAACCTGAAAAAAAGTTCCGGCTATTGGGCGGAAAGCGTTTCCGGGGACGGCCAGGGGGAAACCCTGGAAATCAAGCTCAGGAAACCCGGCCGGCTGCTGGGAATCATGCTGGAGACCGGCATTTCCCCGGTGACCGACCCGGAAAAGGATTCGGAAGCCCGGAGGCACCCGAATATTGCCTACTCCATGTTCAGCCGCCCCAAAGGCATTCAGGTGACGCTGAACGGAACTTATACTTTTGACGCCACGCTGCGGGATGACTGGACTCCGCAGATCGTCGTGCCTCCTTATTACAGGCAGCCTGTGCACACCATCAAAATCAGGATTAATTCCATTTATCGCGGAACAGGGACATCGGACACCTACATCGGCATCCTCAAGCCGATTATACAATAAAGAACTTTCCGGGGCTCTTTTTTCCGGAAACGGGCGGGCCGTTTTGCGGGGATTCCGTCGGAAGCGGCGGGGCGGGGAAGAAAGATTCCCTTTCAATGGCGGAGCAGGGAACTGCCCGTGCGGCCCCTGGGATAACGGCGGAAGGGAAGCGTGAGCAGGTACATCAGCGCCAGCGCAGGAACCTGCATCCACAGCAGGTACCAGGGCCATGGCCCGAGAAAGTCCAGCACGGAACCTCCGGCGGGCGTGGCCACGGTAAACCCGTAATTGGTTCCCAGGAGCATGTTGACGGGATGGATAGCGGCCAGATACGCGTTCGCCAGCAAAAAAGCCCACAGGAAGTCCCATCGCGCCGGTTTCCATTTCAGCGCCAGAGGCAGGTAGAGCGCCGTGATGACTGTCACGCCGTGGGACAGGAAAAAGGCAACATACGTCCATGAGGGGAAATCATGGGCCACGGAAGGAGTCACCAGCCCCTGGAGGGTGGCGCACAGCACGCAGTAATAGGCCACGGAGCGCAGCCGCCGGGAGGGTATCCACAGGCTCAGGGCGCACACCACCTGCATGACGGAGCAGAAATGCAGGGGGAGCATCCATGTCCAGTTCTTTTCCGGTTCATCGGCCAGCATGGCGGCCAGGTCGGGAACCAGGCTGAATAGGCAGGCCGCCCCCAGCCAGAAGGTAGTGCGGTTTCTGACGGTTTTCTTGTAGGACTGCCCCAGCTCCAGGATGCAGGTTCCCGCCGCCAGGAGTGCGGCCAGGGCCGCCCAGTGGGAAACACCTGCGAATTCCAGTGGAGGGACGCCATTCATGCAACCTTCACCATAACAGAAAGAGGGGGGAGAGGGCAACGCAGAAAAGCGGGATGGGTTTCAGACTTGCAAATTCGCCTTCTCCGGGCATACTTGCCTGCGGATGAAACAGGGCTTGTTCATATTGGTCTGCGGTTTGCTGGCGGCCGGTCTGACCGGGTGCGACGATTCCAGTGAACGCCGCGCCCGTTATGCGGAAAAAAAGCCCGCTCCGCGTCCTCTGGAAAGGACGTTTGACCCTCCCAAAAAAGTCCTCCCGCCCGCAAAACCCAAGAAAAAGGCCCCCGTATGGATGGATTACAAGGGAGAGGACATGCGGCAGCTTACGGAACTTTCCGGCCGCAAGGTACTCCTTGTTTTTTACGCTTCATGGAGCCGTCCGGCCATGGATTACGTCCAGGCGGTAAAATCTTATGCCGAATCGCAGGACGGCAAGGCGTTTGCCGTGCTGATTGATGCGGACGCCTATCCGGACATAGCCCGCAAATATGGCCTGGAAGCCGTTCCTCTGACGGTTCTGTATCTGGAAGGAATGAAGCTGAAGGATATGGTTGGCGGCATTACTGCGCCGCGCCTGAACGAACTGATTGAGCAGACGATACGGGTGCAATAACAGGGATTGACTGCGGCAGCCTCTGCGTGGTGCGGAGGACGGTGGATTCCCTGTAGATGAACCTTCTGTTTGTTGTGCTTTTTTGCTCCGTACCTGTAAGGACTTCCCTTTCCCCCGGAGAATTCCGTTCCAGGAGGCATGGATTTTATGTGAACGCTGAAAAACCTGGGCGGCAAGCCGGTAAAACCGGAGCAGGGAAAGGGCGGCGTCATTCCCCTGTTTCTATGACGGCCGTTCCGCTCGCCACAGCATGCGAAGAGAGACGGCCCTTCCTTCATTCGGAATTTGGAAGGAAACGGGGGATGGCGTTCCTCTTCCGGAAAAGGGCTGCTTTTCTTGCCGCATGAAAAAGCCGGTTCACGGGAACGTGAACCGGCGCGGAAAAAAGAGTTGATAAATACTGAAAAAAATCAGGCTCCCAGGTTGAACGCCTTATGCACTACCCGGGCCGCTTCCTCAATATCGGACTCGTCCACCATCACGGCAATCTTGATTTCCGAGGTGGAAATCATGCCGATCTTGATGTTGGCGTCCGCCAGGGCCTTGAAAGCGGTGGCTCCTACGCCGGAATGGGAACGCATGCCGATGCCGACCAGGGAAAGCTTGGCCAGTCCCGCTTCCGTTTCCACCTTGACGGTGGAACCGAGGGCGGCCATGACCGGTTTGAGGGCGGCCTGGGCGCGGCCCAGTTCGTTGGAGGGCATCGTAAAGGACTGGCGGACATAGCCGTCATGGGCAGTATTGGCCAGAATCATATCCAGATTGATTTCCGCTTCTGCCAGGGCGCCCAGTATCTGGGCCGTGTAGCCGATTTGGTCCGGAATGCCGGTAATGGTAACGCGGGCCTGGTTGCGGTCAATGGAAATGCCGCGGATGACGACGGCTTCCATGGAGGGGTTTCTTCTTGCACGATTGTACCGGGGTTGTTGTTCATAGAGTTGCGAACTTCAAAGACGACGCCGAATTTTTTTGGCGAATTCCACGGAACGCGACTGCATCACCTTGGACCCGTTGGAAGCCATTTCCAGCATTTCGTCATATGAAAGAGTTTGTATTTTCTTGGCGTCCTTGACCACGCGGGGGTCACAGGTATAGACGCCGTCCACATCTGTGAAAATCTGGCACACGTCCGCTTTCAGGGCGGCCGCGATGGCGATGGCGGAGAGATCGGAACCGCCGCGGCCCAGCGTCTGGACCATTCCTTCTTCCGTAACCCCCTGGAAGCCGGCGCAGATCAGGATGTTGCCTTCCAGCAGGTACTTATTCATCAGCGTTGGGTCAATGTTGTGGATGCGCCCCCGCGTGTGGCTGCCGAAGGTGGTGATCCCGGCCTGCGCCCCCGTGAAGGACACGGCTTTTTCCCCCAGTTCATGCAGAGCCATGCAGAGCAGGGCGATGGACTGCTGTTCGCCGGTGGCCATCAGCACGTCAAGTTCGCGTTCGCAAGGGGTTTCAGACAATTCCCTAGCAAGGCCGATCAGCTTGTCCGTCACGCCGCTCATGGCGGAAACGACGGCGACCACCTGGTTGCCTTCCCTGGCGGTTTCATGGATGCGGCGCGCTACATTGCGGATGCGGTCAATGGTGCCGACGGAGCTGCCCCCGAATTTTTGAACGATAAGAGCCATGTAACAGGATGATATGTAGGTTAGGATTGAGGAAGAAGATGTTCTATGCGCAGGACGCGGGGTTCCGCCGCCACGCAGGAAATGCGGGTTATTTCCTCCAGCGCCTTCTGAAGCTGGCCCCACGGGCAGGAGTGGAGGATGAAAACGAGGTCGTTCCAGGGGCTCCGCCCTCATCAATATGGCTGGGGAGGGAAGAGGTGGCGGAAATGCCGATGCCGAAGGTGGCCAGAATGCGGGCTATTTCCGCAATGACGCCCGGCTGGTCCACCACCTGGAAGCGGACGTAATACGGAGTGACCGTATCATTAATGTGCATGATCCCGCAGGCCTTGGCATAGGGATTGAAGCCCGTATGGTATTCCGGATAGCGGCTTTCCCGCATGGCGGTGATGACGTCGCTGATGACGGCGGAGGCTGTGGGGTTCTTGCCCGCTCCGCGGCCGTAAAACAGCGTTTCCCCCACAATATCCCCGTTGACGGAAATGGCGTTGAACACGCCGTTCACGGAAGCCAGGATGTGCCAGTCATGGACAAAACAGGGCTGGACGCGCAGTTCCAGGGCGTCTTCCTGCCCCTCATGGTACCGGATGACGACAAGGAGCTTGATGGTATAGCCCAGTTTTTTGGCAAACTCGAAATCCCGGCTGGTGATGTTCTCAATGCCTCTGACGTAAATTTTATCCGGGGAAATGGTTGTCCCGTAGGCCAGCATCGCCAGGATGAGCGCCTTGTGGGCGGCATCCCAGCCATTGACGTCCAGGGAGGGGTCTTCTTCCGCGAAGCCCAGCTTCTGGGCCTGGGCCAGGGCGTCCGCGTAATTGGCCCCGTGTTCCCCCATGGCGGAAAGAATATAGTTGGACGTTCCGTTAATAATGCCCACAATGGAATTGATGTGGTTGCAAATCAGTGAATTCTGCAAGCTCTGGATAATGGGGATGCCGCCGCCGGCGGACGCTTCAAAATAAATGGGGGTGCCCATTTCCGCGGAAAGCTTGAAAATCTCCGCTCCGTACTCGGCCAGAAGAGCCTTGTTCCCCGTAACGACGGGCTTGCCGGCCCGGAGGGCCAGCGTCACCAGGTCGTAAGCCTGGCGCGTCCCTCCAATCAGCTCAATAATGATGTCTATTTCCGGGTCATTGACCAAATCCTGCCAATCGTCCGTCAGAAGTTCCCGGGGAACGACGGTTTCCCTGGGCTTTTCCAGGTTGCGCACGGCGATGCGCTTGAGCCTGAAAGGAATCTTGCTCCGGGCTTCCAGAAGGGCGTGATTGCGGCACAGCGTTTCATAAACGCCGGAACCGACCGTTCCCAGCCCGGCAAGCCCCAGTTGTATAGGTTTTTCCGTCATTCCTGCCGGGGGATTATGCAAAAAAATCCCTGTAACGCAAGAGCTTTTACCGTCCCGGAATGCCGTATGCGAGCCGTTCATGGAGTACCTCTCTTTCCAGCCTTCTCCTTCACTTCCGCATGCTTCATGCGCGGCAGTACGGCTGTTGGATTTTCAAGAATTTTGCGCAGATGATGGGAAATGGCGTTCAAGTGCGCTCCGGGAGAGGATGAATCCTGAAAAAGGCAACAAAAAACCCTCCTTGAAGGAGGGTTGGATTGGCAGCCCCACCAGGACTCGAACCTAGAAATACTGAACCAAAATCAGGTGTGTTACCAATTACACTATGGGGCTGTCTGCTCAGGCATTTCTGCCGTTGCGGGGCGTAGTAAACCACACGGGGCGCAGTCTGGCAAGAGAAAAATGCCCTGTCTCCCTTGTTTGAAGGTCAATGCCCCGGCTTGATGACGCGTGTATAGCTCAACCGTTTGAACATCAGCATGGGTATGGCTACGCCGATGACCAGGGAAAAGATGATGAAGAAGGCGGTGATGCCGTTTTTGCAGATGTCCACGATCAGCCGGTTCATGACGGCCGCGTCCTGGTTCTCCTGCATGAACTGCATCAGGGCCAGGATGGTCTTATAGGCGTATACGCCGGGAATCATGGGAAGCAGGGAAGGGAAAGCGAATATTTCCGCCGGGCACTTCACCAGCTTGGCCGTCATGACGCCCAGCATGCCTATGGTGAAGGCGGCAATGAAGGTGGCGCTGGAAATGTCAATGGTCCAGGAGTGCAGCATGTAAAAGCGGAAAGCGTGGCCGACAGCCGCCAGAACGGCGGAAACGGCAATGGCGCGCCTGGGCGGATTGGAGATGACGGCAAATCCCGTGGCGGCAATGGCGGCCATCAGCCCGTCCAGAAGGATGGAGGAAATAAGATCCGGATTCATAAGCTGTTTACCCCGACGATGAGCATGGTTGCGGAAAGGCCGATGGCGATGCAGACGATCATCATGATGGAATGGACGCCGCGGGAGATGCCCATCAGGATGTGGCCGTGCATCAGGTCCATGATGGAGTTGATCATCTGGACGCCGGGCACCAGGAACAGAACGCTGGTTGCCAGGGCGATCTGCGGTGTGGAGCCTATCTGGAAAAGGACGGCGCACGCGGCCGCCATGGAAGCGGTGAAGGCGGAAAGGATGATGACCCCCAGCGGGTTGTATTTCAACCGGGTAAGCTGCTGCTTGACCAGAAAGCCCAGCATGGTGGCGGCGAACACGGTCAGCATGGCCCACAGGTCTCCGTTAAACAGGCGGCAGAAGGCGGCGTTGCCTACGCTGACCAGGAGCAGGTCCGTCCAGCGGGAAAATCTTTTGGTGCGCACCATGGAGCGGAATGCCTGTTCCATTTCCGCAATGCTGACGTTGTTGTCCACCGGGAGCCAGCTCAATTCACTGAGCTGCTGGATCAGGTTCAGGTTGAACGCCAGGGGTTTCAGTTTCCGGACGGAGGTGCGGCGCAGCGTCTCGTCATCCTTGCAGATCAGGCTCATGGTGATATTGCGCTGGAAAATGGTCATGTCCGCGCTGTATCCGTACGCGGCGGCAATGCGGGAAATGTTGCGCACGGCGCGGTTGGTGTGCACCCCCGCGCCCATGAGGGTGGTGGCGTATTCCAGCAGGAATTCCGAAAGGGCCTGTATCTGGTCGGTATGCTGCATCAAAGGGAAAGGGGAGGTCAGGGCCGGGAGGCCCGCTTTCTGGAGGCGTAATCCTCCTGCTGGTCTTCCCCGGTGGCGCCCACGGAGAAATAAGCGCTTTCCGGATGGGAGAAGACGAGGGCGCAGACGGAAGAAACGGGCTGCATCATCCATGTTTCCGTCAGGCTCATGCCCGCTTCCTCCCGGGCGTGGAGCAGGGTGAAGACGGTTTCCTTCCTGGTGGTCCGGCTGGCTGGGGTACCCGCAGGCGGGACGCACGCCGGACCCTTCCGGAATATTCCACAAAAAGGCGCAGCTTGTCATGGGCGATGGCAGCGAAAGCCTCCACCAGGCGGTCCGCCAGAGAGCTGACCAGCAGGGCGCGGTAGGAGTCGTTTCTGGCTTCCCATTCCTTTGCCCAGCGGCGGGAGCCGTGGATGCTGACCGCCATGGCCCCCACGTAATCCCTGACGCCTTCGGGAGCGATGAAGTCCGCCAGCGCCAGCCGGGGTTTCCCCTGTTTGTCCAGTTGCTGGCGCTGCGTCAGCAGCGTAGCCAGGGGAATGGTTCTGGATTCATCAGCCCAGACGGTGATGTCGTCATGACTGGCTGTTGAATTGGCCGGGAAAATGCCTATGACGCCGCGCGCCTGGTAGCGGTTTTCCTTCACGGCCTGTTCCAGCAGGCGGAGGGCGTCCTGGTACAGAGCCGCGGCCGCCTCAGCCTTGGACGGGGCCTTGGTGCGGAACTCCCGGCGGGCGCGGTCCCATGTGCCGTGCAGCTCCCAGGCGTGGAAAAAAGGCGTCCAGTCCATGCGCTCGATAAGCTCCTGAACAGTTACGTAATAACGCGGATCGTCACTGCAGCAGCCGCAGCTTACGGAGCTGTGCAGGCTGCCGATGGAAACCGGGCCCAGACGGGCGGGAACGGGGGGGAGATAGCCGCCTTCCGCCCCCTTCCACCGCAATTCCCTGGCTTTCTCCAGGGGCAGGAGGTCTCGGACTGGTTTGTTTTCATGATTGTTGCGCAATTCCTCCTGCCGGGCCTTCACGGCGGCAATGTAGGAATCCTTTTTTTCTCCCACCAGGGAGGCGGCTGCAGGCACCACCTGGGAGGCATCCTCCGTATGCACCACGGCTCCTTGGTAATGGGGGGCTATTTTCAGGGCCGTGTGCAGGGCAGATGTCGTAGCTCCCCCCACCATCAGGGGAATGGTCATCCCCCGGCGTTCCATTTCCGCGGCTACATGGGACATCTCCTCCAGGGAAGGGGTGATCAGCCCGGAAAGCATCACCAGGTCCGCCTGTTCCGCTTCCGCCCGGTCCAGAATGGTATCGCAATGGACCATGACGCCCAGGTCAATCATTTCAAAACCGTTGCAGCCCAACACCACGCCGACGATATTTTTGCCGATGTCATGCACGTCCCCCTTCACGGTGGCGATTACGGCTTTCCCCGCTTTGGCGGCTCCTTTGCTGTCCGCTTCTATATAAGGCGTTAACCATGCTACAGCCTGTTTCATGACACGGGCGCTTTTCACCACCTGCGGCAGGAACATTTTGCCGTCCCCGAACAGTTGCCCCACAACCTTCATGCCGGCCATCAGAGGGCCTTCAATCACGTTCAGCGGGGACCCCAGCTCCTGAAAAGCCTCCTCCGTATCCGCGTCAACAAATTCGGTAATGCCCTTGATAAGAGAATATTCCAGGCGTTTGGCGACGTCCTGCTCCCTCCAGGCCAGTACGGTTTTTTTCTCCTTTCCGTCTCCGGTTTTTTCCGCAGCCAGTTTTTCCGCGTAATCCGTCAGGCGTTCCGTGGCGTCCGTCCTCCGGTTCAGCAGAACGTCTTCAATCAGCTCCAACCTGTCCTTGGGAATATTGTCGTACACCTCCAGCATCCCGGCATTCACGATGCACATGTCCAGCCCCTGCTGCGTAGCGTGGTACAGGAAAGCGGAATGCATGGCTTCCCGCACCGGGTTGTTTCCGCGGAAGGCAAAGGAGACATTGGAAATGCCGCCGGAAATGTGGGCATGCGGCAGGTTCCGGGAAATCCAGCCTGCGGCCTTGAAGAAATCAAGAGCGTAATCGGCGTGTTCCGCAATGCCGGTGCCTACGGTCAGGACGTTCGGGTCAAAAATGATGTCTTCCGGAGGAAACTGCACCCGGTTTACCAGCAAGTCATAGGCCCGTCTGGAGATGCGGACGCGGTCCTCGTAATTGGCGGCCTGTCCCTGTTCGTCAAACGCCATGACCACGACCGCCGCGCCGTACTTTTTAATCAGCGCCGCTTTTTTCAGGAATTCTTCTTCCCCCTCCTTCAGGGAAATGGAATTCACGATTCCCTTGCCCTGCATGCATTGGAGCCCTGCTTCCAGCACTTCCCATTTGGAGGAATCCACCATGAAAGGAACGCGGGCGATATCCGGCTCTGCGGAAACAAGGTTCAGGAAGCGGACCATGGCCTGCGGCCCGTCGATCAGGCCGTCGTCAAAACAGAAATCCAATACCAGCGCGCCATTTTCCACCTGCTGCCGGGCAATGGATACCGCTTCCTCGTAGTTTCCTTCACGAATCAGGCGGGCGAATTTGGGAGAGCCCGCCACATTGCAGCGTTCCCCGACAAAGAGGGTGTTTTTTTCCCGCGTGTGGTTATACGCTTCATATCCGGACAGGCGAAGCGCGGGCGTTTGGGGAGCCGGAACGCGCGGAGGCATTCCTTCCACGGCAGCTGCAATGGCGCCGATGTGCTCCGGAGTGGTTCCACAGCAGCCGCCCACGATGTTCAGCAGGCCCTGGTCCGCATATTCCTTCATGAACCGGGCCATATCCGCCGGCAGAAGGTCGTAGCCGGTAGGGCTGAGCGGGTTGGGAAGCCCGGCATTCGCATAAATGGACATGTGGCAATCCGCCAGTCCGGACAGTTCTTCCGCAAAGGGGCGCATCAGGTCCGGCCCCAGGGCGCAATTAATGCCTACGGAGAAGGGGCGCACGTGGCGGATGGAGTTCCAGAATGCTTCAATGGTCTGGCCGGACAGCGTGCGTCCGGCTTTGTCCGTCAGCGTGACGGACACCATGACCGGAACAGAGCTTTCCGGTTGTTCCTCAAAAATTTCTTCAATGGCGAACAGGGCAGCCTTGGCGTTCAGCGTGTCGAAAATCGTCTCCACCAGCAGCATGTCCACCCCCCCCTCCAGCAGGGCCAGCGCCTGATCCCGGTACGCCTGCCTGAGCTGGCGGAAATTCACGGCGCGGAAGCCGGGATCATTCACATCGGGGGACAGGGAACAGGTGACGGGCATGGGGCCGATGGACCCGGCCACCAGGCGGGGCTTGCCGTCTGCAGCTTCCGCTTCGTCGCATGCCTGCCGGGCGAGCGCGGCAGCCGCCAGGTTCAATTCCCGGACAAGGGCTTTCAGTTCAGGGGAGTCTACCACCTCCTGGAAATACTGCTGGTTCTTGTGGCTGCCTTTCTCCGGACGGTGCCAGAAATAATCATGCTGGCCGATGCTGGTGGCTCCGAATGTGCAGGTTTCCAGAATATCCGTCCGTCCCGTGTCCAGAAAGCGGCGGTGAATATTCAGAATAATATCCGGCCTGGTCAGAACCAGAAGATCGTTATTATTCTTTAAATCGTTGGGATAGCGTGCCGCATCCGCAAAACGTTCTCCGCGGTAATCTTCCTCTCCCAGCCTGAATTTTTGGATATTGGTGCCCATGGCGCCATCCAGGATGACAACCCTTTTACGTAACTGGTCTTTCAGGTAATCAAGGCGTTCTGTTCTGGATGCTCTGCTCATATGGCGCGGAAAATCTACCGCCCGCCCGTCATTGGAACAAGGACAATTGTCGTCACGTTTTCCTCGTTCCGTTCCTGGGGAATGGTAGGAAGCTGTTTTCAGGGGGGTGGAAAAGACATGGGGATGATTTATGGAAAGTAAAAAACGCCTGTGAAAAATCGTATGTTTCGTTCTGGATTTTTCGATGGCATAAGGAGCGTTCTCTGTTTTCTTCCCTTTCCATGCAGTCTTTCCTGTTTCATGTTTTTCCTGAGAAAAAAGAATGCGGGTTCTGAAAAAAGAGGGAAGAGGTGTGAATAAAATGATAATAACAGGTGTATAACTGGAACGGCCGTTGCTATTCCAATAACGGGAAAGTCATTCATGCCGGATAGCGGAGCAGGGGATGAAAGTGTACTTTTCCAGTAAAATGATTTGTTGGCAGGCGTTCTTAGCTACACTTGATGAATAAAAATCCCCTCAGAAATGAAGTCCGGCCTCCAGCTTGGAAATGGCCCCGTGTTCTCTTTGGGCTTTGGAGCATACAACACGCAAACGACGGCCTTCGGTTTTTCTACCACCACCAATACCTGGGCTTTTTCCAATAATGGAAATAACATGAATGTTTCCGGGAAAAGCGGCTCCGTTTCCGACATCTATTCCGGCATGCTCACCGTCAATTTCCTGGCGGAAAACGGCTCTACCTATGTGGAGGCATTCCTTGGAGACACGGCATTAGTCAACAAAACGGAAATCAACTATGAAAAGTCAGTTCTCTACTTGAACGGTCTCACCTTGGGAGGCTGGGCCCAGCACATCCGGCAACGGCTGTTCCATGACCCATCGGTTCCCTTTCCATCAGCCAGATTCCGGAACCGGCGATATCCTCTCTGGCGTTCCTGGGACTGGGAGGCCTTCTGGCAAGGCGCCGCAGACATTAATGTCTGATTGTTTTTACCTTCCCCGGCAACATCTGGAAAGGTGGCAAACGCATCTGCTTTTGTCCAGCAACCCAGGTCTATTAAAAGCGCTGCTTCTTCCGTCTGTTGAAACTTTCCCGCGTTCCCGTATTTTTTTCCGTATATTCAACATCATTTATACGGTCAGAGGGTTATGAGATACTGAATATATCCCCCCTTTCTTTCAGAATATTTTATTGATTTTCTATGTTTTTTATAGAATGAATTTGCTGAATATCAACAGATGGAATCTTTTGAGAATCTCGCGGCAGGACTATTCTACATCATTTCTTATTTTTTAATCGTACTGAAAAATGATTTCAAACTTGCTTTCTTCTGAAAAAAGGAGTTGTCGTGCGGCTCTTTTCACGTGAAAACGCTTATCTCTTGGCTCTTTGGGACAGGTGGCGTTTTATTCGAAATCACTCATTCAGGTATTCTCCTCGTAACACGGATTTAGAATCCGCAGTTTCATTAATGATAAAAAATTTCAGGAGGGGAGAAGCATTTTTTCTGAACGGCAATGTCCGTTCCTTATGGACGGCAAGAAAGATAGATTATTGAAAATAAATGATTCTTGGATTTAAAAAAGATATGAATAACAAAAATGCCTTCTTCATTCTCTTGAAATTTTATCCTTCACATGAAAAGCTGAGAGTTTTTTGTATCCAAGATGAATATCCTCGAAGAACATCGGGATTTTTCTCAAATCTTTTCCTTTCAAGGTAGGAACTTGACTGCGGATTCTAAATCCGTTAGATTTGGATTCAGAAGGTGTTTTGGCATTTTTCTGTGTCAGGCCGCTTCAATTAACTACATGATAAACGACGAGAAAAGACCGGACTTCTCCCATAGGGGGGGAGGTCCGGTTTTTTCGTATTGGAAATAATTGATGGATAGAGTTTGATGAAAAATATTCATTTTCTCATTGGCAAATAGATACTATCTCCTGAAAGCAGGGAAGGGCCGGAGGGAAGGTAATCAAAGGGCTTTTCAGTCCGCTTTGGCCGGGGATTGCTTTTTTTCTTCCGGCAGGATACCGGGCGGTATGAACAGCGCCGTGGCAGGGATGATGACGGGAGAGGGGATGTCCGGTCCGGACCAGGCTACGGACATGTGGTCCGGGCCTCCATCCTCCTTGTGAATCACCTGAAGGAAATAAAACCGGTCCGCCTCCAGTTGGATAGGTTCGGAAGCCTGGTTGGGCTGATTGCCCCAATTATGGATGTCGGAATATCCTTTGACGGTGGCGATGCAGGTCATGTCCTTCTGGGTAGCATCCTTGCCCAGCCATAATTCTGCGGAATCATCGGAAGACAGGTAAAGGCGGTACTTCCCGCTTGCCGGGACTTTCAGAAGGGCTGTGTAACGGGCCCCGTACCTGTCCCCCTGGTTTTCCACATCCAGATGGCTGATTGTGCGGACATCCGGGGCCGCCGTTTCAAAAATCTTCCTGTGGGTCAAATCCTTTACGGATGCTCCCGGAATGCCGAACCATAATTCCTGCACTACGCCGGGAGAAGGCTTTCCCTCCCCGGAAGAGCCGGAAGCCGCTTCCGTCAGCATGACGCCGCAAAGAAAGCTCAGGATGGGTAGAATCATGTTCATGGCCGGAGACACTTTCCTGCAACGACTACGCCAGGAAGCAGGGCAACCTTTCAAAAACGGCGTCATTACCGGGGATTCTCCTGTTCATGGCCTCTGTCCTTTTGGCGGCTGGAACTGCTTCTCCAAATCATCCAGCCGATCAGGAACGCCAGAACGCCCAGTCCGGCGACTCTGCGGGGTGTGGAGATGCCGCTGTCCTCCGTCTGGGCCGGCGGCCTTTCTGCAGCAGAAGTCTCCTGGGCATGAACGGAACCGGCCAGAAACAAAATTGCCAGAGCGCAGGCGAATATCATGCGATGAGTAAAAAGAGGGCGTTTCATCATTTATGGAATGGTAAAACAGGAATGAGTCTTATTCAAACACATTTGTTCAGACTGTCCCTGTTTTCGTCTGCATGGGATTTGCACCCCTTCCCAGATTCAGTATTTTCCGGAAAAATCATCCCGGAACAATTTTTTTGTAGAAAAAGCTTGCATGCCCGCTTTGGAAATGATAGATTTCCCCCGTCCTCAACAGGACGCACCAAGACGAAAGTCAAAGGGGTATTAGCTCAGTTGGTAGAGCGCTTCAATGGCATTGAAGAGGTCAGCGGTTCGAACCCGCTATGCTCCACCAAATAAAGGCCTTAAAGCGGTTAACGCTTTAAGGCCTTTTCCTTTGCCGGACATGTTTTTTCACTGTATGAGCCTGAAAAAGCAAAAGGTTGGAAAGGTTTACAGTAATTCTGTTCGCTGCAGTAATTGCCGGGTGATGAGATGGGAATGGCGTATGTCTGTGGTTTGATCGCCGTCACTATTAAAAAGATCAATAGTTTCCGGAAAAGGGAATGAAGTCATGTTAATGACGGAACAGGCTTTTTCTCCCAGGAGCAAATATCTCCTGGTTTTATTTGAAAAAGCGGATGGGGAAGGATAACGGCCGTTTGCCGCAACAGGGAATATTGCCGCGGGGACCTTTCCTTGAGCTTGTCCAGAAGATGAAAGAATTCGTATTCGAGCTGTTTCTCCGGAAGGAGAAGGGAAGGGGGCCGGACTTCACAGGGAGAAATTTTGCTTAAATCAAAATGGTAGCCTCTGCGGATGGATTCGTCATGGACGGTTTTCAGGTAGAAATCCAGGACATGAATGGGGGTTCCCGTCTCCCGGAAGCGGAAGAGCTGGGGATGATGGATATAGCCTTTTGTCTGCCCCTGCAAAACTTTGCGTGCCAGGAGGCCTTCTCTCCACAGGGCAACCAGGCCGACAGCATCCAGGTAAGAGGGGTGGAGTGACCAGAGTCTCATGCTTTTTGGACTCAGAAAGGCCGTATCTTGTTGCTTTGAATTGCGCAGCCGGAAAAAAGCCGGGGAAGTTTGGAGAGATGGGGCTGCTTTTATAGGGAAGGAGCCATCTGCTTTCCTGCCGGGTTTCTTATTTACCGATCAGGCAGTTTTTACATAAGTATTGCCTGTTTGAGACATTTGCCCCGGTCAGGCCAGGGATATTTCTCCGGGAATGCTGCCGGCCTCCGGTTCGGGAAAAGATGCGGAGCGGACGGGAACCGTTTCTACAGAGGAAGATTGTTCGGTTCTGGTGTTGATGGCTTCCAGAATCAGTTCCACCGTGCGCTCCAGGCCATAGTCGGACGTGTTGACGCACAAGTTGTAGAGGCGTGCATTGCCCAGTTCCTGCCCGGTGTAGTGCAGGCAGTGGGTGCGGCGGCGGGCGTCCATGATATCCATGGCTCGGGCTGCGCCGCCAGGTTTTACCCCGTAGTTTTCAATAACGCGCTGCATGCGCGTGTTCCTGTCCGCATGAAGGAAAACACTGAACAGGTTGGGCCTCCCTTTTAGGATGAAGTTGGCGCAGCGGCCCACAATGACGCACGCCTGACCGGCCGTAATGTCCCGGATAACTTTGCTCTGGGCCAGGAAGGCGGCGTCTTCCGGAGGCAGTTCCTCCGCTGTGTAGGCGTAGTTCTGGGCGTAGAGTTCATGCAGGAAGCGGCTGGAAAGCTGTTGTTCGTGCTTGCGGATGTAGTCCGGAGTGAGGCCGCTCTGGGAGGCCGTGAGGTACACCAGTTCCGAGTCGTAAAATCGGATGCCCAGCTTTTCCGCCAGCATTTTCCCGATGGCATGGCCGCCGGAACCGTATTCCCGGTCAATGGAAATGACCAGAGGGGCGTCCGGAGCATAAACGGCTGTTTGCGCCAGCGAAAGAAGTTCGCCTGAGGCTCCGGGGTTTGCCAGCCGTTCCAGGAGCCTGTCCGGCCAGAAGACGTGTCTGTTGAAAAAACGGACGATCATTCCCACCAGGACGGCGGCCACCACGGTTCCTTCCCGTATGCCCGTCAATCCGGGCAGGAAGATGAGGGAACAGGCCAGGCCGATGCAGACGAGCGTGCAGTCCACCCCGGTTTTTACGGCGCCGAATTCCCATTTGAAGAGTTTGACGAAGGCCAGGCTCATGCCTTCCGCGGCCAGAAGAACGGCATCCGCCTTAACCTGAAGAAAGACGCCGAACCCGATGACCACGCAGCTGAACAGGCAGAGAATAACGGACCACAGGTATCCGTCCGGTTCCAGAGGCGCCATGAGCCACATGGAAAAATCCGTCAGAATGCCGAAGATAAAAACAATGGGAATCTGGAGCAGATGAGCCGGACGGAACTGTCTTTTCAGCAGGGCCGCCTGCACGGCCACAAAACTCAGATGCATGAGGATGGTGACGGTTCCCATGGTTAGCGGGAATGCCAGGCTGAGCACATAGGGCGTGCAGGAGATGGGGGAGACTCCCAGGTCTGCCTTGGCGGACAGAGCGATGCCCAGAGACATGATGAAGAGGGCTGCAATCAGGACGGAGCCGCGCAGGACATGTTCTCCAAAGCTTCTCCGGACACGATAATCTTCCATGATGCCGGATGTTATCTTTTCTGCCAGCGTCAAGTCAAGGGTTCTGCGGAAATGAGGCGTTTTTCCTTTTTCGCTGTCCACCGTTTTTGAAATTTTCCGCCGTGAACGGGCGGCACTGGGGGAACGGCGTTGCCGTCCTTACCGTTCTTTCAGAGAAAGCCCCGTTTTCCATTCCACTTTTTCATAGAGGCCGTTGGGGGCTCCGGGCTTGTCAAAGGAAGGCTTTTCCCTATGTTACCGGGACATTCCTTTTTCAAGTTTATGTCCAAAAAGAAGGAGGCAAAGACAAATGCCATGCGTCTGCTGGATGCGCTGCATATCCCGTACAGGCATTATTCCTATGAATGCCGCGAGTTTGTGGATGCGCGGCATACGGCGGAAGCACTGAATCTGGCGGAGGAGAAGATGTACAAGACGTTGGTAACGGAGGGTGCTCCACGGCAGTATTACGTGTTCGTGATCCCCATAGGCGCGGAGCTTTCCTTGAAAAAGGCTGCCCGAACCGTGGGAGAGAAGGCTCTTTCCATGCTTCCGGTGAAGGATATTACTGCCGTGACGGGGTATGTCGCGGCGGCTGCACGGCTTTGGGGATGAAAAGGAAATACCCTGCTGTAATTGATGCCAGCGCGGAGGCCCTGCCGGAAATGGTGGTGAGCGGCGGACGCCTGGGGTGCCAGATTGAGTTGAATCCTGTGGATTTATGCCGCGCGGCGGAGGGTATTTTTGCGGATGTGGCGGATATTCCCGTTTCATGATGAACATCCCGGTTCCGGAAATACGTAGAGAAGAGGGCAAAAAGCTTTTCCCGGAGGTCTTTTCTCTGTATTTTTTGTTGCGTTTCATCTTCCGTCGCCATGAGTAGCCGTTCTACATTCCCTCCCTGTCTGGTTCCGCTCCATGCTGTTTCGGAAGATTCCGGCACGCCGGCGCCTCTTTTCAGGGGCAGAGGCTTTCGAATGCTGCACATTCAGGTGGGTTCTCCCTGTTCTTCCGTGCGGAATGGCTTTCTGCCGGACGAACATGCCATTTTTTGGATGAATGAACGGATGGAGGACGCCGGCTTATGAGAAGAAAAGACAGGGAAGTAACCCGGCATGGGGATTTGCTGGGAATGATCGCCCGGTTTAAGGTATGCCGCCTGGGGCTGTGGGACGGCAGGGAGGTGTATGTAGTTCCTCTCAACTTCGGTTATGAAGAAAAAAATGGTTCCCTGAGCCTGTTTTTCCACTGCGCCAGGGAAGGAAGAAAGCTGGATATCCTGCAAAACCGTCCGGAGGTTTCTTTTGAAATGGATGGGGATCATGTGTTGCTGGAGGGGGATATGCCGTGCCGGTACAGTTACGCCTACGGCTGCGTCATGGGGCGTGGCGTCGTCGAATTTCTCCGGGGGGATGAGGAAAAGGCGCATGCCCTGCGCCGCATCATGCTGCACCAGACGGGCAGGGATGCGGATTTTACCCCCGGCATGGTCCGTTCCGTATGTGTTCTGCGTCTTAAGGTGGAGGCCATCAGCGCCAAACTTCATGCGTGCCCGGAACCTCCTCCCTCCCGTTGATGGATCTTTTTATGACCGGAGAAATGACGCCCCTGTTTGTCCGTTGGAGCCTGCCGCACTGGGCTGCCCTGGGCATCGTGGCCCTGGCCGCAGGGGGGCTCCTGTGGGGATGCCGGCGGCTCCGGATGGAGAGCCGTTTGCTTGTGGGAAAGATTCTGGGAGGGGTTTTCCTGTTGACGTTTCTGATGGAAACATTCGGCCGCATCGTCAGAGAACATTGGGAACCCTGGCAGGACAGGCTTCCGCTGCATTTTTGCAGTTTGATGACGCTGGTCTGTTTTATCGCCCTGTGGTTCCGCACGCCCTGGGCATGCGCCGTGGCGTATTTCGGCGTGCTGACGGCGAGCGTCCAGGGACTGATTACACCCATGCTTCATGACGGTTTTCCCTCCGCCGCCTTTTTCGCCTTTTTCGTTGGGCACGGGCTTTTATTGATTTCCGCCCTTTACCTTCCCGCCGTCCTGCAATGGCGCGCGCGGCCGTGGGACGACATGCGGGCTCTGGGTTTGTGCGACGCCTACCTGGTTTTTATTATTCCGGTGAATATCTGGCTGGATACGAATTACGGTTTTACCCGGTATGCCCCGGCTGGAACTGTTCTGGAATATTTCGGTTCCGCTCCGTGGTATTTGCTGACGCTTCAGATTCCGGCCCTGGTTCTTTTGCGGCTGTTGTACCTGACTGTCCGCGTCAGGAAGAAATAAAAAGGTCTCTTCTGCGGGAATGATGATTACTGCGGAAATGGGGGAAGAGGCCTGATCCGTTATTTCAGCGTTTTCAGGTCTTCCTTCGTAAACAGGTGGATTTCTTTTTCCCGCGCATGGCGTATTTTTTCCGCCCATTCCGCATCCGCCAGCAGGGCGCGGCCTACGGCAATCAGGTCAAATTCCCCTGCTTTCAGCCGTTCCACCAGCGGTTCCACACTGGCGGCCTCCGCTTCCGGCCCTCCGTCAAAGGCATTCGTAAAATCTCCCTTAAGCCCCACAGAGCCGACGGAAATCGTGGGTTTTCCGGTAAGTTTCCTGGTCCAGCCGGCCAGGTTGAGGCGGGAACCTTCAAATTCCGGTTCCCAAAAACGGCGCGTGGAACAGTCGAAGATATCCACGCCCGCATCCGTCAGCGGAGCCAGAAAAGCTTCCAGTTCCTCGGGGGTATACGCCAGCTTGGCGTCATAATGGCCCGTTTTCCATTGGGAGAAGCGGAAGATGATGGGGAATCGGCTGCCCACCGCCTTGCGGACGGCATGGATGATGCGGCTGGCAAAACGGGTTCGGCCTGTCAGGTCGCCTCCGTATTCGTCCGTGCGCCTGTTGGTCTCCTTCCAGAAAAACTGGTCAATCAGGTAGCCGTGCGCTCCATGCAGTTCCACACCGTCAAAACCCAGCCGTTTGGCGTCTGCGGCCGCCTTCGCAAAAGCATTGATAACCTCCTCAATTTTGGAGATGCTCATCGGTTCAGCCGTCTGTTCCAGCGTGTTTACGTCAATTCCGGAAGGCCCGATGGGCGGCAGCTCCGGATGGGGCAGGTCTTCTCCCTTGAAGGGCCGGGCCATGCCTACATGCCAGAGTTGCGGGGCTATTTTGCAATCCGTGGCGTGAACGGCTTCCAGCACCTTTTTCCATCCCCGCAGGGAGGCTCCCCCGAAGAAATTGGGATAGTTGGAGGAAGGTGAGGCGCTGGGCTCGTCAATGAACGTGCCTTCCGTGATGATGAGCCCTACTTCATGCCCGGCCCGCCTTTTGTAATAAGCGGCTACCTGGTCCGTGGGAACCCCGTTGGGAGAAAATCCCCGGGTCATGGCGGGGAGGACGATGCGGGTGGGAGTGTTGAGCTTGCGTGAGTGGAAAGGCTGGAACAGGATTTCCATGTCCCTGGTCTTGAGTTCGTCCTGTGCATTCATAAAGGGGAAAAACGTTATCTCTGAAGCGGCCGGGCATGGGAGCCGGAACCGCACGGGAGTGAGACACCTTCCAGTCTTGTCCCGTTCATCCCTGATGCCGGGGGCTGGGGTGGAATCATTGGATGCGCCGTTTTTCCCGGCTTCCTGCCGGAAGGGACAGGAAGTTCCGGAGCAGCGCTTCTCCGTCCGGCGTCAGGATGGATTCCGGATGGAACTGAATGCCGTAAAGAGGGAGATGCCTGTGGCGGATGGCCTGCACGTTTTTTCCGGAATCCCTAGCCGTGACAATCAGCTCCGCCGGCCAGGGGAAGGAGGCAAGACGCCAGGAATGGTAAAGCGCGGCGGGAAATTGTTCCGGCAATCCCTCCAGGATGGGACACTGTTCCGTTCTGCGTATGAATTCCCGCGCTCCGTGAAGGGGCCGGGAAAGGTGTTCCAGACGGGCTCCGAAGCGCACGCCCAGAATCTGATGCCCCAGGCATACGCCCAGCACCGGAGTAAAACGGGGCAGGCGCTCCAGAAGGCGGAAGGTGGCCCGGTGGCAGTCATCCTCCACCGTTCCCGGACCGGGAGACAGGATGAGCTTTTCCCCCGCCTGAACCGCCTGTTCCAGTTCCGGGGATTCATTGGAAACCACGCGCGGAACGGCCATTCCCGTCCTTCTGACGAGTTCTGCAAGATTCCAGGTGAAAGAATCCCGGTGGTCGATGATCCAGACGTTCGGTTGACTCATGGCGCGCACATGATAGAGTAATTCCCGACAATGTACACACGGGAACAGACCATCAGCCGCATGAACGCCCTGGGCCGTGCGGAATGTCCGTTCTTTTTTGTCATCTCCCATGATATGGGCCATAACCTGCTGTTTGAACCTTCGGAAACGGAGGGGGAGCGCATGGCTGCTTTTTCCCTGCCGCTGGGCGCGATGGGAAGTCAGGACGGCGGCCCTCCGCTTCCGGAACGGCTGCGGTTCATTCCATCCCCCCAGCCCATGTCCCGGTATGCGGCATCCTTCGCCTCCGTCCGGAACCATCTGATGAGGGGGGATTCCTACCTGCTGAATTTATGCGTGTCCACCCCCGTGGAAACCAACCTGACGCTGCGCCATCTGTTCCGGTTTGCCCGCGCGCCTTACCGGATGCTGCTGGGGCCGGACGCGCGGATTTCCGGAGTGCACGGCCGCGGCTGCGTCTGCTTTTCTCCGGAACCGTTTGTCACGGTGCGCGGGCGCTCCATTTCCACGTTTCCCATGAAGGGAACGGCGCCGTCCGCTACGCAGGAAGCGCGCCGCTGGCTGGAAACGGATGAAAAGGAGAATAGGGAATCCGCCACCATTGTGGACCTGATGCGCAATGATCTTTCCATAGTGGCAACCGGCGTGAAGGTAAAACGCTACCGCTATATCAGCCCTGTAGAAACGTCCAAAGGCTCTATTCTTCAATGCAGTTCCGAAATTTCAGGGCTGTTGCCGGAAAACTGGCGTTCCCGCCTGGGGGAAATCCTTCTGAAGCTGCTTCCCGCCGGGAGCGTGACCGGAGCGCCCAAGGAAGCCACCTGCCGGGCCATCGCGGAAGCGGAGGATATGGAGAGGGGGTTTTATACCGGAATTTTCGGCTTTTTCAACGGGCGGGATTTGGATTCCGCCGTCTCCATCCGCTTCATGGAGGAGGATGAGCGGGGAATGGTATACAAGAGCGGTGGAGGGATTACCGTCATGAGCCGGATGGAAGAGGAATACCGGGAAGCTGTAGCCAAAGTTTATGTGCCGTTTGATTTTTGAAACCGTTAAATGGGAGAATGGCGCTCCCTGCCTGCTTCCCTGGCACCAGCGGAGGGTGGAAGCCTCCATCGGCGTTCATGGTTCGGACGGAGCTCCCGTTCCCGATCTGGCTTCCGTTCTTTCGGCCTGTCCCGGCCCGGAGAGCCGTGGAGTTTACAAATGCCATATCACGTATGATACGCGGGGAAGGGTGCGCCGCACCTCCTTTGAGCCCTACCGTCCCCGGCAGGTGCAGACGCTGACGTGTGTGGAAATGCCCGGGCTGGATTACTCATGCAAGTGGGAGGATCGGACAGGGCTTCTGGCGGCAGGGGCGGCCTTGGGCTGTGACGAAGAAGCGCTGATTCTCCGGAACGGGATGGTGACGGATACGCGGTACAGCAACGTGGTGTTCGGGGACGGGGCCTCCTGGATTACTCCGGAAACTTTCCTGCTCCCGGGAACCAAGCGCGCCTTCCTGCTGTCCCGCGGAGACATTCGGGAATGTTCCGTAAGAGCGGAAGATATAGGCAAATTCCGCTTCTGTTCCCTGATTAACGCCATGCTGGATCCCGGCGATGTGGTGGTGCGGACGGAGGATATCATCCTGCGTTGAGGGCATAAAAAGCGGCCACTCCGTAGATACGGAATGGCCTCCCGGCAGGAAACATTTGATTTCTTCTTAAATGGCTCCGCAGTAGTGGGCGCAGCACCACATGGCGCGGGGATGGTGGAAGAAGGATTTCCAGAGGCTCCCCTTGAGGGTGTTGGCCCTGGAACCGTCCTTGTTCAGATAGCCGAACCAGTCGCCATGCTGAACGTCCTGGAAGTGGGAGAAAGCCCAGTTGCGCACCATGTCGTGGCGGATGGCATAGCGTTCTTCCCCTGTGAGCTTGTAGGCGAGCGTCATGGCGATGAGCGCTTCATCATGCGGCCACCAGAACTTCATGTTGTGCCAGTATTCCTGAACGGGTTTGTTGTACACGTCCGTGTAGTACAGCATGCCGCCGTTTTCCTTGTCCCAGCCGCGGGCGAATGCCCAGTCAATCATGTCGCAGCCCACCTTGATGAGTTCGGGGTCATTGCCGCGATGGCGGGCTTCTTCCAGCACGAACCATCCTCCCTCCGTAGTGTGGCCGGGGTTCAGGGTGCGTTCGTCGAAGTGGTCGATGATGGAGCCGTCCGTTCCCACCACTTCCATGACTGCCTGGATGTCAGGTTTCATGAACAGGGTGCGGAGGTCGTTGATGCAGCGGTCTGTCCAGCCGGTATAAAAGCCGTCGTCATCTCCCAGGTACTTGCGCATTTCCTGAGCGGTGTTCAGCGTAATCATGCGGGTGCCCAGGCCGGTCGTGGGGCGTTCCCCGGTGAACTTGGGAACCATCTTGCCGGGGGTGAAGCAGTTGTCCGTGAAGATGTCGAACCAGTGGCGGGCTTCACGGGCGGAATCCCGGCTGCCGGTCGCCCTGGCGTGCGCTGCAAAGGCGATGGCGGCGAAAGATTCGCTGTAGGCGTAGCGGCGTTTGCGGATGGGGGTACCGTCGGCGGCTACATGAAAGAACATGCGGCCGTCCGTTGGGTCAACGCACTTGGTTTTCAGGAATTCCAGAGCGCTTTCCGCCCATTTGAGCCAGTCCGGATTCTTTTCGATGCTGTTGTACATCGTCAGCAGCATCCATGCCATACGGCCCTGGGCCCAGACGGATTTGTCGGAGTCCACCAGTGTGCCGTCTGCGTCAAAACAGTGGTAAAGACCACCGTTTTTTTCGTCGTAGGCACGGGGAAACCAGAACGGCAGGACGTCTTCCAGAAGCTGGCGGCGGTAGAACTTGCCCAGGGAGGGCATATCAAGAGTTGCAGCCATATCGGTCAGATTCCGGGGTTCAGTTTAAAGCCCACTGGAAGAAGCCGATGCCTTCCAGTTCGGAACGGAGTTCCTTCAGCTGATCAGCGGTCGGGTTGCCCTGCGGAAGTCGGGCGGGTCCAAGATCAACGCCCAGCCAGCCCATCAGAGCCTTGGCGCAGCCCATATACCCTTTGGAGGCCAGGATATTGATCATCTGCACGGACTTCCACTGGCAGTCGCGCGCCGTTTCCACGTCGCCTTCCGCAAAGGCTTTCATGAGTTTCTGGTACAGGGCCGGAGCAAAGTTGAAGGAGCTCCCCACGGCGCCCTTGGCCCCTACGGAAAGAGCGCCCGTAAACCATTCGTCCACACCCCAGGGGATGTCCACGGTTTCGTCGTAATTCAGCGTGGTCTGGTACAGGGCCAGATCCGGATTGGTGAATTTGATGCCTGCGAAATTCGGAATCTGTTCCTTGGCCAGCTTGATGAAGTCCACCGGGTTGAAGCGTACGCCCGTCAGAACGGGGATATCATAGTAATAATAGGGCAGGTCGGGTGCGCCGGAGGCGGCGAAAGCGCAGCATTCCACCAGGCGCTGGACAGTGCCGGGCTTGTAGTAGGAGGGAGCAAGGGAACTGGTGGCCACGAATCCGCATTCCTGGGCAAAAGCGGCCAGTTCCCGGGCGTCCCAGACGCTGTTGGAACCGGTATGGGCGATAACTTCCACGCCATGCTTGGCGGAGGCTTCCTTCCAGGCGGAATAGATTTCCTTGCGTTCTTCAAGCTGCATGGAGGAGGATTCACCGGTACTGCCGGTAATGAAAGCAAGCTTGATGCCCTGGGAGGCAAGCAGCTTGGCCTGGGCGTCAACGCTGGAAGGATTCAGAGAACCATCCGCCTTGAACGGAGTATGTACGGCGGCCACCAGGCCGTGGAGTTTCAATGACGTGTCCATATTGTATAGTGATATGAAAATAATTCGGGGCGATGATTGCAAATCATCTTGGGAAAGACAATCCCTGAATCCTCCTGAATCAAAAAAGACCACATAAAAAAATGCGCGTTTCTGCGGCGGGGATGAGCGCTGATGCAGAGAATGATTCAAAACGCTGACGGACAGTCTATTGGTTCATGACGTGATGCATGGTTTCTGCCGGTGATTTGGCATGTTCCGGCAAGCAATTCTCTTCATAGCACCAGATTTCCGCACCATCCGGCTTCCGGGGAGAACTCATCGGCATTTTGTGATGCCGTGAAGATAGAACATTGCACGGCACGGGAAGCCGTTTTTTAGAAGTGCGGCGCTCTTGATAGGGACGGCAGGATGGCTCCGCCGCAGAACGCCTTTCCTTAATTCCTTAATCCTTCCCATGCAGGGAGGGCACGGGAGCCCTGGCCGGGAGGGTGTACAGTTTTTCAATGTCGTCCAGGTAGCGGGAAACAGGGGTATTGGCCGGCTGTTCCTGTTCCCGGAGGATTTTCACGGCTGCCGCGTAGGAAGCGAATGTCTTGCCGGTTCCGGACCGCGTGTTGATTTCATACCAGTCCATATAGTCCCGGACGCGGCGGGCGGTTTTCATGGAAAGGTTTCTTATTTCCCGAAGCTGGCTGATTTTGGGGACGGCTTCCCGGCTGTTGACTTTCCCTGTTTGCATCAGGGCCACCAGCTTGGCATATTCTACAATGACGGGCCGGTATGAAGGAAAGGAACGCCTGCTGAGGTTGAGCAGGCTGCCAGCCACGTTGGAAAGCTGCCTGTTCAGATCCGGCAGGGAACGGGCCTGTTCCAGGTCATCCAGGGGAAATGTGACGGTGGTGCGGGTATCCGGATCATACTTGACCAGGGTAAGGGCTTCCTGGAGATGACGTTCCGTTTCCGTAATCGTGAGAGTTTCCGTCAGGGGAGGCGTCGCCATGCGGGAAAGCTGAAGCGTCCACCATTTATGGAGGGAAGTGGGGGTCAGGCTGAGCTGCGGAAAATGGCGTTTGATGAGGTTTCTGGGATCGTCATTGCCCAGAATAGCCTGGTCCAGAAGCTGTTTCATCCCTTCCGGACCGTTTTCCTGGTTCAGCAGGCAAAGCACCAGGGCTCCACAGGAAGTTTGATAGGCCGCGTAAGAGGTCGCATCCAGTTCCTTTTCCGGTTCCCGGCAATTCAGGATTTCTTCCGGAGTCATAATTCCGGACTGCTGGAACAGGGTGGAATACATGGCACGGTCAGCTTCATTATTGTGCCACAGAACAGCCTGTTCCAACCCGGCAATCAGCCAGGGGGGCAGCGTGACGTTGTCCGGCAGGCCTTCCGGGTCCACCGTGCGCAGCATCATTTCATAAAGCAGGGTGGAGACGATGGCGCGGCGCAGACTGTCCTGGTTGATGCCGTGGCCCAGATGAATGAAAATGCTATAGGAGAGGGTATTGCCTACAATGACGGTTTGCATGAGGACGGGGTTGGCCGGAACGGGGCTTCCCGGCTCTCCTACCAGGCGGATGTTGATGCCGTTTTTCCATTCGTCAGGCTGCTTGAGGACTTTTAGCAGCGCGGTGCGTATGGCATCCGCCCGGGTGGCGATGGCCCCGGCCAGCAGGGAGTCCATCCCGGTGACGTGGAATTGCTTGGAGGTGGAAACGCTGGTGAACGGCTGCCTTTTGGCGGGCTGTTCCTCCGTTCCGGCGGCGATCCTTGCCGAAGGTGAAGGGGGAACGACGGGGTTTACATTGGAACTGCCCTGCAATACTGGACGGTCCGAGGCGTCATCAATAAAATCAGCATTCTGGACGGATGCTGATTCTTCTTCCGTCTGCCGCACTTCCGCGGAAGAATCATTGCCAGGCTCCTTTCGTTCCTGTCCCCGGCCGGCAGGGAGCAGAAGAAGAGCCGTCAACAGAAAGACGCATGTTCCCCTGAATTTCATCAACGGAAAAAGTTAGTCGAATTGTTCCGCCAGACAGCTGAAATCCTCTTCCGCGCGACCTTCCCGGCACAGCTTCCCCATGATGGAGGAAACCAGGGCGGCAACAGGCGGGTGGATTCCTTTTTCTGCGGCAAGTTCCTGAGCGTAAATACTGTCTTTCCTCATGTTGTCCAGGGAGAAATGGGTGGAAAAGTCACGCTTTGCCATCAGGGGCAGCTTAAATGCAGCCAGAGGGGAGGCGATGACGTTCCGGGAAATGGCCTGGCCCAGCATTTCCTGGGAAATGCCGTACGCCTGGGAGATGGCCAGGGCTTCGCTCAAACTCTGCACCATGGTGGCGGAGACCATGTTGGTGACCAGTTTGACGACGGTGCCGGCTCCGATGCCGCCCAGGTGCAGGATGTCCCGGGAACTGTGCTCCAGCACGGGGCGTATGCGGTCCAGTGTGGTGGAATCCGTGCCAACGTAGTAAACCAGTTCCCCTTTTTCCGCGGGCAAACGGGAGCCGGTGAACGGGCAATCCACATACGTGCAGCCGATGGCGGAACTCATCAGGGAGAGTTTGCCGACGGTCGCCAAGTCAATGGTTGAATGGTTCAGAATGATATGCTCCGGTGTCAGAGCCCCTCTCATTTGTTCAAACACTTCCAGACAGGCATTCCTGTCTTTCAGGTAGAGCTGGATAACTTTGGAAGCGCGTGCCGCATCCGCCGGGGTAGGAACCGCTTCCGGAAAATCTTCCCGCGGAGTTCTGTTCCAGACGGTGACCTTGTCGCCCATTCCGGCCATATGGCGTGCAATCCGTGAGCCAATGAGGCCCAGTCCTAAAATGGAAACGTGATACATGGCTTTATTTACTGGGAAAGGGAAGAATTCCATCAGGAACCGATTCGGAAACGGCTTTTCCTGCGCGGAGGTTCCTGCTTTTCTGGCTTGGGCGTTTCCGTTGCGGCAGTTGCGGCTTCTGCCGGAGGTTGTGCGGATGCCGCCGCAGGGGCAGTTTCCCTCATTTGGGCCGCCAAAGAGACGGGGTCGGTTTCCGGATGGTGGCTGACGACGACCTGTTTGGGACCGGCGGACGGCTTTTCCTGCGCATTTGGGTCCTCCGCCACATGAGCAGGCACTTCATTGGCATCGTGGGGAATGGCAGACGGATCGCTTATTGCCGCAGCCAGCTGGGGGCCGTCCTCTTTTGCGGCGGATGCGGGATTCTGGTCCGCAGCCTGTTTTTTGCGGGGAAGGGTGGTGGTTCCGGTAATGGCAAGCTCCAGGTCGGAATCCGGCAAGCCTCCGCAGCGGATGGCTGCATCATAGCTTTTGCGTGCCTGCGTCGTGCGGCCCAGCCGGGAATAGGTCCAGGCCAGGTTGAAGTGCGCGTCCGGTGATTCCGGCTGGATTTTCAGGGCGTTTTCAAAGTGGGCCACCGCTTTTTCATAGTTCCCGGCGCTGGTTTCCAGGTTGCCCAAGTAAAGCAGGGCGGGAGCGTTGGCCGGATCCAGCCTGACCGTTTCCGTCAGGGAGGCGATGGCGTGGTGGTCTTCCCCGGCGCGGTATTGGGCCACCCCCATCATGAACCATGCGGGGGAGGAGGAGGCGTCCAGTTCCGTGGCTTTTTTGAGAAATTTAATGGCTTCCTCCGCCTTGTTGCGCTGAAGCAGAATGGTCCCCAGATTGACCAGGGCTGGAACGTGGGCCGGCTGGAAGTCCAGCAAAGTCCGGTACAGTTGTTCCGCGGCGGCATAGCGTTTTTTGGCGAAGGCTTCTGCGGCGCCTTGCCCCAGGGCTTCCGCCTCCAGCTTCCGGCGTACCGTGGCTTCCATGCTCCGGTTCAGCGCTTTTTCCTGGTCCGGAGTAATGGTTCCGGCGGAGATGGCGGCCAGGCGGGCCTGTTCGGCGGAACGGCTTTTCAGTTCTTCCATCTGCCGGGTGAGTTCCTCCACCTGAATGTTTTTCTGTTCCAGGGCCTTCTGGGTCCGCGCCAGGGCTTCCGCCTGTTTCTTGTCGTTTCTGGCGGATTTGTCCGCTTTGGTCTTCATCTGGCTGCGCGCCAGTTCCAAATCCCGGGCAAGCTGGGCGGCCTTACCGCGTTCCGCAGAGAGGGCCTGCGCCAGCTTGTTGATTTTTTCCTTCTGCTGATCCGTCAGGGGAACATTGATATTGTTATCCCTGGCAATGGCGTTGACAATTTGTTTTTCCGCAGGAGTGAGCTTGATGGCTTCTTCATTGTCCATCAGGGAGGCTATTTCCGCCGTGTCCGGATTTTCCTGATGCAGCCGCTTATAAGTGCTGATGAGCAGGGAGCGGCTCTGGTCCTGCACGGAAAGTATGCGGAGCTGCTTGGCGATGGTGGAGCGCAGCAGCTGGTTTTCTTCCAGAAGAAGCGGGCTTTTTTCCGGATTGGCCTCCAGCTTGGACAGTTCCACATCCGCATTGATGAGCTTGGTATTCAACTCTGTGATGCGTTTGCGGTAGCCGATGTTTTCATCCCGGATGGCAATCAGTTTCTGTTTCAGGTCTGCGGATTCCTCACGCGCCTCTTCCAACGCTTTCAGGTTGGCTTTCCGCTGTTCTTCGGAATCGGATTTGGCTGTTTCCAGAGCGGCGATTTTGTCCTGGGCATCCTTGAGCTGGGCCGCCAGCGTCAGGTTGCGGTCCAACAGGTTTTTTGTTTTGTCCGGGCTGTTGAGCTCCACCAGGGCCGCCAATTGGTCCCGGTCTTTCTGAAGGGCGTTTTTCTCATCCGTCACTTTGTCCAGCTTGTCCTGGTACTCCTTGAGCTGCAGCTGAAGATCGGCGATCTGCGCCAGATAACGGGCTTTGTCCTGGCTGAGGGAGGTGACATTTTGTTCCAGTTCCTCCACTCTCCTGGTGAGAGTCTGAATAAGCTTGTTGCTGGTCTTTCTTTCATCCTCCATCTGCTTTTTGACCTTGAGCAATTCATCCCGGTAAACGGATTCTCCGGCGGATGCCACGGCCAGTTTTGCCAGAATCTCCTCCTGCTCCCGGCGGGTGCGCTTGAGAGCCTGGATCAGAGCCTTGTTCTCCATGGTGGTTTTATCCAGCAGTCTGCGGATGCGTTCGTAATTGCTCTCCACCACTTCCGGAGCCGCCCCGGGAGAAACGGAAGGGGACGGGATGGTATTGATCAGGGATTCTCCGGGACGGGTAGGGAATTCCACGCCCTTGTAGCCGGGAGGGAGGGCTATGTTGGGTTTTGGCCTGGGGCGCTTCGGCACGGAGGCCGGGCGTTCCATCTCCAGGCCTGGGCCGGATGAAGAAGAGGCGGCGGCCTGCTGCTGGGCCAGCTTCTGCCACTGGTCCAGATTTTCCCTGTTGAGCTGGCGGCGCGTTTGCAGCAGGTTGGGACGCCATTGGGGATAAGACTTAGCCAGGCGTCCGAACTTGTCTTCCGCCTGCTGCGTCAGGCGGATGGCTCCTATATAATCCCGTTTTTCCACCAGTCCTGCGGCTTGGGTCACCAGCCTCAACGCCTCCAGGTACATGTCCGTTGGATCCTGCTTTGTTCCGGAGGTGGCGGGCATGGGGCCGGGCATATACGTCCCCTGGGCCAGAAGGGGCATGGAGCCGCAGGTCAGGGACAAAGCAAGGGTAATGCCAAGGGGGAGAGGAGTCATCATGGGGAGAAGCTTTGTTTACATACGGCACACCGTCCTGAATCGCAAGAATAAACCGTGTCTTGTGCTTGTGTTCGCGGGGGCGGGTGGTAGACTCTTGCCAATCCTTGATTTTTCCCATGAACATCTCCGTTTTAGACCGTTTTTTGAAGTATGTCTCCGTGGGCTCCCAGTCGGACGCGGATTCCGCCACCGTGCCATCCACCCCCGGCCAGACGGAGCTGGCCCGGCTGTTGGCCGGGGAATTGAAGGACATGGGAGCGCAGGCGGAACTGGATGATGATTCCGGAATTGTTTACGCCTCCATCCCTTCCAACGTGGAGGGGAATGTTCCCGTCATCGGCTGGGTGGCCCATGTGGATACGGCTCCGGGAGTCTCCGGCAGCGGAGTGAAGCCCCGCATCGTGCGCTCGTACGACGGCGGAGACATCCTGCTCAATCCGGAACAGGGAATGGTGCTTTCCCCCGCCGTTTTTCCCGAACTGACGGATTATTTGGGCCAGGACCTGGTCGTGACGGATGGAACTACCCTGCTTGGCGCGGACGACAAGGCCGGTGTGGCGGAAATCATGGATATGGCAGCCTCCTTCCTGCTGAACCCCGAACGGCCTCACGGCGAGATACGGATCGCCTTCACGCCGGATGAGGAAATAGGACGCGGAACGGATGCCTTTGACGTGGCGCGATTTGGTGCGGATTTCGCCTATACCGTGGACGGAGGCGCCCTGGGGGAAATTGAATACGAAAATTTCAATGCGGCTTCCGCAGTGGTGACGGTGCAGGGCTCTTCCATTCATCCCGGAAGCGCCAAGGGCAGGATGTTGAATGCCTGCCTGGTTCTCATGGAATTCCAGGGAATGCTGCCCGCGTTCCAGAATCCCGCTTTTACGGAAGGGTACGAGGGCTTTTATCATTTGGATTCACTCCGGGGAGATGTGGAACGGGCGGCTGCGGAGTACCTCATCAGGGATCATGACAGGGAGGCCTTTGAGCGCAAGAAGGAATTCATGCAGGAATGTGCGGCCCTGCTGAACCGTAAATACGGGGAGGGGACGGTAAAGGCGGAAATTACGGATTCCTATTACAACATGAAGGAAAAGATACTTCCGCACATGCACCTGGTGGAACATGCCCGCAGGGCCATGGAAGCCGTGGGAGTGAGGCCGGAAATCGTCCCTGTGCGCGGAGGCACGGACGGAGCCCACCTCTCCTTCATGGGGCTGCCGTGCCCCAACCTGTGCGCCGGAGGCCACAACTTCCATGGAAAGTATGAATACGTCCCCGTCCGTTCCCTGGAAAAAATTTCCGCCATCCTTCAGGAAATCGTCTCCGGTTATGCCCGGTACGGCCTGGAGCCGCCGCCAAAGGAATGAGGGAACATGGCGGTAAGCGGAGGTGTTGCGATTCCGTTATTCGGGAATAAGAATTTTTGCCTGTTCTTGAAATTTTTATTGGCGGGGAGGCGCAATGCCGGACCAGGGGCATGGAAGGGAGGCTTTGCCGGCCGGCGGAATTCCCCGGCGTCCCTAATCCGTGAAGCTGCGGGAAAGTGCTTGCTTTTTTCCCTTCCGTCATGATCATGGCGGCTCACCGTTTTTGATAACCCCCGCATATACACATTTTGATATGAGCGTGATTCCCAATGTCCTGGCTGAAAGGTACGCCTCCGCCGCCATGAAATCCATCTGGTCCGCAGAGGGCCGCATCATTCTGGAACGCGAATTCTGGATTGCCGTGATGAAAGCCCAGAAGGATCTGGGGCTGGATATTCCGGACGGGGTGATTGAGGCCTATGAACGGGTGAAAGACCAGGTGAACCTTCCCTCCATTGACGCACGCGAACGCGTGACGCGCCACGATGTGAAGGCGCGCATAGAAGAATTTTGCGAGCTGGCCGGATGCGAGCATATCCACAAGGGCATGACCTCCCGGGACCTGACGGAAAATGTGGAACAGCTCCAGATTTGGAAATCCATGCAAATCATCCGGGACAAGGCCGTGGCCGTGTTGAACCGCATGAGCGCCCTGGCTGAACAATGGAAGCACGTGACCATTGCCGGACGCACACACAATGTAGCCGCGCAGACCACGACCATGGGCAAGCGCGTCGCCATGTTCGGGGAAGACATCGTGCACGGCCTGGGGGCCTGGATTTCCCTCATGGACCGTTACAGCGTGCGCGGACTGAAGGGCGCCGTTGGAACCCAGCTTGACCAGCTTTCCCTCTTCGGGCAGGATGCCGGCCGCGTGCTGGAATTGGAAGACCGCGTGTGCGCCCACCTGGGCATCCCTGCCAAGTGGATGAATGTGGGGCAGGTATATCCGCGTTCTCTGGACTTTTCCGTGGTTTCCGGGCTGGTGGAACTCACCTCCGGCTGCTCCTCCTTCGCCAAAACCCTGCGCCTGATGGCCGGCCATGAACTGGCCACGGAGGGGTTCGCCAAGGGGCAGACTGGCTCCAGCGCCATGCCGCACAAGATGAACGCCCGCTCCTGCGAGCGCGTCAACGGCTTCCACGTCATTTTGAAAGGCTTCCTGATGATGATTTCCGGGCTGGCCGGGGATCAGTGGAATGAAGGGGACGTTTCCTGCTCCGTGGTGCGCCGCGTAGTCATGCCTGATTCCTTTTACGCTGCGGACGGCCTGTTTGAAACCTTCCTGACCGTGTTGAACCAGATGGGCGTGTATGAGGCCGTGGTGGCTGCGGAATTGCGCCGCTACCTGCCTTTCCTGATGACAACCACCATCCTGATGGAGGCCGTCAAGCGCGGCATTGGCCGGGAGACCGCCCATGAGGTGATCAAGGAACATGCCGTGGCTGTCTCCAATGACCTGCGCGCCGGGAAAATCATGGAAAACAATTTGCTGGACCGCCTGGCGGAAGACGGGCGCCTGGGAATAGACCGGGCGGACCTTCAGCGCATTTTTGATTCCAATTCCTCCGCTACGGGCATGGCTGACGCCCAGGTGGAAGCATTCCGCTCCATGGTGAAGGAAGTGACGGACAGGTTTCCGGACGGGGCGGGCTACCAGCCCGGGGATATCCTGTAAAAAGAACCTCAGAAAAAAGCCGGAACTTCCGGCGCACGCGTTTTTTCCAGACGCCGCCCTTTCGGACGGCGTCTGTATTTTTTATGCCGTCCGCATACGTGTTTTTTCAATTTCTTTACGTCAGGAGAGCTTGACGAATCAGAAGGATGCCAGTAAGCTTGAATTCAGTAAACGGGCGCGTACGTTGCATGCGCCTTTGCAAGCAACCCCCTGTTAAACAATTTTCAATATGGAAAACCAGCATCTCAGCCTTTTGGACCGTGTGTACACCGTTCTCAGAAAGAGAGGGGAAGAAACGGAATGGATCACTTCCGCTGATGACCACAACATTAAGACAGGCATCGCATTCGTCCCCTGTGATACGTTCACCCCGGTGAGCCTCCTGTACACCATGATTGAACGTCCGGAGACGCTGGTCATTGACGTGCTTTTTGCCGCCAAGGTTCCTGAAAACCGCCGTGTGGAAGTCAGCATTATCCTCAGCGAACTGAACGCGGACCAGACGGCCGGCGCCTTTCAGCTGGATCCCAACAGCGGGTATGTTTATTACCGCCAGTCCTTCGTTCTGGAAGGCATGGACCTCACGGAAGCCCAGTTTGCCCAGTTGATGAAGAATATTGAAACCGTGGCTGTGGAAACGGCGGAGGCCTATTCCCACATCATGGAGACGGAATATCCCAAATAACGGGACGCGTTTCCCCCCGGAGCTGTTGATGAGCGAGGCCCCTCAAAAAAAGGGAACGTCCTGGTCCATAGGCATCGGCCTGGGGATTGTGGCGCTTCTGATAGGCACGGCTATTGTGACGGAGCCGTCCGTCTCTTTTTCCTCCTCCGGAAACAGGGGCTGCGCGCCCGCAGGAACGGAGACACCCCTCCGGCTGCAGACGAACACTCTTTCCATTTCCGCGCCCGGCATCGTAAAGGCCTCCTACCTGACGATGCTTTCTCCCAGCGTTTCCGGAAAGGTGGACAAAGTGCATCCCCTGTTTAATGTGGGGGAAATTGTCCTGAAGGGAACCCCCCTGATGGAATTGGAAAAATTTGAATACCGCGCCCGGCTGGCGAACGCTCAGGCGGAACTGGAACAGGCCCGCCTGGATGTTTCTACGGAGCAGGCGGAAGCCCTGAAAGCCATCAAAAAGACATACAGCTCCGTCTCCAAAAGCGGAAAGGAATCCGAACTGGTGCTCCGGGTGCCGCAGCGCAGAGCCGTAAACGCCAGGCTGAACGCCGCGGAGGCGTATGTGGCGGAAGCAGAACAGGCCCTCCGGGATACGGTGCTGGAAGCTCCCTATACCTGCCAGGTGGTGGAATGCTCTGTGGGAGCCGGTGCCCGCGTGGTCGCCGGGCAGCCGGTGGGGAAAGTAATTCCTCTTCAGGAGCGGATGATACGGATTCCCGTTCCGCTGGAAGAATTTTCCGCATTGCCCAGGGATGAGCAGGGCAAGGTGAATACGGCTCTGACCGCCTCTTGCGTGCTGAATAATGGAAAACGGCTGCAGTGGCTGGGCCGCGTTACGGCGGTGGATGCGGCGCTGGATTCCAAAAGCAATTCCGCCGTGTTGATTGCCTCCCTGGAGCCGAATGCCTCCCATGTTTCCGAGTGGCAAGTGGCTCCCGTCAATATGGCTCTTCAAGTAGCCATCAACGTTCAAGTTCCCGTTTCCGCGTGGATTCCCGCTTCCGCCGTCAGGGACGGCAGCTCCATCCAGGTAAAAACGCCGTCAGGAATGCAGGAACGCAAGGTGCAGGTAGTGGCGTTAAAAGACGGCAGAGCCCTGGTGACCGTTCCGGAATTCCAGTCAGGGGACGCTCTGATTCTTTAATTCATTTTTTCAAAGGGATATCCTTTCCCACCCATTTTTCTGCCGCGGGGGAATCATTCTTTTCAAAAATTTCCCGTTGGAGGGACAACTCGTCCACAAACTGGAAACCGATACGGCCGGAAGGGAAAATACGGCATCGGGAAGGCGCGGGAATTCTGGAATGCGGAACGCGTGGGAGTCTTTTGAAAAAATATTTTTTAATGGGCTTCCAGCCAGTTGCCTCCCGTCCTGGCTTCCACCAGAATGGGAACGCCGTTGGGCAGGGGCAGCGCGCTGACCATGGCTTCCTCTATCTTGGGAATGAGAGCCAACTCATCCCTGTGCAGGTCCACCAGCAATTCATCATGAATTTGGAGGATAAGCCGGGATCTGGTGCCTTTCAGCAATTTGTCCACATGGATCATGGCTATTTTAATCATATCCGCCGCCGTGCCCTGGATGGGGGTGTTGATGGCAGTACGTTCCGCGGCGGACTTAATGGTCTTGTTGGCGGAATTGATTTCCGGAATCATCCTCCGTCGCCCCAATAGCGTTTCCGCGTAACCGGCTTGTTCCGCTTTGTGAACCAGGTCTTCCATGAAGGATTTAACTATGGGGAACTGGGTAAAATAGTTTTCAATCAAAGTGGCGGCTTCTCCGCGGGGGCAGCCCAGCCTCTGGGAGAGACCGAAGGCGGAAATGCCGTAAATAATGCCGAAATTCACCGTTTTGGCCGCACGGCGCATAACGGCGTCCACCTGGTCGCGGGGAATGCCGTACACACGGGCGGCCGTTTCCGTATGGATGTCCCGTCCTTCCCTGAATGCTCCGCACATGGCGGGGTCTCCTGAAAGAGCCGCCATGATGCGCAGTTCAATCTGGGAATAATCCGCAGACAGCATGGTGTATTCCTCTGAGGCGGGGACAAAGGCGGTGCGGATCAGGCGCCCCTGTTCCGTCCTTACCGGAATATTCTGAAGATTGGGATCCTGGGAGGCAAGCCTCCCGGTTGCGGTCAGCATCTGGTGGAATTGGGTATGGATGCGTCCATCCCGCGGGCAGATATACCTGGGCAGTGCATCCAGATATGTGCTCTTCAGCTTCATATTCTCCCGGTAAGCCAGGATATCCGCTACAATGGGATGCTGGGGGGCCAGAGCGGAAAGGGTGTCTTCATCCGTCACGAACTGGCCCGTCTTCGTCTTCTTGGGCTTCTTCACCAGCTCCAGTTCTCCGAACAGGAAATCTCCGAGCTGCTTGGGGGAATTCAGATTCAGGGGATGGCCTGCGGCTTCTTCAATTCTTTCCCGTAGGCCGTCAATGATGGCTCCTACCTTGACGGAAGCCTTCTCCAGGGATTCCGGAAGCACGCGGATGCCGGAAAACTCCATGTCCGCCAGCACGGGAAGCAGGGGCAGTTCCACGGTACGGAACAGTTTTTCCATGCCGCTTTCCTTGACCTGCCTTTTCAGGACGGCGGAAAGCTGGAGGGTGATATCTGCATCCTCCGCCGAATATTTGCCCATTACTTCCACGGGAACGCCGCTGGTGTCCAGTTCCCGTTTTTTTGCTCCTGGAGCGGCAATGTCCTTCAGTTTAATCGTGGAATATTGCAGCAAATTTTCCGCCAGAACGTCCATTCCGTGCTTCATGCCTGGAGCGATCAGGGCATGAGCCAGCAATGTATCGAAAAAGGGGCCTTTGACATGGATGCCGTTGGCTCGCAAAACCTCCAGGTCAAATTTCAGATGATGCCCTATCTTCTCTGCGGGGCCTTCCAGGAGCGGCCTGACTGCTTCCAGATCCGCCGGACCGGAGACAGGCATGTACCATGCCTTGTGCGGTTCAGCGCAAAAGGCGACGCCCAGCAGGTTGTCCATGAGGGGATTCAGGCCCGTCGTTTCCGTGTCGAAGCACCAGGAATCATACTTTTCCAGCTCGGCTGCCATGGCGGAACGGGCTTCCGGCGTATCTGCAATAATATATTCGTGCCTGAAATCATCTACCGTTTTCAAATGGCGTTCCTCAAATAAATCCATTTGTCCCGAACCGTTCTGCCGTACTCCCGACACAGGGGCGGAGGGTTTCGCCGACGAAGGCTGTTCCGTCCGGGGGGCGGGAGCAAACAAATCGTCTGCCGGGAGGGGGGCTTTTCTGGGCTCCGGCGCTTTTTTCCCGAACAGCTTGGCCTGCATGGACCGGAATTCCAACTCCTGGAGAAGGGCCTGCAGTTCTTCCGGACTGGGTTCTCTTTTAACCAATTCAGGCAGGGTCACCGTCAGGGGAACGTTCCGGTCAATGGTGGCCAGTTGCTTGGAAAGGGTTGCCATGTCCCCGTTTTCCTCCACAATCTGTTTGCGCTTCCCTTTCAGTTTATCCGTATTAGACAGCAGGTTTTCCACGGAGCCGAACTCTCTGATCAGCAGCTTGGCCGTCTTTTCCCCCACGCCGGGAAGCCCCGGAATATTGTCGGAGCTGTCGCCCATCAGGGCCAGAATATCAACTACCTGGTCCGCACGTTCAATGCCCCATTGCTCCTTGAGCTTTGCCAGGTCAATCACTTCGTGGTCATTGCCCCTTTTGCCGGGTTTCCACAGAAAGCAGGTGGAGGAAATAAGCTGGCCCAGGTCCTTGTCCTGGGAAACCATGTAGGTCTGGAATCCCTCCGTACCGTCCGCGATGCGTGCCAGCGTGCCTATCGTATCGTCCGCCTCATAGCCTTCATAGCGCAGAATGGGAATATTCATGGCTTCCAGCAATCTGAAAATCAGGGGCATTTGGTCGCTCAACTCTTCCGGCATGGATTCCCGGTTGGCTTTATAGGCAGGGTAAAGCTTATGGCGCGCCGTGGGAGCGGAAGTGTCGAAACAGGCCGCGATGTGCGTGGGGCGTTCGTGCTCCAGAATGCCCAGCAGCGTATTGGCGAAGCCGTACACGGCGGAAGTATTGACTCCCTTGGAATTGCGGATGGGATTGGAGAAAAAGGCGAAGTGGGCTCTGTAAGCCAGGGCCATTCCATCCAGAATAAAAAGGCGCTTGGAAGGGGAATCAGTCATTTCTGCCTTACTTTACCATGCGGTCCGGCGGGAAGCCACCGTTAAATGCGCCTCCGCATTCTCTGCCGATCGGGGCGGAGAAACAATCTTGAGAGCGCTTTTTTGTTGCCTCCTGACTATGAAGACCAGTCCTGCTTCTTGTAAAATTTGCTGGAGCCCGGCCGGGAATGTTTTGTCTCCGTTCATCCTTCTTTAAGGATTGATTTTCTTACAGGAAACATTATCATACTCCGTTTCCATGACTTACACCATCACTCCTTTGATTGCAGAGGATGCCATCTGCGCGCGCGTCAGGGAACTGGCCGCATCCATTGACAGGGCCATGGCAGGAAAACCCTATATTTTATTGCTGCTGCTGAACGGCGCTCTTCCTTTCGCTGCGATGTTGGAGAAGCATTTGAAATCCCGGCCTGCGGTGAAAGCCGTCAAAATTTCCAGTTATGCCGGAATGAGAAATTCCGGTTCCGTGGCGTGGGAGGGGGATTGCGGGGATTTCCAGCCCGATGTGCCTGTTCTGGTGGTGGATGACGTTCTGGATACGGGTGCTACGCTGGATGAAGTTTGCCGGGAATTGAAAAGAAGAGGGGTGAAGGAAGTCCTCACTGCTGTAGCCGTGGACAAGCACTGTTGCCGGAAAGTGCCTTTTGAGGCTGATTACGTGGCTTTTACGCAGGGAAACGATTTCCTGGTGGGGTTTGGAATGGACCTGGATGGGCATTACCGGGAACTCCCGTACATTGGGAAAGTGGTCATGGCTGACACAGTTGAGAATTCAGATTGAACAACCTGTTGAAAAAAAGTGTCCAAAACAATTGGAGCGGCAGAATTATCCGCCGTTCTGCTTAACAAGGGAAACCGGAAAGGAGAACCAAGACATGAAAATCAACAGGGCAAGACAACAGGAAAGCGTGGCCGTTTTCGGCCGCGAAACATCTCTTATACGGGATGTTTTGGACAATCTGGAACTGGAACATGCGCTGACGTGGCTGTTGGAGGCCATCAGCCAACACCAGTCCGGAAAAATGGGCGGGGAACCGTGGCACCTGTACCAGACCACGCTGTTCGCCATGTATGTGGACTATGACAACGGCAAAGTGCGCCTGTCCGCCGCGCTGGCATGCCACGATGCAGATCTGGAAATGTCCTTGAAGGATTTTGTGGAGATATTGAGCCGTGAAGCCGTCAAGGAGGCGGCCCCTCTTCATTATACCCCTGGGAGTTCCGGCAAATGCATCCACCGCTACCGCAATCCGTATTTTAAACGCAGGCGGCGGGACCGGGAACCGGACATCGGTTTTTACTCCTGAGACGGATTTCGCCGCGAAGTGGCATCCTATCCTTTCCAAAAGACCGGATTCTCTATGGACTCCGGCCTTTTTTTCACTTTTTCGGGAGGGCTTTCCATAAATGGACACGGGGTACCGGACAAGGTAAAAAATGCGGTTTTTACTCTGATTTTGAAATGAATATTGACCCCGTTTCTTCCCGTTCATGAACGGGAACGGCGGAAAACATGCGGCGGATGATATTTCCCGGAAATGGCGGGTGCTTGGGCGGCCTCAAATTGACAATCGCTTGTGAAATATTAGAATGATCGGCAGCGCTTCCGGCTCAGGGGCCCAGCACAGTCAACCGAAATGAAAAGCAGCAGAATCAGAATTGCAACGAGGCGGGATGCGGCCAAGCTGCTGGAAATTTACGCTCCGTATGTGGAAAAGACAGCTGTCACGTTTGAATATGAAGTGCCTGCAGTGACGGAGTTTGAAAAAAGAATAGATCACATACTGGGAAAATACCCCTATTTGGTTGCGGAAAGGGCAGGGGATATTTCCGGTTATGCCTATGCAGGAGTGTTCAAGGACCGCGCAGCGTATCGCTGGGCTGTGGAAACGACGGTATACGTGCGGGAAGACATGAAAAAAATGGGAACGGGAAGGGAACTGTATGCAGCTCTGGAAAAGATTCTCTCCATGCAGAATATTTTGAATTTAAACGCGTGCATTGCTTATCCCTGTGAAGCTGAGGACCCCTATCTTACACGGGACAGCGTCCAGTTCCATAAACGTTTGGGGTATCAATTTGCAGGGAAATTTCATCGGTGCGGATACAAATTCGGCCGCTGGTACCATATGATCTGGATGGAGAAGTTTCTTGGAGGCCATACGGAAAATCCGCCCGTAGTGAAATCTTTTGGCGAGGTAAGGAGCCTTGTCGCGGAGAAACTCGGAATTTGGTGAAAGGCGGCTCCTGGGCGCATTCGGAAACAGAAAATATTTCCGAATCAATAACATGCCGGATGTTCCGGCATGCGGCCACAAGAGGGTTTTTTGTTGCAAAGTTAGTTTAAACTAATTTTTAATTGACATCGTTTGGCCGGATTATTATTTTCCGCTCCGGCGGGAAAAAATGGCGGATATGCCATGAAATCCTGCCGGATTGGAGGATGCCTCCCTGAGGAGGATACGGATGTTTTCATTATCAATAAAAAACCATGAACGCATACAAACGCATGTTGCTGGCCGGCTTTTGCGCCGGAAGTACAATCCTGGCTTTCGGTAGCCAGGCTCAGGCGGCCAAGGCCGCTTCCCCCAAGGTGGACAAAACGAGCGCGGCGATTGCCGCCTACGCGGATGAGCTTGTCATTCCCACCTACAAGACGATGAGTGATAACGCTCTCAAAAATTCGCCAAGGCCGCTAAAGAGCTGAAGGCTGCTCCTACCGATGCCAAGGTTGCTGAAGCAGGGAAGCTTCTTCTTGAAACGCGCGTGCCGTGGGAACTTTCGGAATCCTTCCTCTTTGGCCCGGCTGCTTTCGCCAACCTTGACCCGAAGCTGGACTCCTGGCCCCTGGATACCACGAATCTTGATGCCGTCGCCAAAAACGCGGACAGCAAGAGCGTAACGATTGACGCCGCCTACGTACGCAATTCCCTCGGCGCGGAAACGCGCGGTTTCCATGCTGCCGAATACCTGCTGTTCCGAGATGGGCAGCCCCGCAAGGCCGCCGATCTGACGCCCGGACAGCTTTCCTACCTTGCCGCTGTGGCCGAGGTGATTGCTGAGGATTCCATCACGCTTGAAGCCTGGTGGGCGGGTTCTGACAAGATCAGCGAAGAGAAGGCCAAGATTCTTGAAGAAGCTGAAATAGAACCCGGCAAGTCCTATGCGGGGGAATTCAAAAAAGCTGGCCAGGCAGGCAGCCGCTACGAGTCAAACTCGGAAGTGCTTGATGAAATCATCGACGGCAGCAAGGACATTATTGACGAAATAGCCGATTCAAAGGTGGGCAAGCCCTACGAAACGGCTGACGCCGCCGACTGTGAATCCCTTTACAGCTACACTTCTCTGGTGGACTCTCGCCACAACGTACAGAGCGTAGAAAAATCCTACAATGTGATTTCCCCTCTCGTAGCCGCCAAGTCCGCGAAGGTTGACCAGGCTGTGAAAGGTTCTATCGCCAAGGTATTCAAGAGCCTTGACGCCATACAGGGGCCCCTGGTGAAAAATCTCGACAAAAAGGAGCAGCTCAAGGCAATCATCGACAGTTGCAAGGAACTTTCCGAAAACCTCGACAAGGTTCAGGAACTTCTTGTGAAGTAATTTAACCCGCATTGCCCAGGGTCGGCAAGGCCCTGGGCTGCAATATCATATTGTCGGCCGGCTGACGGAGACGTGTACCACGGGCCGTATTTCTGGAAAGCCTGCCAATCATCAATGCACATGGAGTATCGACAATTTGCAAAACCTGCGGCTGTCCTGGTGCTCGGAGCGGGAGCGGCCGCCTGGGCAATAGTGAATTCCGGAGGTTCTGGGGATGCGGCTCCTGAACAATCTTTTATCCCGGACACGGCAAGGAATGCCGGCGTTTTGGGACATCCCCGCATTTCCGGACGCGCACTGATTAATCCGGCCCAGGGGAGTGCATCAAAATTTGACAATATCAAAGCCGAATACATGACAGCTTCATGCGTGAGCTGCCATGTGAACCGCGGCCGTGATTTCACGCCCCCCGCGCTCAGGACGAAAGATGGCGATCCCGGACCGGCTTACTATCTGGGCGGTGAAAAGGGAACGGTGTTTAATGCCACCAGTAAAGCGTTTGAGCAGGAATCGCCGGCAATTACTGAAGCCGGCCTGACGAATCGTTTCAAGGCGGGCGAAATTATTTTTGAAGGGAACTTCGTACCCGTGAAGCGCAATCGCTTCGGCGGTCTCGGCCCCACTTACATTAAATCATCCTGTCTGGCCTGCCACCCCGGTTATGGCCGCGGACAGCGTACCGGCAATTTTGACAGGCAGTACGGCAACGGTTATCTGGCCTTTGTACATAATCCCGATGGCACCCCGGTTAAGGGGTACACGGGCATGCTGCAGACGAAAGCGGTTCCTCCTTTTGTACCTTATGCCAAGGGTGTGAAAATAGAATGGCATGATTTTGTTGACCAGTACGGAAACAAATATCCGGACGGAACGCCCTACAATGCGGGCAAGCCGACGGAGGGCACGTTGACTTATCCCACGGCAGATGTGATTGAGCCGTTGCTTCCGCTTCCGTCCGATTACCGCGTGTCAATCGAATCAACAATCGGCATTTACGGAACGGGGCTGCTTGATGCCATCCGTGACGAGGATATTATTGCCGAATACAGGCGCCAGCAGAGCATGACAGGCCCGGTGAAGGGGGTTCCTGGCAAATGGATTGACGAGCCCGACGGCACCCGGCGCCTCGGCAAGTTCACGTGGGACTGCTCGCGCGCCACACTGGAAAACGGTCCTGGCGCCAATGCGCTTTGGAACGTGACGAATGTAACGCGCAAAAACCGTCCGAACATCTACATGACGCCCGAATGGCTCGAAAAACAGAAGGAACTTGGCATTGATGTAAGCGATCTTGAAGGCCCGCAGGAAGAGGAACTCTCAATGCAGCAGTATGAAGATTTCATGGTCTGGCATCGCGGGCTGGCCGTGCCTGCCGCCCGCAACCTGGACAAGCCTGACGTGCGCCGCGGACAGGAACTCTTCAATAAACTGGGGTGTGCCGGTTGCCACAAGCCTGAATGGACAACGGGGGAATATAAGCCGCTTCCCGGTTATGCAAACCAGACCATCCGCCCCTATACGGATATGCTGCGTCACGATATGGGGGAAATCAACCGCGGACGTTCTCGTTTCTGGCGTACGCCGCCCCTTTGGGGAAGGGGGCTGATGCACAAAACCGCCAACCATACCGATATGTTCCATGATCTGCGCGCCCGCGACTTTGAAGAGGCTATCCTGTGGCATTTCGGCGAAAGCGAATTCTCCCGTGAAATGTTCCGCCATCTCTCCGCCAAAGAGCGCGGCCAACTGATTCAATTCCTGAAATCACTTTAAAAAAAACTAATATACTCATGACCTGCAACTTGGAAAAAAACAAAGGTGTTTCCGTCAAGTCGCTCCCGCTGGGCGGAGAAGGCGCATCTCTGCAATTCGTTACGCTCGCCGGAAGCGAACCTGGGCAGTTGGCCGAGCATGCCGAATTACTCCAAAAAGCTGAAAAAAACGGTCTCCGGTGGATTGGCCCGGAAGTGTATGGCAGCGCTGATCTGGATATCTCCCCGGTGCCCGGGGCGGGGATGACTGCCTTTTTGGGTACGAAAACGGGCGCATCCTTCTATCGAGGTATGCAAATTTGCGCGGTGGAGGGGGTAAATGCCCGGGCGATTGAGTTCAATGGCCGCTCCGCCGGCGTTTTTTATGAGGATGAATATGCCGAGTATGCCGTTTTGGGCGGTTTGTCGCCCCGTGACCGGACAGCCGGACGAACCGAGCAGACATTGGATGTATTCCGGCAGATGGAAGAAGCGCTGAACCGGGCCGGTATGGATTTTTCCCATGTGGTCCGCACATGGTTTTACAATAACCGCCTGCTGGACTGGTATGAAGAGTTCAACCGCGCCCGCGACACATTTTTTGAAAGCCGCGGCGTGTTTGATCGTCTGGTTCCGGCCAGTACGGGGATTGGTTCCGGCAATCGGGAAAATGCGGCCTTGTCGGCCCGCGTATTTGCCATTCGGCCTAAGGGCGACCGTGTGACAGTAAAAGATATCCCTTCGCCTCTGCAATGTTCGGCTCAGGATTACCGCAGCTCATTCAGCCGTGCGGTAGAAGTGGACCACCCTCTCTTCCGGCAAGTCATCGTCTCCGGCACGGCCAGCATTTCCCCTGGCGGAGAATCCGTACATCTCGGCGATATCGACAAACAAACAGAGCTTTCGCTGGACGTGATTGAAGCCATCCTGAAATCACGCGGCATGGGCTGGAAGGATGTCGTCCGTTCCGTAGCCTATTTCAAAGACAAGGATTATGCCTCTCACTACGAAAAAATAGCTCTGCGCCGCGGCCTCGCCATCATGCCCTGCATCGGCATACAGGCCGATGTGTGCCGGGACAATCTGTTGTTTGAAATGGAACTTGATGCAGCCGTGTTGAAAGCCTGAGAAAATGGCATTCAGAATCATTCAGTGGAGCTTTCTGCTTGGCCTTGCCTTTTATTCGCTCTTTATCGGGGCGGCTCAAGTGTCCTTGTCCGACCTGTGGCGGATGGATGGCGAGCAGCTGCAGTTCTGGTGGGAGATCATGCTGCAAAGCCGCATTCCGCGCCTCTGCAGCATTCTCGTGGTAGGCAGCAGCCTGGCCATCAGCGGCTTGATCATGCAGCGCATCACCAATAACCGCTTTGTGTCGCCGACTACGGCAGGCACGATGGAGTGGTGCCGCTTTGGGGTAATGATCGCCATTCTTTATCTGCCCGGAGCCTCTCCCATTTGGCGCGTGGGGGCCGCCTTTGTGATTGCTCTGATAGGCACCTCATGCTTTCTGGCGGTGATTGCGCGTGTGCGGCACCAGAATGTCATTCTGGTGCCCCTGATAGGCATCATGCTGGGCGGCGTGGTGAATGCCGGAGCCGTTTTTTATGCCTACCAGTTTGATATTGTACAGAATATGGCGTCATGGCTGCAGGGGAGTTTCTCCCTTGTCATTGAGGGTAATTATGAATTGCTCTATGCCAGCATCCCGTTGATGCTGCTGGCCTATGTTTATGCCGATCTCTTTACGATTGCCGGCATGGGGCGCGATGCCGCGGTGGCGTTGGGGCTGAACCACGCAAGCATCATGCACATGGGACTGGTGATTGTATCCATCATCAGCTCAATCACGATTGTGGAGGTAGGCTACCTCCCCTTCATCGGATTGATCGTGCCCAATATCGTGAGCATTTTCCGGGGGGATGCCGTGAAGAAAATCTTGTCTGATACGGCTTGGCTGGGGGCCATGCTTGTTCTTGTTTGCGACGTGGCAGGGCGCATGCTTATCGCCCCCTTCGAAATCCCCATCGGCGTTATCCTGAGCGTGGTCGGCGGTGCTGTATTTCTGGCCATGCTCTTCCATAGAAAAACGTATGCCTGATTCCATTCAACATCAAAAAGATGATGCCTTCCGCAATGCTGCCGGCCGGCGTCGCGCGTTCCCGGCCTTCCTGATTCTGGGTCTGCTCTGCGTGGGGCTGGCGCTCGTATATGTCTTTCAGGGGATGACCCCCGAAACGTGGGACTTTAACATGGCCCGCCGCATTCCCATCGTTATTGCGCTGGTGCTGGTAGGAACGGCCGTGGGGCTGTCTTCAGTCGTCTTCCAGACGATTACAACCAACTATATCCTCACGCCCAGCGTAATGGGGCTGGATAACCTCTACGTATTACTGCAGACGCTCGTGCTCTACTTTGTGGGCAGCACACAGTTGACGACCATGCAGAGCCCGCTCTGTTTCATGGGAGCCCTGTTGTTGATGGTCTGCGTATCTACGGGTATTTTTTTCTACATGTTCCGTGGACAGAATGGCGGCAATATTTATTTTGTGGTGTTGGTAGGCATGATCTTCGGCATAACCTTCGGAGGCTTGTCGAACTTCATGCAGGTGCTGATAGATCCGAGTGAATTTGCCATACTTGAGGGGCGTCTTTTCGCCAGTTTCAATCGCATTAATGAAGAACTGCTGTTTACGGCGGGGCTTGTGATCGCCGCGACGGTCATCTGGCTGGTTTGCGACCTCAGGAAGCTCGATGTGCTTACGCTGGGCCGCTCCACGGCCATTACGTTGGGCGTGAACTACAAATGGGTGGTGCTGCGCTCCCTGATGATCGTCTCTATTCTGGCCTCGGCCTCGACGGTGCTCGTAGGGCCGGTGACTTTCCTGGGCATTCTCATCGTGAGCATTGCCCGCTTCATATTCCCGACCTACCGCCACATTGTCCTCATGCCCGGCACGGCTCTCGTGGGCGTAGCTGCATTGACTTTCGGCATGCTGCTTACCGAACGGTGGCTCAACTTCTCCGTGCCCCTGAGCGTAATCATCAATTTCGTTGGCGGGGTTTACTTTATCTACCTGATCATGAAAATTAAACGTATATGATTGAGATACGAGACATTTCCAAAAAATACCGTGAAACCTTCGTGCTCAGGCACGTCAGCACGAGGCTTCCCTCTGATCGGATGGTGGCCTTTATCGGCAGCAATGGCGCCGGAAAGAGCACGATGCTCAACATTATCAGCCGCCTTCTGGAACCCACAGAAGGCTCTGTATCCATTGATGGCAGGGAACTCAGGAAATGGGATTCCCGGGAGCTAGCCAAAACCCTCACCATCCTGGGGCAAACCCTCCATACTCCGGCGCGGCTCACGGTCGAGGAACTGGTTCGCTTCGGACGTTTCCCTCATTCCCGCGGCCGCCTGGAAAATCAGGATTTTCTGCAAATCGAAAAGGCTTTGGAACTTACCGAGATTGCCGATTTGCGCCATTGCTACCTTGATGAACTTTCGGGCGGCCAGCGGCAGATGGCCTATATTGCCATGGCCATTGCACAGGACACGAAGTACATCTTTCTCGATGAACCTTTGAACAACCTTGATATGCATCGTGCGGCGCGCATTATGAAACTGCTGCGTTCCCTGGTGCGGGAGCAGGGCAAGACGATCTGCATCGTAATTCATGATATTAACTTTGTCTCTTTCTATGCGGATTACGTGGTGGCATTCAGGGACGGAGTCCTGTGCCATCAAGGGCCGACAGAAGATATCATCCGGACAGATGTGCTGCGTGATATTTACGGTATGGATATCGCCATAGAACCCTATGGTGATAGATATGCGTATACTATGAATAGAATTTCCTTAAATTCCAAAAACAACAAACAATAACAAATAATATGAGAACAACAATCACCGCATTTCTGGCCGCATTGATTCTTCCCGGTCTTTCCATGGCCGCGGCAGATGAAGCCAAAACGATCACCGCCACGCACACGCTGGGCACGGTCGAGCTTCCGGTCAATCCGAAACGTGTCGCCGTGCTGGACTACGGTTCGCTTGAGACCATCAGCGAACTGGGCGTCACTCCCGCGCTGGCTTTACCCAAAAAATTCCTTCCTCCTTACCTCTCCAAATTCTCCGGAGAACAATATACGGATCTTGGAACGGTCAAGGAATTCAATATTGAAACCATCAATGCGTTCAAGCCGGACTTGATTATTATTTCAGGACGTCAGCAGGATTATTATCAGAAACTTTCCTCCATCGCCCCCGTTTACCTGGTCGATATTCTGGCCAAGGATCAGCTGGGGGAAGCCAAGAAAAACATCAGGCTTCTGGGTGATGTGTTCGGCGTGCCCGAAAAGGCAGCCGAAGCCGTCAAAAACATTGATGAAGCCGTAACCCGTACGAAAGACAAGGCCCAGGCCAGCGGCAAGAAAGCTCTCGTTCTCCTCACGAACGACGGCAAGGTAAGCGCTTACGGTTCGGGTTCCCGCTTCGGGTTGGTGCACGATGCCCTGGGGGTGGCCCAGGCCGATAAAAACATCAAGGTGGGGGTTCATGGGCAGCAGGTGACTTATGAATACGTTGCCATGCTCAATCCCGATATCATCTTTGTGGTGGACCGTTCGGTTGCTATCGGCCGTTCGGCCAAAAATCCGAATGTCCTCAACAATGTGCTTGTGAACAAAACGAAGGCGGCTAAAAACGGCGCCATCATCCTGCTTGACCCGCAGGTATGGTATCTTTCCGGCGGCGGCATCATTTCTCTGAACAAGATGATCTCTGAAGTGGAAGCTGCCTTCACGGACAAAAAATAATTATTCCGTCCTTATTCATCACGAAGCAGGCCGCACGACCCTATGCTTCCGTTTCCCGGCTGGAGCGGCAGAGGCGTGCGGCCCTTTTTCATTCAGGATCTGCTGATGAAGAAAATTTTGCAGTGGATGGCATCTCCCCGTCTCGCGTGCGCGCTGATGGCTTATGCCGTGTTGCTCATTTTTCTCGGCACTCTTGAGGCGCGGTCTATCGATGTTTCCGCTGTGCAGGCCAGGTATTTTGAAAGCTGGGGCTGCCTTTCCTTCGGGATGATTCCTCTGATTGGCGGCGCCGGCGTAGGGGCATTGGCCGTACTGAATATTTCGGCGTCTGTTTTCCGGCGTGCGCGCTTCACACTGCGCGGCGTGGGAGTGAGCCTCACGCATGCCTTTCTGGTAGTGCTGATTTTGGCGGGGGCGTTGCAGTATTTTCTGCGTACGGAGGGAATACTCGTTCTGGATGCAGGTGAGGTCTCACACGAAATACTGGCAGGCGGAGGGAATGGAAGGAAAAATATCCCCCTTGGTTTTTCAGTAAAGCTGAAAAAATTTGATGCCCGGACATGGACGGGAAGCGATATCCCCAGCAGCTTTTCAAGCGAGGTTTGCTTCATGCGCGGCGGGGAAAGCACGGAAACGGTTATTCGCATGAATGCTCCGGTCTCCTTTGGAGGCTGGATTTTTTACCAGAACAGTTACGCCAATGGGGGCCGCACGAGTGTAATCACAGCCGTACGTAATCCGGTGCGCTTTTTTCCGTGGATATCGGTGCCCGGCGTATTTGCGGGCATGCTGCTGATTTTTCTCTCAACCCTGCGTGCCCGAAAAAAACATGCAGTGTAAAATTATTTTATTTACGGCGTTTTTCGTTGCTCTTGTGATTGCATTATCGCCTCTGTTTCAGAGGTTGGGGGATTCTTTTTCCTCATTTGACGGCATAGGGGCGCCCTCACCTGGAGCGCTGCCATGCCTGAAGGCAGGACGAGTGATGCCGGTTTCAAGCGCAGCGGCGGATTCCCTTAAATTGGCAAGCGGCCGCACGTCGGTGAATCTTGGAGGCTCTCGGACCGGGCCGGTGAAGTGGTTGCTGGCATTAAACGCCTGCCCGGCAAAAATGGCCGGCGAACCTTTTCTGCGTTCGGATAACAGGGATATGGTCGAATTCCTTGGCGGACGAGGCCGTTATTTTTCCTATGCCGATGCAGTTGAGAAGGCTGGCCTGCTGCGCGGCTCTCTGCGGGGCAATTCTCATCAGGCCCATGCCGCGGAAGCCATACTGGGCGCACTCGCCGTTTATGAGCAGGCCGGCGTTGCGCTCGCTCTCCGCCTGGAGGGGACATCGGGCTGTTTGGGGACGCTTGATGCATGGCATGAAGCTATGGTTGAAGCTTCAGCAGAGCTTGAAGCCGCTGAACGCGAAAAACGCCATCCCTCGCTTGACCGGCTCTACCGTGCCAATCGCTATTTTCAATTCCTCCAGGCTCTTGTGCAGGTAGAAGAAGCGGACCCGAATGTGGCCCTGCGAGTAATCCCACATGAGGGAAGCTACCTGACTCCGGCTGCTGCTCTGCTCGAAAAAAATCTCAGTCCCGCCGGGCGGACCGCCCTGAAAGCCTATGCCGCAGCCTGCGATGCCTATGCTGCCGGAGATGAATCTACTGCTGCAGAGACTCTGCGTCAACTTTCCGGGGAATTGGAGTCAATACTGCCCATGGATTCTTTCAAACTGCATTTCGAGCATTGCATCAATGCTCTCGAACCCTTCTTTGGAGGCTTCCTTCTCTACGGCATGTCGTTGGTTTGTTTCGTAGTCTCTCTGTTTCTCAAGCGGCGGAAGGCATTGCTGCATTTTGCGACGGTCTTTCTGTGTATGGCGGTATTATGGCATTTATTCGGCATTGCGGCCCGCATGTACATTCAATCGCGCCCCCCGGTTACCAATTTGTATTCCTCAGTCGTCTTTGCGGGCGTGGTAGCCTCATTATTCGGCGGGACGCTTTATATTCTCCGCCGTCAGCTTCCTGTTGCCGCGGTCGCCTGCGCTTCCGGCCTTCTCTCACTGCTGGTAGCCATGAATTTGCCCTACAGCGGCGATACCATGGGCATGATGCGTGCCGTTCTCAATTCGAATTTCTGGCTCACCATGCACGTAATGACCATCATGATAGGCTACGGAAGTGTTTTTTTTGCCGGGTTTTTAGCCTCATATCATCTGGTGGCCCGTTTCTTCGGCTTCGGACAGGGTGAAAAGGGGCTGAAAGCCGGGTCCTGCGGAGTCTATCGCATCCTTCTCGTGGCGCTCTTCTTTTGTTTTCTGGGGACAATGCTCGGCGGCATCTGGGCTGACATGAGCTGGGGACGGTTTTGGGGATGGGACCCTAAAGAAAACGGTGCCTTAATGACACTCCTTTGGTGCTCCTGCACCCTCCATGCCCGCCTTTTACACGTCTGTTCCTGTCAAGGCTTCCTCGTTCTTGCCTCGCTCGGAAATATCGTAGCAGCCTGGGGGTGGTTCGGTGTCAACCTCATGGGGATTGGCCTGCACTCCTACGGTTTTGTGGAAGGTGGCTGGTTCTGGTTTTTCCTTTTTGTGGGCCTTCAGGTCCTTGCGGCAGCTTCAGCCCTGATTCCCCAAAGGAGCCGCTGATGATTTTACGAACCATCGGGCAGGGAAGGGGAGGCGTTCGCGACATACGGCATTGATGAATGGAAAATACGGAATTGCAATGGGAGAACCATTCGGGAGAACCTGCAATATGGCAGATGCATTTCACCATTTATCAATGCAGGTGGTGTGGCAGCAGCTGTTTCGGCAAAATCAGAGAATATCCAGTGCAGGAGCGTGTATTGATGCAGCCTCTGCGCTCGGAATGCGTGCAGAAAGAAATGCTGTTTCCCATATGGAAATATAAAGCCGTAAATGAAAATATGAGAAAAAAATCATTTTCAGGTATTTTCCATAATACGATGCCTGTGAAGGCCTGATAAGGCCGCTTTTCGTCTATAAAATCAATAAAAAATAGTGCTTTTTTAAAGCAATCATCCAGAATGGGGCTGTCATGACCGTCTCCCCTGCGTCCGGTAAAGAAATTCACCCTCGTTTGCCTTGGGTGGAGATTGCTCGGCTGCTGGCGACGCTGGTGGTTATCATGCAGCACGTTCCTTCCATGGGGTTTCCTCCCAACCAATGGCTGATTGGTCCGGCGCTGGCGACGTTTTTCCTGCTGGCGGGGTATTTTTCCGCCTCCGGCCTTGATGAACAGGGGGCCGGAACGTGGGCGGCCCGCCGCCTGCTGGTTTTGCTGCGGCCTTATCTTTTCTGGTGCGCGGCCTATTGGCTGGCGGCGGGCATGCCTCTTTCCCCTGGTTCGCTGGCTTCCGTGTTTGGGCTGGGAACATGTCCCATGCTGACCCCAATGTGGTTCCTGAGAGACTTGATGATGTTTACCCTGGCTGCGTTTTTGCTCTCCCGTTTCCGTCCAGCTCTTTACGCCTTTGGCCTGTTTTGCCTGTTTCTGCACCGGTGGGACGACTCCCTGGCATGGCCCAGTCCGTACATGTTTGGTGATTTTGCGCTCGGCGTTATGCTGGCGTCCGCCGCACCGGGCTGTCTGAACCGCTGGGGCAACATGCCCCTTGCCGTGCATGGTTCCATTCTTTTAGCCTCCGTGGTTCTTGTCTGGGCAAGCTGTACGGACTCTTTCCTGATTGCGGACGGCTCTTTTTCAGGATTGATCGTTCTGGCCTTCCTCAGCTTCGGAATTATTGTAAAAGCCGTCAGCCCCGGCTGGTCGGAAAAGCTGGCCCGGTGGGCGTCCGGCAGCTTTTTCGTGTATTGTTCCCATATTTTTGTTCTGATAGCCCTGATGGGCGTAGAGAGCTGTTTTCCCTCCCCCTGGCCTGCCTGGGCGTGGTGGTGCCTGGTTCCCGCGGTTTACATGATGGCGCGGAGCGTTTACGTATTCCTCAAACGCTGTTTCCCCTGTTCCCTCGTCCTGATGAGCGGGGGAAAATGACCTTTGGAACAATGGACGGGAAGCTCCGCCGGGAGTGTTCCTTGTCGCTTACTTTGATGGCACCGGAGAGACGTCATCCTGTTTCTCTCTCCTGGGTTTGGCATAATAGCTTGGGTCGGCAATCCAGCGGTCTCCCGCTTTTTTCACCGGAATGAAGCTAACTCCCCACGACTGGAATTCTCCTGTGTACGGTTGTTCTATCAGGATTTTGTTTTCCCCGGCCTTCACTTGAAAGGGAACAGGAGGCCGGGCCCACCAGAATTCCTCGTTGTCAAAGGGTATTTCATTTGCGGGCGAATTCCATGTATGCTTTTCGTAACGCCGCTGGCCTGCCAGTTTGTAAGTCTGGGGATTTTTCATTTCCTTGCCGTTTACCCATATTCTGGTGCCGCACTGGGACCATTCCCCGGCAGCCGGTACTCCGGAACAGCGCCGTGTGGAACGGGCCGGAGCGTCAAACCCCACCATAGCGTGCATGGTGCCCTCCACGGGTGAGTGAAACGTCGTCTCCGCCCATACCGTATTCCCCGGTTTTGTCTTGGAAAATAGACCCTCCGCACCCGCACGGGTACGGAAATACAAATTGCCTCCGCGCGTCTGGATGGAAGACAACCCTGCGGGAGATTTGCCCGCCAGCAGGTTATTTCTTACTTCTTCCTGCCTGTCCTGCGGAACGGGGCCGAATACCGTCCATTCCACGAAAGAATCCCTCCAGTAAGGGAAAGGCCTGCTTCCGGCCAGGGCTTCCATGCGTTTTTCAAACAGAGAGAAGGCCTGATAAGCCTCCGTGTTCTTTTCCGGCAGACTGCCGGCAAAACGGGAACCATCCTCTGGAATTCCTTTCCAACTGCGTTCCGCCATGGCGAACATGGCAGGCCACTGGGGACTCTGAACAGGAATGTTTTTTTTGTTCTCCACCCGGGTATCCGGCCATAGACACTGAATGACGCCCAGGGAATGGTTGTTTCCCCTGGCCGTTCCGCAGGGCTGGCGGAAGAAATTCCTGCGCACCAGAATGCCGGGGTCAAAGGAATTGACGTATCCTGCCGTGGAGTCGAAGTAGGGATTCTTCTGCCTGGCTGGATCCGGCAGGCCTACGGAATTTTCATCATTCCACAGCTGGGCATAACTGTCTCCGGACACAGGCAGGTCATTGTTGCCCGCCCATTGGATGGGCTGCCGTCCCAGGGATTTGACCTTGGCCGCCATCCGGTCCGCAAACTGCTTTCCGTTGGGAATGCGGATTTCATCCGCTCCTATATGAAGGTAGGGAGACATTTCCGCCGGAATTTCCCTGCAAAATTCTTCCAGCAGTTCTTCCAGAATGTTGATGCCTCTGGGATCATGCATCGGGAAGCCAAAGCAGTTTTTAAAATAGGTGCTGTGCCCGGGCATATCGATTTCCGGAATAATCTGGACATGGCGCTCCCTGGCGTAGCGGAATAAGTCCCGTATCTGGTCGTAGGAGTAGGTGCCGTTAACGTCCCGTCCCTGAATCCTCTTGGAGGGATCATTCAAAACAGGGTACTTTTTGCACTGGATGCGCCATGCGGGGTAATCCGTCAGATGCCAGTGAAAAGCGTTTATTTTCAGCCGGGCCATTTCATCAATATCCGCCTTGAGTGTTTCAACAGTCCGGAAATGGCGGCCTGCGTCATGCATGAAGCACCGGATGGCGAACGCGGGGCTGTCCTTGATGTCGCAGCACGGGTAATCTCCCCTGGCTCCCAGCTGGTCCAGCGTTCTGCGGGCATAAAAAACGCCCGCATCGTCAGCGGCCGTAATCAGAATGCCGTTGGGGCGGATCCGCAGTTCATACCCTTCCTTGCCCAGCGTCTTGGACAGGGACGCGTTTTTTTTCACGGAAACGGGAGCCTTTTTAGGGCATGTTCCCGTTTTCCAGTCCACCTGGGACGGGAAGGGAATCAGTGGGACCGGAGCGGCTTTTTCCTGCTGGAGAGGGTGCGGGGATGTCCAGTCTCCATGGGAGGAGGTAAAACAAAGCATCAGGCCGGAAGCCAGCAAAGGCGCGGAAAGGGATAATCGCATGGCAAATATTACACGTGAATGATGAATGATTTTTCAAGGAAACAGAGAAATTGCAAAAGAAAACATTTTACGCAGTATAAAATTATCCTATCCGTATGCGGATGGAATGAACGGCGTCTTTGCCGAACTGGTCCTTCAGTTTTCCCAGCAGGGCTCCCTGCCACTGCTGGAGATGGTAGCGCATGGCCGGTTGAAGCACCTGAATGGTGGCCACTCCCTTGACAATGGAAAGAAGGTTGGATTGCTGGCCTAGGAATGGCCCCGCAGCTTTCAGCCATCCTGCCCGGAGCAATTCGGGATCCATCCCGTCGCCGTCCAGGGGAAGCTTGGACAGAATATCCCCCAGCAGGGATTCCGCCGTATGGAGGTTACGTGTTTCACTGGTGGCGGGGGATATCTGGAACCAGTCCGCCAGCGCCTGCCTCACCTCCTGTTCGTCACGGGAAAGATAATCATACCGGACGGGAGAGGCGTGGGGATCCGGACGGTCTCTGTCCGGCGTGTAGGGAAACCAGGGGGAGGACATAGGGGGAAAATAAAAGCCCGGAGCGTTGAATACCAACAGCCCCGGGCGGTTAAAATAATATATGGGGGAATATTATTCGCCGTCGTCGCCAATCGCTTCCACGGGGCAGCCTTCCAGGGCTTCCTCACAGGCGCTCAGCTCTTCGTCGTTGTCCGGCTGCTTCTTGACATAGGATACTCCTTCATCGTCATCCCGTCCAAAGTTTTCTGGAGCCGTTTCGCGGCAAAGGTCACAGTCAATGCAGGAACTGTCCACGTAAAATTTGCCGGGGACGTTTAGAGGTGTTTTTTCGTCGATATCTGCCATTGTGTATGATGGGTTGTATGAACTGCGCCCACTATTTCCGCATTTGAGTAAATTTTGCAATCTTTTTTGTTGCAGGAATGAGTCAGCATGGGGGACAATGGCGGCATTCCCGTTCCCGGAATAAAAGGCTTTTCACGATGAATATCCCACCTGCTTCCCTCCCTCGTCTCCTGCCCGTGTGGGCAGGGCTGCTGCTGGCCGCTTTTTCCGGAATTCTGATGGCCTGCGCCTTTATTCCGGTAGACTGGAGCGGGTGCGTATGGATAGGATTCCTGCCTTTGCTGACAGCCCTGTGGTACGGCCGCAGACGGGAGGGGAAAAGGGGAATGCTGGCGTACGCCCTGTATGGTTGGGTATTTGGCGTGGTATTTTACGGCATCTCCTTCTGGTGGGTCAATGAAGTCAGCACGCTGGGCTATATTCCCCTGATGATTTTTTATGGAGGCCTATTTCCCGGCCTCTGGGCTCTGGTCATGGGAGTGTTCTTCCGTCCGGACGCCCGGCCGCTGCCTGATGCGAAGCTGGCGGCAAAGGAACGTCGGGCCGCCTGGAAAGCCTGGGCCATGGGCGACATATTGCCCAGTGCTTCCGCCGCTCTGGCGGGCGCCGCTTTATGGGTATGCCTGGAATGGGGGCGGGGTTGGCTGATACCGGGTTTCGGCTGGAACAATCTGGGAGTGGCCCTGTACGGAAATCCGCTGGCCCAATGGGCGGAATACTTTGGCGTGACGGCGCTGGCCTTTATTCCGGCCGTCTTTTCCGTCTGGCTCTGGCGTGTTTGCCGCCGGGCCGGAACCATGATTGTCCATGAAGGCAGACGTACCGTTCCCTGGGACTTTTTCATCCTGGTGGCGGTTCTTTTAACCATGTTTGTCGTCGGCGTGTGCTGGACGGCTCGCTACTCCCCCCAGTCTGCCGCGGTTACGGGAAACGGCAGGCTTACCGTTCCCGTCATGGCCGTGCAGCTGAATCTGAGCCAGAAGGAAAAATGGGATCCGGCCAACCGGGGAAGCATTTACCGGGCTTTGCTGGACATGACGGAACAGGGAATGCTGGATCTTCAAAACCGCGCTCTGGAACAGGCGGTCAAAAACGGCGCGGAAGCCTCCCTGGATATGCCGGCATGGGTCATCTGGCCGGAAAGTTCCTTCCCCATTTCCACGTTTTACCGTGATTCCACAGGGGAACGCTTCCCCAATCAGGACAATGTCAACTTTCTGAGCGCGGAAGAGGATTACGTCCAGGCCCTCCGGAACGGGATATGCAATTTTATCCTGCTGACGGGCACGGATGATATTTACCTGTCTGATGAGGGGCGTGTGGCGCGGGCTTACAACTGCCTTACCGTCTTTGAGGGGGATTATTCCACAGCCCGTCCGCACGCCAAGGCCATGCTGGTTCCCTTCGGTGAATATATCCCTATGCGGGAAACATTCCCGTTTCTGGAAAAAGCCTTTGAGGCTTCCGCCGGAACAGCCATGGGCCTGAATTATACGCCCGGGCGTTCCTCCAGCCCCGTTCCCGTACCTATCCGCCCCGGAAGCTCCTCTACGGTGGGCGTTATTCCGCTGGTCTGCTTTGAGGATGTGGTGGGAAGCTGGGTGCGCCGCTTCGTCCGGCAGGAACCCCAGTTAATGGTGAACGTGACCAATGACGGGTGGTTCAACCGTTCCTGCGCCAATGAACAGCATTGGCGCAATGCGGCGTTCCGCTGTATTGAACTGCGCCGTTCCATGGTTCGTGCCGCCAATACCGGCGTAAGCGTGGCTCTGGCCCCCAATGGCGCGGTTATTGCGGATTTGCGGGATTCCTCCGGTTCTCCGTTTACCAGAGGGGTGATGGCTGCCACATTGCCTGTGGGCTGTACGGAAATAACCCTGTACGCCATGCTGGGCGACTGGGCCGTTCTGGTGTGTTTCCTGATGTTCGCGGTTCTGCTGCTGCGCAGGATAGGCGCAGGGAAACGCGTCCATGGTCCCGTGGAGAACGGAGTTTACCGGCGTTCCACGGGGGCTACGCCCAGATAATTCCTGACTTGTTTGAACGCAGGGTAGGAAATGCCTGTTTCATGGCACCAGAAGGCGGAAGAAGAGCCGCCGTCCAGGTTCAGGGCCGTTTCCACCCGGAAATTTCCCAATGCCCCGGGAGCCGCCAGCCAGGCTGCCAGCTCCTTCAGAGTCAGGGAGGAGGAAACGCCGATGCACCATCTCCTGCCGCCGTCCGTGGCAATGAAGGTGCGGTAGGTGGACTTCTGCGCGTTAAGCCCTTTTACGGCGGAGCCGTTCTCCACCAGAAAGGGCCCCCCCTGGATAGCCGCCTGCATGGCCGGCAGTCTTCTCATGCGCCTCAGCACGGAACTGCGGATCAGGGTTAATCCGTCTCTGCCTCCTTCGTAAACGACACCGGAAACAGCGAAGGATCCCGTGGCCAGCGGAGAAAGCCGTTTGCCGTCCTGGACGACCAGGCCCAGGGGAGTTCCCTCCGCGTCTGCGCTGAAGAATCCTCCGTTGACTCCGGCCACGCAGGGGCTTTTCCTCATGGCCTTGTCCAGGGAGCCGTACCGGGGCGTTTTGACGCTCCCTTCATCCCTTACCAGCAGGCGGTGCGTATCAGAACGGAAAAAATACACGTTCAGCTTGTCCCGCATGGACAAAAATCCGTCCTTCCTGGTGAAAACGCGGTGTTCTGCGTGAACCAGGCCGGAAAAGCACAATATCAGGGGAAGCAGGCGCAGAAAAAGCATCGTCAGTAATCGGTGGGGGAACAATAGAAAATCCGGCGTTCCGCGCAAGTGCCGGAAGGCACGCATACGCCCGGCCAGACAACGCAGCCTTGCAGGCGGCAACCGTCCTCTACCGCAGCTCCGGGGCCTATCACGCAATGGCCGTCCACAAAGGCGCGGGGGGACACTCTGGCCCGGGAGTGGATGCGTGGAACGGGGGATGGGAAATCCAGATGGGCTTGAAGATAGGCCTCCGGTGTTCCCATGTCCATCCACAACCCGTCGTCCGCCAGAATGCCGCGCAGGCGTCCTTCCCGGATGTAATCCAGAAACAGGGGAATAATGGAAACGGCTTCCCCGGAAGGGATGCGTCGGAATATTTCCGGCTCCATACAGTACGCGCCGGTGAATTGGTAGGATCCGGGGTCGCGGCCCAGGGCGTGCCTCATATCCGTCACCAGGCCGGAAGAAAAATCAAATCCCACGTTTTTCTTATCTCCGGAGGTGCGGAGGGCCAGCGTCACGGGAGGGCGGCGGCTCAAATGCTCCTCCAGCAGGCGGCCCAGATCAAATGTGGCCGCCATGTCTCCGTTCACCACCAGCAGCGGCTCTTCCGCGGAAGCCAGGGGCTCTATCTTTTTGACGCCGCCGCCGGAATCCAGCAGCACGGGTTCATGGCTGAAATGAACGGGGCAGCCGTTCCATGAATGTTCAGGGAACACTTTGTCCCAGGCTGCCGCCAGATGGTGGGTGTTGATGATGAACTCCCGTATGCCGCAATCGTAGCATCGGCGCATGGAATGCAGAATAAGGGGCTCATGGAAAAAGGGAATCAGCGGCTTGGGCAGAATGTCGGTGAGAGGGCGCAGGCGGGTACCCAGCCCGGCGCCGAGAATAAACGCACGGGAAATGCGGAGGCCTGCTGTGATGTGCATGGAACATCACTACTGGGTGAGCGGCTTTTTTTCAAGCGCCCTTTATCCTCTTCTTTCCGGGATGACACGCCGGCATGCCGCCTCTTCCCCGAATTTAAAGGAAAATCCGTGATTTCGTGCTTTCCAAACGGAAGCTCATTCACTAGCATCCCCGCATGGCATGTGGAAACCAAAGAACTGTCGGCTCTCCGGCCTCCCTGGCCGGTACCTCTTTGCATACGGGACAGCCCGTTACCCTGACCCTGAAGCCGGCTCCTGCCGACTTCGGCATTAAATTCCGCCGGGTGGACATTCCGGACCAGCCTTTCATCAGCGCGGACGTGGAAAAGGTGCAGACTGTGGAACGCGCCACCAGCCTGGCTGAAGGTTCCGTCAAAGTGCATACCGTGGAACATATTCTCTCCGCCCTCACGGGCATGGGCATTGACAACGCCGTCATTGAAATGGACGCCAATGAACCGCCCATCGGGGACGGGTCCTCAGCCCCCTACGTAGAACTGATCAAGAGCGCCGGCATCGTGGAACTGGATGTGCCGCGCCGCTATCTGGAAGTGCGCGAGGCCGTCACCATTGAAACCAAGGGCGGTTCCATCCTGACCATTCTCCCCTCCAAGCAATTCCGCGTTTCCGTCACCTGCGTGGGACCGGAAAACCGCATCACCCAGTACTTTGACGCGGTCATCACGCCGGAAACGTATGAAAAGGAACTGGCCCCGGCCCGCACCTTTACGTTCTACGAAGACATCAAGCCCCTGCTGGAAAAGGGCCTCATCAAGGGCGGCAGCCTGGAAAACGCCGTGGTCATCCGCGGCGAGGAGCTCATGAGCAAGGAACCCATGCGTTTCATCAATGAGTTCGCCCGCCACAAGGCCATGGACCTTATTGGGGACCTGACCCTGTGCGGCAAGCCCATTCTGGGCCACGTCATCGCCATCAAGCCGGGCCACGGCCCGAACACCGAACTCACGGCCAAGCTCAAGAAGGAACACCACCGCAACCAGCAAATGGCTCCCAATCCCGTCAACGTGCCGTACGGAGACGCCGTGCTGGACATCAACGAAGTAATGAGACTTCTGCCGCACCGCTATCCCTTCCTGATGGTGGACCGCATTATCGGTTTTGAAGGAGAAACCAAGTGCCGGGGTCTGAAGAACCTGACCATGAACGAACTCTTTTTCCAGGGCCACTTCCCGGGCCATCCGGTCATGCCGGGCGTTCTCCAGGTGGAAGCCATGGCCCAGGTGGCCTCCATCGTCATGCTGCGCCAGCCCGGCAATGCCAGCAAGCTCGGTTACTTCATGAGTGCGGACAAGGTAAAATTCCGCCGCGTCGTGGTTCCCGGCGATACGCTCATCATTGAAGCGGAGCTGACCAAGATGCGCGGAAACATTGGCCAGGCGACGGCACGCTGCCTGGTGAACGGACAGGTGGTTTCGGAAGCCGAGCTTAAATTCGGCCTTCAGGATGCTTGATCCCGCCGACTGCATCCCCTGTTTTTACGGAAACCCCGGCCGTGCATGCCACGCCGGGGTTTTTCATGTTCCGCATCCGGGCTTTCTTTACCTGAACATTCCGGACATCCCGCAAAAACGGAGACCGGAAAACGAAATCAAGGGCGGTATTTCCTCCTTTTCAGGAGATCTGATCCCGTCTTAACAGTCACTTGCGGAAAAGAGCCGGATATCAGGCAGGCGGCACATCTCCGCGTACTCTTCAAGACGGCGGCGAAAGGTCTCTTTGGTCATGGAAAGAAGAGCATCTGCCGAAAAGGACTCGCAGGTGAAGGAGGCCGCCACCGTTCCATACACAATTCCCTTCTTCACTTCCTCAAACGGAGGAAGGCCGGGAGGCAGGGTGGACAAATAGCCGGCCAGAGCCCCCAGGAACGTATCCCCCGCGCCGGTGGGGTCCACCAGCGTTTTCAGAGGATAGGCGGGACAACGGAACATCCGGAGATTCCCGCCGACATCCCGGCCCAGAAGCGTGGCTCCGTATTCCCCCTGTTTCACCACTGCGTACGCGGCGCCTTTGGAAAGCAGGAATTCCCCGGCTTCCAGGACGGTGGACGCCTGGGCATATTCCTTCGCCTCATCCTCATTCATCATGGTGATATGGGAACGGCTGATCACGGCATCCAGCAATTCCGGCTGGCGGCGCAGCCACTTGTCCATGGAATCGGAAAGCACCAGCGCCGCGTCCGGACATTGTTCCATGCACTTGAGCTGCTGGGCCGGAACCATGCAGCAGCAAACCAGAACCGGATGGTTCCTCAAAGGCTCCGGAACGTGCACATCCCATTCCAGCATCACGGAATCATTGGCGCAAACGGTCCTCCGCTTGTTCATATTGTCAAAATATTCCCCGGTCCAGGAGAAAGAAGGCCCCTTCTTGCGTTCTACCCCGTTCATGCACACTCCTTTGGCCTCAAGGGCCGCTTCATAATGGGCGGGGAAATCCTCCCCGATGATGCTGACGGCATCCACGCGGTCGGCAAACAAAAGGGCGGCCACGGCCGCAAAGGAGACGGAACCGCCCAGAACGCCGTCCGCCCTGCCGCTGGGAGTAAGGATGGTATCAATTCCGATGGTTCCGGTAACGAGAAGGGGCTGGGACATGGAAAAAGGGAAATACGGTTTTACCCTGCAATCAAGAACAAAAAGGCTGGCGATATGGAAAAAACAGGGTATTTTATCCGCACGCGTTAAAGGAAATGGGTTCTGCCGGCATACTGGCCGACAGCTTCCGCAGAAGTCTGTTTCCAGTTAAAGGGCTTCACCAGGAGGCACGGATGTTTCCAGACCAGTTTTCAGGAACGTAGCCGGCAGTTCTTTTTCCCGGAAGATTTCGGGATTGCTCCGGAACTTTATTTTCTATTCAAACGTAGAAAAGCCGCTATGATAAAAATGCTGATGATGGTGGGTCTGGGAAGCTTTGCGGGCGGCATATTGCGTTTCCTGCTGTCCCGTTTCGTCCAGGTCAATTCGGCAAGTTCGTTCCCCTGGGGTACGGCTGCTGTCAACCTGCTGGGATGTTTTATCCTGGGCGCCCTCTACGGTTTGTTCGACCGGAACCTGCCGCATACGGAAACGCGGCTCTTTCTTACCGCAGGCCTGTGCGGCGGTTTCACCACCTTTTCCACGCTGATGAATGAATCCTTCCTGTTGTTGAAGGAAGGGAACTTCTCCGCCTTCTTCCTTTACACTCTCATCAGCTTTGCCGGGGGGCTCCTTGCCATTGGCCTGGGCTATCTGGCCGCCCGATAAGAGAACAACATGGCAACCCCGGCGCGACACATGTCCAGCCGCGCTGTGTTACAGGGGAACTGCTGAAATGGAAAATGGACAGCCAACCGAACCATGCTCCTTCTCTATAGGGAATGCCCCGGCATGACGGAAATGGCTGGCATTCCTGAACGCATCAGAACGACAACAATCTTTTGCCGGACGGGCTGCCATACAAGAAAGCTGCCCGCCCGGCCTGCGTTTCCTCGACGGCTTGTTCCTAGGAATAGGATTTTTCCAGGATGCTAACCACGTCCGCCGGAGTCAATTTGCAACGGTCCAGCTCAAACAGGTTGCCCATGGTGGAAAAAGCCGTTTTAGCGTATTCGTCAAATAAATCCGGGGTAATGCCGAACTCGGACATCTTCAGCTTGTCCACGCCGCAGGCTTCCTTCAGTTTGTTCAAGCCGTTCAGGAACCCGTCCACCGAGGCCTCCTGCCCCATGGCCGCGGCAACTCTTGCGTAACGTTCCGGGCAGGAGGGCGCGTAGGCTTCATGGTAGGCCCAGGAAATCATGATTAACCCCGCGCCGTGGGGCAGGGAAGGATGGAAGGCGCTGAGGGCATGTTCAATGGAATGTTCCGACGTACAGCAGGAAATGGTTTCCACAAATCCGGAATAGGTATTGGCCAGAGCCACATAGGCGCGCGCCTCCAGGTCATCCCCGTTATTCACGGCGCGCGGAAGATATTTGGCAATGTATTCAATGGCCTGGAGCGCGAACATGTCCCCTATGGGAGAGGCGATTGTGGCCATATATCCCTCCACGGCATGAAACAGGGCGTCAAATCCCTGGTATGCCGTTAATTTGGGAGGTACGGAAAGCATCAACTCCGGATCGACGATAGACATGGTGGGGAAAGTACCCCTGCAGCCGAAACCGATTTTTTCCTGCGTGTCCTCCTTTGTAATGACGGTCCACGGATCCGCCTCCGTTCCGGTTCCCGCCGTAGTGGTAATGCAGACGATGGGAAGAGGTTTGTTGGGAATGGGAAGCCCCTTGCCGGAACCGCCCTGGATGTAATCCCAGTAGTTCCCGGGATTGGCTGCCATCACGGCGATGCTCTTGGCGGAATCCATGCTGCTGCCCCCGCCCAGGCCGATGACGAAATCACACCCCGTTTCCCTGGCCAGGGAGGCGGCTTCCATCACATGCTCCACCACGGGGTTGGGCTGCACTTTGTCGAAAACGACGCTTTCCACTCCCTGTTTTTTCAGAAGAGCCTGCACGCGGTCCAGATATCCGAGGCGTTTGACGGACGTGCCACCGATGACGATCAGGGCCTTGGTGCCGGGCAGGGGAGCGGAACCAAGATTGTCCAAAGAACCCGCGCCGAAGAAGATTTGCGCGGGCATGAAAAATTGAAATGGCTGATACATGCCCTTACTGTATAAAACGGCGGTTCCGGACGTCAAGGATGCTCTGTGCATTCCATGAACAAGGAAACCGCCGTTCGGGCAGCATCTTTGTCTGAAGAACGTTAAACGTCTTCAAAAAAATCGTCGCTCCGGGTTGGATCCGGTTTGGGCGGTGACGGCACATCCGTTCCAATGGCACCGGGATCATCCATTTCACGACTGGTCGTGATCGTGGTGGAGGGCGTCTTCCTTTTGGGCGCGCGCACGGCAGGGCGTGGAGCAGGGGATGAAGCGGAACCGTCAGCCATGCTCCCTTCTTCCGGAGAATCAATCATGCTCTTCATGCTCTGAACCAGTTTATCCCGGAGGGTGCGGATACCCTGTTCCCGGCGCACGGGATCCACCGTCGTCCGGATGAGCGCCATCATATTCCGCGTAGCGTTTGCCTGGTCTCCCAAGTCGAAGCAATCAAGTTCGCAGCGCCAGCGCAGCCGATCCAGAACGGCGGCTCCCTGCTCGTCAAATTCGTCTTCGGACGCATTGGCGATGCGGCCCTGCATGCCGGACTTCTTTCCGGAAGAAATGGCATGGCTGATTTTTCCCAGAGCCACTTCCATGGAAATTCTCTTGTTCCATGCCTGCCTGAGGGCAGGGAGGTTGCGGGTCTTCCGGTATCCGGTAAAGAACAGTTTGTCAAAAATCTCATCCCGGTTCTTCATGGAATCCGGGAAAGCCTTGGAAGACATGCTGCTGATGCCCAGGGCCTCACCCACTTCCGTATTCAGGACGGATTGTTCCGCAATACGGGCGCCGGCTCTTCCGGCCGCTCCATTATTATTTTTGGAAGAGGAAGGGTCGATAAAATCAGGGTCTGAGCAGGCGGACAGGTAGGCATTCAGCAAATCCATGGCCGGCTTCTGGAACTCCGTAACATCCAGGATTTCCTCCGCTGTTCCGCCGGAGGAATGGGAAGTGGCGTTCATTAAATTTTCCTTAAGGCGCGCCTTGAGGACGAGAACACCCCATTGATATTGAAGCATTAATCCTTTACGGGCATTTTTATCCTGGTACTTCTTCGCTTCACGGTCCATCCAGTCCTTCATGGAATTGGAGGCGATTTTGGCGCTCTTTCCCTGGCTCCTGTCCTTTTCCTTTTCTGTTTCCATCAGAAATTTCTTGGACTGGATCAGCAGGTCATATGCGGCGCCGGGATCCCTGCCGGCGGAATTCAGTTTGCTGATAGCGGCATTGATCACTTTGGTTTCCGCAGACCTGTTCAGAGCGAGCAGATTATCCAAATCTTTGATTACCTTCTTCTTGGCATCGTTATCCATGTACTGAGCATAACAAAAGGAACCCAGGCTGAGGCTCCCGACCAGGCAAAGAGAAACGAAAGTATTCATGCTTTTTTTATTATGAAGGATGAAAGGTGATCTGGCAAGAGAGAAGGAATCTCAAAAAGATAAAATACCCTTGCAAACTAAAAATATCATGATTCCGCGCTCTGGCAGGAATTATTTCTTTTGTTTCTTCTCTTTAAGGAACTTTCTTCCCAACGGGCTTTGATACAAAAATTCCGTTTCTTCGGTTTTTCCCTCCTCCCGATCAACCAACTCCATCATTTCTCCTTCCTCATATCCCGCCAGCTTCAGGTATTTAAACACTTCGGTGGCTTTGCCGGGGTAGTTGTCCAATAAAATTCGTAATAAACCTCCTCCTCCATCTTTGAGGAATGATCTGATTCTGGAGTTCCTTCCTCCCATGGACCCCAGAATGTTGGACAGGTTCCTTTTTTTGTCCCATTCCTTTCGAGCCTCCAGCATATAGGCGTCGTCCTGTTCCGCGAATTCCCGATCCTTTTTCTTTTCCTCTTCCGTTGTTTGCTGTCTCATTCTCATTCTCTGTTTGAAGGGTATGGATAGCTCCTTCCTGGCTCGCTCCTCTCTCTCGTTTCTTTCTTTCAGGAAAGACTCCCATTTGGCGTCAAACACTCTTTTCCAGGCCGCCGTTTTTCTTTCCATGGTTTCCTTCTTCCAGCCCTCGAAATCAGGAATGTAGGATTCTTTCATCATCTTCAGCATCGTTGCCGCGTAAATGGAGCAAAGCTGCCCCACTTCTTTCTTTCTCACGGCAGAGCATTGTTGCCTAAGATTGATTTTGGAAATGATGACCAGATCTACCATAACTTTCCCCTTGAGACGAATATCTCCTGCCGAATCGAAATCCTGCGTCATTTGTTCGAACGGCGTGCTCTCGTTTTCTTTAAACAGGGGGGCTGCGGAAGCTAGCCGGGCGATCAGCAATAACCGATCCAGCTTATCCGGGGAAACTCCCCCTCTGAGGTCTCTCCACTCAAGCTGCCCCATATGGGTGTGGGCTGTTTGGTAAAACTTTACCAGATCTCCCTGTTTTAGCAGAATTTTAAGTTCTTTCAGCACAGGATCTGCATGGAATGTCAATTCCTGCGAATCTGTCGGGATAGAGCCGAACGTTGGCAAGGCTGTCACAGAAAAAAAGACAGCAAACAGCGTTATGGCGGCAAAACAAGTCAGAAAACAGTTCTTCCGAGATTTTATCATCATATTTATATTATATCAGGGTTTAAAAATATGGCTGCCGCCGGTAGTGCGTTCGACGGAACATTCATCCTTTTTTTCGGGATCAACCAGAAATTTTCGGATTCTGGCGTAAAACAGGCCATTGCCTCTGTTCTCTATATAAAACCTCTGAAAGACAGTGGAGATATCGGATATCCCCTCTTTATTCCCCATAAACTGGTATGTTCTGAACAGGCAATTCCATGTGAATGCGTTGGGATACGAATGTTTATAGACAGGATTTCCGTCAGCGTCATAACTTTGAATCTCATCCCACTGCATGTCCCCGTTTTTCCCGGATTTTATGCCGATATTGTCGTGCTGGTCAAAACGATTGTCGATACCTACACGCCAGATGCTGTCCGCCGAATGAGTCTGAGCCAGGCTTCCGGCAGCTCCTGCATAGCCTTTGTCTTTTTCAATTACATAGACCCCGTCAAAACAGACGTCCAGGGGATGGATGGAGACGAGAAGCTGGGCGGAAACTCCATGTGCAGAATCTCCATCCCTTGGAAATCCCATATCTGCCGCAGGAACGCCTTTAACCATCCCGCCCAAAGTTTCATGTTCCGCAGTAAGATGTTCAGGGAAAACCACGTCAAATTCAATAGGGCGGGGGAGGGCTGTTCCCTGTTCTGTTTCCACTTCAATGGCTACTTTCCCTCCGGACTGCTGAATTTGTTCTTTACTGGCGCAAGGATTTATTTGAAATGTTACCGAGTGATAACTATTGGGGATTTTTCTCAGACCGCCTTCAAGCAACTCTTTTCCCTCAATCACTTTCCATTGGATTTGATCCTTCGGTTCCAGTAAAAACGGTTTTTTACAGTTCAGGGTAACGGTGACCGTTTCTCCAATGCCGATTTTCCTGCGCTTTCTGTCTTCCTTCTTCTGTTCTTCCGTCGCGTTTTTGTCACGGGCCAGTTTGGCGGAACAGTTCTCCGTTTCCGATACCAGTTCCATGATATCGGAAAATTCCTCATCTTCGGCATGAAGAAGGGAAAAAGATGAAAAAAGGATGAAAATGGCAACGGTACGGACAAGGCAAGGGCCACTCATTTAATGAAGCTATGAAATGCTTGCATATTTGTCAAGTGACAGAGCGCGTTTTCCGTCCAATGAGAATGGGAGAATGCTGCCTAAACTATACTTCGCATAATATATGTAATGCCAAATATAATTCCGGTAGAATAATTCTCCGGGCGTTAATATTTAAATGATTATGATATGATTGGGAGGATGTGAAAAAACGCGGCATGGGAATGAATGATGAATTAGCGTTCCTATCCTCTGGGATGAAAGCGGTGATGAATCGAGTTCAGCCGCTGCTGCTCCAAATGCGTATAGATCTGGGTGGTTGAAATATCGGCATGACCCAGCATCTCCTGAATAATGCGCAGATCCGCTCCGTTTTCCAGAAGATGCGTGGCGAAGGAATGGCGCAGGATATGCGGGAAAACATGCTGTTCCAGTCCTGCGGCTCTGGCACGTTCCCGGAGAATTTGGCGAACCCGCTCCCTCGTCAACGGTCGACCGCGCATTGTCAGAAAGATATGACTTTTCGTCACTGTCCTGACCAGTTTGGGTCTTCCTTTTTCCAAATACATTTGCAAAGCGTTCAAAGCGGATCTCCCTACGGGCACCAGCCGGGTTTTATCCCCCTTCCCCAGCACGCGGACAAAAGCTTCATCTCTATCAAAACTCTCTAATTTGCAATTGATTATTTCGCTAACACGCATCCCGCAGGCGTAAATCATCTCCAGGAGCGCTCTGTCTCTACATCCTAAAGGAATATCTTGAATGTCAATGCTTTCAAGCAAACTTGAAACGGTTTTCTGATCCAGCACATGGGGAAGCGACAGCCCCTGCCGGGGCATTTCCAGAAATACGGAAGGGTCTTTTTCCAGTATTCCCGTTCCGGCCAGCCACCGGAAAAAAATACGCAGATGCACCATTTCCACCCGCATGGAGCTGCGGGCCATGCCCCGGTCCTGCAAATGCCGCAGAAATGCCGAAAGCGTATCAATGCCCGTTTGGGCAAGGCCGGTATTTTCCATTTCCAGAAACCGGGCAAATTCCTCCAGAGTCTGTCTCACGGAAAGCTGGTAGGCGGTGCTCAAGCCTTTCTCCGCGGCCAGAAAACGGATGAAGCGTTCCAAATGAGTCTGCATGGAGGCTTGCCTTTCCTGTTGTCTGTTAAAACCGTTCCACCAGGAACAGGAATTCCGTCACGTTCTGAGGACGGTTTCTGAAATTCCGGCTGCCCCGGAACGCGGCATACGGCGTTTCCAGCGTAACGGTACGGCCCAGGCGTCCAAGGAAACCGGTCATTTCCTCATAGTTGATGAATCCCTCCGAGCTGTAGGAAAGCAGAATAAATTTGGCCGGGCAATCCTCCAGCAGCCGGAACAGGGCCTCCGGAGCATGCTGACGGCTGTTGTACATGGAGCGTTTCCAATCTGCGGGAATGCCGGAAACTCGGCTGGTTTCCTCCGGCTTTTCATAAGAAGACAGCAAATTCAGCATGAAATAATTGGAACCGTACGGATGCTGGTTATAGGGAGGGTCCAGGTACACCACATCCATTTCCGGAAGCTCGGCAGCCAGTTCATTGGCATCGCGGCAATGGATGGAATACCGGCAGTCAAACCGGGAAAACACGGGAAACGGCAGCGAAATGTCGCCCAGAATGCGGGAAAGGGCGTTGCCCCCCGTTCCCCCGAATTTGCCGATTCCGTTTCTGTCTTTGTAAAAGCCTTTGAATACGCCGGACGTGTTTGTGTGGACGGAAGCTTCCGCCAGTAGAGGAGCGATAAAATAGGGCCTGATTTCTGCCGGAAGCAAATTGATGGTCTGCCGCGCCGTATCCAGGTACACGGCGTTGCGGCGCGTATAGAAAACGCGGTCATCCGCCGTGATGCAGTCCGGATTTCTGGGAGCGTACAGTTCCGTGATGAAGCCTGGGGATTCATGCGTTTCCATATACCGCAGCAGGCGTCTGTAATGCCTGTCCAGCTCCAGATTTTCCACTTCCTCCGCGTTGCTCAGGTAACAGGTATTGACGACCCGGCTGTATTCCTCCAGATCATTGACGATCAACTCTTCCGAATGCTGTTTCAGAAAACGCGCCACAATGCCGCTGCCGGAAAAAAGATCCCCTGCTTTCAGCCTTTCCTTACCCAGGCGTTTTTTCACCTGTTCCAGTCCCGTCCCCAGAAAATGAAGCAGGGAACGCTTATTGCCCAAATAGGTTACAATTTGTTCCGTCAGGAATCTGGGATCTTCCTCCATCTGCGGAGCTGGAAGGGATGATGGCTCGTTCCGGGTCATATAGCAGGTCCCGCCCAGCATACGGCACTCCGGACTTTCCGTCAAGTTGCTCCAGGGTGCGGGATGGAGAACCTTTCCTCTATCCGCAAGGGAAACGGAGTCCGGCCCTGCGCAAAACATGCCGGAAGAAAGGACTTTCCAAAACGAGGAATCATGTTATCGTGCCAACAATCATGAAAAGGAAGTTTCTACCCTGTTCCCTGCTCTGCATGTTCCTGGCGGCTACAACGGCCTTTGGCAATCCCGGAGACACTTTTTACGAAGCCAACCTTTCCCTGACGCGCGCGGCACGGCAGGAGAAGGAGGGGGATTATAAGGCAGCCCTGGAAAGCGGCAAAAAAGCGGCGCAGTTGCTTCAGTCCCTGAAAATATCCGAGCCGGAATGGAATCCGGAATGGGTGGCAGGCAAACTGGATGCCGCCGCACAGCTGCAGCGGCGCGTGGAACCTCTGGCGCAAAAAGCCGGAGCTCCCAAAAAGGCGGATTATTCCCTGAGACCGGGAGAACAGCGGGATTACCCTGCAACGCGCCTATAAGGCCCATGAACGGCAAAAAAACGGTTGTCGGAACCGTTCCTGTTCTCCCTTCCTCCCACGGCACGCAACCGGGAAAAACGGTTGTTCCCGCTTCTGCCTCCCGCCCGGAAATCCGCTCCGTCAAGCCGTCCTCTGCCAGCCAGGAATCCGTTTCCAGAAGATCCGTTCCTTCGCGCGGACTTCCTCCCCGGGCGGACCGGGATGGAAGATTCCGTATCGGAAGCTGATGCGGATACAAGGGCAGGAAGAGGGGGCCGGAAATGGGGACATCCCCCTTTTTCTTTCAATTGCTAAAAGAGCCGCTTTCCCGATTAGGGAAAGCGGCTCTGCGGTTTTTTTGATCAGCTGCTCGCTCAGGCGTTCTGCTTGGCGGCTTCTTCAACAGCCACGGCCACCGCTACGGAAGCGCCAACCATCGGGTTATTGCCCATGCCGATGAGGCCCATCATTTCCACATGAGCGGGCACGGAGGAAGAACCGGCGAACTGGGCATCGGAGTGCATGCGGCCCATGGTGTCGGTCATGCCGTAGGAGGCGGGACCGGCGGCCATGTTGTCCGGGTGCAGGGTACGGCCCGTGCCGCCGCCGGAAGCCACGGAGAAGTACTTCTTGCCCTTCTCGATGCACTCCTTCTTGTAGGTGCCGGCCACCGGGTGCTGGAAGCGGGTGGGGTTGGTGGAGTTTCCGGTAATGGAAACGTCCACGCCTTCATTCCACATGACAGCCACGCCTTCGCGCACATCATCGCAGCCATACACGCGCACGGCGGCTTTGGGGCCCTTGGAGAAAGCTTTCTCCTGGATGATGTTCAGCTTGCCTGTGGCATAGTCGAACTTGGTTTGCACATATGTAAACCCGTTGATGCGGGAGATGATGTACGCGGCATCCTTGCCGAGGCCGTTCAGGCAGACGCGGAGATCCTGCTTGCGGACGCGGTTGGCGGACTTGGCAATACCGATGGCACCTTCAGCGGCGGCAAAGGATTCGTGCCCGGCCAGGAAGCAGAAGCATTCCGTTTCATCGCGCAGGAGCATGGCGGCCAGGTTGCCGTGGCCCAGGCCCACCTTGCGTTCATCCGCAACGGAGCCGGGAATGCAGAAGGACTGAAGGCCTTCTCCGATGGCTTCAGCAGCGTCGGCGGCTTTCGTGCAGCCCTTCTTGATGGCGATGGCGGCTCCCACCACATAGGCCCAGCCGGCGTTTTCAAACGCGATGGGCTGAATGCCGTTCACAATTTCACGGGGGTTGATTCCCTTGGAAAGGCAGAGTTGTTCCGCTTCTTCAATGGAGCCGATGCCGTATTTGGCCAGGGCTTCATTGATCTGCTTGATGCGGCGGTCGTAGGATTCGAAAAGAGGCATAATAGTAATAGTGCTTGAAGTTAAGATACTCTTTTTAATTCAATCTCATTCGTGACGAGGATCAATGTACTTGGCTGCCTCGTCGAAACGACCGTAGTTGCCCGTGCATTTGGCGACGGCTTCGTTGGCGTCCACGCCCTTCTTGATCATTTCCATCATCGGCCCCATGCGCACAAACTCGTAGCCGATGATTTCACCGTCTTCATCCAGGGCAAGCTTGGTAATGTAGCCTTCAGCCATTTCCAAATAGCGGGGGCCCTTGGCGCGGGTGCCGTACAGGGTGCCAATCTGGGAGCGAAGCCCCTTGCCGAGGTCTTCAAGACCGGCGCCGATGGGAAGGCCTCCTTCAGAGAAAGCGCTCTGGGTGCGGCCGTACACGATCTGCAGGAACAGTTCGCGCATGGCGGTGTTGATGGCGTCGCACACGAGGTCCGTGTTCATTGCTTCCAGTACGGTCTTGCCGGGCAGGATTTCCGCGGCCATGGCGGCGGAATGGGTCATGCCGGAGCAGCCGCTGGTTTCCACGAGTGCTTCTTCAATGATGCCGTTTTTGACATTCAGCGTCAGTTTGCAGGTGCCCTGCTGGGGAGCGCACCAGCCCACGCCGTGGGTCAGGCCGGAAATATCCGTGATTTCCCTGGATTGCGTCCAGTTGCCTTCCTGCGGGATAGGGGCCGGACCATGGTTGCAGCCTTTCTTGACGCAACACATTTGTTCGATTTCGTGTGTAAACTGCATGGTATTAGGATGTTAATATGAAGATAGAGCTGCAGTCATCGGACAGCCCTACCTTGAGCGGGACGGATCATACCAGCAAATTCCCGATTAGCAAACACGAATGATTGAAAATCGGTTAAAAGGCCTCATAATCAGTCAGGAGCCCTGCCCTGCATGAAGTCACGACCACGCCGACCCTTTCTCAACAAATTGGCAATCATCTTTGTCCCAATATTGATGATTGGCTTCTCCTTATTCATGTGGGCATGGCAGGTGGAACCCAGGCGTGTGGAAACCGTCACGGCTGCGATGGAGATGCCTCAGTGGAAGAGAAAAGAAGGCCCTCCCCTCCGCATCGCGATTGCCGGGGATTTCCATCTGCGTCCGAACGGAGGCGATCTGGCACACAAGTACATGGAAACAATCATGGAAGCTCGGCCGGATATGATTTTCCTGCTGGGGGATTATGCCAACGGCCACACGAGGGAGAGCAGCATGGCCCCGGAGACGGCCCGGGAATATTTCAAGATGTTGAAAGCCCCTCTCGGCATTTTTGCCGTGCAGGGCAACCATGACCAGTATTACGGCTGGAACTTATGGCGCAACATGTTTTCCGGGCTGGGCATCCTGCCCATGTGGAATGATTCCCTGCTGCTGCACCTTCCCGGAGGCCGTGAGCTGCAGCTCTCTTCCGTCAGGGACGACTACCACCTGAGAATCAGGCCGGAGGAATTGCCTCTGCGTTTTTCCCCGGATATTCCGCATATCCTTCTTTCACATGTACCCGACATTTTTCCCCTGCTGGCTCCCGGCACGGCGGACCTCGTCATCAGCGCGCATACCCACGGAGGCCAGATATGCCTTCCCGGAGGCAGGGCCCTGGCAAACATCTCACGAGAAGGTCAAATTTTCCTATCCCTGGTCCCAGCTGAACGGAACTCCCTTCCTCATTACCCGAGGTTTGGGATGCAGCGTTCTTCCCCTGCGCTTCTGCTGCCCTCCGGAAATCATCGTGCTGGAAATCCAATAAGAAACAACTATCCGGATAACGCTCCGTCCCCTCATGCCCTTTATTTCTTATTCACATTGTATTTACATATTGTTCACAACAATATGTGCAGCCATGTTTCTGAAATCCTGCTCCACGCCAGCCGCGGCTCCGGAACCCGTGGCAGGCTGGTATGAAGGAACCCTCTATGAAGACAAGCCTTTCTACATCACTAAAAACGCCATCAGCTGGACCAGCGGAAGAAAAAAGGCGGATTTTGGCCGCTGGACAGCCGTCAGCGTGTATGACCCATCCATACGCATGCAGGCGGAGGGCGGTCGTTTCAGCATTACTCCCGGCTATGGCTGGGACGGCGTCACCTGGGGGTCCACCCCTCCGGATATGCTCCTCCCTTCCCTGTTCCACGACGCCATGCTGCACGCCAAAATGAATGGAGCCCCTATTTCCAGAAGCCAGATTGACCTGGCTTTTTACGATATCATGACCAGCCAAAATTCCTGCCGCAAGGGATTATACTACCGTTTTGCGCGTCTTTTCGGCTGGTGCTTCACCTTTCCACAGTATCCGAATACTTTGATAATCAAACGAGAGTAGTATGGCATCGGAGAATTTTCCGGAAAACCAGTTACCCGGAAGGATGAACAAGGAAGAAAAATTCAACCGTCGTTCCGCTGTTTTGTCTTGCCTGTTTAATTAGTTCAATCTAACTTTCGTTGTCGAACCAATAATCAGAACGCATGGAAATCACTATTATCTACGGAACGGAAACCGGCAATTCGGAGAGTCTGGCCCAGGACGCGCGGGCAAAATTGACCAAGCTCGGCCATCAGGCAAAGGTGGTTGACATGGAAGGTATGACGGTGGAACAGTTGAAGAATGCGGGAACGCTGCTGGTCATCACCAGTACGTGGGGGGACGGAGAACCTCCCACCAACGCAGAGGCCCTCCATCAGGAATTGAAGGACTCTTCGGAAGATTTGTCCGAGGTAAGCTACGCCGTTTTTGCCCTTGGAGATGAATTTTATGAAAACTTCTGCCAGGCTGGCAAGGACTTCGATTCCTTCCTGGAACGTTTGAAAGCGCAAAGGCTTCTGCCGGTAGTGCTTTCCAATGGAGACCATGATGACACCTTCCCGGAATGGGTGGATGCCATCGCGGAAAAACTCTCCTGATGTTTTTTCAAGATTTCAGTCATCTTATCTTCAAAAGAGCGCTTCTTCCGGGACGAACGCCTGGAGGAAGCGCTTTTTCCTAAAAAAGCAGGAACTCTCTTTTTCCGGTTCGGGCGCAAGGGGGGATAATTCCCTGATTTTTTCTTGAATTAAAGGCGGATAAAAGGAACGAATCCACTACGGCGGAACAAAAAATCCGCGTTTATCACTCAATTGGCGTGGCTTCGGGAATGTATTCATTTCCGGCTGGGGCCGTCCGGCGAATTTCCGTGACAAAGCCCAGCACACGATCAACATCCAGTTGGGACAGGACGGAACGGACATCGTGGTCTTCCAGAAAGCGGGTCAGCTTGACGTCATTGTATAAGCCCTGCATATCCCCCTTCTGCACCAGAAGACGGATGGCGGGGTCTTCGCTCAGGCTTTTCAGGCTTAGCACGCGGCTGGTAATGCGGGAACGGGGCATATAGCAGTCCAGCTGGGTGCGCCGCTGGTCGGAGAGCTCCGGACTGAGCGTCACCAGGTAGGCGATCATTTTTGCCAGGGAAAGCCGTTCCGGATCATGCTCCGGAGATATTTTTTCCAGCCAGCTCAGGTGGGGGTTGTCCATGATGGACTTTTTGATGGAATAAATGGCAGGGAGGGAAATGGTGCGGTTGGGGTCCATGTGGTACAGGGCCAGTTCTCGGGCGCGGGTCATTTCCGCCATGGAGCCGTAAAAGAAGATGCACATGACTCCCACCCAGCATACGACTGCCGCCATCAGTACCGTCGTGACGATTCCCTTGGTCCCGCCGAAGCCCATGCGCCGTCCCCAGGAGAAGACGTCGCTGAACCAGAAGAGACCGTGCATAAAGACAAAGAAGACCGCCGCCGCGCCTCCGACGGACAGCACAGTGACCATCCATTCCCGAGGATCGCTGGTGATGAAAGAGAGGTAGGTGAAACCGTATTTGGATAGCCAGAAGTAAGCGGCTACGGAAGAGAGCACTGCCGCACCGAACAGGAGCATCTTAATCATCCCCTTCAGCATGCCGAGCACGATGAAACCCAGCAGCAATGCGCCCAGAACCAGGTAAAATGTGAGGGAGGAATCCATGAGTGAGGGAAAAGAAGCCGTGAAACCGGTTGTTACAAAGCCCTCTGGCAGCGTTGGCGCAGGTAGTGGTCGCACAGGCAGAGCCAGGCCATGGCCTCCACAATGGGCACGGCGCGCGGCAGTACGCAGGCATCATGCCGTCTGCCCTTGAGCCGGGCATCCTCCCCGTCCCTGTTGACCGTCTGCTGGTCAATCATCAAGGTGGCCGTAGGCTTGAAGCCGATGCGCATCAGAATGTCCTCCCCGTTGGAGATGCCTCCCTGAATACCGCCGGAGTGGTTGGTGGCGGTACGCACCCGGCGGCCCTGCATGTAAAAAGGGTCATTATGTTCCAGACCGGTCATGCCCGCCGCTTCAAAACCGGAACCCACGGCGAAAGCCTTGGTGGCGGGAATGCTCATCATGGCGTGGGCTAGCGTAGCGTCCAGCTTGTCAAAGACCGGGTCACCCAGCCCGGGAGGGCAGCCGCGCACCACGCATTTGACCACGCCGCCCAAGGAGTTTCCGGAGTCACGAGCTTCCTTGATGGCAGCGATCATGGCTTCCGCAGCGGAGGAATCCGCCGTACGAACGATGTTGCTTTCAATAACGGAAGCCGTCACGGCCTCCCAGTCCACGGAAGCTTTCACATGGTGAACCTGATCCACCCAGGCTATGACCTCCATGTCGGGAAAAGCCTGCTTCAGTACAGCCCTGGCCACGGCTCCGGCTGCGACGCGGCCGATGGTTTCCCGTGCGGAGGCCCGGCCCCCCCCTGCCCAGGCGCGAATACCGTATTTAGCGTCGTATGTGTAGTCCGCATGGGAAGGCCGGTACGTGCTGGCCATCTCGTCATAGGCGGAAGAGCGGTGATCCTTGTTCCGAACACTGATGGCGATAGGCGTTCCCAGGGTTTTGCCGTCCAGCACTCCGGAAAGGATTTCCGCGCGGTCTTCCTCCCTGCGGGGGGTTACGATGTCGCTTTGTCCCGGCCTGCGCCGGTCCAGCTCCCGCTGAATGTCTTCTTCCATCACCGGGACGAGGGACGGGCAACCATCAATCACCACGCCTACCCCAGTTCCATGGGATTCACCCCAGGTAGAAATTCTGAACACCTGACCAAAACTGCTGGACATGGCGGCATTCTAGACGGCGGCGTTCATCCGGTCAAGCCGTGGGCATCCGCAGCGGGACATAAAAAACACCCCTGTCCTCAAAGGACGGGGGTGCTGAAAGAAAAGTACTCCCTTGAGAAGGAGTTGCCGTCTTAGTCCTTCAAGGCGGAAGATGCCTTGAAAGCAACCGTCTTGGAGGCGGGAATATTGATCGTGTTGCCGGTCTTCGGGTTGCGGCCGGTACGGGCTTCACGGGTCTTGGTAGCAAAAGTACCAAAGCCAATGATCTGCACCTTGCCGGATTCCTTCACGCCTTCCTTGATGGATTCCAGTACAGCGGCCAGAGCTTCTTCAGCGTGCTTCTTGGTCGTATCAGCACCCAGCTTGCTTTGAATCAGTTCGATCAGTTGAGCCTTGTTCATAGGACTTCGGTGAATAGCATATGGAGCCCTGACAGTAAAGAAAAAATGCGGTATGAAGGAAAATCAGGACCTAAAACGGCGTTAATTGTCGTCATCCGGCAGCCTTTCTACTGCAGCGCCGATGGCCAGGAGTTTTTCGTCAATCATTTCATAGCCTCGGTCAATATGGTACAGGCGGTGGATTTCCGTAGTGCCTTCCGCCTTCAGGGCTGCCAGCACCAGGGCGGCGGAGGCCCGCAGGTCGGAGGCCATGACGGGGGCGCCGCTGAGCGTTTCCACTCCGGAAATGACGGCGGTGCCGTTATCCACCTTGATGTCCGCCCCCATGCGCTTGAGTTCGGAGCAGTGCATGAAACGCTGCGGGAAAATAGTATCCTTCACCACGGAGATGCCCGGCGTGGTGGCGAAGAGAGCCGTCATCTGGGCCTGCATGTCCGTGGGGTAGCCGGGATACGGGGCAGTCTTGATTTCTCCGCATTTGGGCGTTTTCCCGGCAATGATGGTGACCGTATCCCCCCGCTCGTTGAATTCCACGTGGTGGCCGCACTTCCGGAGCAAATCCGTCACCACAGTCATGTGTTCCTCACACACGCGCCGCAGGGTCACGCCATCCCCCATCATGGCCGCCGCCACCATAAAGGTGCCGGCCTCAATGCGGTCCGGGATAACGGTATGGTTGCAGCCACGGAGCTTTTCCACTCCCTCAATGACGATCCGGCGCGTTCCCGCACCTTGAATATTGGCGCCCATCTTGATTAAAAAGTTCGCCAGATCCACCACTTCCGGTTCGGAGGCTGCGGATTCAATAACGGTGGTGCCTTCCGCCAATACGGCGGCCATCATCAGGTTGTCCGTTCCCAGAACGGTGGGGCCGTGGTCGCCGCTCAAATCCACCGTGGCTCCTTTCAACCCCCTGGGAGCTTCAATAATCAGGTTGCCGCGCTCAATCTGCACCTGTGCCCCCAATGCCTGGATGGCCCTGATATGCAGATCCACAGGACGGTCGCCAATCACACAGCCGCCCGGCAGGGGAATCACGCACCGCTGCATGCGGGCCATCAAGGGCCCCATCAGGCAGATGGAGGCGCGCATCTTGCGTACCTGTTCATAAGCGGCTTCGGAATGCAGACTCCTGGCTTCCACGCGCACATTGCCGCTGGACCGTTCCACGGAGGCTCCCAGCTGGCCCATGATCTGAACCATGAAATTGGTATCGGAAACATCCGGAACCCGGCGCACCACTACAGGCTCATCCGTCAGCAGGGATGCGGCCAAAATAGGCAGGGAGGCATTTTTGGACCCGCTGATATTGACGGCTCCCCTCAGCGTAAAACCTCCATGTACGACAAGCTTCTCCATAGTGGGTTGCAATTAGGTGACGGATTCTACACATTTAAAACGCCCATGCAACCCCAAAGAGCCCCCGGAACGGGACAAATTCCCGGATGTTTCTCTTCCCCCGAAAAGAGGGAAGGAAAACGGCATGGTAAAAAAGCAGGAGCCGACCAGGTTCTGTAAGCCAGATTTTGTCCGCCGGACAGAGCCGGCTGTGCGGTCATTTTTCTCACGCGGACCGCGGTCAGACGTTCCGCGCGCCCGTTCGCTTTCACGAAACGGATGCGACTAATACCCGGGGATCCGGCGGGCAGGCGACCCTTCCCCTGTTTGTCTTGCATCGCGCGGGGTTTACCATGCCTCCTTGGTCACCCTCGGAGCGGTGAGCTCTTACCTCCCCTTTTCACCCTTGCCCGGCATGAGGAGAACCCCATCCGGGCGGTTTGTTTTCTGTGGCACTTTCCGTCCGGGAACCCTTGGGAGATTCCCGTCTCCCGCTTTCACGGGACACGCTGCCTTGTGATGTCCGGACTTTCCTCTACTCCGGTCCGGAGACCGGAACAGCGACCACCCGAACCTGATCGGCATGGACTACATACGCTTTCATCGGCTCGCGGTAAAGCCCAAAGCAGACATGGAAAGAATTTTGTTTCTTTCTTCCTTCCGCTTCCTTCTTCAAGCCAATGGGCGCCCTCTTCCCTGAATAAGGCAAAGCGGCCACAGGACTGCTCCCGTGGCCGCTCCAACTTACTACCTATGAAAACCAGCTTGATCCATTGATCCTGAAAAGCTCTCTCCTTCTTTTCAGGGGGATGCAGCCGATAACGCACATGAATATACGCTACCGTCCCGGAAAATCAACTCCATTCTGGAATGTCCCCTGATGCCTCCGCCCGTCTCGTAATTGGCTTGATTCGGCAGCCGATACAGGGTAGTTATTCCGGAAACTCATGAACCTTCATTCCCATTCCATTTCCTCCCTGCAAGGGGTACTGACCGTACCCGGAGACAAAAGCATTTCCCACCGCGCCGCCATTCTGGGAGGCCTGGCGCAAGGAGTGACGGAAGTGGATAATTTTCTATGCAGTGAAGATTGCTTGAATACCCTGCGCGCCATGGAGCAGCTGGGCGCCAAAGTGGATGTGCTGGAAGAACGGCAGGGATACGGTCCCGTCCGCTTCCGAATTACGGGCGTCGCCATGAGCCCCAAGGCTCCTGAACGGCCCATCGACTGCGGCAATTCCGGTACGGGCATGAGGCTGCTGGCCGGGATGCTGGCCGCCTGCCCCTTTGATTCGGAAATGTTTGGAGACGCTTCCCTGAGCTCCCGCCCCATGGGCCGCATCATGCAGCCGCTGGAACAAATGGGAGCGCGGATTGAAGCCCGGGGAACCAAACCGGGCTGTGCTCCGCTGAGCATTCACGGCGGGCGGGTGCACCCTATTTCCTACGCGCTTCCCATGGCCAGCGCCCAGGTTAAAAGCGCCATTCTATTGGCGGGCATGTTTGCGGACGGAACCACTACCGTGCGCCAGCCGGCCGCCACCCGCGACCATACAGAACGCCTGTTCCGCCATTTCGGCGTTCCCTGCACCGTGGATGGACTTACCGTCGGAACCTGCGGGCCGGCTCTCCCCGTCGCCCATAATTTGACAGTCCCGGCAGATATTTCCTCCGCAGCCTTCTGGATGGTAGCCGCCGCCAGCCGGCCGGGGTCCCGCCTGACGTTGCGCCAGGTGGGGCTGAACAAGACGCGGAACGCCGTCATCAGCGCTCTGCAAAGGATGGGCGCGCGAATGGACATCGTGCCCACTTCTCCGGAAGATGCCGGCGAACCATACGGCGATATTACCGTGTACGGTTCGGATTCCCTGCACGGCACCAGCCTCCTCCCGGAAGAAATACCCAACCTCATTGACGAGATACCCATCCTGGCCGTAGCGGGAGCCCTGGGCCGGGGAGACTTCATCGTCCGAAACGCCCGCGAATTGCGCGTCAAGGAAACGGACCGCATTGCCACCACGGCTGCCAACCTCCGGCTCATGGGCGTGGATGTGGAAGAATTTGATGATGGCATGGTTGTTCACGGCGGCACCCCCCTGAAGGGAACGGAATTATCCAGTTATGGGGACCACCGCATCGCCATGAGCTTCCTGGTGGCCGGACTCAGCGCACAGGGAGAAACCGTAGTGACGGATGCGGAATGCATCAATACGTCCTATCCCGGTTTTGAACGGGATCTGGCTCAGTTCCTGTAAAAAACACAAGATTCCGGCCGGATTTCACCCCGTCCATGGAATAATGCCGGAAGAAGAAAAGAATCTTGCGGCATCCCGGCAAATATTATGCTTCCCGTTCCTCCCCCACTTCTCTGGCGCGGCACAAATCCCGCCAGCCGGGAAAATTCCATTTGTTGGGAAAATCCCGGCACTGGCGGGGTTTAACGGGATTAATCCGGCAGCCGTCTTTCGTCAGCATCATGCAGGCTCCGTCTTCCGCGTCCCGGATAGACAATCCGCGCCGGTTGGCTCTCAACCGGCAGCATGTGTCAATAAAAACCTGTTCGTCCATGTTCAGGAAACGGGAAATCTCGTGGATTTCATCCGTCTCAATGCACACATCCCCGGCCCAGCGGCAGCACGCGCCGCATCTGGTGCATTCATACCGCACCGCTTTTCCGCCGTTTTCCATACGCATTTAAGTGAAAATTCCCCTGATGACGCCTATGTTCATATGGGCGTTCCTCCATCGCGGGCTATTGACGGCATGTTCAAAATCCTGCGGCAATTTCCCGATGGAGCCGGACATCTGCTCCAGCCCCGTCAGAATCTGCCTGATTCTGGAACGTGCGATGAGCGTAGGCTGATTGGTCCACTGGAAAACCTCGCTGTCAATAATATAGCCTTCATCAATCTTGGTAATGTACTGGGGAAAGCGAAGATGCGGGTTCTGCTCCACATAAACGCAACGGCCTATCGAACGCTTGGAGCGGAGAGGGTGAAAGAAGCGCCGGATGCTTTTAATCCAGTCCGGCGCTTCCGACAAACCTTCCGCATGCACCCACATGGTGGCTAGCTGTTCCACGGGATAAAAGTAGGAATATGTATAAGCGGCCTTATAGCGCGTGCAACCGCGCCATGCATGGCGCAGGCGCACCATATCCGCCTGTCCGGAAATCAGCAGGTCCAATGCCCGTTTCAACTGCTTTTCCAGGTTTTCCCCGCGCAGGTGTTCCCAGATCATGCAGTCATCCTCCGCCAGCAGCACGTAATCCGTATCAAGAGCGTTGACCGCCGTATGCAGGGCTCCAATAAAACCGCCTTCCACTGGGGCGGCCACCGCGGAAAGCCCATGGGAAAGGGCCGTCTCCCGCACCTTGACGGCGCTTTCCGGAAAAACGGCGCATGCTTCGTCAAAATAGCCAAGCAGCCCGGACCTGCCATAGGAAGCCAGAGTCATGGCCAGCGTATAAGGGGCGTTATCGCACAGCAGAGCCAGACCGACTTTTTTATTTTGAAAAAGAATTCCCATCACGTAGAACGTTTTTGCAGTCTAAGACAACAGTAAGTGCGTTTCCAAGCAAAATAATTTTAAACAAATGTACTTTTTCCTTGCCGCTTTTCAGGCGAAGGGAAAATATAATTCACCCCGTTTCGTCATCATGAAAGCATACGTTATCTTAAAAAACTCACTGCTGGCGGCCGCTATCGGCTGTGCTTTGTCCAGCTGCTACGATCCTTATTATGACCATTTCAGCGTGTCAGGCTCCTACAGCAGCGGAGGTTCCGGCGTGTCGTACATGTATGACAGCTCCGGCTACCCCATTTACGGATATTATGGAGGAAGACCCATTTATGCCTACGACACGTTCGGAAGCCCCATTTACTCCATCAACCTGATCCGTCCGAATTACTATATTCCCACGTGGGGGCCGGCTCCTTATTACCGCGGGCATTATGTCCGTCCCCATAACTGCCGCCCCATGGCAAAACCGCCGATGAAACCCCACTTCAGGCCTGACCATTTCCGTCCGGGAAACAACAGGCCGGCCCCTCAGCCCGGACGGCCCAATCAACGGCCGGACTTTGGAAAACCCGGCAATTTACAGCGACCGCCAGTACATCATCCGGGAATCAACCAGCCCGGACGGCCTTCTCGCCCCTCCGCCAATAATCTTTCCCGTCCCGGCGGCACGAATCGCCCCGTCATCAACCGCCCGGAAGGCAATCGTCCCTCCAGACCGGATTTCGGACGTCCCAGCCGCCCTTCCACCCTGCCGTCTTCAAGGCCTTCCTCCCCCAATCCAGGCCACTCCGGCATCAACCGTCCCGGCAGGCCCTCTCCCGTTTCCCGGCCTTCTTCCCCGCCCCATTCCGCCAGCGCACCCAGCAGGCCGTCCTCCCCTCATTCATCTCCTTCACCGAAACCCTCCAATCCCGGGAATTCCCACGGAACGCACAGGAGATAAGTTTTCCTGAAACGCTATTCATCGCAGGGCTGTTTTGTTCCGGGGATGCAAAACGGCCCTGTGTCATGGCTTTGTCCAGGCAGCGGCCAACCTTCTCCGGGATTGTTCAAAACCCGCTTCCCGCTGCGGGAGAGAACCGCCTTGCCGGAAAAAAACGTTTTCCGGTGCTTGAATGCCGGAATCCGTTTTTCAATGCACCAGCCCCATGGACAGGAGAACCAGCGTCACGATACCAATGGCGATGCGGTACCATCCGAATACGGAAAAACTGTGCCTTTGCAGATAGGATACCATCCATTTTACAGCCAGCCATGCGGAAAGCCAGCTGACCGCCGTCCCCACGGCAAGGGCTTCCCACCCGAAGGATTCCAGCATCAGAGCTCCGTCCTTATACGCATCATGGACCGTGGCCGCGCCCAGGGTAATCAATCCCAGCAAAAAGCTGAACTCCACGGCCGCTTCCACGCTCAACCCCACGAACATGCCTCCCAGCATGGTCATCAGGCTCCGGCTGGTGCCGGGGATCATGGCCACGCACTGGAGCGCACCCACCGTCAGCGCTTTGCCCGGCGTCAGGCTTTCAATGGAGGCGCCGGAGTCCCCTTCATTGGAACGCCCCTCCCTGGTGCGCCAGGCGCAATACGCCAGAATAACGCCTCCCCCTACGATCCATGAATAAGCCACCGTATATGTGTTGAACAGATATTCCTTAATCAGTGAAGCGCAGCACAGGCCCACCACGGCGGCGGGAAGGAAGGCCAGAATGAGGTTGACCAGCAGTTTCAGCCCGGCGGGGTTATTGCCGCGCACGCCCTGCGCCATGGCCTTTACCCTCGGAAAATACAGGCTCAGAACCGCCAGGATGGCTCCCCCCTGGATGCAGACGGCCAGGGCATCCAGAGCTTCCTTGCTCTGGGACATGTTCAGCAGGGATTCCGTCAGGAGCAGGTGGCCCGTGGAGCTGACCGGCAAATATTCGGTCAGGCCCTCTACAATGCCCAGGATAATAATTTCCAGAAGGTTCATGATATTGGCGTGGGTTGGATGTATTTACTGGTTGTAGGGAGAATTGTTGTTGTTGAAATCTTCTTCAAACCGGGCTATTTCCTCCCGGGCGCGCGCGGCTTCCTTGCGTTCATGCATCCAGGCCAGAATGATGCATATTTCATACAGCGCATACATGGGAACGGCCATCAGCATCATGGTAGCTACATCCGGCGTAGGGGTGATGACCGCAGCCAGGACGGCGATAGCCACAATGGCATAGCGTCTCGTGGACTTCATCATGTCATAGGTCAACACCCCCAGTTTGACGAAGGGCATCACTACCACAGGCAATTCAAAAGCCAGTCCGAACATTAAAATCATCTGCGTGGCGAAGGACAGGTAGTAGCCGATGCGCCATTCATTGGAGATGCCGAATTCCAAGGAATAGGTGTAAAAAAACGTCAATACCCGCGGGAGGACGATGAAGTAACAGAACAGCGTTCCGGCCAGGAAGAGACCAAAACCGACAGCCATGCACTTGTACAGCAGCTTGCGTTCATGTTCCAGCAGCCCCGGAATGATGAATTGCAGCAGGAAGTACAACAGAAGCGGGAAGGAAATGACCACTCCAGCATACAGGGAAAGCTTGATGGTCAGCATAAACGCCTCCCCGGGCTGGAACGCGCTCATCATCTTGAGGGCCCCCCGCCCCGTTCCGTCTGCCAGCACGGCTCCTTTGGAATACAGGGATTCCGCCAGATCCCTCACGGCCGTGGAGGGGCTGCCTTCCCTGATGAAAATCTGCTTCCTGTCCTCCGGCAGCGGCTGCGCGCCGCGAAGCACCAGGGCAGCCTCCGTCAAATCTGCCTGGGATGGGGAAACCTGGCGGAGAAACAATGCCCGCTGGGAAGCTCCCAGGCTCGTCATGGCCGTTGCCATTTCCTTGGCCTTGCCCCAGGCATCCAGACCAATACCTGCCGGAAGATGGGATTCTTCAAACATATCCCACACCTGGTTGACGGGACGCCTCAGGATGTCCATCAGATTGGACGCAAACCCGGCGCACAGAATTGTGCTGACGGTCAGGCACAGGGCCATCCTCAGCAGCATGGTCCGCAGGTCGTCCAGATGCTCCAGAAAGGGCTTTTCCTCATCTTCCCTTTTAATCTGCCACTTCTCCCGCAGACGGAATATGTGTTTTAAAAAGAACACGGCGTTAAATGAAGCCTAAAAGCCTTCTCCACGCAAGCCGCAAGGCCGACAACGTCCTAAAAAATCCACTGCCTCCGCATCCCCGTTTTTTGGCATGCACCCCCTGTATCTGCTTGACGCGGGAAGAGAGGCCCTTACTCTCTTACCCATCATGAGTCACGTCAGAACAAGATTCGCACCTTCCCCCACAGGCTACCTTCACATCGGGGGCGCCCGCACCGCCCTGTTCAACTGGCTGTTCGCCCGCAAGATGGGGGGGACCTTCATCCTCCGCATTGAAGACACGGACAACGCCCGCAATACGGAGGAGGCTACCCGCGCAATCTTCACCGGCATGGAATGGCTGGGGCTGGACTGGGATGAGGGGCCCATGAAAGGCGGCGATTGCGGCCCCTATTTTCAAAGCCAGCGCAACGATATTTACGACGCCTATTTCAAGAAGCTCCAGGACGCCGGCCGCGTGTACGAGGATGAAGGAGCCTGGCGTTTCCGCTTTGACCGCTCCAAACCCGTCACCTTCCATGACCTGATTTGCGGAGACATCACCATTGACTACCGGGACGCCTCCAACACCCCGGACATGGCTATCCGCCGCGCGGACGGTTCCTACATCTTCCACTTTGTCAACGTGGTAGACGATATTGAGATGAAGATGACCCACGTCATTCGCGGGGAAGACCACATCATGAACACGCCCAAGCACATCCAGCTGTTTGAGGCCTTCGGCGTCACTCCCCCTGTTTTCGCCCACATGCCGCTGATTTTGAATCAGGACGGCTCCAAAATGTCCAAGCGTGACGTGGGCGCCGCCCTGGGAACCTACCCGGAAGAAGGCTTTCTGCCGGAAGGCGTCATGAACTTTCTGGCCCTGCTGGGCTGGTCCCCCAAGGACGATACGGAAATTTTCTCCCCTCAGGAGCTGATCGAACGCTTCTCTCTGGAAGCCGTTAACCACTCCGCCGCCAAATTCGATATCACCAAATGCCGCTGGGTCAACCAGCAGCACATCATCGCCCTGCCTGCGGAAGAATTCGCCCTCCGGGCACGCCCTTTCTGTTTGAAAGCCGGCCTGCCTGATTCCCCGATTCTGGACGCCGCCATCGCCACCGTGCAAACGAAGGTGCAGACCCCTGGCGGAAGTCCCGGATAAAATCCGTTTCTTTTTTGAACTGTGCATGGATTCGGAAGCCGTCTCCAAGGTTCAGCCGGAAGCCCTGGAACTGCTTTTCAAACTGGCGGACAGGCTGGAACAGGAACCGGAATGGGATGGTCATGAACTCATTGGCGTGCTGAAAGCCTTTGCCAAGGAAAACGGCGTAAAAATGGGGGCCGTGATGTTCCCTGCCCGGGTGGCCCTCACCGGGTTAAGCGGCGGCCCGGATCTTTCCTCCGTCTTTTCCCTGCTGGGCCGGGAGGAAACCGTAAGGAGAATCCGTTCCTTTTCCCTGGACTGATTCCCGCCGGAATCAGCTTTCTCTTCAAACGCTCCGGAAGATTTCCGGAGCGTTTCCTGTTTACGAAAGGGCATTTTCCGAATTCACGGAAAATGCCCTGCCCTTTCCTACGTCCTGCTTTGAAGAAAACGGGCTTTTCCTGAGAATCTCCCCCTCCGTCAGCAGGAAAAATATATAACCTTGACCGTAATGCCCGCAGCCCCTAGAACAGGGACCATTCATGAGCATCCCTGATTACCGGATCTTTTTCCGCCGCTGCGCCGCCTTTTTTCTGGCGGGGGTTCTGGCCGCAGGTTCTGCGTCCGCACAGCAGGCGGAACCGCCTTCCGCCGCCCCGGAACAGGCGGAGGAAGCCAAGCAGGAACAGCCTCAGACGCAGCCGAACCAATCGGAAATGGATGCGGTTATCATGGCCCTGTGCCATGAAATCACCATCCTGAAAAAGAATGAGGAAAAAAGGATGGCCGTCCGGGAAGTGCTGGTAAAGAATGCGGACGCCACCTACAATTATTTTGACACTAGGGTATATGAAATGTCCGCCGTGCTTTACGCCTTGGACGATCAAAAAATCTTTACGCTGGCTTTTTACTGCAAGGCCGCCACCAGGCTGGTGGAAATGTATTACGCCCAAAAACCGGACTTCCAGGAACAGGAGGAACGGCTGAGCAAGGAAATAGAACGCATAGAAAAACTGGCGGAATCCCTGGAGGAAGTCAACACGGCCAACCTGTCGGAACCATCCCTGGTGCAGAGGGACGAAGCTCTGTATGCCTGCCAGGAGCTGGAAAAATCCCTTCAGGGAGAAAAGGAGCAGTTTATTTACCTTAAGGAACTTTTCAATAATCTGGACAGGAAGATAGACGCGCTGAACTATGAAAGCGCCCAAATGTTCACCTCCCTGTTCAACAGGATATTCTACACCCCCTCCCATGCGGCCAGGTATATCTTTCTCAAGCCGCTCAAAACGTATGAAATATGCATGAGCGTATGGGAAACATCCGCGGACAGCAAGCTCCAGCTTCCATCAGACACGGAAACGCTCAAACACTACGGCCTTATCCTGCTGGGCGTCATCCTGTGCTCCTACTGCCTTGCCCGCTTCATCGTCCTCCTGGGCTTCAAAAAAACGCTGAAAAAGACGGGCAACTACAACAAACGCCATGCTTTCACCAACGTCACCACCATTCTTATCGTGGCGCTGATCCTCGTCATTGCTTCACTGCGCACGCCGGACTACCTGCTGGAGAGCGCGGCTTCCCTGGGCGCGGAATTCCTTCTTCTGGTCAGCGCCATCCTGTTCTCCCTGGTCACGCGCCTTCCGTATGGCACCATTAACTCCGGCATCCGCATCTACATGCCCTATCTGCTTCTGGGCGGATTCTTCATGCTTCTGCGCATGTTCATGGCCCCCAACATCATCGTGGACATTTCCATGCCCATCCTGTTCACGCTGGTTTCCCTCTTCTCCCTGCTGACCTGGGTGCGGCAGAGGCACAAGCTGCCCCGACTGGACCGTTTTTTCTCCACCGTATCTCTGGTATTCACCATCCTGGGCAGCGTCCTGTGCTGGACTGGATTCAGCTTCATGGCCTTCCTGGTGCTGATGACCTGGATCATGCTGATGACCAGCATCCTGCTGCTGGTGGGGCTGTGGGATCTGCTCCACCATTATGAAAACCGCCGGAAGGAACGGAACAAGAGGGCCATCCTGTGGTTCCGCCCCTTCATCTCCAAGCTGCTGCTTCCCTGCCTGACCATTTTCCTCATCCTGTTCAGCATCATCTGGCCCGCCGCCACCTTCGACATGGGGGACCTCATCATTAATAAAATTTTCGCAACCACGGAAATCAAGGATCTGCTCACTTTCAGCTGGAGCAGCGTCATCACGGTCATCCTGATGGCCATTGTTCTCAACTACTTGATATTCCTGGGGAAAAATACGCTGCATGAAATCTATGGAGAAGATTATGAAGTAGGCACCATCCCCACCTTCGTGACACTCTCCACCCTTTTTCTCTGGGGGCTCTTCGTTTTTACGGCGCTTATCATCATGAACGCCAACTACAACGGGCTGCTGATGGTCATGGGAGGCTTGAGCATGGGCATCGGCTTCGCCCTGAAAGATACCATTGAAAACATCATCAGCGGCCTCTCCCTAATGCTGGGTCGCCTGCGCCAGGGCGACATGATTGAATGCGACGGCTACCGGGGCCGCGTCTCCTCCCTGGGCTACCGCTCCACCATGATCGAGACGCTGGACGGCTCTATCATCGCCTTCCAGAACTCCCAGCTTTTCAACAAGAACTTCCGCAACATGACCCGCAACCACAAATTCGAATGCGTGAAGGTGGAAGTGGGCATTTCCTACGGGACGGACGTGGAAAGGGCGCGCAAAATCATTCTGGAAACGCTGGCAACCCTGCCTTTCCTTTCCAAAGTCAAGAAAACCAGCGTGGTGCTGGACAGTTTCGGAGACAGTGCCGTCAATCTGGGCGTATGGGTCTGGGTTCCCGTCATGACAAAGTCCTCCAGCCTTTCCTCCGTGCGGGAACACATCTATAATGCGTTCAACGAACACGGCATTTCCATCCCATTCCCTCAACAGGACCTGTACGTGAAAGAATTCCCCGGCGGAGCCCCCGTCCAGGGGACCTGAACATCCATTACCATATACAACAACCATGTCCGACGACCATCTGACTCTATTAGGCTCTCAAAGCTCCTTCTTTACCAATCCCGACGACGCCAGGCTGGAATCCTTCCCTAACCGCGGCACGCGTCCCTACACCATCACGCTGGACACCCATGAATTTTCCTCCCTCTGCCCCGTTACCGGTCAACCGGATTCCTGTCACCTGACGATCACCTACGTTCCGGCGGAAAAGTGCGTGGAAACCAAATCTCTCAAATACTACCTGGCCTCCTACCGCAACTATCCGGCTTTTAATGAACAAATCGTCAACCGCATCACGGATGATCTGGTGGCCGCCATTTCCCCGCGGTGGCTGAAGGTGGAAGGCCGCTTCTCCCCCCGCGGCGGCATCCAGCTGACCGCAACAGCCGAACACAATCCGGAAAACCGCCCCCTGTAATCCAGACCATGGACAAAATGGAAACAGCCGTACTGCTCAGCGGGGGATTGGACTCCAGCGTAGCCCTGCACTGGGCCCACCGGAACCACCGCGTCCGGGTGGCCCTCAGCTTTGACTATGCCTCCAACCACGCGGAACGAGAGCTGAAATGCGCTGCCTGGCAGGCCGCCAGTCTGGGCATAGAACACCGCGTGATTGACATTTCCTCCATCTCCTCCCATTTGAAATCAGCCCTCCTCTCCGGCGCGGACGATATTCCGGACGGTTCCTATGATGAAGAACTGATGAAGCAGACCGTCGTCCCCTTCCGCAACGGCATCTTCCTGTCCATCGCCGCCGGGGTTGCGGAAAGCTGCGGGGCGCAGCAGCTCGTCATTGCGGCCCATTCCGGGGACCATAGCATCTATCCGGACTGCCGGGAGGAATTCATGGCCGCCATGACGGAAGCCATTCGCCTGGGAACCTATGCCGGCCTGGGCATCCTGCGCCCTTTCATCCACATGTCCAAGGGCGGCATCGCCGCCATGGGCCAGGATTTGGGCGTGGACTTTTCCCGCACCTATTCCTGCTACAAGGGCGGAGCCGTCCACTGCGGCGTCTGTTCCACCTGCATGGAACGCCGGGAAGCCTTCAGGGAAGCCGGAATTCCGGATCCAACGGCTTATGCGCCTGCGGAATAGCATCCAAATGCCAGGAATGAAACGCTAAGGAAAAATCCCCGGCCTATGGCCGAAAGGAGATGCCTATGCCCCAATGACATCGGGGAAACGCATGGAAAGAGCCTTCCGCACTCTTGCCGCCACCTCTTCCTTCCCGGCGTCCGCGTCTATGCGGAGCATCCAGGGAGCATGGACGGATGCAAACACGCTGCGGCAGGCCGCCAGGCCCGCTTCCGTCTCAAAAGCGTCGCGTTCCCCGCGGTTCCCAATGCGTTCCAGCGCCACGGAAACGGGAATGTCCAGCCAGACCACGGCATCCGGCACCGGGGCAAATTCTTCATTGGCGGCACGGATAACCTCCGGATCTATGCCGCGCGCGCCCTGGTAAGCCATCATGGAAAGATAGTAGCGATCCAGCAGAACCCATGCCCCCCGCGCCAATGCGGGAGCAATCAGCATCTTCACATGTTCCCTCCTGTCTTTCAGGAACAGGGCTACTTCCTCCTCTACGGAAAGGCGTCCGGTCACGGCGGAGTCCCGGAGCATCCGGCCCCACCGTCCGCGTGTGGGCTCAAAACTCTGCACCACTTCCAGCCCCTTCCCCTCCAAATACTTCCGCAAGTGGCCGATGTGGGTGGACTTGCCCGTGCCGTCAATGCCTTCAAAGACGATCAGCCTCCCCTTTCTTTCTCCGGTAAAACTCATGGCTCGAAAGTGTAGCGGCGTCCCGGCTCAGGAACGACGATGGTGGAATCAGGCATTTTGGCGGATAGCGTGTGGTGCATCCACTCCACGGCATCCGGGTCCCCGTGCACCAGAACCACCTGCCTGGGGTTCAGCTTCACGGCATAATTAACCAGGGAGTCCCGGGTGGCATGCCCGGAAAAATCAAAACAGTCCACGGTGCACTTGCGGCGTACCGGCTGCCCGTTGGGTCTCATTTTCACCAGTTCCCCTTCAGGAGTTGCCTTCAGCAGTCCCGCCGGAGAATCAGGATCCGCATATCCTACGAACAAAATAGCATTCTTCTCCTGGGGAAGAACCTGCTCCGCCATGACGTTGGAAAGCGTATTTTCCGTCATCATGCCGCTGGACACCACATAAATATTCCCCGGTGAACATACCAGCGGAGCTTTTCCCTTGCGCGGAAGGGGCACGGTCTGAATCTCCTCCTTCAGCTTGAATTCATGGTCATGCCTGCGCGTCAACCCGGCAAAACGGTCGTACAACAGGGAAACTTTCGCGCTCAGCCCGCCGAAGTACACGGGAGTATTGGCGGGAATCACCCCCTGCTGCTTGAAACGGTGAATGTTGAACAGCATCTCCTGGCTCTTGCCGATGGCGAATACCGGAATCAGTACGGCGCCGCCGCGTTCCAGCGTCTCCGCAATCGCTTTCCCGAACCTCACCATTTCTTCCGGCCGGGAATAGTGGGCGCTGCGCTGGAAACCGCCGCGCGTGCACTCCATAACCAGCGTATCTACGCCGGATTCCGGAAAATCAGCCCCGGGAATCATGCTCTGGTCTTCAAACTGGACGTCCCCCGTGTAAAATACGGTATGTCCGCTCTCGCCCTCCAGCATCACGCCGGCAGACCCCAGGATGTGCCCGGCATCGTAAAACGTGGCCAGCACGTTCTGACGGAAGCCCACGCGGAACACTTCATTGCAGGACTTGGCATGCCAGGCGTCGCTCAATCTGTCCAGATCATTATGGGTGAAAAAAGGATACTCCACAATGCCCAGGTCCAGCCTCTTGGCGCTCATCACATTCACGGAATTATGCAGCATCACTTCAGACAGGGCTGCCGCGGCGGGCGTCATGAACACCTCCGCCGCTGGCTGTTTCTCCTGAAGCACAGGCAGCGTTCCCAGATGGTCCAGGTGGGAATGGCTTAAAAAAACGGCTTCCACGGAATTGGGTTCCAGGGAATCAAAATCCGGCATGGCCGCCTTCCCCTCCTTCTTGGGGTGCATCCCGCTGTCAAGCACAATCCTGGTGCCGTCCATCTCAAGCAAATAGCAATTGGCCCCAATTTCCTCGGCCCCGCTGATATTGGTAAAACTGATCATTATATGCCGCAGGAGAGTACCCCGTGCCTCCCGCCGTGTCAATGCCGCAAGCCCAAGAGGCCCCCTGCCGGGAAGGGAACGCAGGCCAATGGGGAAGAAGCCCTCCTTTACCCTGCGGAACGTTTTTGCGGCTGGGGGAAAACAGGCTCGGAAAACGGCAGGGACAGAACAAATATTCCGGTTCCTTCCGCGCTTTCCGGCACTTTGCCCTCTTCCCTTGCCGATGACAATGCCAGGAAAAAGAAATACATGCACGGCGCAACCGCCGTAAACGTTATGCTCTCTCAAACGCAAGGAAGCACATTCCCGGAGGAAGCCGGGAATTGCTCTGGACGCGGCCGGGAGTGCATGAGACAATAAGAAAAGAGCTTCCCTGATGAAAAGACGCCTACAGAAAACGGCTTCAGAAAATCCCTGCCCGTGTCGCTCCCGGGACAAGGCAGGACAAAGGGGCCCGTTATCCTGCCTTCGGGTCTGCTTCCGGCCCATATAAAAAAGAGTTTCCTTTCCATTGACGGTAAATTCACCCCTGCAGCTCCATGAAAAACAAGATTCCCATTCCGCCCGACGGCTCCAGGCAACAGCTTCTGGTCAGGGCCATCAATTACTTCCGCAGCCGGGAAGGAGAACCGCGCCTGTTCACCAGACGCAAGCTTGTCCTCCTGGCTCTGACGGCTCTTTATGCCTTTTCCCCCATTGACCTGATTCCGGATTTCATTCCGGGAGTAGGACAGATAGATGACCTGACCGTCATCGCCTTCACCTTCCTGGCCCTGTTCATGCCCCCCATCAGGGAACATGGCTCCCATGAAGACCCAGAACCCTGAATTCAGCTACGCGCAACATCTCATGTGCGGATCCTCCCCCACCTTTTTCCATTCCCCCGCCGTTGTCGCGCTGGCCAGGGGAGCCGTTCTGATAGGTGTGCTGGCCGTATTGTTCTGGGGCGTGCGCACCTGCATCACCGCCCCGGCGGAAAAGCCGATGGCTGTAGCGGAAAAACTGATTGAAGCCGGCAGGGAAGCGGGCCTCACCCTGATCAATAAGGGTTTTTCCTCCAACCACGGCGGCGTGGCCCTGATTGTGCAGAAGGATGAAAAAGTGGCCAACCTGGTAACAGTGGAACGGACTTTTGAATATGAATACCGTTACTCCACCACCTGGTGGTGGAGCAGGAAAACGCTGATTCTGAAAGCGGCCTACCGCGCCCATGGGGGCATCAATCTGGAAGGGCCCGAACCTCTTCGGATTATCATTCCCGCAGGAAACAAAGGCCCCATTACGGCAGAGGGCCTTCATGGCAAGCTGATTTCCTGTGAGATGGTGGAGGGGTCCCTGCGAATCGTGAAGGATGACGCCGGCATCTGGAACAGGCTGACTTCCGAAGATGCCGCCATTGCCGTCAACCAGCTGAACGAAAACGCCCGGAAGCATATCATGGAGAGCGGCTTGAAACATCAGGCTGAAGAAAATTTCCTCAAACGCCTCCGGGAAGAAGCCGGTCAGCCGGAAGACCCTTCCGGGAAGGACCGCTGGTTCTGAGACATGCGCATGGGGTAGGAGGAAAACATTTCCAAGTCCGGTTGCTTCAGGAGCCGGCAAAGCTCCACGAAGCACAGTTCCCCATTCCGCTCTTTTATCTTGCCAAACCGGTCTGCGTCCTATAAAGGAACGCACGTCATGGCCAATTTAACATTCACCCCTCCCGCGGACGGTGCAGCCGTCACCATGCAGAACGGCAGGCTTTGCGTTCCGGACAGGCCCGTCATTCCTTTTATCATCGGTGATGGAACCGGTCCTGAGATATGGGCGGCGGCCTCCCGTGTCATTGACGCAGCCGTAGCCAAGGCTTATCAGGGCAGGCGTTCCATCGCATGGTATGAAGTTTTTGCCGGGCAGAAATCTTTTGACAACCTGGGCACCTGGCTTCCGAATGAAACGGTGGAAGCTTTCCGCACGTACCTCATCGGCATCAAAGGCCCCCTCACCACTCCGGTGGGCGGAGGCATCCGCAGCCTGAACGTCACGCTGCGGCAGGATCTGGATCTGTTTGTCTGCCTGCGTCCCGTGCGCTATTTCAACGGCATTGAAACTCCCGTCAAAGCTCCGGAAAAAGTGGACATGGTCGTTTTCCGCGAAAACACGGAAGACATCTACGCCGGAATCGAATTCAAGGAAGGCACGGAGGATGCCAAACTGTTTTTTGATACCATGAGCCGCATTTTCCCGGACCGCATGAAAAAGGTGCGTTTCCCGGAAAGCTCCGGCTTCGGCATCAAGCCCGTTTCCCGTGAAGGCACGGAGCGCCTGGTGCGCTCCGCCATTGACTATGCCGTGAAAAACGGAAGGAAAAGCGTCACGCTGGTTCATAAGGGCAACATCATGAAATTCACGGAAGGCGGCTTCCGTGACTGGGGATATGATGTCGCACGGCGGGAATACGGCGCCCTCCCCATAGGGGACGGCCCCTGGCTGAAGCTTCCCAACGGAATCGTGATCAAGGATTGCATTGCAGACGCCTTCCTTCAGGAAATTCTTCTCCATCCGGAAAACTTCGACGTGGTAGCCACGCTGAATCTGAACGGGGATTACATCTCCGACGCCCTGGCGGCGCAGGTCGGCGGCATCGGAATCGCCCCAGGAGGCAACATCAACTACCTGACGGGGCATTCCATTTTTGAAGCTACGCACGGCACCGGGCCGAAACTGGCCGGACTGAACAAGGCCAACCCCAGCTCCGTCATCCTGTCTGCGGAGATGATGTTGCGCTACATGGGCTGGACGGAAGCCGCCGACCTGCTGATCCAGGCCATTGACCGGGTGATTTCCGAAAAAAACGGTTACGTTCGACCTTGCGGAAATGATTTCCGGTTCCACGGAACTTACCTGCTCCGCCTATGGGGACAAGCTGGTGGAAACCCTGAGCTGACCCCTGTTTTTCCCGCTTTTCCATCCGGACTGCCCTCCCGCCACACGGTGCGGAGGGCAGTTTTTTGTCTCCATGCCGGAATTTATCCGATCAGGTACCTGCTGCCGGGGAGGAAGGAGAGCAGCTTGATGATTCCCCAGGCTGCCAGGCACGTCGCCGCAGTCAGCAGCGGGATGGAAAGAGAGGCCGGAAGGAACAACAGATGGAGCATGCCAAAGAGGCGGTAAACGGCTCCCACCAGCACAAAGTGGACCAGGTAGATGCCGAAACTCATGCTGGAGAAATCAGCCAGGAGCCGCTGCGGCGCGGACCCGGCTCTGAACGCGGGAAGTGACTGGAAAAGAACGAAGACGGCCACGGACATGAGGGCCACATTAATGCTGGCGAAGCCGATGTAGTCGCCGCTTGAGGACCGGGCCTGCGCCGTGGACGTCCGGTAGAAATGGAGGGTGAACCAAAAGGCCGCGGCCAGACACGGAACGGCCCAGCAGGCCGTGCGGGCGAAGGAAGCATTCCCAGAGTATTTCCTCAGAAAGCAGCCGAGCACCATGTAGCCCAGGTACCCGGAGAAGGAATGCAGGGCCCCGTATTCATTCCAGGGGCATTTTCCCAGATAGCTGGGGAAAATGGTCTGGAAATAAGGAAACAAGAGGGTGAGCGTCCACAGCAGCAGGAAGTAGGCAAAGGCCGCCTTTCCCGCTTTCTCCACCCAGGGGGAGATGACTGGCAGGAAGAGGTAAAGGCCCATCAGCACGTAAAGGTACCAGAGATGAATGCCTACGCTGAATTTCAGTGGAATCAGCAGCAGGTTCGTTCCCATGGTTTCCAGGTCCGGCGTGACCCGTGAGAGGGGGAAGACGGAGTGAAAACTGTCCCCCGTGAGCGTTTCATAGCTCCACGGAAAAACAGTGTAAAACGCAGACCACAGCAGGAAGGGGAACAGGACGCGGGTGAAGCGTTTTTTTAGGAATTGCCCCGTCGTATCCCGAACGGGCAGCAGGAGGGCGCCGGAAATCATGAAAAACAGGGGGATGGAGACCCGCACCAGCACCGTATAAAAGGAGGACCAGGCAAAGGTTTCATTGTCCGGAGTAAAAGGAGGCGACACAAAAAACTGCCCTACGATGTGGCTGGCAATAACGAGAATACAGGCAAAAATACGGATGTTGTCCAGCCAGGAAATGCGGGAGGAAGGAAGATTCATGAAAAGGTTCCTTAACTACCTGCGGACGGCTCTGTTTCTTTCACCGTAAAACCAGACGTTAGCAAAACCGGGAAGAACACATTTTCCTGGCGGAGGCGCCGCAAAACATTAAACAGAAAACAGGCTATTCGCCAATTCCATGAAGAAGAACATGAACAGAGTAACCGTCATCTGCCTTGGGGTCATAGACATGAAAAAGTCCCTGCAATTTTACCGGGATAAGCTTGGTTTTAAAACGGACGAGACCGGGGACAATCCCGACGTGGTATTTTTCAGCACCCCCGGCACCAAACTGGAATTATACCCGCTGGATTTGCTGGCAAAGGACATTGACCCGGAACAGCATCATGATTTCCGGCGGCCACGCGACGGCCACCCGGTGTGGTTCGTCAATCCGGGCGTCACCAGCGGGGAGATGATGCTGACTAGGCAAGCCCTTTTAGATTTCCACAACTTCCTCTTTCGTGATGGCATTGTAGGCCAGTGTTATCCCTCTGAAGCCGGAACCGGGGGCCGGAGGATTGTCCGGTAGCCGTCTTCCACATAAATCCCCCTGCCGATGCCTATGCAGAAGGCCCCCTTGATCCGGGAACCCATGCCCGCGCAGAAGGAATAAGCCGTGGCCGTATGGATCTTCTCCGGTTCATTGGACGTATTACTCTGATAACCCAGGGCTATCCCCATGTAACAGTGGTCCGTATTGGACCAGGAACCTACGGAAACGCAGGAATTCCCTACTTTAATATGATCCCCTAGGGCGACTCCGGCGGAGTTGGTGCCCACGGACGTGGAACCCGCAACGGTACCCCGGTCGTCTCTGGTGGAAAAGGTAACCTATCACAACATTGTCCGTGCCATTGGCGGCACTGGCATTTGTTCCGATTACAACGTTTCTGTCCGCAGAAAGGGCGGACGTATCATCTAAATTCATAGAATGGCATTTGCAGCCATTTCCGTTCAGGAGCATGAAACGTTGTAATCGGGGGCCCTCCCGTCACAGCTCCCGGCGGATGGCGTCCACCTGCTCCGGCGTATAGGCCGCCTTCTCCACCCCGCCGAACTGGCGGCGCAGGAATGTGAGCAGGTTCGCCAGGTCGCGGGAGTCCGTGACGCCGGGCGGCAGCATGGTGGAATCCCATTCCTTTCCATTCACCGTGATGGGTCCGGTCAGTCCCTGGAGGATGATCTTGACGATTTCCGCATCAGGCTTTTCCTTCAGCCATTCGGATCCGGCCAGGGGCGGATAGGTCACCTTGTCCCCCATGCCGTCGTTGCCGTGGCAGATGGCGCATTTGGAAAGGTACACGCCCCTGCCCTTTTCCATCACGGCGGCGGCGCGGGCCTTCTTCAGGCGTTCCATGTCCACGGCGGGAGGATGCGCGGCATAATCCGGGTGAATGTGGGACAGGGCCGGAAAGGAATGGATTTGGTCGCGCTTCAGGGAGGGTTCCTCCCTCCGCAGGGACTCCAGGTAGTTCAACAGGCGCTCCCCGCGCGGGGAAGGCACCAGCTCCCGGCCCCGTTCCATCCGGACAGGCAGGGCAGCCGTGGAGGGGGCGTTCCCTTCCACCGTGCGTTCCTCAAACAGTCCGGGCATGGACGGACATACAGTCCAGGGCTTGTTGAACTGCATTTCCCGCGGGTTGTAAAGATGCAGGGCCAGCCATTCCCGCGCCTGCGCGGCGCGGCACGTGCCGCCGGATACGGCGTCTTCATATTCCAGCCTCCCGGCGGCGTATTCCGCCGCATTGCTCAGGTCCGGGCCTATGGCTGCCACGCCCGCCTGCGGCGCTCCTTCCCTGTTGAATTCGGCATCCATGTCTTCCGGTTCACTGACCCGGTAGGGGAAATCAGGATCCGTCCCGCGGTCAATCGCCGTCTGCCAGTCCTTTCCGGACAGGGAACGCCGGATAATCTGGGTATGGCACAGGGCACACCCCTCCGCGGCATAAATACCGGAACCTTCCGCATCATGAACGGGTCTCCTGACCTCCATGGAATCCGGAGGCGGAGCATGCAAAAAAACGGCCGCAGCCGTCGCCAGCGCCAAAGCCGCCGCTACGGCTGAAATGAAGAAGAAACGCCGCAAAAACGGAGGGGAAGGCTCCCGGCCTCCATCTTCCACTCCCGCTGGCCGCCACAGGCAGAGGCTTCCCGCCAGGCAAAAAGCCATGGCAACGGCGTGGACGCAGGCAGCCATGCCCACCCAGCCGCTCATCAGCTCCGCGCGACGGGCCTCAGGAAAAGCCTGGACATCCAGGGCAGCAAGCACGCCCACGGCATACGCCAGAAGCACGCCGCAGACGCCTGCGCCCAACAACCTCCATGCCACAGGGAAACGTCCGGGGGCCTTCCCCCCTGCCATCATCAAAACTCCGGCCCCCAGCAGAATCCATAATTCCGGTTCATGCCACGCAGACAGGGAAAACTGCATCAGCTCAGGCGCACCCACAACAAACACGTTCCATGCCGCCAGCAAGGCAAGCAGGGAAACTCCGGTCTTCACCCATATTCCAGTCTTCGTACCGGATTTTATCCAAAAACGCGCCACCGCCAGGACGGCGGGAAGAACGGCGCACCAAAACCAGACGGTACCGGCCTCCACCAACATCCACGGCACGGGAAACCCCTGAAGCCCCCCCAGCCCGCCAATCACCGGAGCCGCCGCCAGCACCAGGGCCATCCAGACGGACAGAATTCCGGCAGCCCTCCCCTGCGCCATATCCAGGCGGAGCGCCGCCGCTCCCAGGGCGGCAAACATCAGCCCGCAGGACAGGCTTCCTCCCAGGGCGGAAACATCCAGCAGGCCATTCATGGACAATGCCTGCGTATATCCCAACGCCCAAAGGGCCGCGGCCACACACCCGGCGGAGGAACTGAACAACAGCCGTACAGGCCACGGAAACGGGCGGAACCATGCGACGCACGCCGCCCCTGCGGCAAGGAAGGCAAAAACCGGGCAAACCCACCAGTCAAAAGGCATCAGGAGCACGCCGCACCCATTCCCTGCGGCAATAGTCGCCAACCCCAGCGCAACGCAGGCATGCCAGAGCCATTCTGCGGGTTTCATCCACCGGCTCCTGCTTCCCGCCGCAAAGGAAAACAGGACGGGGAGGGCCCAGCCGTATACCAGCATGCCGTAGAATGCGAACATGAGGCGGCCGGCCGGCCACGGCAAAGGCTCCTCCGCCACCAGACCGGAAGCGTACGCCAGCGACCACAGGAAACCCAGCACGAAAGCCCCTGCCAGCCAGAACAGGGGGAGATACTCGCCTGGACGGCGGGAAAACAGAAAAAAAACGGCGGCGGTACGGTTCATCATGATTCGGGAAATACCCTGCGGACGCTCAGCGCCCCCAGGAAGGAAAAACAGCAGATCAGGGCCATCCCTCCCAAGAGCAGGACAAGCGGAAGCCATGCCTTCCATGCGGACGGGTCCAGCCCAAGGCCGGGGCCGAACATCCAGCATGCTTCCAGCAGGGAGCCAAACAGCACCCCGGCGCATACAGCGCCCAAAGCGGACGGCCGACGTCTCAACGCGGGGAATAGCAAAATAAGGAAAGGCAGCAGAAGCTGAAGAACAAGAGCCGCGGCAAACATTCCGGACCAGCCGGAGGAAGCGGCTGCGTTATAAAAGGACATTTCAGCCGGAATGGAGGCGTACCAGGTAATCATGTACTGAGAATACACAATATAGGCTTTCACCAGAACCATGGCCATCAGCATGCCGCCCAGGCGGGGCCAAGGCAGCTCCTTCCCTCCGTCCAGCCGCCTCAGGAACACGGCAGACAACACAGCGAATGCCAGGGACGCCAGCAGAACATATGCAATCATGTATACGGGGAACATGGAAAGAACGACCTTTCCCGTCCCTCCCAGCATGTCCATCCCCAGCAGGCCCAGCATCATCACCGTCATGACCATGCAGACGGCGGCAGAGCCCCGGCGGAAGGAAGGCGTCCAGACATTTTTTTCCGCAACCAGCGTTTCCCATACCTGGGCCATGCTCCAGGAAAGCGCCGCAATACTCCCCACGCGCACGTACAGCCATGCCGGGTTCCACCATGAGAAGTCAGCCAAATCCAGAACGCCGAAGGGCTGGACGCCGGGAGAGGCAACATCCGCCACTCCCCAGTACCGGGCTGCTTCCGGAAAAATCACGGTAGTCAGGCAGCCGACCGTTCCGGCCAATACCAAAACACCGGGTAAAAAACCCCAGCAACCCGCCGCCAGCACCCTTCTCAGCGCAATGCCCCAGCCGGAACCTGTCAGTGAAGACAGGCAGAGCCAGAACAGGCACCCCAGACAGAGACTGGAGCCAAGGACTCCTACGGCCATTCCGGCAGCGGCGAACGGCCCTCTCAATTCCTGCAACCTTTCTCCGGCTACCGTCATGTCGTCCCAGGGCATGGCCGTAAAGGACTGGCGCATCAGCACACACCATAATAGAACGGAAATGATCCACAGGGAAAGGGCAGCGGAACGCCCGGCCCAGCCGAATCCCGGACGGTCCTGGCGTTCCCCGCCTGTTAAAGATGTATTGCTGTTCATGAATGTTGTTCCTTCTGTTGAACGGCAGGTTCTTCCGGCGGCGCTTGCAAATGGCGGATAAACGCCACCAGACACCAGATTTCCCGCGCCGTGAGAATGTTTCCGAAAGCGGGCATGTTTCCCTGCCCCAACCGAATGCTCCTGAACATTTTTCCGGAAGAATAGGAAGCATATTTTTCATCCCGGAAGGGGCCTATTTGCGGATAGGTGTCATAAGCGGCCATGCTTCCGCGTCCGCTTCCGTCCTCTCCGTGGCAAACGGCGCAATGCGCCAGATAAAGCGCGCGCCCCTCCGCCAGCACGTCGCGGCTGCGGGAGATGCCGCCCAGTTCCAGAGGCATGGAATCCTCCTCTCCGCCCTGCATGCGGCCGGAGGAAAAATAGGAACCTTCCGCAGCAAAGGAGTCCCGGTCATCCTCCCGTTTTCGGACCGTTCCGTTCATGCCCAGGGACTGCGCCACGGAGCGGGGAGGCGCCAAACGCGTTTTCCGGTCCGGGGCGGCGGAAGAAATCCCCACCTGCTGGGCATCCGCCAGAGGACGATCATTCATATTGTCAAACAAACGGGGAACGGCATTTCTTCCATCGTCGTCCCCTGCCAGGAACCAGAGCGCTCCCAGGAGAACAAGGGCTGCTACCGCCGTGATGCCTCCTCTCATGCCCGGCCTCCTTTCCCATGAACGTACTCGCGGGCATCCGGATGCAGGGCTTCAGCCAAAACGGCGGCATGGCCTTCGCTCCCGCCTTCCAGCAGAATGAAGTAACCGTTCCCGTGCTCATCCGTCCTGAAAAAATCACACTCGAACGCCCAGTCGTGCCACTGCGGGAGAAGAGCCCCCTTCAGGAAACCGGCGGCGGTCAGCAATCCGGCCCCCAGCAAAGTTCCTTCAAACAGGGGAGGGACATATGCGGGCCAGCTGTCCCAGCCCTGGACCCTGCCCTGGGTCACAAGGGGATCCGCACAGAACTGCGTCCAGTAAAGCCACAGAGCCACGGCCAGAAACCCGCAGACGCCGCCCGCTGCGGCCCACAGCCGGACGCCTGCTCCCACGGCCTTCCCGGCGTGCCTGTTGGCAAGACGAACAGCGGCGCAGGGATAAGGTGCGCAAACCTCCCAGCGCAGATTTTCCTCCTTCACCAGCACGCGGACGGCCTGAAGGAGCGCCTTCTCCGAACCGAAGGAAAGCACCCAGCCGGAAATGACGGGCTTTTTCATGCCCCGCCCTCCTTGTTCAGGGATTGCTGTTCCCGCACGTCGCACAGGGAGAAGAATGGAGCCACACGCACCAGCGCCATGTACAGGGCCATAAACAGCCCCACGCTCCCGGCCATCATGGCCAAATCCGTCACGCTGGGGAAATAATCTCCGATGTTGGCAGCCAGCAGGGATGCCTTCAGGGAATTCACGACAATCCAGAAACGTTCCATCCACATGCCCGCAAGCACTCCCAGAGCCACGGCGGCGATCACCCAGCGGTTGGTTCGCAGAGAGCGGAACCAGAACAACTGGGGCAGCGCCACATTCCCGGCAACCATGACGATGAGGAACACGGCATTCACAGGATTTCTGCCCGGAAACGGCTCCGGAGAGCCTCCATTCAGAATGGCTGCCAGATGCTCCCACAAATACATGGCTCCCATCACCAGGCTCAGGGCCAGCACAAACCGGGAACTTAAATCCAGAATGGCCGGAGTAACGGCCCGGCGAACGCCGCTGCCGGCCATCAGACGCCTCACCCCCAGCAGAATCAGCTGAACCATCGCCATGCCGCTGAGGATGGCCCCCCCTACGAAATAGGGCGGGGAAAATGCTCTGGTGCCACCCCGGCACCTGAGTCACGGAAAAATCGAAACTCACCACGGAATGAACGGATACCACGAGAGGAGTCAGAATAACCGCAAAAAGAAGGCTGGCCTTTTCATAGGCGCGCCACTGGCGCCCCGTCCCCTGCCAGCCCAGTGCCAGCCACCCGTACCGGCGCCTCAGACGCCCCTTGCAGCAATCCCTCAGCAACGCGAAATCCGGCACCAGGCCGATATACCAGTACAACAGGGAAAGAAGAAAATAGGTGCTGACTGCCATGACATCCCACATCAAAGGAGAGGCCATGTCCGGCCAAATTCCGCTCACTTCCGGCAACGGGGAAGCCATCCACGCCATCCAGACACGCCCTACGTGCACCACAGGGAAAACGGCGGCGCAGATAACCGCGCACAGGGTCATCTGTTCCGCTCCGCGCGCAATCGGGCTTCTCCATGACTGGCACGTCAGCAGCAGGACGGCGGAAATCAGGGTGCCCGCATGCCCCAGGCCTATCCAGAAAACAAAATGCACGATGTCCAGCCCCCACACCACATTATTATTCACCCCCAGCACGCCCACACCCTCTGCGGCAATACGCCAGGAACTCCACCCTATGCCCCACGCCGCCAGCAATGCGCTGGCGAGAAACACGCTCCACCAAACGGGTCCCAGCGGCTTCCGCACCTCTGCCAGCATGGCCTCTACCGGAATATCGGCGGTGGGGACTGATGGTGCTGGTCTGTTCATTATCTGCATAGGGTCGGAAGCTCTTTAGAGCTTACTTGAGTGCTTTTCCCCGTCAATTCAAAAGGGGAACGCACGTGACATGGCGCACGGCTCCAGGAAACAGGGGCGGAGTTCCTCTCCGTTACAGGCTCCGGGCAGGGAAAGGCCGTCATCCCCTGCTTTTTCAACGGAGGAGGAAAAAGCGTCAGGGACGAAGGGGAATGCCCTTTTTCAGGTCCATGCCATCCATGGGACATTCTGGAAAAACGGAGGCGCCCACTGAACCGTCATTCCCGTTTCTTCCGCACTTCACAAACATTCAAATAGCTGGAATTCCCGGCGGCGGCATTTTAACATGAATTGCGTATGGACATAAAAACGCTGACTTCCGGAGCCCTGATCAAGCACCCTTCCCGCGGCCTTCTTCTCGGAACCGGGCCTTTCCGGGAATCAGCGGAACCGCCGGATTCCGGCCCCGCCTTTTATATTGATACATTCCGGCTGGACGACCCGCGGCCATGGAAAATACCGGCAGCCCTTCATGCTCTCCCGGCGGAGGGAAATCCCCCCCCGCCTGCTCCGGAAATCCGGTGGGCGGAACCGTCTCCGGACGCATACGCGCAGGTTTTTGCGGAAATGATGGAGCAAATCGCTGCCGGGCAATTGATGAAAAGCGTTCCGGCGATCCCCCAGTTCGGGGAAATGCTGCTCCCCCACACCCCCCGGGAACTCATCCTGCGGGCCATCAGCAGCTCTCCGTCCCATTATCCCTACGCCTGGTGGACGGAACGGGAAGGATTCTGCGGAATCACTCCGGAAACACTGTTCCACCAGCAGGGCTGCCGCCTGGAGACAATGGCCCTGGCAGGAACGGCCCGTCCGGAGGATGAAGGGGTTTTCATCAACGACGACAAGGAAATCCGCGAGCATGAAATCGTGGCGGGCAGCATTCTTTCCCGCCTGTCCCCCTGCGGCAGCGTCACCAGAACGGCACGCAGCGTGCTGAACCTGGGCACCCTGATCCACTTCGTCACTTACCTCACACTGGAATCTGATGACCAGCATACTCCGGCCCACTGGATACGGCTGCTCCACCCCACCCCCGCCCTGGGTTCCCAGCCCCGCACGGAAAACACGCTCTCCCAGCTGGACGACTGGCGTTCACGTCTCCGCTGTCCGCTTCACTTCGGCGCCCCGTTCGGTTTTCTGGAAAATGGAGACTTTTTCTGCCTGGTAGGCATCCGCTCCCTGTACTGGCAGGGGCAGAGGCTCGCACTCTGCACCGGGGGCGGCGTAGTGGCCTCCTCCACCCTGACGCATGAATGGCGGGAACTGAAACTGAAGAGGGATACGGTCAGGCGCAGTTTCCACCTTCCATGACAGTTCCTCCGGACGCCTCATTCCCTTAATGGAAGAACATTATTCCTCCGGCCAGCAGACGGAAAGCGTGTCAAATTTATCCTTCACCGGTATTTTCCACACCCTTCCTTCCCTCATCACGCCGCAGCACGGCACGCCGTCCATGCATGCACTGACGGAAATACCCGCAGGCAAACCGTGCAAAACCACCTCTGCGGACTCATGGAACGCACAGGGATCCCCTTCGCAGTTCCAATCCAGCTCCAGGGAATTGGAGCCGCCGCGGTAAAGGAACCCATGCACGGCGCATTCTCCGTTCCGGTATGCATATCCGTCCCCTGCATCTTCATACAAATGGGAAGCCACCTCCCCTTCCGGCGCCCACCATACATCCAGCGTCAGCGGCGGCCGAGGCAGTTCTCCCACGTATTGCTGCACCGGCCAATGGGGAATTACCGCCCCTCCGCGGACATACACGGGCAGGAAAGAAAGGGGGCACTTCACCCATACATCCTTTCCTGTGTCCTCCATCAGGCTGTCCGTGTGGTAGGAATACCAGACGCCCTCCGGAATGTAGAGGAACCGCCCGCCTTCCTGCGGCTCATGAATGGGAATGACGTACAGATGGTCTCCAAAGAAATACTCCGCCCCCCGCCAGTAGGTGTCCTTGTTGGTAAAACATTGCAGGGCCAGGGAGCGCAGCACGGGCATGCCCGTCTCCGCGTACCGGCGGAACTGCGTGTAGATATAGGGAAGCAGGCGGTAGCGGCCCTCTATGGCGGCTTTCACGTAAGAGGTGACTTCCTGCCCAAAAACCCATGGCTCCTGACCGCCGAACTCCCCGGAGGAATGATTGCGGAAAAAACCGTGGAAAGAAGCCATTTGCATCCAGCGGCAAAACAATTCCGGCGTGGGATGCCCCATGAATCCCCCAGCATCCGCTCCCGCAAAGGAAATGCCGGAAGCCGCAAGCCGCTGGCACTGGAAATTGGCCAGCTTCAAATGTTCCCAGCTGGACCGGTTGTCCCCTGTCCATGTGGCGGCAAAGCGCTGCAATCCGGCAAAACCGGATCGGGACAGCAGGAAGGGGCGCCGGTCCGGAGCGTGACGCTTCATGCCCAGCCAGGAGGCTTCCGCCATGCACTGCCCGTAAACATTATGGGCCTTTTCATGGGAACAGGGCATGCCGTCATATTCATGCCGCGTATCCATCGGGAAAGTGCGGTCCGGAAAAACGACAGGTTCGTTCATGTCGTTCCAGAGGCCGCGCACGCCAATTTTCCCAATATCCCTGCTGAACAGATCCGCCCACCAGCCGCGTACGGCGGGAGCCGTAAAATCCGGAAAATTGCAAAGTCCCGGCCATACTTCTTCCGACAATAAATTGCCTTCCGACCGGCGGCAGAAATAATTGCGTTCCATCCCCTCTTTCCAGACCGGATTGGCGGAATTGACCTTCACGCCGGGATTGACAATCAGAACCGTCTTCACACCGTCCTTCTCCAGGGCGCGGACCATTCCTTCCGCGTCGGGAAAATTCTGTTTGTCCCAGGTAAATCCCTCCTTCCGTTCCATGTAATGATGGTCCAGATGCACGGCATCGCACGGAATGCCCAGGCCCCGGAAACGCTCCACCAGATTGTATACGGCCTTGTCCGGATAATAGCTCCACTTGGACTGGTGGTACCCCAGCGCCCACAAAGGCGGCAATTCAGGCGTACCGGTAAGGCGCGTATAAGCGGAGATGATGTCCAGAGGAGTGTTGTCGTAAATGAAATAATAATTCATCAGGCCCCCGAAGGACCCGAAGGAAAGAACCTTTTCATCCGTAGCTCCGAAGTCGAAATACGAACGGCACGTGTTGTCAAACAATAGGCCGTACGCCTTCCTTTCCCGCAAACTGAGGAAAAAGGGAATACTTTTGTAAAGGGGATCCGACTCCTCATGGAAATCATAATGGTCCGCTCCCCACATGGAGAAATACTTGCCCCTCAGGTTCAAGGCGCACGGCTTGTCCCCAAGCCCGAAAAAATGCTCCGTTTCCTGAAGATTTTTCCGTATCCATACCCGGGCGTCTCCAGTCCAGTCCTTGCTCTCCCGGCCGAATCCGCCCTCATCCGTCAGCAGGGGCTCATCCGTGGCAACATCGTAAAAATCCACCTTTTGCTCCTCCGTGCGAATGCGGATGCGGAGCAGGGATGTCTCAACGACATGAACCCCGGCCTCATCATACTCGCGGATTTCCGCTCCCGGCGCGGAATATCCGGGGCTTACGGCATAACTCGGCTCGTCTTCCGGCACCGCTCCGGGGAAATACGTTACGCGGACAATACCGGCATCAGCAAGACACACGCTGAGAGTTATTTTGGAAACCGTATTCGTGTACTCCCATTTGACGAAACTCCCCCGGAGAGGAGGTGTTTTTCGTCTTTCAGGGATGTTGAAAACGGAGCACATTGAAGCCGGACGGAAGAGAGGATCAAAAGCGTTCAGTCCAGACTAAATCAATTTCATGACGAACGCAAGATTGAACTAAAGCAGCACTTTTCTTTTCATTATTAGAGTAAAATTATTCATATTAATCTAGACCGAACATGAAAAATCTGGTTTTATTGCGTTGGTGTACAACACGGCACGAGTCCGTATCCTTCCCGGCACCGACAAACCACATCAACCGATGAGCACAATTCGAGTTCTTACATTAGGATGGGAATTCCCGCCCCTGGTCAACGGGGGGCTGGGCATTGCCTGCCTGGGTCTTTCCCAAGGCGCTGGCAAAAAAAGTGGATTTAAGGGTGATCGTTCCCAAGGCCGACCCTTCCGTCCTTTTTGACGGATTCCAGCTCACCGGTCTCAATAACGTCTCCTATCGGGAAGTGGAGCAAGTGGACCGGAAATATTCCTATGACAGCTTTGCCCTAGTGGAGCGCGCGCCCATTGAACTGGACCCCTACACCACCGTGGAAGGAGAATCCGGCGTGGTGCAGTTCACCAAGGAAGGCCGCATCACCTTCTCCAAAACACATGAAGCCGACCTTCAGCTGTTCAGGAACAAGGAAGACCTTTACGCCGGAGACCTGGCCCTGAAAGTCATTCAATTCTCAAAAATAGCGGTAAAAGTCGCCCTTCAGCAGGATTTTGACATTATCCACGCCCATGACTGGATGACCTATCTGGCTGGCGTGGAAGTGAAAAAAGCCACGGGCAAGCCCCTGGTGGTGCATCTGCACGCTTCCCAGTTTGACCGTGCCGGAGCGGATGCCCGCGGCTGGATTTACGACATTGAAAAATTCGGCATGGAACAGGCGGATGCCGTTATCCCGGTCAGTAAATACACGGGAACCATCGCCAGCGGGCACTATGCCATCGACCCCCATAAGATATTTCCCATTCATAACGGAGCGGATCCGGTCAAAGTCTTTAAAGGGAAGAAAAAATTCCCGGAAAAACTCGTACTCTTCCTGGGCCGCCTGACGGCTCAGAAAGGTCCGGGATTCTTCCTTCAGATTGCCGCCAAGGTTCTGGAACAGACGGACGACGTACGCTTCGTCATGGCCGGTACGGGAGAAAAACTCCGCCAGTTGATCGAATCCGGAGCCTTCAAGGGCGTGGGCGACAAATTCCACTTCACCGGCTTCCTGAACAAGGACAAAGTCAATGAACTCCTCTCCATCACGGACATCTACTGCATGCCTTCCGTATCGGAGCCCTTCGGCCTTTCTGCGCTGGAGGCGGCCCAATTCAACATTCCCGCCGTGATTTCCAAGCAGTCCGGCGTGGCGGAAGTTATGAAGGGAGCCCTGAAAGCGGATTTCTGGGACGTCAACAAGATGGCGGAACATATCGTCCATCTCTGCACGGATGAGGAATTGTACCGGAAAGTAGTGGAACAGAGCACGGAGGACATCAAGGCCTCCACCTGGGATGCCGCCGCAGACAAGGTTATCCGGGTCTATAAACATGTGCTGAACCGCTAAAAACGCCTTTTTACCCTACTCCATAACTCTCAGCCTTCTTCACCCCGTCCATGAGCAACATTTCCCTCACTTTCGTTGCGCATCAGCCCAACCGGCTGATTCATTATGACTTCTTCAAAATTGGAGAACATGCCTTTTATGAAGATGATGATCTGAATGCCCGCGTGCTTAGCACGGTGGCGGAGCGCTGTTATTTCCCGGCAACCCGGCTGATGAAACAGCTTATTGAACTCACCGGGGGCAAATTCCGCTTTGGGCTGGCACTCAGCGGAGTCATTCTGGAACAGGCCCTGTACCACAGGCCGGACCTGATTGCCGCATTCAAGGATCTGGCGGAAACCGGCTGTGTGGACTTTCTGGCAATGCCTTATTACAATTCCCTGGCATCCGTTTACTCCCCTCAGGAATTTGCCGAACAGATTGAAGAACACCGGGAGCTTCTCAAAAAACTCTTTCATCAGGAAACGGATGTGCTGATGAATACCGGCATGCTGTACTCCAACGCCATTGCGGCGCAGGCGGAAACGCTCGGCTTCAAGGGCATCATGGCGGACGGCAACCCGGCCATGCTCAAGGGATTTACCAGCAATGAAGTCTTCCTGGCTCCGTGGGTGTATAACACCACCACTATCTTCCGCAACCGGGAACTCTCCAATGACCTGGCAATCATGCGGACTGATCCGGAATGGTCGGAATACCCGCTTTCCCCCACCACTTTCGCGGATTGGCTGACGCACCAGCAGGGAAGCGTCACTACCCTGTCCATGGACTATGAAACGCTGGGGGAACGACAGTCTGACGCTACAGGCGTCTTCGAATTCTGGCGTACGATGATTCTCGCCTGCATAGATGCCGGCAACCGGTTCATGACTCCGTCCGAAGTAGCGCGGGAAATCAAGCCCGTTTCCGTCTGTGAGTGCACCCAGGAAATGACCTGCTCCACTTTTGGAACCATGTCCCATTGGAATGGCAACGTCATGCAGGATGAAGCCCTCCGCAAAATCTACCGTCTGGAAAAACCGGTCAAGGCAGCCCATGACAAGGATCTCACCCACGTTTGGCGCAAACTGCAGAGCGCGGACCACTTCCACTACATGCAGAAGGAAAACTCCTTCACGCCGTATGCATCCGCCTTTGACGCGTACATTTACTACATGAACGCTTTGGCGGATTTGCAAATACGCGTCAAAAGGGAATCCGGAAAACCGGTTCAGCCGGATCCGGAAAAAGCGTCCTGACCTCTTCTCTTCCGAATACTGCGAACCCGGGTGGATTTATAGTCCGCCGGGAACATCACGGGACGGTTCCCGGCTGTAAAAACTTTGCGGTTCCGGAATGCGGTCTTCTTTGCCCCCCTCCTTTGGCTGCCATAAAGGGCCTGAGGGATGTCACGGAAAGCTAATATCCCAATGCCAGACGCTTCAATTTGTTGCGCAGGGTAATCTTCTGTGCGGAAGAAACGCGCTCCACAAAAAGGATGCCGTTCAAATGGTCGCATTCATGTTGCAGGCATCTGGCCAGAAGGCCGTTGCAGTCAATCGTTATTTCTCTTCCGTCAATCAGAAGCACCGTAGCCTTGACAAAATCCGGCCTCACGACGGAAGCACGTATTTTCATCACGCTCAGGCAACCTTCATGAAAAGGATGCATGGGGCCGTAAGGTTCCAGAACGGGATTGGCAAACATCAAGGGCATGATGTCGGAAAGCTCCTTGTCCTCTCCGTTCACTTTAAGCCAGGTGACGGACTCTTCCTCCTTCGGAATATCAATCACTACCAGTTGAATGGGAATGCTCACCTGGGGAGCCGCCAGGCCAATGCCCTCTGCTGCATACATGGTTTCCAGCATATTTTCCGCCAGGGTTTTCAGGCTGTCGTCAAAATGTTCTACAGGGCGGCATTTTTCCTTCAATACCGGATTTCCATACTGTGCTATTTCCAATAACATCGGGAGGGGGATAATATATATGTTAAGGCGCTTACCGTGCGCCGGGCTTGTTGATTTCTATTCTGGCAGGAACCTCACCTGCGTCAATACCCACAGACGTCAGCGCATCCCAAATGCCGACAATGATGCCAAACTCCGCTTTTTTATCCACATCAAGCTGCAGTTTGACGCCTGGATTTTCCTTTTTCAAGGCTTCCAGGGCAGCAGCCAGTTTATTCATCTCCACCAGCCTGCCATTCAGGGAAATGGCGGATGTCCCCGTCACGGCCAGAACGGCCCGCTGTTCCGAAGACGGCGTCCCCTCCATGAATTCCGCTCCGGGTACATCTATCTTAAGCAGGGACTGCGGCTTCTTCCACTGCGTATGGACAATGAAAAAAATCAGCAGAATGGTCAATATGTCAATCATGGGGACGATGGGCACCCCCATGCTCTTTGCTTTCTTGCGGTAAAACTGCATGGCCTTGTCAGCGTTGGGAATGATGGCAGCGGAAGGAAATCAATTCTGTCAGCAGGACTTCCATGGAGGCGGAAATACGCTCCAGCTTGCGGGAATAATAAACGTGAGCAATCACAGCCGGAGTGGCGATGGCGAGACCGGCAATCGTCGTATTCAGAGCCTGAGCAATCCCCTGAGCAATCATGCCGTGACTCTCATCCATTCCGAAAACGCTGAAAATCTGCACCAGGCCGCTGGCGGTTCCCAGAATGCCGAACATGGGTGCGATCATCACAATCATGTCCAGCAGGGGCAGACCCGCCTGAAGCGTTACAAACTCCTCGCGGGCCTTCACCTGGATCATTTCCTTCAAGGAGGCTTCATCCTCCAGCGGTGAATTCAACGCATCCAGCACCAGGCGGCCCTCTACGGAATCCGAATCCTCAGCTATTCTCTCCAATTCAGTGCGCCCCACGGCGCCGCGGGTGTACTGCTCCACGGCCCTGGTCAGCACGGCGGGGCAAATGAGGCTCTTCTTCATATTGAACATGCGGTAAATAACGGCCGCAATCAGAAGAACGGAACAGGCTGCCAGCGGGTACATGAAAACGCCGCCTGCCTGGAAGAATGTAATGCAGTCTTTGATCAAGTTCATCATCATATATCTGTGAATGGTATTTGTTGCAGGATGGTAGGTTGTTAAAAATTGAAATCGAAATACATTTCCAAAGAATCCCCCACAAGCATACTCCTTACCTCCGGGGGCATCGCTGGAAGCCTGGCGAGTTTGATGGCGAGGAAGGTAAAGGACTTCTGTACCTCGCTGGCTCCCACGCGGGAAGTCTGCCTCATAGACGAAATTTTGCCATTCTTGTTAATCAGGATGCGGATGCGCACAGTTCCGGTAACAATCAGGTCGCGGTTCAAATCGCACTGGCGGTACCATTGTTCCCCGATAGCCCGGTAAACGATCGCCTGGTACGTTCCCATGGGCGTAGCTTCCACATCCAATGTCGGACGGCGGCCAAAGCTGAATTTGCCGACCTGCTTGGTCTTCCGCTCATGTGTCTTGAAGCCGGGCTGGCTCTCCGCATTGAACATGGGATCATACAAGGGCTGTTTCTGAACCGGTTTTGTATTGGGCACCAAATCCAGATTGGGAAGATTTAGGGGAGGATTGTCCGCCCCTTTCGCAATGCTTTTGGCCAATTCCTCAAGCGGATCCGGCTTCTCCGAATCTCCGGGGCTGGGCAACACTACCGCATGGGGAAGCTGCATGGCCTTCTCCTGTGCATGACGGATGTTTTGTCGGGCCGTTTTTTCCTCTTCCGATTTGCCTGGCTCTCCCTTCTTGACGGGAGAATGAGCCAGGGAACCGGGATGACCGGCAGGCGGCATGGATGGTTCCAGGGGCTGGTAGGGAACATTGGAAGAAGCTCCGGGGGAGGCATTTTTGTTGCCGTCTCGTTCATGGCTTAAATCCCCATCCTGCCTTTCCTGGTTAAAAAGGACAATCTCTCCGTTTTCCCGTTCCACGCCATCCTGGGCGGGCATATCCCTGTCGCCGTCCGGATCCTTCCGGCCGCCTTCCGCCCGCGTATTCCTGTTGCTCTGGAATTTGGGCACTTCCGGCCTGGTGGCGCTTTCCTGCTCCTCATTGGTCTTCACAACGGCAGGCAGATATTCCGAGGGCTCTTGTCTCCGGCCCTCCAGTTGAGGTTCCACTTTCTTTACCATGCGCGCGCTTACAGCCACTTTCCTCCGCGCCGCTTCAGCCGGACGTGGGGAAGCCAGCCATTCTTCAGGAACCAGGCAGATCCCCGCCAGCAAAAACAGGTGTGCCAGCACAGACAGCAAAAGGCATGTGCCCCAGGAAACCCGGAACAGTCCGTTTCTCCGCCGCTGCCTGAAACTCATGGAGGTAAAGTTTTCACGGTTCCATGACGAATGCAATGTAGAAAGGAGACATGATGAAGGACGATTCCGTAATTTAGTATTGCACAAGACCATGTGCAGGCCCATACTTGCTAGCGACCAAACACATGCCTTCCTAAACGGCAAGGCCCTTTTCCTATATACCATACACCTCGTTAACACCCATCCTATATGGCCAATCTCAACAAAGTCTTCTTAATGGGCAACCTTACCGCTGATCCCGAACTGCGCTACACTCCCAAAGGAACCGCCGTTACGGACATCCGCCTTGCCATCAACCGTTACTACGCAGGCGACAACAGCGAACGCCAGGAAGAAACCACTTTCGTGGACGTCACCCTTTGGAATCGCCAGGCGGAAGTTGCCGGCAACTACCTCAGCAAGGGCCGCGGAGTCTTTGTGGAAGGCCGCCTTCAACTGGATTCCTGGGAAGATAAAGCTTCCGGGCAGAAACGCACCAAGCTGCGCGTGATTGGGGAAAACATCCAGCTCTTCCCCCGCGGCGGTGAAGGCGATATGGGAGGTGCTCCGCGCCAGCAGTACCAGAACGCTCCCCGTTCCAACAACTACGGACAATCCCGCCCGGCCCAGAACTACAACCCGCCCCCCATGCCCTCCACCAATCAGCCGTCCAACGACTTCGGAGACATGGACGACGAAATCCCGTTCTAAACGCAAATACCGCCTTTTCCTTTTACAGGCCGCCTTTCCTCCGGGTCAGGCGGTCTTTTTACACATCTTCCCCGAACGAACGGCAGCGCCGTGCCACGAAAAGAAAAAGTGGTACAGCCCCATTCCCGGCAATGGAGAAAAAGTACGGGAACAACCGGACAAAAGGGAAAACCTCACCGTTCATTTCAGCTTGGCAAAATCAGTCCGTCCCGGCATACTGGCGGCGTATGAAAATAGCCGTTATTGGAAAAGGTGGACGTGAACATGCACTGGTCAAGGCACTCAAGGAATCTCCCTCCGCTCCGGAAATGTACTGTTTCCCGGGGAGTGACGCCATCAACCGTCTGGCTACCCCCATCCCGGCCAGGGATCTCCCCTCGCTGATCGACTGGATGGTTTCCAATAAAATGGATCTCTGCGTTGCCGGAGGAGAGCTATCTGGTCAAGGATGAAGGCCTGGCCAATGCCTGCACCCGTGCGGGCATCCCCTGCTGGGGACCGGTAAAAGAAAGCGCCCAGCTGGAAGCCAGCAAGGAATTTGCCAAGGACTTCCTGCTCCGCCACCGCATCCCTACCGGGCAGGCCCGCGTAGCGGCCACATTGGAGGAAGCCCGGCAATTCATCGGAAACAACTATCCTACCGTACTGAAATTTGACGGTCTGGCCGCCGGAAAGGGCGTAGCCGTCTGCATGAGCAAGGAGGAAGCGGACTCTTTCCTGAAAGAAGTATTTACGGACAGGCGCTTTGGTGAAGGACGGCTGCTGGTGGAAGAATTTCTTACCGGACCGGAAGTCTCCATCTTCGGCGCTCTGGTGGACGACCATTATCTCATCCTCTGCCCGGCACGGGACTACAAGCGCCTCAAGGAAGGCGATGCTGGCCCCAACACGGGCGGCATGGGAGCGGTGGCTTCCCGCCGGCTGGTGGAACCGGAAATGCTGGAACGCATTGAAAAGGAAATCGTGGCTCCGACGGTAGCCGGACTGAAAAAAGACGGACTGCCCTACCGGGGTTTTCTGTACTTCGGCCTGATGCTGACTCCAAACGGCCCAAAAGTAATTGAATACAACTGCCGCTTCGGCGATCCGGAATGCCAGGCCGTTATGCCCCTGCTCTCCGGAGACTTGGCCTCCTTCTGCCTGCATGGGGCCAAGGGAGAATTTGCGCCGGAAGAAATTTCCTTCCAAAACGGCTGGTGCGTCTGCTGCGTGCTGGCCTCCAAAGGATATCCGGAGACCTCCCATTCCGGCGACGCTATTCAGGGACTGGACGATATTTCAAATGCTTCCGTTTACCACGCCGGCACCAAATGGAATGCGGATAAAAACTGTTATGAAACCAATGGCGGCCGCGTCCTGGCCGTCGTGGCACAGGGGGATACCCTCTCCGAAGCGCGCCAGCGCGCCCACAACGAAATCAAAAAGATTCAATTTAACGGCATGCAGCGCCGGCCGGACATCGGCTTTGCCAGTTTCGTCTGATTTTCCCGCTTTTCCCTCCCCATCTCCCCTATGAAACCGGCGGCCCTTCTCATCCTCCTGTTTCTTTCCTGCCCTACATGCCTGATGGCGGACAACGCCGCACTGGCGGCCAGGGCGCGTGAACAGGTAGGAGTAACGGTTTCCTACAACGGAGGCTATCAATCCATTCCCTACCCCAACGGAGACGTTCCCCGCGAAACGGGAGTATGCACGGATGTGGTCATCCGCGCCATGAGGGCCTTCGGCCTGGACCTTCAAAAAGCCGTGCATGAGGACATGAAGGCCCACTTTTCCAAATACCCTAAAATATGGGGATTGAAAACGACGGACCGCAGCATTGACCACCGCAGGGTCCCTAATCTTCGTACCTTTTTTGCCAGAAAAGGTTGGTCCGTTCCCATTACGGAAAACGCGGCGGACTACAAGCCCGGCGACCTGGTTACATGGAACCTGTCCGATAGTATTCCCCACATTGGCATCGTTTCCGACCGGAAAACGGAGGAAGGCACGCCGCTGATCATTCATAATGTCGGCGCCGGAACGCAGGAAGAAGATTTCCTGTTTTCCCACACCATCACAGGCCACTATCGTCCCGTGCTGGTTGAGGGGAAACAGAAAGAGCAACCCTGATTCTTACCCCCGTCTTAGCGCAACCTGCCATACCGGGTATTTCCAGGGGGACGGAGTTGCATAGATATCCGGAGAATGCCGCGGAACAGGAAGAAGGCGACCCTTTCCCGCTCATTGATTCATCCGGCCCGGAATGCCCATGAACCTTCTTGCCAAAAGAGGGGGCTTCCGTCATCATGTGCGCATGGCTACACCTGCATTCTCCGACTGTATCAACAAGCTGGGCGTCGATGAAAAAGACGTCATCCCCTTCGGCCGCAACAAGGCCAAAATTTCCCTGGACGTATTGGACAGGCCGGCAGCCCCCGGCAAACTCATCCTGGTATCCGCCATCACTCCCACCCCATCAGGAGAAGGCAAAACCACCGTTTCCATCGGCTTGGCGCAGGGATTGCAGGCCATCGGCAAAAAAGTCTGCCTGGCGCTCCGGCAACCTTCCATGGGACCGGTGTTCGGCCGCAAGGGCGGAGCTACCGGAGGCGGCAAAAGCTCCCTGACGCCGGCAGAGGAAATCAACATGCATTTCACAGGGGACTTCCACGCCATTACATCCGCCCACAACCTCATCAGCGCCATCATTGATAACGCCATGTTCTTCCACACGCTGAACATTGACGAACGCAAAGTCATATGGAAGCGGGTCATGGACATGAACGACCGTTCCCTGCGTTCCATCATCGTGGGGCTCAACAAGCAGGGGTTCCCCCGAGAAACAGGCTTCGATATCACCCCGGCTTCGGAAATCATGGCGTGCCTGTGCCTTGCCACTTCCTACAAGGACATGGAAGAACGCATCAACCGCATCGTGATCGGATTCACGACGGATGACAAGCCCGTATTCGCAAGGGAACTGGGCATTACCGGTTCCGTCATGGCCCTGCTGAAAGATGCCCTGATGCCCAATCTGGTCCAATCCGTGGAAGGAGTGCCCTGTTTCCTGCACGGCGGCCCGTTTGCCAACATTGCCCACGGCTGCAACTCCGTGCTGGCCACCAGGATGGCCCTGCATTTTGGGGACTATGCCGTCACGGAAGCCGGATTCGCGTTTGACCTGGGTGCAGAGAAATTCCTGGATATCAAATGCCGCCAGTCCGGACTGGATCCGGCGGCCATTGTCATCGTAGCTACGGCACGCGCGCTGAAAATGCACGGGGGAACTGCCCTTGCGGATCTGAAAAACACGGACGTGGATGCGCTGAAAAAAGGCCTTGCCAACCTGGATGCACATCTGGACGCTGCCGCCCACTACAAACGCCCCGTTGTGGTCGCCGTCAACAAATTCTTTGACGACTCCCGGGAAGAACTGGACGCTATCGTGAAACACTGCGCGGAACGCGGTATTCCCTGCGCCATTGCGGATATCTTCTCCCAGGGAGGAGAAGGAGGCAAAGACCTGGCCCAAATGGTTGTGGAAGCTGCGGACAGGAGTTCCGCCCCTTTCAAGCCCCTCTATGAATCCGCCCTGCCGGTGGAAGAAAAACTCAACATCATTGCCCGCAACATTTACGGGGCGGACGGTGTGGAATTGACAGCCGCCGCCAAAAAGAAGCTGGCCCAGTTTGAAGCCAGCCGCCTGACGGACCTTCCCATCTGCATGGCAAAAACCCAGAACTCCCTTTCCGACAACGGACGCCTCCGAGGACGTCCCACCGGCTTCACCATCACCGTGCGCGACTTTGAAATCGCCAACGGGGCCGGCTTCCTGGTGGCCCTCTGCGGGGAAATCATGCGCATGCCCGCCCTTCCCGTCTCACCGAACGCCATGCACATCTACCTGGATAACAAGGGCAACGTCCAGGGGCTCTGAAAAATATCACCAACCGCGCCGCACGCCATGAAAATCGCCATTCTGGGAGCCGGAGCCCTGGGTTGCTATTACGGAGCCAGACTTCAGGAATCGGGGCAGGACGTATCCTTCATCGTACGTTCGGAATACGGCTATCTGAAAGAACACGGCCTTCAGGTGAAAAGCCTGCATGGGAATATCTCCCTGCCCCGCATCAACGTTTACCGGGACACGGAGGAAGTCGGCCCGGTAGACCTCGTTGTCGTTGCATGGAAAAGCACGGCAAACGCCGGATTTTCCAGAGCCCTTCCCCCGTTGATGGGGCCGGACACAACTGTGGTTACACTCCAGAACGGCATGGGAAATGCGGAGGAAATTGCCCGCATCATCCCGGCGGACCGTATCTATGTGGGCCTGTGCTTCATCTGCGCCATGCGGGAAAAACCGGGCCATGTCAACCATCTGGAAGGGGGCAACATCCAATTCGCCCCCTTCATTCCCACGCCGGAAGGGACTGAAAAAGCCAGGTAACTCTCCGAGCTGTTTGCCAATGCCGGCATCAAAACGCGCGCCTTTGACGCCGCAGAGCAAATCCAGTGGTACAAACTCGTCTGGAACATCCCGTTTAACGGGCTTTGCCTGGCTCTGGGCGGCATCAGCATTGCAGAACTCTACCAAAATCCGGAAAACGTCGTACGCGCGCGCCGCATCATGGAAGAAGTAGTACAGGCAGCCAGGGCCCGCGGCTACGCCCTGCCGGAAGATTTGGTTGAATTCCACCTTTCCCGTACGGAAACCATGGGGGCTTTCATCCCGTCCAGCGCCGTGGACTACAACGAAGGCCGCCCCGTCGAATACACAGCTATCTGGGGAGACCCTCTCTCCAAGGCCCGGCAAGCCGGAGCCTCCGTGCCGGAATGGGAACTTCTGGACAAGGCCATCCGCAAGCGCCTGAACATGAATTAACTCGAACCAATTGCGAATCATGCTGAAGACCATCGTCATTTTCATCATTGCCCTGCTGGGCTTCGGCATGATTCGCCTGCCTTTGCAGAATCATATTCTGGAACAGGAGAAGGTGGAGGGGCTGCTGGATAATCCGGTAGAGCTTTCCTCTTCCGATTATCTGGAACAACAACTTGCCATGGTCTCCCTGGGAGGGCTCCGCTCCCTGGTGGCGGCCGTGCTGAGCATGGAAGCTTTCGATTGTTTCCTGATTTCCGACTGGGCCAACCTGGAACGCCGCTACAACCAGGTTACCTCTCTCGCTCCTCACTCCGATTTTTACTGGGACAACGGATCGTGGCATTTGGGCAATAACGCTTCCTCCAGTTATCTGGACAATAAACGTCTTTCTCCCATGGAACGCCGGGAAGGCTTCCGCAAATACATTCAAAAGGGGCGCCGCTTCCTGGAAAAAGGCATCAACGCCAATCCTGACAGCTGGTACCTTCAATCCCTGCTGGGCAACATGTATAGCGATACCTACCGGCAACCGGACTTTGAAAAGGCGGCGGAAGCCTACCGCAAGGCACGGGATTTGGGAGCGCCTCCCCTTACGGCCCGAAAAGAATTTTATGCGCTCGTCCGTGTGCCTTCCAAATCCAGAGAAGCTCTGGAACTGGGCCGGGAGTTATTCAAGGATCCCCGCAACAGGACACCCAGCCTGGTGAGTAATATTTTTGTTCTGGAAAACAGGCTGAACATACCGGAAAAGGAACGCATCCCCTTCCGGGAACTGTTTCCCACGGATGAGATCGCCCGTGACCTGATGACCAGCCATCTGGCCAATTCCCTGAAATATCCGGTAGACGGGCTGAGAGAAGCCCTGGAATCTTTGCCTCCGGCAAAAGACGAGTAAATCAAACAGACGGAAATAAGGGGTCATGGGAAGGCCGGCACCCTGTGCCCCAACCATGATTTCCTGTGAGCAAACGCGCTTGGCAAAACCTCCCCAAAGTGCTATGCTCTTTGCTTACAATACCATGAGTAGAATAGCCCTGATTAGTGACATCCATGCCAATCTGCCCGCTCTGGAAGCGGTGATGAAGGATATAGAACAGCTTCAATGCAATGCCGTTTACTGCCTGGGCGATGTTGTGGGCTATAACGCCAATCCGTCCGAATGCCTTGAATTCATCCGCAGCCGCCAGATTCCCACCGTGCGCGGCAACCATGATGAGGAAGCCATTGGAGAAGACAATCCGGCAGGGATGAACCCAGTAGCTTACAATGCCCTGATGTGGACGCGGCAGCAACTTTCCGAAGAACAGAAAAAGTGGCTTCGCCGCGCTCCTTTCCAGCGCATTCTCCCCAATGAAATCGTTCTGGTGCACGCTACACAGGACAAGCCCAACTCCTGGGCCTACGTCACGAATGTGGATACGGCCACCCACAGCATTAATATGCTGCGTGACAATCAATTCCTGTGCTTTAACGGACACACTCACGTCCCCCGTACATTCATCCGCCATGAAGGAAGCATCCATGAATATGAATCCGGGGATATCCAGCTACTCAAAATCAACAAATATCTGATTAATGTGGGCTCCGTAGGCCAGCCCAGAGACGGCGATCCCCGCGCCGCCTACGGCGTGCTTGACGAAGACAGCATGGTGTACTACCAGCGCCGCGTGGAATACGATGTAGCGGAGGCCCAAAGACGCATTCTGGCCGCCGGTCTTCCGGACATGCTGGCGCGCCGGTTGGGAGAAGGAATGTAATAGTCCGCACCTCCTGAAAGGCCTGCCAAAAGAAAGGAACCCTGCCGTATTGCATTGTTTCCCTTTCATCTTAAGAAGAACCGGACAGCGCCTTATGTTAGCAAAGGCTTACAAATTTGCATTGCTACTTGCCTCACCTTCCACAAATCGGTAGAGTTCAGCGCGACGAATGAAGACCTATATCATCAGACGACTCCTTCTCATGCCCTTGACGCTCCTGGGGGTTACGTTTCTCGTCTTTTGCATAACCCGTTTTGTTCCGGGAGGTCCCATTGAGCAGATGATGCAGCAGCAAAGCATGAGCGCCCTGTCCGGACAGAAAGCCGGCTCCCAGCGCGGCGACAATAACCTGAGTGAAGCGGATATGGAGCGGCTGGAAGAGCAGTACAGCCTGCAGGAGCCCATCATCACGGCTTATCTGCAATGGCTGGGCGTGCTGCCCAAAAAGATTTTCATTTCCCGTGAGGAATTCGGGGAAATCGGCGGAGCGGGAGAGGGAGACAAGGAAGATGAATATTCCGGCATTTCCGATACGCATACACGGATCAATCTGAATGAAACAGGAGAACAAGTCGTCGTAGTTCGCCAGGACAAGGATTCCGGCAGCGTGAAAGATGCTTTCTTTTCCGGCACGCCGTCCCGGAAAGCCGCTTCAGAAGGCTGGACCGTGGATATAGAATCCCCCATGGACCGCGCGGAACGCTGGGCGCGCCGCATGAGGCAGACGGATAATACGGAGGCCGTCCGCGACAAGGCTCGGGGCTATGCCTGGCGTGCCGTAATGTACAAGACCAGCTTTGACGGGCTGCTCCAGGGAACTATGGGCAACTCGTTTAAGTACAATGAACCCGTATGGGACATGATCAAGGAGCGCATTCCCGTTTCCCTGTACTTCGGCATCCTGAGCGCCATTATTACCTATTCCGTCTGCATTCCCCTTGGGGTAGTAAAGGCAATCCGCCATAAAAGCCTGGTGGACAACATCTCTTCCGTCCTGATTTTCCTGGGGTACTCCGTACCTGGGTTCGCCCTGGGCGCCGTACTGGTGGTGTATCTGGGCGCGCGGCTGGAATGGTTCCCTCTCTGCGGGCTTACGTCTCCGGACTTTGCGGACATGGGGTTCTGGCAACAGGCCGGAGACCTGCTGCACCATACGGTGCTCCCCCTGATTTGTTATGTAGTAAGTTCCTTTGCCATCACCACCATGATGATGAAAAACAACCTGATGGACAATCTTTCCGCGGACTACATCAGGACAGCCATGGCCAAGGGCGTGAGTTTCAGAGGGGCCGTCATCAAGCATGCCTTCCGCAACTCCTTTATACCCATTGCCTCCACTCTGGGCAGCCTCATCAGCCTGATTGTGGCCGGCTCCATGCTGGTGGAAAAGGTTTTCGATATCCAGGGGTTCGGGATGCTGAGTTACCAGGCTCTGATGGACAAGGATTACGCCCTGATCATGGGAACGCTGCTGCTTACCTCCTTCCTGATGGTGCTGGGCAACCTTCTCTCCGATATCATCGTGGCCGCTGTGGATCCGCGCATCAAATTTGAATAATACACATGGTTAGAAAACTGGCATACCTTTTGATCATTCTGGCGGTTCTTACTGCCGTGGGAGAGCTGTGCGGGCTGCTCCTGCCCACGTTAAGCTGGCCCTTCACCGTCTCACGGGAAATGAGCATGCTCAACATCGTCTGTACGGACCAGAACAACGGCGGCTTTCTGACGCCTCAGGGGAAATTCCTGTGGTTCGGCTGGGTTTGCGTGCTGGTCATGGGAGGCCTCGGTTTCTGGCTCATGCTGAAAGGCCCCCGGAGGTTCCATCCAACGCCGATCACCAGGCGCCGCATCCAGCGTTTTAAAAGCATCTCCCGCGGCTACGTATCCCTCCTCATTTTGCTTGTATTGACGCTATTGGCCTGTATGGACCAATGCCTGGTGGGCAAGCGGGCCCTCCTTGTCGTTCAGGACGGATCCTGGTACTTTCCGGCCATGATGCGCAAAGTATACAAGGGTTCTACATTTGGCCAGACCGGAGATTTTGCGGATGCGGAAGCCAACTACCGAGAACTGAAAAAACAGGCAGGCCAGCCGGGAAAACCCTCCCTTGTCATCATGCCTCTGGTTCCATACGATCCCACGGGAGATTCCACCAACCCCGGTTCGGAAGCTTTGATGGTGAATGAAGACGGTCTCGTCTGCGAGGCCGGCGGCAAGCCGTATTCCGGTTTGGCCTCCCGTTTGCATAAGGATGAAGAAGCCCTTCCCCACATCAGCTACAAATTCCGCAAGGGAAAGAAAGTGGACCGGGCCACCGGCTGGCTGGAAGACAGAACGGAGGTGTACAGCGCCACGTATGAAAACAACAACATTGTGGCGGAACATTACAGCGGCCCCGGCACCAAGGAAGAATTCCTGAAACAGACGGATGAACATAAAATCAGCCGTATCTTCTACCACCCCTCCCCGCCCCTCAAGGGGGGCCACCTGCTTGGCACCAATACCCAGGGGGCGGACATTCTGGCTTATCTGTACGGAGGCCTCCAGGTAAATATGAAAGCCGCACTCTTCTACCTGCCTATCGTATATTTTATCGGCATCACCTTTGGAATGATGATGGGATACTTCGGCGGCATGTTTGACCTCGGCATGCAGCGCCTCATTGAAATCTTCTCCCAGGTTCCCTTCCTTTTCATCATCATGATTATTTCAGATATGGTTCCCCTTCACATGAAAGGCATGTTCCTGATTATCAGCCTTCTCATCATGTTCGGGTGGATGTCCATGACCTACCAGCTCAGAACCTCCACCATGAAGGAAAAAGCGCGCGACTACGTGGCGGCCGCCCGCGTGCTTGGGGCTTCCACCAGCCGTATTCTCTTCGTTCATATCCTGCCCAACCTGGTCGCCATTCTGGTCACTCTGGTTCCGTTCAGCGTTTCCGCCCTCATTCTGGCTCTGGCTTCCCTGGACTATCTGGGCTTCGGCCTTCCTGACACATACGCCAGCTGGGGGCGCCTGCTCAATGACGGACTGGCGGATCTTTCCGCCAGCTGGGTGGTTACCTCCGCCTTTTCTGCCCTGGTGATTACCCTCCTGCTCGTCACCTTTATCGGGGAGGCTGTCCGCGAAGCCTTTGACCCTAAAAAATTTACCACTTATAAATAAAAAGACTCCCGCTTTGCCATTTCTTATGCTTAAGCTGTCCACCCTCCTCCGTTCCACCCTTTCTTCCGTGATGCTGTCCCTTCTGCTGGCAGCCGGGTCCGGTTGCAAGGATTCCTCCCAATCCCAGGGGGTAGGCTGGCAGCCGAACGTACCCTTCGGCACGCTCCCTCCGGGATTTGATTCCTTCCCGGAACGATGGAACAAACAGATCAATGACCGCCTGGCTCGTGAGGAAGCTGCCAAGCAAAAGGAAATACGGGAGATCCGGGACAAGTTTTTTAAAGAGGAAGATTCTAAAGTCAGGGAAAAACTGCAAAGCAAGCTCATTGCGGATGAAGCCGCCCTGTCCGTCATTCACCGCAGGCAGACGGAAGGCGACTACATCAAATTCAAGACCCCGGCGGACATCCCCCAAGACCTGAAGTGGGAGGATGGACTGGACAATCCGGAGATAGGGGACCCGAATGCCAAAAAAGGAGGCGTGCTGCGCCAGTGGGCCCCCGGATCCTATCCCGACACATTCCGGCCCAACGGCCCGAACAGCAACAGCGGTTTCCGCGGCCCCCTGTATGATGAAATCATCATCGGCCTCGTTTCCATCCATCCGGTTACGGGAAAAATCATTCCAGGAATCGCTCATAAATGGGCGGAATCCCCAGACAGGCGCACTGTTTACTTCGAACTGGATCCGGATGCCCGCTATACGGACGGAGCCAAGGTAAAGGCCATCGACCTCCTGGTGAACATGTATATCCGCACTTCGGAATACAGCCGGGACGTATTCTACAACAACTTTTTTTACCAGAACGCTTCCAACATCACCATCTACGACGACAGCCGCTTTTCCATCACACTCCCCTTCGCCAAACCTCTGCTCCCGTACTATTGCACGCTGTTCATTCCGTCCCCGCCGCATTTTTATTGCGAGTTCGGCCCCAACTACGTGGAACGCTACCAGTGGCGCATACCGCCCACTACGGGCGCTTATGTTGTCAAGCCGGACGGTATCATCCGCGGCCGCCAAGTAACGCTCCAGCGCGTGCCGGACTGGTGGGCCAGGGACAAAAAATTCACGAAATACATGTATAATGTGGATCAAATCGTGTATAATTTCATTGCGGAACCATCCAAGGCCATCGAACTCTTCCGCATCGGAGAACTGGACGTTTTGAACATCACCAAACCGGAACTATGGCACGAACGCATGGAAATACCGGAGGTTCACAACGGCTACATCAACCGCAGCACATTTTACACCATTTACCCCCGCCCTCCTTACGGAGTTTTTCTGAATACCTCCAAAGCCCCCTTCAATGACCTCAATGTTCGCCGGGGGTTCCAGCACGCACTTAATATCCAGAATATCATTGACATTACCTTCCGCGGAGACTACCAGCGGCTCAATTCCTACAATTCAGGTTTCGGCAAATTCACCAATCCCTATATCAAGGCGCGCCCCTATTCCCCGGAACAGGCCCGCGCTTATTTCGCCAGGGCGGGCTACACCATCCCCTGCCCGGACGGCATCCTCCGCAAGCCGGACGGCACCCGGCTCACCGCAGCCATCACCTTCCCCAATTCATCTCCTTCCCTGGCTTCCACTCTGGGCAAGCTGAAGGAAGACGCGCGCAAGTGCGGCCTGGAAATCCAGCTTGACCCTCTGGACTCCACCGTAGCTTTCCGCAAAATCATGGAAAAACGCGCTCAGGCCTCCTTCATGGCCTGGGGATTCACTCCCCCCCATCCGATGAACGAGCAGGGGTTCCACTCCCGGTACGCCTATGATGAGCGTGGAGGCCTTATTACCTATACCAATAACATCTGCGCTTACGCGAACAAAGAAATGGACAAGCTGCTGGACGCAGAAACAAACGCAGCCACGGAAGACGAACTCCAAAAGGCCACGTGGAAAGTGCAGCAGAAAATTGATGACGAAGCCCTGTGGGTTCCCTGCTGGACCACGGAATTCATCAGACTGGGTTACTGGCGCTGGGTCAAATGGCCGAACAGTGCAACTACGCAATTCTGCCATCCCGTCGTATTTGATCCCATGGAAAGTTATCTGTACTGGGTGGATAACGATATCAAAAAGGAAACAATGGAAGCCAAGCGGGAAGGAAAAACATTCGAGGAAGTGGATACCGTGTATGACCAGTATCGCTACATGGACTCCATTGAAAGCCTGGATAACAAGGATGGCGGCGGCAAGCTGCCGTCTGTGCCTGTCATCCCGGAAAGCGGCGACCCTCTGGAACCTTCTGCCACGGAAAAATAACACATGAGCGATCCCCTGTTGGAAATCAAGAACCTGGTCACCGGCTTCGAAACGGAATCCGGCCTGTTGAAAGCGGTGGACGGCGTCAGCTTCACCGTCCCCAAAGGTACCTGCGTAGGTATCGTAGGGGAATCAGGCTGCGGCAAGCGTTACGGCCATGTCCATCGTCCGGCTGCTGCCCCAGCCCATGGGGAAAATTTTGGACGGGCAAATTCTGTTCAAGGGCCGCGACCTGGTTCAGGCAAAAGAGACGGACATGCACGGCATCCGCGGCCGCCATATCGGCGTCATTTTCCAGGAACCAATGACGGCGCTCAATCCCGTACACAGCATCAGCAGGCAAATTGGGGAATCCCTGATGCTCCACCGGGGAATGAACACCAGGGAAGCCCGGGACGCAGCCATCCAGCTCCTGCAGCGCGTTCGTATCCCCGCCCCGGAACAGCGTGTGGACGAATTTCCTCATCAGCTCTCCGGCGGCATGCGCCAGCGCGTCGTCATAGCCATTGCCCTGGCCTGCCATCCGGAACTCATCATTGCGGATGAACCTACTACGGCCCTGGATGTCACCGTTCAGGCTCAAATCCTGTCCCTGCTCAAAGACCTTCAGGCGGAAATGGGGTCATCCTCCATCCTCATTACACATGACCTGGGCGTCATCGCACAGAGCTGTGACTCCGTAGTCGTCATGTACGCTGGCCGCGTGGTGGAAAAGGCCCCTGTCCGGGAACTTTTTGCCAACCCCCGCCATGCTTACACCAAGGGACTGCTGGCCTCCATCCCTCAGCTAAGTTCCGTGCGGAAAACCAAACTGCCCACCATTCCCGGTCAGGTGGCCTCTATTGCGGATTTCGTTCCCGGATGCCGCTTCTGCCAAAGGCAGGGTGTGCCCGCGGAAGAACTCACGGAACGCCCTCCCCTCGTGGAAATATCCCCGGACCACTTCGTGGAAGCCTGCCCCCGTTGCGCCAACCTTTAACTTCTTTTTCTACCAGCCATGCCGGAACCTCTCTTGCAAGTAGACAATTTGAAAATGTACTTCCCCGTCCGCTCCGGAATTTTCCTGCGGCAAGCGGGATGGGTCAAGGCAGTGGACGACGTTTCCTTCAATATTTACCCGGGGGAAACGCTGGGCCTGGTGGGGGAATCCGGCTGCGGAAAATCAACCATTGGCAAAAGCATTGTCCGCCTGCTGAAACCCACCGGGGGCTCCATCCGGTTCAACGGCAACAATATCGCCAGACTCTCCCAGCGCAAAATGAGGCCTCTGCGTCCGCACATCCAGATGGTCTTCCAGGACCCTGCGGAATCCCTCAACCAGAGGCAATCCATCGGTCAAATCGTAGCGGAACCCTTTGTCATCCACCGCATGGGCACCCCCGCCGCGCGCCGGGAATGGGTGCGCGGCCTGCTGGATCGCGTAGGGTTGCCGGACAGCGCTATTGACCGCTTCCCCTTTGAATTCTCAGGCGGGCAACGCCAGCGCATCGGCATCGCCCGCGCCCTGACGTTAAATCCCAGCCTCATTATTCTGGACGAACCCGTCTCCGCCCTTGACGTATCCGTCCAGTCCCAGGTGCTCAACCTGCTGCTGGAACTTCAGGAGGAACGCAAACTCTCTTACCTGTTTATTGCCCATGATCTGGCGGTCGTCAAACACATCTCCGACCGCGTGGCGGTCATGTATCTGGGTAAAATCGTGGAAATGTCAGATGCGGAAACCATCTATCAATCCCCCAAACATGCTTACACCAAGGCTCTTCTGGACGCTATTCCGGAACCAGACCCCTCCAGGGCCAACAAGCACCAGCCTCTGCCGGGAGACGTCCCCTCTCCCATCAACCCGCCGCTCGGCTCTGCTTTCGGCCATCGCATCCAGCACCCCTCCTATCCGGAGACGGTGGGAGCGGACCTTACCCCTGTGGAAATAGAACCGGACCACTGGGTAGCCCCTGATCCCTGCGCTCTGGAGCCGGAAGACTGGAATAGAATCCGCCAGCGGTAAAAGGTACGGTAAAACGTTTATCCGTGTCCGCCGGGGAAAAACATATCTGCAAACAAATCCCCTGATTTTTTTCGGGCGGCGGGCAACAGCTTTTAATCACCATGCCCCCGGCATTATCCTACACGTAAATCCGGGGCACGCGGGCGCTGATGCTGGTCAGCACATTGCTGGGGATGGTATTGGCACGGCGCGTCAGTTCCTCCCAGCTTACATTAGGCCCCATGATTTCCACCAGGTCTCCGGTCTCCACATGGTCCATGTAAGTAACGTCCACCATGATCTGGTCCATCGTCACACGGCCCAAAACCGGACAGTACTGGCCATTGATATACACCCTCGCTCCCTGGTTAGACAGATATTGAAGATAGCCATCCGCATAACCGATGCCGATAGTGGCCACCTTCGTGCTCCCCTTCGTTATATAGCAGTGGTTGTAGGAAACGCCGTGATTTCCCGGCAGCGTGCGTATCAGAGTAATGCGGCTGTACAGGGTCATTGTAGGCCGCAGCTCCTTATTATAGGGAGACGGCATGGGGGAATACCCGTACAGGATTCTGCCCAGCCTCGCCATATTGGCGCAGGGAACCTTGTAATTAAACACAGCGGCGCTGCTGCACAGGTGCCGGAACTTGTACCGATGGCCTTGGGAAAGTTCATTTACGGCTTCCGTAAAGCCGCTGATCTGTCCGTGGGTGAAGGAAATATCATCGGAAGCTGCGGATAAATGGGAAAACACGCCCTCCAGATCCAGATAACTGAACTGTTTGAGCTTGTCCGTCAGGCCGTGCAATTCACTCGGTAAAAAACCGCTGCGCCCCATGCCGGTATCCACGCCCAAATGGACATGGACGGTTTTGCCGTAAAGGGCGCCCAAGGAATTGAAATGCTCCGCCTCTTCCATGCTGGAAAGAGCGGCGCGCCAGCCGTTCTGCACGATTTCCTCCCGCTCCCCCTCAAAACAGGGACCGAGAATAAACGGGCATGTTTTTGCCCCGGCATCCCTCACCCGGCAGGCCTCCGCCACCGTGGCAACGCCGAAAAAAGCGCAATCTTCGCCATCCAGGGCCTTCACCACCCCTTCCAGACCGTGACCATAAGCCTCTGCCTTCACAATAGCCATCAGACGGTGATCCGGCATAACACGCCGGACGACGTTTAAATTGTGCCTCAACGCATTGGTATCAATCTGGGCCCATGCTCTGGGAGGGCTTGTGCAACTCATGCCCGGAGTGTAGGAAGACGGTTGATGCTGTACAAGCCGGAATTAAGCCACCTTTCCACTTTTCCAAACGTTCCTCGAAGAGACAGCATGCCGGTCATTCCTCCGGGAACTTGTTGACGGCGGAAAAGCGAAATCCTTTTTTACCCGATTTCAAAAAACTCCTTGCCAATCCCCGACACGAACGATATATTCCCCCCCGCACTGCAAATGCGCGGTTAGCTCAGTGGTAGAGCACATGCTTCACACGCATGGGGTCACTGGTTCGAAACCAGTACCGCGTACCATTTTTCTAAACACCCCAGAATTCAATATTCCGGGGTGTTTTTATATTTAGAACAGTCAGCAGATAATACTCGATTGGTTAGATATCCCATTTTGCTTCGTAATGATTGTCTTGTCATCCATCCCTCATAAAGATAATATGGATCAAGTAACCTTCTCCCATCTGTTTAATGCCGCTTTTCAATTCAAATTCAAAACTGGAAATATTGAACCAAATCAAGGAGATCCCATTCCAGCTGGAACGGCAAATTCAACATTTGGTGGAAGCAAATTTAAATACGTTGCTTGGGCTGAATTCGTCAAATCCGAATTCACGATATCCGGTTCCGTTCAGAGGTTGAGAATTGATACATTGGCTTTTGACAGAAAAAATAAGGCTTTTGTCATCATCGAATACAAGCAGGACAAAAATTTTAGTGTTGTAGACCAAGGCTATGCCTATCTTTCTGCAATGCTTAATAATAAAGCCGATTTCATTCTGGAATACAATGAAGCCCGGAATGAACTGCTCAAGCGCAGTAGCGTGGATTGGTCTCAATCCCGGGTTATTTTTATTTCCCAGGGCTTTACCTCTTATCAAAAAGAAGCCATTAATTTTAAAGATCTTCCGATTGCTCTGTGGGAGATAAAAAGATACAGCAATCAAACCATCAGTTTTGAGGAAATCCGAAAACTCAATGCAACGGAAAGCATCAAAACAATTTCATCGAAAAACAGCGACGTAGATGCTGTCAGCAAAGAAGTAGTAGTTTACACGGAGCAGGATCGGTTGAAGAACATTCCGGAAAAGGTACAGGGTATTTACAACAGCCTCAGAAATAAAATCCTCGATTTAGGGGACGTCGAAATCAAAGCCACCAAGCTTTATGTAGCTTTCACGGTCAACGGTTCAAATTTCACGGATATCGCCTTACAGAAACAAGGACTGAAACTCTGGCTCAATCTTCCAAAAGGGAAATTGGAAGACCCCTACAAACTCGCTAGAGACGTTTCCAATATCGGCCATCATGGAAACGGATCTTACGAACTGACTGTAAAAAATGAGGACAGGATGGATTACATACTTACCCTGATTAAACAGTCTTATACACAAAAAGCTTAATTTCTACTGAGAGGAAAGCTTAACCGCGCCATTGCTTTCTTGATGAACGTTGCGTACTCCCGACAGTACGGGCATTGACTTGACTTCCCTTTCTCCGTATGCTCCGCCCGCATGTCTGCGTTGCTGATCACGTCTTTCATCTGGGCGTTGTCATTCGGACTTCTGGGAAACTGCCTGTCCGGCCTCCCTGCCAGCTTTGTCGCGATGACGCGCATGGCCGGCTCGCTTGCCGTTTTCCTCCCCTTCGTCCGGAGGGTTCCTTTCAGTCATGCCTTGGTGATGATGGGCATAGGCGCCGTCCAGTTCGGAGGAATGTATCTTTGCTATATCGCGGCCTTTCACTATCTGCCTTCCCACCAGGTTGCCCTTTTTACAGCCACCACGCCGATTTATGTGGTTCTGATTAACGGTCTGATGAAAAAACAGCTTCCGCCGCTCCATCTGGCGGCGGCTATTCTTGCGGCCATAGGAGGAGCGGGCATCCTTTGGAAAGGATATTCCGCCGGTAACGGGGTGTTTACAGGAATTGTTCTTGTCCAGCTTTCCAATCTCTGCTTCGCGGCAGGTCAAATAGCCTACATTTCCTTGAAAAATTCCCGGTTCGGGAGAAGTGAAGCTTCCTGCTTCGCCTATGCCTATGCAGGCGCTCTGCTGGTCACGTTGCCCTCCGGCCTGCTGTCAGGGCTGTCCTGCTGGCAGGGGATTTCTGCCGTGCAATGGTGGCTGCTGGCCTATTTGGGCGTCATCGCTTCAGGAGTCTGTTTTTTCCTCTGGAATTACGGCGCCCGGCGGGTCACTCCCGTGAAGCTGGCGGTTATGAACAATCTTAAAATTCCCCTGGCGGCTCTGACTTCCCTGCTTCTGTTCAGAGAGCATCCCAACATGTTCCTGCTGTTCATCGGCTGCCTGCTTATCCTGTCCTCTTTCCTGATCGCCCCCATCCCCTTCAAAAAAACTGCGCAGGAATAAATTCAGACGCCCATTTTCCTTCATTTTTGTGCTGCTTGCCGCCGCCCGGTGGCCGGAGAACGCGACATGTTACGCCAGATTCACCAAAAAACCTGTGCGCCCGGCACACGCCGCCCACGCTCCTGATTGCGGACGCGCGCATTGACACGGACGGCAAGGTGCTCCTGAAATTGGAGCGGAATTGACGCTGACCTATTGAATGCCCTCTCTATTTTCTTCTGTTCCAGCCGGGCATTCCCCTGTAGCATTTCTTTACCATGTCAGGGATGATGAATTGGCAGCAGCTTTTGTCGGACGCACGCTGGGGGTCCAGGCACCGAAGCACGGCATCTCCGCAGAAAAACCGCAGCAATTATGACCGGGATTACGGCCGTATTCTGTTTTCCAGCGCGTTCCGCCGCCTTCAGGACAAGACACAGGTTTTTCCCCTGGGCCGCAATGATTACGTCCGCACCCGCCTGACCCACAGCCTGGAGGTAGCCCACATCGGTTCCTCCCTCGGCATGCTGGCGGGGGAGTGGCTGGCCAAAAAGGGTTCCCTGCCCGCTCCTATCATGCCTTCCGATGTCGCCACCATTGTTTCCACCGCCTGCCTGGCCCATGACATCGGCAATCCGCCCTTCGGCCATTCCGGAGAAGACGCCATTGAAACCGCCCTGAAACGGCACGGCCTGGAGCTGCCTTTTGAAGGTAATGCCCAGGGATTCCGCATCCTGACACGTACAGGGGATCCGATGGAGGGCAGCGGCCTGAAACTGACGGCAGCCGTTTTGGGCTCCTTTATGAAATATCCCTGTACGCAATCCTATTCCGCCGCCGTCAAGAAAGGCAGCATAGTTGCGGCCAACAAGCTTGAATGCAAAAAATTCGGCATCGGGGAACAGGAAAGGGAAGCGGCTTCTTTCATGGCTGGCCATCTGGGTCTGATCCCGCGTTCCACACCTGATGCAGCCCATCTTTGCTGGAGCCGTCATCCCCTGGCGTATTTAATGGAGGCTGCGGATGATATCTGTTACCGCATCGCGGATATTGAAGACGGGTACTTTTCCGGCCTTCTGGATTTTGCTCCCACCAGGGATTTATTCAGCCCTTTCCTGACGGAATCCCAGCTCTGTTATGTTCGGGAACTGGAAGCAAAAGAGGAAAAAGATTCCTGCATCCATTATATGCGCGCGATCGCCATCGGAAAAAGCATTCAATCCGCCGTGGACAGTTTCGTGAACCACGAGGAAGATCTGCTGCAAGGAAGGATGGAACAATCCCTGATAGACAGCTCGGAATTGTCCGCCCCGCTGAACGGTTTGTACCAGTACGCCATCAAGAATGTGTACCAGGCCAGGGAGGTTATTGAAGTGGAAGCCATGGGTTATAAGGTTCTGGGCGAATTGATCGACTTCTTTATGGAATGGGTGAATCATCCGTCCTCCGGACAATCCCAAAAAATCGCCATCATGCTTCAGGGCACCGACGTGCCCCAAAATAACGGAGGGGAGGCTGCACGCCTGGCGCACATGCTTGATTATATTTCCGGAATGACGGATTCTTTTGCCCTGGAGACTTACCGGAAGTTGACCGGAATTCTATAGCTCCTTCCGGCAAGCCGGCTTGTGGACGGATTGCAGAATTCCCCTCCCTTTCACTGAATAAAAAAGCTGCCCCGCACGGGGCAGCTGTCGTCAACTTCATGAATACGGATTTCTCCGCTATTTCATGAAGCCGTTAAAAGCAGAAATTGGTTTCTATGTTTTTCAAGCGTTCCCTGACGGCTTCCGGCACGGCGGATTTTTCCTCCTGCGTATTGTAGGGGCCGGAATACAGAACCTTTCCCGCAGAGTCCGTCACATGAACTGTGGTTCCCGTCCGGGAATTGGAAGAAACCACGATAGTCCCGTTGGCATCCGACATCCGGACGGAAGACGTGCTCTGGCCCCCTCCGGAAACCTTGCCCATGGGAGGCATGGGCATTTGATGAAGTCCCTGCAAGCTCCGGAGCATTTGCGCCGCGCCGGGAGTCAGGTTCATCCGGCTGATGATGTCGTCCATCCGGTAATCATCCATGGCGGAATCCTTCAAAAACTCATCCATCATCTGCTGCATATCCAGAATACGCTGGGGGAGATTAGGCCGTGCAGCCATTCCGGAAAAAGGCGCCGTCTGACGCCGGACGGAAGGAACTGCGCGGGGCTGCGTGCGGGGATCCCCCTGGGCCGCCAGTATTTCTTCAGCGGAAAGCGTTCCCCCATCCAGGGTAATTTCAACAGTCTCCCTCTTTCCTTTCCGGTAAAATACAGCCGTAATCCTGTCTCCAGGCACCTTTTCAGACAGGGCTTCCGTTACAGATTGCGGACCGGACAGGGAGACATCCCCCAGCTTGACCATGACGTCATTTTCCTGGAGCCCGGCCTTGGCGGCGGGGCTGTCCGGCATCACTTTGGTCACCAGCACTCCGGGAAATCCGCTAAGCTCCAGCTGCGCAACGAGCGCTTGGGGCACCGTGCCCGGAACAATTCCCAGTCTGGCCGGTTTGGAAGAAGGGAGCGGCTTCACCTGATGCGCATACGGTGTCGGTGTCAGAGGAGGCGGCTGAAGGTTGTCCGTACTTCCTGCGGGCCGGTCAATGGAATATCCGGAGCCCGAACCTACCAGCAATCCCAATGTCAGAAAGATACAGGTTTTCATATCCATGTGAGATAATATACAGCATCTGTCCATACAATGTTCAAAATTTGTACATTTTTTTCGCCGCTTCCGGGTCGGCATCCTTCGCCGCAGAACACCGGAAAACGCCAGGCATCTTTCCTGCCCGCCAAGGAAAGCCGCAATGCCGCAGCAGATCGCACAATTCCGGCGATATTCATGCACCGCAAATTTTAATATTCCTTTTCAGGAAGAATTTTGCGGATAACGGCGGGAGCAATCACAGGCACGCGCTCATCCCCTCCCTGCAATTCAAAAAGGGTGGGCGTCCGGAGCAACTCCCGCTTTTCACCGGGAATCACAGGAGTTTCAGCCTTTTCCGAGGAAACTTCCCCGGCATTTTCGGCTGCCACCGTCCCTACGGGCGCCACCAGAGCATGTTGAACCAGCATGACGGCCCCCACAAAGGCAGCCGCGGAAATGCCGGAAATACAGGCAAAACGCCGCCACAGGGGGATGCTGAACGCTTTTTCCTGTTTTTCATCACTGACGCAATTCATGGCTTGCGCCATTTTACAAACGGAAAATTCCAGCATGGAAGAAGCGGAAAGCCTTTTCAACCGGGTTTCCATCTCATGTTCGGATTCCGCACACATCAGGGCACAGCACTGCTCCCTGAACAGGACCCTTGCCGGAGAGGGCCGAAGGCGTTTCAGGAGGGATTCCATCTCATGAATTTCATCATCGGAGATTTCATCACGCCGGAGACGGTTGTTCAAAGGGAAGATTTCCTCACACTTTCCGGCCAGCCGGGAAATAAATTCATCAGATACGGGAAGGGGCTGCAGAGCGGCAGTACCGCCGCCTTCTTCCTCCCCTGCGACGGATGATGTTGTTTCATGTTTCATAAGGGTAGAGCGGCATTAGAATTGATTCTTTTTATTTCTCAAAGCCCTGCGGAGCAAGTCAATACCGTAACGGTACCGGCTCGCCGCCGTATTCTGCGAGATTTCCAGCGTTTCCGCAATTTGCTGAAAAGTTTGTTCCCCCCATATTTTCAGGACAATGACCTCGGAGAATTTGGAAGGGAGCTTTCTGAGCTGCATTTCCATGAACTGTTTGAGTTCCTCATATGCCGCAGCACTGGAAAACCAGGGGTCCGTATAAACATCTTCGTCCCGTTCAGAGGCGCAGGCCTCATCCTCCCTTTTCTGGCGGCGGTCGGATTTGCGGCCATAATCCACCGCCAAACGCCGGATGGAGGCAAAGACATAGGAGAGCCACGCCTCCTGCCCTCCCACAAATTCCCCGGAGGCCTCCTTGCGCGCCAGGCGTATCAGGGCATCCTGAAGTATGTCCTCCGCATCTTCCGGTGAGCGGGACTGCTGGCGGGCAAACAACAGCAACTGGGCAGCATGTTCCCGCAGCCACTCATCCCAACTCAGCAAATGGCTGCTTTCTCCCTCAATCACCTCCTCTTTTCTGACATAGGCCGGCGTATTCATTTCTACATATTCGTTCCCTTCATCAGCCATAGCGCAACAGCCCCATTTTTTTGTTTAAAATAAAAAATGAAAAGGCATGGCGGCCTTTCGCGGGAGGCTGCCATGCCTTTCCGGACACAACTTCTACTTCTCCTGATTGACAAATTTCCGCATGTTTTCAATCCATGGTTCCAGCTTTTTGGCCGCCTGTGATTCCGGATCGGCATCCCGGGCAATTTTCAAGTATTCCAGAACCTTGGGGAAATTACGTTCCTGGGCATACCCATCGCTGATATATTTGGCGATTTCCAGACGAATCGGAGGGAGCATGTCTTTATTTTCCAGCATATTCAATGCTTCCTTACGGGCGGCGAGCATATCTGCCGCAGAGAATTTCCCCGAATATTTCCGGCAGAATTGCTCCCACATAAGCCGTTGCTTCTCCATGGTTGCAGCCTTTTCAGACTTCCCCGCGAATCCGTATTTATCTTCCGGGTCCAAGACGGAAATTTCTGCAATCAACTCCTTCTGAAAAGGCTGCAAATCTTCCGGAAGCACGTTCAGGGCCTTAACCAGCTGCTCCAGTTTTTCCTTTCCTTTCAGCGGCAGGGCCGCCGCCACAGCCTCTTTCAACTTCTTCCTCGTTTCTTCGGCAGCCTCCAGTTTCTTCAGATATTCCTCCGGCGTCCTGGTCGCACTCATTATTTTAGCATAAGGAGCGCCATTCCCTTCCATCAGCAAAACAGTCGGGAACGAGGAAACGCCGTAACGCCGCATCAGCTCTTCATGGAATTTCAGCTGTTCCGGCGGCATTTTCCCGGCAGCCTTGGGGAAATCCAGTTCCAGCAGCACGAATTGATGATCCGCCGCATATTTGGCGAACGCATCCGTGTCAAAAATATTCTTGCGCAGATAAATACATCCGGGGCACCAGTCGGAACCGGTAAAGTCAACCAGTACCGGCTGTCCGCTCTTTCCGGCTTTCTCCAGCGCCTTATTCCAATCAGTCTCCCAGGAGGAAGACGCGGAACAAATCAAAGCGGAGGCCAAGGAAAGAACGCCAATTGCAGGAAAATGAACTTCTCATGTTAACCGCACTATAGCATCATCCCTGCGCGTGTCATTCTTTTTTAAGAAGAACCGGCTTCATCAGAAACTCCTGAACAAAGACGCCTACTGTTGCGAGCGGCGGCGGACATCCTGGCTCAGGCGCATGGCGCAGAAGTCCGGACCGCACATGGAACAAAAATGGGCTTTTTTGGCGTTGGCATGGGGAAGCGTCAGGTCATGGAAGGAACGAGCCTTTTGCGGATCCAGGGAAAGGTTGAACTGATCCTCCCAGCGGAATTCAAACCTGGCCTGGGCCAAAGCGTTATCCCTCCATTGCGCGGATGGATGCCCCTTCGCCAGGTCTGCGGCATGGGCCGCCAGCTTGTAGGTAACCACGCCTTCCCTCACATCCTCCCGGTCAGGAAGCCCCAGATGCTCTTTTCTGGTTACATAGCAAAGCATGGCGCAGCCAGCTGGCCGATGATCGCCCCTCCGATAGCTCCGGTAATATGGTCGTAACCGGGGGCGATGTCCGTTACCAGCGGCCCCAGCGTGTAAAAGGGCGCTTCCATGCACCATTCCAGCTGCTTGCTCATGTTCTCTCCAATAAGGTGCATGGGAACGTGGCCGGGGCCTTCATTCATGACCTGCACGCCCGCTTTCCATGCGTGCATGGTCAAATCCCCCTGCACTTCCAGCTCCGCCAGCTGGGCGAAGTCGTTGGCGTCCGCCACGGAACCGGGCCGCAGGCCGTCCCCGATGGAGACGGCAATATCGTAAGCCGCCAGAATGGAACAAATTTCATCCCAATGGGAATAAAGGAAATTTTCCTGTTCGTGGATCATGCTCCACTGCGCCATGATGGAACCGCCGCGGGAAACGATGCCCGTCATGCGCCGCGCCGTATGGTTCACGAACCTGAGCAGAAGGGCGGCGTGCACCGTCACATAGTCCACGCCCTGGCGGGCCTGTTCAAGCAGGGTATCGCGGAAAACCTCCCAACTCAGGTCAGCCACCTTTCCTCCCACCTTTTCCAGAGCCTGGTAAATGGGTACAGTCCCGATGGGGACAGGGGAGTTTCTTAAAATCCATTCCCTCGTCGCGTGGATGTTTTTCCCGGTGGACAGGTCCATGACGGTATCCGCCCCCCAGTGAATGGCCCAGCGCAGCTTTTCCACCTCCTCCTCAATGCTGGACCCCAGCGCGGAGTTGCCTATGTTGGCGTTGATTTTTACCAGGAAATTGCGACCGATGGCCATCGGTTCACATTCCGGATGATTGATGTTGGCGGGAATCAGCGCACGGCCGGAGGCAATTTCATCCCTGACGAATTCAGGCGTAAAGTAAGCAGGCATGCGGCAGCCCTTCCGGCGTTCCGGGGCATGCTGGTGATCCAGCCGGTCGCGGGCCACCATGCTGGACGGCCCAAATCCTTCCTGCGCCTCCAATTCGGACGGCCGCGGCATCATGGTAAGCGTTTCCAGAGCTTCCGCAACCTCGTCCGGGCGGCTTTTAGCGTTCGGATAGCGGTCGTATATCGCCTTGAAAACCTGTTCCCTGCCCAAATTTTCCCGGATGGCGACAAATTCCATTTCCGGCGTAATAACGCCCCGCCGGGCGTAATAACGCTGTGTCACAGGCGTTTCCCCCGCGGCACGCAGGGAGCGCTCCTGCTCCTCATCCTCTTTCACATCCCCGCGGGCCCGTATCCAGGCGGCACGCAGGGGGGGAAGCCCGTTCTCTGCAGTCCCTTCATACGCAGCGTCCCCCCAGGGGCCGGAGCAATCGTACACGCGCACCGGGTCATTAGGATGGGAGGAGCCGTCGGGCAGCAAGGTATCGCTCAAAAGGATTTCCCTCATGGGAACCCGGACATCCGGGTACAGACGGCCCGGAACATAAATGCGGCGGGAACCGGGATAGGACAAATTGGAGGTATCGTTCATGGGATGAGTGCTGTTCTGTTCCGGCAGGGGAACAGCGGAAACGAAACCTCCCCGAAAAACGGGACAAGCCCGTTCCATCGAACTCCCTGCGGCGGAATTATTCGCATCAGGTTTGAAGGGTTCTGCGGAAACAGCATGCCGTTCCCGCAATCTCAGCCTTTATTTGGGCACCCCTGCCGAACTGGAAAAAGAATAACACGGACTTTCTTTTCATCCAAGCGTTTTCCAGCCCGGCGCGGTGAAACCGGAGCGCCAAAAAGACAGACTCCGTTCCCTCCCGGCAATCAACACGGGGAAGTTTCTCTACCCTCCAGGCAGATTCACGCGTTTTTCCTCCTCCATTTCAGCAGAAAAACGGAGTTGGCGATCACGACGACGGATCCCGCATTGTGAACCAGCGCGCCAGCCACGGGACTCAGGATGCCGCCCGCAGCCAGGATGATGGCGATGAAGTTCAGAGCCATGGAGAATGTCAGATTGCATTTGATTGTCCCCATCATGCGCCTTGACAGACGGAGCAGATGGGGCAGTTCCCGGATATCGTCATTGACCAGGACAATATCTGCGGCATCCACGGCAATGTCACTTCCTATACCGCCCATGGCAATTCCCGCATGAGAGGTTTTCAAAGCAAGGGCATCATTGATTCCGTCCCCAACCATGCACACACGGTTCCGCTCCTTCTGGCACGCGTCAATCCAGTTGAATTTGTCCTCCGGCAGGCATTCCGCGCAAACCAGGTCAATCCCCAGTTGTCCGGCGACACGCGCGGCGGCATTCCCATGGTCCCCGGTCAGCAATACGGGAACCACTCCGGCATCCCGTACTTCCCGGATGGTAGCTACGGCATTCTCCCGCAAGGTATCCGACAGGGCGATCAACCCTGCGGCCTGCCGGTCCATTCCTATGAAAATCACGGAGCACCCCTCCTCCTGATACCGTTCCGCCGCACGTCTGGCCTCATCGGACAGCTCCACCCCGTTTTCCCTGAACAATTCCAGGTTGCCGGCCAGAAGTTCCTTTCCCTGCGCCACAGCCCGTACTCCCCTGCCGGGAATCATGCGGAATTGTTCCGGTTGGGGAAGTTCCCGCACTGAATCTTTCCGGTAACAGCGGACAATCGCCTTGCCCAGAGGATGTTCAGAACGCAGTTCCGCACAGGCGGCATATCTGTAAAGTTCCTGTTCCGGGAGCTCCGGCAGGAAACTGCGCACGGCCGCCACGCGCGGAGCACCGCAGGTAAGCGTGCCCGTCTTGTCGAAAGTGAGATGGGACACGCAGGACAGGCGTTCCAGGGCATCCCCTTCCCGCACCAGAAAGCCATGCCTGGTGGCGTTCCCGATGGCGGCCATGACCGCCGTGGGAGTTGCCAGCACAAGCGCACAGGGACAGAATACCACCAGAATGGTAACGGCGCGAATCAATTCGCCCGTGGCCATCCAGGTCCCCCCTGCGGAAACCAGGGCAATGGCAACGATCCAGGTGGCCCAGCGGTCCGCCAGCCTCACGATTTTAGCCTTCCCCGCATCTGCGGATTGGACGAGGCGCACCATGCGCTGGATGGAACTGTCCTTCCCGGTCCTGGCCGCCTTCATGTCAAAGGTTCCGAACTGGTTGACCGTCCCGCTGGAAACCTCATCCCCGGCTTCCTTGTCTATCGGAAGAGGTTCCCCCGTCATTACGGACTGGTTGACGGAAGTGTGCCCGGAAAGAATAACGCCGTCCGCCGGAATCGTCTCTCCGGGCAATACGCGGAGAATATCCCCGATGCGAACCTCTTCCGCCGGAATAACCTCCTCCCTGGTTCCTTCCACTTTCCGGGCGGTCGCCGGGGTCAAACGGACCAGCCTTTCAATACCCTTCCGGGCCCGGGCCACGGTCAGCTCCTCAAGGAGTTCCCCAAGCTGCATGATAAATGCAACCTCCCCTGCGGCGAAGTCCTCCCCAATGATGACGGAGGCGATCAACGCGATGGAAACAAGCACTCCCGCCTTAATATCCCAGGCCGTCGCCAGGCCAAGAACGGCTTCCAGCACAACTGGAACGCCGCACAGCACAATGGCTATCCATGAAACTTCAAAGGGCAAAGGTTCCATGCCAAGCATGCTCATTAACAGAGCTAATCCGGAAACGGACAACAGTGCGACTTTCCGCCTTGTCCCTCCCCATTCCAGCAATTTTTCCAATCGGTCCAGCATATGATGATTTTTCTTTTATACCCATACAGGTACGGGCATTTATATACCTATAGGGGTATAGGTTTTCTTCAAGAAAAAAAATATGAGAGCCACCCCCGAACCTGCCGGAAAAAGGCATTAACCCCTTGTCCCATTCAAATCATGTTGGCAAACCGCTCAACCGCCTTGGTGAAGCGCGCGATCGTCTCTTCCGGGTCTCCGTGTTCCAGCCCGTCCCGGACACAATGGCTGATGTGCCCCTCCAGTACGACCTGCCCCACCTTATGCAAGGCGGACTTGGCGGCATTGAGCTGCGCAAGAACATCTTCACAGGGAACGTCTTCGTCAATCATCCTGTCGATTGCCTGCACCTGTCCGATAATCTTCTTGAGGCGGCGATGCAAATTTTCGGAATTCATGCATTGTTTCATGGCGGCGTTTCCTGATGCTGCTGAGGGGTACTCGTATTATCAAGTTATCAGGCAGACAGGAAATGCTGTCAAGAACAGAGTCCTCCCCCGGCAGGCGGCTCCGTGCATCTTCCAACGAAAACACCGGACGGTTTTTCATTATTTTCCCCTCTTTTCCTTTTGCCGGGGAACTTTCTTCATTCCTTGCTCTTCTTTCCGCGCGGAGTGTGGTTGGGAGCCTGGGATATCCGAGAGAGGCCAAATCCTTCCTCACAAAATCCGGCACCACCCCGGCTATTCCCCTGACGCGTTTCCTTTCCTCTACAAAAAGATCACATAAATTGGGAGTTAAGTCCTTCCGGTCATGAAAATCGTTTTCAATTACTCCGGCTCCCGCAATGGTATTCCGCTGCCCGTCTACAATAACGTACCATTGAGGAATCCCTGTTTTCCGCTCCATGCATTCCTTCATGCTTTCTTCATAAACTTCTGAGGGAATACCCCATTTGGAACTGAACCAGGAAGAAGCCGAGAAAAGAAATTCGGAATGATTCCTTAAACAAATTAATTAGCCGATATTCCTTTCTTCCATTCTTCCCTGCCCTGACAAGCCCCTTCCGGCCCCTGTCAAATCGGCGGGCATGGAGGGAATCCATCGTGCACCGGGTTCTCTCCTGCAAAGGCGCGAATATTTCCCGGGCTTTGGAAAGAGTAAAACATTTTACTTCCATTCCCTGCGGAAAGAAAAGAAAGACCCGTTTTCATCTAGTCAGCCGTGTAAAAATGGGATAGACCTTTTTCCGGAATGCGCCCTGCCGGCTGCAACCTTTCACCGGAGACGGGGTTTATAAAAGGGAATTTCATGGATGAAGCACAAGACATGCCGCCTGCGGAACCAGACGAAGATGCCAAGCTGATGCTGAGGGTCAGGAATGGCGACGCTTCCGCCATGGAAATGCTGGTCCGCAAACACCAGAATTCCGTATATGCGACGGTGGCCCGTATGCTGAACAACGGTCCGGAGACAGAGGACATCGCCCAGCAGGTATTCATCCGCATCTGGAAGGGAGCCGGGAATTATGAACCTTCCGCACGGTTTACCACATGGATGTTCACCATCCTGCGCAATCTGGTGTTCAATGAAGTGCGCCGCCAGAAGCGCAAGCCCACCACCTCCGCAGACGCCATGGAGGAGGAAGGAGGCATGGCCGTGTTTCTGGAACCTTCCCAGACCCCGGACGAAGCACTGGAACATACGGAACTCCAGCACGCCGTGGACGCGGCAATCGCCGCTCTGCCGGAAAAGGCGCGGCTGGCCGTCCAACTGCGCCGTTTCGAAAACATGCCCTATGAGGAAATAGCCCGGGCGCTGGATATGACGGTTCCCGCTACCAAAAGCCTGCTGTTCCGCGCCAGAAACATGCTGAAGGAGGCTCTTGCTTCCTTTTTATCCTGACAATGGCGTCCTCAAAACAAGTTAAGAACACACCGCCGGCTTTCCCGCCAAAGGGTGGGGATCCGGTTCCTGGTACAGTTTCCCGTCTTTAGCGGCAAATAACCCGTAGCGCAGCGGCCAAGTCCTTTCACAAAAACACCCGGAAACAAAAAAACGGGCCGTTCTCCAACGAAAACGGCCCGTTGAACATGTTACCGGGAAACGGAATCAGCGCGCATTTTTTGCGTTAAGAACATCCTTATAGGGAATTTTCAGGAAGTTCAGCGCCCCCTGGGATTCGTACAGCACGCCCACATGGTTCTTATCTACCGGCGCCAGGCAGGAATATCCCCAGCCTTTGCGGGCATCATAAAGAAGCCATTTGTCTTCCGGCCATGACCCGGCATCATTCGTAGAAGCTTTCAACGTCATGTGGGAACGTCCGGATGTGGTATTGGGATTGGAAAACAGAACCACTCTGCCCGCGCCCGGAACGCCGTCCACGGCAAGCAGACTGCCCTGGCAGACCGGTTCCTTCAGCTGGGCAGTGCGGTTGGTGGGGTGTTTTTCCCACGTTTGGCCCAGGTCTTTCGTAACGCCCACGATGCGGGAACCGCCCCAGTTGCACCGGGCGTTGATCATGACGGAGCCGTCTTCCAGCTCAATCACCTGGGCTTCCGTCGTCTGCTGGTTGACGCCCGTGCCGCAGTGCCAGGTTTTTCCCCGGTCTTTGGAATAAACAATGGTGGACCACGGCACCCCTTTGCCGTCCCAGTACTGGGCGGCGAAGACCAGCGTGCCGTCTTTCATGCAAATGCCATTGCCGGGTCCATTAAATAAAATGCGCCAATCCTTGTTCTTGGTTTGTTCCGTGATATTGATCGGACTGGACCAGGTCAGGCCGTCGTCATCGCTGTAGGCCAGCACCAGCTGTCCACAGGCCTCCGGAGAATTGTCTCCGGACTTGCTGCCCCAGATGGAATGCCTGTGGCTCCATATGGCGGCCACCCAGATGCGCCCCGTCTTTTCATCCACCAGAATGGCCGGATCCCCTACGCCCCTGGTAGCCCCCAGAGAGGGGTCAATCTTGGAATCATCAATGGCGATTTTGACATCAGACCAGGTGCGGCCTCCGTCCGTAGAGCGGCTTACGCCCACATCAATGTTGGCCGGAAGGTCTCCGGAATGGTTGTACCGGATATCGTACACGGCCAGCAGGATTCCCTTCCTGGAACGGGCCAGACCGGGAATACGGTAGAATTTTGATTTGAAATCCCCATGCCTGACTACGGCCACGCCGATGCGCTGCGCCACGGGAGTCGCATTGGCAACCCTCACCGGTTTATTGCCCGCCACAACGCTGGCCGGACGCACCACCACCCTGCCGTCCAGGGAGGCTCCTTCTTTCATCGTCACGCAAGCCCACAGGTAATTGTCTCCGGGCTCCAGCTCCATTTTCCCCTTCACAGAAATCTGGGGTCTGGCGGAACCGGCAAGCTTTACTGTACCAAAAACTTGGGAAGAGTCTTTCGGGAACGGCTCTTCCCCATGATGGATGATAGGGGCCTCTTCCCCCCGTATTACAGCCACGGACTCAATGTCGGAAAGCTTCGTCGTACCCGTAAAATCCAGATTGACAGCTGTCAGGAACTGAGGATTAAGGCAGCCGTCCGTCCGGACATTCAGAGAAAGAACGGGGCTGCACGGGATACGCACCATCACCGGGTAAATGGAAGAGGCCATCTCCACCTGCGGATTCACTTTCATGGGAATACAGGGAACAAGAAACAGGTCGTCCAGCTTCATTCCCTTGTTTTCCGGAGAAGTAAGCCTGAACACCAGGGAACGCGTTCCGGAAGGAACACTGGCTTCTATCCTGGTACGAAACCCGCCCGTCCTGATATCCTTGCCGTCATAAATTTTCTTTTCTCCATTCGGCCCTATGGCCACAATGGAAAATTCAAAAGGGGCCTGCCCGGTCCATCGCTCCGCCCAGGCAGAAAGCCGGACTTCCCTGGAAGGCGTATCCTTCAAGTCCAGTTTCAATTCAGCATCCTGTCCGCCGAACATTCGCAGGGAGGCTTCTCCGGATTTTCCCCCTCCTCCGATTTCCGCCACACCGTTCCGGCAGGACATAAGGCCGTATTTGGTGGAAAGCGTTGTAAACTTGCCACGCCTGGCCTGCTCAAAGCTTTCCTTGCCGAGAACGGAGGGAATAGACAGGCCCAGTGCGCACAACAGGCCAAGCCCCATTAATTTATTCAAAGATAAACGCATCGTATTTATGGTGTGTTTCGCGGGATATATACGCCGCCCCCCGCGGCAATCTTGCCCGGAGCAGCGTTATTTGCCGGTCCGTTTCCTAACACACGGCTTTCCGTTGCGTCCAGCCCCGCTTGAACGGCCTGAGGAAAGACCAGTCCTTACTTTCCCGTTTTTCCTCCGGAAAGAGCCGCCGGCTCCACGGAAATCACGGGACGTTCCGGGAAAGAACTGGAATTCCGGTGCATATAATAATGAGCCCAGTGAAGAACCACCTTGTCCCCCGGTTTAAGGGCGGATATCTTCTTCAAAATATCCGCACTCTGCAGGATGGGCTTGTGCGCCGGATTAACGTCAACCATCAGCTGCTCCTGCTTTTCATCGCCGTACTTGCCTGGTTTCCGGTAATCCAGGTACTTGACGATCCGGAAAACGGCGAAATCCCTGGCATGGTCGCACTTGTCCGGGCACAGGGAAGTAAGGAACCTGCATTTCCGATGAATCATTCCCGTAAATTCCGCTTCCGCCACATGATCCGACAACAATTCCCCGGAAGGCAGTTCCGCATCCCCCTGTTCATTTACCCTTCCCGGGGCCGCAATGGGAGAATCTTCAGCCAGAACGCTCCAGAATCCGACCAGGCCCAGACAGACGGCTAGAATACTCTTCTTCATCTCTTCATTCCTATCCGCCGCGGAAACACAAGTCAAGAAGAAGAAAGAGCTTCTGCGGACACTGACGGAATATCACCATGGAAAAACATCATTTTATTTTTTTTATCAACAGGTTGGATAATTTCTGGACTCTTTTCGGTTTCCAGATTGACGCACCGCCGTCCTTGTGAGAAATTGACAAAAGCAATATGGATAACAACCGTACCTCTACCGTGCCGATCGTTCCCAAACAATACCGGCTGCCGTTCTTCATGCTGGTCTCCTGTTTTGCGCTGTGGGGCCTCCTGAACAACATGACGGACAACCTGGTTCCGGCATTCAGCAAAATATTCATGATCAATGCTTCGGAATCCGCCGGAGTTCAGATTTCCTTCTATGGGGCCTATGCGGTGCTTGCCATTTTCGCCTCCATCCTTCTGGAGGAATTTTCCTATAAGGCGGGCGTCCTCATCGGGCTGGGGCTCTACATGATCGGCGCGCTGTGCTACATTCCCGCCGCCATCGGGCAAAGTTTCGATATCTATCTGATGGCTATCTTCGTGCTGGCCGGAGGCCTCTCCATTTTGGAGACCACCTGCAACCCCTTCGTTCTCTCCATGGGGTCCCAGGAAACGAGCGTCCGCCGTCTGAACTTCGCCCAGGCCTTCAATCCCATAGGCTCCCTGACAGGTATTTTCCTGGCCAAATATTTCATTCTGGCACACTTGAACGATGCGGACATGGACACCCGCAAAGCCATGGACCCGGAACAACTGAACGCCATTGTCAGCGATGAACTTTTCTGGGTATGCGTTCCTTATGTGGGCCTGGTAGCCATCGCCGCCGTCATCTGGTTCTTTTTCTGCCGTTACAAATCCGACGATGAAAACGTACCCACCCGGGAAAACACACAGCCCCTTTCCTCTAAACTCGGCCGCCTGGGACTCTGCATCGCCCTGATTCTCATCCCCTTCCTGTTCCAGTACTATTCCGCTTTCGAATTCAGCATGGTGCAGCAAATCCTGATTATGATGATCGGGCCCATCGCCTTCCTGCTCATCATGCCGGACTACCGCTGCCAGCTTATGAAACTGGTGAAGCTTCCGCGCTACTTCTGCGGCGTGGCAGCCCAGTTTTTCTATGTAGGCGTGCAGATTGCCGTGTGGACGTGGACGATTAAATACATCATGTCCGTCTTCCCCGGAATGCAGGAAGCGGCGGCCTCCAACTACTATATCTTTTCCATCATCCTGTTCATCGCCTGCCGCGCCATCACTACGGCCCTGATGAAAAAATTTAACCCGGCCAACATGATGTCCCTTTTCGCCGTCGCCGGCATTCTCTGCTGCCTGGGCACCATCTATCTGTCCAGGGAAATCTCCGTCTGGACACTGGTCGGAATCTCCGGCTGCATGTCCCTGATGTTCCCCACTATTTACGGCATCGCCCTGCGCGGACTGGGGTCTGAAGTGAAACTGGGAGCTGCGGGCCTTATCATGGCCATTCTGGGCGGCGCAGTCATTACCCCGTACATGGGTTCCTGGATAGACAACACCACAGTAAAAAACCAGGTGGCCTATTTTGAATCCATCAACCGTCCTCTGATCGCGCAGGCGGAAGCTGCGGACGCTCGGAAATCCTTATCTGGAGCCATGCTGGCGCTGTACAGGATGTCAGAAGCCAGCCCTGCGGACGGAGAAGAACAAGCTAGGGCCGCCGGCAAATTCCAGAAAAACCTGGAAACCTTCTTTACCCTCCCCTCCTTGGAAGGGGACGCTTTTGAGCAGGCGGCCAAATCCCTGCCCGGCTGCTCCTCCCTCAAGCCTAGGGAACTGGCCGTTTTCAAAGCCAATCTGGAACGCCTCCCCGCTCCTGCCGGAAGAGAACAGCAAATTCAGCAATTCTCCCTGATTCCGGCGCTCTCCACGTTATCCGGAAACCAGGCGGAAGTGCTGGACAACCTCATCGCCCTGCCCCTGGACATGAAGCAATTCCAGACGGCCCAGGAAAACTTCGTGGAAAAAGCGGTGCGGTCATCCTTCTTTATTCCCATCATCTGCTTTGCCGTGGTATTAATTTACGGCTTCTTCTTCCGCAACACTCATCTGAAAAAGGAAGAGGAAGAAAAGCCTGCCCAGGCATGAACCAGCTTCACATCACCTACGCAAGATATGAAAACAGCATTACCAACCATCGGTATCCGCCCCACGATTGACGGTCGCCGCCTCGGCGTCCGGGAATCCCTGGAAGATCAAACCATGAACATGGCCAAGGCGGCCGCCGCCCTTATTGAGGCCAACATCCGCCACGCCTCCGGAGAACCCGTCAAATGCGTGATTGCGGACACCTGCATCGGCGGCCCGGCGGAAGCCTGCGCGGACAAATTCAAGGCCAACAACGTCGGCGTCTCCCTGGCCGTTACGCCCTGCTGGTGCTACGGCAGTGAAACATTTGACATGGATCCGTTCACTCCCAAGGCCATCTGGGGCTTCAACGGCACGGAACGCCCCGGTGCCGTGTATCTGGCCGCTGCGCTGGCCGGCCTGAACCAGAAAGGATTCCCGGCTTTCTCCATTTACGGAAAAGACGTGCAGGACGCCACGGATACTTCCATCCCGGAAGACGTAGCTGAAAAAATCCTGCGCTTCTGCCGCGCCGGCCTCGCCGTAGCCACCCTCCGCGGAAAAGGCTATCTTTCCATCGGCGGCTGCTCCATGGGCATTGCCGGTTCCATTGTGGACCAGTCTTTCTGGGAAAATTACCTGGGCATCCGCGTACAGGCCGTGGACATGACGGAAGTGCGCCGCCGCATGGACCAGAAAATTTATGACGAAGCGGAATTCGACCTCGCCATGCAATGGGCGGATTCCGTCTTTAAATTCGCCGAGGACAAAAACCGTCCGGACCTGAAGCTGGATGAAGCCGGACGCCGCAAAACCTTCAAGGAAAGCGTGCTGATGGCCATGATCTTCCGCGACATGATGCAGGGCAATCCCAAGCTCAAGAAAATCGACCGCGAAGAAGAATCCCTGGGTTACCAGGCCATTGCCGGCGGCTTCCAGGGCCAGCGCCACTGGACGGACTTCTACCCGAACGGAGACATCGCGGAAACCCTGCTTAACTCCACCTTTGACTGGAACGGCCCACGCGCCCCGCTTCCCTTCGCCACGGAAAATGACTCTCTCAACGGCGCCTGCCTCCTCTTCGGCTATCTGCTGACCGGACAGGCCAATGTCTTCGCGGACGTTCGCACCTACTGGAGCCCGGAAGCCGTAAAGCGCGTCACGGGTTATACGCTGGAAGGCCATGCCAAGGACGGCATCATCCACCTCATCAATTCCGGCTCCGCCGCCCTGGACGGCTGCATGGCCTGCACGGGCAAGGACGGACAGCCCGTCATGAAAAAACACTGGGACGTCACCCCGGACGATGCGAAAACCATGATGGAACAAGCCGTCTGGTGCCCGGCCAACCGGGAATACTTCCGCGGCGGCGGCTACTCCGTCCACTACGTCACCAGGGGCGGCGCTCCCGTCACCATGATGCGCCTGAACATCGTCAAGGGACTCGGCCCCGTCCTCATCGTGGCGGAAGGCTGGTCTGTTGATCTGCCTGCCGAGGTGCACAAGACCCTGGACGAACGCACTGACCCGGGCTGGCCGACCACCTGGTTCGCCCCGCGCCTGACCGGCAAGGGAGCCTTTACGGACGTGTACAGCGTCATGGCCAACATGGGAGCCAACCACGGAGCCTTTACTTACGGCCACATCGGCGCAGACATCCTTACGCTGGCCTCCATGCTGCGCATTCCCGTATACGCCCATAACATTCCGGATGACCAAATCTACCGCCCCTCTGCCTGGGGTCTCCACGGTACGGCGGATCCGGAAGGAGCTGATTTCCGGGCCTGCGCCAACTACGGGCCATTATACGGAAAATACTGAAAACGAAAGGCAACAGTTAATAGGTAATAGTAAACAGCTTCGGATAAAACATGGCAGAAAGCCCCGTTTCCGCGAAAAGCTTTTCTTTCGCGGTCCGCATTATTCAATGATGCAGGCACTTGAAAAAGCAGGACGTCGAGCGGGAATTGCTCAGCCAGCTCCTACGTTCCGGTGCGGGCATTGCCGCCAATTTATCCGAAGCTGTTTACGGGAGCCGCAGAAGGGACTTCTTTTCCAACCCCCGCATCGCCCTGAAGGAATATTCCGGGACGCATGCACGGCCTAAACTGCTGCGCGCCACGGGAAGCCTGACGGAAACGGAATCTTCCTCTGTCAACCAGGACAGCACAGAAATCCCTAAAATGCTCATTTCTATTAACAAACCAACTCAACAAGCTCAGCCGGATTCCTATTAACTTTTCACTATTAAATCTTAACTCATGTACTCCCTCTGCTTGGACTGCGGCGCGACTAATGTGCGCGCCATGGTTGTGGATAAACAAGGCGCCATTGTGGGGAAGGCCTCACAGCCGAACGCCACGCTGCCCGGTGAGGAAAATCCGGAATTTCACGTCTGGGACGCCGACCGGATTTTCAGACAGCTCTCCGAATGTGCCGTGAAGGCCCTGGAAGGGCTAAATGCGGAACAGGTGACGGCCGTCACGATTACCACCTTCGGCGTGGACGGCGCGCTGGTGGATGACGCCGGCAACCTGCTCTATCCTGTCATATCCTGGAAATGCCCCCGCACGGCGGAGGTCATGAAAAACATCGGCAAATATATCTCCCAGGAGGAACTTAACCGTATCTCCGGCGTGGGGGCCTTTGCTTTCAACACCATTTACAAACTCGTCTGGCTCAGGGAAAACCACCCGGAACTTCTGGAAAAAGCCCATGCGTGGCTCTTCATCTCCAACCTGCTGGCCTACAAGCTCACCGGCATCATGGCGACAGACCGGACCATGGCAGGGACCTCCCAGCTCACGGATCTGGAAACGGGAGATTTTTCCGAATTCATTTTGAACTGCCTCGGTTTGAGCCGCGGCCTCTTCCCCCCCATCGTGGATGCAGGGGAAACCATTGGCCTCCTTACGCCGGAAGCGGCAGACGCGATGAATCTCCCGGCCCTGGCGGGCATTCCCGTTATCTCCGCCGGGCACGACACCCAGTTCGCCATTTTCGGTTCCGGTGCAGACAAAAACCAGCCCGTCCTTTCCTCCGGAACATGGGAAATCCTGATGGCGCGCTCCGCACAGGCCAGGCTGACCCGGGAAGATTATGAGGACGGAGCCACGGCAGAATTCGACGCGGAATCCGGCCTTCTTAACCCCGGGCTCCAATGGCTGGGCTCCGGCATTATCGAATGGGTGAAAGCAGCCTGCTTTCACGGGGAATCCTATGACACCATGGATGCGGAAGCGGACGCCGTCCCACCCGGCTGCGACGGCGTGACAATGGTTCCGGACTTCCTGGCTTCCGGAGACCGGAAAGGCTCCATCAACGGACTGGTGCTGGGAAGAACACGCGGCCATATCTACCGCGCCGCCATGGAGGCGCTCACCTGGCGGCTGAAATCCCGCCTGCGCCGTTTGGAATCCGTGGGCGGCTTCAAAAGCGAATTCCTCATCCTGGTGGGCGGAGGCGCCAGAAACAGCGTTTGGACCCAGATGAGGGCAGACATTCTCCGGATTCCCGTCAAAGTCTCTGAAGTGTCAGAAAGTACGGTATTGGGCGCATCCATGTTTGCCTTTGCAGGCGCCGGGGTGTACTCTACGCCGGAGCAGGCTCGGGACGCCTTCGGCATCACCTACCGGACATATATGCCGGGTTCCCAGGAAGCCGCTTACGAAAAGTTCAACCAATAACAAAATATGTCAGAAGACTGGTCAATCTCCCCTCCCCTACCGGACAAAGTGTTCCCATGGAAAAAATACAACCCCGTCACGCGGGAGGAAGTGAATGAATTCTTCCATTCCCCGGAAATTCTGGTCATCAAGGAACGCATGTGCGACATAGGGCGCCGCCTGTGGAACCGGGAATATGTGGACGGCAACGGGGGCAACATCTCCGTGCGCGTGGCACAGAACCTGCTGCTCTGCTCCCCCACCCTGTGTTCCAAAGGCTTCATGACTGTGGAAGACATCTGCATGGTGGACATGGACGCGCGCCAGAAGGCGGGCATCCGCCCCTCCACCAGCGAGGTGAAAACGCACATTGCCATGATGAAATCCGTGGGCGTCAATGCCTGCATCCATGCCCACCCCCGCACTGCAATGCCTTCCTGTTTGCCGGACAGGTTCCCCCCCTCCGGCATCAATCCGGAAGCGGATATCTTCCTGGGACACATCCCGCTGGCCCCTTACGGAACGCCCGGCTCTCTGGAAACGGCCCGGGCCGTGGCGGAAGCGGCCAAACAGTCCACCGTCGTTTTCATGGAAAACCACGGAGTCATTACCGGAGCACGTGACGTGGAAGAAGCGGAATGGTTCATGGAAAATGCGGACGCCTACTGCCGCATGGTGCTGATGGCCGGTCTGCACAAAGCTCCTCTGAACCAGGTGGGGCCGGAAGGCGTGGCGGACTTCCTCGCCATTCGCAAATCCATCGGCTACGCCGTACCGGACAAACAGCCCCTGTACAACACGGAAACCTACGCCGGGTACAAACTGGGAAAATCCGGTAAATAACTCCCTTTTTCAACGGGGTGGCTGGAGCAGTTCAGCCGCCCCGTTTTTAACGGATCCGCTCCGGAATAAAAACTTCCTTCTTTTACGCCAACTCCTCCTGCCTTATTTGCTTTTTTACCCGTTAAAAACCGCCTCTCCTGCCGCAGACTGTTTCCGGTAAAGCCACATCCTCTCCTCAGTAAAAGAACGCCATTATGGCCCCGCCCTGCCGGGAACAGCCAATCCGACCCCGGAATCGGCTTATTCCCATCCAGCCAGCAACGTACCGGACCGCACGATCTTCCCGTATGGAACATGCAGGCGGGCGTTCACATAGGTGGACGGCCGAAGCAAATCGCGGCACTTCAACGGAAACCGGCAGCCTGTCTTTTCCATGAAGGAACTCCTGCACCTTCTTCAGGATTGCATGGTGGGGATATTTCTTTCCGGCTCCATAGTTCATGCGTTTTTACGCTCCGGCTACCGTTCAGCCCCGGATTTCATTCCCGGGGAAAAACCTCCTGTTTCACTGGTCTTCCCTACAGAAATTGAGCATTACAGCTGTTTCCGTCTATACTCTGGTTTAAAGAAAAAACAAAAAAATTCCTGAAAACTCCTTTTCCTGCGGGAAAGCACCGTAAACGGGGCATTCTGAATTTACAGCTCCTTGTCTTCTATCAGATGTCCGGCATTTGTTATTTTCAATTGCTGCAAGGCATGGCTCCTTATGGCAGTTGCGCAACACCCAAATATTCCGTCTGCCCTACCTTTTCCGGGCAGGCGCCGAGGCGGGAGGAATGGGGGCTTTACCTCCGGAAAACGGAGCGAAACTCCAGGAAACATTGCTCAAAGGCCCCGTTCCCCGCACTTGAAACAGCCCTCCGGCCAACAGGAAAACCGGGGAAGTAATAAACCCAGGCAAACCGCGAAGCCCCAGCTTGAAATCTGAATTGACCTGCAAGTCGGAAAGGCGTATCCAGCCTCCCCCCTCCAGAGACATGTTGCTTCCCTGGGCCGCGAAATTACTGGTGCGCACATAACCCTTCTCAATGGAAAAATCGCAATCGGCCCTGGATATTTTGTAATTAATCAGATGCCCCAGTCCTGGAATGTAATTAGAGAGGGCTTCCCCCAAAAATCCGAACAGGGGAATTTCCACCAGGTCGCCATGCACCAGGGCAGCCTCCCCCTTCGCCTGAATAGAATTCATGTTGCCGCCCTTGGATGAAAACTCAATGGCTCCGTGCACAGTGGCTTTCTCCATCTTTTTGTCATAGGATTTCCCGATAGACGTCAAATTCATGTCCTGGAGGACAAAAGAACCGTTCAGGGCATCCCCATCGTCAATCTGCGCCAGAACGCGGCCCGTGAAGGTTCCGTCCCAGATGGTTCCCATCATCTTGTCCACAACCACCCATTGCGGGGAAATCAACACTTCCCCCTTTGTCCTTCCGAGATCCAGCGTGGTTCCCAACAGGGGATAGCGCACGCGCCCGGCGGAAGCGTCAAAGCGGATGCGACCCTTCATCAGCTTCATGTCATCCCCCATCGGAAACATGCCACCGCCGGAAAGCGTTACGGGCCGGGTAAAGACAAACTCCTTCAAAACCCTGGCGGCACTATCAGAAAACATCCGCAGGGTATAGCCGGGATAGGCCTGTCCTTCCAGGCCAAGCACTTCCACCGTATCCTGCACAAAACGGAAATCTATGCTCTTGGCCTTGAGCGTGCATTCCGAAGGACCTCCGGACAATCCGGCGGAAGACAGGTAATTTCCGTTGGAAACCACAGTCGTCACATTGGTCAGCACCAGTTGATCCGTCACCAGATGGGCATCCGCCCGGGCGGACTTCAAGTCCACCCCCCTGTAGCGCGTGTTGGTTGCAGAAATAGTAGCCTGCAAGTCGTAAGCCTTTTCCAGATTGTACAAACCCAATGTTCCCTGGAAGGAAAACTCCAGGCCGGAATCCTTGCGGAAGACAAAGCGGTTCATGAAAAAGTCGTCATCCTCCATGCTCAACAATTGGTCTATCGTTTGCAGCGGAACTGTGGACTGCCCCATCACAAACATCTGACCGTCCAGAAAACCGTTGGCGAACAATTCAAAGACACCCTTTTCCATTTCCACCCGGCAGTTTTGCACAAAAAGCTGGTTGGGACGGTATTCCGCTTCCACATTCGCCATTTTGACAGGAACCTTGTTCCAGGCAAGATTTTCCGCATGGATGCGTGCGCGGACCAGCGTCGGCTCCACAGGCTTGCCCTCCGGAATATCCAGCCTGCCGTGTACCCATAAAACCGCTTTTTCCGGAAGCTGCAAATTTTCAGGGACAGAAAACCAATTTCCAGCCAGAGTCTCCAGCAGTTCAGGTTTCAGATTAGATTCCAGCGTAAAAACAAGGTCGGTGCCCAGATAGCTGCCTTCCAGCTTCACCCGGCCGTCATCCCGCACCAATTCCAATTGGGTGACATTAACGGAACGGCCAATCAATTCCGCCCTGGCCGCAGCGGAAACGAATTCCACTCCCTGGTAAAAGACATCCGTCACGGAAGCCTCAATCTGGAGGCGGTCCACCTGGAACGGACCTTTCCAACCCTTTCCCATATCCACGGAACCGTACACCTTCAATTCCGGGTCTCCCCTGATTTCCAGCGCTGGCGGCAGCTTCGCATCCTCCGGGGCAATGGAACGGGCCATCCCCAGCATCGCCTTCATTGGCAGCGTGCTGTGAACGTCTATCTTAATCTCTCCGTCCACTCCCATTACCTTGCCGGAAAAACTGCCTCCGGGATGCCTTATATCCAGATCAGTTACATAAAAATTACCGTTTTCATAACTGAAATCGCAGGAGGCCCTCTGGAATTTTTCCCCAAGCACGGAAAATGCACCCATGGACCCGGAACCTAAAGCATTCAAATGTTCCACGCCCTCCCAATTTTCCGAAAAAACCGCACGACCGGATATCTGTACATGCGGCTCGCTCAGAAACTTCATTTCCTTCGGCACCAGAGCTTCATCAACAATAGCCACCGCCCAGGAGACCAGCGGAGCCGTACTGCGGACATCCCAGATCAGCGTGCGCTTTTTCAAATCGGCCTGGAGGGAAAGGCTGACGAAACCGGCCGTTTCCGCATCCCGCATGGTAAAGCGTTTGGCCATGATAACGGAATCTGCGTAATCCCCATTGAACAGGAAATCCCTGACCATGATTTTTCCGTACCTGAGAAAAGGCGCCTGCAAATCCATGCCTATGCGCACGCCGCCTTTCGGATCGTCGCTTAAATTGACAATCAGGCGGGGAGGAGATGCATCAGGCCACTTCACCCGGTCCATGTAATTCAGAACCTGATTCAACTGCTCTCTGACGGCGGCCATGTCCTGAGCCGTCAGCGTAAAGTCTCCGGAATCATCCTGACCAATGGGAAATGCCCCCTGGGCCGTCACCCGGATGCCCTGCACAACGGCATCTGCCTTGACGATGTCCACCATGCCGGGCCGCCCCAGATTCAATTCCGCGTTCACCCCCGTTACGGAAAAAACTTTTTCCGGATTCCCCGCATCTACGGGCAGAGTGACGTTCATCCCCTTCACATTCACCCGCTCCGGCACTACTTGTCCTTCTATCAGTTTTTTCCAATTCAGCGCCACATCCGCCTCATGCAGCAGAACTATGGGCCGGCGAATTTCCGGCATGGCCTCCGGATCCAGCAATTCCACATTTTTCAGTGTCACGACGGCACGGGGCCACAAAGTAACTTTCAGCGTCTCTATATGGGAGGGAATGCCCTTTTCCAGAAGAGCCTTCTCCACCCGCTGCACAACGAAGGATGGCACCCCCCAGATGGAGATGTAGCATATGCAGCCCAGCAGCAACGCCCCCAGCAAAATAATCACCGTGGGAATCAGTCCCTTGATCCATCTCATAAATGTCCGCTGAGCCATAAGCCTTGTCTTCTTTGCACGGGTACTGCAACACGCTACCCTAAAAGAAGAGACATTGCACCACCAATTTGTGTTGCCGATTTGTTTTACGGTTCTGGAAATAATGTCACTCGCCTTGAACAACCCCGAGTTGCAGCCGGTCAAACATTCTGCAGGCGGAAAACCGCTCCCACTCCCCCTATCAATTATGAACATTACCATTCACCGTGCATCCTCCCGTGGACATGCCAACCACGGATGGCTGGATACATACCACACATTCAGCTTCGCCAATTATTTCAACCCGGAACGCATGCAATTCGGAGCTCTGCGCGTGCTCAACGACGACAAGGTTCTCCCGGAAGAAGGCTTCGGCACCCATCCGCACAAAAATATGGAAGTGGTTTCCATCCCCCTGAAAGGAGAACTCCGCCACGGGGACAGCCTGAACAACAGCCATACCATCACGCGCGGAGAAATCCAGGTGATGAGCGCCGGAACGGGCATCCAGCACAGCGAATTTAACGGCAGCTCCACGGAGCCCCTGGAATTCCTGCAAATATGGATTATTCCGGACAGAGTCAACGCTCCTCCCAGGTACCGGGATTACAACATTGCTCCCCTGCTGAAACACAATGAGATTTCCACCTTCCTGGCTCCGGAAACGGACATCTCCATCATGCAGCAGGCCTGGTTCTCCTGGGCGGAGCTGAACCGCGGCGTGGAGCGCGAATACAAATTCAAGTGCCAGAACACGGGGGTGTACGTCTTCGTGATAGACGGAGAAATCAAGATCGGAGACACGGTGCTGCACCGCCGGGACGGAGCCGGCATCACGGATACGGACTCCATCACCATGGAGGCCCTCCAGAATTCGACCGTTCTGCTGATGGAAGTGGCCGTCTGACGATCGGAAAAATGTTCCGGCTTAATGAAGAAAACCACTGGGATCTCCCGTATTTTCAGCTTCCAGCTACAATCACGAATGGCTTAGGATCATCAAAAAGGAAAATTAACAAGGTTTTATCTGGCATCCTTTTTACTGCGTCCCTTGTACAGGAATTCCGTGCTGGAATCCCGTCCCACCGTACGGTCCACAAGATCATTAATTTCCCCTTCCTGATAGCCTGCCATGCGGATGTACTTAATTACTTCCCCCTTTTTTCCAGGGAACAACCGGACAAGAGTAGGCACGAAATCTTCTTCCATCCTCTCAACGGTATTTTTAATCTCCATGTTCCTTCCGTCGTTGGCCACTATTTTGTTATCCAAATTCCTCGCCATCCTTCCGGTCTCCGCTCCAAACGGATCAAGTTTTTCCTCCAGCGTAGTTGCTTTTTCCATGCGTTCGGCAACCGCTTTTTGATAGTTCTGCCGGGCGGCCTTTTCCCGTTCCGGCAGATCATTAACATAGGCGTTACGTACCCTGTGCAACATGCGGGCTGCATAAAGACTGAAAAGATGCGCCAATTCCTTCCTTTTCAGGGGCTGATGGACAGTGAATGAATCCAGATTATTCCGGGCTATTGTGAGAGAAAAATCAAAAACATCTCCCAAAAGCCGTAAATCTATATTGTCGTTAAAGGAAGCCGTTGTTCTGCAATCATCATCCTCAAAAGGAAAAAGAGGCGCGGAGGAAACATAGTAGGCAAGCCAGAAAAACTTCTGTACAGATGCTATATCTTCTGAATGAGGATAACTTTTGAGATACCATTCCCTAGATTTTTTGTAAAATTCTTCGAGCTTGTTTTCCTTGAGCAAGATATTCAAGGCCTTGATATCTTCCGGAACATCCCTTAAGGATTTGATACTACTGGGTTTCTCCAAGGGAACTGGAAAATCTGACCCATGTGAAGAAACCACGATTCCCATGAACAGGGAAAGAAGACAACACTGCATTCTCATAATCTAATTCCGTTAATCCGTTTCTTTAGGTCCCAAATAGTTGTAATGATTCCCGGTACCATCCGAATAAGCCATAGCCGTACATCCGAATTTTGATACTTCTCCACAAACGGCACTTATTCTTCCCGTTTGTGGATTGAGGTTATAATAAAATTTAAAACGTTGTTCGACCATTTCCCCTATTTGCCCCACATCGTCGTTTCCGGAAATTGCTATTGGTCCGCCCCTGCCCTTATGGACGCGCCAGGAGCATTTCCATTTCCACTCCTGTGGCAAAATATGTATTTTCCCCTGAATATCCTGATGGGCAACTGTTCCTTTAAGATGGTCTGCAAATCGATTTGCGTTGTTAACCTCTATTGCATTATCAACTCCGTGACCTGTATGGCCAGGATCCAGAGTTCTTCGAGGGTTGTTGGGATCGGAGCCCAAATCCCGTTCAATGATTTTAATATTTTTAAAGGAGACGTTCGTAGGCTGCAATGTAACAACCAGTTGGGCTGAAGGTTGTGTAGCTCCCCGGTTATTGCAACCTACCTCTGGTGTGCCGACTCCCCTATGTGTGGCGGTCATTCCGGTGGGGAAAAATACGACCATCGAATCTTGCATGGTCACTGTACGGCCTTCGCTCGTTGTGACTTTCAATGTGATGCTGGACTGGTTCTTAAGCTGATCAGGCGTCAAATCTTTTCTGACCGACAATGTAATTTTTGCCGTTCCTTTAAGTTTATCTTCTCCAATTTCTTCCACCAGCTCCTTCCCTGAAACAAACGCCCACGTCAGTTTTTTAATATCTCCCATAGGTTTTCCCGTCAACGTAAGAGTGAAGGATTCTCCTATGCCTATGGAACTTCTCTTTTTATCGTCTTCATTTTCTTCTCCCGTGATATAACAATCAGCGGAATAAAGGGCAGTTTTCGATTCAATGGAGAGCGCTCCCGTGTCCCCATCAGGCAACGGTTCTTCAGCCTGGGAACAAAAACAGCCCAATAGCGTGCCCCCGCCAAACCAAAGAAAGATCAGGCAGTGTAAATATTTCTTGAACAGGGCATCAATAGAGGGAGACATCATACTCAGGAAAGTTTCCCAAAAATAATATTTTCACCATAAACGTCAATAATAAAACGGAATTATCCACTTTAGTCTTGTTTCGTTGATCTTCCCGATTTTTCATCAGAGCAATTTTCTGAATATCAATAGCCAGAATATTCTGAAAATCTTACAGCAAGACTATTCTATATAATTCCGTAATAAAATGATACTTTCAAATTCCAGAAGTCCATAAAATATATATCTATCCCATGCAGACGCTTGCTTCCTCCTGCAACACATGACAGGGGGCGGCTTTATTTACCAAAACCTTTTCCGGAAGAAGGCTTGCCCGGATTTTTCCTACTGCGCAGGAAGTGGCCCGCTCCCCATGCAAGCTGCACCAGCCCGTAGCACAGGAAACCCAGCACTACGCTGGAAACAATCCAGCCCGTCAGGAACTCCAGGCTTACCATGCCGATGCTCAACCCGTCAAACGGAGCCCAGGACCACTGCTGCACCCCCGTTTTCAGCATCTGCCAGTTTGCCCCGGAGGTGGGAATCCCCACGCTGGAAAAAAGGAACCACCCCAGCCACCACTGGCCCGGAATGGCAAAAAAGGTGAAGCCGGGAGGGGAAAGCCACGCCATCAGAATGGCTACGGGGATATTCCCCTTGCGCCACAGGCAGGCAAACACGCCCCACAGGCTCTGCATGGGCAGCGGGGCAATCGCCGCCGCGGCCCCCCAGCCGGCGCCCGTCGCTACGGACTGCCTGTTCCACGACCAGTAAACAGAATCAAAAACACTGGCGGAAAGGAACTTGCTTGCCCACGATTTTTTGCGCACCTCCGTCAGCAGGTAAAGCCTGACTTTGCGCATCAATTGCCTGTAGCGGTGTTCCATCCGCCGCAGAGTCTCCTATAAACCGGCCTTGAATCAATCGTAAAATGTTCCAGTACGAGGAATGCCGCATTTTTACGCCCGAATGCCTCTCTGCGCTCGGTTTTTCTTGATTCTTCATGCGGTTTCATGAAATACCTGCGTTCACACCTTTTTCCGAATCATGAGCAAGCAACGACTCGATATCCTTCTGGTTTCCCGCAATCTCGTAGAATCCCGGGAGCTGGCCCAGCGGCTCATCATTGCCGGAGAAGTAAGCGTGGGGGGGCATCCCTCCACCAAGCCCGGTCTCAAGGTTAATGAAGACGCGGATATCGCCATCAGAAACCGTCCCCGCTATGTCAGCCGCGGCGGCCTGAAAATGGAAGGAGCCCTGAACGCCTTCCCCGTTTCTGCGGAAGGCAAGGTCTGCCTTGACATTGGGGCTTCCACAGGAGGCTTCACGGACTGCCTGCTCCAGCACGGAGCCGCCAGAGTGCATGCCATAGACGTAGGAACCAACCAGCTCGTCTGGAAACTGCGTCAGGACCCCCGCGTCATTGTGAAGGAAAAATTCAACGCCCGCTACATGACTCCGGAGGATATAGGGGAACAAGTGGATCTGATCGTTTCCGACGTCTCCTTCATCTCTCTGAAAAAAATCCTGCCAGCCGCCTTTCCCCTGCTGAAAAAAGAAGGAGACGCCCTGGTGCTCATCAAGCCCCAGTTTGAACTTCAGCCGGAAGACATAGGCCCCGGCGGCATCGTCCGGGATCCGGCTTTGCACCAGCGGGCGGTGGACTCCATACGCACTTTCGTCACGGAGGAGCTGAATCGTTCCTGGATGGGGTGCGAACCCTCCCCCATCACGGGAACGGACGGCAACCATGAATTTCTGGCATGGCTCAAATAGCTGCAGCCTTTTACTGTCCAGTTTTTAGTACTTCTGGCAAGCCTGTCCCTCCATGCTGCAGCATGGGGGGACATGGCCGACAACGGAGTGGAATGTTCCGTGGTGATGGAAAAGACCCGGTTTGACGCAAGAGAGACGTTCCCTGACTTCAAACTGGTGTTCACGAACAAGGGCGAAAAGACCGTGCGCCTGTTTGACGACTTCTATCCCCTCAAAGATGACGGCCCTAATATCCATATCGAAATATGGGAAAAAGTGGGAGGGAAAAGATATGGGTACAGAGTGGGCAAAATAGAGAATCCAATAGCCTATTATGTAGCCGGGTATAAAATCGAACGGGTAGCGGCTTTGATACGCTTCATTACGTTGAAGCCGGGAGAAAAGCATGAAAGTCCCCATCAAGGAAGCTTACCTGTTGCTGACGCATTTTGACCGTCTTCGCAATGGTCAGAACTATGAGCTGGAAGTACGTTTCAGGAATGGATATGCGGAACCCGGTGTTCGGAGGGTGTATATAGGGAAGACTGAATTTCATACGTCGAGCCGGTCGCCCAAAGGAGTGGCTCGGTGAATGTTCAACGTGGATTCAATGAGAATGGTGAAAATCTCTTTTCATCAAGTCTGAGGTGTGTTGTTGCTTCTTTGAGGTTCCCGGTAGGATTTGTCATCAGGTTACACGGCCAGTCACCTGTGCATCAGAGGAATATTTCCCTACCAGCGAAAAATACCGGTATTCTCAAGTTTTGATCAAGGGGCAGGCAGGGTAGACTTTGATGTGGAATCATGGGATGGCAACAGGTCTGTGAGAAACTGTTGACCTCTTCCACGGTGCCTGAAGGATTTTTCCGGAGGATTTTCTTCATCACAGCATGAGTTTGGCCATCGCCCGGAGCATCCCCAGGAAACAATCCTTACCCTGCTGATTATAGTAGCGCGTTTCGAGTTCACAAGAACATTGTTTCCAGCCTTCCAGATCGACTTCATCCAGGCACACCGGAATCGTAACGCCGTATTCCTGGCCGGGGGAAAGCTCCCGGTAGTTCAAGGGCCGCTGGAAGGTCATGGTACCGATTTCCCTGTTCAAAACGCGCATTTTCCCCTGTTCCGTTCTCAACAACGTCACGAAAAAGAAATTGGACGTTTCTTCGTTGATTTCGTCCGGAATCCGGACAGGCTCGTTTCCTTCGTTGCGGAAGCACAGCGTAATCCTGCCTTCCGCGAACCGGGAAGTATCCGCAATGGAGAGCTTCAGGGAGAACGGTTCCTCCGCAACGGCCATGCTGCGGGTTTCCCCTTCGCTGACCGGAGGCATGAAACAGGGCGGCTCAATCGTACCGGGCTTTGTGATGAACCTGGGGACATTGCTCCACCCCATCGCGTCGGCCAGACGGATGACATGGGCGGTCGCTTCGTTCAGGACTTCCTGTCCGGCGCAATAGGGCCTGTCATTGGCCTGATCCGGCAACGCCAGAACATAGGTCGACGTTTCTGTCCAAAGGTCCAACGCCATTTCATTGGCAAGCGATTGCATGGACTTGACGGCTTTATTCATGTCCGGTTCTTCGTCGCAGGAAAGAGTCTCCTTTTCAAGCATTTCCTGTATTTTGGATTCCTTCCAATAGAAGTTGTAGGCATCCTCCCATTGACGGCGGTGGTGTTCTTCATGGGCGAGAGAAGCTTGCGTCGTGTGCCATGTGCCCACTCTTCCTCGTGCCTGATAGCCGTTCATTTCGTTGACGGCCTCAATAGCCTCTTCCTCGTTGAGAGGAGGATTGAAATAGGGGTCAATGTAGCTTCCCTGATACACCTTTAGTTCAGCTCCGGCAGAAACGGAAACTACACGGCACCTCCATACGTTTTCCGCTTCATCTTTGCAAACCGTCACGCAAATTTTAGGTCTAATGCTCTTTACATTACAGGCAGCATGCCCTTCCAAATAGACGGGTTCCGGACTTTCAAATTCCCAGTTCCACTTTCTTGGACGGTTCACAGGTAATGTTGGATTCCTTTTCAATCGTCCACAATTTGATTTTGGGGGACGGCGAGAATTCCCGCTTCATCGTCGAGTTCCCTTCATACTTCCCTGCCTGAATGGGTTCCCTGTCCATCGTCACATTGAATGCGGCCGCATTGTTGCGAACGGGATTATAGGCGTTGTTCTCGTAAGACAGGGCCACCTTGTAATACCCCGCTTTTAGGAACCTGGAATCGGTTTCAATGTTAGGCTGCGTCCCATCCTTTTTTATAGCTTGCTCGCCGGCAATCGTCAGGCTGCCCGTATCGTCAGCTTCCACGCCGAAATAATACAGGCCGTCTTCCTCGACCTTGATGAACATTTCCGGCGCTCCGGCGCAAGTGGCGTGTTCGCACTCCGACCCGTCAAAGTTGAACGTCATCGCATCGACTCCGAGCTTCTGAGGGATGAGAGCCTGGTATCCGTCGCAGATGACCTTCGGGCCGACTGCCTTGTTTAGAGGAATATAATTATTCATGTTCCTGATAGTTTCTTGTTTCTGAACTAAACGCTTAGTTCACCGGAAATCATGAAGAGTTCCTGGGCCAGCAACAACACGCCTCAGACGTGATGAAAAAGAAATCCCCGGTTATCTCCAATAAAAATGACGGATGCCACTCAGCACCAGCCATATATATGTTAGTAGTTTGGAACGTATCGCTACACGAACATGTGAATTAGTATACGATGATACAAAATCTACCCTGCCCAGCCTCCACCCCTTCCCTTTCGCCTGAATAGGCGGCATTATCTCATATAACCTCCATGGAAAGAAGAAGCTCCCGCCTTCCTTCATCCCATAAAAAAACGCCGCCTTTCCACGAAACAGGGAAAGACGGCGTTTCCGTTGCTACAACGTAAAATTAAAGCTGGGAAGCAGCTCCCTTGTCCAGAAGGAACTTGGCGTTCGGATGCTTCTGAAGGTAAGAGGCGGCCACCTCCACCGTCACAGGCCCCTGAACAGCCTTCTTCACGATGGACGCCTTCTTTTCACCCCAAGCCATCAGAGCCACTTCACGAGCGCCCATGATGGTAGCCACGCCCATGGTAATGGCGGTGGTGGGAACATTTTCAATACCGCCGAAAGCAGGAGCGGCGTCGGAACGGGTCAGTTCGTCCAGATGAACCTGCCGGGTAATGGTGGTGTCATCAGAGCCGGGTTCGTTAAAGCCGATATGGCCAGTCCGGCCAATGCCGAGAATCTGGAGGTCAATACCGCCGCAGTCCTTGATCTTTTGTTCATAGGCGGCGCAGTGGGCGGCAATTTCATCATCCTTCACCGTGCCGGAGGGCAGATTGATGTTTTCCGGCTTGATGTCGATGTGGTTGAAAAGGTTGGTGTGCATGAAATACCAGTAGGACTCCGGATGGTCACGATCCAGGCCGCTGTATTCGTCCAGATTGAAGGAAATGACGTTGGCAAAGGAAAGGCCTTCCTCTTTATGCATGCGAACCAGTTCCGCGTAAAAAGGCAGCGGAGTGGCGCCCGTGGCAAGGCCGAGAACCACGTTTTTGCCTTCAGCGGCGCGCGTACGGATCAATTCCGCAACTTCTCCTGCCAAAGCCTTGGCAGCATCCTGGGGAGTTTCAAAAGTTTCTACTTTCATAACGCGCCCTATTTTACTGCGTTTCCGGGCATTTTCAACCGAAATAGTCCCGGAATGATGCACAGCGGCGCACTTGCGCAAAAAATCCCCGGGTACGGAGGCCTCCACCCTTTCCCCATCCGTTCAGGAAACCGCCCGCATTACCCTTGAACTTTCCCCCCCGATCATGTATTGCCTTTCCTGACATGGCAGGTTTGATTATTTCTCCAAGAGCACGCATTTTTCAAGGACACGACTGGGTTTACGGCACGGAAGTGCGCAAGGTCTTCGGCAACCCGCAGCCAGGGGACGTTGTGGCCCTGAAGGATTTCAAGGACCGCTTTCTGGGTTCCGCCATGTTCAATCCCCATTCCCAGATCGTCGCCCGGCGTTTCTCCCGCCGCAAACAGGAACTGAACGGAGATTTCTTTTCCAGGCGCATCAGCCAGGCAGTGGAACTGCGCCGCCGTCTGCTTCCGGAGGAAACCCTCACCCGGCTCGTCTGGAGCGAATCCGACGGGCTTCCCGGCCTCATTGTGGACCGTTACGCGGATTATCTGGTCGTCCAGACGCTGACGATCGCCATGGAACGCCGCCTCCCCATCATCCTGAATGTTCTGGAAGACCTTCTTTCTCCCCGCGGGATTATTGTCAGGAATGATTCCCCCATGCTGGCGGCGGAGGGCATTGCCCCCTCCGTCCGGGTGGCGCGGGGGCAGCAACCGGAGCCTTTTGCCGCACGCAGCGGCAGCGTGCAATTCATGATTGACCTGCAGACGGGGCAAAAAACCGGCCTGTATTTGGACCAGCTTGACAATTACGCCGCCGTGGCGCGCTTCGCCCGCGGACGCCGCGTACTGGACTGCTTCTGCAACCAGGGCGGTTTCGCCCTGGCCTGCGCCCTGGCCGGAGCCTCGGAGGTAACGGCCGTGGACGTTTCCCAGGACGCCATGGACGCCGTAGCGCGAAACGCCCGCCTGAACGGAGTCTCCGTGCAGTGCGTCACGGATAACGCGTTTGACTTCCTGAAAAAGGAAGCGGCCCTCGTCCGGGACGGAGGAGAACACAAATGGGATTTGATTATCCTGGACCCTCCCTCTTTTACCAGAAACAAAAAATCTGTGCATGACGCCATGCGCGGATATAAGGAAATCCACCTACGCGCCATGAAGCTTCTGGCCCCGGGAGGCATCCTTTCCACCTTCTGCTGTTCCCACCACGCCGGAGCGGACCTGTTCCGTGAGAGTGTGCTTGACGCCGCCATTGACGCTCCGGCTACCCTGCGCCTGATGCAGCAACACGGCCAAAGAGCGGACCATCCGGTTTTATTGAATATTCCGGAAACGGAATACCTGAAGGGGTTCACTTATGAACTGCTTCCCGGAAGATGATTTCATGACAATAACAACAGTCATTCCCTCCGGCCCGGCATTGTCAAAATGCAGTAAAAATACAATGCTGTTTCCATTGAATAAAAACATTGTTCCCATGAAAAAATACTTGCGTATCCCCTTTTCCTCCACTATATTGCGCTCACGAGCAGGTGAGCGCTCGTTAAAAAAGCTCTCTGGATCTTAACCGATCCAGTTTCATAGGGTAGTTGGGGCGCCCCGGCCGTTTTACGGTCGGGGCGACTTTCTTTTTTCAGGGAATGCCTGGAATTGCATCTTTTCAATCAGGCGGTTTTATAGTAGGGTTCATGGAAATAACCCACATTTCCCTTCATGCATCCTGCCGTAGAACAAATCCGCCAGTACCTGCAATTGATCGCCCTGCAATTCGTGCAACACCCGGAACAGGCGGAATTGCGCGTTGCGGAATCCCCGCAGGGAGACGCCGTCCGCTTCCGCCTGATTCTGGAAAAAACGGACGTGGCACGCATCATCGGCCGCAATGGAATGACGGCCTCCGCCATTCGCTCCCTGGCGAAGGCTGCCGGGGAAAAACACGGCATCAAGGTCATTGTGCACATGCTTTCCCATGAGGAAGCGGCTGAATAGCCGTAAGCGCGCTCCTGCTCCTACAATTCCACATCCAGCACCAGGGCCAGAAGGTTAAATGGAGCCGGCGTCTCCACACGGAGGGCAAAGGAAGACTGCTCATCCGTACCATAGTTGTGGCTCATCCGCACGTAGCCGGAGTAAGGTTCGGAAACACCGTACCTGCCGTGCTGGAAATCCCTCCAAGCTTCCGGTGCTCCCGTTCCGTAGCGGAACTTCAGGGTGCTTTCATGAAGCAGGACGCGCGCACCGAGCTGCTTTTTAAAGCAACCCAGCGTCTCAAGCGTTTCCAGGGGCATCGTCCTTACTTCCGCCGGAGCGGCCAGGCCTACGGATACTATTTCCCCATCCCCCTTTCCGGGGCAGGCGGCATTCCCGGCTCCGTCAACGCTGATGTCCATGCATGCGCCGTCCCCGCCCACCAGAAAGGCGCCGCATCCCGCCAAATGGATCAGGCCGGACAGCATCTCCCCCTTCACGACAGCCTCCGTGCAGGCATCCAGGCAGGCATTCCCATCCGCCATGCATTCCACCGTAATGCAGGCATCCTCCCCTGCCCCGCGCGCCACGGCAAACCATACTTCCTCATCCGGTGTGTTGCGGGAACCGCGCAGGGACGCCACGGACAGAATGCGGCCGTGTTCCAGGCGGTGTGCATGCCACGCCACCACATTCTGCTCCCGGTTCAGGGTCATGCATACGGCGCTGCCGTCACCCAGAACGCACCAGACATGGAACGCCGTGCTCCTCTGTACAGTCCAGTCCACAATTCCCTCCCCCAGCAAATGGTCGGACAACAGGCTTACATCCCTTGTCTGGTAACCGTCAGCCTCCAGAGAATAAAATAATTCCCGAACCTTCATCCCGCCCTGCTGCACAAAAAGAAGGCTGTTTTCTACAGACAGGGCATCCAGGGAAGCGGAGCCTACGCCGGAATGGCGCTCAAATCCGGCATTAGAGGCATTCAACCCTTCTGAATTGGTGGCGGACAGACGCCATTCCCCCTCGCTGGTTCCAATCATCAGCCCCCGGAGGGAAGCTATCCAGGAAATGCGGTTCTGCTGGGAAGCCGCCATTGTCAGAATCATGGGAGAATCCGCCGGAATTCCGGGCGTAAACGCGGAAAAATCATCCACCCTGCTGGCCCACAGCGTCTGGGGCTGCCCAGGAGTGCCTCCGAACCACAGCCGCCCCTGATGAAACTCTACCGTGCACGGATAACCATTCCGGACCCCGAACGCACCAAAAGACCAGTCATTGGTATCACAGTCACTCAGCGTATGATAGGACAGATGAAGGGCATTCGCAAGATAGGCACTGCGCGGGGAAACATATTCCTCCACCACCACTTCATGGTTGAAGGAGCCGGCTGATGCACGGAATACGGGCGTTCCCACAGAAGCCCCGTCCTTGTAAGCTATGAGGCGGATTTTGTAGTAGGACATTTCCTCTTCATTGCCGCTCAGGGTGAAATTATTCCGGAACCCCTCCCTCTGCTGGAAGCTCTTCACGGAATGCCACACTAATTCCGGACGGTTGGGAAGGTAGTTGGAGCCGTCCGGATACCCCCGGCAGATTTCCCATTCCGCATCCCAGGTCCCCGTAGTCTCCAACGTCCACGCGCCGTTGACATAAACGCGGGTACTGGCATCGGCCCCTTTTTCAAAAAAAGCCGTGTACCTCTCCGGGCGGTCCATCCCTTCCTGGTAGTCGCTTTCCCGGCTGAAATCGCGGATGCAGGTATAAGCCTGCCGCCAGCCGTCCTCCCGGTTCATGGAAAAAGTCTCTCCCTTGTAAAGGTCCCGGCTCAGAGTCGTCAAATGATAAAAAGGCATCTGGTTTCCCTCCGCCACGGTTTCTCCATATTTCCTGGTGATGCGCAAAAACTCCTTTCCCTCCATTTCCGGAGTGAATACATCATCGTCCGCCGTCGCCAGCAACCTGTTGACGCCCCCCTCCCGCACCATGCGGCATTCCAGCCGCACGGCATTCAGCAGGGAACTCTCATAAGGCATGCCGGAAAACTCCAACGTTTCCAGCCGCCAGTCATCGTCTGCGTAGCGGGCCAGCGTCATAGGCGGCGTAGAAGGTTCCACGCAGTAAATCACGTCATTCAGCTGCTGCATCCGGAGGTTGCTTACCTGTTCATCCGTCTTCCACGGAGTAAGCGTTTCCTGCGCCCCGCCTTCCGCATCCGTCAGAGGAGCGCCATTCTTAAAATACCGGATATAGCCACGCCCCACTTCCAGCATAAACTGCACGCCCGTGGAGTACTTGAAGGAAACCAGCCTCACCATGCCCTCCCGGCATCCCGCGCGGGCGACCAGGCGTGTTCCCGGCCTGCGCCGGAGACCGCCGAAGGGGCTGACCAGAAAATTGATCAGCCGGGAGGCACCGCGGGACACGGGGTCCAGGTCGGCGCGCCCGGCCAGCCACGGGGTCAGTTCCCCGGCCGTAAAACTGAGCCGCTGCAATACTTGTTTTGCCATATTCCCCACCACGAAAGCAGAGAGGGGCAAAAAACGTCAACACGCCTGAAAGGTTTTTCCGAAATGCATCCCGGGGCTCAAACTCCAGCTACAGGGCAATCGCCCACAGAACCTTCAGATAACGGCCCTCCGGATAAGTGCTCAGGAAAGGGTGGTCCCAGCCGGGGCCGGTCATCGCCATGATCTGGAGCTTACGCCCCTGCCGCTGGGCGGCCTTGATGACAGTATGCTCAAACTCCGCGGGGGAAAGCAGCCCGGAACAGGAACAGGTGACAAACAGGCCGCCGGGGCGCACGCATTGCAGCCCCAACATATTGAGGTCATGGTATTTTTTGATGCCCTCTTCATATCCGTCCCTGCCAACGATGAATTTGGGAGGGTCCAGCAGCACGGCGTCAAACAGGCGGCCGTTGCGCACCATCTGGCGCGCATAGACAAAGGCATCCGCATGCACGAAGTCGATGCGCTGACGGTTGATATTTCCGTTTCTTTTAGCCATGGCGACGGCTTTCTCATCCAAATCCACAGCCGTTACCTCCGCCGCTCCGCCCAGCATCTTGGCGGCAATGGAAAAGCCGCCGCTGTAGCAGCACAGGTCCAGCACTGTGGCCCCCTTCACCAGGGAGGCGAACTTGAGGCGGTTGTCCCGCTGGTCACAGAAAAAGCCCGTCTTGTGCCCCTGGGCGAAGTCCACTTCATAGGTGATGCCGTTTTCCACAATCTTCACCAGCCTGACGGGGGCCGGGGATGCCGGCGCCTCCTCCGCCCGGATACCCTCCATGCGGGCAATGCCCTCATCCACCTGCACCACATGGCGTTTTGTGCCGCACAGGCGGTGCAGCAGGGGCAGCCAGCGGTTCAGCCTCTGCCAGACGGCCAGCGTACTCACCTCCAGGCTCAGCACGTCCGCGTAACGGTCCACCACCAGGCCGCCCAGCCCGTCGGAATCTCCGTGCAGCACACGGTACGCATTAGTGGTTTCATCCAGGCGCAGAACTTCCCTGCGCAGCTTCACGGCGCGTTCCAGCGCAGCATCCAGGTCACGTTCGGCAAAAACGTCCTTCCCGTGGTACACCATGCGCAAGGGCGTGCGGCTGGACTCATTCCAGAATCCGGCGCCGAACAGTTCGCCGTTCTTGTCATAGACGTTTACCAGGCTTCCCGGCGCTATTTCCCCGCTTACGGAGCCGAGCATGCGGGGGAACACGGCCGGATTGTATGTGAAATACTTCAGCTCCACCCAGGGCTTGAGCCATTGTTCGCTCCCTTCCGGCGACTTGTTGGCAAAAAGGTTCTTTTTGGGAGCTGTGCGCGGGCGGCCCGGCTGGGAACGGCGGTCCCGGTAAACGGGCTTGGGGCGGGAATCACGGGAATTGTGGAAATCATTCATGAAATGCTGGAGAGAAAGGTTGGATCTGCGGCATAGCGGGCCACGGCCATGTCAATGGCCTCTTCATACGCCCTCACGGGCTGCTTCATCAGGGAAGAGAGGCGTTCGCTGGACATGGCGGTATGCCGGGGCCGAGCATCCCTGAAACCGGCCTGTTCGTCGAGCTTTTGTTCCGCCACAGGCGGCAAAGAAGGCAGTAACCCGTGCTTCACGGCGCATTTCAGCACGGCCACGGCATAACTGTGCCAGGAAACAGGCTCTCCGGACTGACACAGATGCAGCACGCCGGACGCCCCGCTCTCATAAGCCAGAAAACGGAGCCATGCACATAAATCTTCCATCCATGTAGGCATGGACCATTTATCCGCCACAGCGGCCAGAGGCTCCCTTTTCATTGCCCGCCGCAGCACCATTTCCGGGAATGAGGGCCGTTCCGGATTGCCGAATACCCAGGAAACGCGGGCTATCAGAGCGTCCGGCATCTCCTCCCGCACACGGAATTCCGCCTCCAGCTTGGACTCTCCGTACACATTTACGGGGCGGCACTTCCCCTCCTCCGTTTTCAAACCTCTCCTCCTGCCGTCCAGCACATAATCCGTACTCAAATGGATAAAGCGCATGCCCTCCAGGCGGCAAATGCGCGCCATCATCTCCGGAGCCATGGCGTTGACGCGGTGGGCCGTCTCCGGATCATCCAGGCAGGCTTCCAATCCGCTCACAGCGGCGCAATTCACCACATGAGTGGCTCCGGAAGAAAGCAGAACACGTTTCAAAGCGCTTAAATCCTTCAAATCACAAAAGCCCCGTCCGCACTTCACCACCTCCAGGCCATGTTCTTCCAGATACGCTGCCAGACGGCTTCCCACCCGGCCGTCCGCTCCGAACACCAATGTTCTGTACATGACGCAGAGCTTAGACGTTTCACCCTCCAAAATCCAATGAAAACCTTTTTTCATCGTGACAAAAGATGGAAAGGTTGTTTGAATTAAAGTTGTGTTTTACCATGAATATTCTTTAACAGCCTGCGGCCCTCTGAACGCCAGAGCCGCGGAAGTGTGCAGGAAGGGAGCCCTTATTAAAACGGATGAAGGCGGGTACGGCTGCATCCAGCCGTGGCCGGAACTGGGAGACGCCACCCTGCAGGAAGAATTGGACGCGCTCAGAAAGGGCCGCCCTCTGCCTTTGGGCGTCCGCGCCGCGGAGTGCGCCCGAACGGACGGAGAAGCACGCGCGAGGGGCGTCAGCCTGTTTGACGGTCTTCACATTCCGGAAAGCCACGCCACGCTTCCCTCCTGCGTCAGCCCCGCCACCATTCGCATCATGGAATCCAAGGGATTCAAGGCAGGAAAAATCAAGGCCAGCGCCAATCTGGCCGCCTCCCTGGAACGGCTGACGATGCTGGCATCCATGGTCCCCTCCTGGCGCTGGCGGCTGGATTTCAACGGATGCCTGAATGAAAACGATGCCCTGAAATTCTGGAAATCCCTGCCCCACCATCTGAAAACCAGGATAGACTTCATAGAAGACCCGTGCCCCTTCTCCATCCAGAGCTGGGAACGTCTGGTGGACGCCGGCATGCCTCTGGCCCTGGACATGGGTTCGGACGTGGAACACCAGCCGGCTATTTCCTCAGACCTGCCCATCATCCGCATCGTCAAACCCGCGCGGGAAGCAACGCCGGAATACCTTTACGAGCCTCCCGTCTTCACTACCGTCATGGATCACCCCGTAGGGCAGCTCTGGGCCGTTTACCAGGCGGCAGAGTATTACCGCAACTTCCTTCCCACGGAAATTCCCCTCTGCGGCCTCTGCACGCACCTCCTGTTTGAGCCGGACCCCTTTATTGACCAGATGGGCGGCATGAACCCTCAGGCAGCTGTTCCCGGAGGCACGGGGCTCGGCTTTGACGAACTATTGGAAAATATTCCCTGGAAAATACTGTAACAATACAGAATTACCCGGCTTTCATTGAAACTACAATGAAGCGGTTCTTCCCGTGCTCCCGTGCCGGAACCGCCCATGGTTTCCCTCAGCCCGCCGGAACTTGCCGCTCTGATGACGCGCCGCCGGGGAGGGCTTTATTTCATATTCGCGTCCTTTGCATGCAATCAGAAGCCGCGCTTTTGCCGAAAGCGCGGCTTCTTTTGTAATGATGATGGCGGACACCGCAACCGGATCATTCCAATTCCGGATGCTCATCACGCAATTTTCTATTCCGGGCGTGTGGAAAATTTAAGGCCGGGATATTCTTTCACATTGCATCCGGGCGTCTTGGGGTTCACCAGCACCGGAACAAAAGTGAACATCCACCGGCGCGCGGAATTGTTGCTGGGGCTCTTCACCAGCACGCGGTTCCACCCCTTCTTCAACGGAACCATGGAAGGCTCCCGGAAATGGTAGTTTTCATCCACCAGCACGCCGCTGTTGCGCGGCTTCTTCCATTGCGGAGGGGCAATCTCCCGGCCGTTCACGAAAAATTTGGGATCCGCATGGAACCATTTGCCGGGAACGCTCGCCGGACCATTGCGCCAGTCGGACGTGGCCCAGGTATGTCCGCTGATCCAGAAAGGCACCGTCTGCGCCTTGGGGGAATAAATCCAGGTCTGCGCATAATAAGTATGGTTCTTGTGGGGATAAGCTCCTATCTTCGCGCCATTGAACAGCGTCGGGAAATCACAGTAATGCTTGAAAATGATGGTGGCCCCCGTGTAATCGTCTCCGGACCACTCATAGGTGACGCCGTCAATCTCGTAGGAATCCTTCATCTTCCCTGCCTTGTTGTCCTCTTCCGGGGCGAATTCCGTTTCCGTCTTACCGCCGTTGGGAATAGGCCCCAGCAATTTCCAGGGAATATTCGCCTGCCGCACGTAATTAAACTCCTTATCCATAAAAAAGCGGTCCCGGATGGCGAGCACTCGGTTCTCGTAATCCGCAAATCCTTTCAGCAGAGGATCTCCCTGCACGGGCAAATTGGAAAAATACTTCATGTATTCGTCCTGGTTGGGATCTCCCTGCACCTTCTCATGGGGATTATTCCACAAGGGTTCGGAAACGAACGCCATCCCGGCGTAAACGGGCGTCTGAAGCACCTGGTTGCGCGGATCCGTGATTTCCAGGTCCGGGAAAGAGCACAGCATCATACCCAGTCCTTCCGCATTCCGGAACGGACATGCCCGGCGGAAATACATCGTCATGGCCGTTTCAAACGGATCAAGATGGTTCAGGTAAGTTTCCAGGGAATCAACGTACTTCGCTCCGTCGGTAGGCCATGCGCCGCGGTTCTGGCGGCCGGACCATAACTGCTGGATGGAGCCGTTATAGCCCTTCGGCGTCAGGCCGGGCTGCCATCTCATGGGAATGCGGCCGCAGGATTCCACAGCATTGATGTACTCCTGCAGAATCTCATTGTTCACCTGCTCATCCCTGCCGCGCACCTCATCCGTGCCGATGTGGATAATGGGCATTTTCTCCTTGGGAACCAGGGAACACAACTCCTTGATCAGGGCCACCAGGGCCTTGGTGGCCTTTTCATCGCTCATCTTCACGTTGAGCGCCTTGCGGAACATCTGGCTGTGCCCCGGCATATCCATCTCCGGAATCAGCAGGATGTTGCGCAGGCGGCAGTATTCCACCAGCTGCTTAAACTCCTTCTGAGTGTAAAACTTGCCAGGCATGCGCGTATAATTCCTGGAATCGTTCAGCTCCGGATAAATTTTGGATTCCAGCCGCCAGCCGGGATTCTCCGTAAAATGGAAGTGGTAAACGTTCAGCTTAAGCTGCGCCATGGAATCCAGCTCCCGTGCAATCAGAGGCAGCGGCATGTAATTGCGTCCCACATCGTTCATGAACCCGCGGATTTCAAAATCTGGCCAGTCCACGATGTCGCAGGCGGCAATAGTCGTCGTCCCGCCGCGTCGCAGAAGAAGCTGCTCCAGCGTTTTCATGCCGTAGTAGAATCCTCTGGTATCCATCGCCGTAATGAGCGCGCCGCCGGAAGTTACACGAAGGGAATAGGCTTCCTCCTTCAGCTTGGAATTTTCCGTGCCGGTTTTCACATCCCCCTTGACGAATTTAACGGCAAACGTCCCGTCCGGAGCCACCTTCACGCGGTGCTCCGCCAGAAAAGACTTCAACTCGGAAACGATGAACTTCATCTGCTCCGGATAGGAAGTCTTGGACGGAGACGGAGCCAAAATGCGCACGGACTGCACGGGAATAGCCCTGCCGTCCCAGAGAAGCTGCTGGGGTTTGGGAACAAGCGGAGGCCGCTCTGCCGGAAACAGCCTGTAATTGGCTCCGTTGGCCGGAAAGGACGGGGCCGTATCCTGCCCCCATGCTCCGGCGCAAGCCATGCACATCCATGCAAACGATAATAAAAGGAACTTCATGCGGCCAATAATACGCCCGCAATAACGCCTGCCTGTCAAACCTATCGTGTCCAACCTGCCGGGAAACGGGGCTCCGGCAGCATTTTTTTGCAAAAAGACCAGAACCTGCGCTTACATGACGGAGGGTGGCCGGACATCCTGCGCGGCCGGGGCATCTTCAATTTCTCCGGAAATACCGTTTACGGCCACACCGCGGCGCACGGCGTAAAGCCCCGCTTCCTCCTCCTTCTTTCCGGCTACAAAAGCCCAGTAGTAATTGCTACGGTCATGATAGCAGGCCCACTCTCCGGCAATCCCCGGGCGCGCTCCCATCAGCAGGGAATAAGAATCCGCGGGAGAAACTTTGAACCCGCGGGGCGTCCTCAAACCGGAAGAGGGAAAAGAACGGATGTCTCCCCTCCACACCAGATCCAGAGAGGAAGAAGGCAGCAGACCGTCCGCGAGGCTGCTTCCCGCCAGCACCTGCCCGGCGCCAAACATGGGCAGACAGGAAGAACCCATAAGAGCGGCGCCGCAAACGGAGACAAGGCGCAGGAAAGGGAAAACGGATATGGTCATGGCGTGCTTCTGAAAAAGGCGGAAAGGACTCAACCCCCAAAAGCTTCCACAGTCAATCAAAAACAGCACTCTCTCTGGAACTGGGGGAAAAAGGCCGTTTTCCGGACAGGTGGACAGCTTGACAACCCATCCGCGCGTTTTTATAGTTTGCTGCCTGTTTTGAAAGGAAGAACGCCCATGGCAGCCCAGTCACGCAACATCGCAGAATTGGAAAACGCATCCGTATGGCGTCTGCTGATCCAGTACTCCCTGCCCTCCATCGCCGGCATGGTGGTATACTCTCTGTACAACATCATTGACAGCGTGTTTATCGGCCACGGTGTGGGGCCTCTGGCCCTGTCCGGCCTGGCCGTCACCTTCCCCATCATGAACCTGACTTTCGCGCTGGGCACGCTGGTAGGCATCGGCGGGGCGGCCATCAGCTCCATCCGGCTGGGAAGAAAAGACCAGGAAGGAACTGAGCGTACGCTTGGCAACGTCCTCATCATGAGTTTGATTGCCGCTGTGGTGCTGGTGATTCCCACGCTTCTTTTCCTTACGGAAATTCTGACAGCCTTCGGAGCCAGCGGGCAAACCCTCACCTATGCGTACGACTTCATGCTCATTACCTTGCTGGGCCTGCCCGTCACATACGTCTTCTTCAACCTCAATCATGTGATGAGAGCTACCGGCTACCCTAAAAAAGCCATGGGCTCCACCCTTCTTTCCGTAGGAATCAACATCATCCTGGCTCCCATCTTCATCTTCTGGTTCAAATGGGGCATTACCGGAGCCGCCGTGGCCACCCTTCTCGCCCAGGTCGTCGGCATGGTGCGTGTGCTGTTACACTTTTCCGATGCGGCCAGCACGGTCCACTTCCGCCGCGGCATCTGGCAGCTGCGCAAGACCATCATCACCGGCATCCTGTCCATCGGGCTGGCTCCCTGCCTGGTAAACGTCTGCGGCAGCGCGGTCACCGTCGCCATCAACAGGCAGCTTGCGGACCATGGGGGAGACCTGGCTATCGGGGCCTACGGCATCATCAACCGCATTCTTATCCTGTTCGCCATGCTCGTCATCGGCCTCACGCAGGGAATGCAGCCCATCATCGGCTACAACCACGGAGCCATGAAGCCGGGCCGCGTTCTGCTCACCCTCAAATACGGAGTTCTGGCAGGGACATCCTTCACCACGCTGGGATTCCTGGCCTGCGTCTTCTTTCCCCGCGGCATTGCCGGGCTTTTCACGGATGACGCCTCGCTCATCAGCCTGGCGGCCAACGGTCTGATCATCTGCGTGCTGGCCTTTCCGCTCATCGGCAGCCAGATCATCATCGGGAACTTCTTCCAGGCCATTGGAAAAGCCCGTCTGGCAATCTTCCTGTCCCTGACGCGCCAGATGCTCTTCCTCCTGCCGTTCCTGCTGGTCCTGCCCCGTTTCTGGGGACAGGACGGAGTCTGGGCATCCCTTCCTCTGGCAGACGTGCTTTCCTTTATCGTCACCCTGCTCTTCATCCGCCGATTCCTGAAATACTACCGGCTGAAAAACAGGCACTACCTGGTTCCCGGCACGGGAAAGGCATAATCTTTCTTCCCACCTGTCTTACTTACACGAACCCTCGTTCCCGGCCCATTCTTTCCGGGGTGCGGCAGGGGGGAGTGAAACCGCTTTTTCCCATCCTTCGGAGAAAAACCCTTCCCGCCTACCGTTTTGCCGCTGGCATTTTTGCAGGACATAAGACCGGCAGTATGCCTAACGCGCCGTACTTTCAGGACTCTATTCTGTTGGGGGCTTCGTATGGATTCATCATCCGGAACCTCGCCCGGGAAAACCGCTTTTTCCACCGGACAGCCCCTGGAAGCACGACAACCCGAACGGTATGACAAGGAATCAGATCAAATGAAAAACGGAATCATGATGCAGTATTTTGAGTGGAATCTGCCCAACGACGGACAGTTTTGGAACAAGTTGAAGGAAGACGCCCCCCACCTGGAGGAAATGGGTGTTACGGCCGTCTGGATTCCTCCAGCCTGCAAAGGGAAGGAACAAAATGACGTAGGATACGGCACCTATGATCTTTTTGACCTGGGGGAATTCGACCAGAAAAACACCGTCCGCACCAAATACGGCACCAGGCAGGAACTCCAGGAGGCCATCAAGGCTCTTCACGAACACCATGTAGGCGTTTATCTGGATGCCGTCATGAACCACAAAGCAGGGGCAGACTATACGGAAAAATTCATGGCCAAGGAAGTGGACCAGCAGAACCGCGACAAGGAAATTACGGATGCCTACGAGATTGAAGGCTGGACCGGCTTCAACTTTCCCGGCCGCGGAAACAAATATTCCGACTTCAAATGGCACTGGTACCACTTCACCGGAACGGACTATGACGCACGCACGGAAAAAACCTCCATTTTCAAGATTATGGGAGACGGCAAAAGCTGGAGCGAAGGCGTGGATGAAGAAAACGGCAACTACGACTACCTTATGTTCGCCAATCTGGACTTCAACCACCCGGAAGTGGTGAAAGAAATGGAAAGATGGGGAATATGGGTATCCCGGGAACTGGATCTGGACGGCATGAGGCTGGATGCCATCAAGCATATCAATGACGAATTCATCAGGAAATTCCTGGCAGCCGTCCGCAAGGAAAGGGGAGCAGACTTCTACGCCGTGGGTGAATACTGGAAACAGGATCTGGAATCCCTGGACGATTACCTCAAGGAGGAACGCTACAAAGTGGACCTGTTTGACGTCCCCCTGCACTACAACATGTACCAGGCCTCCAAGCAGGGCCGCGATTACGACCTTTCCAAAATTCTGGACGGAACCCTGGTTCAGAACCACCCTACGCTGGCCGTTACCTTTGTGGACAACCATGATTCCCAGTGGGGCAGTTCCCTGGAATCAGCTGTGGAAGACTGGTTCAAACCCTCCGCCTATGCGCTCATCCTGCTCATGAAGGAAGGTTATCCCTGCATCTTCTACGGGGACTATTACGGTGTGAGCGGCAACCCGCCCATGCACCGCGCCATCATCGACAATCTGCTGGAAATCCGTAAAAACCATGCTTTCGGGGAACAAAATTACTACTTTGACCACCCGAACACCATCGGCTTCACCCGTGTGGGAGATGAAGAGCACCCGCATTCCGGCGTGGCTGTGCTCATTTCCAATGGAGAGGATGGAGACAAAGTCATGAACGTGGGCAAGCAGCACGCAGGGGAAACTTGGAAGGAAGCCACCGGCAACGTGGAGGAAACCGTCTCCATTGACGGGGAAGGCAACGGCCGGTTTCTTGTCCACGGCGGCAATGTGGCCGTATGGATTCCGGAAAACGCTTTACAGGACGCCCGGAAGGAAGACGGAAAATAACGCAACTCCCGCCCGCAAATTGAAGAAACGGCCTGTTCTCCATTCCGGACTGTTTTTCCGGAATGAGGTTCAGGCCGTTCTGACTTTAATCACCAGTTTCAGAATCTTTCCTTCCCCAATGCAGCCGGCATGCGCATCCTCCGGGAAAAAAATGGCGAACTGCCCCGGTTTCACGACAAAAGAGGTGTCCGGAGCATCATCATAATGCTGCGCGTCCTTTTCCCTGTTGAACGGTTCGGAAGGCTTTTCCAGCGCCGCGCGCTCTTTCCACATGAATCCCTCTTCCCGGGAAAGGGGCACGTGAATGTCAATAAACCGGTCATGCACTTCCATGCGGGCGTTCTCCCGCTTCTTCATCACCGGTTCATTCACCATCACGGTCAGGGCGTCTTCCTCCAGGACATGGCGGCCGGTTTCCAGGGTTGCCGGAGCAATCTCCCTGATAAAATCGAAAGCTCTCCTGAACAGGGGATTCAACATTTCGTAACGGGCGGAATCGGAAAGGGAGGCAATAATCATCATTACAGGCTCCGTCCCCGGAGCGGGCTTCATTGTAACGGGGAGGAAAAGCCAGTCAACTCATTTGCCCCCCTTCCCCCGATATTCCGACGCACAGCCCGGTCCTTCCTCCACGGAATGGAGTTACCGCCGTTTTCCTTGGCCTTTAAATACGTTATTCCCGTGAAGCACAGTAAAAAACTTGTCATCCGGCAACGCCTCGTATATTGGAGTAACTGTAAGCTATCAGTCACACGATGATTAAACAGAAAAATCCATCCGGCACCTACCGCCCTTCTTATGACCGCACCCCCAGATACACTGTCAAGCAGGTTGCGGAAATGATGGAAATGTCAACCTACACCATCCGGTATTACGAAAACGCCGGATTAATCCCGGACGTGGACCGCAGCGGAGGGAATGCCCGTATGTTTTCCGACTACACCCTGGGGTGGCTCCGCCTGGTCCACTGCCTCCGGATGACGGGCCTCCCGATTGAAGGCGTCAAGCACTACATCGACCTGTGCCAGGAAGGGGATTCCACCATTCCGGAGCGCGCCGAACTGATCTTCAAGCAGGAGAAAAGTCTCCGGGAACAGCTCCGAATCCTGAAAAAACAAATGGAAGTGTTGAAATACAAGAAAAAATTTTATCAGGATCTTTTAGACAACCGCAGGCCGGACAGCTGCAATCCGCTGAACTACATCAGCGCCAGCGAGCCGAACATCGCGCCTGAGGAATAAACCCTCCCTTAAATCCTCAACAGACGTCGGCCGGGATTTCCAATGAGGAATCCCGGCCGCTCTGCGTTCTTATTTGCTTCCTGCCGCCTCCGCATACATGAAATTCATGCAGTCATCGGATAGAGGGCAATTGAAGGCCATAGCGTCGAAATTATTCAAACATCAGAGCGCTTCAAGTAACCGGATAAGACGTTCAGCGTGTTCCACCGATGCTCCCTTTTGCTGCTCGATAAGTTCCGGTGTCGTACGATTGCCGTAACTTATGCCGCAGGTATAAACACTGCCGCAGTATTCCATTTGAGTCAGTCGGCAGACAGCTTTGTAGCATGGCAGAAATTCATCAATCGCGTAGCCCATGGCCCCTTCACGGCTATACAGCGTTTCGGGTGCTCCCGTTGTGAAAGAGAGAATGAGTTTCTTGTCCTTAAGCTTGTCTCCGGTACTGCCGTGTGAAAAGCCGTGGCGGAAGGTTTCTTCCATCCAGCGTTCCAATATGGAGGGTGCGGAGTACCAGAAGAGAGGGAATTGCAATACAATGATGTCTGCCCGCAGCAATTTCTGTTGTTCGGCTTCCACGTCGATCTTAAAATCGGGATAAAGTTCGTCAAGCTTTACGATTTCAGCTTCCGGCAGCCGTTCGTTCAAGGTTTCAAGGATTGTCTTATTGGCTACAGATGCGGCAAGGTTTGTATGGCCGCTGATAATCAATATATTTTTCATATTATTTCGTCGAATACGGGTCTTAACCTGTGCTATCCGAGACTATTCCTGAATACATGGGCGCCTCCGGCAAATCCTATTATATTGCGAATGAAAGCAACGGTGCCGCGGAATAATCAAAATAATTTTGTATCAAACAATTACAGCGCCAGCACGACAGCTTGCGCTGTAATTGTTTCACATGGAAGTATCCACATTATTTCACGGCCTTGGCATACTCCTCATCCGTCACCGGCTCGAGCCATTCATTGGATGCATTCTCACCGGGAACCTCAATAGCCAAGTGGGAGAACCATCTGTCGGAGGCAGCCCCGTGCCAGTGCTTCACGTTGGCGGGAATATGGATGACTGTTCCAGGAAGAATTTCCACAGCAGGCTTTCCTTCTTCCTGATACCAGCCGCGTCCGGCCACACCGATAAGCATCTGCCCGCCGCCTTTCGTCGCTTTGTGAATATGCCAGTTATTGCGGCAACGGGGTTCAAAAGTTACATTGGAGATATTCACTTGTTCGCGTGAAACGGGTGCAAGATAGCTGTTGCCTGTGAAATACTTGGCATATGCCGTATTCGGCTCGCCTAAAGGGAAAATCATTTCGCGTTGGAAAGCGGCTTTGGCGTCTTCGCCAGCCGCATCTTCCGCCCATACGTCTTTGGCCAGATTAAATGCCGCCCATGCTTTCGGCCAACCGGCATAAAAACCGATGTGGGTGATGATTTCTGCAATCTCGGTACGGGTAACTCCATTCTTCTTTGCCGACTGAAGATGGAAAACGAGCGAATTGTCGGTAATGCCCTGACTAATGAGGGAGGTGATGGTTACCAAACTGCGATCACGCAGACCGAGCTTGTCAGTCCGGCTCCATACTTCACCGAAAAGGACATCATCGTTAAGTTCCGCAAATTTGGGAGCAAATTCTCCTAACTGAGTGCGTCCCGCCGTCTGTACTATCTTTTCCTGCGCCATAGCATTTGTTATGAAAAAACTAATTGAAAGAAATAAAATAATCTTATTCATTATTGTATTATTTAATAATATTAGTAATACTGTTTAGAGGATTCAGTGGCGTCTGGTCGGATAAAACCAATGCCTTAACCATGTGTAACGTTTCCTGCTTGTATTTCTGAAAATGGGCCGATGCGATGTGCGACTTATATGCCTTTTGGCTGGCGTAAGTTTCAAGAATCGTAATTCTGCAAGCATTGTCCTTTTCAGCAACAGCGTACATGGTCAACACGCCCGGTTCCGTGCGCAGGGAGATTTCCCCCACTTCGATGGCGCATTTCACATATTCCTCCAAATATTCAGAATGCACTTCTATTTTTGAGAGACGGACGATACCATCAGGCTTCATCGGTAACTTGTCGCACATGCCCGTATTTTTGCCATTCTCCATTTCCACTTTATCGTGATTTATGGTTTGGGCTTCTGAAAGGTTCATCAGACAGGCAAGGGAAAAAGCCATTCCCGCGATGGTTCGTTTCATAAAATCATTATTTATTGATGGAAATCGTCTCATTGACCCACTTGACAAGCGCGGCCCTCGTCGTCCGGATTCCTTCCCCGGCAAAAGCGCCTCCCTTGAGAACGGTGGACTTGGGACACAGCTTCCGAACCTCGTCCGCACAGCGCGCCATGCCGCCGCCCCCATGCGTCACAAATGGAATCACCGTCTTGCCGGAAAGGTCGTAACTTGCCAGGAAAGACGCGACCGGAGGCGCAATGGTGCTCCACCAGTTGGGGCTGCCGATGAAAATCACATCATACTTGCCCATATCCTCTACTTTGGCGGCCAGTTCCGGCCGAACCCCTTCCTGAATCTCCTTCCTGGCCTGCACGGTGCATTCCCGGTATTCGGAGGGATAAGGCTTGACCGGCTTGATTTCAAACAGCGTTCCTCCCGTCGCCCTCTGAATTTGCGCAGCGGCGTACTTCGTATTGCCTCCCCATGAATAATAGGCAATGAGGACCCTGGAAGGTTCCGCGGAAACCTTGGGTTGTTCCTGTCCCAAACATCCGGCTCCTGTCATCAGGGCCGCGGCCAGCGTGCATATCATTGATATTGTTTTCATGTATTTTTATCCGGTTAAAAGGAGAGGCAAAAGGCGTCCAGAAAAAACGGTTTCATCCGGCATTTCCCTTGCCTGACCTTGTTCCTTATTTCTGTCTAAACATTAGAGTAACTATAAGTCAATATTTTTTCAACAATTCCGGCAATCCTGCCCGCATCACTTCCTAAACTGCTTTATCAATATATGTTATTCTTTCCGAAGCCGAATCAGAACAATTTCCGATGGAACGCCGATGCGGATGGGAAAGCCGTTCCAAATCCCCGCCCCATTGGAAACGTACAGCTTCATATGACCAACCGTGTACAGCCCGGAGACGAATCCCTCGTTAAAACGCGCCACCAGCCGGTCCACGCCGGCAATCATGCCTCCGTGCGTATGGCCGGACACTTGAAGATCCACGCCGTGCGCAGCCGCTTCCCGGGCCAGCCGCGGCTGGTGGGAAACAAGGATGCGCACTCCCTTTTCCGGGGCATCCTTCAACGCCTTGCTTATATCCGGCTCCTCCTTCCCCATGATGCCGGCCACAGGATCCGTCACACCGGCCAATACCACGGCCTCCCCTCCCGCCGGCGCGTGTTCATTAAGAAGCATACGAATGCCCAGAGTGGGCAGGAACTCCATCCACTCCTCATAACCGGAGTAATACTCATGATTGCCCGGCACGCCGAACACCCCGTATCTGGCCTTCAAATCCGCAAGCGGCCTCAAATCGCCGCCATGCACGGGCACCGTCCCGTCCACGAAATCTCCGGCAATCACGACGATGTCCGGATTCAGGGCGTTCGTGCGCTCCACAATCTTCCGAATGCGCTCCTCCCTTGTAATGCCGTCCACATGCAGATCCGCCAGCACGGCGACCGTCAATCCGTCCGCCTCCTCCGGCAGGCGGTTCACGGCAACCGTTTCCTCCTTCACCTGGGGCACTCTGGTGCCTCCAATCATGCCCACAGTTGCCAGCACGGCGGAAAAAACCAGCAAAGCAACATTCACCCGGTTGCCAATGATGCGGAACCTTTCCGTCCTGTTCCTCCGCAAGCAGAACAAAACCAGCAGATACAGAGCCCGCACCACATCCGCCGCCAGCAGCAGGAAAAAGAACAGGAAAAGAACGGAGAACAGCCACGCGGCCGCCAGCAGAACGTTTTCCGGCAAAACCGGGGAGAAAAACATGGGGCCTCCAAACAAATGCAGCAAGTGGAATTTGAATGCCGCCACCGCCAGCAGGGCGGCAAGCAGAAGCTTCCAGCCCCATTTCAGCTTCAGCGGCAAAATAGCGCGGCAAAAAACGTAAACCGCCAGCAATGCTCCGAAAATCAGAATCATATGTCTCTTTCTTAAAAATAGCTTAACATCCTTCCGCCGCAAACAGTCCCGCGGCATTTTTCCGGAGCGGAAGGAAACGCGCCGGCAAAACTACTTGTCAATCTGGCTCTCCGTAAACGGATCCGCCCGGTGCCCCATCAGGGGAATTCTGGAACAGGCAAGGTCGAATTCCTTGAGTTCCGGTTCGGACAAGCGGACGGAAGCCCCTCCCAGAAAATCATCCAGATGGGCTGGATTGGTTGTTCCGGGAACAGGCGCAATCCACGGTTTCCGGGAAAGCATCCAGGACAGGGCGAACTGGGCCGGAGTCATGCCCCTGCGTTCCGCCCATTCCCGGACAAGAACAGTCAGCGGCATGTTGAATCTGAGGGCTTCCGGCGTAAACCGGGGCAAAGTGGCGCGGCGGTCCGGCTTTTGAAAACGGCTGTCCTCCCAAACGGCTCCTGCCAGAAAAGCGCGTCCCAGCGGACAATACGGAACAAAACCGATGCCCAATTCTTCCAACGTGGGAAAAATCTTCGTCTCCGGTTCCCGCCACCAGATAGCGTATTCGCTCTGAACGGCGCTCACCGGACACACGGCATGGGCCTTCCTGATGGAACGGGCGCCGGCTTCGGACAGGCCGAAATGCAGCACTTTTCCTTCCCGCATCAGTTCCTTCACCGTACCTGCCACTTCTTCCATGGGAACGTCCGGATCCACCCGGTGCTGGTAAAGCAGGTCAATATGGTCGGTACGCAAACGTCTCAAGGAACCTTCCACTGCACGCCGGATATGGTCGGGCCTGCTGTTCAGGGAAGAAGGGCGGCCTTCCTTCACTCCAAAACCGAATTTGGTACCTATCCTGACCTGGTCGCGGACAGGGGCGAGAGCTTCACCCACCCATTCCTCACTGGTATAAGGCCCATACACTTCCGCCGTATCAAAAAAAGTAACTCCTTTGTCAAAAGCCCGGCGTATCAGGGCAATCATCTCCTGTTTATCATACTTGCCGCCGTAATAACCCACCATCGGCAGGCATCCCAGCCCGATGGGGGACACTTCCAGACCTCCAAGGCGCCGGGATTCCCCAGGAAAACCCTTCTTCGGTGCCCCGGAAGAAGACCCCGGACCATCAAGAAGCAAAGAAGAACCCTCCCCGGCCCATCCCCGGGAAACCAGGGATAAGGCAAAACCGGACGTTATTTTGAGAAAATCCTTGCGTTTCATTACGTTCCATCTTTCTTCTCCAAATTCAGCCGCAGAATCGCCTTATTTCAGATACTTCAAAGAACTGTTCGATTTTTTCGAAAGGAATAACGCCGGCTTGATTGTCATAAAGATCCACATGGCTCGCGCCGGGAATGATCATCAGCTCCTTGTTATCCCCCTTCAACTTCTTGAAGGCGTCCTCGCTGAAATAACGTGAATGGGCTTTTTCTCCGTGAATCATGAGCACGGCGCTGCGGATTTCACCGCTGTACGCCAGAAGGGGCATATTGATGAAAGAAAGCGCCGAGGTAACGTTCCATCCGCCATTTGAATTGAGCGAACGCTTGTGATAGCCGCGGGGCGTCTTATAATAATCGTAATAATCTTTCATAAATCCGGGCGCATCCGCGGGCAGAAAATCAGGCACGCTCCCCGCGAGAGCATAAGAACCGTTCTTCGCATCATCCGTGCGCCGGGCATTCAGTTGTTTGCGAAGCTCATAACGGGCGTTGGCGTCCATCGCGTCGAAATAGCCGTTCGCGTTCACGCGGCTCATATCGTACATCGTGGACGTTACCGCAGCCTTGATGCGGGTGTCGATAGCCGCCGCATTGACCGCCATGCCGCCCCAGCCGCAAATGCCAATGATTCCGATACGTTCCGAATCCACGTCATCACGGGTAGAGAGGTAATCGACGGCGGCGCAGAAATCCTCCGTATTGATATCCGGGGAAGCGACATAGCGGGGAAATCCGCCGCTTTCTCCCGTATACGAGGGATCAAACGCAATCGTCAGAAAACCGCGTTCGGCCATCGTCTGGGCATAAAGGCCCGCAGATTGTTCCTTCACGGCGCCGAAAGGACCGGAAACAGCAATAGCCGGCAATTTCCCGTTGACATTCCGTGGCATATACAAATCCGCAGCCAGCGTAATGCCATAGCGGTTGCGGAAACTTACCTTGCGGTGGGTTACCTTGTCGCTTTTAGGAAACACTTTATCCCATTCCTGCGTTACATTCAGTTTTTCGGTCATGATTTTGTTAGTGTCGGTATGATGATGTTCAGCGGATAAGCTCCCTGCGCAGCAAAGGCTTGCGGAGAAAGCCAGACAAATCCTTGTCAATGAAATAACGGTCATATGTCCAATATCTAATGTGAATGATTACTTCCCGTAATTGATCAGGTACAAAACCGATTCCGGATCCTGGTGGCACAGGAAAAGGCTCTCTCCCCGGTCAAGCCTGGCGATAGCCTCCATATCCTCCTGGGAAAGAGTAAAATCAAAGACGTTGAAATTCTCCACCATCCTTTCCCGGCGGGTCGTCTTAGGAATGGCGATAATTCCACGCTGAATCAGGAACCTCAGGGCTGTTTGCGCCGGGGTCTTGCCGTACTTCTCGCCGATGCTCTTCAATACCGGATTCGTGAAAAATCCATTGCGGCCTTCCGCAAAAGGTCCCCAGGATTCTATTCTGGTACCGTACTTTTCCATCACTTCCCGGGCTTTTTCCTGCTGATTGAACACATGCGTTTTCACCTGGTTGACGGCGGGCCTGATCTCGCAGAACTCCGCCAGATCCACAAAGCGGTCCGGATAAAAATTGCTCACGCCGATGGCGCGGACCTTCCCGGCCCGGTTCGCTTCTTCCATGGCCCGGTAAGTGCCGTAATAATCGTTGAAAGGCTGGTGGATGAGCAGCAGATCCAGATAATCCGTGCGCAGCTTGCGCAGGGATTCGTCAATGGACGCCTTCGCCCTATCATACCCGCCGTTGGAAATCCACACCTTCGTGGTGAGGAACAACTCTTCCCGAGGAACCCCGCTTTTCTCCGCCGCGCGGCCTACGGCTTCCTCATTGCCGTAAATCTGCGCGGTATCAATAGAACGGTAGCCGACCTCAATCGCATCCAGCACGCAGCGTTCGCACTCCTTAGCGTCGGGAATCTGAAAAACGCCAAACCCCAGGACAGGCATCGTAACGCCATTGTTCAAAATGATTTTTTCCATAACAGTTTTTTCTATTGTTTTTTGATGCTAAAAAGGAAATTGCCGATTAAACGGCCTGCAGCGGTTTCAGCTCTTTCAGTTCATACTTCCTGCTGCCAAGACCTATCTTCTCGGCATACTCTACCGTATGCCGCCCATGGCGGCTTTCAATACGCTCCACCAGGGGCCTGTTGTCATTCCCTTCGGACGGCCTGACGGCGTAAACGAGATCCAGGCAGGCCTGGTCAAGAGCAACCGGATCAAGGGAGGCCAGAATACCGATGTCCTTCATTTCCGGCGCATGGGGGTGGGAATCGCAATCACAGTCAATGGACAGATTATTCATCACATTGATGTACAAAATTCTGTCCCCGAAGTAATCCGCCACCGCCTGCGCGGAAGCCGCCATGGACTCCAGGAAATCATCCTGACTGGCCAGATTGTTCCACACGGAGGAAACATCCCGCGTCTTTCCGGCGGAATGGATGTACGCCTTCCCGGCTGCCGAGGCAACACCGATGGACTGGTTCTTGATCACGCCGCCAAAGCCGCCCATGGCATGCCCTTTGAAATGGGCCAGATTGACCATGAAATCATAATTCTTCAAATGATTCCCCACGATATCGTATTCCAGGTGCTTCCTGTCCCTCACCGGGATAGTGAACTCTCCTTCCGCGTCCATGATGTCCACCCGCGCAATATCGGAAAAACCGTGATCCTTCGCAGCCTGCAAATGGTCCTCCGTTCGTGAGCGTTTGCCTCCGTAAGCCGTATTGCATTCCACGATGGTGCCGTTCACCCGGCGCACCAGGCCTTTGATTAAGGCCGGACTCAGAAAATTATGGCCGCCCGGTTCCCCGGTGCTGATCTTGACAGCTACCTTTCCCGCGGCCGGACGCCCCAGAGCCTCGTAAATCCTCACGAGAGCCTCCGGAGAAATTTCCTTCGTCATCCAGACCCTGGAAGCTCCACCCTTCTCCGCAACCGCGCCCAGGGCATACTCCGGCAAAGCCAGGCCCGCCAGGGCTGCGGTGGAAGACTGGAGCCATGTTCTTCTCGTCATCTTATTTTCCATGCCAACTTGATTACTTGTTATTAAAACCGTTCTACCTGTTAAGAACCTGCAGGGGACGCCGGGCACGTTCGTGTTCCGGAAATGCGGCCGCAGAGCGTATGGCTGATTCTTTCCAGCCCCTCAAGCAGCAGCTTCCGGGGACAGGCGATGTTCAGGCGAATGAAGCGCCCCTCCGTTTCCCCATACATTTCCCCGCCGTTGACGAGCACCCGCCCCTCCTCTTCCAGCAGACGGACGATCTCTGCGGAGGGAAGTCCCAGCGCGGAACAATCTACCCAGACCAGGTAGGTCCCCTCCAGCGGCACCACACGGAGCTGCGGCAGACGTTCGGCCAGCATATCGCGGACAATCTCGTAATTCCCGTAAAGGTAGAGCTTCAGTTCCTCCAGCCATTCCTCCCCGCCGTTATAAGCCGCTTCCAGGGCATCCACGGCAAAGGAATTGACGTCACACACCTCATTGATGTTGATGGCCTTGTCAATCTTCTTCCGGACTTCTTCATCCGCCGCGACGATATTGGCTATCTGAATGCCCGCCAGATTAAACGCCTTGCTGGGGGAAATACAGGTGACGGAATGGCGCAGGGCGTCCTCGGAGAGGGAAGCGAACGGCGTATAGGGATGGCCCGGATACGTCAGTTCGCAATGAATCTCGTCAGCCACTACGAAAACGCCGTTTCTCCGGCAAATGGCGGCCATCTCCTCCAATTCTTCCCTTGTCCAGACGCGTCCGGCGGGATTATGGGGATTGCACAGGAGCATCAGCTTGACGGCGGGATCGGACGCTTTCCGTTCCAGATCCTCCGCATCCAGCGTATATCTGCCGTTCTCATATTTCAGAGGGCAGGTTTCCGCAACGCATCCGTTATTGCGGATGGAGGAAAAAAAGCAATTATACACAGGCGTCTGCACCAGCACCTTGTCTCCGGGAACCGTCAGGGCCCGTATGACGGCAGACAGCGCGGGAACCACCCCCGTGGTATAAATCATCCATTCCGGATTAATCTTCCAGCCGTGGCGGCGTTCAAACCAGTTCACGACCGCCTCATAATAGGAATCCGGAACCCGCGTATACCCGAAAATGCCGTGTTCGGCCCTTTTCCGAATGGCTTCCGTCACCGCCGGAGCCGTACGGAAATCCATGTCTGCCACCCACATGGGCAGAATATCCTCCCGGGGCATGGAATCCCACTTGTAGGAATTCGTGCCGCGGCGCGGAACAACAGTGTCAAAATCGTACTTCATGCGGCTTCTCCGGATTGTTTTTTTCCGTTTCAATGGAGCAATTGGCTGGAGCCTTGCAATGCTCGTCCAGAATAATATCCCCGTACTCTTCCGCAACAATGCGGCCGCTGCGCGGATTTTTGACGCTGTGCACACGCCCCTTGATTTCCGCATGCACGGAGGAATACTCAAAGCAGAGATCCGCATCCTCTCCGAGCGTGCAATTCTCCAAAACCAGGTTTTCCGCGTAGCACAACGCCTGCGTGCCGGAAATGCGGCAATTCACCAGACGAAGGTTCCTGGAATGCCAGCCCAGATACTCCCCATCCACCACGGAATCGTACACCGTCACGTCCTCCGTATTCCAGAAAGCGTCCTTGGAATGGATTTCCGCATTCCGTATCACCACATTCCTGCAATATTGGAAAGAGTAATTTCCGTTCAGGCGGAAGCCGTCAACATCTATATTCTCCCCGTGCATGAACAGATAATCCCCATGCTCCGCCTGCACGCCGCGAAGCTTCGCATTACGGCAGTGCCAGCAGCATTCCAGAGCATCCGTCAGAACGACGTTCTCCAGAACCATCCCGTCCATATCACGGAACATCTTGGGCGCTTCCACGCGGGTATCCTTCATGTGCAGATTCCGGGAATACCAGATGGCGGCCCGGGCGCCTTCCCTGAACAGGCAATGTTCCACCAGCAGCCCGTCATTGTGCCAGAAAGGGTACTTCCCCCGGAACTCGCACCGCACAGCTTCAATGTCGGAACATTCCTTCAGGGCGGATTCCCCCGGATAAATAATGACGTCTTCCAGCCTAAGATGGCGGGAAGCGAACAGGGGACGTTCCCCTTCGTAGGAAGCATTTTTAATCATTCTCTTGGTCATGGCGATGATTTGATAAAAAGTCTGTTGTTTTTCATGGTGTGCCTTTTAAACGGCGATGGCCGGATTCCGGAAAAAGAAGGGAAAGGACGCCGGCCGCGTACCATGCCTTCTTCTTTCTTCATTCAGGCTATTCCTTATAGTAACTATAATGCAAAAGATTTTTAGCACTTTCTGCTTCATTCTTTTTAATTCATTTATAATGAATACATATCAACTGTCATAAAATTATTTCTCAACATGCAAAATCGGAAAAAGCCTCTTCATTTTTCACTTTCTCCGCAAAAGGCGCATCTTTTACCCGGAATGAATCCAGAAGCGGAAGGCCGCCGTTCCTGGCGGCATCTTCCGCCGCCAGTCTCCCGACCAGCGCCATAACGCCCGGAATAATGGGCGCCCCGGACCCGGGTCGCATCATCCCCGCCTCGCATCCCGGCACGACAGACACCACAGGGGATTTCCATACAGGCCTGTGCCCGCTTGCGCCTCAGGAAACTCCTTCAACAGCCGGTCCCGGCGGCCACGCCAGAATGAAATCAAACCGCGCCAGATAAACGGGAAACGGCCACGTGGAGGAAAAGCATCCCTGCTCCATCTCATGCGGTTCCCTCCGGACAGAAATCCGGAACCACAGCTTCATCCTCTTCGCAAACGGGCGCCATACTGCCCGCCTGCATGACCAACCGCTATTCCCGCACAGGAACGGCATTGGCGGACGGCATTTCCGGAACCCGGGTGATGCAGCCGGCAAATAATGCAGTCATCCAAGCTCCAGCCCTCTCCGTCTCTCCCGTTCAAATTGCTCTGCGGATAAAAAAGCCCCTCTGGAAATCCGGCGCCCATTCCTGCCGGAACCTTTCATGCGTCCGCAGGCGTTTCAACCGGAAAAAACAAACCGGGAGGCATCAAACGCGATCGTTCATTTCCGAAAGCAAGCTCCGCAGGAAAAAAGCGTTCCGCCCCCCTTGGACAAGGGCCGGCTTACGGTTTTATGGAACAGGAAGACTTGGAAGCCTGCAAAGCGGAATTATCCATCTCAACAGCCAGCCAGAACACGCCGACAGCCATCAGTCCGAAAACGCAGGCTCCGGCGACGGAAAGAATGTTCATTGCCAGCTTCCGCCGCTCCGCCTCTTCCCAGCATCGACGAACCAGCGCCCGCAGCGCGCCGCAGACGGAACCGGGGCAAATGCCCCACTTTTCTTCCCGGGAGGGCTGTCTTCTGGGATACAGGTCGGACCTCATCATCACGGGATGCGGAAACGGCTCCGGCTGCATTACGGAAAGGTCTAAAGGCATGTACTTCATAGCGCCTTTTTAACGATTTTCGTTAATGCGTCAATATATTTTAACGAATTCAATTTATTTCTTTCTATCGACAATTCACGAAAATCGTGTATCATCAAGCCATGACACCGACAAAAGGGGATGTGAAACACTGGTTGAAGGCCATTGGGAAAAACCGTGACTGGCTTGCCATGGAATGCGGTACGGAAAAAGGTACGGTGAATAACTGGCTCTCCCCCTCCGGCCCCTTCCCCGCCAGCGCCATGTTGAAAATCCAATCCCTGATGTCTCAATACAAAACGGTTCAACCGGAAGACGAACCTGTCCAGACCAATCGCCTCGTGCTGGAAATCACGGAAGAGCGCATGAGGAAATATGAACGGGCCGCCTCTGAAAAAGGCGTCCCCCTCCGCCAGTGGCTGACGGATTTGGCGGACGAAGCGGCGGAGGAACGCCAGCTGCGGCCAACACACTCCCCCCTGGTTCCCCTGGTCAGACAATTTCCGTCCCATGCTGGACACGCCAGGCGTGAATACAGTACGCAAATAATCGGCAACATCGCCGCAGGCTCTCTTGCGGAAAGCGACACTGTCCCGTCTACCATTTACATGGAAAGGCCCCTGGGTAAAAACGAATACGTGGTTCGCGTAGAAGGGAAATCCATGGAACCCCTCATCCCGGACGGCTCCCTGGTGATTATGCGGCGCCATACCGCCCCGTCTATCCCCAAACCGGGAACCATCGTGGAATACAACGACGGACGCGGCGTTACGCTGAAAAAACTGATTCGCAGGACAAATGCGGAAACAGGAAAAACGGAATACGTGCTGCAGCCCATCAACCCCGCATTCAAGGACATAACCCCCATGGACGGCGGCAGTATCTCCGGAATATATATGGAAACCCTTGTAAACTACCGCAAAGGCTGAGCATTCGTTCCATCCTGACGGGTTTCCCGGTTGCCTGCATCTTCCGAGCCATAAGCGATTCTTCCCCCCCCCCGGAAAACCGCCGTTCGTTCCGCTCATCGCCCTGCCGGCGGATAAAACAGGAAACACCTGTTGAAAGAATCTGCCGGGAAGAAGGGTACTTGCTTAGGCAGCTCAACAACTGCGCCTCCGGAGAACCTGCATCTACTGGAAAGGCGGAAAATGAGCAGCCGGTTTTTCACATTAAAACAAAAACAGTATCGAACAACAGCTTCTCTCATGTTGAAAACGCAGCATTCTCCCATTCCCCCAGGCAGTGAAAAACACCACTACCACATTCTTGACGGGTTGCGCGGCGTAGCCGCCATTGTCGTCGTATGGTTCCACATCTTTGAAGCCTACGCCACCAGCCATGTGGACCAAATCATCAACCACGGCTACCTGGCCGTCGATTTTTTCTTCATGCTTTCCGGCTTTGTCATCGGCTATGCCTATGATAACCGCTGGAAAACGATGACGACCAGGGAATTCATCAAACGCCGCCTTATACGCCTGCAGCCCATGGTGGCGATAGGGGCGCTCATCGGCGCGCTCATCTTCTATTTCCAGGGCTGCCCCGTATGGGACGTATCGCAGGTGGCTGTCATCTCTCTGTTCGCCGCCACCTTCGTCAACATTCTGCTCATTCCGTCTCCTCCCGGCATGGAAATCCGGGGTCTGGGAGAAATGTACCCGCTCAACGGCCCGAGCTGGTCCCTGTTCTTTGAATACATCGGTAACCTTCTTTATGCCCTCTTCATCCGGAAACTCTCCACACGTTCCCTGGCAATACTGGTTGTCGCGGCCGGATGCGGCCTTGCCTCCTTCAGCTTCTGGGGCCCCAACGGGGACATATGCTCCGGATTCTCCATGACCGGCACGGAATGGACGGGCGGCTCCCTGCGCCTGTTGTACTCCTTCTCAGCCGGGCTGCTCCTGTTCCGGCTGTTCAAACCGTTCAACGTCAAAAATTCTTTCTGGTTATGCAGTCTGTCTCTTGCCATTCTGCTGGCCGTTCCCCGGCTGGGAGGACAAAATGCTTTCTGGATGAACAGCCTCTATGAAACAGCGTGCTTCGCGGTATTTTTCCCGCTCATCCTCCTCTTTGGCGCTTCCGGCAAAATTACAAATCCCTATACGGATAAAATATGCCGTTTCCTGGGCAACATCTCCTACCCCCTGTACATGGTGCATTACCCGTTCATCTACTTGTACTATGCGTGGGTGAAAAACGAAAAGCTTTCCTTCCTGGACTCACTTCCCGGAGCCCTGGCCGTCGTCATTGGAAGCATTCTGCTGGCCTGGCTCTGCCTGAAACTCTATGATGAACCGGTCCGTAAATATTTGACAGCGCTGTTTTTAAAAAGAAAAGTCCTTCCAGGGGAAACTCCCGTCATCCAGGAAAGCGGGCTTCCGCAATAATTCCTCTCCTTCCGGAGGAGATCAACAAAAGCTGGCAGCGCACAAGGCCCCGCTGCAAACAAGATATCCGGCTGGCTCTTGTTTCACCTCCGCAAAAATAAACGAACCGCCATATCCTCCTTCCGCACCTTCAAACGATTAAACGGAAATATCACTGTTCAGGCAAACTCATTATTCCCGCATCAAACCGGCCGGAATTCTTAAAAAATGGAGCGGATGATGGGATTCGAACCCACGACATCAACCTTGGCAAGGTTGCGCTCTACCCCTGAGCTACATCCGCTTGAAATGAGCCAGCGAACCGGAAACGGCCACTGAGGGATTTATACGCCTATCACGGGAAAAAGCAACCTTTATTTTGGCTATTTTCTCATCCGCATTCATCCCCGCTCTGCCGAACTGCATCAAAATGCGGCTTATCAATGAAATTCTCTCGTCAGACGCGAATACACATTCTATGCTGTGACGGCATGAAAGAGCTCCTCATCACCCTTATTACGCTGGCAGGCTTGTTTATCGGCGTGTATTACCATGATTCCCTGGTGGGCGGCGGACAGGAGGACCAGCAGCAGAAGACGGAAACTTCCGTCTCTGGGCAATAATCACCGGCAATCATGACCCCGGCTCTCCGGAATCCCTGTTTTTCCGCCATTCTCTGCGGCACGGCGCTGCTGGCCCCGCCAGCGCCGGCTCAGTCCGCTGATGGAGCCGGTCTTCTGGCTTCCACCCCGCAATCCGTAGAGGATTTGCAGCGGATTGAACGCCAGCTTCAGCAAATGCTTCCCCGGGTGCTTCCCGCCCTGGTCTGCATTGAATTAAACAACGGTAGCGGCTCCGGCATCCTGGTTTCGGAAAAAGGCCTGGTCTTTTCAGCGGCCCACGTTGTGGACAAGAAAGGAACCACGCTCAAAATCATCCTGCCGGATGGAACGCGCCTTCCGGGAAAAACCACGGCGCAAAACAGCAATTCGGACGCAGGCATAGCCAAAATCACATCCCAATTGAACAAAAAACTGCCCTGCGTGGAAAAAGCGGAAAAAATGCCTCGTGTGGGGGACTGGGTGTTCGCGCTGGGGCACGGCGGGGGGCTGGACCGGAAACGCGGCCCGATGGTGCGCCTGGGGAGGGTGGTTTCCCTCAAGAACGGCGTCATTCAGACGGACTGCAAGCTGATTCGCGGGGATTCCGGCGGCCCTCTTTTCAACCTGGATGGAAAGCTGATTGGCATTCACAGCAGAGTCGGTTCCGGTCTGGAAGACAATCTTCACGTGCCCATGAAGGATTTCAACGCTCTGACGGAGGAGACAGCGGAAGGAAAGACCTCCCTGACGCCGTCACCGGAACAGGACAGCCAGCCATTCTCCACTCAGCCATCATGAAATTTCCTTTCTGCATCTGCCTGTTTCCCCTGGTTTTCGCCCTGTTCCACCCCGCTCTGGCGGAAGGAAATAACGGAAGCCTGGATTTTGAACAGAGAATCAACGGGAAAGCCGTTCTGAAAACTATCGAGCCCATCCGCGAACGTCTTCAGGACTTGAGCGCAGTTTTCTTTTCCGGTCACGATGTTGTGATTTACGGCATTGTGCTGAGCCCGGACGGCTACATCGCCACCAAAGCCTCGGAACTCCATTCCTACAGGGATCTGACCATCCGGGTAGGTTCTTCCAAATATGGGCAGTTCAGGGAAATTGGCTCGGACCCGTCCACAGACATCGCAGTAGTGAAAGTGGAAGCCGCCGGGCTGCACGCTCCCGGCCCCGTCAGCAATGATGCCGCCATGGGAACCCTGGTAGTCAGCAACGGCTCCACAACCCGTACGTCCAGACGGCCCCAGCTGGGAACCCTTAGTGCGGAGCAGCGCCCCATCCCGAACGGAGACACCGCCTACCTGGGCGTCGTTTTCGGCACCCCCTGTACCATTCAGGAAGTTACCAAGGACGGCCCCGCCGCCCAAGCCGGAGCCAAGGCCGGAGATGAGATTCTGGCGGTGGACGGCACGCCCGTTACTGCTCTGGACGCCGTTTCCCCCATTCTGTCCAGGAAAAAAGTTGGAGAAAGAGTGACACTGGAAGTCAAACGCAAGGATAAAAGGTTATCCTACACCATCACGCTGGGTTCCAGACGCCAGGCCCTGGGAGGAAACGCTCCTGAGGATTCCAATGACCTGATCAGCGGCGGGTTCAGCAAACGCAGGGATGATTTCCCTATGGTCCTCCAGCATGACACCCCTTCCCGGTACACGCTGATGGGTGGCCCGCTGTTCAATCTCAAGGGGGAACTCATCGGCATGAACATCGCCAGAGTGAACCGGGCGGAAAATTATGCCCTGCCCATCAGCGTTGTGCAGAAAAGCGTGCAAAACATCCTGAAAAACGCGCCCCAGCCGGAAAAATAGCTCAGGAAAATACCGGAACATTTTATTTTCCCGGTACGGAAGAAGCTGTACGTTTGCCTTTCCTTTTCCCCTGCGTGGCACATCCGGCGAAACAGGACGGATTTACATGCCGGGAACATCAGCGGCATCCGGCACCGTCTTGGGTTTCACGGTAGGATCATAATGGACGGCTCCCGTCACACGTACGCTTCCGTCCGGAAGAAAGACCATGGAGGGGGCTCCCACCACCTTTTTATAGTACTGCAGCTTTTCCATGGTTCCCCGGTAGTTGATGCGGGAATACGCGCTCAGCATGGGGGTAGTGGGGAAGAAAACATGGACATTCGCCTTGCCGTCCACCATGCACTGCGGACGCGTGGTCCCCAGCCAGTCACCGATGCACACAGCATTGTAGGCCACTCCCGTATCCGGATCCTTCGTCTGCACATACAATTTCTGGATTCCCCGCACGGCAATAGTGCAAATGGAAAAAGTGCACCGCTTGGCACTGGACGGAATGGCCACGGTCTGGGACCACATGGGTGTTCCCGTCCGGACGGCAAACAGGGATTTCTGGGAAGCAAACATGTCCTTCTGGTTGGGCATTTTTACAACGGCCTGCACATGGTAGTTGCCCTCACGGGACAAGTCATAGAAATGACGCAGGTCAATCTTGCGGGAAACGCTCATGCCGGCAGGAACCTTGAGAGGCGGAAACAGGGCAAACTTGGACTGGGGGAGTTCCGCCCCCGCAGTGGAATGCTCCACATGGATATCCAGCCAGGAGGAATATTCCCGGCTCTTCAATTCCACCGGCACGCCGGAATTGTTGGTAATGGTCAGCCTCATGTACATGGCTTCCCCGCTGAGGAAAGTCTTCTTTTCCGGAACTACTTTTACGTAAATCTGGGCCAGGGCCCCGGACGCCCCCAGAAGGGCCAGCAGCATTGCAAGGATATGTTTCATGGTATTGGTATGTTAAGTATTGTCGTTAAACGGGTCAGCGGGCATTCCGCACGATTCTGAATCCCAGGTTGTCCCGTCTTTCGCCGCGGGAGCGCAGGTATTCCACCCGGTTGGAGATGCCGGGCTGCCTCCAGTCTCCGCCGCAGGCCACCGGTCCCGGAGGCTCCTTCACGCGCGCAGGATCCTTTTCCATGGAAGAAGTCCATTCCATCACGCCGGAAGCCATGCCGCACACGCCGGTCTTTAAATCATGATCATTGCTGTATCTGTCAATCACCAGCGTCCTGTCCCCCTTCTCACCCGTTTCCAGCATATTCCCCAGAGCCATCCACTCCCCGCGCTCGGGCAGGCGGTAGCGCGGTTCTCCGGGGGCCACGGGCTTCCAGCTCGCATACGCCCAGGCATCCCAGAAAGTGACGTTGACGACGGGAGAGCGGGGTGTTATTTTCCTGCCTTTCCATTTGCCTCCCGGCGTGGAAGCCGCCTTCCACATAGCCTCCCAGTCCTGGGGAATATGGGAAGCAGTCCTCTTGTCCGGCTGGTCCGGGTGGGAATATTCCTCCCTCAGCTCCGGAGTGAGGCGTGCCCACTGGTCCAAAAACAGGCGGTAGGATTCCAGGGTAATTTCATGGGCTCCCACAATCAGTTCCCCTCCTCCGGGAAGAGTTACGCGGACTTCCGTATGATCGCTGGCGGAAAAATCCGGATAATGTTTAGGAGCCGGAACATGGGGACGGGATACGGTTTCCTTCTCCCGGGGGAATAAAAGAAGAACGGCAGCCGCGGCTATCCCCGCGCCCAGCAGGCCCGTTCCGGCCCAAAGCAGCCTTTTTCCGGCTTTTCCGCGGGATTCCACGGGGACGGTATAGCGGTGGGTGGTAACCCGAGGGGAAAGCCCCAGCTGTTCGCGGACCGCAGCAACCAGCTCCATAACCTGGTCCCATTGCATCGGCTTTCCGTTCTGCCCTTCCCTCATCCATTCCAGCAGGGTGCGCATCCGCGTGGTTCCGGGCACATCCGGAGTCACCAGAGGAGGCAGGTCGATGCCCAGGCGCTTCATCTGGTCGCGGGATGTTTCTTCGTGAAAGTCACCGGGCACGGCCGTATTCATCAGCCGCACGACAGACTTGCCATCCAGGAAAATGTGACGCGGCTCCATGATATTGAAAGCGGTCCGCAGACACTCATACCTGCCGCACACGTTGCCGACCGTTTCAATCACTTTCAGCAAATCCTTCATGGACAGGGTCTGCCCGCGGTCCAGCATGGACTGGAGGGATGAGCCTCCCAGCTGTTCGCTGGTGACGAACCAGTATCCCTGGGCCTGGGACGCTTCATAGACGGTGCCCAGCACCGGAGCATTAATGGCGGCGCGCGTGCGGGCCTTCATCAGAAAATCCTCCACGCCCACCCCCTCCGGATTGTCCGGATTCAGCAACTCCAGAAACACGGAACGGTCCATGCCCTGCTGGATGGCCTGATAAAGAATTCCTCCGCGCGTGCGGCCAATGAATGCCACCAGCGTGTAATCGCCAAAGTTGTGGGGAAGATCAAACATTGGACAAATCAGGCATCAGGGAGGCAAAAGGGATTCATAAGACTCAGAAACCGGAGCCGCCTCTACAGGGGGAAGCAAACCGCCGTCATAAATCTCGGGCAGTCCGGAAGGGGAACTCTGGTTCATCTGTTCCAGTAAAAATAGCACGGGAGGGGAAGCATGGCAATCCATCGGTTCTCCCTTGTAATACAATTTAGCGGTATATCCGTAATATTTCAGGCTTCCATAAGCAATCGTCTCTTCTTCCGTCAGGGGAGGCATGTAGTAGGTTATTTCCATGATTTCCTCACCGTCCGCCCAATCCGCGGGTTCCGTAACGCACCGGGAAGAAGGCTCGGGCGCGTGCGTCTTTTCCACTTTCTTCCCATTGACTTTGTCAAAAAACTGGACAATGACGCGCAAATCCTCCGGCCTGACATTCAGGCCATCCTTCATCAGAATAGGCACCATCAGCTTGACGCGCTCCCCGGCGGGGCATTCCGGATCCCGGTATTCCAGAATAGTGCCGAAGGACATATCCCCCCGCAAATCCGCCGGGCTGGAAAAGCCGGCCTGGAGGTGCCGCGCCGCACGCGCAAAATATTTCCCCGCCTTCTCCCGCTGGGTATATACTTTCAGAAAAAACTCCCGTGACTTATCCGCATTCCTCAGCCATTCATAGGTAAGTCCATAATAATAAAGCACCACCGGATTATCCGGCTCCAGCCTCATGGCCTGCTCCAGCTTCACGACCGCTACTTTGAGGTCACCTTCAATCTGGGCGTAACGAGCCGCCTTGACAAGCTCTGCCACTTCCTCCGTCATGGGAGGCATGACCTCGTCCGGATCCTCAGCAGGAAGGGATGCCCCGCTAGCGGAGTCCTCCCCTCCCGCAACGGCCGCGGCCACCGGTACAGAATCGGCAGCCGGATCTGACAAATCGGCTTCCCGGAGCATTTCTTCCACGGAACGGGGCTTTTCAGAAGGGGGTGCCGGAACATCCGCCATATGCACTGTCTCCTCAGCCGCCCCATTCTCAACGACTCCGGCCGGACGCTCCTGCTTCTCCCGTGCCGGAACGGGAACAGGCTTCTCCACCACTTTTTCCACCACCACGGTACGGACAGACAGGCTGAAAGAAACGCCCACCATCAACAACAGAACAAACGCCAGCCCACCCAGCGTCCAGCAGGCGACGCCGAACGCACGGTCATTGGCGCCCTTTTCCGGTGGAAGGGATTCGCTCATACGGCACGTTCCTCGTCCTCCTGCCGGGCAGGCGGCCCGCCGGCATCAGGAATTTCTTCATAATCCACTATTTCTCCTCTGTAGAGAGACAGAAGAGCCTTCATGAAATCTTCCGCGTTATGGGGAGAATCCTCCTTCCGGAAGCCGCCGTAAGTCAGGCCGTCCAGCCTGATTCGGGCTCCTCCGCATTCCGGTTTCAGCGTCGCTATGGCCAGTCCCTTCAGTTTCCATCTGCGCAAATCCAGACGGGCAATGTCATCCACGCGGAAAACCACGCCGGCGGCCGTCACCTCTTTCCCGTTCAGGGACATTTTCCTGCCGCGCGTTCTCACCAGGAAAAACAGAGCCACCATGGCAAGCGCCAGGCAAATGCACCCGGCCACCCACTGTTCAAAAATTTTGGAGGCGTCATACGGGTGGTCCACCGGCTTGATGGGATAGTGCTTTTCCCCGGAATAAGATTGCCACGCAGCGCTCCAGCCCTTGCCGGGGGTGGACATCAGACTGTAATCCGCCAAAATGTCAGGCCACGGCACCGCGTTCCGATTCACGTCGGAAGGAATTTCGTAGCCCTCCGGAAAATCCACGGTGCGCGCCAGAACAATGCGCTCCCAGTCCCCCGCGGACGCCCCTTTCCCGCTCACCTCACGGTCAAACACGGCTCCAGCGTCCACGAACGCCTTGTGCATGAAAAACTCCAGGTTTTTTTGAGGGTATCCGGTGGATGCATCATAATAAAAATACACTCCGAACCCCAGAAACATGAGAGCCATGATAACCGCCCTGCCGGTAAACCACATGGTCGGCTTACATTCTACCGTGTCAGACTGCATGCTTCCTACATACCAGCAAATCCATGCCCTTGACCATAAAAAAAGCGCACCTCCCCCTCCTTTGCGGGAAAGCGGAGCGTCCTGTCGCCCCACGGATATCCGGAACGCACGGCTCCGGGAGAAAAAACAGGGCGGCATTCCCTGCCGGGAACGTATCCGGAAAATCTTTCCCTGTCTTCTTCTTGGCTTGATTTATTTTGTGAAAGTTAAATAATAGCACGCGCAGGGATTCCCCGCTCCGGCAAAAAGGACTGGAAACGCTGTAATCCCTTACGCCGGCCCGCATTATTTTTTCCGCATATGAGACCAAGTCACCCTCAATACCGCCGCATGGACGCCGACCCCGGTTACAATTCCCAGGCAGACGACCAGGTGGACGCCGATATGGAACAGGCCCAGCTGAGGCTGGAACAATTGCGGAAAGAAAAGGAGGAAGTGGAAAACTCCCGCCGCCGCCTGGAAGAATGCCATATGCGCAAAGCCAGGTTTATGGACCAGCAAAATGAGCTGGGCGACCGCATGGTCAACGCTGCAGACCTCATCGGCCGGGAAGTGGAAAGCCTCCGCCAGGAAAGCAATGAACTGGAACAAATCCACATGGCGCTGACGCGCAGCCTGAAAATGCTCAGCACCGTGCGCCCGGATGAATGGCCTATTGAAAATACGGACAACCTCATCAGCCAGGGCCAGCAGGTCATTGACCGCTGCGAGGAAGAATTCGCGGATGCCGTCCAGCAGTGCGCGCGCATGCAGCATACCAAAGTGCTCACCGGGGTGCGCCGCTCCAGCAAAGTGCGCATCAGCTCCCGAGAATTCATGACCCAGTTCCTCCAGGGCCTTTCCTTCCATCTTCCCCTGCTCCTGATTGCCCTCATCATCCTCTTTTCATCTGGATTTTCACCCCTTCCGCATCATGATTAAAAGAAAAACCAAACGCCGTTCCTCCGAACTGGCAGAACTGGATCGTGCCTCACGGGAAATTGAGAGCCGTATCCAGGAATTGGAAGCCTCTCTCAAACGCCCGTCCCAGCAGACCCGCATGCGCCTGGACCGCAATACCATGCCGCCTCCCGACCGCGTTCGGGAGGGCAACCAGAACCGGGCACTGCGTGCCGTAGTGGCCCGTGACGGACGCGCCACCAACATGAGGCGGGAACTGCGAGAAAACTTCATGCTGCTGGGCCTGCTGATCTGCGCCATCGCCGCTTCCTTCTGCTGGATCGTCCGCCTGCTGGAACAACAGTAGGCAGCCCCCCCTTCTTTTCCGCATCTTTTCTACATTACACCATGAGCACGCCCCAAATAGACGTAGCCTACATTGCCAAGCTGGCACGCATTGACCTGACGGAGGAAGAAACAGCGCTCTTCTCCAAGGATTTGGACAAAGTCCTGGCCTATATCACCAAGCTGGAATCCTACGATGTCACGGGCATCGCCCCCATGAACCATCCTCTCCCGGCAATGGATGTGATGCGCGAAGACATTCCTGAAACCGGCTTCACCCAGGAAGAAGCCCTTTCCAATGCCCCTCAGCAGTCCCAGGGGCAATTCCGCACACCCAAGGTGGTGGAATCCGCCTGATCCTCGCGCTTCCTTTTCCCTTCACCTTTCAACCGTCTTTACCCTTTCCTTCTCATGTCAAAAATTCAAGGCACCCTGGCCCAGTGGCGTGACCGCCTGCGCCGCAAGGAACTCTCCCCTGCCGAACTGGTCAACCTGATGGCGGACGCCATTGAGGCGGACCGGACAACCAACGCCTACATCTCCTTTGACCGCGAAGCAGCCCTCCACGCCGCGGCCGGAGCGGACATTTCCGGCCCCTTGGCCGGCATCCCCATCGCCGTGAAGGACAACATCAATGTCCTGGGCCAGCCGACGCGCTGCGCCTCCCGCCTTCTTTCCCCTTATGTCGCTCCTTATGACGCCACCTCCATCCGCCTGCTGAAGGAGGCGGGCGGCATCCCGCTGGGCCGCACGAACATGGATGAATTCGCCATGGGTGCCAGCGGAGAAAACTCCGCTTACGGCATCACGCGCAACCCGGAAGCCCCGGACCGCATTCCCGGCGGCTCCTCCAGCGGCTCTGCCGCCGCCGTCGCATCCGCTACCGCCGTTGCCGCACTCGGTTCCGACACGGGCGGCTCCATCCGGCAACCGGCCGGGCACTGCGGTATCGTGGGCCTCAAGCCTACCTACGGGCGCGTTTCCCGCTACGGACTGGTAGCCTTTGCCTCTTCCCTGGACCAGATCGGCCCCATGACCCGGACAGTGGAAGACGCCGCCATCCTGCTCCAGGCCATCTCCGGACACGACCGTAAAGACTCCACATCCGCAAACTGCCCCGTGCCGGACTTTGAAGCTGCGCTGGGCCGTGACGTCAAAGGGCTGAAAGTGGGCATCCCTTCGGAATACTTTACCTCCGGCAACCATCCGGGCATTTCCGAGGCTGTGCAAAACACCGTCAAACAGCTGGAAAGCCTGGGCGCGGAGCTGGTGGAAGTCAACCTGCCCCACGCAGATGCCGTCGTCGCCGCCTACTATATCATCGCCTGCGCGGAAGCGTCTTCCAACCTCTCCCGGTTTGACGGCGTGCGCTACGGAAAGAGGGCGGAAGACGCCGCCGGACTGGTGGAACTCTTCTCACGCACCCGTGAAGAGGGATTCGGGCCGGAAGTCAAGCGCCGCATCATCCTGGGCACCTATGTGCTCAGCTCCGGTTACTATGACGCTTACTACTCCCGCGCTCAAAAAGTCCGCTCCCTGGTCGCCAGAGATTTCGCGGAAGCCTTTTCCAGGGCGGATATCATCGTAGGCCCCACCTCGCCCGCTCCCGCTCCCAAAATCGGAGATTCCGCGCTGGATCACCTCCAGACCTATCTGGCGGACATCTACACGATCCCCGCCAACCTGGCCGGCCTCCCCGCCATGTCCATTCCCTGCGGAACCGTCAGGGAAAGCGGCATGGAACTTCCCGTGGGCTTTCAGATGATGGCTCCCCATTTCCGGGAAGACCTCCTGTTGAAAACCGGATTTGCCCTTGGGAAATAATAGGATTTTTTCAACGTAAGTGCCCGGCATACTGTCTCACCCGCTATCAGAATCATGGACACCCGAGAATTCAACGAAATTATCGCCGCGAACTCATCGTGGATTTCTGCTCTCAGAACGGAAGTCGGCAAGGTGGTCATCGGCCAGCAGGCGCTCGTGGACAGATTAATCCTCAGTCTCCTCTGCAAGGGCCACGTCCTGCTGGAAGGCGTGCCCGGCCTTGCCAAGACGCTCTCCGTAAAAGCCATGGCGGGCACGCTGCATGCACAGTTTGCCCGCATCCAGTTTACGCCGGATCTTCTTCCGGCGGATTTGCTGGGCACAATGATCTATAATCCAGAAGAAAGGCAGTTCACAGCCAAAAAAGGCCCGATCTTCGCCAATCTCATTTTGGCGGATGAAATCAACCGCGCCCCGGCCAAAGTGCAATCCGCCCTGCTGGAAGCCATGCAGGAACGCCAGGTAACCCTGGGTGAAACCACCTACCGCCTGCCGGACCCCTTCCTGGTGCTTGCCACGCAGAACCCGATTGACCAGGAGGGCACCTACCAGCTCCCGGAAGCCCAGCTTGACCGTTTTCTCTTCAAGGTGCTGGTCACCTACCCCACGCGCGAAGAAGAACTCCAGGTGCTGGACCTCATGGCCAGCTCCGCCAAACCGCCGGAAACCTCCCCGGTCACCACGCCGGAACAGGTGGCGGCCTCCCGCGACCTGGTAAACCAGATTTATATTGACGACGCCGTGCGCGGCTACATCGTGGATCTGGTGCGCGCCACCCGTTTCCCGGAAACGGTGGACGTGAAGTTGCGCGGTCTCATCCGCGCGGGGGCATCTCCCCGCGCTACCATCAACCTGGCTCTGGCGGCCCGCGCCAATGCCTTCATGCACCATCGTTCCTTCGTCACTCCACAGGACATCAAGGACCTGGCCCACGATATCCTGCGCCACCGCATCCTGCTCTCTTATGAGGCTGAAGCGGAAAACATTTCCACGGACGACGTCATCGACCACATCCTGACGAAAGTCCCCGTGCCGTGACGGCAGGAGGCGGACGCTTCCGCGCCCGCCCTTATCCTTCAGGCCCCAAGGGGCGCCTTGCCGGAACCTGATTGAACCCAAACAGGGAAAATCATTTCATGGATAAAGCCTCAGACATTCTCAAGCGCGTACGCCGCATTGAACTGCGCGCCAGGCATCTGGCCACGGAAAACTTCGCCGGGCAATACCAGTCCGGCTTCCGCGGACAGGGGCTGGACTTTGACGACTTCCGGGAATACATGCCGGGAGACGACCCCCGTTTCATTGACTGGAAGGTAACGGCCAGGATGAACTCCCCTTTTGTCCGCCGTTTCCGGGAGGAACGGGAACAGGCCGTCATTCTGGCGGTGGACGTCAGCGGCTCCATGCACTACGCCTCCTCCGCGGCCCGCGTCTCCAAACTGGACTATGCGGCGGAAGTAGCGGCAGTACTCGCCTACAGCGCTGCCCAGAGCGGAGACAAATGCGGCATCCTCATCTACGGGAACAGCCACTCCCATTACATCCCCCCGGCCAAGGGAGTCAAGCAGACCCTGCGCATCGTCCGCGAAATCGTAGCCAGTAAAAACGATGGAGCCGACCAGAACATTTCCGATGTAGCCCGGCAACTTGTCCTTTCCCAGAAAAAAGCGGCCATGGTCATCATGATCAGTGACTTTTGGGGTGAGAACAATAAAGCCGCCCTGGGGCAGCTCAACTTCAAGCATGACTTCATCCCCATCCGCATCGCAGACCCGATGGAACTGCATCTGCCGGATGCCGGACGCGTCATCCTGAAAGATCCGGAAACTGGCAAAAGCATGTTCCTGAACCTTTCCCGTCAGGATGTCCGGGAAACCCACGCCAACGTCGTTCATCTGCACCGCGAGAAATGGACGCAGGATTTCCGTCGCCTGGGCATTGACTTCCTGGACTTGCAGACCACGGACAACTTCATGCCTCCCCTCCGGGCCCTTTTTGCCAGAAGATCCCGTAAATTTTCACGCTAATCCTCTTCTCCGCCAGCCATGCCAACCCCCGCCACCTTTCAGCCCCCCCCCACGGCAATTCCGGAACCGCCGGCGTTTCCCTCCCTGATGGAAACACAATCCCCGGATGCCTACTTCCAAGCGGGCTTTTGGGGCGCGTGGGGCATCTGGATTATTTTGGCCTCCATCCTTCTGGCCGTCGCTATCGCCGTCATCGTGCTCATCCGCAGGAAGGGACGCATCCCCGCCGCGCCGCTCAGCCCGTCGGAAACCGCTATCCGGGACATCTCGATGCTCCGGAACACGCATCCCTCCCTCAGGCAGGCCGCCGTGGAATTTTCCCTGATCCTCCGCAAATACCTGGTAGGAGAAACCAAAGACCCGGCACTATATGAAACCCAGCAGGAATTCAACCGCCGGGCGGACGCGCTCACCGCGCTGCCTTCCGAACTCCAGGCCCCCACGCGCGATCTGCTGGACCGCATGGCTTCTCTCAAATATGAACCGGACACCCCGGAAAACGATTCCATGGTCAACGAATTGGCGAACGCTACGGTCCAACTCATCAATGATATAGAAGCGGATGCCCACCGGACGAAGGAAGAAACGGACCTTGTCGTCAAAAAATCTTCATCCCGCTTCAACCAACGCTAGCATACCATGACGGAACACTTCCAATTTGCACAACCTGAATGGCTTTATGCCTTACCCTTCATCTTGTGCCTCATCATCCTCCGCCGCAGGCGCGGGGCGGAAGGCTCCATCACCTACCCCACCGTGCGCTTCATCGCTTCCCTGGCGCGTACTCCGCAATCCCTGGCAGGAAAAATAGGGGCCCTTTGCTTCGTTCTGGCGGCTGCCGCCATCGCCATCGCCCTGGCGCGCCCCCAGCACGTGGAAGATAAAACCTTCCGGACAGTCAACGGCATTGACATCATGATCGCCTTTGACCTTTCCTACTCCATGGAAACGCCGGACATGGTTCTCAACCGAATGCCCATCAACCGGCTGGTAGCCGCCAAACACGTCATCACCCAATTTGTTGACAGCCGTCCGGACGACCGCATCGGTATCGTGGGATTTGCCGGAAAAACAAAATCCTTCTGTCCGCTCACGCTGGACCACGCCCTGGTCAACAGCATCATCCGGGATTTCCATCCGCGCATGATCCAGGCGGACGGCACGGCCATCGGCTCCGCCATTGCGGCGGCGGCCACCCGGCTGGACGACCGTAAGAACACCAAATCAAAAATCATCATCCTGGTGACGGATGGTGCCTCCAACTCCGGCCAGATATCCCCGCTGGTGGCGGCGGAAAACGCGGCCAAGCTGGGTATCAAAATTTATACCATTGCCGTAGGCACGGAAGAAGGAACCCTGGCGAACGGCATGGTGGTGCAAAGTGAATTTGACGAACCAACCCTGCGGAAAATAGCCCAGCTCACGGGCGGAGAACACTTCAGGGCCACCAATATGGCCTCCTTCAATAAAGCGTTCACCTCCATCGGCAAGCTGGAAAAAAGCGAGGCCAAAGTGCAAACTGTCCGCCACATTGAAGAATACTTCATGTACTTCCTTGTAACGGGAGCCGCGCTGGCGCTTCTGGGCCTCTCCCTGCAAGTGCTCAAACCGGCCCCCGCCCCGTAATACCGATCTTCACCCGTCATGACTTTCCTTTATCCCAACGTTCTGTACGCGCTCATTCTCCCGGCCCTGCTCGCGGCGGCGGCCTGGTGGCTGTGGCGCCGCCGTTCCAGAAAATGGGAAGTGCTCGTTTCGCCGGAATACCGGCGGGAACTGGTTAACGCTCCGGCCACCTGGCACCGGGTGCTCCCCGTCATCTTTGCCGTGCTGGCGTCCATCTTCGCCATCCTCTCCATTGCGCGCCCGGTGGACGGCTACACGGAGGTAAAGGAAATCCCCAAATCGCGCAACATCCTCATTGCTATTGACTGCTCCCGTTCCATGCTCAGCAAGGATGCTTCCCCGACCCGCCTGGGAAGGGCAAAAACCGCCGCCTACGACCTGCTGGACGCCCTGCCGGGGGACAACTTCGGCATCATCATCTTCTCCGGGGACGCCGTCCTGCTCATGCCCCTTACCCATGACCATAACGCATTAAAAGAAACCATTGAACAACTTCAATTCGGCTGGGTCTCCCAAGGGGGAACCAACCTGGAAAACGTTGTGCGGCTGGCCCTTCAAACCTTCAAACGGGACAAGGAAGCGGACGCCAAAAACGCCCTGGTCATCCTCAGCGACGGGGAAGACACCGTCAACATCACCTATAAGACTGCGGAAGCCGCACGGCAGCACCAGCTTATCATCGTGACAGCGGGTATCGGTACTACTATCGGCACCACTATTCCGGATGAGCAATCCCCCTCCGGCCTGTACCGGGATCGTCGTGGCCAGCACGTCGTCTCCAAGCTCAATCCGGAAAGCCTGCAATACTTGGCCAGGCAAACGGAAGGCCAATATGTCCAACTCTCCGACGGAGCGGCGCTGAACCGCTTCGTCAAGGACATTGCGGACCGGCTGGATACCACGGAAGGCAAGGAAGAAGTGCGCCGCGTGCCGAATGACCGCTACATCATCTTTGCCGTTCCGGCCCTCATCTGCCTGCTCCTCACCCTTCTGGCGGGAACACGCTGGCGTTCCTTCCGCCGTTCCGGACGCCGCGGTATGACATCTCTGACTGCTGCGGCGTTATTCTGCGCCGGATTGCTGGGCCAGGAAGCGCAGGCGGACACGCACGCCCTGGACAATGTCACGGATTTGATCCGGACGGGAAAAACGGAAGAAGCCGTCAAATCCATTGATGAAATGCTCGCTGTTCCCGACCTGGCGGAAGAAACGCGCCAGGCCTTGGGAATTCGCCAAAGGATGCCTGGAACAAAAAGCGGATAACCCCAAAGAAGCCGCGGAAGCTTTCTCCCAGGCGCTCCTTTCTCCCAAACCAGCCCTCCAGGCGGATTCCCACTTCAACCTTGGCAACCTGGAAGCCGCCCAGGCCCGCAAGACCATGACTTTCTCCAGGCCGGAAGGGGAACAGCAGCAAGCCCGGCTCTCTTCCATTGACGACCAAATTAAGGAAATTGATGCCCGGCTGGCAAAAATACCCGTTGCGAAAAAACATGTTAAAGAGGCCGTCAAACGTTTTGACGATGCGCTCTCTGCCTATGGTTCCCATGAAGGAGCAGCGTCCAACAAGGAGGAAATGCTCCGTTATGATAAATCCCTGGACGAATACCGCCGGCAGCTGGAAGAATTAAAGAAGAAATTGGAAGAAGAGAAGAAAAAACAACAGGACCAGAACAAGGACCAGAACAAGGACCAGAACAAGGACCAGAACAAGGACCAGAACAAGGACCAGAACAAGGACCAGAACAAGGACCAGAACAAGGACCAGAACAAGGACCAGAACAAGGACCAGAACAAGGACCAGAACAAGGACCAGAACAAGGACCAGAACAAGGACCAGAACAAGGACCAGAACCAGGACCAGAACAAGGACCAGAACAAGGACCAGAACAAGGACCAGAACAAGGACCAGAACAAGGACCAAGACAAGGACCAAGACAAGGACCAAGACAAGGACCAAGACAAGGACCAAGACAAGGACCAAGACAAGGACCAAGACAAGGACCAAGACAAGGACCAAGACAAGGACCAAGACAAGGACCAAGACAAGGATAACGCCGAAACCAAGGAAGGCAAGAGGGACGAAAATGAAATGAAAAACGCCCGGCTTCCCTCCTCTCCGGAAAAAGACAGGCTGCCAGAAACGTCCGGAATGGAAAAACCGCAGCCCCAGCCGGAAGATAACAAGCCCGTTCCGGCAGCCGCACAAAAGGAAAGCAGGGAGGAAAAGGAACGCAGGGAAGCAAGAGCCATCCTGATGGAACGCAGGGACATTGAACCCGGCTGCCCCGTTCCCCAGCGTTCTCCGGAAATTCCTCCGGATAAGGATTACTAACCCGTTCCGCCCGCATCCGCGAAGCCACCCCTTTAAACATATCCCACAAAACAAGATGAAAAAACTGCTCGCCATTCTTTCGCTTTTCTTCTGCATGACTGTCACGCTTATGGCTCAGCAGGTGGTTACCACCTGGCTGTCCGATGCCGTTGTGCCGGGAGAACAAACCCGTCTCTTCATCATCCTGACAGACGGAAGCATCGCCCGCCAGGACCCGCTTCCCCGGGTAAAGGGCGCCAGCCTGCGCTGGGTCAGCCAGGGCAACTACATCCGCTGGCCGGGGTCTCCCAACCAATCCGCCTTCCTGATGGCCATTGAAGTAACGCCGGACGAAGTGGGCACCGTGGAAATCCCTTCCCTGACCCTGCAGGCCAACAATGGCCGCACTTATACCACGCTTCCCCAGACGCTGACTGTCTACCCTTACAGCGCCATCAAATGGAATACGCTGAACCTGAACGGCACAGCAGTCCCGTACGGCATGCTGTGGCATGTGGACAACCAGAAACCCTATGTCCACCAGCCGGACCGCTGCGAACTGAAAATTTACGCCCCGGAATACATTCTGGAATACACGGCGCCCGCCATCACCACCTCCAACCTGGCTACCTGGCGCTTTGAACCCACGCTGGTGGAACTGCTCCGCGGCCAGCCTCGCGGTTCTGTACTTTACAAAGGCGTCAACTGGAATGTCATGACCTTCCAGAGCACCCTGTTCCCGCTGCGCGCCGGGGAGGTAACGGCGTCCGGCACTGTCACGGCACGCGCCGCCCTGCCGGAGGCGGACCCTCTCATCGCCACCTTCATCCGTTCGGAAGTACTGGTGGAAATGGCCATTCCGGAAGTGAAAATCACAGCCCGGGAACTCCCCCCGGGAGCTCCCTCTTCCTTCACCAATGCCGTAGGGAATTTCCGCATCTCCTCCACCACGGATGCGCGGGATCTCAGTGCCAATGAACCCATTACTGTTAAAATCAGGGTAACAGGAACAGGCAATATCCACAGTATCGCCTGCCCGGCCCTCACAGACGCCTCCAACTGGAAACTCTATCCTCCCAACAAGCTGGACCCGGGCCAGAATACGCGCTCCATCCAGGGAACCGTGGAATTTCAGCAAATGATGCGTCCGGTTGCCCAAACGGATGCCATCCCTCCCTTTGAACTCACTTTTTTTGACCCCAGCACGCAACAGTACAAAACCGTAACCACAGCCCCCATTCCCCTGGAATGGAAGGCCTCAGCCATTACTGGAACGGCGGCCGGAGGTGCCGCTCCCGCCACGCCTCCCCCGGCAGGCACCATTCCGGTAGCTGAAATGACGGATATTTACGGGCTCATGCCCGCCACCGTCATGAACGCCCTTACCGCCCCGGCTCACTGGGGGTGGTATTTCCTGGCCTACATCCCCGCCGTCATCCTGCTGGGAATGGCTCTGATCCGCTACATCCGGAAAATCCGGAAGGAAAGCTTCACGGCCAGGGAACGCATGAGAGCCTTCCGCAGGCTCGCTTCCACTCCGCGCCAGGCAAGCTCCACGGAATTCCTGCGTGCCGCCGGCAACTTTATTGAATCCTATATTCCACCTTCCAAGCAGAATGAAAAAATGAAAGATATCCTTAAACTCCGGGACGACAGGGCATTCAAGCCTTCGGAATCTTCGGAAGAACTGCCGCATGCGGAACGCCAGCACATGCTCCAGGCTATTAAAAAAGCCATCGCCAAGCTTCCCGTTCTCATGATGGCCGCCGTACTGGCCCTGTCCCTGGCAGGAACAACCGGAAACGCGTCGGAAACGGACAACCTGGGTGTAAAAGCCTATGAACAGGGAGAGTACGCCAAAGCCATTGACTATTTCAGCAAGGAAAGCGGCAATATGAACCTTTCCAAGGCAGAACGCGCCTACGCCTGTTTCGGCATCGGCAATTCCTATTACCGCATGAACAAACCCGGCCTGGCCGCTCTCAATTACCGCCGTGCTCTGGAACTCTCCCCGTACTTCACGGAAGCTGAATACAACCTGCAATTCATCGAACGCAAGGAGGGCGCCATCCTGCCCGCCAACACCACGGAAAACCAGTGGCTCACTTACATCCGCCATGATACGCTCGGCCCCATCTCCATCCTGTCCGGAGCCGTCATGCTCACCTTCCTGGCCCTGCTGACCGTTACCCGCAGACACGGGGCCCTGCTGACCATCCTGGCCACCCTTAGCGGACTGGTCACAGTAGCGGCTGTCATGAACTACATCATGTACCCGGAAACCCCGGAATCCATTCCGGCGGATCGGTTACTGGTCGTTACCCAAAAAACGCCCGGCAGACATGCGGCGGACATGAACAGACCTGCGCTCATCACCCTTCCGGAATCCACCCCGCTCATCCTGCGCGCGGAACGCGGCTCCTGGTACTACGCCAGCACCTTCCAGAACACGCCCGTTTGGATACCCAGGACGGACGCTCAGCCGCTGTAGCGCTTTATTATCCCGCCTCCTCTGGAGCCGCCTCTCCGGAATGCCGTATTCCCGGAAGGGCGGCTTTCTTTCAGCCGCATTCAATCTTCTTCCCTACTGAAGAAGCCGGAACCGGAAAACGGCACATCCTCTGTTCAAAGGGAAAAACCGGGAAGTCCCCTTCCGGAAACGCGTCAGAAGATTCCCCGGCCGCATGAACAAAAAGCCAATACCCTACCCACAAGGCGTGCGTGTATTGAAATTACCCGCTGGCGCCCTTTCATCCCGGACAGATGAAAGGCTTGAAACAATTCTGATGCGGCAGGAAAATCCGCGCGTCCCGCTTCTCCCCAACTGCCGGACGGCATCACGGTTTACCAGGAATCCAGATGCACCTTTCTGACCGGGGGCGGAAAAGCCCCATCCAGCAAATCCACATCTTCCGCAGTCAGCCTGATGGACAAACTCCGGTAATTTTCCTGCACATGCGTGACGGAACCGGCTTTGGGGATCGCAATCATTCCAGGGCAGCGCAAAATCCAGGCCAGGGCAATCTGCACCGGGGTGGCCTCATGCTTCTGCGCAATCTCCATCAGCACCGGATTACGGGAAAGCCGCCCTTCATCCGCAGGCGAATAGGCCATCACGGGAAGGTGGCGTTCCCGGCACCATGGCAGCAAATCGTACTCCACACCTCGATGGGCCAGATTATAAAGAATCTGGTTGGCGGCGCAGGAAACTCCTCCCGGGACGGCGTAAAACCGCTCCATTTCCGGAACGTCCATATTGCTGACGCCCCATGCTTTTATTTTTCCCTCCTGCTGCAGCTCAATCATTGAAGCAACCGTATCTTCAATGGGATGGGGACCTCCCCAGTGAAGCAGAAACAAATCCACGTAATCCGTCTTCAGCCTGTTCAGGCTCCGTTCGCAGGCCGCTTTAGTTCCTGTCCTGCTGGCGTTGCCGGGCAACACCTTGGTAACCAGGAAAACACGGTCGCGCAAACCGCGGATTGCCGCTCCCACCATTTCCTCGTTGCCATACATCTCCGCCGTATCCACTACGCTCATGCCCAGCTCAATGCCGGCGCGCAAAGCATCTATTTCATCGGCTTCCCTCAACGCTGACTTTCCCATTTTCCAGGTTCCCTGCCCCAGGGCGCAAACCTTCCGATGGTCCGGAAAAATTACTGAATGTTCCATCATTAATATCTTCTTTCTACCTGATCGCATCATTCCATGCCGTACAAACCTTTGACAGCAGAGGAGAAAAAAAAGCTCAAAAATCAGGACGTTTTTCCTGAACCGCCTCACCCGTCATTTTCCCTCTTTTGCTGGCGGGACGTCAATAACTCTCATTGAAATTTCATTCCATATGCTTCCAGTGAACATATAAGAAATATCCATTCCCAGCCGTGCATAGCAGCATCAAAAAAATGCACAGACCTCCAGTCATACCGACTCCGGAACAACGGGCTCTCTTCTGGAAAAATCACGCCCGGTATCGGTTTTTCAGCCCCCTTTTTTCACTGCTGTTTTGAAAATAAAAAGCCGTTCCGCTGTCAACGGAACGGCTCTGAAGGAATTTCGGCATCAAAGCCGCTGAAAAAACATCAACGTATGCGGGCAATAAGCCAATGCAGCAGGTCTTCAATTGCAACACGTTCCTGTTTCATGGAGTCGCGGTGGCGAATGGTCACCGTCCCCTTGAGCGAAGCATCATTTTCCCCGAGAGTTTCAAAGTCCACGGTTATACAGAAAGGAGTACCCACTTCATCCTGACGACGGTAACGGCGGCCGACGGCTCCCGTTTCATCATAAAAGACGGACATCCACGGCTGAAGCGTCTTTTCAATTTCCCGGGCAATACGCACCTGTTCCCCGTTTTTCTTAAGCAGAGGGAAGATGGCCGCCTTGATCGGAGCCATGCGGGGCACGAAGCGCAACACCGTGCGGACGTCTTTTTTACCTTTGTCGTCCACCAGTTCCTCTTCATCGTAAGCTTCGCAGATAATGGCCAGAATGGTGCGGTCACAACCGGCAGAAGGCTCCACCACATGGGGAATGAATTTCTCCCGCGTCTCTTCGTCAAAGTATTCCAGAGGACGGCCGGAACCTTTCTGATGGCAGCTCAGGTCATAATCCGTCCGGTAGGCGATGCCCTCCAGTTCCTGGATGCCGAAGGGGAATTCATACTCCAGGTCATAGGTTTTCTTGGAGTAGAAAGCGCGTTCGCCGTCCGGCACGTCCAAAATATGAATGTGTTCGCGCGGAACCCCCACTTCGTCATAGAAGCAAAGACGGTGTTCCAGCCATTCATCCACCAGGCGCAGCCCGTCTTCCGGCCGGCAGAAATATTCGATTTCCATTTGTTCGAATTCGCGGGAACGGAAAGTGAAGTTCCGCGGATTAATCTCATTGCGGAAAGATTTTCCGATCTGGGCGATTCCGAAAGGCAGTTTGACGCGGGAACTGTCCAGAATGTTCTTATACTGGCAGAAAATGGACTGGGCCGTTTCCGGGCGCAGCCAGCCCGTAGCGTTGGGATCGTTTTCATCAGAGGTAGCTCCAATGGTCGTCTTGAACATGAGGTTGAACTCACGGGCTTCCGTCAGCAGAGAACCGTTAGCAGGATTGTACATGGTGGAATCCGTTACGGTTTCCATGCACTCGCCTTTCAGCTCCATATCCTTGTAAGAGGCATCCTTGCCGGCCAGCTGGGCATAATATTGAGCCGCGGTCTTACGGGCCTTGTCCGCCTGTTTTTCAGATTCCACCAGAACGGAGTACTTCTTTTCAATATTCCAGGAACCGTCTTTTTTGGCGGCTCCGGTATAGAAAAACCCCATGCCGCTCTGGGCCGGGACCTGGTCCGCACGCAGACGCTCCTTGGTCAACAGGCAATCGCACATCGGGTCGGAGAATCCGCCCACATGGCCGGAAGCCACCAGTACGGAGTTATGCGTCAGGATGGAACCGTCCATGCCGACCACATCCTCGCGTTCCTGCACATTTTTACGCCACCAGTATTCTTTCAGATTGCGCTTGAGCTCCACCCCCATGGGACCATAGTCCCAGCAACCGTTCAGACCGCCGTAAATTTCAGCTGACTGGAAGATGAATCCCCTCCTTTTACAGAGGCTCACGATTTTTTCCATTCGGGCGGGGTCTGTGTTGGTTCTGTCTGCCATGATAAGTTATATAATTGGGTTGGCTATGCGGGTTGTATTGATGCCCGCAATCAGCATTCAGTAAAAGCAAAAAGCGTGTCTTCTCAAGAATTCCAAGGAAGGGGGACACCCTTGAGCAGCTGGGAGCCATACCCCGCTTCCACCAGCATGCGGAATGCCGCCATCGCCTCCGGAGGCACAGGCTGTTCCGTGGAAAATCCCTGTTTAGGATATTCCAGTATCCTTTGAAAGTCCCCCACCATGGCGGAAACAACCAGATCCTGCGGGAGCTCCCTGGTCAGATATTCCCTGAACGAGAAAGGAGGGGAGCTGACCGCCACCCGTACTTCCGGCCACTGGGCCTGGAGCGTAGCCAGCGTGCGCCGTTCCATATAGGGCTTTTGAAGGGCGATGATGCTGGATGGTTCCGGGATGCCGGCTTTTTCCAGGACAGCGCGGGAAAAGCGGACATTTTCTCCCGTATTGGTGGATTTGTTTTCAATGAGAATGCAGTCTCCCGGCACTCCCTTTTTCATAGCCTCCTCTGCGAAAAGTTCCGCTTCCGGGACGGCCCATTCCCCTGTAAAACGCCCCATTCCGCCGGAAAACAGCAACAGGGGAGCCAGCTTCCGGGCATAAAGTTCCGCCGCATATTCCGCCACCCTTATGTCATTGCTACCAAGAATGAATATGAGTTCCGCCGGACGCAGTTCCTGCTTCACGTGATGGTAATCCCATAAAATTGCTATGGCTTCCTCTGGAGTCATCGGCTTTATGTACTTAAGAAAATCCTCTCTGTAAATGCCGGATTCACCATAATCCGTATTTACCCCATTCCAGAGCGGCCCATCCCAGCAACGCATTCGCCGCCGCATGCATCATGATCACAGCGCACAGGTTTTTCCGCCAGACGGCAAGCAGATACGCCAGGGAACCGTAAACGAATGCGCCGCAATAGTCCACAGGCTGGTGTACCGCCATGAAACAGAGGGTAGTCACCCAGTATGCCTTCCAGCTATGGGTGCCGAACGGCACCTTCCAGGGATGGTCCGGGTTCACCATCAGGCGCATCAGATAGCCGCGCCAGAAAAGTTCCTCCACCAGAGCCACCACGACCACGGCACGGAAAAAGCGCAGCACCAGAGCTCCCAGCCAGCTCCAAGAACCCGCAAGAAAGACGACGCCCGGCTCAAACCCATCCGGGCGCGCGTCAATTCCCAGCAGATACCGGTACCAGGGCCAGGAGGGATGCCCAAACCAGGCATCCGCCCCTCCGGGCAGGCGGTCCGCTATCATGGTCGGGGCCAGCCAGCACAGGATACCCAGCACGCCGAACAGGATTCCCCAGGCGGCGGGTTTCCACCGCCAATCCCAATCAATGGCCTTTCTCCACCGGAAAACCAGGGCAAAGCAAACGATTGCCTGAACGGGATACAGCCATTGTTCCGGCGCCCTTCTCCACCAGGGTGCGGCCGGGTGGTCCCATTCCAGCACGGGAACGCCAAACTGCCACACCAGGGTAAAGCCCATGAATACCGCAAACGGCGCCACATACGCCTTTGTTTTCAGTGCCTCCGTCACGGAGTTCATGAACACTGCCGGTCAGGAAAGAGTTTCCACGAAATGTTCCATGCGGTTGCAGGCCTCCTTGATCTGGTCAAAGGCGGTCGCATAGCAACAGCGCAGGAAGCCTTCTCCGCTTGCGCCGAAGGCGGTCCCCGGTACGGCGGCCACCTGCTTTTCCATCAGCAGCCGGGTGGCAAACTCCTTGCTGGTCAGGCCAAATCTGGAAATGTCCGGGAAGACATAGAACGCGCCGCCGGGCAGGTGGCAGTCCATGCCGATTTCATTAAGGCGCTTCACCAGGTAATCCCGACGCTGGCGGTAGCTTTCCCGCATCTTCAACATGGCGGATGTCCCGTTTTCCAATGCTTCAATGGCCGCCTCCTGGGAAGTAATGGGGGCGCAGAGCATGGAATACTGATGAATTTTCATCATGGCGGAAATAAGCGGTTCCGGACCGCAGGCATACCCCAGCCGGAACCCCGTCATGGCGAATGCCTTGGAAAATCCGTGCAGCAGGAGCGTGCGCTCCTTCATCCCCGGCAGAGAAGCTATGGAAACATGCGGCTTGCCGTCATAACGCAATTCACTGTAAATTTCATCCGTCAGCACGATGAGGTCGTGCCTGATGCAGATGCGGGCGATTTCCTGAAGGGTTTCCACAGGGGCCACCGCTCCGGTCGGATTCGTCGGGAAGTTGAGCATCAGCACCTTGGTCCGCGGTGTAATGGACGCTTCCAGCACCTCCGGGTTCAGGGCGAAAAGATCCCTTTTGCTTGTAGGCACGGCGGTAGCTACGCCGTAGGCCATATTGACGCTGGGGGCATAGGAGACATAACAGGGTTCGTGATAAAGAACCTCGTCCCCCGGATTCAGAATGGCACGGAGAGCGAGATCTATGGCTTCGCTTACGCCTACCGTCACCAGCACTTCGCGCAGGGGGTCGTAGTTGACATGGAAGAATCCGTCCACGTATTTGACGATGGAACGGCGCAGGGATTCCAACCCATAGTTGGAAGTGTAGGAGGTGTGCCCCTTTTCCAGGGAGTAAATGGCCGCTTCCCGTATGTTCCACGGCGTCACGAAGTCCGGCTCCCTACGCCCAGGGAGATGATATCCGTGCGTCCCGTGACCAGGTCAAAAAATTCCCGGATGCCGGAACGGGGTATGGAGCTTACCTGCTCCGCTATTTTGTTCTGCCAATTCATGATCATTCCTTTCTTAACGGCAGAGAATTACGGAGCGACAGCCAGGCGTTCTGTCTGCACGGGAGCTTCAAACACACAACCGTTTTTCTTGTAGGTTTTCAGATGGAAGTGTGTGGAAGTGGACAACACCCCTTCCAGCGTAGAGAGTTTTTCCGCCACAAACCGGGCAATCTCCCGCATGCTTTTTCCTTCCACCAGCACCAGCAGGTCAAAACCGCCGCTTGCCAGATAGCAGGAGGAGACTTCGTCGAACCGTGAAATGCGCATGGCCAGGCGGTCAAAACCACCGTCGCGTTCAGGCGTCATTTTCACTTCAATGAAGGCCGCCACCTTGCTGTCGTGTTCATATTCCTCATTCACCACGGCCTGGTATCCGAGGATGACGCCTTCCTTCTCCCACTGTTCCCGCTGGGCTCGCACGGCTTCTTCAGTCATGTCAAGACGTTCGGCCAATTCGCCATCGCTCAAGCGGGCTTGAGTCGCCAGTAACTGTAGAAGTGATGCAGAGGACATAAAATTTCAGGCATAAAAGACGCTTTTACGGCGAACCTGTCAAGAACCATGTTACGCAAAACTGACATCCTTTCTTTCCAAGATGATAAAATATGTTCGTTTTCTTCAAAAACCGGCCTTCTTCATATAGACATAACAATTTGTCATTCAACATCGTAAACATCATCACAAACAACCTTTGGAATTATTTTCAGAGAATAGTTGCTCTAATCCGCTTTTTGTGCCATAGTAAAGTGCATAGACCTGTAGCGTCCCTTGACAGGGAACGTTTGTTTCCAATTTTTATATGACAGTCTGATATTATGAGCATGGCACTTAACCCGGATAGGGCTACTCTGAACTTTCTCAATGCCTTTCCGGAAGAAATCCGGCTGCGCGGCGAGAAGCTCCAGAAAGATGGCGCAGTCACGCAAATTTTTGGCAATCATTTATATATTCAGGGCCGAGTGGAAGACACATACGGCGTGCACCGCGTGAATCTGCGCCTTCAGGGCAACAGGTGGTTCGGAGCATGTTCCACGGAAGACGAGGATCTGGCCGGAGCGGCCATGTATGCCGCCATGCTGGAGCGCATGTACCGTGGCCAGGACCTTCCGGAATCCCCGAACGAACTGAATGATGTTCCTCTTCTGGATATTCTGGAAGAGAAACTGGGACGCGAACTGGACGACAAGGAAGCGGACTATGTCAGCAAACTGGAAAAGCGCTACCGCCGTTTCGCCATTGAACAGGAGATTCACGACCATGATATGGTGCGCCTGAATCCCCGATGGGAAATCGTCAGCTATGACCCGCTGGAATTGTGGCCCGTTCCTCCCACAAACATCCTCGAATTCTGGAATTACATTGCTTACGCCTTCAACAAGAAACGCCTGCCCTACCCGGAATTCATGGAATCCATTACGGATCTGGAAAAGGTCCAGCGCAAGATTCATGAATGGGAGCGCTCCCGTGAAGTCGGCACCTGGTATGACCGCATCCAATCCGTGAATGAACGCCCCCCGCAGCCGCCCCGCGGAGAACTGTTCATGAGGCTTGTTTCCACTATTAACGAGGGACATTTCGAATACCGCCATTCCCTGAAGCAGGACTGGATTCCCGTCCGGGAAAAACAGGATCTGGAACATCTGGAAAATCTGCATGAACGGGCTGCCGTACGCATGGACGCCCAGACGGAAATCCTGCTCGTCTCCCTGTCCGACTACGCCCGTGCGGAAGACGCCCTGACACTGGATCTGGACCAGGAGGCCGCATGCGCCCTGATGAACAAACTTTTCCACCAGCCCGCCCTGAAAGGCTACCTGGTGAACCTTGATGAAAACTATTTCAAAGTGGTGGACGAACCGCTCAAATGGATTTGCCTGGACGATCCCATTGAACCGGACTGCTACGCTCTTCAGCTTGCAACTTCCACCGGCATCAACGTCTCCCACTCCGTCCGGCAGCTTCCGGGGCAGCAGGAACTGTACCAGTCTGACGAAACCGTCTTTCCCGGCCCCCCCCGCTGGCTGGAAAGCACGGAAGTGGAACCCCGCTACTCCATTCCCAAACAGGTCATCGACAGCCTTGAAGGGGTGGAATTCCTCCGTAAAATAGGCGCTTCCCTGCCCCCCAGCATGGAAGACCGCGTGGTGGACATCGATCTGCGCGGCACCTTTGACATGAAAATCGTCCGCGGCCTCACCTCTGCGGAAACGGAACACGTGCTCTGCGAAGTAAGCGCCAGGGACGCTTCCGGCTACCGCACGGAAAAACTCGGCAAGGACGGCTGGGACGTATCCCATCAGGAGCCCATGAAGAACAAAGTTCTGCTGCGCTTCATCCGGGAGCACCTTTATCCCATTCCCGGCCTGCTGGAAGAAATGGGCTTTTCCTACGATCCCCAGGTGGGCGCGTTCAAGGCCCGCGTCACCCGCCAGTTCCCCGAAAAATTCGCGGAATGGGCCAAACAGCTTCCGAAAGAGCTGACCGTCAATATGGACGACAAGCTCAAGACGCTGCTGGCGGATCCGGTGGCCGCCGCCGTGCGGTTTGAAGTAGTCAACCAGGAAATCGACTGGTTTGACCTCCGCATCGTCATTGATGTGGAAGGCGTCCAGCTCTCCAAGGAGCAAATCCGCGCCCTGGTCGCCGCCAGAGGCGGTTACGTCCGCATGGACGACGGAGGATGGATGCGCCTGGAAATTAAACTGGACAATGACCAGCGCGACGCCGTTACCCGCCTGGGCCTGGACCCCTTCGATCTTTCCGGAGAAACCCACCGCATGCACGCCATGCAGCTGGCGGACCCGAAAGCCGCAGAAGTGTTCGATCCAAAGGCCTGGAAACGTATCAAGGACCGTACCGCGGAAATCCAGATCGACGTCAAGCCGGATGTTCCCTCCCAGCTCCAGGCCACCCTGCGCCCGTATCAGGTGGAAGGGTTCCATTTCCTGGCTTACCTTGCCACGAACGGGTTCGGCGGCATTCTGGCGGATGACATGGGCCTGGGTAAAACGATCCAGTCCATCACTTACGTCCTCTGGCTGCGTGAAGAATTCGCCCGCAAAAACAAATCCAAGAAAAAAGTCGTCATCCCTCCGGTTCTTATCGTTTGCCCCAAATCCGTGCTGGACGTCTGGGCGGGAGAAACGGAAAAATTTGCGCCAGGCGTGCGCGTCCTCGTCATCCGCAGCAAAGACCAGGCCAATCTGGAAGACATCAAGAAGAATTACGACATGGTCGTGGTCAACTACGCCCAGCTCCGCGTCTGCGGGGAAACCCTGAACCAAATCAAATGGCTTACGGTTATTCTGGACGAAGGCCAGCAGATCAAAAACCCGGATTCCAAGGCAGCCAAGGCGGCACGGGAAATCGTTTCCTACAACCGTCTCGTTCTCTCCGGCACACCCATTGAAAACCGCCTGCTGGACATGTGGTCCCTCATGGCCTTCTCCATGCCCGGAGTCCTCGGTTCCCGCTCCTACTTCAAGAAGCGCTTTGACAAGCGCAAGGACCCGCAGAGCCAGAACCGCCTGGCCGCGCGCCTGAAACCATTCCTGCTGCGCCGCACCAAATCCCAGGTGGCAAAAGACCTGCCTCCCAGGACGGAAGAAGAAGTGTACGCCAAAATGGAAGGCATCCAGAGCCAGCTGTACAAGGCGGAACTCCGCCGCATACAGCAGGCCCTGCTCGGCCTGGATTCGGACGAATCCGTCAAAAAGAACAGTTTCGCCATTTTGCAGGGCCTGATGCGCCTGCGTCAGATCTGTTGCCACCCCGGCCTGGTGGATCCCAAATACGCCAAGGAAGACAGTGCCAAAATGACAGCCCTCTTCTACCTGCTGGACCAGCTCCGGGAAGAAGGGCACAAAGTGCTCGTCTTCTCCCAGTTCGTTTCCATGCTGGAAATCATCAAGAACAGGCTGGAAGCGGAAAACAGGCCGCTTAACTATCTTACCGGCCAGACCAAGGACCGCCGCGGAGAAATTGAAAAATTCCAGACGACCAAGGACCCCTCCGTCTTCCTGCTTTCCCTGAAAGCCGGCGGTGCCGGCCTCAACCTTACTTCCGCCTCCTATGTCGTTCTGTATGACCCGTGGTGGAACCCGGCCGTAGAAAGCCAGGCCATCGACCGTACGCACCGCATCGGCCAGAAAAACAAGGTGATCGCCTACCGCCTTCTGACGAAGGATTCCGTGGAAGAAAAAATCCGCATTCTCCAGCATCAGAAAAACCAGCTCGTCGCCAACGTGCTGGGTGACGAAGGGTTTACCTCCAGCCTGGGCATTGACGACCTGAACTTCATCCTCAACCACGGGGATGATGAAGAAGGTTAGCCCGGAAGCATCTTTATGGATTTAACTCAGATTGATTCATTACATACAGTTTCATTCGGCGATAAAGTTGGTCTACACCTCATCGTCCAGATAAGGTTTTAGTAACATGACAACGCTTTGGGGTATTTATAATATCTCGGCATGAAAACGGCAAGACCGCCCGTTTTTGTAAAAATAGAGAAATAGCAAGGTTCCGGGAAAACATTTCTCAACAGGATCATCGTGAGTTCCTTTGTCGTACTCTTAAAATGAAATAGAAGAGACCGTCTAAATAACGTTCCCTTCATGTTACCCATCTTTCAAACTCGTCCGAGGTGAATGATTAATAAATCCGTTCGCTGATTCGCAATGATAGCTGCGAAGAAACGCAAAAAGAACACATCTTTGTTGCCAAATGATTAAACTGCTATTACATCAAATTGTTGTATAACCTCTGCAATACTGTTTGTTACGTTAAACAAATCAATGAATTGAACTCGAACAACTACATCATCATCTGATCTAAATTCGATATTGTCCTCCAGAGATATTTTCTCTGTTTCAGGATAAAGCAGAATAACGCGTTCCGCCCCATATTTCTTCTGGTAGGCAAACATCTGGTACATATCAGCCTGAGTAATACCGTAGTTCACTTTGCCAGCATCAAGAATTTTCCACTTGGTATCCAACACAAAAGAAACTCCGTCAGATTTACGTCTAACCACAATATCCGGTTTCATCAGAAATTTCTTACCTGGCTCATCGAATAGATGGTAGGTTTTGTCCTGAACTGAAACTGTAAAGCCACTTCCAGAAAGTTTCTTTCTCAGTACAGCTGCAACATAATTCTCAAAAAGTGTTTCCATTGGGAATAGCAGTGCAAGCGCTATTTCTGATCCAGCAAAAGAAGTAAAACTCTTGCCCGACAGGAATACTCGACACCACATCAATGCGGTATTGTAATCCTTCATGTTTCGATCACTAATATACTTAGCAAAATCCCCTTTATAGTCAGTAGAAGCCTCCACATTTGAAAATACACTCAGCAAACTTTTTATATCGCTTCTGTTTTTTGAAGATGTAGTCCTTTTGCAGAGATAAATCAATGTTGCTTTCAACAATTTATTTTCCGGACGGTTGGCTGTAAATGCTTCATATTCAACATAGTTGCGCTCTTTGTGAAAACAGTTCAACTTGACCTGCTTTGAAAACAGTATCTTTCCCTTAAAAAATGTTGTGTTCTCTGCAATTGCTTCATAACTGCATTTGAGACCACGCTTCACAATGAAGAAAACCTCGTTCACGAACATTCGAATGAATATTTCAAAGATATTCATTTTTTCAATATTCACACAAGAATTCTGCAAAGACTTAAAAGGCATTTTCCGTAGTGTTCTCAGCATATCGAGCAACACTCGTTTGGTTCTGGCACCAAAATTGTCGTCCATGCTTGCCGAGTAAATTTTGGGCAAGATTTCAATGGTTGTCCCATCATTCAGTGTAATGATACCGACATAATTTTTTGCCGTGATTACTTTTCCGATGCCCTTTTTTGCAGAAAGTCCCATCAACTCCAGTGCATCGGTATCCTTGCTGCGATTAGTCAGAATAAAATCCTCAAGTTGCTGGAAAATAGACTCAGGCAAAGTCTTATATCCAGCAATTTCTTTATCAGAAATAAACGAATCATATTCTTTGATTTGATAAAAAGAGTTCACTCTAACTTCGTTTCCCTTTACATTTCAAATGGAACGATAGGATTCAATATCATCAAATGCAGCATAGTTGATATCATAGCTACACTTATCATCCACAACATCTTCTCGACTAAACAAGTCTTTCGACTTAGTTTCAATAACAAACTTGTCGCCAAGTATTCGCCGGATTTGTTCATAGTCCTCATAGAAATATTCTTGCAGGAGAGGAATAATGTTATTTGTAAAAATCTCAGCCAGTTTTTTAATCGTCGGATTTTTTTTCAGCGGCATAAAATATGCATGACCAATCGTATGTTCCCTGTCATACAGAACAGCAATCCGTTCATTCATACGGGCAAGCAAACCACTGACAGACAAATCTTTTACGCTTACATCAGCCAAGACATCCGGCTTCGGCAACATTTCCTTGAAGAAGAATCGACGGCGCAAAGCTGTATCAATAATGGAAATGGAACGATCCGCCGTATTCATGGTACCTATAATATATACATTTTTCGGTACACCAAAAGACTTTTGAGAATAAGGCAACACGGCCTCCATACCTTCCGGATTTCCCCAGCGTTTTGTCGGTTCAACCAAAGTAATCAGTTCTCCAAAAATCTTTGAAATGTTGCCACGGTTGATTTCATCAATGATGAAGACATAATTGTTGTCATGACTATCGGTTACAAAAGCAGGTGGAGTAGAATCATATTTCTCAATAATCTGATACACATCATTAACCGTCACATTTGACAGACGATAAACTGAAGCCAATGTCATGGGAGTTCCGCCATTAATGGAAAGTATATTCTCCTGAATATCTTTCACAATCCAGTTCACTTTTCGCAACCGTTTCAGGTTATCGTATTCATCATGCCATTCATATTCACCTACGACAACGCCAATAGCATCAATCGTAGTAGAACTGTAACACGAAAACACAATATCACCGATCTGCATACGGTTCATAAAAGCATTCAGAACTACTCTACCACCATCATCAAAATTGGTTTCATCTGTAATGTCCTTACCATAATCGTCCCATCCGATACGGATGTGGCCATTTTTCAAGCACTCCGAACGAACAGGGTTATCACCTGTTCCCCATAAAGATACTTTCCAGATATTCGGGTATTCTCTAAAACTGAAGTTTTTCTTTCTTAATGTGCTCGACCGTTGCGCTTTCTCGCAGAATCTTTTAAATATACCAGGTTGCACACTATACTGAATGTCACCTATTCCTCCACCAATACCATCTTCAGGAGTAATGACAGGTTTAATTCCTTCGATAAATTCCTCATATCCATAAGATTGATGAAAAGTTGTGAATTCAATTCTTCCCTCTGCCTTATATCCATTGTAGCGCTCCAATACATCAGAGTAATTTTCCTTCTCTATCTCAATCCATTTCTTATTTTCAATGATTGCAACGGCGTAAATAACCGTGTGATAAGTTTTTCCTGTCCCCGGAGGGCCGTAAAAGATGGTGTTCAAACCAACATCGGTTACGGGGTTCTCCTTCAAAGAACCCATTGTAATATCCATATTCATAAGTGCCTCTTTCAATTCATCTCGCAATCTCCAAGAAAAACGCTCTTTTCCGTTTTCGACGACATAGCGACCAACAAAAGGAATACACCAGTTTTTCCATCGTTCATTTTTCCATCGTTCAGTTCCATCTTCTCGATTTATCCAATTGGGACAGCTGTACTTCTTTTTCACCCTTCTGCTGAACTGGGTTCCCCACGCATTATAGTATGAAGGAGTTTTCCCATATACTTCGGCTAAATGCGCGCAGGTACTTTCTCCACCCAATTCCATAATTTTTCGAAACATATCCAGATTTTCTGGATATGTAACGGTATCATCATCTAAGGCTGTAGCCCACATATCCGCAGTAATTCCGGGATTGTATTCGTCCAAAGAGGGAAAGTAACCCAATGAATCAGTTTCTTGACTGCTGTTCTTAAAATTAGATTCGGACATATTAGAATTTGCAGGGCTTTTTATTTCACCATTTAAGGCTGACGGGATCCGTATGATAAAGGATTCCCGCCTCGTCCCGGACAAGGAGAGTCAACTGGATGCGCGCCGGCAGCCGAAGCATCTGAAGGCCGTTGAACGCAAAAATCTGTCCCTGGCACAACAGGGGACGTGAACCGAACAGTTCATCCCCTTCAATCACCTGCGTGCCGTCTTCATGGGAACGGACGGTCCACTTTTTGCCGATGATGCGCACGGCGCCGTCTCCCGCATTGCGGATGCTTACGTTGTAAGGAACGGGGATGCGGCCATCATCCCGAACCATCCGCTCCAGTTTTTCATTCCGCAAGTACAGGCTGCGGGGAGTAAGACGCACTTCCAGACTGGTCAAAAGGGGAAGAACCATAGATGTATGCCTGCCGGAGAGAGGAATTATGATTCCACAGGGGCCAGAGCCGCCTTGAGCAACTCCAGCGTCGTTTTGCGGATGGCTTCCACGCCGGCCTTGGCGGGTTTGGCGTCCGGAGCCAGCGTCATCTGCTCCTGCAAGACCGTCAGAAGGTTCATGATTTTGGCAATGTCCCGGCGTTCCTTCATTTCCGGCTCCACCCCGTCCAGAATATAATGAAAATATTCCGGGACATCCGGCTGGAAAATGACTTTCGCCTTGTCCTCCGCAAATTTGTTATCCAGAGCCGCCGTAGCGGCGTCCAGGGCGCGTATCCAGCCCCCCAGGCCGATCAGGTTCGCCATATCGGAATCCCGCAGGGAGGCGAGTTCCTGTTCCACATCGGATTGAATAAGGGCCAGGTTGTTTTTGAAACTGCTCAAATCCCCGTCTTCCGCATTTTTCAGCAGGCTGGCGGCGTGGCGGTTCACCCTTTCTCCGGCTCCAATGGCCTTTGCATAGCTGGAAAGATCCAGGGCAATGGGTTTCACCTCGTTCATCTTGCCGCACTGCACGATTACGAAGCCGTCCGCCATCATGCCGCCCAACTGGAGAGCCAGGGAACAGCGGTCCATGGGAGGCCGCTCCGGGCGTGCGCGCAGGGCCACCTTTTCCGGTATTTCAGGAAGCCCCTCCAAATCTTCAAAAATCTTGCGGATGGACGGCGCGGTAAATTCGTTGATGCCCAGCTCCTCATTCATGTGGGAGTCGTCCAGCAGGCGTTCCGGAATAGCCGGCTGGTCCTGCTTGCCGGACGGCGGCGTTTGCACATCCAGTACTGCCGCCTCCTTCTCCGGGGCATCTTCTTGTGGAGCGGAAAACGCCATTCCCCCCGTGACGGATACAGCTGCGGCCAGCAGATACAATCTCTTCATAACAACACTCAAAAAGGTTAAGCAAAACGGAATATGTCTTGACTCTCGCCCTATGGTGTCCTATACGGGCGTCACGTCAAGGAAATCCCCCTTCCCTGACGCAAAAAGATACCAACCCCCTTTGTAACCCCTGCATGTCTTTAAATTACAATTTTATCTGGCTTTTGTGCTATCTTCTGGTCCTTGTCGGCCTGGCAGGATATGGCTTCCACCGCCTGAGCATCGTTTACCTGTACTGGAAAAACCGCAATAACAAGCCCCAGCCCAAAGCACGCTTCCAGGAACTGCCCGTCGTGACGGTCCAGCTCCCCATGTTCAATGAGAAGTTCGTCGTGGACCGCCTTCTGGAATCCGTAGCCGCTCTGGATTATCCGCAGGACAGGCTGGAAATCCAGATTCTGGACGATTCTACAGACGACACCACGGAACAATGCTACCGCAAGGTGGAGGAATTAAAGTCCCGCGGCTTTGACGCCGTCTGCATCCACCGCACGGACCGCACCGGCTTCAAGGCAGGCGCGCTGGAAGCGGCTACCAAAGTAGCGAAGGGGGAATTCCTGCTGATTCTGGATGCTGACTTCGTTCCGGAACCGGATCTCCTGCAAAAAACCATCCATTTCTTCACGGATGAAAACGTGGGCCTCGTTCAAACCCGCTGGGGCCACATCAACCGTGAATACAATCTCCTCACCCGCATCCAGGGGATGTACCTGGACGGCCATTTTGCCATGGAACAGACGGCCCGCAACCGTTCCGGCCGCTTCTTCACTTTCAACGGCACTGCCGGCATATGGCGCAAATACGTGATTGGCGACGCGGGCGGCTGGTCCCATGATACCCTGACGGAAGACATGGACCTTTCCTACCGTGTCCAGCTCAAGGGCTGGCGCTTCATCTACCTGAACGACGTCGTTACCCCGGCGGAACTTCCCGTGGACATGGACGGGTTCAAGTCCCAGCAGCACCGGTGGACCAAGGGTTCCATTCAGGTCTGCCAGAAAATCCTGCTGGACATCTGGCGCTCCAATGCCCCCCTTAAAGCCAAGGTAGAAGCCACTACCCACCTCACCTGTAATTATTCCTATCTGCTCCTGGCATTGCTCTGCTTCCTGGTGTATCCCATCTGCACGCAGCGCATTCCGGAAAATGAAACGGTCTTCATGTGGTTTGTGAATGTGGCCCTGTTTTTCATGACCAGCGTGGCCGTCTGCATCTTTTACATGAGCGCCCAAATCGTGGTGCGTCCCAAATCCTGGTGGAAGGAACTGCCGTACCTCCCCCTCCTTCTCACACTGAGCGTGGGCATGGCGGTCAACAACGCCAAGGCTGTTCTGGAAGCCATCTTCGGCCATCAGTCCGCCTTCGTCCGCACGCCCAAATACGGCGTGGACCGGAAGGAAGACCGCCGGCACGTCTCCCAGCTCAAACGCAACGGGTACCGGGCCATTAAATCCGTCGTCATTCCTGTTCTGGAAATCGCCTGCGGAACTTTCTTCCTGAACCTGATCATCATCATGATCCGCCAGGGCCATTACCTTTCCCCCATCCTGATGATTCCTTTCCTGGGTTTCTATTACACGGGATTCTGTTCCCTGGGCCGCATGATTTCCAACCTGCTGCCCGCCAAGCAAACTGCCAAAGCCAAGAACTGACGCCTTTCCCATGCCTGCGCCTCTCTCGCAAGCAGCACGCCTGATTCAACTCGCCGGCGCAGCTTTCGCTGTGTTCGGAGTCCTGGCATCCTGTTCCCGTCCGGATTATGAGCCCACCGCCATCGTGAAAGACGGCGCGGTCGTCAGCGTCAGGGACCAGAAAATGGCCGTCATGCGCAATGGCCGGGTGGTGAAAACCTACCCTGTCAGCACTTCCAAATTCGGCCTGGGAGACAGAAAGGGAAGCTGCCGCACTCCTCTGGGCGCCCATCGCATCGCTTCCAAAATCGGCAGCGGACAGCCCAAGGGCATGGTGTTTAAAAGCCGCAAGCCCACCGGGGAATGCGTCGCGCCCAATTCTCCGGGGCGGGACCCCATCGTCACGCGCATCATGTGGCTGGAAGGTCTGGAACCCCGTAACCGGAACGCTCACTCGCGCCTGATTTATATCCACGGTACGGCGGAGGAACGCACCATCGGCACCCCCGCCTCCTACGGCTGCGTCCGGATGAAGAGCAATGACGTATATGAGGCCTTCAACCTGCTCCGTACCGGAGACCCGGTCGTAATCGAACGCTGTTCCATTGACGCCTCCCTGAAAGCCCTGGCCCAGGCGGAAAAAATGCAGGATTCTTCCCTGCTGGTCATGGCTTCCGCTCCAGACCGCATGGAGAACGCTAATACGGCCTCCGTCATTTCCCACCGCCGCAGGGCTTCCCGCCCCCCCGCCGTTGCCCTTTCCCGCAAGCAAACGGCCTCAACCGGGAAGAAATCCATTCCCGCCAGGAGGGCGGTTGCCCGCAGGACGTCCGGAAATTCCAGAACCGCCGTCCGTTCCTCCGGAGGGACCCGCTATACACTCGGGTAAAAGCTCCCCTTCCCTCCTGTTTTTCCGGTGTTCCGTTTTCGCCGCCTCCTGACATGGCCGTTTGAACGCATGGTTGCCTGCATCCGTCACATTTGGTAACGTAGATTTATGGCCATGATGGAACACGAAGATATCAGCAATGAAAACCTGGCGGGGCACCTTCTGGTCGCCGCCCCCTACCTGGATAGCGCCGGATTCCATCATTCCGTCATCTTCCTGAGCCGGGCGGAGAAGGAATTTGTCATCGGCCATATTTTGAATCATCCGTCCGGCATGAATGTGGGAGACGTAGCCCGCCATACGGAAATACCGGAATCCCTTTACGCCGTGCCCATCTTCAAGGGAGGGCCCGTAGAACGCAACCAGCTCATCTTCGCCGCTTTCATCCGCACGGAGGATAAATTGCGCGTCCAGTTTCATCTGCAAGAGGAACAGGCCCTGGAATACCTGGAAGATCCCCGCGCCATCCTGCGCGCCTACGTAGGCCATAGCGGATGGACGCCGCCCCAGCTACGCCGGGAACTGAATGACCGAGCCTGGTATGTTTCCCCCATGGTGCCGGACATCTGCCTGGAAACGGATTCTTCCAAGGTCTGGGCCATGGCCATGCGGCGGCTCTCTCCCCTGCACCATATCATGAGCCACGCGTCCGCACAGCCATCCCTGAACTGAACCATCCATCATGAGCATCCAACAAAATCTGGAACATATTCTCTCCCGCATACGCGCAGCGGAACTCCGCGCCGGACGTCCGGCGGGTTCCGTCCGCCTCGTCGCCGTCAGCAAAACTTTTCCCGCAGAGGATGTGAAAGCGTGCCATGATGCGGGCCAGCGCATTTTCGGTGAAAACAAGGTCCAGGAGGGACTGGCAAAAATCCCTTCCCTTCCTCCGGATACGGAATGGCATCTCATTGGCCCCCTCCAGCGCAACAAGGTGCGCAAGGCCCTGGAATATTTCACGCTGATCCATGCCGTGGACTCCCTGCGCCTGGCCCGGTTCATGGATACCGTGGCTCAGGAAACGGGAAAACGGCCCCGCATTTTGCTGGAAGTGAACGTAGGCAATGAAGACAGCAAGTTCGGATTCTTCCCGGAAACCCTGGAAAAGGAATGGCCGGAGCTGTCCTCCCTGAACCATCTTGAAATCGCCGGCCTTATGTGCATTCCCCCCCCGGTGGAAAATCCGGAGGAGGCGCGGCCCTATTTCCGCCGTCTCCGGGAGCTGAAGGGAGTCCTGTCCGGCAGCGGGGGAGCCACGCTGACGGAACTGTCCATGGGCATGAGCCACGACTTTGAAACGGCAATAGAGGAAGGAGCCACGCTCGTCCGCGTAGGGACGGCCATTTTCGGCGGCCGCTCGTACGCTCCCGCTTCGTGATTTTAGTTGGACAGAAGGAAAAGCGGCGTGTAGGTTTGTTCCGGAAAACCGGAACAGCCCGGACGGAGACCTGATTTCATCACCCCATGCTGACAGGAGGAAAAAACGTGATTCCGCATGCGGTGCGGGACGTAGCGGATGCCGCCGCGGCGTTTTCCGCCCGGATTGGCCCCGATCGTCATTTCGATTCCCAGGAAAAGGTGGAGGAAGCCCTGGCCGAATGCTGCTCTCCGCAGAATGTCACCGTCATCGGCATGACAGGGTCCGGCAAATCCTCTACGCTGGACGCCCTGGCCGGGGAACGGTTCTGTTCCCGCGTGTCCAGTGAAGCCACACTGGTCCGCTGGCAGTACAGGCCTCATCCCGCCCCACACACCCATGAATGGGTTCTGGACCTTTTTTACCCGTCGGACGCCCTGCTCAACCTGGAGTTCTGGGATACCATCGGCCTGGAACAGGAGGATGCCCCCAGAAAGCTGAAGCACATCGTTCCCAAATCGGATGCCATCCTTGTGGTTATTTCCGCCAGTGACGGCAACCATTCCGCCCTGTGGGACTATCTCCGGACGCTGGAGGAACGTCTCCATTCCCGCATGGTTCTCGTCATCACCCATGCGGAGCTGCTCTCCTTTGAGAAGCTTCAATCCTTGAAAGAGGAGCTACGCTCCACCTCCCGAGAATGCCTGGGCGTGCAGCTGCCCCTGTACCCTGTCACGACCGCCGGAGAGCATGCAGGGGAAGGAGTGGAAGCCCTGACGGCGTGCGTTCAGGAAGTGCTGAAACGCAGCCCGCTGACGGACAAGCGCGTGGAACGCCTCCTGCTGGCTACGGACAGCCTTCTGGAAGAACAGGGGAAGGTGCTTGATGAACTGAGCCGCCTTTCCAAGATGGATTCCGGCTTCCTGACGTCTATTGACCGGGAAATCGACCGCATCCAGCTCCAGATGGAGGATGAAATGCCGGCACGCCTCAAGGCGTACGCGCAATACGTGCAGGACTGCGTGCCGCGTCTGGGGAAAAAGTCGGCACGCCAGATGGGGCGTTTCCTATCCATCCGGCGCACGATGATCCTGCACAAGCTTCCTCCCGTCATTGACGAATGGTTTTATGAGCTGGTCAAATCCGGCATTGAGGAACGGCACGCGTATTACAACAAGGAATTCCTGAACATCTGCCAGACGCATTGGAACCATGTGCGCCCGCGCGTGAAGGAACAATGGGACTGCGACATAGGGGATTTCCCGGCCGCAAAGCTCCAGACGGATCTGGAAGTGTACAAGGAGAGGCTGGGACGTTCCATTTACATGCCCCTGAAGGACTTCGGCATCAAGCCGTGCCTCAGCAAGCTTTTTCTGGATCAGGAGGATGTGATGAGGACGGAAATCAAGCTGATGCTCCTTCTAGTGATTCTGGGAGCCCTGCTGGGCTGTTTCGGAGAGTACGCAGCAGGGTTCGCCTGCGTGGGCGCGGCCCTGGCCGTCTGGGTGGGCGGCAACCTGGGGCTGGCCTGGATGCAGTTCCGCCTGTCCCGCCAGATCGTGGCCGCAGCGGCGGAAATGCACATTGCCGTGGAATGCGGGTTGCGCACCCCCCTGTATGAAGCCATGATCAGCGGACTTTCCGACTACCGAAAACTGTATGCGGACATCCGCGGCCAGGTAGCCGGAGGGGTAGAATACCTCCAGCCCCTGCTCAACGCCCGCTACGACCTGTTTTATAAACTGACCGTGCAGAAACACCGGTTCCGTATCTAGCCTCTTTCCTTTTCTCCGGAAGGGTGTTACTCCCCTCCCGGCGCAATCACCATGTCCACATGCCTGTCATGGGCTTCCATGGGCAGATCGTCCAGAAGCTGGCAGGGGAAGCAGACTCCCGCCAGCGGCACCCCAGCAGCCGGGCCGGCCAGCAGCGTATCATAAAATCCGCCGCCATACCCCAGCCGCTTGCCGTCCCTGGTAAATGCGGCCCCAGGCAGCACGATCAAATCCATTTCCCCAGCATGCAGTTCCGGACATCCCGGACCGGGTTCGCGTATGCCCCAGCTGCCCGCCACCAATTCCCCGTGATGGCATACACGGTGAAAACTCAGCCTTCTCCCCTCATGCACCAGCGGGAAGTACCATTCCCGGTCCGGAAACAGATCCAGCAGGGAAAGCAAATCCACCTCTCCCGGCCTGGCGGCAAAAACAGCCACGCGCCGGAAATTCCTCTCCCGCACCAGAGCCGACACACGGAGGCAGATGGAACGGGACATGGCCTCCCGGGCGGCGGCATCCAATCCGCCCACCCTTTCACGTATCATGCGGCGCACTTCCCGTTTGGCAGCCGCCGGACCGCTTACGGTTCCGGATTGGGATGCTTTTCCTTCCATTCCAACAAACTTTTTAGAAATACGCTTTCCAGGGAGTTGCGCGGATGCCCATCCTCCAGCCAAACGGCACGGCCGTCTTCCTTCACCATCTCCTTCAGCCGTTCCATCAATTCCGGGGAAGCATGTTCCAGAAGTATTTCCTGCTTGTCGGAATCCCGCGTCAGCTCATTCACAGACCCTTCCGCAATGAGCAGCCCTTTAAAAATGACGCCCACCCGGTCGCAAACCTCCTGTACCTGTTCCAGCAGGTGGGAACACAGGAATACGGTCATCCCCCGCCCTTTCAGGTTTTCGATAATGTTCCGGATATCCCTCGACCCCAGAGGATCCACGCCGGCGGTCGGTTCGTCCAGAACCAGCAGGCGGGGGGACTGAACCAGGGCCTGCGCCATGCCGATGCGCTGGAGCATCCCCTTGGAATAGCCGCCCAGCCGCCTGTCCGCCGCATCAGCCAATCCCACCAGCTCCAGCAGTTCCCTGACTTTCTCTTTCAGGGATTTTCCGCTCAGGCCGCACAGCCTGCCGTAAAAGGAAACAGTTTCCGCCCCCGTCAGGAATTTGTAAAAGTAGGGATTTTCCGGAAGAAAGCCCACTTCCTCCTTGCTGTCCGGAGCCAGGCTGGACCTGCCGAAAATGGAACAGGAACCTTCCGTAGGCCTCACCAGCCCCAGCAGGGCCTTCATCAGGGTTGACTTGCCGGAACCGTTCGGGCCAATGAGTCCATATACCTCCCCTTGCCGGATATTCATGTCTATCCCCCGCACGGCATGCACCACGGGTTTGCCAAGACCTGTTTTAAAGGTCTTGTGCAGGTTGACTATTTCAGCGGCTACAGGCTGGTCCATAAAAAAGGTCAATGCTTGATCTGCCCCAGGCGGCGCAGAAGAATCTGGCTCATGTCAATGCCCTTGGAGAACAAATCCACGGGAAAGTTTTCATTGGGGGAATGGATGCGGGCATCCGGAAGGCACATGCCCAGCATCAGGGCATCTGCTCCCAGCACGCGCTTCATCTCTTCAATGATCGGGATACTGCCTCCTTCCCTTACCAGCACGGGTTTGCGGCCAAAAGCCTCTTCCAGCGCCTGCTGGGCGGCAAGACCGAACTCGGAATTCGGATCGCACACGTAAGCATTCCCGCCATGGCCCCGCCTGAATTCCACCGTGACGCCCTTGGGGGAATGTTTCTTTACATGTTCTTCCAGCAGGGTTTCAATCCTTTCAGGCTGCTGTCCCGGCACCAGGCGGCATGAAATTTTGGCAAAGGCATGGCTGGGGATAATCGTCTTGCTTCCCTCACCCTGGTAACCTCCTCCGATACCGTTGATTTCCAGCGTCGGGCGGGCAAAAATACATTCCGCTCCGGTGAAACCGGCCTCCGTCACCACGGTTTCCACGCCCGTCAGCTGAGCCAGTTCCTCATTGCTCATGCCGGGCACCGTGGCCCACATGCTGCGTTCCCATGTGGCTATAGGTTCCACGCCGTCGTAAAACCCTCTCACGGCCACACGCCCCTCTTCATCATGGAAGGAGGCGATTATTTCCGCAAGAGCGGCGATGGGATTGGCCACCGCTCCTCCGAACACGCCGGAATGAAGATCCGCGGAAGGGCCTTTGACGATAATTTCCGCCCCGGCCAGGCCACGCAGCCCGTAGGAAAACGTAGGGGTGTCCGGAGCGGCCATGCCGGTATCGGAAACCACAATAACGTCACAGGCCAGCTCTTCCCTGTGCTCCTTGATAAACTGGGAAAGACTGCCGCTGCCCACTTCTTCCTCCCCTTCCAGAAGGAAAATCACATTTACGGGAAGGTGGCCTCCGTTCTGGCGGAGCAATTCCTCCACGCCCAGAATATGGGCGAACAGCTGCCCCTTGTTGTCCGTAGCGCCGCGGGCGTAAATCTTCCCGCCCCTCACTTCCGGTTCAAACGGGTCGGATTCCCATAATTCCACAGGATCTACGGGCTGCACGTCGTAATGGCCGTAAATCAGCACGGTGGGCTTTCCTTCCTCCCGCGGGCTGCGGGCCAGCACAATGGGATGGAGGGGCGTTTTACAGGCCTTGGCTTCCAATCCCATGCCGGACAATTTGTCTACCAGCCAGTCCGCGCAATCACTCACGTCCCGGGCGTGTTCCTTCTGTGCGGAAATGCTTGGAAATCTCAACAAGGTGGCTAATTGATCCAGTCTGTTCATGCCTTCATCAGACCATGTCTGGGGCTTCAAATCAACCGGTAAAGTGTGGCATTCCATGCCGGAGCGGACCTTTTTTCAAAAAATGGAGCCCGCACATGGCGCCGGGAACAATATTTGATTGCTCTCGCGTGTGTTTTGTTTCTTTATATAGGATTATGTTCAGCAAATCCAAAGTGAAGAAAGTGGATTTCGTCACCCTGTCCAAATTTTACGGCAAGTACAAGGAAGCCCTTCAACTGGAACTCATCAACAGCCCCGCCGGCCTCAGCCGCCATATCTGCGAACCCGCCCTCAACCGCCCCGGGCTGGCGATCGCCGGCTTCTACTCCTACTTTGCCAACAAACGTATCCAGGTTTTCGGCTCCGCGGAGCTGGCCTATCTTCAAAAACTGCCGGAAGGCATGCGCAAATCGCGCATTCAGCGCATGTTCCGGTGCGAGGTGCCGGGCATCGTCTTCTCCCGTGACCAGAATCCACCCCGGGAAATCGTGGAGCTGGCGGATGAAGCCGGCGTCTGCGTCTTCCGCACGAGCCTGGTGACCATGAAATTCGTCAACTCCGCCACCATCATTCTGGAAAACGAATTCGCGGAAAGCGTCACCCTGCACGGCTGCATGGTGGACGTGCGCGGAGTGGGCGTCCTCATCCGCGGCAAGAGCGGCGTGGGGAAGAGTGAAACGGCCCTGGGCCTGATTGAACGCGGCGCGGCCCTCGTAGCGGACGACATGGTGTATGTACGCAACGTGGGCGGAGAACTGGTGGCCAGCGCCCCGGAAATGAGCCGCGGCTTTATGGAAGTGCGCGGCCTGGGCATCGTCAACATCACCACCCTTTTCGGCCTGAAATCCATCCGCCACAACAAGCGTCTGGATCTCATCGTCACCCTCATTCCCGCCAAGGACCAGGAAGAGCTGGACAGACTTGGCCTGGAGAGGGAGGGGCTGGACGTCCTGGGGGAAAAAGTGCTCCATGTCCAGCTTTCCGTGGCTCCCGGCAGGGATATTGCCAGGCTGGTGGAAGTAGCCGCCATGGACTATCATCTTAAGGACATGGGCATCGACATGGCCGGGGAGTTCAACCGCCGCCTCATGTCAAACTTCCAATCCTCCGAAAACTAGGACTGACAAAAAACTCTTGGAAAAAAACTTTAATTAGTGTACTTACCGTTGTAGCAACCGTTATCACCCCTTACTTCAAATTCCATGGTCACCAAGGAACTCACCATCATCAATAAACTCGGCATTCACGCACGCCCGGCTGCTCAATTCGTCAAACTGGCCAGCAAATTTGATGCAGACATTGTCGTGGAGAAGGATGGCGAGGAAGTTGACGGCAAGAGCATTCTGGGTTTGATGATGCTGGCGGTAGGCCACGGCTCCAAGATCACCATCACGGCGGAAGGGAAGGACGAACAGGAAGCGCTGAATGCGCTGGAAGACCTGATTTCCCGCAAGTTTGAAGAAGATTGAACACTCCGGCTCACGGCCATATGAGACCGGGCCATCAAGCCCGCAGATGATTCAGGAACCCATTTCAACGGAAGAAACCTGGCTTCAGGGCATTCCCGTTTCCCCCGGCATTGCCCTGGGCAAAATTAAAATTCAAATCAGCGGTTCCAAGGAACCCGTAGCGTACGATATTTCCCCGGAAGAAGTGGATGCTGAGCTGGTGCGCTTCCACCGGGCGCTGCAAACCACTGCGGACCAAATCAGGACGCTGCGGGAACGCATGATCCAGATATCCGGAGAGAAAGATGCCTCCATCTTCGACGCCCACATCCTTCTCCTTCAGGACAAAATTATCCTCCAGCAGGTTCAGACGGAACTGCTCAAGCGCCTCCAGAACGTGGAGCACATCTTTTATGTGGTCATGCAGAATTACATGGAAGTTCTGCGCCGTGTGGACGACCCCTACCTGCGCGCTAAAACGGCGGATATGGAGGATGTCATGCAGCGGGTCATCAACAACCTCCGCAGCACAGAACCTCCTGAAGACGAGGAAGAAACGGAAAAAGACCAGGTTCTGGTGGCTTACGACCTGACTCCTTCCGACACGGCAGCCATGGATGCCAGCCTGATTCACGGCTTTGCCACGGAAATAGGCTCTTCCGTTTCCCACACAGCCATTCTCGCCCGCTCCATGGGCATCCCCGCCGTCGTGGGGCTTGACCAGGCCCTTCTGAGAGTGGAAAGCCACTCACCCGCCATTCTGGACGGCTACAAGGGCGTGCTCATCCTGAAACCCACGAAAGAAACGGAGGAATACTACCACCGCCTCCAAGTGGAAAAGGAAAAGGCCTACAAGGCGCTGGAAGCGCTGCGCGACCTGCCCACCATCACCAGGGACGGACGCAACATCCGCCTGTCCGTCAACGTGGAGTTCCCCCATGAATATTCCGGCATCAAGGAGGTAGGAGCGGAAGGGGTAGGCCTGTTCCGCACGGAATTCTTTCTGCTGAGCAACCCATCCGGCATGCCGGATGAAGAAGAACAAACGCGCTACTACAGAAAGCTGGCGGAAGGTTGCTCCCCCCACGGCGTCATCTTCCGCACCCTGGACTCCGGCGGCGACAAGCTGCCGTGCGAACAGCTCCGCACTCCGGAACCGAACCCCTTCCTTGGCTGGCGAGGCATCCGTGTCTCCCTCAGCCGCCCGGAGCTGTTCAAGCAGCAGCTTCGGGCCATTCTACGTGCCTGCGCGGACACGCCCGGCTGCGGCATCATGTTCCCCATGGTCTCCGGCTATACGGAAGTGGTCACAGCCAAGCACATCCTCCAGGAATGCCGGGAAGAACTGGAAAGGAAGAACATCCCCTATGCGCGGGACTTGAAAGTGGGCATCATGATTGAAGTGCCCAGCGCCGCCATCATGACGGACGTGCTGGCGCGCGAGGTGGATTTCTTCTCCATAGGCACGAATGACCTCACCCAGTACACTATTGCCGTGGACCGGGTCAACAACCGCGTCGCCAACATGTTCCGCCCCACGCATCCTGCCGTGATACGCATCATGGATATGACGATCACCGCCGGAGAACGGGAAAACATTCCCACGGCCATCTGTGGGGAAATGGCGGGGGACATTACCCTGCTTCCCCTGCTGATCGGCCTGGGGGCCACCTCCATGTCCGTGGGCGTCCACCTTGTCCCCATCATCCGGTATGCCATCCGCAATCTGGACTACGGCCAGTGCCGGGACATGGCCCAAAAGGCGCTCCAGGCCCCCAACAGCAGGGCTATCGTGGACTTGAGCACGGCCCTGGCCCGGAAATCCTATCCGGCCCTGTTTGAATAAGGCTCTTCCATCCCGGTACACGCCGCACCGGAAAAACAGGACGTTCCCGAACAAACTGCCGCGGGAATACGAATCCTTGACAGAAACGTCCGTCTCATGCGTTATTATAAGTACTGGTCATTTTTAGTAATGAACATTTCCCGCATCGCAGCCTTTCTCATCCCGTTCCTGCTGGGAAGCGCCTGCTCCGCTTCCGCAGCTTCCGTAAAATCATCCCGCGCGGCAGAACCGAAACGCCCCAACATCATCCTCTTTCTGGTGGACGACATGGGCTGGCAGGATACATCCCTGCCCTTTTGGCGGGAAGAGGACGGCACTCCAAAACCTACTTTCCTGAACAAGTGCTACCGCACGCCCAACATGGAGGCTCTGGGCAAACAGGGCATGGTATTCACGAATGCCTACGCGCAGCCTATCTGTTCCCCCAGCCGGTGCAGCCTCATGTCCGGCATGAACTCCGCCCGCCACCGCGTCACGAACTGGACGCTCCTGCGTGACCAAACCACGGACGCAGGCCATCAAGCGCTCAAGGCTCCCTCAGACTGGAGCGTCAACGGCATCCAGCCGACAGGAACCAGGGCATCCGGAACCACCCATCTTCCCCTGACGGAAGAAAAAATCCAGTACAGGATGGAAAAACCCTTCACCCAGGTGCTTGGGCTGCCCGCCCTGCTCAAAAAACAGGGTTATACCACCATCCACTGCGGAAAAGCCCATTTCGGCTCCAAAAATACGCCCGGAGCCAATCCCAGGCTCTTCGGCTTTGACTACAATATCGCCGGCACGGAAATAGGCGGCCCGGCGGACTACCGGGGTTCCCGGAAATACGGCACGGGGAATTTCCATGTCCGCGGACTGGATGAAAATAATTACTATGAAAACGACACATTCCTGACGGAAGCCCTGACGCAAGAGGCGCTGAAACGCCTGGACGCCATTCGGAAAAACCCCAGGGAGGCGGACAAGCCTTTCTACCTGTACATGTCCCATTATGCCATCCATGCCCCCTTCGACATGCGCGGCTATGACAAGAGATTTGCGGAAGAGTACTCCAACCCCAATGACGGCCATAAATGGTCCGACAACGAAAAACGCTATTCCGCCCTGATCCAGGGGATGGACAAGAGCCTGGGCGACATCCGGGAATACCTGAAAAAAAACAATCTGGATAAAAATACCGTCATCATCTTCATGGCAGACAACGGGGGCCTTGCCATCAGCGGACGCATGGGCAACAAGGAATCCAATTACCCGCTTAGTTTCGGCAAGGGTTCCAACCGGGAAGGCGGCATCCGGGAACCGATGATCGTCTACTGGCCCGGGGTCACAAAGGCGGAAAGCGTCTGCGCCACTCCCGTCATCATTGAAGACTTTTTCCCCACCATTCTGGAAATAGCGGGAGCAAAAAAAATTCAGGCGCCTCAGGTTGTGGACGGCAAAAGCTTTGTTTCCCTGCTGAAAGGCGGCAGCATGAATCCCAACCGCCCCCTGCTCTTCCACACGCCCAACGTATGGGGGGAAGGGAACGGAAACAACTCCCGTTATTCCCCCAGCACGGCCATGCGCCAGGGGGACTGGAAGCTTATCTACTGGCACCCTGACCAGAAGTTCGAACTCTTCAACCTCAAGGAGGACATCAGCGAGGAGCACAACCTGGCGGAACAGCAGCCGGAACGCGTTAAGGCCATGGCCAGGACCATGACCGCCCTGCTCAAGGAGCGCAAGGCCCAAATGCCCACCTACAAAAAGAATAATCCCGCCGGAGCCCGTGAAGGCGCTCCCGTACCGTGGCCGGACCAGGCGGCGGCCAGGCTGTAAAGGCATCTCCATCCCTCCCTGGAAAGCCGCATTATTCCCTTTTCTTTTAAGAAAACAGGGAGTATGGTGCGGCTTTCCCGTTTTTATTCCCTTTCAAAAACCATGAACAACCTCCTTTCCATCGAACAGCTTACCGGAGACGAAATCCGGGACCTGCTCGCCCTGGGCCACCGGCTTAAGGCGGAACGCGGCCATCACGAACGCCTTCCCCTGAAGGGGCAGACCTGGGCGCTCATCTTTTCCAAATCCTCCACCCGCACCCGCGTTTCCTTTGAAGTGGGCATCAGTGAACTGGGGGGCCGTCCCATGTTCCTTTCCGTCCATGACATCCAGCTCGGGCGTGGAGAGCCCATCAAGGATACGGCCCGCGTGCTGGGACGTATGATCCATGGCGCCGCCATCCGGACTTACGGACAGCAGGAGGTGGAGGAATTCGCCAGCTTTTCCGGCATTCCCACCATCAATGCCCTGACGGACGAGGAGCACCCCTGCCAGATCCTGGCGGACCTGCTTACCATTGAGGAAATCTACGGCCCCGGTTCCTGGAAGGATATGAAAATCGCCTTCGTGGGGGACGGGGACAACAACATGTCCCGCTCCTGGATGTGGGCGGCCAAGAGGCTGGGCTTTACGCTCGCCATCGGAGCCCCTACCAATTACCTTCCCCTGGAAGACTTCCGCAGGCATCTGGACTGCGAGAACGTCATCTTCACCACGGATCCCGTGGAAACTGTCAAGGGAGCTTCCGTCATCAACACGGACGTCTGGCTTTCCATGGGCCAGGAATCGGAAGGACTGTCCAAGGAAAAACACTTCTATCCCTACCAGGTGAACAGGGAGCTGCTGGAACATGCCGCCTCCGGCCACTCCGTTTTCCACTGCCTGCCCGCCTACCGCGGCAAGGAAATCACGGAAGACGTGCTGGAACATTTTGCTCCCGTTATCTTCCGGGAAGCGGAAAACAGGGTGCATGCCCAGAAAGCCGTGCTCGCCACGCTTGCAGACGCCCGCCGGGGATAACCCGCCCGGCTCATCCTACCCAATCTCCGAGCCATGAACTACGAAGAACGCCTGCAAGACCTGCTGGATGAACTGGATTTGTTCCAGGACTGGACGGAACGCTACGAATACATCATCAGCCTGGGTAAAAAATTGCCCAGGCTGGATGAAGCCTACAAAACGGAGGACTCCCTCATCAAGGGATGCCAATCCCGCGTATGGCTGCACACGGAACCGGACAATGGCGTACTGAAATTGTACGCAGACAGCGATTCCCTCATCACCAAGGGCCTCATTGCCGTCTTCATCCGGCTGCTTTCCGGCCTGCCTCCGGAAGAAATCCTGAAGGCGGACATGTCCAAGCTGGACAAAACCGGCCTGAAAGACCACTTGGCGCCCACCAGGGCGAACGCCCTCAACTCCATGGCGGCCCAGATCAAGCAGGCCGCCATAAAAATGGCGGAACACCATTGATTTTTTCCAGAGCAATGACTCACGGCCTTTTCCCGCATCTTCTCCTGCTCTCCGCATTCTGCGGCGCAAGCCTCTCATGCAGCAGCCCTTCCCGGGACATCACCATCCGCAGCATTCCTTCCGGAGCCAGCCTGCGCGTGAACGGAGACTACGCCGGCCAGGCCCCCGTCACGCTCTCCCTGAACAGGCACAAGCCCGTGCACGTTGCGGCGGATAAACCGGGCTTCCTTTCCACGGAAAAAACGTTTTATCCGGAAATGACCACGCAAGGAGCCATTTTGTGGGGCCGCAATAACGAGAAGTCCAAGGACTTCAAAACGGACATCCTGACCATCCGCCTGAAAAAGGCGGATTCAGGAGCGCCCCCCTTGCGGGAACTTCCCGCGCAGTGGTAACAGCCTGCCGGACACGTTCCGGCAGGGAAAGCGCCTATTCATCCCGCGCCCGGTACGCAGGCCCGTACCGCACGCCTCTTTCATGGACGGATCCAATAAACCCGCCAGTTTTTTTGAGGCCGCACGCTAATCCTCCCGCCCCAGGCGGCGGGCCATGACGGCGGAACCTACCCTTTTCAGGACCAGGGCCGTACGCGGCAGCAGGTACAGGGAAAGGTTCCCGTCCCCATCCGTAAAATGCGGCATGGAAACATCCTGCCTCCCGAAACCGCCGAAACGGGCGTTGTCCGTATCCAGCACGACCCGCCATTCCCCCTTCTGGGGAACAGGCAGCATGTAATCCATGATAGCCCTGTCTCCGGACCAGTTGAACACAAATACCAGACCGCCGCGGTGGAATGCCATGACATGGTTGGTCTCGTCAATATTAAGCGGGAAAGGCGGCGGATTATTCAGCAGCCGGGCTTCCTGCGCCAGGCGGACCATCGCCTGGTCAAAGGCATTCAGGAACTTGAACCTGAGGGAAGGATTGTCCACCAGGGACCACTGGCGGCGGCAGTATTCGTAAGACCAGCCGTTGCCTTCGCGCGGAAAATCAATCCATTCCGGATGCCCGAATTCGTTGCCCATGAAATTCAGCCAGCCTTCCCCTCCGGTAGCCAGCGTCACCAGGCGGATCATCTTGTGCAGCGCCATGCCGCGGTCAATAATGAGGCTCTGCTGGTCCACGGCCATTTTCCAGTACATTTCCGCATCCATCAGGCGGAACGCCAGAGTCTTGTCCCCCACCAGGGCCTGGTCATGGCTCTCGCAATAGGCCACATGCGGCTCGCCGTAGCGCCTGTTGGTCAGCGTGTGCCACATATCGCCCATGCTCCATTCCTCATCCTTTTTCTCCTTGAGCAGCTTAATCCAGTAATCGGGAATGCCCATGGCCAGACGGTGGGAAAAACCAATCCCCCCTTCGTCCACCGGGCGGCACAATCCCGGCATGCCGGACATGTCCTCCGCAATCGCTATGGCGCCCGGCTTCACCCGCTGAATCAGCGTGGCGGCCAGCTGCAGATAAGCCACGGCATCCAGATCCACGGAAGAGCCGAAGTAGGCGCCCAAATCCCCGAACGGCTCATGCCCGCGGTGGAAATACAGCATGGATGTCACGCCGTCAAAACGGAAGCCGTCAAAACGGAACTCTTCCAGCCACCAGCGGACATTGGACAGGAGGAATTCAATCACCTCGTCCCGGCCATAATCAAAACAACAGGAATCCCAGTCTGGATGGCGGCCGCGCTCCCCGGGCAGGAAATACATGCCTCCGGAACCGTCAAAATTGTTCAGCCCTTCCGCCTCGTTCTTCACGGCGTGGGAATGCACCACGTCCAGCAGCACGGCGATGCCCAGGCCGTGCGCCTGGTCTATCAGGTACTTCAGGTCCTCCGGCTCGCCGAAACGGGAGGAAGGGGCGAAAAAGGAAGAAACGTGGTAGCCGAAGGAACCGTAATAGGGGTGCTCCTGGATCGCCATCAGCTGGACGGTATTGTAACCCAGCCTGGCGATCCGGGGGAGAACCTCGTCCGCAAACTCGCGGTACGTATGCACGCGCCCTTCTTCCCCGCCCATGCCTACATGCGCTTCATACACGAACGGAACTTCCACCCGGGAGGGATCAAAACCGTTATTCCGCCATTCATAGGGGTGTTCCGGCATCCAGATCTCCCCGGCAAAATCATAAGTGGTCGGATCCTGGACGGTCCTGGTAATCCATGCGGGAATGCGATCTCTGCCCGTGCCGTCCGCACCGACCACGTGCACCTTCACCTTCTGCCCGTGGGCCAGCGCATCAGGCGGCAGCGTAATTTCCCACACGCCGCGCTCATTCCGCTCCAGCGGGTGGCTCTCCCGGTTCCAGCCGTTAAAATCCCCAATCAGGGACACCCTGCGGGCGGCGGGAGCCCATTCCCGGTATGTCCACGCCCCCGTCTCCGCGTCTCTGTTGAAACCGTAATAGCGGTATCCGCGCGCGTATTCCTCCAGAGAGCCGGCGCGCTGATTGATCCTCTTCATTTTCAGGTCAAACAGACGCTGGCGGTCGCGTATCTGGCGGGAATACGGCTGGAGCCATCCGTCCGCCATCACCAAGCCGGGTATCGGGGGTCTTCTCATTATCTAATGATACCCCTCCTCAATCAGCAGGGTCAAGGAAGAAAGAAGGGCTTCTCCCTGCGGGGGAAGAAAAGGGTGCGGCCCTTTAATCGCGCCCGGGAAGGCGCCCCGTATCACGCATGTACATCATCCTAGCCAGAACCTCCTTGGAAATGTGGTTCAAATCAAAATGCACAGGGGGAGAATCCGGCAGCACTCCCCAGTCCCCGTACTGGCCGTACAACACCATTTCAGGAATCCTGGGGGCCGGAAAATCCCTTCCCTCAAACCGGACGCGGGAAAGCGGAAACAGCCATTCATGGCGGAAGGAATGGCGGCACGGGCCGGCAAAAGGAATCTCAAATCCCAGGAAAATGTTTCCTCCATCCGCCGGCCGCCGTCCTCCCATCACCACCCGGTCCCGGATCGCCATCTTTTCCTCATAGGAACACCGCGTCCGGTAACGGCAGGAGGAATCTGCCTCATAATCAAGCATTCCGGATGCCTTGTAACCGCGCAGCAGCCACTCCCTTTCCTCAGGCGCATCCGGAGACCACGCGGCAGGAGCCGTGTCATACGGGAAAATGTCCACATTGCACAACGTGCCCGGCAACCCTATCTGGATGAACGGATCCATACTGACGGAGAAACCGCGCGAACCGAAAAGCCCGGCGGCATTCGCCCTCAACCTTTCATAATCTTCACGCAGCATGGAAATATCCAGGTCGTCATCCCAGGGGATAAAGCCCCGGTGCCGCACCGCGCCCAGCAGCGTCCCGAAATCCAGCCAGTACGGATAACCGCCCTCCTCAAGAATCCCGGCCACTTCATTCAAAAAACAGGTCATGGCCTGCTGCACAATCCTCAGCACTCCGGACGCCTGGGGCATTTCCTCGGCCCGAACGGTAGATTTTACCAGTTTGCCCAATTGGGAGGCTTCACCTTCCCGGCCCACCTTGAACCGTCCGCACGGAATACCGAAAAAACGGATGAAACGCTTTTTCCTATCCGTGCAGGAAGAAAGCACTTTCAGGCCGCAGCACCGGACTTCCGTCACCCACCAATGCTTTCCCCTTACTAATTTTCCAGTCCTTCCGGCGGTAATGAATGATGGCAGCTTCATCACAGGTAAATTTGGTCAACAACATGCGGGATATGCTTCATTTTTCCAGGAAAGCACATCCGGCAGAATCAAAACCTTATCCCTCACTTTTTACAAGTCAATGAAAAACAAGTTGTCCTTTTCGGAGAAAACACCCGTTCCATGATATTAACGCTGCTTTTTCCAAAATGCAGACAGACCTTATCCTTCCCTTTCCACGGTATTGGCAACAAGCGGATTGAGCATCCGCCGTCAAAGTAAAAATTTCTGTAAGAATATGTTAATGGGATATTACCCGGGCGAAAAGAAAAAACCGTCTTTTATGTTTCATCGCAATCCTTTTATTTTTCATTGATTTAACTTTGGACAGAATGGGAGAAACGTTTAACGGATGCTCAATCCGTTAAACATAGTTCCCGGTTCTTTCTCAGGTTCTGAAGACAAATTAGAATACTTATGCAGGCGATCATTTTAGCGGCCGGAATGGGAAAAAGACTGGGAGCGCTCACCCGGAACAATACCAAGTGCATGATTCAGGTCAACGGAGTGACGCTGATAGAACGCATGATGAGACAATTGGACCGCCTTTCCCCGTCTCTGGAAAAAATCGTGATTGTTACGGGTTATGAGGGGGAAAAACTCAAAACCTTCCTTTCCCGGCTGGACATTTCCACCCCTGTGGAATATGTGGACAATCCCCTGTACGCCAGCACCAACAATATTTATTCCCTGTACCTGGCCAAGGAACACCTGCTTCAGGACGACACGCTGCTCTTTGAATCCGACCTGATTTTTGAAGACTCCGTTATTGATGCCCTGCTCCGCCATCCCTATCCCAGCCTTGCTCTCGTCGCCAAATTTGAAAGCTGGATGGACGGCACGGTCGTCACTCTGGATGAAGACGACAACATCAGGCAATTCATTCCCGGCAGCAAATTCTCCTACAAGAAAAAGACGGAATATTTTAAAACAGTCAATATTTACAAATTCAGCAGGGAATTCTCCCGGACCCATTACGTCCCCTTTCTTACAGCCTACAGCAAAGCCCTGGGCAATAATGAATATTACGAACAGGTGCTGCGGGTCATCGCCCTGCTGGACAAGCCGGAAATCAAGGCGCTGCGCCTCGGAGGCGAAGCATGGTATGAAATAGACGACATCCAGGACCTGGACATCGCAGCCTCCATATTCACCCCGGACAGGGAAGAACACCTGCGCCTGATGGAATCCCGGTACGGAGGCTACTGGCGCTATCCCCGCATCAGGGATTTCTGTTACCTGGTCAATCCCTATTTCCCCAACAAACGCCTCATGTCCGAACTCAAGGCGAATTTTGAACGCCTGGTGAGGGAATACCCGTCCGGAATGAGAGTCAACAGCCTGCTGGCGGCAAAATACTTCGGCATCAGCCAGGAATACATCTGCATCGGCAACGGCGCGGCGGAACTCATTAAGGCGCTCATGTCCCGCCTGGAAGGGAAAATGGGGGTCATCTACCCTACCTTTGAAGAATACCCCAACCGGGTGAAACCGGATATGGTGGTTCCCTTCCATACCGCTTCCCGGAATTTCACTTATACGGCGGACGACCTGATGGAATTCTTTTCCGGGAAAGACATCGGTACCCTGCTCCTCGTCAATCCGGGAAACCCTTCCGGATTCTTCCTGCCGAAAGGCGATGTGCTGCGCCTCTGCCTGTGGACAAAAACCCGCGGCATCCGCCTGATCGTGGATGAATCCTTTGTAGACTTCTCCTGCGGAATGCCGGACAATACGCTGCTGAAAGACGGCATTCTGGAAGAATATCCCCACCTGGCCGTGGTAAAAAGCATTTCCAAATCCTACGGCGTTCCGGGCCTCCGCCTGGGTATTCTGGCCTCCGCAGACAGGGAACTGGCGGCATGGATAAAAAAAGATGTTTCCATCTGGAACATCAATTCCATCGCGGAATTCTACATGCAAATCTTCGGGAAATACGAGCAATCCTACGTGCGCGCGTGCAACCGTTTCATGAAGGAACGGGACCGCTTCATGCAGGAACTCTCCCGCGTGCCTTTCCTGAACGTGTTCCCCTCCCAGGCAAACTATTTCATGTGCGAGGTCAAGCCCCCCATGAAAGCCCGCTCCCTGACCGGCCTTCTGCTGAAAAACCACTCCATCCTTGTTAAGGACTGCAGCCGGAAAAAAGGATTTGAAGGCAGAGAATTCATCCGTATCGCCGTCAGAGACGCAACCGACAATGATGCCCTGGTCCGGGCCATGCATGCAGAAACCGGCTCGGAACCGTCTTCTACTTGTCCCACTAACGGAGAATCCCCTTTTTCATCCTGTTCCACTTCAGCCTCCTGATGAATACAATTTCCGCTCCTGTCATAGGCATTTGCGGCGGCGGCAACCTGGCCCATGCCATGGCGGGATGGCTGGGTACACGCGGCCTGCATGTCAATATCCTAACCCGAAACCCTAATCAATGGGGAAAAAGCCTCTCCGCTATCTTTCCAAACGGTACTACGCACCATGCTCCCCTAGGGCATATCAGCAACCATCCGGAAATATTGAAAGACTGCAACCTTGTGCTGGTGGCGGTTCCCCGCTTTGGCATTCGGGAGGTATGCCACCGCATTAAACCCTATCTGCATCGAGAGCAGGGGCTCGCTATTGTACCCGGTACTCCGGAGGTCATGGAGATGGCAGAAGATCCCTCTTGGACTTCCACCGTCAGCCTGATGGGAATATACAAGGTTCCCCTGATTTGTCGGACGCAGGAATATGGACATTCCGTCTCCATTCTCGGAAGCCGCCCTCTTAACAGGATATGGGTAGCCCCAGGAAATAATGCCGAACATTGGTCCGCCATGTTGGAAACCTTATTTGACACTCCTCTGACTCATCTTTCTTCTCCCTGGCCCTTTCTGTTGACCAACTCCAATCCCCTTCTCCACCCTTCCCGCTGCATGAGTCTGTTTCGCCACTACAGGGAAGGAATGTTTTATGACAAGCAGTTTCTTTTTTATGAAGAATGGACAGAGGAGGCCAGTGAGTTGTACATCCAGGCAGATAGAGAACTTCTGACCCTCTGTTCCTGTTGTCCCGGCATGGAAATCGGAAAGGACATCATTCCCATCCTAGATTATTATGAATCCAGAAATGCCGTAGAGTTGACTAAAAAGATTCAATCTATTCCGGCATTCCATGGGGTTAAAGCTCCCATGACCCGCCGGAAACAAGGATGGATTCCCGATTTTTCTTCCCGTTACTTTACGGAAGATGTTCCTCTGGGCACCAAACCCATTTGCTGTCTGGCGGAGCAATTAAACATTCCGGTTCCTACACTCCAGTCCTTTGTGGAATGGAACACCTCCATACTGAACAGATTCTCCCCATTTCGGAAGAAATAATAGGATGGCTTCCATTCATGCGAAACAAAACGGTTCCAAGAAAAAGTTCCGTCGGCACTACCCCAGAATTCCACAGGTGTAAGAAGGCCTCTTCTTTCTAACTGATCTCTTCCACGCAATACCCTCTCCTGAAACGGGAGGCAATATCAGCCATGAACATGGAATCCTCACGGGTCAAAAGACGGTTGCCGTGCTGGCAGCCATGAATCAGGCGCAAAAATGCGCCAAGTTCATAACGCAGTCCATCCTCCTCAAAATTGGCAAAATATTTCCTGTTGAGCCGGGTATCCTCAAACCGCACTTCAAACATCTCCGTCTTCCACCACGGCGCCGGCACATAAATATACCCCTCCGTTCCGGTAATGCACAGATCCCCTTCCTGCTTGGCTCCTATGGCTGCCGTGGCGGTGGCTACTGCATTGGAATAAAGAAATTCCGCGCGAGTGAACACGTCCACACCCGTATGAGGCTTTCTGCAGGTCACAAAACGAATCCTGCGGGGCTCGGTTCCCAGAAGCTTCCCGATGACAAAGGCGGGATAGGAACCCAGTTCCGTCCAGGCGCCTCCGGCCTGCATGGGGTCATACTCCCTGGCAGCCTCATCCTTTATCAGCTTGGTAAACGTGGCGTCCACCGCCTTGATGGAACCAATAATGCCGCTCCTCGCCAAACTGGTCAATTGCTGGAAAGCCGGACAAAACGCAGTTTTAAGGGCTTCCAGCAAAACAACTCCCTTCTCCTCGGCCAGCCGGAACAGCTCTTCCGCCTCCTCCCGGGCAAGGGCAAGAGGCTTCTCGCACAATACATGCTTCCCCCTCAACAGGGCCTTCCTGGCCATTTCATAATGGAGATGATGGGGGACGGCAATATAAACGGCATGAACCCGGTCCAGAAACTGTTCGTATTCCGTATAATATTCCAGCAGAGCGTGGGACTCTGCAAAACGGCGAACTTTCTCCTCATTCCTTCCGAAAACGGCTGTTATTTCAATATTGCTGACATATTTGGACTCCCGGAGAAAACGGCCCGCTATACGTCCGTGACCTGCAATTCCCATATATACAATGGGATTCCGGGCGGAACGGAGGTCTGTTGAAGAAACGCCCTTGGTGCGTTCCAGGTAAACCACCTCACAATAATCGCGAAGATAGTCAAATTTCCCCGACCAGTCGGAGCCAATCACAAAAACATCCGCCCCGTACTTCCGTATGTCATGGATCTTCTGCCCTTCCAGTTCTTCCTTAATAATGAGATCCGCCAGACCGGTTTTCCGCACATTTTCCATGCGTTCCTCCAGGCTCTCCATGACATTCAGCTTGCCGCGGCTCTGGTCGTAACTGTCCGTAGTCACGCCGACGATGAGCCGGTCCCCCAGTTTCCGGGCTCTCTTCAGCAGATTCACGTGCCCCGTGTGCAGCAAATCAAAGGTTCCGTAAGTAATAACCGTTTTCATGGCATGGGCGCATCAATCCGCTTTCCGTAAACGTCAATGAAACGGTTGACCGCCGCCTCAAAGGGAACCTTATCCACCATGGCCTTCACGGAAGGATGCTTGAACTGGATGCGTTCCGGATAAGACAGATAGTCGCCGTAAAAAAATTGCAGGTACTGGCGGGCATGGTTGGGAACGGAAAATATCATCCCCTCAAATTCTGCGGAGCCAAGGGGAAAGAACGTTTCATAGGAAAGGTGCGTATTTTTTGTAAAAGTAATGGCAGGAGAAAGAAAAATCCCGGGGGCTTCATCTTCCCCGGCAGCATCCCTTCCTTCCAGAATATCCTGGCGGATTTTCTCCTGAACCTGTCCATCGGTCAGGTTCATCCTGGAACCTACCAGTACCACGTCTTTCTTAAATCCGCTCAAAAGCCTGTCCAGCTTCTCATGCTGTTCTGGAGATGAAAGACTCTCTGCATAAAAATGATAGGGATACACATCAAGGTTGAGGGGGGTGCCCTCATATCCTATTTGCAGAAAGGCGTGCCTGTTCCAGGTAAACCCTTCCTCACGGGGGAAAAGAACGGGAAGCAGTTCCAGCAGGCGGTCGAACTCCGGCCTCATCATGCTCACATCCAGATCATCATCCCACGGAATAAAGCCCCTGTGTCTTACCGCCCCCAGCAGCGTGCCGTAATCCAGCCAGTACCGCAGTCCGTTTTCCCGGCATTTGCGCGCAAAAAGGGCCAGCAAAACCGTATTGCCGTCCTGAAGGAGCCTCAACTTCCCCGTCGCCGGGGGAACAGAGGAAATAGGGTGGTTATAAATAAGCAAATTGCGAATATCCTCCAGCTTCGCTTCAAGAGACCGGTCTTTCCTTCTCCTGCATTTCTTCGCGATCCGTCCGGCGATTTCCCGCAAACGGTAGGGAAGATTGCAAAGCACCATATATTTTATATGGCTTATTTTACTCATATCCTGTTAGTTGAAAAATTAATCCGGTTCCAAGGAAACGGCAAAGCATGATTATTAAATGCGGAAGAATCGTAGCACATACATTGATCTATACAATGCTTAATTACCCCGTGCTCAGCAGAAAGAACCACCATGGCATCGCGCCCCCCTGAAGAATATTTCCCTGCGCAAAATAAGGAAAAAGAAAAAGACTTATTCCTCCGTCACGCGCGGTTCTTTAAAGCAATGAAAAAATTCCGGATGCCATCCCTTCACGGAAAGCCGCATTAAAACATAACCTTGTCCCGTGCGGAGCGGCCATAGGCCGTATCGGGATATTTATCCGCAGCTTCCTCCCAATACTTCCGGGCCCTGTCCGGGTTATTGAGCTGGGACTCGTAAATGGCTCCTATCTTGTACAGGAACAGAGCCCGGTCCTCCTTGCGCCACCCTCCGTATTCCAGTCCTTTCTGAAGGACGTTGACGGAATCCGCGTACCGGCGCATATCGTTCAGCAGGCTGGATTCCATGAGCCAGGAACGCACCAGCCCCGGATTCTCCTTCCGGTAGCGTTCCAGCAATTCCAGAGCGCCCTGGGGATCCCCGGAATTCAGCATGCGCCTGGAAGCCTCCACCAGCACTTCCTCATCCGTAGTAATATTGGAGGAATACAGCGTCTTGGTCACCAGCTCCCCCATGACGGGCAGCAGATGCCTGATGACGAGCCACACTTCAAAGGCAATCACCGGAACCAGCAGCAGCAGGGATTGCAGAGGGGAAAGGGGAATGGCCTGCGCCAGGAACATAAACAGGCCCAGCGGAAGCAGCACCAGCAGCAGCCGTATAAACATGCGCCGGGCCAGCAGAAAAATCATTTTCAACATGGCAGGGGATTCAAGGGAAGCCGGGGAGGGGGCATGCGCCCCCGGAAAGGGGGAACGCTTCCGCGGCCCTTCCCGGCAAAAGGGCCGCGGAGCATCCGCTTAAAAACGGTAAACGGCTTCCACGCCCACACGGATGCGGAAATCCTCAATCGCGTTCATGCCGGCGTAGCGGCGGATTTCGGAACGGGTGTTTCCCGCCCAGTCAAGCTGGATGAAAGGAATAATCCGGAACCCGCGGCTGGAGTCCACACCCGTTACGCGCACGGGAGCCGCCAGCTTGATGTTAACCTGGTCAAACCCGGCTGCGCCGGGCCCCCAGTAACTGGAAGAATAACCTGTTCCGGCGCTCAGCTCCAGATCCACCTTTTCATGAATCAGACCGCTCCAGCGCTTGCCCGCGTTCAGGTCAATGCGCCAGCCGGTCATGCCGTAAAAGCCGTACTGCACATCCAGGGAGCCAAAATAGCCGTGGCCCGGATCGTCATACGCCAGCCCCGCCGTGACGGACTGGGCGAGGGAATGGGGAGCCTTTCCCATGTGCTTGCTCAAATACCCCGGGAGTCCGCCGTAATTCAACTCATACCCGCCCCGGAAGGAAAGATTGGGGAACAGCTCTTTGACAGCCTTCCAGCTGGCGTCAAAGGCGTCCTTGTCGCTCAGCAGCCCGTCGCAGAAAGCCATGTATTCCGCGCCGATTTCCTGCTTCCAGTCTCTGGCCAGGTTGAGGTTCAGCTCGCCGCCGATGTTAAACACGCCGCTGCGGTTCAGCAGGGAGGAAGCCACCACGTCTTTATAGGCATACCGGGAATCATAGCCGATATGGGCCGCTCCGCTGATGGTATTGTTATAGGAACTCGCGGGCCGGGGGTCATAACCGTATCCGTCATAGGCGACGGCGGAAACCGCGGCTAGGGCGGAAGCCGCCAAGAACAGGGCTGTTGCTTTCATAGTAAGCTTATCTTAACCATTTCCCGCCCGCCAACGCAAGAAGAATCCCGGCACGGCGCGGAGAAATGGACAGAGGCCCTCCGGGAATACCATGAAAAAAAGACAGGGTCTTTCTTGAAAAAAAACCCTTTTTCCCTACGATGGAGAGGTAATGGACTGGAACGCTGAATGGTACGAAAACAAACACGGTTTTGTCGCGGAATACGGCAGGGAACTGCTCTCCTGCGTACCGGAAAATCCAGAACAGTCCATTCTGGACCTGGGCTGCGGAACCGGTACGCTGACGCACACTCTGCTGGAGAAATCGGCGTCCGTCACCGGCCTGGACTCCTCTCCGGAAATGATAGCAAAAGCCCGCCAGCTCTATCCCGGCATGGACTTCCGCGTGCTGGACGCCCGCCTCATGCCCTGGCGCAACAGATTTGACATCGTTTTCTCCAATGCGGCCCTCCATTGGATACCGGACCATGGGACTCTCTTAAATGCCGTTTCCCGCGTCCTGAAACCGCAGGGGAAACTGGTCTGCGAATTCGGAGCCCGCCTCAATATTCTCCGCATCAGGGAAGCTTTTCGGACAGCCCTGGAACGCAGGAACCTCCCGTACACAACGCGTTTTTACTTTCCCGCCGCGGAAGAATACGGCAGCGTGCTGGAACAAGCCGGGCTCCGCCCGGAAACCATGAAGGAATTTGACCGCCCTACGCCGCTGAAAGACGGTCCTGACGGCCTGCGCAACTGGGCCGACCAATTCTTCCGGGAAGACTTGAACAACCTCCAAGAAGAACAGCTCACCCAGATTTTCAAGGAAATGGAGGATTCCCTGAAAGATGAGTTATGGGACGGTTCCCAATGGGTGGCGGACTACCGGCGGATCCGGGTGACGGCAGCCAGATAATCCGGAGCAGCCCCCACAGGAAAAAGAAAACGCGCGGGCATTCCGGATACGCTGATAATGCTTGAGCCGCCTCCGGGCATTTTGTACAAAAGCCGTTAATGAGTACGTTCACTCCTTTTGCGGAAAAGATGGAGTCCGCCGGCGTTTCTGCCGCGGCCGTCAACGCTTTCTCCCGTTGTTACGAAGCCCTTGTTTCCAACCACTCCGGCATGATTCCGGAAACGGACATCCTGCCCGCCGATCAGGTGGAAGACTGGCAGGACATCACGGCCTCCACCCCCGCGGCGGACAAGGACCTGATTTCCCGTTGCGTATGCATCAAGCTCAACGGCGGCCTCGGCACGAGCATGGGCCTCCAGAAGGCGAAAAGCCTGCTGAAAATAAAAGGAGAGGATACGTTCCTGGATTTGATCGTCAGGCAGGTGAAGCATCTGCGCTCCATCTCCGGCACGCCGGTGCGCCTTCTGCTGATGAATTCTTTCTCCACCAGCGCGGACACGCTGGCCTACCTGGAAAAATACGCGGCGGACGGCTTTGCAGACCCGGCCCAGGTGGAACTGATGCAGAACCGCGTGCCTAAAATTCTGGCGGACGGCCTCTCCCCGGCCAGCTGCCCGGAGCAGCCGGAGCTGGAATGGTGCCCGCCCGGCCATGGGGACCTGTATCCGGCCCTGCTGGGGTCCGGCTGGCTGGACCGCCTGCTGGCGGATGGCGTTAAATACGCCTTTGTCTCCAATTCCGACAATCTGGGCGCCCAGCTTGACATGAACTTCCTCCGCTGGTTTGCGGAAAGCGGCGCTCCCTTCGTCATGGAAGTCACCCGCCGCACGGAGGCGGACAGGAAAGGCGGCCACCTGGCGGTCAGGAAGTCGGACGGCCAGCTGATTCTGCGGGAAGTGGCCCAGTGCCCGGATGAGGACATTCCCGAATTCAGAATATCTCCAGGCACCGCTACTTCAACACCAATACGCTCTGGATACGCCTGGACGCCCTCAAGGAAATTCTGGACGCCAACGGCGGCGTGCTCCCGCTGCCCATGATCCGCAATAAAAAAACGCTCAACCCCCCGCGATCCGGAATCCGCCCCGGTGTACCAGCTGGAAACGGCCATGGGCGCGGGCATCGAATGTTTCCCGGGAGCCAGGGCCGTCAATGTCCCGCGTTCCCGTTTCTTCCCCGTCAAGACCACTTCCGACCTGTTCCTGCTCCGTTCGGACGCCATCGTTGTGGATGAACACGGCAACGTGGCCCTGGCGCCGGAACGGCAGGGCAACACCCCGGTGGTGGACCTGGATTCCAAATTGTACAAGCTGGTGGATTCCCTGGACGGGCTGGGCCTGCCCTCCCTGACAGGCATGGACAAGCTGACCCTGCGCGGCCGCTTCCACTTCCAGGACGGAGCCGTTCTCCGGGGCACCCTGCTGATGGAAAACGATTCCGACGAAACGAAGGAAATCCTCCCGGGCGTCTATGCCGGAGCCTGAACGCCATACTCCCGTTTCCGCGCCCCGTCCGGTCCAGGCCGGGCTGGGCGTGGAAGACATCCGCCACATTCCCGTCCAAAAGAGGGAACTGCGCTTCACCCGGAACCGGGCAGGCGCCATCCTGACGGCGGCGGGGGTCCTTCTGGCAGCCACCGCCGCTTTCCTCCAGCTCACGGGATATGATACAATTACCCCGTACCTGCCCGCCCCCCTGTGGGCCATGCAGGCCGCGGCGCTTGTTCCCGCCGTCCTCTGCCTGACTGCGGGGTGCCGCTGCCTGAAACACGCGGCCGTCATCGTCACCCCAGTGGGAGTGGAAATCCTGCCCTTTCTGCGGGCGCGGCGCGCCATGCAATGGTTCTTCTGGCAGCAGATTCGCTCTGCGGACCGGGAAGGCGGACGGCTAAACCTCCGCCTGGCTGACGGCTCAACCGCTGCCATCAGCCTCCGCCCCATGACGGCCGCCAGCCGGGACATGCTGGCCCATGCGGTCCGCCAGCGCGTCAACACCCTGCAATCTTCCGGCTATGGTCAGGCCTGAAAAACTGGCAGCTCTCCGGGAACGGATGGAGGCCCTGGGCATCCGTGAACAGGATCTGGAGGAAAGCTTTGTCCGCGGAAGCGGGCGAGGCGGCCAGAAAGTAAATAAAACCAACAACTGCGTTTACCTCAGACACACGCCCACGGGCATCGCCGTCAAATGCCATGCGGACAGATCCAGGGAACTCAACCGCTTTCTGGCGCGCAGGGAACTGTGCGATGCTGTGGAACAAATGCAAACGGGCCGATGCGCCGCAAAAGCCCGCGTCATCCAGCGCATGAGAAAGCAGAAAGACAGAAGGAGGCGCAGGCGTTCCGCCCCTGCCCCCTCTCCACCGGACAGCGAATAACGGAACGGAAATCCGGAATCTCCACTAGGAACGCGGAAAAACCTCCCGGTACTTCTCCTTCAACATGGCGAATACATTATGGGGGACATAGCGGCTCACCTGGCTCTCCCAGCCTTCCGGCCCAATCAACCCTTTCACCATGCTGGAGGACAACTCCGCCGTATCCCGGGGAGGCATCAGGAACACCGTACAGACCTTGGGGGCCATATCCGCATTGATATGGCGCATCACGCGTTCATACTCGTAATCCTGCGTGGAACGGATGCCGCGCAGCATGAACGTAGCCCCGTGTTCATTGGCGAAATCCACCAGAAAGCGGTTGTGGAACTCGGCAATGCGCACATCCGGCATGTCGGAAAGCGCCACCCGCAGCATATCCATGCGTTCCTCATGGGAAAACGTATAACGCTTGTCCGGATTGTCGCCCATGGCCACAATCAGCTCATCAAACATCCTCGCGCCCTGCCTGATCATCCATAAATGACCATTGGTCAGAGGGTCGAAACTACCGGCATACACGGCGATGCGCTTCATTCGTGCCATCCTATACGCCCTCCGGAGGAAAATACAACCCTTTTCCATGCGGAGGAATGCTCCTTCACGTCCAGTCCCGCTCTTTTCCCGCCCTCCCTGCTTGACAAGCCAGCAGGAACGCAGCAACCCACGGCACAAACCGCCTGCGGCACGAACGCGTGGCGGCCTTCCCCCCGGCCCGCCGGAATAAAACCGGGCTGACGGGAAAACGGCCCATGCGGCACGGGGAAAATTTTCATCCCCCCGGCTTGTCAAGGGACCGTATTTTTTGCATGATGCTTCTCCGTTATGCAGAAACGACGCGTCGTCATCCTGGGCTCCACCGGTTCCATCGGAACCAGCGCTCTGAAAGTCGCCCGGGATATTCCGGACAGAATGGAAATCGTGGGGCTGGCCGCAGGAACCAGCGTGGAGGCGCTGGCCCGCCAGGCGCGCGAATTCAACGTGCGCAGCGTATGCATCTTCGACTCGTCCGCAGCGGACGAGCTGGCGCGCGCTCTCCCCGGCGCGCAGGTGGAAACGGGAGAAGAAGGGCTGTGCCGCCTGGCGCAGCTCCCGGAGGCGGACATGGTGTTAATCTCCATCGTGGGAACCGCCGGTCTCAAGCCCGCGCTGGCCGCTATTGAAGCAGGCAAGGACCTGGCCATCGCCAGCAAGGAAATTCTGGTCATGGCCGGGCAAATCGTCATGGAAAAAGCCCGCCGGGCCGGTGTGCAGGTGCTTCCGGTGGACAGCGAACACAACGCCATTTTCCAGTGCCTGAACGGCAACCACGGCGGCCCGGAAGCCGTCTCCCGCCTGATTCTGACGGCCTCCGGCGGACCCTTCCGCACCTGGAACAGGGAAGACCTGGAACACGTTACGCTGGAACAGGCCCTCAATCATCCCACCTGGAGCATGGGCCGCAAAATCACCATAGACTCCGCCACCCTGTTCAATAAAGGGCTGGAAATGATTGAAGCCCGCTGGCTCTTTGACGTTCCCATGGAAAAAGTGGACGTCATCGTCCACCCGCAGAGTATTGTGCACTCCATGGTGGAATACCGGGACGGCACGGTGCTGGCCCAGATGAGCAGCTCGGACATGTGCTTCCCCATCCAGTACGCCGTCACATGGCCGGACCGCGTTCCCAACTCCCTGAAGCAGCTCAACTTTGCGGAAATCGGCCGGCTGGTATTCGAGGCACCCCGCACGGACGTCTTCCCCGCCCTGAACCTGGCGCGCAGGGCCGGAGCCGGCAACAGCACCCTGGCCGCCGTTTACAACGCCGCCAACGAAGCGGCGGTGAATGCCTTCATCCACGGCCAAATCTCTTTCCCCGGCATCTGGAAACTGGTGGAGGCCGTCATGGACGACCACACCCCGGCGGATCCCCGCGGGGAACTGGCCCCCATTCTGGAAGCAGACCAATGGGCCAGGAGGCGTGCGGCGGAACTGCTCCCATCCTTTTCCCGCCCCTGCTGACGCCATGACCGCCCGGACTCCCGCCGGAACGCCGCTCCCGGCCGCGCGCATCACCATTCTGGATATCCTCCGGGCTCTGGCCCTGCTGGGCATCGTCATCGTCCACACGCATGACCACTTCAACCTGTACCTTCCCATGCCCCCGGCGGAGGGATGGCAGGCCGCGGCCAACAGCGCGGCGGACTGGGCCTATGAACATCTCTTTGTCAGCAAATCCTTCCTGCTCTTCTCCTTCCTGTTCGGCCTCAGCTTCTTCATCCAGCTGGACAGGCGGGAGCAGCAGGGAATCGACTTCCGGAAACGCTTCATGTGGCGCCTGACACTCCTGTTCCTGCTGGGGCTGGCGCATACCCTGTTCTATGACGGGGACATCCTCACCCTCTTCGGCATTCTGGGCTTTGCCCTGGTCATGCTCTACAAATGCGGGACACCCCTGCTCATCACCCTCTGCGCCCTGTGCCTGCTCCAGCCGGTCATGCTCATGGACCTGCTGAACCATGCCGGGCTGGCGGACTGGTGGCCCCACTCCTCCGGCTGGTTCCATACGACCTCCCCGGCTGCGGGCCCCACGCGGGAATTCCTGTACGCCCACGGCAGCTGGGGACAGGCGGCCCTGTGGAACCTGACGCAGGGACAGACGGGCAAATGGCATTTCTTCCTGCTCAGCGGCCGCCTCTGGCAAACGCTGGGCCTCTTCATCCTGGGCATGCTGGCGGGCAGATGGCGCACCTTTGAAGACGCGCCCGACAAACGCCGCCTGTTCCTGCGGATGCTGGGAATCTCCGGAACCCTGTTCCTGGCTCTGCTGGCGGCGCGCCTGTTACTCCCCTCCCGGCTGGACTCCGCGCTGGAAGTGGACGCAGGACACCTTCTGCACCAATGGGAAAACCTGGCCTATACCGCGGCTTTCGTCTCCGCCGCCGTCCTGCTGTTCACCCATCCCGGCCTTCCCCTGCCTGTCAGACTGCTCAGCAGCGCCGGCAAATGCACGCTGACCTGCTACATCACCCAGACGCTGGTCTTCACCTTCCTCTTCTTCGGGTGGGGGCTGGGCCTGGCCCAGGACATGGGGCCATGGCCATGCCTGTGCGCGGCCGTTGCCGTCTTCCTCCTCCAGGCCTGGGCCTGCCGCCTCTGGCTAAGCCATTTCCTGTACGGCCCCCTGGAATGGCTCTGGCGCACCGCCACCATGTGCCGCATGCAGCCCTTCCGCAAGCGGATTTCCCAGAAAAATTGAGATATTACTCTCCTTCTTCCTGTTCAATCCCGGTTTCTCCGAACGTAGGAGGAATCAAACGCACAGCCTCCTGCGTCCGGTCCGGAAGGAAACCATTCCTTTCGTAAAAAGGAACCTTTTCCCTGTAGGAAGTGAGAACTATGCGCAAATACCCGGCATAGCGTCTTTTGCACATACCCAGCAACCACGGAACCGACACCGCATCCCTGATACCTAGGATGCACCAGCAGATAATGGACATAAGCCGTCATGGTTCCGTCATCCATGGCGGCTACCAGCCCCGCCAGTCTGCTCCCATCCCAAGCGGAGAACACTGCCCCGTAACGGCGCAATGCCTTCGCCAAGCGTTCCGGATGGTTTCCGGATTCCCATTGAACTGAAAGAAACAATTCCTCCAGCGCCTCCGGGGAAAATTCCCTGGTATCATTATAGAAAAGAGCCATGGAAAATCATCTGCCCGTAAAAAAGGCTTTCCACCCTTATAAGGGTGGAAAGCCTGAAAAAGAAAAATGCCGTCTTACTCGTCATCCTCCGCGTCAAAGGCGGAGTCTTCGGAATCAAAATCCTTATCCAAGTGGGCGGTGAATTTCTTCACGCGCTGCTGGGCGGGGAGCGGGGAGAGCACCATGTGCATGGTGTTGCCGGCCAAACGCGGGGCCTGGTCCACCTGCGCCATGGTCTTCATGTCCGCGATGACTTTGTTGAAGACGTCGTAGCCAAGCTCCTGGTGGGCGTTCTCACGACCGCGGAAACGGAGCTGGAAGCGGACCTTGTGGCCATGGTCCAGGAAGCTTTCCGTACGGGCCATTTTCACATTATAGTCATTGGTATCCGTACCGATGCGGAGCTTGATTTCCTTGAGCTTGACGGTTCGGCTCTTGTTGTTTTTCTGGAGCTTGGCCTGCTGGTATTTGTACTTGCCGTAATCAACCACGCGGCATACGGGCGGATCGGCATTGCCGGCCACTTCCACCAGGTCCAGACCCAGAGCCTTGGCTTTTTCCAGCGCGTCGCGCGTGTTCATGACGCCCAGCTGGTCGCCGTTGGCAGTCACTACCCGCACGCGGGGCGCGCGAATCCGTTCATTGATCCGAGTCTGATCGCCGCGGTCACGGCGGCGATTTCCGTCATTATTCTTCGTTGGCTTGGTTGGCACGTCCGGATACTACTAAACTAAAAGGAATAACTTGGCAACTCAAATCACGGGAGAAATATGACGCTCCGCGATTTCCCGGGCTACGAGGTCCGCGAATTGCTCAAAGGGCATCGCGCCCAGGTCCCCCTTGTCCCGGTGGCGGACGGAGACGGTGCCGTCTTCCGCCTCCCGCTGGCCGAGCACCAGCATGTAGGGAACGCGGTCCAGACGGGCATTGCGGATTTTGGCGCCTATTTTGTCCGGCGTTTCATCCACCGTGACGCGCACGCCTCTGGCGGCCAGGGCGGTTCGATGCGCGGCGGCCACATCCGTCACCTTGTCGGAGATGGGAAGCACGCGCACCTGTTCCGGGGAAAGCCAGGTGGGGAATTTGCCTTCAAAGTGTTCAATCAGAAGCCCCGTAAAGCGTTCCATGGAGCCGAAGGGGGCGCGGTGCACCATCACGGGCCGGTGCGGTTTGTTGTCCGCTCCGGTGTAATGGAGGTCAAAGCGTTCCGGCAGGTTGTAATCCACCTGCACGGTGCCCAGCTGCCATTCGCGGCCGATGGCATCGCGCACGATGAAGTCGATCTTGGGGCCGTAGAAGGCGGCTTCCCCAGCTTCCTCGCTGTAGTCCGCCCCCAGCCATTCCGCAGCTTCCCGCAGGGCCTGTTCCGCTTTGTCCCAGTTTTCCGGAGAACCCACGTATTTGTCGCTTTCCGGGTCACGCATGGAAAGGCGCACGCGGTAGTCCGTCATGCCCAGCGTGCCGAAAATAGTTTTCACGATGCCCAGGCACTGGCGGATTTCCCCGGCAAGCTGATCCGGCGTGCAGAAGATATGGGCGTCATCCTGCGTGAAACCGCGTACGCGCGTCATGCCGCCCAGCTCTCCGCTCTGTTCCCAGCGGTACACCGTGCCGAATTCCGCCAGCCGCACGGGAAGGTCCCGGTAGGAGTGGGCGTCATTCGCGTAAATCTTGATGTGGTGGGGGCAGTTCATCGGCTTGAGCATATAGCCCTCAATGGTGCCGGTGGCTAGGCCGTTGAACAGTTCCGCGCAGGAAGCCCCCTCCTGGCTGAGTTTTTCCATGGCGTCCCGTTCCGGGATGGGCGCGTACTGGCTTTCCTGGTAATACGGGAAGTGTCCGGACGTGCGATACAGATCCAGCTTGCCGATATTGGGCGTGTACACCTGGGAGTAGCCCAGCTTGTCCAGCTCTTCCGTGATGAAGTCCTGCAGGGAACGGCGGATGAGAGCCCCCTTGGGTTTCCAGAGGATGAGCCCCTGCCCCACGGATTCGTCAATGCAGAACAGGCCCAGTTCGCGGCCCAGTTTGCGGTGGTCGCGGCGCCGCGCCTCTTCCAGCCGTTCCAGGTGTTCGTCAAGCAGGGTGCGGTTCGGGAAGCAGGTGCCGTAAATGCGCTGGAGCATGGGGCGGTTTTTGTCCCCCTTGTAGAAGGCGCTCGCCACGCTCATGATTTTGAATGCCTTGCAGTTGCCCGTGCGGCCCACGTGGGGACCGGCGCACAAGTCCGTAAAATCCCCGTTGCGGTAGAGGGAAATCTCCTCGTCTTCCGGGATGTCGTTCAGCAGGTCAATCTTGAAGCGGGAAGGCTCACTGCGGGGGCCCAGGGCACCCAGCTCCCCGGATTCCGCCATCTTCATGGCATCCGCGCGGGAAATGACTTCCTTCTGGAAAACCTGGTTTTCCTTCACCACTTTTTTCATCTCCTCCTCAATGCGTTCAAAATCCTCTGTGCTGATGCGGTGGTCCAGCTCCACGTCGTAATAAAAACCGTTATCCACGGCAGGCCCGCCGGCCAGCTGGGCATCCGGCCAGAGGCGGCAAATGGCCGTAGCCAGAACGTGCGCGCAGGAGTGGCGCAGCCGTTCCAGATCAGACATCTGTTGGCGTTCTTCAAGAGTCTTTCTTTCCTTGTGTTCGGACATACGCGCATCAGTAAACCTCTCTTAAACGCTGTTGGCAAATGCAAAAAGACCTTCTTCCCGAAAATTCAAGGCATGAACGCCGCGGGAAAGCCCTTTCCTCCGGCTTTCGGATTCTTCTTCCGGAACGCATCCTTTCCCCCCTTTTTGTTCGCTTTTCCCCGGAGTCCAGGGTTGTCCGCCCTGCGGCAACGGCCGCGTCAACATTCCCAACGAATGATTTACACCCGCAGCCGTTTATGCCATAGTGGCGGCCAGCGGTCATGAACATCCTCCCCCTCTCCCTTTTCTGCCTCTGCCTCTGCCTCTGCTGCGGGTTTTCCCGGGGCGGCCAGCCGCCAGAGGGCGCTCCTGTCCGTTTCCGGATCAATATGGATCAGGCTGCGGGAAACAAGGCTCCGTCCACGGGACCCGTTCCGGACCAGAGCACGCCGTTGAACGCGGCCAAACTGCTGCTCCGCGCCCTTCAGGAAAAAACGGACTGGAAACACGAGCCGTACAAGTCATTGCCCGCCACTTCCCCCTTTGTAAGCCAACTCAGGCTGAAAAGCATCCTTTCCCGCATGGAGGCGGTTCAAGGGTATGTCACCGGAGCGGCCCCGGAACGTCCGCCCTTTGTGGATGAAGACTCCATCATTGCCGAAGGCGACCTGGCAATGGCCTACATCCTGCTGCCGGACAAGGCCAACCCGTACGTTTATGCGGCCACCGCCGTGGCCCTGGTGAAAAAAGAAGGCCGGTGGCAGGCGTCCCTGACTCCCGGAAGCTTTGACAACACATTCCTTCCCTTTGACGACCGCATCCGGGGAGAAGCAGAAAAACTGTCCTCGGAGGCCAAGAAGAAAATTTTCGGCCTCGCCCACCAGTACTCCGTAGCCGCCGTTAAAGCCGCCCTGGAACATATCAAGCGTTTCCGCCAGGAAAACGTCAAGGGAACAACGGACGACGAACTCAAGAACCTGCTCATCCGGGCCGTGAAGGGGGATGACCCGGCCCTCATCGCCGCCCTGCTCGTTTCCCCGTATTATACGGAATCCGCCATTACCCAGAGCGCACGCCTCATTCCCGTGGTCAAGGCCATGCGCCTCCAGGACAGAAGGGAGGAAAACCGCTATATCCAGCCTACCCACCTCAGCTTCATGACCTTTCCGAATACCATCCTGGTTCCCCTGAGCCCCCATCCGGACGACCAGATGGCCCCGAACAGCCGTGAAGAAGACCAGCAGGAGGAAGCCAATAAAAACAACGCGAAGAAGAACGGCAAGGACATCCACAGCATCGGAGCCATGACCATCCTGCCGCCGCGCATGAGCATGCCGGACATAGACAAACCCGCTCTCATTTACCGCTATGCGCTGGAAAAAACCAAGGATCCCACAGACGGCCTTCCCGTCTTCAAGATGAACCTGACGGACGCTTTCGCTTCCTGGAATCTGAAACCGGACGAATCCACCACCGCCCGCATCATGGCGGATTTCCATCGGACGTATCCTCCGCTGTCCTTTCCCACGCCGGAAGAGGCCGTAACCGCCGCCGGCCGCGCCCTGGCGAACCGGGACAGCCTGGCCATGATGCGCATGCTGGCCCCGTCCAACTTCGCCTCCGTGAAGGAATTTGAAGACGCGCTCTCCCAATTGAAAACAGTCATGGGAAGGATTCCCACCCCGCACACCAGGGTAAGGGAAAAAGACGTTCCCGAAGTCAAAGCGGCGTATATTCCCGCCGCCAGAGACGGCTGCGCCGGAATCAAGGCCACCATCGGCGTGCGTACAGCAGTTGGAAATGAATTCTCCGTCAACAACCTGCACTTCATCCAAACAGACGGCGGCTGGATGCTCGCCGGGGCCGATGCGGAACAGCCGCTGGAACTGGAGGCTCCCAAGGCTCCCTGATCATATCCGTCCCGGAACGCCATGCCTTCCTAAAAACCTTTTCATTACCACACCATGATGAATCTACCGATACGGCCTCGCCGCAACAGAAAATCCGCCAACATCCGGGGTCTTATCCGGGAAACCTCCCTTTCCCCGGAACACCTCATCTATCCCGTCTTCGTCCATGAAGGGACCGGGAACCAGCCCATCCCCTCCCTGCCGGGCTGCACGCGCTGGAGCGTCAAGGGACTGGTGGAGGAAGCTAAGCGCCTGATGGATCTGGGCATCCGGACGCTGGATCTTTTTCCAGCCATTCCGGATGAGAAAAAAACGCCGGACGCCTGCGAAGCCTGCAACCCTGACGGCCTCATCCCGCGCACCATTTACGCGCTCAAAAGCGAAGTGCCGGGCATCACCGTCATGACGGACGTAGCCCTGGATCCCTACAATTCCGACGGCCATGACGGCCTAGTGGAATTCCGCTCCGACGGAACGATGGAAATCCTTAACGACGATTCCGTGGAGGTTCTCTGCCGCCAGGCATTGTGCCACGCGGATGCCGGGGCGGATATCGTCTCCCCCAGCGACATGATGGACGGCCGCGTGGCCGCCATCCGCGCCACCCTGGATTCCGAAGCCCTGGACGATGTCTCCATCATGGCCTATACCGCCAAGTACGCCAGCGCTCTGTACGGGCCGTTCCGCGGAGCTCTGGAGAGCGCGCCCAAGGAAGGGGATAAAAAAACCTACCAGATGGATCCCGGCAACATCCGGGAAGCCCTTAGGGAAGCGCAGCTGGATGAAGCGGAGGGTGCGGACATCCTGATGGTGAAACCCGCCACATTGTATCTGGACGTTATGGCCGCCATGCGGAAGCAGGTGACCCTTCCCATAGCCGCCTACCATGTCAGCGGGGAGTACCTGATGATCAAGTCCGCCGCAGCTTCTGGCTGGCTGGATGAACGGGAAACAGTTCTGGAGACTCTAATATCCATCCGGCGCGCCGGGGCCGATATGATCCTTACGTATTACGCCCCCCAGGCCGCCGAATGGCTTCAACAACGCTGACGCCGCACGGCCACCGTACCGGAGGTGGACGTACGGGTCAGAACACCGCCCTCCGCATGTCCACCTCCACGAAAATCATTGTCGGCATCGTGATCGTCGTCGTTATGGCGCTCACTTCCTTCTGGGGTGTTTACGCTCCTTCTTTTTCGGAAGCCTATATACTGCCCGTCCAGATGACGGCGGCTGACGGAACACCGCTTGGCGACTTCCAGTGCCGTCCTGTACCCGGGGAAAACGGAAAGACGCTCCTGGTCTTCCGGGATGCGGATTTCCTGCGCCAGACTACGGGCGGCATGGTGCATTCCAAAATCATCCTTTCCTACAAAGGTACGCCGTTCTTTGAAGGAATTGTCCCCGGTCCCATGGAGGCCATTGAAATTCCCTCCGGCAGCCTTCCTCCCCTTCCGGGAACTCCGGCATCACTAAGCCCCCCCCCGGGAAGACGGCCTGTTATGGCATTGTTACTGAAAGGGCGCAGGTTTCTCTATACAACAGGGGAAATATTGTGGTTTTATAGAATCAAACGATGAGTGATTCAGCCTATACCATTCTGATTGCGGAGGACGACGACAGCATCAGGCATGCCCTGACGGACGTTCTGACCGCATCCGGCTACGAAGTGCTGGCTCTGGAAGAAGGCCTGGCCGCCATCCATGCCGTGCGGGAACGCAATTTCGACCTCGCCCTGCTGGACGTGGCCATGCCGGGCGCGGACGGATTCCAGGTGCTGCAGGTCATGTCTGAGGAACGCCCCGGAACGCCTGTCATCATGCTCACGGCCCGTGGAGAGGAGGAAGACCGCGTGCAGGGGCTCAAGCTGGGGGCGGACGACTATATTGTCAAGCCGTTCAGCATCCGGGAACTGCTCGCCCGCATCGAGGCCGTTCTGCGCAGGTCTCCGGAACGGCCGCGCCAGCTCCGGGAAATCAGGATCCCCGGCGCCACCCTGGACAGCGCCAACCGCCTGATCACCTTTAAAGACGGGAGGGAAACCTCCCTGACCGCGCGGGAATTCGAATTCCTCACCTATATGGCCACCCACCCCAACCGCGTTATCACGAGGGACGAACTGCTCCGGCGCGTATGGGACGTGGACCCGCGCCTGACGGATACGCGCTCCGTGGAAATGACCGTCATGCGTCTCCGGGACAAGCTCGGGGCCGCCTCCGCCTCCCCCCTGGAGACGCTTAGAAGCCAGGGCTACCGCTGGAATTCATCCTTCGTTTCCTGATCCGTGAACCGGCGCATACGCATCATTCTGCTGGCAATCAGCCTGCTGCTGGTCATCGGCACGCTCGGATGGCTCACCCATGTTCTGCTGGTGCAGGCGGAAGAAACAGGCCATTCCGAACAGCGTATCAGGGTGGAAGCCCTGGCCCATGAAGCCAAGCTGGAAATGGACCGCCTTCTGACCTCCTTCATCACATTCGAACAGGCCCGCGGCTATTTTGAATACCAGCCCGTTTATGCCTACAAACGCCCCTATGACCTGAGGATGGGCGCCCCGGCCCCCGGAGAAGCAACCCGTGGTTCCAATCTCGCCGCCTACCTGCCGGACTACGTTACAGCCTTCATTCAGATTTCCCCTGCCGGGCGCGTAACCGGCCCCGCTCTTCCCCCGGAGCTTGCCGGGCGGCTGAATGAACAGAAGGACCTTTACCAGCGGCTGAACGGCAAGGTCTCCTCCCTCACCTCCGTTCCGTCCAGCGGAAACCTCTGGACGGATATCCGGAATGAAATTCTGCATGAATCTCCGGAACCGGAGCCAACGGTATCCGGCGCTCCGGCACAAGTGGAAACTGTCACTTCCTTCGTTCCCGTGGAAGACGGAGGGAACCTTTACATCCTGCGCCAGGTGCATACCAGCCGCGGCATTTACTTGCAGGGGGCCCTGATGAACATGGACAACCTGAACAGACGCCTGCCCGGCCAGGTAAAGATGCTGCTTCCCCACAGCCGCCTGGCAACCTTCGACCCCTCCTCCCCGCCCCCGGAGGAAACCCGGCAGGCGGGCGCACTCCCCTTTGCCAACGCCCCCCTGGTTTTCCTTCCGGGAGACGCCGGAGCCGTTCCTCTCCAGGACCACAAAAAAATGCTGACCTGGACGCTCACCCTCATCTGGAGCATGGTGCTCCTGGGTGCGGCCGGGGTCATCTGGCTCATGCTGGGAACCTTCCGCCTGGAACAGCGCCGCGGGGACTTCGTCTCCGCCGTCACCCATGAACTCCGGACGCCCCTCACGTCCTTCTCCCTGTACACGGAAATGCTGGAAGACGGCATGGTGCCGGAACAGAAAAAGCCGGAATACTATGCCAACATGCAGCGGGAATGCCGCCGTCTGGAACACCTGATTGAAAACGTACTCTCCTACTCCCGGCTTCAGCGGAACGCTATTCGCCGCGCGCGGGACACGCTCACCTGTCAGGAGCTTTTTGAACCCATTGCGGAAAAAATAGAACGCCGCCTCCGGGAGGCGGACATCAGCTTCTCCTTTGCCCTGGCCCAGCCCATCCGCATCCTTCCTATTCATACGGATGCCGTTTCCGTAGAGCAGATTATGGACAACCTGACTTCCAACGCCATTAAATACGCCAAGGGGGAAAACGCCAAAGTCCAGCTCACCGTCCAGGCGGACCGCCACAACATCGTCATCCGCTTCCGCGACAACGGCCCAGGAATTTCCCCGAAAAACCGCAAGCTTGTCTTCAAGCCCTTCCGGCGCACAAAAGACGCTACCAACAGCCGGAAACCCGGCGTAGGCCTGGGGCTGGCGCTGGCAAGGGACACGGCACGTTCCCTGGGGGGAGACCTGAAACTGGAATTCGGCACCCTGGGGGGAGCCAGCTTTCTGCTGACGATTCCCAAATCCTGAACCTGCCGGCGGGACAGCCGGAAACCAACCGGAATTCGCTTCCCGGTCCGTACGGAAAAACCTTCCTGGTTCACCCCCTGCCTTTCCCGGACATTCCTGTAATATTCCGTCCGGGATGCTATGCGCTTGCCTTCCCGTGACGGATATGTGACATTGAACCGCAACGCACGGACTGGGGAAAACTTTCCGCTTGCTTCCCTTCCGGCGCGGCGGAACGAACAAACGCATGGACATGCCATCATGAGCAAAAGGATTTTGATTACCGGAGGCGCCGGCTTCATCGGCTCCCATCTCAGTGAACGGCTTCTCAGGGAAGGCCATGAAGTTATCTGCATGGACAACTTCTTCACGGGCAGCAAACAAAACATCCTCCACCTGACGGATTATCCCGGATTTGAAGTAATACGCCATGACGTTACCGTTCCTTATGTCATGGAAGTTGACCAAATCTACAACCTGGCCTGCCCCGCCTCTCCTCCCCATTATCAGTTTGACCCCATCCACACAATGAAGACTTCCGTGCTGGGAGCTCTGAATATGCTGGGCCTTGCCAAACGGTGCAAGGCCAGAATCCTCCAGGCCTCCACCAGCGAAGTATACGGTGATCCCATGGTCCATCCCCAGCCGGAAACCTACTGGGGAAACGTCAACCCCGTGGGCGTCCGCTCCTGCTATGACGAAGGCAAAAGATGCGCGGAGACCCTGTTCATGGACTACCGCCGCATGAACGGGGTGGACGTTCGCATCATCCGCATCTTCAACACTTACGGACCGCGAATGAACCCCAACGACGGAAGAGTTGTCTCCAACTTCATCGTTCAGGCGCTGAAGGGGGAAGACATCACCATTTACGGAACGGGCAAACAGACCCGGAGTTTCCAGTACGTGGACGACCTGGTGGAGGGAATGGTGCGCATGATGGATACGGAAGGTTTTTCCGGCCCGGTCAACCTGGGTAATCCAGAGGAATTCACCATGCTGGAACTGGCGGAAAAAGTCATTGAAATGACAGGATCTTCTTCCAAAACAGTATTCCGCCCTCTGCCCTTGGACGACCCGACCCAACGCAAACCGGATATTCGGCTGGCAAAAGAAAAGCTGGGGTGGAAGCCTCATATTACGCTGGAAAAAGGGTTGGAAAAGACCATCGCCTATTTCCGGGGCATTCTCTAGAAAATAAGGTAAGTCAACCTCAGCGGCTGCTGAAAGGATTTCAATTGCATGCCGCTCCCCAAGGCAGGCAGCCCGGAAATTACGGGGCCACTCATTTACCGGGGGGCGGCATGCCAAACAGCCGGATATTACCCGTTTTTGACTGGCTCCGAAAGAACGCCTCCGCTAGCATAAGATGTTATGGAATATGCCAGCAACAAGGAAATCTATTCCGTTCAGGCAACCGTCCGCACTTACGAAAGCGGTGCGAATGGCCTGATGAAACCGGAAACGGTTCTGCACTGGTTCCAGGAAATAGCGGAAGCCCATGCCTCCTGCCTGGGTTTCGGCTATGATTTCGTAACGTCCCGCAGCCTGGCATGGGTGGAAGTGCGCCTGGATGCGGCCGTCAGCCGCCTTCCCCGGTGGAAGGAAACAGTGGAACTCCGAACCTGGACGGCCCAGGAAACGCCTCTGCTGGCGCGCCGCAACCTGGAAATCAGGGATGCCCAAGGTAACTGCATCGTTGCAGCAAGCTGTCTGTGGGCTGTCATTGATATACGCCGCAGGCGTCCTGTGCCATTAAACAGGCACATCAGCTCTTTCCCGGATACCCCATGCAAAGAAACGGTGGCTCCGGTATCCATGGACATTTCAGGGCTTCTGCCGATGATCAGGGAATGGACGGCGGAACGCCGGGATACGGATTTCAACCGCCACATCAACAATGCCGCCTATCTGGTCTGGGCTCTGGACTCCCTTCCGGACTCCTGGCTAAAGAACCACCAACTGACGGGAATTCACCTGCATTTCAGAAAAGAAACCCATGCGGGAGATTCCATGAAATCCCTGCTGTTCTTCAGGGACTCCCTCACCTCCCACCACCTCATGCACGGAGATGAACTGCGGGCGGAAGCGGTATTGGAATGGAAAACCGCTGAAATCGCATAAAAAAGGCCCTATTGCTCGCGTTCCGTTCTTTTCCGGCTCCGGATAGCGGAGAGGGCTTTCGGAAACATTTGGCGCGTTTTTACAGATTTGAGGAGAGGATGAGGCGTTTCACGGGAGGGGACGAGGGGAAGAAGGGCCATGGTTTCCGTGGGGACGGCGTATTCTTTTTTCTTGCCGCTGTTTTGTTTTTGGCCCATCCGGGCGCCCCCAGGGGGTTTCCTCAGGCAACAGAGCCGTTCCGGAGTTGTTCCGGAACGGCTCTGGAGGGCCAGGAGGAAGGCTTTTCGGGGGTAGGTGGGGTGCCTTCTCCTTGGGTTTTCTTTCTTTTAGAAGTCGTAGCGGTAGCCGACGCTTCCGTTGACCGAGCTGGACCCGTCACGGATGTCCGCGTTCCCGTTCACGTAGATGGTTCCCTTCGTTCCCACCGGCACGCTCAGTCCGGCTCCCAGCTGCAGCGCCGTCGTTCCCGTTTTCGCCCCTCTCACGCTTTGCGCAAAGCCGGGGTTGCCCAGCAGAGATACGTTCGTTTCCCCTCTCCGGTCTCCCAGGTCCTGCGCCGCGTTCACGCGGATTTCCGCCAGCGATTCCCGGCCGAAGATGTTGCTGCCCACCAGACCCATCCAACGGCCGCCCAGCGCCAGCGTCCCCGTCGTCCAGTCCTGCCGGCCGACGTTCAGGCCCGCGTTGCCCGCTCCCGTTTCCTCATAGCCGTCCATCCGCGTCGTCACCACCGAGGCGTTGAACAGCGGCTGCAGCACGCTGCTGCGGTTTTCGTCGAGGTAGATGTCGCAGGTGAGTTCGTACATCGCTCCAAGACCCCACCCGCTGGTGCTTCCCTGCGTCCCGTAGCTTCCTTCCCCGTAGTTGACCGTACGGTTGAGTTTCGCGTCGTTCCATCCTCCCGTCAGGATGAGCGTGTGCGCCCAGCGTTTGTTCTGGTAGCGCCCGAAGAGGCTGGCGTAGTAGCTGTCCAGGCGCCCGTCGGCGCTGTCCGCCGCGCCGGCCGTCAGGTCGCCGTAGCCGGCCGTAAAGGCCGCTCCCGCCGTGAGGCGGTCGCTGAGGTCCGCGTCCACGCCTACCGTGCCTCCCCAGGTGGTGAGCTGGTAGCCGCTTTCATCCCCGCGGGTGTCCAGTTTGGCGTAGGAGCCCGTGCCTTCCATCCACATGTGGAAGCGGGGGGGAGGTCGTCGTTGACGTAGGCCGGGTTGACGCCCATGAGGGTGGTCCGGTTCCTGATCCAGCCCATCTGGTCGCGCAGGGCGTCCCTCTGTGCCGTCCCAAGCGCGTTGACCGTGGTCCCAGCCGCCGCCGCCATGGCGCGGGAGGCTCCGGGAGAGGTTGCCGTCATTGATCATGGTGCTGACGCCGTTCATGAATTGGGCCAGCTGGGAGTCGGGGTCCAGGTTTTTGCGGGCTTCCCAGAGCAGGCCGGCTCCGGCGGCGGAGTTCCACGTGTCGGCCGCGGAGGCGAAGAGGTTTTCCTGCCGGAGTGTGGCATTGAGCAGGATGTCGTTTCCGTCGCGGCTCAGTGTGGCGTCCTGGTAGTAGACGGCGAAGAGGCCGGATATCCGGGCGGCGAGGCTCTGCCCGTCTTCCAGGCCGCTGATGCTGCCGGTAGCGCTCATCAGGACGACGTCATGGAGGTCGCTCCCCGCGTTCATGGCGGCGTTTCCTTCCATGTTGGAGAGGAGGAAGCCGGCTCCGTCCTGCACGGTGATGGTGCCCGCCGTCAGCATGGGGGCGCCAAAGGGGGCGTCCTGGTTGAAGTTGTAGATCAGTTCCGTCGTGGAGCCGTTCTGGAAGGTGATGTTTTCCACGTTGAGCGTGGTGTTGGCGCTGCCCTGGGCGTCCCCGGTGGCTTCAATACGCAGGGTGCCGTTGTTTCCGGCGGTGATGCTGTTGTAGTTCAGCGTGGGGGCGTCCGCGGCGCCTTTCAGGACCAGGACGCCTCCGTCACGGACGGCGAGGTCGTAGTCCTTATTGCCGGTTTGCAGGTATTGGGTGGCTTGCCCGGAGATGTCCAGGGTGCCGCTGCCTGCCAGCGTGCCGGAGAAGGTTCCGGAGGAGGTTGTTGCCGAGGAGATGGAGAGGCGGCCTCCGTTCATGGACAGGGTGCCGCTGCCGGAGAGGCTGCTGATGGTGCCGGATTCCGTTCCGGTGAGGGCCAGCGTGCCGTCGGCGGTGACTGAGGTTCCGTCCAGCCGGGCTTCTCCGCCCAGAGCCAGTTCCGCTCCTTCCCGGATACGGAGGGAGCCGGTTCCGGTGATGGAGCCGTCGTTTATTTCGCCTGTTCCAGTCAGGTTGAGAGTTCCCTGGATGGTCAGGGAGCCTCCGGCTTCCGTGCCGGTGATGGTTCCGACTTCGGCGTTGCCGTTAATGGTCAGGCCGCCTCCTTCCAGAGTGAGGGTGTCCAGGGTGTTCGACGCGCCGTTGAGGACGATGTTTCCTTCACGCAGGGCGAGGGTTTCCACGTCCATCGTTCCTCCGACCGTCAGCGTCCCGGTTCCTTCCTTGATGAAGGCGACGTTGTTGCCTCCCGTGATGCTGCCGCCCATGACGGTGTCCTGGCCGGCCGGGTCGATGTCGTCTTCTCCCGTCGTCATTTGTTTGTTGTTGAGGATGACGACGGCCGTGCCGTCTCCGGTGTTGTTGACGACTAGGCTGCTGCCCGTGGCTCCCATCAGGTTGTTGATTTTAGCTCCCTGTCCGTCGGATTCGCCCGGGGCTCCGGCCAGGTTGACCGTCAGGGTCTGGCCGCCGCCGATGACGACGCCGGCGTAGCCGGAGAGCGTTTGATAGGAGTTGACTTCATGGGCGTTTCCTCCTTCCTCCTGCACGCGGTAGAGGCCGGTGGCCGCTCCGCTGAGCACCAGGCTTCCTCCGTCCGTTCCGGTGACCCGGATGCCGTAGTTGGACAGAAGGTCGGTCGTGAAGGCGATGTCGCCCAGGTCGCCGACGGTCAGCGTTCCGCTGGTCAGGGTCAGGTAGCTGGAGGAGTCGTCGGTTTTGTGGTCCAGCAGAAGGTTGACGACGGCGTCGTTGCTCAGGTCCAGCGTCAGCCCTTCCCCCCCTTTATGGACAGGTTCGGGTCGCTTCCCGTTCCGCTGCCGTTGCTGATGACGGCGCCAGACGCCTGCGTGTCCTGGCCGATGTTTTCCGTTCCCAGGGCGATGGTCAGTCCGTCCAGGCCTCCTTCTCCTACGGTTACGGTTCCGCTGACTCCGGTGAGACGGGAGCCGGAGGCGATGTTCCACGTTCCTTTCATATGGCTGCCGCCGGCGCCGGAGAGGTTCAGGCTGCCTTCCGAGATGGTGATTCCTTCCGTGGTTCCGTCAAGGATGGTTTCCGCTCCTGCCGCGTCCGCCCCGAGTGTCAGGGTTCCCGCTCCCGTTTTGGTCAGGGCCGGGCTGTCGGTCAGCGCGTAGATGGTGGCCGAGGCTCCTTCCTGCGCGATATTGATTTCATCAAACCGGGTGAAGGTGACGTTTTGGAAGTCCCCGGTTCCAAAGGTTCCCTTGAGTTCCAGCGTCCTGTTTCCTTCGACCGCCGCTCCGGCGCTTCCGCCGATGGTGATGCCGCTTTGTTCCCCTTCCGCCCCAAAGACGCTTCCTCCCGTCAGCGAGACGAGGACGTCGCCTCCTGCCGTGCCTTTATTTCCTGCTCCATAAATGTTTCCCCGGTAGGCGCCTGTTCCGAGTTCTACCGTGATATTGCCTGCAGTGGTCATGGTGCTGCCTGTGTTTCCTGGCACTTTGGGTAGGAGCCACCGTAGATGTTGCCGGTGAAGGTGGAGCCTCCGCTAATGGAGATGGAGGAATTTCCTCCAATCGTGTATTGGGCCTGGCCTGAATTTTCAAAGGAACCCCCAATGATGTCCCCCGTGAAGGTGATTCCTTCCCTGCCGATGATGGAAACGGAGGTGTCTCCGTTGATGTTGTTGACCGTTCCGGCGTTGTTTACATTGCCATAACTGCCGCCAATGATTGTTTTGACGAAGCTGTTGTGTTCCTCTGTTCCGGAAAGCGTGATTCCGTTCAGGTTGATTGTAGCCGACGTGCTGCCTTGAATCGTTGTTCCGGAAGTGGTATTGCTTGACCAGGAGCTTCCTCCGATGATGTATGAGATGGAGAGTCCCCCATCCAGGTTCTGGGCCGTGTTGGAATATTGGACATTGGTTACCAGCACGCTCGTGTTGCCCGTGATGGTGGTGACGGCGTTGTGGGCGGAGGTGCTCCCGCCGATGATGGCTCCCGCCACGATGGCGTTATCCTTGACGGTAACGTTGGTGTTTCCCGTCAGGGTAGTGCTTGCTCCCTTGTTGTTCCCGCCGATGACGTGTTCCGCCGTGGCGTCGCCGGAAAGCTGCACATGGGTGTCCCCAGTCAGCGTGCTGGTCTGGAGTTTGGTGCTCCATTCATTGGTGACACCTCCGGCGATGATGCCGAATGCTCCTCCGTTGATGTCCATCCAGATGTCCCCCTGGTAGTTGAGGTTGCCGGACGGCAGGGTCGCCCCTGCTGTTGTATACCCCGGACAGGTTGATTTTAGTTTCGCCGGTGTTGGTGATTTGATAGACTTTGTCCCCGCTGGTCGTCAGGGTCCCGTTCAGATATCCCAGGCTGACGTTGGCCGCTCTCCCCTCCCCAAGAGCCAGCGTAAAGGCGTTCTTGACCGTTTCTTCCAATTCCCCTCCTTCTCCCGCAGATACCCACGTCACGCTGGATATCGCCTCGCCTTCTATTATCAGCACGCTGCCTTCTATTCTATATTGCCCTGTCTCTAAGCCCAATACGGTAAAATTCGCGCCGAGGTTGCTTCCTAAATCAACGGTATTGGAACCTTCGGCACTGAATCCCTGCAACAAACGCCCAATATCTATCTTCCCGGACGTCCACGTGGTATTTGAAGCAGTAATCCCATCATTTCCCGATGAAGACGTATAAGATAAAATTGCTCCATCAACTGTCACATTCTGCAATGTCCCGGTCCCGCTCATGTTCAACGTAATGGTTGATCCGATCGTTTGCGAGTTAAAATCAAGCGTCCCCCCATCCAGCGTAACAAGGCCGCTTCCCAAAGCGGAATTATTCATGCACCTTACAGTAGAGCCGGAGGTGATGACCCATTCAGCAGTCATGGATGCATTGGCCGCATTGTTTAAAACCAACGTACCGCTGAATCCTTCCCCGCCCACCGTAATGGTCCGGCCGGAAGAATTCAGTGCCCCGTAAACATTCAGCGTCTTGCCATTTGCCACAAGGACATTCCAGTCTGCATTCACATTAACCGGGCCCCATGCATTGGAGGAAGAACCCAGGGAAAAATCTTCACGAACCGTAAATAATACCGGCTCTTCCGTACCCGCTCTCCCCAGTATAAGAGTCCTCTGGGCATTATTGTTCGGGACAAGGGAGAACCCTGATGCCCCTTCCTCCACAATCAATCCCCCCATGGTAAATGGCGTAAAGGAGCAGGATGGATTTTTATTGGTCGCCGATACGGTGACATCGCCCACTTCCGTGCCTGATGCGACAAAGCGCAATGTGTTATATTGCGACAGTCCCGTTTCATTGGCAAAAAGGTTCCAAATACTCCCCTCCTCTGAAACGGAACCCCAATTCGTATTGACAGGACCGTATGTTCCATCCGGATTGGTCAGGACAATGCCGCCGTTATGAAAATCATTGGACGAACTCCCTACCCACGTATAGATATTACCGGAATATCTGCTGCCGTCCCACTCCGTAGCAGCGAACACATGAAAACCGGATATGGCATAAAACGGCAATAAGGCGGACAACAACTTGAGCGGTAGACGTAACTTCATAACTTGCAAATATGGGTAAATAATAAAGCTATCCAGCCGTCCTGATTGGCTGTTTGCAATATATAGCTATTACCGAATTAGCAATCCGCCGTCAATATTCAACATTGATCCAATGCCTGTTGCATACCCGGAAATCATCATCTTCTTAATATCCAATTCAGAATTTTTTCAAAAAAAACATTCCATATCTCTTTCATTATAAACATCAAAAATATCTGATTCTGGTCTATTTTCTGGATAATGCTTCTGCGGATTGCTAATCCGCAATGCAACATTTCACATGAAAATAAAAATGGACGCAAAAATTATTTTTCATCCCTTCCCCATTCCTGAACAAACGATGCAGCAAAATAACACCTTTCGTGAATTTCACCTTTCATACATAGAAAAAGAGGGTGTATTGTTTGCCCGCAACAAGTTCGGAGCAAAGACCAGAAATCGTAGCAGTAGCTGATACGTCCCGTTTACTGAGCAGCCCCGTCCCGGATGTCCGCGTTCCCCTTCACGAAGATAGTTCTCTTCGTTCCCATCGGCACGCTCAGTCCGGCTCCCAGCTGCAGCGCCGTCGTTCCCACTTTCGCCCCCCTCACGCTTTGCGCGAAGCCGGGGTTGCCCAGCAGAGAGATGTTCGTTTCCCCTCTCCGGTCTCCCAGGTCCTGCGCCGCGTTTACGCGGATTTCCGCCAGCGCTTCTCGTCCGAAGATGTTGCTGCCTACCAGGCCCATTCATCAGTAAGTAAATATCGGAACAGCTGGTTTGCGGAAACTCCTTCGCAGGAGATAACGCCAAATCCAGGCAATCCCATGAAAAACAACACTCTTCCCATAAAAAACGTACCGAGAGGGGAAAGACTTCCAAGACCTGTCCGGATAAAGGAAAAGCAACCGGGAATGCACCTTTCCTCCTTGCTCCCGGCTCTTCAAGTTGCTAAAATGCTTCAAGCAAATTTTTTATCCTTTTCCCATGGCCATTTTTGGTTCCTCCAATTTATCCGACTCAGGTGATCTGTTGATCTTCAACAAAGTATCTTATAAAACCCTACTGATGTTCGAAAAAGAACTGGGCAGGGACCGCATGACTTACCTGGTGGAAGAAGGTCTCCCCCCGGATACGGCCACCGCCTCCCATCTGGAATCCACTAAAGCGGACGGCATCCTGTTCCAGGCTGGAGGCAGCGACCCTGTCGCGCTGCGTTCCGCCATCATGGAACGCATTAACGAAGGCAGAAGAGTAGTATTTCTACCCGGTCCCGTCTCCCATGTGAAAGGTTCCATCAGCCAAATTCCTCCGCGGGTCATCAAGGCCCTGGAAGCCCTGCATATCTCCCCCGTACCGGTCTATGCCGGTTTTTACACGAACTCCGTGCTGGATGCGGAGGCCGATACGGACGCCCAGGCGGACATCCAGATACATATTCTCCCCAAACTGGCCCCCGGGGCCGAGATGGCAGCACGCCTGACCTCCGCGTGGCTGGAATGTTCCGCCCAGGCATACGCCACGCTGCCTCAGCTCCACGGTTCCCTGTCCGCCCTCCTTTTCCGCAGCCTCAGACTTCATTCCGATTGCCGGGTCATCGACGGCATTGACGACACTACGCTGACTTACGGCCAGCTACTGGCCATTTCCGTAGCCTTTGCCAAGAGGTTGAAAAAAATTACCTCGAATCGCCGGGTCGGCATCATTCTTCCGCCGGGCAAGGGAGCGGCCATAGCCAATCTGGGCTGCCTGTTCGCCGGGAAAACACCGGTGAATTTCAATTATTCCGCCTCGGAAGGAGCCTTTGCCAGCTCTGTAAAGCAATCCGGCGTGGACTGGTTTATTACTGCGGATACCTTCATGCGAAAGCTCCAGAATTTCCCGTGGCCCCCCCAGCGGGATCTGATCCTCATGGAGCGGGAAATTCCCCTGCTTAAAGGTTCCGCCAAACGCTGGGGCCTCGCCATCAAATTCCTGACAGCGGGGTTCATGATTAAAAAACTGGGGCTGGACGCACCTACAGGCGCGGACGAAGCCGTGCTGATGTTCACTTCCGGCTCTTCCGGGGAACCCAAGGGCGTGCCGCTGACCCACCACAACCTTCTTTCCAACATCTCTCAATGTTCCTCCCGCATTACGCTGGAACCGCAAAGCAGGTTTCTGGGAAGCCTGCCCGTATTCCACTGCTTCGGCATCACCATCGGGCTATGGTATCCGATGATCGGCGGGTACGACATGGTCACCTATCCATCCCCTCTTGAGGCCAAACGGCTGGGAGCCCTTATCAAGCAGTACGGAATCAGTCTGGTAGTCACCACGCCCACCTTCCTGCGCGGTTTCATGAAACGCTGCGAACCGGACACCTTTAAAACCGTCCGCTACCTGATCGTTGGCGCGGAAAAACTGCCGGAAGACCTTTCCGCCGCTTTCCGGGAAAAATTCGGCATCATTCCATGCGAAGGCTACGGCCTGACGGAAGCCTCTCCCGTCTGTTCCGTCAACTTCATTGACCCGGCGCCATCCAATGCCGCCGGAGACTTCATTCCCGGCATGAAAAAGAGTTCCGTAGGAGCCCTCCTTCCCGGAATCGCCATACGCATCACCAGCCCTCACACGGGACGCGTGGTTCCCATCACTACTTCCGGCATGATCTGGCTGAAAGGACCGAACATCTTTCCCGGCTATCTGGGCGGTCCGGAGACGGATCGCGATATTTTCGTGGACGGCTGGCTAAAAACCGGAGACATAGGTTCCGCAGACGAATTCGGCTTCCTGAAGATTGAAGGACGCATTTCCCGCTTTTCCAAAATAGGTGGGGAAATGGTGCCTCATGAAGCCCTGGAAGCAGCCATTATGAACATTTGGAATCTGGATCCGGCGGACGAAGAACGGCGGATAGCCGTCGTCACCATTCCGGACCCCGTAAAAGGGGAGGCCGTAGCCCTGCTCACCACCCTGGTGACGGATTACGTGCACCAGGCGCGCACCCTCATCAGGCACGGCCTGATTGACCAGGGGCTGCCGGCCCTCTGGTGCCCCAAGGAGATTATTCCCGTAGAACGCATCCCGGTGCTCCCATCCGGCAAGCTGGATATCAAGCAATGCAGGATGCTGGCGTATGAAGCGCTGAACATCCCCTTTGAACCGTAATTTATGGAATTCCCGGAGGAAACGTCCGCCGCGCCCAAACCCATCACAGTCAAACAGCTCGTTTACCGCCTGAGGGACACGGTCAGCATCGCTATGGGCACCCAGTGGGTGGTGGGAGAACTGAGTAACGTCAAGCATCACACCAGCGGCCACGTTTATTTCACCCTGAAGGAACAGGGAGCGGAAATTTTCTGCGCCTTTTTCAAGGTAGCGGCTTCCAAATGCCCCATACGGCTCCAGGAAGGGATGAAAGTCCATGTCCTGGGCAGCGCCACCGTATACCCGGACCGGGGGCAACTCCAGCTGGTCATCAGGCAGGTAAAAGCTGCAGGACAGGGAGATTTGCAGACTCGCTTTTTGGAGTTGAAAGCCAAACTCCAGCGCGAGGGGTTGTTTGATGCGGAACACAAAAAGAAAATTCCCACGTTCCCCCGCGCCATCGGCATCGTCACCTCCCCCACCGGCGCCGTCATCCAGGACATGCGGCACGTATTGGAACGCCGCGCCCCGTGGGTGAAGGCTTATCTGCTGCCCGTACGCGTGCAGGGGGCAGGAGCGGAGCACGAAATAGCCGCAGCCGTGCGCGCTTGGTCCGGAGCCCCCTTTAACGGTCTCCCTCCCGTGGACGTGCTCATTGTAGGCCGCGGCGGCGGCTCCATTGAGGATTTGTGGAATTTCAATGAGGAAACGGTGGCGCGCGCCATTTACGAATGTACCGTTCCCGTGATTTCCGCAGTGGGTCATGATACGGACTTCACCATTGCCGATTTTGTAGCGGATCTGCGCGCTCCCACTCCCACTGCAGCCGCGGAACTGGCCACACCGGACGGCCCCGAATGGCTCCGCAAGCTGTCCAGAATGGAACAGGCTCTTCATGCATCCGCTCGGCATTCCCTCTTGCGTTCCAAGCTGAAACTGGATGTTTACCTGCGAGGGAAACTGTTGGATGCGTATTCCCTGCTCTCTCCTTATTCTCAGCGCCTGGACGATATGGAAGAAACTCTGCAGAATGCCGCAACCACGAGAATTTTTCATAATGCGCTGCATATTAACAAATTGGAACATCAACTGCAAATGCGCCATCCCGCCCACAGGAACCGGGAGCGTACACAGCTTCTGGCTTCCCTTCAGGCCGGTTTATCCCATGCTGCCGCCGCCCGCATGACGGATTTATCTTCACAACTCACTCTTATTCAAGCACGTCTTGAAGCACACAGCCCGGAACAGACCCTGCGCCGCGGATATGCCCTGGTGGAAAACCAGGATAAGCAGCTTATCCGGCAGACAAACCAGGTGCATGCAGGGGAAAAATTGAAAATCCGTGTTTCCGACGGTTGTTTTTATGTCAGGGATGACACGCCACAATAACCTGTCCACAAGCATCTAGCAGTGCATTTTTTGCACTCAATCTAACAAATTGTGTTTTTTCTGGATTTTACAGGAAATGGAACTTATTCTAATAGAAGCTTATCACTGCTTCTATCACCCGGTCCCATAACTTCTGTTCATATGCCTTGTAAAAACATCACCCGTTACACTTACGAAACAACGGCCTTTCAGGGCTATCGGTTGGCGATCTGTAAGAACAAGCGTTTATTCACCCGTTATTTCTCCGATTCTCAATACGGGGGCGCTGACGCGGCGCTTCAGGAAGCCATGAGGGTGAGAGATAATATTTTCAAACTTTTCGAACAGGGCAACCTTACGGTTAGCCAAATTTTCGCAAAATATACTGTGCGCTCCCGCCGTCAATCCGCAGCTGACCGCCGTGAAAAAATGGTTCATGGAAAAAGGGCTCTCAGCCATGTAAGGCAGAAAGCCAAAGTCCGCAGCTGAAGGTTCCGCAGAAGCTGTTTTTCAGCTCTGCTTGAGAGTATGGAGCATACCGGAAACGTTACATTTGCCCCAATAAGAGGCATATAGTTTGTTGAGGGCCTAAAATCCATTTTTTCTCTCCGGAATGCCGGGTACCCGTCGATACAGGGAAACGGAACCTGTGCCAAAGCTCTTTGATGACGCCAAGGGAGATTAAAGCGGCACATTTCCTTAAAAAGCCCCTTCAGCCTCACGTAGCTGACCGCAGGTATCCCGCTTTGGTCAAGCTCCCGACCGGAGCCTCTGGGAACTCTGAGCCCCTCCGGCATCTGCCAATGGAGAACTTTGCCTTTCCAAAAAAGGAACGGCCTAACTGAAGGAAGGGGTCTGCTATCTGCGGCGTCGGCGCGAAGCAGGCCTCTCCGGTTCTTCAGCCGGCACCTCTCCTATCTTCCCCAGCACCCTGCGGGCCTCTGTGGTTCGTTTTTGCTTGAGGCACACACCAGCCCAGTTGCGGTGAATTTCATTGTAAAGCTCTCCCAACTGGATGGAGGCCAGATTGTTCCGGAGTTTTTCCTTATCTTCCGGAGTCAACGCATCCCACTCCGCAATCAACTTTCCATATTGGGACTCCGACAGAGCCCATTGTTCCCTGCCAGCGCTTATCTCCGCCTGAAGATTCAGAATGACCGGCTGAAGCGCCTGAACAAACGTGGTATTTTCACGGGCCACTTTCATTGCCTGCTCCAGATACTTCACAGCCTGATCGTAATCCCGCGCCTTCAGGAAAGCTGCGGCGATATTCACATCTTCATAAGCCCGTTTCACCAAAGCCTCTGCCTGGCTGTATTTTTCAAGCTGGGAGCGCATGGACGCAATATCCTGGCTCAGGCTGGAGCCGCTCAAAATACGGGGAGCATCCACGCCAAGCGTCATGGCGGCTCCTTCCGCACGGGACAACAGGCGGGAGGCCTCCCTCAAATCCCCCATTTGCATCCTTACCCGCGCCAGGGCAAGCATTGTCTCCGGCGTGCAGTCCATCTCCGTTTCAGCCGCACGGAAGCAGATCAGGGCTGCTTCCAGCTGGTCGGCCATGGCCTTCAATTCTTCCTGGGAATACTTCCGGCGCGTGTTCAGCGGCATCTTCAGTTCATTCAGGATAATGCGGCCCATATCAGGGTTGGCGGTCAGGCGGAATTTAGTAAGAAGCTCCCGGGCAATCGCACTTCCTGTGCCGCTGGGCAACCCGGTAGCCTTGTCAGGCAGGGTATCCTGAAGCAACAGGATTTTTACCATGCTCTTCACATCCTCCGGTTTATTCAGCATGCTCCTCATGACAGGAGAAACAGCCTGCTTGCACAACGCGGAAAAACGCTCAAACCTGGCCTGGTCGTACGCATAATGGATTAATGGCTCCAAGCACGCTAAACGGATGGAAACCTGGTCTTCCGGCGTATTTTTCAAAATCACTTCATAAAGCTTTTCCGCCACAGCATCATGCTTGCGGCGGGCGAATTCCCGCGCCCAGTTCAGGCTGACGCCCAGAAGGCGGGTATTGTCCTCCGCCGTCATGGAGGAGGAAGCAGCCAGCTTTTTTCCCAGAAGAGCAGCCAGCATAGGTTCGGATTCTTTCAGCATGCCGCGCCGGTCCATTTCCACCGCCAAAAGCCATGCAAAGGAATCTCTGGCTTCGGGAGAATTCATCCATTCCACCTGCTTGTCCACGGAGGATGCCATCTGCGCCAGCTCTGCATCGGAACCGTTCCATGAAGCCAGCATATCCTGCAAATGCCCCATGGCCTGCGTCTGGCTGTGCACCTCATGAATGGTCGGCTTGAACCACCCTTCTATCGTAGGCCAGTACTGGATGTAGCCGAACCAGAGTCCTCCCAGGAGGACCAAAAAGAGGACCGGCTTCCAATAAGACTTTTTCTTGCGTGCGGGGCGGTAGGGCTTACTGGAAAAATGGCGCTCGGAACTCATGCAGGCATTGAGCCAAAAAGACGGCACAAATCAAGCAAAATAAACGCCTCGCAACGTCTTACGAAGCCCCTCGCATCCTACCTCCGTGAAGATCTGGAGTTCACGGAGGGTCTGCGCCCGGGGGATGCCATGCGCACCCGGGGAAAACCGGATTCCTTCCAGCAGTCATCCGCTTTCTCCTTCATGCCCAGTTCGTCATAACAGCGTCCAAGCTGTTTGTAATTCTCCGACCTCTGTTCCCCCTCCAGCATGGGAAGAACCGCCTCAAAAGCTTCTGCCGCCTCTTTCCATTGTTCTCCGTCACACAGAGCGTACGCCTTACACAAATAAGACTGAACCAGCAAATCCCTGCGTTCCGCCCCCTCCACGCATTTCAGCAGAGAATCCACCGCTCCGGCATAGGCAGTCAGGGCGCCCTCCCTGTCCCCCGCCATATCGCTGGCAAGTCCCAGGGAATAATATACGCGGCCCAGGGACAGAAGATCCGAGGCGAAATGGGACTTCCGCAGCTGAAGAGCCTTTTCCAGGTTCTCCCTGGCCTTGCCCCCCTCCCCGGCATCCAGCCATGCCTTGCCCAGCCCTTCGCGGGACTGGGCGGAAATGACGGGAGAAGCCGAGCTGTTGGCAATGGCCTTTAAAAAATCCGCCCGGGCTTCCGGAGAGGCCTTGCGCAAGATGTTGACCCACCCCCTCTGATCATACAACCCGGCCCAAAAGGCATGGTCCGCCGGCAGTACGCCGCGGGCAGCGCCTTCCGCCTGGTAAAGATAAGCCAGGGCCTCCTCATAATTCCCCTGCTCCGTAGAAATACGGGCCAGGCCGCGCAGGGCATTGAGGCAGTCATTCAACAGGTAAGAGGCATTTTCCGAGCCGGAAAGGCCCTTTAAAAACAATTCCCGTGCCTCATCCTTCCTGCCGGCTTCCAACATGGCCTCCCCCATGCTGATGCTGGCCAGGGCCAGGTCTCCGGTGGTCTTGTCCGGCTGAGGACAAAGAGCCAGAGCCTTCTTGAAATACTCGCGCGATTCCGGAATGCGCCCCGTAGTACGTGCCAGCCTTCCCTGGGCGGCTAAAAGCCTGGACCTAACAGGGAGGGCATCCGGCCCCAGATGTGCAGCGGCATCCACCGCACGCTGGAGCAACATATTAGCCTGTTCATTCCTGTTCAGCATCTGGTCAATGGAACTCATGGTCTGGAGCGTCCGCACCAGCGGCTCAGCCATTCCTTCCTTCTCATATCCCTCCTCAGCGGTTTTCAAATAATCGTAGGCGGAAGTGTACTGGTGCTCCGCCAACAGAGCCTTTGCCACGGCATCCGCACGGGGAGCCCATACCTGATAGCGCCCGGCGGCGTATCCAGCGTCAATTAATTCCCTGGCCGCAGGAAGAGCAGGAACGACGCCACCCCGGCTAATCAGCTCCCGGGTGAGGCCCCAGGCCGTTTCTGTCCGCAGTTCCGGATCCCTGATCCATGCAAGGCGTTCCTCCCGGTTGTCCAGAATGCCGGCCAGGCTCTCGCGCGAAGCAAAAACATCCGCCATGAAGCGGGACAAATTCTGCATGGCCTTTTCATCGCTTTTCTGCACCACCACCGGCGGAGTAGTCAGCATCCCTTCATCATAGCCGATGCGGTACGCCATGTGGTACGTCAGGAACTCCAGCAGCATCACAAGCACGCACAAGCACAGGGCAATCAGCCACTTGGTACGCGGAGACAGAGGGGGCAAAGGAGAAGACGCCTGCATAACAAGTGCATAACGTTACCGGGCGTTCCCCGAATTTCAAGCTTTTTGCTCGGGGAGAACTCCTCTGCCGTTCCTGAAAGTGGATAAAAAAGAACCTTCAACAGTCTGCCGGCCGTCACTGGGAACCGGCTCAAAAGAACCCTCCCTCCCGTTTTTCCGACCATGGAAATCCCCATAATTCTGCCGGGGACTTCCGCCGCACCGGATGCCCCCTTCCTCATCCATCCCTGCGCTTTCGTTCGGACGCGCGGTACAACTGCCAGGCATTCCATAAATTATGCCACAGTACATAAAACGTGGGGCCCAGAGCGGCAATGGGGCTGGCATACGTCAAAGCCAGATAAATGGACAGGGTGGTATTCTTCTGCCCTAATGCCTGGCTGCACTCCGCAGCGCGCGTGCGTCCCCCCAGCAAATATCCCAACCCGAAATTGACCCCGCAAACCAGCAGGGCAATCACGCCAATCTGTTCCAAAACACGTTCCGAAATGCCCTCACGGGAGGAAATATCATAAGAGGCGTTTGCGGCTATCAAAACCAGAATCACCACCCAAATGCCAAAAGTGACGTCTTTCAACTTCCTGGGCCACGCGATGGCGCGAGGATAAAAGCGCCGCGCCGCCAATGCCAGAGCCAGGGGAAGTAACATTACCAAGGAAATATTCTGGGCCACGTTCAGATAAATCTCAAAACCGCCCCGCCCAACAACCGCCGGCAGGATGAAAGGCAGCAAGGTGCAGATAATACCGTTAATTAGCAAAAGGGCGGTCAGCATAAACTCCACGCTGCCTCCCAGCAGCCCCATCACCACGGGAGCCGCCGTGGCTGTAGGCATGATGCCTACGAAAAAAGCGGCCTGTGCCAGATACCCATCCCCAAAAACAAGGCGGCACACACCCCATGCCGCCAGGGCGACCATCAGATTAGCCCCCGTCAGGAGCCAGTGAGCCCGTTCCGGCTTCATTCGTTTGAAGCGGATGCCCAGAAAGGTTACAAACAGCATTACTACCAGCATCCACTTGAATGTCCAGCTGTACACATGCAGGCCGGGCATCATGTACCCCGCGATGAAGGCCGCCACAATGGCAAACGTGCGGATGAGGGACTTGAACATGAGGAATACGGTGAAACGATTACGCGGGATTTCCGAGCAAATGGATGAAACCGCCCATCCGATGAGCGTTCCATCCCGACAAATCTCGCAAACGGGTCGGCAAGCCGACTACCATGCTCTCAGCAACGGCCCCCACTCCACCCCCATGATGCCGGGAAACGCCCATATAGCCATGTCCGGCAACAAGGAGATCTTCTGCAACGGGCAACCGTTCCCTGATTCCCTGCTGTTGCATCATGGAGAGCATTGAGGAAAATTCCGGGATTACCGGTTCACGCGGGCGGCGCGAACCTGAATGGAGTGGTTGTGGGCGTCCAGCCCCTCCACCCGGGCAAACTCCGCCACATACGGGGCGGAGTTCAGCACGGCATCCCGGTCCATGCGCACCACGCTGGTGCGGCGCTGGAACTGGTCCGCCCGCAAGCCGGAAAAAGACTTGCCGGCGCCGCCGGTAGGCAGCGTATGGCTGGGACCCGCCAGAAAATCCCCGCAGGCTACAGTAGAAAGGGAGCCTGCGTAAATGGCGCCCGCCGTCCTGATGCCATTAAGTACGGCCTCTTCATCCCGAGTGACAAGCACCAAATGCTCCGGCGCAAAGGCATTAACCAGTTCCACCCCTTCCTGAATGGAAGAAACCAGAAAACCGTAGGCATGCTTGTCCAGCACCTCCCGGATGATGGATCCGCGGCTCAGCAGGGCGGCCTGGCGTTCCACTTCCGCATCCACCTGCTCCAATAACGCCTCTGATGTAGTGACAAAAACAACTACGCTGTCCGGGCCATGCTCGCCCTGCGCCAGCAGGTCGGCAGCCAGAAACTCTGCATCCGCAGTATCATCCGCCAGCACCATTACTTCACTGGGTCCGGGCAGCAAATCAATGGCAACAGCCCCCACCAACTGGCGTTTAGCCTCCACCACAAAACGGTTGCCGGGACCAAAAATCTTTTCCACCGGTTTCACGCTCTCCGTCCCCAGTGCAAGGGCGGCTATCGCCTGAGCGCCCCCTATCTTGACAATTTCCGTCGCGCCGGAGGCTTTCAGCGCATACAAGTGCGGGATTCACCCGGCCGTCCGGCCCGCAGGGCGTAGCGGCCACAATCTCCCGCACGCCGGCGGCCTGAGCAAAACCGCCCGTCATGATGGAAGTGGATACCAGGGGCGCTTTCCCTCCGGGAATATAAATGCCCACACGGTCGTACGGAAGGAACCGCTCCGCCACCTCCACGCCCTGCGCATTTACGCCGGACCAGTCCTGCCTGCGGCTGCGGTCTGAAAAATAATGGATATTTGCCAGAGAGACGGCAATGGCCTCCTTCACACTCCCCTCCACCATGGCCTCCGCTTCCGCCAGCTCTGCCTCCGTCACGAACAGGGAGGAAGAATCAAGATGTACCTTGTCAAATCTGGAGGCATAGTCAAAAAGGGCTTCATCCCCGCGCGCGGAAACATCCTGGATAATAGCGTTCACGGTATCCCTTACGGAATCCTCCGGGAGGGCGCGGCGGTTCATCCGGCTCTTCATTTCGTCAAAGCAGGTATCGGAAGGACGGTAAATTTTCATAAAAAGTCTCTACAGAAAAACGGGAAGGAAGTTTCCCAATCTTTAAGCACGCAGTCAAGCCTTCTGTCCTCTTTGATTTCCAACAGGGCTTCACGGCACCTCCGGACAAAAAATCAAAAGACCAAACCATTCTCCCTTGACCGACATCAAAAATAGTCCTAGCCTTTCTTCCGCAAACATTTGGCCAAACGGCCCACTGTCATGAACATTCACGAATATCAAGCAAAACAACTCTTTGAGCGTTTTGGCGTGGCTACCCCCAAGGGCATTGCCGCCGCCACAGCTCAGGAAGCAGCACAAACAGCCCGGAACATGGGCCTCTCCCAATACGTAGTTAAGGCACAGGTACACGCTGGCGGCCGTGGTAAAGGCACCTTCAAAAACGGTTTTAAGGGAGGCGTCCACGTCGTCAAGTCCGTGGAGGAAGTGGAAGAAGTCGCCGGCAAGATGCTTAACCAGGTTCTGGTCACCAAGCAAACCGGGGAAACCGGCAAGCTGGTCAGCAAAATCATGGTGGCGGAAGCCGTGGATCTCAAAAAGGAATGCTACTTCGCCATTCTTCAAGACCGCGCCCGGGAATGCCCCGTTATCGTGGCCAGTACGGAAGGCGGCATGGACATTGAAGAAGTGGCTACCACCCGCCCGGAAGCCATTATCCGCGAACACATTGACCCGGCGCTGGGCATCCTGCCTTTCCAGGCTCTCAAAATCGCCGTGGCGCTGGGACTGACCGGTCCCCTGCTCCGCCAGACCACCAAGCTCATCACCAACGTTTACAAGCTTTTCACCGCTCTGGACTGCTCTCTGGTGGAAATCAACCCCCTTGTAGTTACCACGGATGACCGCGTGTGCGCTCTAGACGCCAAATTCAATTTTGACGACAACGCCCTGTACCGCCACCCGGAAATCATGGAAATGAGGGATGAAACGGAAGAAGACCCCCGCGAAGTGGAAGCCGGCAAGTACGACCTGAACTACATCGGCCTGGACGGCAACATCGGCTGCATGGTGAACGGCGCCGGACTGGCCATGGCTACGATGGACATCATCAAATACTACGGCGGCGAACCCGCAAACTTCCTAGACGTAGGAGGCTCCGCCACGGAAGAAATGGTAACCAACGCGTTCCGCATCCTCACCAGCGACAAAAACGTGAAGGCCCTTCTGGTCAACATCTTCGGTGGCATCATGCGTTGCGATGTCATTGCCCAGGGCATTGTGGCTGCGGCGAAAAACATCGATATGAAAATCCCGCTCGTCGTACGTCTGGAAGGCACCAACGTAGAAATCGGCAAGAAAATCCTTGCAGACAGCGGCATCTCCATTATCCCTGCCGACAACCTGGACGAAGCTGCCCAGAAAGCGGTTGCGGCAGTTAAATAACCCTCACTATTTATTACGACAATGACACCTCTCATTGACAAAAACACCCGTCTGGTCGTGCAAGGCATCACCGGAAGCGCCGGCGCGTTCCACGCCAAAAACTGCATGGACTTCGGCACCAATGTGGTTGCCGGTGTGACCCCCCGGCAAGGGCGGCCAGCTCTTTGAAGGCAAAGTCCCCGTCTTCGATACTGTGGCGGAAGCCAAAAAAGCTACGGACTGCAATGCCTCCATGATTTTTGTTCCTCCGCCCTTCGCAGCGGACGCCATCATGGAAGCTGCTGACGCGGGCGTTAAACTCATCGTCTGCATCACGGAAGGCATTCCTGTGCAGGACATGCAGAAGGTGAAAACCTTCCTGAAGGACAAGGACGTAACCCTCATCGGCCCGAACTGCCCCGGAATCGTCAATCCTTCCGCCAACTGCAAGATCGGCATCATGCCGGCCTACATCTTCAAACCCGGCAGAATCGGTATTGTCTCCCGTTCCGGAACGCTTACCTATGAAGCCGTCTGGCAGGTTACCAACATGGGCCTTGGCCAGAGCATGTGCATCGGCATCGGCGGCGACCCTGTCCATGGCATGACCCAGCAACAGGCCGTGCAATTCTTCACGGAAGATCCGAACACGGACGCCTTCATCATGATTGGCGAAATCGGCGGTTCTGAAGAAGAAGAAGCTGCTGAATGGATCAAGAACAACTGCAAAAAACCTGTTGCCGCGTTCATCGCAGGAGCCACGGCGCCCAAGGGCCGCCGCATGGGCCATGCAGGAGCCATCGTTGCCGGAGGCAAAGGTACTGCCGCCGCTAAGCAGGAAGCCTTGAAGAACGCCGGTATTGTGGTTGCCAAGACACCGGCTCAGATGGGAGCCGCCCTGGCGGAAGCCATGAAAAACAAGGGGATGTAACCTCCCTCTTTTTCACCTTTTCATATCCAGCGCCTTCCCTTGCCGGAAGGCGCTTTTTTCATGATAAAACGGAGTTGATTACATCACGCGGATTTTATCTGAATTGCAACGGAGGCTATTCCCTCCGCTTAGTGGGCGAACCCTCTGTAAAAGACATATTCTTATTTTGTTCTTCACAAAGGGCATTAACATTCTTTATTTGATATTTCCGTTGATAGTTAACACATTGAACTTAATAACCCATACCCACGGATTCAGTTCAGCGGAACCGGTTCCCTTTATTTTTTCCCACAAAGAGAAGAAAGATAACCGGGCAAAAGCCAACCCCGCAGATTTTCCCGAGTAATCCCTCCATAAACAGGCATCCGTTTCTTCATCGTGCCAAACACATTCAATGCCCTCCATCCGTGCATCGTTCGTCGTAATGTCCAAAAACCGCTCAACTCTGATTTCCGTAATTTCCAGTAAAATCCGGGAAGCCCAACGCGGCATGTGGATCGAAGGAATAAACTGCCTGCGGGCATTTTTTGATATCCATCCGTCTGGATATGACATTGGCAAACAAACGCCATCAGCAGAATAAAGCCATCCAGAACGGCTATTATGGCAAATCTCCTCCTGCACCCACAAACGGTCGCCAACTTTCCCGTAGGGACATTCAATCCACGGGATAAAAATATCTGAAAACTTTCCGCTTCCTTCCTCGGAAACAGCCAGCCACGAGCCGGACTCTTCTATAAATTCCTGAATCTCCCACCCTCTTTCTTTCAAAGCTTCAGGGAGATCATTAAACTGGTTCAGGCCGCACGTGCGGCGGGTTTGATTTTTGTGCTCGCCGGGAGTGCTGTATTCCTGCAGCAATGCCCGAATCATATCTGCTTCAAATTGGATAGGATGTTCTTTAATATTGTTATTCATGGTCTTGACCATTGATAACACCAGATTATTCCAAAATCCGTTAAATCCTCCGCAGATTAAAAAAAGACAGAGCCCATTCTGGAGTGGCTGTTCCATACTTTCCCACACATCCTGAAGCTGTTAACATATCCGATGCGGCCGTGAACCACTCCGAGACCGGCGCATGAACCACATTCGTGTTCATTCAATTCCGGGCACTCTCCACTTTTACCAGCCACGGCAGTTTTATCCTGTCCATCTCCTGCAACAACTAACTTACATTCAAAAATTTATATCATCATTCACACACACAAATACCCTCAGGGACAGCCTCCAGTCCAGACCTTTTTCCAAATGCACCTATAATTATCCTGATGCCTATAATAAGGATATTAGAAAAAACGCTGGCTATACATCCTAACCGGCGTTTTTGGCCTAAGTTATTCAATTTCAAATGAAAAAATAAAAAACTAAAATAAGACAATCAGACCAGCAAATAATTCCCCAGCATCTAATCCCCTGGTTTGCAAAGAAAAAGAGCCTAAACCGTTAAAGTGCAGGCTCTTCAAAAAAGAAAGGCTTTGGCGGAGCGGGAGGGATTCGAACCCTCGGTACCGGTTTTGCCAGTACGTTCCTTTAGCAAAGGAGTGCTTTCAGCCTCTCAGCCACCGCTCCGTCTTGGGTAATGTGTGGAAAGGAGACTACACGCTTCCCAAAATGAAGTCAATACATAAATAATACAGTCAAAAATATTGATCAGGCAATCTTCTAGATCCTACTGGATCGGGATAGACAACCATTCATTTGATTGTTCCATGAGGTCAGAAAAACAACCTTCTGGAAAGAGTAAAAATATCCACAAATTCATGTTGATGAACAATTTATTCAAACAAATACGCATTTTCCCGGCAAATATATTAGCAAAGCATGGAACATTTTTTCCGTAATTCATGAAAAATAGTTCCTCAGTTCAGCATGAACACCACATTCCAGAGACGGCGTACGCCTGATTGGAGCAAATCGGAAAGACAAATTCACACCCCGCAATGCTCGGCAATGACTTCCAGGAAATCATCCAAGTAACGAGCAGCTTTCTGCTCTCCAATGCCGTGAACGTTCATAGCACCACGGCGGGTGGTAGGTTTCAACCTGGCCAAACCTTCCAGTGTAGAATTATGAAACACGGCATAAGCCGGAATCCCGGCTTCCCGTGCCAGTTCATTCCTCAGCTCCTTCAACTTCAAAAACAAATCCTCGTCAAACTCTCCCAGGGCAGCCAAATTTCCCGTAGACCGAACTCTGGCCTGCTCCATAGATACGGATATTTCCCCGGCGGGCAAAAGGCCAAACCAAAGATGCCTTCTTGCGCCCCATCATCACTTCATTTCCTTTCGGACTCAGGGTAATCAGGGGACGGTCCGCCTCCCCGCTCATTCTGGTCAATCCCGCCATCTGCATGGCACGGAACAACTGGCGGATATCGTCCTCACTCCATCGGGAAAGGATGCCATAAGTACTCAGCCGGACCAGGGATGTTCTTAACAACTCCTGGGTTTTCGCCCCTTTGAGCATCTGGATGATTTTCGTCCTGCCCCACCTTCCCTGCCAGGAACCATCAGCCAAACGCACGGATGCGCGCGCAATCCCGCTCAACGCCTGCCGCACCACCAAAGTCTCTTCTTCTCCCAGGGATTGGCCTTCCTCAACGCCCAGGGCCAGGCACTGGTCGCAGCGGCCGCACGGCACTCCATCTTCCTCCCCGAAATAATTCAAAATCCATTGCTGACGGCAGCCGGAGGAATAAGCGAACTCCGTCATTGCCTTCAGTTTTTCCCGGTCCCTCACTTCCTTTTCCCGCAGGGCACCTTCATCCAGAGGAATCTTCAAGCCGCTTACGGAAGGATCCGTCACTCTGGTAAGCTTCACGCGTTGTCCCGGAACGTCATGACGGCTGATCGCTCCATTGCGTATAAGAACGGATAAAGCAGCTCCCACCTGCATGGCATTGCGGCATTTGAGACGCTCCGCCATTTCCTCCAGAGACCACATGACATCGTGGGTTTCCGCGCTGCAATGCTTCCTGAGCAACTCGTACAGCTCCACAATCAATGGAATTCCCGGATTCACTCCTTCAATAAAAAATTCCTGGGTCCGCAAATCCGCATGGTTGAACAAAAGTTCGCAATAAGCCTCCTCCCCGTCTCGTCCGGCTCGGCCGGCCTCCTGATAATAGGCCTCCACACTGCCGGGAATCTCAAAATGGGCAACAAACCTGACGTCCGCACGGTCAATGCCCATTCCAAAAGCATTCGTGGCAATAACAATATCCGCATGGCGGTTCATGAAAGCGTTCTGGGCTTCCTCTCTCTGTTCATCCGTCATGCCTGCGTGATAGGCTGTCACGCTCAATCCAAAATCGGAAAGAGCCTCATATACCTGCTCCACTTTTTTGCGGGTGGAGCAATAAATAATACCCGTCTTGTAACGCTTCACCAATTCGTACAGCCTCTTGTATTTGTCTTTGTGCGTATCGCACGCAGTAATGCGGAAATGCAGGTTTTCCCGCGCAAACCCTCGTACGATCGTCACCGGATCATCCAGCCCCAAATGTTTCAGAATATCTTCCCGCACCCGCGGAGTAGCCGTGGCGGTCAGAGCAGCCACCTGAGGCCGCCCCATCATTTCAACAGCTTTTCCCAGCTTCAGATAATCCGGACGGAAATCGTGCCCCCACTGGCTCAGGCAATGCGCTTCATCCACAGCCACCATATTTACATCCACCTCCGCCAGAGCATGCATGAACCCTTCATGACCAAAACGTTCAGGAGCCACATATACCAGCTTGAACGCACCCTTCTTCATTCCTTCCAAACGTTCCTTTTGCTCAGGAAAACTCAGGGAGCTGTTAATCATGGTGGCGGGAATCCCTCTGGCGACAAGAGCATCCACCTGATCTTTCATTAAAGCGATTAGAGGACTGACAACCAGGCAAACCCCGTCCCGGCACAAGGAGGGAAGCTGGTAACACAGGGATTTTCCTCCTCCCGTGGGCATCACGACCAATACATTGCGGCCTTCCATAATGGAAGCCACCACTTGATCCTGGCCCTCCCTCAAGCAGGAAAAGCCGAAGTACTTCTTCAATGCCTCCATCGGCGACCTGATCACCTTGAACTCGCTCATTTTCTCCGTTTAGTGTGCCACAGGCCATTCCATGGCGCAACGCCTTTCCCCTTTTTCTCCACCCCTCAGTTAACGGTTCTTTCTCTGAAAATTTATTCTCCCAAAAAGAGAAAAATGATTTTTTTCTCAAATCATCTTACAAACATCTTGACTTTCCCGAAGAAAAATCTATATTTCCTTCACCGCTTACGCGGTACACGACGCAAGTCAAAGCGCCCGTAGCTCAATTGGATAGAGCGTCTGACTACGGATCAGAAGGTTTGGGGTTCGAATCCCTACGGGCGTGCCACTTACATCACTGCCAGCAAATAAAATGATTCCTGCCTGAACATCACGGCGGGATTTTTTGTCTCTACTGGTAAATACATATGGGGGCGCCATGGTTTCGACTGGAAGTCTGCGGTGCTGGCTGCATGTGAAGGTTAATCGGCTGGCCTTCTAAAAAGCCGATTAAAAAAATAAATGCAGAGTCTAACGACCTTGCTCTGGCTGCCTAATTAGTTCAGCCGCGTCAGAACCTCAACGCCTGCTAGAGGGGACGACGAAGACACAGCAGGCTGGTGCAATGCGGGGTTGCCGCGCAACGCACGAGACTTCCACAGGCAACTAGCGAGCTTGCCTAGTTGACGCATAGCGAAGCAGCCGCGAAAGCAGCAATATGCGTCTGAACATGGAGATGCTGTCATCAATGGCCTTCAGGACACGGGTTCGACTCCCGTCGCCTCCACCATCTCAAAACAACCGCAAGCGTTTGAAAAAGAACGCTTGCGGTTGTTGTTTTTATAGAACCGCAGTACAAACCGCAGTACATTATAATGACTTTTAGAAACAATGTACTGTATTTTTAAAACCGCATGACGATACTCCATCCAGGTTTTCCGATAAACATTAGAGCATAAGGGAATCTGCAATTTTTGAGTCATCACGACAAACCAGGCCCTTCCTGTTCCCAACGTTGACCAAGAACTGCTTTACGTCACTCATGGGGTTACTGTCATTGATTCCCTGTTTTTGATCCTCTCCTGCCTGGGAGGAACATCTTTTCCATTTAAAACTGTTGCAATGCATCGACAAATCCGGAAACGCCTTGTCCGGAAAAAACACTGCATCACATATCCCCCAGTCTGCCGCAATCATGCAGTCAGTCCAACAATCTTATTTGCTGATATCCTTATTATTTTCTGATGGTAAAATACTTGAAAAACGATATGGAGGCAAAATCCATCAGTATGAACTGCGCATAATTACCGGGGGTAAAAATACGGCGGCCCCCGAGGCTATTGACAGCCTCAATCGTCAGTAGAACTGCTTCACGAAACTCAACGGCCTCATCGTCTTCTGCGGAATTATTGAGAACAGAGGTATTTCCCAGCCTTGCCCATACCTGGACGGCTTGCCAGTCCTCTTCCATGTCTGCAATGACGGCTACAGCCGCGCTCAAAGCCGGGACCTGCCCGGACGGTATATCATTCTGTTTATAGCGGTCTATGCGGGTATATCCATCCGAATCCTGGTAGATGGCTGTTAGTGTGAATTCCCTCCAGTTACCGGGCTTGGAAAACTGTATTTGTATCTCTCTCATGGTATCATTATGCTAATTGGCTGATTTAATAATGGCGGCGCGAGCATCGTGATGGCTGGCAAACACCCACACCTGCCGGGCTTGTCCCGTCTTGTTGGAGGAATAACATCAGGGATATTTGTCTGCCTCCGGCTGATCTTTCTTCAGGGAGCTGACTGCACCACACGGCAGCGCGTAACACCCACTTCCTTGAAAAATCTGCTCCAGCTCGCGGAAAATGTCATCCTGTGTAAAACGTCCAAATTGAAAGTCCCCGCTCCCGCCCGGCATTTTGGCCAACATTGATGAGGATACGGCCCGTAACAAATATGATATGCCCCCTCGTTTGAAGCGTATGGAAGATGCTTTGCCTAAATCGCAGATGAGACAGCCTGCGGAGCATTCCTATATTGTCACACCCACTTAACTATTTGAATACAATAAATGATAATATCCTTTCTCTATAAAACCATCCTATCACAGGAAAGGAACGAATTATTGGAAAAATTGCTTTGAAACCCGGATTCGGCCCCTGTCCGTAAAAAACTATACGATGAAATGAGCTTCCCGAATATCCAGAAGCGTTGATAAAAATACTTCAAGCCAACAGTATGTACTTTATATGGAAAACTCTTATCATCAAACAACACGCCGGAATTTCCTGAATCAATTAGGCCTGGCGGCAGCAGGAATGACAACGGGCAATACAGCCCTTGCCACTACACAATATGATTCCGGCATTCCCAGAAATTCCGTACCAGATAGAACTTCCGATAATTCCGCCAAAAGAGTGATCATGATTTCCCTGGACGGTATTTGTGTGGAAGGTTTTCAAAAGGCGCATGCGCCCTCTTTAAAAGGAATGATGTCACAGGGAGCTTTTTCTCTGGATACGCGGGTTGTGATGCCCTCCGTCACGTTACCTAACTGGACCAGTCACTTAACCGGCAGCGGCCCGGAACAGCACGGAGTCTTCAATAATAACTGGACGCCGGCAAATTCCTCCTACCCCGCCGTACGGAGAGACGAAGACGGATATTATCCCTCCGTATTCCAGGCCCTGAAAAAATGCCAGCCTTCCTGCAAAACAGCTTTTTACTATAATTGGAAACCTCTTGCCTATCCGTTCAACGAAAAATACCTGGATGAAATCAAGTACCTGGCAAACGACGCCTATGCTTCCAATTACCATCAGGCTTTCCAATTCGTCAAGAAACACCGCTACAACCCGACTGTGGTTTTTTTTCTCTATTCCGTTCATACAGATCATGCGGGGCACAAATACGGCTGGATGTCCAGAGAATACCTTCAATCTATTGAAGAGGCGGATCAGCAAATTGGAATCTTTTTTCAGAAATTGAGGCAGGAAGACTTATTCAACGATACGCATTTTCTATTTCTGACGGATCATGGGGGAATCGGAAAGGGCCACGGGGGGACGAGCGCAGCGGAAATGATAGTTCCATGGGGGATTTCAGGTCCGGGCATTAAGAGAAATTTCCTGATTTCCGAACCAAACAATACCACCAATACCGCTCCCATGCTTCTTCATTTATTCGGAGGAAAGCCACTACCGGAATGGACGGGGAAAGTCATTGAAAGCGTGTTTCCATCATAACTCCCCCGTAGCTTGCTTTTCCTGATGCAATTTACCGCCTTTTCACGGCAGGAAACAAAACATGGCTGCCGGATGGCATTCCCTGCCGGAGTTGAACCGAGCCTTTGCCGTTGGAGAGACGGCCTTCCTGACCGCTAGAAGAAGGGAACATGACAGCCGGAATAAAACAGCCCGCTTTTCACAAAGCACTGAAATCTGCATAGCACTTTCCCGGAAAGAGTCAATGATTTTTACCGTATCCTTTCCCCTTTTTAATCAAATACGGAATTCCAACAGGGAGCGTCAGCCGCATCAAAACGCAACAGAACCTGTTCCGGAGTGTTTTATTCCCAAGACATGGAGGCAAGCTTATTCCGACCAGAGCATCAGCTTTCTGATGTTTCCCAACCATCCTTTTTTCAACCGTTGCCCACCCATACGCATAAGATAAGGGGAAGGATTGCACCTGTTTCTTCCATGAAGGACAATGAAACGTACGGCCACCACCTCCGACCGTCTTCATGACGAATTGTTCACTCAGGCTTTCTGGCCTTGTTCATCTTCATGGCAAATCATCCCACGTAGCCGACATGATTGGACCATTCAGCATTTAATGATTCGAGGCGCGGGCACCCCCTCCCTCTGGGTTGCCGTACCGCATCAAAGACATCTTATGACGAGCCCTGCCGCATGAAGTATTGTTCATTTTTCCTCTTTTATTTCCGGCAAAACCACAGGTTCTCCCAAAAAACGGGGTTCACGGCTCCAAACCCACAAGTCCAGCATCATCCATACGCGGGCCGCACGCTCCCTGAACCAGCTTTTCATACGGGAACGGCGGTTGGGAACATCCGGCGCGCTGACGGCCCAGGCCGCCATCCCCTCATGCGCTGCGATTGCCAGGGCGCGTTCATTATGAAATTCCTGAGAAACAACAATCATCGTCGAAACGCCAAAAAATTTCCTTCATCCTCACGACAGAATCCAAAGTCCGCAATCCCGCAAAGTCACATACAATCCGTTCCTCTGGAACGCCACGTTCCACCAGAGCCTGTTTCATCCATTCCGGTTCATTGTAAGCATGAGAACTATTATCTCCGGAAACGATGAAAACCGTTGCTTTTCCATCTTTCCAAAGTTCCGAGGCCGTATCCATCCTGTTATGGAAATATCCGTTAGGGCTCCCCATGAATGTTGGGGAGCATCCTAACACCAAAACAGGAGCACGAACGGGAACATCCCTGGAATGCTCAACAATCCTGCCCTCTGAAACGGAATAAATGTACCATTCTGCGGCAACGCATACCACAACCGCTCCCGCAAACATGCCTCCTGCTATTTTCAACGCCAGCAGCATTCCCTTTTTTCCAGGGCGCCATGAACCATCTGATTTTCCAAACCGGAAGATACCCAACAATTTCATACTCCGTATTTCTATTTTTCAGCCAGAGGCGCCCTGTTATAAACTCTTTTTTCAGAACTGTTTCCACTCAACATTCTTCTCTCTGCTTTCTGCATTTCATGACAAGAATAGCCACGAAACACCGCCATCCTTGTTTTACTCATCCGGGAAAACAAAAATTATTGATGGAGAATTAGCCAACAAATGATATTGAAGCAAAACAAAGAAAAAGGCCCGCAAACAGCGAGCCTTTAATTTACATAATTCATTGTTATTTAAAGAAGTACCCCCGACCGGACTCGAACCGGTACGTCCTTGCGGACAACAGATTTTAAGACAAATTCAAAACATTGATACTCCAATATTTTTATTAAAAAACGATTCATGGGTAACTACTGGGTAACTATTTCAGTTTCTGCGATTCATTTCTCGCTCGTGTTCTCGGTAATTCTTTCCAGAAGGAAGAGTGCCAGAAAAAATCAGCCTTGTCTATTTTGGACTTGCAGAAAAATACTATCTGGAAATGATAAAAAGCAATGGAACAGTATTACATTGCAACGGAGGAAGGACAGACGGAAGGGCCGTATTCCTTTGCATCACTGGAAACTTTCTACGCCGAAGGCAAGATAACACAAAAAAGTCTTGTTTGCATTGCTGGCGGTCAAGAGTGGGTGCAGTTCGGAACGGTTTATAAAACAGAAGTGGAAAGTTCAAGCCCTCCAAAGGGGTGAGGCTACCCGTAAAAAAAGAGGAAGAGGCACGAAGAAGGTTCGATGAAGCACAGGCACAATTAAATAAACCTGCTTGGCAAAAGATTCATGAACAACAGGATACGCGACCAAGCGAATCTGAACCGTTGGAGATAACTGTCGAAGGCTTATTCCGTATTGCAGGTATTCTTGCTCTACTTGCTGGGGTTATCGTGTTTTTGAATCATGCTGAAGAACAAACAGGAATCGGTCTTGCTTACCTGATCGCTGGGGCCTTCTCCTGCCTTGGGTGCTTCTGGTGTGCCAAAGTCATTAAATTACTTTCCTATGCCAATAGGCTTCTTTTGGTTATAGCCAAAAACACACGCAATGCTACTGACAAGCAATAATTGTTTTCACTGAACACAGAAACGCCCCGGACGAGCAAAACGTTGCGGGGCGTTTTTTTTTGGGCGAAGGATTAGGGAGCACCAGCTTTATTCCAGGCTTTCATTGATCACATCCACGCACCATTGACGGAGAAGTTTACCTGCCACCGTGGCGGCATTATTCCAAGCGTCAAAGGAGGCATCATCTACTGTGAGAGTGATTGCATTGTCCGCCGCGCTGGGGGAGTGTGCCCCTGAGGTCAGGGGCGCGGGTGCCAGGGGCTTGTTCATCATCTTTTACGGTAAGGAAGATTAACAATTCCCCGGGGCGTTTCTGCCTTTGGGTAGTATTGGCCCATTTACCTATTGCGTCAATTTGAGCATTGATTCCTCTCAACCCCTGGGTTAATTCCTCTTTCAATCCATTGATGGCACGTTTTGTTGCCAGTCCTAATTCCTGAAGCTTGGCAACGTAGAGCTTGCCTAATTCCCTCATTTCCGCTTCATCAATGTGCCCATCCGCAGCTGCGGCTTCAATATTTTTACGTATGGCATCAAGTGCCTTGTCAGCCAGTTCCGCTTGTTGAGGAGATGAGCTTTTACCCGTTTTCATGAGCAGGCCCTGTACAAAAGTTTTAATAGCCTTGTTGGTTTCCTGCTGCTGTTCCCGCTGAAGATTCTTCAATTCCCACTCCTGCTCTTTTTCTCAATCTTTTCCTGGGCCTTCTTGGCTTCCTGAGCTTCCTTCTTATCCGCCCGTTTGTTGAACAGGTCGATATTGGCGGAATTGAGCCGGTCTTGCGTCCTGATGCTCCGCTCCTGATCAACAATGTTGCGTTCATAGGCCCCCATAATATCCCCCAGCCTCCCGGCTTCTTCTCTGGCATCGGCAAGTTTGTCCGCAAGTTCTTTTGCCTTGGTGTTCTGGTCTTCCAGGGCTTTTTGATATTCCCCGGTTCGGCTGGTTACGTCCGTTCCCTGCTTGTAGGAGGGTTCAAAGTTCACGTCGGATTGTCGGAACAAGTCTCGGAGTTCGTCGATTCTGCTAGTAGCGGCGTTGCCTTCACTTCGAGCAGCTTCACGGACGGATAAAAGGCGTTTTTCCTGCTCAAGTAATTTAGGAAGTTTCAATTCCATTGTTCGCGCATCTGTATTTCTTCCTATTTCCCTATATTCCTTGATATTATTTTTTAAAAAGCCTATATCTTTCTGTATCTTCTGAAGCTCGCCGTTGCTCGCATCAATCCTTTCCTGGGCTTTGGCTTGCTGTTGGAACAGTCTTTCAACCTCCTGAAGGGAGGGCATTTGACCTTGAATGAACTTCATGTCAAAGTCCTTATCTTGCAAACGGTCACGGTTTTGAACGGCCGTGTCCAGCTGTCTTCCGTAGTCCATGAATTCCTTCTGCGCTACTTCCAGATCCCGGCGGCGTATCTTGTCGTCAAGATTCTGGTCAATCATCATCATGCCGTAGTCCCGCTGACGTTTGGTGATTTTTCCGTCTTCAAAGTCATTGTCCAACTTCACGCGGGCAAGTTCGGCTTCCTGCATGTCAATCCCCTTCTGGCGGGCGGCTTCCTCCCTTCTCAACTGGATTTGCCGCTCAATTTCCTGGGTCTGCAAACGGTATTCCACCGTAATGCCCCTTTGATGAAGTCCTCGAACCCTTTGTTGATTTCCTGCGTCCGATCGGCTTTGTTATAGTCCTGGATGGCTTCATAACTCTTTTTTTGATAGATTCGGCAGCATCCCTGGCACGTTTTTTTCATCCTTTCGGTTGCCTGTTCCGCCTGCCGCACCAATTCGTCGCTTTTGGTCTTGAAGTGGTCAATCAAAGCGGTAATGCCGGCGGTCAGCCCCTGGATCAGCAGCATGGCCCAGCCCAGCGGCCCCATCGCCGTTTTGATGGTGGTTCCGAACAGGCGGATGAACGGGATCGCCCCGCGGAGGGCGCTGGACATGCCCAGGATGCGCGTTGCCGCAAGGGTAATCTGCCCCGCCAGCCCCCTTGACCTGCGTGGAGGTGAGTTGCCCGGCATCTCCGGCCGTCTTGATGCGCCGTCCCAGGTCCTGGATATTCTTCAGGGCGTCCGCCTGGGCTACGTTGTCCCCGGCCTTCCGGGCTTCTTCCAGTTTGGCAATGTAGGATTCCAGTTCGGCCTGCAGTTCCTCATAGGTGGCGGAGGCGCGGCGGTTGTTGGCTTCCAGCCGTTCCACCGTGGCGGCGGCGGCCTGCTGCTTCCGGGCCTCCGCGGCTTCCGCCTTTTCCGCGGCCTTGTCGGCGGCGTCCATTTCCTTGTTGTAGCCGTCAATGATTTGTTGAAGGTTTTCGTCAAGGTCATCTCCCCATTTCGCCCCAAGGTCCAAATCAGACATTTTGTTGTTGAGGACTTCAAAGACGTCATCCACCTGTTCCAGCTTCTTCCTGAATTCCTCGGAGGTCAGCACGGCGTTGGTGACTTCGTCAATAAACCCGGTCAATCCCGGGTTGTCGTTGAAGGCGGCCTTCATCCGGAAGCCGGCGGCGGTCGGGGGCGTCGGCGTATTGGTCAAGTTTGGAATTGGCGTTTTCCAGGGCTTGTTCATATTCCGCCCCCATGCCGTCCTTCATGGCGCGCCGGTTTCTTCAGCGACCGTTTTGACACGGGAAAGGGAATCCGCGATCTGGTCCATCACGCCGGAGGTCTGCGAAATGGATTCGCCGGATTCCCGTATCCTGTCCAGGGATGCGGCGGCTTGAGTGGCTCCGGAGGTGTCGGCGGTCGTTCTGATGTTGATGTTCAAGTTTCTGTCTGACATATAACCTTAATTATCCTATGGTTTAGCGATTGTTGCCATTATGGATAAATGGGCTGTGGAAAAGAAGGATGCACACTGGCTATCAAAATTGTAAACCGTTATAACGGAAAAAATCCGAAGGCATGAAGAGTATCTGTCATAAATACTCTAGGCTGGTTTAGTCATTGAATACGTGTGAATAAAAAGTTTCGTATGTGAAATTACTGAGTTGAAAAACGCACAAAACGTATTGACAAGATACTCTCCCTTGGTAGGGTGACATCACCAAGCCTCCCCCGGGTAAGCTGGTAGTCTTTTGACTCGCCAGAAGCTCCCCGAATATGGGGAGGTGTTTTTTTAGCAAATCTCTATGCAATATACTAAGCCGCATCTTTCATTTGAAGATCAAGCTGATCGGCTTATTCAACGGGGTTTGATCGTGAGAGATAAGCAACAGCTTATACAAATTCTCAAACAGGTAAGTTACTACAGACTTAGTGCGTATTGGTATCCTTTCAGAGAAAAGGATGAACAAGGGAAAATAAAAGACAACCTATGTACAGGAATTACGCTTGAACGTGTTTGGGATCACTACAGGTTTGACCGCCGACTTCGAGTTCTATTTGTCGATGCCATTGAGCGTATAGAAATTGCTCTAAGGACACAACTTATATACCTTTATACGGAAAAACATTCTCCTTTCGACTATGTGAAACCTTCTTCTTTCCCAACATGGAAATACTGTGAAGACAAGATAAAAAAGATTGAAGAGCAGGCGGGAATCAAGAATGGATCCTGTACAGAAAGATGCAGACATGAGTGCATCAAGCATTTCTTTAAAAAATATGGGGATTCACATCAGCACCTTCCGTTATGGATGTTTTCCGAAATAAGCGATTTCGGATTTACGTCCCTATTTTTCGAACATGCCGGACGAGATATTCAAACAGAAATAGCAAAAGAATGGGCAGTAACTCCTGAGGTTCTTAGGTCATGGATGAGGTCATTAAACACATTGAGAAATACATGTGCCCATCATGGGAGGCTGTGGAACAACGTATGGGGAACACCTCCGAAACTTCCTCCATGGCATAGCCAAAGAGGATGGTACGCCCGATATTCTCTGGAAAAAAGGCAATGGATATTACCTCAAAACAATAAGAGTATTCAACCTTCTTTTGCCCAAGACAGAACAGCTATGCTGCTTTTCATTTGCCGATATCTCCTAAAAAAAATCATTCCTTGTACAGAATGGCCCAAAAGAATGGAAAATTTGTTTTCCGATTTTTCAAATAAAGGAATTGATTTCCCAAATATGGGATTCTCAAATTCTGAATGGCAAAAAAACACCCGATATGGAAAAAAATTCCATTACTTCTATATAACGTATCTTATCCTATTTTCAAACGGGCGTTGCACAAAGCAAGCATGACTTCCCGGCGGGCGCTTTTGGGAACGTGGGGAGGCAGGGGATTGCCGACGCTCACCACGTCATAGCTGCGGGCATAGTCCTCCGGATTCGCCGTCCGGCTGTCCCAGTTCCACCAGGACCACCGCCCGGCCCGGTTCCGGGGCGTCCACGGCTCGTCAAGCCGGACACGCTCCCGGCCGCAGACGTCCATGACGGCCCGGCAGATGGTTAGGTCTTCCGGGGCGAGCGGGGGGATGGCGGCGCATTCCAGCGCTTCGGCGGCCATCCTGGCCGCCCGGCCGCTCAGGGCGTAGCAATTTCCGTAGGCGGACCGTTCGGACGGGTTCCGGGGGACCCGGTATCCGGCGGCGTGCAGCGCAAGCCCGTTGTGTTTCATTTCCCTGACCCATCCGCCCGACAGAAGCGCGCCGTGTCGGAGTCAATCTTGACGACGGTATCGCCATCCGCCGCCCCCTTGGGCCAGCGTGGCAATGATTCCCCGGACGCACTCCGGGCCGCGCAGGTTGCCGCAGCGGGGGAAAGAGCTCCGGCGATACCGCGCCCCATACGCTACAAGAGCCCTCCTGGCCCCCGGGGGTACCGGGGCGGCGCTGTCGTCCACCACCGTAACTACCGCCTCCGGAAGAGCCGTCCTGGCGCACCGGACGCAGGCCACGGCTTCCTGCGCGTCTCCGGCATAGGTGAAGGTGTATATCCTGATCATGACATTCCGGAGGGGCCGAAGGTTCCCGGGTGGATTAGGAGATAAACCGTGCCCGCCTGGTGCTGCACCACCTTGTTGCCGTCGATGGTGGCCAGATGGAAATAATATTCATAAGGGGTTTCCCGGTCTTCCTCCGCGAGCCTGACGGGGTCGGAGACGCCGCCCGCGGCGGACAGAGAGGATCCGAGGTATTTCGCGTCCTTGTCCAGCTGGATCTTGAGCCAGATTTCCCCGGAGGTGACGGGGCTTTTCACCCAGCCCCCGGAACCCCCTCCGGAAGCAGCCCCCCGATATAGTTGCCGGCATAGATAGCCTTCCCCTGGCGGATGTAGGCGTCGGACACCTTGCCGTCGCTCCCGTAAGACAGGCGGCATTGGAATCCCACCTCGACGGCGCTGGTTCCCCCCACGCGGGAGGCTCCTGGGCCTGCAGCAGTTTTACGGACGGCCCGACGCTGGGAAGCTCCGGGACTTCATCGTCCGCTCCGGAAGAGCCTCCGCCTCCGCTGCCGGATCCTCCGCCCGAAGAACCGCCCCCGGCGGACGTGGACGAGTCCGCCCAGGCCGTCCGGCGCAGCGCCTCGGCAAGCTGCCGGCTCCGGTCGATGGAGTCCTGCAGGGAGATCTGTTCCGGGGCCCCCACCGTCACGTCGGAAACTCCCGTTTTAAGGTCGAGGGATATTTCCTGGATGACGGACCGCATGGCTTCCCATTCTTTCAACCCTCCCGTGATGGAGAGGCGCCCCCCGCAGACCTGGTCAAAGTCGTCGTGGACGGTCGCGGATCCGTCATAGGGCAACGCGCGGGTGGCTTCGTAGTAGGATTTCAGGAAATTTTTTATACAGTGCGGAGGTGTCGTAGCTGCCCGATGTTTCGTCGTCTCCGGAGCTTCCGCCGTCGTCGGACACGCTTTCCACCGTCCCTGCCCTGTCCACCCGGTAGGATGCGTAGCCGACATTCGTCGTGGTCACTTCAAACGTCAATGTTCCGATCCAGCGGTCCCCGGTTCCGGATTTTCCGCCGTATTCCGGAAAATATTGTTTCACCGTGTCGGGGGGGATCCGTCGCCCGCACCCGCAAATCCACCCGGACCTTGCCCCATTTGATTCTCGCGCTCTTTCCGTTGATCTGGCCGGAGGTCAGTTCGTGGGTGATGGCCGCGCTGCTGTATCCCCGGTGTTCCGCGTCAGCCGGCGTGATGGACGTGATTTTCGGACTGGCCGCCACTTCCAGGCCGGCGCAATCCTCCAGGGCCGGAGCCCAGCGTTTGACGCGGGCCGCCCACTGGGCCGTGCCGGTCGGGAATTTGTCTCCCCGGACAATCATCCGCGGGGCGTCGTAACCCAGCGAGCCCGTTTCCGCAGGGCTGTATTGCCCGGCAGTGTCGGAGACCTTGACGCCGCCCGGAACGTCCACTTCCGCCGTCACCACATAGGGCTGGGACAGGGAGGCGCCTGAGGGATAGACGGCCAGCGCGCGCTGAACCCGGGAGACCACGGAAGCGTTGCAGGTCAACCCCACGGCCGGAGGCACCAGATCGGGACGCGCCTTGAGGGACAGGGCGCTTACGTCCACGGCGGACAGGTCGAGCACGACATCTGGCAAATGGGCATGGTCGGCAATGACCAGCGTGGCGGAGTCGTCCGCGCCGTATTCAAACCACGCGGCCATATTGGGGCGCCATTGCTGGATCTGGGAAAGCAGGGAGGCATACGTTTCCGACGCGTAGGCAAACGGAATGATTTCGGCATCCTTGTCGATCCGGAGGTCGTATTTGATGGGGACCAGGGCCGTGCTGACGGCGTGGTCCAGGACTCCGGAGAGGGCGTCCCGGATGTTCGCGGTCGCCTGTTTTTCCTGACCGCTTCCGCCTGTGCCCTGGCGGTATTCGGCAAAGATGCCGTTGGCGCGGCCATTCGCGAAGTACTGGATGTTGCTCAGGTTCCACCAGTAATCGCAAATCCTGATGTCCCAGCTCTCGGAGGTTCCTTCAAGGGAGTGTTCCAGGTCAATGGCCGGGCCGATGAGCAGGGTTTTCCCGCGCCAGACGACTTTCACTATTTCCCCTTCTTCAAACGGGCAGGAGGCAAACCGGGAGACCGGCGCGCGGAAGGAGACGGAGGCTCCCCCGAAGGAGAGCCGGTTGTAGGACGGGCTTTCGGCCATGTCCAGGAAGTCGGCGGAAGATACGTCAAGGGTTTTCACAGGGGGCGGCCGAGGGTGAAGTTGTAGGAGACGATAAGGCGCAGGCCCTGAACCTTCGGTTCGGCGTCGGCGATGACGGCTTCAAAGCGCTGTTCACGGCCGCAGGCGTCGGTCCAGGTCCATTCCCCCTTTCCCGCCGTTTTCCATTCGTTGAGCCATTCGTAAAAGGCGCCCCACGCTTCCATGTGGGAGGCGCATTCCCGCACGGTGGAGATGGTGAAGGACAGGGACAGGTTGCCGAATGCGTCCAGCCTGGGGAACGGGCTGTTGATGATCGGCGTGGCGGACGTGCCGAACTGCACCGGGAAAGCGTGTTCCGGCAGGGAGTCGAGCAGGAATTCCCCGACGCGCACGACGGGGCGCCCGTCAAAGGTGATGGAAAAGGGAGAAATGGTCGTGTCCATGCCTCAATAGTGGTGGGGAAACAGGGGCCGCCCCTCCCCATGCAAACAGAGGGGCGGCTCCGGCTGTCATGCCCCGGCGGAGGCCGGAAGGCGATTTCTTCCGTGGGCGTCAGGGGAATTCAGGGAGGACGGGATCACTTCAAGCGTCAATTTCGGCGTGATCAGCTTGTTATTTTCCGTGGGGATTTCCACCTTGAGCAGCGCCGCTACTTCCAGGACCATCATTTCTTTTTTTGTCTTCCTGGTATTTGGTGAGGCGCGCCCATACCTTTTGCCCGTAGATGTTCCGGGAAAAGGGCTGCACTTCCTTCCCGGCTTCCAGCCTGTCGCACTGGTAAATCACCTGCCAGCAGACCGGGTTAACCTCCGTGGAGTTGATTTCGATGGTGTTGCCCGTCACTTTGGTGTTCTTCCGCGTCACATAGGAGGTCGTGTCGCGGGAAAATACCGTGCGGGCGTCGTCTTCCGTGGTCGGCGTGATTTTGTAGTCGATGACTTCGTTGGCCATCATCCAGGCGTCGGAGTCCTTCGCCGGCTTGAATTGCTCGTCCACCGTGTCCGTGCCGCTTCCGGCCGTGACTGTCGTTCGAACGGGCACAGGTCGAGAAAGGTGCCGACCAGCATTTCCTTGTTGTAGAGTTCTGACATGGTTGTTAGCTTCTTACGTAGTCAATAAAGGTCACTTTCCCGGCGTCGGCGTGGACTTTGTACACGTCTTCCGGGATGTGGACGATTTTTCCCCCCGCGCGGCGATGCCGTGAGGGAGTTCCAGCTTGTTGACGGCCACCCGGCATTTGACGATGCGGGGCGCCGGAGCAGTAGCGGCCTCCTGGGCCGCGGCGGTGGTGGGTTTAGTTGCCATGTTTCAATATGGTGGTTTGTTCAAGGGTGAGCGTAACAGCCTTGTTGGTCATCTGCACCCGGCTTGACTCCGTGCCTGTGACTTTGAGCTTCATGCAGGTGAGCCAGCCCGGTTCCCGATGCCCGTCAAGCCCGATGGCGAGCAGGTCGGACAGATCGTCCGCATCCCAGCCGAGGACGGCGGTTGCGTCGGATTTTTTCAGGAGGGGATTGCTTTCAATGACGATTTTGGTCGTCAGAATGACGGCATTCGGGCCGCCCTGTTCCTGCAGGGGTTTTCGTTTTGGGGCACATACCAGCACGCAGATTCCCAGCCTGGACAGCTTTTGAGTAATCAGGGCTTTCAGGTCGGCGTCCCAGCCGCGCATGACAATGCCGGTATCCTTCCCGCCGTTGTAACGGGCACACAGAGCCACGATCTTCCGATAGATTTTTTCCCCCGCGGCGATGCGCGGGCTTGCAGGTAAAGCGCTCATAGTTCACACCAGTTCTGATAGGGCTGTCCGGCTCCGTACACCTCTGCGCCGTCACTTTCCGAATCGTAGGGGGCAAGATAAAACCTGCCCTCCCGAACGGCCCGGAAAATCTCGCCGGCCGTGCTGTACTGCTTGGCGCGGGGGGATCCTTCCAGATCGCCCATGTCGGGCAAGTCGGCCAGCATGGCGTGACGGATCCAGACAAGCGTCGGGTGTTCCAGTTCTTCCGGCACTCTGTCCTGACCTGTCGCCAGGACGGGATATTTCCCGGAAGAATTAACGATTCCGGCGACAAGGTTGCACGTCGTCCTGATCAGGGCGCCGGCCCGTTCCGGGGAATCCCCTTCCGCTCCTGCCGAGTCAAACGCCGCGATTTCGGCGTCCGCCAGGAAGGCCCGCAGGGTGTTTTCCGTGATCTGGACCAGCGCCATGACGATTACACGCGGATGGAGAGTTCACATTTGGCGGCGGTATTGTCGCCGCTGGCGGCGTCTGCCACAGCCTTGAGCCGGATGTAGCGTCCCATGCCATAGGGAGCCCGTCCGGCGATGCCGTTCGCAAGAGCTCCCGCTTCTTCTCCCGCCGTGGGAGCCAGGGAGAACCCCGGCACCTCGGCCCAGCTATCGCCGTCCCCGGAGGCTTCCAGGGTCAGCGTGATCTTCTTTCCGGCAGCCAGGGACGGAAGGTTTTCGTGCTCGATGACGATGGACATTTCATCAATGCCGCCCGTCTGTCCCGCATCCAGCACTTCGGAATAGGCCGTCTTGCCCGTGCCCGGCATGTTCATCCGGGCCGTCAGCAATTCGTCCTTGCGGGTGTGTCTGATAGGGTTCACTGTCTAAGGTTCCTTTCCGTTTTATTGGTTCTTCCGGTTGTTCACTTTTTTCGGCGCATGCTTGCCCCAGTGGGAAATGCCCGTGATGGAGGACAGGTCGCTTTCGTTGTTGACGATGGAGTCCGTCACCAAAATCGGGATGCCGTGGGCGTGGGTCGGAATCGGGGCGGATCCGGAGGAATCCCCTCCCGCCTTGCCGCCGTCCACGGAAACGCTCACCACCTTGCGGCTCTTGCGGAGCTGCTCCAGGGCCATGCGGTTCATGATGAATTTCGTTACGCGGACGCCCGCCGGGAACAAAGCCAGCAGTTCCGCCAATTTATCGTCATCCAGCGTCGTTCCTTCAGCGGTACCGATATTTTTCAGGCGTGCGGCGGACAGCTTGGAGTTGTTGACCAGGGCGACAAAGGCGGTCAGATCGGCAGCTTTGCCGGGAATGGCGCCCTGCTCGCCCGTTTCCGGATCCTTGCCGGGAATAAGCGCATCCTTGAACGTGCCAAGAGTAATTCCCTTGTCGCGGCCCCAGCGCCAATGCACGCCTTTGGGACCCTCCACAACGGCAAATACGGACGTTCCGTCGTAATTGTCGGCGGCCTTGGAGCTGTCCGCGCTGATGATCATCGTGTCGTCAATGAAATCGGGAAGCCCGGGAAAGCCGTTCTTGTCGATTTTCGTTCCGTAAAAACCCTGGGCTCCCAGGGAAAGCAACACCCCCTCCGTAATACCGGAAGCTTCATCGGCCAGGACGGCAGCTTCCCCGTCGTCAGAGCTTTCCAACGTAATATGATCCACAAAAACGATGGAGGAAATGGGAAACAGTTCCACGTTCCTTGATTCGTAAGTGCAGGACGTGTATCCGATGGGAGCATTGGCCGGGCGGAACCGGGCCCGGGGGATACCGGTGCGCACATAGGTTTTGATGATGGTTTTGGAGCCCACCACGGAAGCAAGCTGCGTTACTTCCGGGGCGGAGCATCCCACTTCTTCGATCAATCCGATGTCGGATGCCGAACCATTGCGTTTCTGAATGTCCAGTAGAGTCAAAAATGACATGGCTTAGTTCTTTTCCCTGTTGATGTTTTCAATGATGCGGTCACGTCCGGTAGGCTCATTCCCGCCGTTGCCGTTATTGGCCTTGCCGGCGACCACCGTCGTAAAAGCGGGGTTCGGATTGATGGAGGCGATCAGAGCCTTGCCGGCCTTGATATTGGCCGTCAGAGCGGTCTTCAGGGCCTCTTTGGCATCTTCATCTTCCGGAGCAATCTTGCCGGCCTTGATGGCGGCTTCAATTTCCGCGTCGATAAGAGCCGCCTTGGAGGCTTTCACCTCGGCAAGCTCGGCTTCCGCCGCTTTCAGTTTGGCTTCGGTTTCGTCCAGCCTGGCCTTGGCCGCCTTGCAGGAGGCCGCTTCCTTTTTGGCGTCCTCCGCCTCTTTTCGGGCCGCTTCAAGTTCCGTTCCGGACTTCTCGCCGCCCTCGGATTTCTTCTTCAGGTCGTTGATTTTGTCCTCCGCGATCTTGCCGGCCTTATCAGATGCGGCTTCCTCTTTTGTGAGGACACCGCATTTAACCAGTAGTTCGTACATTGTTGTATGTGTGTTATTTGTTTGGTCATGAACAGCACCGGTATCCTCTCCGCCGCCATTCAAAGGCATGTTCGGTTCAAGAACCGTGAAATTCTCAAGTCTGGCCTTGCCGGCCGCAATGCGGGCAATATTCTCAAAGGCCGGGTCATTCACCAGAGAGCCCACCTCAATGTCATCCGGTTCAAGACCTATAGGGCGGCAGGTTGCCGTGTTGAGCCTGAATGCCGGAGAAAAATAGCTGTAGTCACGCCCCAGCACCGATTTCCTGCCGCTTTCCGTCCATTCCCCCTTGAGGATGACGCCCACGCCGTCCATGTAGTCAAAGGAAGCGGGAATAAAGGAGGCGGGCCCCGTCTTGTGGTCAAAGTAACAGACGGGCCGCACGTTTTGAGTGAGCTTCAACGCAAGGTCCCGCTGCAAAGCCTCCAGGCAGGAGCGGTCCACAATCACTTTCTGCCGTCCTCCAATGGATGCATTGATGAAATGTTCCCCCTCCGGCATGTACACGATACAGGCCGGAGCGTCGCCAAACGCAAGAGGAACGTTGAATTCAAAATCCATGCCTCAAGCATGGCATGAAACGGAAAAGCGTAAATAGTCGGGGCTGGATATGTGTTTCAGGCATCAAGAGACGCCGCCAGAACGTCCATGAGCTTGACGCCATAGGCGCTGATCAGTTCTTCGCCGATCGGGATGGCGTCCGGCCAGGGGTCCTGTGTGATGGATTGGCGCAGGGCATACACCGCACGCACTCCCCCGCCGTCCACGGCTTCAAACAGGGCGTTCTTGTTGGGGATGGTGAACAATTCCCCGATTTCGGATTGATAATCAGCCGTCCGGCGCCCGTGGGCCTCCGGAACAAGGGGAATAGTCAACGCCCCGGCATTTTTGGCCGTAATTGTCCCTCCCTTTATTTTATGCCGCAGGGATCCGTCCTCGTCGGGATTGGAGATAACCGCTCCGGAAGCATCCGCAGAGGAAAGGAACCATTTACGGGCAATATTGGAAAACCAGCCTGTCGACATGCGCCCCGGACCGTGCGTAGGAAGAGAATTGTTGATCCAGTGTTCCCGCCCTTTGCCGTCGTACCAGGACGCCAGATAGTCCCGCAGGTATTCGCCGCTTTCCCGGTTCGCGGATTCCAGCGTTTCCGGAGCGGCTATCTTCATGGCATCGTCAAGTGCGGCGTCAAAACCGCTCATGTCAATTTCAATGTTCATGCCCGTCATTCTTTCTCGGCGGTTGTTTTTGATTCGCGCATGGAGTTCCAGCCGGCTTTAAGAGCGGCATGCTGAACCTTGACAAGGCGATCTTCCAGCAGGGATGTATCTATCTCGTCCCACAGATCCGGAACCAGCTCACGGGCGGACCGGATGACTGTTTCCAGGTCTTCTCCGGCTTCGACGGAGGCAATAAGGGCTTCCATGAATCCGGCAACACCGGAGGTCAGTTCATAGGCCGCCTGATCCGTCTGGCGTCCGACACGGGAGGCAATCCGGTTAATTTCTTCAATGTGCTTTAGCGTTTTTTTACGCGCCGCATATACTAGGGATTCCCTGTCCAGGTCATCCATTTCCCCCGGTTCCAAGCCGGCGCTCCCAAAAAAGAGGGAGGCTGATAGAGCTTCACCCCTTCTTCGGGCATGGGGATGTCAAGCCAGTCGTAAACCTGTTCTTCAGCGACGGGAACAATCCTGGTTGCCTTGTCCACCCAGTCAAGTTTTGCCAAGCTCATTCCGGAGGACGGGTCCTTAAAAGAGATGACGGGCAGATGTGCCGGGCGTCTTCCCAGGTTAAGTTCCAGGATGGCCGGGACAAGTTGCTGATTGAGGACGCCGGCAACGTATTTCCCGCGGGCTAGAACAACCTGGTTTTCCGTATTTTCGTGCACTTCGCCCAGGGCGCGATTGCCGCCCGTGCTGGAAACGGAACTGGTGAGGGTTTGCCCCAAAATCAGAATATCGCATGCCTTGTTGGCCTCTTCGATCATGTTCAGGTGCGGAAGCTGGTTGCCTCCCTTGACGGCGTCGTGAAATTGCACGTCCGCATCCGGGGCCGTTACAAGGATGCCCGTCTGTCCGAATTTCACCATCTGGTCAAATAGCTTTTTCTGCGCCAGGGTTCCCGATGCTTTTCCATGCCGCAGAGGGGATCCGAATATCTGGCAGAACTCCATGAACCAGGATAATCCGAATTTGGCCGCGCCGAACCAGCCGACCAGGGCCAGAAGGTTGGCGCCGTAAACAGGATGGTCAAGCCCGTCGCAGTTGAGGGACGCAATGAATTTGTTGGGGGGGAATTCCATTTCGGGACCGCACCCTACTCCGTCTGGACATAGTACAAGACGGTCGATTTGAGCCGGGTAGCTGGACCATTTGTAAAATGTGGATGGAATGGGGCAATAGGCGCGGGGCGCACGGATATGGCCGGGGTTCCACATGATTTCCAGCACACCCACGCCGCGTTCCGGAGCTTCCGCCAGGGCTCCAATCAATCCGTTCAGGTCCAGTTCCCATTTTCCCTGTTCAAGCCGGCAGCAATACAGGGCGGATTCCACCAGATCCGCGTACCGACTGGCCGTTGGTGTCGGCTTTTTGCCTTTCTCGGCCCAGGGAGACACGGTAAGTTCCAATGCCTGAACCTTTTCGCGGGCTTCCGCAGGTTCCCCCGCAGCCGAGGCCATTCGATTTTCATCGAGCGAAATACTCGTTCCAAGTCGAGCATATTACCCGTCTGAATGCTCTCGCGGGCATTTTTCAGCACCCGGGGCGTGATGCTGGTGTAAAAACCAAGATACCCTCTCTCCTGGGGGGAACGATCCTCGAAAATTTCAAAGTCGGCGGTCTTGGTTTTCCTGGCGGCCTTTTGGCTGCGGGTTTTCTTGCTCATAAGGGGAGTGAGGTAACAATTAAACGAGAGCCTGCGCCACGCTGAACGCATCGTCGCAGCGGTTCAGCCAGCCCTTCCCGAAGGTTGAAAACTGCTTGCACGAACGGTAAAACGCCTGACGCTTCTCCTGCAGGGCGCGTAGCGGCCAGCTGGTCCTGCAACTCCTGCCGGTTCCTGGGGCCGACAATCCCGTCCACCACAAGCCCGGCGCCGTGGATGTTCAATGCACGTTGTAGGATCTTCCCGGTATTCCTGCTCCCGGAATTGAAATAATGGTCCCGCAGGATGAATTCAACGCCAGGAAAAGCGTCGGAACCCAGCCAGGAACGCACGGCGGCGGTATTATCCAGGACGTACTGGAGACAACCTTCCCAGGCCTCTTCACGTCTTCCGGCATCCAGCAGGGCCTTCAATCTGTTAAACACGGCCGGTTCAATACCGTCGCAAATGCCGCAAATCTCCCACTTGCCGCCCTTGTCGGCGGCGGGAAGGCGGGAAACGCGCAGGGAATCTGGCCCGGTGACGCGGCTGTCTTCAAACCGGAGGATAGCCGCAGCCATCTTTCTTTCTGTAGTATTCATTCGTTCAGATTGTCGATAAGTTGCACAAGCCGCTTGCCTTCCACGGTGTAGCAATGACACTTGGCATGCAAATGCCACTCATTAAATTGAGCCAGGAAAAAAGCGGCGTCTCTTTCGGTAAGAAAAATTTTCATCCACTGCTCCTTTCCGGGTTCGTCCACAATGAGTATGTACAGGGTAGGCATGCGGAAACTATTGATTATTAACTAAAGGGAACTTGTAAGAAAAACTTTACAGTTGGTCAGCGTTCCGCACATCGGAGGAACACAAGGCGCGCAATGGGGAAACAGAACGCGGCAATGCTTGCAGCCGTGTCTCCGCAGGCGGCAAAAACGCCGGGCCGCTGCCCCCCATCAGCGGCAAAAGAACGGAAGGATTCAGAAGCTTATTCACCGCTACGGCCTCCTCTCTGATGTTCCAGGGCGGAAAGCCGCCCGTCCATGGTACGCAGGATTTCCGCTGTTTTGGCGGCCGTCTCCGCCTGTGTAGCGGCAAGGGCGCGGAAATCGCATACACGAACACGCACGCCGCGATGCCGATAAACATCACAATCGTATCCTTATATTCCCGCACAACGGCCAAATATTCTTTAAGGGGTTTGCACATGGCCTTATTTCTTGGAAGGGATGACTTGCACGACGGGCGGAACGTCCGTTTCCGGCTGGGCCTGGGAATAGGAGATATGCCCCTGCTCAATGACGAGGCAGGAGCCGTCTTTGCATACCTCGGTTCGGCCCGGCGTCACGTCCACGGAATGACCGCAGCCGGGTTGCGTCAGAATCCCCGCGGCAACCAGGGCCCCAATCACAGCTCCGGCAATGACTTTTGCCCAACTCTCCTTGATACCCCAACCGGTCAGGAGACCAGTCAGCCAACTCACTTTTTCTTTATTCGTGCTCATATTATTTAGTAGTGAAATGCTTGAAAAACTCCACGGCGGCGGGGTCCGTGATGATAAAAGCCGGGTAGTCGCGGGAAGTGAACACCCTGCGCCCGCCCTGCGGATTGACGGCCTCAACGGTCAAAGACACCGCATCAATCATTGTATAGGCACCATCCTCCGCAAGGGTCAGGACATCTTTTCCCAGCCGTGCCCACACCTGCACCGCCTGCCACGGTTCCGCCAGTCCTACCAGAGCGGACACGACGGCCTGCATGGCCGGGGCCTGATCCGCTGGAATTTCATTAGGGGCGTAGCGGGCTGTCCGGGTGTACCCTTCCGCGTCCTGATAGACAGCTGTCAGAGTGAATTCCTGCCATGTTCCAGGCTTCGGAAACTGAATTTGTATTTCTGCGTCGTTCATCATTAGAGAGGTATGTTAATGTCCACAAAATCAGCCGTTTCTTCGGCTTCAATATCGTTTCTTGCCAATGCTTCCAGCGCGTAATAAACGGGATTGATGTTGCCGGGCTGGTAGAGGGTGCGCACCGCAGACCCCACCTGCATGTACACATCCCCGCTCGCGTTCCCCGGCAAATCAGTAACTATCGAACTAATCCCTACCCCGTTTCAAAGGCATTAACGCCGCGCACCGCCGCAATTTTATGCAGCTGCACCGTCTGCCCTCCGCCCGTCAGCAAATAGAGGCTGCCGTACGAAATATATTCGCTCTCGAATTTGTACTGGGTTCGTTGATGATAGATAATTTTATTAACGATTGAAGGTATAGGCTCGTTATGGGAGGCCGGAATAAAGCTGGTTGTGGTTTTCACCCTCCACCCTGCCGCCTTGGAAAGAGCGTAAATCTCACGCACCTTGACCACGTAGCCCCCGCGGGTCGCATCCCGTACATTATCAAATGTGATGTCCAGAATTTCGCCGCTGTTGTGGGCCAGATTATTGCCAGGGATAATACTGTACGATCCCTGGGTTAAATCAGATCTTGTCGTTTTGCTGCCTCGTCCGATGCCTATGGTAATTTTGCCTGCGCCGAGTATGCGCCACGGAATGGAGAATCCCGCAAAGTTGGAATAATTATGTTGACCGTTAGGCCCTGTGAAGGAAAGACAATCGTGCTGTGAGTCCCGGCAGGCACTCTAACCTGCGCATACTGGCCGGGAATGAGAGCGGTAGTTGCCGCCGTCCCTGTCGCCGTAATGCTGCCCGTGTTGAGGTAGGCGTGCTGGGAAAAAAATGTCCGTCACTCCGGCCAAGCCTGCGGCATGCAGGCGGTTGACCGCGCCCGTATCGGTCGGCGCACCCACAGCCAGCGGGATGTTGACGCCGCCGTTGGCATTGACGGTGCCGTTCGCAGTCAGACCGCCAGCGAGCGTCATGTTACCAGCAGCATCTACCTGCGGGATGGCGGCAAGGGCCTGCTGGGCTTCTGTGGCGGAGTTGGCCGCGCTGGTGGCGGATGTTGCGGCGTTATCGGCAGCCGTGGATGCCGTGGCGGCGTTCTGGCCAGCCGTCCGCGCCGCAGCCTCGGCAGTCGCGGAAGATTGGCGCACATCCCTCCCCAGGCTATCCAGTTGCCGCGCGGTAGCCAGTTCCATCCCTCCCAGGGTGATGCCGTCGTCATAGTCCACCACCACGGTCATCAGCGGGGCCATCGTGCCGTTCACGGTGGGAGGGTTTACCACTTCTGTGATCAAACCGCGTCCGGGGACGGACGGAGTAAGCACGGCGTGCATACCCAAGGCATAGGGCGTCATCTCGGTCCCTTCGCATACCTGGATAATGATCTTGTCCCCGCGTTGCAACGTAACGCCCGGCGTAAATACCCACGTGGCCGTCTGGCCGCTGGACAGGTTGGACACATAGGCGGAGGTGCCGATCAGGCTGTAAGCGCCGTCCGTCAGCCGCCAAATCCGCAGGCAATATTGATTAGCGGCCGGGGTTTCAAAAAAATACACGGTGGAAATGCTTCTCAGGCGGCAGCTGTCGGGCAGATGCCCCGCCAGAATCTCGTCTCCCCAAGTGAACGCGTAGCCTCCGACGATGGTCCAGGTGTCGGCGGCGTCCCCGCTGGACAAGGTGGATTGCCCGGTTGCCGCGGCCAATTCCACTCCCGCCTCCTTGAGAGCTCCCGGCAATTTATTTGCTACAGCCTCATTGACCAATTCCCCGCTTTCCACCTGTCCTTCCAGCGTTTCCACAAGCCGCGTTGCTTCATCCCGGGCCGCTTCGGCCTGTCGTACAAGTTCCTCGACCACAATGGACGGGTTTTCCACAATGGTTACGGAGCCGTCTTCCGTTTCGGGGATGGAGACATCAAGAGCGCCGGCCACGGCCGCGGCCTCATTCGTTCCATCCGGAGGCGTAACGCGGGACACTACATGCACGGATCCCTTCAACAAGGGGTATTCTTTTCCCGATGCGTCGGTCAGAAAAATATCATAAGCGCCGCATCCGGCGGCCAGCCTCGGCCATGTCACCAATGCCGTACTCGCCCCCGTAACGGCACAGTCCAGCATGATCACTCCATCCTGTACCACCGCGCCGCGTAGCGTCATGCCGCTGATGTCCATATCCTCACCGGATGGAGAAATAAAATGCAGCGCAAGAGACTGCGGCAGGGATTCCGTGGCGTGTACGTTGTAGTTGGCGGCTTGCCTCATGAAAATATGATGCGGCAATCCTCAAATCCGTAAATAGTCGGGGCTGGATATGTGTTTCAGATTTCGCAGGAGACAGGACCTTCCGTCCAGGAGTCATGATACCAGTCTTCCGTGTCCGGAGGCGTGTACACATCCGTTTCCTCCGTCCAAATGCCACGGGAGGAACGGCCGGCCCAAATAGCCATGAAAATCACATCGGCCCGGTCCGGGGAATGCAAGCCCTTTCCCCGCATGTCTTCTTTGGACATGACGCGGAGGCGGCCCTTCTGGTCCCATTCCATCTGGCGTGTAGTCATCTGGCGGAATGTGACCGGGTCGAGTTCATCAATGCGGATCTTTCCGTTGACGATGTCGCGAGCCCCCAGTATCCACGCTTCGGAAATGGTGTTCAGGTAATGTTCCGGGTCTTCCCCGGGCAATCCTCCCCGGAACTCTTTAATACGGTAGCCGTCCCCTCCGCTTTCAACCGGTTCGGCCATTTGCTGGACGATAGGTAGCCCCAAACCGTCCGAGTCTCCCCATGCATTATGTGCCTCAATGCCGAGTTCCTTGAGACGGTTTGCCATCCGGCGCCGGGCCTGTACCGTGCTGGATTGTCTAAACGCCTGGTCCAGTCTGACAAGGGTTCCTTCCCGTACAGCAATGGCATTTTCGTCTCGGCCGGCTGCAAAATCCAAAGCGGCCCATTGTCCACCCGCCTTGAACGCCGGAGGATGGTCTATCGCATGTCTCAGTTGTTCCGGAGTAATGACCAGCATGTCTTCCCCTTCCGTCCATTCCGCAAGGTGCATGGAACGGTAGAGGGGATGTGATTCCCCGTAGGTTTCCAAGTCTTCCGCGCGTTTTTCCGGGCGGATGTGGGGACACATGTATGACGTGACCCTGGTTCGCCGCCAGTTTTTGGCCTCGTCGTGAAAGCAGCGGTAATGCTTCCCCATGGCCGAACCAGGGGAGGAAAGGTACAAATACCGGGTGACGGTGCATCGGTCCGCCGCCTCAAAAATACCGTCCTGAACGCCTTTCGCTTCATCCACGATATAAAGGACAGGCGTTGCCGCCGTCGCGTGATACCCTTCCGCCTTCTGTTCATCATTGGTAGAAAATATAGAGGTAAAGCCTCCTTCCGGAGTCAAAATTTCCATCTGGTTCCATTTCCAACCCCGGAATGCCGGATGAGACTGGTAAGCACGGATTGCAGGCCAGAGCTGGGTTTTTAACTGCCGCCAGGAACCAGACGTAAGAACAACACGTCCGCGGGGAAAGCAATACAGCCACCATAGTACAACAGGACCTACCAGGGAAACAGTTTTGCCGGAACCGTTAGCCGCTACAACAGCCGTGCGCCGGTAATCGTTAATGTCCTCATAGGTGTTGATCTGCCAGTCGTAGGGGTCCAGCCCCAGCACGGCAACGGCGAATTCAGCCAGCCGTAAACGGCACCGGGATACTATGTCATCACACCGTTCCGCCATTCTCTTCTTCCGCCCTCTTTCTGCGGATGGCTTCAATTCTGTCCATGACGGACGCTATTCTGGCTTCGTCGCATTCCGTGATCATCTCTACAGGTCCCCCATTGGCTCCGGTGAGTTCCACGGACTTCCGTTCCCCGTAACGGGCATTTCTCTTCCCGGCCAGCCATTTACGGTATTCGGCTCTATTTTTGTCCATCTGCGCACAATCGGGGCTGCTTCCATCAAGTATTTCCAGGCCCTTTTCCACCAAGGCATCCGCCGACATCTCGCACGCGCGCGCGTAGTTGTGTAAAAAGCCGTCATGCTCATTCATCCAGTTATAAACTGTCTTACGTTCCGGCATGTGTTCATCCCTTACAATCTGCATCAGCATTTCCCCTTCGGCAATGCGTCTGCATATTTCGTCCGCCAAAGCGTCCGTGTATTTGGTCGGACGTCCTGTCCCTTCGGTGGAATGGTGGATTTTTTTCATTCTAAAAACATTTTCCCTCTCATCTTCGGATGTTCACGGAAATACAATTCCAGTTCAACTCCGTCAGCCAAAGTTGGTATAATACAAATGCCGGCTTTCATTTCTGCGACAATTAGTTCTTCTACCTTGCATTCTCCCTTTTCGCACAAATCAGCAAGTTGACTAATCAGTTCGTTAACTTCTAACTTTCCTGACTGATATTCCCGATATAACTCTAGTGCTTTTTTTTTATTCATTTGAACAGTAAGGTTAAACTTCTTAAAAATGCCATACGCCAGTAATGTTTACCGTCTCTGGTATCATTCCAATATCGCAGAAACTCATTAGGAGACAAAGCCAGTTTTTGAAGGTGACGCGTAGGCATTTCTACCCCGTAAGGCATTCCATCGAGGGGTTCTCTCCCATAAATTTTTCCGGCATAATCATCCCTTTGTTCAAATGATGGGGCAAAATGATCGGAATACCCCTCCGATCCGCACGACAAACGCCCTCGCTTCGCCCTTGATCCTCTTCTGAAAATAATTACCAATCTTCTTATTTTTAACGTTCTCTCCATTAAAGTGCAGCCAGTGCACCAGCTCATGGAAATGATTATCCTTATCGAACTCTTCTCCACTGGAATAAAAAATAGTTCTGGTAATGGGGTTGTAACTTCCTCTGTTGCCAAAATTTGTATCCTTGTCCACAGATCTCATCGGCGGCAACGTTTCCAGAATCTCCGGATCCACCATCCGCATAAATTCATTCATGTTTTTACGGATAGCTTCCTTTGCCATGGGACGGAATTCACCGGAAATTCCATTTTCTACCTTTTCTTTGACCCAGTCCCGCTCCGGATGGCGGGTTTTCAAGGCATGTAAAAATGATTGCACCTGGCCTAATGTTGCCTCCCCGCGCGGACGCAACCCCGCTTTTTTCATCAAGCCCGCCATAGCAGAATCCTTTCTTTCAGGCTCAAACAAATCAAGCGTCATTTGCAACGGTGATATTTCTACCGGATTTTCCTGCTCCGCCTGCCGCTGCATGCGCTGGGCAAGCTCACGGGCCGGAATGGCAAGCCGTCCGTCTTTGTCCAGGGCATCCACTCCAAGACGCTTCTTGAGGCTTTCCCGGAGCCGGGCGGCAAGGGCCGGGTCTTTTATCTTTTGAACGGAGGCAGAGCGGTTCATGAGGCGTTCCGGCACCGTTGCCCCGAAACGGGACATGTCCACCGGACCGGGAGTCCAGTTGGGGCCAATCAGACCGTCCTGGATGCACTCGGCGCGGGAAACGGATTCAATGTCCATCCAAGAGTTGAAGCCGTAGAGCGGCCAGGGCAGCAGGAAGCCCCCAATGGCCGGAGAATTCATCTCAACGGCCCAAAATTGGAAGTCCGTCTTGAGGCGGACGGCGCCTTCATGCAGGACATGTATCGGGCGGGGCATCCTGGCTCCCGGGTGCCGGACGAATCGCCATGCCGGGTAGGAGTAGAGCATTTCCGGGGTCATGCCTTTCCCAGCGGGCCTGGCCGTAGCAGGAGCGGGTGTAGGTGTCAAAAATCAGAGACAGGCGGGAACGAGCGCCAATGTTGGTAATGCGGTTGTCTCCCGCATTCGCTGCCATTCCTTCTGCGTCCATAAAAGCGCGGGCCTTGGCTATGAAGTCGGCCTTCCCCTGCATCACGCCCACCGTTGTTGACGTGCCGTCCGGAAGTATGATCTCCTGCCTTTTCCCGGCCAGGAAGTCGTCAAGCATGTCGGCGAGGCGTTGCAGGAACTGCGCTTTTTCAACGTTCGCCGTAAAAATAGAATTCACTCGTTCCGCGGCGGGCAGCATAGCCCGTTCGCGTGTGGACATGGGTCGAGCATCTATCTTTTTACGCCGGAATATATCAACGGAGTTACCATTTTCGCTTTGAATTTCATTGTCGTCCCGAAACAAGGGTAAGTCATCCGTTTTTTCAGGATATGTAATTTCCGATTCTTCCGGGATTTCCCGGTCATAAATTCCAAGGCGTTTATTATAGCGGAGAAGAAGCAATGCTCGGCGCTGGGCTTCCATGTAATCGTGTGTTTCCAATCCGATACAAATTCTCATTCTTTTTGCGCTTGGATCCCAAATAAAGGGATATTCTCAAGGCATGAGACCCGCAGGGTTGAGTAATAATGTCCAGTTTTTTCATGATTTATTGACGGGGTAATTCTGTTCTTCCTCGTATTTTGTGAGTTCCGCGGTCCAGCGGAATTGAATACGCCCCAGCCGTCCGAAGCGGTTTTTGCCGATGATCCACTGCGCTTCCGTGGGGTCGTGCTTGTCGGGCTTGTACATGTAGGGGCGGTGAATCATGATGATCTGGTCGGCGTCCTGCTCAATGGAGCCGGAGTCGCGCAGGTCGGAAACGACCGGTTTGCCCTGGGCGTTCCCGGCTCTTTTTTTCCACGTCGCGGTTGAGCTGGGCCAGCACCAGGACGGGAATATTGAGTTCCTTGGCCAGGGATTTGAGGCCGGCGGAGATTTCCGAGACTTCTCGTTCACGGCTTCCCCGGGCCTGCTGGGTCGTGGAGCGCACCAGCTGCAGGTAGTCCACGCCGATGCATTTGACGCCGTGTTCCCGGACCATCCGGCGGCCCCGGGCTCTGATGCTGTCGATGGTAAAGGGAGCTTTCGTCGTCGATGTGCAGCGGGGCGGCCGTGATTTTCCTGACGGCGGCCGTGAAATGCTGCTGCTGTCCGACCGTCATCGGCTTGCCGCGGCGGATGTCGTCGGAGTTGATGCCGGCCATGCCGTAGAGGATGCGTTCCAGGAGCTGGGATTTCGGCATTTCCAGGCTGAACATGCCCACGGGGGTTCCCTCAAGGCAGATGTTGGTGAAGATGTTGACCAGGGCGGCGGTTTTCCCGACTCCGGGCCGGGCGGCAAGCACGATCATGGCGCCGGGCTGCAGGCCGTCCAGGGTCAGGTCCAGGCGGCGGTATCCGGAGGAGATTCCTTTGATAGCTCCGGGGTTGTTCATGCGCCATTGCAGGTTTTCAATGATGGTTCCCACGGCTCCGCGGATGGTTTCGGTTTGGCGGACGCCACACCGGTCCCGCAGGGCGGACATGCCGCGCTCGGCTTCATCAAGGGCTTCTTCCGCGCTTTTGAGCTGATCGCCGGCGGCTTCCGCCATCCGGGAGGCAAACGCGAGCAGCGCATGTTTTTTGGCAGCTTCCGTGACCATTTCCAGGGCGGCGGCGGTTTTGTACCGGGCAAGGGCTCCGTAGGTGGCCGTCTCCACGACTCCGGCGTGCCCTCCCACGGCGTCAAGCTGGCCCTGGGCTTCAAGGCGCGCGATGACGGTGAGGGCGTCCACGGTTCCTCCCGTGCCGGCGACGGTTTCCAGAGCGGTCCAGATTTGCTGGTGCGCCGGGAGGCTGAATGTCTGGCGGCTGATGCCCTTGTCCCGGAGGTCCGCAAAGGCCTGGGTGCCGTCCATTGCCTGGGAGAGCACCAGTTTTTCGGCGTCGATGAGTGTCTGAGAGTCGATCATGTTTTTTTGAAATTGTTGATTGTTAAAGTTCTTCAAAGTTGCTGTAAGGGTCTTTGTCTCCGTTCCCAGGGGGTGGCGGATGGTTGACGGCGTAGGAGGTGGCAAAGCTGACGGCATCAGACTGCCACCTAGTCACGGGGATGCCGCTGCGGGTCCAGTTGACGGCGTCCCGGCTTCCCCAGTAGGCCGTGGCGCAGTCCGGTATCTGGTCGGGGGTTAAACGCACACGCCCCGCAAAGGCCGCGTCCCGAAGATGGGCTTCGACTTCCTCCACGGTGCACGGAGAGGGGGTAAGGGGGTGAATTCCTTCCTTTCTTCCTTCCTTCCTTACGGTTTTTGCTGGGTTTTCTTCTGGGTTTTCAAAAATAACCGGCTTGGTTTTTGCTGGGTTTTCGGAAATAACTGACGTTGGTTTTTCGTGGGTTTCCTTTTCGGTTCCTACACTGGTTCCAATGTCGGTTTTCCTGGGTCTCCCCCCAAGTTTCCCATTTTCACGGGCGGTCTTCCGGCGCGTTTGCACGCTGTCCTGTATTTCATGCGGATAGCCGAATACGACGAGATTGTCGCCGTCAAAGTGGTAGAGTTCGTTTTCCGCGCTGATTTCCTGGTCAGTCACGCCGCAGGTCTGCATCCAGCGGCGCATGCCCCAGGAGCGGCAGCCCTCAATGATGCCGCCGTTTTCCTGTTCGCAGCACCAGGCCAGCAGAGAGATCCAGGTGGCGCGCTGTATGGGTTCCGCCCCGATATATTCGGGGCTGGAAAACAAGGCTGTTGGGATATTGATGAATTCCATAATCAAAAAAGCGTCAGTTGGGGGTTGTAGTTCATAACCATTTAATAATGCATTCTCTACGGTGGTTTTTAATCCAATGAAACCAAGCGTATGCAATGGCTCCGCCTTCGGTTTTGGAAAAATCCCCGTTCTTGGCACAGGTCCGGCGTTCGGAAAACACCCACACGTCCGCGGGCGGCGCTACGTCATATAGACGGCGCCAGGCTTTGCCCTCTAAAAACTGGAGGCGCAAAAGCATCCAGACATTGGCTCCGTCATTGACGCAGGCAAGCGCACGCTCAACAAATCGAGGGAGGGCCGTGGCATAGGGGGGGATTGGTCATAATGTCCACGTCACCCATAGGTGCGTCGGCAAACTCCCAAAGAAAATCTAGCACGCTGGAATCAGGACATCCCCGGTCAACAATATCGGTTGCGTACACTTCATGCCCCCGCTCCCTCAGTACATTGACGATATGACCAGCTCCGCAGGCTGGTTCCCATACCCGCTGACGGAGAGGCGCGCCAGCGTTGAGCAGCTCCCTCACCATGTCCGGGTGCGTGGCGTAATAGTCTTCCCTCGGCCTTTCACCGGTGGCGAGATAGGATGCTCCCAGCGTAGCGCCAAGCGTCCTTTTATTCCCTGTCCAGTCTTTCATAAGACCTCCTTTCCACGTTGGAATCTACCGAGAAGAACCCGGAATGCAGTTGCCGCCACTGCAGGAACTTGCCCGTTGCCAAGGGCTTTAAGCTCGTCCACTTCTGGGGCCACCCCATCATCAGGGCGACGAAAAACGCCGACACGCACATCCCCCCTGACGCGCTTCCCTCCACTCCTGACATAGAGATATGCCAGGTAATCTTCCAGGTTGCATTTGTGATTGCCTTGTTCCGCGCGGCTCCAAGCTATGCCGTGCGTGCCTATGCAGGCCCGCGGCGTGGGCAAGAAGCCATAATCTGGAGCGGTGATGGGGTAATCCAACGGCGTCAGCTCCCAGCACAAGCCATTCCGCATCGTACCCGATTTCGGCAAGGTCACCGAGGACTCTGGCAAGTCCTCGTCCCACAAGCAAAGGTGAGTTTTCCAGGAATGCGAATTCCGGTCGTACTTCATTGATAATTCGGTGCATTTCCCGCCAGAGGCCGGAGCGGGCGCCGTCAATGCCGGCACCTTTTCCTGCGGCTGAAATGTCCTGGCACGGGAAGCCTCCAGATACCACCAACAAGGCCGCGCCACGGTCGTCCGTCAAAGGTGCGTACGTCATCCCAAACCGGGAAAGTCGGGAGTAGTCCGTCATTCTGTCGGGCGAGCAGTACGCTTGCGGACCAGGGTTCGAGCTCGACGGCGCAGACGGTGCGGAATCCGAGCAGCTCGCTTCCAAGTATTCCTCCACCAGCGCCCGCGAAAAGATGTAGCTCATTCACTCCCCCCTCCTTTCTAAGATGTCTGCTTGCTCGTCAGTAAGGTACTGCCAAGACTGCGGCGGGCGGGTCATGCCGATGTCAGAGAGCGGCACTGTGGAAATCCTCACGGGGTCTTGGATGCCCCAGACATAGCAAGGCAGGTAATTCCGCAGGTGCTCTTCCGTCACGCAAGCTTGCTTCATGGTCCATTCTAAAATTCCCTTTGGGGGATATGGTCGAAGTCCAGCAGTGACAACTAAACGGCACTTGCCGATGATGCCCCGTGTCCCGTACTGGCCGGATTCATAGAGCCACAGTGTGACGGAGTCGCCTTTGTTGAGGCGTGGCGCATTTTTACGCAGTTCCCATTTCTTTTCCCCGGACAAAATTTTCTCGGAGAAAGGCCGCCTGACGGATAGGAGGATGTTAATCATTGCTGGCCTCCTTTCTGCTCAATCTCCCAGGGCCATCTAAGGACATGAGTATCTGCAATCGTGAATACTGGTCTTCCTTCACCTCTCCTCACGTCCATCATTGCTAGATTTTTATTAACGTTTATCACTTCACAAATGCTTCCATCCTCTACTTGCAACTTGTCCCCCGGCCAGACCCTCATGATGGGAGGAAATCCAGAAATATATTTTTCAGCGGCCTTCCAAGCCTGAGGCGGCGACGCTAAAAAAGTTACCCATTCGCAGGATGAACATCCGACACGGCCCAGCCCTCCAATTTAAGTTCATGGAAAAATTGCAAGACTGTTCCGCACAGTGGGCATTGAAATTTTTTTCATCGTATGGTTCCTTTCTCAATCAAGGCTTTAAGTCCATCAGAACAACGGAGGCGTGAAGCATTGTTCACCGTGCAAATAAGGTGCTGCGCCCACCGGGCATGCCGTTTCGTGGGGTACTCCATGCGATAGCGGGCGATAATTCCTTTGTGGTGTACAATCGCGGCCTGAACTTCGTATTTCCCGTCGTCGGTTTTCTTCATGGGGCAAACCTGCTGAACGATGATGTGAGGATTCCGTTTCATGGCTCTGATCCTTCTTGCACAGTGATTGTTATTTGTGGTTCTTCGCCCCACCATTTATCCACGGACGCGGAATACACCTGGGCGTCATCCTCCCAAAATCTCAACCGGGTCAGGACATCCTGCAGGGTTTTGGCCAGGTTGTCCCAGTCCGGTTTGGTCGTTTTCGGAATGAGCCCGATCCGGTTTTTTTTTTTCGGCCCGCTCTTGCGGTAGGGCCAGACGAAGGCCAGCTTCACGGGAGACCGGCCCCGCCCGTCCGGGCCGGTTGATAAGGTTTCAGCAGGGTCAGGTAATCGCTGATGACCAGTTTCAATTCTTTCGTGTCCGCCAGTTTGGCGTGTTTCCCGATGTTGACGATTTTTTTTTTTTTTGTTCTGGTGCGTTTTCGTCGGGGGAACAATCGGCAGCATGATGGTTATCGGCTTGTTCATGGCTGTTGATTAGAAGGGGATTTCGTCTTCTTCCGCCGGCGGTCCCGCCGTGGCGCTCATGTGGTTGTTGGCCGGCAGGTCCGCCGGGCGCGGAGGCAGGGGCGCCTCCGCCGCGCCCCGCCGCTGTCCTGTCCTGCGCCGCCATGATGGCCCGGGCTTCGTCCGGCCCCAGCACGTCTTCGCAGTTGCTGAATTCGGGATAAGTCCCGTCTGCCCTGGGCTTGTCTCCCTGTCTGACGTTGAGCCGGACGTAGCAGGGTTTACCGAGGTATTCCGCCGGGTTGATGATGACCTGCTGGCCGGGTTGGTAGACGTTCCCGGTAACGTTTTTGACGAACAGGTCAATTTTCCAGGCCAGGTCTTTCGAGTTGGTCAGGTAGTAACGGACCGTCGCCGCCCCTTCAGGGCCGAAGGCTCTGATGTGGACGGCCAGCTGCGGGCATCCCCGCGTTTTGGCGCCCTGGGAGATTCCTTCTTCCATTTTGACGATTTTTCCTTCGTAGACGCCCGCGGGGAGGAATCCGTATTCGCTGGGCTCGCCTTCTGATATGTAACTGAACATAATGGTTATTTGGTGGTTGCGGTTTTGGAGACGGAGATTTTTTTGACGTAGGAGGATCCGGCCCCCGTCCTGACCAGTTCTTCCGGGAATTGTTGTTCCGGCAATGCTTCCGCGAACAGGGCGCGGAAGACGTCCGCCTTGAGCGGGCCATAGGATTTCAGGAGTTTCGGGACGCCAATCCAGGTGGCGTATTTGGCGACGTCTTCCGGAGCGACGGTGTCCGTGCCTTTCCGGGAGACGCGCCTGAATCCGGGGACTTCCGTTCCGTTGTTGAGGTAGTCGAGGATTTTTTCTTTTCCTTTTTTGACGTAACTTTCCAGCACAGCCGCCTTGGTGACGAATTCCGCCAGCCTGGATGGGTTTTCCGCGATTTCGGCGAAGCTTTCTTCCAGCGTTCCGGCTTCCGCCAGGGTCAGCATTTCCTGCGCCGCCCGGTTCCGCAGCGGGCAGGTGTCCTGCGAGGCGCACCAGCCGCAGTAGTCGCAGAGGCGCGGCCCGCCGCCGCGGTCAACGGCGTCCACCACGCCGTTGACGATGGAGATGGCTTCCCGGTAGGTGAATTTCCGGGTGACGATTTGCTGCTGGTCGCAGTAGAGGAGGTGGCAGGTGATTTCATCCATGAATTCCCGTTCCATGAAGGATTTCGCGTAAGAGGCCTGCTGTTCCCAGTAGTTGCGGATTTGGCCGCTTTTGAGGTCGAAGAGTTTGCCGAGCGCGGGACAGAGGCAGTCCGCTTCCCCGCCTGTCACGCGGGGGTGCCATTGCGGGAAGGCGCAGCGGTTTTTGTCGGCAATGACTTCTTCCCCGGAGCAGAGCGTCCGGACCGTTTTCACCGCCCAGAGGATGGATTCTTTTTCATCGGCTTTCAGGTGTTCACACGCCCTGAATTCGTCCACGCCCATGAGCAGGGCCCGGAAGGCGGCGTCCATCCGGGTTCCCCGCTGGGCCGCTTCTCCCGCGTCGGGGGAGGAGACGTAGCAGGGGCATTGCGCCAGCTTGGGGAGCAGGGACGGCCTCAATAGTTCCGTGGCCGGGGCCGGACGGGGCCCGGCAATGTCAGCGAGGATTTTTTGCAGGTCGTCCAGGTTGACGGCGTATTCCGCTCCGTCCAGGGAGAGGACGGCATGCCCGGTTTCGCGGGCGACGTTGATGCAAGTGACGGGGTTCATCGGCACGCCCCTCCTTCCATGAATTCTTTTACGGAGTTATTGAACCGGGCGGGAGTTTTCAAAATCCGGGCGGCATATTCCGCCGGGACTTCTTCCAGCCCTTGTCCGGCAGTAATGATTCCGCGGCTGATCATGAAGGCGAGGGCGTCTTTTGCGTGGTCAATCACCGCGGCCAGGGCATCCGCCTGACGATCTCCCACGGATGCGGCCGGAGGCGGCACCTGCTTTTCGCCGGCCGGAGCGTTCCCGGAAGGTCCGCAGCCCTCTCCAAACAGCAGGCGGGAGATTTCCCCGGCGTCCATCGCCATCACCGCGGGCATCCCGTGCCGGTTTTTGGCTTCCCACGGGGCGGAAGGAGAGGTGTAGACCATGCGTTGGTTTCCTCCATGTCCCTTGCCATCCTGGACTGTTACGACGAAGTTGCAGAAAAGCATGGCGTCAGCCCATTCCTTGACCAGCGGCGCGACAAATTTGGAGAGGTTCAGTTCGTGTTTGTCGTAGGCGCCGGCTGTTTCCGGCATTTCAAATTTGACGCGGCGGGAGTGTCCCACCAGCACCACATTCATTCCTGCGCTCATCAACGCGTTGAGGCGTGACAAGAGATCCATGGCCACAGGTTCGATCATCTTATATCCCTTGCCGTAGCCCAAATCTTCAATGGAGCGATGATGCGCGTTTTTCTTTTTGTTTTCTTCCTTCAGGAAGGAATCTTGAAGGAATCGCTCGCACCAGTCGATGGAGTCAATGATGACGGTTTTGAAATCATGCGGTTCCGTCCGCAGGGATTCGATGGCGTTCAGCACGTCTTCATAGCTCCGACAGTCCAGCCGGGCAACGTCGATGTGGGAAGATCCCTGTTCCGTGTCCAGCAGAACAGGGGCGGGCAGCCCGGCCGCCAGCGTGGATTTTCCCACGCCTTCCGGCCCGTAGATGATGACACGCTGCGGACGCTGCTGCACTCCGCGCTTGATGTTTTGTAATAGGCTCATATTATTGTCTTGTTCTTGTTTGAGTATTCAGGTCGGGTGTCAGTTCCTGCTGGCCCCGGCCATCTTTTTTCAGGTAGTTAGAGATTTGCATTGAACGAGCCGGTTTTGCGGTAGCGCTTTCCGGTCGTTGTATCAGAGAGTTGTTCAATAATGGCGGTTGTAACCCGATTCAGGTCCACGTAAAGCACTCCGCCACACTTGACAATCGGGAGCAGTTTTTTACCGTCGGCGCTTTCCAACATGGCCCGGCTCGGTTCAGAACCTTTGGAAAATAGTCCGCATTGTGCAAACTTGGAGAGCCTTACCAGCCGGGACGGCAACGGGGGAGCAGTGATATTGATGTTGATTTGAGGCGCACCGGCAAATGTGGCATCGGCGTTTTTAGGCCATGATTGAGACAGAACATCAGCTAATCCTTTTGAAATGTCTCTGACCACTTGTTCAGGCAACCTATGGTCTTGGTTCATAATTACTTAATGTTAATGTAAATAAAATAAACAATCGTGGAGATCCCAACCAGCAGAGCGGAAAAGACAAGGTTCTGTACGATACCGGGCCGGGGCTTGAGTTCGTCTTCCGAAAAGTCTATCGGGCAGCCGTAAAGAGATTTCATTTTCTCGGCGCGGTCTCGGCGCATCCAGTATTGTTCGTTCGTCATTTTTTTCATTGTTGTTCAGGGTTGGGTTAAAGTTCGTGCCAGCCGAGCCGGATAAATTCTTCGATCAGGTCTTCTTCCATTAGGCTGCCGGCTTCTTGGGGTTCTTCGGACGGGGGAGATCGCGGGCCGTGGTCAGGTGAACACGGAATCCCCTGCGGAATGATTCTCGTTCAATGATGCGAATAATAGCCTCCGAAGGCTTCAACCCTTCTTCCGCTTCGGCCAGCAGATGGCTCTTGCAGCCGTCCGGCAATTTGTCTAAGTCGATTTCTGTTTTCATGATCTCTCGTAGTTGATGAAATCTTTTTACGTAAAAATCATGAACACGTCAACACACATTTCATGTTTTATGCGTGATATTTTCTAATCAATAGGTTGACTTTTCATGAAATGTGCGTAAAATCAACGTATGACGCCGAATAAAGAAGACGTAAAAAAATGGCTCAAAACTATAGGTAAGGATCGCTTTTGGCTTTCAGGGAAACTCAACACGCCTAAAAGAACCATAGACAACTGGCTTGCTCCCGGAGGGGCATTCCCTGCTTACGCAGTTCTTCAGCTCCAAAAACTAATGAACGGAGAAGCCGAATCCTCTCCCCGCATCGTCATCGACTTCACAGATGAAGAATGGGACATCATCTGTGAGGCCGCTAAAGCCCACAAAGAAACCTTCTTGGAATTCGTCAATACCGCCATTCAAAACGCCGCCAAAGAAAAAGAAGCTGCTCGTAAGAAATTTACCCCGGTAGAAACATTCACAGCTCCTCCCTTGGAAGCCCAGGGACGAATCATCGGCAACATTGCCGCCGGCAACCTTGCGGATGGAGACACCATCCCGCAGGACATCTGGCTATACCGTGAACTGGAAAAAGGGGAATACCTGCTGCGCGTCAACGGTCACTCTATGGAACCCTCCATTCCGGACGGCTCCGTGGTCATCATGAAAAAATACACCATCCCCCCCCATCCCCAAACCCGGAACCATTGTTCAATACCATGATGAACGCGGGGTGACACTCAAAAAACTGGTCCGTAAGAAAAACCCGGAAACCGGCAAAATGGAATACACCCTCCATCCCATCAACCCCAACTTCGGAGACATCGAACCCATGGACGGCGGCAAAATCTCCGGCATCTATGTGGAAACGCTGGAACGCTGGAAGAAGGCTTGACGTAATAAAGAGGTATGCTATAGGTAAACCCTCTTTGTTATTTTCCGTTAGCCGTCCACGTTGGGAAACGCGGGCGGTTTTTTATTGCCATTACAGCCGTGAACAGTAGCATCCTTCCAGAAAAGTGCTCCTGTTCAGCCCTTGGCCTCCAGGTCAGGGGCTTTTTTGTTGTCTTTCTTCATGAAAAGATATAATTTTCTGACATGGCTACGGGAAAGCTGTTTATTCGCTTCCTTTCACCTTTCTTTCTATAACTATCATTCTTAGAAGTTTTTCCGGTAAAATTATATAGAACTCTGAAAACTTTAAAATCTCTAAAAATCAGACCAACTAAAAAACGCATAATTTTTTCTTATTAATACTACGGAAACTATAAAAATATTGATATACAACCAACAGCAGATATAAATATAAGGCTTATATTAAGTTTTTTGAATGATATTTTCAATATTTTTTAATCATAATTTACATTTTTTCATATGCCTACCACAAAAAAAATTCCTCTCAAAAAACTGTTACTTGACCAAGCAAATCCTCGTATTCAAGCAGTAGATTCCCAGGCAGCATGCATCCAGGCGATATATGATGACAAACCTAATCAATTCAAAGAATTACTTTCGTCCATCAATAATAAAGGTTTCTTTTTTGGTGAAACCATTTTGGTAATGCCACATCCAGAGATAAAGGGAAAATATATCGTAAAAGAAGGAAATCGACGCATTTCAGCCCTCAAGATTTTACACGGAGGTAATAAAGAACTTCAAAAAAATAGGATCACCGAAGATCTGAAAAATTATATTCGAAGATTCCCTCATAGTATCAAAAGGGAGACAACCTCAGTCTTCTGCACCATTTTTGAGGAAGAAGAGCGATCTAAGCTTGATGACGAAATCGCTACACGGCATCTTTCGGGAACAGCATCGCGTTTGGATTGGCCACCAGTAAGAAAAGCAAAAAAAGAACGCCAAAAAAATGGTAAATATAATCCGGCACTTGATCTGTTAGAAAGATATCTAGAAGAGCACTCTGAACTAACAGAACAATGGGAAGTTCGTTACCCTTTCACTATTTTAGAAGAATTTGTAAAACCTCTTTCTTCATACTTAGGATATACAGATGCGACTGCCCTCAGTATGGCCTATCCCGATCCTGCCACAGTAGAAACCATTGATAAGCTTATATGTAACATTTACGACAATCCCGATGGAAGCGGCATTCGAGATGTAGAAAATCGCCGTAAAAATGCTCAGAACTATCTTACTCAACACTATGTAAAGCCAACAAGTACGGTCTCTACAGAACAAAAAGTAGGGCCTTATGAGCGTTCTACTATTACAGAACCTCAATCTACTATTTCTTCTCTAGAGCTTGCTCCTCCACGTTTAAAAAGACGAAAAAAAAAAAAGATCCTGCTCTAGAAATAATAAAAAAAGTATCATCACTCTGAGCGGAGATCTTCCAAACGATGGAATCAAACTCTACGATGCATGCAAAGAATTTCATGACCTTATACGCTCAAAAAAATACCCTATTGCGTCAGGCATATTGCTCAGATCCTTATTGGATTACATTCTTCGCATATCCTGTAAATCATTCGGTTATGGAGTGAACGAAAAGACAACTATGGGAAGTATGCTAAATCAATCCAAAAATGTTATTCAAGATCGCGAAATTCTAGCATTAATAGACAAAATCCTAAACTCTCATATAGATGCACTACATGCGTATGTACATTCTCCTTTCATAACCCCTTCCCGAAGAGCTACGCTCTCAAATCACGATCTTCCTTCCTATCATAAAACAACTCATAGAACTCACTATACAACGGAAGAAGAAACAAAACCAAATGTTACAGGACTCAGCTTCAATACCAGCTCAACCCCTTGAGGCAAATTCACATCAGAGCTAAGAGCCAATAATTCCTTACCACGTCGTACCCGATGTGCGCTATAGGGCAAATCAAAACTATATAGAGAATCTTTTTTGTACAGCTCTATAATTTGTGGAGCATTGTCATAACTCACCATCCACCGCATATCAGAAGCATGTTCATGTAGGAAATCGGCTACTTTTACGTGATCCTCAGGAAGATAAGAATTCATATAAAGAGCTTGGCCTTTCTCAAAATAAGGAGGATCACAATAGGTCAAACAAGTTCTCCCCCAAGGCAACACATGAGCGTGCATAAACGAAATAGCATCTAAATGAAATATGCTTACTCTATCGCGCAACATAGATAGAGTTTCCATCAATTTCAATAAACGATCTTTGGGGTAACGAGCGTCTAATTTATACTTTCCAACTTGTTTTTTTCCACCAATTACACCCCCATCTATAACACCTGAAAAATTAGTGCGATTTTGAAAAAATAATGCAAATGCTACCTCCACTTCCGAAAACTCCTTAGGACGTCGCGTAATCTCACGTGTACGCCTCCATGTTTCCATTGTCACAGGATTCTTATCTACAAGCTGCAATAACTCATCTGTCTGCCAAAACAAGGAGCGCCAAAAAGAACAAATCATCGGGCATTTATCATTGAGTAATACCCGTGACACAACGTCATCCATCAATAAACGAAGAGCTAACCCTGCTCCCCCTGCATAAGGCTCCGCATATACGCATCCATACATATCATTAGCCCGAATCAGGGCCTTCACAAAAGGCGAGAGAGATTGTTTACCACCAGGATAACGAAGAGGGGAAGATGGTGAACTTGTAGCCATAATGCGGATTGGCCAGATGATAGTAGTAAAACTCAAGAAAGTCAATATTCGATCCCTTTGTGAGGAACAGATACTAAATTCCAAAAACGTGCGGCCATCTCTCCGGTAAGTCCCGCCATATTGGTGTATCTATTACGTAGAAGTTCGGCGGAACGGTGCCCCATTTCCATTTGGAGCTTTCCAAAGTCTGCATAGGTTTTCGCGTGGTAACTGGCAAAGGTGTGACGTAACACATCTTTAGGCCAAGGCTTTTTCTTCCCCCACCCCGCCCGACTCCTCACCGCTTCCCACCGGGAACGCCAATATTCCGGAATAATAGCACCCTTGCGTTCCTTCTCTGGGACCAGGGACAACCATGCCCGCAAAGCCTCGCAGATCGTCACATGCCTTGCTCCCCCTGTTTTGGAAGCAGCAGACCTGACAGTAATAACGCCATCCTCGAAAGATACGTCTTCCCACGTTAACCGCATCAGTTCTTCCGGGCGAATGCCGGCAAAAACGAGTATCGCCACGGCAGGCTGAACGGATGTCAAATCCAACTGGGAAGAATCATCCGGCAAAGGCGGTCGGCAAGCGAGCAACAACCGTTCTACTTCTTCAGGCGTCAATGCCCTGATTTCCCGCTCCTGCGTCTTTAACGCATCAAGCATGCGGGTCGGATTGGAAAGAGCCCATCCACGCTTCATTGCGAGCGTCCAGACGCCGGAAAAGACTACTCTCGCTTTATCCTGCTGAATCGGTGAATCGAAAGCCCTGCCAAACGCCGCACGGCATTCCTCGCCTGTAATGCCTCCAATGGGGCGCACACAAAAATCGGGACATCGTTTTTCCATGCGACGAATCATATACCGAATTTGCTGCAAGGTACGCTCACGCCGCCTTGTGATTTTTTTTTCCTTCACACGAACCATTTCCCAAGCGGCTTCACTCCAGGAAGGAGACTTCTTTTCATGCCGTATCTGTGCGGCTCCCAACTTGAAAGCATGCTCTATTTCGGCTATATCTCCTATCCCGGATTCCTGCATTCTTTTCACGAGTCGGCAAGCATCCACCAACCCTATTCCGGAGCCTTCCAAAATATCCAGCGCAGATAAAGCTTCTACCGCCTGAGCTTGGGTTAATTCAACAATCCCGGCATCCACAGCCACTTGTCCGAGCTTGATTTCCCCGGCCGCCGCCAATGCTTTTTTATAGGAGGGATAAAACCGCTGTTCCCTCTTTCCGGATTCCGAAAAGGAGGCGGGAATCGAAAGGCGCCAGCAGGCTTTCCCCATTTTTTCACGGGAAACATCTTTTACAGGCGTCAAAGGGGCAGCTTTCTTTTTCCGTTTCTCTTCCATCCCGGGTAACTACTGGGTAACTATTTTTGACCGGAGATACAAGCAAAAAAAGGGGTAAATTCAGCGTATTTGAAAACAAAAAAGGCCCGCCAAAAACGAGCCTTTAATTTACATAATTCATTGTTATTTAAAGAAGTACCCCCGACCGGACTCGAACCGGTACGTCCTTGCGGACAACAGATTTTAAGTCTGCAGCGTCTACCATTCCGCCACGGGGGCATTGACCGGACGGCACTCTACAGGAATGCCGCCGGGATTCAAGCACGAATCCCTTCCGGTTTTTAATATTAATCACGAACTTCCACCACCATGCTGATTTCCACCGCTACATTGAGCGGCAGGGCGGATACGCCTACCGCCGTACGGCTGTGGCGGCCAATTTCTCCAAAGGCTTCCACCAGCAGATCGGATGCGCCATTCAATACTTTAGGATGGTCATAAAAATCCGGGCCGGCATTTACAAATCCGTTCACGGCCACGATTCGGGATACTTTTTCCAGAGACCCCACCGCCTGCACAATAACGGCCAGACGATTCAAAATAGCGGCGCGCGCAGCGGCCTGACCTTCTTCCACCGTCAGCTCCTGCCCTACTTTGCCAAAGTATTTGTCGTCCCCGTTCACAGAAATGCCGCCGGAGAGGTGAAGCAGGTTGCCCGTGCGTACGCATTGCACATAGGAGCCTACGGGAGCGGGAGCATCGTAAATGGCGTAACCAAGGTCGGAAAGTCGTTGACGTATTTTATCCATATAGAGCATTTGACAGAAGTTGAGTTGAAAGGATACACCGGAAATAGTTGCATTTCCAGATGCCTTTCATGACATTTTGAACAATTTTCGGTCTGTTTGCACGTAAAATGATTGCCATCCACCTCATTTAGTTGCTATTGAAACAACCCGTACATGATGACCGACGAAACTCCTTCCACAGACCCCAAGCAGCAGATTCCGGACCTTTCCGGCTTGGCCGACTTTCAATTTGGTCCGGCCTGGGCGAGACCGGGAGCCCGTCAGGAACGGCCTGTATCCTACCCGGAACGCAGGTCCGGAGACAGGCAGGGAGGCGACCGCCGACCGCGGCGCGACAGCCGTGAAGGCCGTCAGCCACCGGGGGGAACGTCGTGTTGACGGTCAAAGCGGCGAAAGAAGGTTTAACCGGGAAGACCGCACGCGCGGCTCCTTCCGCAACCGCCGCGATCAAACTCCCCGCTCCGCCATGGAGGAACCGACGGAAGGCCTGCGCGTGGAGCTGCGCCCCGTGGATTCCGGCCTGGCTGCCCTGCACCAGGAAGTACAGAAACACCGCCGCACCATTTCCCTGCTGGATCTTGCCAAGGTGGTCATGGGTTCCTACGACCGTTATGACCTAGTATTCATGAAGCAGGAAAACGGCCCGGATCTGTACCATTGCAAGCATGGCGACGGCGCCTGCTTTATTTCCCGACAGGAGGCCGTCAAACACCTCTGGCAGTCCACCTGGATGCCCAAATATTACGAATCCGTAGAACAGGAAGTGGAAGCTCCAAAAGGAGATTTCAAAGCCATTGCCAAATGTTCCTTAAACAACGAGCTGATAGGTCCCGTTAATTGGCACGGCTACCAGTCCGCCCTGATGAACCTGCATCGCACCAAATTTGCCAACATGACTTTTGAGGCTTTCCGTTCCAAGATTGTGACGGACAAGAGCGAAGAAGCTGTCCAGGCATGGCAGGAAGCCGTTTCCAAACGCACCGCCTGGAAGCCCGTTCGGGAAGGAGCCTCCGAAGTGCTTCTGGAATCTCCCGCCGCGGTAGAACAGGATTTCGAATCCAACCACTTTGACGAGTGCTATGACGTTACGGACAAGGTGTTCGTCAACGGAGCCGTGAAAAAGAATCTCCTCTCCCCCGGTCTGTGGGCGCACCTGATCCAATTATCCGGCACCACCCGCCGCCATCCCAGCATGCTGATTCCCAACCTTTGCCACGGGTTAGCCCGGCATCATATGCCTATTTTCAAGTGGAAAGGCAACCATTACACCGGCCCGGCACGCCCCAAGGCCATGGAAGAAGGCACCGTCTTATCAGATTCCCTGATGTCCATTGCCACCTGGGCGGCCAATAATCCCGGCAAAGGCGTCGATGCCATGCTTAAAGAGCTGGCCCCAGTCCCGGAACAGGAAAAGGCCACAGAAGAAGAAGTAGCCCAGGCCATGGAAAAACAGCAGAATTTGGTTCGTGATCTGCTCTGGCTGTCCGAACAGGGCTACATCCTTGTTTTCTCCAATAACACTCTCAGCCGTCCAAGAACCGTCTCCGCTCAAGCTCCTTCTCCCAAGAAGGCTCCCAAGGAAAAACGGAAACCGGAAGAGAAGGGCCAGGACGCGCCGGCAACGGACTCCGCTGCACCAGAAAAACAGAAGGCCGCCTCTGCTTCCGAGGCGGCAGCCGCCCGGGAGGAAGCATCTGAAGAAAACAGCGTGGTTACGGAAACTAAAAATTCCCCTCCGTTCCGGCGGAAGAACTCCCTGAAAATAATATTCCGGAGGAGGTTTCCGCAAAAGCCTGACGCCTTCCCTTCCCCCCCCCTTCCCGTCATACAGTCCGCAGGATTATCTTGATCCTGCGGACTTTGTTTTGTAGAAGTGGGAAAAATCAACAGGATTTTACAATATGATCAGTACAACAATGGCAACTGCTCTTAATGAGCAAATCAAATGGGAAATGTATTCAGCCAACCTTTACCTGGCCATGTCCGCCTATCTGCAGGATGCCGGTCTGACAGGTTTTTCCCACTGGATGCGCATTCAATATCAGGAAGAAACCGCTCATGCGCTGAAATTTTATGATGTCCTTCTTTCCCGTGGAGGCCAGGTTACAATGCTTTCCATAGACGCTCCGGATGCAAACTGGTCCAATATTCTTGAAATTTTTTTGAAGAAACGCTGTCCCACGAACAGGAAGTCACTCGCCGAATCAACGAGCTGGTGCATCTTGCCAAGGAAGAACGGGATTTCGCCACGGATATTTTCCTGCAATGGTTTGTCACCGAACAGGTGGAAGAGGAAGAAACCGTCAAGGACATCATCAGCAAATTACGCATGATTAAGGGAGAAGGACAGGGAATGCTGGTTCTGGACAAGGATATGTCAGCCCGCACCTTTACGCCGCCTCCCGCCAACTAGTTGTTGCTATTGTTCTCCGTCCATTCTCCGGAAAAGAGTTCCAGAAAAAACTTACCGGAGAATGGCGGGGGAATAAAATATCTTGCGGATACAAGCATAAGGTTGGCGGCATGCAATGATGTTGCCGGCAGTAATGTTTTATTCCATGATTTTCTGCCTGCAATGCTGCAAGCAGCTGGATTTGCTGTATGGCGGCAGCTGGGACGGCAAGCAACGCCGTCTTTCTTATTTTTCAGGAAACAGGCCGACGGATCACAAAATTTTCCGTTGTGCGGAATAGCGAGGAATGACATAAGAACCACTCGTAAACAATAAATGCTGAAAAAATTAATGAACCACGCATCCCCAGCAAACCGATATCATTGAAATGTAATGGTAACGGCTCTAAGTTCCATGGTCGTGAACATTTGATAACGGACCTTCAGAATATGAACATGGACGGCGCAATTGCTCTTTTACACACCGTGCCGATAACCAATGATGCGTCATCTGTAATGGAGCATTTATTAATGCGGTTGATGCGCCCGGCCTTTCACTGCCGCTGGACTATTTTCAAAATAGGCCGTTCCGGATAATAGGAGTTTTGCAGGTAACCTCTTAGAACCCCGGCAGTCTTTTTCCGGCTCCTTGAGCATTTTCCCCTATTACTTCCGCCAGCCTTTGACTTTTGGGGAAGAAGCAATTTTTCTCTCCCAAAAGCAGAGCGTCATTCCCAAACCGGGTCTGTAACGGCGCTTGCTCCATCAGTATGGGGCAGGTTTCCGTTTGTTCTTTTCCCCTCCTTTCAGGACCGTTTAAAAAGGTTTTTCCTGCCTTTACAAGCGTCATAGACTCATACCGCCGTAAACAAGGAACCGCAACTATCGCGGCAGGAAGGAGGCCATGAAAGAAAGTTTTCAACGCCCCCTTTCTCTACTCTCACGTCAAGACTGCAGAAGTTCCAAGTCCGTCTCAAGGGCAGGAAAATATTGCTTCCCGCTGTATAAAATTTTCCTCCGGCAAGGCTTTATTTCCCATGAAAAGCCTCTGCACAAGAGCCCTCTTCAATCCAGGCTTGTCATGCTGCAACGCCTCTTTATGCCAGATTTGCTGCGGATTCCCGGAAGTTTTGTGAAAAAATACCGTTTATCAATAGCTTATATCTATTTTTAACATGTTATTCACATTCTATATTCAGAATATATCCATTCTATTAACAGTCAACATATTGTATTTCAAATACCATCAAAATGCTTATTATCCGCAAATGTAAAATTTTAATAAAAATTTATATTTTTGACTTGCCCGTAGAAGGACGCGGCGGTAGGTTGGCCGAACCGCCGGCGAGTCTCCGGACGGGTATCGCTATCAACCCTCCCATACATTCACAACGATCATGAGCTCCATTTCCGAAGAAGCAAACAAGCTGGCGGATTTCATCCTGTTCACGCAACGTTCCTGCATTCTGAACCTTTCTTCAGAATTGAATGAGGGCAAGGTTTCCTACCCCCAGTTTTTCCTGCTGACTTATCTGGCCAGCGAAGATTTTCTGAGCATGTCCAGCATTGCCCAGAAAATGGGGCATTCTACCGCGGCCGCTACCGGCATGGTGGATAAATTACAGGAAATGGGCTACCTGAAACGCATGAGCGCAGCCAAAGACCGCCGCAAAATCATGGTCGCCATCACCCAGGAAGGGCGCGATCTGGTAGCTCGCATGCGCCAGAACATCGTTCGGGATCTGGCAGCCTTGATGGCCGAAGCGGATCCGGACGCACGCCAGACGCTTGCCGATACCGGAAAATCCATCAGAAAGCGCCGTTTGGCCTGATTTCCGATTTTTCCTCCCGGTCTCTCCCGGAGAAACCGTTCCCCTGTTGCGGGGAAGTCCTTTTTTTTCTTTCCTTTCTTTTTTAAAAGGGCTTCCGGGGAGATTGTTTTTGCCTGAATTGTGGCATCGTGCTAAATACTGGCAGTCACGAACGCAACAGACCATGGATCTCCATACTTATTTACGCAATTTTCCAGACGCCCAGGGCCGTTTTGGCATACGGCGGCGTTTACCTGCCGGACGAGCTGGTTCCCGCTTTTTGAAGAAATTACGGAAGCCTACCAGACGATAGCCCACTCCGCCCAGTTCATTAATGAATTGCGGCGCATCCGCAAACAGTTTCAGGGACGTCCCACCCCGGTTTACCACTGCGAACGCCTTTCCCGCCACCTGGGCACCTCTCAAATTTACCTGAAGAGGGAAGATTTGAACCATACAGGCGCCCATAAGCTCAACCATTGCATGGGGAAGGCCTTCTGGCCAAATACATGGGCAAGAAGCGCATTATCGCGGAAACGGGCGCAGGACAGCATGGCGTGGCGCTGGCTACAGCCGCCGCCTTCTTCGGCCTGGAATGCGAAATTCACATGGGAGCGGTAGATATTGCCAAGCAGGCTCCGAACGTCACCCGCATGAAAATCCTGGGTGCCAAGGTGGTGCCTGTCACGCACGGCCTCCAAAGTTTGAAGGAAGCTGTGGATTCCGCCTTTGAATCTTACCTGAACAGTTATCAGGATTCCATTTACTGCATCGGTTCCGTGGTAGGCCCCCACCCTTTCCCGCAAATGGTGCGCGATTTCCAAATGTGCATCGGCGTGGAAGCCCGGGAACAATTCCTGGAAATGACGGGACTTCTGCCGGACGCCGTCTGCGCCTGCGTGGGCGGCGGCAGCAATTCCATGGGCATGTTTACCGCCTTCCTGGGAGACCCGCTGGATATCTATGGCGTAGAACCCCTCGGCAAAGGTCCCAGGCTTGGGGATCATTCCGCCTCCATCACCTATGGACGCAAGGGCGTCCTGCACGGTTTTGAAAGCAGCATGCTCCAGGATGAAGACGGCAATCCGGGACCGGGCCATTCCGTAGCCAGCGGCCTGGATTATCCTTCCGTAGGGCCGGAACACGCCTATCTGCACGACATCGGCCGCGTTAACTATGTCACCGCCACAGACGAGGAAGCCGTGGACGCCTTCTTCAAACTTTCCCGTTACGAGGATCATTCCCGCTCTGGAAAGCTCCCACGCTATCGCGTATGCCATGAAGTGGGCACGGGAAAACAGAGGAGGCGCCATTCTGGTAAACTGCTCCGGCCGCGGAGACAAGGATGTGGATTACGTCGTGGAGCATTACGGCTATGGGGAAGACCACCAGTTCCCCGCCTGATTGCCCTGCCTTTCCTCATTTTCGGCGTATGAAGGGTGCCGTCATCCTTCATACGCCATCCTTACGCAAGGCTCTTAACGCAGCCACGCCACCTTTCCATGAAAGAATTGTCCCGTCTGGTTCACCGGAGTTTTCACATTATTCCGCGTCAGGAAGATTTCCGTCCCCTGGCTTTGGGAGCCTCCGGCCGTACGATCGTCCGCATCCATTTTGGCGGCCGCACATGCATCGGCATCCAGTGGGGAAATGACCGTGCGGACAATGATTCTTTTATCCCCGCAGCCCGGCATCTGCACGCCCACGGTGTCAACGTGCCGGAAATTTACGATTATGAACCTCTCGGTCCCGGATGCGGAGCCGCCTTGGTGGAAGACCTGGGAGACGCCAACCTGCTGGCTTTCCGGAAAGAACCCTGGCCTTCCCTGCGCCTGCGCTACATCCGGGCTATGGAACAACTCCATCTGCTTCACTCCTGCCCGTTTCCGGAGGAATTTCCCCTCCAGCCCGCTTTTGACGAGGCCTTGTACCGCTGGGAGCAGTCCTATTTTGCTGAACATTTCCTGGGATCCCACCTGGGGTTGGAACCGGCTTCCTTCCTGAACCATCCCGCCCTGAAAGAGCAGGCGCAGTTTCTGTCGGCCCTTCCGGAATGCCCCGTCCACCGGGACAGCCAGTCCCAGAACGTGCATATCCACGCGGGAAAAACCTGGCTGATTGATTTTCAGGGCATGCGCGGCGGCCGTCCGGAATATGATCTGGCCTCCCTGGTCTATGACGGCTACGCCCGTCTGGAACCGGAACAGGCGGATGAATTGCTCAGGGAGTGGGGGAAAATATCTCCGCTCACTCCATAGATCACCGTATTTTCCGTGCCTGCGCCCTGCAGCGGATTATGCAGATGCTGGGTGCTTACGCCAATATCGGCCACAACCAGGGAAAAACCTGGTATCTGGCTCAGATTCCCGCCGGGCTGGGACACCTGCGGAAGCTTCTGCCCGGCTCCACGCTTGCAGAACCGCTGGCTGCTATGCTAGCATGATTTTTCCCAGCCCCTCTGATGACGCTTCCCCCAAATTCCTGCTTATCCTGTCCCTGTTCCAGATTTCCCTGGGGCTGGGCTGGATTCTGGGGTATGTGCTTCTTCCTCCTACCATTTTCTGTTATGAACAGGCAGCGGAACATTTGCTGGCTGGGGAATACCGGACTGTTCGCCCGGAAGGGCTGAATACGGAAAACAGCATCGTCCTCCAGCCCTACGATTACTTCAACAAAGGGCAGACGGCCCAGCTTCCCGTGGTTTCCCTGCACCGGGAATCATCACTGAACAGTTTCGCCTCCTATCCTCCCAATCCCATGGATTACACAGTGCTGTTCCGGCACCTGTATGAACAGGGAGCCAGGAATGTTTACGTGATGTCCCCCATGACCTGGGAAGAAAAGCCGGACAGCATTGTCAAAGCCGCCGTGGGGTATGAACTGGACCGCTTCCTCCACAAGGCTCTGGGCCGGCAAATGAGCGAATCCGCCCGCCGCTCGCCCCTTCCGCCGGATTGGAAAGACTTGATTATTCCCGCTTCCAACATCGTAGGAAAGACGGACCAGTTCCCGCGCGCGGACAGGTTCGTAGGGGAACCTCCGCAAATAACCACGTCAGCCCCCTCCCTGGGAACCGTCGTGGAAAATAACGAGCTGTTTTCCCCAGCTCCGGAAAACAGGGTCTCCCCCGCCGCTTTTCATCCGCTGGGGCGGGGATATCATTCCCACTCTTCCTCTGGTGGCCGCTCTGAATGCCCTGGACCTGAAACCCAGTGATGTCAGAATCATTCCGGGAGACACCCTTTTTCTGGGCGGCAAACGCTCCATTCCTCTGGATAAAAACGGCCGCATCCCCCTGGCGGCAAACAGCAGCCCCACCATTCTGGACACGAAGGAAGTGATCGTCCCCGTCATGTCCGGCCTGCGTCCGCCGGATACTACTGCCGTCAGAAAACTGCTTTCCTCTGCGGATGCGGTACTCGTTTCCGAACCATCCGCCCTTTCCGACACGCCGGACGCGCAATCCCTTCTGGCGGCGCAAACTGTCCGCAGCATCATGGGAGCGCTTGCCCCTGCCCCTGCCGTCCTGATTCCCATAGCCCCCGCCTGGGTACAATGGATCATCGTGCTGGACGTCCTGCTTCTGTCCGTATGGGCTTTGCGTTTTCAACGCAGAGGGCGCTTCATCACCTGGGGCCTCTGTATCCTGTTCGTTCCCTTCATTGCATGGTACCTGTTTTCCGCTCATGATACATGGTTCCCCGTCATGACTCCCATAACGGCGGTACTGTGCGTAGCCCTGGCGTGCAGTCTGTTCCCCAGCTTCCCCCCCCCCTCCCGCGATGCAGAGGATGAAGATGAAGAAGACGACCCCCCCTCGTCGGAAGGCAGCGGCGCCGGCCATGTGCTGCCCCCGGACAACTTGTATCAGGAACCCAACGAAGTACCTATCCCCCATCAAAAAAAAAAGAGAACGCCCCGACTCATGACACAGCGCAAACACATCCTCTTCATCTGCACCGGCAACACCTGCCGCAGCCCCATGGCGGAAGGCCTGTTCCGGAAACTTTCCGCGCACCATCCGGAATGGCAGGCCGGTTCCGCAGGAACAGCCGCATGGCCCGGGCAGGCAGCCAGTCCGGAAACGCTCCACGTCCTCCGGGAGCATGGCGTCAATCTCTCCAGCCATGAAAGCCGCCCTGTTACGGATGAACTGATGAAAAACGCCACAGATGTCTACGCCATGACGGAAAGCCACCTGGCCGCCCTGCTTGCCAATTTCCCCGAACATGCGGACAAGGTCAGGCTGGTCACCTGCTACACGGGCAACCGCGGCATCGCCGACCCCATCGGCTGCGGACAGACAGCCTACAACAATGTAGCGCGGCAATTGACAACCGCCATCCAGGCCATCATTGCCCGGATGGAGCAACAGGAGTAGCAACATCTTTGACTCCTTCCCCGTCATGGCTTCCCCTTCCATACGCATTAATCTGCCCCGCCAGGAACTGGTGCTGGAAAAATCCGGAAAAATCCTGCTCCAATGCCCGTTTCCAGCGGGAAGGCAGGTACAGGCCATGAAGAAGGTTCCGGGAAAACCCCCACAGGTCATTTCCGCATCTGCAAAAAAATCGGAGACGGAGAACCGGAGGACACTATTTTCATCTCACGCCTTCCGGCAGGCCGCTATCCCACCGCCATCCCGAAAAGTCTGAATGAACATTCCGACTTCATCCTGACCCGCATTCTGTGGCTGGACGGACTGGAACCGCACAACGCCAATACCCGGAGCCGCTATATTTACATCCACGGCACCAACGATACGGAACTGCTGGGCACCCCGGCTTCCCATGGCTGCATACGCCTTTCTCCCAGGGACATGATGGCTCTTTTTTGCTCTGGCGGAAGAAGGGATGGACGTGTTCATCCAGTGTTAAGCCTTTTTTTTCTAGACGTAATCTAAAAAGTTATCCACGGAAAAGGAAAATAATTCAACAAAGGGTCTCTTGGGATGTATAAAGTATGAAGGTATCGGTGTTTGGCTGCCGTCCTCCTGTTCCATAAACATCCACTCATCCCCAATCAATCATGGACGATCCGGTCTTATTATCCCGTCTCCAATTCGCCATCACGATCATGTTCCACTACATCTTCCCGCCGATGACCATCGGCCTGGGGGTGGTTCTGGTCGCCCTGGAAGGCCTGTGGCCGAAAACGAAGAATGACCTCTACCACAAGCAGGCCAAATTCTGGACCAGAATCTTCGGCATTATCTTTGCCCTTGGCGTAGCCTCCGGCATCGTGATGGAATTCCAGTTCGGCACCAACTGGGCGGATTATTCCCGCTGCGTAGGCGACATCTTCGGCAGTCCTCTGGCGGCAGAAGGCATTTTCGCCTTCTTCCTGGAATCAGGCTTTCTGGCCATCCTGCTTTTCGGCTGGGACAAGGTGGGTCCCAAAATGCACTTCCTTTCCTCCTGCATGGTCGCTCTCGGCGCCCATTTCAGCGCCATCTGGATCATTGTGGCCAACTCCTGGATGCAGACGCCCGCCGGATACAAGCTGGTGGAAGTAAACGGAAAAATCCAGGCCCATATCACCAGCTTCTATGACGTTGTTTTCAATCCATCCACCGTGGACCGCCTGACGCACGCGCTCTCCGGCTGCTGGCTGGCGGGAGCCACGCTCGTCCTCAGCGTCTCCGCCTGGTATATTTTGAAAAAACGCTTCACCGGAGGGTCAGAAAAAAGTTTTAAGGTGGCATTGGTCATCGGCCTCATCGGCGTGGCCGGCATGGGCATCACGGGAGATTCCAGCGCACGAGAAGTCTCCATCCATCAACCCGCCAAATTCGCAGCCATGGAAGGCGTCATGGAATCCGGCGCTCCCCAGGCTCTCCATCTCATCGGCTGGATGAACCCGTCCACTCATGAAGTGACGGGCGTCTCCATCCCATACTTGCTCACCCTCCTGACCCATCATGACCTGGACACGGCCATCACCGGCATGAACGGCATCCCGCAGGACGAACGCCCTCCCATCCTGCCCGTCTTTTACTCCTTCCATCTCATGATCCTGATTGGCTGCGCCCTAGCGGCCCTGTTTCTGGTGGGCCTGTGGGGCTGGAAAAAGGGCTGGCTCTTCCAGAAGCGCTGGCTGCTCTGGTGCTTCGTTTTCTCCGTACTGGGCCCGCAAATAGCCAACCAGGCGGGCTGGGCCGTAGCGGAACTGGGGCGCCAGCCATGGATTGTGTACGGCATCCTGAGAACGGAACACGCCGTATCCCCCACCCTCACCGCGGCAGAAGCCTTTTCCTCCCTGGGTATGTTCTTTATCATTTATGCCCTGCTGCTGGCCCTCTTCCTCTATCAAATCACCCATAAAATCCACAAAGGTCCGGATCAGGAAACTGACGAAGACGACGGCGCCGGGGAAGGCAAACTCCAGGTTCCTTTTGTCAAAGACTAATCTTCACCCCTCTTTTAAAACCATGTTGGACAATCTCACTCTCGCAGACCTGCAAATCATCTGGTTCATCCTCGTCGGCGTGCTTTTCTCCGGATACGCCATTCTGGACGGTTTTGACCTGGGAACCGGCGCCCTTCAGCTTTTCATCAAGGGCGATGAAAACAGAAGACTCACACTAAATGCCGTGGGCCCCGTATGGGACGGAAACGAAGTCTGGCTCATCACGGGCGGAGGCGCCCTCTTCGCCGCCTTTCCGTACGTGTACGCCTCCGTCTTCTCCGGGTTTTACCTGGCCTTCATGCTCTTGCTCCTTACCCTTATCTTCCGCGCCGTGTCCATTGAATTCAGAAGCAAGCAGCCCATGAAATGGTGGCGCAGGGGATGGGATACCACCTTCTCCATCAGCAGCCTTCTGGCGGCTCTGCTCATCGGCGTAGCCATGGGGAACGTTACCAAAGGCATTCCTCTGGATGAGCAGGGAAACTTCACCGGAACATTCCTCAGCCTGCTGAATCCTTATTCCGTTCTTCTGGGGCTGACGACGGTCGCCCTGTTCTCCATGCACGGGGGAATCTACCTGCTGATGAAAACCCAGGGCAGCCTTCAGGAACAAATCAGGAAACTGCTCAGACCCTGCGTCATCATCTTCACTGTCCTGATCATCCTGCACGGGGCTGCCACCCTGCTGTATGTTCCGCACGTAGCGGCGGCCCTGGAACGCTCCCCCTGGATTTACGGCATCGCCGCCCTGGCGGTCATTTCCATCGCGTCCATCTGGCTCTTCATCCACAGGAACCGTCCGGGCTGGGCCTTCGTCGCCTCCTGCTCCACCATGGGCTGCATGATGGCTCTCTTCGGGACAGCGATGTTCCCCAACCTGCTTTACTCCATGCCCAACCCGGAACACTCCCTGACGCTCGTCAACGGCTCATCCACGCGGGAAAGCCTGGTCGTGATGACATACATAGCCATCATGGGCGTGCCGCTCGTTCTGGCTTATTCCGCCGCCATTTACTGGGTCTTCCGTGGAAAAGTTCAGCTCAACGAACACAGTTATTGACGCCCTGCGGGCAAAAATAGCGATCAGAGAACTGAAAACGCCCCGTACCATCCGCTCTGCCGCATGCATGCCTCAATCTTCTCCAAACTCCCTCCAGAGAAAATTACGGTGCTCCATCAATCATGGAAAAACGATCCCCTGTCCGTAGATCCTCTCTGGGCAGCCTGGTTCGAGGGCTACGAACTGGGGAGCGGAGAAGCCCCCGGGAAAAAAGAAAACACAGGGACCGATGCGGACACGTCCCTTTACACCGTTCCCGGAAAGCGCGGAAGGCCGCGGGCGCATCAGCCAGCTCATCCGGGCCTACCGGGTCATGGGACACCAATGCGCCCGCTTCAATCCGCTGGAGCCGCCGAACCGGCCCCGATTCCCCGTCACCCCGGAGGATATGGGATTCCAAGAAGAGGATCTGGACCAGCCCGTCAACATCGGCACCTTCATGGACGGAGGGACACTCACGCTCCGTGAAATCATCAATCGGCTGCAAAAAAATCTATTGTGGAGCCATCGGCTTTGAATACCACCACATAGACAATCTGGGAATCCGCTCCTGGATTGAAGAAAAAATCCAGCTCCGGGCAAACGGCGTGGATTATGGCCCGGAAGTCCGGAGAGAAGCCTTCTTCCATCTCTGCAGGGCGGAACTGTTTGAGGAATTCCTGGGCAAGCACTTCATGGGGGAAAAACGCTTCTCCCTGGAAGGAGGGGAAGGAGCCATCGTCCTGCTGGACGCCATGATCAAGCGCTGTCCCGCCGCCGGAGTCTCCCACATTGAAATGGGCATGGCCCACCGCGGAAGGCTGAATGTGCTCGCCAACATCCTCCACAAACCGCTGAAAACCATCTTCCACGAATTCACGCCGGACTACCTTCCGGAATCCCCCATCGGCAGGAGCGACGTCAAATACCACCTCGGCTACGCCGCCACGCGCCACGTGGACGGGCATGACCTCCACATCCGCCTCTCCTCCAACCCCAGCCATCTGGAAGCCGTGTATCCCGTGGTGGAAGGCAGAGCCAGGGCCATGCAGCACAACCTGCAAGACGCGGAACGCAAGCATGTGCTGCCGCTCGTCCTGCACGGAGACGCCGCTTTCTCTGGGCAGGGAATCGTGGCGGAAGTGCTCAATCTTTCCCTGCTGAAAGGCTACCGCACGGGCGGCACCGTGCACCTCGTCATCAACAACCAGATCGGCTTCACCACCGGCCCGGACGAAGCCCCGCTCCTCCCGCTACGCCACGGACGTGGCCCAGATGCTCCAGTCTCCCATCCTGCATATCAACGGAGAAAGCCCGGAAGACCTGGTGTGGGCGGCGGACTTCGCGCTCCAGTTCCGCCAGAAATTCGGAAGGGACATCATTCTGGACATGTACTGTTACCGCCGTCTGGGCCACAATGAAACGGATCAGGCCGCCTTTACTGCACCCATGCAGACCAAGCGGATTGAGGCGCGTCCCACCGCCGCAGCCCTGTACGGAACGGCGCTCAGGGAACGCGGGGAATTGACGGAACAGCAGGAGCGGGACATCAGGAAAGACCTTTGGGAGGGCATGGAACAGGCCTACCTGCAAATGAAGGAAAATTCCGCGGACTACCTCCTGCCCGCCACCGCGCAGGATGCGGATGAAACGCCCATCCCGCGTACCAGCATACGGACGGGAATCAGCCCGGAGTTGTTCCAGCGCATCGGAAATATCCTTACGGAACTGCCGGACGGCTTCACGCCTCACCCCACGCTGGAAAAACGCTTCCTGGCTCGCCGCAGGGAGGCCTTCCGGGAAGGCGGACCGCTGGACTGGGCCATGGCGGAATCCCTGGCCTGGGGCAGCCTGCTCGCGGAAAACCACACCGTGCGCCTGTCCGGCCAGGACTGTCAGCGCGGCACCTTCTCCCAGCGGCACGCCGTCCTGCATGACTTCAATGACGGCTCCCTGTACACTCCTCTGGAAAAGCTGAACCACGGCACTACCGCGTTCCGCATTTACAACTCCTCTCTGTCGGAAGCCTCCGTGCTGGGCTTTGAATACGGCTACGCACTGGACAGCCCGGACGCTCTGGTCATGTGGGAGGCCCAGTTCGGGGACTTCGCCAACGGAGCACAGGTTATTGTGGACCAGTTCATTGCGGCCGCGGAGGCCAAATGGCGCCAGAAAAACCGCATGGTGCTGCTGCTGCCCCACGGCTATGAAGGGGCGGGCTCGGAACACTCCAGCGCCCGCATGGAACGCTATCTCCAGCTTTGCGCGGACGACAACTGCAGGTCATCAACCCCACCACCCCGGCCCAATACTTCCACGCCCTGCGCCGCCAGGTGCACCGAAATCTGCACAAGCCCCTGATCGTCTTTACGCCCAAAAGCCTGCTCTCCCGTCCGGATGCCGTCTCCCCGCACCGGGAATTTCTGGCCCCCCTCCCGTTTCCGCGAAGTACTGCCGGACCCGGACGCTCCCGCGCCGGATCAGGTGACGCGCGCCGTCTTCTGCACCGGGAAAGTTTATTATGACCTGGCCGTCTGCCGGAAGGAACGGAATATTGCAGACACGGTAATCATCCGTCTGGAACAAATCTATCCTCTGGCCCGGGAACAGCTCACCTTCCTGCTGGCACCCTACCAGAAAGTGCGCGACTTCGTCTGGTGCCAGGAGGAACCCTCCAACATGGGGGCCTGGGGCCACCTGCGGAACAGGCTGGGGCACCTCTTCGCCACCTCCTTCCGCTATGCGGGACGGCCGCCCATGGCCTGCCCTGCGAGGAGCCAAGGCCCTGCACGCCGCCGCGCAAAAAGACTTCTCGCCGCTGCCTTCGGGCCGCGGGCACAATCCTGAACCCATCTTCCTCCCATGAGCGACATCCTGACTCCCAACTTTGGAGAATCCGTCACCTCCGCCACCGTAGCCGCGTGGCACAAGAACGCCGGCGATCCGGTAGCCAAAGGCGATACGCTGGTGACGCTGGAAACGGACAAGGTTTCCACGGATTTGGAGGTGGATGAAAGCGGCGTGCTGGAAATCCTCGTCCCGGAAGGGGCGGAAGCCCCCATCGGCGCGGTTTTAGGCCGCATTTCCCCCCTTGACGGAAGTTCCGCCGCACCGCCCTCCGTACCACTGGAAACGCGGGAGAAACCCGCTTCCGGTCCCTCCTCACCTGTGACTGGCGCCGCGGAACAAAAGCCGGAAAAGAAAACATCCTCACCGGATCAGACAACCTCCGGAAAAAATGGGAAAACAGGAAAGGAGGCTTCTCCGCGCTTCATCAGAAAACCCATGAGCCCGTTGCGCCGTACCATCGCGGCACGGTTGGTAGAGGCCCAGCACCAGGCGGCCATCCTGACTACCTTCAACGAATGCGACATGTCCTCCGTGATGGAACTCCGCAAACAATTCCATGCAGAATTCCGGGAACGGCACGGAACCAAGCTTGGTTTCATGAGCTTCTTTATCAAGGCAGTAGTCAAGGCCTTGCAGGAAGTGCCCCAGGTCAACGCCAGAATTGACGGCGCGGACATCGTGGAAAACCTGTACTATGACATCTCTGTAGCCATTGGCACGGATAAGGGCCTCGTCGTCCCCGTGCTGCGGGACTGTGACCGGAAAACGTTTCCGGAACTGGAACAGGAACTCGCCGTCCTGACGGAAAAAGCACGTAGCGGAAACCTGTCCATGCAGGATCTGCAAGGCGGATGCTTTACCATTTCCAACGGCGGCACGTATGGATCGCTTCTTTCCACCCCGATTCTGAACCCTCCCCAAAGCGGCATTCTGGGCATGCACGCCATTCAGGAACGCCCCGTGGTCCGGGACGGCCAAATCGTCGTCCGGCCCATGATGTACCTCGCCCTTTCCTACGACCACCGCCTGGTGGACGGCAAGCAGGCCGAGCAATTCCTTATTACCGTAAAAAACGCCGTGGAAAACCCGATGTTCGAGTTATGAGACGCCGAAGGGAAAAAGATTAGAGGCCAGAAATAAAAAACAAATATCTTTTTCTGATGTTCCAGATACTCAGGAAATGCCCCTCAGGTCTTTTGCCAGGAGACGCTTTTTATGGGAAGGGGAAAAATTTTTAAGGAGGGAGGGCTCCGCGCTTTTTGCGGAAAAATACTACCCGCCGCTTAACGGGCTGGATAGTCAGAGTGTATAAAAACACGGATTGTTTGTGACGGAGAGTGTGCTCTATTTAAATTGGTTAAACGAATCAGTAAATCACAGTTAAAAATTCAATACTCCAGAACCGCTGCATTTTCAAAAACGTCTGTTGCGCACCAGATTTTTATACATTTTCACTTTTGAAAAAATTCGTAAATGGCATAATACATAAAAATGATTTCAGGGAGTGTCAAGCATGGCTTTTGATTATAAGAAAGAATACAAGGAATTTTATATGCCGAAAAACAAACCGGCAATCGTTACTATTCCTAAAATGAATTACATAGCAGTTCGCGGCAAGGGGAATCCCAACGAAGAGGGTGGAGAATATCAGCGCTCTATTGAACTGCTGTACGGAATTGCCTACACTATCAAGATGAGCTATAAGGGTTCTCATAAGATTAAAGGCTTTTTCGAATATGTTGTTCCACCGCTTGAAGGCTTTTGGTGGCAAAATGGCAGCGATGGAATGGACTATGGCCATAAAGAAAATTTTAAATTTATTTCTATTATCCGTTTACCAGACTTTGTGACTAAGGAAGATCTTGAGTGGGCAATCGAGGAAGCAACCAAAAAGAAAAAGAAGGACTTTTCAACGGTGGATTTTCTTACCTATGAAGAAGGCGATTGCGTTCAATGCATGCACCTCGGCTCTTATGATAACGAACCCGAAACCATCCGCCAGATGGAAGAATACGCAAATGCCAATGGATATGAGATCGATATTACCGATACTCGTTATCATCACGAAATTTATCTTTCCGATCCACGCAAATGTGATGTGGGCAAACTGAAAACTGTCATCAGACACCCGGTAAAGAGAAAACAGAAAATATTGGAGAAGAAATAAATGCGAGGAATTATCTATACGTTATAAATATATTTTCCCCATAAATTAGTATCAAACACTTCCCATTCATCACGCAAATAAAAAACGAAAACAGAGGCTGAAGTGGAACTGTTTCGGAACTGTTTCCAAAATCTTTTTGCCCTTTCTTTTCCGTACTTCAATGCGGCATGAGCCGTTTTGGCTTACTCCCGCTCCGTTTTCGCGGCTGTCCGTCCACTCGTGCCGCAAATGGCCCTGTTGCCTGTGGTTTCCAGGTTATCCCCGTTCCTTGATGATATAAATAAGCAAACCGCGGCTTTCCAAAACTTACAGTCAATCTACTACATTGACTATCAATCCTGCTTAAAGCCTGTCTGATAAACTTACGGGAATTGTTGACGCTGCAGCCCTCATCAACAAGTTTATCCTTGAACGTTTTTTCAACGCAGATTGTCATTCACCCGTTTGCATGACAAAGGAATGAATGGAAGAGCCCCGGATGGGGGCCCTTCCATTGAAAACCGTTACATGTGGATGGCGATTCCCTCGGAAGCCAGCATGGATTCAGGGATGGCCTCAGACAGCGTGGGATGGGCGAAAATGGTGGCGTGGATGTCCTCGTCCGTCAGTTCCGCCTGAATGCCGATGCCCAGCGCGGCAATCAGCTCCGTGGCTTCCGGCCCCACGATGTGGGCGCCCAGGAGTTCTCCGTTTTTGGCGCCGTACAGGGTTTTTACGAAACCGTCCGGTTCTCCGGCGGCTACAGCCTTGCCAATGGCCTGGAAGGGGAATTTCCCCACCTTGTATTCCACGCCCGCCTCTTTGAGGGCGCGTTCCGTTTTACCTACGGAAGCCACCTGCGGGTAGCAATATGTGCAGCTCGGGAAAAAGCCCACCTGCCTGGGCTGATAGTCCGGATTAAACATGCCCTCTACTGCCTGCACAGCTTCAAAAGAAGCCGTATGCGCCAGCAGCACGCCGCCGATCACATCGCCTGCCGCATACACGCCGGGTATGGAAGTCGCATAGCGGTCATTCACCTTGATGAATCCCTTTTCCGTCAGCTCCAGGTCCAGGCCGGGCGCGGCGGGAACAACCGGCTTCACGCCGATGGCCACCAGGCAGATATCCGCCGTGATTTCCTCTTCCTGTCCCCTGCTGTTTTTCACGCTGGCCTTGACCTGTCCGTCACAGGTTTCCGTAACGGATTCCACGGAGGCTCCGGTCATCACCTTGATGCCCTGCTTCTTGAATGCGCGTTCCAGCGTCATGCAGGAGTCGTCGTCTTCATTGGGAAGCATGCGGGGAAGCGCTTCAATAAGCGTTACCCTGGTGCCGAATGAATTGTAAATGTAGGCAAATTCCGTGCCGATGGCCCCGGAACCGATGATGATCATGCTTTCAGGCCGCTTTTCCAGCACCATGGCTTCCCTGGAGCCGATGACGGTAGTGCCGTTCAGGGGAGGCTGGGCACCGTGCGGGTGACGCAGCCGGTACAGACCAGGATATTCTTTCCCTCCAGAACATTCACCGTCCCGTCGGCGGCCTTTACTTCCACCCTGCCGGGGGAGAAATGATGGAGGCTTCCCCGTAACGGAATCCACCTTGTTTTTTCTTGAACAGGAACCCAACGCCCCCGGCCAGGCGGTCGCTGACCTTGCGGGAACGGCCGATCACTTCGCCCAATCCACGCTGACGCCCTCCACCGTCATGCCGAATTCCCTGGCACGGGCCGTTACAGTCAGGTAGGCTTCCGCGTTTCAGAAGCGCCTTGGTGGGGATGCAACCCCAGTTCAGACAGGTGCCCCCTACCCGCTCGCGTTCCACGCACACCACGGATTTCCCCAGCTGGGCGGCGCGGATGGCGCCCACATAGCCGGCAGGGCCTCCACCAATGACGATGAGATCATATTGCATGAAATTACTATAAAGGCATCCCCCCATGCGGGTAAAGAAGGAATATGAGCATGCGCCGGTTCGGAAGGCCGACAGATAGCAGAGGTAAGGGAAGGGTGATTAAAGCATGTGTTGAAAACCTGCCTTTATTCGCTCATTTCCAATACTTAATCACTGTTTTTCACCCACTTTACCAGATCCCGCATTTCCGCGGCGGTATCCGCATACAGGCCGTCCGTGTAAATTCCATGATCATACAAAATTCTCCCTTCCACCATGGTGAACACGCAATCCTTGCCGGAAGAGGCATAAACGGCATGGGACGTTTCGTTGAACATCGGGCACAGGTTCGGTTCATCCAGGTTCAGCGCGATCATATCCGCGGGAGCCCCCGGGACCAGTGTTCCCAGCCCCGGCGTCCGGAAAATGCGGGCGCCCTCCGCCGTAGCCATCTTCAGCGCCTGCATGGCGGGGAGCGCAGTAGCGTCACCGCTGTACCCCTTGGCAAGAATAGCGGCCAGCTTCATTGTTTCAAACATATTCAGACTGTTGTTGCTGCACGCTCCGTCCGTTCCCAGAGAGACGGGAACGCCGGCCTGCACCATATCCCGCACGCGGGCGAAGCCGGACGCCAGTTTCAGGTTGCTGACCGGGTTATGGACAACCGCCGCCCCGGAAGCGGCCACCAGCTCCAGTTCCTCATCCGTCACGTCCACCATATGAGCCAGCACGGCGCGTTCATTCAGCAGCCCCATATCGCGGGCATAGCCCACGGGGCGCCTTCCTCCGTGCAGGGAACGGCACTGCTCCACTTCCCCGGCGGATTCGGACAGATGGATATGCAGCATCATATCCAGTTCCTCCGCCAGCTTCATGGAACGCCGGAGCACTTCGTCACTGGTAGTGTACACGCTGTGCGGCATCAGGGCCACCTGCACCCTGCCGCGGCCGGAAAAGCGTTCCGCCTGCTCCCGGTACAGGGCTTCCGCACCATCCCACCCCCCGTATGCCGGAGAGGGAAAAGCAAAAACGACTTCCCCGCCCACACAGCGCATTCCCATGCGTTCCGCTTCCTGGAGGACATTGGCCTCCAACAGGTAGGAATCTACAAACGCCGTGGTGCCCGTCCGCATCATTTCATACATGCCCAGCCGGGCCCCCAGGAGACGATTTTATCCGTCAGCCGGGCTTCCACCGGGAAAATATGCCCGGTCAGCCATTCCATCAGCGGCAAGTCATCCGCAAAACCGCGCAAAAAGGTCATGGGGACATGCGTATGGGCATTAATCAGCCCCGGCATCAGCAGCGCATTCCCCAAATCCCTGCGAACGGAGGGCGTCCACCTGGCTTCCAGTTCTGCGGCGCTTCCCGTTTCCAGAATTTTCCCGTCCCGGACGGCGACGGCCGCATCTCCGGCAGCGCCGGACTGTTCCGCTCCGCCCAGCATGCGGGAAGCGGTCACCAGCAAATCACACGCTTGTTGTTCCATGGCGCAGAATGTACCCCACCGGGAGCGTTCTGGCAACTTCATCTCCCCGGGTTTGAGGATTTCGCGTCCATTTGACATTTCATGTTTGACTTCAAAAAAAGAGAAAACTGCCAAGAATGGACCACAGTTAAATTCACCATTTATCCCCATATGAACAAGACTATACTGTTAGGTTTGGCCCTTGCGGCCTCCGTGTCTTCCGCCAGCGCCTATCATGCCGACAAGTACGACGGCCAGTTCGGCATGTCCCTGGAAGGGGCTTACGGAATCGCCACCAAAGACGCCATGCCCAACGTGGCCGGCGGCAATCTGAGCATTTTCAACTATATTGAAACCGGCAGCATTGTTCATCAGATTTCCCTGAACGGCGGCATCCTGGCCGGTTCCCACCACCCCAGCGTGCAGGACCTGGGCATCAGCGGGCCTTATACCGCCAGCCTCCGTTCCACCTATATCCCGATGATGGCCGGTTACACGCTGAACCTTCCCATCGGCGACTACACCATGTTCTATCTGGGCGGCAAAGTCGGCGCCACTTACGGCGACGTGAAGACCACCATTCATGGACTGGAAGACGGCAGCCGTTCCCGAACCATTTTCTCCACCAAGTTTTCCTGGGCTGCCCAGGCCGGCTTCAAGTTCAGCATCTCCAATAGCGCGGACTTCGTGCTCGGCTACGAATATTACCAGATTCAGGGCTACAATGACCCCGGCTACCACACCATCAAGCTGGGCTTCTCCTGGGAATTTCTAACAAACAATTATCAGGTTTATTACGGTCTTCCGGCGGCTCCGTTATACTGCGGAGCCGCCTTTTTTGCGCATGGAATGCCGGCCCGCACAACAGCAGGAAACAAAGGGACGGAAAGCTGATACGCATCTTTAAACCGGAACGGCTCTTATCCGGGCAAAGGAGGACTGTTTCTTCCGGGATGTCCGGACGCAACAAGGCCGCCCCCTCATCCTGGAGGAAGCGGCCCTGAAAAGTTCAACAATTCAGAGAACCTTACTTGGCAGGCTTGAACGGCTTGGGAGACGCATAGACTTCATAGTCCTTGATGCGGCCGTTTTCCCTGTTCTGGCGCGGCAGGTAGCGGAATCCTGAAAGTTTCTGCACCTTGCCCAGATCCAGCACGATCATGTGCGGATGCTGAGGGTTGTCCCCCTGCCACTTGGTATGCCAGTAGGTGGTGGGCTGGTTGTCCATCACCAGGCCCGCCTGGGCGGCTTTCCCCCGTCGTTTCATAGGAATCCGCATAAACCACGGACCACTGTTCGCGGGGAAGCAGGTTGCCGGAGGCGTCCAGGAAGTTCAGCTCCGCAATAGCGGCATGGGGGCCGTTGTCATGGGCTTTTGTTCTGACAATGGCGATGTAGCGGGCCTGGACGGGAGCGCGGGGAATTTGATTTCCTGCTGATCTGCCCCCCTTGGCGAAGGAACCCTTGTGCACCAGCTGGCCGGCAGCGGGGGCCACAGGTTTGCCTACGCGGAAGACATCCGCCATGGCGGGGTCCCTGTTGACTTCATAAATGGCTTCCTTCACACCCTTCACCGTGCCGAAACCTCCGTCCACGTCCAGCACCACGATTTCATTTTTCCCAGGCTTCAGGTATTCTCCGGGGCAATAAAGAGCCTGCTGGGAGCCGATAAACCAGAAGCGGCCCAGATTGCGGCCATTCACCCACACAACGCCTTTCTTCCAGCCGTCCCGCATATCCAGGTAGGTATCTTTGGGATTGGAAACGTTGAAATACCCGCGGTGGAACACGGGCTGGTCGCCCGCCGGCTTCTTGCCGGAGAAGGGAAGAAGCTCCACTCCCTTGCACGGGAAGTTGTAGATAAGGAAGTTTTCCAGCTTTTTGCCGTCCAGCGTGATGGGCCCTCGGATGCCCTTGCGCTCGCCCTGTATCTGGCCGCCGAAGTTGATGCGGCCCATGTTTTCCACAAAAATGTCCACCGTATGAAGTCCGGAAGGAATCACCACATCACAGGAATCCTGCTTGTAACGGCGATCCGCCGCCCCCTGCCTCTTGCCATCCACGTAAACGATGGCGCGGTCCTGCATGTTGTTCATCTTCAGTTCTCCTTTCACCGGGCCTTGCACCTTTGTCCGATACAGGATGAAGCCCAGGCTTTGCCCCAGGGCTTCCATGTGGACGGGCTCCTTGCGAATGACGGGCTGCGGCAGGCGGGAGAACATGCCGGCCGTTTCCGTAAACGTGATGGGGGGCAGCTCCATCATTTCCGGCTGGGCGGGAGGTTCGGGAAGCTTGTACGTATCACCGTAATAATCCTGAATAGTCTGGCGGAAGGTGCGGTAGCGGTCCGTCAGGGTTCCGTTTTCGGAAATGGGGGCGCCGTAGTCGTAATTGGTTACATCCGGCGTGTAGGCGCCTTCCCAGTTCGCCCCGTTCATGAAGCCGAAGGAGTCCCCCCCCATGCACCATGAAGAGGTTGGGGGAGACGTTATTTTCCAGCATCCACTTCAGGTCTCGGTTGAAACCTTCCGTACTGCCGCCATTCTTGGGCTTGCCCCAGTGGTCAAACCAGCCCACCCAGAATTCGCCGTTGATGCGGGGCGTTTTGCCCTTGTGCTTCTCCAGATTCGCAAAGGCGCCCTTGGCTCCGCCGCCGAAATTCATGGCGGGAACAACGCCCGGAAGCGTGCCGTTCTTGATCATCCAGTCGTTCGGGCCGTCCGACGTGAAGGGAACAACTCCCGGAAGTTCCTTCCGGATAACGTCCAGATGCTTTTTCACGTAATCCTTGTCAGAACCATAGGAACCATATTCATTTTCCACCTGGGCCATGATGATGGGGCCTCCCTTGGTAATCTGCAGAGGTTCCAACATGGAACAGACTTTTTTTAAGATAAGCCATGGCCGGTTCCAGGAAGCGGGGATCCTGGGAACGGACTTTCAAATCTTCATCCTTCAGCAGCCAGCCGGGAAATCCGCCGAATTCCCATTCCGCGCACACATAGGGCCCGGGACGCACAATGACCCACAGGCCGGCCTTCTGCGCTTCCTTGATGAATTCCACAAAATCCAGATTGCCGGAGAAGTCCCATTTGCCGGGTTCCGGTTCGTGCACGTTCCAGAACAGATAAGTGCAGACGGTATTCATGCCCATGGCCTTTATGCGCTGGAACGTGTCCTTCCAGTGTTGGCGCGGCACGCGAGGATAATGCATTTCCCCGGAAATGATTTTGACGGGCTTTCCGTCCCAAAAAAATTTTCCTGATTAGTAGAGAAGACATGCCTGGCTCCGTCATTGGATTCCGGCAGAGGCATGGGAGCAGCCACGCAAAGATGCCCTGCCAGAAGCAGAACGGAGAAAAAGGATAATTTCATGATTATGGAATTAATAATTAATTACGGTAAATGCGAAGGAGATTATGATGAAAAATCACCTCCTTTCAATTTAAAAAGGCGACGGTGACCGGGTTTTATTACGGAACGGCAGCATCCTGTCTTTCAAGATATATTATTTGTTGCTTTTCTTCAAACGGTACGCCACGGCTCCGAGCCTCCAGCGTTTCCTTCTTCATTTCTTCATCCACCCAGTACAGGTGCGATTCCAGCGGATTTAAATTCTGGGGGAACAGAACCGGGTGGGAGATTCCGGCCAGCGTATCCAGCGCCAGCAGGCGACATGCGTGTAGGGTTCCCTCCAGCCGGGAATCCAGACGCAAAGTTCATAAAGACGCTGCTGGGCACGGTGAAGAGCCAGCTTCAGGGAACCGGTATCCGGGGCATTGCGTTCCGCATCCAGGGCGGCATCCAGTTCAGCGTCCGACACAGCCATAATATTATTCGTATTGCCTACGGGATTTCCGCGGGCATCATACGCCAGTTCGGAAGAAAATGTTTCATACAGCCGTGGGAACGGCGTCTGCAGCGGCCACGCCCACAGAGCCGCCTGATACCGTTTTTCAAAAACCTTACGGGAACAGACACTGTAGGTAAGAGAATCCAGACGCAGGTCCACCCCGCACTTCAGGGCCTCCTGCCGGAGAATGGAACAGACGTTGGTCATCAGGACGGATGAATCCGCAAACGTCAGTTCCACCACCAGCCGTTCTCCCCGTTCATTTTTCAGCACGCCGTCAGTCCCCATTTCCCGGTAGCCGGCGCGGGCAAAATATTCCATGGCTTTTTTTTTTCTTGCTGTATTCCGGAGCTTTCAGCGGAAGAGTCAGGTCTCCGTACCCCTCCATGTAGGAACCGAGCCTTCTCATATTCCCGCGGAACAAAGTATCAATCACCAGGCCCATGTTCACGGAATGCGCCAGCCCGCGGCGGATATCCGGATTTTTTCAACAGTTTGTCCGAGCAATTCAGATACAGTCCGTACGGGGGACAGGCGTAATTGGCTTCCAGACTATTTATCTATATAGCCCCGGTGCACTTCCGGCAGTTCCAGCCCGTTTCCCACACCTCCGGCTTACGGACGTTCATGATGTCCAGTTCCCCGCGGCGGAACATTTCAACCGCCTTGTTTTCCATGTTCACAAACACATGTTCCACCTGGTCCGCATTGCAGGAATGGCGGTAATACTTCCTGTCCTTCGCCCACCAATTTTTCACGCGGGCCAGGGTAATGCTTTCTCCTATCCGGATTTTAGCGGGAACAACCATGTAGCCACCCGTATTTGGAGGGACTTTCCACTGGTAGCGTTCCAGAAACAGAGCGTTGAAATCATGGTAAAAACCGGGATGGGCCGGATGAAAATCCGCACAGGCCATGTAAGGCAGCAGCGGCCCGCGGGACGGCAGCGTCAGGGCAATGACGGAATCCCCGTATACCGTAATCTGATCATACATGGAACGGAACAGGGTTGTCCAGAACGGATCCCGGGCAAAACCGGACGTACGGAGGCAAATGTTCAGCAGAAAATCCTGCGCTTTCACGATGCGTCCGTCCGAATAGGCCGCTTCCGGATCCAGATGATAAAAAACGGTTTTTCCGTCTGCGGACAAGGCCCAGCGGTCCGCCAGGCCCGGAATGGGACGGAAGGTTTCCGGATGAAGCCCCACGAGGGGAAGCCACACGTTGTCAATGGCGGAGTAATTGAAAAAATTTTCACTTCCCGGCCCGAAAGCACGCAAAGTTCCGGGAAACGGAGTATTGATCCACAACCGGACTCTTCCACCCTTGACGGCGCGCGGATCACCCACATCCGGCTCTTCCATTCCGGTTTGCCATTCCAATCCGTCCGGAACGTCTTCCAGAGGAAGAAGGCGGATATGGTCTTTCAATAACAGCCTTTTCCTGATGCGTTCCACGGAACGAGCCTGTTCCGCCAAACGCCGGCCGTCCCCTTCCCCGCGGGAAACGACCAGAAGTTTTTCCTTCCTCTCCCCTTCAGCCAATTCACGGCGCAGCTCCCGTTCCACGGCCCTGTTCCAGCGTTCCACAAAACCGTCAAATACGGCAGGCATCCCCCTGCCGTCCATCCGGCCGGAAAAATTCATGCCAAACATTCTTCTCACGCTGGGAAAAGTAAAAAGACACCTCCCAGAAAGACGGAAAGGGCCAATGCCCCCAGTATGGATATCCAGCGCAACACAACTCAGATGGCCGCCACATGTTAACCGATTCCGGAAACTACGGAAAACAGAAAACCCATCTTCCGCGCGGAACCGTTCACTTCGCCTGAAACAGTCCGCAAGACGGAAGATGGGGGAGCAATCAACAATTAATATTGAAAGGAACTTAGAATTCGACCGTCACACCGCCGAAGATTCCGAATCCACGGGCTTCACGCGGGCCGAAGTTATAATCATTCGTCATGATGAACTTCTGGTCAAACAGGTTTTCCAGACGCACATGGAGGGACACATTGTCCGTTGCCTGGTAACGGGCAAACAGGCGCGCCGCCGTAAAGAAATTGTCCAGACGGGCATAATTGTAATCCGTGCGTCCCATGGCGGCCGTTACGCCGAAGCCGACCGTCAGCTTTTCAACCGGGGAGGAATAAACCTCTGCGTTGATGGTGTGGCGGGCGGTATTGGCCATCTGAATGGTTTCGTATTTGCCGATGGAATCGCGCTTGGGCATCGTGAAGGTGTAATTGGCATAATAGCCGCTGTTCCACGCGTCCTTGAACTGTCCCTTGAACGCCACTTCCACGCCGTAGGAAGTGCAGTGGGAATAATTGGTGTAAGTGGTATAGGAATTAGGCCAGGTGCCTACGCTCATGGTGCCGATTTCATCGTCGATACGGGTCCAGAAGCCCGTCACGGAAGCATAATGGCCGTCCGCCAGACGGTGTTCCACCCCCAGATCGCCGCCTAGGGACTTGGACACATCCAGATCAGGGTTGCCAACATAACCATAATTGGCCGCATACTGCTCAAAATAGGTGGGCGCGCGGAAACCGGAACCCACGGAACCGAAAATACGGGTGGGGGAATCCTTGCCCGTCACTTTCCAGGAATTGGAATAACGCCACGTAAAATGATTGTTCCAGACGGAATCATGTTCCAGGCGCAGGGCCACGCTGGCGTCAAAGCTGTCCGTGGGTGACCACATTTGCTCCGCAAAGAAGGCAAGCGTGCTCTGCCATTCATCCTTGGCAACGTAATTGTTTTCGCTCATGTAGTCGGAACGGTCCCAGGCCATGCCGGCGATGGTTTTCCATTCCTTGTTCCACGTCAGCGCATTACGCCACTCCGCCTGAAAACGGCGGTTGCGCATCACATTGGGCTGGAAATCAAATCCGGGAGTATGGCAGGAATAGTCCATGTTGTAATGCCCCACCATGAAACTGGTGGACCACAGCTTGAAATTTCCGCATCCACACGTCCTGTCACCAGATTGCTGCGGTTCTTGTCTTCCGTATTGTACAGATGGGGATCCGGAACGGAAGGCCACTGGTTATAATCCACATAAGGCGTGGGATATTCAAAGTAGGAATCCAGGCGGCGATAGGTAAAGCTCACCTTCACCTTGTCATTGATGTCATAGCCCAGGCGCACGGCTTCCTGCCACTGGCGGAAATCGTTCATGCCTGTCCTGTTGTCATAAATGGACGGATAGATTGACGGATCGTTTTCCGTAGTTTCAAACCCAACGCCTACAAAATAGGAAAGCTTCTTGATCTTGCCGGAGGAAGTGATGTAGCTGTTGAAAGAGCCGAAGGAACCGGCCTCCGCAAAAATCCGGGTTACGGGATCGCCTTCCCCCTCCGGAGTATCCATCGCGACGACGCCTCCAATGGCGCCGGAACCGAAGACGGCGCCCTGCGCGCCTTTCACCACTTCCACATTGCCCACCGTAAAGAGATTGGTGATGCCCAGCAGCTTGTTGCCGGACATGTTGGCATCACTGATGCGCATGCCGTCAACCATGGTCAGGGTGTAGGTATCCTTGTTCATCCCGCGGATGACGGTGTTGCTCACGGAACCGCGCTGCCAGGTGCCGCCTCCGTCCAGCGTGAAAACGCCGGGCGTCTGGGAAAGGGCTCCCGTCAGGGTTTCAATGCCCGCCTTCTGGAATTCTTCCGGATTGATGATGGAAACGGACACTCCAGACCGGTTGTACGGCACGCCCACAAAGTGGGATGCCATAGTCAGTTCCGGCATAACCTGCATGGTTTCCGTCCTGACGGAGGGCTTGGAGTCTTCCTTTTTAGCGGACTCGGCAAGAGAGGACTGGCCTGCGAATGCGGCAAGGCCAACAGCAATTGCGCCCATTTGAAGGGCTTTCTTCGTATAAAGCATGGTTGTAGTGCCTTACGTTCGGTAACTCGCCGAACAGTTGGACAACCTCACAGGCTGGTTTCCTGGCTTGCGAGGCAGGCTCGCTTACAGTGGCGGTACCGCTCCGGACTCACACCGGTATTCCCCATTTATTTCCTGCCCGGCTACGGGCGTCCCTGAGGTCTGTAACCCTTCCCATAAGGGTTCATGGGACGGATAAAATACCAAAGAGACCGGTATGACAAGACAAAAAAATTTTTCTTTGAACATCCAGATGAATTGCAGCCGTTTTCCCTTTTCAGCGCATTGCTCTCCATCCCTCTTTTCCTCACGGGGCTTTCCATTTTTGTCTTGTCACTCCCGGCGCACACAGGACATGATGCGCTCATGACGCTCCTTGTTCCCACGTTCCCGCAACAGGGAAGATTTCCCGTCTCCGGCGAAGCTTCCGGCTACGAGGAATTCCGAACTTGCAAGGCGCTTCCTTTCTTTCTCCGGCGCGGACAACCCTTCGGTACGCCGGTTCCAATTACTGTGGCATGAACGTTTTTTCACATGGCGGAGATTTAAAATCCCTGGCGGAGGAGGCCTGCCGCCCGGAACGGGATATTTTGGACTTCAGCGTCAACCTGAGGCCGGAAGGTATGCCGGAGTTCATCGCTTCAGCATTGTGGAAGGCCATGGAAAACGCAGTACCCTACCCTTCTCCGGATGCGGCGGATCTGCGAGAACTGGCGGCGGTTCATTACGGGCTTCCTTCCGGCTGCTTCGTATTTGGAAACGGGGCCAATGAACTCATTCACGCTCTTCCGCGCGCATTAAACCTTAAACAGGCCGTCATTCCGGAACCCGCTTTTTCCGAATACAGGCTGGCCTGCCTGCGCCACGGCATGGATGTTCTTTCCATCCGGACGGAGGAACGGAATTCCTTTCTCCCGTCTCTTTGTCATCTGGAGGAACAGGCCGCAGACGGAAGCGCTGTTTTTCTGGCAAATCCCAGCAATCCGTCCGGCAGCCTGCTGGACGCAGCGGCCCTGCGCAGGGCTGTCCAGAGCCGCCCCGAAGTCCTCTGGATCATTGACGAATCTTTCATGGATTACGCAGAAGGAGCGGGATCGCTGCTCCGAGAAGCGGCTCTCCTTCCCAACCTGGTGGTTCTGCGCTCCCTGACCAAAGTTTTACGGCATGGCCGGCGTCCGGTGCGGTTTTTCCATCTGTGCCGCTCCGCTCGCGGAGCGGCTGCGGCAATCCCTGCCCGCCTGGAACGTGAATGCCTTTGCGGCGGAAGCGGCGAAGGCCGTGCTGAAACACCCCTCTTCCTGGGCAGACAGGGAACGCGCCCGGAACCGGGAACGCCGGGATGACCTGTTCCGCAGGCTTTCCTCCCTGCCGGGTGCCGCCGTACTCCCGTCCGAGGCCAACTTCCTGCTCTTCCGCCTGGCGGGGGCGCCTCATGGCCTGGCAGCCCGGCTCCTGAAAAAATACGGCATCGCGCTGCGCGACTGTTCCAATTATCCGGGACTGGAAACGGGCGGCTGGTTCCGCTCCGGCGTCCGCACGCCGGAGGAACACGCCCTGCTGGCAGAAGCTCTGCGCGCCGAACTGGCGGGAAACGGCCCTTCCATTATCCGTAAATCGCCCAGACCGGCCCTGATGATTCAGGGCACCTGCTCCGATGCGGGAAAAAGCGTGCTCACGGCAGCCCTGTGCCGCATTTTCCTTCAGGACGGCTACCGGGTGGCTCCGTTCAAGGCGCAGAATATGGCTCTCAACTCCGGCGTAACCGCTCTGGGAGAGGAAATGGGCCGCGCCCAGATAGTGCAGGCCCAGGCCTGCCGCATTGATCCGGATGCCAGAATGAACCCCATTCTTCTCAAGCCCCATTCCAATACCGGCTCCCAGGTGATCGTGATGGGGCGGCCCGTAGGCAGCATGGACGCGCGGGAATACTTCACGGCTAAAAGGCGCTTCTGGCCGGACGTATGCAAAGCATACGATTCCCTGGCGGATGAATATGAACTCATCTGCCTGGAAGGGGCCGGAAGCCCCGGAGAAATCAATCTGAAATCAGCAGACGTGGTCAACATGAACATGGCCCGCTACGCGCGTGCCAGGGTTCTGCTCGCCGGGGACATTGACCGTGGCGGAGTGTACGCCTCCTTTCTGGGAACGTGGATGACATTCGCCCCGTGGGAAAAAGAACTGCTGGCGGGGTTCGTGGTCAACAAATTTCGAGGAGATCCGGATCTGCTGGCCCCGGCGCACAGCTACATGCGGAACCGTACGGGCAAGCCTGTGCTGGGCGTCATCCCGATGATGTGGGACATCAACATTCCGGAAGAAGACCGCGCCACGCTGCCCCCTGGCCACGGGGAGCACGGGAAACATGCGGATTGCCTGGATGTGGCCGTAGTCATGCCCGCCCACGTCTCCAACTTCACGGACTTCGCCCCTCTGGCGGCGGAGCCGGACGTCCGGCTCCGCCAGGTGCGGACACGGGAGGAATGGGGAAATCCAGACCTGGTCATTCTGCCCGGCACTAAAAGCGTGGCTGCGGACCTGGCCTCTCTCCGTTCCGCCGGGCTGGAAGAACCCATCCGCCGTCATGCCGAAAAGGGAAAGTGGCTTCTGGGCGTCTGCGGAGGGCTGCAAATGCTGGGAACGGACATTCTGGACCCGCTGCACATGGAATCCCCGGAGGAACGCACGCCAGGACTGGGGCTGCTGGAACTTTCCACCACCTTCTCCTCAGCCAAAACCCTGATCAACGTGCGCCGGGCAAGCACGCCGCTGCCCGTTCCCGCCGCAGGTTATGAAATCCACCATGGCGTCACCATCCATCAAGAATCCACCACCCCCGTCATGTTCCGGGAAGACGGCTCCCCCTGCGGCTACGGCAAAGGCCGTATCTGGGCCACGTATCTGCACGGCATGCTGGACGGAGACCAATTCCGCCGCGCATTCATCAACATGGTCAGGAAAGATTCAGGGCTGAAAGCCAACCCAGCCCTGCACACCGCCTATGACCTGGACGGAGCGCTGGACCGCCTGGCGGACGTGGTCCGGAAACATCTGGACCTGAAAACCATTTACCGAGCTCTCCAACTGAAACGCTGACCCATGTTCCCGTGCCCGTTCATCCTGCCTGCGGCCTTCCTGCTGGATATTCTGGCGGGAGAACCGCCCAACAGGTTCCATCCCGTCTGTTTGATCGGCCGGTGCGCGCACCGCATGGAAACACTGGCGAGGCAAAGGTGGGGAGGAACTTTTCATGCGGGAATGGCGGCAGCGCTGGCAACCTGCATTGCCGCATGGTTCGGCTGCGCAGCGCTCTTCCTTCCCTTTTCCTTGTTACCCTCCCCCCTGGGCCCCCTGGATTCCGTCCGTTCTGGTCATTTACATCTGCATGGCCCCGCGCAGCCTGGCCGAGCATGCCCGGAAGGTGGAAAATGCCCTGCGCAGCGGGAACGCCGGAGAGGCCCGGCACTCCGTCTCCATGATCGTGGGACGGGATACGGAACGGATGGACGGCCACGGCATCGCCAGAGCGGCTATTGAAAGCGTGGCGGAGAACTTGACGGATGGCGTTTTTTCCACCCTGTTCTGGGCATCAGCAGGCTGCCTGGCAGGAGGCTCCTCCGGGGCGGCTTCCGCCGCGCTGGCGCATCGTGTTTTCAACATCCTGGATGCCATGTGGGGGAAAAAAAATGACCGGTACAGACACTTCGGCACCTTTGCCGCACGCACGGATGACGCGCTCAACTTCATCCCCGCACGCCTTATTTTACCATGTATTTCCTTTTCCGCCCTGATGGTGAAAGGAACCTCCGCCCGGAGGGCGCTCACCATGGGATGGGCCTTCCGGAATGCCCACGCCAGCCCCAATTCCGCATGGAGCGAAGCGGCCTTCGCTGGAGCGCTGGGCCTCCGTCTCGGGGGTCCGGTCTCTTACAAGGGAATTCCTGCAAACTACCCCTGGATAGGAACAGGGAGAACCAAAGCCTCCGCCAGCGACCTGGCCCTGGCCATTCGGCTCATGTGGACGACTGCCGTCACGGGTACGCTGGCGTTCACTCTCCTTCTTCTCTTCATCCCCCGCCTCTGACCATCATGAACAAACTGCATATCCCCGCTGGACGAACAGGCCGCAAAAGCGGCCCTGGAACATCAGAAAATTCTGGCCAAGCCTCCCCTTGCCCTGGGGAAACTGGAACCCGTGGCCATCCGTATTGCCGCCATGACCGGCAATCCCGCGCCGCGCCTGAAGGACAAAGCCGTGGTCCTGTTCGCCGCGGACCACCACATTGCCGACCACGGCCTCAGCCTGACATCCACGGACGTCACCTACATCCAGACCCGCAACTTCCTTCAGGGCGGAGGCACCATCAACGCCTTTACGCGCAACGCGGGAGCACGCCTTTCCGTAGTGGACGTGGGCGTCAATTACGACTTCGGCGATCTGCCGGGGCTGGTCAAAAGAAAAGTCATGCACGGCGCCAACGACTTCAGCAAGGAGCCGGCCATGACGCGGGAACAGGCCCTGGAATGCCTGCAAGTGGGCATTGACATGGCCCGTGAAGAAAAAAACAAAGGGCTGGACATTGTGGCTGCCGGAGAAATGGGCATTGGCAATACCACCCCCTCTTCCGCCATCGTGGCCGTGCTCACGGGCACCCCTGTGGAAACCGTGACGGGACGCGGTTCCGGTGTCAGAGGAGAAGTAATCCGCAAAAAAATAAAACTCATCGAACAGGGAATCACCCTGAACAAGCCAGACCCTTCCGATGCCATCGACGTGCTGGCGAAGGTGGGAGGACCGGAAATAGGAGCCATGGCCGGACTGATGCTGGGGGCGGCCTCCCTGCGCGTTCCCATCGTCATTGACGGCTTCATTGCCGGGGCGGCCGCAGCCATCGCCCAGGGCATTCGCCCGGAAGCGGCGCAATACTTCATCGGCTCCCACAACTCCGCGGAACCGGGGCATAAGCTCATTATGGACCACATCGGCGTCACCATGTACATGGACCTGGGCCTCTGCCTGGGAGAAGGCACGGGGGCCGCCCTGTTCTTTCCCCTGCTGGACGCCGCCACGCGCGTACTTTCTGAAATGAAAACCCTGCCGGAACTGGACATCACCGTTCCGCGCTGACCCTTTCTTCCCTGTATCCATGGCTGTCATCACTACCATCCGCTCCGCCTTCGGCTTCCTGACCCGGCTGCCCGTTGGGCCGTGGCCGCTGCAAAATGACCTGAACGGAATTTCCGCCTGGCTACCGCTGGTTGGCCTGGTGGTGGGGGGGCTTGCGGGCGGCCTGACATGGACGGCAACCCTGCTCTTCCCCCCCCTGGTCTGCGGCATTATCGGCTGTGCCTGCTGGGTAGCCGTCACGGGCGGCCTGCACCTGGACGGAGTAGCGGACTGCGGAGACGGGCTTCCCATTGAAGTATCCCGGGAACGCAGGCTGGAAATCATGAAAGACTCCCGTCTGGGAACCTTCGGCGGCACGGCCCTGTTTTTCAACCTGGCATTCAAGGGAGCCGCCCTGGCGACTCTGGCGGCCCACGGCACCTGGGAACTTCTGCTCACGGCGTGCGCTCTGGCAGGATTGCTTGCCCGCAGCCAGATATTCATCGCCATGCGCTTTCCGGGCGCACGCCCCGGCGGCATGGGGGAAGCGTTCAAGCAGGGAACGCGCCCCGGGCACGCCCTGGCTGCTGCAGCCGTCACCCTGGCTGCCTGCGCTCTGGCAGGATGGAACGGGCTGTACGCCCTGCTCTCCGCCCTGGCCGGCTCCATGGGCCTGCTTCTATACGCGCGCCGCCGCCTGGGCGGCGTTACCGGGGATGTATTCGGCTGTACCGTGGAATGTACGGAATGGCTCGTCCTGCTCACCTTCTGCACTTTATGAAAACTCCACACAAATGCCGCGTTCCAGGCCTCAACATCGGATGCACCTCCTTTATCATCCCGGACTACTACGTGCCCGCCATCAGGGAATGCGTCCATTACGCGGATGATGTCGCTCTGCTCCTGCTGGAAGCCGGAGAATGCGGAAAGGAACTCATTACCCCTGCGGAAATACGGGAACTGGCCGGAATCGCTGCAGATGCCGGGGTTACCTGGAACGTCCACCTGCCCACGGACGGCGGCTTCGCCACGGAAGAATCAAGCCGCCGTTATACGGAAAACATCATTCGCGCCATTGACCTGACACGGGAACTGGAACCCCACACCTGGGTCATGCATGTGGTCACGGACCATATTCCCGGTCCTGATATGCGCCCCCATCTTACGGAATGCGAAACGGAACGAATCCTCCGGAGTCTGGAACAAATCACGCCCCACCTCCCCGCACCGGAATGCCTGGCCCTGGAAAATTTGGAACGCCATCCGACCGACTATCTGGACAAACTGGTAGCTGCTACACCCCATTCACGTTGCTTTGACATAGGCCATGTCTGGAAAGAAGGCTTGCGGCCGGAAAAACTTCTGCCGCTCTGGCTGCCGGACATACGCATGTGCCACCTGCACGGGCTGGAAAAACGGGACCACAAATCCCTGCACCACATGCCTGCCGCTACTCTGGACGCCATTCTGCACCCCATGTGGGACCTCCATTTCTCCCCTCTTATTACGCTGGAAGTCTTCAGCCTGGATGACTTCCTGAACTCCCACCAGGCTATGCTGGAATCCCATGAACGTTACATCACCAAACACTGACGCCAATACCGCACGCATGGCGCTCGTCCTGGGCGGCATCAGAAGCGGCAAAAGCCAATACGCTGAACAAATAGCCGCCGGATTCGGGGAAAAAATCCTGTATGTCGCCACGGCGGAAGTCTGGCCCGGGGCCGGCTCCATGGAATACCGCGTGCGCAAGCACCGGGAACGCCGTCCTGAAAGCTGGCTCACGCTGGAATGTCCCCGTCATGTAGCTTCTGCCGTCGGGGAATCCGGCTTGCTGGACCAGGTGGACGGCGTCATTCTGGAATGCGTCACCTTGCTCGCCTCCAATACCCTGTACGCCCAGAAGGACCCCACGGACTACGAGCCGTTCCAGGAAGCGCTGATTGAGGAAATAGAAGCTTTGAAAAAGCTCATCCGCCAATCCCCCGTGCCATGGGTGCTTGTTTCTTCTGAAACCGGCATGGGCATCAGCCAGTCAGATGCGGAAACGCGACACTACTGCGACGGGCTGGGCATTGCCAACCAACTCCTTGCCAAAAAAAGCGCGGATGAAGTCTACTTCATGGTGGCGGGACTGCCCCTGACCGTGAAAAAAGGCTGAAACGCCCGGAGAGAGGTTCTCCTGTTAGTCAGGAAAAGAAAACGCCGGAGATTAAGCGTACCATCCCCCCTTGTGCCATGTTGGTTCCGCTTTCATCATCCATGAAAAGCTCTTCCGGGAAGTTCGCGGCACAGGCGGGGAATAAAAAGGAAATCCGGTGTTCGGCCGGGACACCATACCTCAATCGTCAACGCTGGTCTGAACCGAACCATCTCTAGAGTTTGGGAGCCGAAACCTTCTACCGCCTGGAACAGAAGGAACACATGGTCAACCAAAGCGTTAACGCTGCCGTGCATTGCTCATTCCAAACATTTATTTCCATCCGGAAACATGACGGAGGGAATCCACAGAAAAATCCCTCCGTTTTTTCAGCAGCTCACCATATTCCACAGGAAATTCTTGACTCTCCGGCCCTCTTGCCTCTTAATTCTTTCGCTTCACGTGCCGTCGTGGCGGAATGGTAGACGCGCTCGACTCAAAATCGAGTTCCAAAAGAGTGTGGGTTCGAGTCCCACCGGCGGTACCAATCAATAAACCCTGGGAGCTAAACGCTCCCAGGGTTTTCTATTATCAGTCGATAACGCTTCATTTCTCAAAGAGACTTCCCCGTAGTAATTTCAGGAAGGAATGAGACGGACTTCCGCACCCAGTCCGCGTCAGACAATGATCTGGCGGTGAAGTCCCGCTCCCCGTAAAGGTTCGAAAAACCATGGACAAACAACCTTTTGACCGGATTGCTCATGAGCGCTGCGCTTAATCGCGGGCGATCAGAAAAAAGAAATGGTTCATACCGCTTTTTCCACCGTCGGATTTTTTAAATCAGCATTTACTCCCGGCCTTATGCCGCTGCGGGCAGACAATCCCGGAGCGGCTGCTTTAAAAGTTTGTGTCACCAGGGCGTGTTCGTCTGATACCTCTATTGTATCAGTGGGAGCTATAAAAAAATATTGTCCGGGGTTTTCCGTTTCCAGGATAACCAGAGAAGAAGCGTCGCTAAGAAGCGCATGGATAGTACACGCAGCCGTACAAGTCAGCGCATAGGATGCGCCCGGTATGGTATTCACTTTCATCAAGCAGATTTAGTGCCGGAAACGGGAGAAAAGTCATCCATGCTGATACGTGCACATTTCCTGCCGGAAATATGGAGGAAAGTGAGAAAAGGGAGGTAATAAATGGCCCTGTCTAACAAAATACGCAATAAAATATTTATCTTAAATGAATTAAAAATAATTACAAACCACCTGAAGCCGTACCGCTCAGGAATGTAATGCATTGATAACACTATATCATTTATACATTATCCGCCCACTTTACCTCATCAAAAAAAGACCAGTAGCTTAAATCCTAAAACGATTTACAGAATATCAACAACTTGCAACAACACCAGATCTCCTTTCGGATTCTGCGGGCCAGGCAATCCCTACAATTGGCTCGAATTCACGCAATGCGATACGTATATACAAGAGTATGACTTCGTTGCCAGCTTCTTCATTGGTTGAAACAGTAGCCAATAAAATCAAACAGATGATTCTCAGCGGCAGCCTGGTCAATATCCTGCCCGGAGAAAGAGAACTCGGGCACAGGTTATCCGTAGGCAGGGAAACCATCAGAAAGGCCCTGGCCCTTCTGGAAAGGGATGCATGGATTGCCCCCCCACGCATCAAGGTTCCGCGGCGCATCCTGAAAACTACGGAAGAAGAAACGGTTAAAAATATCTTTTGCCATCCGGTTCAGGAAAAAAAAGAAATTCTCGGGTTTCTGACGCCCCAGCCCCTCAAAAGGCTGGCTCAAAGCGTATTGGCGGAAATATATACCATCTCCAAAATTCTGGAGGAAGACGGCATCAGCGTCCGTATCTTTGAAGCTCCCTGGATCTTAGGCAACAATCCGGACAAGAGGCTTGCCAAGCTGGTTACCAAATCCGAATGCGTCTGCTGGATACTTCACCGTTCCTCGGAGCAAACCCAGCTCTGGTTCAAGACGCACCGCATCCCCTGCATTGTGCGCGGCACCTCCTACCAGAGCAGCAACCTTCCCTATCTGGACCGCCACTGGGCGGCCACCACGCATCATGCGGCGCAGCATCTTTGGAACAAGGGGCATCGAACGGTAGGCCTGTGCCTGCCTCCTGATCCGTTGAAGGGCCACCAGCTCATGCAAAAAGGTTTTTTCAGCTTTGCGGAACAGGGATGGAATCCCATCCTGGTACCCACCCCGTTTGAAACGCCGCTCTTCTTTGAATATCTGGCCAAAGCGTTTAAAAACATCCGGATATGTCCGCCCTGGTAGCCACACGGGGCAACCAGATCGTTCCCATTCTTTCCTGGGTGGAAGCCCGTTCGCTGAGCATTCCGGATCAGCTCAGCCTGGTCAGCCTGACGTATGAACCCTTCATGGAACGCCTGCTGCCCACGATCACCTATTATGAAGAGAACCAGACAAAAACGGTTCACAAGCTCATACGGATGCTCCGCTCCCTGACAGCCGGGAAAAATATCAAGAGCATTTCCGTCATTCCGGAAATATACCCCGGCCAATCCGTTTCCCTGCACGCACCTTCCGCATAATGCCTTTTTCCGGAAAGGAAAGAATCAAGGGAACAAGAGCACCAACAGTAAAATATCCTGGCAGCAGGCAAAGAAGAATTCCTCCAGAAGACAGAATCTTCTTTCCGAAAACGTATCAGGGATATCCTCGCCATGATTGTTTCCGTACTTCCACGCTCTGCACGTTTTTTCCTCTTGTCATGGCTGCTTTGCTCCCCTGACGGTCTTTCCGGCGCCACCCCTGCATGCGGATGAAATCAACGTCATCCTTATCGGCGGCCAGTCAAACGCCACAGGGCAAGGATATGTCAACAACATTCCTCCCTGCTTCAAGACGGATAAACGGATTCTTCTGTACTATTCCGGCTCCCTCAAAGGGACAGGACCGGCAGAACAGCTTGTTCCCTTGAACCCGGCATCCGAATCCCCCGACCGTTTTGGCGTGGAACTAAGCCTGGGAACAGCGTTGCAGAAAAAAATTCCCGCAAAAAAATGGGCCATCATCAAACACGCCCAGAGCGGAAGCAACCTTTTCCGGCAATGGAACCCAGGAAAAACTTCTCAGGATAAGCAGGGGGAAGAATACGTCAAACTGATCCGTACCGTCCGCAACGGAATGGAAGCTCTGAAAAAAAAACAGAGACATGCTCCTGTCCTGAAAGCCATGGTGTGGCAACAGGGGGAAGGAGACGCAAGGGACATTGCCGGCATCAAAAAACGCTCTGTCTTACGGCGCCAACCTGAACAACCTGATTAAACGCATCAGAGCGGATCTGGAAGCCCCCGGTCTGGCCTTTATCTACGGCAGCGTTCTTCCCGTGCCCGCTCCGGCCGTTTTCCGGGCAGGGAAGAAGTGCGGCAGGGGCAAAAGGATGTGGCGGAAGAATCCCGTACCTCCCTCTCCGTCAACAATGCGGTTTATGTCCCCGCAGACGATCTCCAGCTGCGCAGCGTGGACTTCCGCACCCCCTATCCCACGGATACCGTCCATCTGGGTACGCATGGAATTCTGGCCCTAGGAACGCTTTGCCTCCGCATTGGAAAAGCTCTGGAGACAAAAAAAAACTGATACCCCGCCCCTTTTTTCTTCCCCACTTTCTCCAGCCCCGCCAGCCCCATCCGGAAAACCAATAATGTTTGACATCCCTCCGGGCTGCGGATAGGTTTGACTATCATTTCATTTCCTGCCTCCAACGCCGTTGAAAGGGGGCGCAACACAACTCTCTCATCCATTATTGCCCATGAACCCATTGAAAGGAGCATGCATCATCGGCCAGTCCGGTGGCCCCACCGCCGTCATCAACGCCAGCGCACTGGGAGCCATTCAGTCCGCCCTGCAAAGCGAACAGGTCACGCGCGTGCTGGGAGCCGCCAACGGGATTGAGGGAGTGCTCAAAGAACGCCTGTTCGATATGGCCCGGGAAGACCCCGGAGAATTGGAATTGCTCAAATATACCCCGGCATCTGCCCTGGGTTCCTGCCGCTACAAGATGGCCGCCCCATCCGTGGATGATACGGATTACCGCCGTCTGCTGGAAATTTTTCCGAAAATACGACGTACGCTACTTTTTCTACAACGGAGGCAACGATTCCATGGATACCTGCAACAAGATATCCAAATTCATGCAGCAGTCCGGTTACGAATGCCGCGTCATCGGAATCCCCAAAACCATTGACAATGACCTTCACGGCACGGACCACTGCCCCGGTTTCGGCTCTGCCGCCAAATTTATCGCTACCTCCTGCATGGAAGTTCACCAGGACCTCCGCGTATACGACAAGGGCCGCGTCACCATTGTGGAAATCATGGGACGCCACGCCGGCTGGCTGGCCGGATCCGCAGCCCTGGCCACGTATGCGGGAGCAGGTCCGGACTTGGTTTACCTGCCGGAAGTTCCCTTCCGCATGGAGGAATTCTGGCAGGATGTGGACCGGATTTACAGGCAGAACGGCAGCTGCATGGTCGCCGTCTCGGAAGGCGTGCAATATGCAGACGGCCGCTTTGTTGCGGAATCCGGAGACAGGGACGTCTTCGGCCATACGCAGCTGGGAGGCCTGGGAGCCATGCTTGCGGAATCCGTCAAGCGGCAAACCGGGGCCAAAGTCAGAAGCATTGAACTCTCACTCCTCCAGCGCTGCGCCTCCCATGTCGCCTCCAAGACGGATATCGATGAAGCGTATATGGCGGGAAAAGCCGCCGTGGAAGCCGCCATTTCCGGCCAGACGGATAAAATGGTAGCCTTTGAACGAATCATGGAGAACGGCATTTATTCCTGCAAAACTAAATTGATAGGTCTGGGAGAAGTGGCCAATGTGGAAAAACTTGTTCCCGCGAATGGATCAACGCCCGCGGCAATGGCGTGGAACAGCCGTTCATTGATTACGTTCTTCCCCTGATCCAGGGAGAAACGGCCATGCAAAAGGAATATTCCCTGCCCGCTTCGCGAAACTCAGGAAAGTGCCGGCAAAGCCGGAACAGCGGTAGCAGTTTCTTCAGGGAAGCGTTTTTCCTCATCAACCCGTCCGGAACTGCCTGCCCCACGCTCTTGCAGGTAAAATCCGGCCGGGGCTCTTCTCCCCGCCCGGTCTCTTGAAAAGGATGAAGGAAAAGCCGGCGTAGCGGTTTCATTCATAAACGGGAAAAAACATTTCCATGGCAGGAATACTCTTTTCCCCTTATCCATAACACACAGTTTTACCATTTCGGAATCCTCCGCTTATAGAAAACCGCATCTTTTTCACCAAAAGAAAATGGAGTCGGTTTTTCCCCATATTTGTTTATGGGACAATGCTTTTTAAACATATCAAAAACAAATAGAAAGAAACAGGTAAACAAAAAATCTTGCAGGCAAGGATGGAAAAAGGCTAGAATAATAAAGGAGTTCAACATTCAGCTTCTATCGTTTCGCGGCGCAAAACTGCTTGTTTCCGGATACTTTTCAGGAAATCGGCATGGAATCGCTCCCCGCTTGCCTATCCAAGTTTTTCCCGCATGCCATGCTCGATTATCTGTTTCAACATTTTTATTCAACGCTGGCCATCTTCTCTTTTTGCATTGCCATTCTGATTCTGAGAGCCCTCGGCAAACGCAGCATTTTCTGTATTCCCGTCTCCACGGCCCCTTTAGGCTGCATAACCTTCTTGGCTGTCTTTCTCCTGCTGACGGCGTTCATTATTGGAACATTCGGCTTTTTCACCACAATTCCCATAGCGGAAAATCTGGCTTTTGCCCTGGCATGGCTGGCAGCCATGGCTGCCGCTCTGACCGTTATTTCACGCCTGACCGGCTATTACCTGCGGCAGGAACCAGCCGCAGGCAGGCATTATCCGGAGGAATATGGAAAAATGCTGTCAGCCCAGCTCCGGAACAAAGGCATCCTGCTATTCGCCATCATCGGCATCATCAGCTGCGCCATTGACATCATTACGTTCCCCTTCCCGATTCCGGAACTCCCTCCGGGGTCGCCCCTGTCTGCCTCCACCATGATTCCCCTGCCGCCGGAAGTACCTTTTGAAGTATGCATCTCCTCCCGTGTTACGACCAGGTTTTCCGGAGAATGCGACTTTGACGCGACCGTCCGGAAAAAGGGTGGCGGCAAACACGTTTTCCCCGCCATTTTGATCAATCCCGGAGGGAGAAGCGCCGTTACCATTTACAGGCTGTGGCCGGAGGACAAGCATCATCAGGGCAGCCTGATTTTCACTAACGGAATACAAAGCTGCCTGCTTAATATGGATACCATGCAGATGAAGTCCCTGAACGGCCCCGCTTCCAATTATCCTCCTCCCTCCAGTGAAGACCTGTCCGGAGAAGATATGAATCTCCGCCTGGAAACGGTAGGACTGTACAGGGGGCTTTCCTTCGTACGCGGAGCGGAACACTCGGCTACAACGCGTTCTTATATTCTGAAAATTCTGGAAAACATGCAGGCGCGGGCGGAATGCCTTAAGAAGCCACAGACAGGAACTCTTCCGAATCCTTAACCAAGTAACAAGCGGGCTTACTGTTGACTCAGCCAGGACGCTTCTCCCCGGCGGCGAATTTTCAACTATTCCTTTTCCCCGTGCCGGATGCCCAGGGCATCCAGAATTTTTTCATACCCCGTCAAACGCCTCCGGAAATCCTGAAAATTTTTATCCTCCTTCCGGGTCCACCCCGTCTCCGCATAAGCGGCAATACGGGGAAATACATGACGGTGCAGTTTCTCCACGTCCGCAATCCATTCCGTCCAGACCTGGCAGCCCAGCCCGATGACATTCTTCTGCTGCTCCGGATTCAATCCCGCAAAAACGGGCTCAAAAGAATAGGACTTGGACAGAGGGAGCTTGTCATACCCTTTGTTAATGTAAGTCATGTGGGAAGTGGAATTCACCACCTGGCGGCCTTCCCTGATCGCCTTGGCAGCAATTTTATCGGACCCATACCAGAAATGAATGATAGCACTTGCATCCAGCTTGCCGAGCGCCGCTCCCCGGCCGCCGTCATTGTGTACGTCGGACCCCAGGATTTCATTCCACCCCATCATCCGGCGCCCCCTCTCAGCCAGCATGCCGGAAATCCGATTCGTAAACATGATTTGAAGGTCGGGAAAAGTCTTAATGCCCTTTTTCTTCATGAACGCTTCAATGTGGGGCACGCCTTCCCAGTACTTTTTGTACCGCACCTCGTCACCGCCGATGTGAATGATACCTCCGGGAAAGAGGGAAGCCAGCTCTGTCATGATGTCTCCCAGGAACTGGTAGGCACGTTCGCTGGTGGGATCAAACGCCGCTCCGTCATTGAAACTCACGGGCACTTCCGCGAGAGGCCTGGCGGACAATTTCAACTCCGGATAGGAAACGATGGCGGCGGCGGAATGGCCCGGAATATCTATTTCAGGAACAATCGTTATGTTCCTGTCGGCCGCATACCGGACAATGCGCTTGACCTGTTCCTGCGTATAAAAACCTTCATGGGGCCTGCCTTCATACTTGCCGCTCCCCCACGTCTCTATCTCCGTATCTCTTCTCTTGCCTCCCACGGATGTCAGTTTGGGATATTTTTTAATCTGGATGCGCCATCCGGCATCATCCGACAAATGCCAGTGCAGGACATTCATTTTCAGGAGCCCCATTTGGTCAATCAGCCTCTTCACCTCCTCCTCTCCAAAAAATGCCGTGCTTCATCCAGCATGAAGGCTCGCCAGGCAAAACGGGGATAATCCAATATGGAAAAAGGCTTCACCGCCACATTCCAACTTACGCTCTTTTTGTCCACGCCATTGTTGAAAAAGGCGGCAGGCAGCATCTGCGCCAGACTTTGCCCTGCATAATAAACTCCTTTGGGAGTCGCGGCGCTGATGACGATATTTCCGGGAGCCGCTTCCAAACGGTATGCCTCCGGCCCGTACTGCTTCAGGGCAGCGTCCTTCACAACGCGGATTATTCCCGTACCGCCAGCCCCGTCCAGAGCCAATCCGGTTCCGCGTGACAAAAACTGCTGCAACAAGTGAGCCTGGCGCCGGAACTCCCCGTCCTTCTCCTTGCATACAATGCGCATTCCTTCATCCAGCTTCACGGGCGTTGCCGCCCCCTTGGCCTCCACCCTCACGGACACGGGCCGGGGTATTATCTGATCCTGAGCATTCACGACCGCGCCGCATAAGCCGGAAAACAGAAAAAGAAACACATGGGAAACATGTCTGAACATCATGCTCAATATACACTGTTTTTCCCAGGAATCTTTCCTTTTCTCCCCTGCTTCTCTTCCACCCGTCAAAACCGGGGTGCAACCTCCTCTCCACGACGTGCCGTCGAGCCGGGCCGCCTGAAATGCCATCAGGCTCCCCTTGCCTTCCTTTTACCGGCGGCGTATGATGGGCATCATGAAAAAAGACGACACCCCGGGCCTGTTTTCCGCCTTCGCGGACCGCCCTCTGGCGGACCGCCTGAGGCCGTCCGCACTGGAAGACATCATGGGCCAGGATCATCTGCTGGGGGAAGGAGGACCTCTCCGGCTCATGGCGGACTCCGGCAAGATGACCAGCTTTATTCTGTGGGGGCCGCCCGGCTGCGGAAAAACCACGCTGGCGCGCATTCTGGCGACGCGCACGTCCATGCATTTCGCAGCTCTCTCCGCCGTCTTCTCCGGCATGGCGGATTTGAGAAAAGCCTTTGACGAAGCGGCCAGGCGCAGGGAATACGGCCATGGGACCCTCCTGTTCGTGGATGAAATACATCGGTTCAACCGCGCCCAGCAGGACGGTTTTCTGCCATATGTGGAAAACGGAACCGTTACGCTGGTGGGGGCCACTACGGAAAACCCCTCCTTTGAACTGAACAACAGCGCCCTCCTCTCCCGCTGCAAAGTCTTTGTCATGCACTCCCTGGACGCCCCGGCTCTGGAAAGCATCATTGAACGGGCGGAAACCCTTCTTCAGCGAGAACTGCCGCTCGCGCCGGAAGCGCGCGCCACCCTGATAGAACTGGCAGACGGAGACGGACGCTACCTCATTAACCTGATGGAAAGCGTCTTTGACCTCTGCAAGCCCGATGAAATGCTGGGCTCGGACGCACTGCTGAAAATTGTCCAGCAGCGGGCCCCGGTTTACGATAAGGACCGGGAAGGCCATTACAATCTCATCAGCGCCCTGCATAAATCCCTGCGGGGGTCGGATACGGACGCAGCCCTGTACTGGGCCGCACGCATGCTCGAGGGGGGGGGAGGACCCTCTCTACCTCCTGCGCCGCCTGACCCGTTTCGCCATGGAGGATATCAGTCTGGCGGACCCTGCCGCACTTCAAATGGCCATTGCCGCGTGGGACACCTATGAACGCCTGGGCTCTCCGGAAGGAGAGCTGGCGATTGCTGAACTGATTATCTACCTGGGCTGCGCCCCCAAATCCAACAGCGCCTACACCGCGTGGGGAGCGGCACGGAAAGCGGCACGGGAATACGGGTCCCTGATGCCCCCGGCACACATCCTCAACGCGCCCACCAAACTAATGAAGGAACTGGGCTATGGAAAGAATTACGCATACGATCATGACGCGCCGGACGCTTTCTCCGGGCAAAACTACTTTCCGGACAACATGCCCCCGCCGCCGGTTCTACAGGCCGCCGGAACGGGGTTTTGAACGGGAAATCAATAAACGCCTGGCCTATTGGGACAAACTGCGCCGCCAGCGGACGGAAGAAGACGCCGGAAACTCCGGTACGCGCAGTAACAGGAAAAAGCCTCCTGTTCCGGAAAAACGGGAACCCTCATGACGCATCCGCCGGCCATACGGCCACTTCCGCAATTCCCTGCCCCGGAGACAGACGGATGCGTACGTACCTGCGCCGGTCCCTTCCGGACACATTGCGGTCAGCTCCGTCCCATCCTTGCGCAAAACGGCTTTAATGTCTTTCCAGCTATTTCCGTCCCTGCTGACCTGAACCGCGGGAGCCGGCCCCTTCCAGCTTCCGGCGGCCTTCACCTCCACCCGGTCCAGGCGGAATTCAAACTCCATGTCCAGCTGCCACCACGGCGCTTTGTCTTCCTCGGACGGATGCCATGCGGAAACATCGTCACCGTCGGAAGCCTTCATCGCCTCCTGAAATCCGGAGGAAGCGGAACAGGGCCTCAATACAGCCAAATTGGCTTTCTCTCCGGATTCGGGCCGTCCGTACCGCGCCAGCTGGATATCCCTCTCCTTTGCGCTAAAACGCTTGTAGGGCCTTTCCCGCGTTTCCGCGCTCCTGCCCGCTACGTAAGCCGGAGCATTCCGGCAAACGATTTGGAGGCTATCCCCCTTCAATCCGGGAGAAGACGCCCTGATCACTGTCTTCCCGGCATAATAAGACCGGAACTCAATCGCCGCACAGCCGTCAATCAAATCAATATCCGTTCCGGGCGTGAACGTAATGCTTTTGCCGGTGGGGAACTCCCCGGGTCCCGATTCCACCGTAAGCGTTACCGGCACGGCATTGGATATCTGCCTCCCGGCGGCGTCCGCCACTTTCACGGTCACATGCACGTCATCCGTGCCGTCCGCCGGGTTGATAACTTTCTTGTCCGCGGACAGCTTCACCTGTGCCGGAGTCCCCTCCACAGGCCACTCCGGAGGAGGAATATTCCTCAACGCGTTCCTGTACCAGTACCAGGCCCGCTTGGGAATGCGGAAGTAATCCACGATGCCCATGCGCCCTCCGGAAGGCCAGATGCTACCGTGGTCAAAGCCGCACCAGACCGCCTCTCCCACGCGCCAGGGATAGCGAATCCCCGCTTCCTTATCCTTTTTCATATCCCCCCAGCCAGGCGCATACACCCCCGGCCTCCGGCAGCTCACGGAACCATACTCCGTCACCATGCTGGGCCTGCCGGGCGTCTTCACATGGGAGCCGTCCCCGTTAAAGGCGGCCATGTCCCCCAGCTTGTCAAAATTTCCGCGCTGCCCGCCCCCGGCGCACACGGGGCGTGTCGGGTCCAACTCCTTCACCAAGGTAATGAGCCTGTTGCACAAAGCCCTGGCCTCCGGCGCATGCCTGGTAAAAAACGGTTCATTGCTGATGCTCCAGATGACGATGGAAGGATGGTTGCGGAATTGCAGCACCATCTCCCTCACCTGGCGCATGCAGCTTTCCTCAAACGCAATACGGTCCTTCTTTTCCGCTGGATAGGCATCGCAATTCCAGTACCTGTCATGCTCCTTGAACCCGCCCATTCCCCAGAAAACGCCTTCATTCAGCATGCACATGCCCTCCCGGTCGCAAGCATCCAGAAAAGCCTGGGAATGAGGGTAATGGGATCCGCGGATGAAATTAAACCCGGCGTTCTTCATCAGCCGCACATCACGGCGGGCCCCGGCGTCCGTCACGGCATCCCCCCACCCGGCGTGGTCCTGGTGCACATTGGCCCCCTGCAAATAAACAGGTTTCCCGTTAATCAACATGCCCCGGTCCGCCGTCACCTCCAGAGTACGGAACCCCAGGGGATTTTCAGCCCGGTCCAGCACCTTCCCCTTCTCGTCCAACAATTCCGTCGTCACACGGTACATATTGGGGGCCGCAGGGCTCCACAACCTGGGAGAAGCCAGAGGAGGCAGGTCAGCCTGTACGCGAGAATCTTCCCCGGCCCCCAGTTCCGCGCCCTTCTCTCCCCGCAGCACCACGCAGCCGCTTTGCTCATCCCGCACAGTATGCCGCACCGTCACTTTCCTCACTGTCCCGGTATCATTCTTCACTTCCGTCAAAATCCGGACCTTCCCGCGGGCCTCCGTCACCTCCGGCGTCTGAACCCATACTCCGTGCGCGGGCAAATACACGGGAGAACACACGTGCAGATGCACGTTCCTACAGTCCTCCGGAAAAAGTATGCCCCCCGCCCGAGGCGCAATGCGGGGGCTCCAGCGGTTATCCACCCGTACCTCCACCCAGTTCTCGCCGGGCTTCAGGAAAGGCGTCAAATCCGACCGGAAGGCCGTATACCCCCCTTCATGCCTTCCCGCAGTCTTCCCATTCACCTTCACCTCCGCCACCTGGAAAGCTGCGCCGCAATCCAGAAACACCTTCTTCCCCTGCCATTCCTCCGGCATGACAAGCTTCCTGCGGTAGGAGCCGAACCCCGTGTAAAAGGAATCGGACATAAAGTAGGGCAGACTGAACGTATGGGGCAGATGAACCGTCTGCCAGCCGCTCTTTCCGGGCTCGTCCTCAAGCCGGAACTCCCAGCCGCGATTCCAGATCATCCTCCCGAACAGGGGTGAAGCTTTTTCCGCAGAGGAAACGCCTGTTTCCGCTCCGGCCATGGAAAAACACAGGGCAGCGCCCAGCATGCAGGCCATCATCTTGCGCATGCGTATGTTACCATTCCGCCATGTTCTTTCTTTCATTAAAAAAACATTTCCGCACCCTGAAAAGCCCGCAACAACAAGCCGTGCACCCCGGAAAGGGCGCACGGCTGGAAAACTTCTCCATCCGGGAAGCAGTGCAAAACGCCTGCCGCTCCGTTATTGGGTAATGATATTCAGCTCCGCAACGGTGGCGCTCTGTTCCCCGCCCCTCACCGGAGACCGGGCGTCAAGCTTAAAGTAGCGGGCCTCCACAGGCCTGCCGAAGTCGATGCGCTGAACAGCCGGATCCTTCCGGATATAGTGGTAGGAGAACTGGCCTTTTTTCACTTCCCTCCAATTCCGACCGTCATCGGAAACGGAAAACGTGTACTGGCTGATGAGGCCCTTGTCCTTGTCCATTCTGGGCGTGTAGATAAATCCGGTAAACTTCATTCTGGTTCCCATATCCACGGCAATGGAGTGGGGGAACCCCGGCAGGCCGTTCGTATAGGATGTATGCCAACAGGTATCCGGATTCCCGTCAATGGCAAAATGGGCGAAACCGGTATCCGGCTCTTCCGAAGAAGCGCTTAGAATTTTCCATTCGCCCTGCCCCTTGACGAGGGGGAACTTCCTCTCTCCGGGAGACGTGGAAGGAACCTTGCCGGACTTCACGGAGGCAGCCCAGGCCCTCACTTCCCCTTCGGGAAGCTTGAAGGGATTCCGGTACGTTTTTTCCGGCCCCTTGTTGACGGAATACTTTATCTCCGCCTCGGGCGTAGAGGAAGTCAGACTGACCATGCCGTCCCCATCCCGTTCAATGACAGGGGAATGGGGAACGACCAGCCCCGTGCGCGCCAGATTCAGCAGGGCGGACGAGGGAGCCAGCACAAACCCCAGGGCTATGGCCCCGCTCAATGTCTGGTACTTAGCCAGCGGGCGGGGCCCGCAGGAAGAGCCACCCAGCCCCATCTGGAAAGCATCCAGATTCACAATCACTTTATTTTTCTCCGGCAGCCTGTCCAGACTCCTGGCATCGTTAAGCTCCTTCGGCGTATAACGCAGGACGGAAACCTCCAGCGGAGCCCTGGGAGAGGAGGCTCCCACCCACAGAGCCTGGTCCTCTTGGGGTTTGGACAAGGCTATCCAGTCCGTTTCCATGCGATTGCCCATATCCTGGGGCCGGGAATAAGCAAAAAACATATCGTCCACGGAAGTGCGGAAAATGTCCTTCCAGCAGCTCGTGCGGCGGTCCCGGTAATTATCCCACGGTCCCAGCCCCAGGTACTCTACCCGGTCATACGCGGCAGGCATCCCGAAAGTGACGCCCAGCCGGAGGAGTTCTTCTCCCTTGGCGGAGGGATACATTCGGACGGAAGCATTGATAATGCCGTTGCCGAAAACCGTCCACGCGACTTCCCCGGAAAAGGAAAGCTCGGAACCTTTCGTCCGGAACTGTGCCGTGATTCGGGCCACGCCGGGGGAAATGACGGCAGCTTTAACGTCGGAATATTCCGCTTTCATATTCTGCATCTTCATTTTCCCTTCAACCTTGCTCCTGATCCAGGCATCGTTATCCACCGGAGAGCGGTACGCCTGGAGCTCCACCGGATAGCCGGGCAAAATCAAATCCCGGCCGCCATACCGGAGGGAGGAAAGCATCCCATTTTTGAAGGAGGCGGAAAAACCTTTTCCCTGCACGACCACGGAATCCCCCTGAAGCACGGAAACAGCAGGCAGCGCCGCCGGGGGAGGCACGGAAACCTCCTTCTCTGCAGATGCCGGAAACCACTCGTAAGCTTCGCACTCATTCACCACATGTTCCAGTTGCTTGGCGGAAAGTTCCTTCACGTCTTCCGGGAGCTTGAACCGGGCATCCGCCAGAACCATCAGGGAACCGGTCCGCATAGCGGCTGAAGGCAGATTAACCGTTGCGGATTTGCCGGGGGGGACCTCCGGCAGAACCATGCGCTCCACGGCATGGCCGCCTCCGGGAACAAGGGATACCAGATAAAGCGTATAACCTTTCAAAGGCTTATGGAAATATTTGTTGCGAACGGACAGGGAACCGTCCTTGCGCTCAAAAGCCATGTACTGGTATACTTTCTTCACCTCCTTCGTCTTGGCCGTGGTGTTCCGGTTGCCAAGAATAATGCCGTTGTCGCAGAAATTGGCCTGGTTGGGCCTGTCTCCGAACATGCCGCCGTAAGCCTGTGTTACTCCCTTGAAAGGGGCGGGCTTGTAAATGCCGTTTCCGTCAGGATTGGCGCGGAGGGACTGGTCCACGAAATCCCAGATGGCTCCGCCCACCATGCGCGGGGAAGACTCGAAGGCATCCATGTACTCCTTGAAATTACCCAGGGCATTCCCCATGGAGTGGGCATATTCGCACACGAAAAAGGGGCGGGAAGTTTTCTGCTTCCCCCAGTTTTCCACCCGGTCCACGGGCGGATACATGGCGGAATCCATATCCACGGCCTTGTGGCCGTGCGGAAATTCGCAGTAATGGAGGGGCCGCGTAGTGTCATAAGCCCTGATAGCCGCCGCTGCCGCCTCAAAATTGGGACCGTTGCCGGACTCATTGCCCAGGGACCAGAAAACAATGGAAGGGTGGTTCTTGGAACGATGCACCATGCTCATATTGCGCTCCACATGGGCTTTCTTCCAGGAAGGCTTCCGGGAAATATCCATGCTGCTATTGCGGATGCCGTGGGCTTCACAGTTGGCCTCGTCCATCACGTACAGGCCGTAGCGGTCGCACAACTCATAAAAATAAGGATGATTGGGATAGTGGGAACAACGGACGGTATTGATATTATGCGCCTTGATAATCTGCACGTCCTTTTCCATCACTTCCCGCGGAATGGCGCGCCCGTAATCAGGATGGGCTTCATGGCGGTTGACCCCCTTGAACTTGACGGCTCTGCCGTTAATCAGCACGGCACCGTTATCCGCAATCTCCACGGAACGGAACCCGATATTGACGGAACGGGTATCTTTTCCATTCAGAGAATAAGTCACCCTGTACAGGTTGGGCGTTTCCGCCGTCCATGGCTTCACACCGGGAAATTTCCTGTTCAGGGAAATCTGCACCTCGCCTCCGGAGGGAATGGGGGGAACCTCCAGCGTTCCGGAATCCAGCCTTCCCCTGTTATCCGTCTGCACGCGGCCGGAACCGTTCCTGCCCTCCCAGTTCAATTTGGTGGAAATCCCGTCGATGGAATAATTCAGCTTCATGCCGGCGGGAATATCCTTTTTACCGGAATTGCGGATGGTGAACGTTCCGTCCAGTACCCCGGTTGTGTAATCCTCCCTGTCCAGTCCGGCCTTCAGGAACAGGTCACGCACGTGCGTCTGCGGCTGGGCAAACAGGGTCACGTCCCGGAAAATGCCGGAAAGGCGCAGGAAATCCTGGTCCTCCAGGTAAGAACCGTCGCTCCAGCGGTATACTTCCACGGCAATCGTATTCCTGCCGGGCCTGACATGGGGAGTAAGGTCAAACTCCGCCCCTGTATAGGAATCTTCGGAATAGCCGACTTGACGGCCATTTACCCACACATAAAAGGCGGACTCCACCCCGTCAAACCGGATCATCACCTGCTCTCCCTTCCAGGAAACGGGCAAATTGAAATCCCGGCGGTAGGAACCCACGGAATTACGCTCCCTGTACGCCGGCCAGTTCTTGGGCGGTTCCCCCATTACCTTGGGAGGATTCGGCTTGAATGGATAGGGAACATTCGTGTAAATGGCCGTTCCATAACCGTAAAGCTGCCAGTTGGAAGGAACCTTGACCGTATCCCATCCGGAAACGGAATAGGAGGGATTGAAGAAATCGGCAGGCCTCTCGTCCGGAGTCATGGAAAATTTGAACTTCCAATCCCCGTTCAAGCTCAACGTTTTATCCGATGCCGGAAAAACGGAGGCTCGGGGAGCCTCCTTATTGATTCCCGTCACCTCTTCATTTTCCCAATCCGGAACATCCCCCAGCAGGTGAAGAGCCGGAGCCAGACACATCACGGAAAACAGAAACGCGCGTACCGTCTTCATCTCGGAATGAATATGGAATTGCTTACTTATACTTTTTCAGGGACGGATCCTGATAACGCTCTGAATCCTTCTTCCCGTCACCTCCGGCAGGGTTCAACGTCCACTTGCAGGAATCCGTGTACGTTTTCCCTCCTATGGAAGCCGTGGCCGTAATAGTGTTGACGCCGGGCTTGAGAGTCACTTCCGGCCAGACGGCGCGCTTCAAATCATCCGGTTTGACACTCCCAACGGGCTTCCCGTTGACGCTCAGCTTCACCACGGAACCATTGCTGTAAACCTTCACGGGCACCGTTTTTTCCGTACGTTCCGCAAACCTGCGGGATGTGATGTATACGGTAGGACGGGGGCTCCAGTTGGCCCTGTAGAAAAAAAAATAGGCGTCCTTGGGCGTCTTGCGGTCATAGGTCACCAGCCCCTTGTCGTTAATGCCGGGGCTTTCCCCCTCAAAACGGGAAGAGGAACCGAAGTCAAACATGTTCTAGACAAAGGCCCCCCACACCTCCGGCCTTTCCCTGATGCACCTGTAATTGACCTCATGCGCATGGGACTGCCATTCCTCCGGATGCCAGAATCCGGTGGGAGACGGTCTTTGGGCCGGATTCTCATGCATGTCCACGCTGGCGCCGTGACCATACTCACTGACGGCAATGCCCATCTTGCCGCCATAGTCGCGGATGTAGCCGTTCAGGTTGCCCTTCATGGTTTCGGGCCCTCCTCCGTACCAGCCGGGATACGTATTGAATGCGATGTGGTCAGGAATATTGTTCAGTTTTCTGCGGCCCGCCTGATTGCTGGCCCCCACGGTCATGCGGGAGGGATCAGTCTCCTTCACGAACTTGTTCAATTCCGTCAACTCAGCTTCCATGTCCACTCCTCTCGTGGCAGCCTCGGGCTGGTGTCCGATTTCATTGAAAATTCCCCACATGCAAATGGAGGGATGATTCCAATGCTGGAAAATCATCTCCCGGGCCTGGAGGCGGTTATTCTCCCGGAACTCCGGCGTATCCCACACCAGGTTGACATTGGGGACCTCGGACCAGACAATCAGCCCCGCCTTGTCGCACAGGTCGTAAATATTGGTGGATGCGGGATAGTGGCCCGTTCTAACCCCATCCGCCCCCATATCCGCAATCAGCCTGATATCCCGCGCCTCATCTTCCGGGGAAAGGGCCCACCCCTTCCCCTTCATATCCTGATGGCGGCTGCCCCCTTGATCTGCATGGTCTTTCCGTTCAGGACAAAACCTTCCTTGGGATTGACGGAAACCGTCCTCAGTCCCAGCGGCTGCACCAGCTCATCCGTCTGGCCATCTGCCGTCCTGATGGAAGTTTTCACCTGGTACAGGTAAGGATTCTTCACTCCGTTCCAGAGTATGGGATTGGCGATTGCCAGCGTTACGGGAACCTCCAGTCTATTCTTTTTCCCCGGCGGCGGCCTTTACCGTCTTCCCGGCTACCTTCCTGCCCTTCATGTCCAGGATTTCCACGGCAACATCCACATCCCCGGCCTTTCCGTCCGAATTGAGAAGGGTCTTCACTTCCACCTCGGCCTTGGATTTGCTTAAAGACTTTGTCGTGATGAAAACGCCGGGAGAAGCATAAAAAAAGAGGATCAATGCAGACACCGTCCGTCTCAATCAGTTCAATGGGCCGGTACAGCCCGCCGAACATGGAAAAATCCCCGCGCTGGGGGGCGATATGATTACGCTGCGTGTTGTCCACCAGAACGGAAATCGTATTGGAGCCTTTTTTCAAAAGGGGCGTTATTTCATAACAGAAAGCCGTAAACGCCCCCCTCATGGCTGCCGGCAGGTTTCCCATTGACGGAAACCTCGGAAACAATGCTGGCTCCCCCGCCGCGGATGAAATACCTCTTGCCCGGCCTGGGCTCCACCGGAAGCGTGCGCGAATAAACGGCCGGCCCGCGGCGGTAGGCGTCACTGTTGACGGATTTGGCGTCTTCCCGCTTCCCCTGAGCACCATTGGCGGCATCCTCTGCGTTCCATGTATGGGGCACCGTCACTTTTTCAGCAGGCTTCCCGTTAAAACTGAAATCCCAGGAACCGTTCAGGGGATAAACCTCACGGGCGTCCGCCGCGAAAAAAGACCCCAATACGCAGCAAAGGCCGACACATGATACGTTGAAAGAATGAATTCTGATGTTCATGGTACAGAAAAGCAGTACCTACCATATACGTTCAGCCATATAAAATACTTTCATCCGGCCGTTCCTTTACCCCTCTTCCGACAGAAATATACTCATGCCGGACAAGTCACGTCCATCTTGACATTCAGCACAGGGAGCCGCGCTTTCTAACATTTTCGGTTCCTGCACCATCAGAAACTTTGATTTTGCGGCCGGTTCAAAGAAAACATAAGTAACAACATATCCTTGACGGTTACGCGTTTTCTAGTGGAAAGCATAAGTTTTCCCCATTATAAGGATAGCCTTTTTCATTAAAACCGTGTTTGGACAAACACGAGAAATGAACATGAAAAAAGCACCGAATACAAACAAATTGAAATATGTCGGAGCCGCACTTCTGGAGGGGGAATCAGTCACCCTGATCCAGGCTGCAAGGCTGGTATTGGAAATCAAGGAAGCCCTTGGAGATGAAATCTGTACCATTACCCGGTGCCGGGAAGTCGTCTCCCTGGGATTGAACGCCATTAAAAACAAACATCAAACCGTCAGTTTCGGCACGGCGGCCGTGGAATGCCTACGTTCCAAAAGCCACCGCCGTCCCCGGACGCTGACGGACATCAGGAGCATCATCCACAAGCTTAAAAAGAGCAATCCGGAACTGGAACACACCTCCCTGCGCAACCTGAGCGTGGAGGAATGCCAGAACATCCTGATGAATACCTTTACCACATCCCGGCAGAGGCACAAAGCGAGGCTCATCTTGAGCGGAATTTTCTCGTTCTCCGTCAAACGCGGATGGTGTGACGAGAATCCCATCCTCCGCGTAGACACGCCTTTTCTGCAGGAGCAGGAAATCCCCGCTCTGACGCTGAAGGAAATAACTCAGCTTCTCAAGGCAGCCATGGAAGAATTTGACGGAAGCTGCGCAGCCGGAGCGGCGCTGATGATCTTTGCAGGAATCCGCCCGCAGGAAGTGGAACGCCTGCTCTGGGAAAACATCGCTCTCCGCGACGGCTGTATCATTCTGAACTCCAAGCATACCAAAACCGGAGGCGCCAGGCACGTCACCATCCTGCCCGTGCTCGCCAAATGGCTCAAATTCTGCCGTGACAGGACCAAACCCGGACCCGGAACTCCCATCTGCCCGAAAGGGTGGACAATCAAGTGGCGCAAAATCCGGAAAAAAGCCGGCTGGGGAGGAAGAAAAAAAAATCATGGGTGCCGGACTGCCTGCGGCACACCTACGCCAGCTACCACGCCAAGCACTTCAAGGACTACAACCTGTTGCAAATGGAAATGGGGCACCGCTCCTCCTCCCTGCTCCGCACACGGTACTTGAACATGAAAGGCATCTCTCCGCAAACGGCCACGCGCTTCTGGGCCCTGACGCCAGCCAAGGTCATTGAAGAAACGAAACCGCCGGAAGAACCGCTGGTCTCCTGATCCGCAACAAAGGAAAACGCGCCGGCACGGGACAGACGCTCCCTGTTGAAGCAAAAGACAAGACCGTTTCCTACAGTTCGTAATAAGTGTATCCATTCAATCCGGAACGGAACACTTCCAAGGCTCTCCGGCGTTCGGACGGAGATATTTTCCCCTCGGCTACGGCTTGCTCCGCAAACGTGCGGAACTTGTTGATCAACTCCTTGGGATCATACTCCACGTAGGAAAGGACATCGGACACCGTATCGCCCTCCACTTCATGGGTATAAACGGGGCGGCCGCCTTCCAGATGCACGCCAACCACATTCGTATCTCCCAGCAGGTTATGCAAATCCCCCAAGGTCTCCTGATAGGCTCCTACCAGGAATACGCCTATGTAATAATCGTCCTCGCCGGGTTTGATGGCATGCAGGGGGAGGGCGGTTGCCACGTCCTCACGGTCAATGAAATGGTCTATCTTTCCGTCGCAATCGCACGTGATGTCTGCCAGCACGGCCTTATTCGTGGGCCGTTCATTCAAACGGTGCAGAGGCATCACGGGGAAAAGCTGGCGGATGGCCCAGGAATCCGGAAGAGACTGGAACAGTGAAAAATTGCCGTAATAAAAGTCCACCATGGAGCAGGAAAGCTCCCTGAGATCCTCCGGAATGGTCTCCATCTCCGCCAGCATGCGGGAAATGCGGCTCAGGATATGCCAATAATAAGCCTCTCCCAGCCCGCGCTGCCGTAGGGTGGCGTTCCCGTAAAAAAACTGGGCTCTCAACTGGTCCCGGTAATAGCAGGCGTCATTATAGCACTCCTGCATATTCTTCCTGGCCAGCGTCCGGTCCGTATCCGCAAAAGCCTTCAACAGCTCCGGAGCGTCATCCGGAAGCTCGGGCGGAGGTTCCTCGCCCGGCGCGCTCGTCACATCCAGCACGTTGAACACCAGCACGGAATAATAGGCCACTACGGCCCGTCCGGACTCCGTCACCAGCGTGGGATGGGGAACCCCGTACTTGGAACACATGTCTCCCACAACCTCCACCACGTCACGGGCAAACTCCGCAATGGAATAATTGCAGGAAGAATGGAAATTCGTCTTGGAACCGTCATAATCCACGGCCAGGCCGCCGCCCATGTCCAGCGTGCCCAGAGGGGCGCCCTCCTTCACCAGGTCCACGTAAATGCGGACCGCCTCCGTCAGCCCCTCGCGCACCACGGAAATATTTGGAATCTGGGACCCCTGATGATAATGGAGCAGCTTCAGGCAATCCAGCGCATCCACCTGCTTCAGCTTATCCACCACATCCACCACCTGGGCTGCGTTCAACCCGAAAACGGACTTATCCCCCGCGGATTCCTGCCATAAACCGGACCCCTTGGCCGCCAGCTTGACGCGCACGCCCAGATTAGGGCGGATATCCATCCTTCTGGCGCGCTCCATAATAACGTCCAGCTCGGAAGGCATTTCCAGCACAATAAAAATATTCAGCCCCATCTTCTGGGCCGTCAACGCCAGGTCAATAAACTCGTCATCCTTGTACCCGTTGCAAATCAGATAGGCATTCGGATTGTGCATATGGGCCATGGCGGCTATCAGCTCCGGCTTGGAACCGGCCTCCAGACCGTAATCATACTTGGTGCCGAACTCCGCAATCTCCTCCACCACCTGGCGCTGCTGGTTCACCTTGATGGGGTAAACGCCCTGGTACTTACCCTGGTACCCCGCCTCCTTGATTGCTTTCCGGAAACTGTCGTTCAGCTCCGCAATACGGCTGCGCAGCAAATCCCGGAACCGGAACAGAACGGGAACGGTAGTCCCGCGCTCCTTCAGCCCCTCCAGCAGATCGCACAGGCTGACATCCTTCTTTCCTCCATCCTCGTCATTCAGGCGTACGGTAACCTCTCCCTTTTTGCTGATGCGGAAATAACCGTTCCCCCAATCGTCAATGCCGTACAAATCTGCGGAATCATGGTGACTCCACCCGTGGACTTTCTGCTTGATGCCTTCTTTAGCTGTTGCCATGTCAATCTGTCTGGTCAAATATTCTAGCCCAGGCGGGCCTCAAAATCTTCATAGGAAAAACGGCGCACCGTCTCCACGGAACCGTCTTTTCTCTGAACGGCGATGTCCGGATGGCGCACGCCATTGAAAAACGTAGTCTTCACCATCGTATAATGCGCCATATCGTCAAACACAAGTTCGTCACCTACCGCCAGGGGCTCCGCGAAGGAATAATCTCCGAGCCGGTCTCCCGCCAGGCACGTGGGGGCGCCCAGCCGGTACGTATAAGCTTTTTCCCCGGCCTTCCCCGCCAGCGCATAGCTCTCCCCTTCCAACCGTACGGCGGGCTGCTGCGCGGAACGGAGGGAAGCGTCTCCTGCAATCTGGAACACATCCGGACGATAAGGCATTTCCAGCGTATCCGGCATGTGGGCGGATGCGGAAACATCCAGAATGGCATGATTCACCCCCTCCGCGGAAAAAAGGTCCAACACCCGGCACCGCAGCACCCCGGTATGAATGGCAGTGGCCTCTCCCGGTTCCAGCCATACTTCCACGCCGTAGCGTTCGCGGATGCGGCGGATAAGTGCCGCCAGCAGCTTCCGGTCATAGTCGGGTTTGGTAATCCAATGACCTCCTCCCATATTCAGCCAAGAAATCTCCGGGCGGCTCAGAAGATGGCCGAAGTGGCGTTCCACCGCATCCATCGTTACCGCCAGGTCATCCGCTCCCTGTTCGCATAAAGTATGAAAATGAAGACCGGAAATGCCGGACAGGTCCGCCCCCTGCATCATGTCCGGCGTCACGCCCAGGCGGGAACCGGGGGCACAGGGGTCATATATGGGCGTATGCCCGGTGGAACATTGGGGATTGACGCGCAAGCCGCATTTCAATTCACCGGAAACAAAGCGGGGATGCCGCATCACTTCCTCCCGGAAACGGCTCCACTGCGTCAGGCTGTTAAAATCAAGATGGCTGGAAATCTCCGCCAGCTCCGCTATTTCCTCCGGGGCATGGCCGGGAGAATAAGTCAGCACATGCTTCCCGAACCTGCGCCGGGCCAGCCGCGCCTCCCACAGGCCGGAAGCGCAGCAGCCGTCCAGCCAGGGGGACAGGGCCTCAAAACAGGGCCAGCAGGAAAACCCCTTCAGCGCCAGAGCGATGCGGCACCCTGCGGCATCCGCCACATCCCTCAGGATAAGAGCGTTGCGTTCCAGGGCCGGCAGGCTGATGATAAAGGCGGACATAAAGCAACGACAACCTAAGCGATTCAGAACGATTTGCGAGAAAAATTTTAGTAATTTACCATCATACCTGCGAGACGGGCATGAGAACGCCTTCCCCACTCCCGCCAGCCCCCGCATCAAACGGAAACGTCAAAAAACGGCACAAAACGGTACCTCCTGCATTCTTTTCCTTGAAATGGGATGTATTTTCCTCTTTTATAACGTAACCATTGCGATTGCCATGACTAACATTCATCCCTTCACTACTGCAGCAGCCTGCATCCTGACCGCCGGAGCAGCGCTCTTCACCAGCTCTTGCCAACCTGCCTCTCCCGAGAGCTATGCCCGTCAATTTGCTACTGCCCAGCACGTATCCGTGCACGGCTACAATGGCCGTGAAACGCTGACCTCCCGGGTTTACGCTGACTGGGGCAGCATGCCGGCCAATGCGCGCCGCGCCATGGAGGAATACATCAAGGGCGCTGAATGGAAAACGATGGACTACATCCGCCCGCAGTACTTCATCCAGGTAGACCGCTCTTTCTGGGCGATCTGCATTGACAATGACGGCAACATGACAGGCATCATTCCCTTCCGCAATGGCAAGGACGCCCGTAAGATGTCCGTCAACAACCACTTCAAGATGCTGGTCAACACGACGGACCGGGCTCCCGCCCTGGGCTATGCCATCCTGAAAAACCTGGCTTATGCTGACGGACTCCGCGTCAGCACCCGCAAGGCTGACGGTCTGGAAACTCCCGTTCCCGCCCCTCCGGCCATGAAAGTCGTTGTTCCGCCCAAGGGAGCTGCTCCGTCCGCAGCGCCCGCTGCCAAATCCGCAGCAACGTCCGTTTCTGAACCAGGCGCTACGGAAGAAACTCCTGCCGACGATACTGCCGGAACGGAAGAGGAACCCTCTGCGGACAGCGCTGCTGAAAGCGAAGATACCACGACAACGGATGATGCCGCTGTCACCGATGATTTTTAAACCCTCCCTTTCAGGGAACTTCGTTATTTAACCTCTGTCACGCCCCGACGCCATATCCGTCGGGGCGTTTTTATCCCTCCCGAACCAGTTCCCTTGCTCATTCCTCCCCTTACTCCGAAACAAGCTGCGGCCTTCATTCACGAAGAACGATGACCCTGCATCCGGAAAAGAAAACACACACCATTCCTATACCGGACAGAAAAAACTACTGGAAAAGGAAGTGAGGGCACCCCAGCCTCGACCCGGTCCGCCCGGCGGGACGTGAATCCTGCCGGGGGTTATGAAAAAACTTTGGAAAAACGTTATTGCGGATCATCAAAAACCATTCCCCTTCACCTGGTCGGGCCACGGAACGGAACTCCCGGCAGGAGCGCCCAGCTCATTGTCCTTCTTATAGGTTGGCATCTGCGCCTTCCTCTCCCGGAGCAACCTGCCCATGACAACAGCCATTTCCCTGGTTTTCCGCGGCTCCCTGGAAGCCAGGTTTTCCTTCTCGCCGATATCTTTCCTTAAATGGTACAGCTCAAAGCTCTGGGTCAGGTGGCGGTAAATCAATTTCCAATCCCCCTGGCGCAATGCGGTGGAAGAAGTATACTGAGGCGCCTGCCGACTGCCTTCCCCCCAATTATTCGGCTGGTGGAACAAAAGGGGGCGGTCTTCAGGAAACCGGCCGCCTTTGAGCAAAGGAACCAGGCTTAAGCCGTCAAGCTTCTGCGGAACTTCTACGTTCCGGCATCCGGCGATATCCAGAAGAGTTGGGAAAAAATCGTCAATAACCACCGGGACGGCACACCTTGAATCGCCCTTCGTCACGCCCGGCCAGGAAACAATCATAGGCTCCCGGATACCGCCTTCCATGCACGACCCCTTGCCGAAGGAAAGAGGGTAATTGGCCTCTTCATTGCCCAGTCTGCCGGAGATGGCCAGGCCTCCGTTATCCGACATAAACACCAGTACGGTATTTTTTTCCAGATGATGTTCCCTGAGATACTTCATGATATCCCCCAGGCTTTTGTCCATCCCCTCGATCAGCCCGGAATAATGCTTCTCCGTCCGGGACCACTTGTGGCCGTCCTCCGGGTTTTTGTAGGCATCCGCAAACCTCTTGTCGTAAGCGCGCTCATCCAGCGGAGAATGCAAAGCGTAATGGGCCATGTACAGATAAAAGGGCTTGCCAGCCTCCCTGGGATTGGTCCTGATGGCTTCCAGGCGTTTAATGGCCTCCCGCGTCAGGGCCTCCGTCAAAAATACATCGTCCTGGTAATAATTATTCTCATCCAGTCCGCGCACATGGTTAAACCCCTTTCCGTAATGCCTGGAACCGCGGTAATCCGCCGGATGGCCGATCTCCGTACCTGCGATATTATAATCAAATCCCATATTCAACGGATTGGAACCCGGAGTTCCCTGCGTGCCGAAATGGGCCTTCCCGCAATGGACGGTAACATAACCGCACTTCTTCAGCATCTCTGGCAGTGTAGCCGCCGTGGCAAAAGGACGCGTCATGTGATAGCGCATATCCTCCCCGGAAATGGGGCGTTTTGTCGTTCCCCTGGCGGGAGTGCCTATAGGCTGAAGGCCGTTCAACGCCCAGTCCGGAGGCAGGAGGCTCCTGCTGTTGGCGTCCGTCGTCCCGTTCTGTTCCCGTACCCAGCAGGTCACGCGGTGCCGCGCCGGATTCATGCCGGACATCAGGCTCACCCGGGAAGGAGTGCAAAGGGGATGAGCATATGCATCCGTAAACGTCATGCCCTGGGAAGCCAGCTTCTCCATATTCGGCGTCCGGTAGCGCCTGTTCAAAAAGGTTTTCTTCGGGTTGCCCTGGCTGTCGGACCAGAACGGGTGGGAAGTATCCTGCCATCCCATGTCATCTACCAGGAAAACGATGATATTGGGCTTCTTTCCGGAAACAGGGTTGGAACCATTGCCCAGAGCGGATGCCCCGGCAAACAGGAACAATGCTCCGCAGACGGCAGACATAATACAGGAAGTAAACTTCATGGTCGCAATCAACAAAAACCTTTCAGTTAAGAAATACGCGCAAACGTCTTCTTACCTTTCCCCTTTTTTCCGAAAAACGGCATCATGCCCCCGGAGCATTGGAAGCGCCTGCATTCCGCCTGGTTTAGGCTTGATTGACCCGCGGGCGGAGTATACATTCCCTCCCGTCATGTCCGAGCGCAAGAAACCATATCCCTTTGACGTTTTTGAACCTAAATGGCAACAGATCTGGGACGAGAGGAAAACCTTTAAAGTAAACAACCCCGGAGAAGAGGGCTTTGATGCGTCCAAACCCAAATACTACGTGCTGGACATGTTCCCCTACCCCAGCGGGGCGGGCCTGCATGTGGGCCATCCGGAAGGGTACACCGCCACGGACATTGTAGCGCGTTTCAAACGCATGAACGGCTTCAACGTGCTCCATCCCATGGGGTGGGACTCCTTCGGCCTTCCGGCGGAACAATACGCCATTAAAACCGGACAGCACCCCTCCGTCACTACCTTCCGGAATATAGACAACTTCCGCCGCCAGCTCAAAATGCTGGGGTTCTCTTACGACTGGGACCGGGAAATAGCAACAACGGACCATGAATACGTCCGTTGGACCCAGTGGATATTCCTCCAGCTTTACAACTCCTACTACAACAAGGAACTGAAAAAGGCGCGCCCCGTTTCCGAACTGGAGGAACAGGGATTGAGCCGGGAAGAAATCGACCAGCGCCGGCTGGCCTACGTAGCGGAAGCTGCCGTCAACTGGTCCCCGGACCTGGGAACCGTCCTTGCCAATGAGGAAGTGGAGGAATGGAAATCCAAGGGACACCGCGTGGAACGCCGCCCCCTGCGCCAGTGGATGCTGCGCATCACGGACTACGCGGAACGCCTCATTGACGAGCTGGAGCCCCTGGACTGGCCGGAATCCATTAAACTGCTTCAGCGCAACTGGATAGGCAAATCGGAAGGTGCGGAAGTGGACTTCACCCTGGACGGAGAAACGATCACTGTTTACACCACCAGGCCGGACACCCTCTTTGGAGCCACCTACATGGTTCTTTCCCCGGAGCACCCTCTGGTAGATACCGTCACCACGCCGGAACAGAAACATGCTGTGGAACAATACCGCGCCCAGTGCGCCTCCAAAAGCGACCTGGAACGCACGGACCTCTCCAAGGAAAAAACAGGGGTCTTCACCGGAGCCTATGCCGTCAATCCGGTCAATGGAAAACAAATTCCCGTCTGGATCGCGGACTATGTGCTGATGGGTTACGGAACCGGAGCCATCATGGCCGTCCCCGCCCATGACGAACGCGACTTCGCCTTTGCCCAGGTCTTCGGCCTGCCCATACTCCAGGTAGTTCAGCCGCCCAGTGAAGACACGGACTGGCGCGGCTTCTGCGGTTATGAAGGTTCCAGCGTGAACTCCGGCTTCCTGACCGGGCTGCCTACTCCGGAAGCCAAGGAAAAAATGATCCTCTGGCTGGAAGAAAACGGCAAGGGACGCCGCAAAGTAAACTACAAGCTGCGCGACTGGCTCTTCTCCCGCCAGCGTTACTGGGGGGAACCATTCCCCATCGTATGGGAAAACGGTCGCCACCGCGCCCTGCCGGAAAGCGAACTCCCCGTACTCCAGCCGGATCTGGACGACTTCGCCCCCACGGGAGACCCCCGCGGCCCGCTGGTCAAGGCTGCGGAATGGATAGCCTACACGCCCACAGCCCACCGGGAAACAAACACCATGCCCCAATGGGCTGGCTCCTGCTGGTACTACCTGCGTTACCTGGATCCGGCCAACACGGAACGCTTCGTCAGCCGGGAAGCGGAACAATACTGGATGGGCTCCGCCGGCTCCCCCGGAGGCGTGGACCTGTACGTGGGCGGCACGGAACACGCCGTGCTCCACCTTCTCTATGCCCGCTTCTGGCACAAGGTACTCTTTGACCTAGGCTACCTCAGCACCAATGAACCCTTCCAGAAACTCGTCAACCAGGGGCTCATCCTGGGGGAAGACGGCCAGAAAATGTCCAAATCCCGCGGCAACGTCGTCAATCCGGACGACATCGTCCGCGAATATGGCGCGGACTCCCTGCGGTTATATGAAATGTTCATGGGCCCTCTCAAGGACGTGAAACCCTGGGCAACCAAAGGTGTGGAAGGCATTTCCCGCTTCCTGGCCCGCGTCTGGCGCGTGGCCTTCCGGGAAAATCAGGAAGGAGAATGGGAAATCAACTCCAAACTGGTGGAGAACGCTCCGGAAGCCGGGGTGCTTGCCGTACGCAAGGAATTGCACAAAACCATTAAAAAAGTGACGGAGGACATCAATGGCATGTCCTTCAACACCGCCATCGCGAAAATGATGGAATGCACCAATGCCATGACCTCCGCGGATGTGGTGGACGTTCAGGACTATGATGCTTTCCTGACCCTGCTGAATCCCTTTGCCCCCCACCTTACGGAAGAAATACACAGCCGCCTGCAAACAACCTTCCCGGCTCTGGCCCAGACGCAGCTTTGCCAGAAAAGCTGGCCTGAATGGGAGGAAGCCCTGCTGGAGGAAAATACCGTTCCCATGGTCATCCAGGTGAACGGCAAGCTGAGGGACAAACTGGAAGTGCCCAAGGACATCTCCCGGGAAGAACTGGAAAAACAGGCCCTGGCTTCCGCCAAGGTGAAAACCTTCCTGGACGGCGTCACTGTGCGCAAGGTAATTGTCGTACCCGGCCGCCTCGTCAACATTGTAACCAACTGACATCCCGAAAAGCCTCCCTCAGCCATGACCATAATCTCCCCGTCCCTGCTGGCCGCTGATTTCTCCCGCATTGGGGAGGAAGCGCGGCGAGCCTTTGACTCCGGTGCCGACTGGCTGCATCTGGACATCATGGACGGCCACTTTGTGGACAACATCTCCTTTGGCCCGGAAATCTGCGCCGCCGTCAGAAAAGCGGTGGGGCCGGACCGCTTTCTGGATGCCCACCTGATGATAGAACGGCCGGACCACTACTTTGACCGCTTCGTCAGGGCAGGTGTGAACCTCATCTGCTTTCACGTGGAACTGGGAGACTCCTACTACATTCGCAACACACTCGGGCGAATCCGGGAAGCCGGAGTAAAAAACGGCCTGGCTCTCAACCCGGCCACACCCTTTGAAGCCGTAGAACCTTACCTGGCGGAAATAGACCTGCTGCTGGTCATGTCCGTAGTGCCTGGCTTCGGCGGCCAGTCCTTCATGCCTTCCGTATTGGACAAGGTGGAAAAAGCCGCCGAATGGCGCACGGAAAACCGCGCCTCCTTCCTCATTCAAATGGATGGAGGAATTGGCCAAAACAATGCCGCTCAATGCGCTCTGGCCGGAGCGGATGTGCTGGTGGCAGGCTCCTCTACCTTCAAGGCTCCGGATATGGCCCGCGCCATTGCGAAAATGAAATAACCCGCCTGGCACTTCGGAAAATCAAAAATCCGAAAATCCGCCCTGAAACGCCGGAATCCATCCCCGGCATTCCGTCATCAGGCTCCAGGAAAGAGCCCTACTCAAAACATTGCAGGACAGGCACGCCAGCCCGGAGGCTATGTCGCTGCCGTGCCCATCATGTCTCCCTGCCGGGCAAACAGTTCCAGGCCTTCTTCCGTCTTTTCCAACAAATCGGAAGCCAAACTGACTCTTCCCGGTTCAAAAAAGCACATTACCGTGGAGCCTCCAAAGGCAAAATACCCCTTCTCCGCCCCTCTTGCGGAGAAAACACCCGGAACATACGTCTCTTCAATCAACCCAACTCCGGTAGCTCCCACCTCCAGCATGGCGACCTCTCCCCACAACTCTGACCGGATCAGGGTCAAATTCCTTTTATTAGTCCATAGCCACGCCAGACGGCCGCGCAGGCAATACGGAGATACGCTTGCCAGCGGGCCTCCCAGCTTCGTCCAGGGCCCGGGCACCCCGGACACCGGAAAATGAAACCGGTGGTAATCCGTAGGGCACAGGCGCGACAAGACGACGGCGCCGGCCGCATACCGCTCAGCCAGGGTGTCGCTCCCCAGAAGGGAAGGCAGGTCAAAACGCTGCCCTTTCACGAAAACGTTTTTAATTCGGTCGGCGCGTTCCCAACCCATGTGCCGGGCATCCGCAGGAAAAACGGCCGTATCCTCCCCCGCCGGCCAAAGGGCGAGCTCCCGGTTTCAGGCGGCGGTAGAAAAAATCGTTGAAATGCCTGAACTCCCCCACTCCCTTGAGAGAATCTTCCATATTAATGCCGTACTCCTCCACAAAGGAGGGAATGGAGCGGGCGCTGGAAGGGCGATTCTTCAACCAACCCAGCAAACGGGAAAAAACGCCGCGTTTAATCAGGACATGCAGTGCCGCCTTCCCCGAAGCAGTGCCGTAAATCCATTGCATATACTTCTCCCCCGGTACCTGCTCCCGTTCCTCCCTGCCCGTATAGCGGTTGTAATAGCGTATGCCCTCCATGGAACGCCTAGAATGTCTTCCGTCCCTCCGTTTGTCCAGCCGAAAGAATATCCCTGCCTCCCGTTTCCAGCATGCAGCATGGGGGCTTCGCTCCTCCTCACCGTTTCCCATCCCTCTGTCCAAGGCACCCTGTCCCGCCCAGGATTCAAATACTGCGAAGCATGAGGCATCCTGTCTTTCTGCCGGGCCACTCAGACCTTGCTTTTCAAAAATGGTAAACGAGAAATACCCACGCCTTAAGAACACTCTCCACGGCCATTCCTTCTATTCCAGCCTCCTGTCTAGATATCCCATCAAAACTCCTGAACTATGAAGCGCCTCTATTTCTCCTCTTCCATCACCCTTTGATACTCCCGCCACAACTCATCAATATGATACTCGCTGCCCAAGGCATATTTAACGGCGCCATCAAACGACCATGGAACGACCTCAAGAGCACTACGGTTCAATTTGCGTAGAAATTCAGGGTCTTTATAATCCCGCAGCCACACAAAAAAATAACCTGCATGGAGGTAGCCATCCATATAACTGCCGCCCGTAGGACGGTAAGCTCCTCTATGGAATCCCCCGTTAGCTATACGAACGGCGTCAGCCATCCCCTCGATAAATGCTCTAAATTCCCTGTTCGTTCCATAGGAACCTATCCCCTGGGGTTCCTGTTGGTAAACATGGGTTAGCTCATGCAACAAGACTCCTCGAATTTCAAAATAAACCTTCGCCGCATCATCATCATCTTTAAACAACCCCTCAATATGGCGCGTGCTGCAGGAAATGGCAACCTCTCCATTTCCTCCCCATTTGCAGGCAACGCCATCGGTATCCTCCAGCATGAAACGCAAATGGTGGACAGGAACAATACATTCTTCAGGACTCTCATACAACGTATGGAGAACAATACGGGACAACTGACGGATATAAACCTCCGTATCTGGAATCAATCGGTGAAAAATGCGGGAACCTTTACTATGCGGAGCCTTATCATCGAATGAAACGCGGCCCAAAAGAAAAATTCCTCCAGATTATATCCGAATCCTCATCCAGAACAATGGCTGAGGCATCTTTTTTCCGTCTTATGCTCCGGAGCTTCCGGAATACATGAAAATATCCCCATGAACAGGCACAAACATAACCCGGAAACCAGACAATATCTTTTCATATTCGTCCAATAATACTTCCCGTCATTTCTCCTCTATCAGCCAAAAACCAACTTCCTCCGTCAAAATATTGCATTCAACAAAAAACACAAAAATCCATCTTTCATTCTTCAGCAACAAATACCCTTATTTCAATATATCTCCCTCCCTTAATAAAACAACGATTCGTATTTAAATATGTCAAACATACATAAAAACTTCAATTCACGCACCCGTGAGGGTGCGACTAAGAAACAACTTGGGGGACGTATCGGTTTGTTGGTTTCAATTCACGCACCCGTGTGGGTGCGACCGTCTCCAGTCCCCCGGAAAATGTCATCCGGCGGGTTTCAATTCACGCACCCGTGTGGGTGCGACTGCTGACCTTAAATCCTTTTTCACCCGGCCGGGTGTTTCAATTCACGCACCCGTGTGGGTGCGACGGCCTGACTAATACAGTTTGAGCATCAAACATGCAACAAAGATTTTGCGCCAACCTGATGAACAAAACGGATGCAGACAGGCCTGATCAAAGGAGATTTTTTGTCAAAATACATTTCCCAAGCACTTACAGCATACGCCGGATTCCCGGAAATTTTCTGTGAGCTTGAGGTTGGCGCAAGGCAGCATCCGAGGCTGTATCATTTCAAAAAAATTCAGTTTCTTCACGTCCGAGCCAGCTTGCACTCAATTTGGCTCATTGATGCTGACCGTTCTTTTCTGCCGCATCCAGAACCATCTTCCTCATACCTTACAAACCCAGGCATCCACCTCCCGGGAAACAGGAATATCCGGAAATATATTTCTTACAGCGGAAATGTCCTTCCCTGACGGCAATAAACCGGCATTGTCTTCCTCTTGTTCCGCCATGAAAAACAGGAGCCGCCCTTACGGACGGCTCCAGCTTAAGGCTCAATGGGAAAAATTTTCCTCACTTTTACAAGGCGGTCGGGATTTCCTTGCCCAGTTCAGACGCCTTTTTGGCGGAACCATCCCCGGCAATACGTTCCAGAATCACATCCTTGTAGCTCATGCCCCCCAGAATCATCGGCAGCACATGCACATCATGGGGAACCATGACGTCCAGGACATAGGCCTCAGGGGATTCAATCATCCGGGTGATAGCCGCCGGAAGCTCCTCTATGCGAAGCACACGCTCGCACTTGACGCCGAATCCGGCACAAATAAGCGGATAGTTCGGGTAGATGACATCTTCCGTTTTATGGGTAGGATCATAATTGTCGTGCGGGTCCGCCAGGAAGGTCTGGGCCCGGTTGGAATCATACTTCAAATCTTCCCACTGAACCACCATGCCCAGGTGCTGGTTGTTCAGGATAATACATTTGACGGGCAGACGCTCCACATGAATAGTTGCCAGCTCCTGAATATTCATGAGCATGGAACCGTCCCCGTCAATATTCACTACCAGTCTGTCCGGATAAGCCAGGCAAGCTCCCATGGAGGCGGGAAGTCCATACCCCATGGTTCCCAAACCGCCGGAAGTAGCCAGACGGCGGGGCTTGTCAAACTTGAAGAATTGAGCGGCAAACATCTGATGCTGGCCCACCCCCCGTGCAGATGATGGGATCCTTGTCTGCCGTCTGGCGGTAGAGCTCCTCAATGACGGCCTGCGGGGCGATATATCCCTTGCGGTCTTCATAGGAGAAGGGGTACTGTTTTTTCCAGCCGTCAATCACGCCAAACCATTCCGGCGTGCGGGTGAAGCCGGAAGATCTGCGTTCCCAGCCTTTTGCGGCCAGAGCGGAGTTGAGCACCTGGAGGGCATCCTTCACGTTCGCGCGGATGGGATACGCCACCTTCTTGTTTTTATTGATCTCGCTGGCGTCAATGTCAATGTGAACGATCGTGGATTCCGGGCAGAACATATTGACGGCGCCTGTCACGCGGTCGTCAAACCGGGCGCCCAGGGCAATGACCAGATCCGCTTCATTTACGGCGTTATTCGCAAACACAGCTCCGTGCATGCCTAGCCAACGCAGGGAAAGAGGGTGGGTTTCCGGCATGGCGCCAATGCCCATCAGGGTGGTCGCTACAGGAATCTGGGAACGTTCCGCAAATTCCAGAAGCTCCCCGGAAGCTTCCGCAGAAATGATGCCGCCGCCGGCGTAAATGACAGGCCGCCTGGCGTCTTCAATCAACGGGATGAGTTCTTCCAGCTTGTCCGCAGGGACGGGCAACACGGGGTTGTAGCCGGGAATATCCATCTCCATGTCAAAGTCCGGTGTAAACACGGCCTCCTGCACGTCCTTGGGCATGTCAATCAGCACAGGGCCCGGACGGCCCGTAGAGGCGATGTAGAAGGCTTCCTTGATGATGCGGGGCAGTTCTTCCGGTTCCGTCACCAGATAGCTGTGCTTCACGATAGGGGCGGTCATGCCGAATACGTCCGTTTCCTGGAAGGCGCCGCGTCCAATCAAGGAGCGCATGACCTGAGCCGTAATCGCCACCAGAGGCGTGGAGTCCAGATAAGCATCCGCAATGGAGGTAATCATGTTGGTGGCGCCGGGGCCGGAGGTGGAAATGCAAACGCCCACCTTGCCCGTAACGCGGCCATAGCCTTCCGCACCGAATGCCCCTCCCTGTTCATGGGGGCAGGATGGTCCGTATTTTGGGCTGATGGCTCAGGGCCTGATGAATCGGCATGCTGGCGCCGCCAGGATAGGCAAAGACGACGTCTACACCTTCACGCACGAGGCATTCCACGAGCACTTCAGCTCCTGTCATGCGGGTTTTCGTCGGGGCGGATGGTGTTTTGTCGTTTGTGCTCATGTGCAAATAATATTTTATTTGTTCAATAGGAAAAAAGGTTCTAGCGCATTCCGGGCGCAATGTGAAGCCTTTTCCTTAAAAGGAAGAAGGGCATGAAGAAAGGAGGAAAATCCCGGAATCCCCTTCCGTACCAAATCTGGAAAGAGGAATCAGGCCAGGGATGGCCGCCGGACCTGTACACAGTCCATTCCTGCGGCCGCGGCAGCTTTCATGCCGGGTTCGGCATCCTCAAAAACCACGCAACGGTCCGGGGATGCCCCCAGGAGTTCCGCCGCCTTCAAAAACATGTCCGGAGCAGGTTTGCCATGCTCCACCTCATCCGGCGTCAAAATCACATCAAAAAGGCCTGAAAGTCCGGCAGCAGCCAGAGTCCGGGACGCTCCCGGCATGGCGCTCCCGGTAGCTATCGCCTTGGGGGCGTCTCCCAGGGAATGCACGAATTCCACCACTTCCTGGATAGGCTGCATGCCTTCCTTTTCCAGCATTTCCAAATAAATGCGGCGCTTGTCCGCAGCTGTGGACTCCGCATCCATGTGCATGCCGTACCGTTCATTTAAAAAACGCACCACATCATTGGCGGATTTTCCGCCGCAGGAATAAAATTCATCCGTCCGGAACACATGGTCCGGAGCCCCCGCTCGAGCCAGGGCTTCACGCCATGCCCTGTAATGGAGCGGCATGCTGTCCACCAGGGTGCCGTCCAAATCAAAAATATATCCTTCATATTTTTTTTCAGGCAAATCCACGCGTTTCTTCATAACGGGAGAATATAGTGCCACAAACTCCTTTTCCGGTAAAGCCCGCAGTCAGCCCGTGCAGGAAAGGAATGCCTTAAAAAATACATCAAGAGCTTGACATTTTGTCCTGTTATTCTAATGTTTTTGCCACCTCGAAACGGAAACCGAACCTTTTTTAAACATGGCCAATACCAAATCCGCACTCAAGCGCATCCGCCAGACAGCAACCCGCACCGCCCGCAACCGCGCCGTGACCTCCAAGTTGAAGACCCTCCGCAAGAAAGTTGCCGCTGCGGTGGAAACGTCCGACAAGGAAGCCGCTGCTGCTGCCTACAACACTTTCTCCTCAGCCGTTGACAAAGCCGCCAAGGTTGGCACCATCCCCGCCAATCGTGCAGCCAACTACAAGAGCAAGGCCGCCAAGGCCATCGCAAAAATCGCCTGAGTTTTCACTTCGGTTTTCTGACGATTCTTTATGGCAAGCCGCTCTGTTCTGCTGAGCGGCTTGTTTTATTTTCTACTCCCATGCAGCAATCCCGCCTGGATAAAGCTAAACTGATTATTGACCGTCCCGGGGACTTCAAGGTTTGCGAAGCCTGCGGTTCCATCGTATCCCTGACTACGGCAGTGTGTCCCAACTGCAACGCCTACCGTTTTGACTCCAATACGGAATATGTCGTGGAACAAGCCGTACTGCTTGCATCCCGGGAACAACGTTCCGTTACACCGGAAGATTTGGAAATTTAGGAAACACTCCCGCAGTTTTCCCTATGCTTTCTTCCGCGGCCCAGACTACTGCGCCGTGTTACGGGAAAAAACAGCCGTGCCGCCGTTGAAAGAGAACTCTTTTTTTTCTCATTCACCAAACCGGAGGCGTTTTGCTACTTGCGCAGATCCGCAATGCGGAGGATGGTGGCCTCAATCAGGTTGGCCGGGCATGAGGCGCCCGCCGTAATTCCCACCTTCAGGGATTTGCCCAGGTTCTGCACTACCGGTTCCGTAGTCATGCGGCGCACTTCCCGCGTCTTCGTATCAAAAGCATCCACATACTGGATGGACTTGATGCATTCTGCGGACTCAATGAAGTACGTGGGCACATGCTCCCTGGCAATATCCACCAGATGCGTTGTGTTGGAACTGTTGTAGCCACCCACCACAAACATGACGTCCAGAGGATTTTTCAGCAGTTCATACAGGGCATCCTGGCGATCCTGGGTAGCACCGCAAATGGTGTCAAACACATAAAAATTATCATCGTCCCCGTCCCTCTGAACAATGGCATCCTTCACCATCTTCTGGAGCGTCTGCGTCTCCGTTTTCAACATGGTGGTCTGGTTGGTGATGCCAACCTCCTCCAGATCCCGGTCGGGATCGAATCCCGGGGAACAGCATCCTTCAAACCGTTTCAGGAATGCCTCGCGGTCTCCGCGGCCCATGATGTAGTCGCACAGGATACGGGCATCCTCCAAATCGTAAACCACCAGGTATTTTCCCCTTCCCCGTTCCCCAAGAGCCCGGGAAGCCGTAGCGCTGGTTTCCTCATGGGTAGCCTTACCGTGGATAATGGAGGTAATCCCCATGGCAGCGTAATTCTTTACTCTTTTCCAAACCTTCATCACGTCCCCGCATGTCGTATCCACAATCTGCACGCCCTTCTCCTCCAGCGCATCCATGAAAGGAGTGGGAACACCGAACGCGGGAATAATCACCACATCATCCGGAGCAATCCGGTCATAGGAGGAATCCAACTGCTTCCAGGGGAGTTTTCGAATACCCATCTCCTCCAGCTGCCGGTTCACCTCCGGATTGTGAATAATGTCCCCGATCAGAAAAATCCGCCGGTCAGGAAACACTCTGCGTGCTGCATATGCTATATCAATAGCACGGCGTACGCCGTTGCAGAACCCGAACTCCCGGGCGAGAAAAAATTCCGTATGGCCCAGATTGTACACATTGCCCGCAGAACGGATGTGGGAAATCAATTCACTCTGGTAATGCTGCTGGATTTCCTTTTCCACCTGCTCCATTACTTCGGCCCGTCTCACATTCACTCTGGCTTTGCGGGTTGAGTCCTGATTCATGCTCCCAGCTTCCACACTTTCCTTCTTTCGTCAAGACAATCACAGCTTGCCAACCGGAGCTTTTCACGGTATGCACAGACCCATGCTCCTGGCCCTGGCCCCCATGAAAGATGTGACGGATCTGGCTTTCCTCAACACATTGAAGGACTTGAATTCCCTGCCGGATTATTTCATCACGGAGTATTTCCGGACGGTGGCCCATCATAAAAAGATGTCGCCATACATTCTGCGCTCCATTGATGAAAATCCTACAGGCCGCCCCATTTACGGACAGCTCGTGGGCCATGAACCGGAATACCTGGCAAGGGATGCGCAGGTCCTGATGGAACACGCCTGTGCAGGCGTGGATCTGAACATGGGCTGCCCCGCTCCCATCGTATGCCGGAGAAATGCGGGCGGAGGCATGCTGCGGTCCCTGAAGGCCATGGACGCGGCCCTGGGAGCGCTTCGGGACGTATTGCCCCCCGGAGCCTTCACCGTCAAATGCCGCCTGGGATACGAAACGCCGGACGAGTTTGAACGGATTCTTCCGGTAATTGCCTCCCATTCCCCGGACAGGGTGTGCATCCACGCCCGCACCGTCCGTGAGGGCTACCGCTCCCCGGTACACCCGGAATGGGTGAAATGGGCCGCAGGAATGCTGAAATGCCCAGTAGTCGCCAACGGAAATATTGTGGATGCAGCCACAGCGGAGGCATGGGTGCGGCTGGCCCGGCCAGCTGGGCTGATGATTGGACGGGCAGCCCTGCGCAATCCCTGGATATTTTCACAGCTTCATTCCCGCTTTCAGGGCCATCCTGCAGCAGACCTTACTTTCCGGAACGTGCTGCACTATATTCGCCGCCTTTATGAACGCACGCGGGAAATGCAGGAACATTATGTGGAGGAAAAACACATCCACCGCATGAAAAAATATCTGGTTTATACCGCTCGGGGACTTCCCGACACTTTTGACCATTACATGAAAAGGGCGAAAACCGCCCGCGATTTCATGCGCATTTGCGAGGATATTCTGGATAACGACGCACCCTTTGCCCCCACTCCGCCGGAAGACACGCATCTCTTTGCCCATTTCCATACCCTTCTTGCGCAAGAGGAAGCTTGTCTCCCTCCCGGAATTCAGGTATGAATTTCAACGTTCATGAATCTGCTGCCTTTCGCCCTTCTCCCGGGCCTGACCGCCGCTATTTGCGCCGCCCATGACGCCATTCAGGACGGGGTGGAGTTTCTGCGTGCCCACATGCCCGCGCAGGACAGGGGAACGGTTACGCAAGAAAGGCTGGTCCGGGAAGTCCGCCTCGCCCTGGCTGCACGGAGCCAATTCCCCTGGGCTGCCCAGGTTCCGTGGGAACTTTATGAAAATAATGTTCTCCCTTATGCCGTGGTCAACGAACCGCGAGACGAATGGAGGGAGCAGTTCCATCACCTCTTCGCACCGCTTGTTTCCCCATGCAAGACGGGGCGGGAAGCCGCCCTCGCCATCGCCTCCCTCATCCAGAAAACCCTGAATGTACGCTATTCCACGGAGAGAAGAGTTCCCCACCAGGGAGTCAAGGAATCCCTGCAATCCGGCAAGGTCTCCTGTACGGGCCAAAGCATCCTGCTAATCTGCGCTCTTCGCTCCGTGGGCATTCCGGCCCGCATGGCGGGCGTTCTTACCTGGAACCACGTGCGCGGCAACCACAACTGGGTGGAAGCCTGGTGTGACGGAGAATGGAAAATGCTGGAATACAATGAAAAGGACTTCAACACCCCGTGGGTGATGTCCGCCATCAGCATGCTGGATCCCCGCAAACCGGAGAACGCCATTTATGCCACCTCCTGGAAAAAAGAACCTTCAGGAGCCTTTTTTCCTATGATATGGGAAGCCCGCTACGACGAAAAACGGCACGCGCTGGCTTTCCCTCCGGAAAGCCGTACCGTCCCCGCCGTCAATATCACGGACCGCTACATGAAACTGGCGAATGAATGGGTGGCGGCCCAACCGGAATATGTGCCCGGCAGCCGGCTGATGCTGGACATCAGGGAAGAGAGAAAAAACGGTGCCAGAAGGCTTCCCTTGCACGTCGTCCTCAAATCGGAAGAAGGGAAAGTTCTGGCAGAAGGCATTACACCCGGACCGTCCGACGACATGAGGAAGTTTCTTGAGGTACTCCTGCCGGACAATATTTCCCGCGGCATGCTGGAGTTCAAGCTGCCTGACGGAACCGTGCGCCATGAACCTGTGGCACACACGGAAGCCCCGGTTCAGATTTTGAACTTCTTCGTGTCCGCTCCATGAAAATTCCCCTGTTTTTCAATAACACGGCGCGCAGCGCCAGAGTCGGACGATTCCGCCGCTGGCTGGATCGGCACCGGGATTTTTTTGACGTCATTGAACCGGAAAGCAGGGAAGACATGTTGAACCATTTGGTTTCTCAGGCTAATTCCGGAGCGCCTGCCGTTGCTGTGGCAGGCGGGGACGGCACGCTGGGAATCGCGGCAAGGGCTCTCTGCAATACGGAAACGGTGCTGGCCCCCTTCCCTGCGGGTACCATGAATGTTTTTTCACGGGAAATAGGAATCCGCCCGGATTTCGACCACGCCCTGCACATTCTGAACACGGGGCGTTCCAAAAATGTGGACCTGTTCGCATTCAACGGGCAAGTTTTTTCTCCAAATGGCGGGCATTGGCGCGGATGCCCGAGCCGTAGAACTGACCACATGGGAAATGAAAAAAAAAATGGAAAGCCCTTGCCTATGTAATTGCCGGCGCCCGCGTCTGTACGGAAAAACAGCCGCACCTCACCCTGACCACAGATGAAGGCCGGGTATTGGAAGGCCGTTCCATCATCTTCGGCAATGGACGCAAGTATGGCGGGCCGCTTAACTTCTTTGCTGAAGCGGACAACAGTGACGGCCTTCTGGACGCAGTAGTATTCAGGCATTCCATTACTTCCATCATCGGGGAATTCCTGATGGCCGCAGTCCAAGGGGGCTTTCATTCCCGGAGGAGCGGCAGTTTTGAATACATCCGGATGACGGGGGGGACCGTCACCTCCGCCGAACAGGCCTCCTGCGAACTGGACGGCGATTATGCAGGAAACGCTCCGGTCCGCATCACCCGCCCCGGCTCGCTGAAAGTGTTCGTCCCCTGAAACGCAGCGGGGAAACAGGCCTTTCCGACAGAAGCCAGGAAGCCCCCAGCTCCCTTACCTTCTCCATGAAACCGTAAACAAGCCGTACCGGAAAAACCGGTACGGCTTGTGAACAGGAAGAAAGCTTCCGCAAGGAACGCATTACATTCCCATGATCTGATAACCGCCGTCCACGTAAATCACCTGCCCGGTGATTGCGGCTGCGCCGTCACTGGCCAGGAAAACGCCGGTGGCTCCCAATTCCTCACCCGTGCAGGAACGGCCCAGAGGGGCATGCTCCTCATACACCTTGAACATGGTGTTAAAACCGGAAACACCGCGAGCAGCAAGCGTCTGCATGGGACCTGCACTGATGCAATTGACACGGATACCGCGGGAACGGCCCAAATCATAAGCCAGATAACGGGTGCAGGCTTCCAGGGCAGCTTTGGAAACTCCCATCAGATTGTAGTTAGGAACCACTTTTTCGGATCCCAGATAGGACATCGCCAAAATGCTGCCGTTGTCGGACATCATGGGTTCCACGGCGCGGGAAAGAGCTACCAGGGAATAAGCGGAGATATCCAGAGAAATCTTGAACGCCTCGCGGCCCGTTTCCAGGAAACTGCCGCCAAGAGCCTCCTTCGGGGCAAAAGCCACGGAATGCAGCAGACAATCTACTTTGTCCGTATGCTGGCGGACCCTTTCAAAGAAAGCGTTAACAGATTCATCACTGCTGACATCCAGATCATAAACGGGAACATCCTCGCCGAAGTTCTCATGGATCAGCTTGAGAACTCCGTCTTTGAGACGTTCTCCCTGATAATTGAAGATGAGCTTTGCGCCCGCTTCATGCCACGCCTTGGCAATTGCGAACGCGATGCTGCGCTTGTTCGCTACGCCGACTACGACACCAACTTTGCCTTCGAGTAATTTACTTGACATAATGGTAACTGAATACTGCCCTACTTTCCTTCATTTGACAAGAAAAACGGACGTCACGGCATTTTCATCAGGCTCCCGTCTGCTGGCGGCACGCTTTGACCGTATTAGCCATCAACATGGCGATAGTCATCGGCCCCACGCCGCCGGGCACGGGAGTAATGGCCCGGCACTTGGGAGCCACCTCGTCATAGGCTACGTCTCCCACAATCCGGTAGCCGCGCTTGGCGGAGGCATCTTCCACGCGGTTGATGCCCACATCCACCACTACGGCGCCGTCTTTCACAAAATCAGCCGTCACAAAAGCGGGCCGGCCTATGGCTGCCACGATGATATCAGCGGAACGGCAAAGTTCCGGCAGGTTTTTCGTACGGGAATGAGCCACGGTTACGGTAGCGTTTGCCTGTTTGGACATCAAAAGATGCGCCATCGGTTTGCCCACAATCATGCTGCGGCCAATGACCACGGCATTCGCTCCCGCCGTTTCAATGCCGGCGGCCTTTAACAGCCTCATACAGCCCAGAGGGGTACAGGGCACAAAACCGGTCTCATCTTCCAGCACCAGCTTGGCGACATTCTCCGGATGGAAGCCGTCCACATCCTTGGCAGGGTCTATTTCCAGGACCACGGCCGCCTCGTCGATATGGGGAGGAGGCGGGCTTTGCACCAGTATGCCGTGGACGGCAGGATCCACGTTCAATTCACGGACAATCCGGAGCAGTTCTTCCTGGGAGGCGTCGGAAGGGAGAACTATTTTACGGGAATTCATCCCCAGCTCCGCACACTTTTTCACCTTGGAATTTACATATACCTGGGAAGCGGGATCTTCCCCTACCAGAACCACGGCCAAACCGGGCGTTATTCCCTGTTCCTGAGCCGGGCAATATCCCTTTCAACCTCTTCCAGCACCTGGGAAGCTACTTGTTTTCCATCGATGATTTGCATAATAATGATTGGTTAAGAGGCGGGAAGTCCGGAAGCCCCTCGCCAAGCAGCCCGGCCAGAAGACGGGCATAATCCGCCACCTGTTCATCCGTCGCGTCCGGAGGAATGAACAGGCGCTTTTTCCATAGAATATTTACGTTGGAACACGGTTTGGGAATGGCATAGCGGTCCCAGGTCTTGTTCAAACGCCAGCAGCTTTCATATTCGATGCATACGGGAACGATGGGCAGCCCTGACTGGGAGGCCAGTTTGACAATACCGTGGTGCACTTCGTAAATAGGGCCTCGCGGACCATCCGGAGTAAAACAGAAGCAGACGTCCCCCTCCTGGACCTTTCGCATCATTTCCATGTAGGCCAGAGCCCCCCGCCGTCCGGAAGATCCCCGGACGGCACCCAGGCCAAAATGCCTGCATACGGCCTCCACCAGGGGGCGCCGTCCTTGCTGGCGCTGGTAAGCACACTCATCTTGAGCGGCTTCTGGGCCAGGGACCACGCATAACCCGGAACCATCGTGCGGTTGTGCCAAAGGGCTACCAGAAAAGGCACCGTATAAACATCATCATGCTCCTCCTTGATGGAACGGATATTCAGGCTCATGCAAATGGGCTGGAGTACGGACCACAGGCCAAATCCGGCCAGCCTGGTCCACCAGCGGGAACGCTTTTCAGATGTTTTCCGAACAATAGGATTGAGCAGCAGCATGGAGTCCTGGCAATATCACATGAATCCGTCTACCGTAATACGGGGAGGAGAGGAATTTGACGGAGCTGGAAGAGCTATTCCACGGGAAGGAGCGGTATGCATTTCCGGGCGGCCCGTGCGCGGCGCCTCTTCCTGGAACATTCCGGCAGAGTTGTCCTGTGGAGACTCCGGAGTACCGGAAATTTTCACAGGAAGAATAATTTCATGCCCTTCCTGCGTCACGCCGGAAGGCAGTTTCCGGCTGTCCACCATGTAGGAAGGAATTTTAAAAACCAGCTTCCCCGTCAAGGAAGTACCGTTGCTGTACACCCCCCCGGTCACTCCCAGAAAGCTCTGTTCAAACAGGGAAATTTCCTTCAGGGAGGCGGAACGACCCGTTCCATCGCTTTCCAGCAGGAAAGAACCGGACGTAAAGACGGGAGAAGAGTACGGCAGCCTTATTTCCGTATTCCGGGCAGCCATGGCCGCCAGCAGGCGCAAAACAGGCAGCCTGATCATGGTCGCCTTGATAACGGAACCACTGTATCCTTTTAGGGAGGGCCTCTTCTGTTCAGTTGTTACAGGCAAAGCAAAATCCAGCTTCAATTCATGCTTTTCATCCCCTTCCTGTTCTCCCGTCTGCACCTTGAGAAGGGAAGAGAAATCATCTCCCAGCAGGGAAGCGAGATCGAAATTTTTTCCTGTCAAAGTCCACGCCTGGTGACGGAAATCCGTACCCAGAAGAAAATTCCCCGTAATCATGAAGGGGCTGAGATCCGTAGGCTTATTGAGCAGGCGCCCTTTGTCCAGAAAACCGGAAAAAGTGAGCTGCTTGACGCCGCTCCCGTTTAGAATGACGGAACCGGAATCAACCCCCATCAGCGGCCAGCCCTTGATTTTCAATTTTTGCTGTGACAGATCCAGCACGTATTCCGGTTCAGGTCCGTTCCCGGACGTGCGGATGTAGGCTTCCGCCGTCATATAAAAGGGAGCGCCATTCCTCTCCAGAGTAAATTCTTCCGTCCCATGGGCATACCCCACTTCCAGACGTGGCGCTGTGTATCGCCGGAAAACGAACGGCAATTCCCGTTTCGTCTGCGGTACGGCAAATTTAACGAATCCGGGCCGCAAACCAACTACCGCCCTGGACACATTAAGGCTTTCCCCCTTGATTTTCCCCATGAATAAGGGCACGGCGGAAATTTCCCCGGAGATGCCTTCCATCGCCACAAAGGACAGGCAGGAATCTTCCGGAAAGGATACCTTGATGCGTGAAGCCTTCATGGTAAGGCCATCCACCGCCATTCCGGAAATTTTCACATCTCCGCCCCAGGCGGCGGACAGATCAGCTTGCAGACGGCCGGCAAATTCCTCCGTATTGAAAGAAGTAAGGCGGTACATATACGTCCCCGCCAGCGCACCGGCAGCCAGCAGAACCAGAATGCAAAGGCCTATTAAAAAACGCTTGTTTTTCAACATGGCCTGTTTGGCGTCCCGCTGATCGTCACTGTAAGTCCGCCGGCGCTTTTCCACCCGGATCACCTTGCTGCCGTCCGGGCGCACTACTACTTCCCTTCTCCGTTCTACTCCGTGGGAATCCGACGCATGCAGCTGACGCATGATATTATCAGCCCCCTGGGAAGGAGAAGACTCAAAATCGGAACCGCTGTTTTTCAATGGTCTTGATCCGGTTAAAGGTTACTGGGCATTGCTGAGGGCGGGGAGAGAAGCGTCCCCTGCCGGGACCTCCTCGTCCGGAATGGAAGTATCCGGCGTATAAAGCTTTTTGCCGCCCGGATCCACCACTTCCGCCTTTACCATGATGATGATGGCCTTGCGCTGTTCCTTGGACCCCTTGGAACGGAAAAGGCGCCCCACCCAGGGAATATCCCCCAGAACGGGAATTTTATCCTCATACGTAATGGAAGTGGATTTTTTCAAGGCGCCGATGACGAGCGTATTGCCGGTGGCTATGCGCACCGGAGCGGTCAGGCGCCGCGTGGAAAACACGGGCTGAAGGATGAAGTTGTCTGAAGTTTTCACCATGACGACATCTTCCTTTGCGTCCTTTTCCTGGGAGACCATGGGAACGAAAAGCGACGTACCGTAATTGATGAAACCGTCAAAATCCACGATTTCCGGCACTACGGTCATTTCCACGATGGATTTGTCATCGCTGATGCCGGTCACTTCCACATTGAAGATCGTGCCGAGCTGCCTGGTTTCAAAGGCAGTGGGATGGGCGGGAGTCATGGGCATGACCGGAATACCGCCGCCGTTATTGTCATTGTCGCCCCAGTCATTATTATTGCCCGTGCTGTTGGGAACTTCAGGCGGATCATATTCCGTAGGGTAAATCAGTTCCCTGCCGCTGAAAAAGGTGGCTTTTTCACCGGGGCGCACAATCACGGAAGGATGCTGCATAATGTCTGTGCCTTTTTTCTGGCTCAGGCCGCGCATAATCATCGTGATATCCGCGTGACTCCACATGCCGCGCAAAGTGACGATGCTGGGAGCGCCGCCGGGAACATAGGTCGCATCAGAACTTCTGGCGGAAGTGCCGCGTTCTATCATGCTGTCAATGCTATCTTCCGTAAAAACCTGGTTGCCGGAACGCAGCCCGCCCACCACTCCTGCGGGAGCGACGGCCCCGGCCACATTGGCGGCACTGTCCAGCACGGAATTGTTATAGTCATTTTTATCGGTTCCCGCGCCGCCCATGAACCACTTGGTAGGGTCCAGGTTCAGATTGACGATCCAGTTAAAGCCCAATTCCTCCAAGTCCGTCTGATTGACTTCCAGAAAGGTCGCGCTGACCACCACCTGGAGGGGCTGTTCCGCAGTCCTGGCCGCTACCAGCTCCTCCAGCATGCTCAAATCTCTGGGCGTGCCATGGAAAAGAAGAGTGGAGTTGCCCGAGTTGTATTTAATGAAACTGCCTTCCGGGAATTTCACCCCCATGGAAGCCAGCGCCTTTTGCGGATCCACCCGTTTCAGGGTCATGCCGGAAGAACCGGAATCACCGGAACTGAAGGGGTCTGAATTTTCGGCGCCAGAGTCCTCCGACAATCCGGAAAAGAAGCCCGGCGGAAGGGTAATGGACTTGGTGACCATGTAGGAAGTTCCGTCTGAACTGGATACCAGTTCCGCACCAAAGGCATTTGTCCGCAGAATAAGGCCGGATGCGCGCGCCACGTATTCCAGGGCCTCACGAAGAGGTACATTCTGAAGATTAAGCGTAATTCTCTTGGCGGCGGCGTCCCTGGCGGAAACGCTGTCTGCAGGACCGGGATCCACGGAAATATTCACGCCGCGTTCCGCCGCAGTCATGGCCGTGGCATCATGCGTCCTGGCCTGGCTGCGCAGATAGTCCACGGCTTCCTGCACCGTCGCTCCATCCAGCTGCACACGGGGCAGGCGGATCATGCCCAGTTTCTGGTCCACATTCACCACCGGGTTATCCAGCGGCCGGGAAAATGAAGCGGGTTCCTCCGGTGTTTCCGTCAAAGGAACGGGCATCTCCCACTGTCTGGAAACATCCGCCAGGGCACTGCTGCGGGTTTCATCCCTGGCAGCGCTAAAATAGGCGGTTCTGGCGCGGTTAACCAGTTCCATGCCGCGCCGCGCCGCCGTATTGTAAGGGTCCGTCTTAAGGACGGACGTAAATTCCTTCAGGGCCGCATCATACTGGCCCAGTTCATAATAGCCGAAAGCCAGGTGAAGCAGACGGTTGACTTCCTCTACATTTTTACGTGTTCCGGAGACAATGCCGGATTCGTACGCACCGGGTCGCGGGCTATTTCCAACGTGCGCCTGGCCAAGGCATGGTCCGGAGTGGATTTCAGGGCATCTTCCAGCAACTTGACGGCCTCATCGTAACGCCCCGCCTTGATATATTCCTGAGCCACAGCCACACTGGCATCCGCGATGCTGGTTTCCAGGAAACGGCGGCGCTTCTCCATATTGGGGGATTTGGGCAGCGCAGTCAGGCTTCTGCGGTAATTGTCCAGAGCTTCCTGGTACTTGCCCTCGGAATATTGCTGACGCGCCTGCCCTAACAGCAGCATGGAAGCCTGAGCCTGCTCTTCCATCCGGGCTGCTGCCCGGCGTGCGGCCCCTGCCCCCTCCTGGGCCAGCCCCTGGCCGGCTCCAATACCGGCAACGGCAAGCGCCATGGCAATTTGCTGAATGGCAGACATGGAGTGAGGGAAACGTCTAGTCATAGGAATTTCCGGGACTATACCGAATTAAAAACCGCCCGTGAGCATAAAAACGCCCAGCAGAGTAAAAAAAAATATCGGCAAAGGCTGCAGCTTCCCTCCGGAGGGAACGCTTCTCTAAACGGCAGACAGTTCCAGCACGCCCACATGTCCCGGTTTCAGGGGATGGGACAGACCGCAGTCCATCAATTCCCGCCGCTCAAAAATCCTGTCCTCACCCTCGGCGTCCATCAGGTTTCTGACGCGTACCCGATCCGTCTGGATGCCGCACCAGCCGAAAGCGTGCTGGGGAATGGAAATGCGCAGGTTGTAGAAATTGATATTTGGAGAAAGGTTCCCCACCACAAGCACGGTGGCCCTGGCGCGGGCATCATGCCGGAGCATGGCATATACCCAGTGGCCGGAAGTGTCTTCCGCCGGTTCCCTGCCGAAAGTGGTGTTTTTCATATTAGCCCAGTTCAGGCCGTAAAAATCTCCCCGGTCCAGCGCCGGATGCTGCATCAGAGGAAGAAGCTTCCGATGAAAAAATTTCTCAGTTCTGCGGACTCTTCCGGCAACAGGGAAGAGTCAAACCGGCCATTCGCCACCCAGGGCTGGAGCCGGGGGAGGCAGGTATAGTCAAAAATACTGGTACGTCCGTCATGTCCGCCGAAACCGCCGGGCCCCTCCGCCCGTTCCCCCACTTCCTGCCCGTTGTACACCAGCACGGGACCGCTCCCGGAGGCATACACCAGCGTCATGACCGCCGGCAGAACAACGCGTCCCACGCCGGATGCCCAGGCTTTGCCAGAAGGAAAGGATATCGTCCATGATGCGCCATGTCTTGGGCACATGCTGCTTGGGGCTGGTCCACCCCGGCAACAGGCGGAGGGCAGGAAGACCGGCCATAAAGTTATAGCCGTAGTTGAGCTTGACCGTTTCATACCAGTCGTACTTGCCGGGATTCCATGTAACGGCATTGTTGCCCGTCACACGTCCGAACGTCATTTCCCCCTTCAAACAGGCCGTCCGGCAGACGCAGGGGTGGACCGTCCCCAGGGCTGTTGGAGGTCAGGTAAAAATACCCCTGCTCCGGAAAAAAAACGTATGGGGATCATCTCCTTCTCCAAAATCGTCATGCCCGTCCCAGTCTGCCAGGTAGGCTCGGGAAACATGGTTGGGAATAAAATCCATCATCGGCAGCAGCCCCACCGTCCGGCAACGCTTTACCAGAGCCTTGAACTCATCCATTCTCTTCTCCGGGGAGGAGGCCAGATCCGATCCACGTCAAAATAATCCACCACGGCATAGGGACTTCCTGCCAGGCCTTTTACGATGGATTTCGGCTGGGCGGCTAGCCCGGGATGGGACGTCTGCGTAGCGTGCCTCAGCACCCCGGTCAGCCAGATGTGTGTGAAACCCATCCGTGCTATTTCACGTAAGGCTTTATCCGTCACTCCATTAAAAGTTCCGCACCCGTTCGTTTCCCGGCTCCCCCAGTCAACTCCATGGGTCTCCATATTGGAAAAATGACGAACAAATAGTTGATAAATGACAGGACGCATGAGTTGAAATAATCAAATTTTTGACGCTTATAATGCTAACTTTTTTCAGGTATTCTGCAAGCGCATTCTGTTCCACCGGGGCAATTTGTTCCAGCTGCAGCAGGGCTTCCTCCCTGGTCCGGAGCGTTCCCTCCAACTGAAGCTCCTGCAGACGGGGGACAGCCATTTCCCGAAATCAGGCCCCGGGGACAGCCCCAGATTCACCAGATCACGCCCGGTCACCAGAGAGGAGGCACCAGAGGGGAGGGGCATTCCACCGGCATCCACCACGGCAGGCCTTCTTAAAATCCATGAAAGCCTTCCCATGACGGAAAAAATTGCCAGTTGTCCATCAGTCCGTTGGAGGAAAAGGCAATCCAGGCGGTGGGTGTTCCAGTTCGGATGCCATTGGGGAGGTTGCGTACAGCCTATCATATCGTATATTTCGGAATGACATGCTTCATCAACCCCGTTTCCACCAGCATTTTTCCACACCCCGTTTCCTTCCGGGAGACAATAAAAATCCTGTCCAGTTCCTCCCGGATGCGTTCCGGGAAATCCGGGCCAGCAGCGGAGCGTTCCTGAAAATGGAGGAGCAAGTCTCCTTCTCCACCTGAACTTCCCTGGTAACGGCAAAACGTACGGCGCGCATCAGCCGCAGGGAATCTTCTTCAAAACGACGGTCCGGCTCCCCGATGCACCTCAATACGCGGGCCCGGATATCCTCCACTCCGCCTACATAATCCACCACACGGCCCGGAGGCAAAGAAAACGGATCTTCAAAGAGGCCGTTCATGGTAAAATCACGCCGCCGGGCATCTTCTTCCGCATCCGTGAAACAGACGGCCTCCGGCCTCCGTAGCTTCCGTCTCTGCGGAAGGTCGCCACCTCAAAGGAAAAACCTTCGCGGCGTACCAGCATCACGCCGAAGGCGGCGCCCACTTCCCAGGCATCCGGAAACAGGCGCAACACTTCATCCGGGCGGGCGGAAGTAGCAATATCGATATCCTTCACGGAATATCCCAGCAATCTGTCCCGAACACAGCCGCCCACAAAATATACGGTGTGTCCTGCTCCGGAAAGAACCCGGGCCACGTCCTCCGCGGCCTTTCTCAACAGAATCCCCTCCATGAAACGGATCATTCAGGCATGGGCCTCAAAGGAGGAGCGGAAAGAGAATGGTCCTCCGCACCGGAGGGGGCGGAAGGGAACGCGGGCCGCGGCCTATCAGGCCGGGAAACAGAGGAACGCGCGTATCCGGGGAATTAATCCTGGCCGGCGGAGAAACAGGCTTGGAGGAAGCAGGGGAGGAGGGAGACTTTTTCCCCCATCCGGCTTTTCTTTCTTTTTTTCCCTCAAGTTTATCAGGATTTTCCCCGCAGGGTCCAGCAGATACACCCGCGGGGTGAGCCTTACCCGGTAATCCTTAAACGCCACCGCTTTTTTCATCCACCAGGAGGGCATATCCATTTTCAAGTTCAATAGGGCCTTTTCTATGTTCTCTCTCTTTCCGGGAGCCACCGGCATCACCGTCAAACCGGGAAATTCTTTCCGGAGAGACGCGGCTTTTTGCAAAAACTGAACGGAACGCATATCCTGCGGATCCCAAAAAACCACCAGCACGGGCTTATTCCCGGAGGGGAGCGTCACTTTTCCGGCCGCCGCGGTAGAGGGAAGGCTGATTTCAGGCCCGGTCTGCCCGATATTGAGATTGCGTATTTCATACAGTTCCTCCTTCACAATATTTTGAACCGGAATAGGGCCGAAACTGGAATCATAGCATTTGATAATGGCGTCTTTCAGCAATTTTCCGCGGGCCGCCACCAGCCTGACGTCATCCTGAAGCATCACTGTCGTTTCCTTCATCACCATGGCCAGGCCCAGGGAAGCCAGGCCCTGGTCCTCAGGGAACTGGTTGTAATCCCTTGATCTGTTCCAGAATAACGCGGCAGCGCAGGTCACGGAATTGCTCAGGGCATACGCCGCCTTTCCCGCCCCCCTGTTCCCGGAACAGCGTATTTTCCAGGGAATCCAGGCAGAACACGACAATTTTCCTGGCCATGTCTCCATTGGGAACGCCTGCGCTACAGCCTGGGGATGATCCAGAAACCAGACGACAGCCGGAAGAAGGCAGGATTTTTGAGTCTCGGGTTTCTGAAGGTCGCGCCCTACCAGCCTCCATAATTCCCGAGCCACCGGAACGGCATCTGGACGGTTTTTCATCAATTCCGCCCTTTTTTTCCCCGCTTTCAGCCGTTTTCAATGCGGATTCCCAGTCGGACTGCCTCATCCGCCAATCCTCCAGCACATTGTTCATGCCCGTCTCGTCCGCCGGAGCCCATCCAAGCAGGCTGCATGCACCGGCTATCACGCAAAACGCTCTCTTCATACCCTGCCACTATGCCCTGACGCATCCCACACGTCAATCAAACCCCGTGGCAAAACGCAGCCTATTTTTTCTTTTCCCCTCCCTTCCAGCTGTTTACAGCGCGGAATACATCTTCCGGAAATGAACAAACCCCGGCGAATCCCTTCGCCGGGGCTGCTGTTCAACTAACTACCTATGAAGACGGTCGAGTCCTTAAGTGGATGAAGCGCTCTCTCTTTCACTGCATCCGGATCATAACCGTTATGGGTGAGACAAACGCACGGCAAATATGTTCAAACATTATTTCTTTTGTATGACACAAGGCCCGGGAAGACAAAAAAGCGGCTACGGAATTTCTCCCGTAGCCGCTCCAACTAACTACCTATGAAATCAGGGTTATTCCTGGTGACAAGGGAAGCTCTCGTTCCTCCCTTATCGAACATCCCTGTTCATTCAGGATACCTTCACGAATTAAACGCTCAAGAATTTTTTTCCTTACGTGAAAAAAACAGAGAACCGCCGCTTCAGGCTGCTACAAAGTTTCGTTCGTCATTGGTCAGGGCCCCGCACCTGCACGGCCATAAACCTCATTTCATTAAGCATGTTCAGATAAAGCAGGGAGGAACGGGTGCGCGTCTGGTTGCGCTGGGCCCGCTTGATCTGGCGCTTGGTGGCCTTTTGCCACCAGTTGAAGAAGCTGTTCCTGGGCCACCATCGTATAGTCGAACTGAATGTACGTCCCCTGTCTGGAGCATTTTGCAATATGCATCCAGCAGCTTGATGAGGGCGGTATGCACCTCCTTCAAATCGTCCACCTGGTCAATCGTAAACGGCGTGTGGTTATTATCCACATACGTGAAGATGGACTCGGAAAACTGCGACAGGCTCTGCGTAGCTTCATTCAGATGCTCCAGGGCCTGCACAAAGTGGTAGCCCATATCCAGGGAACGGGACTGCATCTTGTACAGAATAGGGAGAATATCGTACTTGTGATGTTCGCTGCTGGTCATGGCCAGCCGTTCTGCGGCATCCGCCAGTTCTTTCAGGGCCTTCCTGTCCCCCTGGAAAAAAGTTTTCCACGGTGTCATTGTAAATTTCCCCGCAGCTTGAGCGTGCTGTCCACAATCTGGTGGCTGCATACATCCAGGATATTTTCTTCCGTAATCTGGTCAAAACGCTCTACGGAAAGCTTGCTTTCCCGCTTGCGGTGCATGATGGTGGACTTTACCAGAATGACAACCACCAGGGCCAGCAGACCGAAGATGGCGTACACCTGTCCGTAATGCAGGATGGTAGCCATGACGGCGGCCAGCGTAAAGGCAGCCAGCCCGGTCATGAACCAGCCGGAAATCACCGTCAGCACGCCGGTTACACGGTAAACCGCGCTCTCCCTTCCCCATGCCTTGTCCGCCAGGGAGGAGCCCATCGCCACCATGAACGTCACGTACGTGGTGGAAAGAGGGAGCTGCCTGCCAGTAGCCCATGCGGTGGTTCATGCGCACCAGCATGCGGGCGGGAATAAGCCTTTTCACCCCGCGTCCCAGGGCGATGGCGCTGCGAACGATGGCGCGGGCGGGGGGGACGGAGCCGAAACGCTCAATACCGCCTTCACCCTGCCTGGAAAGTTCCACGCCGGTGGCGATCACCGTTTTTGCCTTTTTGGAGAACCACAAGGCAAAAATCATCATACAGCCCGCGGCGAACAAAAATATAATGGTTTACCGGCATGCCCTGCCCCGGCATCAGACACTCCATGGAGGTGATGGATGAGGGAGAGCCACCGGCCGCCGCCACGCCGCTGGCGTACTGGAAGGAATCCAGACCACCCATGAAAACGCCGATGAAATTCACCAGGTCGTTGCCCGCAAAGGCCAGAGCCAGGGAAAAAGTGCCCGCCAGAACGGTCAGGCGCAGAATATTCGTCATGAACAAATGCTGAAGCAGGAACATGAGCACGGAAAAACCGCCGAAGGCCGTGAGCAGGGCCATGCCCAGATTCTGGTCAATGTATTGGATGAACGAGGGCTCCATCAGGGTAGACTCCTTCAAGCCCTTGAAAACGGCAAAATAGGCTATCGCCGTCATGGCAATGCCGCACCAGAAGCAGCCGAACCATTTGAACCGGGACTGGTATTTAAACGTGAACGCCAGACGGAAATCCACATGACGATGGTGCCCACCGTAAAGGCGATGGCTACGGAAAGAAGAATGCTGGTGACAATCTCAAAAGCCTTGTCCGTATTAATGAAATCCCACACGGACTGAACCAGGCGGAGCTTGGAAATCTTGAACAGGGGCCGTCGCTACGGCAGACCCCAAAATACCAAATACCAGGGAAACGGTGGTGGCCGTAGGCAATCCGAACGTATTGAAGGTATCCAGCAGAATCACTTCGCTGATCATTACCCCCAGGAAAAGCAGCATCACTTCATGATAACTGAACATGTCCGGGTGAAAAATGCCGTTGCGGGCTACTTCCATCATGCCTCCGGAGAAACAGGCCCCCACCAGCACGCCGATGGAAGCTACGGTCAGGATCACCCGCACGGGTGCAGCCTTGGAACCGATGGCGGAATTGAGGAAGTTGACGGCGTCATTCGCTACGCCGTTGATCAAGTCAAATGCCGCCAGAAGCAGCAGGGCTGTGATGATAATCCAGTAAATTGAGTCCATAACTGTCTCTTGTGAATGGTGGGCGGAGGGCATCCGCGAGCTGCACCACCGCCTCTTTACACGGAAACGGTCGATTTTGCTACTGTTTTGTTACAGAAAAATCCTTTCTCCTTATCACCGGGAACGGGGAAGGAAATCCAGTTCCCCGGGGTCGGGGCCAACGGTGCCGGGGATAACGCCCCGCCAGGTCCTTTTTCATTTGCCCGTATCCGTTCCGCCAAAACTTTCCAGAGATCCCGTTACCTGCCACGGCCTCTGGCTGGGGGGCCAGCACCTCCACAATCACGGGTACGGCCCCGTTGGCAATGCGTGGGGAAACCGCCACGCCGAACAGGCGCTGCACCGTCAGACTGATCACGGGGGGAGGAATCCTCCCCGTACCTGACCTTTGGCGTGCTGGCCGTTGGGCAACGTGAGGCTTACCGGGCATAATCGTCCAGCGCCTTCGCCTGCCAGCCGGAAAGCCAATCCCTCAGCACGGGAATAATTTCCCTTTCCTTGATGTCCTTATAACCCACGGCCCCTTCACAGACCAGAGAAATGGCGACCAGCTTGTCCTCCTCCGAAAACCGGGGCAGCCCCAGTTCCGGCATCCAAACGCTCAAACCATTAAGACGGCGTATCCACTGTTCCACGGCATCATTCCATTTCACCAGCTTCAGGGTTCCGTCCACTACTTTTTCAGCCAAAACCGGGGCGGCCAGCTCCGTAGGGGCATCCCCGCGGTCACGATCCTCCAGCACCAGATCTCCATACATCAGCTTCCGGTGCAGACGCACGCGCCGCAAAGCGGCATCGAAGACAGCTTCCTCCCCGCAGGAAAAACGCTCCGGCCAAATGGAACGCAAATCTTCCGGCGCAATAAGCGTACAGCGTCCCACACGGGTTTCCACCGCCTTTCCGGACAATTCCGCCACCTCTGCGGCTACGAAATGCTCTCCTTGAAACAGCACGCTTCCTTCCGCCAGCCTGCCGCCCACCCCGCCGGCCATGCGGCATGTATTGGCTGCCACGCCATTTCGCACACCCACATGGTCCGCAAAACTCTCAATCATTGCACGGACTACGGCAGGGGCGCGCCGCCGTAAAATCCGGTCCCGGCGTTTCCCGGGCTTTTCCCCGGCTGCCGACGGACAGAAGCTGCCGGTATGCCATCCATGCCTCCCGCGCCCCGCGGAAGAGATGCCCCAGCGGGTACACGCCGCCGCCCCAAAACCGGCATCCACAGCCTTCTCCACCGCGCGCCACTCCGCCTGGAAATCCGTGTAATCCGCAGAATCGCGCAAATGATCGTTCAGCCCCCCCTTTACCGCAACACCTTCTCCCTGCATCAGGGCTGCAACGGCGGCCAGCTCCACGGCACACTGTTCATCTTGGCCGGCCACCATCAGACGGGCCAGCCGGGGCGGCAGGGGGAAAAGCGGTCATCCTTTTTTCCTGTATCCGTCAGGCTTCCATCCTCTTCCGTCGCACCCAGGGCAGCCAACAAATTCACGGCCCGCTGCATCACCAGGGGGGCAGGAACATCCAGCCAACGGAAATTTTTTTCCGGTACGGTGACGCCCCAGGCAGCCAAATTCAAAACGGCTCCGGCCAGATCCACCCGGAAACATTCGGGCGGGTCAAAATCCTCCTTCCGGGCCTGTTCCGCCTCACTCCACAGCCGGAAACAGCGCCCCGGAGCCACGCGCCCGGCACGGCCCGCGCGCTGAGCGGCGGACGCCTTGGAAATCTTCACCAGATGCAGCGTATCCATCCCCCGGTACGGATCCCATCCGGACCGGCGGACCAGCCCGGAATCAACCACCGTACGCACTCCCTCAATCGTCAGGGAAGTTTCCGCCACATTAGTGGAAACAATAGGGGAAAAACGTCCCGGCCGCTCATCCACGGCTTTCCTGCCAGCAACTCCACCGTTTTCCGTATCCCATACACGCCCGGCATAAATACCAGCACATCCCCCGCAGTCATCCTCCCCTCACCGCCTCCCGCACAACATCCGCCGCCTGCTCCCATATGGGGGGGAGCCACCCTGCCGCGTCCGTCACTGACCAGGCGGGGGAGCCCGGTAAACGACTTCCACGGGATACTGCCTGCCTTGCGCTTCCAGAACCCGGCAGGAACCTCCCATATATTCCCGCAGCCCTGATATCTCCAGTGTGGCGGACATCACGACCACGGCCAGATCCCGGCGCGGCCCTTCCTGCAGATCCAGCACACGCCCCAGGGATAAATCCCCGGAAAGGCTGCGTTCATGGAACTCATCAAACACCACGGCGCTCACCCCTTCCAGGGAGGGCCGTTCCGTCAGCCAGCGCTCCAACATGCCGTCCGTCACGTACGCGATACGGGTGCGGGAGGAAATGTACCGTTCAAAACGCACCGCATACCCCACTTCTTTTCCCAGCTCCACCCCGCGCAGCCGGGCCACATGCCGCGCCAGCAGGCGAGCGGCCATCCGCCGGGGCTGTACAACGACAATCAGGCCACGGTCTCCCAGACCGGCGTCATCCATCATCGGAGGAACGCCGGTGGACTTGCCGGAGCCGGTAGGAGCTTTCAACAAAATGCGCGGAGAAGGAACCCGCAGAGCCTCCATCAATTCTCCGCGGATTTCCTCAATGGGAAGAGAAGAAAAAACCATAACGGGTTACAGGGAATCCGTTCGTGCCGGGGACATTCAGCCGATGCAGGCCAGCAGAAACCAGAAAAACGGCACGGTAAAGGAAGGGCTGTCAATCAAATCAAAAATTCCTCCTATCCCCGGCAGCAGGGAACCGGAATCCTTGATGGCCAGGCTGCGTTTAACCAGGGACCCGGCCAGATCCCCGTAAACGGAAAGCAGGAAAATGAGGGATGTGCATCCCATCAGTACCAATACCTGGGTTATGGACAAGACGGAAATTCGAACATCGGGAAAACCAGCCCCTATGGCCGCCGCATTCGTCAGCACCCAGGAACCGAGGAGGCCCTCCCACGTTTTCTTGGGGGCAAAACCAAAGAAAGCACGCAACAACAAAAAAGCGGAAAAAACATCCGTAAAATGCAAAATTTCAAACTTTATGGTGGATTTATCCACCCATGAATTCTCTTCTTTTTCTTTCCCCCCTGCCGCCGCCGGATATTTCCGGATGAACCGGCTTCCATTTACTCTTGTCCTCTTCCGGAAACAAGGAGAGCAAAATAGCGTCATGTGGACGTTTTATAAGATAGACAATCACCT